>PJTT01000001.1_pt1 | contig 1433485 bp, 1269 predicted proteins | sample 1512261 | NCBI WGS metagenome assembly PJTT01 (sample SAMN08177685, study PRJNA422409) | Soil metagenome, whole genome shotgun sequencing project. | isolation source: Soil (2) enriched on wood chips | place: USA: Madison | collected 2015-01-15
ATGCCAAAATCAAAGCTTTCAGAGCCTCTGCAAGAGGTGTCAGAGACATCAACTTTTTCCTTTTCCGATTAGCTAAAATTTATGCCTGAACACAAGCATCCCCCAACTTTTCAACTTGATCCGAAATGATCGAAATTAAAGGAAAAGAAACTATACATTACATCGACTTCAAGCGGAACCAACAGCCCCATCCTGCTAATGCCTCTGCAAAGCAATACCACACATATTGGAAGTTGCCACCACAAACACCATGGATTTAGCGGGAGTCTATGGTTCATAACAGCAGATAACACGTGGAACATCCAACAAAATAATATGTGCTAGCCACGATGAACGATAAACGATCAACCACGACCTATCATCTACCCCACCAGAAACTTCTTGCTCTGCTCCCATTCTTTCCTACCCAGTCCCGGGAACACATGCCTTTCACTATGATAGGAGGAACGAACTAACGGGCCACTTTCAACATAATCGATGCCCATTTCGTAGCCGGCATCTTTGTAATAAGCAAATTCATCGGGGTGTACAAAACGCTGTACCGGCAAATGCTTTTGAGTAGGTTGCAGGTACTGACCGATCGTAACTACATCACAGCCATTATCTTTTAAGTCCTGCATGGTTTGTACTACTTCTTCTTTGGCTTCGCCCAAACCCAGCATGATGCCACTTTTGGTACGGATGCCACCCTCTTTCAGCGTACGGATCACCTCCATGCTGCGCCAGTATTTGGCCTGTATCCGCACTTGTCGGGTAAGACGCTCCACTGTTTCAATATTATGAGAGATCACTTCCGGCGCTGCCGCCATAACGGTTTGAATATCTTCTTTTTTCCCCTTAAAATCGGGGATCAGTGTTTCCAGCGTAGTACCAGGGTTCAAGGTTTTTACAGCTTTAATGGTATTATGCCATATTTCGGCACCACCATCCTTTAGTTCGTCCCTGTCTACAGATGTAATTACTGCATGTTTTACTTTCATCAGGTATATAGCTTCTGCAACGCGCTGAGGTTCATCATAATCCACTGCTAGAGGGCGCCCGGTAGCCACGGCGCAGAACCCACAGCTACGGGTACAAACATTGCCCAATATCATAAAAGTAGCCGTACCGGCTCCCCAGCATTCTCCCATATTAGGGCAGTTGCCGCTTTCACAAATTGTATGTAATTTATGCGTATCCACTAGCCCGCGTACATGCTTATACTCCTCACCTATCGGTAGTTTTACGCGTAGCCAATCTGGTTTTTTAATCTTTGTCGTAACAGGTAATTCCGTCATGCTGCGAAAATAATGTTTTTTAAGCTGAAAGTCGTCCCGCCGTATCAGGGGCTTTAAGCTGTCAATATATCCAGGCTGTGTTCCGTCCCTTCCGGGCTGCGGCCCCTTTGGTGCTAAACCCTTCAGGCACGGCAGCCCTTCTACTAACAATAAAGCCAGACAGTTGTTCGCAGGCAGGTTGGTATGCTGCCCTTTCAGGGCGCAGCGTCCACCCTTGCACACAGCCCGGGCCCGGGACGCTGCCCCGGGTTATAACTACAAAAGCCTTTCAGGCAACAGCACAAGCGCCGGGGCAACGCCTATGGCTGTGAGTAATAAAAGCATCCGCCCTGAAAGGACATCATACACCTGAACCGGCACAAGTCCATGCTGTAATATGGGCTTACATTGATACGATCCTCCAACAGAACTGCTTTAAAGGCTGAAAGCCTTTTTTATAACCGCCGGGGGCAACGCCTACGGCTGTGAGTAACAAAAGCATCCGCCCTGAAAGGGCAGCATACACCTGAACCGGCAAAAGTATATGCCGTAATATCGGCTTACATCGATACGATCCTCAAGCAGAACCCCTAAAGGCTGAAAGCCTTTTTTACAACCGCCGGGGCAACGCCTACGGCTGTAAGTAACAAAAGCATCCGACCTACATCGGCAGCATACATCTGAATCGGCAAAAGTATATGTCGTAATATCGGCTTACATCGATACGATCCTCAAACAGAACCAGCGCTCTAAAGGCTGAAAGCCTTTTTTACAACCGCCGGAGGCAACGCCTATGGCTGTGAGTAATAAAAGCATCCGCCCTGAAAGGACAGCATACACCTGAACCGGCAAAAGTATATGCCGTAATATGGGCTTACATTGATACGATCCTCCAACAGAACTGCTTTAAAGGCTGAAAGCCTTTTTTACAACGGCCGGAGGCAACGCCTACGGCTGTAAGTAACAAAAGCATCCGCCCTGAAAGGGCAGCATAATCATCCATGAAAGGGAGAACCCGGTTAACGTAAATATACATCATGCGGTGATTGCTCATCAGTCTGCAGATGCACGCTTCGCGCCCAAAGAGCTCCTTCGAAGCCGCCATCCGGTAAAATAGCGGAATGGCAATTATCATCTCCGGCCTTTGTTCGGCAGCCTTTTCCTCTACAGAAATTCCAACCGGCGTCCATTACAGAAGAGTCTAAAAAATATTTTTGAGGTACATGCAACATTTTTCAACACCTTGCGCCTTAATACAAAGAATCAGGATAAATAAGCTATTAAGCCAAACAGCAAATAAGAGATCGTATTGCAACCAACTAAAAAATTAGAGGATGAGGAGCTGATGGAGCTCTGCCGGCAAGGCGATACCGAAGGCTTCTCCGAACTCTACAATCGTTACAATAAGGCGGTTTTTAATACAATACTGCGTTTGGTGACTGATTTTGCTCAGGCACAGGACCTGCTGCAAGAAGTTTTTATGGCTTTATACCAAGAAATTATGAAAGGCCGGGAGATTCAGCACTTCGTCCATTTTTCGCGACGGGTGGCAGCCAATAAAGCGATCAGCTTTTTACGCACTAACAAACGCCTGATGGTTTTTGAAGACTACCGCGACCAGGTTGTTGAGGAGGAAGCCGAAGATGAAGATTTATATGCAATGAAGGTGGAAGGTGTAAAAAAGGCGATTGAGGCACTGCCCGAAGGATTCAGGACTATTGTAAACCTCTACGTAATGGAAGGGGTTCCCCAACAGGAGATTGCTGATTTGCTGGGCATTTCGCATGCCACTGTTCGCACACAATATCACCGGGCCAAAAAGAAAATATTAACGCTACTGCAAAAAGAGACTGTGTAATATGAAAGGAGATATCTTAAAAAAATTCGTTGATGAAAACCGGGACGAGTTCGACGACCAGTTACCTGATCCAGATATATTGGCGCAATTGCAGGCACGGCTGGGCATTCAACCGATTGCTGCGGCGCCAAAGCCGGCAAAACTGGTGAAACTTGGCTATTGGTGGGCAGCTGCCGCAGTTATCGCTGTTATCATCGGCACCACTATGGTTCTTCAACAAAATACAACCACTGCTCCTACGTTAGCGAATACCAAGGATAACGAGGCTCCGAGCCGCGCTACTCCTGCAAAGAATGAATACCTGAAACATTCGCCATCAATAAAAACAGCTATGGCGGCTGCAGAACCAACACAAGCAATAGTAAAACAGCCTATAAGACAAGCATTAACACAAACCCATTTCAAAGCTCACAGGAAAAGTGAAACAAAGTCCATTCCCCATGAAGCCGATGACTGGCAGGCAGATCTGGAAAACGAAAGCTCATCTATAAGGTTGGCAGCAGTGTTAGCTTCTGGTAAAAACAAAAATTTATCCGACAATGAGTTGAAAACGCTCTACAATATCCTGAATAACGACGAGAACAGCAACGTACGCCTGGCCGCTCTGGAGGTACTGAAAAAAAGAGAACGGGCCGGCAAACTGATCTTGTCATCGGTTAACCAACAGGATGACCCCGTCATTCAAATGGAGTTGCTGGCTTCCTTATCTCCTACACAAGCGCTAAAAGTGGCGCCGCAATTGCTTGGCATCACTCAAAACCCTTTAACTATTGACGCAGTACGCAACGAGGCTTATGCGGTGCTGCTAAAAACTAATACAAATTTTTAAAACAATCAAATACAATGAAGAAAACTATAACCACCATTATACTGTCGGTAGTACTCGTTTCACTGGCCGGTGCCCAGGATCGCCAATTTAAGTTATCAAAAAAAACTGGTACCATCAACATTAATACTGCCGGTGTACATATTGAGGGATACGACGGCAATGAAATACTCTTTTCGGCGCCAGCATTAAAGAATGAGGATAAAGATGAAAGAGCAGCCGGGCTAAGGCTGGTAAACGGATCTGGCTTAACAGACAACACAGGCATGAACCTGAGTGTGAGAGAAAATGGAACCGCGGTAGATGTAGACTTTGTGGGTAAAAAAGATAACGAAGCAGTTACTATAAAAGTGCCAAATACCATGGCTATTAAAGTAATCACCACCAACATCATGAACGCCAGCTGGCCGGTAGATATCAAAGACTTTAAGGGAGCACTGGAGGTAAGCACGATGTATAACACAATTAGTTTAAATAACATAACGGGACCTGTTACTGCCAAAACCATTTACGGTGAGCTGACCGCTACATTTGCTACTGCTGTAAAAGGGCCTGTGTCGCTGGTTGCGCTATATAAATTTGTAGACATCACTATACCTGCCGGCTTAAAGGCCAACCTTAACGTATCTTCTCAGAACGGAAGTATTTATGCAGCTGATGGCCTGGATATAAAGAAAGAACCGCTTAAAGCTAAAAGCAGCGACGGCACCGATATTTCAGGCTTAAACGAACATGGCCGGGCTTCAGAGATCAAAGGCACATTAAATGGCGGTGGCATTGACCTGATTTTAAAAACCAGCTATGGCAAGATTTACCTGCGTAAAAGTTAACCCCTGGCTTCTCAACCCTTCATCGTTCTAATCTTATTTCCTGCTTACTAAAAATTCATATCATGATGAAAAGGGCATTGCTTTGCCTGTTACTTACAGGTAGCTTACAACTGTTGCTGGCGCAAAGGGTTATTGAAAAAAACTATAAAACGGCTAAAGAGCAGCCGGTACTGTTACAGTTTGGTTATCCCAATGTGAAAGTGAGCAGCTGGAACAAAGATGAGATCTATATAAAAGCTACGGTAAATATCAGTGATAACAAAAACAACGATCGTTTTGAGTTAAAGGATGACATCGTTGCGGGGCAATTGCGCATCCGCGATTCCGTAGATCTTAAAAATATCGACCCTCAATATTTTGTTGAAATAAATGGGGTAAAAAAACAATTTGAAACAAAAGCTGACTTTGAGAACTATAAAGCAGCACATAAAGGCGAAAAAATAGCAGCCTATAGCAGCACCGGTGTAGATGTTCAAATTGAAATAATGTTGCCTGCACAAGATCTTATCACTATTCAATCCAAATTTGGTTTGGTGGAAGTGCAAAGTTACTCCGGTCCGTTAACCGTGCAAACAGAATACGGTAAGATAGACGCTACACTAAAAGAAACCCATGTTGGAAAAATCACACTCACCAATCACTACGGTAAAATATACTCCGACTTTGATCTGAAGCCTGTTGAAAAAGAAGATAAAGCATTCTATACATCGCTCACCGCCCTTCCGGGCAAAGGACTAGCTTATCAATTGAGTTCAAAATTCGGGAACATATATTTGCGCAATAGTAAATAATAGCAGCAAACTACGGCGGTGCTATATCTGCACTACTGCTTTCCTATGCAATAAACCTTGGAACACCGCACCAGACAAAAGCTTATTTACGTTATTAGCGAAAAAGTAAGAACCAAGCTACAGCTTCTTCATTCCCGCAAAAGACAGATTATTATCTCCTGCTTTTCAGGTTCTGTGCATGCAACTTACCGGCAACAACCTGCCTCCTTTTCCAACAGCAAAACACCTTCGGGTAGTGAGTACACTTGCAAGGTAGCGCTGAAAACAATTCGGGATATTGTTCGTAATCACACTATACCTAAACCGAGGCAAATATTACATTTAATTAAAAATGAATGATTTATAATTCATTTTGTTCAAACTTTACTATCTTTCAAAAAAAGACCCCCTGTAGAAACAGGAGGTATAAGCCCTCCCCAGCTTTATAGCTGGGGTTTTCGTATTAGCCCTACTAACACGCTCTTAAATATCTTTATGTGTTTTGATTTAGATTGCGGAAGCTGCTTATATTTAACCAACTTTGTACCAGATGTTGCTGAATGGCAAATTAACCCGGGTTTATTCTCAATAGGGTCAAAAATATGTAATATTACATCGTGCCCCAACTGCAAATATCCGCTAATATACAGAAAACAGAGCACCTGTAGCTTTTCATAATTGGAACCTCTCGTTTTTCTAATGCTATTTTAATAATTGGTTTATATAACGGATAAGTGATGAGTCTTGTTTACCCAATTTTATAAATCAACGGAGTTAAGAAACACTGCATACGGTGTTCTTCAGGTATGGCTTCTACGATTATCTCTGAAGCCGATTCTATCCCTTAGTGCATGACAATTATGTTCAGAAAATCCGGCTGATTGCTGAAATCACGGAGTAAATCTACTTTAGAAGCAGCAACATTTAACGATACTTCGCTGGAAGGATTTCCATACACAAATTGATATAAAAAATCATGTTTAGATAACATTGGGACGTCTGCAATAATAAATACATCGTCGGCCTATAGATTTTTGTCGTGAGGTTCAATACATCTGATCTCTCCCAGCACAAAATGGTTCTCTCTACCTCGACGATCATCGGCCTATACCCTCTATTGGTAATACCAAGATGAAATCTGCTATGGGATGCGGTGATCTTCTCGTTAAGCAATTGTCTTCTTCATCGGTCCTGCTATTATCCAAACTATAGATATTGCCCTTTCAGGGCGCAGCCTATAACAAAACAATACCATGAGGCGTTGCCTAATGCGTAAATATAAAAGGCTTGCAGCCTTTAGAGCAGTGCATACCCGTTAAATAATAAAGATTGAGTGTCAGGCATATGAGAAGTGACAAGTTGCCATATAATTCGTTCCCAATTATGGATACTATCCTTTCAGGCGCTGCTGACCATAAAACAATTGCAAAAGGCATTGCCTCGGGCACATAACATGTAAGGCGTGCAGCCCTGAGAGCAATGCATTACCGATAAATAATAAAGATTGAATGGCTTGATGAATTGTACACATACAAATAACAATTACAACTCCCCGTACAATTCGCTATAATCATGAGCATTGCCCTTTCAGGGCATTATCAACCACAGAACCATCAAGCGAAACGCTTTGTATCAAGGATTAAATGACTCATATGTATACGCATTCGATCTCGACACTACAGAAAAAAGCAAGCATAGATGGTCAGACCCATACAACGAGGGCTCTTTACTTTAGATACCATTAAGATGGCAGCTGGCTATAACATCTGCGTAAATAAGCACTTGAACAACCTGCTATCTCATTTTATTCCCTATCACCTTAGCGTTCTAATTCACCTTATTGATACATGCCGATAATTTCGTAATTTCCCTAAAAGAAAACCGGAATACACCCGCACGTATAAACATCTTTTTTAACCGCAATAACCAATGAAGACATGTCACAATCCTTATCTCAATTGTATGTACATATCATTTTTCATACAAAGTACAATCAGCCGCTCATTTTTCCTGATATCGAAAATGAGTTACATGCCTATATAGGTGGCATCATCAAACAAAATCAATCTGTTCCCATAAGGATAAATGGAGTAGAAAACCATGTTCATATTCTGGCAGCCATGTCAAAAAATATAGCATTGTCTAAATTGGTAGAAGAAATAAAAAGAAACAGCAGCAGATGGATCAAAACCAAAGGAGAAAAATACCGGGGATTTGCCTGGCAGGGTGGATATGCCGGGTATTCTGTTAGTCAGTCTGTAGTAGAGCGGGTAAAGAAATATATCGACAAACAAAAGGAACATCATAAAAGAGTTTCCTTCCAGGATGAGTATTTGCAATTCCTGGCTGAACACCGTATCGATTTCGATGAAAACTATTTGTGGACTTAACTATGCCGCCCTTTCAGGGCGCGTGGTGTAGTTAGGTATCTAAGCCAGAGGCAATGCCTCTGGCTTATTGAGAAGAAGGCCTTCAGCCTTATAAACCTCTTTTCGCCCTAAGCCCCGAAAAAATCATCTAATGCAACTTGCAAATAATAGAAGAGGCAACAGAAAAATTTCGCGGCATCCCAGTAGGCCCAATATCTCAGCCTAAAGGCACGGCCTACGGCTTAGCCAGGAAAAGCCTTTAGCCTTGTAGGCCTCTTTTCTTCTTAAACCCCGAAAAAGTCATGTAATGTAACTTGCAGATATTAGAAGAGGCAGCAGAAAAATTTCGCAGCATCCCAGTAGGCCCAATATCTCAGCCTAAAGGCACGGCCTACGGCTTAGCCAGGAAAAGCCTTTAGCCTTATAGGCCTCTTTTCTTCTTAAACCCCGAAAAAATCATCTAATGTTACTTGCAGATAATAGAAGAGGCAACAGAAAACTTTCGCAGCATCCCAGTAGGCCCAATATCTCAGCCTAAAGACACGAACTACGGCTTAGCGAGGAAAAGCCTTTAGCCTTATATGCCTCTTTTCTTCCTAAGCCCCGAAAAAATCATGTAATGTAATTTGCAGATAATAGAAGAGGCAACAGAAGAATTTCGCGGCATCTCAGTACGCTCAATATCTCAGCCTTAAGGCACGACCTACGGCTTAGCTAGGAAAAGCCTTTAGCCTTATAGGCTTCTTTTCTTCCTAAGCCCCGAAAAAATCATTTGGTACACCTTGCAAATAGTATAAGTAAAACAGTCCCAAAGAACGGAGTTGATGTACCTACCTTACTCCAGCTGCAACATAGCGCTCGCTGGTATTTATGCCCGCAACCTGTGCGTAGTTTAACCAGTATAAAAAAGACATTGCCTGGATGGCATGTAAACAACCCTCCCTGGACAGCGTTGTATGTTAAAGACAACTCCGGGAGCAGCGATGTCGGTGAGCCATACGGCGTGCAGGTACAAAAAAAATACTAAGTTCCTTATACCAAATATCGGAATGCCCCATTCAGATAGTGTAAGAGATAACAGAAAAACCTGCATTACCCTGAACTTGATTATGATCCTCCTTTTAGGGCATATGGTATCATGAGGTGCCTAGCCAGCGACGACGCGCTTGCTTAATGAGACGGAGGTCTTCAGCCTTACAGGCTTCCTTTAACCGAAGACACTAAAAGTCATCCGCCGGATTTTGTAGATAATATATGAAGTAACTAAAAGAAATTTCAAGGCCCCAAAGGAAGAAGTTGATGTCTCAACACCTTACTCCAGCTGCAAAATAGCGCTCTCTGGTATTTATACCGGCAAACGAGGCCTGGTTTGCCAATATAAAAAATACATTGCCTGAAAGGCATTTATACATCTATCGCGGGATAGCGTTCTGAGATGGATGGTCCTCACCAGGAAACGGGTAACAAAAGCGCCCTGAAAGGGTAGCATATCCCCACCTTGGCTTCCGGTATTATATTGGCAAAAACTAGAATCCTGAACTATTGGCGAAAATGCGTCAACCCTTTATATGGCCTACCTGCAAGCGGTTTATTGGAACTTCCATAGACCTTTCTTAAAATCTATGGAAGTTTAGACAAATACCAGGAAGCCCCTTTATTGTTATTACCCTGGAAGAAGAGATAATAGCGCCCATGCCGGCTTTTAAATATATCGGGATGACCGGATTCACTTTCATTCCAGGAGCCGGGTTTGCCATTGGGTAAAAAGGGTTGGTTCGAGACGCGGTTCCAACGGATGCCATCGCGGCTTTTAGCCAGACCGATCTGCTACGGCTCATTATTATAGCCACCCGCATAAAACATGTACAGTTCTTTTCCAATTACCATACAACTGGCGACTTCCACACATTGCTTTTCCCAGCGCAATTCAGGCTTGAGTATTGAACTATCTACCAGTTGCTGCCATTCACTTCTATTAAAATTCGTGTTCAAAGAAGCGGTAGCCGCAACGCCCTGTTTCTGTACTTTATTGCGTTGTCACGCGTAGCGAAATACAAGAAGTAACGGTTATTGAAAACAACTACCTCCGCATCAATAGCACGACCACAGTTCCAGCTACCGGCAGGACGAAAAACCAGGTTGATGGCATTTCTTTTAAAACGAATACCATCATCCGATACGGCGTGACAGATTGCATCGTTTTTACCGTTACCGTAGGTTTCATAAAACAGGCGTACTTTGCCGTCTTTTACAATAGCGCCTGGTGCACAAAGACCATTCTTTTCATAGTCGTTCCCAGGTTCCAGTACACCGAACTTTTTCCAGTTTACCAGGTCGCTGCTGGCGGCGATACCGATACTCCAGTTCTGATTTATTTGAACAGGCACGGAATAATACATCAGGTAACAACCATTAAAAGAAATAACCTTCGGGTCTTTGGCAATAGGCCGGGCTATTACAACAGAGTCGCCGAAAACACATGGTGGGCTGCTGCGCATGGGTTTGCAGGCTGGTCCAAAGTAAAACAAATACAATCGCTCTCATAAGGGCAAGTTAGGGGTGTTTAACTGAGTACTCTTTCTTTAAACGGATCAAGCAACCATGACAAAAATAGTCCGTATAACGCTGGCCGATCCATTTCCGTTCTGCTTCAGTTAGTATAACATAGCGGCAATGGCAAAGCTGTATCGAACCGGCCTGGCATCCAGAAGGCGTTTACATGCTAGACAAAAATTTTCTTCATGCCTATGCATAGCTAAAGTTATTCAATTGCAAAAATAACAGCCCTACTCTAATAGCACTCATACTGGTAGAATCAATTAGTTAAAGGGCCTGTTGCAGTATAATCATAAGAATGGGAAAGGAATATTAAAATGTTTACTACGCGTTAAAAAGCTTATCTTCACCTAAAGGGCATCAATATCCTATACAATAAAACCGGTTATATACAACCTGTGTTGGACCCCTTCTATTAGCACGCACATTTCGTCCGTTCGTCTCATGTAAATTTTATTGGAAAACAGCTGGTTTAACAGCTTTAGATCTGTCTGGCCACCATTCACCTTTTTAATTAATGAATATGCATTTTGAAAAACAAGATCTTAATATAGATTTATATAGATGGAGCACCAGTGACCAGTTATATGAAGGGCTGCCCAGTCGCAGAAGCTTTGATAAAAGTAATGGAGCACAGGTACTGTTCCTGGTAAATCACTACGCTTTGTTTGATGAGCAACTCAATCTGGAACAACTGCCAAGGCTGGAGTATCTGTTACACTCTGATCTGCCCGTGGATGCCAAAAGTGAGATCTCAGTATTCAAATGGATGATGCAACAGTTACTGAGCGGACAAAAAGCCCCTGCAAAGTAGTCAGCAATTTCCTCAACATAACCAGCGATAGGCAGCACTCCATTTTTTCATTAAAAACAACAGCTATCCGGGGTTTCAATAACAGATAGCCCAATAATATAATCAGGTAATTATGCAAAAAAACATTACATCACGCCTGCCCGCTCCGCGCATAAGGTTCAAGAATCAGGATATACCCGCCGGCCTGGTATACTTTACAGCCAACGCCATCTCATCCTGGATCGATTGCAGTGGCAGTTCTGCAACCAACCTGGAAGACTGTACCTGGCATGAAGATTTAACCAGTGGAGTAAGGCTTTACATTGTTACAGATATCAAAATATAACTGGTTCGGCAGAAGTAAACGGGTAGCATCCGTAACCAGCACATTTCTGCTTTTATTTTTTACTATGATGAGCATCAGTAGGAACCTTTTCAACACCATAATATCTTAGATGCAAATATCCTCTATCATTCCCGGTTGCCTGATTTAAGCGGCTCCTATAAACCATACCTTTATATTCGAATGCCTCTTATTGGCCCTACTTATTGAGCCTAAAATAAGGAAGTCATTAAAACTAATAATATATGGTGATTGGTATCGAAATACTTTCGATAGTTACAGATGCGCACAACATGGATTCGATGCTGTATGGCGATGGAGCCGTAGCGGTGATTCTTTCGGCAGGGTCTCATAATACCAAAGGCCTGCCTGCCCATAAAACCCGCACATTTACCGGCAACGAAGCTATGCTATTAAGTATAAGACTATCTTTCTATCCGCAGTCCGGCAACGGCTTACTTTTAAAATGAAAGGCCGGAAATTATATGAATTTGCGCTCACACAAGTACCGTCGGTTATTAAGGAAGTTCTTGACAAAGCCAACGGGCATATTAACGATGTTCATAAAATACTCGTTCACCAGGCGAATGAAAAAATGGACGAAAGCCACTAGGGGCTATGAGCAGGTACTGGATTATTACCAGACCGGTGATTGCAGTAATCGTCCGCTAAAAGAAAAATGCAATAGCTCAGAAGGTAACCGGCGCATACAGGTAAGTCATGAGTTGAACTGGCTTAAACAACAGGCAGAGCAAAGATTAAAAGGGTGTTTAAAAGCGTCAACAGCGTTGTTTTGATACCGAACCTGTGTTTGCAAACATCAAGCACAATCACCACTTTAAACGATTGATGCTTCGTGGGATCGAAAAAGTCAATATTGAAACCGGTTTACTGGCAATAGCGCATAACTTAAGCAAGAAAACTGCTTAAAAGCATCTTGCCGTTAAAAATAAAATCACTTACCCCTCAAGTTATACCAAACAACAAAAAATAATCTGTAAATCCCACCAAAGTTAAAAACGGCTGCCTCTTACTTTTGAGACAGCGTCTTTTGATTTAATAACTGAAGTAAACATCAATATCCTCTCAGCGGATTGGAATGGTGGTTAACGAGTATTTGACGTATACCGTTGTACCGTATTTTGCACAGGCTCCACCGTTCGCAGGTATTGATAAATAGCCCGCAGGTCGGCTTCACTCATGCCGGCATACATTTGCCAGGGCATGGGTGTATTGATCATTTGTGGGGTCATCACAGGACTTTTATAACTACTGTCAGCATACAGTTTAAACCGTTGCACAAAACCCTGCTCCGACCAGCTGCCGATACCCGTCTTGTTGTCCGGCGTAATGTTAGGCGAGCGAACAATGCCCGCAGGCTGCTGAAAATCCCGGCCGCCGCCGTATTCGGTTCCGGCTATCAACGCTCCTTTTTCCACCTGGCTATGGCAATCTACACAACTCGCCATATTTACCAGGTATTTACCATATAATACCCTGTCAGCAGTATCAGGTTTGGGAGCAAACGCAGCTTCAGCAGGCATGGTATTTACCAGCAGACTAACGGGGAAATCCAGTGCTCTCTCGGGCACTTCTTTATTGATGGGCCGCAGGGTTCTGATATAAACAATAATACTGTAAATATCTTCCTGATCCATTTGCCCGTAATGATGATAAGGCATTAATGGGAACAAAGCTTTACCTTCTTTATTTATACCAGTGGTAACAGCTCTCAATATCTCACCATCCGTCCACCCCGCCAGCTTAAAGGGTGTTATATTAGGCGCATACAGGGTACCCGGAAAGCCCATTTCTTTTCCAAAACGCTCGCCTCCGGCACCAAGTCCTCCGTTTAATGGCCCTGCAAATTTCGACCAGTCACGGGTACTATGACAATCCATACACACTGCCACGTGGTGGGCTATATACTGCCCTCTGGCAATACGCTCCGGCGTGGCTTCAATTACGATATCAGTTGCAGGATTTGCCCGCGGCAGGTAAAAAGCCAGGTAGAGCCAGGTACTGAATAACCCGGCTATAATAAAAACAATAATCGCCAGCAGTACTTTGGTTGTTCTTTTCATAAACGTTTAAGTTGATAGTATTTTTCGTTGGATCCTCTTACCGATGATCTCCTGTTGCTACGCCGCTCAGGGCTTTACGGCATAGCCGGCATATAAGATATTCATGTCTTTATCTTCCACCAGGCGAAAGTGCTGACCTAATTCTACAAAGCCCCATTTTCCCTTGGCCCTTTTACGCAGGTAACCCAACATTTTTGGCAGCGATATATTAGGTTTAGAGCCGGTATGTTCCTGCCACTGTAAACCGCTGGCCTGCAGTAGTTGCCTGATTTCGGCTGGTTTTATAAACATATCCCATACATGCAAATGAGGCGGCATAAAGGCCCAGCGTTTCCACTCCTGCCATATCTTAATGGCAACGAGTTTGCTTATAAAGGTGCGGTTGATCGTGTCATATATGAACAAGCCGCCCGGTTTCAACACCCTTGATATTTCAGCTATTACACAGGGCAGGTCTTTTACATGTTCGAGCACATCGCAACAAAATACCACGTCAAACGATGCACTTTCAAATGGAATAGCCTCACCACTGCCCACCTGGTATCGAATGGCCCATCCCCTGGCTTTGGCATGGTTAGTTGCAGCAAGAACCGATGCCTCCGCCGGCTCGATACCTGTTGTGTCAAAACCCAGCTGATGGATCTCTTCGGTAAGAATACCGCCTCCGCAGCCCACTTCCAGTGCGGTCTTGCCGGTGGTATCAAAGTTCAGCTGTTGTAAGACCCTTTCGACATACCCTACCCGCCAGGGATTCACCGAGGTTTTTAAAATATGCAGCACACTGTTAGTGTCCCACCAAATGTCCCCCGGGGTTTCATATACTTTATTATTAATGCGGTTGTAAATAGCATCGGGTATTTTGTTCATGTTTATTTTTTTTGGCAACAGATGCCCGTTGATTGTGTTACCACGAGCTGTTGCAGCCATAAAGAGTGTGTATTAATAAGCTACGGGCACTAACCCATATTGCAGCATCACATTTTTAAGACGTTCCCTGTCGGGCGGTACACCTGCCTTCATCAGCTCGAGTATGTCTTTGAAATAATCGGCGGTAAAAACGCCTGGGTTAGCATAGGCCAGTATCTCTACGGTTTCGGTTGTTTCATTTACGAAGCTATGTATCCGTCCTCTTTTAATAAAGAAATGAGCGCCCGGGTTAAGTTGCAGCAGCTGGTCATCTACCCGCAGGGTAAGACTACCTTTCAAACAGTACAGCGTTTCATCAAAATTTTCGTGAAAATGAGCAGCAGGCACTTTAGCATTAGGGTGTATCACTACCCTAAACAAAGTAAACTGTGCGTTGGTATCGGCGGCATCCAGGCAAAAATGTATCTCCAGTCCGTTTCCCAAATCAATTAATTCAGAAGCTTTCATATAATTCTTTTTAGATCAGCAAAACAACGGCTCTAAACCGATAAATTAGTTGACGCGCGACAAGAAAATTATGCCTTCTTTATATATATGTTTTTTCCAGAGTTCCGGATACGGTGTATTAATCACTGCCCTATCTGTTTTTTTTGTTATTTTGTTAACCATGCAACAGCCCCTCACGACCGACCTCCTGCGCGAAACCCTGGAAAAAGTGCATCATTTTACCGATGAAGCCTACTATCAATTGACTACCCTTTTCGAGGAACGAACGCTTGCTAAAAATGAAATGCTTTTTAAACAGGGCGCCATCGTAAAAAGCCTTGGCTTTATATTGAAAGGATGTATGCGGCAATACCAGGAAGGGACCGGTGGATCTGAGCGCAATCTTTTCTTTGCCGAAGAGGGATGGTGGTGTGGAGAGATGGATAGTTTTATTAACCGCAGCCCGTCGGTGGCAAGCATGCAGGCTGTGGAAGACTGTACCATCCTCAGTGTGGGGCGGGAAGCCTGGGAGCAGGCTACACGAACCATCCCTGATTACGCGCTGTACCAGATCAAAAACCGCGGCCGGACAGTAGCGTGGTTTAAGAACAAGTTAGGTTCCCTCCATACGGAAACACCTGATGAAAAATACAGGCGCATTTTAAAAGAAAGTCCTCATTGGATGAACCGCCTGCCCCAATATCATATAGCCAGCTACCTGGGCGTGACCCCTGAAACTTTAAGCCGTATCCGTAAAAGAAATTGCTGGTAGCAGGCTATGGCCCCTGCTCATAACGGCAGGATAGAAATTGCCGGCCCCGACCGCGGGCCTATGAATGAATTTGTGGAAAGGTATCTTACCATCAAGAAATCAACTATGCGGGTAGTGCCGAATGAGAATGGCCGGTATATGTTTTATGAGCTGCCCCAATCGGCGCTGGTACCCGAGGGTGATTTTATAAAAGGTCTGATCAGATTTGATAATTGGGCTTCCGCCTGAATACCAGCAAAAAAAACGTCTTCACTGTTGGCGTCAATAACCCATCCCCACAAAAAAAGGCGCACTTGCTAACAACACTTATTAAGGGTGCCTCTCAAGTTGGTGCGCCTACCATGGTAAGTTAGCAAAAACAAAAAGGATGCCGGGATGATCAGGGAACAAAGTAATCCGGGTGAGTGATATAGAGCATCAGGGCTGCCAGGCTCAAAGAGGGCATAGCTTTTGCAACCGGTTCGGTGTGGCGCCTGTTTAAAGGCCCGCCCAACAAGCTCTAATATGAAGATCGCCACCTTCAATATCAATGGCATTAACGGCAGGCTGCCTGTATTACTCAAATGGCTGAAAATAGCTTCGCCGGATGTGGTATGCCTGCAGGAACTGAAAGCGCCGCAGGAAAAGTTCCCGGAAGCAGACCTGAAAAAAGCAGGGTACAATGCTGTGTGGCTGGGACAAAAATCATGGAATGGTGTCGCCATATTATCGAAACAGCCTATACAAGAGCTGCGGCGCAGGTTACCCGGAGATCTTGCCGATACCCAAAGCCGCTACCTGGAAGTAATTACCTATGAAAAAGTGATAGCATGTATCTATCTCCCCAATGGCAACCCTTATCCCGGCCTAAAATTCGATTATAAGCTGGCCTGGTTTAAACGACTCATCCGCCATGCTAAAAAATTGTATGCTACAGAACTGCCCGTTATATTGGCGGGCGATTATAATGTAATGCCTACGGAGCTGGATGTATATAAGCCGGAAAAATACCTGGATAACGCACTGTTCAGAAAAGAGATCCGCGCAGCTTATCAACGCCTGTTACAACAGGGCTGGACGGATGCGCTGCGTAGCCTCTACCCCCATGAAGCGATCTATACTTTCTGGGATTACCTGCGTCATGCCTGGGAGCGCAATGCCGGCCTGCGCCTCGATCATTTTTTATTAAGTCCCCTGGTGGCGGCCAACCTTCAAGCTGGCGGTGTGGACAAGAAAGTAAGGGGTTGGGAAAAGGCCAGCGACCATGCGCCCGCCTGGATCGAGATTGCGGAGTAAACGAAATACTCAACCCTGAGGCTTGTTGGTGAAAACAACGTCAAGGGCTGAAAGGGGAAAACAATACTCCGAAGATGGTTGGTGATACCGACAATGGCGTCGTAATGGGTGATTGCAGATGAAAGTGCAAGGACGACTGTTTAAATGCGCGGATACAATAATTGATAAACCCTCAACTATTAGTAAATTGCCTCATCATTAAATAACCCTTGCTAATCATAATAAAAGTGTGCTATTTTACGGGAACCAACCCGCTTCAACTTGTGCTTCGCCGGATGCTGCAGTTTGCAGTACTCCCCTTTGTTCTAATACTCGCCCGGGAGGCGGCTGCGGCCAACCTGGCGGATACTACGCTGCCGTGTAGTTACCCACTTGCCAAAACGCAAAAATGGCCCGGGCTGTCTGTTAATATAAAATTGCCCTGCAACTGGGTGGTGGATACTGGCTACAGCGCCAATCACTTAGCAGTCATTACGGGCGTCTTTAAAAAAGCTACTGTTCTAGTTAGTATGGTAGGCTTTACACCTGCTCATCATGTTCTTAACGCCGGGGCCATTGATGTTCTTTTAAGTGATGAAGAATTGCGCTATGCCACCAGCCATAGCGGTACGCACCTGGGTTTTAAGCGCCTGGTTATTGATGGCTGCAAAGCGGGAGAAGTAATGGTAAAAGCGCAGAACGCAGTAAAGGGCATCAGCATTTACAGCTACAAACTGTATTATTATATTTATTCAAAAGAGGGTACCGTAATGCTGAGCTTTACGGTTCAAAGCCCCAAAGAAAGCACCGCTAAAACAGCGTTTTTTGAAAAGCTGGAGCTGCTGAGGATGATTGCTGCTACTACCTCCATTCAATGGTAACACCGGGCATTTAAACCTTTCTTCACTCCCTTTCAGTTAAAGAGCTGGCCTCCAAAATTCAGCAATTACCGCCGTGGCTGGTGTTTTTAACCAGCCATTAATAACGATGAATACGCTACTCTTTAAAAAGTACCCCTTCATTGCTGGCTGCGCCTGCGCGTGCCGGTACAGCCGCCAATCTCCAAACCTGTTAAATACCGCTTTGCCCGCTCATGCATCAAAAAGAAGCCGGGTTCCTTCTAATACCTATCTTTGTTGCTATATCAAAATAACTGAGCCATCCCAAAATGGCATCCATTTATTAATTCAAAAAAATACCAAAACAACCGCCATGAAAAAAAGTATTACTACCCTGTTTATTTGCCTGCTTAGCTTTTCTTTTTGTTTTTCGCAGGATACTATTGTTGTGATATCAGGCGAGTCCATTTCAGCCAAAGTATTGGAGGTCGCTACTACTACCATCAGTTACAAAAAATGGAATAACCTCAACGGACCGGTTTTTACGATAGACAAAAACAGGGTGTCTTTTATCCGGTACGAAAACGGCACACAAGATGCATTCCCCCCCGCAACAGCTGATATGTCGGTGGTTGCACCCCTAAGCAGCCAGGACCTGTTTACCCTGGGTAAAACAGATGCATCGAAACATTACCGAAAATACAAAGGTGCAGGTACCGGCACTTTAATTGCCGGACTGGCATCACCTGTACTGGGACTTATACCAGCCGTTATCACTTCTTCTACTGCTCCCAAACACAGCAATCTTAACTACCCCAGCGAAGAGCTAATGAAGAAGGCAGATTATTATGAAGGCTATACCAAAAAGGCTAAAAAAATTAAACAGGGCAAGGTATGGATGAACTGGGGCATCGCCTTTGGCGTGAACCTTTTGGCGGCCATTGTGATTGTCACCGGCCAATAGGCTTATCCGGGTTAAAGAGTTCGCGATCAATACCAACTGTTGCGCAGGTTCTTTTAACTTGCAAAATCACCGGTAGCTACTTTATGCCATGCCTTGGGAAATTTATTGCTTTCTTAAGATCCTCGCCGTGGCTGGTGTTTTGCAACAGCCATCAATAACACGATGACTACTCTTACAAGAATGTCTCTACATTACGGCAATCCTGCCTGCTAATTGCAATAGCTACGGTCTACATACACTTTACTGCCACTAGCCGAATAATAGTAACAGCCTCCTCTGGGACCGGTATGGTATACCCTGCCGGAAGCAGTTTTACGGCTGTTAGTAGTTTTCTTTGCTGGGCTGGTTTTGCCACCGGAACTTTCCGATGCAGATCCATAGGTATAGGAGATGGCACTCGCCTTTCCCTGCGAGGGTGTGGCATTGGCATAGTCCCAGGTATTATCGCTATACAAATTAACGGTGGTCCCATTCTTTGTTTTCACTACATGCAGCAAGGTCTTTTGCGCGCAGGACACCTGTGTGATCAGGCTAAAAATGAGGATGGTAAGAATTTTGTTCATGATTCAGCAGTAGTGTTAATTATTTTCCGTTGCTGTATTATTTTGCTGATAGTTGCGGGCTGTCGCTAAAAGCTCTTTCCTGTATTTATAAATATCATCTAATGATTCCAATAATTTTCGCTCACCATTATCTTTTCCATTATGAAACAGCTCCAGGTACTTTTTCGAAAAATTAAAATGCAGGCGGGCCAATGGCTTTCGGTTGTTATCGTCGAGCAATATACCAAAGTAGGACTGGGTATCCCTGAAGGCAATACGGGTAGCAGGCACCAGCTCTCTCAAAATAGCTTTTACGATCTGAGAACCTTCAATCTCTTCTTCAGTGGTAATAGCTTTTACCAACTCTGTGTTTTCATCAATAGGCACAATAGTCTCTTCTTCCTGGCGGGAGGGGATCTTATCATTCATACTAAGCGCATTTTTGAGCCGGTAGCTGATGGATTCGTTAATGGAGTTGGAAATGGCTCTACGGGCATATTCTTTAAAAGTACTAAGACGTGAGGCAGTTAACGGTTTTTCAAAAAACCTGTTCACCAAAAGTTTCACCAACTCATCTGAGGGTTCCTGCAATTCTTTTTCAAATTCACCACGAATGGCTTTAATATATTTTAATGCCTCAGCAGAATCGAGAATACTTTCAAGACTATACCCCTGTTTGGTAAAGTTCTCCAGTATCTTCAGATTAGAGTCTTTTAGATTGGCTATATCCAGTGTGAAAAAGGGCTTATCGTCCATAATATTAGGACGCTCCAGATCAGTGTAGAAATTGTACACATGCCCGTTGGTTAATACGCCAAAACGAGATTTGGATACATGAAAATACCGGTGCAGCTGTGAATTATGTGCATCTGCTTTTTCTTTCCAGTGTTTGCATTCGATAATCAATACGGGCTCGCCGTCTCTCTTGATCACATAGTCTATCTTTTCTCCTTTCTTGGTGCCAATATCACAAATAAATTCAGGGATCACTTCGGTAGGATTAAAAATATCATACCCTATGATCTGTATAAAGGGCATTACAAAAGCATTCTTGGTAGCTTCTTCTGTATTGATCTGGTCTTTGAGTGCATCCACCCTTTGGTGCAACTGCTCCAGTTTCAGCTTTAAGTCATTCTCCATTTGCATAGTTTTTATGATTGTAGATAAGAACCGGGTATTATACCGACGATTTGTAGCAGCCAAACTAATACAGATAATTTTCTCTTCATTACGGAAAACCGTACAGAGTATCCTTATGATGTAGAACCACATGCTACCGGCCAGATCTTACAGGCTTCCCCGGACGACGCCATTCCCAGGGTGCTACAGCGGCCCTGTCCTTCCAAAGTCCCATCTTTTCTCTACGGGCTTTGTGTTCCAGCGCTGCATAAACCTTATCATCAGAGTAATTTTTGAAATGCCAGGCCAACCCGTTTTTTACCAGCTCCTTATTCAAATTCCGTCCATCGGCTAAAATAACTTCAGCAATTAGTCGCCGGTTACGATCATATTTATAGCCATGCACCAATGACACCTGCTTTCCAAATGATTGTTGCGAAACAAATTCCTTTGCCTTTGTACCAAAAGGCTGCTTCTTCTCGGGGCAATCGATATGCGCCAGTCGCACTACTTGCTCTTTACCATTCATCAATACGACAAAAGTGTCACCATCTTTTATGCCGATGACTTTGTAGGTAGAGGGTTTTGGAATAATTTTCTCATCAGGAAATGAATAAGAGTAGACACTTAGGCAGCCATCATTACGGCTTTGAAAGCTAGAAGTAAGAAAGCCAATATAAACGTAAACAAACAAAAACATAGATGCATGGTATCATTTACAAACATATAAGAACTCTTTAAATCGAATATTTTATTTTTTTGATGTCTATATAATCTTCAAAAAGTCTTTAAGTCTTTCCAGCATTAGTTTTTTGTCAGCAACAGCTTTATACACTTCCACATGTTTACAGCCCGACTGTTTCAACCAGTTTTTCCACACAATCGACATAATCTCAAAGTCGGTGGGATGTTGTTTTGCAACACCTTGTGCATTGAGAGAACGATCTAACATTTCAAAAACCACTACGTTCAGGTCTTTTAGAGACTGTGTCGTTACAGCAATACCAAATGCAGCGTTCCCATCAATGTACGCCTGCAGGTTTTTAGATTTCGAGGCATTGAAGTTCTTTCGTATGTCGTCGACCTGTTGCTTGCTCAATTGATATTCCTTCTTAATATTCACATTTTCTATGTAGCCATCAGTAAATAAAACTACCAAATTTTTTAGCTCCCGGGAAATGGCAACGTCTCCTTCCAGACGAACCTGGGGCGGCATAATCTTCAGCTGGTTGCCGACGGTTTGATTGAAGTAATTCCAGATATCGGCGCCCGCCATCTTATTGATGGAATGCTCATACAATTTGCTTACCTGTTCCTTAAATAATCTTTGATCATTTGCCAATTTATTTCTTTTGTATGCAGCATTTTCATGCACATTTGAAAACCGGCTGAAATCTATCTTACAGGCATCCACGTTGATCCAATTATTATTAAGTATACCCGGGTTTATAAAGTCGAGGCTGAAAATATCCTTCTGCCCCACCCTCCTGTTTTGTAAGTTCAATATATTATTGATCTCATTGATAACGCCATTGATTAGTACTGTATCGTGCAGGGGTTTGGGATGGACGTTGAAACTAATTCTGTTAGAAAGATCCGGAGCAATAATCAGATTATAGTCTTTAATAACTATAGTGTCTTTTGGATAATCATGTCCAACGTCTGGTCTGCCAGGAGAAGAACAAGAGACAAAGCCAGCCAGAATAACGTAAAACACCTTGATCAAAAACTGATGACTATTTGTATTATTTGTATGCATCACTTTAATTGCTGAATGTGAGTAGATTATTTTCCTGGTGCTTTATTGCGGATGAGGACAGTCCGTTCAACCACAATTCGCACTCCCTTATGGCAGCTGTAGTCTTTGTTTCAGCAATCTGTACCGCATACCTGTCGTGCAAATATTTACTCCAACCTTCCATGAAAATGTTGATGCGATTTTCCATTTCGGCCCGGGAAACGGGCAACTTATCATTCTCAACCTGGCTTCTATAAATGCTAGCCAAACTGTTGATTCGTTCCTTAAAATTGTGCAATTGTTGTTGTATTTCCGTGATCTTGCCGGTTAGCCAAAGCGGCAATTCTAGCATTTGTTTATCGGCAGATTCTTTTTGATTTTCCAGCTTTGCCTTATCGATCTCTAATAGATCATTTTCTGTACGAACAGCTACAATCTCTTCATTGATATCAGCTATTTCCTTTTCCAATAGCGACTTTTCATACCGGGCTCTGGCATGATGAAGGGTACCATTCCGCAAGTTCAAATGATCATACAGCTTGGTGAATACTATACTAAAGAGCCAGATGCCGAGCGCACCTAACACAAATACGAGTATAAAATCGTTAGATGAAACAATTTCCGAAAAACTTTTGGGAGCAGGAATATCACCTGTCAAAAATTCTATACCGCTTGTATTTTTTGCTACTTTATAGGCAACAATGCAATCTACTACGAGAACGAGGACGACACCTCCGAATTTTTGGGTCTGGCGTGTCCACCAGGACTGTTGTTGCCCGCTATTTAATTCGTTCCCCTCCGCGTGCTGATTGAATTGAGCGAAGGTCTTATACATTCCGAGGGCCAAAGGTATCGACACAAATAAAAATTGAAATAAAATACCACCTGTTCCCTTCTCAAATATCTTTGAAAATGCATGAGCATTGAATACTTCAGGAGCAACGATGTTATCCGCATTAGTCCGCATTAAAGCATCAATGTCTTCTTTAGAAAAGATCAGTATATAAGCTACGGACGAATAGAACACAAAAATGTAAGCTGCCAGGGAGATGACCATCAATATTAATACGATAGTTAGTAGCCAGTTAACAGGAGGTTTCACAAAGGCTTCCCCCAGTGTCGCTATCTTAGATTGCAGGTCAGCGATCTTTTCTTTCAAAGCTCCAATCCTTGTCTCTTTATTTGCAATTACCTGTAGCCTGACTTCTGCGATCCTGCCTTTCAGTTCCTGCAAATGATGTGCATTGGCAATTTTCTCATGGTCACCTTTTTGCTTAATGCTACCGATTTCTGTTTCTGTTGTTTGCTCTACACTTAGCACGCTCGCTTTGATCTGCTCCTCTATTTTGGATTGAAGGCGCGTCTTCTTTTCTGCAATCACTTCTATTTCGTTAATGAAGTTGGAATACAGACTATCCATCGCCTGGGGTAATACCTGGTGATCTCCATTATTTTCCTCAGCCCTGATATAAGCACTTGCTTTTAATAATTCCTTATCGAAAGAACCAACTTCTGTAGCTATGATGCTATCTAATACGGCTTTGAAATTACTTAAAGAAAACTCCATAAATCCGAGCCCTCCTTCATTGCCCGTTAATCTACTTATCTCTGAGTCATCCACTACAATTGATGATACGTTCGGCAGTGCCGGAACCGAGCCAGAGCTGGCTGCACTCATCTCCTTCACTTGTTCATAGCTAAGTCCATTTTGCAATAATCTTGCGTTATTTCTCATGCTGAAAAAAGTATCGACGAACCCGTTGACCGTATTTTGATGATCGGTTACAATTACAGTTTCATGGTTATTATTTTTGGCATTAACGGACCAGTTATAAGAACCGGAAATGGCCACCTTCCGATCAATAACACAGAATTTCTGATTCATAATACCATAACCTACGTTCTTGATCTTCACCATGTCACCCCCTAACCGGTTAATCAGATCAAAATCCAGCTTGTCATTATCGGGCTGTTCAGCAATAATAACATTTACAGTAATGCCATTTTTAACTTTATCCAACAGTACCTGGAACAATTCACTGTCTGTAAACCAGGCTACTGCTACCAGTATTTCCTGCCGCGACTTTAAGAGCTCCTCCCTGATACGTTCAAAGATTTCTTTTGTATCTGAAATGGTCACCTGATCGATTTGTGTTGTAATCATAATTTCGGTAAATGTTAGTTTAAGGATGCAGCATTTTTGGTTATCGGGCCGATGCTACGCCACTGTTGCTTTAGACAAATTTACCATTGAGAAGGAAGCAGCTTTTACGGTTTTCCGTAAAAGCTCATATTTAATATAAATAGTCCGTTACTAATAGATAAACTACCCGATTGCGCGGTCTACAAAGGCATTCAATTGTGAAATGCAAATAACTTAAGACTGTCAGGTGGCAGGCAGCTTCGAAATTTTTGATATAGTCAACGCGTCAGCGAATCTCTTAAGGGCAGAATATGGTAAGTATAAATTCGATCCGAGAGTGGCTTCAATTGTTTTTTGTTAACCGGATGAATTCCGCTATCTGTGAAAAATTCAATTTTATTATCCTGCTTGTCATACCACACTTTTTGCTTATCATCAATACCAATCATTTCCGGATTTGTAATCTTCCTAAACCTCCTTAAAACCATCGAATCCAAAGCCTCTGCATCGCCTTCATCATACCTGTAATCACAGGGTATTGCTTCGTAATGATCAACCGACCAAATCATACAAGCTACAGGGCGTATCGGTGGCGAAACAATGGTATATATTTCATCCTCCTTCGATTTTGGCTCCCGACTATTGTACCATAAAAAGCCGGCAACAGCTGCTATTGCCGTAATTATTGTGATCCATATCCCAGACTTATTAAATACTGGCTGAGTTGGAGGTTCTGGCGGCTCAACAATCTTCGGAAATTTAGGAGGCGGTGGCGATTCTATACCTGCTTGATCCTCGCTACCTGCAGGAACATTATTTTCTTTTCTCTTCTCTCTCTGCTTATGGCTGTCAGCAATAGCTTGTCTGGTCTGCTCCAATAATGATTCATAATCAAAGGTTTCATCATATGGCCTGGGCCTGAAATCAATCAGCCAGGCAGCAAGTTCCACGGGTTTTTCCCTGGGTATTGATGTTTCTTCCTGAAGAAAATTCTGGACAGTCCTATAGTCTTCCGGATCAGTCTTTTTTATTTTTAGCAATAATACCTCTTTGTTGTCTCCCTCTCCAAAGAAATCCTTCAATATCCGGCCATCTTTACGATTGTACTTTTCAGCACAGTTTTTCAAACAGCACCTCCTGATATTGGCTCTCGTAGGGTTGATAAGCTCAGGTAGGAGGGTATTTTCAAGCTTCTTCAGTTTGAATGTTTCGAGGACTACATTGATGTAAGCAGGGGTCATAAGGCAAAATTACCAACCGTATTCGACCGAATTTACGGAATTCCGTAGTCATTCCCGGAATTCCGAATGCTCTTTTGCGGAAGACTGCCGGAATCTTCGGAAGAACCTATAAATCAATGGGTTAACCAAATCTAATTTTGTGTCAGAAAGCGATAAAGCTCCTTTGCTAAGAGCGAACTGTACAGCATCTTTTTCTACCTCGGCTACAGAAAGCGGTTGTTTATAACCGGTTTGGGAAGCGTTTAAAATCTTCCGCAATCTAAAGCCTCCCCTTCCCAAACGCGTAAGCCGTAATGCTTACCGCTATACGCCGCGCGGCGCACGCGCCGGCAATTATTCAAACTTTTAAAATTTAAAAAGATGATTGGATTATTATTTTCCATACTGATGGGCCTGTGGCCTAACCCCAACCCTAATGCTCATCCCAAGCCTATCACTGGAATAGGAGGTTTCACCACCATGAGTGATTCTACTACCGGGGAAATTGGCGGAGAAACGGGGCATACACCACCCATTAAACCATAATCATTAACAGAAAAAAGAAGCAAGCAAAACTTGCTTCTTTTTTTAAACAGTAATATGACCAAGAGATCCTTTTATTTATAATCTGTATTTTTAGGGCAAACTACTGTTGACATGAAATCGCCTTCTACATTAATACTACTGATTTGTTTGCTTTGCCTAGGTTCTTGCAGACATGACCAAAAAAAGAATCAAAAAAATCCTACTAATAAAAAAAACTCACCGGCATGGAAACTGGCTGCTTCATTTTACGAAAATGACCCAGACTCTGCTTTTTATTACTTTAGTAAGCTGATTGAAACATCGAAAGATAGTGTAGAAATTGCCCGAGCATATACCTGTATCGGGATTATCCAAAATGATAAAGGTTTTTATTATGACAGCCAGGAAAGCTTTATAAAGTCTTTGAAGCTTTTAAATGATCGTGATTCTTCAAGCTATGGGTTCATTTCCAACAATTACAACGAATTGGGTTTAACGGAAGTCGATCTGAAAAAATTTGATGATGCACTAAGCAATTTTGATCAAGCGTTGTTGTTTTCGAAAGACTCGTCTGAAATATTAACCATCCTAAATAACAAAGCTATTACCCTTGTTGAAAAGCTAAAGTATGATGAAGCAATTAAGCTTTACGACTACATTTTACTTAAAAGTAAGAACGAACCACAGAGTTATGCCATGACTCTTGCTAATCAAGCCAGAACAAAATGGTTAAAAGACCCTAACTATAACCCTGTACCAGAAATGCAGACAGCGCTAGAAATTCGTCTCAAAGGCAATAATAAATGGGGGCTTAATGCGGGCTACGGACGTTTATCAGAGTATTATCTTAACTCTAGCCCTGATTCGGCGTTAATTTATGCGCTCAAAATGTATGAAGTAGCTCGTGAACTCAACAGCCCGGACGACATTGTATTTGCATTGCAAAAAATGATTCAACTGGGCTCTGTTGATAGTATAAAAACATACTTTGCTTACTACCAGCACCTGAATGACAGCATACATAATGCTCAAAAAACAGCAGCAAACAGATTCGCAGTTATAATTTACGAAACCGAAAAGCACAAGACAGATAAACTGGAGCTACAAAAAGAAAAGGCAGAAGCCCAACTTCGGGTAATATGGCTACAGGTAAGTTCCGTAATACTGGTTATTGGGGCTATCATAGTATTTGTTTGGTATCGCAAAAGAAAACGGCAAGCCATTAAAGAACAACAGTTGCGCATCTCTAAAAAAGTACATGATAAGGTAGCCAACCGGGTGTATCGCATCATGTCCGAAGTAGAGCACCAGGGAATTCCCGAAAAAGGCATCCTGCTGCATAAATTAGACATGGTATATCAACAATCGCGCGATATATCTTACGATCAGCCCCATCATCATAACCAGGATTTTCAACAATCGATTACCGAATTGCTACAGTCCTTTGCCAGTGATACCATCAGGATCGCCAGTGTCGGGAACTCTGAAGCGATATGGGATCAGGTTACGCCTGTCGTGAGAGAAGAGCTCAGCATCATTCTCGAGGAGTTGATGACTAATATGAAAAAGCATAGCTCCGCCCAGAATGTTGTTTTAAAATTTATACAAAAAGAAAACAGTATAGAGCTGCACTATTCTGATGATGGCATTGGTTTGGCGCCGGAGGTGAATAAAGGCAACGGATTAAGAAATACGGAAACCCGTATTAAAGATATCGGAGGCACCATTATTTTTGAAAAAACCGGTAGTGGTTTGAAGATCCAGATTACTATTCCAATTGCTAAATAAATATGATACATAAAGTACTGATAGCAGAAGATTTTGAAAGTGCCAATATTTCTGTACAAAAAACACTCGGGGAAATCGGGGTGCCCGACCCTGACTACGTATACTATTGTGATGATGCTCTGGTAAAAATACAAATCGCAGTAAACCAGGAAGCATCTTATGACCTGCTCATTACCGATTTGTATTTTGATCAGGACTATCGCGAACAAAAAATACAGGGCGGTGAAGCACTTATTGTTGCTGCAAGGAAAATTCAACCCGATCTGAAGATACTCGTATTTTCGGCTACCGGCAAACCGTCTCTTATAAATACGCTATTCGATGAACTCAACATCGACGGTTATGTATCCAAAGGAAGAAATGATGCCAAAGAGCTAAAAAAAGCCATAGAAAGCATCACACGCAACCAACGCCATGTACCGGCAGAGCTAGTACGACAGGCGAAACAAAAAAATGCTTATGAGTTTGCAGAAATCGATATTGCTATTATAACCCAACTCACAGAAGGAAAACGGCAGCAGGAAATCGCAGACTATCTGAGCCAAAATAATATACAGCCCGCAGGCAAAAGCAGCATCGAAAAAAGACTGAAGCTCATGAAAGAAGCATTCGACTTCACCACTAATGAACAGTTAATAGCGCATTGTATCAAAACAGGTATTATTTAATACTTACCGGATCCCAAGGCGGTAGATATACCGTTTCTTCGAACTTAGGAGATTGCTGTCGTAATTACTAATAACAGCACTTCTAACAACGGAAAAGCATTTTGCAAAAAATGGGTACCACAAGCCCTGCCTCCAAAAAAGTTACTACATGCAAGCCGTCCTACTTCTCCAGCAATGCCCTTACGCACCATAAATAAGGCGCCTGGCCATGATAGTCGCCGGTGGCACGGGGACGATCGTAATAGTATTGCTTGTCGTTCTTTTTATTGGTACCCACGCATACCTCTGATACAGCGCCCTGGTGGTTAACATATTTTACCATGGCCAGCCAGGCTTTGCGGGCGGCCGGGCCATAGCTAGCTGCATCCAGCCACCCTTTTTTTACACCGGTAATAAAAGCGTATGCAAACATGGCAGAGCCGGAGGTTTCGGCCCAGCAGTCGGGCTCATCAATGAGCTGGTTCCACATACCATCGGGCCGCTGAAAGTTCTTTAAACTGCTCATCATGGCTTTATAGCCTTTGAGTATGCGCGCATAATGCGGGTTGCCGGCGGGCAGGTAGCGCAGCAGCTCGGTTACACCGGCGGCCATCCAGCCATTGCCGCGGCCCCAGTAAAACGGCACATCGGGCGCATGGTAAAACAGCCCGTTAGGGCGCTGCAGCTCATCGAGGTAGAGCGCCATTTCTTTAGCGGCCCGGTTAATATATACGGCATCGCCCGTAGCTTTATAGGCCTGGGTTTGCACAATGGTGATCATATACATATCGTCGATCCAGAGCCGGGTTTGCCAGCTATAGCCTTTATCGGCCCAGGCTTTTTCCTCTGCTTTGGCATTGGCCGGTACCTGCCACTGGGTTTGCGCATAAGGCAGGCCCAGGTTTAAATAACGTTGGTCTTTGGTGAGTTGCCATAGCGTTAACGGCAGGCTGCCAAACATATTGAGGTCTACATGGTTTTGTATGGGCAGCAATTCTTTTTCGGTGGTAAACAGCGGCTCGAAGCGGTTGCGTAAAAAGCCCAGCAACATGTCATCCTTGGTGAGCTGCGCATAATGCAAGGCCCCGGTCCAGAAAAAAGTCTCCGGATAACCGATCCATTTACCCGCATGCAGGGCATGTTTGGAATATACCATACGGTAGGCAATTAAACGACCCACTTCCTCGGGTGTAGATCCTTTTGGGAAACCCGTTAACACATTTTTTTGTGCGCCGGCAAACAAGGCAGGCAGCCACATGAGTAAAAAGACAATACTACGTTTATACATCATTCCTTTTATTTAAAGTTCATCGTTGATAGTTGATGGCATACGTTCCGTTCAATAATCAATATTCAATGCCCTGTAATCGATCTTCATATTTCAACTCTATACGATATAGGTCATACGCCGTACGATTACTCCCTATTTCCTACTCATTATTCACTATTCATTATTGCCCGATGTTCACCCCCCCCGTCATCTTCAGCTCTGTACGATTTAGGTTGTACGATGTACGACTATTCACCACTCACTATTCACCATTGCCCCTCTTTTGGTTATCCGTCAACTGTCACCTGCCATCTGTCGCCTAACAGCAACAGTTGAAAATGTCCCATAACCAATATCCATTACCCAATGTTCACCCCTCGTCATCTTTCAACGCTGTACGATGTAGGTGGCACAACCACTCCCTAATCACTACTGACCATTCACTATTCACCATTCACTATTCACCATTCACCATTGCCCCTCTTTTAGTTATCCGTCAACTGTCACCTGCCATCTGTCGCCTAACAGCAACAGTTGAAAATGTCCCATAACCAATATCCATTGCCCAATGTTCACCCCTCGTCATCTTTCAACGCTGTACGATGTAGGTGGTACGACCACTCCCTAATCACTACCGACTATTCACTATTCACTATTCACCATTCACCATTGCCCCTTCCCGTCATCTAACATCTGTCATCTAACATCTTTCCTCCAACATCCCCTTCCCTACTCCATCCTGAATGTGCCTACCTCTGCCAGGCCCGGCTGCTTCTGGCCATCGTGGCCCGATTGCGGTACCAGCCTAAAATAGCGGAACTGCTTTTGCCCGGGCAGGTCGATATATTGTTTCAGGAGATCAACGTTATTGAGCGGGAATACTCCCAGGGTTTCCCAGTTATTATTATCGGCACTTACCTGTACCTGCAGCTCTTTTATTTTGCGGTCGCCCTCCTTCTGGTGCACGATAAAGCCATCCACTTTTGAAACAGCGCCCATATCTACAGTGATCCAGTGCTGCGGGTAATCTGTAGGATCGGTTGAATACCGGGTGATCCAATAAGTGGAGATATTATTATCAATAAGGCGGGAAGCCAGGCGGCTGTTGGCCGTTTCCTCAGAGCTGAAGCCGGCGATGGTCCAGCCGGTTTTGGGATAGATATAGCGCTTTTTTTCTCCCGAAGGTCGGGCATAGGCTACGGTAATATCCCAGGGCAGGCCAAAATTGGGCGTGCCATCGGTGTTCCAGCCAAAGCGCTGTATGCGCGGGTTGCGGGCATTATCATCGCCCCCACCGGGCCGGGTACGGGCATGATAAATGATCCAATCCTCCTTACCATCGGGCGATTTAAAGAAGCCGTTATGCCCGGGGCCATAAGCGCTGCTTTCGGCCCGCATAGAAAATACCGGCTGGTTTCTTTTGGTCCAGTCCGCCGGGTTCATCGGGTCGCCATTGTCGCGCAGGCTCAGCAGGCCCAGGCAATATCCATCAACCCAGTAGCCGCTGCCCGAGTATACAATAAATAAGCGGCCCTGCGGGTTGGTAAGCACCTGGGGCCCTTCGTTAATAGGATTGCCTCTTTTTTCCCAATCGAAATTGGGCGTGGCGATCATTACTTTCTCGCTGCTGATGGTCCACGGATTGCTCATGCGGGCGATATAAATATTTTGTGGCGGCGCGCCGGCATTACCACCCGACCAGGCCATGTAGAGCTGACCGTTATGTTTAAATACAGTACCGTCAATAGCCCATAGGTCAGCAGGATCGGCAGCCTTACCCTTTAATACCCAGGTACCTTCTACAGGCGTGGGAGCGGTATTTTCTAATACATACATGCGGTGATTGGCATTAGCGCCATCATCGGCAGCGAAATAGATATACCATTTGCCGTCTATTTCATGCAGCTCAGGCGCCCAGAGGTTTTTGGAGTACATCTGCCCGGCGGGCGGTACCCATACATCGTAACGGCGCGAAGAAGCTAGTTCCGACATGGCACGGGTTTCGAGTATTACCAATCGGCCTCCCTGCGTATACATGTAGTAATAAACGCCATTTTTTTGCACCACCCAGGGATCAGGACCACCTGGCATAATGGGATTAGTAAAATCCGTATCGGCCGTAAGGCCCGAAAGATCATCGTCCTTAGGCGGCGGGTTCTCGGTTCCCGGATCTTCGGGTCCCGCTTCGGGGCTTTTCTGGCAGGCGCTCCAGCTCAATAGGGTACTGAGCAAAAGCGTGGTCATGAACAATCGTTTCATATATAGCATATCAAAAAGGTTACAGGTTTAGAACTCCCGCGGCACCCGGTACACTCATGCCACTAGCGGGGGAAAGAAACAGCTAGCGCCGTGCCGCGCTAACACCCGAAGGGCTTACTGCCGGTTTTGCCAATAAATTTCCGGGTTGATTATTAACCCTAAATTTTTTAAAGAAAGCCTGTTGACTGGCTGGCCCTTTAGCCAGCAGGGCAATGCGCACTGCACGGTCCCAGGGCGGTAAAAAGGTAATATCTACCGGATCAGCATTGAGGGGTTTAAACTGCTTGCCATCGGTACTGTATAAAAAGCGGGCGCCGGTATTATCGGTCACCTGCACTTTTAACACCAGCGATGCGGCGTTAGGAATGGTGGTTTCCATCAGCAAGGTTTGCTGGTCTTTTTTAAGCTGCACCAGCCTGATGCCGGTTTTATTGACGCTGGCATACACCATATTTTTATCGTCGCCCACCAGGGCCAGCCCTGCTTCGGCCGTACTGTTTTTTTGCAGGGTAACCTGTGCATCATAATGAGCGGTCATTACCGAGCGGCCTACATAAGCGCCGCCATTACCCGGAAGCGCCTGCAGCTGCAGGGTATTTTGAGTTACTTTAGCCTGCACCGGCTGAAAAACGCTCCAGTGCCAGGCGTCATCCAGTTCCTTACCGTTAAACAGATCGGTGATCGTTGCCGGCATTGCAGGCCCTTTATTACCCGGCTGATCAATAAATTTCAGCCATCCGTCGGGCGTAAAAGCAAACTCACTGAGCAGGCCCTGCCGGCCGCCGTAAGCGCCGCTGGCCGTACTATAGCCATGGTATAAATAATAGAAACGACCGTCTTTTTCAACGGGGGTACCATGGCCGGGACATTTCCAGTCTTCATTATCGGCCAATATAGGGTTACCGGGGAATTTTTCCCAGGGACCCAGCAGGTTTTTGGCCCTGGCCACACCGGTACCGTAGCTGCAGGTTTTACCGCAACAGGCCGCAGCTGCATAAAAAGCATAGAAATACCCCTGGCGCTGTATAATCGACACGCCTTCTACCAGTCCTTTTTCCCAGGGGCTATCGGCGCGGAACAGCTCTTTTTTCTGTCCCAGCAAACCGGTACGGTCTTCTTTCATCTCCTGCGCCCAAATGGGGGTAGGCTTGCCCTTGCTGTTGCCATCTTCCTTCCATATCATATACAGCTTACCCTGCTCATCGCGCATGGGGAACGCGTCAATAGAACCATCTGCCTCACACATCAGCGGACCCAGGTCGCGGTAAGGCCCTTCGGGCTTATCGGCTACGGCAGCTGCAATACAAAGGCTGCCGCCCTTTTTATGCCCTGTGTAATAGAGATATACTTTGCCGTTTTCGTAGGTAATTTCGGGCGCCCACATATAATAGTCAGCCCAGTCAGGCATCTGGTTAAATACGTGGCCGGAGGCCTTCCAGTTTACCAGGTCTTTGGAACGGTAAAGGGTGAAGGCGGGAAACCAGTTAGAAGTGGTGCCGGCAGCCCAGTACTCTGTTCCTATTTTCACCACAGACGGGTCGGGATGATCGGCAGGTAATACCAGTTGCTGTGCATGGGAATAACCGGTACTAAAAAAAAGGACTAATGAAAAAAGCAAGCGCATAGTTAAATATTGTCAGGTTCTTATCTGTATGTAAAACGATCGGTTCGAACCAGTCTGCAACTACAGGGTTTCCACACAGAATCAATCTACCAGGATAAAGCTCCTTTTTGCAGTTACGGAAATACTTATCGCAAGCAGCTAGCATCCTATAACTGCAACCGTTCTCAAATGCCATGGCGTTAACAAAGCAATCCGTTGCAAACAGCCCGAACGAGGAGCTATCCGGCTCATTAATAATACAGGGGCAAAATAAATACACGCCGTTCATACTGCCTGTTCAACATTTTGTGCAATCGTTTCAAATACCCAAAACAGCGCCGGGACCCGTATAATTCAAGAGGTATATAAGAGCAATTCTAAATACCTTGTTCTATATTTGAAGATTGTTATGATGCGCTTTCTGTATTACGTTATTGCTTTAAGCCTGCTATTACAGCTTGCCCCTTTTTCTATCCATGGTCAGTATTATTTTAAACATTACCAGGTAGATGATGGCTTATTGCATAATGCAGTAACCTCAGTGATACAGGACAAGAACGGCATGATATGGGTAGCTACCCGCGCGGGGCTTAACCGTTTTGACGGGTACAGTTTTAAGCCCTGTGATAACCGCAAATCGACCTTCGATAATATCGGCAATAATATTGTGACCGCGGTTACAGAGGGCCAAAAGGGGAAATTATGGGTAGCTACAGCCAAGGGCCTGTTTAGCTACGATCCTTACCAGGAGCTGTCAATGAGGGTGCAAGCTGTTCCCGCCGGCTACGTTCACCACCTGGTGAAGGACAGCCGGGAGCGCCTTTGGTTTATCACCAATGGCAACTTACACCAATACCAGATCGATAATAACCAACTGATAAAAACAGATCTGCAGGGGGCCTGCATGGCTACCGATGGCAACTCGGGTTTATGGATCGGGCGGGAGGATGGTACTATTGGCCGGTATAACTTTACAACCGGGGCTCTGGTAAATATTCGCATCGTTGACGAAAGCACACCGGTCCATTTAAGATCGATCAGTAAAATATACCCTATTAATGAACAGGAAGTATTGATTGGCTGCTTTACCCAGGGGCTTAAGCTTTATAACCATCAAACCGGGGTTTGCCGGTCGCTGCCACTGGTAAAAGACCTGCATGCTTCTATTTACGTACGCGATATTATTCGCGGTGAAGGAGAACAGTACTGGATTGCTACCGAATCGGGCATTTATATTTATGATCGCACCGGCAACAAGGCACAACACCTGCAAAAAAGACTCAACGATCCGTACTCCTTAAACGACAACCCGGTATATACTTTTTGCCGCGACAGGCAGGGAGGCATGTGGGTGGGCTCTTATTTTGGCGGGATTAATTACTACTCAAAAGAGAATGCCCGTTTTAAAAAATACTACCCGCTACCGGGGGCTAACTCCATATCGGGCAATGCGGTAAGAAAAATTGTTGCAGACCCCAAAGGACATTTATGGATCGGCACGGAAGACGCTGGCGTGAACCGGCTGGACATGGAAAGCGGGCAGTTTACACATTATACCGCCACCGGTAAAAAAGATGATATCGCTTACTACAATGTACATGGCCTGCTGGCCCTGGATAACCGTTTATTTATAGGCATGTTTTATAACGGGATGGACATTATGGATACCCGCACCGGCAAGGTCACCGACAGATTCAAAGTAATTAAAGACAGCGCCGAGCAGGTTATAGATTTTGTGTCCTGCATTTACCTTACCAGGGACAGTACCATACTGGTGGGCAGCGCCTACCATGGCGCCAGCCTGCTTCGCTATAATCCCGTTACTAAAATTTTTAACCGGGTGCCGCAGATACCTTATAATAGCTATACCTGGGATATAAGGGAAGACAGCAAGGGCAATATCTGGACAGGGAGTGTATCCAGAGGCGCTTACTACTATCATCCGAAAACCGGAGAAACAGGTAATATACGTTTCGGAGATACAGTGAATAATACGGTGGTTAACGAATTTGCGGTATACAGTATTTGGGAAGACCGCAAGGGGTTTTTATGGTTTGCTACCACGGGCGGTGGTCTAATTAAAGTAGGACCCGACAAAAAGATCATTAAAAAATTCGGGACCAAAACCGGCCTGCCCAGCAATGTACTCTACAGCATACTCGAAGACAACTCAGGCAACCTGTGGATCAGCTCGCTGAAAGGCCTGATCTGCTTTAATACGACTACAGAAAAAGTAAAAGTGTATACCCAGGCCAACGGCTTACTCACCGACCAGTTTAATTACAACTCAGCATACAAACATACCGACGGCAGCATGTACTTTGGATCGGTAAAAGGACTGATCGCATTTGATCCCGCTGCTTTTAGCGAACCTGAGCCCAGTCCTCCTACCTATATAACGGGCTTCCAGATCAATAATAAAGATGTAGAACCAGGTGAACCCGGAAGCCCTTTAACCAGGTCTATATTTTATACGGACACATTGGTGTTAAGCCATGACCAGAACAATTTCAGTATTGAATTTGCTGCCCTGAACTACTCCTCGCCCCAGGTTACCCGGTATAAGTTCCGTATGAAAGGCATGGATGATAGCTGGACCTACCTGAACACCAACCGCAAAGCTTTCTTCACCGATTTAACGCATGGCAATTATGAGTTCATTGTACAAGCAGAAAGCAATACCGGCAGCTGGCTGGGTAAGGAGCGCCGGTTATTTATCAAGATACGGCCACCCTTCTGGAAAAGCAATACCGCTTACTTCTTCTACCTGCTGTTACTGGCAGCAGCCCTATTTATCACTACACGTATGTACCGCCAGAACCTGGAAAGAAAAAACCAGCGTAAGCTGCAGCTATTTGAACATGAAAAAGAAAAGGAGATCTACCAGGCCAAGATCGAGTTCTTTACCCATATTACCCACGAGATACAAACCCCGCTCACATTGATCTCCGGGCCTATAGAATGGCTAATGCGGCAATTTGGCAAAGACCCCGAGATTAATAAAAGCCTTACCATTGCGGAGAAAAATACCCGCAGACTGGTGTCGTTGACCAGCCAGCTGCTCGACTTCAGGAAAACCGAGGCCAATCAGTTCAGCCTGAATTTTGTGAAGACCGATATTACCGCATTGATTGCCGACGTGGCAGATAGTTTTAAACAACAGGCAGAAGCCGGTCCTGTTCAGCTGGAATTACAACCGCCCGCTGACGCTCTTATGGCTTTTGTAGACCGGGAAGCTTTTATTAAAATATGCTCGAACCTGATATCGAATGCGCTTAAGTATGCATCCGCACATGCTCATATTATTATTGAACCCGTGCAGGAAAAGGATGACTACTTCACTGTTTATTTTAATAACGACGGCAAGGGCATTCCTCCCGAATACAGGCAACAGATATTTGACCCTTTTGTACGGGTGGGTGGCAATAATAAACCGGGCACCGGTATCGGTTTATCGCTGGCCCGTTCTCTTACCGAGCTGCATAACGGCACGCTACGGCTGGTATCGGGCGAGCGCGAGCAGGTAGTATTTGAGCTGCGGCTGCCCATACACCAGGAAATAGAATTTCAATTAGGTAGCTGGAAAAAAACAAAATAATATGACGGATTCCATTCTTATTATTGATGACGAACAGGATGTGCTTGATTTTTTATCGCATATACTGGGATACACGTATAAGATTTATACCGCGCCCGAAGCGGTGAAAGCACAGGAAATTTTAGATGACGAGATTATTCACCTGATCATCTCAGATGTAATGATGCCTGGCATGGATGGCTTTGCACTTTGCCAGCTGATCAAGTCGAATGTAGCATACAGCCATATACCCATTATCCTGCTCACCTCCAAGAACACGCACCACGCACATATTGAAGGGCTACAGGTAGGCGCCGATGCCTATATTCAGAAACCCTTTTCGGTGGACATACTATTATCGCAAATTCAAAACCTGCTACGAAACAGGATCAAGATAAAGGATCATTTTGCCAACGATCCTTTTGCGCATGTACAAGTGCCCGTACGTTCTAAAAAAGATGAAATGTTCCTGGCTGAACTGGATGCCTATATTGACTCTAATATAAAAGACCCCAATATAGATTTTGACGCGCTGGCAGAGCATTTATTTATGAGCCGCGCTACTTTTTACCGTAAGATCACCGCATTAATGTCCTTATCGCCCAAAGAATTTGTGGATATGACCCGCTTAAAAAAAGCAGCCGCTTTAATGGCCCAGAATAAGCTTTCGCTGGCAGAGATCAGGAAACAGACCGGATTTACCTCCGAAACCGGCTTCAGCCGCAGTTTTGAAGCACAATACAAAATGACACCCGAAGCTTATTATGAATCGTTGCAGGAAGGCGAGTAAAGATGGATCAATCGTCATGTTGTCAACTTCCAAACTTAATCTAAAGGCTTTTAACATGCCCAATTTCTATAAACACATCATTTACCGCATGTACAGGTATGCATTAGAAACTAAGAATTCAACTCCCGAAGAGAGCGTTGTTATGACTTTAATGTTCCTTCATTTTATGCAGTTGTTAACCGTGACGATGATGATACCAAGGCTATATGAAATAATAAATCCTGGAAATAAGATTGGTTTAATCCTGTTTTTGTTCTTTTTTTATTTTTTGATTCGTAAGCTGATCTATAATAAGTCTAAATGGGCATCCTACCTGAAAGAGTTTGAAAATGAAAGCCCATTAGAAAAAAGAAAAGGCTTTTGGATCGTCTTTGTGTTCATCGTCGGAACTATTTTTCTATTTTTCTTACCTATTCTCGTTCGTTTATTATAGGCGATAATTTTATCTGCATAACCATCTTTTTTACCAGCATCAGTTGCTACAGTTCGTTCAGGGCTTGTCATAGCATGCTGTTTCCAGAAAATATAATGGGTGCAAAAAATGCCCATATTTCTTCACCCGAAGTCATCGTTCAGTCGAGGCAGGTTAGAGGTAAAACTATTTGTGAAAAGCACTTGCCTGGTTATAAAATCATTTATTGCGTGGATCGAAAACAGCCACTCCTACCCTGCTATCGGCACAGCCATAATATAAAAACCATTTGTTTTTGAAGTATACCAGCCCTTCAATAAAAACCGTTCCGGCAGGGTATTGGCCACTTTTTTCAAAGGGTTCTGTAGGTACAAAAAAAGGTTGATCGAGCCGGCTGATCACTTTAGAAGGATTGTTAAGATCGAACAGCACCTGTCCAGCTGCGTAAGTGTTAGCAGTATAGTTGGTATCCCTATCTTTATTGCCCTTATTCTTACCATTATACAATACCAGGATCCCTTTATCGGTCACCAATGCAGGCGGGCCACATTCGGTTAGATCGCTGTCAAAATAACCATTGCGAGGTTTCACCACCATATCCAGTTTACCATCAGTACCCAATGTTGGTGTCCAGTTCACCAGGTCATCTGAGACAGCGATATTCATAAAGCGCTCTCCCCAATACATCATGTATTTACCGTTGATTTTTGCAATTACCTGTTTTCCTTTTTCAAGCTTCGTTACTACCGAACCCGATTTGCAGAACATATCTTTGAACTGACCGTTATGCGCTTTGGCAAAAGCAGGACCATGCTTGGTCCATTTCACCAGGTCGCTGGATGTAGCTACGGCCAGCCGCGCTACTTTTCGGTTCCATTGCGTATAAAGCATTACATACAGCCCCTCGGTTGTCACGGCTATGCGTGGATCTTCACAACCGCCCGGCCATTCATTGTCCTTTTGATTATCGTCAGCAGGATAGAAAACCGGCTTAGGGCTTTTCTTCATCGCAATACCATCCTTACTTTCGGCGAGGCCCAGTCTTGATGTACGTTTACCAATACCCTTACCCGATTCATCTTCGGCGCGGTACAACACATAGATCTTATTATTTTTAACCGCTGCCGCGGGATTAAACACATCCCCTGCTTCCCAGGCCAGGTTTTTGCGGCTGATGGGATCAAAGAACAAGGTTTGAGCATTGGGCTCTATAATAGGATTAACGCCTGCGGGCCTGACAAAAGGTCCCAATGCCCAGCCGGGTAGCTGCTGCGCCATAGCGGTAACTGCTGCGGATATAAAAACAGCAGGCAATATTGCTCTTAACAAAAACCTGTTCATATTATTTGTTTTAGAATTACCCGTTGCTACCCGTACGATCCACACCGGCGCAGCCTTAAATTATAACTTAATTTTGAGTTCTTTAGTATTGAAAGCTTCCACGGACAATCCGCTTACCTGGCGCCAGGCATTTTCACTCACTTCCAGCGTAACCGTACGGGTTTCGCCCGGCAGCAATGAAAAGAAATTATCTGAGTAAAATACAGCCGGTAAAATGGCATCGGTCTTATCGGTCAGGCGAACTTGTGTAAAGAAAGATATCTTGTCCGATATATTCTTAACCTGCAGATCCAAAAATACTTTCCCGTTCAATAAGCGTTTTTTAGCAGCGCCCTGAAGTTGAGCCTTTGGCAACCTGCTGATATCGGAAAAGCCGGAAACAGCGGGCCCGGTCATGGTCCAGGCCCCTTTGTAAGCATCTTTCGACCTCCAGTAAAAAGCTTCACCTACTTCTTTACCGGCCGGCGACTTGAGTAATAATTTTATAAAATGTACCTGTGTTAGGCTATCGCTGAACGATAATTGCAAGGCATCCTTTACGGTTCCATCGGCCGGTATGGATATTTTCTGAGAGCGGGTATCTACCAACCTGGAGTTCAGATCGTAGATACGGGCTTCAACGATATGATCGGGGAAAGCTTTGCGATAATCGTTGTATACCGATACCGTATTCTTCAGGTAGTCAAATTGTGGATGTAAAGGCGCTAAACCATTTTGCGAATAGTAGAGCGCAGCAGTAGGCCGTAAATACCAGTCGTACATACGGCTGGCTGTTTGAGGCAGCGGGCTGTTATTGTACCAGAACAAAAAGCCGGATGCAAAACGGTCGCCCCAGCCAAACTTATTATAGTTCCACACTTCGCCAATGGCCCGGTAATTCAGGGCGCCCACCAACTGTGCTTTTTTGGCGTATTCGTCAATAGAGCGGGAAATACCAAACTCATCAACTGCCTGCCGGTATTTGGTAGTGATATTATGAAAGCCATTACCATCGAGGTAATTCCAAACCGAATCATTAATAGGCCAGAGATCTTTAGTAGGCATCATTTCTTTCAACGACTCCAGCAGCGGCAGGCTGGGTGTGCCATACTCCGGGTTAAAGCCATCTACACGGCTGCCTCTCGGTGAAGCCGTATTCTCAAAATACTGCATCGGGTTCTCATATTTATAGGGACTCCCATCATGCACCCCACAACATTCGGACTGCTCCTGGTAGCCAATGGTGGAATCCAGGGCAAATATGCGGGCCTGTGTACCGGGTATTTCTTTGGACTCATTAGCCGCCACATAGTAGGCCACTGAGGGATGCGAGCGGATACGTTTTACGGTAGCTTCCAGGTTTTGAAAATAAAGGGCTGTATCGGCGGGGAACCGCGTATCACCGGTGATCCAGAATTCGTTCCATACCAGCAATCCCAGCTCATCACATGCCCGGTAAAATTCGTCGGACTCTGCTATACCGCCGGCCCATAACCGCACCAGGTTAAAGCCTCCCTGCCGGGTATACCTTAGTTCCGTACGCGTTCTGTGCGCCGATCCCCGCAGCATGGCTTCCGGTACCCAATTGGTACCCCTGATGAAAACAGGATGCCCATTTACAATAAAGCGCCGGGACTTATCGGGTGTTAACCGGTCCGTTTGCACCTGCCGTATGCCAAAGCGGGTTTTTAGCTGATGACTAACAATTTTATCTTTTTCAAACTGGAGTGTTAACTCATACAGGTGTTGCCCGCCTTTGTTTATGGGCCACCACAACTTTGGATTTTTGATCTTCAGCTGGGGGTAATCGGCCGGCCGGAATACTACCGTCCTGGTTTCTCGGGGCTGCAGCACCAGGTTGGTTTCGAAACGGATAGCAGTACCGGCAATGGTTCCGCTCAGCTTGCCCGACTGGGGCTGCTGCGTGGCATTACTGACTTCAACCGATACCGTTTCCATAGCCACAGTGGTATCGGGTAAAGGCAAATAGGTTTGAACGAAAGGATGCGCCAAAACCACATCGCCGGTGCTATACAATTCTACATCGCGCCAGATGCCGGTATTGCGGTCGCGGACACCATCGGGCACCGAAAAGTCCCAGCCCACCGACATCAGCATGGAGACATTTTTACCCATTTCACCATCCCCCCCATTATTATTCTCGCCCACGGCCCCTGTACGCTTATTATTATTCCTGAACAGGTCACCGGGATAATCTACCGGCCTTACTTCCACGGCAACAACATTATCTCCCTGGCGATTCACTATCGCTGTAACATCAAAAACAGCAGGCTGAAACATACCGGCCATACTACCCAGTTTTTTACCGTTTAGCCAGATCACTGCCCTGTAGTTAATGCCATGAAACCTCAGCCATAACTTTTTGCCATTTAATGCCGCTGGCACCTTAAAAGTTTTACGGAACCAGTAATGATAGAAATCTGCCCCGGCATCGTGAATATCGGGTATCAGCCCGCGGGAACGCCGGTTATTATCGCCGAAATACGGCTCAGGGTACACTTTATTATGCACCAGGCTATTTAAAACTGTTCCCGGCACTATGGCAGGTAACCAGCCATTGGCGGCATTGCCTGCAGATGAAACCTGTTCACCCGTACCAGCCTCGCTGAACTTTTTCATTGACCAGGATGCATTCTGTCCTGCGCCACCGGTCGAATTCAGGGAAACAGACTGCACGGATGAACGGTCCATTTCATACACCTGTTGTTGTGCCTGTGCCTGTACTGTTAATACGAACATTGAGCCCATCAGCATGGAACTCCATATTTTCTTCCTCATTATAAGTTATCCTTTTTTACGGCACTAGCCGTTGTTAGTAATTGGTTGAGGTAGCCGGGATAGCTATCTTTATGCTGCGAACCATCTCCCCTGGTAATGCTGTCTCCAAAGCAAACGATGGAGTTGGTGGGAAGCTGGTTATATACCATACAATCATACACTGCCAGCGCCATAAACCGGTAGCCGTTGGCTGTGGGATGAATACCATCCGTGATGCGCGCATTCTGCTCATTGCGGATCAGCGAGTCCATACCTGTACCTATTTTACCTACCGCCGCAAAACGATGTTCCATATCCAGCAACACTGCTTTGTGCTGGCTGGCAATCTTCCTGACAACATCATTAACCTGCCTGCGGCGACCAGCCACGCCTTCCGGCTGGTAAAAAGCTGCCGGGTGACGGGTGAGCAGGTAGGGTTCATAAGCCGGCAGAATGGTCATCATTATTAACCGGCTATCCGCTTCGGTAATACGCTCTGCAATGACCGACAGGTTTTTTTCGTAGTCTGCCAGCGGCACGTGTTTCACACTGTTCATATCGTTGGTACCTGCCATTAATATTGTAAGCCGTGGGTGATGGGCCAGGCAGTCTTTCTCAATACGATTTAATAAATCTACTGTGTTGTTCCCCCCTATACCCGCGTTAATCACCGGTAAACCATTGTCGCTTTCCTGGTAAAAAGGGACAAAAGTATCTTCCGCAGCAGCGGGCAACCTGCCACCTAATACGAGTCCGACCACACAGCCCATGCTTTTTTCTAAAAATTGTCTTCTTGAGGAATTCATTACTGCTTAGCGGGTTGTATGGGAACAAATAAAACAGCATCTGCAGCAATGGCGCCGTTGGCACCGGTATTCGACACCTCTACAAAGGCTTTTTTACCAGCTGGCAGCTGGTAATTCCCGAGGCTTACCCATTCTCCCGAAGTTTGCCCGGTAACCTGTATGTCTTTACCCCGGAGCGTTCTTAGTGTTTTTTTATCGCCATCTGAAATGATCACGTTCATTTGAGCAGAGGCTTTCTGCAATCCTGGATAATACAAATACACAGCATAATTACCGCCCCTGTTTACCATCGGCACAAACTGTACGGCTGCATCGCCACCTCCGTTATTCACCAACAGCGTAGGCCCGTAACCACCGGATGTTTCCTTATCCCAGCGTCCGGCTTTAACGATTGCATCTGCATCGTCTACCAGTATTTCAGCAGCGGTACCATCAGCTAAAGGATCTTCTTTTAAACGCTGTTGCAGCAGCTGCACGTCTACATCCTGAACACCGGTTTTAGCATCAATGGCCATAGCGGCTGCCGTAGCGGCAGACTGTGCCAATACCATAAATACCGGTTCCATCCGTATAGACCCGTAAGCTATATGACTGGCCGACAGGCATACCGGTACCAGCAGGTTGGTACATTCTTCGCGCCTGGGTGTAATGGAGCGGTAAGCTACCGGATACGGTTGTATCCCTTTTAACTGCACATCGCCCTCATTCTTCACCATACCATTTACCACGATACGTTGCGCGTTATGTGAATCCATGGTGTACGCGGCCATGCCCACACCATCCGTCACTACTTCTTTACGCTGGCAATTGGCCTGTGTCATTACATAAGCACCCGTCATACGGCGCGACTCCCGCACATAGAGCTGGGGCGTCCAGTTACCTGTATTCTTATACTCGTCCTTAGGGTATCCCCATTGCAGCATCTGTTCGCGAACGACTGCCGGCATACGATCATCGTTGCCGATAAAATACAAGAGCCCTTTTGTATAGCTTACATGGTCTTTAAATATCCGTTCGCGGGTTGCGTAATCACCATTGGGGTAATCGTAGTTCATCCCTATCATATCGGTAGAGAAGGGACCCTGGTTATTGATATCTGTTTTACCATTGGGCATGCGATCCATTTTAAGGATCTGCCCCAGGTCTTTGGTGGGTTTAACCGCCAGATAGCGCAACAATAATTCATAGCGCGCAGGATCATAGTCTGCCGGACGCGTAACAGGTAACCTGTTAGCGGGTGTATTGGTTAAACAGATACGGAAGTTATAGGCCTGTATCTTATCATCGCCCGAACCGTTTTCCTGCAAAGAACCTTTGCTGATACCCCAAAGCAGGCCGCTTTCAGGCTTACCGGCGATCCTGTAAGGATCTATCCCTTCAGGAAACTGGTGCTTATCTTTTAGCTGAACACCATTTACGGTTTCGTTGTAAAGGCTGTTGGGTTCACGCCCCGTAGTATAACTCACCCCGGCTTTTGCCATCAGGTCACCCTCATAAGAACAGTCTATAAACTGTTTGGCCTTCAGTTGAACCGTACCTTTTGACCCGTCTGCATTTTCGAAGCTAACGGATTGTATAAACGTACCCTTTTTATCTACTTTATTGAGCCGCTTACCATAGATCACTTTGACACCTGCCTTTTTTATATAAGCCTGGAAAGCAGCTTCAGCTACGCCTGGTTCAAAGATCCATTGTTCAAACTTCCCGTAGTGCTGTCCCATACGCCGGTAAAAATCGCGGGCCAGGCCGGTAACCACATATTTATTACCAATATCAGTAAAGCCCAGGCCACCCGACGACAGGCCGCCTAATCTTTGTCCGGGTTCGATCAACACTACCGTCTTTTTTTGAAGTGCCGCTGTATAGGCAGCTATTACTCCTGCTGATGTACCACCATATACACAAACATCCACCCGGGCAGGCAACTCAACATCCTCACTCTTTCCAGCAATAGATACAAGCACGGCTAAGACAAATAAAATTTTCTTCATACGCATTTAAAATTGGCAAACCCGCTAGTGTCGAAAGGCGGGTTGAGGGGTTAATACCTGTGGCTAAATTACCTTTCCAGAAGCGCCGCAGCGCACCAAAGGTAAGGAGCCTGCCCATGAAAATCACCGGCGTTTCGCGGACGATCATGGTAATGTTGTTTATCGTTCTTTTTGCCGGTACCTATACAAACTTCCGTTACATTATTCCGCGCATCAATATAAGGCACCATTGCCATCCAGGCTTTACGGGCAGCCGGACCATACTCAGCGGCATCCAGCCATCCTTGTTGAATACCCCGAATAAAAGCATAGGTGAACATGGCAGTACCCGAGGTTTCGGCCCAGAAGCCGGGCTCATCAATCAATTGATTCCACATACCGGTGGGACGCTGATGCTCTTTCAGGCTTTTCATCATGGCTAAATATCCTTGCATAATACGGGGACGATCTCTGTGATCTTTGGGCAAGGCGCTTAGCAGATCGGGCATGCCCACTGCCATCCAGCCATCACCCCTCCCCCAGTAATAGGGCACGTCAGGTGCGTGATAGAACAATCCATTGGGACGTTGCAACTCATCGAGGTACATAACCATTTCCTTTGCCGCCCGGTCGATATATTTGTGATCACCGGTTACTTTGTAAGCTTCATTTTGCACTACAGTGATCATATACATATCATCAATCCAAAGGCGGGTTTGCCAGGAGTAGCCTTTGTCGGCCCAGGCTTTTTCTTCTTTATTAGCTTTAGTGGGTAACTCCCACTGCGTATCTGCATAATCCAGGCCCATTTTGCGATAACGCTCATCCTTCGTCACCTGGTATAGTTTCAAGGCCAGGCTTCCAAACATATTATAGTCTACATGATTCATGGGTGGCAGCAACGGCTTTTCGCGATCAAAGAAGGGTTCAAATTTGTCCTGCAAAAGCCTGATCAGTTTTTGATCTTTGGCCTTTACCGCATAGTCCAGGGCACCGTTCCAGGTGCATACTTCAGCATAGTGAATATACCTGGCCGCATACAGGTCATGCCGCCCATCTATGAAATGGTAGGCCAGGCGCTTCCCTATTTCCTGGGGTGTAAAGGCTTTAGGAAAACCGGTTAAAGCAGTTTGCTGAGCGGGTAAATGCCGGTAAACGCCAAGCATTAGTAAGGCCAATAATATTGTCTTATGCATACAATTGTGGAATGGCTATGATTTAATATTCGGTTGATGTTTAGTTAAAAACTGCGGCCAACTAAGCAGTGCGATCTTCATACAACCGGTTTACATCGTTATTATTTTACAATCGTTTATTGAATATCTAACAGGCAGGCCCAAGAAGTTTAGAATACCAGACCGTCTTGGGGTAATAACTTCACACAATCATCGCCTCCTGTTATTGATCCTGGCTGTAAAGTAAAAGAACCCCCAACAAAGATTGTATTCAAGTTTTTGTCCAATTGTTTCAAAATATCCGGGGTACTTTTGAAAGCATTTGTTTTGAGGTGTGAATGACCAGTGATTTTTTGGAAACGGGCGCATTGAACAAGCTGCCGTGAAGAAGAAACAGAAAAATATTAGAAATTTCTCTAACGCCAGCATCTCCGGAATGTCTGATTGTTCATTTTTCTGTATTTTAGGCACTAAAATTTCTTATAGGTTTGTTGTTATTGAAACCTTAACCCTATTTCTGAAAAAATTTTATTACCACAGATGCCGAAAGCCGAAAATACCGTTGCAGCCAGCTTGTTGAGCATATTAATGCATTCAACAGAAGCTACAGCCATTTATAGTGGTGACCAAATTATAATTGAATTTGCGAATAATGCTATGCTGGCTTTTTGGGGTAAAGGCAGGGATATCATTGGAAAAGAGTTTGAAGAAGGCATACCTGAATTAAAAGGCCAGCCATTCAGGCGGATGTTGCAACAGGTAATGAAAACCGGGATAACTGACGAAGGGGTTAGCGCGGCTGAAACCCGAATTAACGACGAATTGGTGACCCGGCAATACGCTTATAGTTATAAAAGAATTTATGGACCTGATGGAGCGCCCTGGATTTTACACACAGCTGCCGACATTACGGCCGAATTAGACGGAGCGCGCGCTATCGAATATGCCCGGGCTCAAACTTTGGCATTAAACCGGGAACAGGAGCTGAACGAACAATTGGCAGCCGTCAATGAAGAGCTAAGAGCGTCCAATGAAGAATTGATTCAAACCCGGGAAATGCTCGCTTCCTTAAATATGCAACTGGAAGAGAAAGTCAATGCAAGAACCCAGGACCTGGCTCAGAGTGAAACAGCGTTGAAGGCGGCGAATGAAGAGCTATCGGCCATCAACGAAGAACTGTTCACCACCAACGAAGAATTAGTAGAAAGTGAACGCAGGCTACAGCAGCTCTTGAGAGAACTGGCAGGAAGTGAACATAAGATTCGTAATATAGTGGCCAGTGCCCCTTTTCCCATTGGAGTATATGTTGGTCGTGATATGAAAATAGAATCGGCTAATCAATCCATCATAGATGTATGGGGAAAAGGTAACGATGTGGTAGGTAAAAATTACCGCGACCTTCTTCCGGAACTAAAAGGCACCGGTATTTACGAACAGCTCGATCGGGTTTTTATGGAAGGAAAACCCTTTCATGCACGAAACCAGCAGGTGAACCTGATGGTAGACGGCCGCATGCAGCCTTTTTATTTCAATTATAATTTTACTGCGCTTTACGATGATGAGGGTCGTATTTACGGTGTGATGAATACAGCAGCTGAAGTAACGGATGTGGTGTTAGCCAAACAAAAAATAGAGCAAAGCGAACGCAACCTGCACAATATGATCCTGCAGGCCCCAATGGCTATGTGCATTATGCTGGGCCCGCAACATGTAATTACCGTTGCGAATACAATGATGATTGAGCTTTGGGGAAAGCCGGAAGAAGATGTACTGAATAAACCGGTATTTGATGCTTTGCCCGATGCCCGCAACCAGGGCCTGGAAGAAGTGCTCAACCAGGTTTATACTACAGGTAAAACTTTTAGCGCTAATGAAAGGCCAGTCAACCTGCTTCGCAACGGGAGCTGGGATACCGTTTACCAGAATTTTGTATACGAACCCTACCATGACGAAAACGGGAAAGTACAGGGTGTGATTGCGATAACCATTGATGTTACCCTCCAGGTATTGGCCCGCCGGCGCACAGAAGAAAACGAAAAACGCTTCCGCTTCCTGCTGAATGCTATGCCGCAACAGGTATGGACAGCCGCCCCTAATGGCAATTTCACTTACCTGAACGAGGTGATGATCAGGGATTTCGATCGGTCTTTCGAAGATATTATCAGCCAGGGATGGGAGGTTTTTATTCACCCCGAAGACCTGCCGGATGCATTGAGCCGATGGCAACGCTGCCTGCACAGCAAGCAACAGTTCCTGGCCGAGTTCAGGTTAAAATTCAGTGATGGCGAATATTACTGGCACCTGGCCAGGGCAGTGCCCATGATTGACAATGGGAAAGTAAGCTTCTGGCTGGGCACTAATACCAACATACACCGCCAAAAGGTAAATGAAAACATGAAAGATGAGTTCATCAGCATCGCCAGCCATGAGCTTAAAACACCTTTAACCACTATTAAAGGCTTCTTTCAGCTGATCAAACGCGATGTGACCGAGCAAACCAGCCTGGGCACCTTTGTAATGAAGGCTGAAAGACAACTGGAACGCCTTTCCCGCTTAATTGAAGACCTGCTCGACGTATCGAAGATCAATGCAGGTAAAATGATCTATAACAAAGAACTTTTTGATTTCAGCGCCCTGATGACGGACACCGTTGAAAGTATACAACATACCACTATAACACACGAGATTGAACTACACTCCGACTGTTCCATTGAGTTTTATGGTGATCAGCACCGCATAGAGCAGGTATTGATTAACCTGCTGAACAATGCGATCAAATATTCACCAGGCAGCCAAAAGATTATAGTGAAATGCACTATTGAAAATAATAACCTGGTGGTTTCGGTGGAAGACCTCGGCGTAGGTATCGCTGAAGAACACCTTAAAAGTCTTTTTGATCGTTTTTACCGGGTAGATAATTCTTCTGCCCGTTTCCAGGGACTGGGATTAGGCCTTTTTATTGCGAATGAGATTGTAAAAAGACATGGCGGCAGTTTCTGGATCGAAAGCCAGCCAGGTGGCGGATCTACTTTTTCTTTTCTCCTGCCCCTGAGCGGCACCCAGGAGTTTGCAGATAAAGCTACGGACCACCAAACCTATTATGAGGGCAGTTTCATCCGCATACATTATCGGCAACAAGAGGGTTATCTGGATGTAGAATGGCTGGGCTACCAAAATTATGACTCTGTTGTTAAAGGATGCGGCATTATGATGGACCTGATGCAAAAGAACAATTGTTTTCTTATACTGAACGACAACTCACTGGTAAAGGGCAACTGGTCAGAAGCATCAGACTGGGGTGCATCTGTATGGTTTCCGGCCATGGCAGATGCAGGTCTTAAAAAATTTGCCTGGATCTATTCTCCCAGCACTTTTAGCCGGATAGCAGCTAATAAAAGCCTGCCATCCGATTACGAAGCTGTGCAGGTGGCATTTTTTGATAACAAAAATGAAGCGCTGAGCTGGTTACTTCAATAACTGGCCAACGATTTTACAATAGCCGTTTATGTCTTTTTCTTTATATGGCCCTCATGATCCCAACTATCCACCAGATATTGGAGATTGAAAAATTCTATAATGAAATCATTGTGCCTACCGTTGTACAACTCGACCAGGCATCTACCCAAACCCATGCGCCCAGGTTTGTACAAAAGAATAATGAACTATTAAAAAGCGTGCCTAAATGCAGTTGCTGCAGGACTTTGCTATGGCAGACTGCTGGCCCTGAAAGCGGCAATCTTCGAAGAGTATTGAGTCGTTCCATCAATCATCCCCTCGATATGGTCCTTGCACTTATTGTTGTCCTCACGTCTGAATCAACCCGATCTCATGAGCCGGTAGTCCTTGATTCTCGAGCAAATTAGTTGGTTTCAGAATATGGATTTCACTCTGCTCATTTATAGTCAATCTTACCCGCCCTTGCTTTCCTTACATGGCGACATTAACGGACTATTCAACCTTTCCTCTGTCTATGCCAAAACTTTTGTTTATTTAACTTATCGCAAACTTACCGGGCGTATTCGTCATCAGACACCGCCTCGAGCCATACAGTTTCACCTTTTTCCCTTCCGGTTATGGCCACCTGTACAAAAGCAGAATCAGTACTTGCTCCATGCCAATGAGGTGTATTTGGTGGACATTTTATCGCATCGCCCATACGAAGAATTTGTTTCGCCTTTCCTTTTTCCTGATAATAGCCCACACCGTCAATCACTAACAGTATTTGTCCGGCTGGATGGCTATGCCATTTGCTTCTGGCTCCGGGTTCAAAGGTTACATTTCCTACAGATATCGAATTAAGGCTGTCGGCGCTTATCAGTGATTGCAGATAGGCAGTTCCTGTAAAATTCGCATTGGTTATTTTTTCACCCTGCTGGAATACAAGTTCGCCTTGCTTTTTAGTATCTTCTATTTTTTGATTGTTATTGCACGCTGTAAACAACACAGCGACAAGCGGCAGGATATACTTAAACTTATGTTTCATCATCTTTCAACTTTTAAAGATTTGTTCTATAAAATTGGACTAACTTATTTACCGCCTTCGATACGTACTCTGGTTTCCAATAAGTTTCTATATGTGTAGCCCCATCAATTAGAAAAAGCTCTTTGTTTTTTGCATTGGTCGCTTTGGCAAATGCTTCATCTGTCATGTATTTTGTTTGGGCTTCGCTGCCGGCGATCATCAGCAGCGGTTGGTTAATCAGTTCAATCTGATCTGTTGCATTCCAGGTCATCAAGTCCAGCAGGCTGCTCATGGTATACAAGAACGTCGAATTGGGATGTGCATGGGTACGATAATAGTACTCGAAGCCTTGGCGATAGAACCTGGTTGGGACCTTAGCTATTTCTTCATCTGTCACACTCGCTACACCTGCATAGATCATTTTACCTCCGGCGGCTTCCTGTGTACGGGCATCCGATGCTTTCTTCAAACGATCCTGAATGGTATTTAATTCAGAATTAAGAAAGCCATTACGTCTTACCTCGCCTGAATTGAACATACTTAGGGTAGCCACCGCTTTAAGGCGTTTGTCCGATTTGGCCGCATTAAGTGTATAACCGCCACCGCCACAAATCCCCAATGCTCCCAGACGATTTGCATCAACACCAGGATACTGCGAAATAAAGTCGGCCATACCACGAACGTCTTCCGTCCGGAACTGAGGTTTATCTGTATGGCGGGGCTCTCCACCACTTGCGCCCTGATAAGAGGCATCGGCGGCAATTGTGATATAACCTGCCTCTGCCAAATGTTGTGCATATAATCCGGCTGTTTGCTCTTTAATACCACCGTTAGGATGTGCTACCGTTATCGCCGGATACTTTTTTGAAGCATCATAATTCGCCGGCGTATAAACATTAGCAGCTATATCAATCCCGTTTAATTGATAGGTAACTGGATGGATATTTACTTTACCTTGCTCATTTTTAGTAATGGCTCCTTCATATACCAAAGTCCAGGGATTTTTTTCATCCATCTTTGGTCTTGATTGAGCATTTACAACATCCGCTCCAGCTATGGAAGTTGCTATTGCAATAATAGATGTTATCGTTTTCACTGTCAATATTTTATTTTTATTTCTTGTTCTTAATTACTTCGTCCAAAATCTTTTTAGCTGATTGCGCTTCTTTTTCCCCTATAGTTGATTTAATGACATTTACAAATTCTTGCAACTTTTCCGGCGTTAAGCCAACATTTAAACAAATAGCTAAATGCGAACGCAACATGGGATCTGCATCGCCGATAGTTGCTATCACAGAAACGGTAACCAGTTCCCTTTGGGCATAGGTCAATACATCCCTTTCAAAAATATCTGCAAATAAATGTTCCTTTAGAAAAGTGTCCATTGCCGGAGCAAAAGCCGAGTAGCCGGAGAGGGTGTCAGGCTGTTGCATTTTGGTTAATTCTCCTAGAATCCTTTTACCTCGCTCGTACTTACTACCAGCTTGATCAATTGGTGAAGCATCTTTGCCTGAAGTGTCCCTTATCCCATTATTTTTTCGAGTTTCCAACACTTGCATAAAGGTTTGTAATCCCCGGATACTGCGGGGAAATCCGCAATACGCGTAGGTGTGAACCAATGCTTCCTTTATTTCATTGACGCTCAAGCCCGTTTCAAGCCCTGTGTTCAAGGATAGCTTCAACTTTTCCAAATCTCCTCTTGCCGTCAATGCAGAAATGGAAACAATGCTCTGCTCTTTCGGGCTTAACCCATTCTCGTTTGCAATTTTCTGTTGTGCCTGCACCCTGCCCATTATGCCAATGATCGTCATTATTAACAGGGTTACTGCTATTCTTTTTCCTATTTTCATATCCTTAGTTTATTATACTGATTTTCTGTAACCATTTGTGAATCTTATCCTGTACCTGTACCTCTTTTTCTCCCTCCATCACATACAAGATTCCGTCCCTTTCTGAACCTCCCTTGGTGGAAAAACCCTCCAATACGATGCTATTAGGGCTTAGCTTTTTTATTGTTTCAAAACTGCTACCTATGCCATAACCACCATTTGTATTGAACGGAATTACTTTTTTGCCACTCAAATCATACTGTTTTAGGAAACTTTTCATTGGCGGAGGCAACTGCATCCCCCATGTTGGAAAACCTACAAAGACTACATCAAAATGCTGCATGCTATCGATAACAGTTTTAAGAGGTGGTAAATATCCAGTGCTGTTTTCTTCTGCTACCTGATTTACTGTTGTTTGATAATGCTCGGGATATGGCGTTTTCAATTCTAATGCTATCAACGTGCCGCCCACTTTTTTATGAATGATTTGCGCAACAGCTTTTGTATTATTAGTACGGGACAAATAAACAATTAGAATCCTTTTGTCTTTTAAAATTTCGTTCTTTTCAGGAGACACTTCCTGAGCCCGCGAACAGAAAAATGATGTCAATATTATAGCGAAGCATAAAGAAAATACAACTATATTCATCGGTTTCATGTTACTCTGTTTAAGAGTACAAATTTCCCAATTATCGATCGCACTGATGGTATACCAATTACTGGTTTTACTACCAATATTACTTATCCAGTCCTTTTTCTTTAAGCCAATTATCCATTAAATCAGCTATCTCAACATTGTTCAAATCGGAGAACGGAAAATGGGTATTCCCTTTAATTCCGATTTCCGGTAAATGAACCACTCTAACATCGCCACCATGCCTATTCACTACATCTCGCCATTTTCTAGCCATTGCCAGGCGCGCCCGCCAACCGTCCGCACCAGAACTATCAGAAGGTTTTTCGGGAATAAAGTCGCCATAATAAATTATGATGGGAACTTTTGTGAGCTTCATAAAATCCGACATCGGTATTGACGAACCTGATAGTGGGCCACTGGAGCTTTCTATTGGGCTTGGCACTTCGCCATCGGGAAATACAAAACCGCTTCCTGGTTCATATGACACGATCGCTTTTACATTCTCATTTTTGATTGCAGTAATCCAGCCCATTCCACCAGAATGTGAATGTGAAACAAGAACTGCAGGACCGATTTTGCCAAACAATGCCGATGCAGCATCGGTTGTTACATTGATATCTATGGGTCCAATGTTGGGGACCATTTGCCGGAAGTATTGATTAAGTGTATTGGAATCCTTTGCAAATTGAACCCCATCATAATAGTTAGGCCACACACCAACTCTGAATGTACCGAACCACATTTGTTCATCCGGCGTTGGATTAATTGTTGCCTGCACTGTACTTCTGCCCGCATTTCCTCTTCGTGGCTGATCAATTAAATAAACACTATAATTACGTCGTAAAAAGATATTATTAAACCCATCACGACCATCAGGGGTTGTCATCCATGTTTTTGAAAACTGTCCGATTCCATGCCAAAATACCAGCGGCAATTTTTTCGCATTATAAGGAATCTGATAGGTGATATAAGCATGGTCGCCGTGGAAAGTTTGGCCATGAGGTGTTCTTTTCTTTTCATCATAAACACCTTCACTTTTTATAACCGTACCGCCTACAGCAAAACTACCCTGGTCTATTATTGTTATATGCCTTCCTGTTGCATTGTTCCTATTAGTAGCACAGGATGTAAGTACCAAGCAGGCTGTAGCAAAAAAGAGTATGCGAGCAATCATTGGATTTAGTTTTTTTTGAGGTATCACATTTAATATCCTTGTTATTTTTTGGGCGGTGCTTCCACCCCCGACATATTCAACACTCCTTGCGGAAGCCGTAATCCTTTAATTTCAACTACTGCAATTTCCGCATTGAATTCGCTTAGTTCATTGGCTGTAAATTTCAGGTTACCACCTCCATTATTTTCCAGCATGTGGGCCATTTGCGTTGTGCCGGGTATGGGAACGATCCAGGGCTTTTGTGCCAGCAGCCAGGCCAGCGAAAGCTGTGCAGGCGTGGCGTTTTTACGAATAGCCCATTTTTTTATAATGTCTACCAGTTTCAAGTTATTAGGCAAGTTTTCCGGTGAAAACCTTTCTTCGTCAGACCGTATATCACCGGAGGCAAAGCGGGTTCTCGCATCAATAGCGCCGGTTAAAAAGCCTACCCCCAATGGGCTCCAGGGAACAAAGCCAATACCAAGTTCTTCGCAAAGCGGGAGAACATCTTTTTCAGGTCCACGCCAAAGCAACGAGTACTCGTTTTGAATGGCGGTAAGGGGGTGAGTCGCATGCGCCCTTCTTACGGTTTGCAGGCCGGGTTCCGAGAGCCCGTAATGTAATATTTTTCCCTGGCTGATTAAATCCCTGATTGCGCCTGCCATATCTTCAATTGGAATGATGCGGGTCAATCCTGTGCTGATCTAATAAATCAATCCGGTCGGTGCGCAATCGTTTTAGCATACCTTCCACAACTTCCTGAAGTTTTTCAGGACAAGTTCTGAAAAATTTTGTTTCAATAACTATTTTATCCCGAAAAGCCTCCACTGCCTCCCCAAGGATTCGTTCACTTTCTAATGGGCTATAAACTTCTGCAGTATCAAACAGGGTTACTCCATTCTGCGAGTGATGTTAATCATTTCCGGTCGGGAAGGTATTCTAGTTTGGTAAGTGCGGCGCATGTTTTGCACACCCAGCTCAATGCACGAAACTTATGGCGATCCCAATTTTCTTTTGTCAAGGGAAAGAAAAGCGGACTCGTTTTTTGTTGAGATCAAATTTTGCGCGTTCGTATTTGCAACCAGCATTGAACCTCCGGCTAAGGCCAATCCGGATTTTAAAAGACTTCGCCTGTTCATAATTACTTACTTTAAAAAGATTATTACTTTTCCTTTGATGGATTATTCATTTTCACCGGTCTCATCAACTTGGAAAAAGTAAGAGAACCCATCTTCCATTTCCCATTTTGTTTAATGTAAACTTCAGTTACCATAAAAGGATTGGTTACGGTATTTCCACCAACCACCGCCTCTAAATCAATATCGTTTAAAAGTATGGCCGTGTTGCCAAACATGTTTACTGTAACAGAATACACTTCCGCTTTCTTATACCAGATACTTCCACTTTTAATTACATTTATTTCCTGCTCCTTTCCCCAACTGCCTCCCATATGAACAAACATCGATCTGTCGTCAAACAATATATTTAATGAATCTACACTTTTGTCTGCCATCCAATCCCATTTCTTTTTCGAAAGATTAATAACCTCCTGCTGTTCAAGGGTGTTTCTTACGGATGTTTTGTTTGTTTTGACTGGCGGCTGTTGCGCGTAAGAAGAATTCACCAATGCTAGCAAAAGAACCAGTCCAATAATTTTTGGTATCATTGATTGCGCAAAATCGCGTGTATTGTTCTCTACAGGTCTACCTGTACTCGTTGGCGGATTGTAAGGTTCTGGTTCTTCCCCGGCATTCTCATTTTCTTTCTTTGTACATGCCGATAACAGTAAGGGGGAACAAACAAGGCTAAAAAAACAAACCCTATATTTCATAATAATTAATTTTGATGATGGATTTTACATTAGGATATTTTGCTGATTATTAGTATGGCTGATTTTATATTCCCCGCGATTGAATACGATCTCTCTTTTTAGAAGATTTCTCGATTACATCAAATCTTGCTTTACGAGGGTCTGGCTTGCTTATAATTTTCCCTTCTAATTCCACGTCGAGTATATCTTGTTGTGCATTATTATAAAGCGGCCATTCAGGCAATCCTGCTGCATTTGGATTACCCGATTTAGCAAAATTTACCCAATAGCTATTTAATGTTTTTGCAAGTTCTTTTTCTACAGTAGTGGCCTCTTCTGTTGATCTCCTTCGCGCATTGATCGTATTAAATACATAAGATACCTCTGACCCGTGTCCGGCTCCAAAAGGCGAGCGTTCTCGTAAAGAAGCGGGCACATAACCAAACTGATAAACGTATGCTGGTGCACCTTTGTCAATAAATGCTTTAGCTGTCATACGAGCCGGCTCACCCCATACCCAATCTGTATTAAATTTTGTGACTACTTCATTGAAAGTCCGATTGCCATCTGCATCATAAGCAATTCTTGCTTGCCCTTCTAGTTCGCCAAACGATGAAAACAATTCTTCTTTGGTTTTGCTGTTACTAACAAAAGGTCCACCGATCTCAGCGCTGGTGTTTCCGATTATCAAGGGAATTTTTGGTTGCCTTCCGGCCATGTATGCAGATTCAGCTGTTTCTGTTACCAGTTTCCCATCCAGTATGGGGCCGGAATAAGTATGTGGGCCATTGGGACCATCGGTTTCTTGTCCACCATCTACGATTTTCTCAACTGGTAAAGCTCTTAGTTTATCCAATACCATTGCATCTAAACTTTCTATGCCCTGTTTCTTTGCGAAATTCATCCCCATTGTTTCGGCTGAAACGTCATATAAAGCGTCAGCTTTTTCTTTATTGATTGGCCTGCCCGTTAAAACCCCGTCTCTTCCCCCACTTGATTCACCAATTGCTTTGTGAAAAAGCCCTTTTGCTGACGGAATCGTTAATAAGGAGTGAACAGAAACACCGCCAGCAGAAAAACCAAAAATGGTAACATTATCAGGATTACCTCCAAATGAGACAATATTTTTTTGTACCCATTTCAGTGCTGCTATCTGGTCCATATAACCATAATTTCCTTTGGGTTCATTGGGAAATTCTTTGCTCAATGCAGGGTGTGCAAAAAAACCTAAACGGCCCAAACGGTAATTAATTGTTACCAGAACAACTCCCTGTTTGGCAAATTCATTACCAAAATTTTGCGGGCTGGAGCCACTTCCGCTGGTAAATCCTCCGCCATGTATCCAAACCATTACAGGTAGTTTTGATTTTGCAGTACTGTTCGCAGGTGTCCATACATTTAAGTAAAGACAATCCTCAGATGAGCCTTCAGAAATGGCTCCATTCGCCGCACCCCAACCTGCCTGTGCGCAATTTGCGCCAAACTTAGTTGCATCAAGTTCTCCGTTCCAATTTTCTACTGGTTGGGGAGGCCGCCACCTCAATTTACCAACAGGAGGGGCAGAAAAAGGGATGCCTTTGAAAACATCAACATCCTTTTCCGAAAATCCTTTTACTATCCCGTTAGCGGTTTTAACGCTGGGTGAAACGTTTCCTGTAGGCTGTGCAAAGGTTTGTATCCCGATAAATAAAATGCCAGCTATTACCAGATTGATATTTTTAAGGTATTTCATTTTCTATTTTTTCAATTTTATTGTTTGTCCAATTCTTTTTCTTTAAGCCAAGAAGTCAATATATCTGCTGCTTCTTTATTGTTTAAGTCTGACATAATAAAATGGGTATTACCTTTTATACCTATTTCGGGAAGATGTACAACAGTAACATCACCGCCGTGCGCATTTACAACCTTTGCCCACTGCTTTGCCGTGGCAAGTACGTTGCGCCAAAAGTTTAGCGAAGCAGCGTTGGTATCTTCTTTCGGAATATTATCTCCATAATAAATCACAATTGGAATTTTGGTAAGCTTCTTAAATTCTTCAAGAGGTATCCCAGCACCGCCTCGATTGCCTGCCGGTGTTTCACCCTCGGGGAATGCAAACCCACCAGGTTCGTAGGCCACAACCGCCTTCACATGATCATTTTTAATAGCAGTTTTCCAGCCTGGTGCGCCGCCCGCGGAATGTGTAAAAAGAATACCGTCTCCCGATTTATCAAATACAGCTGACATTGCTTTTACAATCGTTGCTTCATCTACACTACCTGTGTTAGGGGTCATCATGCGGAAAAAGTTATCCAGAGATGCACTATCTTTTGGAAACTGAATCCCATCATAGAATTGAGGGGCCTGGCCTATACGGAATTGCGTAAACCAGGTTTGGTCGTCGGGTGTTGCCGAAATTTGTACGGGCTTAGTAGTTTGTCCAGCAGCACCACGTCCCGGCTGGTCTACCAAGTATACCCCATAACCTTTTCGCAAAAAAATGTCGGCAAAGCCTTCCCGTCCGTCTGCGGTGGTTTGCCAACTACGTCTGGATTGTCCGTAACCGTGTAGGAAGACCATTGAATATTGCTTGGCATTTACAGGGAGCTGATAAAATACATCAGCATGGTCTCCATGACGTGTTTGCCCACCTTGTGCCTCGTTCCAGGGTTTGAGGGGATTAAATGTCCCCTCGCTTCTGATCACCATACCACCTGCCGAAAATGCCCCCTGTTCTTTAATAATCAAGTTACTATTGGAGTTATCCCTGGTTGTGGCACAAGATGAAATAGTAAAAACAAAGACACACCATGATAATACATTTAATAAAATATTACCCTTAGCCGTTTTGCTGTTTTCCTTTTTCATATTTTTATTGTTATTTGTTTTTTTATTCTATTTACCAACTCTAGCCTGTAAAGCTGCAGGATAACGTTCACCTGATATTTTGATAGTCGCCAATGCAGTATTAATTTGCTCTAATTCATTTGCTGATAGCGAAAGGTTAACCCCTCCGATATTTTCCTGTAAGCGGTGCCATTTTGTTGTACCCGGAATCGGCACTATAAACGGCTTTTGAGCTAAGAGCCACGATAAGGCGATTTGCGCTGGGGTAGCATTTCTACTCAGCGCAATGGACCTGACTAAATCAACCAATAGCTGATTCGCTGCCATGTGCTCGGGCTGGAAACGGGGAACAACATTCCTAAAATCATCCTTTTCAAATTTGGTTTCTTTAGTTATTGTGCCTGTCAAAAAACCTTTACCCAAGGGACTAAACGGAACAAAGCCGATGCCCAATTCTTCCAATGTGGGAATTATTTCATTTTCAGGTTCACGGAAAAACATAGAATACTCGCTTTGTAATGCCGCAACAGGCTGCACAGCATGCGCCTTCCGTATGGTTTCCTCTCCCGCTTCAGAAAGCCCAAAATACCTGACTTTTCCCTCTTTTATTAGCTCATTTACTGCTCCAGCCACGTCTTCAATGGGTACATTTGGGTCAACCCGATGTTGGTAGAACAAATCAATATAATCGGCTTTCAGTCTTTTCAATGCAGCTTCTGCAACGGCTTTAATAGTTTCAGGGCGGCTATCCATTCCTGAGTCTGGTTTACCGTCTTTAAATCCGAACTTGCTGGCAATGACTACCTCATTGCGGAATGGCGCAAGGGCTTCACCCAACAATTCTTCGTTGGTGAAAGGCCCATAGGCTTCTGCCGTATCAAAAAAAGTAATGCCCTGTTCAAAGGCCGACCGTAAAAGCTTGATTGCTTCGTTTTTCTCTGTTGGTTTCCCATATCCAAAACTTAAACCCATACAACCCATGCCCAATGCCGAAACTTCTAAACCGCCATTGCCTAATGTTCTTTTCTTCATACTTCCAAGTATTAAAGTTTTTTCAATTAAATATCAAGCGTTCTGCTGCCCATCCACCTAATAACTTCAGGGTCCCGGTGGTCAAAAAACAGGCTTTGTTTCCTATCCAAAGCTTGTATGGCCTCCATGTCTTCCGTACCCAATTCAAAGTCAAAGACATTTTTATTTTCGATCATTCTTTCCTTACGGACTGATTTCGGGATAACAACAACACCTCTTTGTATGAGCCAACGAAGAATAACCTGAGCTATGGATTTGCCATATTTAGAACCTATGGAAGCCAACAATTCATTTTTGAAAATATCGTTTTTACCCTCTGCAAATGAAGCCCAAGACTGCATTTGAACATTGTTATCCTTTAAAAATTCTTGGGATGCGATCTGCTGATTGAAAGGATTGGTTTCTATTTGATTGACAGCCGGAACTATCTGGTTAAAGGTCATTAAGTCCATAATTCTGTCGGGCTGAAAGTTGCTAACACCAATTGCCCTGACTTTGCCCTCTTTGAACAGATCTTCCATAGCCCTCCAAGAGCCATAAACATCGCCAAAAGGTTGATGGATAAGATATAAATCCAAATAATCCAACTGCAGCCTATTCAATGATTTTTCAAAGGCTTTTTTCGTTTTCTCATAGCCGGTGTCCTGTACCCAAAGTTTTGTTGTGATAAACAGCTCTTCTCTTGCTATACCACTTCTTTTAATTCCGTTACCCACAGCCTGTTCATTTTGGTAGGACGCCGCTGTGTCTATAAGACGGTAACCTGTTTCTATTGCTGCAACAACGCTTTGCTCACACTCTTCAAGGTCAGTTACTTGAAATACGCCCAAGCCCAATATAGGCATCTGCACTCCATTATTTAGTATTACTTTTTGCATAATCATTTTTAATATATGGTTAAGCCAACTAGAGGTTCGCTATCAAATACGCTTACAAAGTTCTACACTAAAAACGAGGGTATTAGTATACAGATTACTGCTTTTACTACCAATATTACTGATCAGGTATTGGGCGAGGTTAAACCTGAGGGTTAATGTGTAATTTTGTATTACAAAAACAGGAACGATGGCAGAGATACTTAATTTTGAAACCGTTAGTGAATATAATGTCTTTAATAATCATGAGACTTTACACCCGCTCGTAGGCGTGGTAGACTTTTCAAAAGCCCATAAAAGAACCGGCCATAAAATGAACTTTGGGCTTTACTGTATCTTTTTAAAGGATGTCAAATGTGGTGATTTGAAATACGGTCGTGCCACATACGATTATCAGGAAGGGACACTGGTTTTTATCTCACCGGGCCAGGTACTGGATGTAGAAAATAAAACAGACCTGTATCAGCCTATGGGACATGGATTGGTTTTTCACCCCGACTTAATACGTGGTACTTCTCTTTCAAAAGGTCTTAACGAATACAGCTTCTTTAGTTATAATACTAATGAGGCCTTACACTTGTCTGCCAGGGAGCGTCAATTAGTGTTGGATTGCTTTTCTAAGATAAATATGGAGTTACAGCACTCTGTTGACAAACACAGCAAAAGGTTGATCGCTTCCAATATTGAACTATTTCTAAATTATTGCGAACGATTTTATGACCGTCAGTTTATTACCCGCGAAAACGTCAATAAAGGCGTTTTGGAAAAGTTTGAAGATTTGCTGAATAGTTATTTCTCATCTAACAAACCGATAGAAATAGGTTTGCCATCGGTCGCATACTGTGCAGATGAACTTAATATATCGGCCAATTATTTTGGTGATTTAATTAAGAAAGAGACGGGTAAATCTGCGCAGGAATATATTCAGAACAAAATTATGGATGTTGCTAAAAGTAAAATATTTGACAACAATAAAACTATCAATGAAATAGCCTTTGAATTAGGATTTAAGTACCCGCAACATTTTAGCAGATTGTTCAAAAATAGAGTAGGTTATACACCTAATGAGTATAGGTCATTAAATTAAGAGGCTTTACAAATACAGATACTCCTTCATCTATCAATTTTCTTTACCTATCTCATTGTGCGGGATACCTGAAGTTGTTCGGATTGCTACCAACACGTTGCAATTAATGTACGGCAATATCAAAAACGTTAGCGTTCTTTAACCGTAGTAGACTTCAATTACCTTTTTCAAGTTTTCGCTACACCTGCATAGATGACCACATTAAATGGTGACAAAAGGTTTCAAATTGATGGAAGATCTCAAGACCGATCCCACAATGAAGACATTTCTGCGGCACTTACTACTACATCAAATAACCTAACCAGCGAAAGCGGCAGCGTGTAAAACGGATGACTATATCCAAAAACCATTTGATATCGACCATATGGTAGATGTAGTGAAAGAAATGCATAAGATAGACCTGAAGGATGATCTTTAATTAAGGTAAATCGGCGTACAAAATAGTACGACATAACTGAGGTGCTTTGTCACGAATAGCGCTAATATTAGATAGCGCTATAGTTGTCGAATAAAGCAAAAAGAAGGAACCTTCCTGGAAACCTCCTTTTCCTACAATTTCAAACACCTCTCTCAATAGCGCTTAAAGCCTTAGCAAAAAAATATGTAGACAAAATATTCCACCACTATTTTTATAACCGATAACTATATTTTGACACCACCTTCCTTATTCAATTTCATGGTAATTGAATAACTATCAACAGTTCTACAGTACCGCTGAATGAATATGATAAATAATGCGGCCAAATATCCCCCGAACGGGACAAAATAGAGGTGATTGTTGCCGATAGCGGTGATGCAGTCACTGTATCAGTAGAGGATGAGGGAATAGGCATCGCATCTGAAAATCTTAAGCACATTTTCAGTTAGTTCTATCGCGCGCAGAGCCTTGACAAGAACATTTCCGGGCTTGGTCTTGGTGTATAAATCAGCAGCAGATTGTCGAAAAACATGATGGCATGGTTAGTGTCCCAAGTGAACATGGAAAGGAATCATTTTTCTCATTTGGTCTGCCTAAGGTCTTATCTTTAGGTGCGAGCTTATATTTAAAAAAATTTATGAAGGAGATAGTCGTAGTAGAGGATAACACAGAAATCAGAGAAGTAATAGAATTTGTGCTTCAAAGCGATCATTATTCGGTTAGGCTGTTCGAAAATATAAAATCGTTTAGACAATATTTACAGGACAACCAGCCCGCTGTAATCGTTTTGGATATCATGTTGCCAGACGGTAACGGTCTCGAAGAATGCAGAACTTTAAAAGGTCACCGAAGTACAAAAAACATCCCTGTAGTATTGATGTCAGCCAATACGATTAGAAATACAATAGAGGCAGGTGCAGCTACTTTTATAAGTAAACCTTTTGATATCACAGACTTTAAGCAAAAGGTTGAGCAATATGTTGATTTTGCGTGATACTTCGACATTTAATACGCGCCGCCCTGTTTTATCCTCAGACATATAATATTGTGGCCAGTTCATTGGATATACCAGACGATGTATTTCCTATTTTGAACGTTAAGTTGAGCATTTTTAAGAATCTCGAAGTTTTTGCAGGATACGTCCACCCTATACGGCCTGCCTTGAACTATGTGTGACCGTTTGTGACAAATTCCCGGTTTTATTGTCAAATTGCCGGGAGTGGATTGGTGTTTTGCGAGCTATAAAATGCGTTCCAAACAAAATTTGTCAAATATCCCTCAAGACTGCATTACTACCATTTTGAAACGTTGTCTCCCTCTCTATTGGAAGATAATAATTTAATGTAAATAAATCATCAATCTGCGGTACGTAAAGACGTTTAGGATAAGGTTCACTTTAGATCTAGCACAGACCGGATGACTATGTATTTTTGCTCTGCACCATACTTTATACCAGCAAATATTAGCAAACAATGCTTATATTTATAGAAATATCATTACCCCACTGATTGTACTGCTGTTATAAGTATGGCAAACGTCTGGTAAGCAAACCAAAGTGCCTTAATAAAATTATAAATAATGCAACGCAGTTCATCCATCACCGGTACAGGTGTATATATCCCTGGTCAGATAAAAAAAAACGATCATTTCCTGGATAACAAGTTTTACCAATCCTCCGGCTCCCCCATTACAGACTCCCCTCAAACAATAATTCGAAAATTTAAGGATATAACGGGTATTAGCGAACGCCGTTATGCTCCTGCACATGTTCATACCTCGGACATGGCAGCCATAGCCGGTTGGCAGGCAATAATTAACAGCAAGGTCGATCCGGAGACACTGGATCAGATTGTGGTTGCACATAACTTCGGAGACATTAACGACGGCAGCTGCCAGTCTCAGAATGTTCCATCCCTGGCCAGCAAAGTCAAACACATTTTGGGCATTGAAAATCCTTATTGCATTGCCTACGACGTACTTGTAGGTTGTCCTGGCTGGTTACATGCAGTAATTCAATCTCACGCCTGGTTTCTGGCAGGAATGGCCAGTAAAGTGTTGCTGATTGGAGCTGAAACACTTTCCCGTGTTATTGACGCAAGCGATCGGGACAGTATGATATTTAGCGATGGAGCCGGCGCTGCGGTAATGGAATATGGGGTATCCAATAATAAGGGTTCTGGTATTCTTGGTTGTTGCTCCCAAACCCATAGTATGGAAGAGGTCAATTATATTAATATGGCCGGCTGCTTTAATCGCGGCATAAGTAATGCGCTGTTCATGAAAATGAAAGGAAGAAAAGTGTATGAATACGCATTAACATATGTTCCACTTGCAATGAAAGAATGCCTGGATAAAAGCAATGTTCCAATTGCTGATTTAAAAAAGATCATTATTCACCAGGCGAATGAAAAAATGGATGAAGAGATCGTACAACGCTTCTACAGGCTTTATGACACTACCGTCCCCGCAGATGTGATGCCTATGTGCATACAATGGCTGGGGAATAGTTCTGTTGCCACTATTCCCACTTTGTATCATTTGATACTATCTAGCCAAATTTCTAATCACAAAATAAAGCAGGGAGACATCATTCTTTTCGCATCAGTTGGAGCGGGAATGAACATAAACGCAGTTTGTTACAGAGCTTAAAAATGGCGATAGCAAACAACACTAAAAAAATAATTACTTTTAAGAGTGATTGTACTATCAGGCTAGACAAACCATCATTAAATATTACAAAAATGACCGATGACAAACTTGCTGTATTAATCGATGCAGATAACGTACCATATGCCAACGTGAAGGCTATGATGGAAGAAATTTCTAAAATGGGAACTCCTACCGTGAAGCGTATTTACGCAGACTGGACAAAACCTACAGTAGCCGGGTGGAAAAGTGTGCTCTTAGAAAATGCTATAACACCTATTCAACAGTATAGTTATACCAAAGGAAAAAATTCGAGTGATAGTGCGTTAATCATAGATGCAATGGATATTCTATATTCAGATAAAGTTACAGGATTCTGCATCGTTTCGAGTGACAGTGACTTTACGCGGCTCGCTACAAGACTACGGGAAGCAGGTATGCGGGTTATAGGTTTCGGTGAGAAAAAAACACCTCAGCCTTTTATATCAGCTTGCGATAAATTTATTTATCTCGAAATCCTTGACACTACCAAACAGGGTAAAAAAGCTTCTTTAACTAACAGAAAACAAAAGCATCCATCCAAACCCAATAGTAATATTGATGGGGAAACGATAAAATTAATTTCCGACAGTGTAGCAGACCTTGCCGACGAATCTGGCTGGGCGTTTTTAGGAAACCTGGGTAATTTTATTATTAAGAAAAAACCAGATTTTGATCCAAGAATTTTTGGATTCTCAAAGCTATTACCGCTTATAAAAGATATCGGGCAGTTTGAAATCGACGAGCGAGAATCAGGTGTACCTAATGTCCGGCATATCTTTATCAGGCAGCGATAAGAAATAAACTCAGGCAATGAACATTAACTATAGAAACAGCAATTTACCAACTGGCCTATTCAAAATAGAAAGCCAGGAATATACCAGGTTGTAAGCCAGATTTAATTTCATTACAGATTAATTAAACTTCGAACTATTTTCAGATATTTAATCATCTCTAGTAGGAGTAAAATTCCCATTTGAAATTCGTCCATGGATTAAAAACTAAAAAGACTTATCTTTAACTGATGTCTCAACTCAAACCCGGCGATAAAGTATCACTTTTACCGCCATTTATCACCACCCATATTTATACTATCCTCGCTATTGATGGGCCCTATTACACCTTATTCAGAAAAGGTGCACATAAAAATCTCACTATTTTTATCAAGTGCATCCGGCAGGCATTCTAGCTGTACATGTCGGCTCAGGCTTCATAACTCTCAAGACCTCCGCCGGGATTGTCGTTGTGCATGCCATAACTAGTTAAACTTATAGTTGGTATGCTTCCTCTATGGATATTAATCAACCTTCTGTTCTCTAATTCTGCGAGTAAAACAATTACTTTTTCCCCGGCAATGGTAAACCCGGATAAAACATCGGAAAGTCGAATACGAATTTGCGGGTTGACAGTTTTACCACTCAACAATTTGATATAATCAAATACTTCTTTGCTCGTTGCCATAAATAGCTGTTTTAGAATTAACCGAGCGCCTTTCGACCAGTCACTATATAAAAGTCCTCCTTGCTATCGCAGTTCTTATGCCAATGCCAAGATCCCAGATCTATTATAGTTGCTCTTTCTGTTTGCCAGGATGCTATTGCATCACCAGTTACAAATACATCACTAAGTGTTATATCTTCACCATCGAGGGTCACCTTTAACAATGAGAATGCTTTTAAATAGTCCTTATTCATTCATATACATTTATTTGTCCGATCAAATCGGACAGAAGTGAAAAATTATAATCAGTGGCAGCAATAATTCAATACAAGTGAGAGCAGATAAAAAAGATGGGCGTTTGATGTGTATTTGTCTGTCTATTGACTATTATATTTTATAAAGGTACATTTATTAACCATCAATCACTAATTATGTTTGCAAAGCATTAAAATACGCGCACCAGTAATTTCAAATCAGTAAACTTGACAACTCTCATCTACTTCATTCTTGTTTTACCTCCTGGCACAAAAATGTTTTGGTAACCGGGTTTACCTTCTCAACAGTACTCTATGGAGGTTTACTATATTATTCAAAGAAATACACTTTCAGGTTTGCTACTGACTGCTTCTACATGCGTAGCATTTACACCCGATTTTATAGGAGGACTTAAAAGCCCGATTTGTCGGGCAAAAGAGAGTGTTGCTTAAATAATAATTTAACCTTTATTTATCACGGCTTAAACTTATATTTCATGATGCTATCCTGTTTTCACCTACCTTTACATAGTGTTGAAGTGATTTAACACAACTCTTTCAAAGTGTGTTGCAAATTGCAATTAGTATTTAGCTTGCTTCAAAGCAAATTTCTACCGGTACTTCCAATCTTGTAATAAGTTTCTACTTTTTTAGAAAAAATCCTTTAAGGTATTTAGCCTTTAAGAACTTATTCATATTCCTAAAATCTATTTTTATTAAAAAATTATCCTTCAAAAAATCGGAAGCTGCCGATTTTTCAACGACCTTAAAAACGCGTGTCCATCACTATCTAAAAGTAAATGGCAAAAATCGGTTTGGCAATACTGACATGGTATTTAAAACCAGTTTTATGTTGGCGCTTTACTTTATACCCCTGTCTGTCATTTGCTTTGGCGGTATTACCCAGGTATGGCAACTATTTGTGTTATTTATTCTTAGCGGTTTTGGCATGGCAGGAATCGGCATGGGCATTATGCATGATGCGTTACACGGATCTTATTCTCAGAGTAAGATACTTAATAAGTTGATGGGATATACGATGAATATCATAGGAGCCAGCGACGAGGTATGGAAGTTACAACATAATGTATTACATCATAGCTTCACCAATATTGATGAACACGATGATGATATCAACGCGCCATTCTTTCTCAGGTTTTCTCCGCACGCTAAAAAGAACCGGCTGCACACCTTCCAACACTACTATGTCTGGTTATTCTACGGCTTGTCTACTATTTCGTGGATTACTTCCAAAGATTTTATCAGACTTAATCGTTACAAAAAACAAAACTTAATTAAAAATAATGCCGAGTATCGACGACTTTTTTTTAAGGTTATTCTCTGGAAGCTAGTCTATTTCTCTTACGTTCTTGTATTACCACTTATACTTACTTCTTTTGCCCCGTGGATTGTAATTGTAGCATTCCTGAGTATGCACTTTGTGACTGGTTTCTGCATATCCATCGTATTTCAAACGGCTCATGTTATGCCCGACACATCTTTCCCATTGCCCGACTATGCAGGTAAGCTCGAAAATGAGCGACTGGTTCATCAGCTGGCGACCACTTGCAATTTTGCGCCACGTAGCCGGCTGTTTTCCTGGCTGATCGGGGGTTTAAATTTTCAGATCGAACACCACCTCTTTCCCCATATCTCGCATGTTCATTATAGAAGGCTGGCGCCAATTGTCAAAAAAACAACGGAGGAATTTGGGATACCTTATTACAGCTATCCCACGTTTTTTTCTGCACTGCAAGGTCATAGCACTATGTTGCGTAAACTGGGCTCCATGCCCTACGAAAGCAGTCATTAAACGAATGTATTACTAAAGCTAATAAAGAAGCTGTAAAAAATCAGCATTGATTAAAAGTAGCCCAACATGAACGACATCATAACTTATTGCAACAACACTTATATCAAGTTAAAGTAATGACAAACAATAATATTCAGTATATACAACGCGGCGGAAAAAGTGGCAGAGCGAAACTAACAACAATGGACCCTGCCCTGATTAAGACGCAGCCCGCTGCCGATAAAGCGACGAGTTTTACCCCGACCTGGTCATTTAAGGACATGCCGGTGCAACCGCTACTGAAGCGAAACATACAGAACCAGGGATATGTGTCGCCTACAGAAATTCAGTACCATGCTATACCGGCAATTATTGGAGGCGTTAATGTGCTGGGCATCGCAGCTACGGGAACGGGAAAAACAGCCGCTTTTCTTATACCTTTAATAGCGCAACTGTTAGAAAATAAAAACGGCGCGGGCTTGGTAGTGGTGCCCACAAGAGAGCTGGCTCAGCAGGTAGCGCAAGTGTTTAAATCACTTTCTGAGGGCATGCAGCTCAGCGTGGCATGCTTTATAGGAGGCACCAGTGTAGCTACAGACATAGCACTTGCAGCAAAGAAACATCATCTTATAATCGCAACACCAGGCAGATTGCTAGATCTAGTTAATCGAGAAGCCATCCGCCTTTCATCCATACAAGTCCTTATATTAGACGAGTTCGACCGTATGCTCGACATGGGTTTTATTAGCGATATAAAAACTATAGTTTCGCTTACACGTTGCCGCAAACAAACGATATTATTTTCTGCTACAATCAAAACTGCTCAGCGTACATTGATCGATCAGATAGTTATAAATCCTTTAACGATTCATGTAAGCAGTGGCAAGACTGCCAGTAGCGACATCGAACAAAATATCGTTGAAGTGGGAACTAATCAAAACAAGATAGAGGTATTATATAATTTGTTGAATAGTGACACCTTCAAAAAAGTAATTCTTTTTGCAGAAACCAAAAGAACGGTGGACTATATCAATAAACAATTGACCAGAAAAGGGTTAAGCTCAGATATCATACATAGCAGTAAGTCGCAAAACCATCGGACTAAAGCTATTGAACAGTTCAAAGCTGGCGATACGCGCATACTCATTGCTACTGATGTAGCTTCAAGAGGACTGGATGTTAATGACGTCACCCATGTCATCAACTACCAGCTTCCCCAAAGTATGGAAGCTTATATCCATCGGATCGGGCGCACAGGAAGGGCTGGCAAAAAAGGTGTAGCGTATACATTTATTAATTAACAATTTTAAATACATAATTATGAAACAAGGAACAGTAAAATTTTTCAATGACGAAAAAGGTTTTGGATTTATCACTCCCACTGAAGGAGGAAAGGACATTTTTGTGCATAAAAATGGCCTCATCAATCAAATTGATGCCAGCGATAAAGTCACTTACAACACTCGTGACACTTCCCGGGGACTTGAAGCCATAGACGTTAAGCAAGCTGTATAAAATTTGATCGAGGTTCACGCCCCTTGAAATCAGATTAAACAATAAAGTCATCATTTCACGATGGCTTTATTGTGTTAAGCACCTTATATCTTGCAGTATGCGATTTAAAGAAGATCTTTTGGCCTGAAAAATGATAGTGCAGGGCCCTGCCGTAGTGCAGACTTAACTACTCTTGGCAATGTCCAACATATCGGTCAAAAATGGGTCGGGGTTTCGATTGTAGCACTAAACTCTTCGGCAACTGTTCAAAAAGAATTACCAATTCATTTTATATTTCTTATACAATTCTTTAAATCTTTATAGAACGTATAAACTAACAGGTATGCATAATATATTATTTCGGGTAATAACCCTGTAGAGCACTTGTTGCCAAAACCCAACTTTGAATTTAGAGATGATTCACCAGTAAAATTTTTATCACCATGGGTGGCCTCCAGAATGGGAGTATTTTACTCAAAGGCGGGGGAAGTAATACCTGATCCTTCATGACCCGCCAAATCAATTCGCGATGAGCTTCTCGAAAAGAAAAGAATAAAGTTTTGAATACGATACCATCTTCGTTAAGGTCAAATCTGATATTGAGCATTTTAAACTTATAATTCTGTAACCAGGGCTTAGTATCTGTTTTAGCGATACCCTACGCAGCATCAAGGCCCTTTACTTATCATTTCCCTGTTGCGGGATCATTACTACTCGCCCCTGTACAGGCGAGTTCCAGTGCATTTTATAGCTTCTTGCCGGATATTGCGTAAGAATATCCAGCGCATCTTCGGTATCAATAAATATTGCCCTTTCATCCGTCAACATGCCCAATGCCTCAGCGATCGAGCCAGGTGTTTCATAATAAACTTCCATATTACTAACAAGGCAAATAACATACCAATGGTACGGAGGGTTACATAAAGCAATGGGTGTAGTAAATACCGGTTCAATTTTGAGTTGCACGATTTCTTAAGAAAGGCAGATCAGATACAGCTATATATCAAATTTTTCGGGTTGGGAAAACGAAAATATATTGTAACAAATGTTATCCCGGCGTTTGGCTCCTTTACTATTGGCCCATCTCTTCCAAATCAATCCTATCTGGAAATCGGTAATAATAATTTGTTCTCCGCTTAATAATTCCGCCCATTTATCTTTATCCCTCAGCTTATGTTCTCCAAATCTTACAATATCTACTTGTCGCATTACTTTCCTTTCCTGTAATGTACAAAAAAGAACCGTTATTGTGGTTATTATTTACTATAAAACGACAGATGATTCGAACGCAGTAAATCAACAACCATCTTTTACAAATGTACAACTGTAGTTATTTTATAATACTCCCTATAACATGGATTACGATTAGGTCACTATTCAAAAAAATAAAGGCGGAAAAAATGATCCGCCTTTATTTACTGCTCATTGTTATCAATAAGCTACTGCTGAAGAGAACTCTTAAAGTCCTGCCGCTTTACGCTCACCAACAGACAACCCTTTCCTGATAATATTAATCACTTCTACCCGTTTTTTATTTAATCTCTTCTGTATCCTTTCTAGCAAATCAGCTTCATGATTTTTTTCGTATATCAGATCAGCTTTAGTAAGCTGAGGGAATTTTTCTTTTAATATTCGCGACTGAGCTTCCCAATCACCAACCACCTTAAAATCCTCCTCAGGATTGTTAACTTTATTTTGCATAAAAAAATTTTAATTGTGAAATAATTTTCACAATGCAAAGTTCTACCTCCTCAGCTTTGATTTCTTACAAAATTCTTCGTTAATATTACAACAATCACAGATTTGAAATTTCGCATTTTCTTTGCTGCTCCAGCCTTTTAAAAGACCTTGGACTTAAGCCTGTTGTCTTTTTGAATTGATTCGAAAGATGGGCTACACTACTATAATGAAGAAAGTAAGATATCTCGGTTAACGTAAGCTCATTATACCGCAATAGTTCTTTAGCTCGTTCGATTTTATTTAAAATAATGTATCGTTGGATCGTAATACCTTCAACCTTAGAAAATATACCTGCAAGGTAATTATAGTTATAATGAAGTTCTGTGCTGATAAACACAGAATCATTTATACACAGAGCTTCTCTTTTTTCATTATCAAGCATATCGATGACAACATTTTTTATTTGCTCCACAAGTACATCCTCTTTGTCCTCTAATAAGTCTAAACCACACTTCAATAAATTAAGCCTGAGATTATTTATAGAGGTGTTTGATATTAGTGCATTAGATTCTATGGCACCCATTTTAACTGATGTATAGGATATAGACAGATTATTCAACTCTTCTATTACCTTTAGCAAACATCTTTTGCTAACCATATTTTTGACATATATTATCATTAATGGTATATTAACATTGGTTTCATCCATCAGCATCGCAAACTATTACATAATAATAGCCCCATTATACCCGCCTGTAACAGATCGTTTTTACTACAACTCTTTTACTAATTTAGCCTCAGCTGCGGGGCTTAACAGAACATCGGAAAGGATAATAAAGAAAACAATAACGTTATCCTTCGATACCGAAGAAGAGCCATTATCCGAATCTTTACATAGATAGTCAGCTGACTTTTCAAACTAAAGGTAGCCTTTATATCGCAGTAAGTGGTAAAGACTATAGTTACCGGACGCTGTCAAAAGTGCCGGGTATTGATAAACAGTACCCAAATCCAATTTAGCGATACATTTACGAAAAAATAGCGGAGAAAGCTAGCTTAATGACAGATAAAGGCCGTTATGAATAGAAAATAAAAAAACGTAAAGTATCAATATTGACAAATTGAAATCCTTAATATTGGCCTGACAGGTAGAAGAACTTTATCATCCAATTACCCCGGGCGAAAAAAATAAGATCGGCCCCTGACTGCCTTATGCTACGATAAAATCTTCAAATTGCACAGTGGTTACAACTTGTGCACCAATATAGTGGGTACGGAATAAGAGGGATCATCAAATGACAAAATAAATCGGGTTCCTATCAGCAATTCAGATTCTACTTCAACAAGAACTTGGAGGGAAGAGAGCATATCGTAAGTTTTAGCCAAGCCCACCCCCAGTCCCCCTACTCTTTTTGTGAAAAAAGGAGTAAAAATATTTTTCAAATCATCTTGTGACATACCACAGCCATTGTCTTCAATTTGAATAACGTAGCGCCGCCCCTGCGAGCTGGTTGATACACTTAAAACACCCATTCCAGGCTCCATAGCAGCTATCGCATTAACAACAATATTAGAAATTGCCAATATCATTGGATTGCTATCAAAAGGAATAATACAGTTGCGTTGGTCATATATTTTATTCACATTTACCCGCTTCAAATAAAGCAGGTCAGCCGCCTGGAATAACACTTCGTCCAACATCTGTTCAACAAGCATTTTCGGCATTTCTACCTCTTCTAAATACTGAAAGCCTAAAAGAGATTTCAGAAGAAAATTAATTCTCTCAGAACTGCGGTCAATAATATCAACATATTCGAGCAAATCATGATTAGAAATTTCAGATCGTAATATGTGCATTGAAAGAACAATACTGCTTAATGGATTTCGAATTTCATGTATTATCATAGGAGTCAGATTATCACGTCCTTCTATTCCCACTTTCGAATGATCGATGTTAGCCGGCATATCTGTACTTTTCATGTCATTAATTTAAATGATTACTACGACAGCTCAAATACCAACATTTCTATTATAGTTAACAACCGTATATAGCAGCTTTACTTTCTGAGCAATCTCCCTTTTCAAGTTTTTATAATATCGAAACCTGTTTAATTCTATGAGAGCCTCTTCATAGCACTTAATGGCTTCTTCAAACCGGGTGTCATTTTCAGCTCTTCTCCCAAGTTTAAGATTGGGAATATTATTTTTCGCTACCAGAAAAGACCGAAGTGCGATAATACCAAAATGAAAGAACATGTTATTAATTTAGAACCCAATACTGCAAAGGTCTTAAGAAGCCCCCTCCAAATCATTACATCTTTATATAAAAAAGTTACATGTTTCACATATTTAATTTTCAATATGCAAGTTTGCTACACCGATATCAACTCCTATTAATTCATTTAAAGGAAAGAATCACAGAGACTTACCATAAATAGATCGTAAAAACTCATGGATGTGTATAGCATGATAGCCCTGGCTTATATATTCCAACACGTATTAATCGGCTATAAAAGATTGTACCTTTATATTCTTCGTACTCCTTATTTGCATCTCCAACATCTTCCTACACCCTAAAAATGCAGCAAATGTCAAAGCAAAAAATCCGATCAGAGCAATTATTATTATTAAGGGAGGGCAATACGCTTACCAGGTATCCCTGTGATGGAATACCAGAAAATGAATTCAACGAAAAGAACGTCGATCAGATTCACTCCTTTCAAATAATATCTATTAATGCGGACACCAATGTAATGGAACTAATAATCGATCATTCTGCCTTCATGTATGCCTCTCCGGGAGATATCAATCATTTATTCATTAAGTCTCATGATCTGGTAGATCAAAAGATCTGGTGGATGGAAGTATAGATAAAATTATGTTAGTGCAGTTGCCGGTTCTGACATTATGCACAGCCCTCAAGTTACAGGGCTTATCATCCCTCTTTCTTTCAACATTGTTATTACACTCTATGCCCTTAGAGTAAAACAATCAGTGAACCAGCTAAGTTTGGTAATAGACCGCTTTTCTATAAGCGAGATTTCAATAGTAATATCTATTTTTTATACAATGGACATCTTTTTAACAGATACTGTAAGGGACTGTCATACGCACCTTCATTTTGCGTAAATAAGGCCTGCCTGTTTTCACTAAAAATAGCATTGTTTTTATCCGTGTAAACATTAATCGATACAGATGTTTCAAAGTTACTACGGTTTACAGTGCTCCCATACTCATAGGTATTGCGTTTCCCGTCCTTCTTATCATCCTTTGAGTTAGTACTGTAACTTGTATTGGATGTATTTGAAGCAAGGTTTTGAGTAATTGTACCATCTACCACAAACTCTACTCCCAGTATATTACATATTTCTTCCATAGTATAACCCATAAGGTTGGTGCGGTTAACACCTGCTTTGGTTAATAACGCGTTGGTGGTACGGGGCTCAACAATAGTAAGTGCACCTGCGTGCTTGCTCAAAAAAGCATATGTGTCATTTTGAGCCTTGTAACTCATGTCATCGCTGGCAGACTGACTGTTCTTAGTATACCCAAATGGAAGAATGGCCACTTTATTATGATGGTCCTGTATACCGGCCGCTCCCTGCTGCGTGGGAGTGTTTTTATCTGTTGACAAAGCAGGTTTATTAAAAAACTCTACCCGTCCACTGGCATAGATGATCTTTAATATATCCTGCTTTTTAATTTTATAGGTAAGCGACTCGCCCTGGTATGCGAACCGGATGTCGTCATCGTTAATTTCTATTACTTTCCCCTGCAGCTCATCGCCATTGATCTTTAAAATCTGGTCACTTTGAGGTTTCTGTGCATTTTGAGAAAAAAGAGAAAAGATGATGATCAAAAGGTTGGCTGCAAGTAATACAAACTTTTTCATTACAGGGAGTGGTTTAGAAGTTATGAAGAGCTATAAAAGTACAAAATTTTATGCTCAAACCGTAGAACCCCAAAGCCTTCTCTAATAAATAATTTTCTGGTTACCGTAAAGCCCGGTATCAAATTTCATATTTGGACGGTATTTTTTGTTACTTATAATTCCGCAGCCTACATTTATGGTCGCAACAATTACGACCATTTCATTCAACTGAAAAAAATGCCCCTGAACCCTTATTCTAAGCCATTATATGCCCCGCTATTTTTAATTCTCTTTGCAGGTAGCTTTTTTTGCGCCAAAGCTCAGGATACGAGTTCATTAGGAAATAGCAGTGTATTTCAAGACAGCAATTCTATAGTGGAAAAGGCACGAAGATTTGCAGAAAAGGAGATTCTGGAATCGGCCCGGGAATTCAGGCAAGACCTGTCGTCTACCAGGAGGCAGGAGATACTGGAAGCAATAAAAAAGGAAACTTTTAATGCAAGGGATTTTGTAAAAAACGGCATTGACACGGCCGGGCTTTCCCATGAATTGGCACAAATACTGGATTGGTACAAAATCAGCGTTGACGGCATATTTGTAAATGCCGGCAGTGCACAGGTTTATCGTAACCTTGCTACGTCCCGGATACTCATTAACGAATTGCACAAAAGACTTTTGCAGCGAAAAACACAACTGGATACTTATACAAAGCAGCTCCTCAATTTCAGAAACAGGATTGATTCTTTTGCTACTGACAGTTCGCTATTTATAGCCCCTACTGATTCAGTTCACGCCACTCAATATTTTTCTGAACTCATTATAGCCGCCAGGGCTATTGCTCCGGCAGACAGTATCGTAAAAAAAGCCATAGAGAATGTGAAAACTATTCAACGGGTGGTCAATGAAATGACGAACGAGTTTTCGGCCGCTTCAGATAATATAGAGAACTATCAGGCAGCATTGTCTGCAACAACCTTTCAAAGAGATTTCTCCAACCTGGGAGATTCCATAAAATTTCAAAGATCATTTAAAGAAGTACTTCGCTTCTCAGTATTAAAAGGAAGTCTTGCTCTTTATTTTTACGCAGGCAATAACATCGGCAAACTCATCCTGCTATTCATCCTGACCATCCTGTCCTACTGGTTTTTAAAAGGGTTACGGGTAAAGCTGGTTGAAGACGGACGCCTGGTGCAAAATATGTCAGGTCAACTGGTGTTTCGATACCCCGCATTGTCTGCCATGTTGATAGTGATCAGCATATTCCAGTTTATATTTCCGGAACCGCCCTTTGTTTTCAACCTTATAATATGGCTATGCTCGGCCACTGCCTTAACGTTCATATTCAGAGGCTTCATTACCCGGTACTGGATGATATTCTGGCTTGCGGTTTTTATGTTCTTTCTGATTGTTTCTGGTATTAACCTGGTTCTCCAGGCTTCTAGGCCGGAGCGATGGGTGATGCTGCTAGTTTCTTTAATTGCATTCCTGACTTTCCTGATATTTTTTGTTACGGGCAGGAACAGGGAGCTAAAGGAAAAATGGATTATCTATTTCATAGGAATAGCTGTCATACTGGAACTTGCATCTGCGCTGGCTAATATTTATGGCAGATATAACCTTTCCAAAATGCTACTTACCACAGGCATATTCAATATTATAACGGGAGTTCTCTTCGCCTGGACTATCCGGCTCATCAATGAGGGATTATTGTATGCCAATGAGCTTTATAAAACGCCCGAAAGAAGCCTTTTCTATGTCAACTTCGACCGGGTAGGCAGCCATATACCTAATATATTTAAGATTCTCTTGATTATCGGCTGGACAATACTTTTAGGAAGAAACTTTTATGCTTTCAATAAAATCACTAATCCGGTAAAAAACTTCCTTGAAACACCCCGCTCCGTAGGAGCCTACTCATTTACCATTGAAAATATCGTATTGTTTTTTGGCATCCTGATCATTGCATCACTCGTATCACAGGTAGTTTCATTTTTCGCATCTGATAAGCATGATTCGTCGGGCAACCGCATTAAAGGCGTAGGAAGCTGGCTATTGCTCATCCGTATATCTATCGTCAGCATTGGTCTGTTCCTGGCTTTTGCTGCCGCCGGCATACCTTTGGACCGAATCACCATTATAGTAGGCGCGTTGAGTGTAGGTATAGGATTCGGTCTGCAAACACTTATCAACAACCTTATCAGCGGGTTGATCATTTCATTTGAAAAACCCGTTAACGTGGGCGACATGGTAGAGATAAGAGGTCGAAGTGGTGTAATGAAGTCCATTGGCTTCAGAAGTAGTATTATGACCACTTATGACGGTGCTGAAATTATTATACCTAATGGCGACTTACTGAACGAACACCTGGTAAACTGGACCTTGAATGATGATACGCGAAGAATAGAATTAAACATCTCCGTTGCCTACGGCACTGACCTGACTAAAGTGCGCACATTATTGCTGGAGCTCGTAGATACAGACCCGAGAATAGCCTCCCATCCCGCTCCATCGGTACTCGTTAAAGAGTTTAGCAGCAGCTCTATTGACTTCCAGCTCTTTCTTTGGGCGAAGCAGATCAGCGAATCATCGAAGATCAAGAGCGACATGCTTATATTGATCGATACCCGTTTTAAAGCCCACAACATTACCATACCATTTCCACAACAGGACATTTATATTCATTCGGATCCCAATGATATAAAAAGGCCACCACCTCAACACTCAGAAAGTAACCAGAAATAAGAATACACGATTTAAAAAATATGTACCGGCAGCGTATCAGCCAAAACAACCGGTGATGCAGCTGTAGCGGTTTCGCGATATTCAGGTTGCAAAGAAGGATTTGAAGGATACGCCTTGCCGTTATATTTCACCCTGTAAGTCTTACCTCCACTGGGAATGATCAGGTCATTCCACCCATTAGTTTTCCCGGGACTGATCATGATTGGACCATTTACGATTGTAAAAGAGTTGATTTTTTCAGCACGGCTATTCAACAGATAGATTGTACAGCCGGCACTGCCGCAAAAATAGCTTCCTTTCATAGCTACAAATATTTCATTGTTGCTATCACCATCTAAATCTATGGCGGTATAGGTAAATTTGCGGTCATCACTACTAAGTAAAGCCAGATCCTTTTTAACAAGCACCTTTTCTAACTGGTCTGCAACCCTTATTGCTACCGAATCTTTTGAGGGCACCGTATCCTTAACAGTGGTTACCGATGCCGTATCTGCTTCTGCGTGGCGGCTTAACACCCCCAGGCTATCTGGCCCTGCAGTAGGTTCTTTATCAGCAGAAGAGTTACAGGAAGAAGCTGCAATGATCATACTCATGCATGCAATAAGAGCGCTTGATATTTTCATATTCTTTTTTGATTGAGCTGTTCAAAGTTCTCGTCATTTAAACAATTGGCGTTTCACTCCGAGTGTAAAAAAGACGTTTTTCATTTTAAAATTCACTCCCCTGAAAGATGCTGGAAATATGGATGGAATACCCCATTGCAAATCACCTGCCACAACATAACGATCTATTTTTTTTTCACCACCCGCGAAGACACCCCAATCCCATTTGTTCAGCTCTTTGTCAAAATTAAAGATCGCCCTGTCTACTTCAACCTTTTCTCCCAGAGAGTTGCCTTTCCGAATATAGCCGTCACTAACTGTGCCTTTGAAATAAGGCCTGAGCAGATATCCGGTATACAATCCGCCTTTCAAATGCCAGCCGCTACCAGCATTAAATGACAGAAAAACTGGCAGAGAAATGTACATATTTTTGGAAACCGTTTCATTAGAACCGGTGAAATCACCTTCAAATTCAGCGTCGTTCATAGAAATCAGGGTATGGAAATATTGTACACTATCTTTGATTTTCATTCCTTTTATTTCCACACGCAGTCCGGCACCTACACTCCATTTTTCGTTTGGCTTTCTTATAATTTCATATCCAACCGATGGCGAGAAACCCGGCGAATAGCTTTCAATTTTCCGGATATTGCTGGGCAACGGAATGGGCGTTGAGCCACCAATATTATATCCTATGTGCACCCGATGCTCCCAGTTAGCTGTTGTATGTTGCTGCGCATGCAGTTTTCTACTCCACAACAAGCATATAATTAAGATGTAAACTGATGTCTGACGCATGTAATGATTTATTGAGGAATGATAACCAAACTATCCAGGAGCAACCGGCTTCCTATTGCACCACGGTAATAATCCCCCTCCTTACTGGATGAAGCAACAATGGCCATCATTAGGTTTTTAGAAGACACCTCCTTTCCATTCTTAAAAACAAATGGGATATTGAAACCGGTATAATTGGCTTTCGCCGTTCCATCGGTCAGCGCCGCCATCGCAATTACTTTATCTGATGTATGGATATTGGTTGCATTGAGGCGTTCGGGCCCTTCGAACAGCACTGCATAAACAGCACACTCATCCGTTCTGCCAGGTACCGGATTTTTATGCTCATCCTGAAAAACGGGTCCTGGCAAATATTTATAGTACCCTTTAAAACTTTTAGGCAGACCGATGTAGGGCTGACCAAATTCAGTGGCTTTTAAAGGATTAGCCAGAGCCTGTGAAGCGTTGAATGTACCCAGAAACAGGGATCCTGAAAATATATAAGCACCCACAAATTCAGAAAGCAGCGTGCCTTTGATGGTCACCAACTCGGCTGACTTGCTACCACTATAAGCTTCAGTTGTTGAGCGCGTTGGGTACGCATCTGGTTCTTTTGCCACACCCGCAAATGCAACACCAGGGTTTCCTGAAGTCCATATTTCTACTCCGTCCGCTTCCAGCGGGAATTCATACCGGTCTTCCGCCTGCAGTCCCCAGTTTTCAAAGTTAAAATTCCAGTTTCCTACGTTAACCAGTTCCACCGTATACTGCTTTGAGTTAGCCCCATTTTGTGAAACAACTGTATAAACAACAGCTCCATCCCGGGGACGAATGGAATCTCCTGAAGCAGGTGTAATATGAGCCCCGGCAGAAACGGTAATAACCGGCGCAATGCCTCTGTTAAAAGCATCATGTGTTAAATACAACTGAATTTTTCGGTTGACCTGGTCAATCACCGTTTTACCAGTCATATCTTCATTGCTTAATTCAAATACTTCAATATCAGCTTCGGGATTTAAAGGAGCTTGCCTGATGCATGATGACACCATTAATGTAAATGCCATCCCCCAAAGGCATAAATAGTATCGGAAGATAATTTTATAATTTTTCATAAGAATACCGGTCTCACTAATTACTAAGAGATTGGAAGACCGGCTGCTTCGATTTAAAGGTTTAGAGTCATTACAAATTTAAATAAAATCCGCTGTTTTTCATAGTTTAGTTTCATGAAGCTTACCACGCCGAGCATTTTATTTACTGCTATTTTGTTATTTTATATAAAGCCACTGTTTAGCCAGGTAACAGAGGCCGGGTCGCTACATGTGGCCGATCCCATACAGCACTTTGACAGCCTTGTGACATTTAAGGTTAATATAAGTGATGATATTGAAGCACTTTCGGTGAATAGCGGATCTGGCAAAATTGTGCTTCGGCCCAATGCAAAACTAACCACCAGGTTTAATTTCAGCTACCGATACCTTTCTTTTGGTTTCAGTATTGCGCCACCACTCCTGCAGGAAAAAAACAGCGATTACACTAAAGGTTCCTCAAAACTAAGAAGTATAGGCATGAATGTAAACCGGAAGCATTGGCAACAATCGGCTTTTTACAGTCGCACTAAAGGTTACTATTTAGAAAATACTGCAGACTACCATCCTTCCTGGCGTAGCGGCATGCCCTATATACAGTTTCCAGAGCTTATTTTCAAACAGTTTTATGGATCTACTGCTTACAGTTTCAATAATCGTTTTTCCCCTAATGCAGTTATAGCGCAAACAGAGCGGCAACTTTTAAGCGCCGGAAGCTTCATTCCAATGTTCAATTACCGTTATTCTATTAGTGATGATCGCTCCCCCCTTGCTCCGGGAAGACAAACGCAAAAAGCACGCAACCTTGAATTATTATTGGGTCCAGGCTATTATTTTAGCTGGGTACATAAGAAGACATTCTATGTTTCAGGTGGGCTTACCCTGGCAGGGGGCATCGTTTTTAGTACCATCGAAAACCGGTCGCAAACCGGTTCAACCAGAGGGTATCAACGAAACGGGGTGATCCGTTTAGACGGTACAATTGGCATGGGTTATAACGGCGACCGGTTCTTCGGAGGTATTTATGCCAGAGCAACGGGTAGCAGCTTCAGGCAGGCCCACACTTCCCTGATCAGTACAGACGACCGTGTGATGGGTCATATAACCATTGGCTACAGGATTCAGGCGCCCGCCATTTTGAGAAGTCTAATGCTCCGCTCAGATCAGAAGATCGATCAACTCCAGGAAAAACTTCTAAAGTCCAGATAGGATAATTTGATAAACCTAATGTTAAAGCCTGGCTCCGCTTTGGATAATAAGCCCGCCTTGCATCCCAACCAATAATATTGAAACTACCGCTTTACCACTCTCTATCCTGCATCTCGAATTTTAAAAAACAGCATTAAAAAATTTCTCACAAAGAAATAATAGTTCTTTAAAAGAAATTATCTTAACTTGACGGGCAATTCCATTTTGATAGATCTTTCAACCTTCATTACACACATTAAAGCAACATTTTGATCAGACATTTAAACATTATTGAGCAGCTAAGGCTTAAGCAGTTGTTCCGGGATATGCGACATAACTGGCAGGAAAAACCCCGGGATAGTGTTTACGGATCGAAAATCATTTTCCCAAAATTCAGGTGTTGCTATCTTTTGGAATACCTGGATTGATCTGACTGGGTTACCCGCATCTGTTTGTAAAATTCGAAAAAATGAAAAATAGTAAAAAACTTTCCAATATTAACCGGCGGCAATTCCTTGAGTCATCTATGAAGGCAGGAATTGCACTGAGCATGCCGGTTCACCTGAGCGATCTGTTGACTGATAAAATTGAGATAGCAGTTATAACCGATCTCCACCAGGATATTATGCATGACGCCCCGGCAAGGCTTTCTGTATTTTTGGATGCTGCACGTCGTTTTAAACCTGATGCCTTATTACAAATGGGAGACTTTGCTGTTCCAAAAGAAGTTAACCGGGATATAATAAGCCAGTTCAATAAGGCGCACGCCCAATCATTGCATGTTCTGGGTAATCACGATACTGATGGAGGGTTTACACAACAGCAAACGATGAGCATGTGGGGAATGCCTGACCGCTATTATTCAAAAAGCGTCCGGGGAATACGGTTCATTATTCTTGATGGTAATGAAAAAGGATCACCAATACATAAATCAGGGTACCCTTCCTATATCGGCAAGCAGCAAGTAAGCTGGTTAAAGGACCAACTCTCAGAAACGAAGGAGCCGGTTATTGTTGTTTCGCATCAACCTCTGGCTGGCCCGATGGCTATCGACAATGCCGATGTTTTGCAGGAAGTGCTTAGCCAATTTAGTGACAAAATCCTTCTCGCTATCAATGGTCATACGCATATAGACGGAGCATACCTGGTAGATAACGTCAACTATGTTCATATCAATTCTGCTTCATATTTTTGGGCCGGCGATCCATACAAACATGAAAGCTATTCAAAGTCGATTCATGAAACTCATCCCTGGATAGCTTATACTTTTCCCTACCAGGAAGCTTTATTTACCAGGCTGACCATAAACCCGGGGAAGAGAATAATTTCTATTGAAGGAAAAAAAAGCAAATGGCAGGGAAAGTCTCCATCGGAACTTGGCTATAAAATTAATGACCTGCAATTAAAGGAAGATAATATTGTTCCTTACATTGGCAGGCGAAGTTTTAAAAGAATATAAGGATCGTATTTCATTAGCTCCTGATATACATTATGCTACATTTTTATAAAATAAAGGTCATCTGTTATGGATGACCTTTACTATTTAAGCTGATATATTATGGCGCCACGGAAATATTCAAGGTCCATTCTCTAACGGTACCGTCGGCTGATGTAAGTCGATACTTATAGGGGCCCTGCGAAAAATCACTGACCATACCTGCCTGGGGAGCTCCGTTTAACGGTTCAATCAATTTAGCAAAATGCGAAAACCTTATACCTATTTGCTTTATATTAGTGCCTCTGACCGCCACGATTGTTAAAGTTGCATTTTCGCGGCTAACCAGATTGGTGTTAGTGGCAACTGCTACGTTTTGATAACCGGTAACAGGCTGATCATAGCCCATCTGGTTTCTAACAGTATCATATCGGAATAATACAGCTGAGGTTATATAAGCCTTATCGCCCCATGCAGTGTCATCCAACTCCACCCGTGGCTTTATACAAGCAATAAATGTGGTAACCACCAAAGTGAATAGTACTGCTGACCATTTATTCATTTTCATAATGTTGTTTTTAATATGTAGTAATTTTTATTTATCTCCATCCCGGATTCTGATCGAGTTTAGCACCCTTGGATTCGTACAAGGTTACCTGTTGTAATGGTATGCCGGACAAATAATCTCTTCCGGGCTCAATGAAAAAACCTCTCCCACCAGGCCTGAATTCTGCAGTTCTGAAATACGGATTAATCCTGCCATCGGGGAAGCTGTTCACATTATTGCCTACCGTTAGCCTGATTACTGTCTCAAAAAGACTATATCCATCCTTTTTAATCTGACTGTACTTTGAGGGATCAGCACCTTTATCCAGCGCTTCCTGTTCCGCTGTCCTGTTGTAATAGCCTAAAAATTCCTGCAGCAAAGCACCTTTGGGTTGAAATCCGTTGATAACTTTATCATATACAGCCCATCTTTTTATATCATTCAACCTGAATCCCTCCAAAGCAAACTCCACGTTTCGCTCTCTTCTTATCTCATTTATAAGCGGCGTTTCCGACCTGTCAAAGCCCAGATCTTCACGATAAGCAAATCCTGCTCCGGCATTCAGCAACATTGGTAACATACCCGCCCGGTCACGGATGACATTAACAGTTTTATCAAGATCAGCCTGAGTGAGCTTTCCTAACATGGCCTTAGCTTCGGCGAGAGATAACAACACTTCCTCATATCGTATAAGAATATCGTCAGTTTCACCTTTCCTATATTCCTGTGCCAGTACAGCTCCTTTAAAATTTCTATATCCTGTAGAGGTGAAGCCTTCGGTATACGAACCTGCTAATGCTATAAGTGGATACCGGAATGGTACATGATCGCCTCCCCTTCCAGGCAGTTTATTAAAAGGCCCCCTGTCGGAAGTCCATACAGTTTGCTTAAACCTGGGATCAAGCGTGCGGCTCAATACACTCAGAGAATCTGTAACGGCTTGTTGCGAACCGTCCGTTTTGAGGTACATATCTACCAGGTGATCAGTGATTGAAGCTCCCAGGTCTATTATTTTCCAAAAGAAATTATGGCTTTCAGGCAGCTTTGACGCATCATATACCTTGTATAAAATTGCTCCATCTGTAGTACTGGCGTCTTTTTGAGCAAATAGCTGGTTATAGGCCATTGACTTGTCGCCCAGGTTGGTAAAAATCCGCGAACCGTAGCGGGTGATCAGCTCATTGGCAGCCGGCTCAATCAGAGCTATAAAATCAAGCCCATCCTTACCTGCTACTGCAAAGGGCGTATTTTTTTTACCATGATAGTATTCCCAGGTTCCTTCAAAAAGTGCAACACGTACTTTTAAAGCCAAAGCAGCGTCTTTTGTAATCCGCCCTGACACAGCGCCTTCTGCAGTTCCTTTCCATTGTAATTTAGTTATTGCCGAATCCAGATCTCTGATAATTTGCCTGGCTACCTCATAGCGACTAGCCCTGGGCTTATACAGCTCCTGATCATCCTTTTCGGTAAGAATATCTGTCACAACCGGAACGCCGCCAAACGTACGAAGAAGGTTAAAATAATCCCAGGCACGAAAAAAATACCCTTCTCCTATATAATGATCCGTTGAAGTATTTTTTTCAGCATTTAATTTTGCATAATGCAAAAAGAAATTATCACTTCTGATTGCCGTATAGCCGCTGGTCCAGGCACTATTGGTTTCGGGAGGAATAGAGTTGGAAGCTGCCATGTTTAAACCGGCGGTAACAGTGATCTGGCTAATCATAAAATCACTACCAATATCCAGTCCAACATTATTGATGTTAGACATAGCCATATACTGGGGCGCCAGCTTAGAGTAGAAGCCATTGGCATAGGTTTGTAAATCCGCTGCTGTTTTGAACAGGTTTTCCGGACCGGTTGATATGAGTGGTTCCCGGTTTAGAAAGTCTTTCGAGCAAGAACCTGCTGCCAGTAACATAACACCCGCGAACAACATTTTTATGGTACAGTTTATAAACTTCATTTTATTAAATTTTAAAGTACTCAGCATATTATTTAGTTAGCAATAGGATTACAGGCTAACGTTTATCCCCATGGAATAATAGCGTAGAGGTGGATAACCATTGGTACTTGCAGCTCCAAATGCTGACTGGTTCCGTAAAAATTCAGGATCATATTTTATAAAGGATTTATTGAAAATAAAGCCCAGGTTCTCGCCGCTGAAATACACATTAGCTCTTTTGAGTTTTGCCGCTGATATCCAGCGTTGCGGAAGATCGTAACCTATGGTCACATTCCTGACACGCAGGTGTGCCAGGTTGAGTGAGTATTGGTCCGTAGCCAGCGAGCTTCCCGTGTTTAAAGCAGGAAAGAATGCATCCGTATTGGAAGGAGTCCAATATCCAAGGTCAGAGCTCTCCTTAAAAGCTGGAGTAAAAAAGTAAGCTACACCGCCTGCTCCTGTACTGGAGCCAAATACATAATGAGAGCTGCTGTAAACCTTCCAGTGCATTACTCCTTCGAATACTGCCGACAGCGATATATTATTCCAGGAAAAAGAAGGTAAGAAAGAATAGCTTTTGCGCGGATAATTAAATCCATCAGTAACCTGGTCACCGCGACTATACCAGAATCCTCCGTTACCTGAATTGATGTAACCATCTCCATCCAGATCCTGGTACATGATATAACCCGGGTAATTATAGGTGCCTGTTAAAACCCTGTTGTCCAGATCCGAGATATTCTGCGCGATTCCCCCGGACTTATAAACAAAATTTTGTCCGAAAAGCTCTCCCGGCGTCCACACGCCAGTTCTAACTCCGTTTACATTTGCACTGTATTTAGTTACATAACCAACATAGTCGCTTATATTAAATCGAAGACTATAAGCAAAAGGTTTTGAAGCCAGGTTCAACTGGTCATTCCACCCTATACTAAGCTCCCAGCCACGTGTTTCCGACACGGAGTTGTTTTTTACCGGAGCGCCCGTTCCCAACACCAGCGATACAGGATCGGGAGGACCAATCTGGTCTATAACCGTTCGTTGATACCAATCGTATACAATGTTCAATCTTTGATTCAAAGCTGTAATATCTAATCCAAAATCGAGCACGGTTGGTTTAGCCCAGGTAAGATCGGAACTAATAAGCCCGGGAGGTATAGCAGTATTAGAGTAGTTACCTCCCAGTAAAGTGGTTCGGCTAAGGCCAAAATTAAGTACCGGCAGATAAGTATAATAATTACTTACTCCTACTGAAGTCAGGTCACCCGAACTAGACCAGGAAACCCTTGGCTTAAATTCACTTACGATTTTTTTCAATGGCCAGAAGCTTTCCCGGGCGGCGTTCCATGCAGCAGATACAGAAGGAAATGTACCCCATCTTGATGCTGGTGCAAAACGGGAACTGGCATCTTTTCTTCCTGCAAATTTCACCAGGTACTTCTGCTTATAATCGTAGCTTACAACTGCGTAATAACCCAGAGTCGCCCATTCATATAAGTTGTCATCTGCCAAAGGGTTGTTGGCTGCAGCATTGATAGCTTCAACCTCATTTGGAGCAAACAGATCCGTTTTACTTCCCGTAAGCGATTCAAATTTATTCTCTTCAGACTGCATACCAATCTGCGCTAAAATGTTATGATTGCCACCAAAGGTTCTTTTATACTGGCCATTCAACTTGGCGAACTGATAGCTTTGATTACCGGTTGTTTTGCTGATGCTACTGTTATTCGCTGAACGGTTATTCTGCACCCTGGTGCCATCCGGCCATTCGGTGTAAGCCACCTTCTCGGTTCTTTGAAATCTTGTATTGCTTAATCTCCAGGTATAATCACCATTTATTTCGAAGTATTTAAACGGTCTTATTGTAGCGCCGCCGGTAAGAACAATATCGTCCCTGTTATTTTTAAGAAGACCTCCTTCACCCAAAATACCAGGTGCCCCTAAGATCCATGAATAGGCTCTGCCTGAAGGAACTTTCAAAGGAGTAGCAAAATACTGAACCATACTTCCAAATATATCACCATAGTTAGCTACCGTTCCGGTACCAGCATCGGTGGCAGTGCCCGCACGATAATTAGCCCCCTGGTTTTCCTGGCGAACATAGTTAACATCGGTTCTAATATCTAACCAGCCGGCAGCTTTATAATTCAGCTTGGTTTGAAAATTATAACGCTTATTGTAATTAAAATCGCCTTTAAATAAGCCATTGCCACCATTATATCCCAGACTGGTAAAATATTGGATCCTGTCAGATCCTCCACTAATATTGAGGTTGTGTTGAGCACTGATATCTGACCGATTTAAATAAGCATCATACAACTTAGTGGTAGCAAACGACTGCTCCCTGGTCCAGTATTTAAAGCTTACATCAGCAGTGGGAAACTGCCCGTTTTCGATATAAGATTGTGCTTTATCTCCAAACCTGGTACGCAATTCGTCAAATGCCGGGCTATCCCAATCCTTCCTGAGCCATGCCGTCATTCTTTCAATTGTAATAGAATCAATACCATCTGTACCCGAACCATTAGGTTGGCCATTTTTCTGTGCCATGTTCACATACCTGGCCCATTCCGGTGAATCCAGCTGGGTTGGGAACAACACCATCTTACCTATCCGGACATTTGAAGAATAGCTTACTGTTGCTTTCCCGGTTTTACCGCTTTTGGTTGTAATTAATAAAACTCCATAAGGTGCGCGCGAACCATAAATTGCCGACGAAGCGCCGTCTTTTAACAGTGAAATAGTTTCCACATCGTTGGGATTAATGTCCTGGATGGGCCTTTCAACCCCATCTACAAGGATCAGCGGCGCTGCGCTGCTATTGAGCCCGGTAAAGCCTCTCAAATTTATGGAGGGTGTGGTTTCAGGCGCACCGTTGGGGATCCTGATGTTTAGTCCCGGAGCCAGGCCGGCAAGACCATCGCCTAATGTTCTTAAGGGCCGGTTCTCTAATTTTTCACCGCCTATTGTAGCTACCGCGTCCGTCAGGCTTCCTTTCTTCACTTTACCGTAAGCCGTAATAACCACTTCCTCCGCCTCTACACCAACGCCGGGCTGCAGTATAATGTTAAAAACTTCGATATTTCCAATCCTTACCTCCTGGGTTTTATAACCTACGTAAGAAATCTCTAAAACTGATTCGGGGCCTGCTACACTGATTAAAAAAAAGCCTTTCACATTACTGGTGGTGCCATTTGTTGAACCTTTTTCTATAATACTTACACCGGCTAAAGTATCTCCAGCCTGGCTGGTAATGGTACCGGTGACCATTGTAGCTGGCAACTTAACGGACAGTGCAGTTGCCGGCAGCCGCCATTGGAGTACAAACAGTAAAACCAAACCTACCTGCCAGTATCCGCAGCGCAATTTTTTAAATAATGATAGTCGCATCATAGCGTGGTTGTTTATGTTTAAAAGATGATTGAAGCAATTGCAGTTTTCTGCTTTTTGAAGCCTTCGTCAAAACTATATATTTTTCCTGTAAGGAAATTTTATTTCCATAAAGTTAATATTTAGTAAACAATAAAATCATAATTATTTTACTTAGGGGATATTAATTTTCCTGAAATGAAATTCCGGCATTTCAGAAAATCCATCACCGTAAATTCATTATGTACTATTTTTGCGGCCAATGAAAGAAGACATCCCTAAGCAAACGGAACAGTTTAATTACCACGGGCTGGGTAGCCTCATAAGAAGGTATAGAAAAGAAAAAGATCTCAAGTTGATTGACCTGGCGTCACTTACAGGAATGACTTCCTCATTATTGTCTAAAATAGAGAATGGAAGGATGATACCGACTATACCGAGTTTGTTCACCATCGTTCAAAAATTGGGTATCTCCCTCGATGTATTTTTTACAGAATTCGTTTCTGCAAGCAAGTTCGACGGATATATTCATATTCCTGCCCGGTCTTTCCAACCCTATCAAAAAGAAGAAGAAGCCGAAGGTTTCAGCTATTTCTCCATACTTGAAAACAGCTTCGAGGGTGGTACTATCCAGCTATCGCTACTTCAACTCACACCTGGCTGCAGCAGGCCGCTTGTTACAACAGCAGCTTACGAAATACTATACCTGCTTAAGGGAAAAATTGAATACCAGCTCAATGAGGAAATGATTATGCTGAAAGAGGGAGATGCACTATTCTTTGATGGAAACATACCTCACGTGCCTCATAATAAAGGAACTAAGCCTGCGAGCTTGCTGGTTATATACCTATTTGGGGGGGCGTCCCTCACCAGCTAATTCCGGTATTTACCCAACTATGCTGAGCGGCACCTTCATTCCTGGTTTGCGAACAGCAGAAATAGTCAACGCGCAAAGCAGGCAGATCAAAGTAATAGCCAGGAACACGTAGGATGTATTACCAGTTAAATCAATGATGAATCCAAGCAGCGGTTCACCCAGGGCTGCAAATATGTAAGCAGCCGTATTCATAACGCCTACACCGGTTGCTACATACTTCTCTCCCAGGATTTCGGGGCTCATAGGCCAGAAATTAGACTGCGGCCCATATACAAAGAAACCTGCCAAAAACATTAAAGACCCGCTTACTATTAAATTTTCAATAGACAGGCTAAAAATCAGCAGCGCTAATACGGCACTTATCAGCATGCCCATTCGTATAGCCGCAACACTATTACCTTTAAGCAGTTTATCTGAGATAGATCCGAAGGTCAGGGCTCCCAGTGACATGCCCACCGGCATTAGTAAAGTAGCCCATAAATAATGCGGATTATCTTTCCAATTGCTGCCCAGATAATGAACAGGTACCCAAACGATGAGGCCGTAACGCGCCATGCTCTCAAACCCCATTGCCAGGGAGGCCATCATAAACCTGCGATTACCAAAAACAACGCTATAGCGCTCCTTCCAATTTGAGGAATGACCAATAGTACTTTCCTGATAGAGATTGGCAAAACCCCGGTCTGACGGCTTATCGGCTGTCAGGAAGAAAAAGATCAGAACAGCACCCAGCAAAAACAGAACAGGTATCCGGAACAAGGAAGGCCATGCAGCATCCTGCTGTACAATTAAGATGGAAAGCAGGAAAGTTACAACAGACGAAAGCCCCGCAGCCATCGTATAAAGACCAAAGGCCTTACCGCGCTCCTCGCGCCGCCACCAATTGGAGATAATACGGGTGCCTGGCGCCCATGCCAGCGACTGGAAGTATCCGTTCAAACACCATAATATGAGTATCATGGTATAGGTACGAGAAAAGCTGATAGCAATATTTGCTGCTACCGACAACAATCCGCCGGCGAGAATCATTTTGCGGCTGCTGAAATAATCAGCCAGGTTACCGTTGATCAACTGGCCTATAGCATAGCCCATAAGCATCGAAAAGCTGATCCATCCCAGCTGTGCATAAGAAACCCCCAGTTCGGCGATGAGGCTTTTGGCAGCCCAGCCGAAATTATGCCTGCCGGTGTAAAAAAACAGGTAACAAAACATAGTTGCCAAAAGCATTTGCCACTGTTGCCTTCTGAAGGAACCTGCCATCATATAAAATAGATTAATTGTTAAAGTTCAACACCTACACGGAGTGGTTTTTCACGGAGCGCATATTCAAATGCCTCATTCACCTCGCTGAGCAAAAATGTCTTTTCAACCACATTTTGAAACCCATAGTTTTTCCAGGAACGGGTCATAAAATCGAGCGCATAAATAAAATCTTCGTAGTTGTAATTGTGAAGACCTTTGATCGTTATAAGTCCACGAACTACTTTTTCGGCATCGATGGCTATTTTTCTAGCCCTGAACACAGTACCTATCCAAATAGCAATTCCACCTATTGCCAACACCTCCATTCCCAACTCCAATGCATCCGGCGACCCGCTCATGTCAAATACAATATCATATCCCTTTCGTGGCCATTTATTCCGGGTCTCGTTTAGTTGACTTTCAGTGTTTTCGTTCATTAAAAGCATCTGGTCTGCGCCAAAGCCTGTGGCTTCTTTGAGTCGCTCCTGACTCAGGTCAACTGCCGTTATGCCGGCAGCACCTGCATCCCTGCACATGGCAGCGCAGGTTAAACCCAATAACCCCATGCCAAATATCAATACGTTTTTACCATCAAGATTTCCGGCTAACCGAATTCCCCCGGCTACCGTTGCAATAGCGCAATTAAGCGTGGCAGCAACGGAAAGAGGGAGCGTATCCGGAATTTTAAGCACCGCAGTTCCCTGCTTTAAAAGACAATATTCCCCAAAACCACCGTGAAAAGCATCTGATTCGGTAAACAGTGCATGCCCGTATTTAAAAAGACCTTCACCTTTTTGCGGCATGCCCTGCAGCGCATAATAGGAACCCGGATCACTTGAAAAAATCGACCATGTAACTCTATCTCCAACACACAAGTCTGTTCCCTTTTGATCTTTCAACAGGCAATCAGCCCCAAAAGCAGCTATTTCACCAACAATTTCATGGCCCAGCACTGTAGGAAGCTGTTCCTTGCGGGTGCCACAATAGGTATGCAGATCACTGCCACATATGGTGGCAAATTTATTTCTAACCAGGATCTCTCCCGGACCTGGTACGGGTAATTGTATAGCTACCTGCTGCATGGGCACACCAGGTTTTTCAAACATCATTAATTGTCCTTTATTCATTTTTTCTGATTCTTTTGTAAAGGAAAGATATTTTCTTTTTACGAATTTTTTTTTCTTATTAAGAAATTTTTAATTCTTTTGCATGATCGTCTGAAAAAACTTTATTGATTCATCTTTGCCAGCGTGCTTACTTGATTCATTTGATTATAAATTTATTCATTCAAAATGGTTTTATCCCAGGGAAACCCGATTAAGAACATATATGACCTTATAGTAGTAGGTGGCGGCGCACTTGGCACTTTTCATGCCTACCACGCGCTCATGGGAGGTTTGTCGGTAGCACTTGTAGAGCGAACCGAATTGCCAATGGGCGCAACGGTGAGAAACTTTGGACAGGTCGTGCCTTCCGGCATGAACAGTAAATGGCAATTATATGGACGAAGAAGTCTCGCTATTTATGGAACCTTACAGAGTGAGTTTGATATAAGCGTCCGTAAAAACGGATCGGTTTACCTGGCTTCCAATTTAGAAGAACGCGTTTTACTCGAAGAGCTTTTTCAGATCAATCGCAATAATGACTATCCATCTGAGCTGCTTACCAGGGAGCAATGCCTCAAAAAATATCCGGGTCTAAATCCAAGCTATGTGATATCGGGACTTTTTTTTCCCGAGGAAGTTACAGTTGAGCCCCGGATCATGATACATCGTGTGCTTCAATACCTGGTTGAACAGAAAAAGCTGAACTATTTGTCCAATCGTACGGTTATTGCCTGCGAACCAACCAGCTCTTTGGTAAAAGTGATTACCAGTTCGGGAGAAACGCTTCATGGAGCTAAAGTGATGGTATGTAGCGGAGCAGAGTTCAAAACATTGTACCCCGAAATCTATAACCAAAGCGACCTGCAGGCGGTTAAGCTACAAATGCTACAAACCGTACCTCAAAAAAATTATGAGCTAAAAGGGTCTATCCTGACAGGATTGTCTATAAGGCGTTATGAAGCTTTCCAGGAATGTCCATCTTATCCATCCATCCGACTAAAAGAAAACCCCTTATCCTTCGAAAAAAAGTGGGGCATCCATATACTTTTCAAGCAGGCTACTGATGGATCCGTCATTATCGGCGACTCTCATGAATATGCTGATGCCGGCAATAGTGATGACCTGGGATTTGACCTAAGAGCCGACATAGACCAATTCATGACAGATGAAGCAAAGAAGATCTTTACTCTTCCAAGCTTTGACATTCAGCACCGGTGGTTTGGTATTTACTCACAGTGCAAGGATCAGGACATCTTCCGGCACTCAATAGGCAGCAACATACATATCGTAACAGGTATTGGAGGTAAAGGGATGACCGGATCTGCCGGATTTTCAAAAGAACACATCAGCAGTTTATTCAATAAAAATTTATAAAAATGATATCGATAAAAATGGTTGTTTTTGATATGGCCGGAACCACGGTGGATGAAGACAACCTGGTTTACAAAACCGTCAGGAAGGTTATTAATGACGAAGGCTTTGAAATCAGCCTTGACGAAGTTCTTCTGCATGGAGCCGGTAAAGAAAAATACCAGGCCATAACTGATATCCTGACGGCATGTACTCGTATTCCTGATGTGAAAGGGATAGCAGACAAAGCTTTTGCCAACTTCAAACCTGCCCTTGAAAAAGCTTACACCGAAAAAACTATCGGAACTTTTCATGGTGTGGAGGCCTTACTGGGCGAACTCCGCGACAATAATATCAAGGTGGTGCTCAATACCGGCTACGACCGAAAAACAGCCCAACAGCTTATTGAAAAACTAGGATGGAAAGAGGGTGTGCAGTATGACGCACTGATAACAGCAGATGATGTTACCAAAGGGAGACCCCACCCCGACATGATCTTCAAAGCCATGGAACAATTTAATATCATCGATCCGTCTACAGTATTGAAGGCCGGCGATTCTGAAATTGATATCCTTGAAGGAAAAAATGCAGGCTGTGGACTTACAGTAGGTGTTTTAAGCGGTGCTCAAACCCGTGAGCAACTGGAAGCCGCTGCCCCGGATTACATATTGAATAATGTAACCGAACTTAAAAAAATTCTATTAAACCAAATTAATTAATCCTAAGTCTGATATGAAACAGCTATTTCTTTTTATTATACTTTTAATAAGTCAGGTCTTTAGTGTTCTAAAAGCACAACGAGTGGTAATTATAGGACTCGATGGCTTTAGCACGGAAGCTTATAAGGCTATTAAACACCCTCATATAGACGAATTGTTTAAAGACGGTACTTTGTCGTTAACTACGCGACCTGTGATGCCTTCAGTGACGCTTCCTAACTGGACCAGCCATCTCACGGGGTCCGGGCCGGAGGAGCATGGTGTTACATCCAATGCATGGACCTTACAAAATCACAGTTTGACACCTTTAGATAAAGACGCAGAAGGCTTCTACCCATCCATATTTAAACAATTGAAAGAACAGGTGCCGGGAGTGAAAACTGCATTCTATTACAACTGGGCCGAGCTCATCAACTCTATTAATAAAAAATACATTGATGAGCTATCGTTTCAATACAAGGATGGATACGATAGTAATTACAACAAAGCCATTTCGTTTCTTACAACCTACCGTAAAGACCCCCAGTTAATTTTTATGTATAGCGTTCATACCGACCATGCGGGTCATAGTTACGGATGGATGTCTCCGCAATATATTAACGCGGCGGAAAAGGCCGACAGCGCTATCGGACATTTCATTAATGAACTAAAGAAAGCGGATCTTTATAAAAACACTTACTTTTTGCTGATAACCGATCATGGAGGTATTAATAAAGGCCATGGAGGTACATCTATGCAAGAGATGCAGGTTCCCTGGGCAATCACAGGACCTCGTATCCGGAAACAGGGCCTGACTGAATTTTACAACAGCAACAAAAATACCGCGGTGGTGTTGGCACAAATCTTTAAAATAAAGAATATACCAAAAGCCTGGACCGGAGTAAAGCCAGAGGGCGTTTTCAAATAGTCCTATCTATTCACCCCACTTAATTATTATTTCGAAGCTTACCCGCCTGCGCGGTATCTGATCCAGTAAACCTGCTTTTACTCATTATAATTTTCTGGCATCAATCAATATGATGGCGAACATACTGGGAACTACATAAGTTGCCGGTATTGTTTCATAAAGTTGCATGTAAAAGCAACTCCTCTGCCTCTAGAAAGTCGTTAAGCGTTGTAGAGGGATTTTCCCGGAAGCGGGTTTTTCAGCCGCGTTAGTTTTGTAGTAACGATCTGCAGTTGCAGCCTGGAGAACTCTTTTAAAGTGCGAAAAATAATCTGAGGGCTTTTCACCATTGAACTTATCAAGTAGGTAACGTCTGAAGCGGCTACATAGATTTTCATTAATCTCCATAAGATGAACAATGCCCCTTTTAAAAACAGCCCAAAGTTCTTAAAGCACCCCTCGAGATGGCAGTTGCCTTACTTTTTACATACTCTTCATAATACTCCAGAAAGTTTTGTTTAAACTTATGAGTAGGTATACAGGGCGTATCAATTGCTTGTTTTTCAATTATTGCTTCGGCTTGCTTAACCTTTATGATTGCAAGACCTTCCTTATTATACTGTTTCTCTAAAGCAGTCTCAGGCTTAGTATAAATAAAGACACCCGTAGATAGACGTTGTACGGAAGCCCTTCCAAAGTCATAATAAAAAGTAATCTTGTCACCTTTTTATTCAATCTCTTCAGAAAATTCATAACACCACAGTTTTAAAGTGAGCACTAAAAGCAGCAATGTCTGGGCCGCCGGATTCTTACGGAACCGTGTGTCAGAACTCTTAAAGGATTTTGATAAAGTGATCGGAAGAAAATAAAAAAAGGAAGAAAGGAAGCGAAGTAAGCGAAGTAAATTTTTGCTAAAATTCGCAAATCTAAACTGCATCTTGAATACAGAGAATTCAGGCCTGTCACAAACAAATGTCAAAAACGCTCTTACAATGTATCGCCGGGCACCTGGTTGATTATTACAATTGATACAGTTGCGGACTAGTTGTGTGATTAATCTTGTAGCGCTTGTATGGAAATGGTTTGGAGTTAAACCTTTTGAGGCCGTCTGTCATTTTACCCATTTTGAGTGTCAATGGAGTGTCAAAATACGACAAACGCCAAATAAAAAAGCCTTGTAGATCAAATGATTACAAGGCTTTTCTGTGCCCCGGGCGGGACTTGAACCCGCACGGACATTGCTGCCCACAGGATTTTAAGTCCTGCGTGTCTACCAATTCCACCACCAGGGCTGACGAAATCCGTCAAAAAAAGCCCTCTCTTTCGAGAGGACTTTTCAGAGCGGAAGACCGGGCTCGAACCGGCCACCCCGACCTTGGCAAGGTCGTGCTCTACCAAATGAGCTACTTCCGCTTATAAAGAACTTTTGTTTTTGTGTTACTGTATTTCGTAACGGGATGCAAAAATAAGAGCTTTGTTTTAAATAACAAAATAATTTTTAAAAAATTATTTGTACTTCGGAGTATACAAAGTACTCTCCTGAATGTGCACTTTAGGCTTCTCAAATTGCTTTGTATATAACCTGTAGCAACCACCCCATGTCATCAGGAAAAAGCAGGCAATACTCAAATAAAAAATATAAGCAGAAGCCCTAACCCAACTCTGGCCAAAGTCTTTCTTTTCATAATTCTGTAAACTCTCCTGATACTCCTGCTCCTTTAGCTTTTCTACATCAAATGGTTCCATGTAATTATAATATTGTGGTGCAAAAATAAAGGAAACAACCTTAAATAAGCAAGCATTTACCTCATTTTTTAACGGCCCTGTTAATTGCCTTTCACTATTTCTGAAAACTTGTTCTTCCCCCCTGCAAAGTGAGCCCATACAACACATTTACGCAAATAACCATTAAGAGCAGCCACTTTACTTTTAGGAAAAACACTTTTCTTTTGATCTGTCACTACCCATTTGGCAAAAGAAAGATGGGCACTGAATACCGCTACAAAATATCCTCCATCTCCTTTCAGCAAACTTTTAAATGCAGACACGGCATCCAGGAAGAACCTGGCAAGTAAAACATATCCCCTTCGCAGCCCACGCATATTCTTATATATCATGATATTGTTATTGCGAAAGTTTAAATAAGTTTTCAGGGAATTACCCTTGGGCAATGTACCTCCGCCTACATGATATACTACAGCAGCGGGGCAGCTGTAAATCGTGTACCCTAACAACTGTATCCGCCAGCAAAGATCAATTTCTTCCTGGTGCGCGAAAAAGTAATTATCAAATCCACCAGCCTCATGAAAAACATTCGATCGAATGAAAAGAGCGGCACCTGTTGCCCAGAAGATAGGAACACTCTCATCGTACTGCCCCTGATCTTCTTCTGAAACATCAAATACACGCCCCATAGCAAATGGATAACCATAATGATCGAGCCATCCGCCAGCAGCTCCGGCATACTCAAAGAAACGGGGATGATGATAGGATAATAACTTAGGCTGGCATGCAGCTATCTGCTGATCCTTCTCTAATAGAGCTACCATGGGTTCCATCCAGCCTGGTGTAACTTTCACGTCAGAGTTCAACAGTAAATAATAATCGGCTGCTACTTGCTGAAGCGCCAGGTTATACCCCTTTGCAAATCCATAGTTTTCGGCAAGGCGTATGATCTCTATTTCAGGATAGGTTTGTTGCAGAAAACTCAGTGAGTCATCAGTTGAATGATTATCAGCAACAATTACCCTGTAATTGCCATAGGTAGACAGTAGCAGTTGAGGAAGAAATTCTTCCAGGTATTTTTTACCGTTCCAGTTTAAAATAACTATTGCTACTGATGGATGCTGCATGTTGTTGGCCAACAAAAATAGGAACTTGTAAACTTACTGTTGGTGTTGGGCTTGGTTTTTCTTGTTAAAAAACAAATGATACAACTGAATAAGCGCAATCAGCCCATTACTTATAATAATCGGCCATTTTAACCCAAGTAGCACACCGTACGCAACAAATACCAGGCAGGCAAAAAAATTAATTACTCTTATATACTTTACATTTCTCGGTAAAAAAGAAATAACCAGGAAAACAGTAGCCAGGTATCCTATAATTTCGGTACTATCATTCATAAACAGAGAGTTTTAGCTTTTATAGCCCAACTTAAAACAAGTTATACTAATTTTGTGCGCAACGTTTTATTGAAAAAACTAATCTAAGAAAAATAAATAGATTTGGTCATGAAAACTCTTTTGTTCGTATCTCTACTCTTTCTAACTACCAGTTTGTTTGCTCAAACAACTGGCAGCGTTAATGTTTATAAAGACCCCCGGATCGATATCCTGTTAAAAAAACAGGCGGAAACCAATGACCTCTCCACCCGAAATACATCTAAGCGTAGAACAGCAAGGGGGTATCGGTTATTAGTAGTAAGCAGCAATAATCGTGGTGAAGCCTTGGCGGCCCGAACTAAAATTCTCACCAACTTCCCTGAGCTGAAGGCCTACATGTGGTATCAGTCTCCCTATTACAAAATAAAAGCAGGCAATTTCATTTCAAGAAATGAGGCGGAAGCTTACCAAAAAAGGATGTCGTCTATGTTTCCTGGCAATATCTTTATTATGAATGATACGGTTGAAGTAAAACCGGAAGAAGCTGATGAGCAGGAGTAAGTCCGGTATACGTATTAAGAAGCCAACAGTTTCGAAGTCCTGATACAATAAGTCAAATCCTTTTGCTCGAAAACCAATTACACATCTAATTGCTGTAATGATAGTATGACACTATGAGTCCTCAAGAATCCGGAAATGCGCGGCCCACTCCTTACTTTATCATTAAAATTGTTGTCTCCTTAATAATTTTTGCGGTCAACGTTTACATCCCATCCATACAGCAACACAAATGGATCATACAGCTGATCAATGGAGCCTGGACCTTTCTTCTTCCCAGTACAGCCGTATCTATCATCAGGTTTATATTAATTTCATTTTATAATACCCGTCATGCGAAAAAAACAGTAAGAGGTAATTTCGTATTGGGTATCAGCCAGCTTACAGCTATACTGAATGTTGCTTTTTTTCTGCTGGCATTTATGGTGGGATTAGGCATTAACCCCATCCAGTTTTTAACCAGTATGACCATTGTGGCAATGGCAATAGCCGTCACCTTTCGCGATTATATCACTAACATGATCAGTGGCCTCCTTATTATGTTTTCCGAGCAGTTGTCTATTGGCGATCGTGTGCGAATTGGCAATGAAAAAGGAAGGATTGAAGATATTACATTGTCCAACATAGTACTAAAAAATGAGGAAGATGATATTGTAATGATTCCTAATAATTTCTTTTATACCCAATCCATTACCAACTTATCAGTTCACCGGTCTAAATTTTTCTATGTAAAATTTGAGTTACCATTAGCTGTAGCGCATCATTCAGACGAACTGGAAGCAAATCTGCAGGAGTTGCTCCACACACATTCAGACCTGGAAAAGGAGCATGAAGTGAAATTATCTGTAGAGCAGATAGGAAAAGACTTTGTGAAGTTTAAAATGGAATTAGTAGCCATTAACAGCAGCGACAGGTTGCACCGGCAAATAGAAAACGAAGCGCTGAAAAGAATACTCCAGTTTAAGCATAAGTATGCTTAAGTTTTTTACTAATCAACTTATCTGCGTTCACTTTAACAAATGGAGTAACAAGCTATATTAAACAAACATTAATTTTTTGTGTACGTTTGCCAAATGGTTGAAAAAATACAATTACTGGCGAAACAATATACTCCTGAATTTATACAGGTAAGACGCCACTTGCATGCAAACCCCGAACTAAGTTACCAGGAGTTTAAAACTGCGGAATTTGTAAAGAGCCAATTAACGGCCTTAGCCATTCCTTTTGAAACAAAAGCTCAAACCGGAGTTATTGGATTGATTAAAGGTAAAAACCCGGATAAAAAACTGATTGCGCTGAGAGCAGATATGGACGCACTGCCTATATTAGAAGCGAATGATGTCCCTTACAAATCGCTAAATGAAGGCGTGATGCATGCATGTGGCCATGATGTGCACACTACCTGTTTGCTGGGAGCAGCAAAGATCTTAAGTGAATTGAAAGACGAGTGGGAAGGAACGGTAAAACTTATTTTTCAACCGGGGGAAGAAAAAAACCCCGGGGGCGCCAGTCTGCTGATCAAGGAAGGGGTTTTGGAAAATCCTAAACCTGATGCCATATTAGGGCTACATGTACACCCTGGGTTGACAACCGGTAAGGTAAGCTTTAGAGCGGGCAAAGTAATGGCCAGTGCAGACGAATTATATTTTACGATCAAAGGAAAAGGTGGCCATGCGGCTGCACCACAGTCAACTGTTGATCCGATCCTCATCGCCTCACATTTGGTTATTGCTTTGCAACAGGTAATCAGCCGCAGAAAAAACCCTTTGAATCCCTCGGTATTATCTATAACAGCTTTCAATGCGGGTACCACCACTAACGTAATCCCCGGAGAAGTAAAATTAATGGGCACTTTCAGGGCTATGGACGAGGATTGGCGTTTTGAAGCACATGAATTAATCAAAACGATTTCACATAACCTCGTTACAGCAATGGGTGCTGAGCTGGATTTGAACATCGATGTGGGCTACCCTAATGTATTCAATAACGAAGCCTTGACGGCAGAGGCGAAGCAAAAAGCAATCCGCTTTTTAGGTAATGACCAGGTAGAGGAAACGGAAATCAGAATGGGTGCAGAAGACTTTGGATATTATACCCAAAAAATACCTGGCTGCTTTTATCGCTTAGGTGTGATGAGTGATCCTGCCAACATCAGGAATGTACACACCCCTACTTTCGATATTAATGAAAGTGCCATTGAAACAGGAATGGGCATGATGGCCTGGCTCGCCGTATCTGTTGAAATATAGCAGCAAACCTTTTGGAGGCTTCAAGCATCTATATAATAAAAAAGGATGATGAAATTTTTTCTGGTAGCAGCGACTTCCCTTTTAAGCATTGCGATAAATGCACAAACCGGTAATTCACAATCTGCCAAAGATTATATTAAACAGCGGGAGCAAACGGATAAGAATATGAACACAGTAAAGCGAGCAAGATTTAAAAAATCGGACTCTATTAGCTTAATTAAAAAGAATGTCACGCCTGTTCGTCAAAACAAAAAATATACTAAATCATGAATCGTACCTTTCAAATACTAATAGGTTTTCTAATTGCATTCAATCTTTCTGCCTGTTGTGCTTCTAAAAAAACAGCACCGCCCCCGGCAAAAGAAGTATTGACTGATAGAAACACCAGGGATCCTAAACTTGATAACAATCCACCTAAAGTGGAGTTAAAAGACTCTATATAGTCCTCGAAATTATTTCCTACCTGGCGTTTCGATCATATCAAATATTTTGGTAGGCGCTCCCAGCGGCGCTACAACCTGGCTTGTCATACTGTAAACTGAACGCGAACTGGTGTTAGCTGTTGGCAGAAAAGTGGTATTTCCAGTAATTCTCCGTATGGCAGCCAAAAAGCTGGTTTCACTAGGGTCTCCAAAATCATAACGAATGTCATCGCTGGACTTAATATCTGTTTTCATTCCCTGATAATACCCCCCTTCATCATTTTTATTTTTTGTTTCGAAATTGGACATATATACACTATACTTACCCAACCTTATTTCGAAAAAACCAATAGGTTTTCCATAAGTGTAATCTGGGTTATCGCTGGCAGAAAATGGGGCATTGATCAGGTATACCTGATTATTGAAATATGGCCTCAACGAATTGATAAGCATCTCACTTGCTGAAGCAGTGTTATCGCTCACAATAAAATACAGGCTGGTAATTGCGCCATCTGAATTAAAAGAGCCCTCTTTCTTAACCACTTCGGTATTGCCGGCAGCGGAATAATCGATATCGAAATAAGTGTAGCTTTGTTTAACATTATTTAGATAAACAGGTTGATTCCTCAATAGTGTAGCCTGTTTATTTTGCATTGTAGTATTGTAAATTTCTTTATACAATACACCTCCATTGGCACTTGTGGGCAAAATGCTATTTGCAAAAAATTCTGATGAGCTCACGTATCCTCCTCCATTATATCTTAAATCGATCACCAGGTCTGTTGCTCCCGAAAACTTATCAAAAGCGGCTCGCAAAGCCGGCTGTGTATTGGTACCTATTGTGAATGACTTGTAAGCGATGTAAGCAATTTTCTTACTCCCTACAGTAATCATTGTGTCACGGTAAACCGGATTATATGTGTAAAGTGTCTTATTAAAAGACATCGAATTTTCTTTTTTTGTAGCAGGATCGTAGGTAGTTATTGAGAGGCTGTTACCTTCGATAGCATTTAAAATCTGTGTGAGATTGTTAGCGTACGTCAGGGCGTTTCCATTGAACTTTGAAATCAGGTCTCCTCTTCTCAGTCCCGCATTCCACGATGGCGAACCTTTGGTAACCACCCTAACTAACCCAATTATACTATCCTGCGGTGATGACGGCATCGCTCTAGTGGTACCTGCCAAATAGGAAACACGCACAAATCCCAGCGTAAATCCCAATTCATTTTCTTTGCCATCCAAAGTCATTTTCAATTCTCTAACTCTATCCTGATCACTTATAAGGTTTGCATTTGCTACCACTCCTCCACTGTAAAGATCGGAAGTCGGAACTATATAGGAATACTTGCCAGCCGTGTTTACATCAACGTTGGTGCCATTTTGATAGGCGGTATATTGTTCGAAAGGCTTTCCTGAAGCAGGGTTAACAGCTATTCGGGTAATAGCTAACAGTTCACTTTTCAATCCGATTAAAGTATCGAATTGTCCATAGCTCAAAGGCTTAAACGTAGCGCTATCTGTTAACTGCGCGTTCCAGTAATATATTTGTTGAGCATACTTAAATAAAGAATCGGCCAAACGTTGCTGATAGGTTTTTGTATCTGTCGGAACTTCGGGTTCGGGAGTTGGAGTAGGAGTAGGTTTTGTTATCTCCGGATCATTAGGTTTAGTACAAGCATGAAAAAAAAAGAATGCAAAAGCCGCAATAAAGGCCCCTTTTAAGAGTGACATGATTAAAAATTTATAGAAAAGATAGGAAATTTATATAATACAACACAGGTTTTAACATTTTTGCTTCAAAAAAGCTGGCGGTCTTAACATTTACAGGCTCTTTTTATAACAAAACTTTACTTTAGCAAACTATTTGATATACATGATCAATAAAGAAGAAATATCATTGCTCCGGGGCACTAAAAATCAACCACATATCCTGGTCGTGGGGGACATTATGGCTGACCGTTACATCTGGGGATCTGCCAGTCGCATTTCGCCGGAAGCGCCAGTACCGGTAGTAAATGTAAACAATGAAACGGTTACACTGGGTGGCGCCGCAAACGTGGCTCAAAACCTGTATAAACTCAATGCTAAAGTTTCCATCTGCGGGGTTACCGGCAGCGATCCGGTAGCAGCTACAGTATTAAGCCAGTTAAAAAAGGAAAAAATAGACGCAACAGGCGTGATAGCAGACAAGTCCAGGCCTACCACTGTAAAAACCCGTGTTATGGCCGGCAATCACCAATTGCTGCGCGTAGACCGTGAAACAACTGCCGATATCAATGCAGACATTGAAACCAGGTTGCTGGATAAATTACAGGCAAAACTCGTGCTTACCGACCTGGTATTACTTTCCGACTATAACAAAGGACTGTTAACCCATAGTTTTACTCAAAAGCTACTACAACTTTGCCAGGCTGCTGGTAAAAAAGTGATGATTGATCCTAAAGGACTGCATTATGAAAAATATGCAGGTGCCTGGTTGATCAAACCCAACAAAAGAGAGCTGGCTGAAGCAACCGTTACAGAAAAGATCGAAACCAATGAACAGTTGATTAAGGCGGCGCGAAAACTCATCTCAAAAACCAAATCGCAATACCTGGTAGTCACCCGTTCTGAAGAAGGCCTTTCCCTTATATCAAAAAAATCTGACCAGAACTTTCCCGTAAAAGCACGCGAGGTTTTTGACGTTACCGGTGCGGGAGATACCGTTTTTGCTTCGCTGGGATATTTTGTTGCCAGAGGGCTGGGACTGGATACTGCTTGTGAACTGGCTAACTATGCGGCCGCTATTGCAGTAAGTAAAGTGGGAAGTGTGGCCGTTACTATGGATGAAATACTATCTTTAATAAATGAGTACGAATAACCCGATAGAAACAGCTATCGAAAACAAAATTCTTTCATTGGAAGATGCTGTAGCTATAAGAAAACAATGGAAAAACGAAGGGAAAAAAGTTGTTTTTACAAACGGTGTATTTGATATCCTGCATGCGGGTCACGTTAAATCGCTCACGCATGCAAGAGCCAATGGCGATAAGCTGATTGTTGGTTTAAATGCCGATGCTTCCGTAAAAAGATTAAAAGGCGATAGCCGTCCTGTAATTGCAGAGCAAGACAGGGCCACTCTTTTGGCGGCTTTACAGTTTGTAGACATGGTGGTGCTTTTTAGTGATGATACACCAATAAAGCTGATTGAAGTATTATTGCCGGATGTGCTGGTAAAATCGGCCGATTATAATATTGACAACATTGCAGGCGCAAAAGAAGTTATAGCCAATGGCGGCGAAGTAAAGATTATGCCTTTTATAAATGGTATTTCCACTACTGCTATTATTAGCAAAATAAAGGAAGAATAAATGCCAGACATCAGGCTTCCAGTATCAAGCATCCTATACCTAATATCTTAATTCTAATCCATTTAGTTTGTCTTCACCTCGTAAAATACTGGTCATTCGCTTCAGCTCACTGGGCGATGTTATTTATACAACACCTGTAGTGCGTTGTTTAAAACAACAATTGCCAGGCGCCGAGATTCATTTCATAACCAAGCCACAGTTTAAATATATTTATGAAGGAAATCCTTATCTGGACAAGCTGTTACTGTTAAAAGAAAAACTCGACGACACCATTGCCGAGATCAAGGCTGAAAAATATGATTGCATTATAGATCTACATAGCAACTTAAGAACAGGTATTATAAAGCTCAGAACGGGTATTAAATCATATACCTATAATAAACAAACTATTCTTAAATGGCTAAGCCTTAAGCTGAGAAAACAGCTGATACCGCCGGTACACCTGGTAGACCGTTATTTAAAAGCCGCAGCGCCATTGGGCATTGTGAACGACAATATGCCTATTGATTATTTCGTAAAGAACAATCACGATATTGGTACGTTGTTGCCCGCTACTCACCGTGAAGGCTATATCGGTTTTATTATTGGCGCTGCCCATTTCACCAAACGTATGCCCAATGAGAAGATCATATCTATCTGTAAAGAATTACAACAGCCTGTTGTGTTGCTGGGTGGAAAGGATGTAAAAGAGAACGGCGCAATGGTTGCAGCCGCTGTTGGTGAAAAGGCTTATAATGCCTGCGGCGCTACCAGCCTTGACGAATCAGTTTTCCTCGTGTCGAAAGCTACATCCATCATTGGTTTTGATACGGGTCTCACACATATTGCAGAAGCCTTTAATAAACCCATAGCCTCCATCTGGGGGAGCACCGTTCCAGAGCTACTGGGCGTTCAACCCTATAAAATTGACAAGGTACTTGTTTCGGGTGTTGATCTTAGTTGCCGTCCCTGCTCCAAATATGGCTTAGCAAAATGCCCACTCGATCATTTTAAATGTATGAACGAAATTGACGAAAAAGGTATAATTGACTTTTGCAACGAATAGCCGCGTTCATTCCTATTAGCTAATATCTAATCACGATTAACTATTCACAATTCACTTTTAAGTTTCCTCATAATTCAGGTCTTTGTGAAAAGTTTCTTTGGAAGTAATAACAGCAATAGTGCATATCGTAAAAACAATTGCACAGGTATAAATACCACCGTTTATATAACCTACGCCGGGCAAGCTTCTTAAAAACTGAAATAGCAATAGCATCAATGGTACTGCACCTCTGACCATATTAGGTATCGTAGTGGCCGCAGTAGCACGCAGGTTGGTACCGAACTGCTCGGCACCAATCGTTACAAAAATCGCCCAAAAGCCTGACCCAAAGCCTAAGGCTGCACACAAAAAATACATTAAAGAGGCGCTGCCATTCCACTGAAGCGTAAAATACAACACCATAAATAGAGCCGTAATAGCATAAAAAATATACATTGCTTTTTTACGGCTTTTCAGCCACTGGCTAACCAGCCCGATCGTTACATCGCCCACAGCCAGACCCGCATAGGCGAACATGATGGATTTCCCGGGATCTATTTCTTCTGTAATACCAAATTCTTTGGCAAACTCCTTACTAAAAGTGATCAAAATACCAATTACCAGCCAGGTGGGAACACCTGTTAAAATACTTTGTACATAACGTGTCAGCCGTTCGCGATTATTGATCAACATAAAGATCCTTCCGCGCTTCACATCCTTTGCCTTCATTTTCTGGAACATACCGGACTCTAATACAGAAACCCGAAGTAATAACAGCGCAAGACCCAATCCGCCTCCAATAAAATAGCAAGTGCGCCAGTGAAAATTCTCCTTGATAAAGAAGGCAGCTACGGCCCCTGTTATTCCAAAGCCTGCTACTATGGATGTACCGATACCTCTTTTTTCTTTAGGCAACAACTCTGCGACCAATGTAATACCCGCCCCCAACTCTCCGGCCAGGCCAATACCCGCCACAAACCTGATCCATTTATATTGCTCCACAGTCTGCACAAAACCGTTAGCAATATTTCCAAGAGAATATAAAAGTATAGATCCAAACAAAACGCTGGACCGGCCTTTTTTATCACCAACGATGCCCCACAAAATACCGCCGAGCATTAAGCCAAACATTTGCCAGGAAAGAATGCTCTCACCGTCTGTAGTGATCTGGTCAGGTGTAAGCCCCATCTCCCGCAAACTTGGAATACGTATAATGCCGAAAAGCAGCAGATCATATATATCTACAAAATAGCCTAATGCGGCTACTATAACCGTCAAATTAAAAATAGAAACAGGTTTATGGCCAAGCTGCATCGTTATTTTGTTTATAATTTGTTTTACCAGCTGTTTACAAATATCAGCTCATTTGCTCTTGTTTGTCCGGTAGGCAGATTGTCTGCATCAACCGCTATATTATGCTTTCAATAGATCACTGCAATATCACGCTGAAATATTTCGGTTGATCTGTTAACAGCCGCCAGTCATCCATCAACTACAATCCGTCAACTACTTACTCTTGCCCATAAAATATTCAATAGCCAATCTATACCCATCCAATCCTAAACCACAAATGGTTCCAGCTGCCTTGGCACTTACATGCGATAATTTCCTGAACTCTTCCCTCGCATGCACATTGCTGATATGCACTTCTACAACCGGCGCCTTTATGGCAGCGATACAATCGCCTATCGCCACCGAAGTATGCGTATACGCGGCTGGGTTTAATACAATTCCATCCGCATCATTTCCGTATCGCTGGAGCGCATCAACTAATTCTCCTTCAATATTACTTTGAACATACTCCAAGATAATATCGGGGAAGCGCGTTTTCAACGTCTCTAAAAATGAATCAAATCCTTGCGAGCCGTAAATACCGGGCTCCCTTTGTCCCAGCAGGTTTAAATTAGGGCCATTTATAATTGCGATCTTCATCTAAAGCTGTTTGTTTTATTTATGAAACGAACAAGCTAATATATACCAATTGTTCGAAGTATATTTAAATGGATAAAAATAAGGCTGGTTAAAGTCGTACAGACTGGTAAGCACCCGGTGTAATACCTTCTGTTTTCTTGAAGAGGCGAACAAAATAGTTTACATCGTTAAAGCCACACTGCAAACTCACCTCCCCTACAGTATTTTTATTATCTGTAAGCAACTGTTTGGCAAGCCGGATACGCTCCTGGTTAATGTATTCCAAAGGCGTGATGCCCAGCTGCTCTTTAAACCATTTGAAGAAATGATTTCTGCCGAGATAAGCTTTCCTGCTTAACAGGTCCACCGATATTTTGGAACTCAGATGTTGCTGAATGTAATTAAGTACATAATGCAGCCGACTGCTGTTGGTTTCAGACAAGCTTTCTGCCGAGGAAACTTTAAGGTTCTGGCTCTGCATCAATCGTATCAGTAGTTCCTTCAGGTTCAGATCTGCATATACATTTTTAGCCAGGTCATTGCTGCAACAAATCTGTATCAGCTTATTCAACGACGACGCTATCTCATTATTATTTTGAAAATGATAATGCTCAAATGTGAGCTTCCAGGAAGCAGCTTCGCTGCCGTAGTTATAATGATGATTCAGATATTGTACCGTTTCCGCGACATAACCACCATCTAAAGTCAGGGCAATGCACTGGCTGGGAGTTAGCTCCGATGCTTCCGGAAAATCGATCCGCATTTTCTCCCTCGCATTGGCAATGACGGTTTCACCTGGTAAATAGTCGAATGCAGGCTTATCAGGCAGATGCATTACTTTTTTACCGGCGATCATACTGGTAATCACTACATCATTAAAGGTAAGCGGTACCTGGTAGGCTGTTTCGTACGACTCAAAAATATTGAGCTCACATCCATTCAGATTATAAATACGCCTATTTTCAACGAGCGTTTGCAGCTCATTTTTTTGCGTAAAGGATATCTTATTTAACGATTGACCATGGGGCATAAAAAGCAATCTTGCATTGTAAGGTAAGCTATTTTATGGCTTTTAAAACATAAAATAACTCTAAATTATGCAGGTACGATTGTGCTATAAATAAATACGATTATTAGTAACGATTGAACAGAATAGTTGAAACTTAGAGCATTCTTTAACGATAAAAATTCTTGAAATATGAGCAGTTCAACCACCGCAGCACCTGCGGCATCCAATCTGGCTACCCGCCCACCATTTAAAGAACGCTATGAACACTATATAGGCGGCGAATGGGTTCCACCGAGCAGCGGCGAGTATTTTGAAAATATATCTCCTATTGACGGTAAGCCATTTACCCAGGCGGCACGCGGTAATTCGGAAGACATTAATAAAGCCATTGAAGCGGCACAGGAAGCTTTCAAAACCTGGAGCAAAACGGGAGCAGGAACCCGGAGCAATATTCTGCTAAAAATTGCCCAAACTATTGAAGACAACCTGGAGTATCTGGCAACAGTTGAAACAATTGATAACGGCAAGGCCATCCGTGAAAGCCGGGCCGCCGATCTGCCCCTGGTAGTAGATCATTTCCGATATTTTGCCGGCGTTATACGCAGCGAGGAGGGAACGATCAGTGAGCACGACGAAACCACTGTCAGCATAGCTCTGCACGAACCAATTGGTGTGGTAGGACAAATTATTCCCTGGAACTTTCCCCTGTTGATGGGCGCCTGGAAAATTGCGCCGGCATTGGCTGCCGGCTGCTGTGTGGTAGTAAAACCGGCAGAACAAACGCCTACCAGCATCATGTGCCTGATGGAATTGATCGGAGACCTGCTACCCAAGGGAGTACTTAATGTGGTAACCGGCTTTGGTGTAGAAGCCGGAAAACCTTTAGCACAATCACCCCATGTACAGAAAGTGGCTTTTACGGGTGAAACCACAACCGGTCGCTTAATCATGCAGTATGCATCAGAAAACCTGATCCCTGTTACGATGGAACTGGGAGGCAAAAGTCCTAATATATTCTTTGAATCTGTGGCCGATGCAGACGATGATTTTTTTGATAAAGCCATTGAAGGCGCTGTGATGTTCGCACTGAACCAGGGAGAAGTATGTACCTGCCCCAGCCGGATACTGGTGCACGAAAATATTTATGAAAAATTCATGGATCGCGTGATTCAAAGAACCAAAGCTATAAAGCTGGGAAATCCGTTGGACGGTTCTACAATGATGGGCGCTCAGGCTTCGGAGGATCAGTACAATAAAATATTGAGCTATCTCGACATAGGCAAACAGGAAGGTGCCATTGCCTTAACCGGCGGAGAAGCGTTTCATCAAAATAGCGGGCTGGAACATGGTTATTATATTCAGCCTACAATTTTTAAAGGACACAATAAAATGCGCATTTTCCAGGAAGAAATTTTTGGACCCGTTACTTGCGTTACCACTTTTAAAACAACGGAGGAGGCCATCGCCATTGCCAATGACACCTTATATGGATTAGGTGCCGGGGTTTGGACCAGGGATGCCCATGAGCTATACCAGGTACCGCGTGCCATACAGGCCGGCCGGGTTTGGGTGAACTGTTATCATGCCTACCCAGCTCACGCCCCTTTCGGTGGCTACAAAAAATCCGGATTTGGCAGAGAGAATCATAAAATGATGCTCAATCATTATCGCCAAACCAAGAATATGCTCATATCTTATGCAAAACAAAAATTAGGATTTTTCTAAAATAGGCAATTAGAGGTTAGGAGGCCGTGCTGCCCTGGCAGTGCGGCCATTTTTATAAATCCGATAATAATGATAGCAAGAGTTTTAATTACACCTGAAGCTGAAGCCGTAGTTGAAAAATTAAGAGCACAACATGGCCCGTTGCTTTTTCACCAGAGTGGCGGGTGCTGTGATGGCAGCCAGCCCATGTGTTTTGCTGTTGATGATTTTAAAATAGGTAATATCGACGTTTGTCTGGGTGAAGTAGCCAGTTGTAAATTTTATATGGCGGCCGACCAGTTTGAATACTGGAAGCATACTCAGCTAACCTTAGATATTACTAAAGGCAGAGGCAGCAGCTTTTCGCTGGAAATACCCCTGGGTCTGCGGTTTATGATAAAGTCAAGAGTTTTTACCGAGGTCGAATTAGAGGAACTGGCCCAACAGGCACCCGCTCACTAATCCTTGCGCACCCCTAAAAATAGTACCGGTTTTAAAAAACCCATTATATCCCAAAACCAGCGATTGCTGTCATGGTCGCTATCGCCACAGTCTATATGACAGGCATTTAGAGAAAACTTCCTGAATAGTTTTAGCTCCGCTACCCTTCTAAGCTGCAATAGTATTTTATAGGCATATGCATGTCCCAATACCTCGATAATTAAAGAATTAAGCGGTATTTTGAGGGATGTGCCAGAATACTGTTCATGTAAATATAGTACCTGTCGGCAAAGATTTTCTATATTACCAAAGCTGGCATTCATCGCACCCATCAACTCATAATTACAGACAAGATGAACCGAATATTCCTTCAGATGCACCTTTATACAATAGCCATTAATGTCCACCCGCGTATCCAATAACAAATATTTAGAAGACTAAAATACAGCATCCTGTTTGGGAAATGTGCTTATCCATTAAATTTGCCCTGTGCTGCAACATTTATCTATACAGAATTATGCGATTATTGATGCCCTGGAGATTGACTTTTCCCGCGGCATGAATATTATTACCGGTGAAACAGGCGCCGGAAAATCAATTATCATAGGAGCCCTGAACCTGATCCTGGGCGAAAGAGCCGAAATTTCTTCTTTAGTGAATAAAGAAAAGAAATGTGCGATTGAGGGGCATTTCCTGGCGGAAGGCAACGAGGTGGTAAAACATTTTCTCGTGGAGAATGACCTCGACGATCAAAGTCAACTGGTAGTAAGACGGGAAATAGCCCCCAATGGAAAGAGCAGGGCTTTTATTAACGACACGCCTGTCAATCTCTCTCAACTACAAAATTTGAGTGAGCTATTGGTGGATTTACACCAACAATTTGATACCCGATCTATAGGTGACAATAATTTCCAGGTGAATGTGGTGGATGCATTGGCCGAAACTTATGAAATACTGACAGATTATAAGAAGACTTTCCGGCTCTGGAAGCAAACGGAAAAAGAACTGGCACTGCTGCAACAACAGCAACTCCAATTTGAAAAAGAAAGCGACTATAACCGTTTCCAATACGATGAGTTGGCCGCCCTGAATTTGAAAGAAGACGAGCTGGAAACTATTGATGCCGAGCTCAAAATGCTGTCAAACGCAGAAGGCATTAAAAACACATTGAACCGTGTTTACGGTGAACTTGCAGAAGGAGAACAGCCCATTACTCAACAGCTAAAAAGTCTTTCCAATTTATTAAACAGCTACACCGATTTCCATAAGGATCTGCCCGATATCAATAGCCGGCTTCAAAGTGCCCAGATCGAATTGACTGATATTGCAGATGAACTCGAACGCCTAAACGACCATATTAACTACGATGCGGAGAAGATTGAAGAACTGAATGAGCGCATGTCTGCGGGTTATAAGCTACAGAAAAAACACGGTGTTCAGTCAACGAACGAACTATTGGCTATTCAGAAACAATTAGAAGAGAAGCTGGATGCTGTGCTTAATATAGCGGAGCATATAGTTTCGCTGGAAACCCAGGTCTCAGATCATCAAAAGAAAACTGTATCGCTGGGCGAAAAGATATCGCAGGCCCGTAAAAAACAGGTACCTGCCTTCGAGAAAAGTGTCAACCAGTCTCTGACCCAGGTAGGCATGCCCAACGCCCGGCTACAGGTTTCCGTGCAAACTCAGGCTCCTGCTGCTAATGGCATTGATGCTATTGAATTCTTATTTGATGCCAATAAGAGTGGTCAATTTAAACCGGTAAGTAAGGTAGCCAGCGGAGGTGAGTTAAGCAGGTTAATGCTTTGTGTTAAAAGCCTGGTGGCCCAAAAAATGGATTTGCCTACGCTGATATTCGATGAAATAGATAGCGGCATTTCGGGCGAAGCCGCCAAACAGGTAGGTATCATTATGAAAATGCTGGCAGGCAACAGACAGGTGATTTGCATTACACACCAGCCACAGATAGCAGGAAAAGCCGATGCGCATTTCTTCGTTTATAAAGAATTGGCTGGCGAAAAAGTGAAAACCAATATCAGGGAATTAAGTACTGATGAGCGTATCACAGCAATTGCTCAGATGTTGAGTGGCGAAAAGCCAACAGCTGCGGCGCTTGAAAATGCCAGGGAAATGGTTCAAAATTAAAATTTTTATATATGGTAGGACTAAAACTCACGCTCATCTTGTGCGTTATCCCGATCATGCTGATTAGCGGCATTTACACCTACCGGTTTCTGAACAATAAGCTCACATCAAGTTCGAGTACTTTTGGGTTGATATTTTATTCCCTGGCTTTGTTTTGCGCTGTGGCCGGCATATATGGCGGAGGCCTGACAGCAATCGCCTTGTTATATGATTATCTTTCTATTTAATTAGCTTTTACTAAATCCTCTATTCCATTTGAAAAGCGTCCTATTTGGCTATACATTAGCAATACTTCTTTTTTGTAGTAAAACGTCACTGCATGCACAGGCATTTTTACAAGATAGCCTGGCAGAGCAGCAGTTGTTGGCCAACGACAGCACTAAATCTTCCTTAGAATTTGAGAAATTAAATAAAGCATTTGTTGTTAATAGCTTCAAAGACGGTGTAGCTATTGCAGCAAGCCCGTTTCATTGGCAAAAGAAAGATTGGCTAAAATTCTCCGCATTGGCAGGAGGCATGGGAAGCCTGATGTTATTAGATAAGGAAATTAAAAGTATTGCCCGGCACAATCAAAATAATTTTACCAGCAGCGTTGCCCGTGGAGTGGAACCTGTCGGTAATATATATGGTCTGTTTGTCTTTCCAGCTATATATGTTACCGGTCTGGCAATAAAAAATCAACATTTTAAAAGTATAGGATTGCGGGGTAGCAAGGCTATGGTCATTTCATCTGTTATCTGTTTTGCCGGTAAAAATTTGATACGAAGACAAAGACCCGATGCAGCCGCAACACCTTTTAATTTTGCAGCACCATTTTCAAAGTCAAAATACAGTTCTTTCCCTTCCGCCCATTCTAGCATAGCATTTACCCTGGCTACCGCATTAGCCATGGAATTCCCTGATCAAAAATGGGTGGGGCCGGTGGCTTATTCGATAGCCTCTTTAACCGCTATATCCCGTGTTTACAACAACCGGCATTGGACCAGTGATGTGTTGGTAGGTGCTGCCCTTGGGCATTTTGTAACCAAAGCGGTGTATAACAGGGAGCAAAAAAGACATCGTCCGGCTAAAACCTTTATGTGATTTATTGCCCCACTATGTGCAATGGCTATAGCCCACCGCCTGAGACATAGAGATCGCTTCCATATAATTGTTTCAAATCAAAAATCATTCTTACATTTACCCTCTAATTTTTATCTATGGCTTATAATCTTTTAAAAGGAAAGAAGGGAATTATATTTGGCGCGTTAGACGAGAAGTCTATCGCATGGAAAACAGCCCAGAAATGCTATGCTGAGGGAGCAGAAATTGTATTGACCAATGCTCCGGTTGCGCTTCGCATGGGTGCTATTAATCAACTGGCAGCTGAATGCGGCAATGCACCTGTTATCGGTGCCGATGTAACCAATCTGGATGATTTGAAGAACCTGATCGAAAAATCGATGGAGCATTTTGGTGGCAAAATCGACTTTATCCTCCACTCTGTAGGCATGGGCCTTAACGTGCGTAAAGGCAAACACTACACAGAAATGAACTACGAATGGAATCAAAAAACATTCGATATTTCGTCTATGAGCCTGCATAAAGTACTGAGAACAGCCTGGGAACTGGATGCTTTAAGCGAACATGCCAGTGTTGTAGCGCTTACTTATATCGCAGCACAGCGGGTATTTCCTGACTATAATGAAATGGCTGATGCCAAAGCATTGTTAGAGAGCGTAACAAGAATGTTTGGTTATTATTACGGAGAAAAAAATAAAGTAAGGGTGAATACTATTTCCCAGTCTCCTACTCCAACAACCGCAGGAAGCGGTGTTAAAGGATTTGACAGCTTTATTAACTACGCTGAAAAAATGAGCCCGCTGGGAAATGCACCGGCAGAAGCTTGCGCTGATTATGTTGCAGTAATGTTCAGCGATCTTACTAAATATGTTACGATGCAAAACCTTTTCCACGACGGCGGCTTCAGCTTTACCGGTGTAACACCTAAAGTGCTGGAAGCTATGGGAGGTGAAGAAGCATAATTAACTTCAAGTTTAATAAAGGAGCCCGGCACTTTTCATCGCGCCGGGCTCTTTATATTTCTATTAGTTGCGATAGAACAACTCAGATCAACTGCAGCTTTGCTACATTAGGATCAACTATAAATTGTAAAACCTTACCGCATTTCCGCCGTAAAAGGCAGCTTTTTCGCTTTCTGTGAAAGAACCAAAATAAGCGTCTACAATACCTTTCATCTTTTTATAAGATCCGGCTACCAAACAAACGGGCCAGTCACTTCCATACATAATGCGCTTGGCTCCGAAAGCTTCTACTACCGCATCCAGGTAAGGGGTAAAGTCCTGCTGCTTCCATTTCGTCCAGTTGGCTTCGGTAACCATACCGCTGATCTTACAATATACATTAGGTAACTGAGCCACTGCTTGTATATCCTGCCTCCAGCCGTTTATGGTAGCCGCTTTTATAGAAGGCTTCGCAATATGATCTATAACAAACCGCTGATCAGGAAATGCCTCGGCCAGCTTGCGGGCATATTTCAACTGATCGGGGAATATGAGTATATCGTAAGTATAATTATACTCACTCAAAAGGCTGATACCGTTCATGAACTTTTTCCTCAACATCAGCGCCCTGTCCTTCTCCCCCTGCAATACATGACGAAAACCTTTTAGCTTTTTATAGTAGCTGTAATGCGCCAGCTTATCTTCAATATTTTTAGCCTGCAGATCAACCCATCCCACTACGCCCTTCACAAAATCGTTTTGTATAGCATTAGTAAGCTGAAAAAGGTTCTCTACCTCAGACTGATCACTTTGAACCACCACGCAACCATCCAAACCATTTTGCTCCAGTACAGGTTTCAGATCTTTTGGTAAAAAATCTCTTTGTATTTTTTTCATGGAGTCATCGATCCAGCTATCTCTTACCGGGTCAAATACCCAGAAATGCTGATGGGCATCTATTTGTAAAGCCATAAAATTTTTTATTTACATAAATAAAAAAAGACAAAGGACTACTGACCTACACACGGTCAACCGCCCTCTGTCAACTCTTCTGAATGATATTATTTACTCCATGCAACGCAGGTCTGGCTGGATGTTCCCAAGCCATCAATACCTAATTCAATTACGTCACCTGGCTTTAAATAGATAGAAGGATTAAAGCCCATACCTACGCCGGCAGGTGTACCGGTAGATATGACATCGCCCGGCAACAAAGTCATAAACTGGCTTACATAAGAAATAACATGGGGCAGTTTAAAAATGAAATTGGCGGTAGTGCCATCCTGCATAATTTGTCCGTTTACTTTTAACCAGAGACGCAGGTTATCAGGATCAGCGATCTCATCCTTAGTAGCTAAAAACGGCCCTAATGGTGCAAATGTATCGCAGCCTTTTCCTTTATCCCAGGTACCGCCCCGCTCTAACTGGAAAGCACGTTCACTTACATCGTTGTGCAACACATAACCCGCCACATAATCCATTGCCTCCGCCTCTTCTACATAGCTGGCTTTTTTGCCAATAACAATAGCGAGCTCAACTTCCCAGTCTGTTTTTAAAGAATCCCTTGGTATTACTATATTGTCATTAGGACCCGATAAAGAAGTGGATGATTTCATAAAGATCACCGGCTCTGTAGGAACCGTAGCGCCTGTTTCTTTGGCATGGTCGGCATAGTTTAAGCCAATGCACAAAATCTTCGATGGACGGGCCACCGGGCTGTCTAAACGTTCTTCATCCTCTATCTTAGCCAGGCTGCCTTTATTATCCTGTACATATTGGGCCAGGCGCGCTAAACCATCGGTTTCAAAAAATTGTTCATTGTAATCCTCTCCAAAACCCGAGGTATCGAATTTCACATCATCGATAATTACTCCGGTTTTAATACTGCCGGGTTGGCCGTAACGTATTAGTTTCATTTTGTAATTTAAAATTTATAGTTTGTAGTTGTAATTTTGAAAATGATATGTTTGATATCCGGTTGGCTTGCCAACTTTGTAGGGTCAGACTATTATCAACAGACTTAGTTTCTACACTATTTGCTGCAACGTTACTACCCCAACCACCGCAAGAGGATCTATTTTCCAGGCTTTCTTTAAGAATAGTAGCATAATTGTAACGCTCTACTTTGACAAGACTATGGGTTAACTTATTTAAAATTGTTTTTCGTTTACTCACCGGAGCATTTATTAAAAAATAGATAAATGCATTTTTAATTTTATAACTTATGGTTAATGGATCGGGCCACCCATAGTCGCCAATGATCGTCTCAACCATCTTAAAACCCTCTTCCTGTATTGCCGATCGGTAGTTTGCTACATTGTCTGTATTGGACTGAGCTACTGCGCCATATAACAGATCTCCGTAATCCATTCTGGTATCCAGTGAGCAACTGTGCAAACTATCAATCAAATAAAGAAGCTGATCTCTTTTGTTTATATTCCGATTCTCAGCTACCTGTGAAAAAGCAGCGCATTGAAATAAAATCAGCGATATGATAAACAAGACCTTCAAGTGAGCCTAGTTGTTTAATTTGATAAAGCCTCCATCGATAGGATAATCACTGCCCGTGATAAACGATGCCTCGTCACTGCACAAGTATAAAATAAGAGCAGCAATCTCTTCGGGCTTTGCCATACGGCCAATAGGTTGGGTTTGGGATAATTTTTCAAACATCTCTGCTTCTTTGCCCGGGTAATTTTTAGCCAGGAAACCGTCTACAAAAGGTGTATGCACGCGCGCCGGCGAGATACAGTTACAGCGGATATTATCTTTAACGTAATCTTTTGCTGTAGATAAGGTCATGGCCAGTACTGCACCTTTGCTCATGCTGTAAGCAAAGCGGTCGGGAATACCCACGCTGGAAGCAATAGATGCCAGGTTTACAATAACCCCTCCGCCATTTTCTTTCATCAAAGGAATTGCTGCATATAAACTATTATAAACACCCTTTACATTTACCGAAAATACCCGGTCAAAATCTTCAGCCGATGTAGTCTCTACTTTACCGATATGCGATACACCGGCACTGTTCACCAAAATATCAAATGCGCCTACCGAAGTATACGCCGTTAATACTTCCTCCTGGCTGGCCACATTTACCGGCAATGCCGTGGCTTGTCCCCCGGCAGCTTGTATTTCCTGAACAGTTGCTCCTGCGGCTTCCTTATTGAGGTCGGCCACAAATACATGCGCGCCAGCTTTACCAAACACCAGGCAAACGGCTTTGCCTATACCGCTTCCACCGCCTGTAACAATCGTCTTTTTATTATCTAGCTTAAACATGGTTAATTTTTAAATGGGCAACAATATACTACTTAATTGATTATCGTTTGTTGGAGATGGTCAATCGTTTTCACTATCCCATACAAAAAAAATGGGGCCGCACAAAGTACGGACCCATTTTGTAAAAAAGATGGAAATATTAACTAAACAAATCTTTTATTTTATCAAAAAAGCCTTTTTCCGTTTTTTCAGGTTGCGGCTTTAAATTAGGAGAGTCTGAAAGCCCTTCCAATGCAGCTTTTTCTTCATCGCTAAGGTTCTGCGGTGTCCAAACACTTACATGAATCAGCTGGTCGCCTTTTTCATAGTTGGAATGTACATTGGGGAACCCTTTGCCTTTTAACCTGAAGATCTTACCGCTTTGTGTACCTGGCGGTATTTTTATCTTAGCTCTTCCATCTATTGTGGGCACTTCGGAATTGGTACCAAACACCGCATCGGTAAACGACACATGCAGCTCATATACCACATTTAGACCCTCACGCTGCAATTCAGCATGCGTTTCTTCTTCGATCAAAACGATCAGGTCTCCCGGTGCTCCGCCACGCTCACCTGCATTTCCCTTACCTCCAATGCTCAACTGCATGCCACCCTGAACCCCTGGCGGTACATCAATCGTGATTGTTTCTTCGCCATATACCCGGCCTGCTCCTTTACAATTCGGGCATTTAGACGTAATAGTTGTTCCTTCCCCATTACAATCAGGACAAGTAGTAACCGTCTGCATCTGGCCCAGGAAGGTGTTCTGCACTTTTCTAACCTGTCCGCTACCTTGGCAGGTACGGCAGGTTTGTACGCTTCCTTTATCTTTCGCACCATCACCTCCACAGGTATTACAGGAAGTATATTTTTTTACTTTAATATTTTTAGTAACGCCTTTCGCGATTTCTTCATAATTCAGTTTCAGCTTTACGCGCAGGTTACTTCCACGTATACCACGCGCCCTTGCTCCACCGCCCCTGGCGCGTCCACCTCCGCCAAAGAAACTTCCAAAAATATCATCGCCAAAAACATCCCCAAACTGGCTGAATATGTCTTCCATATTCATTCCGCCGCCACCACCAAAACCGCCGCCGCGACCCGCGCCACTTAGGCCTGCATGACCAAAGCGATCATACTGCGCTTTCTTTTCTGTATCGCTTAAAACCTCATAGGCTTCAGCTGCTTCTTTAAATTTTTCCTCTGCCGATTTATCCCCCGGATTTCTGTCAGGGTGAAATTGCATGGCTACCTTTCGATAAGCCTTTTTAATCTCATCTGCAGTTGCTGTTTTGGACACGCCTAATATCTCGTAAAAATCTCTTTTTGACATCTGTTATTTTTTGAAAAAATTCAACCTGAAAACCTGAAAATCATAGGCGGCAATCAATTCCTCCTCTTCCAACTTTTCAAATTACTTACCTACCACTACTTTGGCGTGACGAATAATCTTATCGTTCAGATAATAGCCTTTGCTGATATCATCTACAATTTTACCCTGCAAATCTTCTGTAGGCGCCGGTATTTCGGTAATAGCCTCATGTAGCTCAGGGTCAAATGCAGCGCCCTTCGCCTCCATAGCCTTTAATCCTTTTGACTGCAAAATATTCCTCAGTTTATTAAAGATCAGGCTAACGCCCTGCTTTAAATGTGTATCACTCGACTCCTCCACTTCTTTAGATGCACGATCTACATCATCCAAAACATCTAATAAATCTGTAATAATATCTTTTCCTGCGGTTTGAAATAATTCAATACGCTCTTTTGCGGTTCTTTTACGAAAATTATCAAATTCTGCAGCAAGGCGAAGGTATTTATCCTTACTCTCATTCAATTCAGCCTCTAAAGCATTCAACTGGGTTTCTTCAAGGGGATCATTCAGATGTTCTGTCCCACTCACATTTTCGTCAGCATTAATGTTTAAACCATCCTGATCTGTAAAATTATCATTGTTTTGATTCATCATATTCTAATTTGTTGGCAAAACTAAGGACGTCAATAATATTGCCAATGAAAAAAAGTAGACAAAATGTCGGTTAACCTTCAAAAAACCTGCATTAAAAAATAAACTTCCTGCATTTTTTATAGTCATTTACTTTATTTTCATGTACTTATTTATTCGTATGAAAAAAATCCTGCTTTCTCTACTGCTTCTGGCAACAACCTATTCTTTAACTTTTGCTCAAACCATTGAAAATAAGCTCGCCAGTTGGGTAAAAATTAATCCGTTAGAAAAATTATACCTCCACTTAGATCGCGAAAGCTATTTTGCTGGCCAAACTATTTGGCTAAAGGGATACTTTATGGCCGGGTTGATACCATCGGGGCAGAGCTCATCTTTGTACGTTGAGCTCGTTGACAAGGAAAACCATGTAGTGTTGAGGAATATTTTTCCTGTGTACTACGGAACTACCGTTGGTGGACAAATAGACATTCCAGAAAATCTGATAGCAGGCACTTACCAGATAAGAGCCTACTCCCCGGTAATGCTCAATCAGCCTGGGTTTGTATTTCATAAACGGGTTTCGATATGGGGCAAAGAAGATAAAAAGAAAAATGATGACATTTCGGGAGGTAAACTGCAACTTTCGTTTTTCCCCGAGGGAGGCAATATGGTTAAAGGACTTCTGAATATTATTGCTTTTAAAGCGATCGACAAATACGGCATGCCGCTATCCGTTGAGGGCGAAATAAAAAGTGAAACAGGCGAGGTTGTCACTAGCTTTAAGAGCCAGCACGATGGAATGGGCAGCTTTCCCATCATTCCCCTACCAGCAGGCAGCTATTTTGCTACTATAAAGGGTTCTGATGAAAAATACCCGCTGCCACAATCCACCGATAACGGCATTACATTTAGTGTCAGGAATACGGCAAAAGGAAAACAATTCAGAATTCAGTATAATAGTGCCAGCGATGCGTTTAAACCTGCTTACCTGGTGGGACAGATGGAAAACCAGCTGCTATTCAAGCATCCAATTGGCGGAGACAAAAAAGAGATCACCGGGGTTATTCCTACTGCAGATTTTTACTCTGGCATATTACAGCTGACCGTATTTAATAAAGACGAAATGCCATTAGCCGAGCGTCTTACTTTTATCGACAACAAGGACTATGTTTTACCCGCAACATTGAAAATCGACACCCTGAACAACGAAGCGAGAAAAAGAAACAGGTTCTCCATTTCTCTTACGGATACTATTATCGGCAACTTCTCCGTATCGGTAACAGATGCGGATAGCGAAACAGATCCTTTCAGATTACAAACTATTCATTCATGGTTCCTGCTCAATAGTGACCTGCGTGGCTACATACATAATCCTTCTTATTATTTCAATAATAGTTCCGACTCTACCCAGGCTGCATTAGACTTGGTAATGATGACCAACGGGTGGACCCGTTTTAAATGGACCGATGTTGCGCAAAATAAATTACCGCAACCGAAGTATAAAGATCAGGGGTATATCACATTGAGTGGCCAGATCTTACTGGAAGGAACCAAAAAACCGCTGGCAAACAGAGATGTTATCATGATGCGCTCGGCGGTTGATACAACAACCTCCAAAAGAGGTCAGACTACACTCCTGCAAACTGATTCGAACGGACGTTTTAAAGTAGACACCTTACTTTTTTCGGACAGGAATAAAATATTGTTCTCAGAGGTAAGAGGCCATAAGAGCAAATTCATCCGTGTAAAATTAGATGCAGATTCCTTAAACAGAAAATTCGGGATTGACCCTATTCCTTTACCGGTGGATAGTAGTATTATCACCAAAAACAACGCTATTATAACAGCCTATGATGAATATATAAAAGCGCAGGGACTGGTGTTGGAAAACGTGATTGTTAAAGTCAGGCAGAAATCTGAATCGGAGAAACTGGACGAACAGTATGCAAGTGGCTTGTTTTCTGGCGGCATCAATAACCGGACAATCGACCTGAGAAATGAAGTTTTTGGAGGCGACATCTTTCAATACTTGCAAGGCCGCGTAGCTGGTCTAAATGTTAGCGGTACGCCTGGCAACTATGTGCTTAGTTACCGTGGCGGTGGCTTAGGTGGAGGTAGTGTAGCTTTATTTTTAGATGAAATGCCCGTTGATGCCATGATGATCGAAGGAATTCCTGTGGCTGAACTGGCACTTATTAAGCTGATGCCCAATACCGTAGCTACAGCCGGCGGAGGTACCGCTCTGGCTATCTATCGTAAAAAAGGCGCAGACCTGACCGCATCTATGGAATCGCCAACCGACATTATTAACTACAATGGTTACACGGTTATGAAAGAATTTTATAACCCGGATTATGATAAGCAACCTGATAATAGCAAGGCAGATAAAAGAATGACATTGATCTGGAATCCCGGAATTTTCCTGGCGGAAGTGAATCCCGTTATCCCTGTTATATTCTATAATAACGATCAAACCAAACGCTTTAAAATAGTAGCCGAAGGTGTTACCAATGATGGACGTATGTTAATGATTGAGAAGATCATAGAACCAGGCTCCAACTAGCCACGGCGGGTTATTTGTGCAAAGGCAGTGTTAAATGCATCATGTAATGGTGAAGGGTTAAATACACTTCGCCATTTTTTTTGTAACTTAACAATGCTCCATGAACATAAATAGACAAATATTATCGGTTTTCCTGCTGCTGTCATTTTATTTCGGATCTGCGCAGGAAAGGATACTGGAGGCCTGGCATCAGTCCACTCCGATTGAAAAAATATACCTGCACCTGGACAGAAAAGATTATTTCGCCGGCCAAACCAGTTGGTTTAAAGGCTACTTCTTTTCAGACTTTAAGCCCTCAACACGCAATTCAACACTATTCGTAGAGCTGATCCATCGCTCGGGAGTTATTATAGGGCAGAAAGTGCTTCCTGTGTTTAATGGTATCACTTATGGTCAGATCGACATACCCGATACATTGTCCACGGGCACCTACCATATAAGGGCTTATACACCTTTAATGTTAAATCACGAAAGAGATTTCCTCTACAATACTCCCATACGCGTTTATGGAAGAAATAATAAGTCCCCGGGTACTGCAAATAACTCTTCTGCGCTTGCGTTCTTCCCTGAGGGTGGCACCTTACTGCCAGGCGTCGAAAATACCATCGCTTTCAAAGCTACCTCAGGCGAAGGATTACCCGAAAACATCAATGCCACCATAGAGGATAACACTGGGGCGACCATAACACAGATCAATAGCTTTCACGACGGTATGGGCTTATTTAAATTAACGCCGGTAAATGGTAAAACCTACCAGGCTGTATGGAACGGAAAAACGTTCTCCCTACCTGTTCCCTCTTTAAAAGGTATTGCCCTTCAATTTCAAAATAATAAAGGAGTTATCAACTATTCTTATATATCTCCAGATGACATAAACTTTACACCAGCCTATATCATAGGACAAATGCAGCACAAGGTATTATTTAAACAAGCCGTTGGCAATAATTCATCCGGGAGCATCCCTACAACGGGTTTTCACTCAGGTATCCTGCAGATCACTTTTTTCAACAAGAATGGTATGCCTTTGGCAGAACGACTGGTTTTCGTTAATAACAAAGAGTATGTTGTTAATGCCGTTCTTAATCCGCAACAGGTGAATACAAAAGCCCGCGGTAAAAACCAGTATGCGATCGATTTTAAAGAACCTGTAAATGGCAATTTCTCCATATCTGTAACAGATGACAATTACAACGAGCCCGGTCCCCGTAAGGATAATATCATTTCTTCCCTGCTATTAACCAGCGATATACCCGGCTACGTACACAATCCTTCTTTTTACTTTGGTGACAATGTCGAGGCTGAAAAAGCGTTAGACCTGGTGATGCTTACTAACGGATGGCGCCGCTTTAACTGGAATAAGATCATCAGCAATACGCCACCTCAACCTGGCTATACAGATCCGGGCTATATATCTCTGTCAGGCCAGGTAAATGTACGTGGTTCTAAAAAGAACTTTGCTGAAAGAGAACTGCTCGTTTGGGTAGCTACTCCCGATTCGGGCCGCGCATTGGAGCTGGTAAAAACAGATGCAGAAGGGCGATTCAAAATGGATTCCGTTGTATTTTTTGATAAGGCTAAAATACTTTTCAGCGATATAATGGGCAACAAAAGCAAGTTCATAACCGTGAAACTGGATACAGACTCTCTTTATAAAACCTTTAGTCTCCCCTCCTTGCTGAGGCCCCCGGCGGTTAATACCGGCACTTCACTAAGCAATAATATGCAGGGTGCCTATAGCGCTTATGCCAGGGGCGGTGGTGTTTTACTGGACAATGTAAATATAGAAGGAAGAAGGCTCACGCTGGATGAGCTGGAGAAAAAGTATGTTAGCGGACTTTTCTCTGGCAATATCAATGCAAGAACTATTAATTTAACGGGTCAGTTCATTCCCCAGGTGAATATATTTGAATGGCTGATGGGTCGTGTCCCCAGCCTTGTCATCCAACGCAACAACCAGTTCTTCGACGACTATCAGCTTTACCTGCGACAGCAGCCTGTGCAGCTTTTCCTCGACGAAATGCAGATGCAGGATGCCAACCTTATTTCTACAATTCCGCCCAACCAGATCGCGCTGGTTAAGATATATCCACAGTTTATCGGTGCGCGGGGCAACGGAGCGGCTATTGCCATTTACACCAAGAGAGGTGAAGATTTAAACGAGGAAATGGAAGCCTCCGGCGACATAGTTGACTATGACGGCTATAGCATTATTAAAGAGTTCTACAGCCCGGATTACTCGACCCCGCCCGATGTTGACTACAGGGACAACCGGTTAACCCTCGATTGGCAACCCGAAGTGGTGGTATCATCTGACGGTAACGCCTCTATACCTATTCAATTCTACAATACAGACCGAACTAAAAAATTTAAAATAGTTGCAGAAGGTGTTACCAGGGAGGGCAAGCTTTTGCTGATAGAACAAACCCTTGAATAGGTCGTTTAAATATTTATTTTTGTCGGCTTATGACTATTAAACAGATCACTTCTTATTTAGAAACTATAGCACCTCCATCCCTGCAGGAAAGTTATGATAATGCTGGTTTGATTACGGGCAATTCAGGTTGGGAATGTACAGGCGCCCTGTGCTGCCTCGATGCTATTGAGGCCGTAGTAGATGAGGCGATCGAAAAAGGATGCAATCTTATTGTAGCGCACCATCCTATCGTTTTTGGTGGTTTGAAAAAAATAACGGGCAAAAACTATGTGGAACGGACGATTATAAAAGCCATAAAAAATGACATTGCAATCTATGCCATTCATACCAACCTGGACAATTTGCTGGCCGGGGTAAATGGTAAAATTGCTGAAAAGCTGGGACTTCAGAATCTTTCCATACTTGCACCAAAGGGAGGGCAGCTTAGTAAACTCTATTTTTATGTACCTGCCGCTCATGCAGAAAATACCATGAACGCTTTGTTTGAAGCGGGCGCCGGCCAAATAGGTAACTACAGCGAATGCAGTTTCCGTGTTAACGGTATGGGTACTTTTAAACCCAATGAGGCGGCCAGCCCTTTTAGCGGAGAAATCGGCAAAAGGCACGAGGCTGAAGAACTCAAAATCGAAGTACTTTTTCCATCCTGGCTGGAAGCCATTGTTGTCTCTACGCTAAAAGCTAATCACCCTTATGAAGAAGTGGCTTACGAACTCATCTCGCTCGACAACAAGCACCAGAGTGTTGGCTCCGGCATTACCGGTGAATGGGAAATACCCATCACAGAAACTGAGTTTTTACAAAAGCTAAAGGAAATTTTTAAGACTCCTTCTATAAGACATACCGCATTTACTCATAAGCCTGTAAAGAAAGTAAGTATCTGCGGCGGTGCAGGCATTTTTCTTTTAAAAAATGCAATCAATTATTGTTCAGACGCTTATGTAACTGGCGATGTTAAATACCACGAGTTTTTTGATGCAGAAGGAAAGCTATTGCTGGCGGACATAGGGCACTACGAAAGCGAGCAATTTACAACAGATTTGCTGGCGAATCTTTTAGAGCAAAAATTCCCTAACTTTGCCGTCCTTAAAACAGGAGTAAACACAAATCCTGTACAATACTTTTAAAGTCTTAACTTTCAGGGTTGGGATTTTAGAAGAATTAATATTTTAAACATATGGCACAATTAAAAGAATTTTCCATTGAAGAAAAATTAGGTTCATTAATCAATTTGCAGAAAATAGACAGCAAATTGGATGAAATTAAAATTTTAAAAGGCGAGCTACCCATGGAAGTAGCTGACCTGGAAGACGAACTTCAGGGATTGCGTGCAAGACAAACAAGAATAGAAGAAGAAATTAATGGTGTAACTGAATTTATCGAAGAGCGCAAGAACGCCATTAAAGAAAGTGACGGGCTGTTAAAAAAATACGAGAAGGATAGCGAGAATGTAAAAAACAATCGTGAATTTGAGGCTATCAACAAAGAAACTGAAATGCAGCAGCTTGAAATTAAGCTGGCTGAAAAGCATATTAAAGATGCCAATGAAGAAATTGCAGATAAGGTAGTTCTTTTAGATAAGGCTAAAAAGAATATCGCAACCAAAGAAGGTTCGTTGGAGTTGAAGAAATCCGAACTGGAGAAGATCATTTCCGCCAACGAAAAAGAAGAAAAAGAGTTTGTTAAACTATCTGACGAAGCAAAAAAAGAAGTTGAACCACGCTTATTAATCAGCTATGAGAAAATACGCGGTAATTTCCGTAACGGATTGGCCGTGGTTCCTGTAGTAAGAGACGCCTGCGGTGGATGCTTCTACTCTATTCCTCCTCAAAAGCAAAGTGAAATTAAGCAGCATAAGAAAATTATTGCCTGTGAAAACTGCGGACGCATCCTGGTGGACGAAGAGCTACACAACAATATCGAAGTAAATTAGAATATTTTTTCTTTTTTTTTATTTCTCCAATCCCAAAAGGATTGGAGTTTTTTTTGTCATTTATACCCGGTTAAGCATCACAAAACTAAAAAGGATAATAGCCTGCCTGGCCCCGCCCCCCTATTTTAAATTTAATAGGGTCACACGCGGGATGTTATCAAAACAGGTAACAGATTGCACTTACCTTTAGGGTTATAAATCCAATGCCGTTAAATACCCTGTAACATGTACTTCAAATTTGTAAAAACAAAAAGCGAAGTGTTGAGTCAATATCTGGATGGTTTTTATATTATTGAGAAAACCGACCCAGGTAAAGATCTTAAATATGTTGTGTTTTCCTCTAACAGGGTAATCATATCCCTGTTCAGACATGCAATAGTCGAAGTTGTAAGTAATACTGTCAACATTTCCGAAAGTACTGCAACTCCATTTTTATCTGTACATATAATGGCTGTTCGTGAACCTTTATATGTACAATACAAAGGCAAAATAAGAGAGCTCGCTCTTTGCTTCCGCCCACTGGGCCTGAATTATTTTTTAAATGGAACGCTGAAACAATATTACCGGGAAACAGCTGCTCCGTTTGAGCCTTTCGCTGATTTTAAAGAAGTCATGAACCTGATATTGCGTGAGCCGGATGAAACGATCCTCCTGGAAAAGATCGAAGATTATTGGCTATCAAGCTTACAAGAAAAGAGTTTTTCTTTACTTGAAAACGCAATCAATAGCCTGAAGTCTGAAGAAGAGATCAGCATACAACAAATAGCTGACGAAGCAGGAATAAGCAGGCAGCACCTGTTTCGCCTGTTTGAAACGCATCTTTGTAAAACTCCTTCCAATTTCAGAAAAATTCACCGGTTCCGAAAAACGCTGGCCAATCGTATTGATTCAATGAAAAGGGGTGAAAACCTGACTTCACTTACCTATGAAAGCCTGTTTTACGACCAGTCGCATCTCATCAGAGACTTTAAGAGTTTTACAGGCATGTCCCCAAAAAAATTCTTTGAGCTAAACCGGGCTTTCGACAACGGGCTGATCAATTGGGTATTTCCGGATTAGGTTACATTTTTACAATTTCCCGAATTTCTTCACGAATACTTTTGCACCTCACCTATTGTTTACTGAAAATAATTTTATGAGTGCATTAAAGTTACTGATCACTTTCTTCTTAGCTGCAGGATCGTTCGTCGCAAACGCGCAGCAAACTTACTTGTGGAAGGTAAGTTCGCACGGCAGTACCAGGATATCTTATCTATTCGGAACCTATCATAAAGCAGGCGAATCTTTCTTCAACAGTTATCCGGTGCTTCGCGAAGCGCTGCAATCATCAACGGATGTAGTAACAGAAGTCGAACTTAACAGACAAAAATTATCGCTATTATACCAGGACAAACCAATAACAACGGACAGCCTTCGTCAAACACTCGCCCCTAAAGATTATCAGCAGGTATTGCATATACTGGGAGATTCGTCAGACAAAGTAAAACAGCTAGATCCTGAATCGATCGTTTCCAGGCTTCAAAACCGCTTCGAGTCATTGAATTGCAGTGCGCTTAAGGGTACCGATCAGTATTTACTCGATGAATATATACAGGTGTTGGCAGAAAAATTAAACAAAAAAAACCATTACCTGGAAACGGTCAATATGCAACTGACCTACTTAGATGATACACAGAAAAAGATGACCTGGAGCCAGGCCAGATTCTACATCAAACTAATCCTGAAGCAATACAGCCGCTACAAGAAATCTGGCAAGCTTACTTGCAACCTTGCTGATAACTATACAAAGTTCCGGCTAAAATATCAGTTAGATCAGTCCTGCAAAAACCTGAATGCAGACAAGAAAAAACTGGTAGTAGAACGTAATGAAAAATGGATGCAGCTTTTACCAACTCTAATTGAAAAAAACAGCACATTTATTTCAGTTGGGTTAGAGCACCTCCATTTTGAATGCGGCTTAATTATGCAACTCAGAAAACTGGGATACACTGTAGAAGCGATCCCCATGCTTACTGCCGACGCCCCGTAAAGCAGATAAAAAAATTGCCTGTCTCTGACAGGCAATTCAATACGGTATTCACTCAGATTGTCATTTCTTCAATTCATCCTGCGCAGCATCTACGCCGGCTTTGGCTGCGTCCTTTATTTTCTGTGCTCCTTCTTTCAGTTTCTCCACTCCCTCATTCGCTTTTTGCTTGGCTGCATCCCCCAGCGCTTTGGTTCTTTCTTTTATTTTATGAGTAGCACTGTCGATATCTGCTTTTAATGAATCTCCGATTGACGACAATGCAGTATCAATCTCTTTTGAACTATCGGCGATCGTTTTATCAACCAAATTCATAGAATCTTCTTCGGCTTCTTTCGAAGTAGCAGCTGTATCGCAGGATGCCAAAAACAAAACGCCTGTGCCCAATAATATCAAGGATAGTTTTTTCATTTTTATCTTTTTTATAGATCCGAAAAAAAATAAATAGTAACCTTAATGAATCGCTAATTATTTTTTCCTGAAAAATAATCTTACCGGTACGCCGCTAAACTCAAAATTCTTACGTAGTTGATTTTCCAGGTAATTACGATAAGGTGTTTTAATATCATCCGGGAAGTTGCAGAAGAATGCAAAAGACGGCACTACTGTAGGTAATTGCGTTACGAATTTTATCTTGATGGCATGTCCGCGCACTACCGGTGCATGATGAGCCTGAACCGCTTTCAGCATTATATCATTCAATTTAGAAGTAGGCACTTTACGGCTTCGGTTTTCGTATACTTCAAGCGCTGTTTCCATGGCTTTAAAAATACGGGTCTTCTCCAATACCGATATAAAAATCACCGGTACATCATTGAATGGAGCCAGGCGCTTTTTCAAATCAATCTCGTAGTCTCTCGCAGTATTGGTATCCTTGGCCACCAAATCCCATTTATTAACCAGCAGTAAAATGCCTTTTCCTTTTTTAGCAGCAAGACTAAAAATATTAAGATCCTGGGCGGTCATACCTTTATCGGCGTCAATAAGCAACAAGCATACATCGGCTTCATCTACCGCTTTAATTGCCCGTATTACCGAATAAAACTCCAGGTCTTCGTGCACCCGCGCTTTACGGCGAATACCCGCCGTATCTATCAATATAAACTCTTTCTGAAAAAGATTGTAATGCGTATGAATCGTATCACGGGTAGTTCCGGCAATATCACTTACAATAGTCCTTTCCTGCCCCACCAATGCATTCAGCAACGAGGACTTACCTACATTCGGCTGACCGATAATAGCAAATTTGGGCAGCTCACCACTATCTTCATCTTGCTTTTCTTCAGGGATCAACGCTGCTACTGCATCCAATAGCTCACCGGTACCGCTACCACTTGCAGATGCAATAAAATAAACTTCTTCAAATCCCATGCTGTAAAACTCCGTGGCATCCAGCATACGATCATTGTTATCCACCTTATTCACCGTTAAAAAAACGGGCTTAATGCTTTTGCGCAATACATTCGCCATTTCTTCATCAAGGTGTGTAATGCCGGTTCCTGCATCTACCATAAATAAAATAGCGTCCGCTTCTTCCACTGCAATCAATACCTGCTTGGCTATCTCCTTTTCAAATACATCTTCACTGCCGTGAACAAACCCGCCGGTATCGATCACGTTGAAATTTTTGCCAATCCATTCACTAATGCCGTATTGCCTGTCACGCGTAACACCACTGACGTCATCTACAATTGCTTTCCGCTGCTCCAACAAACGATTAAACAATGTACTCTTGCCTACATTCGGTCGGCCCACTATAGCTAATGTAAAACCCATTTTACCTTTTTCTTTTAATATTTCGCCGCCCTGCGGCTATTAATATATCGCTGCTATGCAGCTATTGATATTTCACTGCTACGCAGCTTTCCTTTTATTTTAGGTGGAGGCGACCGGGATCGAACCGGTGTCCAAACTTTTTCAGCTAACCGGCCTCCCTTCTACCTATTCACCATTCGCGACTCAATCTCTTTACTGCCCATACCCATACTCTTTCAAATGCAGATCATTATCTCTCCATTTAGGCTTCACTTTTATAAACAACTCTAAAAATACTTTTCTGCCTAAAAATGCTTCAATATCTAACCTTGACGCTGTCCCAAGTTTTTTGATCATACTTCCTTTTTCTCCTATCAGGATCATTTTTTGTGTTTCCCGGTGTACGATAATGTCTGCAACAATCTTGGTGAGGGTTTCCTTTTCTTTAAACTCCCGTATTAAGACAGCTGTATGATAGGGAATCTCGTCGTGGGCCTGTTCGTATATCTTCTCCCTGATCAACTCACTTACAAAGAACTTTTCCGGCAGATCGCTGATGCTATCATCTTCATAAAAAGGTTCACCTTCCGGCAACAGCTCCAGTATAGGCTGCAGGAATTTTTTGTAGTTAATGCCTGTTAACGCCGATATAGCCGCCGTCTTTTTAACATAAGACTTTGCCGAAAAATAAGCTTCCGCCTCCGTTATCCGTTCCTTATTGGTTCGATCAACCTTATTTAATACCAATACTGCAGGCACCCTTAATTTCAAGGCACTGAAAATCGCATCGCATTCATCCCAGTTATCGTTGATATCTACGATCAGCAAAGCCACATCTGCATCTTCCAGGGCTCCTTTCACAGATTGCATCATTTTTTCATGCAACTTATACTCTGGCTTGATAATACCTGGCGTATCGCTGAAAATGATCTGGTAATCTTTTTCATTAAGGATGGCCTTAATACGGTGCCGGGTGGTTTGTACCTTATGTGATACAATTGCCAGCTTCTCGCCCATTAAGGCATTGAGCAAAGTGCTTTTACCCGCATTGGGTCTTCCGAATATATTTACAAAACCTGATTTCAATACCTGAGGTTTAATTGCTGAATTACTGGAAATAGATAAGGCTGAGCAATGCTACGCAATTAAAGTGTGCGACGCAACACCGATGCCATGAATTCCAAAGTTGATACAAAAATACTCACCTTCATTTAACAAAAAAAGCCGTTCACATTAAAGCGAACGGCTTTCTTTTTTTTAGTTGCGAGACTAGGGATCGAACCTAGGACCTTCGGGTTATGAGCCCGACGAGCTACCGCTGCTCTATCTCGCACAGCAAATGTACGAGATATTTTTGACATAACAAACGGTTTCTCAAATATTTTTTATTTCGCTGGTGTAATCGTGATATTTCTGAACTCGATCGGACCATGATCTCCCTGGAAATAGATAGGTCCTGGTTCACCTTCATTGCTATCCAAGGCACCACCTGTAATACCCGGAATTTCCTGGTTGCTGATCACGGTCTTTCCATTGGCGACAACGGTAATCATGCGACCTACCAGTGTAATATCATAACTCTGCCACTCGCCCGGACCTTTGGAATTAATTTCGCTGGGTGCGAGGAATCCATAAATACCGCTATATAAAACATTGGAAGGATGCTCCGACTTATCGTTATCGAGGATCTGCAGTTCATAACGGCCACGCAGATAAACTCCACTATTGCTACCTTTCTGATACCTGAACTCTACATGCAGCTTGAAATCTTCAAACTTTTGATCGGAGATCAGGTTAGCGCCTGATTTAGGACTGGCCAGAATACCATCTTTCACTACCCATTGATTGGGCGCTCCAACTGCCTTCCAACCGGCCAGGTCTTTTCCGTTAAACAATTTGATTGGCGCACCCCAAACCGGCGCTTTTGCTCTTTTCAGGTACGGTGCGCGTACACCCGTCCAGCTATATTTTTTACCATCAGGATACACCATCGTGCCTTTCAGACTGGTGCCGCTCAGCTCTCCTTCTACCACCAGGTCATTATCCTCTGCCTGCCATTGTGGAGGAATAGCAAAAGAAAATTTACCATTTTCCAACTTTACTCTTGATACGGGACGTGCACTACCATCATCACCCACAAAATAACCTACCAGGGTTTTCATCCCTGACAACTTCACTTCTAACCAGGATGGTTTGGCTTTACCATCTTTATCGAGCGTAATATCCCATCGGCCAATTAAATCGTCTGCATTCATAGCCCAAACATTTAATGAAACTAAACCGGCAACAGCAAAAGCAACTACTTTTTTAAACATGAAAAAAGGTTTAAGTTTTTGAATCAATATATTTTTAGAGATGTGAATATAACAATAGTATCTTTATTAACCGGCGACAGCAAGAAAAAACTATGCTGATCAGATTGAGTTTCGGAGTAATACATTTGCCCCTAACCGGCATAAATTAAAAAGCGATGAAAGAAAAAAGCTATCAGTTCTCTTATAAAGTTATTGAAGACAGCACTGCGTTAGATCAAAATGATGCTGACCTGCTACAACAGGCCCGTGAACTCACTGCTGTAGCTTATGCACCTTATTCTAAATTTCACGTAGCCAGCGTGGCGCAATTAGCCAACGGACAAATCGTAAAAGGAACCAACCAGGAGAATGCATCGTTCCCGGTGGGCATTTGTGCAGAACGCAGTTTGCTTGCTGCCATCGGCACTTTATACCCGAATGAAGTAATTAAAACCATGGCTATTACTTACCAGCCCCAGGAAGGCACTAGCGACCGCCCTATATCTCCCTGCGGCATGTGCCGGCAATCGCTGGTAGAATATGAAAACCGGGTAAAACATCCCATACGCCTCATATTAGCGGGCATGGAAGGACCGGTTTATATTATTGAGACGGCCAAAGACCTGTTGCCCTTTGCATTCTCAGAAGAAGATCTCTCTTAATATTCTTTTTCAATCTCCACCCCTATCCTGCCCTGGAAATGAGTAATAGGCATTTGCAGCTTGTACAAGCTCATTTGCAGCTTCACCAACTCAGGGAACCGGCTTTTTATTTTTTCGGCCAGCTGGGAAAGGAAGGTCTCTAACAGTTCGCGCGGCTCCAACATTTCTGCTTTAGCCAGTTCGTAAATCACTGCGTAATTAATCGTCTGGTCAATTTCCGTTATAACCGGCTGCGTGGAAAAGAATGAAGCTGAAACATTAAGTTCAAATTCATTACCTAATTTCTTTTCCTCCTCATACAAACCATGATAAGCGAAAAACTGTAATTTCTCGAGGTGTAGTGTTACGAGCATTGCTATTTAGTTACTTAGTTGTTTATGAATTATTGCCAGGCCCAAATTATAAAAAGTTCCCGGTTGGGAACTTTTTAATTATCATTTTGCATTTCTATTTCTTAGAAATTATAATCCTTTTTCGCCAAGGTACCTTTCTGCATCCAATGCAGCCATACAACCACTTCCTGCTGCTGTTACTGCCTGGCGATAGATCTTATCCTGTACATCGCCTGCTGCAAAAACACCTTCGATATTGGTTTTGGAGGTGCCCGGAATTGTTTGAATGTAGCCTGTCTCATCCATATCTAAAAAGCCTTTAAAAATGTCGGAATTGGGCTGATGACCGATAGCCACAAAGAAACCACCAACAGGTATCTCGCTCACTTCCTGGGTTTGGTTGTTACGTACCTTTACAGCCGTTACAGTTTTTTCACCCAAAATTTCTTCGGTTTCTGTGTTGAAATGAATTTTGATATTCGGCGTATTAAACACGCGATCCTGCATTACCTTGCTGGCGCGCATTTCTTCTTTGCGTATCAACATGTGTACGTTCGTACAAAGCTTGGAAAGATATAAAGCCTCCTCTGCAGCTGTATCTCCCGCCCCCACTATCGCTACATCTCTGCCTTTAAAGAAAAAACCATCGCAAACGGCGCAGGCACTTACCCCAAAGCCGTTGTATTTCTCTTCACTAGGCAAACCCAGCCATTTGGCAGAAGCCCCGGTTGAAATAATAACCGCATCTGCTTCGATCAGCTTCTCATCATCAATCCATACCTTATGCGGGTGACCTGAAAAATCTACCTTGGTAGCCAATCCATAGCGGATATCTGCACCCATGCGTTTAGCTTGTTTTTCAAAATCTATCATCATCTCCGGCCCCTGTACGCCTTCTGCGTAACCCGGGTAATTTTCTACTTCTGTCGTAATCGTTAACTGACCGCCAGGTTGAATACCCTGGTATAAAACCGGTTTCAGATTAGCACGTGCAGCGTAAATAGCCGCCGTATATCCTGCCGGTCCTGAACCTATAATTAAGCAATGCACTCTTTCTATACTCTCGTCTGCCATATATTTTTTGATTTGAATAAATACAAAAATAGAAGGAAAAGGTTTAGAATAGGCTTCGCCTGACTAAATTCATCCTTCACCGTTAACATCAGGTGAATAAGTTTTTAGGGGTGACTTTTAAAATCCTCTGATATGCCCTCCAGCAGCTTGTCGTAACCTTTACGACCAGCAAAAACAGACGGCTTGTATGCGTCACCTTCTTTTCTTTTAGCGTGTAGCTGAAACTGGCTGGCGTGTGCCGCTACCCAAAGTTCAAATTGCAGCTCTTTCATGGCCTTCAGGGTGTAGGCATAATCTTCCTTGATGCGTGGATATGCCGAAATTTCTGAGAAAGGTTTATCGGTGATAATACTTGGCACATTTGCGATCAGCACCTTATACAGCCGCTTTCCGTCAACTACATTTAGTAAGAAGCTGCAGGAGCCCTTGGTATGCCCCGGATGATGCAGCATGGTAAGCCTTGTGGCTCCCAGCTGTATCACATCTTTATCCTTCAGCAATTTATCGGGTATAACGGGCTGGAAGCTCATTCCTAAATGGCCCATTTCATAATCGTTGGCGCCGCCGGCTTTGCAAACTTCCGCGTCAGCTGCATCTACATAAAATTTAGCACCTGTTTGCTTTTTAATAGCCGCCATGGCGCCCAGGTGGTCATAATGCGCCTGGTTGGTCAATAATATTTTGATATCGGAAAATTTAAAACCCAGCTGTTCTATATTCTTTTTGATCAAATCGGCCGAGCGGGACAAACCTGTATTGATCAGTATGTTTCCCTTGTTGGTAACAATAAGATAGGCAGCCAGATCATAAGTACCTACATAATACAGGTTACCTGCAATGCGAAAGGGCTGGTAAGGCTTTGCCCATTCGGGATTCCCTGCAGGCTCGTTAACTTTTTGAGACCAGGCTAGCTCCGCATGGCTCAGCAATGCCAGTAAAAAACCAAACAATAATATTCCTTTCATAGTTATTGAACTTAAAAAACGGGCTTTCGCCCGTTTAAAGATAAACGTAGTAATCAGTTTTAACCGCAAGGACGCAATGTTTTTCTCCAGTTATATCGTTTTCCCTGCGTCTTCGCGCCTTCGCGGTTAAATTATTAATCTTTATACTTCATTCCCAGGTTGTACATGGTAAATGCCCATATATCAGCGGCCTCCTCAATTACTTTGCTGGTAGGTTTACCTGCGCCATGCCCGGCATTGGTTTCTATGCGTATCAACACAGGATTAGCACCTTTATGGTATTCCTGTAACCTGGCCGCATACTTGAATGAGTGCGCCGGTACCACACGATCATCATGATCACCGGTAGTAACAATGGTAGCGGGATACGATACGCCTTTCTTTAAATTATGATACGGAGAGTATTTATACAAATAAGGGAAATACTGGGCAGAGTCTGCATTGCCATACTCTACAGCCCAGCCCCAACCTACCGTAAACTTGTGGTAGCGCAGCATATCCAACACACCCACCTGTGGGATGGCCACTTTAAACAGGTCCGGGCGCTGGGTCATTACAGCACCCACTAATAAGCCACCATTGCTGCCGCCGCGTACGGCTATCTTACTGCTGTTGGTGTATTTGTTTTTTACCATGTATTCTGCTGCACCGATAAAGTCATCAAAAACATTTTGCTTTTTCAGCAACATACCCGCTTTGTGCCATTCTTCGCCATACTCGTTACCACCACGCAGGTTTACCACTACATAAATACCACCCTGCTCTACAAAGAACGCATTGCTTACACTGAAACCTGGTGTCATCGGTATATTAAATCCGCCATAACCATATAGTAAGACCGGATTATTGCCATCTTTCTTCAACCCTTTTTTATAGGTTAAAAACATCGGTACTTTAGTACCATCCTTACTGGTAAAGAATATCTGTTCGGTTACAATATCAGCGGTGCTCATATTGATCTCGGTGGTTTTGTACAGCTCTGATTTGCCGCTTGCAATATCATACCTGTAAATAGCAGGAGGCGTGGCAAAGGAGGAGTAGCTATAATAGAATTCTTTATCTTCTTTTTCAGCTCCAAACCCGCCTGCAGAGCCAATTCCGGGCAATTTAATTTCCCTTACCTGTTTGCCGCTATAATCATATTGATATACCCTGCTGGAAGCATCTTTTAGATAATTAGTAAACAGGTTACCGCCGCCGGTTCCTACACCCAGCAAAACTTCCTTCTGCTCGGGAATAATGGTTTTCCAGCTTTCGCGGCCCGGGTTTTTAGGATCTACTGCTACCACCCTGAAGTTGGGAGCCTGGTAATTGGTTTGAACCAATAGGTTATCGCCATCATTCTCTACAATATTAGATTGTGTATCGAAACCCTTTACCAGTAAACTAAACCCTGTTTGCGAAGCATCCTTCAGATCGCGAACCCAAATCTCAGATCCGCTGGTACCCTCAGATACACTCAGGATTAAAAAACGCTCATCTTCTGTAAAGCCACAGCCAAAATAACGTTTAGGGTGCTCTTTATCTTCGTGGATCAGCTGATCGGCTGATTGAGCAGTACCCATTTTATGGAAGTATACTTTCTGAAACTCGTTAGCCTTACTCAGCTTTGATTTTTCGTCAGGCTTATCATACGCACTATAATAAAAGCCCTCTTCACCTCTCCAGGCGGCCCCTCCAAACTTGGTCCATTCAATTTTGTCGCTTAGCAACTTTTTACTTTCTACGTCCATTACAAATATCTCTGTCCAGTCGCTGCCTGCTTTTGAAAGAGAGTAAGCTAGTAGTTTTCCCGATTTACTAAAAGACAAGCCACTCAATGCTACCAAGCCTTCTTTACTGAGGGTATTTGGATCAAGAAAAACCTCGGGCTCTGCCTTCAGATCTTTGGTGCGGTATAATACGGACTGGTTCTGCAGTCCGCTATTCTTATAATAATAATACCATTCGCCTTTTTTGAAAGGTGCACCAGATTTAGGATAATTCCACAGCTGCTCCAGCCTGCTTTCTATTTTGTCTCTGAAAGGGATTTTGGAGAGATAAGCGGCGGTCACTTTGTTTTGCTCCACCACCCATTTTTTTGTAGCTTCTGCATTATCATCCTCCAGCCAGCGGTAAGGGTCTTCTACTTTGGTTCCGAAATAATCATCTGTTACTGCATTTTTCTCCGTAACAGGGTATTGTATTTGAGCCTGTATCTCCATTGCGGTAAATATCGATATAAGGGGTAAGAATTGTTTCATTCTCATAATTTTTAATTTTTACCTGCTTAAATAAAAACATGCATTCTGTACGCCAAAGCAGCCTCAGGAAGTACGGAAAGAATGATAGGCAGATATTTCTTTAATAAACATTTAAAACGAATTCAAAAATATTCTTTTCAAATGTATTTATCTTACCGGTCATCAAAAATCCGGTTTACTTAAAGTGTTTTATACACACAACGGGATTTTTAATATATTTGAAGCTTACAATTTATAAAAACCAATATGCAACAAAGTATTTTAATTCTTGCTGCGGGAGGTCCCGCTCCCGGCATTAACAGTGTTATTAGCTCCGTATCGAAGATCTTTTTAAAAGGCGGATACAGGGTAATTGGCCTGCACGATGGTTATAAAAACCTCTTTACCGGAAAAGCATCTACCGTAGATATTGATTTTGAACTGGCTGACAGCGTGTTGACAAGAGGTGGTTCTGTATTGAGAATGAGCCGCTACAAACCTAAAAATGAAGAATTTACGCAGGATTTCTTCGTTAACAACAACGTAAAACTATTAGTTACCATTGGTGGCGACGATACCGCTTCTACAGCGAACCGGATTTCCCTGTTTTTAACTGAGAACAAATTTCCTATTCAGAATATACACGTTCCTAAAACAATCGATAACGATCTTCCCCTACCCGATAACCAGCCTACATTTGGTTACCAGAGTGCAACGGAAGAGGGCGTAAGAATTACAAAAACGGTTTATGAAGATGCTAAAACATCGGCTAACTGGTTCGTAATGTCTGTAATGGGTCGTGAAGCCGGTCACCTGGCATTCAGTATAGGTACTTCCTGCCACTTACCCATGATTGTGATGCCGGAAATGTTTAACAAAGCAACTTTAAACTTTGAGAACATTACCCGGTTGATCGTTTCAGCTGTGTTGAAAAGAAAAATCTTAGGCATTAACTATGGCGCAGCCATTGTAAGTGAAGGTATTTTTCACTTCATGAGCGATGACGTGATCAAAGAATCCGGTCTTCAATTTACTTACGATGCGCACGGCCACCCTGAATTGGGTAATGTAAGTAAGTCACATATTTATAACGTTTTACTGCAAAACAAATTAAAAGAATTAGGCCTGGATATTAAATGCCGTCCGGTAGAACTAGGTTACGAACTGCGTTGTTTACCTCCATCAGCATTTGACTTACAATATTGCACTATGCTGGGTACCGGTGTTAAAAAATTATTCGACCAGGGGTTAACCGGTTGTGTAGTAACCGTGAACAATAAAGGAGAAGTAAATCCGTTGTTCCTTAAAGATGTAACCGGCGAGAATGGCAAAGTAAAAACAAGACTGGTAAATATAGAAGACGCTAAAACGAAAATGGTTTTAGAAGACAACCTTCAGTATTTAACCGCAGAAGATGTTGAAGCAGCAAAGCAATTCGTGAGCAATCCTGAAGAGTTTGTATTCTCCACTATCTTAAACTGGAATTAATAAAAATTGTTATTATAAGAGCTGCAAGGTTTGCGGCTCTTATGCTTTTAGAACGGTAGTTTAAAGCCCGGTTATATCAAAAAAGACAAACAATCAACCACTCAAAAATATTATGGCTAAAAAATTAGCATCTACAAAAAAAACAGTTACAAAAAAGATTGCAAAGCCCGACGAAAATTTTGCAAGAACTAAAATTGTAGCTACAGTAGGCCCTGCATGTAATACCTACGACAAGTTATTGGCACTGGTAAAAGCAGGTGTAAACGTGTTCAGGCTGAACTTTTCGCACGGAGCGCATGAAGAAAAGAAAACCATTATTGAATACATCCGTGAGATCAATAAGAATGAAGGTTGCCATGTTGCTATACTGGGCGATTTACAGGGACCTAAATTACGTGTAGGCGAAATAGAAGGTGGCGGCATGCCCGTAAGCCCTGGTGATAAATTTATTTTCACCAACCAAAAGATAATCGGCAACAAAGAAAAGCTGTACATCCATTACCCCAACTTTCATACAGATGTGAAAGTAGGCAACAAGATCATGATCGACGATGGAAAGCTCGAAGTAGTGGTAAAAAAAATACTGCCTAATAACGACGTACAGGTAGAGGTATTACTGGGTGGTTTTATTTCTTCCAAAAAAGGAGTAAACCTGCCTGATACCAAAATATCCTTGCCAGCATTAACTCCCAAGGATCTGGCTGATCTTGACTTTATTATTCAGCAGGAATTGGATTGGGTGGCATTGAGCTTTGTACGCCAGACAGAAGATATTAAGAAGCTTAGAAAGATATTAGACAAGAAGAAGAGCCGCAGCAAAGTGATTGCTAAAATCGAAATGCCTGAGGCGATTCCAAATATCCGCGATATTATTAATGCATCGGATGCAATTATGATTGCGCGTGGCGACCTGGGTGTAGAGCTTCCGGTTGAAAAAGTGCCTTTGATTCAGAAGAATATCATTAAAAAATGTATTCACCGTGCGAAGCCTGTAATTGTAGCTACGCAGATGATGGAAAGCATGATCGACCGTACCAAACCTAATCGTAGTGAAATTACGGATGTGGCGAATGCGGTATTAGAAGGTGCTGATGCGGTGATGTTAAGTGGTGAAACAGCAACAGGCTTACACCCCACATTGGTAGTAGAAACCATGCGCAAGATCATTGTAGAGATTGAGCGTACGGAGTACAACTACGACCTGGATGAAGTACTGCAGCCTCAGCCTCATTCTCCTACCCTCACCAGCGACGCAGTTTGTTACAATGCATGTCACCTAGCTAAAGACGTAGCGGCTAATGCGTTGATCGGTATGACCCAGAGCGGCTACACCGGCTTTATGCTGAGCAGCTACCGCCCTAAAGTACCTCTGTATGTATTTACCAAACATCCGGGCCTTATCAACCAGATGAGCCTTGCCTGGGGTGTACGCGCCTTTTTGTATGATGATGATGAGCGCGCGTTGGATACCATCTTCTCCGACCAGATCGAAATTTTAAAAACCAATGGCTATTTAAAGAAAGGAGACATTGCGGTGAGCACCGGTAGTACGCCCGTACATTTAAAAATACCTACCAATACGATTAAGATCAGCAAGATCGAACAGTAATTGAATTAGGTTTAGATAATTGAAACGCCGCCTGAGAGGGTGGCGTTTTTTATGCTTCATTTAACCCAGATGAGCCATACTGAGTTTACAACCCAGTATCTTACCATTCTCACTTCACAACAAAAACTCAACGTTTAACAATCCGCAATTCTTACCGTAATAGTAATCTTTCGCACTACTATAAATGTATGCTTCGGAGTTTTCAACTATTTCAGCCGCTGTTGGTGTTCTCAGCAACAGCAAATATATTATTTAGCTGTAATTGTTATAGAACGCCACCTCAAAAACTAACCATCCGGCCCCGGCGAACACCAGCCAAAGAAAAAAGACACAACAACGGCGATTCATTGAACACTACGGCATAAGAAAATAGTAAGCAAACGATTCATTTTCATTTTTTATATGCTCTAATCCGTGAATGATCAATGGTTCATTTTTCGCTCAAGCACCCTACTTACGGTCATTTCTGCAGGGTCCTGAATTGCTCGCTAATTGCTGCAACTGTTTTGTTTAAATACAACCTTTCTACCTGATCTACTTTTTCTATATCTTTGGGATGATTAATAACATATTCAGCAAAAGTCCCATAGGTCATTGCTTTAAATTTATCTTTCACTTGTCTGAATTTGTGAAATACACCGGGGTCGGTAGTTTTGACGAATGCTGTATCAACTAAAAAAAAATCTTTCTTATACCTGATAACATATTTATATTGCCTGACAGACTTTTCTATACATGAATCTGCGGCGGTAATAATAAAGGTCTCACCTCTGGGAATGGTCAATATATCCCTCTCGTTATAGGAACATTTGGAAAGAAGCGGTGCTGCTTTTAATTTTCTCAAAGATACGCCGGCACATACGCTACTATCAGTGAACCCATACTGACCAAAAACGGATAAACTAAGGGTGAGAAAAATTGCTATCGAAATTGTTGCTTTCATATGTCTTATAAATTTTGATTGAATAACGCCATTAAGATCGTTCATTATCTATTTAACACTGACCTGCTTTGTCCTGATTTTAATTAACCTTATTAAAAAGATGTTCAGCATTATTCTTTCATCCCATTATTATACCATTTCGTCACATTTCATAATAGCAGCATTATACAAATGATAACTTTTGTAAAAAATCAGTTATCGTATAAAACATAGCCCATGCCCCCTGTTCGCCACAAGATTATTATTAAAGCCATTTTGTATAAGAGGCTAATAGCAGTTTGTATGCTCCTATTTTGGAATGTGTCCATTTTTGCACAGTCAACGGCAGACAGTTCAGCCAACAATGATAATTTTGTAAGCTGGGCGCAACAAAATGCCTATCCTTTACAAGCCAGCGATAAAGCCACGGATGATAAAGACCTGTACCCTGTTAAACAAATGATCGGCGAGGCCCGCGTGGTGGCATTGGGCGAGCCGGCCCATGGCTTTCACGAGCCGCTTGCATTTAGGAACCGGCTATTCAAATTTCTCGTGCAACATTGCGGCTTTACCACTATTGCTATTGAGGGCGACCTGGCCCAATCGCGCCTTGCAGCGGATTATATTGCTGGAGGCGCGGGTACGGCCCCGGCTGCAGCAGCTGCATTGAGTATTGGCGAACCTGCATCCGAAAATATAGCGCTGCTAAACTGGATGCGGCAATATAATGCCGATAGTACTCATACAATAAAGCTCAGGTTCTACGGTATGGATATACAGATGATCGGCTTTCCGGGTGATACCACCCCTAATCATGCCGCGCTCGACCAGGTACTAGCTTACCTGCAACATGTGGATGAACGTTCAGCCCGTCGCGTCCATGTTGAGCTGGCGTTTTATTTGACGCAGATGTCTGTGGCCAAGTATCCGGCACTTTCTTTAAAAGACCAGAATACCCTTACCACAATATTGGAAAATATAGTAGCCCTGTTGGAACGCCAGCGAATGGTTTTTATCAACAGGAGTTCCAAAGATGCCTACGAATGGGCACACCGTAATGCCATTGCGGCATTGCAGCGGGACCGGATGATGCGCGTGATGCCTGCGGATCAGCCAGGGAAAATACCGCCCAACGCATGGAAAGCCATGAACGCATGCGATGCAGCAATGGCCGATAATATTAATTGGATTTTACACACCGGGGCCAATGGAGGAAAGGTGTTGGTGTTTGCCCACAATGCTCATGTAAAAAATGCGCCTACTACCGGTGGCGTATGGGACGCTTTTGCACAGCCCCCAACAGTGCGGGTGAATACCTCAGGTCCATATTAGGCAACAATCTTTTTATCATAGGTTCCAGTATTGCTCCAGAACCAACTATCCTGCAAGCCAACAGCATCGACAAGGCCTTACTAAAAGTAGACCGGTCAAAGTATATCCTTGATTTACGGACAGCCGCCCGTCTTCCTGAAGTAGCCAAATGGCTCTCAATAAGCAGGCCGATGCAGGCTAATAAGGTGAGCTTCTTTTTGCTGCCTGTTAGCACCGCGTTTGATGCGTTGTTATTTTTGGATAGAGATGATGGGAGGTGATGGCGAAGTTTTATCAACATTCCTGCCGTTGTCGGTGTTATGGCCGCTGTTGGTGTTTTTCACCAACACCAAATATATACAGCAACTGATAAGGGGCAGAATAGTTCAATTAACTGGACCACGCATGCTCCAGTTGTTTGTCAAAAAGACACAACAAACTTTAAGTAGATGATGCTTAAAACCAAGCAATAGCTACTATGTTTTCTAATAAAAAATGTTGGTGAGAAACACCAACAAAGGATTAATAAATGACTTTTGTGCATGCAATTCAACTACCGGTGTTGCCAGCATCTACCACCACCAGAGACTACTCTTTTGCAATATCCCCCTGATTTATTTTTTGCACCACATACAGACGAACTAGAAGAAGAACCTCCATTTTGATTACTTCCCCCTGTTGAAGTTGATGGAATATAACTTCCAAAACTAGAGGTACCATTACCATTAACCGTACTGTAGGCAATCTCTGCACGATTATAGCCAGAATCTCCATAAATCACCTCCCCATCTTTCAGAATGTACGCCTGAATAGTCTGATAGCTCGGTAGAGTTGTAACAACACTTAACTTGAGGTTTGATGGCGTTTTCCCCAGGATATTAAAACTCCATTTACCGGTATTATTTCTTATAGTCCTGCTTTCACCATTTAAATCATTATAAGTTATACTACAGAAATCGCAATGAACTTCGTAAGCAAAAACTGTCGGAGTGGGCTCTGGTTGCTCTTGCACGTCATGGGCTGCTTTCTTACAAGATCCCAGAAAAAACAGCAGCATTAACAGCTTAAAAAATAATGGCAATACGCTAACTCTGAATTTCGCGAACATCGTAATCATAAATATTCATTTTTTATTGCGCGAAACTATGGAATGCAGAAGCAGGCATTTTACGGATTCCCGTAAGGCAACATATTCATTAAAGCACAATCAGGTTTTGGTCTATGTAAGAAGAATTCTTGCCGCTGTTGGTGTTTTTCACCGACAGCAAAATATCATCATTTCGCCACAGTTGGTGTTTTTCACCGACGGCAAAAGTAGCATTGCTTTCATTTAATTTGCATGATGCGATCTGCAACGCTAATTCTACCGCCCAACCACGCTTCAATGCCAATAATGCGAAAATAGAAGCAATTAATTTAGTTTCACGTAACAATTTTGGTTTTCAAGATAACCGGTGCAAAACCTTATTTTCAAAATATTTTTTTTTACCGAAACATTCATGTCCATAACAGTATCAAACAACAGTTCAGGATATTGAATGATGTCTCGATCTAAGTTGAGGAAAAAAGAGTGAAAATTTATTCCATCACTTGTCACTTCCCATGAAGATTTCATATTTAATGCCAACTGACCATTTCTATCATATACCTTTCGGACATAAACATCTTGGCTGAGGATGTATATAGTATCTTTTGTATTGGTATAACTTACTGCAGCATATGTTCCCATATAAGATTCTTGAGGAGACTCTTTACAGCCTATCAAGATACATAAGAATAACAGTGAATATAATCTGGGGGTCATCACAATTTTTCTAATTAAGTTGATAATAACTTCCATGACTCATTTTATTAGAATGCGGGGTTCATACTTACTTGAACCTTCAATTGGTTTGCACACGCGGTCTACACAGCCTATTCGATAGGCCTACTCCATAGGCGTCCTTTGGACTACCATCTTCTATTCAGCATTCAAAGACATATCCAAGCTTTGATTCGTGACACACCCAACAATGGCAAATAACGGACGTAGTGTTAGCTTTAGCAGTCATATATTTTTGACAGTTTTATTGTACGCATTGCCGAAAAAAACACCAATAATGATTACTACTTCAACAATACCTTCCTCCCTGTTCTAGCCGATTCTTTTGCAGCTTCAAGGATCTTCACCACAATCACGTTATTGGTCAATGAAGACAGGTCATCACCAGCAGTAATCTCTTTGCGTAATAAGGCTGTAACATAAGCCAGGTAACTTTGATAAGGCGCCTGCGGAGAGCTCACCTCACTGATCTCGTAAGCCGTTTTATTGGTTTTGGTACGTAGCGCTTTACTATTTACGGCCTGCAGGTAACCGGTTTTGCCAAATACTTCCCAGTCCTTAATGCTGTAAGGCCAGTTCCAGGAAGCTTCTATTATGCCTGTGGCGTTGGGGTATTCCAAAATGATCGTAGCATCATCATCTACTTTAGGATAAATGGCGGGCTTTATCTGGTGGGTAACCGCATACACCGAAACGGGCATTTGGTTATTCATCAGCCAGGTAAACAAATTAGCGCCATAGCATCCGAAATCATTTAAAGCACCGGCGCCGTTTTTCACCGGGTCTGTTAGCCAGTCCAGGAAAAAACGGCTACATCCAATTTCTTTGGGTCCTTCATGGCCGTCGTGCGCTATCATTTTTACCACATCGCCTACATCTCCATTCTTCACTCTTTTGTAAACTTCCTGGTTAGTGGCATACCAGGTGGTTTCGTAATTAGTGAGCACCCAGGTATTGTATTTTTTTGATAACGCTGCTATTTCTTCTGCATCCTTTACGGTGGTTGCCAAAGGCTTTTCTACCATCACATCAATTTTCATAGGTGCGCAAATTCTTACTACGTCTACATGTTCATTGATGGCATTAAATGCCATCACCACTTCGGGCTTTTTGTTTCTAAGCAGCTCTTTTAGATCGGTATAAAACAGGCTATCCGGAATACCCAAAGACTTCTTAAACTTAGCGACTAACTCTTTATTGGGCTCCGCAATACCCACCAGGTTAATCTCTTTCTTTTTATATTGATCCATTACCAAGTTCACGTGATCGTGGCTTAAACCAGCCAGCGCAATGGAAAGCGGGCGCTTGTCCTGGGCATTGGCGCCAACTATACAAGTGAGCAAGAGAAAGATTATATAAATTGGTTTCATGAATTACTATTTATTGATTGAATGGCTTTCTCAAAAATATGATTTTTTCAATGCTTATCTTTAATTCACAAACAACGGTGTCCATCAAATTTTCGCTGACATCATGCCGATCGAAGTTGAGGCTTCCCTACGCAATACAGCAGATTTCTCGACTGCGCTCGAAATGATGTGGCAAAGAATATAACTTAAGGTCAAAATTTGATATACACTTCAAACCCATCACCATGAAGTCGTTATTCTTTTTCACATTCTTACTGTTTACAATCAGCAGTATGATTGCCCAGCCCACCCAAAAGCCACCGTTGCACGGCAAAAACTGGATGGCCATAACGGGTAAGCCCTTAGCTGCAACAGCAGGCGCTGCTATCTTTCAAAAAGGTGGCAACGCCGTAGATGCTGCTTGTGCCATGCTGGCCGCTACCTGTACGATGTGGGACGTACTCAGCTGGGGTGGTGAAACGCAGGCGCTTATTTACAATCCTAAAACGAAACAGGTAATCGCTATTAATGCAATGGGTGTAGCGCCTACGGGTGCTACTGCTGAATACTTTAAAAACAAAGGATATTCGTTTCCGCCAGAGTACGGTCCGCTTGCTGCTACTACACCTGGCACGCCTGGCGGTATTTGTTTAATGCTGGCCAACTATGGTATTAAAAGCTTAAAAGAAGTGCTGGAACCTGCCATGCAGCTGGCGGCCGGTTATCCTATAGAAGCGCAGACCGCTAATAGCATAGAACGTAATAAAGCGCGTCTCAAAGAATGGCCTTATAGCCGCAAGACATTTTTAACACATCCCGGCGAAAAGCGCGAAGCTCCTGAAGCCGGTGAGATTTTCGCACAAAAAGATTTGCTGGCTACACTAACTAAAATGGTGGAAGCTGAACAAGAGGCACTGCAAAAAAAGAAGACCCGTAAAGAGGCGATTATGGCGGCTTACGATCGTTTTTACAAAGGAGATATTGCCAAAGAATTTGTTAGAGGTTGCCAGGAACAGGGCGGACTAATTACCCTGCAAGACCTGGCCAACTGGAAACCGATTGAAGAGGAAGCTCTTCGAACTAACTATAAAGGTATTGATGTGTATAAAATGCAATCCTGGACGCAAGGCCCCTCTTTGTTACAAGCCTTGAACATTTTGGAAAACTTTGATCTGAAAAAAATGGGCTACAACAGTAGTCAGTATATCCATACGGTGTATCAGGCCATGAACCTGAGCTTTGCGGATAGAGACTTTTATTATGGTGATCCGTATATGCCACCCGTTGAACCTATCAAAGGACTGCTGAGCAAAGACTATGCAAAAAAACGTGCGGCATTAATAAACCTGAATCAAAATGACCCGGCCGTGGGTCCGGGAGATCCCTACCCTTTCGAAAATAAAACAAATCCCTACCTGGATCTGCTCAAAAAAAGAAGCTTCAGCACTGACAGCTCTACCCGGCAGTTTATGCCGTCGCACGATATACGGGCGGGCAACTCATTCACCAACCCGGTGACTGATGCAGAATACATGGATCGCCTATGGCGCGGCACCACCAGTGTTGAAGCGGCTGATAACGAAGGCTGGGTAGTATCCATTACTCCGAGCGGTGGCTGGCTACCGGCCTGTATTGCAGGTAATACCGGCATTGGCATGAGCCAGCGTATGCAAAGCTTTGTACTGGATGAAACCATCAATCCTTTTAATGTGGTAGCTCCTGGGAAAAGACCCAGGGTAACCTTAACACCTTCACTGGCATTGAAAGACGGTCAACCATTTCTCTCTTTTGCCGTGCAGGGCGGAGATACACAAGAGCAAAACCTATTGCAATTCTTTTTAAACATAGTGGAATTTGGCATGACCGTGCAGCAAGCTACCGAAGCGGCTAATTTCAATAGTAACCAGTTGTGGCTATCATTAGGCGGAACAAAGCTGGAAGACCGGAAGCCAAGACCCGGCAGCATTTTATTGAATCAGAATACCAAAGAAGCCACCCGTAACGAGCTAAAGAAAATGGGCTATACGCTTAGTTTTGATGACCGAACCAGTGGACCTATTAACGCTATTTATTTTGACTGGAAACATGGAAGCTTATGGGGCGGATCAAGCAACCATGGAGAGGATTATGGAATTGGATGGTAAGGCATCTTTTTAAGCATTTCAACTAACAGTTATTCAGCGTCCTTGCGAGACGCTGAAGAAATTGTCCGGAGTCCTCATCTTGGAGACTCAGGACAAAAAAACGCTCCGGGTTAACCCGAAGCGTTTGTATAAAAAGTTACCTTTTTAAAGCTATAGTTCTTTGATCTTGATATTTCTGAACCACACATTATTGCCGTGATCCTGTAAGCCAATACGGCCAACTTTGTAAGTGCCGAAATCGGGCGCATTTTTGAATTTGCTGTTAGCAATCAACGCCCGCCAGTTATCATTCCAAAGCTGCGTATCGATGATGTGCACTCCGTTCAAATGTATGTCCAGCTTGCCGTTCACACAACGAATCAAATAAGTATTCCATTCAAGCGGTGGATTCTCAGCATGGCTTTTTGCCGGGATCAGATCATACAGATCGCCTGCCTGGTGCTTAAATATTTTACCATCAGGGTGGCCTTCGTTATCCACGATCTGGATCTCAGGTGCAGTACCCCACATCCAGTTATACCGGGCTTTGTCTTCATGGCTATAAATACAAATACCACTGTTTCCATTTTTATCGATCTTCCAGTCTATCTGCAATTCAAAATTGCCATATTCTTTGTCAGACACAATATCGCCGCCTGTTTTAGGCGCTCCACCTGGGTTGGTATCCAGGTACAAAGTACCATTAGCTGTCTTCCAGGCAGTACCTATGGATTTAGAGCCATAAGCATGCCAGCCGTCTGTAGATGTTCCGTCAAACAATAGCTTCCAACCGGCAGCTTTTTCCTTAGCTGTTAAAACGTTTGCTGCAACTTCAGGAACCGGAGCTGGTTTTGCCGGCTCTGGTTTAGGCTGCGGAGCAGGCGGTGTCGGCTTTGGAGCCGGCGTAGTAGTTGGCGGCGGATTTTTTGTAGGCTTGGGCGTACAGGAATAGACAGCAAACGCCGAAGCAGCCACAAAGGCTAATGATGCAAATTTCTTCATATAGATTTCTTAATTAATAAACGCAACGATCAATACCTGCTATTAACACAGGCAATCTCCTCATCTAAACAATTAGTGAACAACTATTTCTTTAATAAAAGAATATAGGCCACCATATCCTTAGCTTCCTGCTCGGTAACATTTGGATGCGGCGTCATAGGCACTTCGCCCCAAACACCGGAGCCACCCTCAATCACCTTTTTAGCCAGCTTGCTGATAGTAGCTTCATCAGCCCCTGCATATTTATTAGCCACTTCACGGTAACCAGGCCCGGTAAGCTTTTCATCAATTTTATGACAGGTAGGACATTGATACTTACCAGTCAATTCTAATCCTTTTTGATACACCGGATTGGAAGAAAGATCTGATGATGAAGCAGTTTCAGAAGTAGACGATGTAGAAGTAGATCCTGCATCCGCCTTCTTTTCAGCATCACCTCCGCCGCAGGCAGCAATTACAGATAAAACAGCTAACGAGAGTATAATTTTTTTCATGTGTATGTTTTTATTGATTTTAGTCACATGTAATTCTGCATAAAAATTTTCGTCGTTTTCCTTAAAATTACTTGAAAATATTTATGCCTTATTTCATATAATATATTTGTAGCTAAAGTATTAATTATTGTTCAAGCCCTAATACTTTTTTATTAAAATCAGTATTGGTAGCAGTTGCAGCAAAGTCATCAAAAGCCTTGTCTGTCACCCTGATAATATGCTTTTTAATAAATTCGGCTCCTTCAGTAGCGCCATCTTCAGGATGCTTTAAGCAGCACTCCCACTCCATTACAGCCCATCCTTTGTAATCGTATTCTGCGAGTTTAGAGAAGATCGTTTTAAAATCTACCTGTCCATCACCCGGACTACGATATCTTCCCGCTCTTTTCAGCCAGCTTTGATAGCCACCAAATGTGCCCTGCTTGCCGGTTGCATTAAACTCCGCATCTTTTACATGGAAAGCGCGGATACGCTCATGGTAAAAATCGATGTACTGAATATAGTCAAGGCATTGCAAAACAAAATGAGAGGGGTCGTATAATAAACAAGCCCGGCTATGATTGTTTACTTTTTCGAGAAACATTTCATAAGTCTCTCCGTCAAATAGATCTTCTCCGGGATGGATCTCATAGCAAACGTCTACTCCACATTCATCAAAATAATTTAGGATGGGTGTCCAGCGTTTGGCCAGTTCGGTAAACCCTTCGTCTACCAACCCTGCTGGTCTCTGTGGCCACGGATGAAATGTATGCCAGAGTAACGATCCGCTAAAAGTAGCATGCGCATTCAGCCCCAGGTTTTGAGAAGCTTTTGCTGCATATTTCAATTGTTGCACCGCCCACTCTGTTCTGGCTTTAGAATTACCTCTCACCTCTTGGGGTGCAAAGCCGTCAAAAAGATCGTCGTAAGCTGGGTGAACTGCAACCAGCTGGCCCTGTAAATGCGTAGATAGCTCAGAGATATGTAATCCGCAGGATAAAGCAAGTCCCGCTATTTCATCAGCATAGGTTTTACTTTCTGCAGCTAACTTTAAATCAAAAATATTCGGATCGCCGGTCGGGATCTGCACTCCTACAAATCCTTTTTCTGCCGCCCAAAGGCAAATAGATTCAAAATTATTAAACGGCGGCTTATCGCCTAAAAACTGTGCGAGAAATATACCCGGACCTTTAAGAGTTGTCATGCAATGCGTTTTTAGATTAAAGGATAAATCTATAAAAATTATTCCGATTAACAGAACTAAAAAGATATTTTAAGAAGTACTGCAATACCGATCCGCAACTGCTAACAAGTGGCGCACTATCAATAAATGCGATACATTAATCGTTCAGCTAGCTGTAAACTGGTACTGTAGAACTTTATAACCCTGTAACACTTCGGTCAGCAAGATATTACAGTACTGAAAAAACAAATGTTAATACAAATTAAAGCACCTGGTTCTTTAATAAGTCCTCAAAAACATCCCGGCGACGAATCAGGCGAGGCTGCCCGTTTTCCACCAGCACTTCTGCGGGTTTAAACCTTGAGTTATAATTGCTCGACATTTCAAAACCATACGCTCCTGCATTATAAAATACTAACAGATCGCTTTCGCGTATTTCTGGTAAAGGGCGCGACCAGGCAAACGTATCTGTTTCACAAATATTTCCTGTTATTGTATATTCTTTTATGGCACCCTCGGGATGAGTTAAATTTTGGATGCGGTGATAGGCATCATAGAACATAGGACGTATGAGGTGATTGAAGCCGCTGTTTACACCTGCAAAAGTAGTAGCCGATGTTTCCTTCAATACATTTACCTGTGTTATAAAATAGCCGCTCTCACTAACCAGGAACTTGCCGGGTTCAAACCATATCTGCAGATCTTTAGTCAATTCATTCGATTCGAAAGTATGCAATACTTTTTCAGCCAGCTCTTCTACATTAATAAAAGGATCATCTTCTTTGTAGGCTACTTTAAAACCACCGCCTAAATCGATTGATTTTAGATGAGGAAAATGAGGAATGATATCAAACAACACTTCTATCCCTTTCACAAAAACATCCGGATCCTTAATATCGCTTCCTGTATGGATATGCAGGTTAGTGATCTGGATCTGGTTTTCATTAACTACACTTACCAGTTCTTCCAGCTGATCTACCGGTATACCGAATTTACTTTTATCATGCCCGGTAGATATTTTCAGGTTTCCGCCCGCCATAATATTAGGTCTCAAACGAACACCTACAGGGTAGCTATTGCCAAATCTTTTTCCGAATTTTTCGAGATTAGACAGGCTGTCTATATTGATAATTACGCCCAACGATTGCGCTTCCTCTATTTCGGCAAAAGCGATACCATTGCTGGTATATAATATGTTTTGCGGTTCAAAACCTGCATACAGCGCCAACTTCACTTCATTGATCGAGCTACAATCTACATTACAGCCCTCTGCCTTTAAAACCTTTAAGATATTAATATTGGTAAGCGACTTACAGGCATAAAAAAAACGCACTTTATCACTTTGAAATGCAGTGGTGAGTCTCTTATATTGGGTTACAATCTTATCCGCGTTATATACGTATAACGGAGTACCGTATTCACTTGCTATTTCGTTTAGTTGCTCCAGGCTTAGTTCATTCCCCATAATATCAGGTATAAAAAAAGCAGTACTTATACTGCCTGATTAAATATGATTAAATGTTATTAATATCATTAGTATACAGGCTCATCATCTTCGTCCTTTTTCTCTTCCTCGTTGGTTTCCTCATCCTTGGCTTCGCTTCCCGGAATCTCTTCCGTTACCTGCTTCTTTTCATCATCAAAAGCCACTTCCTCTTCACCAGGTGCTTCGGCACCATCCGTCATTATTTCATCATCCGCAGTCTCAACAACATCCAGCTCATCACCCCCTTCGGTTAGTGGTCCTTCACTTATTTCCGTTTGGTTGATCATAGTTGTATTTTCAATTAGTTCACCGTTTTCAGATATGGCTAAAGGATTTCCATTTTCATCCACCAAATCCCCATCATTAACAGTAGTTCCGTTTACAATGGAAGTAGGTTCTATCATCTGCTCAGCCAATACCTCTTTAATTTTGGGTAACTCATCAGATGAATTAATACCAAAATAATCCATAAAGGATTTAGAAGTGCCATATACCAATGGATGCCCTGGAAGCTTTTCATTGCGACCACTTATTATGATCAGCTCTTTTTCAAGCAATTTCTGTATCGCATAATCGGCGCTCACTCCACGAATCGCTTCTACTTCACCTTTGGTCACCGGTTGTTTATATGCCACAATGGCCAGGGTTTCCAGAGCTGCTGCAGACAGGCGTTTCATAAACTTATCGCCGTTTAGCTGGGCAATGGTTTTGTGATATTCCTTTTTAGTTAAAAACTGCCAGCCACCGCCACTTTGTACTATTTCAAAAGGATAAAACTCTGAAACATATTTTTCTTTCACGCCATCTACCGCTGCTTCCACCTGGTCGAGGGTTATTTTATCTTCCATAAACCCAAAAGCACTGTTCAACAAATCAGTAACCTCTAAAGAAGATAGAGGCTTTTCACTTGCAAAAATCAGTGCTTCAATATGTGGAATTAACTCGGCTATCTCCATAATTAATGTTTAAAGTTAGAAGATTTAAAATTTAAAGTTGCTTTACAGCCAACCTTTAAAACCTCAAACTTTGAACTTTGAATTAGTATTAACCCTGTAATGCTGCGGCACCACTTACAATCTCGGTAAGTTCGGTAGTGATTGCAGCTTGTCTTGCACGGTTATAAGACAGTTTCAACCCCTTTAACATTTCATTGGCGTTTTCGCTTGCTTTGTCCATCGATGTCATACGGGCGCCATGCTCTGAAGCATGTGAGTCCAACACAGCCTTATATAGCTGTGTATTTAATATTTTGGGCATCAGCTCAGCAATCAGCTCCGCCTTATTAGGATCAAAAATGAAATCAGCTTTAGAACCACCTTTTTTATTCTCAACTTTGGGAACCGGCAGGAATTGCTCTGCAGTAAATACCTGCGTAGCGGCATTCTTAAACTGGCTGTAAACAATCTCGATAGCGTCAAATTGCTTTTCCTCATAAGCTTTCATAGCTGCCTGGGAAATCTTCTGTACATTATCAAAGCTCAATTGTAAAAAAATATCTTTATGCTCCGCACTTGTATTGTACCCGAATTTAGTTAAGGCTTCATATCCCTTCTTACCCAGGTTCCAAACAGTCACATTACCTTTATCAAATTGAGATTGATATTTTTCCCTGATCACATTGCGGGTCAGCTTTACAACGTTTGAGTTAAAAGCCCCAGCCAGTCCACGGTCACTGGTAATTACAATCAGCAACACTTTTTCTACAGGGCGCTCTTCAGCTAAAGCCATTTTAAGTTCGCCATCGCTGTTGCTCACAATATTGCTTAACACATCCTGCAATTTTTGCGCGTAAGGGCGCATTTGCACAATTGAATCCTGTGCACGACGGAACTTGGCAGCACTCACCATTTTCATGGCTTTTGTAATTTGCTGCATGCTCTGCACAGATGATATACGACTACGAACTTCTTTTAACTGGCCTGCCATTCTTAGAATTGTTGGTTTTCAGGGCGCAAAAGTACGATCAAAACCCCAATTTTCAATATATAAATAAAATATGTGGAAAAGGCTCCTATCAACACATGAAAGATAAAGCTTTACGCTCCAATACATCTCCTAACTATATAAATATCAATTATTTACAAAAACACTAATAAGCTTTGGCGTGATATAACTATGCTATCGCCTGAATTTTGGCACAGGTCGTTCTCTTTTAGGCACACTTCCTTTAATATGTAGCGGATGGATGTCAAAACTTAAACTAATATTGTGAAAATAATGTTTCGAATTCAATGAAATTATTCCAGGTCTGTATATAAGGCTGGTACTCAAAAAATTGTTTAGCCTGACTTGAACACCCAAATTGGGACCTACAACAAGGTCATTCTTTTGATAACTTGAGTCTTTTCCTAAGTCTGTTGGCTTCAACCAAATATCTTTAAGTATATACCTATACCTGGATAATCCTATCCCTCCAAGTAGTTTAATATTTCGATGAATACTCTTATTGTAAAGGAAATCGAAAGCCAGGTTTTCGACATGTTGTCGACTTGACTGGTACTCTTTTGTCTGAACTAATTCTGGATCCATATTAAACTGGTAGGTTGCTCCAAATGAAACGGCGTCCTTACCCAAACTCCTGTACAAGGAAGCACCGATGCCCAAAATACGAGTCCTGTTCACCTTTCTATTTCGAAAATGGCTGTAATCAAAATACTGTGTATTGTATACAAGGGGCAGCGAAATGGCGAAACCTGTTTTTCCTTTGTACGATTGAGATTGGGAATGTAATACTGAAGTGGAGAGTAACACGAGTAGTGAAAAAATGGTCTTTCTCATATAAAGCATTTAGTATTCAGACGAATGTCCATCTGATAATGCAACTATATTAAAAAAAAATGCTATCAACAAGCCCCAATTTCCTTGAACAATCGATTAAAATACATTGTAGTGCTTATGCAGCTTTCAAACGCTGCATTTTAATGCGCCTGAACATGCTGACTATCGATCCTATTACCAGGAATATAACGCCTCCCCATACGAGGTTAATATAGGGGAATTTATAAGCTTTAAGCGTAAGGTATTCCAAAACATCGTCAGACTCCTTCACTCCCAAAGTAATTTTGTCACCCCCCACATCATCCAGTTTTAATACCAGCCCCTGCGAAGTGATGGTATCCAGGTTTTGATATAAGGTATTACCCTGATTGCGTATCATTAACAGGTCTGCACTGTAAGACGGGCCGTTTAGCTGCTGCACTTTTACAGAAGCTGTATAACCGGTATCTGTTTTTGAAAAACCGGCTACCGGCAAATTATCTTTTGCAGCCAGTTTCTCAACAATGATATAACCTTTACTGTAAAACACCGTATCATTTAAATGAACCGTATTCGGCTTGAAGCTAACAGTATCGCTCTTGCCATCAGGTTTGTAGAAGGAAGACACATAGGTAAATACATCATGGTCCCAATAATGCTTGCTCGACGGATTGGCCATCAGGCCTTCATTACCCTTATAGTTTACAAATGCGTCAGGTAACAATGTAAATTCTTCGTTGGTCTTCTTAGACTTAAAATGTACCTTAAAATAAGTTTGTTCTTTTTTAGGATGCGCCGAATCACCTACATAAGTAACCATATAGTTATTCATCTGCATCGGTACACCTTTTACAAGCGTCAGGTTTTCTCCTGTTTTTTCTTTGCTATCCTCTCCAAACGGAACAGCGATCCCGCTGGTATTCCAGGAAAGTATTTCTTTTTTGGATGAGGATAAGATCATCCCCACCAGCATCAATCCAAAACCAAAGTGAGCAATAGAACCGCCACTATTCTTCAATTTTCCGTTCAGCCCCACCCATATATATGACGCATTAGCTATTGTAGCGTAAACCGTAGCCACTAAAGCCAGCCATATATTGATCAGGAAGCCCATGCCATGTGTATCATAATTGATTTTTACGAACACGAGGATAAATGTAGCCACCAAAGCACTGATGATAGTAGGTACCAATATCTTATTCCAGAAAAACTTTGTATCAGTAGCCTTATACTTCAGGTATTGCGTAATTGCCGTAAGAATACCAATAACAAAGGCAATCAGCACCTGGATCTTATTATAATTAAATTCGTCATTCTCGCCGGGCGCTTTGTTCGAATTGAACAGCTTGTTAAATACCGGTAACGAGGTCTGGAAGATGATGATCATTGCTGCCAGGAAAAACACCAGAGATCCTATAAACATCCAGAACTCCCTTGATGATACATTCTCTTCTTTCTTAATAGACGGCACTTGTTTATTCAGCAACACGATGAAAGTGATCACGCCACCTAATATGACATATAAAGGGAATCCGGGTATTTTTTCTGCAAGGAAATAGGTTGCCAGGGACAGTACGGTGGTTACACCTGCAATAATCAATCTTTGTTGATTGGTAGATGCGGCAAAAAACGGAGGTAGCCAAACAAATACGATCAGGAAAAGAAACAACTGGCCATTCATACCAATGTCCGCAAAGGCATGTACGGAAGAATCTCCAAGTACGCCGCTTTTGGTAAGGAAAGTGGAGTACACAATAAATACAAAAGACAGGGCAAGAAACAGGAATGAAGATCTTAACGAGTAGCCACTATGCTTAAATATAAGCATGGTGTGCAGCCCCGAGACCATGATCATCCACGGCACCAGGGAAGCATTTTCCACGGGATCCCAGGCCCAATAGCCGCCAAAGTTCAGGGATTCATAAGCCCATTTAGCCCCCATCATTATGCCCAATCCCAGGAAAGCCACCGAAAATAAGGTCCATGGAATAGCACGGGTTACCCAGCCTTTAATGTCTTTGGTCCAGATGCCTGCCATTGCAAAAGCAAAAGGTATCAAAGTAGATGCAAAACCCAGGAATAATATAGGCGGATGGATCACCATCCAATAATTCTGTAGTAATGGATTGAGGTCATTTCCATCTGTCACCATCGACAGGTAGTCGGGGCGCAACGGTTGAGAAAGATCAAAATTAATATGCATACCCGGCGCTTCGTTCAGCACACCGGAATCTCTTAGTAAAATAAAAGGATTGGAGCCGATCTTCACATCGAAGATGTAAATACCAATTACCATAGTTGCCAAGAAGAACTGGGCAAAGCTCACCACCGACATTACCGGCGCTTCCCATTGCTTTTCTCTTTTAATAATAATAACCCCTAAAACACAGTGCCAGAAAGCCCATAAAAGGGTACTCCCCTCCTGCCCTTCCCAAAAAGCACTCATGATATACTTGAACTCAAGGGAGAGACTGGTATGTTGCCAGGCGTATTTATATTCAAATAAATGATGATAAAGTATATGTAAGAGCGCGGCAAAAATGATCAGTATCGATGCTACTTCAGTCAGAAAAGCAATTCGGCCCAGCTTCAACCAGCCAGCCTTGGCATCAGGCGTGGCCTGCACTGCTTTGAAATACGCGAATGCTGCCGTAAGCGAAGCAACCAAAGAAACTAAAATAAATAAATGTCCCACCTGACCGGGCAAAAGATGCTCGCCTGCGTACTCCATAAATATTACTGTTTAACTGTAGAAACCCGGGCTACTGTATTGTTGTAGGTTGAATCTTTCTTATTTCCGGGATGCTTGGAAGGATCCTGATCCTTGTATTTACTGGGGCATTTGGTTTGAATACTCTGGCAAACAAACTGGCCCTCCTCATATTTCCCTTTCATTACCAGCCTTTCACTCAATTCAAAATTCTCAGGCTTGGGGCTATGATAAATTACTTTTACTTTATCGCCCAAAGTGTCAATGGCAGTAAAGGTTAAATAGTTTGGGTTTTTAATAGCATCGTACTCCATCGGCTCCGATTTATCCCATTTAGCCATCAGGTGTACAAATTTTCCCGGTTTAGACCTTGCAATAGCTACAGTGTCGTAAGTAGTTGTTGTTTGTAAAAAGCTAACTAAGACCGCTATGGCAGCAGCAGTTAAAACCAATAGAATAATATGAATTTTCTTCATTCTCTGCTGAAAATTTTGTGCAAAATTAAGACAAATAACCCGCTTATGCTACACTAACAACGCCATATCTGTTTTGTTGACCCAAAGCAAAATTTATTTTCGGCGAAGGCATTTTACAGCAAATTCTTCATTTTCATTGATATACCATGCTTCAGCCAAGAAAGAAATAATAACATTCTGCATGACAGTAGGTGCAGGCTGGCCTTCTTGACTTCTATATTCTTTTCTACTCCGCTGTTAACCACAACAACAAAAAACTAACAATCGTTAGTTTTTAAACAAAAATCCTTTACTTCGCTTAAATTAGATCAACAAAAGAAAAAGACCTTGTATCCTATTCAATCAAAGATCAATACACAATCGACTGATTTTACAGCTAATAAACAGTCTTATCAACCCATATTAGAGCAGTGGCGGCAGCGCATGGATGCTGTAGTACATCCTTCGCCCAATAAATCCATTGAGAAGCATAAGCAAAGGGGCAAACTGCTGGCTCGCGAAAGGATCAATCAGTTACTCGACGCCAATACTCCTTTCCTGGAATTATCACCCATGGCTGCTAATGGTGTTCATGAAGATCAGTTCCCTTCTGCCGGGATTGTAACGGGCATTGGTGTAGTGCATGGCCGGGAAGTAATGATCATTGCCAACGATGCCACTGTAAAAGGCGGCACCTACATGCAATACACGATTAAAAAGCATGTAAGAGCCCAGGAAATAGCTTTTGAAAATCATTTACCCTGCATTTATATGGTGGACTCCGGCGGCGCATTCCTGCCAGAGCAGGATAAGGTGTTCCCCGACCGGCACGACTTCGGCCGTTTCTTTTATAACCAGGCGCGGATGTCGGGTTTGGGTATTCCTCAAATTGCCATCGTAATGGGATCCTGCACCGCAGGGGGGGCTTATGTCCCCGCGATGTGTGATGAAACCATCATTGTGCGCAACCAGGGTACGATCTTCATAGGCGGTCCGCCACTGGTAAAAGCAGCTACCGGCGAAGAGGTAACTGCTGAAGAGCTCGGTGGCGCAGAAGTGCATACATCTATTTCCGGTGTCGCCGATCATATTGCTGAAAATGATGCACATGCCATAGCGATCTGTCGCAACCTTGTGCAGACTTTTAAACCTGCGGAAAAGCAACTATTAGATGTAAAGCCGATAGAATCTCCACTTTACGAAGCCGAAGAACTGTATGGAATTGTTCAGCCCGATCTAAAAAAACCAGTCGATCCGAAAGAGATTATTGCCAGGCTGGTTGATGGAAGCCGCTTCCATGAATTTAAAGAGAAGTATGCTCCTACCCTGGTTACCGGGTTTGCGCATATCATGGGGTTTCCTGTTGGCATTATAGCCAACAATGGTGTGCTGTTTGGGGAGTCAGCTTTAAAAGGGGCTCATTTTGTAGAACTCTGTACTTCACGTAATACCCCGATCCTGTTTCTGCAAAACATTACGGGTTTCATTGTAGGTAAAGAGTATGAGAGAAAAGGCATTGCCCGAGACGGCGCTAAAATGGTGCACGCGGTGGCCAACGCGAACGTGCCTAAGTTTACAGTGGTGATTGGCGGATCTTTTGGTGCCGGTAACTACGCAATGTGCGGCAGAGCTTATGACCCCCGTTTTCTTTTTATGTGGCCTCACGCTAAAATATCGGTAATGGGTGGCGAACAGGCGGCAGGCGTACTGGTATCGGTAAAAGAAGAGCAGTTAAAAGCACAGGGCAAAGAGCTGGCAGACAGCGATCGTGAAGCCTTGCGCTCATCGATCCTAAATAAATACGAAGAAGAAGGTTCCGCTTATTACAGTACGGCACGGCTTTGGGATGATGGTATTATTGATCCTGCGGAAACCCGAAACATCATCGCCATGGGCATTGCGACTTCTATGAACAGGAAATGGGCGGATACCAGGTATGGAGTGTTCAGGATGTAGGGGATAGTAGATGACTGTTGACAGGTAACAGAACAACTGAGCCACCAGGGTCTACGTCCCATAGGGACGAAATATGGGTAGCAAATAAACAACAATTCAAACAAGTCCTGTAGGGACGACACCATGGCCAATACATATACGCAAATACACGTTCAGTTTGTATTCGTTGTCAAATACAGGGCAGGTTTAATACAACCGAATTGGAAAGACAACCTATATAAATACATTACAGGTATTCTGCAAGCTAATAATCATAAGATGATTGTTATAAATGGTGTTGCAGATCATATTCATTTGCTGGTCGGCTTAAGACCTGCTCAATCTATTTCAGATCTTATGCAAGATGTAAAAGGAGGATCGTCAAAATGGATTAATGATAACAAATTAGTACAAGGAAAATTTGAATGGCAGGAAGGTTATGGCGCTTTTTCCTATAGCAAGTCACAATTACCTGCAGTAATCAATTACATACAAAACCAGGAAGGGCATCATCAGAAAAAAAATTTCATGAAGAGTACCTGGACTTCCTGCAGGAATTTGAAGTAGAGTATGACGAAAGATATGTTTTTAGAGATTATTATAAGTGCCGTCCCTACGGGACTCAGAAAGATTTTTCTATACATTTTTATCGATGTATCGTTCCTAACGGAACTTAATAATCAACATACGAACAATTAACTATAAACAATGAACTACCTCCCATGAACTATACAACCCTCGAAATAGAACACAATTACCAGGTAAGCACCATCTGGCTCAACCGGCCTGATGTAAGAAATGCTTTTAACGAAGTAATGATAGCGGAATTAATCACTGCTTTTAAAGAAGAAGGGCAGAGAGCCGATATCAGAGCCATCGTATTGCGTGGTCGCGGAAAAGTATTTTGTGCCGGTGCCGACTTAAATTGGATGCGGGACGTTGCACAATACGGTTATGAACAGAATTACAAGGAGAGCCTGCAGCTGGCCAATTGCTTCCACACTATTTACACCTGTCCTAAGCCTACGCTGGCTATTGTACATGGAGCAGCAATGGGAGGCGCTAATGGTCTGCTGGCAGCATGTGATTTCGCCTTCTGCGAAGCAGATACTATTTTCTCTTTATCAGAAGTTAAGATCGGTATAATACCTTCCTGTATCGCTCCTTATATTATTAAGCGTATAGGGGAATATCCTTCCAGGGAATTAATGCTTACCGGGCAACGCATACATGGGCAGGAAGCCGAGAGTCTGAAACTGGTTAATCGTTGCTTTAGCGATATACATGCGACAGAAGCTCACCTGCAGGCTACTCTACAGTTATTATTAACCAGCGGACCACAGGCGATCAGCCATTGTAAGAACCTGATCGATACGGTTGTCAATAAGATCTCTCAGGCGGAGGCATTGGACTATACTGCAAAGATGATCGCTGAAATACGCGCTTCGGCAGAAGGCCAGGAAGGCATGACGGCTTTCCTGGAAAAAAGAAAACCTAATTGGATTGAATAACGCAGATATTATGATCAAAAAAATACTGATTGCTAACAGGGGTGAAATAGCATTGAGAGTACAACGTACTGCACGAAAATTGGGTATTGCTACGGTTGCTGTTTATAATAGCGTCGATGCTGGGTCAGCATTTGTGAAGCAGGCCGACCAGGCGGTATTGTTACCAGGCGCTCAGCTAAGTGATACCTATCTCAATATGGAAGCTACTATTGCGGCTGCCCTAAAAACGGGGGCAGATGCCATACATCCCGGTTACGGTTTTCTTTCTGAAAATGCTGCTTTCGTGGAAGCCTGCACAAAAGCAGGGCTTATTTTTATCGGCCCATCAGCAGCGGCAATGCGGTCAATGGGTAATAAAATTGCAGCCAGGGATAGCGCTACCCAGGCCGGTGTACCGGTTACGCCAGGGATAACCGGTACCTCTGAAGAATTACTAAAGAGCTATAACAGCATCGGGTTCCCTATTCTGATTAAAGCGGCGGCCGGAGGCGGTGGTAAAGGCATGCGTGTAGTAGAACAGGAAAGTGATTTTCCATTAGCGCTGGAAGCTACGGCGCGGGAAGCGAAAAGCTATTTTGGCGACAGTACGGTTTATATTGAAAAATATATTGCAAAGCCCAGGCATATTGAAGTACAGGTGCTCGGTGATCAGCAGGGCAAGTTGCTTCACTTATATGAAAGGGAATGTTCTTTGCAACGCCGGCATCAGAAAATTATTGAAGAAGCGCCCTCCGCAACGCTTTCAATTGAAGTGCGCGAACGAATTTGTGCTGCCGCTGTTGCGTTAGCACAATCGATAGGTTATTACAGCGCGGGTACCATGGAATTCCTGGTTGATGAGCGCCTGAATTTCTATTTCCTGGAAATGAACACCCGTATACAGGTAGAGCATCCCGTTACGGAACTAACTACGGGCGTAGATATAGTAGAGCAACAAATCAAAATAGCCAATGGCGGGCCTCTATCATTCAATCAGTCTGATGTAGTTCAAACTGGTCATGCGATAGAATGCCGCATTTATGCAGAAGATCCTGAACAGCATTTCCTCCCTTCCCCGGGTGTATTAAAATACTACCAGGAACCCCGCCTGGAAACTTCTTCGCCTCCAATTACTATATTATCGCCTCAGGCTTTATTGAGAATAGACGGCATGCAGCTACAAACCGGTGATATCATTTCAGGCGATTTTGATCCAATGATCAGCAAAGTGATTGTTTGGGCGCCCGACCGGGAGGAAGCAAGACACACTATGCTTTATGCCTTACAGCAGTACTCCGTTAAAGGCATCCGGACGAATATTGATTTTCTGTCGGGCCTCTTGCAGCATACCGATTATATAGAGAACAGGATATCTACCAAATACATCGATCAACATCTGGAAACTATCATAGAACAATTCGAACATAAAAAGAAACAAGTTAATATCACGGTTCTATTAGCCGCAGCTTTAGCGGTAAGCCTGAGTACCCATGACAACGATCAACCGGAAAATATCTGGCAAGCCATTGGCTACTGGCGGCATAGTCGCGTAATGGACTTACTAGTTAACGGAGGAAGCGTATCTATTGATTTGATCAAAACCGAACCACTCCAATTTCAATACAGCGCAAAAAATCATCAGGCGGCAATCAGGCATATCAATGGGATTAATTATGTGCTCACCTTAGATGGCACAGATCATATAGTCGCCATCTATAAAAGGAAAATTGGCACTTATGAGATCACCCTGAATGGCTTTACACATATTGTAGTCAGGCCCGACATGTCTCATGTTGACAGTGAGGTTTTCGAAGCTAATTCGGGCACAGCAACAAAAGCTGGCAATATTACCTCCCCCATGCCGGGTAAAGTAATCAAAATACATGTAAAGGCAGGTGATGCCGTAAAGAGAGGCGATTTGTTATTAGTAGTGGAAGCAATGAAAATGGAAAATAATATCATCAGCTTATCTGATGCGATTGTAGAAGAGGTCCTGGTAAAAGAAGGCGACAAAGTAGATACAACTATAAAGCTGGTTCAGCTATCGGGGCAGTAAAGACATCTTAAGAAATAGTCAGAAATGAATAAGCTACCTATTTTTTGATTTAATAAAAACAAGATTCTATATGGATTTTAATTTAAATGAAGAGCATGTACAATTGCGCAGCATGGTACGGGAGTTTGCAGAAAAGAAAATCAAACCGCTGGCACAGGAGCTGGATGAAAAGGAATCGTTCTCTTACGAGCTTACCCGGCAAATGGGTGAATTAGGATTGTTAGGCATTTACCTGCCGGAACAATATGGTGGCGCCGGCATGGACTACCTGGCCTATATCATCGCCGTAGAAGAGATTGCACGCGTAGATGGTTCGCAGGCCGCAACCCTTGCGGCGCATAACTCGCTGGGCATTGGTCCCATTTATAATTACGGTACAGAAGAACAGAAAATGAAATACCTGCCGCAGCTTTGCACCGGTAATGCTTTGTGGAGCTTTGGGCTGACAGAGCCTGAAGCCGGCAGTGACTCCCGGGCTTCTAAAACTACGGCACGCCTGGATGGAGACGAATGGATCATCAACGGCAGTAAGATCTTCATCACCAATGGATCGGTAGATATTAATATCGGAACCACTGTTCAGGCCGTTACCCATGAGTCTGCCGAAAAAAAAGAATTTACCACCATTATTGTTGAAAGAAATGCTCCGGGCTTTAGTCAACAGGCTATGCACGGTAAAATGATGTGGCGGGCCAGCGATACAGCACAACTATTTTTTGACGATTGTACAGTTCCTAAGGAGAACATGCTGGGAGAAACTGGTCAGGGTTCAAAGATCATGTTGCAAACACTGGATGCTGGCAGGCTCAGCATAGCAGCCATGGGACTGGGTTGCGCGCAGGGCGCCTACGAATTGGCTTTAACCTATGCACAGGAGCGCAAACAGTTTGGCAAAACGATAGCGCAGTTCCAGGCCATTTCCTTTAAACTGGCCGATATGGCTATGAAAATAGAACTGGCGCGAACTTTTTTATACAAAGCCTGTTGGTTAAAAGATACGAAACAACCTTTTACCAAAGAAGCGGCAATGGCGAAGCTATATTGCTCAGAAATTGCCAAAGAAGTAGCCGATGCTGCCGTGCAAATACATGGTGGTTATGGATTAATGAAAGAATATAATGTAGAAAGATTTTACCGGGACCAGCGGTTGCTTCAGATCGGTGAAGGAACTTCAGAAATACAACGTATGGTGATCGCCAAGCAGATAGGATGTTGAGAATAGTTGACTAGTTTAAAAGTTGATAGGCTTACAAATTGATCAGGTACAGTCTTGGGTTTAGTAATCAAGGAACAATGTTTCACACTATGAACAATTATCTATGAACCATGAAAAAATTAAAATAACCGAAAGCCCGCGCGATGCACAACAGGGCCTGCCCTTTACCATACGGGTAGAAAAGCGGGCTGCCTATATCAATGAATTAATGTTGGCCGGGTTTGATGTAATCGATTTTGGCAGCTTTGTATCGCCGAAGGCCGTACCGCAGATGGCGTATAGCAATGAAGTACTGGAGTTGATTGACAAATCTAAATCTGATACGCAACTGCTGGCTATCGTTGGAAATACCCGTGGAGCCGACGAAGCCTGTGCATCTGCCAAGCTTGACATAGTAGGCTTCCCCTACTCAATCAGCGATACTTTTCTACAAAAAAACATCAACTCATCCATTGAAAAGATAGACGAAACGGCTTATTCAATAGGAAAAATATGCAATGATCACAACAAAGCCTTCCGCGTTTTTGTAAGTATGGCTTTTGGCAATCCCTACGGGGATGACTGGAATATTGCGCTGGTAAGCGATTGCGTTAAGAAGCTTGCCAGTAGCGGTGTACAAACCATTACCCTGTCGGATACGATCGGATTGGCAACTGCAACATCTATTCATGAAATTTTTGAAACCATTATGCCTTTGTATCCCGATATAGAAATCGGGTTGCATATTCATACGCACCATCATAACTGGTGGGAGAAAATTAATGCGGCCTGGAAAGCCGGTTGCAGGAGCTATGATGGCGTTATCAATGGTATTGGCGGTTGTCCTATGACGGGCTACGAACTATTGGGTAACCTGAATACGCTCGATCTGCTATCATATTTTAAAGAAGAAAATATCGGGCATCACTTGAATGAGCTTTTAATAAAAGATATTGCCTTTAGATACGGAACATTCAACAACGAAAACACTTAGGGAGTAAATCAAAAAAATCACCATGAATAAAGTAGTGTCTAATGCCGAAGAAGCGATTAAAGGGATCAGGGATGGCATGACCCTTTTAGTAGGTGGATTTGGCCTTTGTGGTATACCGGAAAACAGTATCGCAGCCCTGGTAAACAGCGGCGTTAAAGACCTAACCTGTGTAAGCAATAATGCAGGCGTAGATGATTTCGGACTGGGTCTGCTCTTACAAAAAAGGAAGGTTAAAAAAATGATATCTTCCTATGTAGGTGAGAATGCAGAATTTGAAAGACAACTGCTCGCCGGCGAACTTGAAGTGGAATTAATACCACAGGGTACGCTGGCTGAGCGATGCAGGGCCGGTGGCGCGGGCATTCCAGCCTTCTACGTTCCTGCAGGCTATGGCACAGAAGTAGCCGAGGGTAAAGAGATCCGGGAATTTAATGGTAAGCCTCATTTATTAGAACATGCCATTACCGGCGACTTCGCCCTCATTAAAGCCTGGAAAGGCGATACGCATGGCAACCTGGTTTACAGGGCCACTGCTAATAATTTTAATCAACCAATGGCGATGGCTGGTAAGATCACCATTGCAGAAGTCGAAGAAATAGTACCCGCCGGCACCCTTGATCCTGCTCAGATCCATACAGCCGGTATTTTTATTCAACGGATTTTTGAAGGAAAGAATTATGAAAAAAGGATAGAGAAGCTGACGGAGAAGCAAGTAGGGAATAGTTAGTGGTTAGTAGGAAAAGGCTAAAGCCTACTATATTAAATTAACTGTAAAAAAATACCATTATGTTACAATTATCGCACAAAAACCTGCAGGTATATCAATACGCTCTAAAATTGGTAAAAGAAGTGTATCAGCATACCCAATCTTATCCTAAAGAGGAGCAATTTGTATTAGTAACCCAACTTCGAAGGGCCATCGTTTCAGTTTGCAGTAACCTTGCGGAAGGTGCTGCCAGATCTTCGAAACTGGAGAAGAAAAGATTTTATGAAATATCAAGAAGCTCCTTAGTAGAAGTAGATACACAGATTGAAATTTCTCTTATACTAGATTATCTATAAAAAAGACAAGCTTGTAAAATTGGAAGAATATCTGGAAGCTGTATTTAAAATGTTAAGTAAAATGATCGACAACCTTTCATCTGACATTTAACGTCACCCCTATTTCCTACTTCCTATTTTCCACTTACTAAAAAGATAAAATGGGCCTCACAAAAGAACAAATAGCACAACGCATAGCCAGGGAATTAAAGGACGGCTACTACGTAAACTTAGGTATTGGTATTCCCACCCTTGTTGCCAACTATATACCGGAAGGAATTGAAGTAGTATTACAATCAGAAAACGGTATGCTGGGCATGGGGGCTTTCCCCGAAAAAGGACATGCAGACCCTGACCTGATCAATGCGGGTAAGCAAACCGTGACAATACAGCCAGGAGGTGTATTCTTCGATTCGGCTACTTCCTTTGCTATGATCAGGGGCGGCCATGTAGATTTAACTGTTTTAGGAGCTTTTGAAGTAACTGACACGGGGGATATTGCCAGCTGGAAAATACCAGGTAAAATGGTAAAAGGGATGGGCGGCGCTATGGACCTGGTAGCGGCCGCGAAAAATATTATTGTCGCCATGCAACATACCAGTAAAGATGGCCAGTCAAAGCTTTTAAAAACATGTACTTTACCATTAACAGGAGTAGGTTGCGTAAAAAAAGTTGTTACGGATTTGGCGGTATTGGATATTACTGAAGAGGGCTTTGTATTGCTGGAAAGAGCACCAGGAGTAAGTGTGGAAGATATTCAAAAAGCTACGGAAGGACGTTTAACAATTAAGGGAGATATACCTGAGATGCGATTTTAAGCTTATTTAATAATTAGGGCTCCATGCTTTTTTTGAAAAGCCAGGGCACAATGATTAAAATTAAGTAGCCGTTTTCTGTTTACTTGGCCACATAGCGCCTGGCGGTTAAATTAAGCTATTTAAAATACAGGATATTGGCAACCTTCCGCTCCCCTTCATGATCCCATTTCCTGTTATCTGTTGGATAATTAACAACACCCTGATCCTTTATCCATAAGGTAGAAGAACCGCCGCCATCGAAATTAATGGCACTTACGCAGCCCAGCCAACGCATCACCTTAGTGAGCTCAAATAAATTCAAACCCTGCGAGTTAGCATTTCGTCCATCTACCACCAGCATAATCACATGCCCCTTTTTTGTAATGCCCATGCAGGTCCTTGGATGCCTGGCTGTATTAAAACTAACAGAGTCCAGCCTCTCGTCCTGCCGGTTAAAAATAAGTAACGGACCGTTCAGCATCACATCCGGTTCCTTCAACCATTCTTCCCAATTTACCAGGCCATCCCATTTTTTAACTTCCGGAAGGCCATTGCTTCCTACAACTACTGCTGCTTTTTGGTGAAAATCGGGTTTTTCGTTAGCCGCTTTGCGATTTACATTAATAATCTTCCCCTGCACCTTGGTAAAATCAACCGCTCCCCCATTCTTAACATCAAAAAAATTACCGTTTATAGCAGCGACAGGTTTCACTTCACCGGCGAAATCACTAACGGTTCTCAGCTTTTGAGGTTCTGCGCCCACATGAAAGGTATGCCGCCTGCTTTTTTTAACCAACACATAACTGATATGCTGATTAGCACTAAAAAGATTCTTACTTCTGAAATGATACTGGTATAATTTGGCCTTCCGGTCAATTTTCTTTGTTTTCCAGCTGGCGCTGGCAAAACTTACAGAATCATAATACTGGGCACTCGTTAAAGTGGTGATCAACAACAGGCTCAACAAGCCAATAATAGATTTCATGCTGCTAATTTAGTGTGTTTAGGGGTAAAGCAGGTAGATAGTATCTGCGACAGCATATTGCTACTTTTGTTAGCCATATACTGTGTTTTTTCGAAAATACGATCGTTCTTTATGTAGTTTTACTAAGTTACGCATCATAATATTCATTACAGGCCAGGGCATTTAACCAAAAAACAATAAGCAGTTTTCCCGAAATCAGCTGGTAAAAATAAAAAACAGATGAAAGTTGCCTATTGTGATGCATTTACGTCTTAGTATCGCGGCGGATATGGATACCGGCAAAAGCCGGGATTTTCATCAATCAGTCGAAAAAAAATAAACGAATGAAAATTCTACGAATAACAGCTGTTTTGGCAGTTTTAATTATTGTACTCCAGATGAGAACCAATGCACAGGTGAAAAATTATGATGCCGATTGGAAAATAGTAGAAGATCATATTAAAAAGGGTCTGCCCGCTTCGGCACTTGAAGCGGTAAAAAAAATATATACCAGTGCAAAAACGGAAAAACAGGATGCCCAGCTGGTAAAGGCTATTGTTTACATGACCCAACTGCAGCAGGAAAACCGGGAAGAAAACCCGGCTCAACGTATCAAGGAAGTGGAGGCAGAAATACTTCACGTTAAAGAACCTGTAGCATCTCTGCTCAATAGCTACCTGGCTGGAATTTACCAGCAGTATTTTTCGATGAACCGGTATAAATTATATAACAGAACCAATACCGAAGGTTTTAAAAAAGAAGATATTGCCACCTGGACAATTGATGATTTTCATAAAAAGATTGGCGGGCTCTACCTGCTCTCCCTCAATAATAAAGAACTACTGCAAAAAACAAAACTAGCAACATACGATGCGATCATTATAAAAGGAAACACCCGGCCCCTGCGCCCTACACTGTTCGATCTGCTGGCGCACCAGGCACTCCAATATTTTAAAAATGATGAGCGGGATATCAGTAAACCGGCATACCGTTTTGAGATCGACGACCCCCAGGTATTTAGCCCGGCTGCTACGTTTGCAAATATTCATTTCTCTACACAGGATTCTTTATCGCTTCAGCACAAAGCATTAATCGTCTTCCAGGACTTAATAAAATTCCATCTAAACGATACAGACCCCAATGCGCTAATTGATGCAGATATCGAACGGTTGCAATACGTTTACTCAAAGATGTTGATGAAACCTTCTTCTGCGACCGGCAAATCCATGGAGGATACCAAGGAACTGGAAGGGAAAGAACTACTCTACTATAACGCGCTCCTGCAGCTCATATCAAAATACAACAACGCTCCTGAAGTTAACCAGGCCCGTTATTTATTAGCCACCATACATCAGCAAAAAGGCAGTCAGTATGACCCTAACGGAGATACTACTTATCGCTACGAGCTGGTAAAAGCCAAAGAGCTCACTGATAAAATACTGGAGCAAAAAAAGGAAAATGAAGGCTGGGTAAATGCCTACAACCTGAATAAAGAATTGGTTCAACCCTATTTTTTATTCCAGACAGAGCGGGTGAATATCCCCAACGAACCTTTCAGAGTATTGGTGAACTTCAAAAATGTAAGCACACTTTACTGGCGCATCATACCTGCTACAGCAACATTAAAAAAGATAGTTAACAACGAACGGGGGGATAACAATTACTGGAGTCAACTTTTGTCAGCTGCCTCTAAAAAAGCATGGGAACAGGTATTGCCGGTCAACAGCGATCTTCAAACGCATGCCGCAGAAATTAAAGTAGATGGCTTGCCTGTTGGGGAATATTTTATTGTAGCATCTGTAAATAAAGACTTTTCAACCACCAACAATATACTGGCAGCACGCCTCACTTATATCTCCAATATTAGTTACGTTAACAGGAACACAGATTTTTTTGTGCTGAACAGGAATACCGGCCAACCTTTATCTAACGCTACCGTTCAGACCTACAAAAAAATATACGACTATAAAACTTATACATACACCAAACAAAAAACGGAAGCATATACTGCTGATCATAATGGATACCTCAGGCTTAGCGATGCGGCTATTAAAGAGCAAGGTGGTTCCAATCTTTTATTCGAAATAAAACATGCGAATGACCAGCTGTTCATAGAGGATGAAGTGTATTACTACTTTAACGCCTTAAATACACAAAACGATAAAAAAATAAGGACATCGGTGTTTCTCTTTACAGACAGGAGCATATATCGCCCCGGGCAAACGATTTATTTCAAAGGAGTTGTAGTCAACAGAAAAGCAGACTTGTCTGCCCCCTCCATCCAGGCTGATTATAAAACTACGCTTACGCTTACCGATGCTAATGGCCAGAAAGTAAGCGACCTGCAAGTGAGCACCAATGAATATGGCTCTTTCAATGGAAAATTTGTACTACCGCAAACAGGATTAAATGGCGTTTATAATTTGAATACGTCAGACGGAACCGGTAATATCAGTATTCGCATGGAAGAATATAAGCGCCCAAAATTCTACGTAGATTTTGAAAAAGTGAAAGATGCTTATAAGGTAAACGAAGACGTAAAAATAACAGGATATGCCAAAGCCTATGCGGGTAATAATATCGACGGAGCAAAGGTAAAATACCGTGTCGTTCGTGAAGTCCGCTTCCCTTATCCATGGTTATTCTGGAGAAGCTATTTCCCGAGGTCTGAATCGATGGAGATAACGAATGGTGAAATACAAACCGGCAATGATGGCAAATTCGACATCAGCTTTAAAGCTATTCCTGACACCAAGCTCGATGTTAAAATGGACCCGGTTTTCGACTACCGTGTTTATGCCGATGTTACAGATATTAATGGAGAAACCAGAAGCAATTCTGAAATGGTGTCAGCAGGTTATAAATCCTTATTGCTTAATACATCCATTCCATCCAAACTGGCTGCTGACAGTTTAAACAAATTGTTTATTAGAACAGAAAACATGTCAGGTGTTTTTCAAAAAGCGATGCTGCTTGTAAAAGTTACCCGCTTAAATGCGGAGCAAAGATTATTGCGCCCGCGTTACTGGGAAAAACCAGATCAGTTTGTTTTTACTAAGGTAGAATATATCCGGCAGTTTCCTAACGACATATACGATAACGAAGATGATCCCAAAACATGGGAAAAAAGTGCAACTGTTACCGAGCAATCCGGCTCTTCAGATTCGACAGGTGTTTTTAGATTGAATAAATTCAAATATCAGCCAGGATTCTACGTGGCAGAGATCTATACAAAAGACAAAGAAGGTAATGAGATTAAAGACGTACAGTATATTGAATTGTTTGACGCCAAAAAGCCCGAGCCGGTGCATCCGCAATACCTGTATAGTATAGCGCCTAAAGCCGTGGAGCCCGGAGAAAAAACAACCACCCAGGTAGGCACTTCGGCTAACAATGTTTTTTTAATACAGTATGTAAGCAAAAATAATCAGCCATTCTCATTCTTTAAATTAGATAAAAGCAGCCGGAGTTTTGACTTCACTGCTACAGAACAAGACCGTGGCGGATTTGCCAACAGTTACCTGTTTGTAAAGAACAACCGTATTTTCCAGGCAGATCATACAGTAATAGTTCCCTGGACCAATAAACAGCTGGATATTGAATATAGCAGCTTCAGGGATAAGACCCTGCCAGGGGCTGAGGAAAAATGGACGGTAAAAATATCTGGTCATAAAAAAGAAAAGGTAGCTGCCGAGTTGCTTGCCAGCATGTATGATGCGTCTTTAGATCAGTTCTATCCACACCAATGGAATCCGCCTTATATCTGGCGCAACAACTACAGTAATTATGCGTGGACCGGTAATACTAACTTCGGTCACCTCCAGGCCCGTACGCAAAATAGCCTTCAATGGAACCGTAAAACTTATAACAGGCAATATGATAGATTTTATTGGGATAATGGCTGGGGGGGACCGATTGGATTAGCAGGTGCTGCTCCCGGCCTGCGTCTCAGAGGTGCAGTTGCCGAAAGCGCTATGGATGAAGTAGTAGTGGTTGGGTATGGTATGCAAAAAAAACAGTCTGTAACCGGTGCAGTATCACAGGTAGAAATGAAGGCAGCAGCGCCAGCAGCTGTAGCCAGAGAAGAAGTAATTAAAGAGCCTCCTGGTCATTCCAATGGCGACAAAGGTGCTACAGTTCGTACCAATTTCAACGAAACAGCATTTTTCTTCCCCGATCTGAAAACCGACAAAGATGGTAATATCAGTTTTTCTTTTACGATGCCCGAGGCACTTACCAAATGGAAGTTCCAGGCATTGACCCATACTAAAGATCTGGCATTGGGTTATAGCAGCAAAGAGATCATTACGCAAAAGGACCTGATGGTACAACCCAACCCTCCACGCTTCCTGAGAGAGGGCGATAAAATGGAATTCAGCAGTAAAGTCGTAAATCTGTCCGGCAAAGAAATCACCGGTATTGCAACGCTGCAATTATTTGACGCGGCTACCAACGAGCCCATGGATGGATGGTTCAAAAATGTGGTAGATAAACAATACTTTACTATCGGTGCAGGCCAAAGCCAGGCAATACAGTTCCCCATAGAAGTACCTTACCAGTTCAATAAGGCCCTTACCTGGCGGATCGTTGCCAAAGCAAATGACAATTCCATTTCTGACGGCGAGGAGAATATGCTCCCTGTGTTAACCAACCGCATGCTGGTTACTGAATCCATGCCACTTCATATGCGTGGCAGCGGCACAAAAAATTTCCGCTTTGAAAAATTGGTCAATAGCGGGAAAAGCGAAACACTGACCAACCAGGCATTAACCGTTGAGTACACCTCCAATCCGGTTTGGAATGCAGTGCAAGCCCTTCCCTATATGATGCAGTACCCCTACGAATGTGCCGAGCAGACATGGAATAAATATTATGCCAACTCCCTTGCCACGATGGTGGCTAATAGCTCACCCAAAATCAAGCAGGTATTTGAAAAATGGCGTACAGAAGACACAGCGGCCTTATTAAGCAATCTACAAAAAAATGAAGAACTAAAATCTGTGCTGTTAGAAGAAACGCCATGGGTTTTAGCGGCTAAAAGTGAAGCACAGCAAAAGAAGAATATCGCTGTATTGTTCGACCTGATACGTATGAGCGGAGAGCAAACCAAAGCCTATGAAAAACTGCGGCAACTGCAGAGTCCGAATGGAGGATTTGTATGGTTTAAAGGAGGTGCAGATGATCGCTACATGACACAATATATCATAACCGGTATAGGCCACCTAAAAAGGTTGAAAGCAGTATCCGGGCTACAGGAGGCCAATTTGAATCGCCTGGTGCAGTCAGCTATTCCCTACCTGGATAATAAGATCAAAGAAGAATATGACCAGCTCTTAACGTACAAGACCAACCTGAAAGAATATGTCCCGTCTCACTATGTGATACAGTACCTATACATGCGTAGCTTTTTCCCGCAGAATAAAATCCCGGAATCAGCAGCAAAAGCCGTAAGCTACTTTAAAGAGCGCGCCAGGCAAACCTGGACAAAACAAAATAAATATATGCAGGGCATGATCGCACTAGCCAGCCATAGGGATAATGACCTGGCAACGCCAAAGTCGATCCTGAAGTCGCTGAAAGAAACGGCCATACGAAACGAAGAGCAAGGCATGTATTATAAAGATGCAAGCCGCAGCTGGTGGTGGTATGAAGCGCCGATCGAAAGGCAGGCTTTGCTTATTGAAGCTTTTGAGGAAGCTGGAAAAGATGCTACTACTGCAGATGATTTAAGAACCTGGCTGTTAAAAAACAAACAAACCAATAATTGGGAAAGTACCAAAGCCACTGCAGAAGCATGCTACGCGTTATTATTACGTGGCACCAACTGGCTAAGCAGCACTACCGATGTTAACATTGACTTGGGTGGAACGGTTATCAGCAGCGGAGAAAATAAGACGGAGGCAGGCACAGGTTATTTTAAAACGGTTATCGAAGGCAGCAAAGTTCGCCCGGCGATGGGCAATATAGCTTTGACGGTGAAACAATCCGAGGCCAGCTCTACGCTCCCAACCTGGGGAAGTGTATACTGGCAATATTTCGAAGACCTGGATAAAATTACTACCGCAGCTACTCCATTACAATTAAGCAAAAAATTATTTATTGAAAAGAATACGGCTACGGGTCCTGTTCTGACTCTGGTTAATGAAGGCGATAAAATAAAAGTAGGTGACAAAGTAAAAGTGCGTATTGAACTAAGAGTAGACAGGGATATGGAGTATGTACACATGAAGGACATGCGGGCCTCATCTTTTGAACCTGTAAATGTATTAAGCCAATATAAATGGCAGGGTGGTTTAGGTTATTATGAAACCACCAAAGATGCCAGCACCAACTTCTTCTTTAGCTACCTGCGTAAAGGGACCTGGGTGTTTGAATATGTTTTATTTGCTTCGTTACCCGGTAACTATAGTAACGGCATCACGAGCATTCAATGTATGTACGCGCCGGAATTCACCTCGCATAGCGAGGGAGTGAGAGTGAATGTTGAAAAATAGCAGTGAGGCCTGCGATTGTCGCGGGCCTTTTTATGCATGTATCTATTGAGCTTATACCCGCTGTCAGGGCAAACGTATCTAAGTTTGATGGATGTTTTACTTTTCTTTAATTATCCTGGAGGGATGAAATTGTCCCATAAGTATGCCGGAGTGGTATCTGAAGGCACCCCGAATGACGTGAAATATCATCCCTTCGGGATTTTGGAATACCTCAAACCTGCTTTTCTAATAATAAGACCAGCCCTTCAGGCTTAAATATTGTTTAGATGCGTTTGCCATGCATCCGCTCTACTTCACAGGGTTTCTATCAGCTCAATTATGCTATCTTTATCAAAACCTTTCATTGTGAAAAAAATAATTCTTTTTCATCTTTTCCTCCTGCTCATCATCAGCGCCCAGGCACAAAAAACTAAAATTTCAGTTGGGCCTGAACTGCTCACTTCTTTTAATCACGATCCTACGTTCCTGGGTATTGGCGGATCAGCCCAATTAGATATCTGGATCAAAGAAAGGCTTTGGCTGGGTGTAAACAGCGGCTATCTGCATTTCAAAAGCAATAAAAGTCTCCTAGGGGGTAACACCAGGCCTAACTATGGCGCCATACCAGTTTTGGGTGTAATCAAATATCCTTTGCCCATCCTTGCCGGTTTATATGGACAGGATATGTTTGGCTACACGTTTGCTCACAATGTAGCATTCGAAGACAACCGGCAAAAAGCGTCAGGAGGATTTACCTACTATTTTGCTCTTGGATACGAGTTTGCTGATCACTTCGATATTTCTGCCAAAGTAGGCCGTTCGCGTTTTAATAAAAAAAATCGTCCGGTTAATGTAAACGAGCATAACCTGGGATTGAGGGTGGCTTACCTGTTTTAATGACAGGACATTTTTTAATGCAAGTAAGGCCATGGTTTAAACCATGGCCTTACTCAACAATATCTATTTATCTTTTATATAATTAACCCGCGGCCGGTTGCTCTAACATATTAGACTTTGCCGGGTCGCTATCTTTATCCGTAGGAGCTTTCTCAATCAGCTCCATAAACTGGTCCAGTTTAGGGGTAATAATAATTTCCGTACGACGATTTTTAATTTTACCTGCTTCCGTTGCATTATCGGCAATGGGATTAAATTCACCACGACCACCGACAGTTAAACGCTTAGGCTCAACACCATAATTGTTTTGTAATGCCTGCACAACAGAAGACGCACGCAAAGAGCTTAGGTCCCAGTTATTGCGGATATTGGGACGAGTGATGGGCACATTGTCCGTATTACCTTCAATCAGCACATCATAATCCTTATAATCCTGTATGATCTTGGCAATTTTGCCCAAAGTCTCTCCTGCTTTATCTGATATTTCATAGCTTCCGGATTTATACAGCATATTGTCCGCTAAGGATATATACACAACACCTTTCAATACTTTTACATCCACATCTTTTAGTTCTTCGCGGCTTAGCGAACGGGTAAGGTTGTTCGTTAAAACGATATTAAGCGAGTCACTTTTATTTTTAGTGTTTACCAGATGCTGAATGTATTTATTAGAAGCATTTATTTCATCTACCAACTTTGAAATATTTACATTTCCCTGGCTATTCTGGCTGATACTTTTATCTAAAGTTGCCTGCAAGGCCGCTAATGACTTTCTTAAAGACGCATTATTCGCTTTTTCCTGCGCCAGCAGCTCTTCCAAACCTTTTACACGCGACTGGCTGGCCGACAAATCCGATAGCGCCAACTGTAAACGCCCATTCAGATTGGCATAATCACTCTGTAAAGCTGTGAATTTTTTGGTGCTTACACAACCGGTTAATAACATACCGCTAACCAAAATTGCAGCTGGTCCAACTAAGAAACGTTTATCCATACTATCTGTTTTTATCATTTAAAGAAGCATTACCTTGCTTGAAAACGGCCTAAAAAGTATTTTCAATTAGATAGGATGACAAATTAAATGCCTAAGTTGCACGATCTGTTACTGTGTTCATCCTAAAAATGAGCAGAAGGCAAAAATATTGCATGCAATATATTACCTTTTAGATCAGTATACATTATAAAATATATAATAAAACGATAAAATTGAAAACCGGAAAAATCATAATTGTCGGACAGGGAGTGTCGGGAACGCTTTTTTCATGGTTTTGTGCCCAGCACCATTTAGATTTTATTGTTATTAACGATGTTGCTGCCAACAGCCCTTCCAAAACTGCCGCCGGTCTGATTAATCCCGTAACCGGGAGGCGGGTAGTTACCGTTTGGATGGATGATACTATTTTACCTTTTGCTGAAAAAACCTACGGGGATATGGGAAGAATACTTGCTATAGAAGCAATTTCCAAAATGAACATTGTAGACTTCTTCCCTAACCCGTTTATGAAGGAAAGCTTTCTAAAAAAAATGAGCCAGCAGGCACCCTATATCAGCCTGGCAAAAGACGAGCAGTACCTAAGTGAATATTTCAATTATGAATTTGGAACGGGAATTATAGAACCCGCTTACATAGTGCACCTTCAGCAACTATTACCCGCCTGGCGGCAATACTTGCAACGGGAAGACAAATTTATCGACGAGGCTTTTGATTTTGCCCAACTACGGGTTTCGGATACCGTTGTGCAATATGGAAACATTTTAGCTGATACCATTGTTTTTTGTGATGGTGTTGCAGGAAGTGAAAACCCCTACTTTAATTTACTTCCCTTTGCCTTGAACAAAGGCGAAGCGATCATTATTGAGGCGCCTGATCTCCCCGCTGGTCATATCTACAAAAAATCGATGACACTGGCACCATTTGGTGAAGCCGGCATTTTCTGGGCAGGCACCAACTATATATGGGAATATGACGACGAACATCCCACTGAAGCCTTTAGGAAATCGACAGAGCAAAATCTAAACAGCTGGCTGAAAGTACCGTACAAAATAATAGATCATAAAGCAGCTGTTCGTCCGGCTACCGTAGAGCGCAGGCCTTTTGTAGGACTGCATCCGGTTTATAAAAATGTTGGTATTTTAAATGGCATGGGCACCAAGGGCTGCTCATTGGCCCCCTACTTTGCGTCACAGCTTGTACAACACATAGTGCACCAGCATCCTATTGAAAAAGAAGCCGATCTTGCCAGGCATACACGTATTCTTTCACGCAGCCAGGTGTAAAACATCCCCGGCTCACTTCATTTAGTGATGCCTGTTACTTGCCGCCCCTGCCGCATTTCATTACTTTTAGTCTGCTAAAGCAGGCCTTCTATATGCTTTCAGCCAACTATTTAACCAATTTGTATGGCAAAGAAAACATCGGCGTCTACTGTTATCAAATTACATGGGCAAAAACAGGTAGCGTCCATCATTGAGCAGTCCTTCACAAACGAATATTTCACACTCAACGAAAGCTATCAATTAAGTGCAACCAGGGCCGAAGGTGAAGCCCAACTTATTACACTAACTCCTGAAGATTATATTCAGCTTACCTTCAGTGATGCGTCTACCTGGTTTGGCAATAAAGAAACGCTGGGTGAAATATTTCCGGAAATAGAACTGCAAAACCGCTCCGGTGAACCGGCAACACTGCCTGTATTGTTGATATCAGACGATACTACAAGAAGCATCGCAAGCCAGGTCGTACTGAAATTTTTTCAGAAATACACTAAAAAAGCAGTGAACACCGGGCTGATCAAAATTGCAGAAAATTACCAGAAAAAATCATTAGAGAACAGAAGTGGTTTATACCTTGTAGATGCTGCTTTTAATCTTCAGCCTTATAAAAGTATCGACACATCAAAACCCGTGCTGCTATTACTTCACGGTACCGCTTCGTCCACAAAAGGATCCTTCGCCGAATTAACCACTGGTAATATATGGAAAGAACTGAACAATGTATATGGTACCAATATACTGGCATTTGAACACGAAACGCTTACCAAAAGCCCTTTGCAAAATGTAACAGAGTTAATAAAGATGCTTCCTGCCAACAGCACTATTGATATCATTTCTCATTCACGTGGCGGATTGGTAGGTGATACATTAATGCGCTTTACAGAAGATCCAGATGGCTTCATGGATGAGAGTATAGCACTACTGGAAGAAGCCGAACGGAAAGATGACCTGCAATACATTAAAGCATTGCAAAAATCGGCTGCATCAAAATCCGTAAAGATCAATCGTTTTGTAAGAGTAGCCTGTCCCGCAAAAGGTACTTCTCTTTTAGGCAAACGGGTAGATATTTTCCTGAATGTATTGATCAATCTCATCAACGTATCAAGTCCTGTATTAATGCCGCTGGTAGAGGGATTAAAAGCCATTATCAGCCAGGCCCTGGAAAGTAAAGCAGATGTTGAAGTGTTGCCCGGTTTAGAAGCAATGAACCCGGAATCGGCTTTCCTTAAATGCCTGAATACCGTAAGTAGTTACGATAACGAATTGCCCCGGGGATTTGATAATCGCTTATTGGTTATATCCGGCAATAGTAAGTTCAGCGTAAGTTTAAACGGACTCAAAGTATTGCTAACAAAATTCTTTTTTAAATGGGACCAAAACGACCTGGTGGTAGATACAGCTTCTATGTACCAGGGAGCGCGTCGTAAAACAGCGATCCAGTACTTTTTAGATGATGGCAGTAATGTAAGCCATTTCAACTATTTCACTAATAAAAAAACACAGGACGCGATACTGCTGGCCTTAACAGCCACAACCGACCGTATTACTACATTCAAGGAAATGGAGGTAGAAAACTATGCGGCATTAAGCCGGGGTGTTTTTGGCCTGGATGGAGGAAAGCTGGGTATTGTAAAAGCAACGGGCAAAAAACCAATTGTATTGGTATTGCCCGGTATTATGGGTTCCTTCCTTGAAAAAAATAATAAGCCCCTTTGGATCAACTACCTGGCTTTTGCCTTTGGCGGATTGACCAAACTAAAAATAGAGAACACCGATATTATTGCTACCGGTATTATCAAAACCGCTTACAAAGACCTCGTTGCTTATTTATCTGCCAGCTACGATGTAGAAGTATTCCCCTTCGATTGGCGCCTGCCAATATCGGAATCGGGTGCCGCCCTTAATCAACGTATACTGGAATTGCAAAAACTAAAACAGCCCGTTTCGCTGGTAGGACATTCCATGGGCGGATTGATCATCAGGGATATGGCGATCAGCCATCCTGACACCTGGGCCTGGCTCAATGCGCAACCCTCCTTCAGAACCGTTTTATTAGGTACTCCCTGGATGGGATCTTACCGTATACCACATGTATTGAGTGGTAAAGATCCTATCATCAGGCAGTTGGATACTATTGACTTTGCGCATTCCAAAGGAGGCCTCATCAATATGTTTGCAAAGTTTCCTGGGCTATTGGGGCTCTTACCTGTGAGCAACAATGATATAGACTTCAGCAACAAAAAAGAATGGGAAGTATTTGCCGGAGCCACCGGATTGAAATGGACAATCCCAGATGACCAACTATTGTCAGAATTTGCTGATTTCAGAAAAAAGATCAACCATAACCTGGAACAGCTGAACCACCAGAAAATTATTTATGTAGCAGGTAAAGATGAACAAACGGTGAGTGGCTACAGCTATGAGAATGGGCAATTACAGTTTAAAACCACTGCCGAGGGAGATCAAAGCGTTACCTGGGCTACCGGAATACCGGAAGGTATTAACAGGCAGACCAGCTTATATTATACCAATGCCACGCATGGCGGGCTAACCACGCAGAAATACCTGTTCCAGGGCATCAAAGACCTGCTGGACAAAGGAACTACCGAAGTGACAGCGTTTAGTCGTAAACCCCTACCTGTTCAGTCCACCAGCCGCAGTATGGCAAAAGAGGAATATAACTTCGAGATCAATGAAAAGGCCATTGAATCAAACTTGTTGGGATTAGGATTGGAAGCATTTGTGGAAAAGACCAACACGCCTATCCTGAAAGTTTCGGTAAGCAAGGGCGATATGATCTACGCCGGCTACCCCGTGATGCTGGGACACTTTGCTAATGATGGTATTTACGGAGCGGAAACAATTGCCAATAAATATCTTAATAATATCCTGTCGCTAAAACATTCACTAGGTATATACCCCGGCAATATTGGCACGCATACTTTTTTTAAAGACGATGTTTCGCTTTTTAAAGGCTGCATTGTAGCCGGACTGGGGCAGGCAGAATTTCTGAATAGTTATCAGCTGGCCAAAACTGTTGAAAGTGCTGTAGCCGACTACCTGCTTACTTTTAGCAGGAACCATTTCAGAAAGAATAACTCGAAAAATAAGATCGGTTTGTCGTCGCTGATTATTGGAGCAGGCTATGGAGGAATGGCTATTGAAAGTTCCTGTCGTGCTATTATGCAGGGTATTATTAATGCCAACGATAAGGTACAGAAACTAACCGGCAATGACGATCTGTATGTAGATGAGCTGGAATTTGTAGAGTTGTTTGAAGACAAAGCTATCACCTGTTTTTATAGCCTCACCAACTTCATTAATGGTAATAGTGATGGCATGAATATTTTCTGGAAGGAAAGAAAAATAAAAAGTCTGTTCGGCGCACGCAAACGTTTGCTGGTGGATAATAATGTAACCTGGTGGCAGCGGTTAAGCGTGGTAGCAAATAACGGCTTACAGCAGGATAAAAATAAAACGGACAAAACACTTTCTTATTACTCAAGTACCAATAACGCAAGGGAAGAAAAAAAAGAGCTACATCATAACCTGCCCCTGATAGAAGCGTTACTGGATGATATCTCTATCAAAAAGAACTGGTCTTTCGATAAAGCCAAAGCCATTTTTGAATTGCTTATCCCAACTGATTTTAAAGAGAACATTCGCCGCAACTCTCCTATCCTTTGGGTCTTAGATAAATTCACAGCTTCTTTTCCCTGGGAATTATTACAAACCGGTTCCGCTGCAGAAAAGCCTTTATGCGTAACAGCAGGTATGATCCGGCAATTAGCTACTTCAGATTACAAGGCCAGCAACCCGGTTAAAACCAATAACGCATTGGTGATAGGCGATCCGGATCTGAATGGTTTTACAAAAGCGGGGCAATTACCAGGTGCTGAAAAGGAAGCGCTAACGGTAACGGAGCAACTCAAAGCCGCCAAAGAACTAACCCTTGAGGGACCGTTGATCCATGCCAGCAGCGACGAAATACTAACGGCACTTTTTAAACAGGACTATAAAATTGTACATATTGCAGGTCATGGTTTTTTTGATGAAAAAAATCCGGCAGCCTCCGGCGTGCTGATTGGCAAAATGAAGGACAGCGACGAGCCCATGTTTCTAACGCCTCATCACATCAACCAGCTGCCTTCTACGCCCGAGTTTGTTTTCATCAACTGCTGTTTCCTGGGCAGGGTTAATCCTTATGCCGAAGAATATTCTGCCAATCGGTTTAAGCTGGCCGCTAATATCGGTACCCAGCTAATAGAAAATGGCGTGAAAGCCGTAATAGTAGCCGGGTGGGAAGTAGACGATAGCGCAGCCTTAGCCTTTGCAGAGATGTTTTATGAAAAGATGCTGGCCGGCTATAATTTTGGTGAAGCCGTATTAGAAGCCCGTCAACATGTGTATAATAAATTCAGCTATTCTAATACCTGGGGCGCTTTTCAATGCTATGGCCAGCAACACTACTCCTTCGAGCTGAAAAGAGGTAGCAACTGGCAGGAAAGAACCTACCATATTGCCCAGGAGGCAGAGAACGACCTGGATAACCTTTTAAGCAAAACAGAAGTAGCTTTTTATAATGCGGATGATTTGCTGGACGAGCTTCAATCCATATCTAAAGCGATTGATGGAGCTAAGTTTACCCATGCAGAAATGCGCCAGAAAGAGGCCCAGGCCTATATGGAGCTGAACGATTATGAAACTTCCACAACACTCTACGATAAGCTATTTCAGAATGAAAACGCCCGCTTCGATGTTACTGCCTTAGAGAACTACCAGAATATGGCAGTTAATAAAGAAGTGAGCAGGTATCTGAAAGATGCTACCGACACTGTATCTATAATAGAGAAAATTGATAGCAGTATAAACAACCTCTATTACCTGTTACAAATATGGGAAACCGGTCACCGGCTGGCTTTACTGGGAAGCGCCTTTAAGCGCAAAGGATTTGTATTGCCATCAGATAAGAAAAATGAAAAAGATAAAATAGCCGCTCTTGAGGCCTCCGCCCATTATTACCGGCAAGCATTTGAAAAAAACGGAACCAGCTACACCTTCTCCAACTGGATCATACAGGAAGCTTTTATTATTAAAAAGAAACAACAGAAATGGGGACAGGAAGTAAGCCGCCATGCAAAGCGTTATAAATTACCCACGCTGCTGCAAATAGAAAAACAACTGGTTGACATGGAGAAAACCAATGCCGATGATGATTACGAACAAGTATATTGGGACATGACCGAAACCATCGATATAGCTTTATGCCGTTATATCCTGAAGCCCTCTGAAAAAAGCTTCCAGGACCTGTCCAGAAAATTAAAACATATATGGGCTTTGGCCGGCTCCAAAAACAAACAGCAAAAACAGGTGATCAACCTGCGTATACTGGCCCACTATGCCAGGTTTGCCGGAATGAATAGTATAGATAAGAAACTGAATGGGTTTGTAAAGGAACTTTAATAATTCGGGGTGGTTTTCTTATCAATAGCATTTTGCGGGTATTACTACGCCAAATTGACCAATAGTAAAATGATCATACCCGTTTTACTACCGCTTTCGAGGGCATGCTCACCGAGGGCTTCATATTATCCGTTTTCTTCCCGCCGAACGTAATCGCTTATAAACATTTAAAAAACGGGTAACAGATATTCAAAATGCGCTACAGGACAAAAGATAAATTATTGATTTACAGATTTTAATTTAAATACTATTTCGGATATTTGAGAGTTGGTGTCTATTTTATTGGACACCTCAAAACTTACAATAACTTTTACTTTTAGACGATGGGATACTACATTAGAGTTTTAGGAATTACAGACCCTAACATACACATTGACGAACTTATAACAGGACTTTCAAATGACGGCTTGACAGCAAAATTTGATATAGATCCAACAGAAAGTTCAGACAATTGGACTGTAATTGGTGTTGCAAATTCTGACGCTGAAGAACTAATGCAAATTGAAAGAAACCCAGTAATTGATGGAGAGCTTGGACAAGATGAACTTGAAGAATTTAGAGAAAATATAAAAGATTGCAAACCAAATTCAGCAGTTAAGTGGCTTGACAAATATTTTGATAAAGTGAAAGTGATTTATGCTTTTCAACTTCTTAACGCTGCAATGGAAGACAACAACTTTGAAATCGCAGGTTCCATAAAAGCAACAATTTGGAATAAACTTGGCGGACTTTTACAGGCAGACAACGAAGGCTTTTCAAATGAAGATGGTTATCATATACTTTGGCAATTTGCAGACAATGTAACAGGAGAATGGAATATGTCTGTAAAGAATATTTTTGGAAATTGGACAAACTTTACAATGGACTTGGGCAACAAAAAACAAAGAGAAGAATTTTGGGCAGGTAAAGTTCCAAAGGCTGCAAAGAAACTATGACGAGAAGAAAAACAGCCACCAACATGGGGTTTTATGCAAGTTGGGCTTGACAAACTTATCTTCAGCTAATTGCAAAGCCGGGCTTTGGTTCGGGCTGGACAAACATCGCTGGTCATTTGTTCTTAACTTCATCAAAATATTTTTTTCGGCAGTGGTTCGGGCAGACAGACGGAATACTATTTCCCAACCTGCATAAAGCCCTGTTCGTTACCTGCCATATTACATCGACACCTTAGACAATGAGCGCAATACTTAGAGACAAAAGTTTTCAACTTTCAATCATTCTGACAACAATTTTTATCGGAACAGGAATTGCTTTTTTGTTCTTCGGACTTGTAGACTATAGTTGGGTTTTGTTCGGACTTCTTCCAATTGTTTTAGGAGTAGCAATCGGAACAATCAAAGTGAGAAAAAGAGCGCTTTGGGGTGCTGTAACTACGACAATCCTATTACTAATCGGCATTTACATTCCTGGACTTTCAGGTGTAATTTGTATTGTTATGGCAATTGGCTTAATAGTTCCATTTATTTTTTTAGGTTACGTTATTGCCAGACTTGTAAAACGCTACAATTTAATTAAAGAAACAAACCGACTTTCAATATTGGTATTGCCTCTATTGCCATTTTTAATTGCCGCTCCGACTGAGCATTTCTTAAAGAAAGAAAAAGAAACCATTATTGAAGTACGGACTGAAAAAGTCTTCAGCTACACACCAGACCAAGTTTATGACGCAATAAAATCTGTCGACACATTAGATGCTGAAAAACCATTTCTACTAAAACTTGACCTTCCAATTCCGACTAAATGTGTTTTAGAAAAAGAAGAAGTTGGTGCATTGAGAACTTGCTACTTTAAAGGTGGACGGCTAAGCAACGCAGACTTCGGCGGTGGGACAATCACCGAACGAGTGACAGAACTTCAAAGAGGAAAGGTTTTAAAAATGGACGTAATTGATTATAATCTAATCGGACGAAAATGGATTGGCTTTAAAGAAGCAATCTATTATTTTGAACCTGCCGAAAACAATAGTTGTAAACTGACAAGAATAACAACCTACACTTCTGTACTAACACCGAGATTTTATTGGGAACCAATGGAAAAATTAGGAGTAAGACAGGAACATGACTATGTTTTTAATAACTTGGAAAAAGACTTGAAGACAAAATACGGCAGGTAACAAGCAGTTTTGCAATAGTGCGGCTTGAAGTCATAGGCTCAACGTCAGTAATTCTATTTAGCTTTGGTGCAAGCATTGGCCTGACGAGCCTTGATTGCCCCTACAACGCCAATGCTTCAACGTTATGCGTAACCATAAAACGACAGACGACCATGTTCGGACTATTTAAAAAGACAAGTTGGAAAATTGACGGAAAAGCACTCGCCTTTTTCCGACAAGTTTTTATACAATTACCTGCCGACTTTCATTTTTTGACAACTGGGCTTGACAAAGGATTATATAGAAGGTTTTCTGTTAATTACGCAATGAAAGGACATTTCTATTCAATCGGTTTTGACCCAACACAATCCGATAAGTCAATGACCGAAGGCAAGCAATTTGAATTAGAGAATATCATCATTAAACAAGACGGACAAGCATACCCATTAAACATTACAATTCACGAAGGACTTTGGATAGGTTTTGAAATAGAAAAAAATATTTTGGACTTCAACAACTTTCAAATTGACTTATCATCATTAAAAAAAACTAAAAGTAAGTTTGCCTCGGACACAAAAATTGAAAAACTCGTTAGCGGTTTAACTTGTGAGCAACTTGACCTGACAAGTCTTGGAGAATTTGATATTGACGGCAAGACTTATTACCAAATCAAAGATCTCGAAGACGGCAACTACATAGCAATTGACAGAAAAGGACAAGTATTCGGACTAATTCACAACCCATACAAGATTGAACTCATAAATAAATCAGTCAGACAATTTGTTGACGATGTGAATAGCGGGAGGTTTTACTTTGACAAATATTTAAACGGAGAGAATGGCAACGCATAACAGCACATTTACTACTATTTAGCTTTTGTACTATATTCAGCTGACGGAGTGCTATTTCTACCACTACGCCAAGCCACTAACCGTTAACTGTAACTTTATGAAATACGGCAGAAACTCACTTAATTTTGATAATCACTTTTCCTTTAGCCCGGTTACTTGAAACGTAGGACATTGCTTCGTTCATTTGTTCAAATGAAAATACTTTATCCACTACAGGGCGTATAATATCTGCCTCGATCAATTTTCCAATTTCTGACAGCTGCTTTCCATTGGCTTGCATAAACAGAAAGGAGTAATCAACTCCCAATTTATTTGCTAGTTTGCGAACTTTTCTACTCAAAAAGAACATGACTGTCTTCATAAACCAAGACAACCCCAGTTCTTTAGCAAAAGCTGTATCAGGTGGACCAGAAATGGAAATAACTTTCCCCCCCGGCTTCAAAATCCGCAACGACTTTTCAAGCGTTGTTCCATCCTGACTGTTCAATACCAAATCGTAATCCTTCAATATTGTTTCAAAATCCTGCGTTTTGTAATCAATAGCAATATCAGCACCCAAATTTTTTACTAAATCAAAATTGGGAATACTTGTAGTTGTGGCGACAGTTGCGCCTAAATACCTGGCTAACTGAATGGCGATTGTACCAACACCACCCGAACCAGCTTGAATAAAGACTTTTTGACCTTTTTTAAGTTGTGCTTTTTCAACAAAAGCCTGCCAAACCGTTAATCCAACTAGCGGAATAGAAGCGGCTTCTTCAAAAGAAATGTTTTTAGGTTTCAAAGCAAGATCCCTTTCATCTACCGCAATGTACTCGGCAAATGTGCCGATGTTAAAATCAGCAGGTCGGGCAAAAACTTCATCACCAATCTTGAAATGACTGACTTGCGAACCAATGCCAACAACTATTCCTGATACATCGTGTCCTAAAATCAACGGAAACTTATAAGGCAGCAACAACTTAAAATCGCCGCTTTTTAGTTTGGCATCCAGCTGGTTGATACTTGCCGCATGTATTGCGACCAGCACTTCATTGCCCTGAATTTCCGGTTTGGGCACGTCAACCAATTGAAGTTTGTCTTCTTTGCTATATTTTGAAATACTATATGCTTTCATGTTGTAAATAAAATTACTTAACTAACCTATTTTAAACCAAAAACCACTTTGAGAAGCAAACGGTTTAACAAATAACAGCCTCGCGGTTTCCAAACCGATACAGGAAGCTCCGCCGGTTGCTATTTTTTTACTTTTAGGTTCATTACTTTTTAAATAAGTTTTGCCCTCCCGTATAAATGATCAAAAAATCACGCAATTTTCGACATCGCTTCCGCAATTGCCATGGCATACTTTTTAGTTTCGCCCACGGGTACATCAAACTGATCATTTTCAAGAGCAGAGAAAAACTCGTCTGCTACTTCTGAAGGTGGAATTCCGTTGGCACCACCTATTTCTGCTGAGAATTCTGTATTAACCAATGGTGGATAAATTTCGTACACCTGCAAATTTTCAGCCTCTTCGTAGGTCATTCTTAATGCCATGGTGTATGCGTGAAGTGCTGCTTTGGTGGCTCCGTAGGTAGGCAAAAACTTGTGGCTGCCAAAAACTGCTATTGAAGAAACATTAACGACCGCTGCCACTTCTTTTTGCAAGAGATGAGGTAACATTAATTCGGTAAAATGGATAATAGCCAAATAATTCGTATTCATCTCAATTGCAGCTTTTTCGTGTGCGTTGGTAGTTTCGCTCAGTAAATAGCCAAATGCCGCACCTGCATTATTAACAATCATATTTACTTCCGGATGATTGACCTTCAAATCTTCCGCAATGCGTATTCTATCTGACTCTATCGATAAATCACCCTGAATACCAATGGCATTTTCCAGCTCAGTAAGTGCTTTTTCAATACGTTCCCGGTTACGCCCGTTGATGATGACTTTATTACCTGCCGCATTTAGTTTCTTTGCAATAGCAAGACCTATTCCTGCACTGCCGCCACTTATGAAAATTGTATTTCCTGTTATTTTCATGTTATTATTTTTAAAAATTCTGTAATTTTACTTGCATTTTGAAAGTGCAAATATATACAAAACTACTTTCATTATGCAAGTGGTTAAAAAAATTAATTTATGACAGGTATTAAAAAAAGATCCGATTGTCCCGTTAGTTGTTCCCTTGATCTTTGGGGAGACAAGTGGTCATTGTTAATTGTAAGAGATTTAATGTTTGCAAAACAATGTACCTATGGTGACTTTTTAAAATCAGACGAAAAGATTGCCACCAACATTTTAGCTTCACGACTTCAAACGCTTGAAGAAAACGAAATCATTATAAAATCAAACCATCCAGACAGTAAAGCAAAAGTTTTATATAAACTGACACAAAAGGGAATTGATTTACTGCCTTTAATGATTGAAATAAATTTGTGGGCAGAAAAGTATTACAATTTACCTGCTGACAGAAAAGCTATGTTGAGAGAAGTAAAAAAAGACAAAGAGAAATTTATTAAATCAGCAACGAAGGACCTAAAAAATAAGTAGCTGGAGATTGTTGGAAATTTCTCAAAATTCAATAGTAAGAGCGTACATGCTTCATATTGGAAAGCAACAAAGGGAAACAAATTAATTTTGTAAGCAGGCTATCAGGGGAGCGATAGAAGACTAACTTAACATCTAGTGAATACTTATTGGCTGATGGGGAGCAATAATTAAACAAATAAATTAACAGCACGGCGAAAGTACCCCCTGGTAATTCCTACACAAAAACAAACCATCAGCGTAAAAAGTACTTAACAGTATGAAAAAGAAAATAACTATCTGTACCCTGGCAATTGTCGCGCTATGCACTTTATATGCATGTGAACAAAATAAAACATATACCTACATCGAAGTAATTGAGGTAAATACGGGCGAGGCAGAGCCTGTGAAAAAGTTTAAGAAGGGGCAGATATTCCATGCCCAAACCGATTCAGCAGCTTATGTTAAGGCTTTTGTCGACTTTTGCAGGTCCCGGGAGGTTTGTCGCAGAATCCGTGCTTCAGCAAAATCTCCTTATTGGCCTGTTGATTTCTTAATATTAGACGAGAACAGTGAGAACATTTCCCAATCTGTTACTTTTTATGAAAAAAAGAATTTTGAAAAGAAAGTATAGGAAGATTTACGTAACCTGGTTTTACCCTCACCCTAAACTTGACAAATATTCTTCAAACTTTAAAGTCCATTAACTTTAACATTATATGAGAAAGCTTATTGCGGCCATCAACATGACTCTTGACGGATATTGCGATCATACTGCAGTCACACCAGATGAAACCATACATCATCATTATACCGACCTGTTAAACAAATCCGGAGTTGCTCTGTATGGAAGGGTTACCTACCAACTTATGGAATATTGGCGCCCCATGGTTAACCACCCAACGGGAGAGTCGTCAATGAACGAATTTGCTTTGGCAATTGACAAAATTCCTAAAATTGTTTTCTCACGCACTTTAAAAGAGCTGGACTGGCCAACTGCAAGACTGGCTCACAAGGACATTGAATCTGAGATTGCTGAATTGAAACAGCAAAACGGCGGCGATATCCTGGCTTGCAGTCCGGGACTTATTATTGCGCTAACGAAGTTGAATTTAATAGACGAATATCAGATCTGTCTGCACCCGGTTATTGCCGGAGGCGGTTTACCGTTATTCAAAGACATCCACGAAACAATTCCACTTCTATTGGTAAAAACAAAAACTTTTAATTCGGGTGCGGTGATATTCTACTACAAAACAATAAAGTATGTCTGACAGCGGTAATATTATATAAAATCCCTCTCGGCACGCCTGGTGCAAATTGTCGTTTCTACGGCGCGGCCTAAAAGGAAACATGGAGAAATCCCTGCGACAGGTCTTTCTGTATTTACCACGCACAATAACATCCGGTTGAGGCCCTTTTTGCAATCGGGGTGACGATGGGAATGGGGCGCACTGGACACTATCCATGGCGGCATTAGGTTGAGCCCCCCAGGTAGTTCTGGTTCTGGTATTTATGCTATGAGTGTACAGCCGAATGGCCAAATAATCGTAGAGACTGCTCCTTTCAGACCTTCTATAACGGAACAATATCGGGCAATTTCACCCGGTTGGTAAAACAGGCAGCGCTTTCCGTAGTATTTGGCACTGTAAAGGCTGTTGTAAAAGAAAACAGCCTCCGGGTAAACTAGAACACTGAATCCCAAATCGATAACAATTGTTTTGAAATTGAGGCTTCAGCCGATGACAAAAATTTTAAAACGCTATCCATAGTAGCTCCAAGCATCCTGAGGAAACTCTAGCCAGGTGCTCAACTATTCGCCTCCTATTAATCAAAAATGCATTCGGGGTTTATTAGACGTTTCAGTATTAGGGACGGGCTTCGATATTCTTTAAAATAAAAAATGTACTTTTTTACGCTACTACTTCATCTGCTGGGATAGCATTGTTCAGTTCTTCCTGCACAAAACTGCCTGGCGAATTGATTAATCTTAACGATCAACTTTGCATAAGTATTGCACAGGTAGACAAAGACGGCCTCAAAACATACAGTAAAGTAGTAAGGGCCGGCAGGGAATAGCAGTAGCAGGATGAAGTATATTGATGATTTCGGATTTAGGAGCTATAACCTGATTTGCTCAGTAAGCTTCCCCAAAAACAGTAGGTTTAAAACGTCGACAAAATGTTTAACTTTAAAAACGAAAAGGTAAAAAAAACAGATCCACTGATAAAGCAATCCAGCAAGTGGACATTAACATTGCCTACGGCAAAACCAAACAATATGATGACGCAAAAAATCACACCCTATTTGTGGGTAGAAAAAGATGCCCAGGCGGTAGCAGATTATTACTTATCCATTTTTAAAGATGGTAAACTTAAAGATTTTCGCAAGTTCGAAAGTGACGAGAGTGGAAATGATGCAGGCATAGAAACAGCAGTGATTGAAATAGCAGGTATGGAGTTTAGTATATTGGCGGCAGGCCCGCTGTTCAAATTTAATGAAGCCGTGTCTTTTGTCATCAATACAAAAGACCAGGCTGAAACCGATTATTATTGGGGAGCCCTTACTAAAAATGGTGGTGAGGAAGGTTCCTGCGGATGGTGTAAAGATAAATATGGATTATCGTGGCAGGTTGTGCCTATTGAATATTTTGAATTGATACATAGCGAAGATCCAGCAGTAAGGAACAAAGCGATGAAGAACACATTAAAGCAAAAAAAACTGATACTTTCAGAACTCAGGTAAACAGATATTATTATTTTTTGCCGCTCTTGATGTTTCTCACCACAGCAAATGCTGGCCATTAAAGTCCATCAGGATAGAAAGGCATATGCAGTATTAAAGAACTGCATGTAAGTGATTTTATCGACGCAATCATAGAAGAAGTAAAACGAACGCAAAACACTTGAGACTTTTACAGCGTCCATGCAGAAGGCCCTTCTTCAGCCTTTCTTTTAAATTTGGTATACAAGTCAGCAAACAAAAGTATTTTGCCTCATCGCCAGCGGTCGTTGTAAACTCAAATACCACAGAAATGAAAAGCATCCTGATCGCAACATTAATATTTTTAATTTCCTGCATCAACAACCGGGAAAACAAAGGGGATAACAAGAGGTATAAAGCATACGACACACATGAACCCACTCATCAACAAATTTAAGGACTACGGATTTTTACCCGCCGACATAGAAGGCGAACTTTCTTCCACTATTAAGTGCCAAACAAAGCAAAAAGGTGACTTTTTTCTAAAACAGGAACAAATAGTATCTGGTCTCTTTATTTTAGAAACAGGACTGGTTCGCTCCTATTACATTAAGGATAAACGTGAGATAAATTCGTGGTTCGGATTTGAAAACATTATTTTGGGCGCGGTATTACCGCTTTTTTATAACAGGCCTTCTTCTGAAAATATTCAATTTTTAGAACCCTCTACCTACTACTATATCTCCAGTAAAGACCTGAACGAGTTTTACAAAAAGAGTCAGGAGATGAATACCATTGGCAGAAAAATGGCTGAAGAATATTGTGTAATACTGGAAGATCGGATCAGCTCCCTACAAACTGAAACGGCCGAACAGCGCTATCACTCATTACTAAAAAATCAACCAGATGCAACACAGCGTCTTTCGTTGGGACATATTGCATCCTATCTAGGTATAACGCAGGAAACATTAAGCCGTATCAGAAAGAAATAAACGATTTTGACTTTTGTCAAAAAAAGCAATGCTTATTTAGTATTCCTTTGCCTCATCAATTAAAAACATTTTATGATATTGATTACAGGGGCATCAGGTAATTTGGGCACTGCAGTAATAGAACACCTGCTTCAACAAGTTCCCGCTCACACTATTGCAGGATTGTGCAGAAATAAAAATAAGGCTGAACCGCTCGCAGTAACGGGAATTTCCGTTCGTATGGGCGATTATGCCGACAAAGCATCACTGGTAAAAGTATTTGAAGGCGTTGAAAAATTACTGTTAATTAGCAGCAGCAATAATGATGCGATACAAGAGCATAAAAATGTAGTTGATGCTGCTAAAGAATGCGGTGTTTCATCTATTTACTACACCAGCGGCGCATTAAATAAGTCGGTTAACCAGTCTAAGTTGGGACCATTGGCAGATTCGTATATGAATACGGAAAATTACATTTTTGAAACCGGGATCACTTATACCATTTTTCAGAATGGCTTATATGCTGAAACCATTCCCGCTTTTATCGGAGAACAAGTTTTAGAAACGGGCATTTACTTTCCTGCCGGAAACGGTAAAAGCTCTTTTGCAAAACGGGCAGAAATGGGCGAAGCTATCGCCAATGTTTTGGCGGGTGAAGGACACGAGAATAAGATTTATGTAACCACCGTACAGGATACACATTCGTTTTCTGACATCGCTATAATACTTTCTGAACTATCAGGAAAAAAAATTGCTTACCATAGTCCGAATGCTGCCGAATATGAGTTGCATCTTAGAGCCATGAGTATGGAAGAAATGGATATTTGGTATTGCTCTACTTTAGCCGCCATAATCAAAAACAGTGAATATGAGGTCAGTTCTCCTGACTTGGAAAAATTATTAGGCCGAACACCAACCGGTTTGCGTACTTATTTAAAAGAAACATTTCTATCCTAAATCATCATGAAATACTTATTTCTTTCCCTGGCTATTATACTCGAAGTGGTGGGCTCCAGCTTTATGAAAGCTTCTTACGGCTTTTCAAAAACAATACCCACTGCCATCACGATTGTGGCCTACATCGCTTGCTTTTTCTTTTTATCACAAGCTTTAAAGACTATTCCTTTGGGAATTGCCTACGCCATTTGGGGTGGACTAGGTATCGTATTAATGGCTGTTATTTCAGCGGTGGTGTTCAAACAATCATTAGATCTACCCGCTGTTATTGGTATAATATTAATTGTGGCTGGTGTGGTCGTTATGAACTTCCTTTCAAAATCGGCAGCCCATTAAAAGGGATACCGGCATTTATATTTTCCAAGCCGCCGTTAATGTTTTTCACCAACTGCAAACGCAGCATGGCTTTCACTCATTTGCCTGATATGGTGCGGGATGCCAATTCTTCGGCACCACTTCAGGCTACGGTAGTTTGTTTTTCGAATAACAACCGCTATCAGGGTAAGAACTTCCTGGTACAGTTGCTAAAGGCAACAACATAAAAATACGAAGCGGGAACGCTTCTCACGGGACAGAGTGATGATTGGCTCCCGGCATGCCTAATGCCACTTGTCGTTTTGAACGCACGGCCTGAAAGGACGCGTGGAGAAATCCCTGCGACAGGTTGTTCTTTGTTGGATATTCATTTATCATTACACCAATGCCGGAAGCTGCACCTGTAGTCTGTTATATCCTTAGCTTTGTGACTATGGAATCCGCACTTTTCACCTATTTGCAAAAAATAAAAAGGCTTTACCATTTACCCCATGAGGAAAATTTTGGCTTCCGGGAAACAGAAATTATAGAATTGGAAAAACGCTTGGGTATCCAACTACCTTCCGAGCTAAAAAGGTATTACCTGGAGCTGGGAAAAAATGAGCAAATCAACCATTCTCATAACAGGCTTTTAAACCCCGGGAAAGATATCAAATTCTCGAAAGACCGGTATTTAATTTTCTATGAAGAAAACCAGGCGGTATCATGTTGGGGTATAAAAGAGGCTGACCTGCAATTTGATAATCCACCGGTTTGGGGAAATTATGGAACTATGAGAAAGCCGGATTGGCACATGGAAACAAAGGCAACCGACCTTTTCTTTTTGTTGATGGCTGTGTATAACGGTACAATGGGCGGATTGCGTTATCATGCCAACTATTTGAACCCTTTAGACACTGAAGTCTATCAACTGATCCAAAAGAGATGGACATTGGTACCTGAAATATCCTGGGAAAGACAAAAGATCTATACCGATAATTTTGATGCAGTCATTAGCGCTTCGATTGATGACCGGAACAATTGTGCTGCCATCTTCATAGGTACCAGCAACCAGCAACGATTTGACAAAATACTAGATGATATAAATGTCAATTGGTCTTACATCTCTTATGAAGACGATGAAGATTCAGAAGTGGAATAATTACAACTGTCAACAGAGTAGCTTAAAGCTATCGTTTCTTATATTCTTCAATAGCTTTATGCAGCCAGGCTTTAAAACCTTTTACCCCTTCAGAAGGTTTATAACCATACCCCTCCTGCAATAACCTTTCTTCTTTTCCATCTAAAAAGAAATAATTAGGCTGGGAGTTACTACCAAAACGACTTACCTGTAAATGCGTATTCAAATCGCCAAGCGTTTCCACCTGCTTACCCAGGTCGTCAGAATAGAACTGCTCAGCTACCGGCAGCATTACACTGCCATCATGTACATCCACAAATAAAGAAGCAATTACAAATTCTTCTTTCAATAATTTCATCACCTCGGGATCGCTCCAAACCTGTGTTTCCATCAGCCGGCAATTCACGCAATTGATACCGGTAAAATCAAGCATTAGTGGCTTGTTCAGTTTTCTGGCTACTTCCAAAGCTTCTTTGTAATCGAAATAGGTCACCATACCATTATTGATCACTACATCAGGTTCATTTTTTTTCATCACTTCTGCAAACTTCACCGGATGCGGCAACTCGCCACTATTGGTTGGCGTGGCGCCTCCACTTGCAGGGGCCGCCAGTTTGGACAGATCAAATCCTTTGGGAAGGTCATCTGCATTAAAGTCCTGCGTACCCATCGGAGGCAGGAAGGCGCCCAAGCCTTTCAAAGGAGCACCCCACAAACCCGGCGTAAGATACACGGCCATGAAAAAAGCTGCTATAGCAAAGAACAAACGGGTTACAGATAAATAAGGAATACCAAAATCATTTTTGGGCAATTCATCGTCGTGTTTAAATTTCAGCTTACCCAATAAATAAAGACCGAGCAGAAAGAAAATAACGATCCATAATACTATGAATATTTCGCGGTCCAGAATACGCCAGTTTTTAGCCAGGTCGGCATTCGATAAAAATTTCAGTGCCAAAGCCAGTTCTAAAAAACCTAATGTTACTTTGATTGCATTTAACCAGCCGCCTGCTTTTCCTAAAACATTTAATTTGCTGGGGAAAAATGCAAATAGAGCGAAGGGCAATGCGAGGGCTACCGAGAATCCAAACATACCTGTTAACGGCCCCCAATAGCTTCCTTTGGATGCTAAAACCAACAGGTTTCCAATAATAGGTCCCGTGCAGGAGAAGGAAACGATCACCAAAGTAAGCGCCATAAAGAAGATGCCCCAGAAACTGCCTGTGCTGGCTTTGCTATCTGCTTTGGTAGACCAGGAACTAGGTAATTGTATTTCAAATGCTCCCAGAAAAGAAATACCAAAGATGACAAATATGGCAAAAAAGATAAGATTAGCGATCCAGTTGGTAGAGAGATTATTAAGTGCCGCCGGACCAAAAATCAAGGTTATCAGGAACCCGAGTAAAGTAAATATGATAATTATGGACAAAGAGTAAATTACTGCATTTTTTATGCCTTCTTCTCTTGTTTTACTACGCTTGGTAAAGAAGCTTACGGTAACCGGTATCATCGAATACACACAAGGTGTGAGCAATGCCAGTAAACCGCCCGCAAACGCCGTTAAAAATATCCATATTAAAGATTCGCTTGAGCCACCGGATCCGCTGGCAACCGTAGCATTTTTCCCACCTGCGCCTTCGGGCATAATTACAAGGCGAAAATCTTTTTCCACAGATGGGTATTCATCGCCTACATTAAACATATAAGCAACTTTACCCTTAACAAGTAGCGTATCCTTTTCACCAGCCTTCAATATTTGCACCCACTGAACCGAGTCCTTCACAAAAGAAACATTTAAAGAAAGCGTTGAATCTATCCGGGATTGAACAGTTCCTTTCTCGGCGACAGTTCCTTTTAAATGATTTGTAAGACTGCTGTCAAAACTCACCTGGGAAAAAACAGCATCATCCGGGCTCTTTTGAAGCGCGTAAAGAGTAACCCCGGGCTTTACAGGCTTTGCCGTAATAGTTATAGCAACCTCATCTTTATTAATACGCTTCTGATCAACCGAAAGTTGTACTGCTGTGGTATCCTGTGCCCCCGCAAAGAACACGGATAATAATGCCCAAAATGATAGTAAAAAACGCTTCATTATTGAATATATATTGTTTCAAGGCATATCTAAGCCCCCCGCCTGCCGTATTGCAGTCAATTAGTAAGTAAACAACAAAGCTATCGTATTGTTGGTATTATTGCATTTTTCCGATGCAAACTTCCAGGCTGGCCTTCCAATCAGGAATTTCCAATTGGTAGGTCTCTTTTATCTTGGTTTTGTCGAGCACACTCCAGGCGGGCCTTTTAGCCGGCGTGGGGTACTGAATGGTTGGTATAGCTTTTACTTCACAACCAGACTGTATCAGGTCTTTGATAGCCAGGGCAAATTCGTGCCAGTTAATGCGGCCTTCGTTTGTGTAATGATAGATCCCCGGCTTCCATTGACCGGAACTAATGATAAGCATAATAGCTGCTGCCAGATCCGCCGCATAGGTTGGTGTTCCATATTGATCGCTAACCACACTTATTTGCGGTTTATCAGCCATTAACCGCATCATTGTTTTTACAAAATTCTTTCCGAAGGTTGAATACACCCAGGCGGTGCGGATAATAATAGCATCCGTATGTTTCGCAGCCAGCTCTTCTCCTGCCAGTTTGGTGATACCATACATACTTACCGGCTGTGTAGCATCCGACTCTTTATAAGGTTCGGTTCCGTTCCCATCAAAAACGTAATCAGTAGAAACCTGTATCAATTTAGTGTTGTGCGTAGCGCAGGCCCTGGCCAGGTAGCCCACTGCATCTGCATTCAAAGCCTGTACATTCCCTGATTCTGCAGCATCTTCCGCTTTATCAACGGCGGTATAAGCAGCGCAGTTAATGCAGAAGTCGGGTTGATACTGGTCAAAAAAACGGTTTACTGCTGTTTCATCAATTATAGAAAGCGTTTCCCTATCAGTGAATAAAAAATCGAAACCCGGATATTGCACGGCCAGTTCTTTTATATCTGAACCTAATTGACCGTTAGACCCTGTAACCAGTATTTTTTTATTCGCCATAAACTTTTTTAAAAATTATTCTTACAATCTTTCAAAGAAGGTAATATTAAATCTTTGTCGGACACTACTGCAGCGCCTTCCGGCAACTGCCAATCTATTGCCAATTCAGGATCGTTATAAATAATGCCGCCTTCGCTCTCTTTATTGTAAAGCGCATCACATTTATACATAACTACGGCTGTCTCGCTTAATACAGAAAACCCATGAGCAAAACCGGCCGGGATCAACAATTGCTTTTTATTCTGCGCTGTTAATTCAATGGAAAACACTTTACCGTAAGTCGGTGATTTTTTCCTGATATCAACCGCTACGTCCAGTATGCTCCCCTCCAAAGCACGAACCAGCTTACATTGTGCGTGAGGATTTTGCTGATAATGCAACCCTCTTACCACTCCGTAGCTAGAAAAAGATTGGTTATCCTGTACAAAGTTGTACTGCAAACCCTCTGCTTCAAATATTGAACGATTGTAGGCCTCAAAAAAATAACCACGGCTATCCTCAAAAACCCGGGGCTCAAAAATTAATAAACCCTCCAAAGGTGTTGTAGTAAATGGCATTATAGACTATAATATTTTCTGTTTAAAATTTTGTTCCGGTAGATACCCTTTAAATCTGCTATGAGGGCTGTTGGTTTGGTAATACTGCAAAAATAGTCGTCGCCGAGCAATAAATAATCTTTATGTGGTACGGCAATCACTACGGCATCGTAATCAGCTGATATTATTTGCTTCAATTCGATATTATACTCTTTTTTCAGGTCTTCGGATGTGGCATAGGGGTCTTCTACGTCAACCAATACTGAAAACTCCTGCAGCGCTTTTACGATCTCAGCTACCTTGCTATTCCTGATATCGCTCACATTCTCTTTAAATGTGGCACCTTTTACCAATACTTTAGCCTGCCCTACATTGGTGCCCGATTTAATAATATGCTTCACTATTTTCTCAGCCACATATTTGGCCATTGCATCATTAATATGACGGGCTGCTAATATTAGCTGTGCTTTATAATCGAGGCGACTGGCTTTATAAGCCAGGTAATAGGGATCTACGCCCGTACAGTGTCCACCCACAAGTCCAGGCTGAAACTTTAGGAAATTCCACTTAGTGCCTGCAGCTTCCAATACTTCAAACGTGTTGATGTTGAGCTTGTCGAAAATTACCGACAGCTCATTCATAAACGCAATATTAAGATCGCGCTGGGTATTCTCCACAATTTTGGCCGCTTCTGCTACTTTGATAGAAGAAGCCCTGAATACACCGGCATCTACTACCAACTCGTACACTTTAGCAATTTCATCCAATGCTTCCAGATCACAACCCGAAACTATTTTAGTAATATTGCTTAAAGTATGCAATTTGTCGCCGGGATTGATCCTTTCCGGTGAGTAGCCCGATTTAAAATCAATCGTGTTAAGAAGTCCGGATACCTTTTCTATTACCGGCAAACAATCTTCTTCCGTGCACCCCGGATAAACCGTAGATTCAAATACTACATAATCCCCCGCCCCGATTGCCTGTCCAACCGTTTCCGATGCTTTTATAATAAAACGCAGATCCGGAATATTTTTATCGTCAACCGGCGTAGGCACAGCAACAATATAAAAGCTGGCCTCCTTCAATATTTCAACAGAACTGGTAAAAAGAATATCTGCATTTTGAAAGGCTACTGCGTCCAACTCTTTGCTGGGATCAATACCCTGCCGCATAAGACCCAGCCTTTCTTCATTGATGTCGAAACCTATAACGGAAAGCTTTTTCGCAAACGCGAGTGCGATGGGTAATCCCACATATCCGAGGCCAATTACAGCCAGCTTGGCTTTTTTTGTTACCAGGTTGGTGTACATGCCGGTATTATAGATTTACAAATTCCAGAACAGCACTGGTAATATAGGCTAACTGCTCCTCATCCATTTCTGTATGAATGGGAAGAGAAACTACCCGCTCCGTCAGCCAGTCTGTTACGGGCAATTCCTGGTTCTCCGTATTGAAATGAGCGAACATTTTTTGTTTATGGCCCGGAACCGGGTAGTAGATCATCGCCGGAATTTTCTTTTCTGCTAAAAAGGCAACCAATCCCTCCCGGTCTACACCATTAAGCAGTAATGTGTACTGATGATACACATGGCTGGCAAAATCGGCTTTAGCCGGAACAGTTAACTTATTCGTTACACTAAAGGCTTTATCGTAATACGCAGCCACTGCCTGCCTGGCTTCATTATAAGCATCTAAATGCTTTAACTTAATATTCAGGATCGCAGCCTGCACACTATCCAAACGGCTGTTACAGCCTACTATATCGTGATAATACCTCTTGCTTTGACCATGGTTGGCAATCATTTGCATTTTAGCAGCCAGCTCATCATCATTGGTACAAATAGCACCTCCATCGCCAAAAGCGCCGAGGTTCTTACTGGGATAAAACGAAGTACATCCTATATGCCCGATCGTACCGGCTTTTTTTACGGTACCATCCAGGAATGTGAAATCAGCGCCGATGGCCTGCGCATTATCTTCCACCACAAACAGGTTATGCTTTTCAGCAATAGCCATGACGGCTTCCATATTGGCAGCCTGCCCATAGAGGTGCACCGGAAGGATCACTTTGGTTTTTGGAGTGATCTTGCTCTCCAGATCATGAATATCGATACAAAAGGTATGCTGATCTACCTCAACAAATACAGGTTTTAATTGCAAAAGAGCTACCACTTCAGTGGTGGCTATAAATGTAAATGACGGTGTAATCACCTCGTCACCGGGCTGCAACCCTAAGGCCATTAAAGCGATCTGCAAAGCATCGGTACCGTTGGCGCATGGAATTACATGCTTCGCACCCAGGTAATCGGCCAGGTTTTTAGAAAACTCTTTTACCGCCGGACCGTTGATAAACGCACTACTATCCAGCACATCCAACACTGCATTATCAACCTCACTCTTGATCTTAAAATACTGGCTGCGGGTATCAACCATCTGGATAGGACGCATAGGGATTAATTTAAGGGGGCAAAAGTAATAAAATAAAAAGCAATATTATAGATTGCTTTTACATTTGCGAAAAGGCAAACCAGTGGATGTTTTAATGTATAATATTTCAGTTAGGCTGTATCAGCTGGCGATTTTAATCGCTTCCTTATTTAATAAAAAGGCAAAACGCTGGTTGGAAGGAAGAAGAGATATTTTCAACAAGTTGCAAAGCGCTATTGGCAAAAGCGATAAAGTCATCTGGATGCATTGCGCCTCCCTGGGAGAATTTGAGCAAGGGAGACCGGTGCTGGAAGAATTGCGGCAGCTATACCCTCAACAAAAGCTTTTGCTCACCTTCTTCTCCCCTTCGGGCTACGAGATCAGGAAGAACTATGCAGGAGTAGATTGGGTTTTTTATTTGCCATTAGACACTGAAGCCAACGCCAGGAAATTTATGGATATAGTAAAACCTTCCTTATCCATCTTTGTGAAGTACGAATACTGGTATCATTATCTCCACGAATTACATCAAAAAAACATTCCGGTAATCCTTATTTCTGCCATTTTTAGGGAAAATGCCCCGTTTTTTAAATGGTATGGTACTGTGCATCGGAGAATGGCGAACTATTTTCATCACTTATTCGTGCAGAACCAGGAGAGTTATGACCGGATTGCCAGGATCGTGCCGGCAATGAAGGTCTCTTTAGCCGGGGATACCCGCTTCGATCGTGTAAAAACTATCGCGGACGGCTTTGAGCCCTTACCCATTATTGAAGCGTTTACCCGGGATAAAAAAATAATGGTAGCCGGTAGTACCTGGCCTGAGGACGAACTGATGTTGAAAAAGCTGCTTGAAAACCAGCCGGATCTATCATTAATTGTTGCACCTCATGAAATTACTGACACCCATCTCAGGTTTGTAAGAGAAACCTACGAGGGAGCTGCTTTCTATTCAGAACTGAAAAAAACGAATAGCGGTATATCGCCAGCCCGTGTACTGATCATAGATAATATAGGCATGCTTTCCAAACTATACTACTACAGTATGGTTAGTTATATCGGCGGCGGATTTAATAAATCAGGAATTCATAATACGCTGGAAGCAGCAGTTTATGGCAAACCAGTACTATTCGGTCCCAATTACCGGAAATTTGTGGAGGCTATTGGGTTAATAAAAAATAAAGCCGCTTATAGCTACACAACTGATGCAGAGCTGGTTCAACTAACGCGATCCTTCTTCTCGAACGAAAATCAATTAAAGGAATATAGTATTAACGCAGGTAAATTTGTTGCGTCCCATACCGGGGCAACCAGCCTCATTATCAACTGGCTCAGGAAAAACGCCTTTTAAGTAATTGTTCAAATTGAGTGGCAACGGGATGGCCCGGCAGCCAGCCGTTCTTGGTTTTTAATTCTCTTTCTATCCAGTATTCTGCTTCGGTAAGGGAACTAAAGTTATTGATGGTCTTAATGCTGCGTTCAAACATAATCTCATCTCCCCTGAAAAGCTCTCTTACGAAAGCAATCCTGTCCTGCGCCGTAATCCCTTTATTCAGGTCCTTAATGGCATTTCGGCCAGCTTTGGGAACAGAAGCCTGTTTCGCAGCCTTAGCCCCAACAGGCCTGTTTTGCCTGGATAAAGTAGGCATGTCATCCGCCAGTTCGGCGCTGTCGTCACTAAAACTAAGCGTAGCCTGGCCTTCGGAGGCTTTCAATTGTTGCTGCAATTTTATAAGTTCATCGTAACTGGGTATTTCCCTGGCTGAGTCGGGTAAATTATCTTCCTCGTCAGCTCCCTCTACTATTAATTCGTAATATTCTTTTTCTTCATTTTCCGCTTTCACCGGTTCTTTATCACTTATAAGATGACCGCCGCCAGCTATTGGCTTGGCATTAGGAACAATCACCGAAATACCGCTGGTACCCAGTACATCTACCTCACGCATAGTTCCTGATATCTCGTTTTGCAGCATCTGCACTGTACTCAACAATTGACTCAATGGTACTTTTTGAGAAAATTGCATGTTTAGTTTTTCAATCAAACTTCCGATTCTTTCCATTGTCATTTTTTAATAGCACCAGCAGTAGTATATATAAATATCAGAATTGTCCTGGGAACATCACCTGAGATTGTCACACATTGAGCATCGGCACGTAATAATTATGTTACCCCGCAAAAACAATACCTGTTAATTTTTCTTTTCCGGTTAAAAGAAGGTTTAACGCAGGCCTTTATATGTTATGAACTTCCCATAAATCTAAATTAATACAGCTAATCATCACACATACATACTACTTTTGGGAAATTTTAAACTAATACGCCAACGGACAATAAATATTGTGCAGGCCGATGAAATGTATAAATATTAACAATGTTTATTGAACCCAATTTAAGCGGAGAGCGACGTGGCTGGATTGAAGTGATCTGCGGCTCTATGTTTAGTGGAAAAACAGAAGAGCTGATCCGCCGCCTGAAACGCGTAAGATTTGCCAATCTTAAAGTAGAGATCTTTAAACCGGCAATTGACACAAGGTATGATGAATTGAATATTGTTTCGCACGATACCAATGCTATTCATTCTACTCCAATAGATAATTCGCAGAAAATATTGCTGATGGCACAGGGTGCGGATGTGATCGGCATAGATGAGGCCCAATTTTTTGACGATGGTTTGCCGGAAGTTTGTGATAAACTGGCCTACCGGGGCATCAGAGTGATCGTAGCAGGGCTGGACATGGATTTTACCGGAAAGCCTTTTGGTCAGATGCCTTTTATAATGGCCAAAGCCGATTACGTAACCAAGCTCCATGCTATTTGTGTAAAATGTGGCAATATTGCCAATTACTCGTATCGTAAAATCCCGGATGATGACCAGGTAATGCTGGGTGCCATGGATGCCTACGAACCCCGTTGCCGCGTTTGCTATAACGAGAAAAAAGAACATTGATTTGAAACCTATTCTTACCTTATTTAAAAAAGAACTCTTACTGGAAGTGCGACAGCAGTACAGCTTCTATGGTATTTTATTATACATGGGCGCTACTATCTTCGTGCTGTTCCTGGCGATACAGGAACCCGAAAAAGAGATCTGGAACGGCTTGTTCTGGGTAATACAACTTTTCATTTGTATTAATGCCGTGGCCAAAAGTTTTATGCAGGAAAGCCGGGCGCGCATGCTCTACTTTTATACAATCTCCTCTCCTTCACATTTTATGGTGGCTAAATTACTGTTTAACAGCCTGCTGATGCTACTCATGACCCTGATCAGCCTGGTGCTGTTCTTTGCATTTATTGGCAATCCTGTTCAGAAAATGCTTCCTTTTATAGGTTTAAGCCTATTGGGCGGATTTAGCCTGAGCATGGTATTTACCTTTTTGGCTGCTATTGCCGCCAAAGCAAGGCAAAATGCCGCTATTATGGCGGTTTTAGGCTTTCCCCTTATTGTGCCGCAACTAATGCTGCTGATGAAGCTGTCTGCCGCGGCCTTCACAACACAACAAGGGTTTGAATGGAGTGATGTACTGTTGCTGGTGGCCCTTGATTTTCTTGTAGGGCTATTATCTGTTATACTGTTTCCTTTCCTGTGGCGGGACTAATACTTTGTATACCAGGTGTCTTTAGTGAAAGAGATCGTATGTTTTCTCCTACCGCCCTATTTTATATTATCCTTACACATTATCAACTTTCCACTTACTTTTGTGTTTATCAGTTAAAATTGTTTTTTTAGTATGAGGAAAGCATGGTGGAAGATTCTCTGTGTACTATTACTGGTATACACGGTGGTAGGCGGTTTATTGATCAATATACCTAATCTGCCGGTGCTGGGAGAAACCATCCGCAACGTTTTTTATCATGTGGGCATGTGGTCAGCGATGTTTGTATTGTTTACCTGCTCAATGGTACACTCTATACGTTATTTAAGTAAAAACAATTTAAAGAATGATATTGCGGCCAATCAATATGCTTCTGTAGGCATCGTATTTGGGCTTTTGGGTTATGCCACGGGCGCCGTTTGGGCCAGCTATACCTGGGCAGACCCTAACAACCCGGCATTTGACTCTTTCAGTGCGGTTGCACGCGAGCCGAAGCTCATCGGCACAGCAGTAGCTTTATTAATTTATTTCGCGTATTTTATTTTAAGAAGCTCAATCCAGGATATTGACCAAAAAGCCCGGATCAGTGCCGTATACAATATTTTTGCTTTTGCAATGCTTTTTCCTACTATCATGGTGGTGCCTCGCTTACTGCCGAGCTTGCATCCAGGACAGGAAGGAAACCCGGCATTGAATTTTAAGGATTCGAGTCCCGCTATGCGTATGATCCAGTATCCCGCATTCATCGGCTGGGCTTTACTAGGCGTTTGGATTGCAACGCTTAAAATACGATTCAACTACGTAAAAGAAAGAAATTTTATTAAATAAAGATGGCAATGAAGTTTTTGATGTTCGTTCTATTCCTGCTTCCCGTATTGGCTCATGCACAGGCCAAAGAAAACCTGATGTACAGCAGTGGCAGGATATATGTAGTAATTGCTGTTATATTGATCATCCTTATCGGTTTAATTCTCTATTTGGTGAGAATTGAAAAAAAGGTAAAAAAGCTGGAAGAAGGTAATACCAACGCATAGATAATATCCGATCCCGCTTTATTTTTTGTTTGCTTTGCCATGTATTGTTGGTGCCGATGATTGCCGGAACCAATGAGTGGTAGCTTATGTGTTTGCTATAGCAGCCGGAGTTGCCGGTTACATCTATTTACTGCCGGTTAACAAAATAAGTATTTTCTTAACCTTATAAATAACGATTAATTTCTATTTTGCCAAAACATTGAAAATCCTATATCTATGCATAACGATGACAACAGCTTTTTTGATGCCGTAAAAAAAAGTTTTAATAAAGCGGCAGCGTTTACCAAGTGGGACAAAGGTTTGCTGGAGCAAATAAGTGCCTGTAATGCGGTGTACCGTATGCGCTTTCCCGTAAAAAAAGAAGATGGCAGTATTGAGGTGATGGAAGCCTACCGGGTACAGCACTCCCATCACAAAACACCCTGTAAAGGTGGTATCCGTTTTTCTATGGCGGTTACGCAAGACGAGGTAATGGCCCTTGCAGCTTTAATGACTTATAAGTGCGCTATTGTAAATGTTCCGTTCGGCGGTGGAAAGGGCGGCATTAAGATCGATCCTAAAAAATACACCCCTTACGAACTGGAAAAAATAACCCGTCGCTATACGTCGGAGTTAATCAAAAAGAATTTTATTGGTCCGGCAGTGGACGTACCCGCTCCTGATTACGGGACAGGCGAAAGAGAAATGGCATGGATCGTGGATACTTATGCAGCCATGCACCCCCATGAAATTGATGCAGCTGGTTGTGTTACCGGTAAACCCGTTTCTCAGGGTGGCGTAAGAGGTAGAAAAGAAGCAACCGGTCTGGGCGTTTTCTACGGCCTGAAGGAAGTGTGCTCTATGGAGGACGAAATGGTGAAGCGCGGTCTTACACCCGGTGTAGCAGGTAAAAGAATAGTAGTACAGGGACTAGGTAATGTGGGCTACCATTCGGCAAAATTCTTTAGTGAAGCAGGCGCCATTATTGTGGGCATTGCTGAATTTGAAGGATCGATTTCCAAACCAGATGGTATTGATGTGGAAGCCCTGGTAGAACATAGAAAAAGAACGGGCTCGATTTTAGATTTTCCAGGCGCTTATAACCTCGAAAATAACGGGGCTGCATTGGAACTGGATTGTGATATTCTTATCCCTGCAGCTTTAGAGCAGGTGATCACCAAAGAAAATGCACCAAGGGTAAAAGCGAAGATCATTGGTGAAGCAGCCAACGGTCCGTTAACGCCTGATGCGGATGAGATTCTTTTGGCAAAAGGAACACTGGTAGTACCTGACATGTACCTGAATGCAGGTGGTGTAACTGTTTCTTATTTCGAGTGGTTGAAAAACCTGAGCCATGTTCGTTACGGCCGGATGGAAAAACGGTTTAACGAAACCATGAACGAAAGAATTCTGCAGGAAATTGAAGACCTAACCGGCAAAAAAGTGGATGGCAAAAACCGTTCTTTAATCAAACATGGTGCAGATGAGATAGACCTGGTATATAGTGGGCTGGAAGAAACAATGATCACTGCTACACGTGAGATCATGAGCGAATGGAAGAATAACGACAATATCCCGGATATGCGCACAGCAGCGTATGTGGTTGCTATCAATAAAGTAGCCACTACTTATGCAGAGCTGGGCATCTTCCCATAATTACTTTACAGCATTTACTGTAAAAGGGTCGCTCTCGCGACCCTTTCCTGTTTAGACCTCTTCCTTTTAATAGCCATTGGGCTTAATAAAATCAGGATTGGCATCTATAGCTTGCTGTGGTATGGGAAAAACTGTTTTATCTCCTGCATCCGGCGATTTATCCCACCATTCGCCTCCAAAACGGTTCCAGCGTATCAGGTCGGGACGACGATGGCGCTCACCGAGAAACTCACGGCCCAGTTCATCTACAAACTCATCATCTGTAAGACTACCAATATTGGTTGCATAGCTTTGAGCCGGCCAGTTGGCCTCGGAGAAATTACGCTTCTTAACCGCATCTATCAATGCTGCGGCACCCGCCTTGTCTCCGGACCTATACTTACATTCGGCCAGCGAATAATAGATTTCTGCCAGCCTTATTTCGGCAACAGAATTCGCCATAAATAAACCTGCCGACCTTTGTAACCACGGAAACTTCAGCAATCGCACACCTGAGTTCTCCTCGCCGGTTGCCACATGCGAACCTTCGCTCCAACGACCACCGGGCTTTTCGGAAAATCTTCCGACCTGGTCTACGAAGGCCAAAGGTTTGCCATTATATTCCTCAGAGCCATTTACCACCTTAGTACTGTCATAGCCAAACTTCCTGGCTGAATTGAACTGATATAACTGGCCGATGATAAAGAAGCCTTCATAGTCACCATTCGCTGACGTAGTACGATAGCTTTGCTTTCTTTTATCTGTAGCCGCAAATTTCTCGTAAGGCTTACCAAGCTTATGGTTATAGATATTCCCATCCAGATCTCTCGAAGGTGTCATATGAACGCCGTTCCAGGAACTCCAGTCATTATCAAATGCATAACGCATGGCATAGTGCATGTGGGCATTATACATCCAGCCGAAATTGTAGAGATCTAATTTGTGAGGGAACTCAAATATATTCTCCGGCGACCGGTAACCGCCCACTCCGGAACGGAACGGTCCGCGGTAATCCGGATCCAAACTATAATCGCCATATTTTCCACTAATAATATCCTGCGCCCATTGTGCACAATCGCCGTACTTAGCCGTACCCGACCACTTCTCTGCATTCAGGTAAAGGCGCACTAATAAAGAAGCTGCCCCAGCCTGGTCCCATCTGCCTACACCTCCGTTTTTAGGCAGATCAGGCAAAGATTCTTTGAGTTCCTTTTCAATATAGGCAAATACCTCTGCCGGCTCTGACTGGGGTTTCGACTCTTCTGCTTTTTCTATAATCGGAACCTTCCTGAAAAAGTCGAGCAGGAACATATAAAACCATGCTTTCAAAGTTCTCAGTTCAGCCAGGTGTTGTTTTTGATCCGCAGCAGTCATGCCCATCGTAGCATAATCCAGTTTAGCGATGTCGTTTCCAATAACAATACATTGCATAATCCCCTGGAAAGGGCCGATCCATCCGCCATACACCTGTCCCTGTCTCACATCCCAGTTATGGCCATGCATGCGAATCCACTGACCATCATCATACCCATGCTTGCCTTTTTGAGTCCATACAAACTGATCAGCCGTAAGCTCCTGTAACAACCATCTATCACCATCCCATCCACACCAATGACCATGCTCATAAGGTCTTAGCAGAGCAGCTATGACAGAATTTTTATCACCATAATATTGATCGGCCGGAACATCGCTGAACATTTCCTCATCCAGCTTGGTACAGGAGGTTATCAGCAATGTGAAAAGTAACACCGGCAATTGAATTATTTTAAATGCTTTCATTTTAGAGTAATTAAATGCTTAGAAATTAAGTTGCAGACCTAGGGTAAATGAACGGGTAGTCGGATATAGATCCAGTGGTCCCACTCCTGGTGTCAATCCTGTTACATTAACCGCAGCAGGATCCAAACCAGTGTACTTTGTAATGGTGAAAACATTTCTTACGGTACCATATAGGCGAAGATTGCTGATCCTGTACTTTTCCCTGTTGAGATTAGCTGTCCAGCCCAATGTAATATTATCCAGTCTGAGATAGTCACCATTTTCGAGGAAGTAATCAGTAATTACTTTACCTGATTTTATATGACCATTTCTGTCATAAGCGTCGGTAAGCAGGTTTACACCCGGCTCGGCCTGCAAGCCATAGTACATCTGGTACAGGTTTAATATTTTATATTTGAACTTACCCCTGAAGAACAGTGCCATGTCGAAATTTTTATAACCCAGCGTATGCCCCCAGGCGGCTTCATATTGTGGCATCCCGTTTCCTATAATCGTTTTATCGGTTTCCCTGGCCTCATTAGTGGCATTAATCATTTCCCCACCCACAACCGCATCTTTCCAGATCATAATGTTGCCATTATCATCGGTGCCGGCGTATTTATAGCCCCAATAGTTTCCAATATCAAAACCTTCCCGCAACATAAAAGCCGGCCCTGGATTACCAGGTGAAGGGAGATCATACAGGGTACGCTGATCAGCTGTAAATTTTTCATTAGAAAATTCATCCATCCGGGAACGATTATAAGAAGCAGTAAGATTGGTAGCGTAAGTAAAATCCTCTGTTTGCACGGCGTTCCAATTTAATGTTAACTCTACCCCACGATTGCTTTGCGTTCCAACATTTACCCACATCCTGTCGTGCAGGTAAGGGGGAACAGGAACCAGGTAATCGTTGATCAGGTCGCTACCTTTCCGGTAATAAAAATCAATGCTACCCGTTAGTTTGTTTTTCAATACAGCAAAATCAACACCCAGGTTATAAGCTATCTGCTTTTCCCATTTAAGATCAGGATTGTAATTATTACCCGGTCCAAATACTCTTATCCATTGTCCGTCATCATTCAATGCTCTTCCATAGGGGCTATATCTTGCCAATGCTGTGTACCGGCCAAAACCTGAACGCCCTGTCACACCATAAGAAAACCGCAGCTTCAGATCATCGAAGATGTTGTTATCCTTCATAAATTCCATATTGCTGATTCTCCAGGCAGCGGAAGCGGAAGGAAAGAAACCCCATTTATTAGCAGGCCCGAATTTGGTATTTCCTTCATAACGACCGGACAATGTGAGATAATAGCGTTGATTGTAATTATACTGAGCTCTTGCAAGAAAAGCAATGTTCTTTTCCTTGCTTCTGCTGGACCCCATAACATCCGTAAAGTTGATGGGTTGTCCATTGTTCCAATCACCCTGGCCAATATTATCATAGCCAAAATAATCGGTAGGAAAACGCCGGTTGCTTAACCAGGACATATTATTATTAAACTCCTGGTAGTTATAACCTCCCACTACCTGCAAATCGTGATCTCCGAATTTATTAGCATAGTTACCTAACCATTCCAGGTTATAATCCGCCCATTTTTCGTTCTCTATTCTTGCTCTTCCTATATAACCACCCTGAACAGATTCAACAGATTTCGCATTCCAATATCCGCCATACTCCCGGCTATGCCCCTGCCTGGTGAAGTTCAATACCGTATTGAGTTTTTTTGTAAGATTGAGCTTTACATTTAAATCAATCACTGCGTACTCATGTTGCGCCTGTGATATTCTTGTCAACAGATCCTGTACAGGGTTATAGGTATCATAACCTTCCAGCGTATTATACATAAGAGGGTTATCAGGATCCATCACCGGTATGGTAGGATTAAGCCTTACAGCCTGCTTAAAGGCAGCATAATTGGTATAATCTTCATCGGCAATACGGTAGGAGAAATTACCACCTATCTCCAGAAGACCGTCTAAAGCTTTCTGCAGGAAATTCGCTCTCAGACCATATTCCCTGCGATCGGTAGCAATATCAATCCCCTGCTTTGTCCTATAATTACCGGATATGCGAAACTGTGAATTTTCGTTACCGCCACTGGCGGCCAGGTAATGATTTTGCCCAAAATTTCCCTTACGGATCAACTCATTATACCAGTCGGTTGATGCGCCAAAATCCTGGTCGCGCTCTTTGGCTAAAAACTCCTGGGACGACAGCACTTCCGGGCGCCTGGCAACCACATCGTGATCCACAAACCCATCGTAGTTTAATATTACACGACCCGCTTTACCTCTCTTGGTTTGCACCAGTATCACACCACCCGCGCCACGACTACCGTAGATGGCTGCTGACCCGGCATCTTTCAGTACGGTTATAGAGGCGATATCCTGTTGAGAAAGATTCCTGAGGTCGCCACCCGGCATACCATCAATTACCACTAACGGACCATTGCCTGCTGCAAATGAACCAGCACCCCGCACCTGCAAACTAACACCGGCATTAGGATCGCCAACTGCTGTTTGCGAAACGGTTACACCGGCAACCTTACCGTCTACCAACTGCATGGGGTTGTTAACAGCGCCCTGTAAAAAGTCTTTACTGTTTACGCTAACAGCTGCTGTAGTCAGGTCCTGGCGCCGGGCAGTACCATAGCCGATCACCACCACTTCATCGAGATTGGTTTGTGCTCCCGCGGGAGACAATTTAATAGTGTCGAGGTTGGTACGCCCATTTAAAGGAACTTCAAGGCTTGTAAATCCAACCGAGCTGATCACCAGTACGGCATTGGCATTCGACACTGCTATAGAGAACCTGCCCTGGACATCGGTAACCGTTGCCACATTGGTTCCTTTCTGATTTACGGTAGCCGCAGGTATGGCATCGCCTGTATTAGACGCTACGATACCTGTAACAGTTACGGGTTGCTGTTGAAACCAGGTTGCCTTTAACTGGCTGACCATGAAAATGCACAAAATTGAAAAAACGATTTTGCGACTGAGCTTAAAAATCAGGCCTTTAGGGGGCCGTTGCGTTCTTCTCATCATAGATAAAAATTATGAGTGGTTTAAAAAAGTTCTCATGTATTATTAATTGCAAACGGGCACGTAAAAAGAATGGTGAATGCAATCTTTATAAACCAACCAGATATACATCTATCAATCGTATAGTTAGATGCATACAGCAAACATTACTATCGTTTATACTAATCCAATGGCTTAGTAAATAGAAATGGTTTCCCTTTGTAAACTGCTAAGTGTATGCAAATAATATACCGCTTTGAGCTTTTAACTGCTATCCGGTCTGGCCCTAGAAAGTCTTTCCGCCACTTTACTTTTTAAAATATTTTAAAAGCGAGAACATGAGCCATTGACTATCAGCAAGAAAAAGCCCACCTACTTTTTAAAGCAGATGGGCTTGACGGGGTATAAAAATTTTATTTATTTTTTTGAAGGAACGGCCAGTGCTTTTGTTGTACTTAGAGGTCTTCCAAAGTCGGGAGTGCCGTCTTTTTTCCAACTGAATTTCTGCGCCCTCGGAGAACGATGTCCGCCACAGCCCTGTCCCGGCGCGGAATTGGCGTGATACAAGATCCAGTCTTCTTTACCATCAGGCGATTTAAAAAATGAATTATGCCCGGCGGCATAAACACCGCTGCCTGGCTCGGCCTGGAATACCGGCTCCGGATGTTTTTTCCAACTAGCCGGGTTAAGCAGGTCAGCATTTACTGTTGTTGATAACATCCCTAAAGTATAATGATCTGTCCAGCAGCCGCTCGCAGAATAGATAATAAAGATCTTATCCTTATGGCTGAGGAACTGGGGACCTTCATTTACATTCACCTGGTCGGGGTTTTGCCCCGGAAGCCTTCCATGTGTTTCCCATTTCAACTCCGGGCTTGAAATTTTAACGCGGTCACTCTCAATTGTCCAGGGATTTTTCATGCGGGTGATATAAATATTTTGCTGACCGTTTTCATTGCCTTCCCAGCCAGACCATATCATGTACAATTTACCTTTATGCTCGAACACATCCGCATCAATGGCCCATTTATTTGTAGCATCAGCCACTTTACCTTTGAACTCCCATTGTCCCTGCATCGGGTCAGCAGACGCATTCTCTATAACATACATGCGGTGATTATAGTTGTTACCATCATCCGCTGCAAAATACATATACCATTTTCCCTGTATAAACTGGATCTGGGGCGCCCATAACTCTTTAGAGTAGGCAGTGTTAGCGGGAGGAGTCCACACTACTTTCTTCTCCGCATTTTTTAAATCTGTAATACTCTTTGTTTTCCATAGTATCAGCTTATTCTGAGCACTATGCGTATAATAATAATACCCATCCTTATGAAAACTGTAAGGATCAGCACCTGATGGCAATACTGGGTTATTGAAGGTATCAACAGGTTGTTTCACCCTGGAGGAGGAACATCCTGCGCACAACAGCGTCACTAAAAATAAAGCTACTATTCTCATAATTTAAATGTCTGGTAGTCGAAGATTTATTTATTGAAAAAGGTGAAAGTTTTCGGCAGCGCTTCTATTTTATCAGCTGCACCTTTTTTTTGCGGAACAAATTGGATACGTATGCCTGCTGTTTTACGGGGGCCTACTTTAGTATTGCTATTATGCGTATGTAATACATAGCTCATCTGCCCTTTATTGTCAATGAACACATCTCCATGACCTGTTCCGTTTTCCCCCGTGTTTTTGGTGGAGATAATTGGGTTACCTTTATACTTCGTCCATGGACCTGCTGGCGATTTAGCTGTAGCGTAACCAATGGCATAATCAGGGTTGCGGAAATCATTGGCGGAGTAGATCATATAGTACAATCCCTTGTGCTTTAACACAGTTGGTCCTTCTGTTACTTTCCAGGGAACACGCTGGGTATCTTCCCAGTTAGCTGTAGCATTAATGCATTCTTTAAGAGTGGACTCCTTCATTGCACTTAAAGAGGCATCCATCTCGGCTACAAAAATGCGGTTCCCTTCCTGCAATCGCACATGATAGAGATATACTATTCCCGAGGGATCAATCCATACAAAGGGATCAATGATCTTAACAGGCGCATCCAGTGGGGCAAGGGTTTGCTGCTTAAACGGACCAGCGGGATGATCTGAAACAGCTATTGCAATATGTTCATTAGCCGTATAAGCCATATAATACCTGCTCTTATATTTAAAAACCTGTGGCGCCCAAAAGCCTTTGGTTCCGTAGCTTTCTCCACGCTTCAGTGCAAAACCCTCATCTTTCCAGGATACCTGGTCGGTTGAGGTGTACACTTTAAACCCTTCGCTATCTCCCCTTCCGCCACCAGTCCCGTACAGGTAATAAATGCCATTATCAACAAAAATAGTAGGATCGGCCATTAAAGGATTCTCCAAGTTTTTTTGCTGCCCATAAGATGGACTATACATCATACCCCATACCAATAAACTCATAAGATGCAACCAACATCTTTTCCTTAAATCTGTCATGATCCCGTTTCTTTTATATTCAGCTATAACTTACCTGTCATCTTTTTTATGAAATCAACTTCGTCCTGTTTGTAAGGCGTTCCGTCTTTTCTGAAAATATCATGAAACCAAAGCGGAGGTTCTGATGTATACTTTTTTGTCCAGCTATCCCATGGATAGATAGTTTGAGATTTACCATCTACAAATCCCCAGTTTACCATGGCCACCTTGTTTTCTTTAGCAACAGGTAAAGAACTTTGGAAAGTACTCTTATTAGGTCTTGCCATATATTCTGTGCAGAACAATGGTCGGTCATAACGTTTTAACTCGTTGATCTTTTTGGCCAATGTAAGCGAATCATCATAGCAATGGAAAGAAACCACATCTGATTCTTCAATCTGTAATTTCTCAATGGGCTTTAAAGTGCTGTCACTTTCCCAGTTACCTGCCCAGATACCCGAAGTAAGCGGCTGGCTTGGATTGGCCGATCTTGCCCACTCAAATGTTTTCTTAAGCAATGGTAAAACCAGGTCTACTTTATTAGGCACTTCTACTTTTTCATAAGAAGGCCCTGTCATATTATCCGGTTCATTCCATACATCCCATAAAACAATCCTTTTATCATTGGCAAATTTCCCCACAATTGCTTTTACATACTTTTCGAGTGCGGGATATTGGGTGGAGTCTTTTAAGATAACCTGCCCGGGACTTTGAACCCATCCTGAATTATGAACATAAGGTTGAGGCGCGCGCTGTGTACCGGCCTTGGGAAAAGGATCCCAGCAAGAGTCGAAAATGGTCAGCAGTATTTTAATGCCGTGTCTTTCTGCAATCGATAAAAATTGATTGATACGGTCGTAAAAACCCTGTTCATCATTTTGCCAGGCAAGGTCGTGGAGGTATACCCGCATGATATTCATGCCCAGAGACTCTGCCCAGGCCAGCTCTCTTTCAATAGTGGCGGTATCAAAAGTATCTCCCTGCCACATCTCCAGCTGGTTGATTGCCGAACTCGGTAAAAAGTTAGCGCCTACATACCAAGGTTGTGCTGCATACCACTGATTGGCTTTTTCAGCAGACCATTTTTCTGTAACGGTGATATCACTACCTGTTTCTGCTGCTTTTTCATTGCCGCCATCATTGCAGGCATATAACGATAGCAGCCAAATTGCTGCCAGGTAAAATACTGTTTTTTTCATTTGCATTTTTTTTAATTAAGTCGTCAGATGTGGCCGGCGCACCAGATACACTTGCAACCAGCAAAATATTATTTAGACAATACGTGATTTTTTTGCGCCCACTCGTTCCATAACAGATCCAGCTTTGATACTATATCTTTACGACTGGCAGCGAGGTCATGCTCTTCCGTTTCGTCATCCTGTATCTTATACAGCTGCCAGGCCTTATTGGGGTGCGCTACCATTTTCCATTCACCGCTCCGCACATACCTGGCGCCAAAATGTTCATTAAATAAAACATCATGTCCTTTAGACTTTCTGTTTTGGAAAGCAGGTACCAGACTGATCCCCATCATTGGCGGCACAGGTTTATCTTTATAATTTGCAGGATAGTTGGTTGCTGCCAACTCAACAAAAGTGGCCATAAAGTCCATCACATGCCCCACACTGCTGGTAATAACGCCCTTCTCCTTCATCCCTTTGGGCCAAAAGGCGATCATAGGTGTTCGCACCCCTCCTTCAAACGATGAAGCTTTTGCAAACTGGAAAGGTGTGTTGGCAACATTGGCCCATCGCTCACCTATAGAAGTAAAAGTTGTTCGCGGACCGGGCAGCACTTCTTTATTTACCGGGTAGGTTATTTTCTCTCCGGTTCTTGTTTGTCCCGGCCGGTCGAAACCCGGACCATATGCCATTGCATTCTCCGGACTGGCTCCGTTATCACTCAAAAAAATAATCAAGGTATTGTTCAACGCTCCAGTTTGTTCCAGGGCTTTGATCACTCTTCCGATCCCCTGGTCCATTCGATCTACCATTGCTGCATGAACTGCCATAGCCCTCGCATCCCAGGCTTTATGTGGATTGTCCTCCCATTTAAGATCGGACTTTACCCTGGGAGAAAGTGTTGTATTTGCAGGATCAATTATTTTCTGCCCGATCATTTTTTCAAATCGATTTTTGCGTATAGCATCCCATCCTGCCTCATAAGTATGTTCGTACTTCCTGATATCTTCAGGCAAAGCATGTAATGGCCAATGAGGCGCCGTGTGCGCCATATACAAAAAGAAGGGTTGCTGCTGCTGCGCCATTTGCTGTATATAACGAACAGCGGTATCGTTAATAGCATCGGTATGATAGTAATTAGCCGGAACTTCTGTTACCGGCTCTGTTCCGCTCACCAGGCTAAATGGATCGAAGAAGTCTACTACTCCCCAGATATTGCCAAAGTAGCGGTCAAAGCCCCGATGGGTGGGATACTGATCTATGGGAGAAAACAGCGGATGTTGTTCCTGGTGGTTGAGCCAGCGCATCTGCGCCTGCCCGTTTTTTTGCTCTATGGTATTGCTTACATGCCACTTACCCGACATCGCCGTTTGATAGCCGGCCTGCTTTAATACTTCGGCCAAAGTAACTACATTATTAGATAAGGCGCCTCTGTAACCGGACGTTCCTTTATCGCTGGTCATTTCGCCAATACCAGCATTGTGGTTGTAAGTACCTGTAAGCAATGCTGCTCTTGTGGGGCAGCATCTGGACGTGTTGTAGAAATTAGTAAATCGAATTCCCTTTGCTGCAAGCCTGTCTAAATTAGGCGTCTGTATCTCTCCGCCATAACAACCCAGGTCAGAATAGCCCAGGTCATCCGCCATAATCAAAACAATATTGGGCCGGCTATCCTTACCGGCTTTTCTTTTCGATTGCGCCTGCAGAAATGTTACAAAGCAACAAAGAAAGAGACCTGATATTAACACGATCTTCTTCATATAATCATCCTAAATGGTTTCCTGTACATTTTGATTATTGAGGCTGGCCGTGCGGCCCGCCTTGTATATTCTTCTCTATTGATGCAATAAAATAATAATCAATTAATGGAAGAACTGCTTCCATTTATTTTACCACAGGGAAGGCTGAGATTCTTAATCTTGCAGCTCCCATAGGTATTAATTCAATGGCCTCTTCTCTGCTATCAACCGACACAGGGCTTTGCGGCAAAGTATCCGTTAAACCATACTGATCAATCTTCCAGCTATCGATCAACTTTCCTTTTGTTGTAATACTGATCGGAACTGCCTCCTGCGTAAAAGGGAAATTGTTGGCAGGCCAGCTCTTTTTGACCACTTTAAAAAACTTTTCTGGATTCTGTTCGCTATAAGATAATCCGTAGTTCCATAAAGAGGCAGGTAATATTTCAAAAGAAGGCCATTTATCTGCATCTGCAGACTCCTGCCACTTAGAATCGCCAATGGCAGATTGCTTACTATCCATCCTTTTATACGCTTCCTTAATTTTTAAAGAATAAGTTAAAGGACCCCGGCTCACACTAATGCTATTTTTGTTGGAAGCCCAGGTATCTACTTTTAACCGCATGGGTAAAGTTAATTCTACCCTATCGCCACTCTTCCAAAGCCGCTCTATTCTCACATAGGAAGATGGAGAAGGGTTCTGCTTTACCAAAACTCCATTGACCTTTACCTGAGCATTAGAACACCATTCAGGTATTCTTAAATAGAAGGGGAAGCTGGTACTCTTTACCATTGTTAAGGTAAAGCCAGCAGTTTCATCAAAAGGGTAATGTCCTTTTGAAGTAATGCTCACCTCTGTTCCGTTTCCTACTTTTGCTTTTACAACAGCTTCGCTATATAACATAGCGGCAAGACCGTTATCCGGAGTAGCCATAAAAACATGTTCGGCATAATAGGGCCATCCCTGCGCATGATTGTGCTGGCAGCAACGCGAGCTAAAAGGATTCATCATAACAAAAGGGCCTGTATTATCAATTCCCGGATGATGGTTTTTACTATCGCTGATCGACATGTTGGGACTTGTAATATAACGCAAGGCTTTAAAGTCGGGCATAACAGCGGCCGGGTAAGTATTAAATGCAACATTCTCTGTATGATCGGCCCAAAAAGGGTCGCCTGTAATACCAAGCAATATTTCATTGGAAGCCATCTGTTCTACCATACCACAGGTTTCAACGCCCTGGCGCGGATCGACATAGCCTTTCCTGGCATTCTCATCCGCTCCAAACATTCCTCCCGGCACATTGCCAAAACGTTTTCTTATGAGGTGAAATACATTGTAAGTAGCGTCCCAATCTTCCCGCTTACCCGTTTGCAGGTAATAAGTAGCAGGCTCCCGAAACCCCTGTGCAATATTTACATTATGCCAGTTCGGTAGCTGGTCCTTTTGTTTCCAGTTAGCGGTATTACGATGCAGTTTTGCAGCCAGATCTAACAGCCATTGTTTATCACCGGTAGTACGATTATACAGCCAGTAAACGCTTAGCATATTGTCTCCTCCCCTGCTGTTTTCCCAATAATCTTTTAACAGCATACTATCAGGCAAATTGTATTGCCAGCGAAAGTACTTTTCCATAAAGGGAAGTACTCTTTGATCGTTGCTAAACTCGTAATAAGATTGCAGGCACCAAAGCATGATCATATTGCCCCAAATATCCGGCTTGCCGTTTCTTAAGATCATCGGACCAAAATAACCATCGGCCCGCTGACTTTTTAATGCTGCATTCAACCAGATACGCGACTCATCGATGATCTTCTTATCCCCCAGCACATAACCCAGGTTGGCATAGCCCTTCAACCAATATGGCACTTCTTCCCAGCCATGATCGCCGCTTCCGTCCGTACTCAGCCAGGCATTGTTTTTCTTAGCCAGCCAGGCACTGATCTCTCCTAACTGCCCGGTAAGCCCATCGCGTTGAAGCTCGAGGTATTTCTGCAGCCATCCCTGTGGCTGTATAGATCCAACAGGCAACTTAATAAAGTACAACTGTTGCAATGGTTTCCTGTTCGATACATAAGACCTGTTGGTATAGCTGTTATCTGGCTTTTTTACTTCAGTAACTTTTTGTGGTACCGTGTTACCCTGTGCTGCAGCCAGCAAACTACCTGCCAGGCAAAAGGAAAACAAGCTTAGTCTTACTGTTGATCTATACAAGCTCATTATTCGATCATTATTGTTTACTGTCATTTAACCGTAACATCATACAGTTGCTGGTGCAGCTGTTTCAATGTTTGTTCGGGCATCTTCATTACTTTACGATCGTAAGTAAGTATACCATTAGTCTCCACTTCCACATCGGTAGTTTGCGTGTATACAGCCGCAGACAGACCTAACGGAATCAGTTTCTTCAGATCATTCATAGATCTCGTATAGCGCTGCAACAATTCCTCTTTGTTTTTAAAGCTCTGGTATCCCCAGTTGTTTTTATCCTGCCAGGTATGGCCGTCTAAAGGCAAACCGAAACCACCAAACTCTCCCAATACCAATGCCTGCCCGCTTTTTCCGAATACCTCGGGATCGGGCATCTGAGGGTCAGGATAGTGGTGAATATCTAATATATGACCTGTGTAGAAGAAGTTTCCGCCGCTGGCACTGTTTACCAAACGCGATGGATCATACTTCATCGTCCACTCGGTTATTTCCTTTGTTTTAAACTGGCCCCATGCCTCGTTAAATGGCACCCATGAAACAATCGAAGGGAAATTGTGTGCTGCATCCATAATGGCTTTCCACTCCTTCCTATAATAGCCTTCTGACTCTGCGCTTCTTTGCTTATCGCGATTAAAGCCTGACACCTGTCCCGAGCGCATATCCCAATGGTTACCACCCAGGTCACCACTAGGCATATCCTGCCAAACCAATACACCTATACTATCGCAGTAATAATACCAGCGGGCTGGTTCCAGCTTGATATGCTTACGGATCATATTAAAGCCCATTTCTTTTGTTTTCACTATGTCAAACAAAAGAGCCTTATCAGTTGGGGCGGTGAACAAACCATCAGGCCACCAGCCCTGGTCTAAGGGACCATACTGGAACAATATTTTATTATTCAATGCCATGCGGTTGATACCAGCTGCATCTTTCACCAGGGACGACTTGCGCATAGCAAAATAGCTTTCCGCGTAATCAATTTGTTTGCCTGCTCTGTATAAATAAACTTTCAGGTTGTACAAAAACGGAGATGCAGGCGACCATAATTTTGCATTCTCAATCTTAATATCCGCATCTACACCTGAAGGAACTGTCACTTCTCCTATTTGCTGTGCACCATCCAATGCAACAAATTTAACAATATCTCCCGCCTGGGCTCCTTCAACAAGCGCAGACACACGTAGCTGGCTGGCGTCAACATCTGGTGTATGTTTAGTTGACGTAATATGTGTAGCGGGTAATACTTCTGTCCAAACTGTTTGCCAGATACCGGTTACAGGAGTATACCAGATACCTTCCGGTTTTTTTACCTGTTTACCTCTGGGCTGAGGGCCATCATCAGTGGGATCCCAAACACGCAATGCGATTGCCTGCTGTTTACCCTTACCCAGGTAGCTGGTAATATTAAACGAAAACGGATCAAAGCCACCTTCATGTCTGCCCACTTTTTTACCATTTACAAAAACATCACATTGCCAATCTACCGCGCCAAAATTTAACATCACCTGGTTGGTTCCTGAAGGCTTAGAGAGGGCGATGTTAGTACTGTACCAAAGCACCTGGTCTTTGCCTACCGTTTTTCCTACACCCGACAAAGCAGACTCTACCGGGTAAGGCACCAATATATCCCCCTGGAAAGCAGCGGGAATATTCTGTTCAGATGCAGGAGTTATTGCATACTTCCACAATCCGTTCCAGTTTTGCCAGTTGGCTCTTTTTAACTGCGGTCTGGGATACTCTGGCAGGGGCTTAGCCGGATTAACATCAGCTACCCATGGTGTTTGCGGTTTACCGGGAACAATTTTCCAGGTATTCTGAGCACTGGCAGTCATAGAAATAACAACGGCTGCCAGGCATGAAAATAGAATTCGCATAATTAATTTTTAGTAAAAAATGGCAATAAATCTAATATGGCAAACATAAGATCTGCTCATCACTAAGCGGTTGAAATTTGTTTCAAAAATTATACTTTTTGTCCCATATTTAAAGATTCAGGGGCCGGTTTATTTTTTATAACGGGTTATCAAATTTTGTTCATGCTACAAATCGGGCATTTTCATTTTGTCGGTAGACGGTGTTCCGTCATTAACCAGGGGCCAGCCGTCTGAGCCCCAATTAACTTTATCAAGCATCAATGCCCGCTGGTTTACCGTGTTGATCATTGCGCGGTTTACATCCATAGCATGGTACAACATCCAATCCTGGTTCTTTTTATCCGTGATCAGGCGTGCGTTATGTCCGGGCCCTGAGAACTTTGAGTTTTTCTGCAGCACTAATGTACCAGCCCCTCTTTCTGTTAAGTTCTTACCCGTTTTATCAACATAAGGTCCCATAAGGTTTTGCGACCGGCCAACCCTAACCTGGTACACGCTGGCGGCCCCATCGCAACAATTATTTTTAGATCCGAAAAAAAAGTAGTACCCGTCTTTTTTAAAAATATTGACCGCTTCAAAATCACCGGCTGCTATTTTTATTTTCTGAGCAGCGTCTTTTACCCGTCGGCCGTCATCGGTCAATTCTAACCCATAAGTACCCTGGGCTGCGGATGAATTATAACTCCCCCAAAACAGGTATTTCTTTCCTCCCTCTTCATAATAAAACGGATCAATAGAATTGGGTACGCCAATCTCAGAAGACAGAAACATTTTCCCGGCATCAATAAATGGCCCAGCGGGATAAGAAGAGATCGCTAAACCTATTCCCGGATCCGCATCGCCCCAGGTTGAATAAGAATAGTACAAATGATATCGGCCATTCACTATAGCGATATCCGGCGCCCATATACCCCCTGCAGACTTCCAGTTGGGCTTAGCAGTGAAAGCATCGCTCACATAGGTCCAGTTAACCAGGTCCCTCGAACGAACCACCGCCACCAGATGATTCTTGTTATCCGTATGCCAGAAATCTTCTGTTCCATAGGCATAATAAAAATCTGAGTTGGGGTCCTTAATAACGGTAGGATCTGCCAAAATGGGCGTAAACACCGGGTTACGATATTCCGTAACAGGTTTAGGCGGTTCAGGAACAGGTGGTTCATTTTGAGATTTGGCCTTGGAACAACTCAACAATATACCTGATACGGCTATTACTCCATAGAGCCTCCTACTGAACCGCATTATTTGCTGTCTGCTTTTTATCATCATAAATATTTCAAATAATCAAGGGTTCAAGTTTATTACCATCCCGGGTTTTGTATAACCCATAATGCCCTGTCTATTTCGGTTTGAGGAATGGGCCATAGGTAATGCTTAGGAGCCTCGAAGATTCTTCTTTTCAATACCACGCGCTTGTAAAAGGCATCATCCTGAATGGAAGTCCCGGTTTCATAACTTAACCTGTAAAAAGTTTTATTGCTGGTTTCAGGTGCTATCTTCCAGCGATTGCAATCAAAATAACGCTGTGTTTCAAAAGCCAGCTCAATCCTGCGTTCGTGCCTGATGCGTTCCCTCATTTGCGCCTGAGATAAGCCAGCAGCTAAGGCAGGAAGGCCTGCTCTTTCTCTCACCTTGTTTACGTTATTGTATACATCTGCTGTAGGGCCTTGAGCTTCGTTAAGTGCCTCTGCATAGCTCAGATACACTTCAGCCATGCGGAAATAGATCCAGGTTTTATTAGTGAATGTACCAGCTTGTGTAAGGTTAATTTGTTCATCAGCGAACTTGCGCAGCAAATAACCTGTTACCGGGTAATCCTGGCCATTACCTACCGCGCGTCCATCACGACCGGAATTATGAAGTTCCAATTGTCTGCCCCTCCATCTTTGACCGTTAAAGTTGACACTTACATAAAAGCGAGGTTCCCTGTTTACATACATATTTCTTACACCAGCCGGATAGTTGGCGCCCGCAGCGGCAGCATAACCGGTTTCCTGGTATCCCGAAGCAGCGTTAATGATGGGGCTGCCATCCGTATTATAGCCCGTAATAGGCGTTGTACCATTGGCCATCTGAAATGCATCTACCAATTCCTGCGTAGGGCAATAGCCGCTCCAGCCGCCCATACCTTTGGCGCCTGATGCATACTCTAACCTGTTAAACCGGCCCATGTTCCTTGCAAAAAGCACTTCATCATTCCAACGGTCGATAAATAGCCTGTAATAGTTCTGATAAGGATCACTGGTTGGCTTATAAATCTGGTAGCCTGCAGCTTCAGCCTGTGTCATACAATCCCTGGCTGCATCTGCCGCTTTCTGCCATTTGTTTGCATCGTAATTGGGCGAAATAAGGTTACGTCCCTGATCATCTTTAAACGAGGCATAATCGGAGTTCCCATTATATAAAGGGCTGGCTGCATACAAGAGCACCCTGGCTTTTAGCGCTAAAGCAGCCATCCTTGTAGCACGTCCCAACTCTACGGCTTCTCTCCTTACCGGCAATAAGGCAGCAGCTTTATCACACTCTTCCACAACAAAGGCCACACAATCATCATAGGGAGATCTTTTAATTAAGGTATAATCATCGGCCGTTGTAAGCGCTTTGTTTAGTATAGAAACAGGTCCGTGTACACGCATTTCAATAAAATGATAGAAAGCCCTGAGAAAATGAGCTTCACCCTTAAACTCTTGTTTTTGCTGCTCCCCGGTTTTACTACCTACTACAATCTCGCGATCGGAAAAATCCGTTTTATCAATATTCTCAATGAATATATTTACTTTACGAATCCCCTCCCAATAAACCCTGTAAATGTTCTGTTCTACCGTAGCAGCATTCCAGTTCCCTGTGTTCATCTGGTTTCCGAATACACCCCAGGTACATTCCAGGTCATCAGAAGCAGTTGTGAATGGATTACGTCCCCACCATTCGATCCACTCAGATTCTTCGGGTAGAGAAAAGTAAGCAGAAGTTAGAAAGCGCTCTGCATACTGGGCATTGGCAAATACTGAATCTATAGTCAGGTCTTCATCATATACTTTATCCAGGAATCCCTTCTTGCAAGAGGTTAATAATGCTGAGGCAATAAAAACCGTTAGTATAACTTTTATATATTGTTTCATGTGTTTCTTTTTTATTGGCGATAAGATGAAGCAGCGTTAGAAGTTAACCTGCAAACCAAAATTGATATTACGTGTAAGTGGATAACGACCGGTTCCGTTATCTGATTCCGGATCGATGATTTTCACTTTATCCCAGGTAATCAGGTTTAGCCCGTTTACAAAAAATCTTGCTGTCGAAATTTTATACTTACCCATTAAACTCTGTGGAAGTGTATAACCTATTTCGGCATTCTTCAGACGAAGAAAACTACCATCTACCATATACAAAGTATTACTCCACCTGTAGTTATTTTCGCTGATCATATCTATCACCAGCGGGTATTTCGCGCCAGAATTGTCTGCCCCTGGTATAAACCGGTTGTCATAGTATTCCCTTATTACGTTGTTTACGCCAAACCCTTCATTAAAGGCATACATGGAAGGACCTTGCAGAAAAATATTGGTTTTTGCAGCTCCCTGAAAGAACATGCTTAGATCAAAATTTTTGTACACCACAGTACCACCAAAACCGAAGATCATTTGAGGGGTACGTGCAAAGCCGGTGTAGACTCTATCATTGGCGTCAATTTTGCCATCCCCGTTTACATCCCTGAACTTGATATCACCGGGACGCACCGTAGATTGAAAAGTCTGAACCGGGCTGTTTTTTATCTCCTCCTCGCTCTGGAACAAACCAATGGCCTCCAGTACGTAAGGTTGACCAATCATGGTACCATTAGGATGTTGATATGGAAAGCGAGTGGGTGGAATAGCCGATTCGATCACTTTATTTTTAGCATAGGTAAAGGTTCCTCTTAATGAATACTGTAGTTCGTAAGACGTAGAATTCTTCAATTCGATCATACCATCAAAACCCCGGTTATTGGCTTTGCCCAGGTTACCGTAAGGAATGGTCCATGGGTAAATACCCGTAAAGAACGGAAGATCTGCTCTTTGAATCAGGATAGCCGAGCGGTCTTCGTTAAAGAAATCTGCCTGCACCACTATCTTTCCTTTCAGCAGCTCTACATCCAACCCTATATTGGTCTTGTCGGCAACCTCCCAGGTAACGTTGGGGTTACCAATCCTGTTCTCATCGATACCCGGATAACTGATCATATCATTTCCGAACATATAAGACTGAGCTGTAGATGTATTTACTGAAGTAAGGAAGAGGAAGCGGGATCCACCGATCGCATCGTTACCCACCTTTCCGTAAGAACCTCTGATTTTCAACACTGAGATCGGATTATTATCACCCCAGAAGTTTTCTCTTGATACTACCCATCCCGCAGAAACAGAAGGAAAGAAGCCATATTTCTGCCCGGGAGGAAAGTTTTCCGAGCCATTGTAACCAAAATTACCTTCAATTAAATAACGCTCCATATAATCGTACGTCAACCTAGCTGCGTAACCACGTCTGCGGTAAGGCACACTATTAATCCGATCGGTGGTCGTAATATCATTAAATTCATTTTGATTAAATAGTAATAAACCTGATACACCATGAACACCGAAATTCCGGTTATAATTTAGCTTGGCTTCATAATAGATATTTTTATTAGCTGTATTTCCAACAGTTAAACCAAGTGGTGTCTCTTCCCTTATCACCTGGTATCTATCCTGACCATTTTCTTTATAGTATCTCCGCATTGGGAAATTTTTCGCCCGTACTTTATTAGCAAAATAGTAGTTATCATATCCGAACCTTCCACTCATTTCTAGCCCTTTGGTAACGAGCCTTGACAAATCCCATTTAGCGGACAAGGTTCCCTGAAGGGTACTTCTATCCTGTTGTGTATAGCCGGAATATCCCACTAAACCCCATGGGTTAGCATTTACTGCAGAGCCGGCTCCTAAAGAGCCATCCGGGTTAAACAAGGGAAAGTTCATGGGGGTAACTTTGCGAAGTGCGCCTAAAATACCGTCGCTCGATGTACCCGGGTAGTTCTGGCTTTCAATAATACTTCCCAGGCCTAATTCCAGTACAAAGCTTTTCGATAGGTTCATATCAATATTCGTCCGGAAATTATACCTTCTGAAATTAGCATTGGTATTGTACTTGCTATCTTCCGGCTTTTTCCAGATACCATTCTGTTCGGTGTAACCGATATTAGCAAAATACCTTACTGTTTCACCACCACCTGAAACATTCAGGTTGTTAATGGTTTGAAATGTTCTTTTATTCATCACCACGTCGGTCCAGTCAACGTTAGGGAACAGATAAGGATCAGATCCATCAGAATATTTTCTCACTTCTTCGGTTGTATATTCCGGCCCTTTGCCCACATTGGTACGCGCCTCATTCATCAACGTAGCGTACTCGCCGGCATTTATATAATCAGGTAAGCGCTGGGCATACAAATTGGCGTACTCTGAGCGTAACACTACTCTGGGTTTACCTGCTTTACCACGTTTGGTAGTGATCAGTATAACACCATTTGCGCCCCTTACCCCATACACAGCCGTGGCTGATGCATCTTTAAGAATAGAAAAGGTTTCTATCTCCATTGCATTGATATTATTCAAAGGACGCTCAATACCGTCTACAAAAACGAGCGGAGCGGTACTGGCTCCTGCAAAAGTAGCCACACCCCTTATGAATACCTGTGCCGCATCAGCACCCGGCTCCCCGCTGGATTGGCGGGTAATGATACCAGGCAATCTTCCGCCTATAGCATTCGATAACTGTGCTACAGCTGAACGTTCTATATCCTTCATACTAACCGAGGACACGGCGCCGGTTAATGTCGTTTTTTTCTGGCGGCCAAAACCCACGACTACAACTTCGTCCATTTTAGCACGATTCTCGTCGTAAATCAATGTGAATGTTCTTTCGCCTTCGGTACCAGTCAACACGCGTAGCGTGATATAACCTATATTACTGATAATAAGGCTATCATTAGGATCATTCACTTCCAGTAAAAATTTACCGTTAGCATCTGAAATGGCGGTTTTATTGGTTCTTGGTATGGAAGCAGAAGCACCCACCAGCACATTTCCATTTCCATCCTTTACATAGCCATTCAATACATAAGATTGTGCGCTGCTTCCTAAAGAAATAAATACCAATAAAGCGACTAGGATATGCGCCCTTCGCTTTGCAGGATGTAATACAAAAAGCGATAACAATGGCAATATGCCACTATAAGCAACTGTCCGGTTTTTGAACATGGCAAACAATTTTTCGTTAAATGATGCACAAATATATTTTTCACTAAAAATCTCTTCCCGAAATTTCATCTCATTTTTTCATCAAACCGTCTCATTTTTTTAAAGATCTCTGAGACGCCATTTACCGGTATGAGGTATGGCTGCTTTTTTAATAATGCCAGAGGAATAAAATATCAACCCTCCTCTTACGGTCGGCGGGCCATTGGGATTATACAGTTAAGACAAAATGAGATATGCTTATTCCGAGCCCCAAAACCTTCGGTTATCTGTGAAAAAAAATTGTATGTTTGATTAAACAGGTTGCGTTGAGATCCTTCTTTATTATCATATTTTTCTGGATTAACATCAGCATTTTTAGCTATCATTCTTATGGCCAGCGTTACTATTTTGAGCACTTCCAGGTGGAGCATGGCATTTCCAATAATACCGCCAGCTGTGTGTTACAGGATCAAAAAGGATTTATTTGGGTGGGCACTAAAGATGGATTGAACCGCTTTGATGGATATGCATTCAAAATATTCAGAAATGAAAAAAACGATAGCACCAGCTTGGGCAATAACTCTGTATGGAAATTATTTGAAAGCAGCAATGGTACTATATGGGTAGGAACCGAACATGGTGTTTTTGCTTACGACCCCAAGCTGGAAACTTTTTCGCATGCAGCCGGAACACCTAAACAATTAGTCAGGGCCATGGTTGAAGACTCAGACGGGAATATGTGGTTTATCATCAACTTCAGGCTCTACATGTTGTCGGCTAAAGCAAAAAAAGTAACTGCTATACAGGGAGAACAACTTGATTTTTGTACTTCATTAACGCTTTCTACAAAAAAAGAAATATGGGTAGCTACTATGTATGGCAGTATTGGCCGGTTTAACGTAAACAATAAAAAATTTCAATTCTATTCGCTCTTTAACCATTCACCCGCGCCGGTATCTCCGTGGCTTGAACGAATATTCGACACCGGAGAGGGGTACCTTTTAATAGGCACCGCTACACAGGGAATCAAAAAGTTCAACCTAAGCAACAATACGTATGAGGATGTATTGATCTATAATGCCGACAATACAGAAATATTTGCCCGTGATTTCCTGAAAATAAAACCTGATGAATACTGGATTGCAACCGAAAGCGGTATTTACATCTACAATACCGCTCTTAATACATTTGTCAATCTCAGAAAAGACTATCAAAATCCGTATGCTATCAGCGACAATGCCGTTTATTCTTTTTGCATGGACAAACAGGGTGGTATCTGGATAGGCACTTATTTTGGTGGCATTAATTATTTACCTAACAAGAGCCTGGTTTTTCAAAAATATTTCCCGCAATTCGGAACCGGTTCGATCAAAGCAAATGCTATAAGGGAGATCACCTCAGATAATAAAGAAAATTTATGGATCGGCACAGAAGATGATGGCCTGTATCAGTTCAATCCTCAAACGGGCATCTTTTCTAATTACAAACCATCACAGAAAGGCCAAAGCATTGCACATACCAATATCCACGGCCTGGCCTATGCTCAAAGCAAACTTTGGGTTGGCACCTTCGAGCACGGTCTTGATGCTATGCAATTACCCGCCGGTATTGTATCAAACCATTATACAGCCAACCCTGCCAGCGGGTTAAGGAGTAACTTTATACACAGCTTATACAAAACGGCAAAGGATCAATTGTGGGTAGGCACTTCGAACGGGATTTACCTTTATAATCAAAAAGACAATAATTTTATTACACCCGATTATTTCCCCAGGGAAGCTTTCTACTCATCGATTCTGGAGCTTTCGGACGGATCTATTATCGCAGGTACTTTCCAGGATGGGTTACATTATTATTCGCCATTACGAAATACATACGGCCGCATTCAAATTATAAAAGACAATGTTAATCTCCTTGCAGAAAACCGTATTACTTATCTTTTTGAATCGAAGGATAAAACAATATGGATCGCGTCAGAAGATAAGCTGTATAATATAAACACAAAAACCAACGATGTATTGATTTTTTCCACCACTACGGGGCTACCCAGCAACATGATATACACCATTGCAGAAGATGCCCGTAACAACAAATGGATCACTACCTCAAAAGGACTGGTGCTGATGGATCGACAATACAGAATACTACGCATTTTTACGAAAATGGACGGGCTACTCAATGACCAGTTTAATTACTCGTCCTGTTACAAAACTAAAGATGGGACCATTTACCTGGGAAGCGTAAAAGGACTGGTTAGCTTTAATCCGGAGGATCTAAAAATGGAGCATTATACTCCATCGGTTTATATAACCAATATTTCTTTTTTCAATAACTCTTTATCCGTGAACCCCGAAAAAGGGCCGCTACGCCGATCTACACTTATTACTGAAGAGATAACGCTCCCCCACGATCAATCAACATTTCATATAGATTTTGCAGCGCTTAATTTTACATCGCCCGGCAATATAGAGTATGCTTATAAACTGGAATACCTGGATAAGAAGTGGAACTATATTAAAAAAAGCAGGCGGGTATATTTCACGAATTTAGCACCCGGGTCTTACCTGTTTCGCGTGAGATCTACCGATGGGGATGGAAAGTGGGCTCCCAATGAAAAAACACTGAGAATACAAATTCTACCTCCGTGGTGGCGTACGAACCGGGCCTATTTTATTTACTCCCTATTGGCCGCTTTAGGAGTCTGGGGTATTGTAGCCTTTTATCATAACCGTCAATTGGAAAAGCAGCAAAGAAGTATGGAAGTGTTTGAGCGAATTAAAGAGAAGGAAATGTATGAGTCTAAAATAGATTTCTTTACAAAGATCGCACACGAAATACGAACTCCTTTAACGCTTATTAAAGCCCCTTTAGAAAAACTGATGCGTGGGCTCACTTCTATACCGCAAAAAGAAAAGTACCTGGCCGTAATGAACAAGAATACCGACCGGCTACTGGACCTTACTAATCAGCTGCTTGATTTTCGCCGACTGGAAGCTGGTGCTTTTGCTTTATCATTGGAAGAACGAAATATCAATGATCTCACTAAAGGCATCTGGAATAATTTTATTCCATTAGCTGAAAGCAAAAGAATACAAATGAACTTCGAAGCAGAACGGGCATATTCCTGTAAGATAGATGAAGAAGCTACAACCAAGATCATCAGTAACCTCTTAGATAACGCGATAAAATATTGCAACAGCATGGTGCAGCTATCTATTACCACACAAGAAAATGGGTTAGCAACCATACAAATTAGTAATGACGGGCCTTTGATACCTGCCGACCTAAGAAAAAAAATATTTGAACCGTTTTTCAGATCCAAAAAAACAGATAAAATCACCGGTACAGGCCTGGGCTTGGCCTTGTCCCGATCATTAGCAGAATTACAGGGAGGTAGCTTATCTATGCATGTAACGGATCTTTTAAATGTTTTTGTGCTTAAATTGCCCGTTCAAGTGTAAACAATGGAATCCAACTCTGAAAAGCCTTCCATATTAATTGTAGATGACAACGAGGACATCCTGGATTTTTTAAAGGATGACCTCGGCGAACTCTATACGATATTCACAGCCCCCGATGGCACAGACGCTTTATCTGTTTTAAACGAACAGGTAGTACAGCTGGTGATCAGCGATGTGATGATGCCGGAAATGGATGGTATCGAATTATGTGAAAAGATAAAATCCAATTTTGAATTCAGCCATATTCCCGTTATCCTGCTAACAGCTAAAAACACATTGCAGGCGAAAATTGAAGGTCTGAATACAGGCGCCGATGCGTATATCGAAAAGCCTTTTTCTCCTGAACATTTAGCTGCCCAGGTGCTTAGTCTTTTAAATAACCGTAATAAAATAAAAGAGTATTTTGCCCAGTCTCCACTTGCGCATATTAAGAGTATGGCACATTCCAAAATGGATGAAGAATTCCTGGACAAGATGAACAACTTTATCGTGGAACATATTTCGGATCCGGCATTGGATGTTGATCATCTTGCCCTTGCCATGAATATGAGCCGTGCTACATTTTACAGAAAGGTGAAGTCTATCTCCAATCTTTCACCCAATGAAATGATCAATATATCGAGGTTGAAAAAAGCGGTTGAATTAATGAATACACGCATGTTTCCATTAAGCGAAATTGCAGAGCGGGTGGGTTACCAAACATTAACCCAACTGGGAAGAAATTTTCAGAAGCAATTCAGGGTTACACCCAGCGAATACCTGCATTTGCAAAAGTAAAAGCCCATTTAAGCGGCCGCACCGGGGTTTCCAAAAACAACCGTAAAAGTGCTTCCTTCGTTCACCTTACTTTCAACATGTATCGATCCGCCCAGCGCTTCGATTTGTGTTTTGATCAGGTAAAGTCCTACCCCCTTACTATCCCTACCCTCGTGAAAAATCTGGTTCAACTTAAACACCTTATCTCCAAATTTCTCCATATCAATACCCACACCGTTATCGCTGACCTTTAATGTAATAATACCCTCTTCATCTATGGTGGTGCTGATCTGTATCTCGGTAGCAGCAACCAGTTTCCTGTATTTAATACTATTACTTACCAGGTTATACAAAATACTCTCCAGGTAAGGTAGTGGGTAATTTATTTTCGTTGTATGCAGTGCTCTTTGAATAGTAATATTCTTGCCAAGGATGTCGCCGGTAAGCTGCCCGATCACGCCATCAATGGCTCTTTCAAAATCGCATTCGTCTAATGGCAATTCCCTGTTCAGTCTTATCTCTGCAATATTTAACAGGGTCTCGAGGTTATTGGTCATTGATACACCAATGGTATCCAGCAATGATGCAAGTTCATCGATAGTAAACGTTTCCGCAAGCACATTAGCTTCTTCCAGGTCGGAGCTTTTACCACATTTCACCAGCAATACTTGTGTGAGCAAATTTATATTCCTGGAAGGTCCGCGAAGATTATGGGCTATGGCATGACTTATTTCTTCCAGTTCTTTTACCTTGCTTAACAGCTTATCCTGCGTACTACGAAGCTCAACATTCTTGGTTCTCAATTCGTGGGTAAGCGCTTTCCTTGCACTAATATCTACCAGCTGAGAAATAAAAAACATTGGTTGCGTAGCACCATCTCTTACCACAGAAGTAGTCAACAGCATCCAGATGACCTTTCCGCTTTTAGTAATATACCTTTTCTCAATACTATAATTATCAGCCTGGTTATTTAAAACCTTTTGCATAAGGTCCAAATCCCGGTCCAGATCGTCAGGATAGGTAATATCCTGAAAAGTGAGCTGATAAAATTCATGTCGTGTATAGCCTAACATCTTACACAATGCATCGTTCACAGCATTCCAGTTACCCTCGGGGCTAACTACGGCCATGCCTGTTCCTGACAGATTGAAATAAGTAGCAAAGGTCTTTTCACTGGCCCGCAACTCAGCTTCTGTATGCATGCGTTGCGTAATATCCTGCGCAAAGGCGATAACATATTGTTCGCCATCTGGATTATTAAAAAGATAATTTTTGTAGAGCAAATGTTTGATACTACCATCGCCTGCAACAATACTCAGCTCTCCTTCTGCGGTAGGATTTGTTTTAATGAGATCCAGGTACTGCGACTGTATCTCATTCTTGATTTTTCCCGGAACCAGGTCAACGATATTCTTGCCGATCAACTCATTGTAGGAATATTGAAATACCGAAGTAGCATAAGGGTTTACATTGAGGATGTTTCCCTGCAGATCATGCGTACAAATGATACCCAAACTATTGTCGAAAATTACTTTGTAACGCTTCTTATCTTCTACATGAGCAATATCCTGTAATTTCCGCTCATGAATATCTTTATGTGTTCCAATAAAACGTAGCGGCTTACCATCTTCGCTATAAGTAGCTACCACCCCCCTGCTTAATATCCATCGATAGACATCATCCTTACATTTATACCTTACCTCCGATGTGTAAATAGAAATTTTGCCGGCAAGCAGGTCTTTCATGATGTCGGAAGAAGCTGCCAGGTCATCCGGATGTATTTTAGACGCCCAGTCATCAATGGTCACAATCTCTTTTTGCGAATAGCCAAAAATCTGTTCCCATTTAGGAGAAAAAAAGATCCTGTTGGATTGCAGGTTTACATCCCAGATACCGTCGCCAACTGCGTCCAGGGCTAGGCTCCAGCGATCTTCTACAATTTCTTTTACTTCGGTTTTTTCTACAATTACCAAAGCAAATTCATCGCTGTAAGAGGCGGGTATTATTTTTATCTGGAACTTAACGGCCTTGCCGTGTAAAGTAATATTGTATTCAAAAAACTGAGGTTCTCCAAGTTCGAACAGTTTCCTTATGGATACAACGCATTCCCTGATAATCGTATCGTTGTTAATATTTGAGGCATCCAATCCCAAATAAAGCGCACGTCCCTGTTCCTCATCTTCTTTTTTTTGCGCCCATACATTCGTAATCTGCTCAGCTCTCGAAACCTCAAAAATGCGGAATGCAAAACTTTTAAATGCCTTTATAACGGGCTCCCTACTAATATCGACAGGGTCACTATCCATGCAATAAAGTTAAGAAAGAAACCTGAGCAGAAGACCTGCCTTATATATGCGATCTTTAAAAAATAAAAGATGTTTCAGGTGTAATAATCTCAAGAGATTTTGCTTCTGAAGCTTCTACACGACCAATTACCTGCGCCTGCACGCCTAAACCTTCAGCTACGGCTATAATAGCAGCAGCGTTAGCTTCATTCGTATAAATTTCAAGACGGGTACCCATATTAAATACCTGATACATTTCACGGGCATCGGCACCGCTTGCTTCCCGGATGATATCAAAAATAACAGGAGGTGTAAACAGGTTATCTTTCACAATCTTCACATTATCGGGCACATACTTCATACACTTGGTTTGTCCGCCACCACTGCAATGGATCAATCCGTTAATGGCATCAAAATGCTCTTCCAGCAGTACTTTCATTACCGGGGCAAAGGTACGGGTAGGACTTAATACCAGCTTTCCTATAGTAGTTTCCACACCGTCAACCGTTATCGTATCCGTTAACCGGTGCTTACCAATATAAACCACTTCATCGCTGAGCTTGGGCTCAAAAGTTTCGGGATATTGTTCTGCATAAAACTTATTCAGTACATCATGTCTCGCGCTGGTGAGGCCATTACTCGCCAGGCCGCTGTTATATTCGGTTTCGTAGCTGGCTTTACCAAAAGAAGCTAAGCCAACAATTACATTGCCGGGCTTAATTTTCTCATTGGTGATCAGTTTGTCTTTAGGCCATCTCGCCACCATTGTACCATTTACCGCCATCGTGCGTACCACATCTCCCACATCAGCCGTTTCTCCACCCATAAAAGTAATGTTAACTCCCCAGGCTTTCATAGCATCAAAAAACGCCTGGCTGCCATTGATCACTTCGCTCAACACTTCAGCTGGTATCAGGGTTTTATTTCTGTCGATGGTTGATGAAAAAGCCAGTTTATCATAAATACCCACACAAAGCAGGTCATCCAGGTTCATTACAATGGCATCCTGGGCAATCCCTGCCCAGATACTTGCATCACCGGTTTCTTTCCAATACAAATAAGCGAGAATGCTTTTGGTACCTGCACCATCTGCATGCATTACATTTACCCAGTCAGGATCGCCTACCAGTACATCCGCGTAAATTTTACAAAAGGCATTTTCATAGAGACCTTTATCCAGCTTTTTTACCGCTTCATGCACTTCTTCTTTTTGGGCAGACACCCCTCTTTTGGAATATAACGACATTCTTTTTCTATTTTATTAAGCCGGCTTCAAACATATCTGCCGGGCTGAGCACTTTTCAATTCGCCGCGAAGATAAAACAAAAGGAGGTTTATCAATAACAGCTTATTGTGCACCTTCACTGCTAACTTTTCAACATTTGAACTGGTAAACTTATTTTTGCGTTTCATGCAAATTCATTACGATATTAATCAGTTGCCGGTTTTCAAAAATGCCGTGGTTACCATTGGTACTTTTGATGGTGTACACGAAGGTCATAAAAAAATAATCGAGCAGTTAACCAAAACAGCGCAGCAGGCAGGCGGAGAGTCCGTTATTGTCACTTTTCATCCCCATCCCCGTAAAATTGTGTCCTCCTCTATACTTGGCATTCGCCTGATTAATACGTTAAGCGAAAAAACAGAGCTACTGGAGCAATTGGGAATCAATCATTTAGTAATAACACCTTTTACTGAGGTTTTTGCGAACCAGGAGCCGGAAGATTACCTGAAAGACTTCCTGATTGATAAATTTCATCCGCATACTATCATTATTGGTTACGATCATCATTTTGGTAAAAACCGGAAGGGTAATTATAAATTGTTGGAAAGTTGCCAGGAAAAATATGGGTACCAACTGAAAGAAATTCCTAAGCATATACTGGATCATATAGGCATCAGCTCCACCAAAATACGCGAATCTATCCTTAACGGAGATACGGCCACTACCAATCACCTGCTGGGATATAACTTCTTTTTTGAGGGGGAAGTAGTACATGGCGATAAACTAGGCAGAGAATTGGGTTACCCTACGGCCAATTTGAAAGTGCAGAACGAAGAAAAAATACTGCCCTGCGATGGTATTTACGCCGTTTACGCATCGGTAAAAAATATAGAAGGTAATTATGGCCCCATTTTTAAAGGGATGATGAGTATTGGCTTCCGCCCCACCGTTGATGGAACTAAAAGAGTTGTTGAAGTAAATCTTTTTGATTTCCAGGCCGACATTTATGGCAAAACCCTTCGGGTTTATGTAAAGCAGTACTTACGATCGGAAGAGAAATTCGACAGCCTGGAGGCTTTGGTTAAAAAAATAGACAACGATAAGGAAGAAAGCCTGAAGGTGCTGTAAATTGAAGGGATGCACGATTCTGCCTTTATAGACGCCAAGGTTCGCACATTTCAACTATTTTTGATATATGGAAGTAAACGACGCATTGGTTGATAAATTAGCACATCTTTCAAAACTGACTTTTACTGAGCAGGAAAAAAAAGATATTTCCAAGGATCTGCAAAACATGATCGGTTTTGTAGAGAAATTGAATGAACTGGATCTGAAAGATGTGGAACCGTTAATGCATATGAGCGAAGAAATGAATGTACTTCGTGAAGACGAGATCAAAGGGTCTGCCAGCCGCGATGAAGCATTGAAGAACGCACCGGAAACAGACGGGCAGTTTTTCCTGGTGCCTAAAGTGATCAAGAAGTGAGTAATGAGTGCTCAATGATGAGTAGTCAGATGTAAATAAAAATGTAAAGCGTAATACGTTGCCAGGTATTATCCATATTGAACAATTGTGCAAAAGCTACTTCATGGGCCAGCAGGAACTGCAGGTGCTAAAGGGCGTATCATTAAATATCCATAAAAACGAGTACGTATCATTGATGGGCCCATCGGGTAGTGGCAAAAGCACGCTGATGAATATCCTGGGATGCCTGGATAGTCCTACAGCTGGTACCTATATATTGAACGGGCACGATGTAAGTAAAATGCATGACAACGCTCTGGCCGAAGTGCGCAACAAAGAGATTGGCTTTGTATTTCAGCAGTTCAACCTCCTGCCCCGCTTAACGGCGCTTGAAAATGTAGCACTGCCGCTTATTTATGCAGGTGTTTCCAAAAGCCAACGCAATGAAAAAGCCATGCATGTGCTGGAAAAAGTAAATCTTACCGATCGAAGTCATCATAAACCTAACGAGCTCAGTGGCGGACAATGCCAGCGTGTAGCTATTGCAAGGGCGCTGGTAAACGATCCTTCGATCATACTCGCGGATGAACCTACCGGAAACCTGGATACTAAAACCTCTTACGAGATCATGGACATCTTTGGGAAAATACACGCAGGAGGTAATACAGTAGTGTTAGTTACTCATGAGGAAGACATTGCCAAGCACTCCCACCGTATTGTACGCTTAAGAGATGGTATCATTGAAACAGATCAGAGGGTAGAAAATCCAACCCTAGCCAGAATGTAGATTTAAAATTTAATTTTAAGTTGAAAGTTGGTGCAGCGATTGGATTAATTAAAACAGGACATTTGACGCTGAATATCTAAGCCCCTGAATTATATACTTCAAACTTTTCACCCTCAAACAATTGCTGCTGAATGGCCTTTAAAATATACACAAAAACCGGAGACAAGGGTAAAACTTCGTTGATCGGCGGCACAAAAGTTTCGAAGGGTGACCTCCGCATCGAAAGCTATGGAACGGTGGATGAGTTGAATTCTTATGTGGGATTATGTAAAGATCTATTGCAGGATGCAACAGGCGTACAAACATTACAGGAAATACAGGATCGCCTTTTTACCATCGGCGCTGAATTGGCCTGCGATCCGGATAAAAACACTAACGTAATAATCCCCGACCTGCACGAAACTGATATTGAACTCCTGGAAAAAGAGATCGACCGGATGGAGTCTACGCTCGAACCGCTAAAAACATTTATTCTTCCCGGGGGCCATCCAACGGTATCACAGCTCCATATAGCACGCACGGTATGCCGCAGGGCAGAACGCTGTTGCGTGCGACTGGCTAGTGAAACAACTGTTGACCCCATCATTACAAAATACCTGAACCGGCTGAGTGACTACTTATTCGTGCTGGCCAGATATTCGGGCCATTTAATGAATGTGCAGGATATAGCCTGGAAACCCAGGAATAAATAGCTAATCTTACGAGCCGCAAAACACTTACTTACACAAACATTAACATTTGAAAGCCATCGCTTGTCGGAAGCTTTTTTATAATTTAGCAATTCAACTAAATTCATGAGAAACTTACTGCTTTACATTTTATTCTCTTTCGTTGTATTAACCCCGTTATCAGGCTGTTCCTGGGCTGTTTTATATTACGCTACCAACACATTAGATGAGCCCTGTACGATCCGTATAAGATTTTCAGACGGGGAACATTTACGTTATAAAAAAGAAATTCGTTACAGCAATATGGTTATCAAAAAAGTGGACAAAGCTACTTACCAACGACTAAACGATACGCTTCACTTTAAAAAATTAAACGCCAATGTTATCGAACTGGTGCTACCACCTAAAAGCACAGCCGCGATAGATGTTGGCTGGAGCACTAGCCAGTCCATGGACAGTGTAATATTTACAAATACCCAAAAAACAATTGCTTACTCCAGGAATTCATATGGCAAATCGCAAAAGGTATCCGGAGGACCATTTTCGAAGTTTGGGCAATCATTATTATATACCATTAAATAAAAACCTCACGTTTTTGAGGTATCCTTTCGATGATAACAATAACGTAACATCGATTGCTAAAAAGAATAACTACCGGATTGCAATTCATAAACCCTGTACCCATTTTCATTTGGAAGCTGTTGAATGCGGCCTTTCCCTTCGCTGATTAATATATTTTCCTGATCAGCTATTTTCAAAACAGCAGTGGTGTTGGGTGGCACTGTCAGTCTTAAGTGCAATCGCCCGGCGACATGTTTCCAGTAGGTTTCTATGACGCCAGAAGGACCGTTATAGCTCGCTGCCACCCATGACAGATGAGCCCTTCCCATGTTGGGCTGCTGAATAATGATGCTGGAAAAACCCGGAGCAGCTTTCCTTATCCCTGCAAGCCCGTCTATAAACCAGGCACCAGGAAACAGGAAAGAGCTATGTAGCAAAGAATGTCCCGGTAAATTTTTCTCCCACATTTCCCAGATAGTAGTAGCGTCGTTATCTCTCATATACCCCCAACCCGGATAGGAGGTTTTAGAAAGCATCGTAAATATAAGATCATCGCGCTGCTCCTGCCTTAACAACTTAAAAAGTACCGTACCACCGGTGATACCGGCAGATATATTTCCTTTGCTTTTTATAAGAATTTCATCCTCCAGTGCTTTCATCACTTTTGATCGAAGTTGAGACGGCACCATTTCAGACAAAAGCGCCATAGCGAGATTTGCAAGGCTGCCATCTGAATAAGTGTAGTTCGCCGGGTTAAAAAACTTCTTGTGAATAGCTTCCGCTGCGCTGTTGGCCTCACGCTCCCAATTCAGTGCATCCTTACCATTCCCTAATACCTGTGCCACTCTTTGAGCGGTTCTTAAATTATAAACCCGGTAGCAATTATTAAAGAACAGCGTTTGCGGTTTATCATTATTCATCCCTTCTGCGGTGGCATTGGGCCATAACCAATCGCCCAGAAAATCCCATTGTCCTCCAAATCTTTTCAGCATGTGGCCTTCAACCTGTGTATCTAAAAAAGATAACCAGTTTTTCATCAACTGGTAGTTTTCTTCCAGGATCTTTTTATCACCGTAGTGCTCATATACATACCAGGGTAGGGAAACGACTATACCGCCCCAGGCTGGTCCGCCACCGCCCCAGTAAGTGGGTGCCGTATGCGGCAAAATGCCATTATTAAGCAAGCGGCCACTGGTAACCGCCTTCCGGGCTGTTTTGCTATCATACATATTGCCCACCATCGGTTCGGTACCTTGTACATCCCGCCAGTCCTGCATCCATTTGGTGTAAAAGGCTCCTAGTTGATAATTATACATGCCGGTTTCACTAGTCGCATGCGCATCACCGCCGTAGCCCATTCGTTCCCGCTGCGGACAATCCACTACATAGCCGCCTAAAGACAGGTTTTCGAAAGTCCAGCGTACTTTATCATAAATCCAGTTCATTAAAGTGTCGGAGCATTGAAAAGTAGTAGCATTTTTATAGTTGGTTCTCACCAGCCAACCTCTGATCAAATCAAGCGGGGGAGCTTCTTTTTGTCCGCGTATGGTAACCCAGCGGCCGGAGCTATAATTGAAGCGATTGCGAAAAATGCCCTTACCGCTTTTACCAATAATAAAACTGCTCCGGATATTAAAAGTGGTCTCCATTTCCTTTCTTTCAGAAAAGTGAAAACGGATGGTATCCCCTGGCTGACCGCTTACAGGTATTTCTGTCCAGCCCGCGAAATTAGTCCCGAAATCGACCCTGTAACTTCCATCCGGCCGATGTTCTATACCTATTGGTTTTATAAGCGTTAGCGGCCTGTTTTCTTCTACCATTTGAGCAGATACTGCTAACTGTGGATGATACGCTTCTACCTGTTTCCATCCGGAGTTAGTATCCGTCAACAGATTCCAATTCCCATCCAACTGGCGATCGTCCCAAAGTTCTCCACCCATATTTGAAAAATCCCAAACACCTAATAATTTATTAGGGCTCTTTTTTGTTTTCCATTGCTGGTTGGTTAGCAAAGTATCAAAAGGAATATCTGTTTTAGATGGATTCTTACTCTTGTAGAAAAAAGCCTGCGCATTGACGATAGGCGTTAAGGGACGGCCATTATTGTCGAGGTTATAGGGTCCAAAAACAGACCAAGATGTACCTAGCCAAAGTCCCGCTATGTTTTCGCCTTTACGAACAAGCTGCGTTATATCATAAGCAATATAACGTGCTCTTTTGGTATGGTCTGTTACCGCAGGAGCTAAAACACCATCCCCCACTTTAACTCCGTTTATATACAGCTCATGATAGCCCACCGAAGCTACATATATAAATGCCCGCCCGGTATGCTCTTTAAGCGTAAACTTTTTCTTCAGCCAGGGATCCCATATATTACAATCAGCCCTACCGGGCGTAAAACGTTGCTCATCCCCGATCCATTGTCCCTGCCATTCTTTCTGATCGAAAAAGCCGGTAGTAAAACTATTCACCGCGCTCCATGCAGATACCTGGGCATGCTCATCCTTTATGCAAACCTTCCAGTAATAAGTTCTGTCAGATAACAATGGTTGCCCATTGTAGACGATTTGCTGCGTTTGCGATGAGTTCACCAATTTAGAGTCCCAAACATCTCCTTTATTATTTTGCAGTAGTTCTTTGCTTGATGAAACAATCAAACGGTAAGCATCTTGTCTTTGTCCATACAACTTTTCGTTAAGCGAGCGTAGCTTCCATCCAAAGCGTGGATGCATCTCATCAATACCTCTGGGATTTTCCAGGTATTCGCAGGTCAGGTCATATAATCCGAGTCTCTCTTTCTTATTTGGAGTAGCAAAACAGCTCAGGCTTATAACGAGTAGCAACAAGAATACAGTAATCGGTTTATGGTTCATCGCGGGATTTTTGGCAAACAAGTAACAATCTCTAAATATACACTGTTTTCAACACTATCAGGCTTAAAACCTAAGGTCTGTCAACAGCTACCCTGCTCAGTTTCATGGGATTCATAACTATCTTTTAAAACAATCGGTTGCGCATTTAGCCGGTAAATAAGGAATAGTTCATTATATTAGCCCCTCAAAATACTATTTGCAATGTCATATCCTTTTCAGATTACATCTTTAGAACAATATCATATCGATTATAAAAAAAGCCTTGAAGACCCCGAAGGTTTCTGGAGCGGAGTAGCCGACAGCTTCGAATGGAGAAAGAAACAGCCTTTCAGCAAAAAAGGACTGGAATGGAACTTTACAGAGCCTTCTGTAAAATGGTTTGAAGGCGCTAAACTGAATATAACCGAAAACTGCCTCGACCGACATCTGGAATCGATAGGTGACCGCCCGGCGATCATCTGGGAACCGAATGATCCTAACGAAAAAGTAAGAACACTTACTTATAAAGTTCTGCATAAAAAAGTATGCGAATTTGCACAGGTATTGCGTAATAATGGCGTAAAAAAAGGAGATCGCGTTTGTATCTACATGGGTATGATACCCGAGCTTGTTGTAGCTGTTTTAGGCTGCGCACGTATAGGTGCTATTCACTCGGTTATATTTGGCGGGTTCTCGGCGCAGAGCATTGCTGACAGGTTATATGATGCCGAAGCCGAGTTCATCATTACCTGTGATGGCGCTTTCCGCGGAGCCAAGGACATTCCTCTAAAGTCCATTATAGATGATGCTTTGATCGGCAACCGAACCGTGAAAAGAGTGATCGTACATACACGTACCCGTACTCCTGTAAGTATGATCAAAGGACGTGATGTATGGTGGAGAGACGAGGTGGAAGATGTGGTTGAAAGCATGAGTGAAGAAGTACTAAAAGTGCCTGCGGAAGAAATGGACGCTGAAGATCCGCTGTTCATCCTATACACATCAGGCAGTACTGGTAAACCCAAGGGCGTGGTGCATACCACAGCAGGTTATATGTTATGGACCACATACACCTTTGTGAACGTCTTTCAATACAACCCGGGAGATGTGTTTTTCTGCACGGCTGATATTGGCTGGATAACGGGGCATAGCTATATTGCATATGGCCCGTTATTAGCAGGTGCTACCTGCCTGATGTTCGAAGGAATCCCCACCTGGCCTGATGCCGGCCGGTTCTGGGATATTGTGGATAAGCATAAAGTTAATACACTTTACACAGCTCCTACGGCCATACGGTCCCTGATGAGTTACGGCCTGGAACCGTTAAAAGATAAAGATCTGTCCAGCCTGAAAGTATTAGGTACTGTTGGAGAGCCCATTAACGAGGAAGCATGGCATTGGTATGATGAACATATCGGTAAGAAAAAATGCCCGATAGTAGATACCTGGTGGCAAACGGAAACCGGTGGTATATTAATATCGAACCTGGCAGGTGTAACACCGGCAAAACCAAGCTGGGCAACACTTCCCCTGCCGGGTGTAAAGCCTGTATTGGTAGATGAAAAAGGAGCCGAAGTAACCGAATTAACGGACACCCACTATAGCGGTAATCTTTGCTTAACGATGCCCTGGCCGGGCATACTCCGCACCACCTGGGGTGATCATGAACGTTGTAGACAAACCTATTTCAGTACTTACGAGAATAAGTACTTTACCGGGGATGGTGCTTTTAAAGATGAAGAAGGCAATTTCCGCATTACCGGTCGCGTAGACGATGTATTAAATGTAAGCGGGCACAGGCTGGGCACTGCAGAAGTGGAGAATGCCATTAATATGATGGCCGGAGTTGTTGAAAGTGCCGTTGTAGGTTATCCGCATGAGTTAAAAGGACAGGGCATTTACGCGTATGTGGTATTAGACGGCCGCAACCGCCATGAAGAAGATGACCAGCTAACTAAACAGGATTTGTTAGCAACTGTTTCCCGTATCATCGGTCCGATTGCAAAACCGGACAAAATCCAGTTTGTTAGCGCCCTCCCTAAAACCCGCAGTGGCAAGATCATGCGCCGTATATTGCGCAAAGTAGCAGAAGGAGAGCTGGAGAACCTGGGAGACACTTCAACCCTGTTAGACCCGGCAGTAGTAGATGAAATTAAAGAAGGTAAAATATAATTTCCCTGATAAAAAAACAGGCCCTGGTTTAAACCGGGGCCTGTTTTTTTATTATTGGATATCCTGTATAAATAGCCTCACCTGCTCTATATCTTTCACACCAGGCTCTATCTCAAACTTACTATTTACATCCAACGAAAAAACATTGTTATTATTTATAAACGCCTTGACCTGATCTGAATCATCAACACCTATACCACCGCTTAAAAAATAAGGTTTGTTGATAGAAGATCGTTCCAATACCGACCAATCAAATTTCTTTCCGGTGCCGCCATATTCCTGCGCTTTCGTATCGAACAAAAAATAATCGACACAATCTTCGTAAGGAGCAAGCATTTCATTTAGATTTTCATCACCCTTTACCCGAAAGGCTTTTATCACAGAAGTTTGAGCCGATAAAGTCATACAAAGCTCCGGTGTTTCATCACCATGCAGCTGTACTGCATTCAACCCATAAGCGGCTATAGCCTGCAAAATCCGCTCTTCCGTTTCATTTACAAACACTCCAACTTTTTGTATACCAGTAAAAGCTTTTAAGTCTGCTGCCGCTACTTTACTGCCGATAAACCTGGGCGATTTTTCGTAAAAAATAAACCCTGCATAGTCAATCCCTAAACCAGCCAGCTCTTCTACCTGTTGCAGGGAGGTCATACCACATACTTTTATCCGGGGTTGGTTCATTCTGCTGCTTTTAGTTGCTGCACAAATGATTGAAACGCTGCAGGCGTATCAGGTTGCTTCATAAAATATTCTCCGATCAGGAACCCTTTAAAGCCGTTTTGTCTAAAGATCAAAATATCATCAATTTTATCGATGCCACTCTCAGCAATCTTTATTTTATCGGCAGGCAATTTTTCAGCCATACGAAGACTACGTTCAATATCTACACAAAAGGTTTTAAGATCGCGATTGTTAATTCCTACAATTTTTGTCGCATCACAAATATGCCCCAATTCTTCTTCTGCATGTAGCTCCAATATAGTCTGTAATCCCAATGAGGCCGCGAATTCAGCAAGGCGCTTCACTTCTGCAGGTGTGAGGCAGGCAGCTATTAACAAAATAACATCAGCACCAATTGATTTAGCTTCTGCTATCTGGTACTCGTCAACAATAAAATCCTTTCTCAATATCGGCACTTCATTGGCTCTTGCTTCAATTAAATCGGCATCCGAACCACCAAAGAAGTTTTCGTCTGTTAACACCGATAAACAGGCCGCCCCATAACGGGTATAGGCCGCTGTAATTTCTGCTACATTAGCACCTTGCTTAATAAATCCTTTTGAAGGGGATTTTCTTTTAAACTCAGCAATAATACCAGTACCATCCGGCATTAATAAAGAAGCAGATAAGGATCGAACCGGTAAAGCAAAAGCCGGTCTTGCTTCCAGTTCTTTTATAGAAGTCCGTTCTTTTCTTTCCGCCACTTCTGTTCGCTTATGTGCTACAATGGTATCTAAAATATTCATGATCTTTTTTATGGAATACAGTATCAAAAATAGGTTTTATACAGGCCCTGCTACTGTAAAGAAATTAATTTTTGCAAACAGGCATTGGCCTTACCAGATCTCAGGCTTTCCTTTGCAGCGGCAAAAGCATCAGTATAGCTGGTAAATGATTCCGTCACCTGTAAGGCAATAGCTGCATTGGCTAGCACTACTGCTTCCTGCTCAGGAGTTCCATCACCTTCTAAAATAGATCTAAAGACATGAGCAGCTTCAGCCACCGTGCTACCGCCCGAAATGGCTTCAGGCTTCACTTCCAGCCCTGCTAACTGAACGGCTGACAATATTTTTTCTCCTTGCGGAGTTAATAGCTTGCTATCACCGGTAAGCGATATTTCATCGTATCCATCCAGTCCATGTACAATAGCGAATTTATTAGACTGTTGCTGTAATAAATAATTATACAGCCGTGCCATTTCAAGACTATATACACCAATGATGCTGTAAGCAGGGAACGCCGGATTTACCAATGGTCCAAGCATGTTGAAGAAAGTACGCATGCCCAGGTTCTTCCTTATGGGGCCTACATTCTTTAATGCCGGGTGAAATAGCGGCGCATGTAAAAAACAGATATTAGCCTCTTCCAGCTCTTTCCGAAGCGCGTTGCCATCATTCTTGAACTTGTAGCCCATGGACTCTATTACATTGGACGAACCACTGATTGCTGATGCGCCATAGTTACCATGCTTACTAACTTTAATACCTGCGCCTGCCACAATAAAACAAGATAAGGTAGAGATATTAAAAGTGTTCTTCCCATCACCACCGGTACCTACTATATCCAGTGTGGTCAGTCCGCTAAAATCCACGCGCACGCAAAGCTCTAAAAGAGCATCCTGGAAGCCCTGTAACTCCTGCAGGGTTATGCTACGCATGAGGAACACGGTCATAAAGGCAGTTACTTCATGCTCGTTATAAATCCCTTTCCCAATGTTCACCAACGCTTCCTTAGCCGTTTGCCTGTCTAATGTTTTATGCTCAAATAATGAGCTTAATATTTTTTTCATTTGAAATATTCAATAATCAAAAATCTATGAGTTAGGCCTTCAACCAGTTCCTTAATATCTGCTCTCCCTTTGGTGTTAACACACTTTCGGGGTGAAACTGCACGCCACGCACATCAAAGGTTTTGTGCTGCAATGCCATGATCATATCATTTTCATCCACAGCCGTCACTTCCAGTTCTTCAGGAAAACCCTCCCTGGATACTACCCATGAATGATAACGTCCCACTTCAAATTCTTCACCTAACCCGGCAAAGAGTTCAACGTCTTTTTTAATAACTTTACAGGGAGTGGCCACACCGTGATATACTTTTGATAAATTGGTTAAGGTTCCGCCGAAAGCTTCTCCTATAGCCTGCTGACCTAAACATACACCCAATATGGATTTAGAAGAAGCATATTCTTTGATCAACGGTAGTAATAGTCCGGCCTCTTCGGGTATACCCGGGCCCGGAGACAAAATAATTTTATCATACGCTTTTACCTGCTCCAGGGGTATCTGGTCATTGCGATATATATCTGCTTTTTGATGCAATATTTTTTCAACCAGGTGAACGAGGTTATAAGTAAAAGAATCGTAGTTATCGAAAACAAGAAGTTTCATTATGAATAAAATGTAGAATAATAAAAATTGAACACCAGTGCTATTAAATGGACTGCGCCACCTCGATGGCCTTTTTCAACGCGCCAAGTTTGTTATTAACCTCCTGCAGCTCACTTTCAGGAATGCTGGCAGCTACCACGCCGGCACCGGCCTGGTAATATAAAGTATTATTACGGCTAAGGAAAGTACGGATCATAATAGCCTGGTTGCAACTTCCGTTAAAGCCCATAAAACCAACGGCACCCCCATAATAGCTACGTAAAGTAGGTTCATATTGGTTGATGAGCTGCATGGCCTTTATTTTGGGAGCGCCACTCAATGTACCTGCTGGAAAAGTTTTCGCTAACAGTTCAAACGAATTGGTCGTATCATTTACGGTACCCACCACTTCGCTTACCAGGTGTATTACATGGGAGTAAAAATGTGTCTCCCTGAAATGCGCTACTTTAACATCGTAGCAACCCCGGCTTAAATCATTACGGGCCAGATCTACCAACATAACATGTTCTGCATTTTCCTTCGGATCGTTCTCCAATCGTATGGTTTCTGCAGCATCCTGCTTATCATCGCCGGTACGTTTAACGGTACCCGCTATTGGATGTACAACGGCCTGACCATTATTGATGATCAGCTGCGACTCAGGAGACGATCCCATGATCTTATAATCTCCATAATCGAAGAAAAATAGATAGGGTGATGGATTGATATTGCGCAATGCACGATATACATTAAATTCATCACCATTAAAAGATTGCTGGAACCGGCGGCTTAAAACAATCTGGAAAACATCACCCCGGTAACAATGGGCAATACCCTGTTGCACCATGTTGCGGTAATCATCATCGCTCATATTGGAGGTCTCTCCTCCATTCGTACTAAAAGGATATACCGGAACATCTTTTCCGCGAATAAGCGATATCAATGCTGCTTTATCACTTTCTATACCTGTTATTTCATTTTCGCAGATAAACAACTCATCCCTGAAATGATTAATGGCAACCACGTACTGGTACAAACGATAACGCATTAAGGGGATCGCATCTTCATCCACCTGGAATACGGCACCCGGGATCGTTTCAAAAAAACGGATTGCATCGTAAGAAGTATAACCATAAAGTCCCTGCGCGTAAGCAGCTACCTTATGAGTTGATGCCTCTATGTCAAAACGCTGCATAAATCCGTTCAGCACATCGGTAATCGAATCCCCCGCCTGAAATGGAAATGTTTCCGCAGTATGGCCGGGAAGCTTTATTTCCATCTTTTCAGAAGATGAAATTTCTATGCCTCCAATTGCGTTTACACCGATAAAAGACCAGCTATTTTCAGCTACATGGTTATCTGTACTCTCTAATAAAATGGTATCCCTAAACCTGTCCCTTAAACGCAGGTAAATTCCCACTGGCGTAAATACATCCGCCAGCATGGAGGTGACGGTAGTTTTAATTATTATTTTTTGCATGTTTATCAACTAAGGCCAAAGGCTGATACTTTATTTAAATTTCCTTATATATTTTTTTATTGATTTCTTATCAATGGGCACTCCCACTTAATTATTCATTCTTCGATAATTGAATAAAAATTGACTGTCCGTTTGAAACCAACAAAAAACCCCGGTAGTACCGGGGTTCTTGTATATCATTCATCTTTATGATGCGCAGCATTACAATACCCCATTAGAGTTTGCGTGCCACCACCAAAAAAGATTCTTTTCATTATTCATGGTCACAAATATAATAGTTAATTAATTGCAGACAAATTTTTATTTGCATCAGCAATCCCTGCATCCCATCGTCACTTTCATGATATTGGTTGAATCATCATAAACTGATACCCAAAAAACCGGCGATACCGGTTTACGACTTTATCCAACTGAAAAATGTGCCGATGGCTTGTAGCTTTTATTGTAAATAAACAAACAGCTACCGTTCTTTATAGTTTGAATAATTGGTTTGGTAAGCGCGGTTGGAATAGCCGGGCAACCATGACTGCGGCCAATATAGCCTTGCGCGTCAATAAATGACTGGCTTACATAAGGAGCGCCATGAATTACAATAGCGCGGCGCATAGCGTTTGTATTCAGATTTTGCTCCAGGCCTTTCAACTTTAGTGAATAGCCCTTGCTTCCACTATAGGTCTGATCGGTAATGTAAAAGCCCAGGCTGCTTTTATGTGACTCATTGGTATTGCTGAAAAATTCAGCCGTTTCTTTACCTGTGTTACGGCCATGGGCCACCCAGGTATTAAATAAGATCTTATAATTTTTTACATCAATGATGTACATACGCTTCTGACTGCTGGGCTGATCAAAATCAATAATCGTCAGCACAGAATCATTTTGCAAAGCACCTTCCTCATCGAGTTTTTTAAAGCCATTCATCGCATAAGTAAATGCATCATGAGATAATCCCTGATCATCTAATTCAAGGCTATCATATACCAACTCTAGTGCACTCACCTCACTGTTGAATTCATTTAAAACTTTATTGTCTTTTACTACTTCTGGCTCATTAATTGCTTCTATTTTATTAATCGTCCAGGACAAAAAGGCTATTGATAACACACTAAATCCTAATAGCCGCAAATATTTGTTTAATTGCATGCGTTCTCCTTTAATTCTTTTTTATATTAAAAATTATCGGTATGTTTTTCTATAAGAACGTGTAGAATTTTCGGTAGGCGTTTATATAAACGTTGATTAAAAGCGATTATTGCCCTTCTATATCTGCAATAAGAAAATTTTAACATTCAAAAAATTGTAATTTTTACAATTATCTGGTAATCAACTTCAATAGTTTTTGCCTGCCAATTGTTTTTATTGTTCCTTTGCAGCATGGCAATAGAAGTTGGAATTATAATGGGCAGCGACAGCGATTTAAACATTATGCAGGCTGCAGCAGATGTATTAAAAGATCTGGGTGTTGAATACGAACTAACGGTTGTTTCTGCACACAGAACGCCCCTGCGTATGGTTGAATATGCACAACAAGCAAAAACCAGAGGTTTAAAAGTAATTATTGCAGGTGCCGGCGGTGCAGCTCATTTACCGGGCATGGTGGCATCTATCACCCCTCTACCGGTAATAGGTGTTCCGGTTAAATCGAGCAATTCGATCGATGGCTGGGATAGCGTACTTTCTATTTTACAGATGCCCAATGGTGTTCCTGTGGCTACTGTTGCTTTAAATGCCGCAAAAAATGCAGGTATACTGGCAGCACAGATTATAGGTACTACTAACGAGCAGGTAAGCAATAATGTATCTGCTTATAAGAATAATCTTGAAAGAGAAGTGCTGGTAAAAGTAGGCAACCTCAAAGAAAAAGGATACATCAATACTTTCGATTAAGCTTCTGCGATAATCACTAATTGCTGCTCAAAAGCATAAGAGTTTTGGTAAAGAAGATCAATGAGCCCGGGGCCCCAACAGGCGAGGTAAGGTAATATATTGTCTACCCGTTCCTGCAGATTATTATTGGGAAACAGCTGCAATTTTAACGCATCAATTTGTCGCATAGCATCTTTGTAGTTCTTCTTTTCAGCCCGTAGAAACTTTTTCCCCAACTCTACGATATTCCGTTCTTCCTGTTTTTGGAGCGCGTAAATATGTCTCTTCAAAGTAGGGTCTATAGGCGCAGCCTGATCGGCTAACGTCTCAAATAGGTTTTTAATAATCAGCTGGGCCTGTTCCGTTGACAGATCATTCTGGCTATTGGCCTTTACCCATTTATTTTTTAAACCCAGCGGACTCAGAAAAAGTTCCTGCTGGGTGAAATTCAGCTTAGTTATTCGTTCCACCTGTTTGCGATTAATGATCAAAAATGAATTGCGCAATACGAGCAGCGGATAAGGCACTTTGTAGTGATCGAATATACCTTTTAGCTCCAGCCAGTAGGCCAGCTCACCCCCTCCTCCAACAAAAATAATATTCGGTAAGATCATTTCCTGGAAAAGGCCGCGCAGGATAACATTAGGACTAAATCTTTCAGGATGCGATGTCAACTCGTGAAGAAGCGCTTCTTCAGTAAACTTAATATCGCTGTCTAATACAATCCAGCTATCGCCATCTCTTTCTATTCGCAACCGTTCCCCGTTATCTTTCAGGTAGAAAAGATTAATGTCCCTTCCATGCGCCTGAGCTTTATAGCCGGCCTCTACCAGCTTCTGTGCCGTCTCTGCTACAATACCGGAAGAAAGCTGATGTAGCAATTCATCTTTGAACAGGTCGACAGCAACCGACTTTAACAAGGGGCTATCAGGCACCACCACTACCAGTCCATAATTCCCAAAAAGGTAGTTTACCAATCCAAGTGTAGCCGTCTGTATATTATTACCTTTTACATAAAACTTTCTTACAGCTTTCATGATGTCCATTCCGTGAGGCTGCACGCCTATTTCTGACTCAATCCGGTCAAGCAGCTGTAATAGATCATTGTCTATTGTCATTCTGCCTACCGCACCGATTTGCCTGGTATTCCAAACCAGCTTTTCCCCGTTCAAATGAATATGCCCCAATTCATCCAGGTCAGCGTCTTCACTGCCCATATAATAAACCGGTACAAAATTATATTCGGGATAAAGTGTATGACAATGTTCCGCCAGCTTAATGGCATGCAAGATTTTGTAAACGAAATATAAGGGACCTGTGAAAATATTTGGCTGGTGTGCAGTAGTGATCGTAAAGGTGTTGGACTGTTTTAACAACCCGATATTATTAACCACCGCGTCTGTTTGATCGAGGTTTTGATACTGTGCCGTTAACGCATCAACCAGGAGTTGCCTGTTTAGTTGATGTTCACCTTTTGCCGTTAAAGTGTCTGCTAAAGATTCGGCACGGGGGAATTGCTGATAGAATGGCTGAAGCGCTTCAGATTCATTCAAATAATCCAAAGCAAGTTTGGAAAATGAATGCGTTTGACCATAAGGAATTCCGGTTGCTTTGAAGTTCATATCGTCTTTAGCTTACCAAACGAAATACACCTGCAACACTCACCTGATAGAAGAGCGATTACTTTGGCGAATTCGAACTGACTATTAAAAAGATAAAAATACATGGATGAAAATACTATAACGCTTTTATTTTGAAATAGTTTTTTTTAAGCCGGTACTACGGTAAAATAAAAAACCACCCTAAAAGGGTGGCAATATCTTAAGCTGATCAAGACCTATGCTCGTTTTCGGGTAGCCATACCATAAATCCAAAGCAATAATACAGCGCCACCAATAGCAAATGCAAATCCTTTGAATGACCAATTTCCGTCGATGGCAACACCTAAAACCTGTGTACCAATCCATCCACCAACAAAAGCACCAGCAATACCAATCAGAATGGTCACGATCCAACCACCAGGGTCTTTACCGGGATGTAAGGCCTTGGCGATTGCGCCAGCGATCAATCCAAAAATTATCCAGGACAAAATGCTCATAGTTTTAATTTTTTAAGGTTTGGTAAAATTTACTATCAATTTACTATTAAAAAACATGCCAAAGCATTTACCTAAACTATTTTTATTCACATCCTAATGCACAATAAAAAATATTAAACTATACGCGGAATCTTTTGCTCCTGCATCATCAGGTCTGCTAAAACAATAGCGGTAGCAGCTTCAACAATTACCGGCGCCCTTAAAGCTACGCAAAGATCGTGGCGGCCTTTTACTGAAAAATCTTCTGCCTGACCAGTTTCCCAGTTTAAGCTATGCTGTTGTTTGGGAGTAGATGCAGTTGGTTTTACGGCTATTCGAAACACCAGCTCGTTGCCATTGGTAATACCTCCCACAATACCGCCTGCATGGTTAGTGGTTGTTTTCCCTTCCATATTTTCAATAGCATCGTTATGCTGGCTACCAAACATTTTGGCTGCTGCAAAACCGCTTCCAAACTCCACTCCTTTAACTGCAGGAATTGAGAACATAGCATGGGCTATTAAAGAATCTACTGAATCGAAATGCGGTTCGCCTAAACCCAGCGGCAAACCGTTTACGCGACATTCGATGATACCGCCCACGGAATCCTTCGCATCAATGCCTTTTTGTAAACCTTTTTCCAGGTCGGTTTCCCCGGCTATCTCGGTAACCCTGGCCTCAACCGTAATATCCTTTAATAGTTTTTTGGCAATAACACCTGCTCCAACTAACCCGGTAGTTAACCGGGCACTAAAATGTCCTCCCCCGCGATAATCTTCAAATCCACCAAACTTTTTATGGGCTACAAAATCAGCATGACCGGGACGCGGAAAGCTACGTTGCTTCTCGTAATCACCACTGCGGGTATTCTTGTTTTCAAAAAAGATCATAATAGGAAAGCCCGTTGTCTTTCCATTAAAATTACCGCTCCTGAAAATGGGAATATCATCCTCCTTTCTGGGTGTGGCGCCTTTTTGTGTACCCCCTTTGCGGCGTTCCATATCGGGCAGGAAATCTTCCACCGGAATATCCAGTCCGGCCGGGCAGCCATCTATTACTACTCCCACGCCATCCCCATGAGATTCCCCAAATATCTGCACCCTGAAAATTCTGCCAAAAGAATTCATAATAATTTATTTTATGTACGGTGTACGATGTCAGATGTACGTTATCAGATGTACAATGCGCGTATGGCGCGCCAGAAATCTAATCTTTAAATCCTTCTTTTAACGCTGATAAATCAATCCCTCCTTTTACCTGGGCGCCTAATGTTTTGATATGATCGTAAAAATCAGGATAGGATTTATTGATCGCGTAAGCTTCCTCAATAGTGGTATCTCCTTCTGCTCTTAATGCAGCAACTGCGCAAGCCATGGCAATGCGATGATCGTGACGAGAATGCACCAGGGTTCCTTTTAAGCCATTCCCGCCATGCACATACATCAGGTCTCCGTCCAGGTCAACTTTCAATCCCATCTTACCAAACTCATCCTGTAAAGTAATACCCCGATCGCTTTCCTTATGCGCCAGGCGGCTCACTCCTTTTATCTTAGTTACACCCTTACAGTAAGCAGCAAGAGCTACTAATGGAGGAAACAGGTCCGGGCAATCTGTAGCGTCAAACTCAAAAGCATTCATTTCCGTTTTATGCAACTGAATGCCTTTGGCATCTATGGCAATACCTGCATTAGCTGCCATCAAAGCTTCTGTAATTTTTTTATCAGCCTGTGTACTGGCAGTGCTTAAACCACGTACGGTGATATTTCCCGCAATTGCGCCAGCCACGAGCAGGAAAGCACCACCACTCCAGTCACCTTCTACCGTATAGTTAGCAGTTACTTCAGCAGCAACCGCGTTTTTGTGAAAAACAAATTCTTCGTAGTTTTTGTTTTCGGGAACTTTCAAACCAAACTTCCTCATAACGTCTAAGGTCAGATCGATATAGGGTTTGCTTTTTAAGTTATTCACCTTTATGGAAACGCTATCCCCCTCGAACGGTGCTACAGCAAAAGCCAGCAACAATCCCGTTAAAAACTGGGAGCTTAAAGAACCGTCGATCGATATATTTTTAGGCTGTAAAGGCCCCTGGATCACCAATGGTAATTTACCTCCGTTAGACGCCACCGTAACGCCCACCTGTGGTAGTATCTCGTCAAAGAAATCCATCGGCCTTGTAACCAGGCTTCCTTCGCCATTGATCGTTATTTTATTGCTGGTTAATGCCGCCAGCGGAGTAAACATCCGAATGCTTAAGCCACTTTCACCGCAATTAATAGTACCACCCTGGTCACCATTCATAAATGCTACTTCAGCAGCCGGAGAAAAGCCGGTACTATCAATCGTAATTTCTTCATTTCCCTTTTCAATAATGGCGCCTAAAGCCTGTATAATACCCATTGCCGCCTTGTCATCGTTGCTATGTCCGGGGTTATATACTACAGATCTTTTTGCAGCCACCAAACCCGCTGCACAGGCGCGTTGCATAGAACTTTTTGAAGCAGGAGCTAAAATATCACCTTTTAAAACGGAGGGGGAAATCGTTACTTTCATTCGTTTGTTTTTTATTTTTCAGTCTGGGCGAATGCCCGCCTGACCGGACGAGCAGGGAACGCCTTGACATACACTCCTCTTTGTGATAAGAATTGTGCAGGGGCGGTTCATTGTTATATTTTTCCATCGCCAGAGGCGATCACTAATGATTGCGAAGCGAACCTTCATGACGGCAGTCACGAACACTTCTTAAAGCTTTAGAAGGCAGGTGCCTCAATAGCTTTCTTACAATTTATTAATTATTTTTTCTAAGCGCTGCAGTGGAATAGGATACACCACAGCCTTTCCTATTTTATTCAGCAACACAAAATTCATTTCTTTCTGAACGCGCTTCTTATCCATCGCCAATACATCAAATACTTTTCGGGCATCAAAAGAAATAGTAGTAGGAAGTTTGTATTTTTCTATCAAAGTCTTTACCCGCTCTTTACTATCAAAGCCCAGTAATTGTTGTGAGATCTGGCCCGCGTATACCATACCAATCGCTACAGCCTCTCCATGCATTAAACCATACTGCGTTTCAATGGCATGGCCGATGGTATGGCCATAGTTTAATAAACGCCTGTCTCCTTTTTCAAACTCATCTTTCTGCACCACTTTGGTTTTGATCAGGGCATTGCGCTGAATGAGTTCGGCGAGCAACTTTTTATCCCTCATATAATCAGCCAGGCTATGTTGCTCCAACTGCTTAAACATGGCGGCATCTTTAATACAGGCATGTTTAATAATCTCAGCAAACCCGTTCTGCCACTCTTTTTCAGGCAAAGACTGTAATAGAGAAAGATCGTGCAACAGGAACGAAGGCTGCCGAATAATGCCGACCATATTTTTATATAAGCCAACGTCAATCCCATTCTTGCCTCCGATTGATGCATCTACCAGGGCCAGTATAGTTGTTGGTACAAACCCAAACCGTATCCCGCGCATATAAATCGACGCCGTATACCCGGTAATATCCGTGATCACTCCGCCACCCACACCAATCAACACAGACCTGCGATCTGCCTTTTTATCGATCAATTGCCCGATGATACCATCCACCAGAGATTGGTTCTTTTGCTCTTCACCAGGGGGAATTACAATGGTGGTAAAGCCCTTGAATTTAGCCTCATGAGCTTTAAAAACATTTTCATCGGTAATAACAATGGCACTTCTCTTATCCACTATTTTTCCCAGCTCTTTTAAAGAACTGTCAAAATAAAAATCGGTAGAAGCGTTGGAGAATTTAATGGTCTGAGCCAATGTTGAAAAAATTTAGACAATGTAGAAATAAGCAACAGTGTACAATGTAAGGTACACGATGTAAGATGTACGATGTACGAACCTATCATCTATTCGCACATCGTACCTTTAATATCGTACCTTTCACTTATGCGTCTAACACCTGCTTCTGATGGTTGATACTTTCCAGGTGAACTGCGTCTAAGTACTTATTCAAGAAATCGCGGCTTAATCCTAGTTTTTCGCCACGAGAAGCTGTTTTTTCAATAATTTCCTGCCAACGGCCTGGCTGTAAAATAGTAATGTTATTGTCTTTTTTATATTGCCCTATCTGATCAGCAATTTTCATACGCTGAGATAAGATTTGCAGCATTTCATCATCCAGGTGATTGATTTGCTGGCGTAATTTTTCCAGGGCCTGGTGGTAGTCCTTATTGTCTACATCCTCTTTTCTCCAGATGATGGCTTCCATCATTTCTTTCAAACGAGCCGGAGTTACCTGCTGTTTAGCATCGCTCCATGCATTATCCGGATCAATATGGCTTTCGATCATTAAACCATCGTAATCCAGGTCAATTGCTTTTTGAGAAACTTCCAACAGGTTATCACGTTTACCGCAAATATGAGAAGGATCGTTGAAGATCGGCAGCTCAGGGTATTTTAATTTCATTTCAATAGCCAGGTGCCACATGGGTGCATTACGGTACTGTGTATTACCGTAAGAAGAGAACCCACGGTGAATTAAACCCAGGTTTTTGATACCTGCACGGGCGATCCTTTCTACACCACCTGCCCACAATTCCAGGTCAGGGTTGATCGGGTTTTTTACCAATACGGGTACATCTACACCACGTAAAGCATCGGCAATTTCCTGTACGCTGAAAGGGTTCACCGTGGTACGTGCACCTATCCAAAGCACATCAACATCAAAAGTTAAAGCATCCTGTACCTGTTTAGCAGTAGCTACCTCAATAGCTGTAGGTAAACCTGTGATCTGTTTTGCTTTCTGAAGCCAGGGTAAACCTTTAGCCCCGATACCTTCGAACATACCGGGTTTGGTACGTGGTTTCCAGATGCCGGCGCGTAGCATATCTACTTTACCGGTGGCTGCTAGTTGCTGTGCTGTAGCCAACACTTGTTCTTCTGTTTCGGCGCTGCAAGGACCGCTTACGATAATCGGCCTTTTAGCCCATAGTTCCTGGATTTTTTCTTTTGATGAAACCTGCTGAGTGCTCATTGAAATATAATTATTGATGTTTATTTAATAACCGAAAGAGTTTGTTTTAAAATTTATTCATTTATAATGAAAACATTGAATAGTTTTTAATCAATTTTCCATCCGGCAAATTTAATTGTTTATTTGATGATTCTTTTTATTTTATTGGCATCCGATATCAGCGACTGTAGGTTTTCCTGGTCGCTATTGGCGATATATTCTTTAAATTTTGTTAGCTGATCGATGTGCTCGGATAATACATCCAGTATATTTTCCTTATTCTGAAGAAAAATAGGCACCCACATAGCCGGGTTACTTTTTGCTAAACGCACCGTACTTTCAAAACCAGCTGATGCAATCTGGAAAATGGCGCTTTCCACTTTTTCTTTTTCCAAAACCGTATTTGCCAGCGCAAAAGAAGTGATATGAGAAATATGACTTACATAGGCTACGTGCAGATCGTGTGCACGGGCATCCATATCCACCACCCGCATACCTATTTTCTGGTACATTTTATCTACCCATTCCACCGCATCTCCATCACTTTCGTTACGATTACAGATGATCACGGCCTTTCCTTCAAAAGCGCCTTTTACGGCGGCTGTCGGACCGCTATATTCAGTTCCCCACATAGGATGCGTAGCTACATAACGACCCCGGTTAGGATGACTTTGTATCGCAGCAATCAGATCAGACTTGGTAGAGCCCATATCCACAACGATTTGGTCCGTTACCTTATCCAGTATCTGCGGCAGGAGGTTTACCTGCACATTCACAGGAACAGATAGTATAATCACATCAGCTGCCTCAATAGCCTCATCCAAGGGTAACACTTCGTCCACCAGTTCGTATTCCAATGCCTGTTCTGCGTGTTGCGCACTCGCTTCCACTCCAATTAAACGGGAAGAAAGCTTTTTTTCATGCAGCTGCAACGCCATTGATCCACCAATGAGCCCCACTCCTACAATTGCTATTTTTTTCCGACTGTTCATGTCTCTAAACTTTTCGCTGCTATGCAGCTTTTATTTATAAACCAGCTTTTATTCTTTTAATTGCTTCATCAAATCGTTCCACCGATCCACAAAGACTTATTCTTATATACTCATTGCCGGCGCTTCCGAAAATACCACCCGGGGTAATAAACACATTGGCTTTATATAGCACATCGTCTGCTATTGCATAACCATCTTTATAACCCGCCGGTATTTTGGCCCATACAAACATGCCTACCTGGTTTTTAGAATATACTGAGCCTAACAGATCCAGTAATTGAAAAACCTTTTCTCTTCTTTCCCTGTAAATAGCGTTCACTTCATCGTGCCAGTCTTTACCCAATGTTAAAGCTTTCGCAGCAGCCAGTTGTAAAGGCAGGAACATGCCACTGTCCATATTACTCTTAAAGCGCAGTACTTCATTAATTCTTTCCGCCGCACCGCAAAGCACGCCTACCCGCCAGCCGGCCATATTGTGAGACTTACTGAGTGAGTTCAATTCAATTACCACATCCTTGGCTCCTTCAATACTTAATAAGCTGATGGGCTCGTCGTTCAGAACAAAGCTATACGGATTATCATGTACAATTAAGATACTATGCTTACGTGCAAAAGCGATCAACTTTGCAAACACCTCCTTATCGGGCTGCTGTCCTGTAGGCATTTGCGGATAGTTCACAAAGAACAATTTCACTTTGCTCAGGTCCGTTGCTTCCAGCGCTTCAAAATCGGGCTGGTAATTATTTTCTTCTTTCAAGTCATAGTTGATGCAAACACCACCGGCGATGGTTACATTACTACGATAGGTAGGGTAACCGGGATTCGGTACCAAAACCTCATCGCCTTCATTTAAATAGGTCATACAAATATGCATGATGCCTTCTTTGCTTCCGATCAGGGGCAAAATTTCTGTATCAGCATTTAACAATACGCCATACCACTGCTGGTACCAGTCTGCAAAGGCCTTTCTTAAAACCGGGCTGCCTTTATAATTCTGGTAACCGTGCACATTGGGCTTTTGGGCTTCTTCAAACAAAACCTTTACAACATCAGGGTGTGGAGGCAGGTCGGGACTACCTATGCCCAGGTTTACTATATTCTTACCCTGCTTATTCAGCTCGTCTATTTCCCGCAGTTTTTGAGAAAAGTAATATTCCCCCACGCCCTGCAGTCTTTTTGCTACTTCCATATACCTTTATTATAAATGCCGTAAATTTTAATCGCTTCTGTTAATGGCTTCAGTTTTTCAATCACCCTTTCAAAAGTTTTGATATTATCAAATTCCAGATCCGCATGAAACTGGTATTTGAATTCAGAACCAGGAATGGGAAAACTTTGCAGCTTGGACATATTTACTTTATGTATGGCCATTACGCCCAAAACCCTCGCCAGCGCCCCCTCTTTGTGTATGGTTTGAAAATTGATCGAAGCCTTATTACCCGTTTGCGTCTCCTCAATATCTTCCGGTCTTTTTAAAACCAAGAAGCGGGTATAGTTCTTTTTCAATGTCTGGATCTTTGGTGCAATAACATTTAAATCGTAGATCTCGGCAGCCAAACTGCTGGCAATAGCAGCAGTATGTTTGCTTTTATACTGAGCAATATGCTTTGCACTCAAAGCGGTATCATCACTCTCCACCAGCTTCCATTTGTATTGATCCAGGTATTCATAGCACTGTTGGAGTGCCATGGTATGCGAGTGAACTTCTTTAATATCTTCCAGGGTTACACCGTGGTTAACCAACAGGTTCTGGTGAATCTGCATATACACTTCTCCCACAATCTTCAGGTTGCTCCCTTGAATTAAGTTATAGTTAGCCAGGATACTGCCCGCTATCGAATTCTCAATAGCCATAATACAACCATCGGTACGATTTGCATCTTTTGCGGCTACCATCACATCTTTAAAAGTGGTGCAACATTCCACTGTAACGCTCTTATTAAAGAAATGATTAGCGGCCTGCTGATGAAAACAGCCCTCAAAGCCCTGTATGGCCATGTGCGGCTTGCTGTTTGGTTTACTTTCTGTTCGTTCCTGCGAACTGTCGGCTTTTGGCACCATTTTAAAACTTTTACTTATCCTGTCAAGACCGGGTAAGAGCTAAAAAAAAATCCCGGCTTTATTTTGCCAGGATTCTTTTTATGTTGAATTATTTTTATCTGTTTCGTTTCAACTAAAGCATTCCCGGCTTCATTTCAAAAAAGAAGCTAAAATAAAAACCGGTAAAAAATCGAGTTGCTGTCATTGTACCGCAAATTTAAAAGATAAAATCAAATAAACAAATATATTTTATGAAAACGTTTGAGCAATATTTCTGTGCAGCAAAACTAACAACCGATAGTTTAAAATGCAGTACAGTGGCCTATCTTGTACTATGATGCATCCTGAATTTTGGATATTTTTATTGATTATCATATCGGGTATGGCAGCAAGTGTGGTGTTTAAAAAACTCACCCCGTTAGCAGCCATTACAGGTGGTATATTAAGCTGTTGTATATATGCAGGAGCCGGTTTTCCGGGCATTGCCATGATGGCTGCTTTTTTTGCTTTGGGCGTACTCACCACTTCGTGGAAACTAAACCAGAAGATATCGGAGGGTTTAGCAGAGACTCAAAAGGGCAAAAGAACTGCATCACAGGTTTTTGCCAATGCGGGCGCAGCAGCCATTACCGGTTTAATAGCATGGGTACTCCCCGAATTAAAACTACATGCGCCATTGGTTATTGCGGCATGCTTTGCTTCCGCCGCCGCTGATACGGTTTCTTCCGAGTTGGGAAATGCGTATGGCAGTCGTTTTTATCATATTCTGTCGTTCCAAAAAGCTGTGAAAGGCAATAATGGCGTAGTGAGTATGGAGGGAACCCTGGCTGGATGCATCGGTAGTTTGGTCATAGCAGTTATCTATTCTTTTTGGCATGGCTGGACTATTGACTTGTTGCTCATTGCCCTTGCCGGTATGTTAGGTAACCTTATCGATTCCGTTTTAGGGGCTGCTTTAGAAAACCGGGGATATTTGAGTAATAACGCTGTTAATTTCCTGAACACCTGTGCGGCTGCATTTTTTGTGCTGATATTGAATTTACTGCGTTGATCGCATCCTCCCCCTAATCGTAACACTAAAAAGACAAAACATACTTTAACTAACTATTAGTATTATTTTGGTCTAATTTACACCATTGAGTTATGTTAATTTTCTCCATAGCAACTAACTTTGTGAAGTTGAAAACCTTTTGGAAATATTGGTTCTGCGCACTAACTGCTACAAGTTTTGTAATGTATACCCGTGCGCAAACGGCTCCTGCAGCCGACAGCATCCGCGTTCCCCCACGTCCTACTATGGAGCAGATCATGAAAGACTGGGGTCCCAACGATCTCACTAAAATCGGCGCCATCTGGTACGGAACAGATTATAACTCTTTTAAAATGATGCCCTTTACAGAGGAGGAAAATGTGTGGATCTCCAAACTTCCCCCGGCAAAACTGGAGCAGGTAAAAAAAGAGTATAACCGGCTGAGAAATGCTGTATACGTTTGTTATCCGTATGCCCGCATTGCAGGCAACACGATCAACCAGATCAATCGCGATGCTGAGGCACTTGGCAAGAAAAAGGATAAGAAGGCCCTTATAAAAGCTAAAGAAAAAGAGTTAAAGAAGCAATTTGCGGATCCGCTTACCAACCTGTCGGTATACCAGGGAAAGGTATTGATGAAGCTGATCAACCGGCAAACAGGCAACAATTGTTACGAAATTTTAAAAGAATACAAAGGGGGACTGAATGCCCGTATCTATCAAACGGTGGCTTTTTTTTATGGGGGTAGCCTGAAACAGGATTATAACCTAAAGGACAATTTTGACCGGGATATTGAAAATTTTGTAAGAGAAATTGATGCCAGCTGGTATAACAATCCTTATCAGAATCCCAATTATATCAGGCAATAGCGCGCGGGCTATTCTAATTATATAAACTACCTGGGTGAAAGTAATGGCCCTGCCAGCATCAACATCAACGATTTGCAGCATTTTTTGGTCCGTTGATAATTTTCTCCTAATACTAACCCTAAAAACTGTAAATGCAGGCTTTATCCCTATTTTTGCGAGCGTTATAAATTAAATTTTCACATGAATTTTAAAAAAGTAAACAACATCACCGGCTGGCTGGTTTTTGCGATCGCCACGCTTACCTATACACTAACCAGAGAAGCCAGGGGCTCGCTTTGGGATTGCGGTGAATTTGTAGCCTGTGCCTTTAAATTAGGAATGCCCCACCCTCCCGGTGCCCCCTTGTTTACTTTATTAGGAAGATTTTTTATCGTCTTATTTGGAGACAACCCGCAAACCGCAGGTAACGCCGTGAACTTTATGAGCGCCCTGGCAAGCGCGGGCACTATCCTGTTCCTCTTTTGGACGATTACCCATTTCGCACGTAAAATGTTTGTAAAGGCGGGCGAGGCGCTTACCCAACCACAAATGATCACAGTTATGGGATCAGGTGTAGTAGGAGCATTAGCCTATACTTTTACTGATTCTTTCTGGTATAGTGCTGTAGAGGGTGAAGTATACGCCTTATCATCTTTCTTCACCGCCTTTGTATTCTGGATCATGCTGAAATGGGAGCATGCAGATGAACACGCCAGCAACGACGAAACCGGTAGACTCAGAGCTGATAAATGGATCATATTTCTTTTCTTTATGATGGGACTGTCTATCGGTGTTCACTTATTGAACCTTTTAACCATACCCGCAATTGTAATGATCTATTACTATCGCAGGTATAAACCTACTACCAAAGGAGCCGTTTTTTCCTTTTTAGTGGGTTGTATAATTACCGGAATTGTGCAGGTTGCCGTAATCCAGTACAGTATGAAAGCTGCAGGCTGGTTTGATATTCTTTTTGTAAATAGTTTTGGCATGCCTTTCTTCTCAGGTTTTGCCGCTTACTTTATTATTATAGCAGTTTTAATTGGCTGGGCTTTAACCTTCAAAGCCAATGTTTCTAAGGGAAAGATCATTGCCTGGACTTCTTTATTCTTCGCACTCGCATTTTTACCATTTGCTTTCTCCGGCACCATGGCCGCATTCAAGATCATTCTACTGCTCGTAATTGGCGCAGCATTAGGATACTTTATAAAGACATCTGCATTAAAAGTGCTGAAGTTGTCGCTTTGGTGTTACGCGTTTATGATGCTTGGATATTTTATGTACTTCACTTCCCTGATTCGCAGTAATGCCAACCCGGGCATTGATATGAATAATGTAGACAACCCGATCAACCTGGTATATTACCTGGGACGCGAGCAGTATGGAAGTGCCCCTCTTATTTATGGGCCTCATTTTGCGGCCGATGTTGAAAGAGATGACTCAGGCTATCCTGTAATTAATTACGGAGAGATGCAATACTCTAAGGGAGAAAGCAAATATATTCCTACCGGAAAAAAAAGAGAGTATGCGTATCAAAGCGGAGATAAAATGCTATTCCCCCGTATCTGGGATTCGAGCAACGATCAAAACCATGCACAGTTCTATGCCGATTGGTTAGGGATAGGCCAGCAGCAAGATCCTAATACCGGCCAAACCCGTTACGATGCTCCTACATATGGACAAAATATTAACTGGTTCCTTACCTACCAGACCGATTTCCTGTTTATGCGTTATTTTATGTGGAACTTTGCCGGACGCCAGAATGACCTGCAAGGATTCGGTAATAAAAGAGATGGCAACTGGATATCGGGTATCAGCCTGATCGATAATGCCCGCCTGGGAGACCAGAGCAAAATGCCGGATAGCTTAAAAGATAATAAGGCCAACAATAAGCTGTTTATGTTACCGCTGATTTTAGGCGTATTAGGTTTTGTTTTCCAGTTATTGAGAAATAAAAATGACTTTATCGTCACCGCCATTCTTTTCTTCTTCCTGGGTGAAGCCATTGTATTATACCTGAATGCACCGGGTAATATGCCGAGGGAAAGGGACTATGTATTTGTGGGCGCCATGTATGTATTTGCTATCTGGATCGGCATTTCGGTATTGGCTTTTGTTAAGCTGGCCCTGGAAAAAACAGATAAAGAATTATTTAAAAAAGTATTGATATACGGAGCTACAGTGACCTTCCTGGTTACCATCATCAGCAGTCTTACAGGATCTGCTAGTGGAGCAATAATATCAAGTCTGGTAGCCGCTATTTTATTCGTTGCCGTGGTAGCAGCAGTAACCTACATCGTAAAAGCAACTTCGGGTAAAGGAAGTAATTTAAAAATGGCTGGTATAACTGCCGGAGCTATTTGCTTACTCGTACCGGTATTAATGGCCCAGCAGGAATGGGATGACCACGACCGTAGCCAGAAGACTTTGGCTCCTGACCTGGCGAAAGATTACCTGGAAAGCTGCGCCCCCAATGCCATCCTGTTCACCTTTGGCGACAACGATACTTACCCGCTTTGGTATGCGCAGGAAGTAGAAGGTATCAGAACGGATATCCGCATCATCAATACCAGCTTATTGGGTATCGATTGGTATATCAACCAGCTTCGTTATAAGATCAACAATGCAGATGGTGTAGATGTGATATGGTCGCCTGAACAAATAGAAGGACATAACAGGGAGTATATCCGCCTGGGACAACAACAGCAGGGACAAACCATAGATGCGAACGCATTCTACCCGCTGTACGATATTATGAAGGATTATTTAGGCCAGGAAGTGAAAGATGATGATGGTAATGATGTTGGTCCTAACACGATGCCTTTCAAAAAATTCTTTGTACCGGTAGATAAACAATTGGTATATAAAAATGGTACTGCAACACCTGCCGACAGTGTTGCAGATCAGCTGGCATTTGAAATTCCATCAGGCGCTATTGCACGTAATGATCTCATTATGCTGAATATTATTGCTACCAATAAATGGCAAAGACCTATTTATTTCACTGCAGCTTATGGTGAATTAGGATTTGGGCAGCACCTGCGTAAGGATGGACTTACTTACAGACTCGTTCCTTTCCAGGCTAAAGCACCTCAGCAAAACTGGGTAACTGACCAGGCAATGAGAGCCATGAGAGCAGGTGGTTCTTCTGTAAAAGACAATAATCTTAAAGCAATTTTTGAGAATCTTCAAAAGTTTGAATTTGGCGGTGCTAATAAAAAAGGTGTTTATTTTGATGAAGTGAACCGCCAGTACCTGTTGAATATCAGGGGTATTTTTGCGGAAGCAGCCGGTAACCTCGCCGATGCGGGTAAAACAGACGAAGCCGTTAAGTTGTTGAACAGGGAAGCCGCAGGTATAAGCCCTGAGAACCTACCTTACGGAATGACCAGCCGTTATAGCCAGCATAATCAAACCGGTATTTTATTAACAGAAGCGTATTACAAGGCTGGCAAATTAGACCAGGCACGTAAAGTGGCAGAAGCCATTAAAAAAGATATCGCCAGCCAGAGAAGTTACTACGAAAACCTGAAGGCTGAAAAACCCGAGTTCTACGCAGGACTGGAGCATACCGAAGTAATACTGAACGAAATAATGAATGAAGTATTAAGCCAGGTAGAGCAGCAATATGATCCGCTGAAAAAAGCAGCAAAAAACCCGGCACAGGAAATAACACCTGAAGCCCTGCTGAAAGCGGCTGACAGTGCGAAAAAAACAAATGCTGCTGATTCGGCTAAATAATTTTAACAAATCTGAATTTTAGTTAAAGGCTGTCCATAACCGGGCGGCCTTTTTTTTGGGAACCCTATTCACTATTCATCGCTGATCGCTCACCATTCCATCAACTTATCAACCAGTAAACCAATCAACCAGTAAAACGTTATATTTATATATGCGTGGGTTTCATTTCTCAAAATTTGACAGTAACCAGGAAGGGAAAACACCCTTCGAAAAGCTTTTAGACATTTTTATGCAGCTGCTCACTTACACCAGTGGTGATGTGGGCGAGGCATTGGAATGGCTGAATGAATTAGATAAGCAATACCAGCTGACTGATGGTGAATATGGGATGGGCGATTTCATAGAAGACCTGAAGCAGAAGGGCTATATCAGTGAAGATCAGCAAAAAGGAGAGATAAAGATCACTCCCAAAACAGAGCAGGGCATTCGTAAAAAAAGCCTGGAAGAGATTTTCGGCAAGCTCAAAAAGAGCAGGCAGGGTGATCATAAAACCTTCAAACCAGGTCAGGGCGACGAGATCAATCCTGAAACAAGGCCTTTTCAATTCGGGGATATGCTGGAGCAGATCGACTTCACCGAGTCCATCCGTAATGCCCAGATCAATCACGGGGTAGATAGCTTCTCCCTTCGCGAAGATGACCTCAGTATACGGGAAACGGATTTCAAAACCCAAACATCTACGGTACTGATGATCGATATCTCCCACTCCATGATCCTGTATGGAGAGGATCGGATCACGCCTGCGAAAAAGGTTGCGATGGCTTTGAGTGAGCTCATCACTACCCGTTACCCGAAAGACACATTAGATATAGTGGTTTTTGGAAACGATGCCTGGCCGGTGGAGATCAAAGACCTTCCCTATTTACAGGTAGGCCCGTATCATACCAACACCGTAGCGGGTTTAGAGCTTGCTATGGACATCCTTAGGCGGAGAAAAAATCCGAATAAGCAGATCTTTATGATCACCGATGGCAAACCTACCTGTCTTAAAATAGGCAAACGCTATTACAAAAACGCTTTCGGACTGGATCGGAAAGTAGTTAACCGCTGTATGAACCTGGCAGCACAATGCAAGAAAAACAAAATTCCTATTACTACATTTATGATCGCAACCGACCCCTACCTGCAGCGCTTTGTACAGGAATTTACAGAGATGAATCATGGCAAGGCCTACTTTGCATCCTTAGACAATCTGGGAAGTTTTATCTTTAAAGACTTTGAAAGCGGCAAGTCGAAAACCGTTGTCTGAACCATGATTGGGGCAGATTAAAAGATTTTGGGGAAATTTACACATGCCGTCCAGGTCGTAAATTGGCAATCCAGATACTTACAATTATGCCAGATTATAAATTCAAAGAAATTACTGAAAAAATAATAGGGGCTGCAATGTCCGTTCATGCAACTTTAGGAAACGGTTTTCAAGAAGTAATTTATCAAAGAGCATTAAAAATTGAATTTGAAGACAGGAGAATCAAATTTGTCAGGGAAATGAACATGCCTATTTTTTACAAGGAAAGAATGATTGGTGAAAGAAGGGTTGATTTTTTTGTAGAAGATAAAATAATGCTCGAATTAAAAGCAATTATTCAATTGGAAAATGTGCACTTAGCGCAGGCTAAAAATTACCTCGAAGCTTACAACATGCAGGTAGGCTTACTTATCAATTTTGGCAGCATAAGCCTTCAGTTCAAAAGGCTGGAAAATCAGAAATATAGAGACTCAAATAATCCATTAAATCCATAAATCTACCCAATCATGGTTCAGACATTAGGAGCATTAAAAGCAAGCGGATACCAATCCAGATCGATAAAAGAAGAAATAAGACAAAACCTGATACAAAAATTAAAAGAGGGAGACACTACTTTTCCTGGTATTGTAGGTTATGAAGACTCTGTAATACCTGAAACAGAAAGGGCATTATTAAGCAAGCATAACATCCTTTTACTGGGTTTACGCGGACAGGCCAAAACACGCATGGCACGCCAGATGACAGCTCTTTTAGATGAATATATACCTTTCGTTGCAGGTAGTGAGATCAATGATGACCCACTGAACCCCATTTCCAAATATGCCATAGACCTGATTGCTGAAAAAGGAGATGATACGCCCATTGAATGGTTGCACAGGAGCCAGCGTTATGGTGAAAAACTGGCTACCCCGGATGTAAGCGTTGCCGACCTTATTGGTGATATCGACCCCATAAAAGCAGCTAATCTTAAACTCAGCTTTGCAGATGAGCGGGTGCTGCATTATGGTATCATTCCACGTAGCAACAGAAGCATTTTTGTTATTAATGAATTGCCCGATCTTCAGGCTCGCATACAGGTATCTTTGTTCAATATCCTGGAAGAAGGGGATATACAAATACGAGGCTTTAAATTAAGAATGCCGCTGGATATACTTTTTATATTCACAGCAAACCCTGAAGATTATACTAATCGTGGCTCTATCGTTACCCCTCTCAAAGACCGTATTCAAAGCCAGATATTAACCCACTATCCCCGGACACTGGAACAGGCCCTGGATATTACAGAGCAGGAAGCTTTTGTACACGGAGATGTAGTAGATAAAGTGCTCATAAGTGACCTGGTTAAAAGATTAATTGAACAGGTTGCATTTGAAGCCCGCAGCAGTGAATTTGTAGATAAAAAAAGTGGTGTGAGTGCACGCCTTACCATATCTGCCAGGGAAAATGCAGTAAGCGCTGCCGAAAGAAGAGCGCTGATCAACAGCGAGTCTACCACACAGGTATGGATATCAGACCTTGCGGGAATCATACCTTCTATAACAGGTAAAGTAGAACTGGTATATGAAGGAGAACAGGAAGGACCTTACCAGGTAGCGATGAACCTGGTGGACAAAGCCATTCGTTCACAGTTCGTGAAATATTTTCCCGATCCTGATCAGTTAAAAAAACGCAGGAATACCGGCAAACCCTCGACTCAACAAAAAGCAGATGAGAACCCTTACCGATCTATTACCGCCTGGTTCGACAAAGGCAACCAACTGAATATTCCTTTCAATACCAAAGATGATCAAAAACTACAGCTGTTATATGGCGTGGATGGCTTACATGCGCTGGTGAAAAAACATTTTCCCGGAGCGAATGACATGCAGTCCGGCTTATTAATGGAGTTTGTTTTACATGGCCTGGCGTCCTACTCTGCCATCAGCAAAAAGCTATTTGAAAACAAGATCGAATTTAAGGACCTTTTCGGAAGCATGATGAGTATGGGTGGTGACGAACAGGATGAAGAGTTGGGCTTTGATGAAGAAGCATAAAACACTACCCTACCGAAAATTTATTACACCTTTCAATTGCGATAGTATTCAAACTAAAAGACGTTTCAGTGTTCGTGCTGAAACGTCTTTCTTCATATCCTCCTGCCTGGCCTGTCAATTTAGAGAGGGGTCTGAAAACGTATCTCCCTGCCTGATATCGCCGGTTTGAAATCCTTTCCTGAACCAGTGCATTCTTTGTGCTGATGTGCCGTGCGTAAAGGCATCCGGAACTACAGTACCGGTGGTATTCTTCTGTAACCTGTCGTCGCCTATTGCATTAGCAGCGTTCAGCGCTTCGTCTATATCTCCTTCATCCAGGATACCTTTAGTTTGTTGTGCATGGTGCGCCCATACACCCGCTAAAAAATCTGCCTGTAATTCCATCTTTACGGAGTATTTATTAAATTCCGCTTCACTTACCCGGTCACGCATCTGTTGTAATTTTTCAGCGGTGCCGTTCAAATTTTGGATATGATGGCCCACTTCATGCGCGAGTACATAGGCGAGGGCAAAATCGCCGCCTGCACCCAGTTTGGACTGCATTTCTTCATAAAAAGACAGATCGATATATAACTGATTATCGGCAGGACAATAAAACGGACCGGAAGCTGCAGTACCATACCCGCATGCAGATTCAGTTTTATCCCAATACAACACTAACGAAGGCTCTATGTAACGCTGCCCGTTCTGAGCAAACAATTGCCCCCAAACATCTTCAGTTTCGGCCAAAGTTACTTTTACAAAACTGGTCAGCTCTTCCTCCTGCTTCAGCCTTTGTTTACTTTGGGCATTATTAGTAGTACCGCCGTTCAAATCGGGCACTACAGGAGGCTCGCCGCTGCCGCCCAAAAAACTGTATAACAAATATATAATAAGCCCCACTACACCTCCGCCTACAGCAAGTCCCCCGCCAGACATGCCACGCCTGTCGTCTACATTAGAGCTTTCTCTCCGACCTCTCCATTTCATAAATGCTGATTTACACTAATTAATAATAGTTTATATTATTTTCTTAAATATCGTGCCATTAAATGCGGGGAAGTTGCTAACTAGTGGTAATGTTCTAAAATCCGAACCTAGTAAGCATAAATACACGGCGGTGGGTATGCTGCCGGCATGTATATAGCAATATGGATGCTGCCGGATTGGAGGCTATTTTAATCCAATAGTCGCAATTACCGGCAAGTGATCAGACAAGCTGTTTACAGGAACCGCATGCTTCTTCACATTGATCAGGTTTTTCTTTCTTACAAAAATATAATCGATTTTTTTGGTAGCTACAGGCGCGGGATAAGTGGTTACTTGTTTAGGATCCGTTCCGGTAAAATAATCTTCCAGGTACTGTATCTCTGCGGCCTCAGGCGTTGCATTTAAATCACCTGTTAATATCACCGGGTACGGATCAGCATTCAGGTAATGCACCGCTTCCTGTGCCTGCATCATACGTGAAGAATCGTCCAGTGCAAAATGAGCGGAGGCAAACCTGATCTTTTTCGTCTTCGAGACGCTGATAACTGCACTGATCATTGCGGTAGAGGGCGTCTTACCTTTTAACAAGCTCATTCTTTTATTCTCCACTTGTGTAATGGGATACCGCGACAAAATACCCATACCGTACGCACCACCCTGGTAATCAAAATGGCGCACAAAAGCATAATACATCCCGGTTATTTGTCCCAGCACCTTCATTTGGTCCACTCCTGCAGTCCGGGTACAAACACTGTCTACTTCCTGCAAACCTATAATATCAGCACCAGATGCTTTAATGAATGCTCCCAAAGCTGCCAGCTGGTCTTTCTCCTCCTTATCAGCACCATGATGAATATTATAGCTCATCACAGTAAAGGTCTGCGCGGATACAATAAAGCCAGAAAACGATGTTATATAAATCAACAGACACTTGATAAAACGCATATTTTAAGAATTTAACCATTCAAAATCTTCCGCTTTAGGCATTGCATCATAAGTATTCACTACCAGCTCCGGTGGAGTAGTCAGCTTTCGCCTGGCGGTATCCATCCATGCGCCGTCCAGGTTTAAAATAGCAGCAGTAGTGTCACCATTTTTAATGATGGTATGTCTCATCGAAAAACGGCTAAAGTCTCTTCTGGCCTTCGTAAGCTCCACATTAATTATAACAGCGTCTTCCTGCCTGATTTCTCTTCTGAATATACACTCTTCTCTGAAAAGAACAGGGCCAATCTGTAACGCATGCATTGCAGAGGTCGATAGCCCGTGTTCCAGCAAAAATTCGATACGGCAGTAGGCACCCCAATCATAATAGACACTATGACGTAAATGTGCGTTGGCATCCAGATCGGACCATCTTATCTGCACTTGTTTGATAAAAGCTGCCATTGATAAATATTTTAAACGGGTAAAAATTGCGTTTATCAGTTCCGTAACAATGATACGACTATTTTTGCACCTCCCCGAAAGCGTATATCGGTCAGGGGAAATGCCGCCGGCAACCCTTTACCGGGCATTTAGTAAAGTAATTAAAAAGTAAATGAACAAAGAAATGAAGAAGATCGCAACGATAGTGTTGTCTGGTTTAGTAGCCCTTAGTGCCAATGCCCAAACAAAGGCGAAGCCCAAACCCGCTGCAGCAACTGTAAAAAAAGCGACGGCTGCACCGGCAGCTGGCAGTCAATCTACTCCTTTAAAAAACCTGGCGGATTCGGCGAGTTATGCCATTGGACAAAACCTGGCTCAATCCATAACTAAAGATTTAAAAAACCTAAATAAGCAGGCTTTTATGGAAGCTATTAAAACGGTATTTGATGGTAAAGAAGCTAAGTTTGGTGAAGATGATATCCGCTCTGTACTCACCGAATTTTCAAGGTCTGAAGAAGAAAATCAATCAAAAGCGGTAGTGGAAGAAGGTCGTGCTTTTCTTGAAAAAAATAAAACAAAGCCGGGTGTAAAAACCACGGCCAGTGGCTTACAATACGAAGTAATTAAAGAGGGAACAGGCGCAACACCTACGGCTACCGATACCGTTGTTTGTAACTATATGGGTATGCTTTTAGACAGTACCCAATTCGACAACTCTTACGATCGCGGAGAGCCTCTTACTATTGCAGTTGATGGAGGCGTGATACGTGGATGGACGGAAGGCTTACAGTTAATGAAAGAAGGCGCCAAATACAGGTTCTATATTCCCCAGGAGCTGGGCTATGGATTAAGAGGAGCTTCTTCCACCATACCGGGCGGCAGCGCTTTGATTTTCGATATCGAGTTACTGGAGGTGAAGAAGGGACAATAAGCTATTCTCCTACTTTTTTTTAGCGGTAACATATCCAATTATGTTGCCGCTTTTTCTTTAAAAAATAATTATGAAATAAAATTTGGAAATGAGATTTACTTCATATTAACTTTAATAAAAATTCATCCACCGTTTATGGAAACACACATTTCAATTGATGAGCCTCCCTCGGAAGCTCTTTTTTTTAACCTATACACTTCATTTTTAAATACGCTAACCGTTACGCATTTACCCGCACCTTAGCCTCTCCTACATAGTTTTTATAGGGCACCATTTTCCGGTGCTTCCTTGTATCGTTTCGAACAAACTTTATAAACAATCCCCTATTATCCTTACAACATTACTACGATGAAATCTGTTTTTCCTGTTGATGAGCCTCCGTCCAAATTAGCCTGTACTTACACCACGCTATTGGTACTATTATTCCTGGCTGCCTGCCAGTATAAAAAAGAAACACATACCGCGACTACAGCACCGATCCTTAGAGATTCTGCCATTTTATCCAAAACCGGAATTATTGCCTGTAGCATTCCTCCGAAGAAACTGTCTAAACGAAAAAAGATCTACCTCACTTTTGATGATGGTCCTAATAAAGGAACACGCACGGTATTAGATATTATGAAGGAAGAGCAAATACCAGCCACTTTCTTCCTGGTGGGTGAGCATGCTATTGGAAGTGCGGAACAAAAAGAGCTCATGGATAGCTTAAGAAGCCTGCAAACCATTGAGCTTTGTAATCACAGCTATTCCCACGCACACAATAAGTTCGACAAATTTTATATGCAACCAGATTCTGTACTTGCGGACTTCGATAAAGCCCGTGCCATTCTGCAGCTCGATTGCATGACCGCCCGCACACCCGGACGCAATATCTGGCGCATCGATAGCATCAATGGTACCGATATCAAAACCAGCAGGGCTGCGGCTGACACCTTACAGAAATATGGTTACAAGCTGATAGGATGGGATATGGAATGGCATTTCGAACCTAAAACCATGCAGCTAACCAAAACCGCTACCGAATTAAAAATGCAGATCGATAGCCTTTTTACACGCAACAAAGTAAAGCAGGAGAACCACCTGGTAATACTTGCACACGACCAGGCTTACAGGAGTCCTTCTAATATCGAAGAATTGCAAAAACTGGTACGCAGCTTAAAGCAGGATGACAACTACGAACTGGAACTGATCAAAAACTATCCCGGCTTAAGTAAAAACTAATTTAATTCCGTATTTTTTTTAGATCAAGAAGTGATCAACACAACCCGGGTAAGAATTCATATACCAGTTAGCTCAAAAAACTAATATCTTAGCGGCATGCGATTCCCTGTTTTTCTTTTGCTGATGCTTTGTTCTTTTTATTATGTACAAGCTCAGAACGGCAGTCTTTTACACATCCTGAGCACGTCTAAAGTATATGATATGCCCAGTCCTAAAGCCAAAGCCATTGGCGTGTACGCAAGAGGCGGCATGGCCACAGAGCTGAAAAAGTTTAATAATGGGTGGAGCGAGATACTGGTAGAAAACGGAGAAAAAGGCTATATCCCTTCCCGGCTCCTGTCTTCCAGCCTCAATGCAAAGGATAGCTATGAAAAAGACCCCGCCGACTTCGTGTTACCCGGCGATGCCGGGGCGGAATACGGTAGCCCGCATTTGTTTGTTACAGCAGCAAGCGTAAAAGCCCGGGCCATCTTTGCAAAAAGTAAACCCATCCTCAAGGTATACCGTACCAATGAACCGGTAAGTGTTAGTTATATCCCTTATGACGAAAATAAACTGGTAAAGATCGGGGGATCTGGCTATGCGAACGATAAAGAAGGCTGGCTTTTTACACAAAAGAAATTCCTGGGTCGTAAACTGAATTTTGAAAAAGTGGTGAGTGATTACACGGCATTATCTAAAACAGATACTGCAAAAAGAAAAATGCTGGCTGAAAGGATCTACGAAATGAGCTGGCGGGAAAAGAAAATTAACAACCTGCAGGGCGTGCAGCTATTTCGCAGTTATCTTAAAGAAACAGGTAATACTACGTTGTATCAGCAACTGGCCTTCGATGAATTCCTGTTGAAAGCCACCCAGGACGCGGGCAAAGAAGATGGGCATGCCTTTGAGCAATCGCCCATAAGATTTACTATATCAGGGAAAATGCTGCCGGTAGATTTTTCAGAAAAAGATATACTGGAGATCCCGCTTTCCCGGAAAATTATCACCAACGGAACCGGCTACCCGGAGTGTGGTGTTGAAGTAAGTAAAGAGTTTGCTTTTGATCATTTTAAAGTATTCCATAGTCAAACCGAAAACCTCACTTATATTCCCGAGATAAGGTTTAGTAAAAAAGAAATAGCCATCACCATTGCGGGGTTTATGATGGATGGAGAAACCACGGAAGACGCATTCCTTAAAAAGCTGGGAAAGTTTGTCACCTACAACTGGCTGGACAAGCCGCATGTTTACTATATCAGCGGAGATGGTGATGTATTAGCATTGACCTTTAAAAATGGTAAAGCGGTGTTGTACGAGTATTGGTTTTATTGTTAACTGAATAATTTAACACCTGGAAGCACAACTTATAATATATCAGTAAAAACGCGGGCAACAGGCTTCTCAAAAAAATCCAAGGCCGAATTGCGAAGGTAGATTACATCGCAATTTTTATAATCCTCATATTCGTACTCTTTTGAAAAGGATAATCAACAAAAGCGTAATCACTAACTGAAATTGCGCTCACCTCGCCCATTGGACAACATCCGCCAGAGGTAATTACTTTATAGTTATAAGAGAAGTTTACCGTACCGGCTTTTGCTGTTAATTTAATCGTATTCCTTCCCGGACTAGATGATCCGCCAATATAAAGCGCTGTTTTTAAACTATCGATATGACTTGCACTACTAACCCAAAGAGGAGTTACATTATCATTATTGTATAACTTAATACCGGTTGTATCAAATTTCTTTGTAGCTATCAGATCAGATCCTGTTTCTTTATCAATAAATTTCACAAAAAAAATACCATCTCCAGATGCACATAACACCAGCGAGCAGTCAACGGGATCCTTGCCTGAACGCTTTTCACAAGAAGCCAATGTTATAACAAATAAAATAAGCGAGAAAGAATATTTCATAAACAGTCTTTTCTATAAACAAACGCAAAAAGAAGCATATTCGCAACAAACGAACTTACAAGATATACACCGCAGTTGGGTAAATGCCTCTTCTCCCTACAACAACTGATTCGTTTGCTTCACCACTCCCATCACAAAAGTGCTTTGTACATGCCCCACATTCTCCACCTGGCTAAGCTTGTTTACATGAAAATCGTAATAGGTTTCCATGTCTTCGGTAAGTACTTTCAATAAAAAATCAAACTCACCTGAGATACTGTAACATTCCAATACCTCATTCATAGCCAGTATTGACTTAATAAATTTGGAACCGGCAATCTTATTATGCTCCCTTAACGACACATGGCAAATCACCATCAGCTTTTTGCCCAGCTTAGCAGCGTCCAGTATTGCTGTGTAATGCGAAATAATGCCCGACTGCTCCAACCGTTTTACCCGCTCATGTACCGGCGTGGTGCTTAAATGCACCGAATCGGCTATTTCCTTCACGGTTACCCGACCGTTTCGCTGCAGCATTCTGAGTATCTCCAGGTCTTTTGCATCCAACGCTACGGATAAAGTAGTTGGTTTTTCTTTTGCATATTTATTTACCACCATAAAATAGCATTTAATACTGTCAAAGATAATTTATAAAACATTTTATCCTGAAATATTAATTTTAACCTATTGTTTTATCCTGTAAACTACCTTTGCATCTCCTGTTCATAGGCTATACACGATGGATTATGAACTTTATTCATCTCAAATTATAAACAATAAATATGTCTACAGTTACAAAAACTCAGATTGATTTTGACCTGAAATACAAGGTTGCTGACATTTCGCTGGCTGAATGGGGCCGTAAAGAAATTCGTCTTGCTGAAGCTGAAATGCCAGGCCTGATGAGCATCCGCAGCGAATATGCAGCAGCTCAGCCTTTAAAAGGTGCGCGTATTGCTGGTTGCCTGCACATGACTATTCAAACTGCCGTTTTAATTGAAACGCTGATAGCATTAGGTGCTGAAGTAAAATGGAGCTCTTGTAATATTTTCTCTACACAGGATCATGCTGCTGCTGCTATTGCTGCTGCAGGTATTGGTGTGTTTGCCTGGAAAGGTCAAACCCAGGCAGAAGCTGACTGGTGTATTGAACAAACTTTATTCTTTGGTGCTGCCGATCGCCCGCTGAATATGATCCTGGATGATGGTGGTGATTTGACCAATATCGTATTAGATACTTATCCTGAACTGGTGCAGCACGTAAAAGGTATCAGCGAAGAAACTACTACCGGTGTTCACCGCTTATACGAGCGTGTTGCAAAAGGTACTTTACCCGTTCCTTCTATCAACGTAAACGACTCGGTGACCAAATCTAAATTTGATAACAAATATGGCTGTAAAGAGTCCCTGGTTGATTCTATCCGTCGCGCTACTGATGTAATGCTGGCTGGTAAAATTGCTGTAGTAGGTGGTTACGGCGATGTAGGTAAGGGTTCTGCCGCTTCATTAGCTGGCGCCGGTTGCCGTGTTATTGTAACTGAAATTGATCCTATCTGTGCTTTACAGGCTGCTATGGATGGCTTTGAAGTAAAGAAGATGATCGATGCTGTAAAAGAGGCTGATATTATTGTAACAGCGTCAGGTTGCCGCGACCTGATCACAGGCGAGCATTTCAAAGCAATGAAAGACAAAGCCATCGTTTGTAATATCGGGCACTTTGATATCGAAATTGATGTTGCCTGGTTAAATGACAATTATGGTACTACCAAAGACACAATCAAACCACAGGTTGACATTTACAATGTTGATGGTAAAGACATCATCCTGTTGGCTGAAGGTCGCCTGGTAAACCTCGGTTGTGCTACAGGCCACCCTAGCTTTGTAATGAGTAATTCTTTCACTAACCAGACACTGGCTCAGATCGAGTTGTGGACGAACCACGATAAGTATGAGAACAATGTATACGTGCTGCCTAAACACCTGGATGAGAAAGTTGCCCGTTTACACCTCGCTAAAGTGGGCGTTGAATTAGATGTATTAACAGAGAAACAATCTTCCTATTTAGGCATTCCTGTTGAAGGACCGTTTAAGCCTGAATTATACAGATACTAAGATCTTATTTAACTCTTATCAAGGCCGCCTTACCGGGCGGCTTTTTTGTGCCCGGCACTTGGAAGGGCCAATATAACCCTATACAAAAATCAGACTCTTACATATATCATTTTATATAAAGTACAAAAAATACTGCATTACTTTATCGATATGAGGCAGTAAAATAAAAATTAAAACCACCATAAATACAAAAAGCATTCATATAATAATATATTATATTTAATTAATTTAAAAAATAATTAAATATAATACCATAAACAGCTTTCTTTCAAAAGATTAAACACGCTAATTTTTGTTATTATATTGTTATTCTAATAAAATTCTAATCTGCAAATGCAGTTAAAATAAAGGCTATTTTGTAATTTTGCGCTACACATGAAATTAAGGTATCTATATATCATTGCTTGTTTCCTTTTATCGGTATTCGTATCGAAAGAGGTTATTGCAGATGTTCGCCTGATTCATGCTGAACAAAAAGAAATTTGCGACAACTGTGAATCCAGGAGCAGCGAGAAAAGCGCTGAAGAAAGAGGTTTCGAACAGGAGCAAAAATTACTGGCTGTCTCTCCCGCTCTCCCTTTGCCGGTAGTAAGCACTCTTTTTGATAAAGTAGTCTATAAGGCTCCCTATATACCTGCCATCGAACTTGGAATAGTAGTTCCCCCTCCCAAAAAAGCCTAGTTGCTTTCCTGCTGTTATTGATATAGATAATAGCCACTCTTTGCAGTAAAACATACTGCTTCTATCCAAATTTATTAAAACAAGTACGGCCTGTAAAGGACCTTGTACTCACATATATTAACTACTATAAAACCTATAATTATGAAAAAGGTAACTATTGCATTTGCGGCTCTTTTATTTTCGGCTTCTGCGGCTTTCGCACAGGTAACCGATCCACAAAAGATGATTAAGTTAGGTTCTGATGCGCATTTCATTAACGAACTAAACCTGGAAGAAGGTAAACAATATGGCATCCTGGCTAAAGACCTTCAGGAGTTATATCCATCGTTAGTTAAAGAAAAAAGAATCAGTGAGCGATTCGGTAAGAACGCATATCGCACTAAGGTGATTAAAGTAATAGATGAGCAGGCATTAATTCCTGCGATGGTAGCTTCTATCAAAAAACAAAATGTAGAAATCCAGGATTTAAAGAAAAAAGTGATCACGATCGAAAGCAAGATGTAATCCTCATCAATATTTAAGTTTTCTAAAAGACTGTCCAAGGGCAGTCTTTTTATTTGCCTGCAACTTTTTAAAAACCTGATGCGTCAAGTAATTAAAAATGATCCTTTTATGAGAGCCCTATTATTTTTATTCCTCCCCCTTGTAATGGCTGGTTGCACCAAAAACAAACTGGCAAAATTTAACACCCGTATTGTAGGTAGCTGGCAGCTGGTAGAGATCAATACTTTCGGATTAGGCAGCAGCAATATTGTTTTCAATGGCGGGTATTTTACTTTTAACAGTAATAATACGGCAATGTATTATGACCGCAATAATAACTCGTTTACGGGTACCTGGTACATTGATGCTTATGTTTACACGGATGATGAAGGAGATTCTGAAACGGACTTTATATTAAGCGTTGATGTAGGCGATGGCAGGAGTATGAAATTTGACCGCTTCGAAATTCCGCGCTTTGGCAATACCAACCGGTTTAAGGCCAAAGTAAGAAACGGATTGAATGTAGTTACCTATGTGTTTGAGCGGCGGTAAACTTAAAAGGATACAACAATGGAGCCCGCTGCCTGGTGCTTTACGGGCGAGCCGAGCATAGGTACTGATTGTAATTTCACCGCAGGCGTTAAGCTTAAAGCTGCTTTCTTATATTTCTTAGCTGACGAGCTGAGGAATAGGGAAGTAAGCCCCGACCCAACAGCAATGGCTCCAAAACCAAATCCTACGATTCCTTCTCCCAATCCTGAAAACATTTCATCCGGATTATTTTTACTTTTATTGGCTGCTATTAAGAATAAAGATACCACTGGTAACCGCCGATCCAATAGCTGTATATTTAAGTGAACGAGCGGCTTTTAACTTACGCTGCGATTTTTTGATATAGGTTTCATATAAAGATGAAGTACCCCGCAGGGTGTCTTTTGTAAGCTTTTGGGCCAGCAACGGAAAACAAAACATGCAGGCGATAATGGTGAGCAGGACATATTTCATAGTAGCTGTTTAAGTTATAAATATAAAGCTTTTTAATTGCTACTGCACCCCTCTTTCCTCCGGGTATCTATCAGGTACTGGATCTTCCAGCCAGCGGACAAACGTACCAATTGAAAAGAGTTGACCCCGCAATGGCTGAATTTGCCTTTATAATAAAAAGAATAAGGCGTCCATACGCTGGCCAAAGCCCCGTCGATATGAATAGCTTCCAATTGTATTTGCTCATCGGCATTACCTTTGTCCTCTTGGCTTAGAAATGCGGCAAAATCTGCTACCCTATCCGTACGCAATTTAACTGTACCAGCTGGTGATTGAACCACCGTTTGCAATATAGCACTGTCTGTAAAGCAGGCTTTAAGCTGTTTGGGATCTGCATTACGCATGGCATCAAACAGGTTATTGACAACGGTGATCACCGAATCCCTGCTGCTTTGAGCTTTTATTAAACATGAATTCAATATAAAAAGTGCTAAAAGACAGTATTTCATCGTTCATTTTGTTAAAGATGTGCAACAAATGGTACAATTGGCATCAAATTATCGTCTAATAAAAGGTACTTGTTTGGTTATGCAATTTCGGGCAATTATTAATCTTTATTAAAAATACGAAAGATGAAAAATATATTACACACAGGCTTACTTCTTATATTGATGGTACTGACTTTTTCGTCCTGTGCTTCCCAGAAAACGGCCGCAGGCTCCAAACCGGATTATGCAGCAATGGTAGACAGTCGCAGGTTTACCTTTAAAGCACAAACGGTTATTCCTACAGAAGACAGCCGGTTTAATCCACGCTTTATGCTGCCTAATGGCAATAATCTCTACCAGCTAAGTGCCGGTTACGATATAAAGATCACGCCCGATTCTGTAATTGCTTACCTGCCGTTCTTTGGCCGGTCGTTTACAGCCCCGGTTGATCCCACCAAAGGAGGCATCCGGTTTACGTCTACCGACTTCGACTATAAGCAATCCATAAAGAAAAAAAACTACCAGATCACAATTACCCCCAAAGACGACCGTGAAGTAAGAAGCTTGTTCCTTACGATCACACCTTCGGGCTATGCTTATGTACAGGTATTAAGTATGAATAAGACGCCGATATCTTTTAATGGCATCATTGAGAAAGATCAATAAATAAGCGTTTTATAAACAGCTGTTAGTAACTCTGGCAGGCTCCGGCACTGCCATAAAAGTAAAAGGTTGTAAATTTGCCGGATGGTTGATTTAGATAAAAAGCAGGTTCGTATTGCGGTTTTAGATTTAAATGCGGGATATCCCAACCAGGGAATGAGATGTATTAACGAGATCGTGCATAGATGGGCTGAACAAAAAAGCTACTCCATTATTTACGATATTTTTGATGTACGCGTGAAAAACGAGTTACCCGACCTTTCGTATGATATTTATATATCCAGCGGAGGTCCCGGGGATCCGCTCAGTACCCGTTTTGACGACTGGGATATCAGCTGGAACCGTTGGTTTAGCGATATTTTACGCTGGAACGACAATCCGTCCAGTGCGGCGAAAAAATTTGTCTTTTTGATATGCCATTCGTTTCAAATGGCTTGCCGGCATTTTAATGCGGGCCTGATATGTAAACGAAAATCTACCTCTTTCGGTGTATTCCCTATGCATGTAATGCCGGAAGCCATTGGCGACCCTGTGTTCAGGAATTTGAAGAATCCTTTCTTTGGTGTAGATAGCCGCGATTTTCAATTAATACAGCCCAACCTGGATATGTTGCATGATATGGGTGCTTATATTACCTGTATCGAAAAAGAGCGTCCCCATGTTCCTTATGAGCGGGCGGTAATGGGCATTCGTTTCAGTGAATATATGTTCGGCACCCAGTTTCACCCGGAGGCAGATGCTACCGGTATGAGCCAGCACTTTCAAAATGAGGAAAAGCGGGAGATGGTAATTAAAAACCACGGAGAAGCCAAGCTTACCAGTATGCTGGAGCACCTGGAGGATCCGGATAAAATTCACTGGACCAACCAGAACCTGATCCCTAATTTTTTAAATGAGGCCTATAGCCATTTAATGGTGGAAGCGTTAGCAGAGGTATAACCAACGCTCTTATTAGTTCCCCTCGAATAGGTTTTAAAAGTGCTGAAAAATGCATTAACTGTAGCCTCCCCCTGCCCTGGGGCGTTTCGGGGCGGGGCCAGTTCTATCGTATACAGGCCGGGGATGTTGAGCCGGGGATGATTCCATTCCTACGCGCCTAAGCATCTTTATACCCCATTATTACCTTCTTTTAAACAAGATGCTATACCCATAGGTTTTACACTTATAAGCCAAAAGATGCGCAACCGATTGAATAGCGTTTTGTGACTACTTACCATTATTTTCAGCTTTAAGTATTTAAAAAGTAGCAAAGATGAACGTCATGCAAAAAAAACAATTACTGCTGACCCTTATCGTTAGTATGATATATGGAGCATTATTTTCACAGATCAATGCTAAGCCCTTTGTTATTCCTGCTCTGCAGCAATGGCAGGGGGCGAACGGTACACTCCACCTAACCAAACAGGTTAATATCTGTTATGTACTTAAAGACCATGAAGCAAAAAAAGCTGCCTTCATTTTGAGCGATGATCTGAAGCAGTGGGGGCATGTAGCTAATGCAATTGCCGGCAGACCTAAAAATGGAAATGTTTTGCTAAGCATACTGCCAGAGTACGATGCCCTGCTGGGAAACGAAGGTTATCGCCTCAATACCACAGACCATATAACTATTTCAGCCAATACCTACCGTGGATTGTTTTGGGGAACAAGAACCCTGCTTCAGCTATTGGAACAATCGCCTGAAGGCAATATTCCAAAAGGAAAAGCTATTGATTACCCTAAATACCCGGTGAGAGGACTGGTACTCGACGCCGGAAGGAAATATTTTACTTTAGAGTTCCTGAAGCTGTACGTTAAATTATTATCCTACTACAAGATGAGCGAATTCCAGATTCATTTAAATGATAATGGTTTTAAAAAATATTTCGGCAACAATTGGGATAGCACTTATTCAGGATTCCGCTTAGAATCTGCCACCTACCCTACCCTGGCAACCAAAGGAGAATTTTACACGAAAGAGGCTTTCCGTAATTTTCAAATATGGGCCGCAGATTATGGTGTAAGCATTATTCCGGAAATAGATGTACCTGCCCACTCATTGGCATTTACAAAAGCCATTCCTGAAATCGGCAGTAAAAAGTATGGTATGGATCACCTGGATATTACCAATCCTAAAACATACGAAGTGGTTGAAAATGTATTTAAAGAATACCTGTCGGGACCTAACCCCGTATTTGTAGGAAAGGAAGTACATATCGGAACCGATGAATACGCGAAGGAAGAAGCTGAAAGTTTCAGAGCCTTTACTGATCACTTCATAAAATATGTACAAGGTTTTGGCAAAAACGCACGTGCCTGGGGCGCTTTAACCCATGCCGCAGGCAATACACCCGTAACTTCAAAAAATGTTACGTTAAACATGTGGTACAATGGCTACGCCGACCCGGTTGAAATGAAAAAACTGGGCTACAAACAAATCAGTACTCCTGATGGATACCTGTACATTGTACCTGCTGCGGGTTATTACTACGATTACCTGAATTTACCGTTCCTGTACAAAAGCTGGACTCCTTTACAAATAGGTAAAGTACGCTTTAAAGAGGGTGATACTTCCGTGGTGGGTGGCATGTTTGCAGTTTGGAATGATATTGTTGGTAATGGCATTACGGCAATGGATGTGCACGATCGGGTGTTCCCGGCCCTGCAGGTACTGTCTGAAAAAATGTGGTCTTCAGTAACCGACACTTTAAACTACCGTTCATTTGCCCAAAGCGCTAAAAAAATTTTGGAAGGTCCGGGTTTAAATATGCAGGGGCTTCTCAACAAAAACGACTCTTCCGTTATCAGGCTCAAAGTAGCCTCCAGGTCGCTGGTTAACGACCGCAATGAAGTAGTGGCATCATTGTCCTTTAACAATATAAACCTGCAGAAAAATAATCAGGCAGATACCTTAACATTCTCCGGCAACAGTTATATACAGTCCGGCATAGAGCATTTAGGGCATCCTTATCGTGTTGTATTCGACATCAACCCTACCCTACAAAAGAACGGAGCCATCTTATTTGCTGATCCTGCATGGCAGACCTCACTTGAGATTCTGGAAGATGGACGATTGGCTTTTTTCAGGGAAAATTACAAGGATACATTTAGCTACCCAATTCCCTTTTTACAATGGACTTCGATTGCTATTGAAGGAAATAAAAAGTCGGTGGCGCTATTCGTGAACGGGCAGTTGGTGGATCACTTAAAAGGCTATCGGAAGCCGATGGGTGCCAGGGACAGTATTTACAGATCACAGACTTTATTTTTCCCTTTACAGCAGGTAGGAGCACCGGTGCGCGGCTTTAAAGGCAAAATAGCTAATATAAAAATTCAGCAATGGAGAAAGAAGGACTAGGGATTCTTTAGATGATGAAGCAGTTGTGCAGCAGGGCTAATAGGCAACACACTCATAAAAACCTGGGCCCGGCTATTTAAATCGGGTTTATCGCCATTCAAAGATGGCACCAAAAAGATCCCATACTTTATTTATCTTTTTTAACGGCTTTTACTGTTTTTGAAGAAGTCTTGATCTCCCTGAGCTTCCCTCTGGCAGTCTTTGTTTTCACCACAGGCTTCATACCCCATTTGAGTACGAGCTCTTTTTGCGCTTTTGCTAACTCAAGCTGATACTGCAGCCATCGTTGTTTCGCCGGGCTACAGGCTTCCAGATTACGTTCCCTTGTAAGCCTGGATTTCTCCAACGCAGGGCGAAGTTTCGTCAATCTTGCTAAATCAGCTAGGGTTTCCAGAAAGCTATAACGCAGAATCTCCTTTTCATAATTGCCAGGTACTTTCTCAATGGCTCTGTTAAGCAGGGTCAATTTTCTCTCAGCAGTCGCTAATTCCCATTGGAGCTTCTCATCGATATCATTTTCCAGCTCCTGCAAAAAGCGGTTTAACCGGGCTGGTTCTTTAACGGGTAGCGTTGAAATTTCAATCCATAACTGCTCTATCCGGGTTTTCAACAGTGAGGCTTTTGCAGGCAGATTGCGTTTCCCTGCTTCATACAAACTCAGCAGGCTCCGGGATACTCCTATTAACTGAGCCATACGGGTTACAGACAAATCCATTTCTTTTCGGCATACTTTCATAACGGGTGTTTTACTATGTCAACAATACGCCAAAATTACATCGTATTACTGCAAAGTGTAACAGTTGACATTTTAAAATAGAAAACTGTTACAACATTTTGTAACGGTTTAGTAAATGAAATGTGAAACGGTTACACAATCATTCTTCCACCAACTCCTGACCAGGTAAATAAATAGCAGGCAGCAACATCAACCATCCAATACTAATAAAATACATGAAAAAGAAAGTTCTCAAACGCGGTTGATACAAAATTCATCGTAGATATTAAAAGAAAAAGGCCTCCTTGCGGAAGCCTCTTTAAACTATTATTAATTAATTGGAATTAAAACGCAACGAACTCTTCCTCATAATCGGCCAGCCAATTCGTTCCTTCAAAAGACCACGCATCCTGCACAGGCAGTCTCAGCCAGTAAAAAGCTGTTCTGGGAATACCTGCACTGGTTTGCAGCTGTACCACTTTTCCGGCAGGCACACCAGTAGCTGGAGAACTGCAAGGGAATAAAGGAATAATGCTCCACTGATAATTATTTTCCAATATAAAATCTTTATTTACCGCTCCAGGGGCCTGATTTTTCAGGCGGCCTCCGGTTCCGTCATTGCCTGGAAAATAACCCGTCAAATTAGCATATTTAGGATGTTTGGTGATATCCTGCAAACAAACATTGGCAGCCATCTCTGCGGAAGTTAGACTTGTGTTGAAAATCCTTATATCAGCGACGTTCATCGCGACGTGAGAAGTCAGAGCATCACCTGCATTACCTTGGGCCCAACCAATAATTAACGGTTGAGGAGAGTTTATCGCACCATAACTGGTTATATTTAATTCCTCAGTTATCTTAATGCCGTCTGTATACCTTTTCAGCCATCTGCTACCACCGCTATCAACCAATGTAAACCCAATTGTATGCCATTGTTCATCTAAGGCTACCGGAGATGCCCCTTGCTGGCGCGAATTACCTGATGCCCCCCTGAACTGCAAATTCCAGTTATTTCCGCCGGTAAACATTGCTATTCCTGGATCACCTGAATCCAGCTTGTTTCCCACCGCGGGTCCCTTTTTACTAAGGAAAAGCGGGAAACCTCCATTTCTTGTACCCTTAACTTTCATCTCGAAAGTAAATGGACCTGTGCCGGGATTATATGCATTGGGATCTTCCATCACGGCTCTGATACCACCTGATTGCCCTCCCAAGAAACGCGTACCATAAAAAGCGCCCACCGTTGTAAACTCCAATGGCTTAAACCTTTCATTGTAGAATATCTGAAAGGCCTGTGTTTCTGCATTGCTTGTACCGCCGTAGCTATTACCAACGCCGCCGTGCGTGCTTGCAATGATTACCAGCCACTCTTCATTTTTGTTATACTGAGGTCTAGCTTTTAATGCCGTCATAATTTCGCCTATATAGCCATCCACTTTTGTAATGGCATCCTTATAAGCAGCATTCCCCAAGTTAAAGCCACTTCCCTTTCCCGCAATGGAGGGGCTGTTGAAATGTAAAGTAAGGAACTCCGGATTTCGGTTTTTGATTCTTGCAATGGCTGAATCTTTTACTCCCTGGTCACTTGTTGTCATAACAGGGTCCTGCACCTCCGGCACCACGCGATCTACCAAAGTATTCCAGGAGGAGATGAAGCTGGTTCTCATATTACTTTTACTCGCCGAAGAAAGAATATAAGAAAACATAGAAGGGTAATTAGGAGGAAAGCCTCCATGAGAACCGCTTCCGGCAGGCGGGATATAGCTAAAAGTACTGTCGGTTATTTTATGCTTACCATAAGAAACGCCGGCAACTAAAGACTTCCAGGAAGTAGCATCGGTGCTAATCTCGTCAGACACCCCATCCCATTGAAACTTCGCATGCGTTAACATACCTGTAATTGTAGCAGGAGCCAGCGACTTTACCTCACTGCTTACCGCACCATCAATACCTATTAAAAGTATCCTGCGACTGGTTACTGTATTGGAGGAATCTAAATCATCTTCAAAATACGATGGCGGATCTGCATATTTTTTGCAAGAAATTGATGCACTTAAGACTAAGGACGCCAAGGCTGGAATCAGTAGTTTATTATATTTCAGAATAGCTTTCATTAAAAATAATTTGATATTAAGGATACAATACGTTGATCTCCGAAAGAGCGGCGGAGCTTCCGTTACCATTACCTGTTGGAATGGTAAACCGGAAAAAACGACAGGTAACATTACTGTTTAGAGTGAAATTCTGAGCTCCCAAAACATTTACTGTGGTAATGACGTTATTGTTTGTTCCGGAGAAGCTCACGGGTGACCAGATATTTCCATCGGAGCTTGTTTCCACCCATATTGTTCTCGGTACGGTGCCAACACCACTTCCACTTTGTCTCAGACCTACTACAAAGCCGCGTAAGGTGGAGTTTCTTGCCAGATCGACAGTAATAGTGAATGGTGGCGCTGTGGGACCTGTGCCCGTTCCATAATTACTATGCCAATAAGTAGTGAAATTGTTATCAAACGCATTTGCTATTCCTCCATTGGTTCCTTCCTGAGTAGAAAAAGAGTTCGTTGTAGGTGTCCAGATACTGCGTGGATCCAGTACTCCATCTCCCCCAGTTTGGGTAATGGGGTTATATTCCCATATTTTTTGTGTCATTAATGGATATTGAAGAGCAATTTTGTTAGATAAGCTAGTACTTACTGATATACCCCACTGCCTGAAGAAAGGAAGCCAATCCCTTTTTGTGTAGTCGCAGATGGCTTCGAAGAAGAAGTCCTTCTTTTGTTGGTCACTGGTTGAAATACGAACAGCTCTTCTAACTCTCTTATAGAGAAATGGCATAAAATCCCAACCCCATGGCTGACCCTGGTAGCCCCAGTTGGCTGGTATTTTGTTAAATATTTGAACGAAAGGTGTAATACGGGCAAAGGCATCATTAATCGCTGCATCACTTCCGTCAAAATTGCGGGTACCGGGTGCTGTGCTGGCCCAGGCAATTGCCGGCGCCATTTTTGCATTCAGGTCATCGACCGGCGTAGTATGTTTGGCCGGATATTTTCCAATTCGTTTCGCATTTCTGAATATGAACAAATTACAGGTCACTTCGCCTAAAACGCTCCAACTCCAATACTGGTTTTGCTGGGCATTATGGCCGATTTCGTGAAAAGTTCCCCAGCTGCTCGAATTGAAAACGTTTGCAGGATTAGTCCACTCATCTACCCAATAAGGAAGGGCTCGGAAGGGATAACCTGCTACGCCGCCTGCACCAGGAGGTAAAGTAATATCGATGGTGGCGCGCCAGGGTATTTTGGGCGATTGATCCAGAGGATCAGCCGGACTGTCTTCGAGTCCCATCCATTCGTAATAATCGCGTTTGATCACTTCATTCCAGGCAGACATGATGGCATTAACTCCTGTTACATTGGTGTTCACACATGCTTCCCTGGATAAAGTAAAAATCATATTCTCGCTACGCAACTCGAGCCAGGGCACACAGGAAGATCTGATTGCTGCCTGCCATTCCGCTTCGCTTGTCTGACCGAGGATAAAATCAGGCATTTTTACAACGTTTGTAAAAGTGATGGGCACAGGCGTCTCTATAGGAGTCATCGGTACAATGTAAACGGGGCCGCCATATAAATTTCTGAAATAGTTCCGTCCCGGAGAGAGGCTTGACCTTGAAAAAACTACAGGATCTCTCTGACTATTGGGATTTCCGGAAGCGTCGTAGGTCCAGATACCAGTCTGTACCAGTAATGAGTTAATTCCAGCAGGCACGTCAATAATCAGCAATTCGCCAGGTGCTGCGTACAAACCGGTACTTACCAAGGGTCCCAGGGGGTTGCCCACACTATTGAGGAAGATAGGGGGCTGCGATATCCGTAATTGCTCCTTATCGGCCGGGAAATACATCAAATTCATATTGATAGTAACGTTATTTAAACGCGGCTCACTGCTACAAACCAGCCCCGGAAAAATCCTTGCCCTGGAGAATTTACTGGCATCCACATTTTTAATGCTTGTATCAATGGTAACACCAGAATTTTCCTGCCCGTTGCCCGGCACACCATCCTCAAACTCCAGATCGCGGTTGCGATCACAGGCCTGCAGCAACAGCATTACAGCGGCACAGGTTACGAGCAGTGGCAGTATCATTTTATTTTTCATCCGAAATAGTTTTCTTTTTTAGAAGGTAGGATTAACGTACGTTGATATATTGAGGAACCCATGTTTTGCCATCCAGTCCCCAGGCGGCGGGCGTTAGTATTCCCAGCCATTGGTACACCTGCATAGTAACATCAACTGAGTTAGGTACCGAACGGTAAACAGCCGGTATAATCGGCGGGCAAACTTTTGATGAAATGTCATTAAAAATACCCGGATTATAGGTTTCCAATTTTAGATCGTTATTCAAACCACTTTGATCCTTAATTGTCACATTATCTAACTCAACTACACTAGAAGGCCAAAAACCTATTAGGTTTACTTTGTATTGATCGTCTGCAACATCTGTACGACAGTAACTAGATCCGATATAAGTGTCAGGCAATGCTGTATTGTAAATTCTGATATCCGTAACATTATAGTTTCCCAAACCTGTATTATTATCAGGGGGTAAGTTACCTACTGTAAGTGGCGCAGAAGATGTCAGATTTCTACCGGCGATATTTACAGGGCCATTATTCAAAACACCATCAGTAAATGTATACAGGTTTCTGGCAGCGCCTTCTTCTCTTATAACCAACGTCAATGTATGCCATTGGTTGTCGGTAATATTACCCCGGCCAGAGATCTGTGCATTACCACTACCTGCACTGTGATTGACTTGCCATCCTGATGCAGTACCTGTAAACTGATCCTGGTCGAGGAAAAACAGCCATCCGGAAGCGGTGGATGAGAATGAAGAGCGTGTTGATAAAAATGAGGGGTAACCGCTTCTATAAGGAGGAAATTTCACCTTACATTGAATCGTATAACTACCGGTGGCACCCACATTTCCAACTGTATTATTTGCTGCTTTTGCCCTCCGTCTGTTAGCCTGGGTACCATTGTAAAGTGGCGTAGTGCCAATATAAGGTATAATAGAAGGTTTGTTAGTGCTCTGGATTCTGAAATTAGGAACTGTGGTAAAATTGTAAGCAATGAACATCGTATTATGGCGTGGGTCTTTAAATGCAGACCATATTTCCCCCGCACCAGGGGTAAACGGCGTATTACTTCCTTTATTGGAGCTCACCATGATCATCCAGTTTTCTTTTAGATAGGTGGGTCTGGCTGCTATTGTATTCATCAAATCTTTTAGCTGATTATCTACGTTCAGAATAGCGTCTCTGTAAGCAGCATTACCTGCGCTGTAGCCGCTTGCAGTACCCACTATATCCACATTACGCAATTGAACAAAAACGAGGTCAGCTGCATTATTGCCCGCCAGTTCGGCTTTTGCGGCAGTAATAACGCCTGCATCATTGTTTTCGAAGGATTGCTTTACCGACGCATCGGCCGCGAGGTTATCAGCCAAAACCTGTGTTGCCGTAAATGCAGCTGTTTTTACATCCGGCCTCGATTGTTTGATTCGGGTGAATAAGCTGGGATACCTATTAAAGTTGTTGCCCGCAAAGCTATTACCAGCCACTCCATGTTTAGCAGGTGTGGTGCCGGTAAGAAGATTAGCCCATGTTAGGTAATTACCATTAGCATTATTCTCGTAATCGCTGAGTGCATCCCAGGAATAAATAGAATTTTCCGCCATGTTCACCAACGTCGGCGCCTGCACTTTTCTAACCTCATCGCCAACGGCCCCATCAATTAATAAAAAAAGTACTTTATTGGTCACAGTCGTGGTATCAGCTGTACCTTCCGCACCCAGATTATTTTGGACTGCTTTATTGCATGACGCCAGCAACGATAAAGCAATCAAGCCATAAAGCGGGAATTTCCTGAAAATTTTTATATGCATTTCTAACAAATTAATTTTATTACTGTGACTGAAATAGGAGGTGTTAGTTCCAAATTGAATTTAACACGGTAGCAGAAGGACAAGATACTGTTAAAGCGCCCCAGTCGGCCATTAAACTTTTGGGTCCTGAAGAGGGTACATACCAGGCTCTTTTTATAGTCGTATGACTTGCAGTATAACCGCTGAACATCAAATCGTAACTATTAACAATATTCGGATCAAAATTGGAAACCGACGAGAACCCGATTAAGATATTATCAGCAGCCACAGGAATTGCACAATCCTCATCTTCGAAAAAAGACATATAAATGGTCATAGGCTCTATTTCGATAGTGGCTTCCTGCATGTAAGAACTTCCGACCTGAACGTCTACCAAAACATAATACACCTCATTATTTATCTTGATTCCATACTTTCCTGATTTACCTAAATGAGCAAGATCAGCAGGAGTATATAAAACTGGGCTCCTTTCGATTGCAAACGAAGAAAAGACGCATACTACCAAAATTGCCAAGATGTGTTTACTTGTTTTCATATCGTTATTTTTTATTTTTGCAACCTAATTTTTACGATGTTTCCTACATTTTTGCTATCGAACCGTGTAAAGACACCTACCAGCATTACATAATAAATGTTGGGATCGGTATCGCTGGCGAATTCTACATAATCGTTAACCCTACCATTAAAAAAACCGAGATTATTATACCCAACCGCAAGGGAGCCATCTGGGTTCAGTACCATAAAGCCGGCGCGAACAATACCATCGTATTTATTGAAAGTACCTGAAACCATCACTTTGCCATCTTTCAATTGAGCGGCAAAATTGGGAATCCCCCCTTCTACCGGTCGAAATTTAAATGCATTGTCTATATTTCCGTTTTCATCAATCATTACAATACCATTAACCGGTTGACCATTATATGTAGTAAACTCCCCGGTTAGCATTAATTTTCGGGTGGTATTATTATAAGTGATCTTACTAATACTGCCATTAGGGCCAGCGGGGGCAAACCCAGGGTCTCTTCTACCTGTTGCCAGGTCTATACGTACGATTCGACTGGCCGGTTGGTTTTCGAAAAGGGTAAAATTACCTACCAGCAGCAATTTATTTCCCGGCACCTCTATTGCGTCATAAATAAACCCATTAGCTGAGGTATAACCCGTAACAGGCCTGGCACCCAGGTTCAGATTGAAAGAAGAGTCAATGCCTCCGTCGTAATTTAAGCGTGCCACCTGGCTGATCCTGATACGATCGAGGTAGGGGCTTTCGATAGTTGATCTTTCATATAATATATTAGTATAATCACTAAAATTACCCACAGCTACCAGCCCCGATGAGGTTGCGAACAATTTATTAACGGATCCGCCAAATCCGCCGTTGAATGCGGCGCCTACGGCTTTGGGATCCGCTCCTGTACCTGCAATATCGTAAATGGTGGTGTCCAAAGCGCCTGTGGCACTAAACCGGGTAACATTACCAATATTGGTTCGTGAATTCACGGTACCGAAAACACCGCCAGCAATAACTTTTCCATCGGGAGCAAAAATTGCCGTATTTACCGTGCCACTTTCGATACCCTTAACGCCGATATTAAAAGCAGGTCTTGCATTATCACCGGCACCACTAATAAGCATACCACCATTGTTATCAATAAACGCTAATCCGGTAACTGCGGCTAAAGCACTCGACTGATTCTGATAGTTTCTGAAGCCTCCGTAAATAAGATATCCTCCGGCCGCCCTGGGGGTGATGCCCCTGATTTCACCAGCGGCTACATTGGTAGTCGTATTAAAGGCCGGGTCTATATTTAGTTTACCCCGTATATCTATGATGGGTCCGAAATAAAACTGGCCGTCTAACTCTACTGCACTACTGCCTGTACTAGCAGTAATTGGTATTCTTATACGAATTTCATTTCCTGATACGGAAACAATATCGGCAGGGGTTTGATTGATATAAAAACGGAACCTGTCCTGCTTACCCTCGAGGCCGTTTACTTTAATGGTAACTATTGAACCTTCTGCTGCAATAGCAGGAGTTGGCGGAGCATCTTCAAAAGATACGATGCCCTTAGGAGAAGCGGGATAAAGCGGTTCTTCGCTTACCATGCTTTTTTTACAGGAAACTGCGACTGTTGCGGTTAACAAGAGCATCACGCAATATCCCGCAATGTTATTTTTTATCTGTATCATGATACTTATAATAATAGTAATTGTCTTCATTAATTATCAATACCTGCAATGATGGCTGTTTCAAGGAACTTATACGGAGAAAATCCGAAAAAGTGGGGTTCGGCTAACCCTATGCCACCAGATGCTACTGGCGGATATCTAAGCACATGTACATATCCATTTGTAGGATGTACATTAACAGAAGCAACATACGCCCTGGTCCATGTCTGATAGTCCCGTGCAGAAGATGGTGTAGGAATATAAGAAAGCACCAACTGCCTGTAACCGGCGTAGGGAACGTTTCCACCCGTACCATGAATGGCTCCTACATTCATGATAAGATCATCGTAGGAGTTATAAATTTGCCCTGGAAAAGCGGCTATATTCTCAAAATCTATCTGCGGGAAATCAGTTAAAGATTGAGCTCCTTTAAATATATATCGCGACAATGCTTCGCGCCATACGGCAGGTTTTATTTGCTGATATCGGGTGATTGGTGTTCTCCCTAAAAGATTTAAAACGATATTGCACTCCCTGTAAGTAGCTCTAATGCTGGAGTCTGCAGGAGCAAAAAACGTAATTTCCTCGTTCTGGAAAACGCTCGTCAGCCCGGCATAATCAATAATTTTAACCAGGGAGTCAAAGTATTGCGGTTTAGACTTTAAATAGTCCAGTACTGTTCCGTCAAATTCACCAGTTTTAACGCCTGTGTCCTGATAATAATCTTTCTTGCAGCTAATTGCCAATGTGGAAACCAACATCAACAATAACGATATTTTTATAATATTTTTATTCATGATTATTTCGTCTTATAGTCATTGATTCAGTTATTCCCAATAGTTGTTTAATGTCATTTCGGGATTATTTAACAAAGCAGAACGATCGATTGGCCAGGTCCATGCGCCTCTCTGAAACTCTTCTACAGTTGTATGATAACAAAACTTGTAAGACACATCGGTGATGCGACGAGTGCGCACGCAATCATACCAATAGTGCCCTTCTCCCAGTAACTCCCTTGCACGTTCTAAAAATATCTGTTCTTTAAGATCGTCCCCGGATATAACAATCTCGGGCGCGGCGGCCCTATCTCTCACAATCTTTAAGGCCAGTTTAGCTGCAGTCTCGTTGCCTAGTTCTGCGTAAGCCTCTGCCTGCATCAAAAACACATCCACATATCTGTAAATCGTTTGTGTAGCATCGTTCCTGTTATTTGCATCTAAGGAGTTAGGATCCGTGGTTACTAAAAATTTCTTCATGGCAAAACTTCTGTTAGCGTTGTATAAAGTAGCCGGATCGAACCAAAGAGTAGCTCTTTTATCAGGAGCACCTTCCGGATATAATGCACGCATAAAATCGGGATTGTAGCTGGTGTAAGGAATACTACCACTTGAGCCTCTTAATACCAGATCATATTTTACCTGATCAAAAAAATCGCTCCATCCAAATGTTTCGCCATAGTTCCTGTTTTGAGGCACACCAAAAAGGTTTTCTTTACTTCTGCCTTTAAAAATCTGAACATAATCTTCTAATGGCAATAAATCGTAAGCGCCTCCGTTTTCATTACGGATTTCATCGCCTAATGCGATCGCGTCATTATAATAAATAGCTGCATTCTGCCTGTCGAAACCAGCGAGCCACATATTTATTTCCATCATCATCACAATGGCACTACCCCTCATACCCCTGATGCCTACATAGAAGGGGTCATCATAGGTCCATACCATTCCTTTGTAATAGGCTTTCATATCGGCAATACAGTTTTTCAAAACCTGCACCATTGGAGACCGCTTTAATGGTTTTGAAAAGTAAGGTTCTGTATAATAGGCAACATCTCCGTACAAGCGTACCATATGAAAATAAGACAGGTTTCGAATAAATACCGCTTCTCCCAAATAAGCAGCTTTTAAAGCAGGCGTTAAAGCAGGGTCCGGAACTCCGTTGATTCGATCTACGGCAATATTCGCCGCAGCTATTACACGGTAAAACCTATCCCATTGCGTAAATCTTTTTAGATTAAAAATCTCGTCGTTCCAGTATCGTCTTAATCCGCCGGTACCATACAGTACACTTCTGATATTGTTACTGGACAGTTCCCTTACGTATTCCCTGAAGCCGTTGGTATTATCGACCATCATGCCACCCCGCATATCGGCTCCGAAGGGATAAAAGGGAAACTCATCATTCCCTGACCCAGCCTGCATATTCGTTCGCGTAACCGACTGCCGAAAAAGTTCATAGTTCCCGTTCGTAAAATTTTCAACATCCTGGCGGGTTTGCCAAAAATTATTTCCCGACAGATCGCTCGGTGGATCTACATTAAGGAACTTCTTACAACTGCTTATTGACGTAATAAATAAGACAGTTGCAAAGAAATAGGCTATTCGTTTCATATTATACATCAATCTTTTTTTAAAATTGAACATTAAGTGACATTGAGTAAGTGCGGGCATTAGGATACCCGTTAGAATTATCACGCCCCAGAGCCGTAACCAACTCAGGGTCGGGTCCGGAATATTTGGAAAAAGTATACACATTGGCGGCCGTGAACGCTAAGCGAGCCTGGCTCATTCCGAGTCTGCTGATCAGCTCCCGCTTGAAATTATAAGAAAGAGTGATCTGCCCTATTTTCCAGTAAGAGCCATCTTCGAGGAACAAACTTTGATTCGTACGGAAAGGTTGTAGGGTGCCGGCACGTCTAAAATCGAAAGGATTAGGATAGGTAGCACCTACAGTACCACTATTACTACCCACTACATCAGGTTTCCAATAGTTATAATCTTCTATTGGAGGAAGGGCCGTACCACCAAAAATGTTTCCGGAAAACCTGGTTAAATCGCTTGCTGACGCTGCATTCAGGATATCTCGTACCAAGGTATAATTTACCTGGGTAATCAACATAAAGCCGTTCCATTGCAGGTTTGACACAATGCCGCCCGTAGCACGTGGAAATGGATTACCCAAAGGCAACATGTCCCGGTCATCCACAATGTAATCGCCATTGACATCCGCCCAACGAGGATCTCCTCCCTGAAAATAAAAGCCCTGGTTGCCTAATTGTTGGCGTAAGCCTGTGGCGGGGTTAACCGGCACATCGGCAGTACTGGCGTATATGCCGCGCGTATAATAAAGTAGTGGAGAAAGATCTCTTCCAATTCTGTAAACTGTAGGTACATCGACACCATTTTCACTGATATTGAAAATATACTCTCTCACACCTCCGGGAAGACGGGTTACCACTCTTCTGTTTAGCGCGCCCGTTCCAACTAAAGTCCACTGTACCGGATTTTCATTTTTAAATACCCTTACTGTAAGTGTCAATTCGTGGCCGAACTTTGCAGTACTTACTTCATTGGTTGCAAATTTGGCAAATCCACTTGTATTGGGCAAAGGAATTATCTGAGGCTCGTTATCATTGGTTTCATAGTACGTATCGTAGTTAACTTCCACCCTGTTTTCATCGAACAAGCCCATTTCTATCCCAAAGTTGGTGGATGTTTTAGTGTATGGCAGAAAACTGGTGTTAGGCACCCGATCGAGGTCAATTACTACAGTTGGATTATTATTATACTGCTGTCCTACTTTGTACTTTCCATATACATCGAATATGGTTCCGGTAGGGGTAATATTTTTACCCCAGCTGCCTCTAAGGGCGCCATATTTTATAAAATCCAGATTGTCTGTCACAAATTTTTCCCGTCCAAAGTTCCAGCGGGCACTGATCGCTGGATTTACCGTATAGCCCGCATTAGAACCATTTGAAGATGTTGCATCCCGGCGGTAGTTAAAGTCGAGTACATATTTGGTGTCCCAGTTAAAGGTAGCATAGCCGCCAAATCCGTGGAGCCTTTTATCGAACAAATTGTCTAACACACCACCGCGTGATAACAACGGGTTATAACCGATAGGGCCTTCGATATCATCATTAGGAAACCCCGACAAAACGCTCCGGTTAGCCCTGTAGCCTTCTGCACTAACTTCACTAAATGCACCAGCCGATATCTGGAATTTCTCTTTTATCATTTGTACATAATCCAGGCTCGAACGGTTGTTCAGCACGTAGCGCCGGTCATATTGGGTAATGCCCTGTGCGTTATTATTATTAATGTAAGAAGGGGTGAATACATCCTCGGTTCCTGAATTGAAATTGTAACTGAAATTGTTTCTGGCAGTAAGGCCTTGCACAAACTGCCATTGAATATCCAATGATCCCAGAATATTGGCCGACTTATTATTGCTTCGGATAGCACCGAAATTAAAAACGGAACCGGTACCGGAGTAGATGGAGCCGGGAAGTAAGGAGGAGGAACGCACGGCATTATTTAAATCGTCTTGTGATAGATTTGCTCCACTGCCTGCCTTTCGCTGGCCTAAAGCGCCCTGAAGATTGATTATTGCCCGGAACGACTCAGTAGGTTGATAAAGCGCATTCATACTGAGCGTATAGCGCTTAAAGCCTGTGTTTTGAATAATACCATCCTCCGAATAATAATTTAAGTTGGTTTTATAGTTAAATGTACGGTCACCGCCATAAATCTGTATGCTATGTGTCTGGTTGAAGGTAGTTCTGTAAAAAAGGTCCTGCCAGTTGGTGGAATTATTATAATAAGGATTCAAACTATCCGATAATGGCGTGTTGACATTGATCAACGCCATGGCCGATGCCAAAGACGAATCATATTGTAATATGGCATTAATTCTTCTTGAGCGCTCCTCAAGCCCTCCTACAACCGGCCTCAAGCGGGGTGGTGTTTTCGAAAAGAACTGGCCGCTATACTGAACAATAGGTTTTTTTGAAAGCCCTCTTTTTGTTGTAATAATGATTACACCATAGGCTGCTCTTGAGCCATATTGCGCAGTAGCGGAGGCATCACGCAATACATCTATCTTCTGAATGTCTTCGGGAGGTATCATAGAGATGGGACTAATACCCGGACCAGAACTTTGAAATCCATATTCATAGCCGCTGTTCACATCTATGGGCACACCATCCACTACAAATAAAGGAGAAGTGGGGGTTAAAAATCCATCGGCACTAACATTGATACTGGAGGAGCCCCGAAGATTGATGGAACCCATGCCCCCTGGGGAACCATTGTTATTTTGCACGTCCAGCCCTGCTACTTTACCCTGTAACAGTTCCACCACATTCGACACCGGCACATCCTGTAATGCTTTCCCGCTTACAGAAGCGCTGGAACCTGTAGCAACATCTCTTGTTTTATTCCGATATCCTTCCACACGAATTTCCTGCATAGAACTACTGGCGCCTTGTTCGAGTAGTATTTCTAAAGTGCTATCAGACTTTGCTACAATATGGTTAGTAGTATTGAAGCCCGTGTGTGAAAACTGCAGCTTGGCACCCAATTGCACCATCAGACTAAAATTACCGTCCTCATCGGTTTTTCCAATTGCTTTAGGAGGTGTACCTGACGATATGGTAACATTGGATTTACCAGTGTGTAAATCTTTATCTACAACCCGCCCACGAACTGTCACAAGAGTGCTATCCTGAGCGCTTGCACTATTCCACAGGCTACCAATTAATAATAATATACATGTCAGACAAGATAATCTCATTTCACTCAATTTTGACTTTAATAAATGCATAGCCTGGTTTTACAAATCGTCTGTTGTTTTAGGCACATCGGTTTTGAAAGCAAATACGATTTCCCAGTCGCCTGGTTCAAAAATGGCAAAGTCAAGCCCGAATACGGAGTTGATCCTTGCCCCCCCAAAACCTAACCTGGAATAAGTAAAACGGGCAGAGGCCCTGGTTCCATCAGAGATGGTATACTTTGTTATCACATTTGCAAGAGGTATGGGATAAGCTACATCATATTTTACGTAAGTATCTGTTTTTTGCACATTGAACCCATGAACCAGATTATTCCAATCTGTAGTGTTAAAAATGGTAGGGTTTAATGGTCTGAATAGGGTATCCAAAAAACGAAAGGTCAATGTATTACCGGTAGAGGGCTGAATCTTACGTATGTACACATCCACATCCCCGGATCCAAGGAAACGACGACTATCTTTGGTACCTACCACATTACTAATAGTTGATATTCCAAAATTTTCTCTTACTGGCTGTCCGGTTAAACCATTTAAATTGGTAGGTATTGTAGGACTTTCCCTTAGTGGCTTTAATTTTAAATTCCTGTAGAATCTGCGCCCGCCTGAATTTGATAGCTCTACATCAAACAAATATCCTGAATCGGGCTGCGGTTGGATAAAACTAGATCGACCTGATGACCAGAACGTGATATTACCTGTGTGTGGGCTCATTTCCAAAATAGGATGATATTCGATTGTTCTTTTTGCTTCTATTTCGTTCAATGAAGTCTCGAGGCCTGTATAAGCGCTCTTCCACACTTTTACGGGAAATGCTTCAGTCAGCTCTGGCGCAGCATCACCTGTAACACGTCGCACATTAATGATCTTAAAATCTGCAGGATAGGTAGTGCTCCCCTTAAAAAAATTGTCGGCAAAGTAGCTGGTACGACCCAGGTACGGTTCGTACAGATCTATCGTAAATTGTGAATCGCCCCCAACAGTGTTACGCTCCTGAGGTAAGTATTTTTTACAGGCAAAGGCGGTTAGTATCAGTAAGCCCAAAAGATACAAAGTCTTTCTGCAAAGCATATGGTTCATAAATTTATTAGGATTAGTCATTTTCTTGTATTTGTATTAATTGGCCGTGACAGTTCTGTTCAATGCCCTGATAAGGTCGTTGCCAAAACCGAAATTGTGACCGACATCCATAACATGCACTATTGCGTTGCTTGTTTTGATATCAACGGTATTCGTATAAACGCGAATCCAGTTTACTGTGAATACTGAACCACGTGTATCACTGAGCAATATTGCTTTGGGCCCGCCACCCAAATAGCCTGATGCATTGGTGACGTTAAACTGCAAGTGCATATCGTATCCAAACTTCATAGAGGGGAAAAGTAATCCATCAGCTCTGGAGGCAAGATCATCTGTAGTTACCTTTCCTGGTATGATATATTTACTAAAGAAAGTGTCTAAAACATTCAAATCCATTGTACGCAGAGATACCGGTGGCAATGCCGGCACAGAATCCCTACGGGCATTATTGATATTTTGCAGAGCAATAGTGTAGGAACGGTTGCTGGTGGCAAAAAGTGTATAATTGCCCGTACGCAAGGAGTCGGCTGTACCTGGAAGCCTGTTAATCACTAACAGCATCGAATCGTAAACGCCAGGCTTCGATTCCAGATAAGATAGGGCATTGCCATCAAAATTAGCTGCCTCATTTTTATAGTCTACGTATGGGCTTTCATTTTTCTGGCATCCGAACAGGAAAAGAGGTATCGCCAGATACAGCATCTGTTGTATTAATGAACTTCCATGAAAGAATCTGCTTATCATAATATTTGTTCTGATTTAAGTCTTGGCTATTAAATTATCTTGTCCAATAGCTGTTTTGCTTGATATTGGGATTTCGATTTAAAACATCTTGGGCGATAGGCCAGTAAATGCCCCCTTTGTCGATTAATTCATTGAATAGGGTGTTTGACCGCCTGAGTTTATTATATCGAACTAAGTCATACCATCTCCAGCCTTCACCCAGCAACTCTCTCCTCCTTTCGGAAAAAATCTCCTTAATCAGGTCGAGATCGGGTGTATAATTTACTCCTGAAATACCCCGGTTAGACCTCACGGAATTTAGTTTTTGTACAGCTTCCTCACCCCTACCTAAAACGGCCAGAGCTTCGGCATTCAATAAAGTCAATTCTTCCAATCGGGTGAATATGATAGAGGAATTATATTTAGCGAGTGAACCGTTACCAGTACTGCTACCGCCATTTATTACCCTAATCTTTTTGAAAACAGGTATAGCTGATGAGTAATTTTCAAAGTATGCCTCAGTTGGCAGCGCATTCGTCGGATTAAATCCAAAACGCTGATCATTGCCATTCGTTCTAGGAAAAAGAACTGAAATCGTATCCTTGTTTACGTATATATCAGGCAATTGTTTAGACATGGGAAAGACGGTTGTATTAGCCAGTGTTAATTGCTCCAGATGGCCCGAGGTGGTAGATTCACCTCGTTCGTAAATAAAATTAAATCCTATCATCTGGTTCCAGCTAACATTAGATGTATTGAAAAGGAAAAGTTCATTAACAAGTTGATCCGTTGTCACTGTCGTCAGTCTGGCACGGATTGCGTTATCCAAAACAAACTGAGTATATACTGCTACATTGATATAATCACCCTGAAGAGCCGCTATATGTGCTAAAATACCGTAGGCCGAAAGCCTACCTAACAACGTATTTTTCCAGTCAGATGCCGAATTTCCATAATAATTGGGTGGATATACAAGATCGGGATCTACGGTTGAATACTGATAGGGTAACCTGTTTGCTACATCAATCAACTCATTTTTAGCAAAACCCAAAACAGCATCTTTATTGGTGCGCGGTAAATTTTCGAAATTACCCTCACCCGTACCTGTAACTAAAGGCACATCTCCCCAGGTTCTTACCAGCATATAATAAGCAAATGCCCTTAAAGCTCTTGCCTGTGCAATATCTAACTTGTAATATGATTCGGTATAACGTGGATCTGCCAGACAGCCTTCTGCTCTTTCAATAAATACATTGCATGCATTAATAATAGCATAAAACCGCCGCCAGTTTGTGACTTCGTTAATGAGTGGAAAAGAGGCATTCAAATTTCCTTCAACCACTGCTTTAAGGTCGGGACGGCTAACTGCCTGAAAATCTCCCATACGAAGCTCCCCCATTACCCAGTGCGCATTACTATTAGCAACCGCCGCACGAAACAAACCGTAGATGCCGATCAAACCAGCCCGGGCATCTTCATATTTTGTAAAATGACCTTCTTCGGATGCCTGACGGGTGGATGACACATCCAACTGTTTATTGCAGGATGCAAAAAACAGTGAAACAAAAACCACTAAGGCTATCAACGTTTTATAAGAATATTTTTTCATCAGTGTACTTGTCATTTTTATAGAATCTAATGAAACAGCATAAGCAACAGATACAAAAAAGTTAAAGCGTTTCATATATGATTTTTAATAGAGAACTATCAGCCGTTAAAAGTTCATTCTAACTCCTAAAATAAGTGACTGCGGATTAAGTAACCCATAGCCGTTATAAATACCATTATAGTTAACCAGTTCCGGATCATCACCTTTAAAAGGAGAGAATGTAAGGAGATTAGTTCCAGTAAGATATATTGTACAATTTCTAAAGGCAGTCTTTGTCCCACCCTTACTAACATCATACCCCAGCGATACAGATCGTAATTTCAGAAACGATGCATTATCTAGAAAAAGATTCTGGTCCGATTGATAAGGAACCACGGCACTCCAGGGGTTGTAAACGGGATAGGTAGTTAAATCCTGTTTCCTTTCCCAAAATGTAATTTCCTTAACAGAATTGATATTATTATTCACTTCTGTATTGATAAAATCGAGACGTGATGAGGCATATTGGTTGAGAGCCTGTCTTTTAAGGGCAAAGTAAAATTGGAAGTCGAGGGTTAAATATTGGTAATTAAAGCTGCTTCCGAAGCCCCCGGAAATTCTGGGAATATAATTACCCTCCAAAACTTTGTCATCATCATTAATCGTATAATCGCCATTTAGGTCGGACCACTTCGGATCGCCGGCTTTTAGAGGAACACCTTTATATGTTATAGGGCTATTTGTCGAAGGGTTCAGAGGAACCTCAGCATCGCTGTTGTAAATACCATTGTTGTTAAGTACCCAAAATGCATCTATCGGCTTGCCTACTTCCAGCTTCGTATTCCCTATTTCGACCCCACTTAAACCGTCTGGTAATGCAGTTAACTTATTATGATTGTAATTGGCATTGGCGGTAAATAACCATCCTAATTTTTGTCGATCCTGTGGAAGAATTTGAGCTGCTATGGAAAGATCAACTCCTGTATTATTTACCTCCAGACCACTTTTGTAAGCACCTGTGTAACCCCATTCTGAAGCAACAGGGACAGGCAGCAACATATCCTTATCGCTTTTCTGATACCCGTCAATGCCTAACCGTAATCGATCATTGAACAATCCAAATCGTAATCCTAAGTTAACCTGATTAGTATACGCCCAGGGAATGTCGTATCCTACCCATCCTGAATTATAAGGCCTTGTTAAGCCCCCGATACCCGAGTAAGAACCGATAGTAGGTTCATCCGTAAATCCAAGGTCTACCCGGTAAGAGGGTCCTGCATTAAAACGGTCATCATTCAACAACTTTCCCATGTGTGCGTAAGAAATGTTAGCCAAAAAAGAACTGAATGTACCGGTCTGATCAATAATTTTTTTAAAATCGTATTCAGCGCCAGCCGAGTAATTAGTAAACCATCTATTATCTGCCTGCATATTCGAAGATCCTTCTCTGCTAACCACAGCACTTAATTTTAAAACTTCATCGTGGTTAAATGCCAGATTTCCGAAAAAGGAAAGCAGGCGATTATCCATTTTTCCCGGAAAATAATTAACCAGGAACCCTCTCGGGGTAAGATAATCTGCCTCATTTCTACTCCCCGTAACCACGTTTATTTTTGTGAAATCATTAGGCGTATTATTAGCATAAGCATAAGCATACTTATAAACATCTGATACAAAGTTTTGTCCACCTTTTACGGAAAGCACACTTTTTTCACCCAGATCAAAATCGTAGTTAAGGTTATTAGTGATAACGAGCCGTTGGTTATAACCAAAATAGTTCGATACGAAGTTGTTACCCTCCAGCAAAGTACGTGGCCAGAATACGTCGCGTAAGCCCTCATTATAATCAAAACCAATTCGGCCTGTATAAGTTAATTTTTTAAATGGTGTGGCATTCACTGCCAGGTAACCTTGTATGAGATTATTGATATTGTCGTCAATAGAACCCGTTGAAAAGTCTTTGTCGAATTGCTTTAAATAATTACCATACAATTGATTATTAGGCGTAAGTGGATTCGTCAGATCCGGTATGTATCGTTGTTCAGCAAGTCGGTCTCTAACATTCCTGTTTCGGTCGCGTTCCTGCCTGGTGTAACTAATCATACTCGATAACATCACCCACTTCACAGGAGCTACGTTTATATAAAAAGAGCCATTATAGCGCGTAAAAGATGTTTCATCAGCCGAATTTGCATTTTTTGTCAAGCCGGCAAAAAAACGAAAGTTAGCTAGCTCAGAACCTCCGCTTATGCTGGCGTCAACATTATAAGTTGGAGAATTCTTGTAATAAAGATCGGTCCAGTTAGAAGGACCATAATAGTCGACGTTAGTAGAATCTCGCAGGTAAGGAGGATAGTTAAGTCTATCATTGATAGTACCATAACGATTATAGAAAGGCTGCCTGAAATTATCTTCATAGGCTGCATTGGTAGCGTAAACGCTGGGCTTTAGTGCATAGCCGTAATAGGAATTAACACTTATTTCTCTGAATCCTGATCTGGCATTTTTTGTAGTGATCCATATAGCTCCATTGGCAGCCATGGATCCTAAAGAAGCAAGCGTCACCGGATCCTTGATTACTTCAATAGATTCGATATTGTCCTGATTATATGCTGCAAGCAGGTTGGTTGCGGGTCCTATTCGATTAAAATCATATTTCTGAATCTCGTAGGCAAAAGGATTATCCTGCGTTAAGGGAATACCATTTACAAAGATGACAGGCTGCTGATCAAATAATTCTCTCTTACTAAGTAGCGGAGTAGAAATACCGCGAATAAACATATTCTGTTCCGTTCCGGGCTCACCCGATGTTTCCTGAACATAAACACCTGCGGCATTCCCTTTCAAATACTGTTGCAGGGAAATATAAGGTTGCCGCTCCACATATTTTAAGGGAACCTCATTGATGGTTGAACCCCTAAAACTTTCCGCAACTCTTAGCAAGGTTACACCATTCGTAGCCGGAGCCAGCAAAGTATCTTCAGGAGTATTAGTAGTATCTGCATTTTGTGCTGTAACAAAAAGTGATAATACCAAGCAGCAGAGTTGCAAAAAAACATTTCGTAACAACTTCGGGCCATTAACTAGTCTCATCAAGTTAAAATTTTAGTTTTTCTCTTTTCGAAGAGTTGTTAAATTTTATGTTCCAGATATTTTTAACATTTGCTACGAAGGGGCAATTCGAACTTTGTTAGGTACTATACAGCAAATGCTAACCTTTCCTGGTCACAGTGTAAATTTATAGACTAAAAATGCGGAAATGGATGCGCAACCGTATGCGCAAAATTTAACCATTTAATATTGAGGTAATGAGACTAGCTTAAGCAAAAACGATTCAGTTGTTAATTTTTTGCTTTAAAATCCGCAGCTCTTTAGGGTAGTAATTGTTAATTCGGTTAGGCAATACATTCATCCAGCCTAAAGACTGTTTGTTATAATTTGCTAACTGCCAGCCAGTGGGCCAACCGGCATTTTCAATGGTATTTTTCTGAAGATAAAGAATAGCATCAGCGGGCGCTAACTCAGTGCGGATGACCCTTTCAGCTGCCAGCACACTCATCGCCAAAGCATGATCGGGAATTAGTTTTTTATGCGCCAATTCCCCTAACAGGGTGCCGGAGTATATAATTCTAAATTGCTGCAACATCAGATCGAAGGCATCAAGCAAAGGCTCCGGCCACGCGTATATTTTATCATTTACCTGTATCAATTCAGTATGCGTTAATGTGGCCCACGAAGTGATTAAGGGCAACAATTGTTTGGTTACAGGTCTGGTCACCAGCTTATTCTTATTCTTAAAAGCATCGCCAATATTCAGTTTAAAGGCAGCTAAAAAAAAGCCCTCACCTTTGGCCAGGTGTGGCCAGAAGCGATAGCCAACATTTCCTGAGTCCGTAGTCGTTTCAGTGATGTTCCACTCATCTTTGATGTCCAAATGAATATTAGACAAAGGAAAAGATGTAGTTAACCAGTCTGCTATATCCTCATCCTCTCGTTGAGAGTAAGAGCAGGTGGAGTAGATCAAAACGCCGTCTTCCTTAAGCGCTGGCAGCACATCCGCCAGAATCCTTTGCTGGCGCTGACTACAGAGCACTACATTATTTTCACTCCATTCATCAATAGCCTCCTCATCTCTTCTAAACAAGCCACTTCCACTACAAGGCGCATCTACCACTATCACATCAAAGTAGCCTTTCAACTTTGAGAAATCTTTTGGATCATTATTAGTGACCACTACATTGCTACTCCCCCACTTGATCACATTATCCTTAAGTATATTAACCCGTTGCCTGATTACCTCATTACTGACTAACAAACTATCCTTAGATATCAATGACTGTAAGTGTGTGGACTTACCTCCCGGGGCGGCACACAGATCTAATACTTTTAAAGGTTGATCCAAATCCATACTCTGCTTCAAAGCCTGCTCCAGGAACATACTGCTGGCTTCCTGTACATAATAGCAGCCCGCGTGAAATAATGGATCGAAAGTAAAGGAAGGACGTTCGGACAAATAGTATCCATTACGCGTCCAGGGTATGGGAGTGCAATCAACATTTCGTTCCCCAAAGGACCTAAGCACCGTTTCTGATTTTGCCGGGTTTAATCTGATAGAAGTCACCGATATGTCAGCATTATGTATATCTACAAATTGCTGTTCATTAAAGCCAGTAAGGCCTTGTAAAGATTGTAATAAAGACGAAGGTAATTGCACCTTGCAAAAATAAACAAAGCCCCATGAAAAACCTTGTTTAATGAAGGGTTCTGTAATTTATCAGCGTAAAAAATAAGCTATCTTTCTGTCAATAGCTATACCCTTACGCTAAAGCTTTGTTTTTCTTTAAACTCTTTTCTGAAGCTAACAATTCCGATGTAGAACAGATCTATATCGCAGGACACAGCTTCGTGTTGAACAATATTCTTCCAGGCAGCTTCCATTTCCTTACTCCAGTGTATATCATCGAATATTAAAAGGCTATCGTTATGTATATAGGGCAGCAGTTGTTTAAAATATCGCTCTGTGGGCTCCTGACGATGATTGCCGTCGATAAATGCCAAATCAATACGAGGATTCGCATCTAATACATCAGCTAATGTGGAATCAAAATTACCTCTTACGATTTCTATATTCGGAATAGATAGCTGCTGGAAATTTGCACGGGCCTTGTCTGCTATGCCGGAGGCACCCTCCATCGTAATCACTTTGGCAGCAGGGTTTCCTAAAGCCAGGTAACTGCTGGTAATACCCAGGGAAGTGCCCAACTCAACGATCGTATGAGGCTGATAGAATTTGGCCATCCGGTATAACAACTGTCCGAACTTTTTAGGTTTAGCCGCATTTTTTGCTATAGAGGCTATAGTTCTTTTATTGGAAGATGTAGTTGCCGATCCGGCACCCATATCTTCTATAACCAACTCCGTTGGATCTGCTAGCAGCTGCTTTCTGAGTTGTTCCACTCTTTCATAATCTTCATATTTTGTAAAATCATTCATCACTTTTGTGATAAACTCATATACAAAGGGAGAATGCATACCATGTCCCTTACTATTAGCAGCATGAACATAATATTTAAAGTACTTCGCGGCAGCTTGTAAAGGAGAATAAACCATAGAAAAGATTTTAGATACAGGATGGATGACTATTAACGCTTCAAGTCACTATTGACTATTCACTTTCTTTCCCACACTTCGTATGTATAATCAAAAGCATGCTTTTCATCTGCTTTGTTTTTTATAGCACTTACCAGTTTCCATTCTTTTTCTTCTATCAACGGGAAATGCGTGTCGCCTTCAATTACTGTATCCACACGTGTCATATAAATTCTGTTCGCTTTAGGATAGTACATTTTATAGATTTCCCCGCCACCTATCACCATCATTTCTTTTACGTCGGCCTCTTTCACCATAAACGCTACATCCTTCACACTATTTAAAACGATAGCACCATCAATCTTCAAACCTTTCTGATTACTCAATACAATATTTTTCCTACCAGGTAGTGGCCGTTTAAAGCTTTCGAAAGTTTTACGTCCCATTACTACGGGCATACCCCAGGTTACATTTTTAAAATGCTTCATATCATCGGGTAAACTCCATACCAGTCGGTTGTCTTTGCCTATTATATTGTTGTTAGACGCTGCAACTACAAGAGAAATAACCATAATGACAAATATTAAATAATAAATTAAAAATGTAGTAAATGAATGCCATAAAAATCAGATACCCGATATCGGATGCTGGATGCCAGATACTAAGATCAAAATGCCGCTATACCGCTACCGGCGCTTTAATCGCCGGATGGCTTTGATAATTTTCCAATTTAAAATCATCAAATTGGAAAGCAAAAATATCTTTCACTTCGGGATTGATCTTCATTACCGGTAAAGGAAATGGCTCACGACTGAGCTGCAGATTTACCTGATCAATATGATTATTGTAAATATGCACATCACCAAAAGTATGTATAAAGTCGCCTGGTTCTAAATCGCAAACCTGTGCCACCATCATGGTCAATAAAGCATAGGAGGCGATATTGAATGGCACACCGAGAAATACATCCGCACTGCGTTGGTATAACTGGCAGCTCAGTTTTCCGTCAGCCACGTAAAACTGGAATAAGGTATGACAAGGCATCAAGGCCATTTCAGATAATTCGCCTACATTCCAGGCACTAACAATAAGGCGGCGACTATCCGGTGTTTTTTTGATCTGGCTGATGAGGTCAGCAATCTGATCGATCACCTTCCCATCTTTTCCTTCCCAGCTACGCCATTGCTTACCGTACACCGGGCCGAGCTCTCCGTCTTCATTTGCCCACTCATCCCAAATACGCACACTATGCTCTTTTAAATAAGCGATATTGGTTTCGCCCTTTAAAAACCAAAGCAGCTCATGTATAATACTTTTTAAGTGAACTTTCTTAGTAGTTACCAGGGGAAATCCTTTTTGCAGATTGAACCGAAGCTGATGCCCAAAAGTACTGATAGTACCAGTGCCGGTACGATCCGTTTTTTGTGTACCGTTATCCAGGATATGTTGAAGTAGATCTAAATACTGTTGCATAGTGCAAGATAGGCAATAATCGCTTCCATAAAAATCAACGGCACGGGATGTGCGAAACGGGTGAATTTAAAAAGGGCCTGAAACTTGCTTTATTCGTCTGGTTATCTTTTTATTACCGTAACCTCTTATCTTTTATAACAACATTGATTATCATTGCTGTCACAAGTTATACCTTTACAACAAGATAGAAATTAATCATAATGAAAGCTCAGAATTATAAAAATCATGTTCGGTACTACCCGCCACACCATTTTGTATTTTACCCGGTGGCGCTTGTACTAACTTTTTTGGCCGGGTACAAATCTATCAAGGCTGAAGGTGAGCTGCAATCCGTTTGGCTATTTATCACATTGATGCTGGTGCTTATTATATGGGTATCTTTTATGATGCGCCAGCATTACGCATTAACGTTACAAAACCGTCTGGTTCGACTGGAAATGCGCCACAAATACTCCATGCTTACCGGAAAAGACTTTGAACCTATGGAATCAAAACTATCTTTCGGACAAATTGCCGCCCTGCGTTTTGCTTCGGACGATGAATTGGTTCCTTTAGTAATAAAGACCGTTAAGGAAAATCTCTCCCCAAAAACCATAAAGGAAAGTATTATTAACTGGAAGGCTGACGAAAGAAGGGTTTAAGGTTGTTTGCGGCGCTCCAGCTCTTTTTGAATGAGCCCCAGTTCGCGACCTGTCTGACCTTTGACCGAAGTATTTTCCTGCGCGCGGCGCATCAGGTAAGGAATTACATCTTCGATTGGCCCGAAAGGAAGATACTTGCTTACATTACAACCTGCTTTAGCAAGGTTAAAGGTAATATTATCACTCATTCCATATAATTGACTAAAATTCACATGGGAATGATTGAGTGGGATGTTTAATTCCTTAAGCTTGTTCACTGCCAGCATATTGCTATGTTCATTATGAGAAGCTACCAGCAGACTTACCTTTTCTAAACTTTCTATACAAAGCGATACACCTGCATCAAAATCGCGGTCGCTGCTGGCTTTATCAGGCTGAATAGGTGAAGGGTAACCCTTCTCTTCTGCACGTTTCCTTTCTTTTTCCATATAAGCGCCACGCACCAGTTTCACACCCAGTACAAATCCTCTTTCTTTGGCAGCGTCAATACAGTCTTTTAAGAACTGTAACCGGTCGTGCCTGTAGTGCTGCACCGTATTGTAAATTACTACACGTTCCTTATTAAACGAATCCATCATCAACATCACCAGCGCATCTACCGGGTCTTGTATCCAGGTTTCTTCTGCGTCTACCAGCATACCAATATTGCTCTCGGCCGCCTTTTCGCAAACCCGCATCATTCTTAACCGAACCTGATGCCATTCTTCACGCTCTTCCGGACTCAGTTCTTCAAGAGCTGCCAGGTATTTTTTAATGAGCGATCCATGCTTCCGGTGCATGAGCTCATCCAATTTTTCCAGCAAAGCAAAACGGGTAAGTCCCGTCACCTTCACACTCATGAAAGGAGTATTAGGCTGAGTTGCCGCATAATCGATCACTTTAATAAACTCTGTAGCAGCGTTATCGTATTCAGCATCGCCTCCTTCGCCGCCCTCTACACCATAGTCGAGTATCACGTCTACATGATACTTACCCAAAGTCTGCGCCACACTTGCTGTTTGCTGCAGCGTTTCGCCCCCTGCAAATTGTTTGAAGATAGTTCCACGTATTAAACTTTTCACCGGCAACTTTGCCTTAATGGCCCATGGCGTAAGTCGCGTACCTAATTGAACCAATAAAGGATTGCCCATTAAACCAAATAATGTACGGGCCGCTTTCAGCTCCTTATTAGTTTTATATTGAAAAGCAAATTCTGTATTGTTAAATGAAATTCCGGGTACGCTCATGGCGGCAAAAATAGTATGAAGCTTTTTATTTTTAAAGCAATTATTTGCACAAACGTTTGAGCATATACCCTCATCTTCCCTTCGATAGCTACTGACGCAGCATTTTGCTGATGTACGGTATCCCTTTTACATAAACGGCAATAAAAAATGCCATGCTTTTACACATGGCAATAAAACAAATAAAACAGATACGCTCTTAATTATAGTAAACCTGCTAACTCCAGGCTTTTCTTTCTTAGTTTCCGTTCTTCAATACTTTCGAGTATAGGGTCTGGTTCCAGTATCAACGAAGTACCGTTCTCTTTCCACCAGCTGCTATTCTTCAATTTTTGTAAAGCAATCACACCAGATAGATACTTTCTATCCTCCTGTGCATGCCACTGTTCAACCCATTCAAAATCTTCTGTAGGCACATGCTTCACATCGCTAAAACTCACATATACTTTCAAATAGATATCATCATTCAATTGATTAGGCTCATGGTGGTATAGCTTTTTATACTCATACTTGTAACCATATCTTAAAGCAGACAAATCACTCAAAACAGCAGAGGCTGTAGGAAAACTACCCGCTCCTTTTCCGTAAAAAAACTGCTGATCTGCAAAGCCACTTTCAATTACAACCCCATTGTACTCATTTTTTACAAATGATAGCGGATTATCCGCTGTAACAAACTGAGGTAATACAAAAGCACCCACACCGCCATCGGTCAGCTTTTTTGCCTGGGCTACCAAACGGATTTGCTGGCCACGCGCTTTTGCCACAGCAGCATCCGACTTGTGAATATTCTGAATTCCTGTAAACAGTATCTGGTCGGGAGTAGTCACAATACCATAGGCATGGCAGAGGAAAATAGCCCATTTATTCAATGCATCAAATCCTTCTACATCTAAGGTAGGATTGCTCTCAGCAAAGCCTAATTGTTGTGCTAGCAGCAATGCTTCTTTAAAACCCAAATTCTCATCAAACATTTTGGTGAGAATGAAGTTGGTGCTGCCATTCACGATAGCACGTATGCTATGTAAAAGATCGTTATCATAATATTCTTCCAGGTTGCGGATGGCAGGTATAGAAGCACAGGCAGAAGATTCGTACAAAAAAGAACGCCCGGTTTTTTGTTGCAAATCCAACAGCTCCTGCAGGTGCTCAGCGATCATCTTTTTGCTGGAGCTGACTACTTCTTTTTTATTTTTGAGGGCTGTCTTTACGATCTCGAAAGCTGCAACCGAGTCATCTATCACTTCTACGATAACATTGATATCCTTATCTTCCAGAAGGTCATTTTTATCAGTAGTAAAAAGTTCTTCCGGTGCATTTCGCTTTTTCCCCGGATTCTTGATACATACTTTCTTTATAGAAGCGCTTAAAGATGGGGTTTGCTTCAGCACTTTGTAAAGCCCTTCTCCCACCACACCAAAACCAAACATCCCTATTACCAATTGTCTATGTTTGCTCATTATAATTATAGTTGTAAATTTCAAAATTGTCTATTATCCCGGTCCTTACTCATTGCTCATCACGACCTGCTCTTTCGCCAAAAAATGACTGATCGCTTCTGTCAATTGCTCAAACTCCAATAAAAATCCATCATGTCCGTAATCGGACAGGATCAACTTCACATGCGCATCAGGAATATGACTGGCTATAAATTCCTGCTCGTAGGGGGGAAACAAAATATCGCCTTCCATGCTCAATGCCAGCGTTTTTGCTTTAATACTGTTTAAGGCCGCAACGACTCCTCCTCTTCCCCTGCCCAGGTTATGAGAATCCATACTTTTAGTCAACGCATAGTAGCTAAAAGCATTAAACCTTGCTGAAAGTTTTGATCCCTGGTAGCGCTGGTAGCTTTCGCTTTTGAATCCTTCTATCAGATCATCATTCGCTTCAGACTGGGTTTTATTATAAGCCATATCAGTTCTGTAAGACAACAATGCAATGCTCCTGGCAACTTCCAAACCTTTTTTACCTGCATCATCCGCCTGGTTCTGCCAGCTGGCATCGGCCTCAATCGCCAATCTCTGCGAGGCATTAAAAGCCTTTCCCCATGCCGAATGCACGGCGTTGGTGGCTATCGGGAAAATATATTCAAATAGTTCAGGGTCCTGAACAGCCCATTCCATCAGCTGCTGCCCACCTGTACTTCCGCCTATTCCTACTTTAATCTTCGTAATGCCAAGATTCGCCTGCAACAGGCGATAAGCCTGCACCATATCCCTGATGGTAAAAAAGGGAAACTGGTGGTAGTAAGCAGTTCCTGTTTCAGGATTAGTATCCAGCGGACTCATACTGCCATAGCAGCTACCCGGCATATTCACACAAATAATAAAATGTTTTGCAGGATCGAATATCCGTCCTTCGCCTATCATTTCAGGCCACCACTCGTGCGGACAGCTATTAGCTGTTAATGCATGAAATATCCATACAATATTATCACCTTCTTTATGTAACGTTCCGTACGTAGTGTAAGCCAGATGCAGATTTTTCAAAACTGCTCCACTCTCTAATACAAATAACCCGTTATACTTAAAAACCTCTTGCTTCATACTGATAAAAAACGGTCTCAAGCCAATAAAGACCTGAGACAGTTTTAATTTTATTTATGCGGATACAGCAGCAAAAGCCTGCTCAAAATCCGCTTTTATATCGTCTATATATTCTATACCGGCGCTAATTCGTATCAGGTTGTCTAACACACCAGCTCCTTTTCTTTCTTCATCGCTTAATTGTTCGTGCGTGGTAGATGCCGGGTGTATTGCCAGTGTTTTGGCATCCCCTACATTAGCCAGGTGACTTACCAATTTCAAACTATCAATAAATTTTTTTCCGTTTTCGATGCCGCCTTTAATACCAAACTGCAACACACCCCCGAAACCGTTGGTCAGGTATTTTTTTGCCAGCTCATGATACTCGCTGCTTTCCAAACCAGGATACCATACAAATTCTACCTGGTCATGCGCCTCCAGCCATTTAGCTAAAGCCAAAGCATTATCTACCGTACGTTGTACCCGTAGAGATAAGGTTTCGATACCTTGTAACAACAGGAATGAATTAAACGGACTTAAAGCAGGACCGAAATCTCTCAAACCCTCTACACGTGCCCGTATAGCGAAAGCAATATTGGGTAAGCCTAACGGATTACCTTCTCCAAATACCTCCCAGAACTTAAGGCCATGATAGCCTTCAGAAGGTTCGGTAAAATGAGGAAATTTTCCATTCCCCCAGTTAAAATTGCCGCCGTCTATAATAACGCCGCCAATGCTGGTTCCGTGTCCGCCAATCCATTTGGTGGCTGAGTTTACCACGATATTGGCTCCATGCTCAATGGGTTTGAACAGGTAACCGCCGGCGCCAAATGTGTTATCAACAATTAGGGGAATATCAAATTCTTTTGCTAATGCTACAAACTTTTCAAAATCGGGGATATTGAGTTTGGGATTACCAATTGTTTCCAGGTAAATAGCTTTGGTTTTATCGTCGATTTTAGTGCGGAAGCTATCAACATTGTCACCTTCTGCAAACCGCGCCTCGATGCCTAATCTTTTAAAGGCAACTTTAAACTGGTTATAAGTGCCGCCATAAACGAAAGAGGTACTTACAAAGTTATCTCCAGACTCCAGGATATTGGTGATAGCTAAAAATTGAGCCGCCTGTCCTGATGAAGTAGCTACAGCAGCCACCCCGCCTTCTAAAGCAGCCAGTCTTTGCTCAAATACATCCGTAGTAGGGTTCATAATACGGGTGTATATATTTCCGAATTCTCTTAATCCGAAAAGATTGGCCGCATGTTCGGCATTTTTGAACTGGTAAGAAGTTGTTTGGTAAATCGGCAAAGCCCTGCTTCCGGTAGTAGGATCGGGTTGCTGACCTGCATGCAATTGTAAAGTGTCGAAATGTAGTTTCTGACTCATAAAAATGTTTATAAGAATGAAGTAATAAAATGAAATAACCGTAAAAAATTGGAAAGGCCGAAGCCCTGGAAGATATATTATGCCCGCGAGGGCATACAACGCATACAACAACACATTGCAGTGGCAATGCTATAAGAATTGATATGTGTTTGCTGAAACATCTCCCCTAAAATATTTCCATTTTTTGTTATTACAAAATAAAATTCATTTTGGCTTTCGATTCAGGAATATATTCAGCAAGAAAAGACAACAAAAAAAGCCCACCAGATAGGCAGGCGGGCTTCATATATAAATGAGATGTTTTGATCTGAAACTACCGGCTTATCTTTCTCCGGAAACTTTCCGGAGTTGGAATTGGCACCTTGTTCCATTAGAGCCGGAACAGGTTGCCAAGGCTTCACAGGGCCATACCCTCTGCCTTTCTTGATAAGTATATAAAAGAACGAGGCGCAAATATAGGTTAGATTTTACAAATAAAAAAAATACGTTCCGAATGGTTGCAGATATTAGACCGTGGATACTATTTTTGTAACTCTGACGTATTCCTAACTGTGAGATGATAGAAAATACGGCTAATGCTATTTTTCATGTAACCACATATACCCGATAGCCACCGTGCTTTTCAATGCGTTAATGTTACTCTATGAACAAGGACAATAATTTTGACTTTTTAAGGCTCTTTTTATCTTCATTGGTTATTGTGTCTCATTCGTATCCGCTCACCGGCAACCAGGAAATTCTGTCTGTCAACACCAATGCACAGGCTACTATTGGAGATTTGGCAGTGAATGCCTTTTTCGCGCTTAGTGGGTTTCTGATATTACGCAGCTTAATACGTAGTAAATCTCCGGTTGATTATTTTATCAAACGGGCACTACGATTATTTCCTGCTTTATTTTTTATGCTGCTCATTTCTTTATTGGTAATCAGTATAGTGTACAAAGGCAGCAACATCCTTAACGAACCCCTGTTTTTCAAGTATTTACCTAATAACTTTCTTTTATACAATGTACAATACTATGTTAACGGTGTTTTTGAGAACAATCCTTACCCGCAAGCCATCAATGGTAGCTTATGGACGCTTAGCTATGAATTTTCGATGTATATTTTTGTGTTGCTCTTGTATCCTTTCAGAAAAAATGTAAATATTCTGAGTGCAATTCTCCTGGCAGCCTTTTCGCTTTGCTATTATGCGATCAACCTAAACCCAGAATTATTTGCCAATTTCCTATGGTCCATAAAGCTCATTCCTCACCTGTTTTACAGGCTAGCTATATTCTTTATTGCCGGCTGCTTGCTGAGTTTGGTGCAACCAGAACAATTGCAAAAAATAAACAAGCCGTACATAAAAATAGTTTTACTTATTTTATTAATTGCATCTTTCGCTTTCCAGATTTTCCCTTCAGCCTCACCATTTGTTCTTTCCCTTTTGGTAATACTTGCTGCTACTTCCTATTCAAAAAGATTGGCATTTTTCCCCCGAAAAATAGGAGATATTTCCTATGGCATTTACATCTACGGCTTTTTAGTTCAACAAACGCTAATGAATTATTTCAGTTTTTCTATTTTGCAATTAACCATTTTAAGCCTGATCATCACTTACATTTTGTCTTATGGTTCCTGGCATTTAATAGAAAAGCGATTCTTACAACTCAAGCAACGTTTGCGCTGAACAGTTTTCCTCAGTAAGCAAAAGCCAAAAGCACCTTAAAAAGTCACCTACCAAACATCGGATCAGGAAAAGACAGGCAAAAAAAATAGCCCCACAGATCGCAGGGCCATCGTATATTTTTTATTCTTTTAAAATCTATACCCCAAAGAAATACCAAAACCCACATTTTTAAATTTGCTGCCAGTATTGCTCCCATTTAAGGTTGGCTCCAGGTTAGCCAGGCCTAATTGAGCATTTAACTGGGCGGAGTACTTTCCTTTCAATTCATAACCAGCCAAAAGGCTCGCTCCATAGTCAAGAGGCTTACTATATCTGATTTTGTTAGCATCCTGGTCGCTTGCATCCTCAAGAAACTGCAATCTTATATTCTCTTTATTAGTTAGAATAATAGGATCTGCATCCTCCACTGGCTTAGACCATCGTTTAAGCGTTCTTATAAATCTTCCGCCTACACCATACGCTATGTAGGGTCCAGCCCCCAAAAGGAGCTTGCCTCCACCTAATTCTGGCTTATAAATAAAGTTTACAGGAACTTCAAAATGATGCGATGTTGCGGTGCTTGCTGTTGTAACTTCAGGCGTGATCACCTCTGACTGAAAGCCTTTCTGCGTAAACAAAAGCCCGGGCTGTAATGCAAATTCGTCGGCAATAGCAATATCAACGGTTGCACCAACATGAAAACCCGGATTTAAAATAAAATCAGCTTTATTGCCATCAGGATCTTTTGAAATAACGTTTGAAAAGTTTGCACCTGCCCTTACACCAAACTGGGCCTGAGCTTCCGCCTGATTTAGGTTACATAAAAGGCCAGCTACCAATCCGGCCGCCAAAAAAGGTCTTAATCTCATAAGCTTCTTATTTTTAAATTAAACGCAAATATAGTTCATGTTCCCACATAAGACGTGGCATGCTTCATAAACGCAACAATTACCTAATAAAAATCGCCCCCACGTGGTTTGTGGGGGCGACTCATTGTATACGTTCTTTTTTAGAATTTATATCCTACCGTAACACCAAAGGAAGTGTTATTCACAGTTGGAGGATTGTCCACATCGTATAACTTAAGCAATCCCAGGTTGGCATTTAAGTTTAAAGACAAACCATTGCTTAACTGGTAACCGGCTAACAATTTTCCACCGGCATCAATTTTCTTTAAACCAGCTTCATCCCAGTCCCTTTTCAACGTTAAGTCTCCACCAGTACCTTTAACCTGGCCAATACCCATTCCTACATAAGGTCCTACGCCCAGCAAAAGGTGACCTGATCCCAGTTCCGGCTGGTACTGAAAAGTTACCGGTAACTGCAGATAGTTCAACTGAACTTTGGCATCAAAACCATCAATTTTAGCTCCATTTTGAACGTAGCTTAATCCTGGCTGAATTACAAAGTCGTCAGCAATACCAATGTCATAAGTAACGCCGGCTTGAAATCCCGTTTTCAATTTATAAGCATCGGGTGCGTCTTTTCCTGTAATATTTGAAAAATTCGCACCTGCATTGATACCAAAACGGCCAGCCTGCGCATTCGATTGTAAAGCTGTTAAACTAAAAGCTGTAAATAACAGACCTCCAAATAATAATTTTTTGAGTTTCATCAATATAAAATTTATGTACTAAATAATCTGACAGAACTGTATACACTCTTCATAAATATAGTTCCATAAGATACGGATTAAAAATGCGAATTGATTTATAAGGTAAACGGATAACCAACCCGTTTACCTTAAAGTTTCGGGATTATTTTGTGCCGGCCTCTTTAGCGGCATCAGATTTCATCTTATCATTTGCTGTGATCAGGAATTCTACGCGACGGTTTTGTGAACGTCCATCCGGTGTATCGTTGGAGTATTTTGGATTTCTCAAACCATACCCGATCGTACTTAATCTCTGAAGGCCAATTCCTTTATCGGCTAAATAATTGGATACTACAGATGCTCTTCTTTCAGACAACGCCTGGTTATACTTTTCGGTTCCTGTATTGTCTGTATGTCCTTGTATTTCTACATCTGTATCAGGGTATTTGTTAAGAATTTTGATCAGATCATCTAATGTAGACTTAGATGCAGTTGTTATTGCTGCCTGATCAAAACCAAATAGTACAGCACTGCTGAACTCCACCACTATACCTTCTTCTACCCTTTCAACCTTCGCACCCGGAACTTCCTGCTTGATTTCTTCGGCCTGCTTATCCATTTTTTTTCCGATGATGGCTCCAGCAGTACCCCCCACAGCAGCGCCTATAATAGCTCCCAAAGCAGTGTTTCCGGTTGCTTTACCAATTACTGCTCCTATTGCGGCACCACCACCAACACCAATGGCTGCACCTTTTTGAGTTCTTGTTGCACTTTCGCAGCCTGCCAATGTTAAACCTGCAAAAGCAGTAGCGAATAATGTTGTTTTAACGATTTTCATCAGAATAAGTTTTTAAGTTTTAAAATATTAAGGCTACAAAAATAAAAGGTAAGGTCAAACATATATACATTTATTTCCACTTAACCCTAATCTTCAGATTTCCAACAGGCAGTTAACAAACTACATGCCAGCGAATTTTGAATATAGACAAATGAACATATAAAAAGGTTGCCTTAAAGGCAACCTTTCACATAAATTTTAATAGTACATGTTTTACTGTTGTGTACTAACAGGCGCTGCAGCTACTTCTACAACTTTTGTCAGCACATAATTGGTACCTTTTGCAAAGGAAGTTTTTTTCTTATCTTTTTTTTCTGCTTTTTTACCATTTTCCTGATCAGCATCAACTGCGTCAGCCGCAACTGTCGCCTCGGTTTCATCAGCTGTCATTTCAGGGAAGATAGCCGCAGGATCTTCTTCATCAAACTTAGCACCTACATTTACGTACAACTTTTGGCTGGCAGAGTCAAAAATCAACGTACCTTCTTTCAAAGATTTACCGGAATACCTCGTGGCGGCTTTTTCACCATCTGTGGTTTCTGTATCCTCTGTTGTAGCAACCTCTACATCATTTTGCAAGGTTTTCTGAACAGGTATCTTATACGTACACGGAGATTGCTTAAGATCTGCTTTAAACTTACCTTGCGGCATGCCGTTAATCCATACAACACCTTTATTTTCGGCATCCCTGGTTACGGTTACACTGGCCACCTCGCCTTCTTTATCCACATAATCATATTTACCTAGTACGGGAAATATCATTTCGTCTGTTAATTCTCCGGGCATTGGCGCCAGCTCTTTTGCCTGAGGTTTATAGTTTTTGGGAACTTCTGCCGTAGCAGTTGATTGAGCGAAAGAAGTGGTAGCTATTGATAAAGAGAGCACCACCATTAAAAGAAAATTCTTTTTCATTTGTCGATTTTTTTATGGTTTTAACGGCCAAACACCAATACCTGGTTTTTAAACAGCATAATGTGTTTGAGAAAATAAAGGTCCAATTGAAGTGGTTTATTATTGCACACTCCCATTTGAATCAATGCTTCCAAAAAGAAATTATTATGCCAAAATTTATTTACCGTTGATTAAACCTTTATTTTAGATTTTAGTTATGATTTAGATCCGCACTAACTTTGCACACACTGAATCCACAAAAAACAGGGGGAACAAATTGAAAAATAAAGACTTAAATACGATCGATGTAACAGGCGCAAGGGTGCATAACCTAAAAAACATCGATATATCTATACCCAAAAACGAGTTAGTGGTTATCACCGGAATTAGTGGGAGCGGAAAATCCTCCCTGGCTTTTGACACCATTTATTCTGAGGGACAACGCCGCTATATGGAAACATTCGGAGCCTACGCACGTCAGTTTATAGGCGATATGGAGCGACCGGATGTGGACCAGATAACAGGCCTCTCACCTGTGATATCCATCGAACAAAAAACCACCAATAAAAACCCAAGATCTACGGTAGGCACTGTAACGGAAGTATATGATTTTTTCCGTTTGTTTTATGCCCGGGTAGGAGAAGCCTATTCTTACAATACCGGCAAAAAGATGGTAAAATGGAGTGAAGAAGAGATTGTGGAGAATATCTTTGAGCGATTTCATGACAAAAAAATAAACCTGCTCGCCCCTCTTGTCAGAGGACGCAAAGGTCATTACCGCGAACTGTTTGAGGATGTACGAAAGAAAGGCTTTTTAAAAGTTCGCGTAGACGGTGAAATAAAAGATATCACCGCCAAAATGCAGGTGGATCGATATAAGATACACGATATAGAACTGGTAGTGGACCGGTTGCAGGTAACAGATGATTTAAAGCCGCGCCTGAGTCAAAGCGTTCAGCAATGTTTAAAGCTGGGCAAAGACCTGATGTTTGTACTGGTGAATGACGAAACAGCGGTTACCCAATACTCTAAAATGCTGATGTGTGAAGATACGGGTATCAGCTATGAAGAACCTTCTCCTAATTCCTTTTCATTTAATTCGCCCTATGGGGCTTGTCCGTATTGCCGGGGCCTTGGCACCAGTTCCGTTATCAATATGAACCTGGTATTGCCCGATCCTTCAAAAACGATTAAAGAAGGTGGTATTGCCCCCTTAGGTGAAGAAAGAGAAGCCAGTGTTTATAAACAGGTAGAAGCTTTTTCCCGTAAACATAAGATCAACCTGAACAAAGCTATTAAAGATACACCACAGGCACAGCTTGATCTGCTATTATACGGCGATGGCGATGCCGCTCAGTCATTGCACCTGGACGGAACGGATGAGTCGATTCCCGATTATTACACCGGCAGCTATGAGGGTATCATTCCTATGTTGAAACGCTGGTATCTTTCTACGCAAAGCAATGAGGGCTTAAGGGAGTGGGTAGAGAAATTTATGGAGCTACAACCCTGTCCCTCCTGCAACGGTGAGCGTTTAAAGAAAGAAAGCCTTTGGTTTAAAATTGATAATAGAAATATTGCATACTTAAGCAATCTTAATCTTGATAACCTCGCTGCCTGGCTGGATGGCATTGAACTTCGTTTCAGCAAAAAGCAAAATGCCATTGCTAAAGATATCCTTAAAGAAATAAGAGAACGTTTGGGCTTTTTGCTGGATGTAGGCCTCACCTACCTATCGTTGAACCGCCCCAGCCGCACGCTGAGTGGTGGAGAGTCACAAAGAATAAGGCTGGCCACACAGATAGGATCCCAATTACAAGGTATTACTTATATCCTGGATGAGCCATCGATTGGTTTGCATCAAAGAGACAACCAGCGACTGATTCATTCACTGCAGAACCTGCGCGATATAGGCAACAGCGTTTTAGTAGTAGAACATGACAAAGATATTATGTTAGCTGCCGACTACCTGATCGATATCGGTCCGCGTGCGGGCCACCATGGCGGGCGTGTAGTAGCGCAGGGAACTCCTAAAGAAATTTTGAAGCTGGATACCATTACGGCCGGGTATTTAAATGGTCATTTAAAAATTGAAACACCCAAAGAACGACGTAAAGGCAACGGCAAATTTGTAGAGCTGAAAGGCGTTACCGGTAATAATCTGCAAGGTGTAAGTGTTAAATTTCCGCTGGGTAAAATGATTGTGGTTACCGGAGTAAGCGGTAGTGGCAAGTCTACATTAATTAATGAAACCCTGTATCCAATTTTAAGCAACCATTGTTTTCCGGCCAGTAAGATGCAGGCCATGCCACACAAGTCGGTAAAGGGATTAGAAAACATTGACAAGGTAGTGGAGATTGATCAGTCGCCTATAGGACGTACGCCACGCAGTAATCCGTCCACCTATTGTGGATTCTTTACCGATATCAGGACCCTATTTGCTTCAGTGCCTGAAGCCAAGATCCGTGGCTATAATGCCGGTCGGTTTTCGTTCAACGTAAAAACAGGTCGCTGTGATGTTTGTGAAGGCGGCGGCATGCGCGTAATAGAAATGAACTTTCTACCCGATGTATATGTACCCTGTGAAAAGTGTAACGGGAAGAGATATAATCGGGAGACCCTGGAGATACGCTACAAAGGCAAGTCTATTTCAGACGTATTGGATATGACGGTGGATGATGCGGTTGTGTTCTTCCAGGCAGTACCTAATATATTCAGGAAGATAAAGACCTTACAGGACGTAGGCTTGGGCTATATCACGCTAGGACAGAGTGCTGTAACCTTGAGTGGTGGTGAAGCGCAGCGGGTAAAGCTAAGTACAGAACTCTCCAAAAAAGATACGGGTAAAACTTTTTACATCCTAGATGAACCTACTACCGGCCTGCATTTCGAGGATATCAAACATCTTATTGATGTTTTGGATAAGCTGGCAAACAGGGGAAATACGGTGCTGATCATTGAGCACAATATGGATGTAATAAAAATTGCAGACCATATTATTGACCTGGGACCTGAAGGCGGTGATGGCGGCGGACAGATATTATTTGAAGGCACACCAGAAGGGCTGGTAGACTGTAAAGAAAGCTATACCGGCCACTTTCTTAAAACCGAACTCAATTAAACACTATGCATATCGACAACCTGAGCGACCTGCCCGACTGGGATGACGAAAGACTTCCGCTGGATGATGAAGAAGGTGAAGAGTGGAAACCCAACCCCACGCGCGAAGCCTGCAAGGCGCTTTACCAGAAATGGAAAGAGGTTATGCTGATGCTTAAAGGTGCTTTAGATACCACCAAATCTGAAGAAGCCGAAAACATTTCCTATACGGACGATCTGAAATACATGGTGCTGGGTGATGCTTATGAAGTGGGTGTAAAGATCAGGAGTTCGGAAGTAGGAAGTATGTATGTGCTTCGCATGGAAAACGCAGCCATCATTCGCAAGAATGCGCAACATGTAGCCAGCTCCCTGCTTACATTAGGCGCTGAAGACGAAACAGAAGAGCAATATGTAGACCTGATCAGGGCCGAAATTGATCAGTTCAGGGAATTGTTCAAAGTATGGATCAGCACTTTTGAGAAAGATGAATATACAGATGACTGGGGGCTATTTGTATAAACAGCCCCCTGCCACTACTTTTGGTTGATCACCGTTTCAATAACCAGGAACTCGCTTTCCTCGTTACTTTCAATAGAAATATTGTCGGTATCCCAAATACCGATAGCATCACGTTCGGGTACCTGCTGGCCGTTAACTGAAATGTTACCTGAAATATTGAATACAAAGAGGCACATATTTTCAGGGCGGAACTGGTAATTAACCTGCTGACCTTTTTCAAAATATCCTAAAGACAATTTAGCATTCTGGTTGATCCAGCAGTGAGCTAAGCCTTCTTCCCCGGAAATGACGGTGACGAGTTGATTCTTTCTTTGCGCTTTCGGAAAGCTACGGGTTTGGTAACGCGGGCTGATATTTTGCTGTTTGGGATAGATCCATATCTGCAGGAAGTTTACTTCTTCTTCTCCAATATTGTATTCCTCATGCTTCAGACCGCTGCCGGCGCTCATAATTTGTATACCGCCTTCTTCAATCACAGTACTATAACCCATAGAGTCTTTATGGTTCATCTTTCCTTTTAATAGTATGGAGATAATTTCCATGTTAACATGCGGATGAGTACCAAACCCTTTGCCTGTTTCCAGGTAGTCATCGTTAAAAGCAAATAAGGTTCCGAAACTGCTTTTTACGGGGTTGTAGTAGTTGCTGAAGCTAAAAACAAAATTGCTGCGTAACCAACCGATATCTTTGGTTCCACGATCTGCTACCGGGTATTGAATTGTTTGCATAACTATTTTTTTGAAATTTTAAATCACTAATAAAGCTGGCCATGGGGCAACCTATTTAAAAACAAGACTATTCGCCAGGCTGATCTCATCGCTATTGATCGTATGTCCCATGTTGGGATATATTTTCTCCGTCACGTCAGCCCCCATTGACCGAAGTATACCGACTGAATCATGCACCCGCTCCACCGGCACGTGAGAATCGGGATCGCTAGTACCAATAAAAACAGGGGTTTGAGCAAAATTGCCCTTATAATGATCATTATAAATACGGTCACCGATCAGTCCGCCGGTAAAGGCCACTGCACCGCCATACCTTGTAGCGTTGCGTGTTATATATTCTAATGTCAAACAGGCGCCCTGGGAGAATCCCGCAAAATAGATATGTTCCTTTGCAATACCCTTAGCCATAGCTGCTGCTACGGTTGCCTCCACCAATGTCAGGGCGCTATCGAGCCAGGGCTGGTTTTGCGCAAGAGGTGCTATAAACGATTGCGGATACCAGCTGCTATTGGCAGCCTGTGGCGCCAGCAGCAAATAATCTTTTACCTGGAGATGATTGGCCAACGATAAGATATCTTCCGCTCGCGCTCCCCTGCCGTGTAAAAGGATGAGCGCTTTGGAGGGATTATTGGTATTACCTGCTGTGATGATATTTTCTGAATGCATAATTTGCTTCTTTAAACAACTGTCTGATAAGTAGAGGTTTCTGTTTAGTATAAAACCGGATATTGAATACCATGAACTGCCAGGGCGATAAGTCTCTTCGAAATGCTTCCCTTTTTTTGCGCCATTGCTACCTGGCGGTTAAGTTTCCGGCAACTTATTTCAATACCGGTAAAACTTTTTCAATCTCACTCCTGGAAGGCTCGTACTGTTTAGGTAATTTCAATGCAGTACCCAACTCAGCTAGAGGTTCATCCACTGTAAAACCAGGGTTATCCGTAGCTATTTCAAAAAGCACACCACCGGGCTCCCGGAAGTAAAGGGAATAAAAATAATCCCTGTCTATTTTGGGAGTGATCTGGTAGCCTGCACTTAAAATCTTTTCACGAAAATTCATTTGCACCTCGTCATCTTTTACCCTGAATGCGATGTGGTGATTGGTACCACCTGCATTGTAACCAGGTTTTGCAGACTCATCTAACAATAGGTCTATAACGTTTGCTTCATTCACCGCATCAGTTACAAACCTGTAACGATTCCCCTCCTGTTCTGTTTGTTGATAGCCGAATATATTTGTAAGAATTTTAGCTGTTGGCTCCAACCGGTTTAAAGTAAGCGTGGTATTATAAAATCCTTTGGTAGCTACATCTTGGGTTATGGCAGATGTTGTATAGCCTTTACGGTTGTCCTCTGTTTTCGCTGTTAAAAGACTCAGGTTAAGGCCATCCGGATCGGTAAAAGGTAGATACTGTTCGCCAAAGCGTTCAACCACCTGGCCAGTTGTTACCTGGTAACGATTGAGTCGCTCTTTCCAGAATTCAAGACTTCCCCCGGGAACCGAATAAGCGATCTCCGTTGCCATACCCGCTCCAGCTCTACCCTTGGGTATTCCCTGCCATGGGAAAAAAGTGAGGATGGTACCGGGAGCACCTGCTTCATTACCATAATAAAAATGGTAGGTTCCCGGATCATCGAAATTGACAGTTTTCTTTACCAATCTCAATCCTAAAACCTGTGTATAAAAATTAAAGTTCTCCTGCGCATTGCCTGCTATCGCTGTTATGTGATGCAGTCCTAATATTTTATTGTCCATAATTATTGTCTTTAATTGTTCCACAAAATTGAGACAATAAACCTGGCCACGAAATAAGGTAGATTAACTACACCACTTAACCTGGTTCAAGTAGTTTTCTCAGGAAGTTACCATTTCAATATGATCAATACCTGCATCGTCATAAATATCACTGCATTGTTTAAAGCCCAGCAGCTCATAAAATTTCTTCAAATGATACTGCGCTCCTATTTTGATAGGCGCCTTCCCAAATATCTGGTAGCTCCGTTGGATACTCTCCTGCATTAGCAACTTACCCGTTCCTGATTTACGGGCCTCTTTTTTCAACACCACCCGTCCAATGGATTGTTCAGCATAACTTACACCGGGAGGCAATAAACGCGCATAGGCAAGTAGCACACCGTCTTTCCAACCCATCAGATGATGGCTCTTTATATCTTTACCATCAACATCCTGGTAATAACAATGCTGCTCTACCACAAATACTTCGCTACGCAGTTGAAGAGCCAGGTATAATTCTTCCAGCGTGAGTTCATTAAATGATTTGCAAATCCAATTGATCATAAATTTGGGTTGACTTTTTAATAGTCCGGCAGCAACATAAAAAATAAATTACAAACAATTAAATTTATAGCCTAAAGTGTATTTGATGCAAAAAATATTTTTCTTTTCTCTTTTTTCCTGTTTCGCCATAAGTGTTCAGGCCCAAAACAAACTCGCTCCCTTAACGGTGCAAAAAATAATGCGTGATCCAAAGTGGATGGGTAGTTCGCCCTCACAGCCACAATGGAACCGAACCGGTGACACTTTATTTTTCCTATGGAACCCCGATCAAAAGCCGGCAGATTCTCTTTACTTCATTACCCTCAAAAATCACCTGCCTCAAAAAGCAACCGTAGCACAAAGACAGCTATTATCAAGACCTGGCAGCTATGTATATAACCTTGGCCGTACCCGTTACGTTTTTGAAAAAAATGGCGACATTTTCCTTACAGACATAACCGGCCGTACTACCAGGCGCATCACCAGCACTATTGAAACTGAAACGAATCCGCAATTTAGCTTTGGAGAGAAAAAGATTGTTTATACCCGAAACAGTAACTTATACGCCTGGGATATAGCTACCGGCGAAACCCAGCAACTCACCAATATCGGCGCCAACAGTAACAATTTCGGCAGTAAACCCTCGGGAGGGAAAGAAGAGGATTGGTTAAAAAATGACCAGCTGGTCAACTTTGATGTATTGCGCGAAAGAAAGGCTAAAAATGATACCAGCGATGCATATCGCAAAGCATTACCAAAAGAAAAAGAGCTGCGTTATTTGCTGGTTCGCGAAGGTTCAGTTAGAGGTCTGAATATTAGTCCCGACGGGCGCTTTGTAAGTTATCGTACTTTCAAACCCGCTACTACCAAAAACACCATTATTCCTGACTATGTAACCGAAAGCGGCTACACTACCGATATTTTCGGAAGAAATAAGGTGGGTGCCGAGCAGGGAAGTTCTGCATTTTATGTGTACGACAGGGAACGTGACAGCGTATTGACATTGCCCATTGGTTCTATCCCGGGCATCAGGGATCTACCTGATTATTTAAAGGATTATCCTAAAGCTTTTGAAAAGAGAAAAAAAGACAGTGTACAAAGGGCTGTTTCCGTGTATGGCGTATCCTGGTCGCCCAAAGGCAAACACCTGGTATTGGAGATTCATTCTGATGACAACAAAGACCGTTGGCTGATGCAATGGGACATCAACCTTAACAAGCTCAGCTTACTCGATCGCCAGCGGGATGAAGCATGGATCGGCGGTCCCGGAATTAACGGCAACAGCATGGGATGGATCAATGAGGAGCTGTTCTGGTTTCAGTCTGAAGCCACAGGTTATGCTCATTTGTATACCGTTAATCTGCAAACCGGCGAAAAGAAAGCGCTCACCTCCGGTAATTATGAAATCCAGGAGGCGATTCTTTCAGAAGATAAAAAATCTTTTTACCTGACAACCAATGAGGTTCATCCGGGCGAGAAACATTTTTACCGAATCTACATCGCTACAGGTAAGAAAGAGCGCCTTACTACAATGACAGGCGCTAACGAAACCAGCCTGTCGCCGGATGAGAAAAATATTGCTGTACTGCATTCCTACTCCAACCAACCCTGGGAGCTCTACCTGCAACCTCTTAAAATGGGCGCTATTGCTCAGAAAATCACCTTTAAGTCGCAGAGCGATGAATTTAAATCTTATTCCTGGAGAGACCCTGAAGTTGTTTCTTTTAAAGCTGCGGACGGAGCCCTGGTATACGCGAGAGTTTATAAACCCACCACCCCACACCCCAATAAACCAGCCGTATTATTTGTACATGGGGCAGGTTACTTACAAAATGCACATAAATGGTGGAGCAGCTATTTCAGGGAATTTATGTTCAATAACTTGTTAGCTGATAATGGCTATTATGTAATGGACATAGATTATCGCGGTAGCGCCGGCTATGGCCGCGACTGGCGCACAGGCATCTACAGGCACATGGGTGGCAAGGACCTGAGTGATCACGTAGATGCAGTAAAATATTTGGTAGATAGTTACGGAGTGAATTCTCAGCATGTAGGCTTATATGGCGGATCTTACGGCGGCTTTATGGCATTAATGGCCATGTTTACCCAACCGGAAGTTTTTAAAGCTGGCGCGGCTTTAAGACCTGTTACCGACTGGGCCAACTATAATCATGGCTATACTTCCAATATATTGAACGAGCCTTACAACGACAGCCTGGCTTATTACCGTAGTTCGCCTTTATATTTTGCCAGGGGATTAAAAGGAGATCTGTTGATATGCCATGGTATGGTAGATGTAAACGTACATTACCAGGATGCGGTGAAGCTGGCGCAACGCCTGATAGAACTGGGCAAAGATAATTGGGAGCTGGCGGGCTACCCGATGGAAGATCATGGATTTGTAGAACCCAGCAGCTGGACCGACGAGTATAAAAGAATTTTTAAATTATTTGAAACGGTGCTGAAGAAATAGTACCAGGATGCATTACTATATCCTATAAAGGCCAACGGTTTAATCCGTTGGCCTTTATTATATCCTCAAGAGGTCTCTGTCATCAGGTTAATCGACTTAAAGCAAAGGCAGCGCTGGCACTGGAATCCAGCTCATCCAGCTGCCTGTAACCATCCACATGCAATGCATTTACATAGAGGCTCTCGGTAAAAGCCGCTCTGCCACCTGCAGCGCATGTTTGCATTAACTCATCAGGACTAAATTCCAGGTCTGGCGCATCATCGGGCATGTATACGCCGTCCACATCACGCACGTATCGTCCGGCATCTCCTATTACCATGCCGCTGATGCTGGCTACAGTTGGGAACGCACCTGTGCCGGCATTACCTCTGCCCACACTGAAAGAAAAATCTGCAAAATTATTGGCCTGGTAAGCTTTAAATGGAATGGAAATGTTTTTCTCTCCGCCGTTTGAATAATCCAGGAAGCCGCAGGGATTGGATACGCTGTAGGGACCACCCGGACCACTTGTGAGTCGCACTGGATATACTTCCGCTACCGTTTTATTATTCAGGCTGTCAACCCTCATTACCATTTTGAACGCATTCATACCATTGCAAACACCAAAATATTCGGCAGATGCTGTTTCACTGCTGTTAAAGTTGGCAATGGTAGGAACCTGGAAGAAAGCTTGTGGTGGATTCACCCGGTTTCCGGCCTGGTCAAATATTTCCAGCCAGAACTCATACAACCCATCTCCGGCAAGTGTCCGGGTATCCAGGTCGGTAGTAAATACCCCCATGCTCATCCATCCTATAGAATCAGTGATACCTTCAAAGCCTACAGGATTAATTGGCGGGATGAGGTACAATGCCTTACTATTGACTGTAAAAGGCCCGAGAAGCGCCGAACGCACATCAAAATGTTTGGTCACACCTTCCATCCGCTCTACCAGGTAAGGACGATGTATATCTGCTGTCAATGCGATATCAGCACCCGACTCCGGAACCATGGCTTCATTATGGGTTTTCCTGCACATCCACCTGAAATATTTGGCACCTGATAAAGGAAGTCCACTTCCAAAAATGATAGAAAAATTCAGCTTCGCGCTTGTAGCGGTTGTTGCAAAGGGAGAGCGATGATCGGCACCATACCTGAATAACCCTTTTCTCTCAAAAGGAACACCCTGTATAGGTGTATTATTAGCCGTTTGCAATACATCTCTTACCGAGAAATTCCCGATGGTTCGTATCCATACCGCTTCACCAGCCAGTGCTGGACCACAATTCGGAGTGACCCTGGGATCTGTAATACTGATATTGATCTCTGATCCGCAAACATAGTCCCAACGGGTATTACAGGCAATAACCGGACGATACACGGTTTCCCAGACGCCATTGATCAAACATTCTACCCAGATATAAATATCCGGCTTATCTCCATTGGTAAAATAAATAATATTGGTGTCGAAGCGGCCATTGTCATCGGTATAGGTAGTTTTAATTTTATCGCAGCGATAAAAATAAGGCCATAACCAGGGGATACGACAAAAATGAGGTATGAGGAGTTTAAAATTATTGACCAGCTCATTTCTCAATACCGGGATATTAGTGGTGTTGAATTTAGCAGCTATAGCAGGATCCAGCTTAATGATCGGCTCAGCAGCAGGCGCTGTATTTGTAGGCCTCACTAAGATATTAGGCCTGATGATTGGTGTGGTAGTGAATACATTGGGTTTAGGGATATTGAGCTTGGGGGCTACCCTGAAAAGTTCCGGTATCCGCAAAATAACGGGATCGGGAATTTTCCTGATCAGCCAGAATATTTTATCTACTTCACAAATATTTACCCGTGCTTTACAAACAGGCAATTGCAGTTGGTTATTGCCTATAAGGTATGTTTTGGTTAAATGCCCTAATACCCTGCAAAAGCGAAGCAGCCAGTATTCAGTAAATATTGGTGGAATGGCTTTAATAATAGGTCGGTTACCATCGCGCCAGTCAATAGATGAAATGTAGGGCCGGAAGCGCTCTAATTGCTGCAGATGCGTGACACCATCCAGGCTATCTTCCACATTGGGAAGCACTACTACCTGCAGGTTGCCTCGTTTTAAGAAAGCCTCGTCGAAGCTTGCATCTCCTTTTTCATCTACCGGGGATTGCTGTATAATATTTCCTTGCGCATCAGCAAGGATTACGGAAAGATTTACCGGCTCCTGCAGTGATTTCTCAAACTGCACCGGTATTTTAAAGGTTGCCATATCAGGTGTTTTATATTTTTAGAATCCTGTGATTAATTGCAGAATTTTATACATACAAATATACCCCGGCAAACATGCGTGTTACAATACCTAATAGAGGCTATGCATTAGCAGTAAGCTGATCTAAGCAGCTGGCCCGGGTTGCGTAAAACGATTAAGGCAGGACAAAACATTGAGACAAATCTTTAATGGCAGGCTTACAAAGACTCGAGTTTCTGGCGGGCTACATTCTGTTAACCTATTGAGCACTGAAGGTGGTTCCACTCTTAACGCCTTCATGGTTTATTTAAAATTTACTAATCGCAAAATCTATATAAATATTGCGAATGGAATCGCAATGTTACACTATGGCTTCCACACCGATAACCATTTGTCTCCCATTCACTATTCACTATTCACCCCTCTCCCTCAATAACCATACTTATCCTTCCACAGCTTTTTCAAATAATTGCGTAGTTCATTTTCTCTTGGGTTGTTACCCGGGTCGTAGAAGGTAGTTCCTGCTATAGCTTCGGGTAAATATTCCTGTTGCGAAAAGTTATTATCATAACTATGAGCGTATTGATAGCCTTTACCATAATCGAGGTTCTTCATCAATTTGGTTGGAGCGTTCCTGATATGCAGGGGAACCGGCAGATCGCCTGTTCGATGCACTGCTGCCATGGCCTCATTGATCGCCATATAAGACGCATTACTTTTAGGTGATGTAGCCAGGTAAACCGCGCATTGCGACAATATGATCCTCGACTCAGGATGGCCTATTTTATTCACCGCATCGAATGTGGCATTGGCCAGCAACAATGCGTTAGGATTGGCATTTCCAATATCTTCACTGGCCAGTATGACCATCCGGCGGGCAATAAACTTTACATCCTCACCACCCTCAATCATACGGGCCAGCCAATACACCGCGCCGTTGGGGTCGCTGCCCCGCATTGATTTAATGAAGGCTGATATAATATCATAATGCTGCTCCCCGCTTTTATCGTACAATGCTACTTTTTTCTGGGCAATCTCCATCACCAGGGCATCCGTCACTTCTATTTTATCTCTCGAAGTATTGCAAACCAGTTCGAGTAAATTCAGCAGCTTGCGCGCATCGCCGCCGCTGATATTAATCAAGGCAGCTGTTTCCTTTAAGCTGATCTTCTTTTTTTTGAGTACCTCATCTTCTTTTATTGCTTTATGCAGTAAGGCTATCAGGTCTTTCTCTTCGAGCGATTTTAATACGTATACCTGGCAACGGCTAAGCAAAGCGCTGTTTACTTCAAAAGACGGGTTTTCCGTAGTAGCACCAATTAGCGTGATAATACCTTTTTCCACCGCATGCAATAAAGCGTCCTGCTGACCCTTATTAAAACGGTGTATCTCGTCGATAAACAATATGGCATTTTGCTCCAACTTTGCTTTCTCAATTACCTCACGAACATCTTTCACGCCTGCATTGATGGCACTAAGAGAAAAGAAAGACATAGACAATTCATGTGCAATAATATTAGCCAGTGTTGTTTTACCGGTGCCGGGCGGGCCCCAGAAAATAACAGAGCCCAAGGATCCGTTTTCTACCGATTTACGCAATACACTTCCCTTCCCTATTAAATGTTGCTGACCAACAACATCATCCAGGCTGCGGGGTCTTATTCGTTCAGCTAAAGGAATCATGCCACGAATTTAGGGCACATTTACAGTAAGAAAGTTTTGAATTTTGTTAAGACAATCATTCCAGATAGCTGGATCAGACCAACCGTGCGTTTGATTAGCATAATATACCAGCTGATTCTTCACATTGACACTTTTCAGTTTTGTTTCCAATGCATAAGACTGTTCTTTAGGAACCACATCATCCAAGCCCCCTTGTAAAATAATGGTGGGTGGAGATTGAGCTGAAACAAAATTGATGGGACTACTCGCCTGGTACATCGCCGCATTTGAAGTTGGAGTACCACCCATTAGAACGCTCACTAAAAGCCCGGTACCCGGATCGGTACTTGCGTAAAAATTGTATAATGATACCATGTCCACAGGACCAAAGAAATTCACCACTGCTTTGGGAGTAATAGTTTGATTATTCTTATAAGCCTGTAACATCGCCAAATGAGCACCAGCACTGGCGCCGCCAATTATCCACTTGTCTGATATATTAAAGGTTTGGCGTCGATCGTAGATATACTTAACTGCAGCCTTTACATCCTCTTCCTGGGTTGGAAATTTATTACTTGAGAAACCAGCTAACCTGTAGTTTAAATTAAAAAAGGCCCAATCAGGCAGGCGCCTGCGTAGCGAATCTATAACACTGTTCAAATCGGCTTTATCGCCTTCAGACCAGGCTCCTCCATGTAACAATATCATTACTTTTGTCGAGGTTGTGGAGCGGTTGGCAGGAAGATAAAAATCCATTTTCTGTAAATTGTCACTGCCATACGCAACATTGGTCAAGTTTTGTGCTTCAACCGTAATATTAGGCTCATCTGCTTTAAAGTCATCATCTTTCCCGCAGGAAAAAATAGTTATGGCTATCAGAAATACAAAGAATTGTTTCATATAGGGATGGGGTTTCATTTTAAACTATTCAAATCCACACCAAACTTAGTCTTTTTTTGACACCTTAAATGCTATTTGCTTTTTCTGTCAATTTCGCTTTACTTTGTGCAAAGCAATTTTATCAAAAATCTTTACAACATATCTTCTTTTTTACAGCAGCATCTTGATCTGCTGAACCACTGACGGTTGACCTTTTCCTTACAACCACCTGTTTACTCATTTTTAAAAAGAAACCGATATGTCTTTCGCTACGCAGCAGGCGTCCTCCTATTTTATTGAACTGGAAGAGCAATATGGCGCACACAACTATCATCCCTTACCGGTTGTTTTGTCCAAAGGAAAGGGAGTACATGTATGGGATGTAGAAGGCCGCCAATACTTCGATTTTTTAAGCGGTTACTCGGCCGTTAACCAGGGACATTGCCATCCCCAGATCGTGCAGGCTTTTGTAGAGCAAGCCCAGACCCTTACATTAACCAGCCGTGCGTTTTATAATGACAAGCTGGGGGAGTTTGAAAAATATATTACCCAGCTATTAGGTTACGACAAGGTTTTGCCGATGAACACCGGAGTGGAAGCGGTAGAAACGGCTATTAAACTTTGTCGCAAATGGGCTTACGAAGTAAAAGGGGTCCCTGAAAACCAGGCGAAAATTATTGTTTGCAACAATAATTTTCATGGCCGCACTACTACTGTAATATCTTTTAGCAGCGATCCTTCCGCAAAAAACAATTTCGGACCATTTCCCACAGGTTTTATTAATATACCTTATAATGATATAGTGGCCCTCAACAATGTACTGAAGTCGGAAGAAAACATTGCCGGCTTGCTGATAGAGCCCATACAGGGAGAAGCGGGGGTTTTTGTTCCCAAAGACGGGTACCTTAGTCAGTGTAAAGCATTGTGCGAAGCCCATAATATTTTATTTATAGCAGATGAAATACAAACAGGTTTATGCCGCACCGGTAAAATGCTGGCATGCGATCATGAAAATGTAAGGCCCGACATTGTATTATTGGGTAAAGCGCTCAGCGGGGGTATGCTGCCGGTTAGTGCCGTACTGGCCGATGATGAAATCATGTTAACGATCAAACCCGGCGAACATGGATCTACTTACGGGGGCAATCCGCTGGCTAGTGTCACAGCTATTGCCGCACTGCAGGTATTGCTCGACGAAAACATGGCCGAGCGATCGGAAAAGCTTGGGGTTTATTTCAGGGAAGCGTTGAAAAACATCGGCTCTCCTTTAATACAGACCGTACGCGGAAAAGGACTTCTGAATGCGATAGAAATCGACAGCAGCGATGAAAATATGGCCTGGGAAATTTGCCTGGCATTGAAAGAAAAAGGTTTATTGGCAAAACCCACGCATGGCGATAAAATTAGATTCGCCCCGCCCCTGGTAATTACCGAAGAACAATTAAAAGAGTGCATTGTTATCATTCAACAAACTTTACAATCCTTTGAGCGGTCCTAAACATTTTTATAATGCGCTGCCTGCATTTATTGTAGGAGCTATCGAAGGCTTGATCGTTATCCTGGCCATTTTTTGTTTTTTGCTGGCTAGAGGTGTAGATGCAGGCCTTATATACATTTATACCGGCATTGCAGTTGTATTTATTGCAGGCTTGCTGGCAGTGGGAGCTTATTATACCCGCAAAGAAGAAATGGAGAATAGCGGAGGTGAAAGTAAGATCCTGAAAATTTATCAGTCGCTGGATATTGATGACCACTTAAAAAAAGCAATGGTGGACGATACGCTACAGGAAAACAAAGTTTGGGAAAAAGAATGGCAGGAAGGCAGCAATGCTACCAGCAGCCTGATGCCTAAACAGTATGCGCTATCTGTCTTTTTAGGATTTTTCTCAGGCGGCATCATCATCCTGCTCAATAATTACCTGATGGAGCTTCCAAATTATGCAGCACTGCTGATACCTTTTCTGTTGCTGGGCATATTGGGGTACTACAAATACAAACTATCCCACCAAAAGCCCTTAAATGGAATGCTACTGATCTCTTTGTCGGGGATGGCAGCAGCAATCGGAGCCTGGTATGCCGGTGGCTTTTTCTAAGCCTGCGGTTCTTCTATTGTTTTAACAGGCGGTTCTTTGGGAAAAAGCGCGGTGATCATCAATGTGATGCTGGCTATTAACAACAAGTAAATACCCGCCAGTTTTTCGGGACAAACGCCGGCTTCACAATGTGGAATTACGCCAAAATTGCGAATACCCCAGGCCAGGTTGAGGGCAGCAAACAAAAGCCCTAATCTTTTGGCCCAGATTTTTGGAACGAAAGCACAGATCAATATAAAGAATGCTAATATAAAGTGGGCAAGGGCAGGTTTGCCATAACGTGTCCCTGTAGTATCCACACCCGTTATTGTCAAAGCCGGATCTTCAATCCTCATCCAGGGCAGAAAACATGCAGTCACTAATGCAATAATACCTAACAGTGTAAAAATTAAGGAACGATTCATGGCTGCAAAAGTAAATGAGCGCCCGTAAAGAAGCGCTCATTTTGTAAAAATCTGATAATATTATTTAGAAATAAAATACGCCACTTACACCTAGTGCCCGGTGTTGGTTGCTTTTATTAGCATTATCATTCGTTCCTTCACCAGGGCTTGTATTGGTCAATCCTAAACCATATTGAGCGTGTACGCCGAATTTACCAAAATCTACACCTCCGATAATATTAGCACCAAAGTCAAACCTTTTAAACTGGCCCGACCCGCGATTTCCTTCTGTATTCAGATCATCATCGCCCCATTTAATTTTATCTTCTGAAGATGTTGTTACACCGGCCACGGTATTTTCCCATTTGTTTTTACCAGCTATTCCAACTGCTCCATAAGGACCTGCACCAATATAAGCTTTCACTTTTTCATTAAATGGCAGCATAATAGCCAGATTTACCGGCAACTCCAGGTAAAGCGGATTGGTCTTGGCAAAACCCTTTCCTGCCGCATTGTCCCAATTTACTTCTGTACCTTTCGATTGCAGGTCAAGCCCGGTTCTTATTTCAAAGGTAGAACCCAAAGGAATGGCCCCAACCACACCGGCATTAAATGTGTTCAGTCTTTTAGAGTCGTCGGTTTCCCCGCTGCCGGTATTAGTTATATTAGCAGAGTTCCATCCACCCTTAATACCAAATTTTGCTTCAGCAAAGCCTTGTGCGTTTACAACGCCGGCGGTAGCTAATAATGCCACAGCTCCCATGATCATTTTACGTTTCATAATCTTTCATTTTAAGTTTACTTAGGATCAGATTGATTTTCTGCCCTACCTCTTAAAATACTGTGCCAAAAAAGCCTTTTCGCAAAGAGACTTTTACTATAAAACGCAAAAGCAACTGTTTTTCAAGCTATTGCAATAGCATATATTTCTTCAATACTTATTTCTGCTGATAGGATATTGCTGGTTGATGTTTTTCCTTTTCGCGGACACCGGATGCAAATTTCATCAACTGTATCAATTCTTTACGATATCCTTCTTTATCATCACTTCTTACACCATTAACAAGATCTATTGCCAATTGATAACCACCCGTCCCTTTGTACTCAGAATTTCTTAAGAGCATACCAAACTGTGCTAAACCGGCCGCCAACTGTATATTTTCACTGAAACTGCTCACAGGTACAGGCGTACCGGCAATGATCTTTTCCAACAGCAGGCTTTTATCGCCATCGGGTTTTTTATACCTGAATTTAACCGTCATTACTTCATTACTATTATTAAAACCGGATACAGAACCCTGGGTTTTCTGATACTTCAATCCATCTACCTTTTTCAATTCCGCCGCTTCGATACCCACGGGAATGATCTCGTACAAAGCAGTAACCGTATGCCCGCTACCTAATTCTCCGGCATCTTTGGTATCATCATTAAAATCTTCTTTGGCCAGCATGCGGTTTTCGTAACCAATCAATCTATATCCCTGTACTTTGGCAGGATTAAACTCTACCTGTAGCTTTACATCTTTGGCAATGGTAAACATCGTGCCTCCAAACTGGCTGATCAATACTTTACGGGCTTCACTTAAGTTATCAATATAGGCATGATTACCATTTCCTTTATTAGCCAGCTTCTGCATTTTGGCATCCTGGTAATTACCCGTGCCATACCCCAGAACAGTAAGAAATATGCCGGTTTTTCTTTTTTCTTCGATCATCCTTTCCAACTCATCATCGCTGCTTTGCCCTACATTGAAATCTCCATCTGTACAAAGTACGATCCGGTTATTTCCATTTTTGACAAACCCGTCCTGGGCAATTTTATATGCCAGCTGTATGCCTGCCCCACCCGCTGTAGACCCACCTGCCTGTAAACGATCTATCGCATCTTTTATTTTAATAGTTTCATTTCCTTCTGTGGACGGCAATACCACTCCTGCATTACCGGCATACACCACCATGGCCATTCTATCCTGTGGCCTTAGCTGATCGGCCAGCAATTTCATGGAAGCCTGTACCAAGGGTAATTTATCAGGTGAAGACATGCTACCACTTACATCAATAAGGAAAACAATATTGGCGGCAGGTAAATTATCTGTAGCTACTTTTTTTCCCTGCAAACCGATGGATACCAGCTGGTGCTTTTTGTTCCAGGGGCAAACCGTATATTCTGTATTAATACTGAAGGGCACGTCTCCGGCAGGCTGCGGATATTGATAACTGAAATAATTGATCATTTCCTCAATACGCACTGAGCCATCCGGAGGTAGCTGCCCGCTGTTAATAAACCGACGGATATTGCTGTAAGAAGCGCCATCCACATCTATAGAAAAAGTAGATAAGGGATTATCCTTCGATTTCAGGAATGGATTTTCGGTAATATGATCATATCCTTCCCGATCCCTTTCTTCATCATGATATTTTTTCGCCTTTTTCGATTCCTGCTGCACCGATAATTTATTATTATAAGAGTGAGCACTGGCAACGATGTGCCCAGTAGCCGGTGCGCTGGCCACGCCCCTAATCATGATGTGTGGATTTGTCCGACCAGCAATACCAGAAACACTTCCGGTTAGTGCTTGTTTCGCCTGCTGGCCATATCCTACTACTACCACTTCATTTAAAGTTTGAGTTATGGCTTCCAGCACCACTTTAAGATTTGTTGCATTCTTAACAGCTACAACCTTCTGATTAAAACCGACAGATGTGATAATTAACAAAGCATCGGTATTTTTTAAAGTAAGCTTAAAATGCCCCTGGTCATCAGCACTGGTTGAATTAGAAGTGCCCTTTTCCTGCACAGTAGCATTGGCAATAGGTGCACCGGCAATATCGGTTACTACCCCGGTTATCGTAACAGGCTTTGGGGTAAAAGCCACTAATACCATAATTAACAATGGTAAACCCATCCATTTTATCCATTTCATTGTTCTGTCTTTTAAGGTGATTAATAATAACCAGGCAAAAGATGATCAACCGGTCGTTTGTCAATGCATCTTATTTTGGCTGCGAAAAAATCGTTTCGTTAAGGATGACAGAAAATCGGGAAATGCATAAAAAATAAAAAAATAAAATGGCGTGTGTATTTTTTCGAATAAAAGCATCTAACTAATACAAGCACACAACCGGGCACTTTTACCGTTTAAAATATGTATTTCTAATATCTGTTTTACTATCTCTGTCCGCTGCTGGCTCGGCAAAAAAGATGATACTACCGATCGAATATGTGGCAAGCGTTGCCGACCTGATTGTTACGGGAGAAATAGTGTTGGTAGAAAATGGCGTTTATCTCTTTAAAGTTGCGGAAACGATAAAAGGAAGAAGTGCTGAGCTGGTAACAGTACAACAATTCGGCGATTGGACATGTGACGTTCGTTATGCGAAAGCAGCAAAAGGGCAACAATTGTTTCTGTTTTTAAAAAAGGTAAATGGAAAATATGAAATCGTTAACGGCAGCACCGGGGAATTGCCGGTTGCTGATAGTAAAGTAGTATTAAAATACGAAAGTCCTGATCCTGCATCTAAGCATTTGTACCCCTACCAGGTAAATATTGAAGAATTCAAAGCCGGGATTAAAGGTTTCATCCGCTTATTTGCTATGAGCGAATACGATAAAGACTCTAATCGGGTACATTTTTTGCAAAAAGGCAAGGCGAATGAATTGCAAAAATTTATAGCCAGTAGCAGTTTTTCGAAATGGATATATGAAAAAGTGCAGCGGAATTACACAATAGTAAAATCATAGTATATTAGTAGCATATTTATTAATTAAACACTCTATTTGGCGCTTGTTGTAAAAATATCATCATTAAAAGAAGCCCCGGACGAACAACTGTTAGCTCAATTTAAGCAAACAGGTGATCAGCAGGCATTAGCAGAGTTATATCTGCGCTACAGTGAATTATTGTATGGTGTTTGCTTAAAATACCTCGAAGATGCGGAAGAGGCCAAAGATGCAGTGATGAATATTTACCAGGAATTATTAACAAAAGTTCCCAGGCATGACATTCAGAACTTTAAAAGTTGGGTATATGTACTTGCTAAAAATCATTGCCTGATGCAGTTGCGCAGCGCCAAAAAAAATATTACGGTAAGTTTAGAACAACACACTGTGCAATCGGACGATTTCTCGCATCTGGATAGTGTAATTGAAAAAGAAGAAGCTTTTAAACGGCTGGAAAAATGTATTGAAAAGCTTCCGGACGAGCAGCAACAAAGCATTAAGTTATTTTATTATGAGAGTAAATGTTATAATGAAATAGCGGAAACTACCAGCATGGACTGGAACAAAGTACGGAGTCTGATACAGAACGGTCGCCGGAATCTTAAAATTTGTATGGAAAAAAATGCAGCAAAATAATACTACATATCCGTTTTATGGGCCTGAAGATATCAAAAGGTATCTAAGTGGCAGCATGAGCGCGCAGGAAATGCACGATATGGAAAAAGCTGCGTTAAAAGACCCGATGTTGGCCGATGCCATTGACGGTTTTAGAGGCGCCAATCCCGATACCACCGATGCGCATCTGAACGCCATAAAAGCATCTATTCTGGGATTATCCCAGCAGGCACCGGTAGTAGTACCATTAAATTCGACACCAAAAACTTATTGGTGGCGTTGGGTAGCTGCCGCCTGCGGCATCGTAATTATCGCGGGAACCAGTTGGTGGATGACGCAAAAGGTACAACCTGGTACCCTGCCGCTTGCTAAAAATGAACCAATTTCGCTTGCAGACACTGCGGGGATCGCAGTAATTGCCCCTCCTGTAACTACTGAAAAAGAAGCAGTAGAACGGGATGAGGCGGAGACTGTAGTTGATGAAAACAAGGAAAATGCCGGTGTAGAACCTGCGGCAAAGACAGATCAGGCGGTATCCGCCAAGGTTTTGACTCCCGCCCAAGCCGAAGCATTGCAAGCCCCCATTGCTCAAAAAATAATGGAGGACGAGGCCACTGCTCCTCAAAAAAACGAATTTAATTCCGAACTCAGGGCGTTGAAACGGAAGGAGAATGGCGACGATTATGTTTCGTCGATGATCGCTGCATCTGCACCACCAGCAGCTCCCATGCCTGGTGTAAAAACCACAAGATTCGGTAACGCTAATGGCCTCCAACCCGTTGCCTATATTGAGGGACTGGTTGTTGATAAAGAAGGAACACCGGTACCTAATGCTTCTATTTCTTTACCTGGTCGCAACAAAACGACGGCTAACAATGACGGGAGCTTTGTACTGCCTGCTTATGATAGCAGCTTTAACGCGTCCATTAATAGTGTGGGCTTTCAAAACAGGGTGGCCTTCCTCCAACCCGGAAAGCAAAACAGAATCGTGTTAGACAAAGCCCTGAACCATACCGATGAAATAGTAGTAACCGCAATAGGACAAACCCGGAAAAGAACAAGTGCCCACCTGGGAGATGCCCGTAAAGCGCAGGCCGCTGCTGTAAGTGCGAATGAAGTCATTTACCCCGAAGAAGGCTGGAGCCATTTTTATGAAGAACTGGGCACCAGCCTGGGAGTAGACAAAGCCAAAAAAACCAAAACCCTCCAGATCAAATTTACGGTAGACGATAACGGCGACCCGGTAGACTTTGAAGTAGTGGAGAGTCCGGATGCCATTATGGCAAAAAAAGCGATCGAGTTTATTAAAAAAGCTAAATGGAAAAACTTCAAGCTCGATAAAAATGCCCTGGTAAAAATTGAGGTTAACTAATAGGGACGCCGGATGCGTAGATGCCAGATAACAGATACCGGATGTGATTACCAGGATGGATGTTCAATACCCGATACCTTATACCAAGTCTAGCCCTGCCACATGATTATTGTCAATTAAAATGCCGCATTGGGATTCTACCACATTTCTAAATTAAACCAGTAACCTCGCACCTTCCCGAGTCATTCGAAAAGCTAAACGAATGGTATGATGTCACCATAAGTCACGGTACCCTTCCCAAACAACTACAACCTGACAAGCAGCTTCGAAAGACTGAACCCAATTAATAGCTGCCATAAAGACATCTATTTTATTATTTACATTCAGGCATACCGTAAAGGCACTTGTCACTCCCAACTCTATGAACCGGCCCCTAGAAAAGGGTGGGAGATCCTACCGGCTCGCTAAGATGAGGAATATAAAAATAAACCCACTCATTACACCTGAAATTAAATTACAGATAACCTCCATTTAAAATTCTGAAACCCTTCTTAAAATTCTAAAAGTAGCCGAAAACATGCTCAACTATTGGTTTAGGTAGTCGTAACAGATATAATTTTGTGCTTATTTATTTTTTACACTTTATCTTTCTACAAGTAGAATCTAATAATTCATTAAATATCAAACCAATAAGATAAAATTTCTCACAAGTGGTGCCTCATTAAAATACGCCTGAGATAAAGCGAAAAAGCGTCGATTAAATATTTAATTTTAATAAATATAAATTACATAAATAAATAATAATAAATAACTTAATAAAAAAATTTAAACTAATTTATTTAGCTATATTTTTTTTAAACCCAATAACCTATATTACTAATTTATTTAGTAATATCATAGACCCTTCTTTGTTTTTTGATCATGTAAAATATGCATAAAACTAACAGCTCTTGCTTCATTCAGCTTATTCAGTTATGAAAGATTCGTTTTTCATAACTGATGTAAATCCAGAAAATCAATGGCTACAAAAAAATCCCTGCGATAGATATTATACTATCCGCAGGGATGAATGAATTTTATGAAACACGCTAGCTATATTCTCAATCAGGCACTAACCAGCGCCGCGATACATTTTTTAAGCACCTGTCCAGTTGGCAGGATCTTCTCTCCATCGCAACAATTGTTCAGCTTGCTCTGGTTGGACAATCCCCTTTTCCTGGGCTAATTCGAGGAGCATGGGATAAGTGGTAAGTGGATGATATTTTAGCCCTCTGGCTTCAAAGGCTTCTTTGGCTACCGCAAAATCGTAGGTAAAAATGGATACCATTCCTACAATTTCCAGTCCGGCTGCCAGCAAAGCGTCTACTGCCTGCAGGCTGCTTTTGCCCGTGCTCACCAGGTCTTCGATCACCACAATTTTTTGTCCTGCTTCGTATCGCCCCTCGATCTGGTTTCCCAAACCATGGTCTTTGGGTTTTGGACGTACGTATAAAAAAGGAAGCTTTAATTGGTCCGCAGCCAGGGCGCCCCAGGCAATTCCGGCAGTAGCAACACCTGCCAAAGCGTCAGCTTCTCCAAACTCTTCGAACAACACATTACACATTTCACTTTTGATAAAATCGCGGATAAAAGGGTAAGACAGGATACTGCGGTTATCGCAGTAAATCGGACTTTTCCAACCGCTGGCCCATGTAAACGGATTTTCAGGACTCAATTTTACCGCGCTGGCCTGCAATAATTTTTCGGCCACAACTTTTGCATCGTTCATACCTACTACCTATTTTTAGGTTGCGAAAATAAAAGTTTCCCGATACCCGGCCTCAAAACGCCGCTTATTATAATCCACATAGTTATGCAGATTACTATTTACATTCACAATAAACCTGTCCATTTATGCGATACTTTGGACGAACATCTTGAAAAATTGCACCATCAGCCCGACACTATTTTTATAGACGAGCTTGATAGCCATACTATAAAAGCCATGCTAAAAGAAATCGATCTTCCGGAAATCAGCCGGGGCATTTTTCTGCACCCGGATCTGGAAGAGCTGAAAAAGCAATTTTTTAAGAAGTTTGAAGTGCATGTAGCCGGGGGCGGATTAGTCATCAACGAAAGCGGCGAGTTGCTAATGATCTTTCGCCGGGGCGCCTGGGACCTCCCCAAGGGACATCTGGATAAGGGTGAAACCATTGAGGAATGTGCGGTGCGCGAAGTACAGGAAGAAACCGGCTTGAAAACCGTAGCATTAGGCAAATTTCTAACTACCACCTTTCATAGTTATGAACAAGGCACACATCATATTATGAAAGAGTCTCATTGGTATATTATGAAAAGCAGCCTTGAGGAAAAGCTCATTCCCCAAACAGATGAAGATATTGACGAAATCAAATGGGTACAGGAAGATCAGCTGGACCAGTATTTACCCAAAGCCTACCCCTCTATCAGGGATGTGGTACAGCGTTACCTGCATCAGAAGTAGAACAGGACCTCTGCTGAAATAATCATCCTCTCTTATAAAAAAGAGCCGGACAGTAAAAAACTACCCGGCTCATTTTTATGAACAGGTAAATAGGTTAATGATCCAATAACCATTTAATGCCCACCACGAACATGATGATTACAGCGAAAACATATTTCAATTTAATAGCCTGGTTTTTCCGGTAAGTATAAATGATACCTACCGACATAATGGTGGCTATGGCGATAATAAACCAGCCGAACCCGGAAGCGTTTCCCAAATTAATACTCATAGCATTTATTGGTTTAGTCTTTTTCAATCGTTACATCTGTCACCTGCATAGCAAAATTATCTGTATTCCTGTCTGCTTCCGGTTTATCAAATTCAGCATAATGCACCTTCCCTTTAATTTTAAATGATTGATGCTGATCGAGGTTATATTTTTCGCCCCTATCATCATATACATTAAAATTTTTCAATGTATATTTTTTTTGACCGGGTTCAAGTTCAAGCGTCACGTTATTTTTACCAGTTCCAAGTGGTAGTACAACACCCGATATGCTCTCCTTATCTGAACTCATGGCATGGGGTTTCACTACAAAAGCCATGGGAATAGTTGTTGAATTGGCGGAGCTAAAAGTAAAAAAGGGTGCATCAAATTCTCCCACCAGTTCAATGGTTTTGCCTTCGTACTCATAACTGCTTTGAAGCTTCTTAGCAATTGCTACAGATTCATTACTGCAGGAAAGGAGTGAAATAGAAAAGGCGGCGGCGACCGTAGCAATAAGGTTTGCTGTTTTCATTTTGATTTATTTTTAATGGTAAACGGGGTTGTGAGCAAGATTTCCACTCAATAAGGTTTCTCTGAGAAGAAATTTGCTTTCAACATCAAATAAATACTATAGCTGGTATAATTACCCTGCGGAGTTACAATTCGCGTTCAACCATTTACAATTCGTTCCCTAAAAAAACGTGTAACTGATTCAATAAGTTGACTGAACGAAAACAGGTAGGGCTAGATCGAATTATAAGCACCATTCACCGATATTGGCTTTTATTTTTCCCGAAATGGCATTTGTTTTGAATTTCTGTAAGAAAAAAAACAACAATCTTATGACTACGCACGAAATAATCAACCTGGGGTTTCAGAAAGCTAATTCCATTTCAGTAAATGAATATGTAAATGGCCTGGTAAAAGTTCAGCTGGAAGACAATAATGTAACCGGCGTATTTGTAACTAATATCAAGGTGAACAGCATCAGGAATATTGAAGAACTCCAATACCTGTGCAAGCGACTTAAAATCAGTGCCTGAGAAATTTGTGTTGTCATCTCCCAGGGGCCCTAAAATATTACCGATTACAGACGGATCGCGTCCGCAACCTGTTCCATTTCCCGGCTGGTCCCTATGCTCAGCCGTAACCATCGGGAGTTTTCTTCGAAGCTCCTGGCACCGATAATATTCTTTGCTTCTAAGGTCGCTCTAAAGTCTTTGGGGTATCTCGAGGTATCAAAATATACAAAACTGGTAGCCGACGGTATATAGAGAATACCGTTACGATCGAGCGATTGGTAAAAAATGTTCCGTGCTTTTGCATTCTCTTTTTTGCACATTTCTGTAAATGAGCCATCCTCCAATGAAGCAATAGCTCCTGCCAGAGAAATCCCACCTGCTCCTGCATTGGCCCAGGGTTGCAGGTCGCTAAGCTGCTGGATGGTCTCCTTATGAGCTAAAGCATAGCCTACCCTGGCTCCCGCCATTCCATAAATTTTGGAGAAGGTTTTAGCCACTATCAAATTAGGATGACCGTTTACCAGGTGTGTAACACTGGGAGTATCTTCAAACTCGGTATAGGCTTCATCTAATAATACAAGAACGGAAGGAGGAACTCCTTTTATAAATCCCTCTAATTCACCAGCCGGTATAATGGTGCCTGTAGGATTATTGGGATTACAGATATACACCATGCGGGTATTGGCATCAATGGCTTCTTTCAAACGCTGCAGATCCACTCCTTTTTGTTCTGTTAATGGCACTAATTTAACCGGCGCTCCTATTTTCTTTGCTGCAGGCATCCATAACCTGAATGTTGGATCCGGGGCTGCAATATTGCCTTTTTTTAAAGCCGCCAGAACGGAAGCCAGGCCTAATAGTTCTGAAGATCCTGCTCCCACTATCACATTGTCTTTTGTTAATTGATACGGTTGGGCTATTTTTTCCCGCAATATGGTGGTAGTTTCCCAGGGATAGCGATTACAACCATTCACTGCCTCGCTCATCGCTTTTCGGGCTTTGGGAGATGGGCCGTAGGGATTTTCATTAGAGCTCAGCTTTATTATATCAGCAAACTGACAATTCTGACGTGTGACCGGGGGTATCGCAGCAAACAGATCTCTGCTAAAACCAAAAGCAGCTACAGCCAGGGCGCTTTGCTTCAATAATTCTCTACGGTGCATAAAAATAGTTTTGATGACCGTAAGTTACACTATTTAAGAATTAGTAAGGATAGCCGGTACAGGCTATTTTAATTACCTGTTTTGGTTAGCAATTACCCAAACCATTCCTACAGCAATAACCAGATCACTGGCAGAACGATTGTAATCAAAACGCTGGTCTACTATTGAGTTGTCATTGTATAAAGCAGTTCGTTTTAGCTGATACTCAAAACCCGGGTTAAACCTCGCATATTTTGCAGTAAGGGTTGTAGCCCATAAACGATGCCACCGATAGCCTAATTGTAAATGAGCCTGCGCCGTTAAAGGCATCGGCTTTAAGGCAACCCCTTCCGGTAATAACTCCGCCAGGTATCGCTGATTGCTATTTTTCTCTTTTAAAAAACCGGAAATATGCGTTGCCCGGAATTTTGTGATACCCAGTCCAATACCTGCACGTATCAGAAAGTTATTTTTTTCCATGCTGTACACTGTACCTAATACAGTTCTCCAGTCTTTTTTATGAGATGTGCCATACTTAACATCCAATGGTTCTGAAAAATAGCCTTGTTCATAGGAATCCTTTACCAGCTTTTCCCCTGAGCTTTTCCATTCAGGATTTAATGCTCCAGATTGGTAATCAAAGTCGGCGTAAACGCCCCAGTTACGGGTTGGAAAGTATTGTAACATGACGCCAACCGGGCCTCCTGTTTTTACCAGTGAGATATCATTATCCAACACCCCACCCTGGTAAAAGTCTTTTAAAGGCATGCGATACCCAAAGTTGGTGGTTACCAATAATCGCCCGCCATAGTCATACTTTTTTTGAGCTGAAGCTGAACTTAAAATAAGAAGCAATATTCCTGTTGTCAGTATATTTTTCATACGGCTATCTATTCTAAGGTTACAGGTACGGATGTTTGCTCAATAATCGTGTTGTCATCAAACGCAACAATCATTTTAAAACGATATGTACCGGCATCTGCAGGAGGTTCCATTAAAAACAATACGAAAGAACTGATCAGGCGGTCGCCAGCAGGAAACAGGTAACTACCTGCCGGAGCAGGAAAGAAGCCGCTTATAAATTGTTCAACGGCGATATACCTTTTATCAGTACTTAAATTGTTGAATCCGGTATAAAAGCGAAATGCATCGATTACATCTTTTTCATCCGTATCCAGTATACGAATAGACCTGACTTTATGCAATGGCCTATAATCAGCCATGGGGCAACGACAGCTAAACGCCTGTGCCTCAGTGATAAAAAGAGCTGGAAAAGAACATTTTCGAACCAGGTCTTTAGCGCTCACGGCTCCCAGGTCTACACGCATAGCATAAGCCTTTTTATTAACGCGGTTCTCTACCGCCCTAACTGTATCGTTTCCTGAATGATCGAGATGAGAAAGATTTAAGTCGGTAAACCGGTACTGGTAGCTTGTTTTGACTTCCTCGCATTTACAACAGGAGCAACGTGTGCCTACGGCTATTATAAAAAATAATACCGTAATAAGGGCAGCTCTTAAGGTGATCATAGGCCTTTATTGATTTGGTTTATTAAGTATAGACGATTGAAAATAATATATCGCAACCAATTCTATAAAAAATGAGACAACACCAAAATAATTAGTTTCATTTACTAATTATTTTAGCATTTCGTTACCTTTGTAAAAGTGAAGGATAATGGATACAAATGTGCTACATACATTACAGCAGGAGATTCTTTCCCTGCAGGGTTATAAGCCCCCTCCTGTCCAGGCACGGTCAGCAATGGGATTAGGTGCCGTAGAGCTGGCCTTTCCTTACAAAATTTTTCCCACACGGGCAGTACATGAATTAAGCAGCTATAGTGAGACCCAGGCAGCAGCCACCAACGGGTTTATTGCTGCCTTGCTGGGCAAATTGCTACAGCAGTCTAAAAAATGTTTATGGATTTCCCAGGAGCCATTAATTTATGCGCCTGCCCTTAAAAATTTTGGTATTGAACCGGAGCAGGTCATTTTTGTGGAAGCGCGGAAATCAAAAGATCTGCTATGGATCATAGAAGAATCTTTAAAATGTGAAACCCTGGTAGCTGTGGTGGGTGCTATCGATCACCTGAGTTTTACGGAGTCCAGGCGACTGCAGCTGGCGGTAGAGCAAAGCCATGTTACCGGCTTTATTCACCGGGTATCGCCCCGGCAACAGGAAACGGTGGCTTGCGCTGCCCGTTGGCATGTTCAACCTTTACCCAGCATAACTGAAGCTCATTTGCCTGGAGTAGGATTTCCCCAGTGGAATGTTGAACTGGTAAAAGTTCGTAATGGGCAAACAGGGCAATGGCAACTACAATGGAAGTCGGGCCAGTTCTGTCACCTGGAAAAACAGCACCCAGCCTTACCATCTTACCGGCAACTACAAACAGGATGATATGGAAAAGCGGTATGCTGCTATATGGTTCCCCTACCTGTTGGCTAATCGTAAAGTGCGGCAGGACCCCGCATTGGCGCATACTGATTTTGTGATCGCTGCACCGGTGTATGGGAAAATGGTTGTAAAAGCCCTATCTCCGGGAAGCGGAGCAAAAGGTATCCGAACCAATATGGTAGTGGCAGACTGTAAAACCATTCTGCCCGAACTGGAGGTTTTCAAATGGGAAGAACAATCAGAACATCAACTACTAAAAGCCCTGGGAGAATGGTGTATCCGGTTCAGCCCCGTTGTGGCTATTGACCTGCCGCAGGGACTGATATTAGAAACTACAGGATGTACTCATTTATGGGGAGGAGAAGAGGCATACCTGCAGGATATTGTACAAAAATTTTCAAGGATGGGTTACCAGGTTAGAGTTGCCATAGCCGGTACGATCGGTGTGGCATGGGCTATGTCGAGGTTTAGCCAGTCCGCATTTATAGTGCCGCCACAGCAGGAAAAAAAAGCGTTACTATATTTACCACCGGCAGCATTAAGACTGGAAGCAGTTGTGCTGGAAAAACTCTCCAGGCTCGGGATGTATCATATTGACAGTTTTATCAACATGCCGGGGTCGGCGCTTCGCAGGCGCTTTGGCAATCATTTTTTGCAGCGGCTACACCAGGCTTTAGGAATGGTTCCCGAGCTGGTAGAAGCACTGCAACCCAGCACCCCTTATTTCCTGCACCTACCCTGCCTGGAACCGGTGCGAACCGCCAAAGCCATTGAAATAGCGCTTCACCAATTACTGGAAGACATTTGTATGCGCTTGAAAAAGGAGGAAACAGGTATTCGCTCCTGCATATTTACTACCCACCGGGTAGACGGTCATCAGCAGCAATTGAAGATCGGTACCGGCCGGCCTTCGGTAAATGTAGCGCACCTGATGAAATTGTTTGAGCATAAGCTATCTGCCATTGAGCCGGGGCTGGGCATTGAGGTATTTACCCTGGAAGTGACTCAGCTAATGCCCCTGGCTCCTTTGCAGGACGCTTTATGGCACACTACCGTAATGCAGGATGATGCCAAACTTTCAGAACTGCTAGACCGGATCGCAGACCGGGTGGGACAACAGCATATAAAAAGATACTTACCTGATGAACACTACTGGCCCGAGCGATCGGTACGCTTAGCCCGGTCGGCTGATGACAGTAGCAATGCGCAATGGCCTGCAGGACTGCGTCCCCTGCATTTACTGCCAAAACCTGTCTTGATCGAAGTGATGGTACTGCTACCTGATTATCCACCGAAATCTTTCAGGTACCAGGGGCAGTTGCATAAGGTGATCAAAGCAGATGGACCAGAACGTATTGAACAGGAATGGTGGTTACAGCAGGGGCATTACCGCGATTATTATTGCATCGAAGATGAAGCCGGTGCACGTTACTGGATCTTTCGTTTAGGGCATTACGACAATCACCAACCCGAATGGTTTGTTCATGGTTTTTTTGCCTGAATTATTAAAACAACAATAATGTTATCCTATACAGACCTGCAGGTTACCAGTAATTTCAGTTTTTTAAGAGGTGCTTCGCATCCTGAAGAGCTGGTGGAGGAGGCTGTGGCGCTGGGACATTCCTGTATTGCCATCACTGATCACAATACATTAGCAGGAATTGTGCGGGCCCATGTAGCAGCAAAAAAAACGGGCATCCGGTTGATTATCGGCTGTCACCTGGTTTTGCAGGACGGCCCCGACCTGCTCGCCTACCCTACCGATAAAGCCGCCTATGGCCGGCTTTCTACGATGTTATCAGAAGGTAACCTCAGAACAGAGAAAGGGCAATGCCTGCTATACAAAAAAGACGTTTATAAGCACTGCAAAGGATTAAAATTTATAGCCGTTCCACCTTATATGCTCAACGAGCATTTTGATTTTGACACCAGCTTCAAAAATGATCTCCGGGAATATAGCCAATACCTGGGCAGCCACCTCTATTTAGCAATGACAAGATCTTACCAGGCTTATGATGATAAAAAATTTTATCGCCTGGCGCAATTATCCAGGGAATATAAAGTGCCGCTGGTAGCTACCAATGATATATACTATCATAACCGGCAAAGGAGAGAATTACAGGACCTGTTGACCTGTACCCGGGAAAAATGCACCATACACAATGCTGGGTATCGCCTTTGGCAAAATGCAGAGCGTCATTTAAAAACACCCCCTGAAATGTATCGTTTATTCAGGCATTATCCCGATGCCTTGGTGCAGATACAGGAGATCACCGATGCCTGCCAGTTCTCGTTGAGCAGCCTGAAGTATGTGTATCCGCAGGAGCTCACTACCGGTGGGCGCAGCCCGCAGGAAGAGCTCGAAATGCTGGCCTGGCATGGAGCGAAAGAAAAGTTCAATAATGATATACCTGAAAAGGTAAAGGAAGGCCTGGATTTTGAGCTGGAATTTATGAATCAAAAAAATTACGCTTCCTATTTTTTGACCGTTTATGATTTTGTTCGCTTTGCCAGAAGCAAGGAAATCTTATGCCAGGGACGTGGCTCTGCAGCCAACTCGGTAGTTTGCTATTGCCTGGGCATTACTTCGGTTGACCCAAAAGAGTTTGATTTATTGTTTGCGAGATTCATGTCTGACGCACGGGATGAACCTCCGGATATCGATGTTGATTTTGAGCATGAGCGACGGGAAGAAGTGATCCAGTACATTTATAATAAATATGGCAGGCGCCGGGCTGGCATAGTGGCTACAGTAACTGAAGTACATCATAAAGGAGCTGTGCGGGATGTGGCTAAAGCCATGGGCCTTTCAGCTGATGCGGTAGATCGCTTAGCTAAATCCATGTGGGAGCTAACTGCCGAATGGAAACAAGGCACGGCACTCTCTTCTGAAGGCTTTAACCCTGCCGATCAGCACCTGCAAAAAATACTCGAGCTTACAGAAGCGTATGTAGGTTTTCCCCGGCAGTTGGGCCAACATACCGGGGGCTTTGTAATTACGCAAGGCAACCTGGCAGAACTATGTCCTATACTGAATGCGCGTATGGAAAACCGCACCTGTATTGAATGGAATAAGGATGATATTGAAGCCCTGGGATTCTTAAAAGTAGATGTGCTGGCCCTGGGTATGCTTACCTGCATTCGTAAAGCCTTTGACCTGGCTACCCTCCATTATGGAAAAAAATTTACACTAGCCACTATACCGCAAGAGGATAAAGCCGTTTATGACATGATCAGCAATGCGGATACCATTGGCGTATTCCAGATCGAAAGCCGCGCGCAGATGAGCATGCTGCCCCGGTTGCGCCCGGAAAAATTCTATGACCTGGTAATAGAAGTAGCCATTGTGAGGCCGGGCCCTATACAAGGTAACATGGTGCATCCCTATTTAAAAAGAAGGCAGAACCCTGATCTGGTAGAATATCCATCTCCCGCCTTAAAGGAAATACTGAAAAGAACATTAGGTGTGCCTTTGTTCCAGGAGCAGGCTATGGAGATCGCAATAGTTGGTGCAGGATTTACACCAGCACAGGCAGATGGACTAAGACGTAGTATGGCTACGTTTAAAGCCAAAGGCAAGGTTAGCGATTATGAAAAAATGCTGATAGATGGCATGCTTGAAAAAGGATATACCGAAGCGTTTGCCCGCCGTATCTTTAAGCAACTGGAAGGATTTGGAAGCTATGGATTCCCTGAAAGCCATGCAGTAAGTTTCGCCTTGCTGGTATATGTTTCTGCCTTTCTAAAATGTCATTACCCCGATGTATTTGCCTGTGCACTATTGAACAGCTTACCCATGGGATTTTACCAACCGGCCCAGTTGGTGATCGATGCGCAAAAGCATGGTGTTATGGTAAGACCTGTGGATATCAATCACTCTGACTGGGATCATACCCTGGAGGAAAAACAAGGTAAGTTTTGTACACTTCGTTTGGGATTCAGGCTGGTAAAAGGTTTGAACGCCGAAGAGATACAACTCCTGATCAATACCCGGGAGTCTGGTGCTATTACAAGTATTATTTCATTAAAAGATGCTGGCCTCAGTGTGTCTGCATTAGAAAAACTGGCAGATGCAGATGCTTTCCGAAGCCTGAACCTTGACAGAAGGCAGGCATTTTGGGAAGTATCTTCATTAAGTGACAGCGCTGTTGGAATGTTTAAGGGACAATCATCAGCTGACACGAATGAACATGCAGTACAGCTCCCCCTGATGGCTTTGCCCGAACATGTGATGCAGGATTATAGTGTTACCGGCCTCTCCGTAAAAGCACACCCCGTAAGTTTTTTACGCAGCCAATTAAGTTCGCTGCACATTGTAAGTACCAGCCAATTGAATACAATGGAAAACGGAGCAGCAGTACAGGTAGCCGGACTGGTATTGGTACGACAAAGGCCCGGTACAGCCAGCGGCATTTGCTTTATTACGATTGAAGATGAAACCGGCACGGCTAACCTGGTAGTGTTTCAGCAGGTATTCGACCAGTTCAGGAAGGAAATCTTAAGATCTGCCTTATTGATGGTTTCTGGCACGGTGCAAAGAGAAGGACAGGTAATACATGTAGTAGCAGCCAGTTTTGCTAACCTATCCGGTTTATTTAAAAAGCAAATGATTCCCAGGTACAATGTAAGAGATCTGCTCACCTTATCACCCGCCGATGAAAATGATGGGAAGATACCCGGTGGCAATCACCCGGGAAGTAAAAAAACAAACCGGAAAGTATTTCATGAGGGAAGAAATTTTAAGTAAGAAAAACTGATGACAATGATTAATTATATAGGTTTAGGGTAATTTATGCATTTTGAAAAAGCTAACACTTATTAATAGCCGAACTGTTTTTGTAAGTACTGTAATTATCATCCCGGTGCTCACGCTTATTGTTTATTTGTCGGGGCTGCAAAGTCATCGGTCGCTTTATTTGAATTCGCTGATCTCCACCACCATTCTTTCATTGACGTTTTTTATTTTTATCACGATTGGTTTGTATAATGGTTGGAAGTTAAAAGATAGCTATGGTAATTTCCTGGATAAATTTCCACGATGGGAAAAGCCAGATTCTTCTACCCTGGATGTCTCCGGCCTGGAGATAGACCACCTTGACCCATTGGGCTGTATTGGTTCATTGCTATTGTGGTTGGCATTAGGTGTTTTCGGATCTATCATTTTCTGGGCTATAGGAGCCGTCGTATGGGCCATCATCCTTGTAATTGCCGGCATGCTCTACTGGATCCTATTCCGTACCTACCGGTTAATATTCCTGAATTCGCCAGGATGTAAAAACAACCTCACTAAAAGTACGGGCATAGCGTTGATCTATACTACCCTCTATAACTGCTGGATCTATGCCATCATTTTTGGCGCTCATTATTTACGATCCGTCGCTATCTAAAATTAGAAAATATTTTTTTACATCCACTTATAGGGCGTCTCTGTTAAAGGGCTATTGCCTTTCCAATCCCCATCCTTGTAATTGCTCCACCATTGTTTGTACTTATCGCTAATAATCAGTATTTCCATGCCGGTAACACCGTTGAATCGTTCAGGTATCTCTTTTGAAGTATCGACCATATAAGGATCAAGCCAGCCCTTTTCCCTGACAACTTCAACAACAGCTAATAAGCATTCGCCTAAAATGAAATAATCCCTGCCCTGAGGAAAAGGTGTGCGGGAAGATATGGGGTTGGTTGGAAATCTTTCAATATGAGTTGTGTCTTTAGAGAGTTCGATAAGCCTGGCAATATGCTGTTGTTGAAACCGCGGCATTTTAAGCCACAAGGGCTTTCCGTCTTCGCCTGTTTCGCGTTCATTATAGCTGCCGCTTTTTAATTGGCTAACAAACATATCTACATCAGGATTATTAATATCAAAACTGTTCTTCTTACAACCCAATAAAAAAAGGCAACCCACCAGAAAGAGAGTAAGTCTATTCATAAGCCGTTTTTTTGTAAATATAAACAATTACAAAACCACTCCCCATTCTGCGGCATGGTATCCGGTTCGCGGTACTGTATTACCTATAGCATGCGGTTGTAACGGGGAAGGCGAATTGGTACCTTTTACTACATAAAACAGTCTTAAAAAATGTTCTGGTGCTGATGAAAAACGCACTTTGATCAGTTCTTCGATCACTGGTCGCTCCTGCGGGTAAATATGGTAGTAGTCATGATCTGCTAACAGGGGGATCCAGTAATCAACAAAATCTTTGATCTCGTTGGCTTTGAAATGGTAAGCAGCCATATTGCCATTAAAAAAGATTTCAAGGCTATCGCGGGCTATCGTATACCCTGTTTTATATTGCCACTCATCCGGTTGTTCACTTTCGTAAAACAAGTAATCATACTGATTATTCATTTTTCCTTCAGGTGTTACTATTACATTCCACCCTGATCCGTAGGTAGGAATAGATGCTACAACCCTTCCACCTTTTGGAAAATCCAGGGCTACACTTAAGTTCAGCGTTTGCTTAGGATAGATATAAATATTGGGTTTGTAAACAACTATACAGTCCTTACATTTCTTGGGGTCATCGTCAGGTTTTTTACGACATCCTGTTAAATTAACCATTGATACGGTGAACAATAAACAAGCAATCCAATAAGATTTCATCTGCGTTATTTTTAGTTTATGAAAGTTAAACGAGTTAGCAGATTAAAACGCAACAGTTAGCGCCGATATTAAATCAGAACGCTAACTGCATGATGGTTTTTATTGCATTGGTTTCAACTTTGCTGTAAAATGCCTGAGTAAAGAAGCTTCCTCCGTAATCTGCAAACCTTTTATAGACTCCCTCCGTTGAAACACTTCAATCACTACTTCGGCTACATAGTCAATATGACTCTGGGTATACACTCTTCTTGGAATTGCCAAACGCACCAGCTCCATTGCTGCCGGAATGAGCTCACCTGCTTCATCATATTTGCCAAACATTAAAGAACCAATTTCTACTGACCGGATACCACCCGCCAGGTACAATTCGCAAACCAGTGCCTGACCGGGATATTGCGATACCGGTATATGGGGCAGAAAAGCTTTGCTATCAATGTAAATAGCATGCCCACCTGCAGGTCGCATTACCGGCACGCCGGCCGCATGTAGTTTATCACTCAAATATTCGATGCTGCGTATGCGATACTGCAGATAAGCTTCCTCCATTACTTCTTTTAATCCGATAGCGATAGCTTCCAGATCTCTCCCAGCCAACCCGCCGTAAGTGGGAAACCCTTCGGTAATAATCAGCAGATTCCTGCATTCCTGCGCTAACGCTTCATCATGCAATGCCAGGAAACCGCCGATATTGGCAAACGCATCTTTCTTGGCGCTCATAGTAGCTCCGTCCGCATAAGAGAACATTTCCCTGGCAATGTCTTCAATACTACTGTTTTGATACCCCTCTTCCCGTTGCTTAATGAAATACGCATTTTCGGCAAACCGGCAGGCATCAATATAAAAAGGGATACCATTAGCTGCGCAGATAGCTTTAACCGCTTTAATGTTTTGCATGCTCACCGGCTGTCCACCGCCAGAATTATTGGTGATGGTAAGTATGACTGCAGGTATATTGTCTTCCCCTTTTTCTTTAATAAATCCTTCTAAGGCTACGGTATCTAAATTACCTTTAAAAGGCGCCGGTATAGCAGGATGTTTCCCTTCTTCACATAAAAGATCCACTCCCGCAGCACCACTAAATTCAATATTAGCCCTGGTAGTGTCGAACAAGGTATTGCTTACAAAAAACTTTCCCTTTCCGCCCAGTATACTGAATAATATTTTTTCAGAAGCACGCCCCTGGTGCGTAGGTATTACCAACGGCATGCCCGTAATGGACTTTACCACGCTTTCAAAATGAAAAAAGCTACGACTACCGGCGTAGGATTCATCTCCCTGCATCATCCCGGCCCACTGAAGGCTGCTCATAGCACTGGTGCCGCTATCGGTAAGCAGGTCTATTAAAACATGTTCCGCATTAACTAAAAAAGGATTATAAAATGCTTTTTCCAGGATTGTTTTTCTTTCATTGGGAGTGGTTACAAATATGGGTTCTACCGATTTGATACGAAAAGGTTCTATAATTGTTTTCATGATTTTTTTTTATATAGATAAGAAGATATGCCCAAACCTCCCTCAGGAAGCTTGATGTATAGACAACAGGGCCCATGACTGCCTATCAGCCAGGGAATTAAAAAAATATAAAGGAAATAAAAACTTAAGAAGGGCGGCGGATAATATTATTCCATAAGCCATTGCATTTTATGGCAGCTAACAGATACCGGGATGTATATTCCGTTTTAACGAACATACAGCAAAAATAAGGAAATCAACAGGCAGACCACCCAACATTTTTTAAGCAATCACCAGACGCAGGTGAGCTTGGCCTTGTTAATACCGGATCAGCCTTTTTCTTTGCGCCCTGGCGTCAACGTGGTTAACCAGATAAGATACCGTCTCCAGTTTTACACAAGCTTTCAACCAAACAATGGCAGCTATTGACAGGGATGTTCAATTCACCTATTTTTGTCGGCCATGTCTAAAGCGAAAAAGAATATTGAAGAAACCCCCATGATGCAGCAGCATAAGGCTATTAAACAAAAATATCCTGATGCGGTGCTACTATTTCGCGTAGGCGATTTTTACGAAACTTTTGGCCAGGATGCAGTGATCGCTTCGCAGGTTTTAGGCATCACCCTAACCAAAAGAAATAACGGCGCAGCAGCTTCTTTAGACCTGGCGGGCTTTCCACATCATGCATTGGACACTTACCTGCATAAACTGGTGAAAGCCGGTTACCGGGTTGCTATCTGCGATCAGCTGGAAGATCCTAAACAAGCCAAAGGCCTGGTAAAAAGGGGCGTAACTGAAATGATCACGCCCGGCACTGCCATTAACGATAAGCTGCTCGAATATAAAAGCAATAACTTTTTGGCAGGCATACACTTTGTAGATGACAACCAGTTTGGCCTGGCATTTCTGGATCTGTCCACCGGTGAGTTTCTGATAGCAGAAGGCGACAGGGAATATGCTGATAAATTATTACAGAGCTTCTCCCCTTCGGAGGTGGTTTTTCAGCGGCATCAGCAAAAGAAGTTTAAAGAGTTCTTTGGTGGCAAAATGTACGTGTATACGCTGGATGAGTGGATCTTTGATGAGAACTATGCACAGGATACCTTACTCAAGCATTTCCAAATGCACTCTCTAAAAGGTTTTGGGATTGAAGATCAAAAAAACGGGTTAACGGCTGCCGGTGCTATTATTCATTACTTAAGAGATACTGAGCATCCGAACCTGCAGCATATTACGTCGTTGCAAAGCATTCAGCGCAATGATTTTTTATGGATGGATCGCTTTACTATTCGCAACCTGGAATTGATATACGGCAACAACGAAGGCGATCATACTTTATTAAAAGTGCTGGATAACACCGCATCGCCAATGGGCGCCCGTATGTTGAAAAGATGGCTTTTGTTCCCGCTGATTGATATGAACAAGATCAACGAGCGGCTGGAACTGGTGGAGACCCTGATCAAGGAGACGGACCTAAGAAATGAGCTGGTACAAGCCATCAAACTTTGCGGTGATATAGAAAGGCTGGTAGCCAAGATTCCTACTAAAAAAATTAATCCGCGTGAAGTGCTCCAGCTCGCTAAAGGATTACAACAAGTAGACATAGTAAAAGAACTTTGCACTGCGCATAGCAGTGATTACCTGCAACACATAGGCGCCGCTTTAAACCCCTGCCCGGAGATCGCTGAAAAGATCTTTACAGAAATCATGGAAAATCCTCCGGCAATTGCTGCCAAAGGCGGATTTATCAATAATGGTATCCAGGCCGAGCTGGATGAGCTACGCGAAATTTCGCAAAGCGGGAAAGCCTACCTGGCTAAAATGCAGGCTGCGGAAGCTGAAAACACAGGCATTACTTCTTTAAAGATCGGGTTTAATAATGTATTTGGCTATTACCTTGAGGTAACGAACAGTCATAAGAACAGGGTGCCTGAAAACTGGATCAGGAAACAAACCCTGGCCAATGCTGAAAGATATATTACCCCCGAACTAAAAGAATATGAAGAAAAAATAACCGGTGCCGAAGAAAAAATACTGGCGCTCGAACTGCGGTTATACGATGAATTGCTGAACGAATTATTTAAGTACATCCAACCTCTTCAAACCAATGGAAATTTATTAGCTGTAATAGATTGCCTGGGCTGTTTTGCGCATAATGCGATTCACTATCAATATCGCAAACCCGAGTTACATGAGGGCGATAACTGGTTGCTAAAAGAAGCGCGTCACCCGGTTATTGAACGCCGCCTGCCTGCAGGCGAAAGCTATATTCACAATGATACTGAACTGAATAAAACAGATCAGCAGATCATTATTCTTACCGGGCCTAACATGAGTGGTAAATCGGCCTTACTAAGACAAACCGCATTGATCACTTTAATGGCGCATATCGGTAGCTTTGTACCTGCTACGGAAGCTAAAATATCCCTGACCGATAAGATCTTTACACGCGTAGGCGCATCAGATAATTTAAGTGGTGGCGAAAGTACCTTTATGGTGGAAATGAATGAAACGGCAGCCATCATTAATAATATAACGCCGCGAAGCCTGATCCTGCTGGATGAAATTGGCCGTGGCACTTCTACTTATGATGGCATTTCTATTGCCTGGAGCATTGTAGAGCACCTGCATCAATCGCCCCATCAACCTAAAACATTATTTGCTACGCACTACCATGAACTGAATGAGCTGGAGGAGAAATTTTCCCGTATCAAAAACTACCATATTACCAATAAAGAAGTAGGCAATAAGATCATCTTCCTTCGAAAACTGGCAAGAGGCGGCAGCACACATAGCTTCGGTATCCACGTAGCCAAAATGGCGGGCATGCCTGCTTCCTTAATACAAAGGGCTAATGAAATTTTAACGCAGCTGGAAAGCCAGCATGTAGAAGAAGGACAGCCTGGAGGCCAGGAAGAAAGACGGTCAGATAATCCGAAAGCAGTCCATACAGATCTTTCTGAAAAGGTAAAACACCTGAATGACCCCAGGTTCCAGCTATCTATTTTTGACGCGCATAGCCAGACTTTTGACGAGATCCGCCAGCTATTAACCGATATAGATATTAACAGGCTGACACCGGTTGAAGCTTTGTTGAAATTACAGGAGATTAAAGGGAAGTTGCATTAAAAATTTAAAGTTTAAAGTTTAAGGTATTAACGTTAATTTCCCAACCTTAAGCTTTAAACCTTGAACCTGCATTATTCCAGCCAGATCATAGGTGTAAAAGCGCCGTTGGCGGCTATATCCCAGGCTTCAATGCGCACCCATTTTCTGCCAGTAAGGTCTATTGGCCACGAGAATTGTTGTTTACCAAAAGCCTTGGTATCGCTGAGGTTAATGCGTTCGCGGTATACTTTGTCTCCATCGCCCGAAACAATCTCCGCAAAATTCATGGGGAAATTCCATTTCAGTGCGGCCTGGATATTTACCTTTTTTGAACCCGTCAACTTCAATACATCCCCCGATTCTTTTCCATTGATTGTAAAATCAGGTATCAGTACTTCACCCGTTGAAACGAAGAACTTGCCGTTGCGCATAGCATCCAGCACCGGCTGCCAGCCCTGCTCATAAGCCGGTATTTTATCCAGCTTTAAATAGATCAGGTTTAAGTGCGCATACATTTCATTTTGATGTGTAATGGTAAAAATATCCGACTCCGCTATTGCATGTTTTCGATGCCCCCAGTTGGCCATATCATCCACCAGCTTCAATACCCTTTCACTCAGCTTGGGCCATGAAAGGTCCGCCGGTATAGACTTCCAGGCGGCACCCAGGTAGGTATCTGATCTAAAAAAAGCTTCATCTTTGTATTTATCAGGATAACCAGTGGAGCCTTTGGTACGGGCATGCGCCACCCAGGCTAGGCCTTTTTCTTTTTCAAGCAGCTTCAGCATTTCTTCTTTATTCCCTACGCGGTATACGGTCCCGTATTTAGGGTCCTGCGTTTGAAAAGGCGCCTGGTCTTTTCTCGACATGATCCAGTAAACGGGTTTTGGAAAAAACGCCAGCCAGTGTCCGCCATAAAAATTATTCGCCTCTTCTCCGGGTAATAACAGAAAACTGCTGTCGGACAAACGTTTTGTTTGATCAAACAGCGCTTTCATTTCTACCAGGCGTATCGAATCAGGCCCGGTAGGATGCCCTACCCCATGAAATTCGGCCAGCTTTACAATATCCAATCCATGCTTCTTCAACACATCTACAAACTCTGGTTTCTCTGGTACCGGTTTGCCGCTCATTGCCTGTTGCACAATAAATTCATTGTGGAAATGCGTAGCCATTCTTTTGTGCCTGGCCAATTGTGGAAACACATCATTATTGGTAAACTGCTTTACCAGCTCTAAGGTAGCTTTTGCATTTTTGCGGCTTGCCAGGCAAAAGAAATTCAATCGCTGCTGTGTTTGCGGAGGAGCATTAAACCAGGGAACAAATCTTCTGTCACCTATCGGCTCTTGCCTGATACCAATTCCAAAATCGGGAACCAGGTCAAGATAGTTTTTCCCATACCAGCTAAATTTTAAATTGAAGGCTTCGTCAAGCGGATAGAAATATTGATGCGGCGCCGGAAAAACAGCCAGGCTTCCAGTTGCAGTTTCTCCTATTACTGTGCGATACTTCACTTCTATATCAGTTGATGGTGTGCCGGCAGCCGGCTCCATCTTGAGCATCGTATTTTTTACGTCGGACCAGGCAACATTCTTCCAAAGTTCTTTTTTATTCACCAGGCCTGCATCATACAAAATTGCAGTAGAATCTTTATCAGTAGCTATTACTGCTGCTATATTGAACAACGGGCTTCCATTATAAAAAGTAAGTTCAAGGTGACCGGTGAAATCACCCGACCTCATACTGTTGATCCTGATCACCGTTGATGAACCGACGGTGTGAACGCTTGCATTGCTTTTGTTGAGTTCAATCAGCTCAGTTGTATAAGGCCGGTTGGGTACTTTATCAAAGAACACGTCCCAGCCGCCGCTAGAGGGGCTCAACGTTCTTTTACCCTGCCGTAATACAAAAACAGGATCCAATCCTTTTACTATTTCTGCAGTTATACCCCTGGTTTCTTCTGTTATACTATTCAATAAAGGTTGGCCCTGTTGCAAATCGAGCACTACCTTGGAAAAAACAGCTGCTCCACTAGGCCATTTTATCGTAATAAGTTTGTTATGAGCGCTTACCACCGCGCCATTGCTCTTAATTGCTTTCAGGTCAATAATAGGCTGTGCGCTAACATATAGACTGACAATCAACGATAATAAAACTGATATTTTTTTCATATGCATAAACTTTGACAACGCAATCAGGCGAAAGATAATAAAAAGTCTGCAAAATCAATTTTGCAAATCTGCTATATATGCTTCAATCGGTAATCTTTCGTTTCTTTGCCGCACCATGAAAATTCATAAAAAGATACTATGGATCAGTGGCCTTCTATTCAGTTCTTACGCAGATGCGCAGGAAATGGCAGCGGACACTTCCCGGAAAGAAAAAACAACCGTGGCCTTTAACGAAAAGGGGCTGCAATTTAGAAAAGGAGACGACTTCCTGATGACCTTTCGTTTTCGCGCCCAATTGCGTGCGGGCTATTTAAGCCGGCTGGATGATGAAGAGGGCGAAGGCTTTGAAGCCCAGGTAAGGCGGATGCGTCTTCGCTTTGAAGGTTTCCTGATTTCACCGAAATTAGAATATAAATTACAGTTAGGCTTTGCCAACCGGGACATGGACCTGGAAAGTGGCGCACCGCAGATTGTACGCGACGCTGTTTTCTATTATAAGCCGGGCAAAGCCTGGTCTTTTGGTTTCGGGCAAACCAAATTACCGGGTAACAGGGAGCGGGTAAACTCTTCAGGCGAATTGCAGATGCCCGATCGATCCATTGCTAATAACCGCTTTACAGTAGACCGGGATTTCGGTTTATTTATCGATAAGGATTTTGAAGTTGAAAAGCAGGTCATCCAATTAAGAACAGCTATTTCATCGGGCGACGGACGCGGACAGCTAGCTACCGTGCACGGACTGGCTTATACCGGTCGGGTTGAATACATGCCTTTCGGGTATTTTAAAAATAAGGGGGATTACTTTGAAGGTGACCTCGATTTTGAAGAAACGCCAAAAGTATCTTTAGGATTTACGTACACCAAAAACTTCAAAACCAACAGGACCGGCGGCCAGCTGGGTAAACCGATGTTTAGTGCTTACAATGAAGACGAAGAACTATTGGCCAATATACGCACCATTATGGCCGATGCCGTGTTAAAATACCAGGGTTGGGCGTTTTTAGGAGAATACTATGATCGTAAAGTGGATGATTTTTCTGTTAACGACTTTAGTAGCCGCCCTGACGACCAGGTCACTTTTCTAAAGATGCCGGCGGGTGTAGCCGTGAACCTGCAGGCGAGCAAGCTGTTTACTAAGAAAGATGAAATCACGATACGCTATACTACTATCAGTCCGCATAAAGCGCTTAAAGACTACCAGTACAAGCTGAATACCAAGGCTATAGGATATTCTCACTATTTTAACAAGCATAAATTTAAAATACAGGGATACATTGGCCTGGATGACCGGCAGGGCGAGTCGGAGGAGCTGGACGACGCTTTTGAAAACCGGCTCAATGCTATGGTGCAGGTGGAGATAGGTATTTAATATGCTTTTTTCTGTTATTCAAACTTTTGTACGAAATAACTGTTTTCTACATCATGAAATTAGACATTCTGGCTATCGGGGTTCACCCGGATGACGTTGAATTAGGCTGTGCAGGTACTTTATTAAAAGAGATACAGCGTGGCAAAAAAGCAGGTATCATCGATCTTACGCAGGGAGAACTAGGTACCCGTGGAACAATTGAAACCCGCTACGCTGAGGCGGCCGAAGCGGCAAAAGTACTGGGCGTTTCAGTTAGAGAAAACCTGAAAATGCGCGATGGGTTCTTCAAAAATGACGAAGATCATCAAATGCTATTGATTAAAGCCATCAGGAAATATCGCCCTGAAGTTATACTGGGTAATGTTTTAACCGATCGGCATCCGGATCATGGCAGAGCAGGGAATCTCATCAGCGATGCATGCTTCCTATCTGGCCTCGCCAAAATAGAAACCTTTGATGATGAAGGAAATGCGCAGGACAAGTGGCGTCCCCGTTATTTTTTACAATATATGCAGGACTGGTACCACGAACCCGATCTTTTAATTGATGTAAGCGAAGTGGTTGAGACTAAAATGAAGTCAATAGATGCCTATATTACTCAGTTTCATACCCCTGCAAGTGAAGCCGATGGGCCTCAAACTTATATATCCACCCCGGATTTTAAAGAAAGTCTTTTAGCGAGAATGCGGATGATGGGTAAACGTATCGGTGTTAAATACGCAGAAGCCTATATTACTCAAAAACATATAGGATTGAGCAACCTGGAAGGGCTGATTTTACAGGAAACCTGATTGTCGTCAGTTTTGCATTTTTTTACCTTATTGGCGGCGCAAAATTAATTACCTTTGCAATCTTAACAATTAAGAAATTTTTATTGAATGTCAGTACCAAAGTTTGCTACGCCACCGCCTCCCTCCTTTCATACGGTTTTAAAAACGCGTATCAACGACTATTTTAAGCAACAGGGAAAGCCAAGCACCGGTAATTTCAGGCTTTATTCAAAGGCTATGTTTTTGGTAGTTGGCTTTCTGGCTCTTTACGTACATGTAGTTTTCTTTACCCCTTCGGCTGGATGGGCTATTTTTGAATGTTTGCTTTTAAGCCTTTTTACCTCAGCTATTGGCTTTAATATTATGCATGATGGCGCTCACGGTAGCTTTAGCAGCAAACCCTGGGTAAATACAGTTGCAGCTTCTTCTCTTAATTTCCTGGGAGCCAACACTTTTATGTGGAAAATGAAGCACAATGTTATTCACCATGCCTATACGAATATCGATGGCATTGATGACGACCTGGATGCGAAACCATTTTTGAGATTATGCGAAACTCAAAAACATTATAAAGTCCACAAATACCAGCATCTATATTTTTGGGCAGCATACTCGTTACTTTACCTGTTTTGGATTTTTGTTTCTGACTATAAAAAATATTTCAGGAAAAAAGTGGGTGATATTCCTTTGAAGAAAATGACAACTAATGATCATCTTACTTTCTGGGGCTTTAAACTACTGCATATCTGCCTGTTTGTTGTAATTCCTATTGCGATGGTAGGCGTAGGTACCTGGGCTATCGGATTTGTAAGCTATGCTTTATTTGCCGGCTTTGTTTTGAGCATCGTATTTCAGCTGGCACACACAGTAGAGCATACGCATTTCCCCGTTCCTAACGCGGAAACGAATAAAATTGATGACGAATGGGCAATACACCAGCTTAAAACTACCGCTAATTTTGCCACTAAAAACAGGTTAGCATGCTGGTTTATGGGTGGATTAAATTTCCAGGTGGAGCACCATTTATTCCCTAAGATTTCTCATATACATTACCCAAGGATCAATAAGATCATTACGGCTACCTGTAAAGAATTTGATGTACAATACATTGAATACAAAAAAGTAAAAGATGCTGTAATTTCTCACGTTTCTTACCTCAAACAATTGAGTTATCCTACTTTGGCACACTAAAATAGATCATATTTACAAAAAAGCCTGTGGTTTAGACCACAGGCTTTTTTGTATCCAACCCTACCCTTGCGGGCTTTACCTCCTTTAACCGGGTTAATTTAAATCAATAAAAAATATAAACAAGGGTTTAACATCACTTAAATTTATCACCAGTAGTTGACTTATTTTAAGGCACTTGTTTACTAAAACAGGGTTTGGATATCGTGTTTTAGCCCCCATCTTATTAAAAAAATTCTTCTGTCAAAGTAGTTATTTGACAACCAACTAGGTTAACTTTGCATTCACAAGCCCTTATTAAGCCCTCAAAATACACAGCCCTGAATTTGCCTGTTACTTTTTGAAATACCGGTTTGTAATAATTAATTAGGTAGTCAATAACAAGTTAGAATTATAGCTTTTTAAGTTTTAATGCTGATGGTTAAGCTTCTGCATGTAATCGTATGTGTGCTGTTCGTTTTGCCAGCTGCGTCTCAGCACGTGGAGGCTAAAGCAGATATGCAGGTTCTGATACGTGACTTTTTCCAGGTAAGTAACCTGGCGAGCCAGGGACAAATTATTTCGCTGGAATTGAATAATGAGCAAGATATAGAAACTGGTATCAATAAGGAAATCAGGTCCAACCTGATGGTTACGTCCACAGTTGATTATAATCTTTTTGCCCGGGCAGCTTTCCCGGTATTTTATAACCAACAGAACAGAAAGAGTTTTCCTTCGTCTGTTTTAAAACTGGAAATCATTAACACTGACCTTACTTTAAATGGAGCCACCATAGAAAAAGTCCTTAATTTAAGCACCCTCAATCAGCCCCTTATTTCGGAGGGCAAGCCCTTGTTCAAAAGCGCTATTGATATCCGCTACAGCATTCCGGCTGAGCATACCAGGGAGTACCTGGTAAAAGCAGGATCAGGAGTTTACTCCAACACGATCATTTATACAATAAGTCCTCAATAATTTAAACAACCAAAAGCAATACAATGAAAAAATGTATCCTTTTATCAGCACTGGCCCTATCTGGTGTTTTTATCTCGGGTTCTGCATTTTCGCAGGCCACCTCATCGACCAATGTTAAAATCGTTCTTTCAGATTTTATTACAACTGAAAACGGCGCTGGAACCACGGCAGGACAAACACCCGGCGCGGGCGCCGAAGTTTTATTTGAATACCCCGATGCAGCATCTTACACGGCTCTTAAAACAGTTAACCAGCCCGGTCACCTAAAGGTTACCGCTACAAAAACCTTCCAGGTTACAGTAAAAGCAATGGGAACCAGTTTTGTTCATTCCACTACTCCCGCCAACTTAATACCCGTTAGTGTGGTAGACATTGTACCCACAGCGCCCGGAAGCGGAACTGCTACTACGGTAACACTGAGCGATGCAGAACAGATTATTTTAAGCGGTGTTGATCCCGGTATTAAAACCATCAATGTAAATTACCAGATCCCGGCTGCTAAAGCCCAGGCCAGCATTCTTGGAAAACCATCCGGAACTTATCAGCAGGTAGTCGTTTATACGTTCTCTCAGCCCTAAGATCTGTTATTAGCCCTTTTTCACCAGGCAAAATTAAGCCCTAATAATATGCCTAAATATTTATGTTCATCAGCAGTAATCATCCTGCTGATGCTTAGTCTGCAATCGATCACGCATGGCCAGGGAATAACCGTGTCTCCCACCCGGTTATTTTTCTCAGGCGAGCCTGGTTCCGTACAAAAGCAATCCATTGTGATAACGAACGCTGGTAAAGAACCCGTTGCGTTCAACGTATCTATGAACGACTGGTACCGGGACTCGATCGGGCAAAAAGTATACCTCTCCCCTAACAGCACCAGCAGCAGCAATGCAGGCTGGATAAAGACATCGGCCAATGTGATCAATGTTCCTCCCGGCGGTTCGCAGGAGTTGATAGCCACTATGCAGGTGCCTCAAAATCTCCATAACGATTCTATTAGTAATTCGATGCTGATGCTTACCCAGATCGCCAGGCAGGAAGACCGGTACGTTAAACAGAATAATGTAGGCATCAAAGTACTTTTTGAATTTGCGCTGCACGTTTACTTTACACCGCCGGCTAATAAAACTGAAAGCCTTGATTTTGTAGCAATAGATACTTTGTCATCAGCTAGTACCGGTAAAAAAATTGCCGTTAAGGTAAAAAACACGGGTAATATTATCAGTGATGCCATAGTGGAATTTGAATTTATTCACAAAACAACAGGCCAGGAAAGCAAGCTCACCCCTGTAGCGATATCCATGATGCCTGGCGCCAGCCAGATCATTTACTTCGATGTACCCGGAGATTTGAAAGGCGCTTTCAAAGGTGTTTCGATTTTGCGGATAGGTGACGCATCTAATGTAAAAGTGGGAGAGAAAAGCCTGGTATTTTAAACATGATGGTTTATCGGAATCGTGTCCTCCTCGTTTTTCTTTTACTACTGTGCAAGTCTTCCCCGGTTGATGGCCAGGCCGTATTGAGTCTCACAGAAAGCCATGTGATCAATCATAATGAATATAATGCCAATGTAGCAACAGGTCAATTAGCGGTTCCGGCTCTTTCCGGATTACTATATGCAGCCTGGTACAGTACCACAGCGCTTGAGCCGGTACAAATGGGAAGTGGCGGCACCCTACTGTTTACTAACGGAAGCCGCAACTTTTCGATTGGCAATATCTATTACCAGCTGGTAAGTATGGGGGGAGCAACACCTGGTTCTACGGGACTTCCGGGCACGCTCGCAACGGAGGCGCCTATCTCTAGCACGCCGCAAACTATTTTTACTCCAACCTCGGCCACCGCTGCTGCAACTTACGGACCGATCATGATGAAATACCGTATACCCGCCGCTACCTTAGCGGCAAGCGGCTTTATTGCGGGTACTTACGCAGGAGTATCCCTTACCCACAACCAGCCTAACAGAGGTATCCTTGGATTGATCGGATATCGATATATAACGCCTGAGCCTATTCCTTTAAGCATAAGCGTACAGGCTATCAATAAATGGGTCACTACTACAACTTCATTTTCGAGAAGCTATACCAATGTCAGTTCATTTACAGCTCCCGCAGATCTTGATTTCAGTCTGACTAATTTTACCGTTGGCCATACTGAACCTGCGTTTATAGATATAAAAGCGCAGGGTCCGATTACCTTTACACCCAACGGAGGAGGAGCTACGACCCCGGTACCCGTTAATATTGTGCAGGCCCAGGGCTCAGGACTGACTACAACCGCCCTATCCACTACTTATGCAGCGCTTAACACCACAGGTTTCAACGTACCAACAGGCAATATCACCACTATTCCTTTAACGCTTAGAATAAGCGCAGCTAATGTGGTTCAATATTTCTTTAAACCAGGAACTTATACATTTAATGTGGACCTGCGAACACGTAACGCAGGCAGTACTGTTTCTGATGTAAAAACCATTTCTTTCAGTATTACAACTAACGTACTGAGCAGTATTGCCGTACAGGGCACACCCGATGTTAATTTCAGCTATGGTACCCTGGCTGACTACCAGACGACGAAAAGCATTAACATGCCGAATCACCTGCTGATTACCAATAATAGAAATTACGAGGTTTATGTAAAAAGTGGCACGGCTAATTTCACCAGAAATAGTATCGCTACAACAATCCCCGCTTCCATTGTGCAAATCGAAAACGGGACCGGAGAAACTACCGTAGTCACCAGAACTCTTTCGACCACACCGCAATCGATCATTACCAATGCAGGTTTCATCATTAACCGGCCACTCTCATTAAAGTATACGATCCCGGCTTCGCAAACCCTGCAATTCCTGGGTAAGCAAACCGGAACAACGCCCTATATCCTTAATGTTATTTACAGCTTTACCAGCTTGTAGCATGCATTTATGACCTTTTTAAAACGCATAGTATTTTGTTTATTTCCCCTGTTGACCCTGGCAAAGGCAAGAGGACAAAACACCTATGGTACCACTACCCGTTTTGTAACGGATAGTGTTGTTATAGAAGCGGGGCAAACTTTCTCGAATGATCTGCTACTAAAGAATACGGGCAACAACACCTTTATAATTGATAGCATAAGGCCTGCAGTGGCCTATCCGGGAATTTTATTTACGCCTGAATTTTCAGGGCCGCTCCGCCAGAATGAACAACAAGTACTAAAGGTGAAAATGATTGCTGACGATGCACTGATGCGTTCCGCTATTCGCCAGTTCGAGTACCATATCTACTATTCGGAAAATGGCAGGAGAAAAATCAGTAAGGCGCATTTCAGCATTACGCGCCCAACAGCCGACTACCTGGCAATGGGTACTTCTTCAGGTGAAGCTTACTTCAACCCCCTGGTCTATGAAAATGTGATCAACTTTTTCGTAGAAAATCCGGGTTATGAACCGAGGAATTTTATACTAAAATATCAGCTCCAGCCTGACGAATACCTATCTATCGCAACTGCGCAAGAAACAGTTTCACTGGCCCCAAAAGAGCGAAAACTGATCCTGATACGATTAGTGAATAAAAAAAGAAACGCTTATTATCCAGATTATAGCCTTTCCGTAATGGCCTGCGAACCCGGCAGTGCAAAGGTTATATCCAGTACAGTTATACCGGTTCGCACTTTAGCTGAAAAAAGAAACATGAGCTACAATCCCGCCGGTAATATGTATAAAAATTACATGGAGCTGCAGTTTAACCGTTCTAACCAAAGCAATGAGTTTATACAATTCCGGTCGAACTTCGAACGCAAACTAGGATCAGCGAACCTCATAGAGTTCAATACTACTGCCGATTATTTTACGAACTACAATTTCCTGAACCTTTACGATACCTGGTTTAGTTTTCAAACGTCGAAAACATTTTCCCGCGTGGGCAATATTAATGCACAAGGTTATGATATGAATATAGCAGGCAGAGGCGCTTTATTTCAGTATAAACCAACATCCAAAACTCAGCTGGAAGTATTAGGTACGCAAAATAGCTTTTTATTATACAATTCATCAACACAGCTGGCTGACCCCGGCTATAGCATCGGAACGAAAATTGATCATCGAATTAATGATACCAAAATACTGAATGCATCCTATGTTTTTAACCAGAATAATTTTACCGGCGTACAGTCTCACCTCGCAACCCTCAGTGTACCTGTAATAAATGATTCCGTGCACACTTTAGTGCTTGAAGGAGGGGCCAGTAGCAGCGAAGGAATACACCAGCGTAAGAAATATCCCGGAGGCGCAATAGGCTTATCTTATAGCATGGCCCGTAAACAGTTTTCCCTTGTATCCAATAATTATTTCAGCAGCCCCTATTATGCAGGCTTACGAAAAGGAGCGCTTAACCTATATGAGTTGCTACGATATCAATTTGCTAACCGCGGCCATATCTTTTTCCTTTACAGCGGATCTGTAACCAACCCTCACTTTATAGTAGATGACTCTTCCTCTTTTCTTTTATACCAGGTTAACAACAACTTTATTACGCATCAGCTGGAAACGGGTTACGGCAAAACGATCAATGGGTATACATTTACGCTGGCCCCCAATTATAATTATCAACTGTATTCCTTACCCGGCACTATAGAGTATGAAGCGTACCGGGCAAAACTGAACATTGCGACACTTTACAGTAAACATGCCCTGAACTTCACCCTAGACTATGGGATTGGAAGAATCATTGATACGGAAAAAAGTTTTCAGTCTACCCGGCTATTACTGAACTACAGAATAGGTTCGTTTTACATTGATGGGATGGCCAGTATCAATCCATCCAGCGTTTATGATGTTACGATGGCGCAAAACAATGATCGTTTTAGAAATTACTCTGTAACTACAGGCTATAACCTCAACTTACCGGCCAGCAAGCTATCGGGTAATGCTTATATTGGCTACAACTATATCAATACTTATCAAAGCAGGAATTACTTTAGCGCTGCATTATTATCTTACAAAATAGGCAATGACTGGTATGCGACCGGCAATATTACTTATTCGAGCTTTACCAATAACAAGAGCAGCTCCGGGTTCAATAATTTTCAATTTAGCTTTGGACTAAAGAAAGCTTTCACGCAATGGTCTTCTGCAACAGGCAATGAAAACAATATTACCCTGGAGGTATTTGAAGACCAGGATCAAAACGGCAAAAGAAATGGGAATGAGCCATTGCTTCCCGGAACGATTGTACAGCTGAATAGAACCACTGTTGCAATAACTGATGCAAAAGGCAGAGTTAAATTAGCCCAGGTACCTGAAGGCCATTACTATATTACGGCTCAGAGGAATGATCAGCGTTTAGATATTCTTACGGGAGACAGCCTCTACATTAATAAAAACAAAACTTTCGCTATACCGGTTATTAAAACCTATGTAAAAAAGGGAAGCCTTCAGGAGATAAAAGCGGCGTATGATACACAGGTACAAGATGCATCGGGGATTATGATATATGCGCAACATACCCAAACCGGGAAAACCTATAATACGGTAACCAGCTTTGAAGGTGATTTCCAGCTTAAGTTACCGGCGGGCCATTATCTTATTTATATTCGTAACGACCGCTATGAGATCACCAATAATAACCAGGAAATTACGGTAGGCGAACTCAACCATACTGCTCAACTCATTTTTCGTTATAAGAACAAGGATATCAGGATCAACGTGAAGCAGTTCTAGGCCTCTTTTAAGGAACTGAGTTAAAGCGGCATTTTCCATAACTGCGCTGATACATTAGCTTGCCGCGTGAGTTCCAGCACTTTTCAACACCACAGGGATTTGTTTCACATTCATCACAGGCAGCCCAACGGAAATATTCTTTATTCAGCTTCCCTTTCTTGTATATTCTGTAACATGCTATGTAAGGTGTAAAATCGCAGGTATTTTCTTTTCCTGCTGCATATCGCATAATTTTAACCTCTTTCAATTGGCCTTGTTGATCATATTGGCGATGCTCCAGGTCCTTCCAGCATCCATTGATCATTTGCTGCCGGCTTGTTGAAAGCAGACTACTATCTGGTCCATATTCGTTGATCATCCTTATAGTATCTGACCGGTTGAAGGTCGCAAAAATATCATCTTCGCTCGCGAACGCTATAGTACCTGACAGTACTACCAATAATATAGAGACAATAGCTCTCAAGTATGTAACTATTAATAATGTCCTCTGATAGATTTTTTTATCTGCTCATCATATAACACTCTAAGCTGCTGGTGTGTTGCGGTACTTAATGGAGGCAGCGCCGATGCATTTACATTTCCTACTACCTGTGAAATTTTAGAAGCTCCGGGTATCACCGTAGTAACTTCGGGATGGTCTAAAATCCATCGCAACGCCCACTGGGCCATCCTGTCATCGGGCAATAGCGCTCCCATTTGTCTGGCGAAGTCTACTCCCTTATTAAACTCAATACCTGAAAAGGTTTCTCCTGCGTTAAACGACTGTCCGTTAGCATTATAATGGCGATGATCCTTCTCAGCAAATGTTGTTTGTTCTGTAAACTTACCTGTTAACAAACCACTGGCTAAAGGAACTCTTACAATAATGGCTACATTTTTTTCCCTCGCTTTTACAAAAACTTCTTCAGCTATATGTTGGCGAAAAAGATTGAAAATAATTTGTAACGAGGCCAGTCCTTCCTGTTCGAGGCAAATCAACGCTTCTTCAGCTGTTTCCACGCTGGCACCCCAATATTGTATTAACCCTTCGTCTTTAAATTTCCTGAAATGATCAAATACTTTTCCCATCCGCATTTCTTCAGTAGGAATACAATGCAGCTGCTCTAAAAAAAGAGAACCGACACCCAGCTTCTCAAGTGAGCTTTCAATGTGTTGCTTCATGAAATCGTAGCTGAAATTTTGAGGCCAGCCATTCGGAGCATCATGCCTTCGGCCTAACTTGGTTGCTACAAAAACAGGTGTATCTATGGTTTTTAAAAATCGTCCTATCAGCGATTCGCTGATACCCATTCCGTATACATCGGCCGTATCGATAAAACTGCCGCCGGCATCCGTATAGGTTCTAAGTATTGAAAAGGCCTCCTCTTCATTTACTACGCCCCAATCTGCGCTTCCCAGCTGCCAGGTACCCAATCCAATCTCTGATATACTTTGTTCTTTAAAGTCTCTGTAATTCATGGGATCAAATTTAGGCAATCCATGATGGAGTATATAAAAGAGTTTTTGCTAGGTACAGAGGACCACAAACATGTTCTCAGCAAGTTCAGACTATGCACCACAAAGCCGGCAATATCGGAACTTTGCTCAGCTCATCAGTTTGCTAAAAGTCACCTGGAATAGATATTTTTTTCCAGCGCGTAAAGTACCAGCCCAGCTACATTCTTAGAACCGGTTTTCCGAAGAATATTACGACGATGATTATTGATGGTTAGTGGCGAAACATAAAGCTGTTGAGCGATCTCTTCGGTGGAGTACTCCTTACATATCATAATCAACACTTCCTTTTCCCGTGCCGTTAATGCTTCCTCCGCATTACCCGGTCGCCGGCTGAGCAGTATTTCAAAAAGCTGCTGGCGGACTTCATTACAGTAGTATTCTTTACCTAGCTGAATCTGCCCCAATGCGGTTCTCAGTTCCTGCATAGAACAGCTTTTGAGCAGGTAGCCATTGATGCCCGCATCATACATATTTACAATATCGTAAGGACGCGCTGAAATAGACAGAGCTACTATAGGTACCTGTTTTTTTTGTTGCCGGATGGCCCTTACAGTGTCCTGCCCGTTCAACCCGGGCATATCGATATCCATAAGTATCAGGTCGGGCTGAACCTGGTCGAGCAGCTCCAGGATTTGAAGTCCGTTGCAGGCTTCTGTTACACTCTCTACTTCAACCAGCTGCTGTAAGAGGATCGTTAATCCCTGGCGAAAAAGAGCATGGTCATCAGCTATAAATATCTTCATGATTGGGTTGCGTTACTTTCAGGACTTTCACCAGTTATTGTTACAGGGCTTTCAAATTGCTGAATCGGAACCTGCACTGTTATATGGAGTGCTGGCGTAACGGGTTGTTTCTTTTTATCGCCCCAGGATATTTTTCCCTGCAAACTTTGTACGCGGCTGGCAATATTCCGGGTGCCCAGCCCCTTACCTAACATTAGCAGGTTTAGCCCAATGCCGTTATCAGTGTACACGATCGTTAAATAATCCAGGTTACTTCGTATATCGATGCCAGCTTTGCTTGCCTGTGCATGCCTGAGCGTGTTCTGTAGCAGCTCCTGCAAAATACGGAAAAGGGTAATGGCCGGGCTTCCCTGTGGGTCTGACTCGCTATTCCAATTCAAAGCCACTTCTAACTGCCGGGAGGTATTTATGCTACTAATGTATTTATCCAGAATATACCTGAGGCTTTTTTGATTGTCAATAAAGGGACTCAGTTCATGGGATATATTCCGGCTGAGGCTAACCGCCGTGGATAGTTGCTGGTGCAGATGCGGAGCCAGCTTGTGTAAGTTTGAGACGGTGGGTTCTTCGCGCAAGTAGTCGAGTTGCAGTTGAGCGATGGATAAGAGGGGCCCCAGGTTATCATGAATTTCGCGCGCAATCAGGTTTCTTTCCTTCTCTTCAGCAAGCAGTACTGCTTTCATTTGTTCGGCATCTTTGGCCCTGAGTTTTCTTAACAGGTAGGTAAAACCTGCTACCGCAAATAGCAAAAGCAGGACCAGCACGAATGAGGCCATTAGAATATGTACATAAAGATCATCGGGCATTTGCTGCAATTTTATATTTAGCCAGATACCAGGCTATGGCCATGTAATAAGTTCCATAAATAAAAAGATAAAAATACAACTCGTTAACCTGTAAAATTTCTGCTATCGTTTCTCCAAAAAGAAAACTATTACTCATCTGCCCATATACATTGTAGCATACGCAAATCAATGCTAGTCCCCAATAAGACCGATGTTTATTGCTCTGCGTAGCATAATACATGTTAATACCTCCAAAAAGCATGGAGGCTATGGACACCACGGCAAAGTTACCCGCATATACAGACTGCGGCATAACCGTATCAGGACGCCAATAAGCATTGTCTGCGTAAATGTATAAAGACAGGGAAAGCATGAGCACTCCATATGCAATCATCAAGCGGTTCAGGCGGGTAAAATAACAAAAACAGGCGACCAGCGTCAATTGTGTTAGCAATATATTGATAGCATACAGATAATGGTTGTAAAAATTATTACGGGCCATGATAACCCCTACAGTTTCGGTTACAAAATTAATAGCCAGATAGCTGGTTAAAAACAACATTCCATAATAATGATCCCAGGCCTCGGGGTTTTCTTTCCGGGGAATTGCAGGATAAAAGCCTCTTGTGCGAACTATAGCCACAACGGTTGCAACAAGAATGCTCACTATATAAGGGATTAGAAGGGTAAATAACATCGATGCAAACTTCTGATTATTTTTCGGCATTCAAAATGATGAGTTCTAAGCATTTTTATTGCGTGCGGGGTAAGGTAGTTTTACTGCCTAAAAACAGCCCTCACAATGAAGAAACAGCTTTTAATTTTATTTACCTTAATCTCTTTCAACACGTTTTCACAAACTCCCTTCTGGTCGGATACATTTGAAGATGCAGGCGCACCAAGCATCGGATCCAGAACACCATCCGTGCAGAATTTCTTTCCTGCAACGGCACCCTATACCCGATATTTTGCAAGGGTAGCGCCAAATAATATTGCACTTCAAAGCGGCACTTACAGTAATTTTCAGGGAGCTAAAATATGGGCTGCCGAAGACATTGATGGAGCGCTTAATGGCTCCAATTTCGGGCAGCTGCCTAATCAAACTATTACCTGGAGTAACATTAATATAATAGGCAGAACCGGAATTAGCTTCAGAGGACTTTTTGCCTGCAATAACGGTCCCAGCACATGGGAGAATGGGAATACAGGAGTTGGACTTCCCTCAGACTACATGATCGTCTCCTACCGGATCAACGGAGGTGCCTGGACTGACGTGGTTCGTGTTTTTGCTACCGATGGCGGACAGATGACCCGTGAAACTACCGGTGATGAGGTCGGTGACGGAACGCCTTTTGTTTCTTACGCTTTTACAGAACTCAGCGGGTATATCCCGGGTACCGGTACAACACTTGACATTCGTTTTTCGGGTCATTCCAACGGCACGGGTACCGAGGAATTTGCTATTGATAATTTCAGGCTTTTTGAAGGCACCAGCCTGCCGGTAACTTTTGGCACCATAGCACCGGTAATCAAAAACGAAACCCTTACCGTAAACTGGCAAACACTCACCGAGACCAATAATGATCATTTTATCATTGAAGCATCAACGGATGGTAAAGTTTTCAAGGAGATAGGAACTTTGGCATCCAACACGCCAGATGGCAGCTCAGATAAATCTATTCAATACACATTTACGCTGCAAAATACGGGAACAGGTCTGGCCTCTGTGGCAGTCGTTGGTTTATTGGCGGGTTTATTGTTCTTTACCAAAAGAAACAGGAAATGGATGATGCTTGCTGCCTGTAGTCTGACTGTATTTATTTCCTGCAGTAAGAGTATTACAGATAATGAAGATCATCCTTTGTTTATTCGCATAGGACAGGTAGATAAGGATGGCAGCAGCACCTACTCAAAAGTTGTTGCCGCGGTTAAGGAGTAATTAGAAGATAGGCATAAGTGAAGGACCATGGACCTCACTCAGATTATTTAACGGCAACAGCCCGGAAATTCCGGGCTGTTTCATTCTCAGGATATAGAAAACCGATCAAAGACTTCCCAAGCGATGTTATTAGACTTAAAGTAATTTTCACCCTGTAATTTTCAATACAACAGCAAACGGGAATAACGGCGCTTTATCAGGAAAAGAAATTTTTAGTCCATCATCATGCTGTTCAAATATTAAAGAGTCTTTGGTTTCCAGCCATTCAACCTGTTTGATTTCTTTTTTATAATACGGATTATTTTTTCTCAGGCTTTTTATTAAAACATTATTACCTGCTTCAGGCCATGCCATAACCGTAACAAATAACGTTGATCCCTTTTGATTGAAGCGAATATCCTCTGAGGTAAACTTCGTTCTTCCCTCGTTAAATCCCTGCCCCGTTAGCTTCGCCTGATTTTCGGTAGAAGGGCCTTCACCAAATATTTCCCATGGCCTGGTATCATAAATACTTTCACTATTGAGCTTCATCCAACGAGAAATATCCTGCACAATTTTGCGTTCTAAATCATCAATAGATCCATTACTTCTTACCGGTATATTTAGCAGGTAATTTCCATTCTTACTTACTACATCCACGAGGGTTTGAATAACCATCCGGGGAGATTTGTAGCGATTATTTTCATAGATAGATCTGTCGTAATGCCAGCTACCAATACATGTATCTGTTTGCCAGGTATGAGGTAAAATATCATTTGCCTGCCCCCTTTCAATATCCCAAACCATTGCTTTACGCTGTTGTTCATCGAGGATTTTACCATTAATTACAGCCCTCATTTCACCGTATTTCTTTAAACTGTGGTTATAATGATGGGCAGCAATTCGCAATCCCGCATCGCTAACAGGCCAAAACGGAAGTTGGGAGTCATCAAAATATAATAAGTCAGGTTCATATTTATTAATCAGCTCTATTGTACGATTTACAAATTTCTCTACATAAGCTTTGCCCGGCGGAAAAACGCCTTCGCCCCAATGCCATTGCCTGTGAATGGAACCGTTATCCAGACTGTCTTTGCTTAAAGGATGGTCTTGGGCATATAACTCCTGCGGATCGAGACCTTCCCACCATTTTCCTTTCCCATCAGCTTTCGTAAGTTTACCATCGTAAGGAATACCAGCAAGCGGTCCTGATTGATCACTTCGTTGCGCTGTTTCAAACCACCGCCATGCATGTGCCGCATGTATGCTGCAGCCAAACGGAAGTCCCATTTTTTTGGCTGCCTTAGCCCATCCTGCAATGATATCCTTTTTAGGCCCTAATTTAACCGAATTCCAGTTTTTCTGGTAGGAACTATCATACATATCAAAATTATCGTGGTGATTGGCCATAGCAAAAAAGTATTTAGCCCCGGCTTCCTTATAAAGGCTTACCAATTCTTCAGGGTTCCATTGATCTGCTTTCCATTCGTTAATTACATCTTTAAATCCAAACCTGGATGGATGTCCATACTTTTTGATATGATAATGGTATTGACGGGACCCTTCTTCATACATACCACGCGCATACCAATCCCCGGCTTCCGGCTCACACTGAGGTCCCCAATGCGCCCATATACCAAATTTGGCATTGCGGTACCAGTCTGGCACTACATATTTCCGTAAGGAATCCCAGGTTGGCTTAAAGGGTCCTTTAAGCATTTTCTCTCCTGCAAACGCCTGCAAAAACTCCTGCGCACCAGTGCCCGATGTCAATGCTAGCGCAGGTATGCCCACTCCCAACTGTTTAAGTAATTCTCTTCTTTTCATTCATTACATATTTTTGATCAGTTATTGATGTAGCTTATCCGCAAATAGCGACCCTGCCCCCAATTATTAACCTTTAACTTTCACCAGATGGCCAACAACCTTATTGGCTTTAGTATAGCAATATTTATGGCAGCTTCGTATTTATCAAATTTATTGCGGATAGTAAACTATATTACTATGCAAATTCGACTTTTTATTATACAAATCCGACTTTAACTTTATACTACACAGCGACAGTTTTTGAAAAAAGGTATCGCTATGCTCATACCCTACGTTCTACGGAATCGCTCAGTTATAATGTTTAAAAGCCGGCAATTGCCCAGCAAAGCTGAAATCTATTTCCCTGGTGGTAACTCACACCAGAATACTGCAGAACAGTCCCCATACCTAATCCAATAATCTACCCAAACAATCCTTTAAGAGACTACGCAACAGGATAGTACTATTTTCATGGATCTTTATTTTTGCGATGTTATATACAAAAGCGACATTTAACCTACCTTTCTACTTCTATGGCCAGAAGAATTCTCTCGCACCATTTTTCTTTGCTACATGTGGACAAAGTTCTGCTCAATCAAAAGTGGAATTACAAAAATGTTATAAGTCCTTATATCCGAATTTACTTTATAGATGGCGGTGAAGGCACGATATCCTCTATTGATCAGAACTTAAAATTAGAGCCGGGATTTCTTTACATCATTCCCAGTTTCACCCTCTGCAACCTGGAATGTGCTAAAAGCTTAAGCCAGTTTTTTGTACACTGCTTTGAAGATTCGCCGTCCGGCTTGTCTCTTTTTCACAATTACAGAAAGCCATTAAAGATTAAGGCAAGCGAATTGGTTGCCGGTAGTATAAAACAACTGCTCAGGATTAATCCTAACAGAAAGATCTATCGATCGGACGATCCCCAGGTTTATGAGAATAACAAATTTTACCGGGAATACCAGGACCTGAACAATCAGCAAAGCGAAGGAGTGTTTATGGAAACGCAGGGAATTTTACTCCAGTTAATATCCCAGTTCATTTCTCAGATACATTTGAAAAAAGAGTACAAGACCGAAATACCATCAGCCATACTTGACGCGATACGGCATATCCAAATAAATCTATCCTCAAAGATCTCAGTCAACCAGCTGGCTAAAAGAGCCAATTTGCAAACCGATTATTTCTCCAGAATTTTCCTGAAACATACTGGTGAACGGCCACTGGAATACGTTCAGAGCAAAAGAATAGAAAGGGCACAATACCTTATTATGACTACCAATAAATCCTTCGGAGAGATAGCTGAAATTACGGGCTTCCAGAATTTGCCATATTTTTTCAAAGTCTTCAGGAAGCTTACGTTAATGACACCCGGTGAGTATACCAGGAAAATTAACTTCGTATGAGTTGTGATATTCCCCAGCAGAACTGCTGTTTAGTACAAATACATTACGCATGAATTAAACGGCACATTTAAAAATCTGCACCAAGCACTACCTGATTGCCTTTACAATCGCCTTCGCCCAAAACTCACCTAATGCCCTATCCCCTTTATTGTTAGGATGTAAATAAAACACGCCATCTGCGCCGGTTTCAGGTTTAAAATCAGTGAGATAATTTTGTTTAAAATAGTTATAGGCTTTTGTATCGCCTTTGAAAACATGGTGTGGGTGGCTTTTCTTATAGTTGTTGATGAGCATATCTATTTGAGATTGATAAGCCACTACACGCTGCTGTCCTTCTTTCATATAGGTAGATCTGTTGTGTGTATTGTCGCTGTACCAAATTGGATAATTCACCACTACTTTGGCTTCCGGATATCGCTGCAGCAAACTATCTATGATAATTTTCATATTGTGCCTGTATTGATCAGGAGCAACAGGAGCTCCGTTCGGTCCTTCGATAGCACTATCATTAGTACCTATCATTATCGAAAAAATCAGCATGGCTTCCTGATTGAGATAAAAAGAATCGGCTACTGTTTTTACATGGGCGTACAGCTTTGTATCAGGCAAAAAATCATACGTAGTTCTACCGCTGACACCACAATTGGCGATCGTTGTTTTCGGGTACTCATGTAGCTTTAGATAGCCGCCTGCATAATCAGGCGGAGTATCACCTGGTAACTTATTACCTTGTGTTATACTATCTCCTATAAAAACGATATTTACGGGCAGCTCTTTTTTCAAAACAAAAGAGCACAATAATGCAATAGTGATTATGGACAACAAAAGTTTAAAATTCATACAGTGGGCTTTAATTGAAGTGAAAATCTTTTGCTAATGTAATACTTATTATTTCACCTGCCATTTTCGAAAACTGCGTTAACAAGTGTTGTCATAATACACATGCGAGCTTTCTAGCCAGCACTTTGTTCTATTAACCCAATCAAATAACTGAGACTCTTCTTAGATTTAATAGAACGTTCCCGTTGCGTGGCTTCTTTAGGCGTTTTATACACTTCCTGACACCTGAGCTTCCAGTCGCCAGGTCTCGATCTAACAGATGAAACTCCTGAATTGTGATCATTAAATCGCTTCTTTATACCAGAGCTATAACCGACATAATATTTGTCCAGCGAAACGGAATAAATAATATATACGATCAACATAGGTTTACTAAAATAAAACAGCCCGGCTAAAACCGGGCTGTTTCAGTGGAGGATATCGGAGTCGAACCGACGACCTCTTGCATGCCATGCAAGCGCTCTAGCCAGCTGAGCTAATCCCCCTTGCTCCTGAGCGGAGAGCGAAATTAAAGGAAACTATCAATTTATCCAAGTTCAATTACAGGAATCTATTAAATGACAGCGGGTTTCTCACCGGAAAGATCCGGAATCTCGGCTTCCCGAAGCTTGCTGGCAGTATTTCTGAGGGTGGTAGCTATTTTTTTATCAGCTCTGCTGCCTATGAGCCGGGTAGCTACCTCCCTTACTAAAAAAGGTACGATCAGTTTAGGTAACCAGCCAGCCTTCTTTAGCAACACTTTCCCTATCAAAAACTCGCTGGCACGCTTGATGCCAAACTTCACCAACGGATTGGTAGTACTGGCGCTGAATGCGCCCTGAGCTGTTTTTCTCATATTAGAGAAGGGATTGATTTCTTCTTTTATATCTTCGAAGGACTCCTTAATGCTGGCCTTACGGGCTTTTAAACGCTTTTTAAGCCGCTCTTTTTCTTCCATTAAGTCTTCGAAATTATTGATCTGAGGTTTAGCCATAAATCTTATTTATGATGATATTTCTAATGAGGTTAATTACTTTCTTTTTGAGCAATACGATCAGGAGCAGTATCACAAATAAACCGCCTGAGACAATAAAAAAGCCCAATACATGATTGTTAAGCTTTACACCTACCCACCAGCTTAACCCAAAACAGGCAAAGAAGAGGGCAAAAAACAATAACGCAAATAAAAGGAGCGTAATTAAAAGCGAGGCTCCCAGCTTACTTCCTTTATCAGCAACTTTTACTACAGATAAACGGTAATAGGTTTTCGCAATATCTTCTACGTTATCCACAATGTTCTCTACCTTATCTTTTATGTCGAACATAGATTTAGTTTATGTAGTTAAAATAAAAAAGGTTGCCTGCGAAATCGTTCACAATAATTACTATTATGAAAAACCTACCGGCAACCCCATTAAAAGCTAAAATTGAATTAGCTCGAATATTCTTCTGAAGCACCGGAATAGGCATCCTGCGCTTTATTTTTCACTTTCTTAAAACGATCTTTGGCCTTATGAGAAAGGTCAGACAAATTCTCTTTTCCTGACTCTATAAGACTTCCCAGAGAGTCTGCCCAATCGCTGGTAGTGTTCTTGATTCTTTTTCTTGTTTTCTTACCTTCTTCGGTATAAAACAGTAAACCAATGGCTACACCTGCTGCTGCTGCGCCTAAAATACCCAGTAAAATCTTGTCTTTATTTTTCATAATTCAACTTTTAAAAGTTTTCAAAGAAATAATTTATATTATTAAGGTACCTAAAAAATCGTACCAAAAAGCACTGACTGCTAAACAATTAATAATTTATCTGTAAAAATCAATATTTAATCGCCCAGGTTTTGTACTTCCTTGTTTAACCAGCGTTTCACGGCTGCTGTTGTAACAGATTTTGGACGCTCTAAAGGCATGCTTAAAGCGCGATCCCAGCAAAGGCTGGAAAGCACACCCAAAGCGCGGCTTACAGCGAACAATACCGTATAATATTCATACTCTACCATGCCATAATGCACCAGCAAAGCACCGCTATGCGCATCTACATTCGGCCACGGGTTTTTAACTTTTCCTAAAGACTGTAAAATTGGCGGTACCGTTTCGTATATTCTCCATACCGTATTTACCAGAGGATCATCTGACATGTGTTTTTTGCCAAAATCCATCTGGGCAGTAAAGCGTGGATCTGTTTTACGTAATACTGCGTGACCATAGCCTGGCACCACCTTACCCTCTGCCAGTGTTTTTTCCACATACTCTTTTATCTGCTCTGCAGTGGGTTCCTTGGTTTGCAGTTCTTCCTGCATTTCGAATATCCATTTCACAACTTCCTGGTTAGCCAGGCCATGTAAAGGTCCTGCAAGACCGTTCATACCTGCGGCATAGCTCAGGTAAGGATCGCTTAACGCAGAACCTACGAGGTGCGTGGTGTGGGCCGATACATTTCCGCCCTCATGATCGGCATGTATCACCATATATAAACGCATCAGCTCTTTAAATTGATCATCATCATAACCCAGCATGTGGGCAAAGTTTCCGGCCCAGTCCAGTAAACCATCCGGCTGCAAAGCCTTGCCTTGCTTATATTTTCTACGGTAAACATAGGCAGCAATATGAGGTATACGGGCAATCAGGTCCAGGGTATCTTCGAAAGTGGCAGCCCAATACTCCTTTTTATTCATTCCTTCAGCATACTTTTTTGCAAAAGTGCTTTCGCCCTGTAAGGCCATTACTCCCACCACAAACATCGTCATCGGATGCGTTTCTTTGGGTAATGCACCCATTGTTTCAAACACATAAGAAGGCACGTGGCTGCGACGTTGTAAAATCGACGTCAGGTTTTCTACTTCCTCCTGCGTAGGGATTTCGCCTACCAGCATCAGGTAAAAAAGTCCTTCTGGCAGGGGTTCACTGCCACCATTGGCTTTAGGCAGTTTATCACGTAGCTCATCTATTGAGTGTCTTCTAAAACGGATTCCGTCCTGGGCATCCAGAAGCGATGTTTCTGTAATCAACGCTGTCATGCCGCGCATGCCCTGGTAAACCTGGGCCAGTGTGGTTTGACCAATTACTGTATCACCATGTTCCTTCAGTATTGCTTTAATTTCCTCGCCCAGCTTATCAGCCTGCGCTTTAAACTTTTGTTTCAGCATTTCCATAACACGTAAAAAATTTGTACTTTGATTATTCGGGTAAGCATTCGCGCTAAAGATAAATAAAGGCAAGTGGTTCAGCAAATTATATTACCTATTTAACAGCAATGTAATTACGGGAACGTTTGCGTTAAATTCTGGTTTCCTTAAACGCCTGAAAAACAATACAGGCAAGCCTTACAACTTATGGTTGAACCGCTCTTTATACGCCTGTTTAACGCTCCGAATTGCGGGTGCTTGCAAAATCATTCCTAAAATATACCACACCATACATTAAGTCTTAAATTTCATCTATTTTTGGCGGCTGAATGAAGATACTCGACTGGTTCATATTAAAACGTCTGCTGGTAACATTTGTGTTTTGTATGTTATTATTTACCGTTATTGCCGTGGCGGTGGATAGCAGCGAAAAAACTGACGATTTCGTAAAAACCGGCCTGAGCAACTGGGAGATCTTTAAGCAGTATTATGTAGGATTTATTCCATTTATATGGAGCTTACTTTTCCCGCTGTTTGTATTTATTGCAGTGATCTTTTTCACGAGTAAAATGGCTATGCGCAGCGAGGTGATTGCGATTCTGGCCAGCGGCACTTCTTTCAATCGCTTTTTAAGACCTTACATTATCGGCGGCATTTTGCTGGCAGCAGTTTTATTTGTAGGCCGTTATTATTTTATTCCCAAGGCTAACGTACTCTATACCACTTTTATGCAGCAAAAACTGGACAAGCATAACCCGCTTAAAAACCGGCAGGAAACCAGTTGCAGCAACTGTTTCTATAAACGCATTGACAGCTCTTCTTATATGGGTGTAAAAAACTACAATCCAGAGACACAGATGAGCGGTACATTTTTCATGGAGCGCGTTAAAAAGGGAAAAGTTATTTATAACCTGCGGGCGGAATCGATCAAATGGGACACTACCAAAAGAAAAAAGCGATGGATTGCCAATAAGGCGGTGGAGCGTTTTGTAGACAGCCTGGGTGAGCGGGTGAGGTTTCATGATGAAAAAGAAGTAAAGCTCAATATCATGCCATCGGAGCTGATCAGGGATGAATACCAGAAAGATAAACTTACAACACCGCAGTTAATGGATTTTATTAAGAAAGAACAATTACGTGGCACAGAGGGTCTCAATACTTTAAAAGTAGAATTATATAAGCGTTCTGCTACGCCTTTTACGGTTTTACTGTTAACCATAATAGGTGCTGTTATTGCCTGTAGAAGAACAAGAGGTGGTAGCGGGCTCCACCTGGCATTGGGTATATTGATTGCCGCTATATTTATTATAGCCGACCAATTTTCTACGGTATTTGCAGTAAAAGGAAATTTTTCGCCTTTCCTGGCTGCCTGGCTACCCAATATTGCTTTTCTCTTTGTGGCGTTGAGATTGTACTTTACCACGCCCAAATAGGAAACGTCATATTACTGAAGCGGCTACTTACCAGACTTGCCTAATATTTTTTGATACCAGGTTCTCTTTTTCGGAACAGTTGTTTTATCATCAACAACTACGATAGCTACTATTCCGGCACTTATTACTACACGCTCTCTCGGTTCGTACTCTTTCAATGCAAAATTGACTTCAACCGGTAATTTTCTTAAACGGACAATATCCGTTATTGTTTGATGAGAATTCATTTTTTCAACAGTAACTTCTATAATCGCTTTCGGAAACGCTCCTGGTAATATAAAACTATATTGCCCGTTAGTATCAGTAACGGCCATCACCTTCCTATTAACCAAAATACGCGCTCCTGTTAAGGGTTTCCCAGTAGTCGAATCTGAAACAAAACCATGCATGCTAAATTGCAAACTATCCTCACCCGGTAAAACAGGTTTTGATACTGTTGGCCCCTGCTGCGTTTTAAAACTGCGGTTTGCGACTTTTTGGGCATTAACCCATAATGTAGAAGACAAAGAAGTCAAGGCCAATAAGCTTGCAGCTATTTTAAATAATTTCTTTCCCCCTGAAGAAGACTTAACCATTATGGGCTCAGGAAGCTTAAGCTGATCAGACGTTAACCGGCCACATACAGGCTGCTTTTGTTCACCGGCCCATTTTTGCAACGCCTCCTCAGTAAAATTGGTCAGATCATGCACCACTTTATTACATGAATTACAAAACCGGTCGCAGCCCAAGGGGTTCATTTTATCCCAGGCTTCGTGACAAGGCTCATCAATAGTGATTATATAGGTTTTTTTATTGCTCATCACTACTTAAGATGTCGAAGCCTTTTAATTTACATAAACTATAGGCGTGTTTTCAATTTCATTACCAATTTATGCGTCCGGTTTTTAACACATAGAGATACATCGCCTGCGAAAAAAAACAGAGAGACACATAAAATGCAACCACATACACACCTTTATGTTCACCTGCCTTTGGCAGGTCTATATATCCTCAATCGTATTAAAACCTATGATTCTATGTGTTTTATAGTTTGCCAAATCGGTAATTTATTTCCGCAAAGTTCCTTAACTACAATCTTGTTTTCAATTTTACCACCATCTCACTCTTCCAGCTGGCGTAATCACCTGCGATGATGTGCTTGCGCGCCTCTCCCACCAGCCACAGGTAAAAACTAAGATTATGCGTACTGGCAATCGTTAAAGCCAATATCTCCTTCGCTTTAAATAAATGCCTCAAATAGGCTTTTGAGTAGTAATTACTCATTTCACAAGGCAACTCTTCGTCAATGGGAGAAAAATCATACTCCCATTTTTTATTGTCGATATTAATAACGCCGTTGCTGGTAAAAAGCATCGCATTACGGCCGTTCCGGGTGGGCATTACGCAATCGAACATGTCTACCCCCATACCAATACACTCCAGTATATTCCATGGAGTGCCCACTCCCATCAGGTAACGCGGCTTTTCGGCAGGTAAATGCTGGCAGCACCAGTCGCATATTTCGTACATCACCGGTTCAGGCTCGCCCACACTCAGGCCGCCGATCGCATTTCCGGGAGCTTCCTTCGAGGCAATAAACTCGCAGGACTGTTTACGGAGGTCTTTAAAAGTCGCTCCCTGTACAATCGGGAAAAGATTCTGTGTATAGCCATATTTATCGGGCGTTGCATTAAACTGGGTTAAACACCGGTCTAACCAGCGATGTGTTAATTCCATGCTTTTATGCGCATAGCCATATTCGCTGCCCCCCGGAGGACACTCATCAAAAGCCATAATAATATCTCCCCCAATGCTGCGCTGTATATCCATTACCCGCTCTGGACTGAAAAGATGTTTGCTCCCGTCTATATGCGACTGAAAGGTAACGCCCTCCTCTTTGATCTTGCGTGTTCCGGCTAAAGAGAAAACCTGGTAACCGCCGCTATCCGTTAAAATAGGCCTGTCCCAGTGATTGAACTGGTGCAGTCCGCCTGCCTTCTCCAACACATCTGTTCCCGGACGCAGGTATAAATGATAGGTGTTACCTAAAATAATCTGGGCCTTTACATCCGATTTCAGCAGTTGTTGCGAAACAGCCTTTACACTACCGATGGTACCTACCGGCATAAAAATGGGGGTTTGAATGGTTCCGTGATCGGTGGTTATTTCTCCCGCCCGCGCGTTGGAGCTGCTGTCTTTATATTGAAGATCGAAACTTAGTGTTGCCATTGCCGCAAAAGTAACCAGATTACAGCAGTTGATCGTTGTGCACCTGCAGGAATTACTAACTTTGTGTACTGCCATCAGGTATTATTGATCCCTAATATTATACTACCAACAATGATAGAAAACAATCAGATATTGCCCGGCCTCCCCGAACAAGAGTCCGCAGATCTATTGAGTATATCCAACATCAAATCCGTAGAAAAAGATGGATTCTTTATTTCAGAAGGACAGATTCCCAGAAAATTCGCTATAGTATTAAGCGGTTCTTTCAGATACTATTATGTAAATGAGAAAGGTGATGAATTTACTAAAGGATTTATTTTAAAAAATGCTGTGCTAAGCGCCAATTCTGCTATGGTGAAAGGCTCGCCCTCATTATTTAATAACCAGGCGCTTGAACATGCTCAGATCCTTGAAGTCAACTATCAAAGCTGGTTGCAGCTTCGGATGTCTAACGCATTCTGGGACCGCTTTTTGATTCAGGCACTTGAAAAAGGATATTTTGCAAAAGAAAAAAGGGAACGGGAACTATTGCTATTGGACGCCACCGCCCGGTATCAAATATTCCTGTCAGAATTTCCGGAACTGGATAAAAAAGTTAAACTCCACATTATTGCTTCCTATATTGGTATACAGCCGGAATCTTTGAGCAGAATAAGAAAAAAATCAGCAAACTAACATAGATCAATTTTTCCCTATCTCACTGCTTTTACTTTTGAGTACATTAATATCAAGATAATGGTACTCACAAAAAACACGATCCTCATCACCGGAGGCAGCTCTGGCTTAGGGCTGGAGATGGCAAAAAAATTTTTACAGTTGGGAAACAAAGTGATCGTTTGTTCGAGAAGCCCCGACAAACTGGAGCTCACAAAAGACCTGTTACCCGATGCAATTACTTTTCAATGTGATATTTCCGTTGAAGCAGAACAAAAGAGATTAGCTCGCTGGATTGACATACACCATCCGGACCTGGCAATATTAATTAATAATGCTGCCATCGTTAACAGAACCCATTTTATTACGGATAATGAAAGCAGTGATAAGTTATCCAACGAAATAGCTACAAATCTTATCGCCCCTATCAATCTCATTAAACTGCTATATCCCACACTTGTAAAGAATAATAATGCAGCCATTTTTAACATAACCAGCGGGCTGATTTACACCCCGAGAAGTATTTATCCGTTTTACAATGCCACCAAATCGGCCCTGCATGCGTTTACACAGGTAATACGCCATCAGCTGCGAAATGAACCGATAAAAATAATTGAAGTGATGTTTCCCGTTGTGGACACCCCATGGCATAAGGGCAATACACCTAAAAACAGCATCTCTACGGAAAAAGCAATATCAGAAATGATAAGAGGCATTGAACGCGAGAGAAGCGAAATTAAAGTGGGCGCCGTAAAGCTACTATACTATCTGTCGCGTATTGCACCCAAATTCGCATTCAAAAAAATAAATGCAATCCAATAAAATGATTGCTGGTTTAGGACAAAGCAATCTATGTGTCACAAAAAAGTGTGTCGCCAATTCATGACACAGTAAAATGCGTCACAATCAGGAGTGTCACTATTTGACCCAAATGAAAAAAGTGTCACAAGAAAAGGCTATATAAACAGTGTGCCATTATACCAGCTTTACCTTTAAAGCGTGGGTAATTCTTTGATAATTATATTTGCCGATATGTTTTCAACTACGGCTCAGCTTATTTTAGTTTTATTACTTTTTGTAACATTAGCACTATTATTCTATTATCTGTTTTTTTTCGCCAGACTGGCATTTTTTAAAACCAAACCGGAAGGCGTTTTATCCGGGCTTCCGCCGCTGAGCACCATTATTTGCGCCAAAAATGAGCAATACAACCTGGAAAAGAATATCCCGGAGTTATTGCAGCAACAATACGATGCCCCGTTCGAGCTTTTACTGGTAAACGATAATTCGGAGGACGATACAAAACATGTCATGCAATGGATGTCGAGAGATCACCCGAGGCTCAAACTGATCAATATTGAAAGAAAGAATAAAGAAAGCGCGGGAAAGAAATATCCGCTGTCAATTGGCATACGGGAAGCAAAGCATGGGCATCTCTTACTTACTGATGCCGACTGTCTTCCCGTCTCTCATCAATGGGCTACCAAAATGGCGGGTGCTTATCAGCCAGGTATTGATATTGTACTAGGCTACGGACCTTATGAAAAGCATCCCGGCTTTCTGAACAAAGTAATCCGTTTTGAAACCTTTCACTCAGCGTTACAATACCTTTCTTATGCATTAGCAGGGCATCCCTATATGGGTGTGGGCCGTAACCTGAGTTATAAAAAAGACCTGTTTTCCCAACACAAAGGTTTTGCCTCCATTAGCCATATCCCAGGTGGTGACGATGATCTTTTCATCAGCAAAGCAGCTACGGGAACTAACACGGCTATCATGATCGATACGGACGCCCATACCATGAGTATTCCTAAAAAAACATGGGCAGCGTGGAAGCATCAAAAAACCAGGCACTACAGCACTTCGAAATATTACCGGTTTAAGCACAAGTTTTTATTGGGCTTGTATAGCTTCTCGCAGTTTCTGTTTTACCCGCTGCTCATCGCCACTGCTTTTATTTTTAACTGGCAGATTGCCCTAAGTATTCTGGTAGTAAAATCTGGTATTCAATACCTGGTGTTTTCAAAAGCGATGAAAAAACTGAATGAAAGCGATCTGACAGGCTGGATATTTTTGATGGATATCTGGATGATCGTTTACTACCTGCTTTTTGCCAACACCCTATGGAAAAAGGAAAAGAAAACCTGGTAAAACACTCGTTAAGAGCGCCCGGTACAGCTTTATTTTAAAAAGCCTGTTGTTTGCCATCCTGCCAGTATCATCTACCTTCAGGACCTGGCCTTATTTATCTCCGTAAATTTCTACCCGCCGATTCGGAAAGTCAATAATGGTTTTATGCTGTTTTAAAAACGGCATTCCCAATAAACCGTCGATTACCATATCACGACCCTGGTTGATCTGAGACAGACTGGTATTATCAAAGGTAAACCTCATTTCTCTGTACGAAATATCCTTTATACGGAGCTCTTTGACATTCCCCTCCATAATCGTTACAGGGGCGCCGGCTCCTCTTAATATCGTATTTCGAACATTGCTGACCTCTTTTATGGAGGACAACAACTTAGTCGAAACAAGGTTAGGAAAAGCTGCACAGTCAATGCCCATCTGTACTTCTTCCTGCTCAATCATGCAGCTAATTACCGGCATATGTCCTATAAAAACAAAAGGTATGAATAGGGGCAATTTTGTGCTATCGGGCGTTTCTGTAATCACACCCGGCTTTGTAAACAGGATAAGCCTGCTGTTAAAATCAAAGGTCACCCGGTAATCCTTATACACGTCCAGCCCCATCAAACCTCCGATACTATCGCCCAGGTGAGGCAGATCGGCAGCTATAGCTTTAAAGTGTTGTTTCTGTATGCCCTGCCAGTTAAAAGAATCGACCAGCACGGCACCTGCGTTCACTTCTCCGCCAACGCCCCTGGCTTTAACAGTACTATCCCGTTGTACACCGTTCTTCCAGTAACGACTATTGATCACCAGGTAAGGGCAGCCATTGTCCAAAACAAAATCAGTTGGTTTACCATTCACATTCGCGGTAACCCGAATCAGCGAATCTTTTATCCGGAAAGCAACTGCGAAGCTGTCAGGTTTTTGAGCATTGGTGAAAACAAAATCACCCTGGGCTTTTGCCGCTACTGCTAATAACAGTAAAACGAAACCAATAGCGCGCTTAAAAATATTTTTCATTAATAAGAAGGATCAACCGCAAAAATCGACATTATTTTAACATGCTACACACTATCAACGATTAAACACCAAAGAATAAGGTTGCATAGTTATTTTTATGTACGTTTGTTTACATGGAAATTGTGCTTAAATATTTTTCTAACTTTACCGAAACCCAGTTGCGACAAATAGCGTCATTAAAGGGCTTATACACCGATTGGAATGAGAAAATTAATGTAATAAGCCGTAAAGATATTGACAGTCTTTATGAGAAGCATGTCCTGCATTCCCTGGCCATTGCTGCAGCATTTAGTTTTGATGAAGGAGCCAAAATAGTTGATCTCGGTTGCGGTGGCGGATTTCCGGGCATACCACTGGCTATACTTTTTCCCGGTGTACAGTTTCACATGGTAGATAGCATTGCCAAAAAATTAAAAGTGGTTGAAGGTGTTGCAGAAGCCATCGGATTGACCAACGTTGCTACCCAACACTCACGCGTTGAGGATATCAAAGATAAAAAATTCGACTATGTTGTTTCAAGAGCAGTAGCTCCCCTACAGGACCTTTGGAATTGGGGTAAACCACTCATACAAAAAAGCAATACCCAAACCCGTAGTGAAGAGGCACCTGCTCCCGGACTTATTTGCCTGAAAGGTGGTGACCTGGCCAAAGAAATACAGGAAAGCGGTACCAAGCCGTATGTAACAGCAATCAAAGACATTTTTGCGGAGCCGTTTTTCGAAGAGAAGTATATTCTTTATGTACCTAAGTGATATTAGTTCATAGATCATCGTTCAGGGTCATCGTTTATAGTTTACAAATCAATGGAACAACTGATTCAACATCTTAAAAGCTACTACCCCTTGAGTGATGAGGCGGGCGAGGCCTTGAGCAACTGCCTGGAGGAAAAATGCTTTGCTAAAAACGATTACCTGATTAAAGCTGGCCGTGTGTGCCGGTATTTTTATTTTATGGAAACGGGCGCCCTTCGTGGATTTTACCATTTAAACGGAAAAGAGATCACCCACTGGTTCGGTTTTGAAAATACTTTTATCACATCCTTTCACAGTTACATAACGGAGCAACCTTCGGTAGAAAATATCCAGTTTATGGAAGGAAGTATTATGTGGGCCATATCTAAAAAAGACCTGACTGGCTTATTCGATCAATATCATGAACTGGAGCGCCTGGTACGTATTATTTATGAAAACTACTATATACGACTGGAAGAACGCTATGTAAATGCCCAGTTTAAAACGGCTGCAGAATTGTACAGCGACCTGATGGAAAAGTCGCCCCATATATTAGAACGTGTACCATTAGGTTACGTATCTTCTTACTTAGGCATGACGCAGGAAACATTGAGCCGCATTCGCAAATTGCATTAACAATCTCCTTTTATTTTTTGATAAATATCAAATCAGGAGCCATCCCGCAGCCTTTAGCTTTGTTTCAACAAATCAAAAAAAATGGAAACAAAGTATTATCAAAAACCTTCAAGCGCTTTTATTGGCGCTTCGTGGATGGCGCTTCTTATTGGCTTTACCGCTTATATCATCGGCTTGTGGAATGCAGAAATGCAGCTGAATGAAAAAGGTTATTATTTCACTGTTTTAATGTTCGGGCTCTTTGCAGCCATCTCCCTGCAAAAAGCGGTGCGCGATCAGCTGGAAGGCATTCCTGTGACCAACCTGTATTATAGCATCGCCTGGTTTGCTACAATCTTATCCATCGTGTTAATTACCGTAGGTCTATGGAATGCTGATATTACCCGCAGTGAAAAAGGGTTTTATGCTATGTCTTTTATACTAAGCATATTTGCGGCCATTGCGGTGCAAAAAAATACCAGGGATTCAAGGGCTGCTGATGCCAGCAATACCGATCAACACAAAACCGGTAACGAGTATTAACCATACCAGAACTTATAACCGGGTATCTCCATTTCTTGAATCGTCAAGAAATTCATATTGCTTTTCGACGGGCTTAAGCACTTCTTTAATAAAAAAATAAAATGTAACAGCATATACAAAATGCAACAACCCGGCTATCCAGTTAAATGTCGAAAACATGGTTAGGTTGCTTGCATGCTCAGGTTTCATTACTAAGAATTGAGCTGTATTGGCCAGGATAGTACTAATAAAAGAACTAAAAAACAATATATAGCTTAGCCCCGTTCGCTTTTTTATAAGATAGTAGAACAAGCAGGCAAGAATAATAAACCCGGGAACGTATGTAATAAACAACCCAAACATGGTTAATAGATTAGAATGTAATATACACTGAACGACATGCTCTTCAAAAAATAAAAGATCATTTCAAGATAAAACAAAAAAGCCTTTTGCAGGAAACATCGCTGCAAAAGGCTTCTTATAAAAAATGTATTACTCTTATTTATTCTGCAAATCCAGTTTAATTTGTAGCTCGGTAAACTGTTTGGCATCTATTGCTGATGGAGCATCAATCATAACATCACGGCCGCTGTTATTTTTAGGGAAGGCGATAAAGTCACGGATACTTTCACTTCCGCCTAAAATAGAACATAACCTGTCGAAACCAAATGCAACACCACCATGCGGCGGCGCGCCGTATTCAAATGCTCCTAACAAAAATCCAAACTTATGTTGCTGCTCTTCGGCATCCATGCCCAGTGCCTCAAACATTTTTTGCTGTAGCTCTTTTTGATAGATACGGATACTACCGCCGCCTATTTCGTTTCCATTTAATACCATATCGTAGGCATTCGCCTTAATATTGGAGTAAGGATGTTTGAGATATTCAGCTGCATTTTCAATAGCCGGGTTGTTATTGATCATGGTATCAATGTCTGAAGGTTTCGGAGAAGTGAACGGATGGTGTCTTGCTACCCAACGGTTTTCTTCTTCGGCATATTCGAAAAGCGGGAAATCTAAAACCCATAACAATTTAAATTCATCATCTTTTCTAAAGCCCAGGCGTTTACCCATTTCCAAACGCAGCTCACTGGTAGCTTTACGCGTACGTTCTTCGGCACCCGCCAGTATTAAAACCAGGTCACCAGGCTTAGCACCTGCTGCGTCCGCAATAGCTTTCAGCTTCTCTTCACTATAAAATTTATCTACACTACTTTTATACGTACCATCGGCATTGCATTTAATAAATACCAGGCCTTTCATACCAATCTGCGGACGTTTTACCCACTCTGTTAATTCGTCGGTTTGCTTACGTGTATATTCGCTGCAACCAGGCACTGCAATAGCAATTACCGTTTCAGCTGCATCAAATACCTGGAAGTCCGCTCCGTCTACCAGGTGCGCATTTTCTTCCTTATCAGCAAACACATGCTTTGGATATTTGATGTTGAGCAGCTTCATGCCAAAACGAATATCGGGTTTATCATTACCATATTGCCACATCGCTTCCTGCCAGCTCATACGCTCTACCGCTTCGCTGTAATCAATACCTTTTACTGTTTTGAAAATATATTTGATCAGGTTTTCAAACATGTTCAGCACATCCTCCTGCTGTACAAAGGCCATCTCGCAATCTATCTGGGTAAACTCCGGCTGACGATCCGCACGCAGATCCTCATCCCTGAAGCATTTTACGATCTGGTAATACCGGTCGTAACCGCTCACCATTAGTAACTGCTTAAAAGTTTGCGGTGATTGAGGCAATGCATAAAATTCGCCCGGGTTCATACGACTGGGCACTACGAAATCTCTCGCACCTTCCGGAGTTGATTTGATCAGGAATGGCGTTTCGATATCCATAAAATTTTGCTGATGCAGGTAATCGCGCGTTGCACGGTTTACCGCATAACGTAATTCCAGGTTTTTCTTCACCGCATTACGGCGCAGATCCAGGTAACGGTATTTCATGCGCAGGTCATCGCCTCCATCGGTATCATCCTGTATGGTAAACGGTGGTGTGATGCTCTTATTAAGGATAGAAAAGCTTTCTACCAGCAATTCCACATCACCTGTAGGAATATTTTTATTTTTATTGCTGCGTTCGTTTACCTTTCCTGTTGCCTGCAACACAAATTCACGCCCCAACGGATTTTCATCCAATTGCGCATTTAATGCTTCAGAAAACAGCAATTGGGTAATGCCATACCTGTCTCTCAGGTCAACAAAAGTGATACTTCCGAATTTACGAACAGTTTGTACCCAGCCAGCCAGGGTAACTTCTTGATTAACGTCAGCGGCTCTTAACTCACCACAGGTATGCGTACGAAACATGAAATATTTGAAATTTAGAATTTGAAATGCCCTTTTACGGGCTGCAAATATACCATCATTAGTGGATTTACAGCCTGCGGCCAGTGTTTTTTGGGTTAAGAATGCACGATCCACCGTCTATTTTTAACAACTAGCCCATTTTAGCGATAGTCCTCATTTGCATTCTCGTGTTTGTTTGAATAACTTGCTGATGCATCTCTACACTCAAAACAACCTAAAAAATGTCTAAATCCAAAACACCGGCATTGTTGCCATCATCCATTGATGCAACCATTTCTATCAAAAAAAAACCTATACTACCCAAAACCAGGTCTTTAACACCAGGCAATCGTGGGGGTAGAAGGATTATGACCGATAATGAAGTGATGGCCATTTACGGTACACCCGGCAATACTAATAATTTCACCCAGATCATTTCGCCATTTCCTTTGGTAATTGCCTGGGACAAGAATATACTGGTACAAAAACTTACCTGTCATAAAAAAATTGCCCAACCTTTAGCCAATGTATTAAAAGAATTGCTGGCAACTTACGGTCAAAAAAAACTCAGGGAACTGCATATTGATTATTATGGGGGTCTTTATAACCTGAGAAAAATGCGGGGAAGCAGCACCCGGTGGAGCCGCCATTCCTGGGCCATAGCCATTGACCTGGATCCCGACCGTAATTTATTGAGAGAAGACCATACAACGGCTCGCTTTGCACGACCGGAATATAAACCCATGATCGATATTTTTTACCAGAACGGCTTTGTAGGTTACGGGCCCGAAAAAGATTACGACTGGATGCATTTTGAAATAGGCATTTGACGCGTGCTTATTCAAACCGGGAAAAATCGACTATATAATCACATCTCTCCCTATTAACTATTCACATTTATCACTCATTATTCATCACTCATAAACTTTCTTCTATGGCCTACTCCATCTCCCTGCATATTGGTTTAAACAAGATCGATAAAAAACATTACGGAAGCGACTATCCACTCGAAGGCTGTATTAATGATGCCAAAGACATGCTGGCGATAGCCAAACAAAAACAGTACGATGAATCTTATATACTGATAGACGAAGCGGGTACCTATGAGAATGTAACCGGTCACCTGGCTGCTGCCGCTAAGAAATTAAAAAAAGGAGATATCTTCTTTATTACTTACTCGGGACATGGTGCTTATGTACCCGACACCAACAAAGATGAGCTGGACGGGAAAGATGAAACCTGGTGTTTATTTGACCGGATGATATTGGATGATGAACTGGCAAAATACTGGAGCAAATTCAAAACAGGTGTGCGTATTTTTATGATATCCGACAGTTGCCATAGCGGAACCGTATCAAGAGCTATCAAGAGCGACGGGACCCTGGATGATTCCCTGGAAACCTTGCGAACAAGACTCATAAAGAATGGACCAAAGATATTCGCTAAACACAAAAGTTTATACAACAATGCATCTTCATCGAATGTAGCTGCAGGTAAAAACAATATTAAAGCTGCCGTTATTTTACTTTCCGGATGCCAGGACAATCAGACATCACTAGATGGAGACAAAAACGGATTGTTCACAGAAAAAATGCTGAAGGTATACAAGAAAGGAAAGTTCACCGGCAACTACGCGCAACTGCTTAGAGAAATTTTAAAGCTGATGCCCTCCAATCAAACGCCTAATTATTATTTAAGCGGTGTAAGAAATATTTCTTTTGAAAGCAGTCGTCCCTTTGAAAAATAGCTTGCCGACAACCGCAGTATTATTAGTTTTGGTTTTGTACACAGTTACCGGAGTAAGTCTTCTGAAAGCTTACTCCTTTATTTTTTGGATAATCTTTGGCATATTGGCTTCCAGCTTTTCATTGCTGATATCGATACAAAGACTATTTCTTAAGCGGCCAACAATTTCGCCCAAAGAATTGCGTAATTTGATCAGGCGGCTATACTCGTCATTAACATCCAGGCTATCTTCGCCCCGTTTTACACGCGCTTCGATGATCGCTGCAAGGCTGGCAATTTTTTCATCCAGTTGCAGCTGCGCTTTATCGGTAAAACCGATTTCAAAAAAATCAGGCTGAATATAGCAGGGTATAAACTTTTTAGTAACCGGCCCTAATTGCAGCCCGAATGTATTCAATGTTTCCATAGCCACCCATGCTGAAAGCAAACTATTAACGGATACAATGGAAAGTGTTGTTTCCGTATCTCTCACACTTTTTTCAATAAATGCTTTGATGTTCTCCCCTGCTCCCATGGCTTCACTATCAATCGTCACTTCCACCTCTGCTTTAACGAGAAGCTCTTTAACAAGGTTAGCGGTTTCAGCATCTTTATGATTGTAAGAAATAAAAACTCTTTTTTGTTGCGCTCTAACTTCCGATTGTATACTACCCAGCGTTTCAATTAATGCAAAAGCAATTTGATTTCGGGTAAGATTGGCATTCTCAAAACTCACCATCCCCATACTTTCTTTTTTTGACAGATCGCTTAAACGGGCCGCATGGGTCATCAACTGGCTATTGACTTCAGGACTATACTCAGTGGCAGGCAAAAGTATGGCAAGGGCTGCTTTTAGATTCCCCTGTTTTATTAAGTTCCTTGCGCCCTCTAATTCTTTTTTCATTTCTTGTTATTTAAAATGATATTGTTCTTCCAGCAGGTAGCGAAGCGCTATCAATACTTCTGCTTTTGCAAACCGGTCAGTTTTTGCAATCTTTTCGGCATCCAGGTTTTCTATCACCACATCAATCCATTTATTGGCCTTTAACTTCTCAGAAAAACTACCGCTGTTGTAGGCATCTGTAGTGGCGATCAATTGCCAGGGAATAACCAGGTGGCGTGTGGCATCGGTAAAAGCTACATCTGTATTTTCTGTTTTGAATCCTTTATCGCTACGTTCCCGAAGGTTAATATCAACAGAAGCATCCGCGGTTTCCAGACTTTTCAGCCAGTTACGGTTTAGGGCATCGTTACTCCTGCTTAAAATATTCAGCGTATGCAAAGTAAGCCCTGAAAGACTTTTAGATACAGCCAGGCTTTCATACTCTCCTTCTTTCTGCTCATAATCGCTCCAGCGGGAACTGCGTTTATCCGCAATAGTTAGTTGCAACCACTGAACACCGCGCCCGATAGCTGAATGGATCTGCCTGGCGAAGCCACTGTCTTTGATATTGGGTAGAGAATTATGCAACCCCCTTAGTGCATGGGCGGTGGCATAAGTAGCACTGTAATTCTTTACGGCCGGAGGTAATATAAACATCGGCCAGGCTCCGCTGCTATCCTGGTGACGCAATAAAAATTCAACAGTGGCGCAGGAAAAGCGATTGGTCAATCCTAAAATACCATTGGTACTGATGATCCAGCTGGTAGCCCTTACATCGTCAATATCTACCATTTCACGCCAGCAACAGCTATTTTTATTCAAAGTTTTTTGTGCCTGGTTCAGATACTGCTTCCTGATAATTCCATTACCATCAAATCCATCGATCCCGTAAAGAGCCGCCAATAGCTGTGAGGCTTCCCAGCTATTAATATCATTGGTTAAATTGATCTGACGGGCGCTTTTCATCACCTCATCTTTTAACTTATCGGTAATAAACGCCAGCTTTTCAGGCTTCCTGATGATGGGTCTTGCATCCTCATCCACAGCTATCCGGTAACCAAAATACAAGGTTTCCCAGTTAAAGTAAGCCAGCAGCGACAACAGCAATACTACCAGCAAAGCCAGTGTAGTGCGACCATAAATGCGTTCACGTTCAATACGCCTTTTTTCCATAATCAATTGAGCCATTTTTCGCTCATTATCTCTTTGCTGTTTTTGCTTTTTTATATTAACAATGGGATCAAGGATGGTATCATGCGCGATCTCATAACTATACCCTCCTACAGAGTTTTGTTCGCGCCTAATGAGGAAAGCCTGCTCCAGCATATCTAATATTTCGGGCGGAGCATTGATATTAATAAGCTCGCTCAATAAAACATCTTTATCTACCGGTATACGACGATACTCATTAGATCTGCCTATTTCATGTATCAGGTTATTCTCCAATAATTGCTGAGCCTTTTCTCTTAAATGCAAGGGCAATTTCTCAATCTGTCTTTTATAATAGTCGCCGTACAGGTTATCAAAAGAAGGCAGATCGGAGCGGTTCACTTCGAGGTCTTTTTCATGATGTAGCAGCTTTTGTTCAATCTTTACCTCGCAAGCCTGGCAGATGATCTGCAGATGAAAGGGCTCTACGCTAATGGCTTCACCATCAGCAGCAGAAGCAAATTGAGAAAGAATTGCCTGCAATGCTTCTTCATCATAGGTAAAAGAATGCGTAGCAAAAGAGGCGTTTTCAATGGCGGCTGGTTTTACAATGGCCTGCCTTGCCTGTTCTACCGACAAACTATGGATCTCAAAACGGTTTTTCAGCAAATGAGGCAATACGTCTGTTAAGGCGTGCATACTACTTAAACGATCAGACCGTATAGAGAACAACACATGTACATCCACAGGCTCCGACAACATATCATATTCTTCATGCGTCAGCTGATCGACATGTTCCCGGATCACATTGGGCACATTGGTATACAGCAACTCGGCAAGTTCCTTCTTAAACCTTTCCTGAACCGAGGGGGGGTTATTAAAAAACTCTTCAAACTGATCGAATATCAGCAGGAATTTGCGGGGTTGCGTAAGCTGTATCTTTTTAAAATGATGCCATAGCTTGTAAGGATACACAAACCTGTCTAAAACAGGATGCGGATGCTCCGGCACCGGCGCTATCTCTTTCAACCTGGCAATAATTTTTTCTATGGGAGAGGACAGATCACCCTTTACTTCGCTTAGTCGTATTTCAACCGGTGTGTAATTAAACTTAGAATTATCTGCATCATCGAGCAACGGCACTATCGCTGCATTAATAAGCGAGCTCTTACCCCTTCCCGATTTAGCAAAAAGTACCACTATCTTTTCGAGCATCAGCAGATCGAATAGTTTTTGAGCATCCTGCTCCCTGCCGAAGTAAATATTTTTTTCACTCCGCGTAAAAGGCCTCACTCCCGGATAGCGATACAGTTTTTCCATAATCAACCTTTATCGGATGGTATACAGTCAATCAACTCCAGCAAAGCCATAGTGATCCTGTTTAGCTCAACATCCAGGTTCATTTTATATTCTGTTCCGTTCGTTACATCCAGACTGTATTTGGAGTAACGCATCTGGCAGGCGATCAATTGATTTTTCTGATCATTATCGAATATATTATTCTCCAGCAGCGTAAAAGCTTTACTAAAATCATTTTGCTTAATATAATCTTTAGCCGCTTCTTTAAAGGGTTTGATGATAGTAGCAACGGCTTCATCGATCTGATGTGAAGTGAAATACAGTTTATGAATTTCGTTCAAAAATTCAACCGGCGCTCCATAGTACTTTATGTTGAACTGCTTTCTGAAAAAAGACTCTGAATCTGCATCATCAAAAGAAGATTTAGCCGTATAGTTTTTATCCCTGTTGTCAAAATCATGCGTTTTAGTATTAATGTATCGCATCAGCAATTGCGTTCTCAGCTTTTCCATTCTAAAGCCAATAAAAATATACGTATCAGCTTCTCTCAATACCGTGTTAAAAGCATCCGGCACCTGTTTCGTATTTTCAAAGAGGGCTTTTAAATGCGTAAACATATCTTCGAAATCAAGTATTATCGACTCCAGTGCTTCCGGTTGAGATGAACCAAACAGGTTGTACAAAATGGGACTGTCTTTATCCGGCTTCACCAGCTCCATCGGGCTTTTGCTGGCCCTGCCGGTGAAATAATCAAACTGTGGCTTTTTCGATGCGTTCTGGTAGCCGGCCATTAATGTGGTGTCAGGGTTTGTATTAATAACGAGGGGAAAGGGCAATTCGGCAATACACTTCAAAATAGTAGCATCTGCTTTTATTTTTTCGTAGAAAGTACTGGCAAATCGCTGTGCTTTAGTTTTATGATACTGGCTTTCAAATAAGAAAATTTCGTTATCCGGATTAAAATGAAGAATACCATTATCGGGCTTATTTTTCAGCTCTTCATATAATAACTGTTTCGCGGTTTGTTCATTTTGAACCAGGAATCCCGGCCCTAGAACGAGAATCGCCTTCTGCGTTTTGATATCATAATAAATATCATCCCAGTCGATAGAAAATTGCTCGGGTGGCGTTCGTTCAGTATTAAATACTTCACTCATTTTTTAGGGTTTAGAATAGACGGTACTTTATTATTCGCGGTGTTTATGTTTTTTCATGTAATGAAGGTATTGAATAACGGCAACGATGTCCTGATCATTAACCTGCTTTATTGCCGGCATGTGTGCATTGTACCGAAAACTCTTGGGCTCCTTTATATAAAGCCTTATGTTTTCATCTGTCCAATACTCCGTTATATTCCTGGGCCAATTCATTTCAGGTCCTACCTGTCCACCGGTTTTATTAATAGCATGACAACTGAAGCAATGTTGGCGAAACAAATAATACCCTTTTAGCGCTGTGCTATTTTTTGATAAATCGTTAAACAAAGCGCTATCTCTTTCAACCAGTTTAATACTTGTTAGTCCGTACGGCCAGGGTAATTTACCAGCCGTAATACTGTCGGTTTTCCATACCAGGTAAAAAGGACTAAATACCTTTTCCATTGCAGGGGTCCAGCTTTGAGCAGGCGAAGCCTCCAAATCTTTAAATACAATATATCCGTTCAGCTTGTCTAAAAGCTCGGCAACCGACCTTACCGGTGCATACCCATCTTTGCAAACAAACACCACATCGAAATGATCTCCCATCAGATCTTGCTGTTCCAGTATACGCTTCAACTGCGGCGCTAATTGCACCCCCCGGTACTTCCTGGTACCCGGAACATTTGGATCGTATGCAATCGAAACTTCTGTCATATCCTTTAGATTTGCAACGCCGATCAAAGAATCTACATTTATAACATATTGCCTGGAAACAGGTCCTTGCTCACCAAATTGATCTTCCTGCTTTTTAACAGGACAGGCACACATAAAACAGGTTATAGCTAATAAAATAACAAGTTTCATGTGTATGTTTTTTATTTGATTTTAGCCACATGTTCCTTAGCAAAAGAATTCTCATCGCAGCAGGTATAAATTTTACCCGAAAATTTTTTATGCTATACTTCATGCGAACAGTTTAAAATATAATACGAAGCACTTTTCAACGATATCGATGAGGATATATTTACCTAAACCTAAGTTAGATCATTTTCGAAAGTTATGCAGCCGGGCTATATCGCATAAATAGGCGATAGATCTAGCTCAACAGTTTCTATAAGCATAGTATTCACTTTTATAATTAAAAATATTTTGGCGCAGTTTTTATGATAAGTCCATGATGACAATTGGGTAATTATCACAGTAAAACTGTATTTTGTAGTTATAAGTTATGCGCGTTAATAAAAAAGAAGCGAGGTTATTGGAAGAAGTCATTGATCAATGGCAGAAAGACGATTTGCTCGACCAGCCTAAAGCGGATGAGCTCAAGCTGTCCATTTCGTCTTACCGTAACGAATTTGATTCGGTAGCTTTTTATGCTACCATTGCAGCCGTGTCCTGTGCCCTGCTGGCCTTCGGCGCCCTGGTATTGGATGAAAAATGGATAGAACGCCTCCGAAAATTATTTGCCTTTTCTGAAATATTTATTGGTTTCCTGTTTGGTGGTGTGGCTGCACTGCTGACCTGGATCGCTAAAAGAAGAAAAAGAAAATATGCTTATGCATCCCTGGCCAACGAGAGCTTCACTGTTTTGATAGCATTAACCCTGGGCATATCGGTGGCTTATTTTACCAGGAGCTTTCAGCCAACTTACGATTATTACGGCATCGGCATATTTATCGCGGCGGTCTTATATGGTTCACTGGCGGTATATCTCGATTCTAAAATATTATGGACCTGCATGTTGCTGTCGCTCATCAGCAGCTGGGCCACACAAACCTATGCATGGTCGGCCGCTCCAACTCATTCTTATTTTATTGGAATGAATTACCCATTAAGAATGGCGCTGTTTGGTATATTGATGGTATTCCTATCGCTATTAACCAAACGTCACGCTTCAACCAAAAGATACTTCAACCTTTCCTGGTACGCCAGCTGGATTTTCCTGCTGCTTTCAGGTCTTTTTCTTTCAGTATCCGGTAATTTAAGCTATGATGTTTGGTCGGCTATTAAACAAGGAAAGCTGTTTATGTGGGCTATAGCCTATACCCTCATTTTGATTGGCATTCTGATTTATGCAATTAAGCAAAAAGATGATGCTTTGAGAGATATCACCATCGTATTTTTCCTGCTCAATATTTACACCCGCTACTTCGAGTACTTCTGGGACCATACCAATAAAGGATTATTTTTTGCCTTACTCGCACTTTCTTTCTGGCTAATTGGTAAAAAAGCTGAGCAATTGCGTAAGCGACTTTCTGAGTAAATCAGATGGTATTGCTGCTTTTAAAAATATCAATTTTAACCGCACAGAAATGAGTACGCTGAGTATACGCAGGGAATAAGTACTTCATTTTTGATGCAGTCAACCAGTATAATATAATTTGCCTACCCACTCTGAGAAGTACCTGCATCTTTTTTCTCAGCAGTTAATAATATCTAGTCACTTAACCGCAAAGTATAACGGGCATCAGCTAAAACATAAAACCCAGTCCTACATTAGCACCGATACTGGTATTTTCTCCAAAGCGCTGGGCATTAAAATTAAGGGAGGGTAAAAAGGAAATTGTTTCGCTCAACGGAATACGATAGGCAGCTCCCAGTTTAACTAAAGCCCCTCCATCCAAATACATTTTATCGAAATCATTCTTAATATTTAGCAAAGGCGCATAACCCACATCCAATATAAGCATTAAGCTATTTCTCGTTCCATTTGGATAATACCTGAAATCCGCGAAAATGGGCAATGCCGTCAGACTATGTCCGTCTTCAAAATATCCGGGAGCAAAAGCGCTATCGGGAGTTGCTGCGTTACGATGTGCTTTATAGCGTGTAAATTGCACCCCTATACCCAATCCAACCGATAAATGAGGGTTCAGAAATACGCCGTTGATAGTGCTGGCAGCGAACCCGGCAGTTTTTACATAAGCGTCTCCAAAGGCGATTTCAGACGAATCGATCGATTGAAGATACTGGGGCTCAGCAATATTGGTAATATTGAAATAGCCTTTTCCCTCTTTGGCCCTTAATTGGGCAGATACAATATGGCTGCAAAATAACAGGCAACCTAAAAGTGCAGGTTTAAAGATATTCATGAAGGATAATGGTTTGATGTATGAAGATTCCATTTAAAGTTATGCTATTTCACCGGAATAAGAAATAACACTTCCTGGTAATTCATAAGATTTGTTAGACAGCCAGCACCGGAAAATAAAAGGACAATGCCAGGCGAAAAATAATATGCCTGATTTCCTTTGCAACTTTGCGGTTAGACGTACCGATATGATTAATAAATTGTGTTATTTATTTCTAACTATCCATTCGGTTAACTACAGCCATATAATATAGAACGCCCGCCCGGGGTCAGCTTAATCCAGCCTTTTCTTCCACCAGGTAAGCATTACGACCGGCAGCATTACGGGATATTAATTCGCTCAGAAAACCTGCGAGAAATAACTGCATACCAATTATAAGGGTAGTTAGCGCTATATAGAAAGTTGGCCGGTTAGTAATGGCGTATTCCGGATTGATCAACTTGGAAACAATTAAAAACAAAGACGTCAAAAAACCAATCAGGAAGAAGATCATTCCCCACAAACCAAAAAAGTGCATGGGCTTTTTAGAGAACTTACCTACAAAAGTAATCGACATCAGATCGAGAAAACCATTAATGAAACGGTCCCACCCAAATTTGGTTACACCATATTTACGTTTACGATGCTCCACTACTTTTTCACCAATCTTTTTAAAACCCGACCATTTGGCTATTACCGGTATATAGCGGTGCATTTCACCATATACTTCAATACTCTTAACTACCTTCTTATTATAAGATTTAAGGCCGCAATTAAAATCGTGCAGCTTTATTTTGGAAACCTTGCTGGTTACTGCATTAAAAAATTTGGAAGGAATATTCTTGGTGAGCGTGTTATCATAGCGAACTTTTTTCCAGCCACTCACCAGGTCATATTTGTCTTCTACGATCATCTTTCTTAGTCCGGGAATTTCGTCAGGGCTATCCTGCAGGTCGGCGTCCATTGTTATTACCACATCGCCCTGTGAAGCTCTGAAAGCCTCATTTAAAGCGGCAGACTTACCATAATTCCGCTGAAACTTAATGCCTTTGATGCAGTTATTTTTGGCACGCAGCTCCTGGATCACATTCCAGGAATTATCGGTACTTCCATCGTCTACAAAAATTACTTCGTAGCTAAAGTTGTTATCGCGCATTACACGTTCGATCCATTCGGCCAGTTCCGGCAAAGATTCTTCTTCATTTAAAAGAGGTATAACAACTGAAATGTCCATTACGAGTTTTTGTTGCGCAAATATAAAGCGCCTGCGGTTGCCATTGTAACAATAACACCTGTAAATAAATTCGAAAACACGAGCATAGATAACTGAAACGGTATATAGTACTTCCTGGTTTGCTGCGCTTCCAATTCAACTTCGGCAGGAGTACGGTCTTTTGCTGTCCTTAAACGCTCCTGTTTAGCCTGCTGAACCACCACTTCAATTTCTTGTTCATTTAGCTTAAAATAAACAAAAGTGTACACCGCTAACACCAATGTGGCAGAAAGTACACAGCGAAATCCTTGTTGAAACAGATCTTTAAACTGGGTTGCTTGGGTTTGTTTTGCGAAAGAAGTTACACTCCAAACAATACCCAAACCAAAAATAATATAGCCCAGGTAATTTAAAGGCGATGTTTCTTCTATCTTATTAAAGTAAAAAACAATTGCAGCAGCCACCATTAGCAGCCCGGTTATCAATCCTTTTATTGTAGCACTTAATTTCAAAACTAATTATTTAATGTAAGCCTGTTTTTATGATAAATACCCAACGGCTTTCCTGTAAACTGCTGCCCGATAAATGGCGTATTCTTACTTTTGGAGGCAATATTTTTCAATTCCAACACCCATTCCTGCTTTGGTAAAAACAAAGTAATGGAAGCTTCGTTTCCCTCCGCAATGGTAGGCACTGGTAGATTTAGTATATGCCTGGTATTAATAGCCAGCAATTCCACCCAACGTTCCTGCGAAACATCCGGCAAATGCGTATTGGCTGCCGCATAAGTGGTTTGTAAGCTTATCATACCATTTTTGGCATATTCAAATTCTACTACCTTATGGTCTGTATCCTGCGGAATATGGTGAGAAACGAGGCAATCAATTAAACCTTCGGCTACCGCTTTTTGCAAGGCCTTCCGGTCCTTTTTACTTCTCAAAGGAGGATTCACCTTCAGGTTAGAGTCGTAAGTGGTAATGTCCTCATCACAAAAGACAAGGTTATAAGGCGTGGCCGAGCAGGTCACCGCCACTTTTTTCTGCTTCGCCTCTTTGATCAGTTTTAATGAACCTTCGGTACTGATACCCGTAAGATGCAAATTAGACTCAGCGTAGGCGGCCAGCTTTACATTGGAAGCTACAGCAATTTCCTCTGCAATTTCAGGGCGTCCGGGCAGTCCCATTTTGGTGGAAGTAATCCCCTCATTCATGAGGCCATTAGGACTGATGCTTTTATCATCGGGCACCTGTATCAAAACCCCGTCAAAGGATTTTACATACTGAAGCGCCTTAACCAGTATACCAGCGGATTGTAAGGGTGTTTTACCATCGCTAAAGGCTACGGCGCCACTCAGCTTCATATCGTACATTTCTGCCAGGTCCTTTCCCTCCACACCACGGGTAATACTACCCAGTGGATGAATACTTACCGGCAATTGTTTAGCCTTCTGCACCACATATTCCACTACCGATTTCTGATCAAGGGCTGGTTGAGTATTCGGTACTACGCAAACATCAGTATATCCACCCGCTACCGCCGCAGCAGCTCCCGTTTCCAGGGTTTCGCGGAACTCATAACCCGGATCGGCAAAATCTGCAAACAGGTCGATCCATCCCGGTGAAACATGCACACCTGGGGTGTCAATTATTTTAGCACCTTTTGCTACAATATCTTTACCAATTGAGACTATTTTGCCGCTGGCAATATGTATATCAGCAATTTGACCGTTGTGAGGCGATGTAGGGTCTGTAATTCTTGCCTTCTTAATGATAATGTTCATTAAGGTGCGAAGATAAGGTAAGGGAGGGAATGAATGTAATTTTTGAGAGGAAGATTAACAGGCTAATGACAGGATAAAAACTCTTTACCTGCATATATAAGGCAGAGGTAAACACAGCAACTAAATATCGTTAACTCCAGCTTCACTGTAGTTAACGTGAATTTCGGTTGGGTTGGGATCCTAGACGGGTATATTTCCTGTTCTTAATTACCAGTAAGGCAAGATACTTTACTTTCCTATTTCAAACGCACGCACTCTAAAGAAACATATCGCTATAAAAAAATTACGGTGTAACCAATTTATCTAAAAATTAATTACACCGTATTGTCGGGACGACAAGATTCGAACTTGCGACCACACGCCCCCCAGACGTGTACTCTACCGGGCTGAGCTACGTCCCGCTCAGGCTTCTAATTATTATCAGAAGGGTTGCAAATGTAGGTATTTTTCAAATAAATTAAAAAATCATTGCAGTCCTATCTGCGTTTTATAGCAGTTTAATTTGCATTAACAGGTATTTTACCTGCGGTTGATTAAATTAACGCTGTGAAATCTGCTAAATACCAGATTCTGCATTGAAAACAGGCATTTGAAATCCCCGCTTCAATAAAAAAACAATGACGAAACCACTACTAAAAGAATATATGAAATTCAATATTGCTTTACTTTTTTTACTGATGTGTGGTTGTGTTGAGGCGCAACCTGGAGTTATTAGCCCCAGGGCTCCGCTAAAACAGGATGTATACCGCGAACTGCCTATCGGTGCCATTCAGCCACAGGGCTGGTTGAGAGAAATGCTGATACGACAAAAGAATGGTGCTACCGGAAAGTTGGATGAATTGTATCCGCTTGTTATGGGTAAACGCAATGGCTGGCTGGGCGGAGACGGTGATCAATGGGAACGTGGGCCTTATTGGATAGATGGACTACTCCCCCTGGCCTATATTCTTAATGATAAGAAATTAATTGACAAGGTAAAGCCCTGGGTGGAATGGGCCATTAACAGTCAGCAGCCCAATGGGTATTTTGGCCCGGCCAACGACTACCCCCACGAGCACGGAGTACAACGTAATAATAGCCGTGACTGGTGGCCCAAAATGGTAATGCTCAAAGTGCTCAAACAATATTATATGGCGACAGCTGATGAACGTATTGTCAGGCTGTTTACCAACTACTTTAAATACCAGTTAAAAGAACTCCCTTTAAAACCGCTTGACAACTGGACCTTCTGGGCAAGGTTTCGTGCGGCAGACAATTTAATGGTAGTTTATTGGCTCTACAATATAACCGGAGACAGCTTTCTGCTGGATTTAGCCAACCTGCTCCACCGGCAAACCTTCGATTTTACGAATGCATTTCTGTATAGCGACCTGTTGAGCAGAACGGGCAGCATACATGGGGTCAATTTAGCACAGGGCTTAAAATCACCCATGATCTATTACCAGCAAAACCAGGATCCTAAATATGTGGAGGCTTTTAAAAAGGGACTTGCCGATCTAAAAAAATTTAATGGCACGGCCAACGGTCTTTATGGTGGCGATGAAGCTTTGCATGGAAACAGTCCTACACAGGGGGCAGAACTATGTTCTGCCGTAGAAATGATGTTTTCGCTGGAAGCCGCATTACAAATATCGGGCGATGTAGATTACGCTGACCACCTCGAGCGTATTGCCTTTAATGCCTTACCCAGCCAAACCAGCGAAGATTATATGCTGCATCAATACTTTCAGCAGGCCAACCAGGTAATGATCACCCGGCATAACCGGAATTTTGAGGTAAACCATAATGGTACCGATATCTGCTACGGATTGCTGACGGGGTACCCCTGCTGCACTTCCAACATGCACCAGGGCTGGCCGAAATTTGTACAAAACCTTTGGTATAGCACACCTGACAAAGGCCTGGCGGCTTTGGTATATTCAGCCAGCGAAGTGACTGCAACAGTGGGCAATAATCAAAAAGTCACTATTAAAGAAACCACCAACTACCCATTTGAAGAAACAATACAGTTTACGGTAACCACGGATAAAAAAGAAAAACACATTGCCTTCCCCTTACACCTGCGCATTCCCAAATGGTGCCGCACAGCAACTATTAAAGTAAATAATACCGATCATGGAATAGCATCGGCTGGTGAAATTTTTAAAATAAACCGCCAATGGAAAAACGGTGATATGGTAACCCTTCATTTGCCCATGCATATCTATAAAAATACCTGGCATGAAAATGCTGTTTCAGTAGAAAGAGGCCCCCTTGTATATGCACTTAAAATTGGCGAGAAAGAAGCGCTTGTGCAAAACAAAAAAGATCCTGAGAACTATGGAAGCAGTTATATGGAGATAAGGCCAGCTACGCCCTGGAATTTTGGTCTCATCAGCAGGTCCGATAAAGAATTCAGTCAACAGTTTACCATTACAAAAGCAGCTTCTGTAACTCCCTACCCATGGACCAGCAAAAATACGCCTCTTACTCTTACTACAGCGGCGAGACGTGTACCCGAATGGGGATTATACAATGAGATGGCCGGCCCTCTCCCCTTCAGCGTTATTTATAACGAGAACGTGCCTAAACAGCCGGAAGAAACGATAGAACTGATCCCCTACGGTTGTACCAGGTTGCGGGTATCACAATTTCCGGTGGTGGGAAGATAAATAGCGGGGTTTAGAAAGAAGTGCACGAAATGATTTTAATTTGCAGCATTCAGGCAATAATCGTTTTATTTCATGCATCCTCACATACAACATTTAATCCGCTGCATTAATCTCGAAGAAAAAGAACAAACCGAACGTTACCAGCTCAGCCAGGCACATACGGTAAGAGCATTAAAGGCAGAAGGATTGGCGTTACATCCCATTTCGGTAACCCGGAAGAATTTTGGATATGCCGATTACCCGGAGATCAGCTTCCGCCTGCCCTACCCCGGCACAACCAATTTGTTTCGGGATGGTGCCGCTATTGAATGTTTTAAGCAGGGAGAAGAAGCGGTTAAAGGCATCATGATGAGCCTTGAAGGCAAAACCGGGGAATTCAGATTATTCGCTCCAGACTTTCCAGAATGGATTGAAGATGAGGGTGTGGGTATTAAGCTGGCGCCAGACACCCGCACTAACAGCATTATGAAAGAGGCATTGACCGGCCTTGAAAAAAACAGGCATCTTTTCAAATTATTTGAAGCGCTACATAGCAATAATAACGCTCACCCGGATGCCCCTGTACATACCAGGCAGCCGGCTTTCTTCAATAAAAATTTAAATGATAGTCAGCAGCAAGCCGTATCGGCTGTAATTGACAACCAGGAGCTGACCATTGTGCACGGACCTCCCGGCACTGGTAAGACCACTACCCTCATAGAAGCGATTCAACAACTGGTAAAACGCGGCGAAAAGGTGCTGGTTACAGCACCCAGCAATGCGGCAGTTGACAATATATGTAAAGGACTGCTTCAAAAAGGCATACAATTACTGAGAGTGGGCAATGCCAGTAAAACCGATGAAGCTATTTTTATGCATACGCCCGAAGGTCGGTTGAGCAATAGCAAAGTTCAGAAAGATATCCGCCAGCTAAAGCTGAGAGCCGAAGAGTTCAGGCGCATGGCTTTAAAGTACAAACGGAACTTTGGAAAAGCCGAAAGAGAGCAGCGAAGTCTTTTATTTAAAGAGGTTAAAAATATCAGGAATGAAATAAAGCAATTGCAACACTACAACGAGGAAAAACTGTTTACAGAAGCCCAGGTCATTGCAGGCACACCCATTGGCTTACACGATGCAGGTCTCGGCAAAATAACCTTTCAACACCTTATTGTAGATGAAGCCGGACAATGCATTGAGCCACTGGCCTGGTGTGTATTTCCTTTGGCTCCAAAAATTGTACTGGCTGGAGATCACCTGCAGCTACCTCCTACTGTTTTAAGCAATGCTGCACAAAAAGCCGGATTTAACCGCTCGATCTTAGAAATCGCCATCGAAAGGGCTCCCGTCGTACACCTTTTGAATACGCAGTACCGTATGAAGCCTGTTATTGCGGGGTTTAGCAGCCAATATTTTTACAAAGGATTATTACAATCAGCAGCCCACCTGGTTAACCAGGGTACTCATCTTACCTTTATCGACACCGCGGGTTCGGGTTTTAATGAAAGCAAGGGACCTGATGGAACCAGCCTTCAAAACGAAGGTGAACTGAATATTGTGCTGCAACTGTTTCAAAGCGGTGACTTTACCGCTGAAAACGCAGCCTTTATATCTCCTTATACAGGCCAGGTTTTAATAGCTAAAGACAAGCTGCCTAAAGCCATGCGCGTTAGTACCATCGATAGCTTCCAGGGACAGGAAAAGCCGGTTATTATCTTATCGCTGGTAAGAAGCAACGATGACTGTGAGATCGGATTTCTGAAGGATTATCGCAGGATGAACGTAGCAATTACACGAGCTCAGCAAGCGCTTATTGTAATTGGGGACAGCGCAACAATTGGTGCAGACCCTTTTTATGAATCGTTTTTACGGTACGTAGAGCAATATGGCAGTTACCGCACGGTTTGGGAGTTTGAAATGATCTGATAAAAAACAGGAATTTTAACCCCCATATTTCCGAAAAGTCAACTGCAGCTTTTGAGCATAAGCAGACCGGTCTTCAGGGCTTTTATATTTAAAAGCGAATGAATCCCAGTCCTTATTACGTAAATCCTCTTCAAGCGAAAGGCTTTTTAGGTATTGAACAAAGGCCAGTAAATGCTCGCCCTCACTTTTGTACATCGCACTTACAAAATCCTGGAGGGAGTAATATCCTGCCAGGGCATAATTATATCCCATGAGTTGAAATTTGCCCCAGCTTGCAGACATCAGCGCCGCATTCCTGTTGAGCCAGGCCGCTTTGTGCAATCTTTCATGCTGGCTGGATACCGGGCCGAAATCTCCCGGCTCCGGATGAGAAACATCCGGCGATACCTTATCATAAGCACCCTGTGTTCGACGCGAAAATACATCCTTATGAAACCAAAGTAATGGTTCATAGGTGGATAGAAAACCGTCACGGTCACCTTCCACTTCAATAATAGTCTTTATGATTGCTATTTCGCAACTTATTACAGCAGCTGCTTCCAATAAATCTGAGTCTGTTAACCCTCCAGTTGTCATTAATGCGATCTCCCCTTATGAGCAGGTTTAGAAAGCATTTTTTACAGCGAAAATTATGCCGCTGTCGTCTATTTTGGTTAACCAGAAATACATCAAATTCAGCATAGTTTTTTAATTCCCTAAAAACCACCTCAATAAACGGAAATAGCAATGTCAATTTTTATTTTTTTTCAGCCAATTAAAAGTTAAAAGCCTCCAAGCTCGCCTTTGGAGCAAAAATTGATATGTTAAATTGAGCCTAATACGCAGCTGTAGTGTTACATTTGCTTTGCAATCTCAAATTAACTTTCTTACACACCCAAACAAACCCAGATGAAAAATTTGCTATCACTTGTTGCAGTAATTGTAATGCTTGCTTCGTGTGGCAAAACAGACCTGACTCCTGAGCAAAAAGAACCACTTAAACTGGATATTGAACAATTGGTAGGATTTATCGGCAAGAAATATTACACACTTCAGTCTGCATTTGCAAATACTAACATTACTATCACAGATTCTCTTGGTCACAAAAAGGCTATTGTGCCCGTATTAGACAGGGAATCTCCTAACCCGAATTTTGTATGTGAACTTTCTGAAGAAAATGACATCATTACAAAAATAGAGATCAAAGCCACCATTAGCACCCACGGTACTTACAAAAACACTTTTCACTATTTCGACGAGTTGTTGAGTGCCAAATACCCGCTGTCAAAATTTTATGCAATTGATGCAGACGGTGGCGTAAATAGCAGCAGTAAAACCAAGGAAGATCTTTACAATTACCTGCAGTATAACACTTCTTCAGGAGCTGCCCTGGAATTTAAAACTTCCAATGCTGAAATTGTAAATTTCTTTTTTAATGAAACGAACAAAGCTTTTACTATCTCTATAGAAGGTAAAAAGTAAATACACATTTCTCTTATCCATATAAAAGCCAGGTTAGATATTATATCCAACCTGGCTTTTTTGAGATCCTTTAATGGATTAAAAACTAAACTTCTGCATACATTTCTGTAGGCTCGCAGGTGCAAATAAGATTTCTGTCACCCACAGTATTGTTTACCCTTGCTACAGAAGGCCAAAACTTATTAAGCGTCACATAATGCAACGGGAATGCAGCATCCTGGCGGCTATAGCTATGGCTCCACTCATTTGCAGTAACCACTTGCTGGGTATGAGGTGCATTTTTTAACGGATTATCTTTAACATGCGCTACTCCATCCTCTATAGCTTTAATTTCCTCCCTGATGCTGATCATAGCATCGCAAAAGCGATCTAATTCTGCTTTATCCTCACTCTCTGTAGGTTCAATCATAATAGTTCCAGGTACAGGGAAGCTCATAGTAGGCGCGTGAAAACCATAATCCATCAGGCGCTTGGCTACATCCTCAGCTTCAATCTGGGCTGTTTTTTTGAACGGTCTCAGATCTACTATAAATTCATGCGCACAAAGTCCGTTATCGTTCGTGTACAGAATATCATAATGTTTACCCAATCTCGAACGCATATAATTAGCATTCAATATGGCATATTCCGTAGCCGACCTCACGCCGTCACCTCCCAGCATCATAATATAAGCATAGGAGATCAGCAAAATAGATGCTGACCCATAAGGTGCTGCGGATACTGCATGCTGCAAACCATCGGCATCCTGAAAAACGTGCCCTGGTAAATATTGCGCAAGGTGTGCTTTTACACAAATAGGGCCCATGCCGGGACCGCCGCCGCCATGCGGGATAGCGAAGGTTTTATGTAAATTCAGGTGACAAACATCAGCACCAATAAGGCCTGGAGCAGTTAACCCTACCTGGGCGTTCATATTGGCCCCATCCATGTATACCTGTCCGCCATGATCATGCACGATTTGATTAATCTCCTTCACTGTTTCTTCATAAACACCGTAAGTGCTTGGGTAAGTGATCATAATACCCGCCAGGTTATCAGCATATTGTGCTGCTTTTGCTTTCAGATCAGCCACATCTATATAACCATTCTCCAAAGCCTTAACAACGACCACTTTCATGCCGGCCATAACAGCTGATGCAGGATTAGTACCATGTGCAGAGATAGGGATCAACATCACATTTCTATGAGGATTGCCCTGCGCCTCATGATAGGCTTTTATAGTTAGCAGCCCTGCATATTCGCCTTGTGCGCCGCTATTAGGTTGCAGGCTGCAAGCATCAAAGGCGGTGATCTCACACAAATATTTACTAAGATTATCAACCAGTTCTTTATAACCACCCGCCTGCTCTACAGGAACAAAAGGATGAATACTCCCCCAATGGGACCAACTTAAAGGCATCATCTGTGTCGCTGCGTTCAATTTCATGGTACAGCTACCCAGCGATATCATGGAAGTATTTAAAGAAAGATCTTTGTTTTCGAGGTACTTTATATACCGCATCATCTGGCTTTCGCTATGATGGGTGTTAAAAACAGCGTGCGTGAGATAAGAAGACTTCCTGATCAAAGACTCAGGCAGGCGGTAAGTACCTGCATCAGCGTTAATATCAAACGCTACGGGATTGGTATCATTTTCAAAGCAGTTAATAATATCAAACAGATCTTCTACAATTACGGTTTCATCAATCGAAATACCCACCAAACCTTCATCTATATACCGGAAATTGATCTTTTGCGCCACAGCCTTTTGCCTGATAGCAGCTATATCTGAAGCTTTTACTACAATGGTATCGAAGAAGTATTCACTCACCAGTTCGAAACCGCGTGCTTCTATTTCAGCAGCCACCGTTTGAGCATATATAGCAATTCTTTCCGCTATTGCTTTCAATCCCTGCGGACCATGATAAACTGCATACATTGCAGCCATATTTGCCAGCAATGCCTGCGCCGTACAAATATTTGAAGTAGCTTTTTCTCTTTTAATATGCTGCTCACGGGTTTGTAAAGCCATGCGCAACGCCCTGTTTCCCTGGGCATCAACGCTAACACCTATGATACGCCCTGGCATTACCCGTTTAAAATCATCTTTTGCCGCCATAAAAGCTGCATGCGGACCACCGTACCCCAAAGGAACACCAAACCTCTGCGCAGAACCGATAGCCACATCAGCACCCAATTCTCCTGGCGAAGCTAATACTGTGAGCGCCAGCAAGTCGGTTGCCATCACTACATGACCACCTGTGCTTTGAACCTTGCTGATAAAACCGCTATAATCTTCAATACTACCTGCATTATTTGGATATTGCACCAAGGCACCAAAATAGGTTTCATCGATAGTTGCCAATTTATAATCCCCTTCTACCACTTCAATTCCAAAAGGAATAGCTCTTGTATAAATTACATCCTTTGTTTGGGGAAAAGTTGCTGCATCCAGGAAAAAGCGGGGTCTTTCAACATGATCCTGCCTGTTTTTTAAGTTGAAGAACATAGCCATAGCTTCAGCTGCAGCCGTTGCTTCATCCAAAAGAGAAGCATTTGCCAGCGGCAACCCGGTTAGGTCGCTTACCAGCGTTTGATAGTTCAGCAAGCTCTCCAATCGTCCCTGCGAAATTTCGGCCTGATAAGGAGTATACTGTGTATACCATCCTGGATTTTCGAAAACATTACGCAAAATAACCGATGGAGTAATCGTACCATAATATCCCTGGCCAATATAGTTCTTGAATATCTTGTTTTTAAGCGACACATTCTTAATATGTCTCAGGTATTCATGCTCACTCATGGCCTTAGGTATACGAAGCGCATTTTTCATTCGAATACCTGAGGGAACTGTCTTTTCAATTAACGTGTCCAGATTGCTGAAACCGGTTTCATGTAACATTTTCTGGGTTTCAGACTCGTTAGGCCCAATATGCCTTTTTGCAAACTCTTTTGATTGGAGTTCTAAAATACTCATAGTGTGGTAGAAATTAATTTTTTTTCCGAAGGTTCGAAGAATTCCCCTGGAGGCCCCTTCGGAGGATGTGCAAAGGTAATGGTAATTTATCAGCTGTATTTGCGCATACGTTTGACCATTATATAACATGTGAATAAGTATTTTGTTTGATGTTAATAGGTTCACTGGCCATGGGACACGAAAGGCAAAAAAAATTAAACTTAGTATATTTGCGCCCATGATGGGTACAGCCAAAGAACAACTGTTAATTTTACTAACTACTCCTTTATACATTATTGTAATTGGCATAGAGCTGATTTTTAGCCACTTAAGAAAACAAAACACCTATACCTTTAAGGATACGATTCAGAATATTTACCTGATGTTATTAAATGGCGGACTGGACCTGGCATTTCGTTCGGTATATATCGGGATCGTGCTGCTGTTCTTTTACAACCATCGGCTGGTAGCGCCCATTGAAACACCATGGATTTACTGGCTCACATTATTAGTGTTCCAGGATTTTATGTATTACTGGCTGCATCGCGTAGATCACGAATGCCGCCTGTTTTGGGCTACCCATTTTACCCACCACTCCTCGCCCAAGTTTAATCTTACCGTAGGATTCCGGTCATCGGTGCTGGAGCCCTTATACCGGTTTGTTTACTTTATTCCTATTGCATGGTTGGGGTTTGACCCCATTGATATTGCTTTTGTATATTCTGCTACGCAGATCTGGGGCATTTTAATACATACCGAAAAGGTGGGTAACCTGGGGTTACTGGAATATATCTTCGTTACGCCATCACATCACCGGGTGCATCATGGCTCTAATGCTAAATACCTGGATAAAAACATGGGCATGTTCCTGATCATCTGGGACAAGATATTTGGAACTTTTCAAAAAGAGTTGCCGGCGGAGTCTTACCAACCCATCAAGTATGGCCTCACCACCCCCATGGAAAAAGAAAACGCCTTCACCATTGTGTTTTACGAATGGATCAATATCTTTAAAGACCTGAAACAAAAAAATCTCACTTTTAAACAAAAGCTGGGTTATCTTTTTGGACCGCCCGGCTGGAGTCATAATGGCAGCCGCCAAACCAGCGAGCAAATGAGAGAGCAGGAAAAGCTGGAGCAAAGCAGTAAATAATGGTAAAAGATATACTTCAGAACTGGGAAAAAACTTCGAAAGAACATCGTAAACAATACCAGCAATTTTTAAAAAGAGCTGATAAGAACAAAGTATTAAAGGCGCTACCTGCCCTTCATGAAGAAGCTTTTGAACATGTGGATTGTTTAACCTGTGCCAACTGTTGTAAAAACTATTCACCCCGCTTCAAAACCCCTGATGTAAAACGTATTTCAAAATACCTGGGCATGAAAGAAAGTGTCTTTATCGACACCTATCTTCGCGTTGACGAGGAGGGCGATTTTGTGGTAAAGTCTTCTCCCTGTCCATTTTTAGCGGCGGACAATACCTGTAATATATACGATGAACGCCCTTCAGATTGTGCCCGTTTTCCATATACAGATGAAGATGTGCTCATCAAACGCCAGGCCCTCACCTTAAAAAACAGTGAGTTCTGCCCTATTACTTATTATGTGCTGGAAAAACTGATCCGATAATATATTTTGTAATTAATCTCTAATTTTCTGTCCTGTACTCACCTGATATCCTGCTGTTTTCTCTTAGTACACTAAATTTGCATACATTTTAATTTTATGAGGCAAAAGGTTTTAGTGATCAAGTTGGGTTCTGCAGTAATTACCAACGCAAGTGGCAATATTAATAAAGCCGTTATTAAAAAAATCGTAACAGATATAGGCAACCTCCATAAGGACTACAAAGTTGTTCTGGTAAGTAGCGGAGCGGTTAGCAGTGGGAAAAAATACCTGTCTGGTTATAAGGGAACTCTGCTTCAACGTAAAGTTGCAGCGGCCATTGGCAACCCTATTCTGATACAATTATACAGAAGTTATTTCCAGAAGTGTGGACTCACAGTAGCACAGGCGCTCTGCGAAAGATCACACTTCAGCAATCGCAAACAGTTCTTGCAGTTGCGTGATACTTTCAACACCTTCTGGTCTCACAATGTTATTCCTGTTGTGAACGAAAACGATGTGATCAGCGACCTTGAACTGAAGTTTTCTGACAATGATGAATTAGCTACTTTATTAGCCATTGCTTTCGATGCTGAGACATTAGTATTATGTACTTCGGTAGGTGGCTTTTTAAATGATGAAAAAAAGATCATTCCCGAAATAAAAGCGATAGATAAAGACGTGCTTGGCTTAGTGAAAAAAGGAGAAAAATCTGAATTTGGTCTGGGAGGTATGTTATCTAAATTAACCTTTACCAGGCTAGCCACCAATTTAGGCATTCATGTTATTATGTGCGGATTGAGATCTGCCTCTCCTATTACCGATGCTTTAAATAAAAAGACAGGGAGTTGGTTTTATGCACAAAAGTCCAATTTAAAAAACAGGCAAAAATGGCTGGCCAGCGGTTCTATTACTTTAGGCAATATTAAGCTTGATAAAGGAGCGGCAAAAGCTGTAGCAGAACGAAAGAGTTTATTAACAGTAGGCATCAACAGTATAGAGGGCAGTTTTGCTATTGGTGAAGTGGTGCAGTTAATGGGCGAAGACGATATTATTATTGGTATTGCCAAAACTAAACTAAGCAGCGCGGATTTAAAAAAACAACTCAAAGAAAAGAACATTATTGCTGCGCACGCTAATGATATAGTACTGGTATAAAACGAAAAGCTTACAAAATAAGGGTAAAAAGAACGAAGGTGAAAATTGCCCTCGTTTTTTGAACGAGGGCAAAAAATGCATAAATTTACTCTCGTTGTAAAAACGAGTGTAAAAATTACTCTTATTAAAATGGTCAACTTCAACCCTAAAACACCTTATAACAACTTACCGGATCTGCCTCCGGCAGCTGATATTGAAACGAAAAAAATACTACGTAAAACAATATCAGCAGGGAGAGCATTAGCGCAGCTAAACGGAACCCTGCTCAACCTCCCAACCCTACATTATTTCTGGATACAATTTATTTACAGGAGGCTAAGGCCAGTTCCGAAGTTGAAAACATAATTACCACTAATGATGAATTGTATCAATCGTTAGTGTCTGAAAAGACAGTAGAAGACGATGCTACGAAAGAGGTATTGAGTTATAAAGAAGCTTTATGGATGGATCTAAAACAATTAAAAGGCAAACCTTTTATCACAACTAATTTGTGTATAAAGATTGTGCAATGCATTAAGCAAAACAGCGCTCCCATAAGAATAACACCCGGCACTACTTTATCCAATACAAAAGGTAAAGTAGTCTACACTCCACCCAGCGGTGAAAAAATAATACGAGATAAATTATCAAAGTGGGAAAAGTTTATTAATGCAGAAAGCAATATCGACCCGCTTATAAAAATGGCTTTAATGCATTATCAATTTGAAGCCATTCACCCCTTTTCTGACGGCAACGGGAGAACCGGTAGAATCCTGCTGCTTTTATACCTGAAAGTTTCCGGCTTGCTGCACACACCGGCCATTTATCTTAGCGAATATATTATTAACAATAAAGCCGCCTACTACCGAAGTCTGAAAAGTGTAACAGAAAAAAGCAGCTGGGAGAATTTTATTCTTTATATGCTGGATATGATAGAGGTAACTGCCTTAAATGGTTTGGAACGCCTTAATAAAATAACAGCAGCCATGGAAAAAATGACCTATGACCTAAAAAAGCAACTTCCCAAAATATATTCCAAAGACCTGATTGAAGTATTATTTCGCCTACCCTATACCAAAAGACACTACCTGATTGAAAAGCATTTAGGCAATGCCAAGACAGTAGGAAATTATCTGATATCTTTGGAGGAAAAGGGTTTTCTGGAATCTGTAAAGGGTGGGCAAGGAAAAGTTATACCTGAACAGGCGTTTATTAAATATACTGGAACACAAATAATAGAATAAAAAATATTAACAGGAGCACATTTCATATGTCGATACAAACTACTCTCATAAAAACCAATAAGGCTAAAATAGCTTTACAACAATTACCTGAAAAGCAATTAAAGGGCTTGTTGCAGGCCATTGCTGATGGCATTCTTATAAATGAAGCCGCTGTATTAAAAGCCAACAAAAAAGATCTGGCAGCAAAAGACCCTGACGATCCTAAAAATGACCGCCTGATGCTTAACAGCGAGCGGCTTAAAAATATTTCAAACGCTATTAAAAATATTGCGCGGTTACCTGACCCTACCGGAATACTACTCGCTGAGAGAACACTCCCCAATGGCATCCGGCTTAAAAAAGTAGCTGTATCCCTGGGTGTTGTAGGCGCCATTTACGAAAGCCGTCCCAATGTAACTTACGATATCGCCGCACTTTGTTTACGCAGCCGGAATGCTTGCGTGCTGAAAGGCAGCAGCGATGCTCAACATACCAACAAAGTATCTATCGGTATTATCCAAAAGGCACTAAAACAATTTGGATTAGATATAAACACGGTAAGCCTGCTGCCACCACAACGTGAAGTAGTACAGGAAATGTTTACCGCTACAAAATACCTGGATGTATTAATCCCAAGAGGTTCTGAAGGGTTGATCACTTTTGTTCGGCAAAACAGCCTGGTACCGGTTATTGAAACCGGTGCGGGTGTTTGTCATGTGTACATAGAGAAAACTGCTGATCTTAAAAAGGCCATAGCTATAGCTGTAAACGCGAAAGTAAGCAGGCCTTCGGTGTGCAACTCGGCCGATGCCATTTTAGTAGACAAAGAGATTGCTTCCGATTTTCTTCAATTACTAAAGCCTGCCTTCGAAAAACACGAGGTAGAAGTTTTTGCAGATGCAGCATCTTACAAAAATCTAAAAGGCTATCCTTACTTAGTCAAAGCAAAGCCGGAGGATTTTGGCAGAGAGTTTTTATCCCTTAAATGTGCAGTAAAAGTTGTGAAAGATATTGATGAAGCCCTGGATCATATTGCACAATACTCAACCAAACATTCCGAAGCTATTGTATCCAAAAATAAAAAGGCTTGCCAACGTTTTGTTACCGAAGTAGATGCAGCTGCTGTTTACACCAATGCTTCAACAAGATTTACTGACGGCGAGGAGTTTGGCCTGGGTGCAGAAATAGGCATTTCAACACAAAAACTACATGCACGCGGACCATTTGCACTGGAAAAACTGGTTACAGAAAAATGGATATTGGAGGGTAACGGGCAAATAAGATAAGTTCTAAATATCTCGTATAAAGAAAAAGCTGGTAATTTATCGTTACCAGCTTTTTTATGAGCCGAAGAAGGGAGTCGAACCCGCGACCTGCTGATTACAAATCAGCTGCTCTACCAACTGAGCTACTTCGGCCTGTTGCGAAAAATATCATGGCTTTTTCGAACGGGCGGCGAAATTAAATGAAAAAATCACATAATGCCTATACCTGCATTCTTTTTTCTTTATTAAACCCGGTAGTATGCCTAATTTCAAAACGCGCAGCACCCAAAAAGGCCCTTATACTCTAAAGACTATACAGATATCTGCTCACACCAACGGGTATTGCTAAATAATCATTAATTTAGCCGCCTCATATAAAAGCATTGATTATGCCCCAAAATGCAAACAGGCAGTTTCTTGATTTTGAAAAGCCAATAAAAGATTTGTTGGATGAAATTGAATTAACTACCGAGCGAGAAAAGAAAACAGATATTGATTTAGGCAGCCAGATAGAGCAGCTTCAAAATAAAGTAGGTGAAACACGTAAGACCATTACACATAATCTTACCGATTGGCAGCGTGTGCAATTAAGCCGGCACCCGGACAGGCCTTATACCCACAAGTATATAGAGCTGATGACGGAAAACTATACGGAATTATACGGAGATCGTAATATTAAGGACGATAAGGCCATGGTAGGCGGGTTTGCTTCATTAGATGGGCAAACAGTAATGATCATCGGTCAGCAAAAAGGCTCTAACACCAAAAAACGCCAGTTGCGAAATTTTGGTATGGCCAACCCTGAAGGCTATCGTAAAGCCTTGCGTTTAATGAAGCTCGCTGAAAAGTTTAATAAGCCGGTTGTTACACTAATTGATACACCCGGTGCATTTCCTGGTTTAGAAGCAGAAGAGCGTGGACAAGGTGAGGCCATTGCCCGCAACATTTATGAAATGATGCGCCTGAAAGTACCTGTAATTTGTGTTATTATCGGGGAAGGTGCCAGCGGTGGTGCATTAGGTATTGGCGTGGGAGACAGAGTGTATATGATGGAAAATACCTGGTATACAGTTATCTCTCCTGAAAATTGCAGCACCATTCTCTGGCGTAGCTGGGACTATAAAATGAAAGCGGCAGAACAACTAAAACTCACATCCTCGAAAATGAAAGAGTTTGGCCTCATAGATGGTATTATACCTGAGCCTGATGGCGGAGCCCATTGGGACTATGAACTGGCTGCTCAAAATTTAAAGAAGCAAATATTAGCAGGTATTGCAGAAATAAAAAACATGAAGCCTGAAAAACGTGTTGAGGCTCGTATAGAGAAATTCAGCAAAATGGGCTTCTGGGAAGAAGTGTAGAAACAAATGACAGATAACAATTGATAGTATAAAGTACAAACCTTACAGCCTTATCGAACTACTGATACCTTTATCTAAATTGATTGTCTGTTCAAAATAAAATGCACACCTCAGCTGAGGAGTTTAAATCAATAATAAGGTTATGTCAGATATATGACGCCCAAGTCATCTGTCAACTATCACTATCATTTCAAATTACAGACTAAAATGTCTTTACAACAAAAACTTACCGGTACCGGTATTGCAATAGTAACACCTTTTACATCCAATGGCGATTTTGATTGGGCCACCCTGGAAAACCTGATCAATTTCTGGATTGGCAATAAAATAGAATACCTGGTTGTTGCAGGAACTACGGGCGAAAGCGCTACGCTGACCAGAGAAGAAGAACAAGAGTTGTTCAATTTTGCAAAGGAGAAAGTAGCAGGCCGTGCAGGTCTCGTAGCAGGCATTGGAGGCAACGATACCCGCGAAGTGGTACATGCCTTTCAAACAATGCAATTAGAGGGCTATGATGCAATACTCTCAGTAGCCCCGTATTATAACAAACCCGGGCAGGAAGGGTTATACCAGCATTACAAAACAATTGACGCAGTTGCGCCATTACCGATCATTATGTATAATGTACCAGGACGTACGGGCCAAAGTATTAGTGCCGAGACTACGGTACGCATAGCTAATGATTGCAAAAACATTATCGCTACAAAAGAAGCGTCAGGCAGCTTTGAACAGTTCAATTATATCATGAAGCATAAACCCGCTGAGTTCATGCTGATCAGCGGCGACGACCCAATTGCCTTGCCCATGATAGCTTTAGGGGCAAAGGGGGTGATCTCTGTGGTAGCTAATGCGTATCCCAAAGAATTTGGGGATATGATACGTCTTTGTCTTGAGGGCAAATTCGCAGAAGCATTGCCTTTACACTTCAAATTCACAGATATCATCAGTTCTTTGTTTGCTGAAGGCAGTCCAGCCGGTGTAAAACAATACCTGCAGGAAATGGGACTGTGCACGGTTCATGCGCGTCTTCCGGTTGTACCTGTAAGCGAAGCCCACGCAGCAAAAATTAAATCACTGATGGCAACAGTTTAAATCGAAGAAAACATTTATACCAGGGGCGATTACCAATAGTAGTCGCCCTTTTTATGTCCTCATCCGGCCCTTTTAAAGTATTGCCTGGCCATAAAAGCAATAGGCAAACCTACACATACCCATAAAATAGCAATAGCTACGAGAGCATTACTCAGCTCAAACGGGGCCGGCGAAATTTTGCTTAATCGAATAATCACCTGATTAGTGATCAACCATGCAACCAGCGCGATCAGCAATGCACTAAAAAGCAGTTTCTTCTGAAGAAGCTTCACCCTGGTAAATAACCCGAAATAAGTAGCAGCACAAGCCAACACAATCAAAAAATGAAATACCAATCCTGATAAAGGATAAATAAAGCCGCCTGAGAAAGCAGGTTTACCGAAAAGTCCGCTGGCGATGTACCTTAAAACAATATCTGGCGGAGTCTTGCGTACCATATAGGCCTGACCAAACGCTGCCATGATATCCAGCAGGCCCGATACAAAAGTTACCTTAATTATTTCCTTCTTCATAACTGTAATTTCAAAAGGTCCCTGAAGCGGTAGTTTTAATACGTTACTGATCGCATCTTCAAGGTAAGACAATTATTTACGATTGCAGCAGCATGGGAAATGCCATTTTTTGTTTATTTTAGGAGGGCTAAATTTTCAGATTATGAAAGCCCCTGACCTCAATTCGAATGAATTGCTGGAAAAATTAAATCAAAACGATTACGCCGCCGTAATTGATTTCTTTAATGCCTACCCCAACCCGGCATTAACCAACGCCGTTTTATTCCTGGAGGCAAAACAACCTATATATAATCTCGCAGCCCTGGATTGTATGGCTACTTCCTTTGCCCATACCGGTCATATAACAAAGGGGATATTGTTCGCCAGCACCGCCATGAGCTTCGGCCTACAGTTATGGCAGCAGTTAGGTTCTGCACCAGTAGATGAATTAAGCTACTATCTGGGCAATGACTCTTATCTGTTACTGAAGCTATGGTTTGATGAAGGCGCTTATTTAAAAGCGATCGCATGCTATAATAAATGGGCAGATATGAACCTGCCGGGCTGGATGAATACACCTTTCATGAGTACTCATTTACAGGCAGCAGAAAATCACCTGGAGCATCATGAAATTGAGCAGGCTAATATGATTGTGAGTTCGCTAACCCCTCAATTGATCCCTCCGACAAGCATTGTTCTTTACGACCGGCTACGTAACAAGATCAGGTTATTCACCACTGCAGCAAGCGTCACTAACGAAGAAATACAGGCGTACAAAAAAAGTCAAACCATTACCGATCTCGAAACAATGCTGACCGCATTAAAAGGAGTAGAAAAAGGAACTAATGCCTGGAATCTCTCCCCTGTTGAGGAATTGCTCAAAATGTATCAATCGGGAGCTCCTGTTGAAGATGATAAAGTACTGGCGCTTTCCAATCAGCTATCGGCATCGCTGTTGAGCATACAGGCATCAATGGGAGGTGATATTAATGCCACCTCGCTCATGTCACAAAGATATCGGCTGGGAGTAGTAATGGAAGAGATAGAGCATACTGATGAGCATGAAGCCAAATACATACGTTTGGTAAAAGAACTTCGGCATTTACAGCAATGGTTTGAAAACGAAGGGCATTTTAGTGATAGTTCTTTCATTTGCTGGCCGCTCTATATCTGTTTAAACCGCCTGGAACAATTTAAAGAAGCAGCAGACGAATTAGATCTGCTTTACTTTTACCTGGAGGAACAGAGAGCCGCCATTACAGATCCTGATAAACGGGCAGGCATTTTCTCCCAATATCCTCACCTGTTTGGGGCAATGGCTTACACTAACTATCAAAGCAGCAACGCATCCCGCTTGTTTAACCGAATAGAAGCTTCAAAAGCAAGAAGCATTACAGACAAAGCGTTGCATTCAGGCAACCTCAGGTCTGAGCTTTATATAAAGGGTAATATAGAGTCCTACCTCTCTCCTATACTGGAACAAAACAACGCACATTACCTAAGCATTTTTTGCGATGACGACAGAACCTATAGTGTGCTGCTTACCAAGCAAGGCCGCTTTTTTGCTACGGCTAAAGGGCCGTCGAAGCATACGCTTCAATCCTGGCTGCAAAAAGATTATCCTAACCCCGATAGCTGGAAAAGCGCGCGCGCAGGGCTTTTCGCCCAACAAAAAACTATTAACCTGCCCCTGGAATTGGGTGTATTATTAGCTCCTTTAATGCTGGCCCTAACTGATGGCTATGTTAAAGAAGGGGAGCATATTGTTTTTTCTCCCGATGATATTTTAAATCTCTTTTCACTTCAATATGCTTTGCTTCCCGATGGCAGGTCTTTAATCGAAGTGTTCAGCGTGTCTAAGATCCATAGTGGCTTTCAGCTCTATCAGTTATTGGCACAACCGGCTGTTTCTTTTAACGGCATACGAACCATATTCTGCAGTGCAACCCAGGATAATACAGATAAACGTGCCGCATTTGAAGAAACCAGTCTATGGTTGAGGCACACGCAGTCCGGCCTATCCTTCAACGCTGATATTGAAAAGCTAAACGCCTTCTGGAAGCCGGACACACTTTATCACCTGGCTACGCACGGTATTTTCCCGGTAGACGGCTTATTTCCAAACGTTCAACTGCAAAACCCCTATTTCCATAGTGGCCTATTATTAAAAGCTAATAACCAGTTGCCCTCCCTCCAGGCTAATGCCAATTATTATGGATCACCTCACTTGTTGAGTCCGCAAAAGCTAATAGACGACGATAGCTATCTGCACCGGTCTCATATTAGTATGCAGGCATGCGTAAGTGGCAGATCAAAAGATGGGTATGGCGGTGATGCCTTGGGTATGGAATGGGCTTTTTTTCAAAAAGGAGTATCCAGCATCATTAGCGCTAACTGGAACCTGGATGTGAATTGGAGCAATAAAATATTCAGAATATTCTACGAACAATGGCTGGGTCATAAAAAGACCCGGGCAAAGGCTTTGCAACATGCGCTGTTGCAGGTTAAAAAAGACGTTGATACTTCTATGCCCAAGCCTCCTGAATACTATTGGGCCGGACTATCATTAATTGGAGATTTTAGATAAATACATTTAATTTTAAACAAACACATATTATGACTACACTGGAGAAAGTTCAGCAACTGGATGATTTTAAAGCCCTCAGGCTATTCAAGCACATTGAGACCTCGTTACCTCAACAATTAAATATCGATAGTGATGACTTAATCGCCCAACTCCCTGATGAAATAAAACAGATGCCGGAAGTTCAGCAGTTAATTACTTCCCCTGAAGAGGTCTACGAAAAAAACCTGGATACCACTACGGCTATAAAAGTTGCCAGGGAGAGCCTGGAAATCATGGCAGTAAATCCTGAAACGGGAGCATATCTCGAGCATGAGCTCAATACCTGGAAGGATGATGAAATGGTAGCAGGTACTATATTAGCCCTGGGTGGTGCTTTGTCTGCTGTAATGCTGTTATCCACGGTGAAAGTGGGCTACACCAAAGCAAAGGGCTGGGAATTTAGCATTGGCTACAAAAATAAAAACCAGATCGAACCACTAAAACTGATTTTTGAGTCCTTGTTCAAATTATTACCTAAACGTCCTCAGTAGCTGTATTATCAGCATCTGTTTTTTCATTTCGCGCTATTAACGCAGTAAGTTTGTTTTCCAGGGCCATTAAACGGTCCATTTTTTCATGCAGCAGCTTTATTTCGAGTTCAGCTTTTAAATTGATCATATAATCCTTCTTAGCTCGTTCCCTGTCTTTTTCTTCCTGCCGGTTCTGGCTCATCATAATTACCGGGGCCTGTAAAGCAGCAAGGCAGGATAAAATAAGGTTCAGGAGGATAAAAGGGTAAGGATCAAATCCCTTATTGAACAATACAAATGCGTTGAATGCAATCCACACTAAAAGAAATACAATAAAGGAAATAATAAAAGTCCAGCTTCCTCCAAAGGAGGCTACCTTGTCGGCAACTCTCTGCCCCAGTGTAGATTCCGTTTTATTCTCCTCTTCAATGGCATCGGCCAATATGGTATCTCCGGTTATCGAATCCATCACATTTTTTACCAGGTTCGTATTTTTACCTGTTTGTGCAGACAGTTGACGTATAATATATTTTTCGCGGTAACTTTTCAACTCATTTACTGACAAAAAATGGCCTACTGTGAACTCAGGCATTTCCTGTCGTATCAGATCAATAATCCTTTCATTGAGCGAACTGCCAGCTACCTTTTCGGCAACGGGAAACTCTTTTCCTGATATATCACTGCGAAATGTTTTCATCTTATTCACATTATAATTTAAGCCCTTTTATATCCCGGTAATTATCCTTTTCCAAATAGTTCCTTCAACTCTTTGGCATCATCGGGTTTCATTTTACCACCCAATATCAACCTCAGCTGTCTTCTACGCATAGCTCCATTGTAGCGTTCCCTATCATCTGCTGTTTCAGGTTCGATAGGCTGGGCCGTTTTGGGTTTACTATGCTCGTCTAAAGCAACAAAAGTGTAATAAGCGGTATTGCTTTGATATTTGTGCTGTGTCACCAGGTCTTCTCCCCACACATCCAGGAATACCTCCATAGAAGAATTAAAAGCACGGGTAACACGAGCCTCAATATGTACCGCATTGCCCAGCTTAATAGAATTTAAAAAAGATATATTATCTACAGAAGCGGTGACTACGGGAGCATTACTATGCTTTTGTGCAGACAATGCAGCAGCAATATCCATCCAGTACATTAGCCTGCCGCCCATTAAATTTCCAAAAACATTCGTATCATTAGGTAATACCAATTCGGTCATCACGATCAGACTATCAGCCGGTTTTTTAACCATTCTATACTTTTTTTTGCAAATGTAGCTGCAAATTGCAGACTTTTACAGCTGCATTTTATAGGCAACTCAAATATCAATAACTCTACATGAATCCAACATCAGGCATTAAAGCTGAGGCAGATCATAAGCAGGAAACCAAAACATTGTATGTTTTTATGCTGGGCTGGTTTATTATAAACGCCCTGCAGGCGTATTTCCTGGGACTCGAAGGAGACGAAGCCTATTACTGGCATTTGTCCCAAAATATAGACTGGAGCTATTTCGATCATCCACCCATGGTGGCTTTACTGATCCGTGTGGGAGAAACGTTCGGCCATGGAAGCCTGTTCACCCGTTTAGGTACCGTATTAATAACCACCTTTGCTATCGGCATTATTTACAGAGCCTTACCCAACTATCTAAAACATATTAAATGGTATATACTTATAGCCGCATCTACCCTCCTGGTAAACGTTTATAGCTTTATCACCACGCCCGATGCGCCGCTCCTCTTTTTCTCCTGCCTGTTTCTTTTAACTTATAAAAGCTTTCTAAACAAAAGAAGCATTGGCAACAGCATTCTGATGGCGTTTTGTATCACCGGCATGTTTTATAGCAAATATCATGGCATCCTGCTTATTTTTTTTGTAGTGCTTTCCAATTATAAATTACTTTTCAACAGGTACTTCTGGCTCACCGTATTAATTACTACTATTCTATTTTTACCGCATATCTACTGGCAGTATCAACACGACTGGCCTAGCTTCCGCTATCATCTGAATGAGCGCCTGGCCAGGCGTTACCGGATAAACCATACCACTGATTATTTGTCAGGCCAGATCCTGGTATTTGGCCCCTTCATTTCCTTATTATTTTACGCAACCTGCTACAGGCTTAAGATCAAAGACCAATTACTCAGAACGCACTTATTTATTTTCGCAGGCACTTTGATTTTCTTTTTGATATCCTCTTTCAAAAACACAGTGGAAGCACACTGGACGCTTATTGCGGCACCTTCGTTCATGACCCTGTTTATGGCGCTTATTGCAAACGGTACTGAAAAATACCAGCATCTTTTCCGAAAGTTTGCCATCGCCAACATTATTATTATACTACTGGCCAGGGTGCTTTTTTTAGTACCCCACTCACCATTTACTTTAATACGGCATTATTACCCCTTCTTTTATGGGAAAGAATGGGCAGAAACCTTGCATAAAGCGGTTGGCGAAACTCCGGTCATTTTTGAAAACTCTTACGTTTTACCATCGCTGTATACTTACTATTTTCCCGATGCCAAGGCCCTGGACTACAACACAAAAAGCTACCGAAAAACCAATTATAATCTCGAAAACGATTGCAGGTTAAGTGGTCAAAAAGTATGGCATTATCAAATAACAGGAGAACGCGATTCGGCGCTCACTTATATTGACACCAAATATAAGCCCGGACTGCTTCGTCCTATCGAACAATTTACTTGTGTTAATGCGCTGAAGATCATTCCTCAACATTTGCCCAAAAAACTAAAGGCTGGTGCTTCATTCCCCATTCAAATTGAGCTTCAAAATAAATCGAATCAAACTATCACCCTTTATAACGAGCTGGAAATAGATTATGCCTTTTTTATCGCCAAGTCCGACTTCATTAATGCAGACAGCAGTTATAAAATTGAAGGCAATTCCATCGCTCCAGGACAAAAGAGTACAATTTCTATTAATTTGAAAACACCTGATCAGGCAGGCACTTATAAATTACTTTTCTCTATAAAAAACAGGCATTTGCAAGGTAATTTTGCCAGTCCCTTTTATTCGGTTCAGGTTGAGTAATAATTATTTCGGCAAAACAAGCTTAACGGGTGCTCCTCTGGCTGGTTGCCGGTAATTTTCGTATCTTTGCGGCCCTGTCAAATTGTCTGCATTTATAATATAAGCACTGTTTTTGACAAGAATGTTTCTTTAAAAAGATTTTAATTATTAATATATTATCATGTTTGGTTTCTTATCAAAAATTTTCGGAGGTAGTAAGTCAGAGAAAGACACAAAAAAACTTCAACCGGTTGTTGAAAAAGTAAATAGCTTTTTCAGTCAATACCAGTCTTTAAGTAATGATGAGCTTCGTCATAAAACACAAGAGTTCAAACAGCGCATACAGGATCGTTTGAGCAAAATTGATGAAGAGATCAATACATTAAATGCCAGTGCAGATGCCTTATCTCATGATGCGTTATTTGAAAAAGATAATGTTTACAAACAGGTAGATGAGTTAAAGAAAAACCGTGATAAAGAAATTGAGGTTGTTCTGGAAGAAATAATGCCGGAAGCCTTTGCGGTAATGAAAGAAACGGCCCGGAGGTTTAAAGAAAATGAAAAAATAGTAGCCAAAGCTACTGATCTTGACCGGGAATTAAGCGTAGGAAGCGAATATATAACCATTGACGGTGATAACTCCATATTTAACAATAGCTGGACTGCTGCCGGTAACACGGTGAACTGGAACATGGTGCATTACGATGTACAGTTAATTGGTGGAGCTGTTTTACATAGTGGTAAAATTGCGGAAATGGCTACCGGTGAAGGTAAAACACTGGTATCAACCCTGCCGGCTTACCTGAATGCTTTAGCCGGAGAAGGTGTACATATTGTAACAGTGAACGATTACCTTGCCCGTCGTGACCAGGAATGGAACGGTCCTGTTTTTCAATGGCTGGGATTAAGAGTGGATTGTATAGATAAACATCAACCTAATACTGCTGCCCGGAGAAATGCTTACCTGGCAGATATCACTTACGGTACTAATAACGAATTTGGTTTCGACTACCTGCGTGATAATATGGTGCATACAGCTGATGAAATGGTACAACGCAAGCACCACTACGCCATGGTGGATGAGGTGGATAGCGTTTTAATTGATGACGCACGTACTCCCTTGATCATAAGCGGCCCGGTTGATAAAGCAGACGATCAGCAATATCACATTCATAAACCACGCGTACAGCAACTATTTATTGAGCAGGAACGCATTGTAAGAAATGCTTTAAACGAGGCGAAGAAATTAATTGAAAAAGGTGAAGACGATCCTAAAACGGGAGGACTTCATTTATTCCGTGCCTTTAGAGGCTTGCCAAAGTATACCCCACTCATCAAGTTCTTAAGTGAGCCAGGTATCAAAGTAAAACTTCAGAAAGCAGAGAATTATTATCTGCAGGATCAGGAACGTAATATGCACATCATCGATTCAGAATTGTTGTTCAGGATCGATGAAAAAAACAAATCAGTAGATCTTACCGAAAAAGGCTTAGGAGCTATTACGCATTCGGGTGAAGATTCAGAATTCTTTGTGTTACCCGACATCAGTGTAAGTCTTGCCGACATAGAAAAAAGTGATGCTTCATCAGAAGATAAATTAAGGCAGAAAGAGCATATTCTTAATGACTACTCCCAGAAAGCCGATCGTATTCATTCAGTACAACAATTATTGAAAGCCTACGCCCTTTTTGAAAAAGACGTAGAATATGTGGTCATTGATGGTGCTATTAAAATTGTAGACGAGCAAACAGGTCGTATCATGGATGGCCGTCGATATAGTGATGGTTTACATCAGGCTTTGGAGGCTAAAGAAAATGTGAAGATCGAAGCTGCCACTCAAACCTATGCTACGGTTACCCTTCAAAACTTCTTCCGTATGTATCACAAATTAGGTGGTATGACGGGTACAGCAGAAACAGAAGCCGCCGAGCTTTGGAGTATTTACAAACTGGATGTGGTAAATATTCCTACCAACGTTGCTATTATAAGAGATGACAAACAGGACCTGGTTTATAAAACCAAGCGTGAAAAATATAAGGCCGTAATTGACGAGATTGAAGTATTGAGAAATGCAGGCAGGCCGGTATTGGTGGGTACTACTTCGGTTGAAATAAGTGAGCTTTTAGGCCGCATGCTGCAACAGAAGAAAATTCCGCACAATGTATTAAACGCCAAACAACACGCCCGTGAGGCCAGCGTAGTAGCTGAAGCCGGGTTGGCTGGCGCTGTAACCATTGCCACCAACATGGCGGGTCGCGGTACCGACATTAAGCTGGGAGCAGGCGTGAAAGATGCAGGAGGTTTAGCCATTATTGGTACAGAGCGACACGAAAGCCGCCGTGTTGACAGGCAGTTACGTGGTCGTGCAGGTCGCCAGGGAGATCCGGGTAGCTCGCAGTTTTACGTGTCCTTAGAAGATGACCTGATGCGTATGTTTGGTAGCGATCGTATTGCAGGTATGATGGATAAACTGGGTTATAAAGAGGGTGATGTAATTCAGCACAGCATGATCAGTAACTCTATTCAGCGTGCCCAGAAAAAAGTAGAGGAGAATAACTTTGGTATCCGTAAAAGATTACTGGAGTATGATGATGTAATGAATAAACAGCGAAATGCTGTTTACGAGAAAAGAAACCATGCTTTATTTGGAGAGCGTCTTTCTTTGGATATCGACAGCGCCTTCTCTATAGTAGCGGAAAGCGTAATTAATTCCTTTAAAGAGCAGGATGATTATGAAGGCTTTAAGCTGGCCTGCATTGTTAACTTCGGTATGGATACCGCCATCACTGCAGAAGAGTTTAACGCAACTTCGGAAAGCAAACTGATTGATAAATTATACGAAGAAGCCACTCAGCGTTATAACCAGCACACCGAAGCGATAGGCCTGAAGGCTGTGCCGGTATTTAAGAATATACGTACCGCCCAGGGACCTCATATTGAAAACGTTGTAGTACCATTTACAGATGGCCGGAAGGGAATAAACGTACTCGCCCCTTTGGATAAAACTGTTGAAACTAATGGACAGGCGCTGGTTTCCAGCATGGAAAAATCTATTACCCTTGCGGTGATAGACGATGCATGGAAAGAGCATCTACGCGCCATGGATGATCTAAAGCAAAGTGTTCAAACAGCCTACCTGGAACAAAAAGATCCGTTAGTAATTTATAAAGTAGAGGCATTCCAGTTGTTTAACAACATGACTACTACTTTAAACAAGGATATCATTTCCTTCCTTACCCAGGCTAATTTACCAGACCAACAGGAAAGCAATGAAATAAAAGAAGGTCGCCAGGAGAAAACTGACCTGAGTAAATTAAGTGTAAATAAAGAAGAGATCGATGCAGCGGGCGATGATTATGCCGCTAATGAAAACGACTATTTCGATCCATCAGCACCGCCGGTAAAACAAGAGCCTGTTCGCGTAGGACCCAAAATAGGCCGAAACGATCCTTGCCCTTGCGGTAGCGGAAAAAAATTCAAGCAGTGCCACGGTAAAGGCGCAGAATAAAACTGTAAAATCCCTTCGAACTGAAGGGATTTTTTTATGGAAATTTATTTTCGGATGAATCAGACAATAACAGGCTTTATCTAATGCGGACAATAGCTTTATTATATATTCTTCCATTGCTATTGCAATACAACAATTATTGTGACCAGGGGCTCCCTGCTTCAATTTCCGACACGACTGATTCCAATACATGCCTGCGATCTGCGAAAGCCACCTACGCAGTTACCTTGCTTGCCCAAACGCCCAACTATGATAGTGCGGTTACATCGATCAGAGAAGCTCAGTCGACCCATAATAGAGAATATGTAGTATCCTTCGGTAAAGATTTAACCGGGAACATCTTTAACTCTCCCATCAGCGCAGGTAATATCAATAATGGCCACATCCCCAGTATTAGTAATCGATTTGCAGATATTCATATTCACACCAACGAGCAACCGCCCTCCAGTGGTGACCTGTATGGTTTTATAGACCAGATCATAGCGGACTCTAATTACATCAGATATATAGTAACGCCCAAAGGGCAAGCCTACGCCTTTGCACTGCTTAGTAAAAAGGAAGCGCTACACTTCAATACTTCTCATGCCCGAAGAGCCGGTATCCAACAAATTCAGGCAGATGGCACTTCGATCAGCTACCAGCCTACTTTTCCGCAACAACTGGTTGACGAATTCAATGAATTAAGATCCTGGAACGGTGTTACCCATGAAGCAGCGCTGGTCATCCTGCTCAAAAAATATAAGACAGGGATAGTCTTACTAAAACAAAACGCAAGCGGCGTATATAACGCACTTGATGTGCAGGAACATGCGGATCATAAAGGCAATAAAAGCTATTTACTATCTCACTGTCGATAGTAAAAATACCGGTTTACAAAACACATATCCGTTATATTGAAATATCATTTACAAATGATCTGTCGTACCTTTGCAACCGGTAACTTATTCTTTTCTAAATCCATACTACTATGGATGATTTTTTGGCGGCACGGTCGCAAATGGCGCTCTCTCTTGGCTTTCACATCATTTTTGCATGTATAGGGATGATCATGCCTTTTTTTATGGCTGTGTCTCATTACAAATGGTTGAAAACAGGCGATACAACTTATAAAAACGTAACTAAAGCCTGGAGCAGGGGTGTAGCTATATTCTTCGCAACGGGTGCGGTTTCCGGCACTGTTCTTTCTTTCGAACTGGGTTTATTATGGCCGGAATTTATGAAGCATGCCGGGCCAATTTTCGGTATGCCATTTTCGTTGGAAGGAACCGCCTTCTTTATTGAAGCTATTGCGTTAGGCTTTTATTTATACGGCTGGAACCGCTTCAACAGATGGTTTCATTGGTTCACAGGTGTTGTAGTAGGATTGAGTGGATTAGCTTCGGGCATTCTTGTAGTTGCCGCTAATGCCTGGATGAATAGCCCCACAGGTTTTGAATATGTAAACGGGCAGTATATCAATGCAGATCCCATTGCTGCTATGTTTAACGATGCCTGGCTGTCTCAGTCCATACACATGGTACTGGCAGCCACGGTAGCTACCAGCTTTGCTGTAGCAGGTGTACACGCATTAATGATATTAAAAGGAAAGAATGTAGCCTTTCATACAAAAGCCTTTAGAATTGCTGCGGTGTTTGCAGCTGTAAGCGCCGTTCTTCAACCGCTGAGCGGCGACTTTTCAGCCAAAGATGTAGCGAAAAGACAGCCTGCTAAACTGGCCGCCATGGAGGCCCATTTTAAAACAGAAGAAAAGGCGGCATTGATCATTGGCGGTATTCCCGATGAAAAAACAGAAACAGTAAAGTATGCCATAAAAATCCCGGGAGCTTTAAGCTTCCTGGCACACGGAGATTTCAAAACTGAGGTAACAGGACTGGACAAAATACCCCAAAATGAACGCCCCCCTGTAGCTGTAGTACACTATTCCTTCCAGGTAATGGTGATGTTGGGAATGGCCATGATGGGTATTGCCCTTTTGTATCTCTTTATTTTATGGCGAAAGAAAAGATGGCTGGAGAAAAGGTGGTTGCTCAAAATGTTTGTGCTGGCTATCCCTGCCGGTTTTATTGCCGTAGAGGCTGGATGGATGGTTACCGAAGTGGGAAGACAGCCATGGATTATATATGGTTTTATGCGAACAGCCGACGCGGTTACGCCAATGCCTGGCATTGCTTATTCCTTTTACATTTTTACGGCAGTTTATCTTTCCTTAAGCATCATCGTGATTATATTATTATACCGGCAGGTAAAAATGGTAGGTGTGTTATATGACAATCCGGTAGCCAATTCATTAGCTGATAAACATTAAAGGCCTTTTATGATTTATGTAGTGATGGCATATTTATGGGCTTCCGTTTTATTATACGTTCTGATGGGTGGAGCCGATTTCGGTGCAGGGGTACTTGAATTTCTCTCCACAGCGAAAAGCAAGGACAGAACACGCAAAGTAATGTACAGAGCCATTGGACCCATCTGGGAAGCGAATCACATGTGGCTGATAATAGCCATTGTAATACTTTTTGTAGGTTTCCCGGTTATTTATACCACCATGTCGGTTTACCTGCATATACCCTTAACAATTATGCTGCTCGGTATTATTGCCAGGGGAACCGCTTTTACCTTCCGTAATTACGATGCCGTAAAAGACAATATGCAGACCGTATATTCCAAGACCTTTATGTATTCCAGCGTTATCACTCCTTTATTTTTAGGCATTATCGCAGGTAGCGCAGTATCTGGAAGGATAGACCCCCATGCAACCAATTTTTTAGATGCCTATGTTTTCAGCTGGCTGTCGCCCTTCCCTGTGGCTGTCGGGATCTTTACCATTATTATCTGTGGTTTCTTAGCTGCCATATTTATTATTGGTGAAACCAGGTCCGAAGAAGACAAAAAACGTTTCGTTACCAAGTCTAAGCACATGAGTATTGCGGCGCTTGCAGCGGCTGTACTTGTATTTATAGTAGCCCAGATAGAAGGCATTCCATTGGCTCATTGGCTTTTTGGCAACTCTGTTAGTATTAGTTGCGTAATACTGGCCATAATATCGCTTATATGGATGTGGGCCTCTTTATTTACGAAACAAACAAAACTGATCCGCGTGATAGCAGGTGCACAGGTGACTTTATTGCTGGTGGCTATCACCTATGAACATTATCCGGTGCTGATCAACTTAAAAAATACAGAAGGATTATCATTGTTAACCCAGCAGGGAGCGGAAAAAACGATCCGTTCTCTTGGTATTGCCCTGCTTGCCGGCAGTGTTTTAATATTACCATCATTATTTTACCTGCTATATAGTTTTTCCAACCGGACGGAAGAATAATGCTTTAACAAACAATTATTATGCGGTCAATCACCTGCATATACATAACCCTTACATTTATATATGATTATCCGCTACATACTTACCATTTGCCTATTGATTGCTATATTGCCGCTTGCCGCACAAAAAACAGTAAAAGGACGGGTAAATGACTTCACTTACGATACCATTGCTCCCCTGCCCAGGGCAACGGTGACCAATATCAGTCGCGGCTCATCTGTGTCCGCCGACAACAGTGGCTATTACACGATCAATGCTAATGAAAATGACAGCCTGATCTTTTCTTTTAGCGGGTTTATAAGCGACACGGTAAAAGTGCAGGAGCAGTTTTTCATATCCGGATATGACGCAGCGCTTATTGAGCGTGCAGCTTTTTTAGCAGGGGTTACGGTGATGGCAGATTATAGGAGAGACTCTATACGCAGAAGACAGGAGTATGCCTATGCTTATGAGAAGCGGTTGGGGATAACCGGAGGGCATACGCCTTCTGCCGGCGCAGGTATTGTATTAAGTCCATCTGCTATTTTTTCAAAGGAACGGAAGGCAAATAAGCGATTGAAAACGCGGTTGCTGAAACAGGAGGAAGATGCTTATGTTGACTATGTATTTTCGCCGGCCTGGGTGAGTTCATTAACTGGCCTAAAGGATGAAGCGCTCAAATCATTTATGAATGAATATAGACCGTCTTATGAATTTTGCCGCCAACGCAGCAAAGGCGAAATGATCACCTATGTCAGCGATAAGTTTAAAGAATTCCAGTTGAAAAACAAGAAATAGGGTTAACTAAAAAGGTGAGCGCGAGGCCCACCTTATATCAAAACATAACCAGAAAACGCTTAGTTACTTTTTAATATCTTCTTTTACTTCTTTAGCTTTATCACCCACTTTCTGAGCGCCTTTTTTAATGGCCTGGCCCACATCATCAGCTTTTTCTTTCGTTGCGTCTGCAGCTTTTTCTACCCCCTGCCTGGTGGCAGCGGCTGCGTCTTTCACACCTTCTTTCGTAGCCTCATATCCTTTTTCAACCGCATCTCCTGTAGCATTTGCGGCATTGGTTACACCCCGCTTAGTGGCATCCCATGCATCTTCAACAGCAGCACCCGCCCTATTAAAGAAAACACCTGTTTTAGTAACCCGTTCTCCATCTTCCAATACAATAGTTCTTCCTTTCTTATCAACTACATCGCCATTCTTTTTGATAGTAACGCCATTATCTAATACAATGTCATTTTCTACAGGCACCCATGATCCACTTGTGTAAACCACTAACCGGCCATCCTTTCTGATAATATCGCCTTCCTTATAATCAGAGAATACTTCTGTTACCGGCAAAGTATCCGTTGGTGCAGCAACAACAGAGTCTGAAGATGCGGTATTATTAGCCTCGTTGTTGCAAGCAACGATTGTGGACACTACTGCTGCCGCAATTAATAGTCTTTTCATTTGTTTAAGTTTGGTTCTGGCAATAAATAATTACCAGAGTTAGTTAAAAATATGGAATATATATGACAAAAGCGGCTCACGCCGCTTTTGTCATTAACGATTTTAATAGCCGTTTTTTTGTCTTTCCTTTTTATCTACGATAGCTCCTACACCTGCACCTGTAGCGGCGCCTATCACGCCTCCTACAACACCGCCACCTAAGCGGTTATTTTTGTTAGCTACCGCACCAATTACTGCGCCTGAGGCTGCGCCCACTATGGCACCTTTAGCAGTATGACTCATACCCTTTCTCTGAGGGGCTGGTGCCGGAGCAGATGCAGTGCCTGAACCTGATGAGTTACTACTTCCATTACTGCGGCCACTACTTCTGTAAACTTTGTTCCCCGACCTGGAGCTGCTCGAGGCGGAAGATTTCCTCGTTGCCACAGGGGCTACAGCAGCATTATTCTCCAACTCCTTTTCAGCTTCAATTTTTTCGCGTATTTCACTTTCCATCTTCCATTTCTGATACTCTGCAAGACCTAATGTGTCCTGTACCGGTACAGCACCTGCTTCCGCGTCTTTTTTTCTGCTTGTACATGATAAAATAAAAAACGTAAATAATACCGATGCTATCATTAAAATGTTGAACTTTTTCATAACCTATAATTTTGTCTGGTAATAATGATTCTATGTCACACTAAAGACAAAAAACTATGCCAAATGGGTTGCCCTGTAGTTCTTAAAAAAAACACAATAGCGCTAATCAATTGATTTTAAATGCATCTTGAAGTACTGTTTGTAGCCAAAATAAAACAAAAAAGCCGTTTCTTACGAAACGGCCTAAACAAACTTCTATAAAACAGATTAAATAATCTTTTCTACCTGCATGTAATTCAACTCTACCGGTGTTGAACGTCCGAAGATTTTCACAATAACCTTAAGCTTCTTCTTCTCATCGTTTACCTCTTCAATAATACCGTTAAAGTCATTAAATGGTCCTTCTACAATCTTGATCGTTTCACCCACAATATAAGGCTCTATCATACTCACACCACCAGCCTCGTTCATCTCATCCATACGACCCAGCATTTTATTTACTTCGGCCTTACGTAATGAAATAGGATTATCCTTGCCTAAAAAATGAATGACGCTATTTGTTCCAACTACCAGGTCACGTAAATCATCGCTCATCTTACCATCCTGCACTTCAATCATAACATAACCAGGATAATAGTTTCTTTCGCGCATTACCTTCTTACCATTCTGCACTTTATAAACCTTTTCTACAGGTAAAAAAACCTGCTGAACAAGCGTTGCAAATGGGCTGCGAGAAATCTCTTTATCCAGATACTCCTTCACCTTCCGCTCTTTACCACTCACTACACGCAGCACATACCATTTGGTATCTACTTGTGGAGCCTCTGCGGGTTTATTATCAACGATATTCTCTACCATGTCTTAGCTGTATAATATTTTGTACAAGAAGTTAAGACCGCCACCTGCTAAAAAGTCCATTACCCAAACCAAAAGCGTAATAAGGATGGTAGCAACCAATACAATCATAGTAGATTGCTGTAACTGAGCCCAATCAGGCCAGGTTACTTTTTCAGCTAATTCTTTGTAGCTATTTTTTAAATAATTGCCGAATTTGTTCATCTATAAAGTTTAAAGCTTAAGATTCAAGGTTTAAAGTTTCAGCTCCCAGCAACGATCTAACTTTAAACTTTAAACATTAAACAACAAATGATTGCACGGGCACTAGGATTCGAACCCAGATCAACGGTTTTGGAGACCGGTATCCTACCATTGGACGATGCCCGTAAACTAGTTAGCTAATTAGCGAACTGCCAATTAGCTAACTGTAGTATTTCAAAGAAATTAATTCTTACTTGATGATTTCAGTAACCTGACCAGCACCTACTGTACGACCACCTTCACGAATCGCAAACTTCAAACCTTTTTCCATCGCGATTGGAGTGATTAATTTTACAGTTAAGGTAGTGTTATCACCAGGCATCACCATTTCTGTTCCTTCAGGTAAAGTACATTCTCCAGTTACGTCAGTTGTACGGAAGTAGAACTGAGGACGGTATTTTTGGAAGAATGGAGTGTGACGACCACCCTCATCTTTGCTCAATACGTAAACTTCGCCTTTGAACTCAGTGTGAGGAGTGATAGAACCTGGCTTACAAATTACCATACCACGACGGATTTGAGTTTTCTCAATACCACGTAATAATAAACCTGCGTTATCACCAGCTTCTCCTTCATCTAATATTTTACGGAACATCTCAACACCTGTTACAGTAGATGTTAAAGGTTTTTCCATTAAACCAATGATCTCAACAGGATCACCAGTTTTGATTTTACCTCTTTCGATACGACCTGTAGCAACTGTACCACGACCTGTGATAGAGAATACGTCCTCTACAGACATCAGCATTGGAAGATCGATTGGACGTGGAGGAAGTGGAATGTAAGTATCAACTGCATCCATTAATTCAGTGATAGCACCAACCCATTTTTCGTCACCAGCTAAAGCGCCGGTTGCAGAACCTTTAATGATTGGAGTGTTGTCACCGTCAAAACCACGTTTAGTTAACTCTTCACGAACTTCCATTTCTACAAGATCCAAAAGTTCTAAATCGTCTACTAAGTCAACTTTATTTAAGAAAACCACCATTTTAGGTACACCAACCTGTGCAGCCAAAAGGATGTGTTCTTTAGTTTGAGGCATAGGACCGTCAGTAGCAGCAACTACAAGGATAGCGCCATCCATCTGAGCAGCACCAGTGATCATATTTTTTACGTAGTCAGCGTGACCAGGGCAGTCAACGTGTGCGTAGTGACGGCTGTCAGTTTGATATTCTACGTGAGCAGTATTAATTGTGATACCCCTTTCTTTTTCTTCAGGTGCACCATCGATATCGTCATATTTCTTTGCAGTAGCTAAACCTTTTTTCGCAAGAACTTCAGTAATAGCTGCAGTCAAAGTTGTTTTACCATGGTCAACGTGACCAATAGTACCAATGTTTACGTGGGGTTTCTCCCTCTTAAAGGTCTCTTTTGACATTGTTATCTGTTTTTAAAGTTGTTTTTATATTCTTGTACGATACAGCAAATTTACTAAAAAGGTTTGTTGCGTCGCCTGTTTGTACTATTGTACACAGTTGGAGCTGTTGAAGAGAATTGAACTCTCGACCTCTTCCTTACCAAGGAAGTGCTCTACCCCTGAGCTACAACAGCGTTTGTCTAAGCTGACAGCTGACTGCTGTAGGTTGACAGTTTCATTCCAATCGCTGTCTTCCGTTATCTCATCTCTGCCATCTACAAAGAGCGGGAGACCGGGCTCGAACCGGCCACCTGAAGCTTGGAAGGCTACCGCTCTACCAAATGAGCTACTCCCGCTAACTAATTTTGAAGCTTAACTATAAGCATTCAAAATTCAAAGAACTAAATGTGGGCAGTGAAGGATTCGAACCTCCGTACTCGTGAGAGAACAGATTTACAGTCTGTCGCCTTTAACCACTCGGCCAACTACCCGGTTAAGTTTAAAGTTCAAAGGTTTAAAAGTTTACAAGGAAATCCTCTTCAACTTATCAACAAATGAACTTGTCAACTAAGAAAAGAGCCGAAGAAGGGAGTCGAACCCGCGACCTGCTGATTACAAATCAGCTGCTCTACCAACTGAGCTACTTCGGCTTTTAAATAAAGAACTAAATTTTCAGATTTGCTGCTATTCTGTACACTTACAATTAATAGCACCCTCAAAATTTGGAAGGCAAAAGTAGGGGGAATTTTCCAAACCTCAAAATACCCATACAATATTTTTATAAAAAATTATTCTATTCGGTCTTTTAACCGATTTCTTGTGAAAGAATCACTGTTAACCAACGTATTTAGGAAGAACCACCGCTTAAAGAATCAAAGCTATTGCCCTAAAATACAAACCGTCATTAAATGTTACATAAAAAATTACGTCGCACAATATATCGAACCTATTCTAAATACAAAAGCCAGCATACTATAGAACGTTTTATACGAAAAATTCACGCATTATCCAGGCACTATTCTACCACTCATCCCTTTTAACAGTTTGATCCTGACTAGTCGACCTACTTTTATTACAACCAGGATACAGCTTGAGTAACTGACTATTTTAAATCGTAGAACGAATTACGCCAAAACCATTGATCATGCATACCCAATCGTTGCTTAAAAGATGTTTGCTATCGCTCATTGTCATTACCAGCAGTCACGCTGCGCTCTTGGCACAGCGAGGCTCTATTACAGGAAAGATAGATGGACTCATAAAAGGCGAACTACCCGTATTAAACCTGGTAACAGCAAAAGACTCAATATTAATTAAAACAACCATTCCCGATTCTACCGGAAAATTCGACTTTAACCAGTTAAAAGACGGCCCCTATCTCCTGAACATTAGTCATGTAGGCTATCAGACTTATTACAGCCAGCTCATCGAGATCAATAATCCGACCCAGGTGTTCAACCTGTCCCCTATTCAGCTAACACCGCGAATAAGCGAACTGGAAACCGTAAAAGTATCTGCTTCCAGGCCATTCATTCAAAGAAAAATAGATCGGGTAGTTGTCAACCCCGATGCGTTGATCAGCAATGCCGGCACCACCTCTCTGGACGTACTTGAAAAAGCGCCCGGGGTATTGGTTGATATAGATGGCAATATTTCTATGAAAGGTAAACCCGGAGTAGTGGTATTTATTGATAACAAACCCACCTACATGGCCGCAGGAGATTTGGCCAATTATTTACGCTCGCTTCCATCCAGCTCCATTGAAGCCATCGAACTGATGACAACACCTCCCGCAGGGTATGATGCAGCAGGCAACGCCGGCATCATTAATATCAAATTGAAAAAGAATACGGTAAAAGGATTGAACGGTGGTGTGAATCTCAGCTATGGGCAAGGCCGGTATATGCGCTCCAATAATAGCGTTAACTTTAATTACCGCATTAATAAATTCAATCTCTTCAGCAACTTTAGCTGGAACCAGAATAACAGCTACCAGGACCTTACGATTAACCGGTACTATTATAAGTCCGATGGAGTCTACAATTCGGCATTTTCGCAAAACTCGTACATAAAAAGAAAGCTTACCGGTCAAAATGCGCGGATTGGCATGGATTATTATTTGAGCAAAAAATCAACTCTTGGAGCCGTTCTGTCCGGATTTGTTAACCCGTCTCAATCTGGAATACTCAACAACGCACAAGTGCTGGATGCCAATAACGCACCCACGGCTTTGATTAATGCGGTAAGTGAATCTAAGAGGAAATGGAAAAACGGAAGCGCCAACCTGAACTATAGTTATAAAATCGACGAAAAAGGAAAGGAGGTAACAGCTAATGCTGACTACATTTCTTATCGCGCCAATCAGGCACAAAGCCTCATCAACAGTAGCTTTACACCCGACCGCGTATTGACAGACCGATCGCTCCTTGAGTCCACACTTCCGGCAACCATAAAAATACAAACTGCTAAAGTAGATTATACACATCCATTTGAAAAAATAGGTAAGATGGAAATAGGGATCAAAAGCAGCTTTGTAAATACCGACAATACGGCCTCTTTTTTTGACGTTATAAATGACGTTGCTACACCTAATTATGAATTTTCTAACCGTTTTAAGTACAAAGAAAATATCAACGCGGGCTATTTAAACTACTCAAGGGACTGGAACAAGTTTTCTATGCAATTGGGCATGCGACTTGAGAACACAAAGATCAAGGGGCATCAGTTAGGTAATCCATTGATTTCAGACTCCAGCTTTACCAGAGACTACACCGGCCTGTTTCCCACCCTCTACCTCGCCTACCGCCTGGATAGTGCTCAGAAACACCAATTTGGCTTTTCCTTAGGCAGAAGGATTGACCGGCCCGATTACCAGGATCTGAATCCGTTTACCTATCCTATTGACAGGTTTACTTACTATGGAGGTAATCCATTTTTAGTTCCCACATATTCTTACAACCTGGAACTATCGCATACTTACAAAAACAAGATCACCACATCACTCGAATACAGCATTATAAAAAACCTGATACAGGAAACTAATGAGCAAAAAGGCACCATATACTACAGCAGGCCCGGTAACTATGGCCAGCAAACGGTTTTTGGCCTTACCATGAATGGCAACCTGCAGCCTTATAAATGGTGGACCGTGCAATTATATACAGAGTTTAAAAATGTAGGTTTCCAGTCCATACTTTACGGACAAACGCTCGATGAAAAGAGGTGGTATTGGTATATCGGCCCCACCAACCAATTCAACATCACCAAAAACCTGAGTGCAGAATTGGCTGGTTCCTATCAAACAAGAATATTATCGGGGCAGTTTCTTACGATCCCTGTATGGCAGGTACGTACGGGGCTTTCTCAAAAAGTACTGAAGGGGAATGGTACTGTGCGATTAAACTTATCAGATATTTTTTATACCAATCAACCAGGCGGCGATATCAGGAATATTGCTAATTCAAAAGCTAACTGGCTCAGCAAACTGGACAGCCGTGTATTTACAATAAGCTTCTCCTACAGGTTTAACAAAGGCAAAACGCTTAACATGCGGCAGTCTGGCGGATCAGAGTCGGAAAAAGGAAGGGTGAGAGCCAGCTAGTTTAATACATAAAAGCAGAAAATAACGAACACAAAAAAGCCCCACGCCTATAGCGCAGGGCTTGCAGTATTTTATTTAAGCAATCAACTTTTCTTTTCGTCTTTTAACCTGGTTAACCAAAGAATCAAAAGCGGCTTCAAATGACTCTTCAAAGGACTTACTGGTTGATTTAACAAAGAAACTATGGCGGGGTACATGCACTTTTATCTCCACAATCTTGTCCTTAATGTTATGTACCACGTTATCCAGTTTTAGAAAAACATCCGACTCAATAATGCGATCATGAAATGTGTTTAACTTCTCCATTTTTCGGCTCACCAATTCAATAAGTTTCTGATCGGCATTGAAATTAACCGTTTGAATGTTTACATTCATAGTTCATATATTTAAGAGTGAATAATCGAAAAAATCTGTTTCAAAGAACTGTTTTAACTAACAAACTAAAGTTACTAAAAACAATACCTAATCTCAAAAAATTATTTGCTAAAGTTTTTATATAAAATTCAGGCCTTGGGGTGGGCATTTTTGTACACTTCTTTTAGCTTTTCGATTGTATTATGCGTGTAAACCTGGGTGGCGGCAAGGCTGGAATGCCCCAGCAGTTCTTTAACGGCATTTAACTCGGCGCCATTGTTTACCAAATGGGTAGCAAATGTATGTCGCAGTACATGCGGGCTTTTTTTATCGAGTGTAGCCACTTCCGATAGTACTTTTTTTACAAGGAGGTAGGCATATTTGGGATATAGTTTTTTACCTTTTTCTGTAACCATTAACTCTATTGCAGGCTGCTCAAACTCCTTTCTTTTCAGCGTCATATATTCCTCTATCTCTTTTAATATGTCCCTTGTAAGAGGTATACTTCGTTCCTTATTACCCTTACCCAACACTTTAACCTGTTGCCGGTTGAAGTCTACCTGGTTTTCCTTTAAGTTAATCAGCTCACTCAAACGCATACCGGTAGCATAAAAAAGCATCATTAACATTTTCTCGTTCAGTGTTTTCCAGCTTTCCGTAGCAACTTCTACCCTGTTCTTCAATAGGGCAACGTCATCCTCCTTAATAAATACAGGTAAGCGCCTATTGGTCTTAGGGGAAACTATTTTAGCCATAGGGTTGGCCTGGATATTTCCGTGTTTCAAATGATATTTAAAAAAGGACTTAAGCGTAGATATTTTACGGTTAATGCTCCTCGACGTGAGTTTGTTTTCTTTAAGTTCTGCCAGCCAACTCCTTATATGCTGATAACTCAGTTCAGTAAAGGCTACCCCATCGAATACACGCAACAGAAAAAGGCTAAAATCATGCAGATCGGTACCATAAGCAAGTATCGTATGCTGTGAAAACCTTTTTTCGAATTTTAAAAAATTGATAAAAGGCGCTATCTGCTCGTTGAATGTATCAGACATAAAAAAAGTCCTACAATTATGTAGGACTGCAATTTATTTAAAATCTTATTCTAATTATAATTCGATTTTACCGCTGGCGATCTGCTGCTTGTAAACGGCTTTCAAAACCTGTCCACGACGTCTTATCGAGGGCTTAATAAAAGCTTGACGTTCACGCAATTGTAAAAGAACTTTAGATTTCTCAAATTTCTTTTTATACTTTTTCAGCGCTTTATCAATGTTTTCGCAGTCTTTAGAATCTATAATTAACATAATTTATATACCTCCCTTTGGTAAATTTTTTAAGAGTGCAAAGATAGTAGATTCTTTTTTACAAACAAATATTTTGGATATTATGTTATTGTGTTGAAATTAGCGCCATGTTTACAGGTATTATTGAAGCATTAGGGATAATAAAAAAAATAGCCGTTGCCGGCAGTAACAGAACATTCTGGGTGGAAAGCCCTATCAGCCATGAGCTAAAAGTTGATCAAAGTGTAAGTCATAACGGGGTATGTCTTACCGTAGAAACAGTAGCGGGTGCTATGCATTCTGTGACAGCTATTGATGAAACCCTTCAAAAAACCAACCTGGGCACATTGCAGGAAGGCGATTGGCTCAACCTTGAGCGCTGCATGATCATGAACGGCCGGTTGGATGGTCATATTGTGCAGGGACATGTAGATGGCACCGCCCAATGTATTTCCGTATCAGAAAAAGAAGGAAGCTGGGAATATGAATTTCAGTTTCATGAAAAATTTGCCCCCCTTGTGATCGAGAAAGGATCTGCCTGCATCAACGGCATTAGCCTGACCGTTTTTGATGTTAAAAGAAACAGCTTTAAAGTAGCTATTATCCCCTACACTTATAATCACACCAATATTAAACAGGTAGCAGTGAGCAGTATTGTAAACATTGAGTTTGATGTAATCGGGAAGTATATTATGCGTAAAAACGAACTAAACCATTAGCGCTGATACTACTAACAAACTGTCGGACCAGATAAACTGCACATCGCAAAAAAAGTTGCGGGGTTCAGGAGAAAACACCAACGGATATTATTACAGTTTCCCGCTTCGGCCACCTGTCATTTTTTTTCAAGATTATTTTTTTGTTGCATATTTTTGCAGCTTGTTTAAATAAGAAGCGATGAATTTAAGACCCATCCCAACGGTTGAGAATCTTTCTCCCGCCGACTTTAAAGCCAGCTACTACAACACCTATCAGCCACTGATCATTAAAGGACTTGCCCGGCAATGGCCGGCTTACAACAGATGGAACTGGGATTACTTTATTGACATTGTAGGAGCAAAAGAAGTGGGTGTATACAATAATGTAAAAAGCGACTCCTACACCCCTATTAATACCGCAGACGCCTATATGAAGTTTGGAGAATACCTGCAGCTGGTAAAAAAAGGACCTGTTGACCTGCGCATATTTTTGTTCAACATATTTCAACATGCTCCGCAAATTGTTCAGGATTTCGTGTGGCCTGATGAATACATGAAGGGGTTTGTAAAAAGATTCCCTATGTTATTTGTAGGCGGCCAGGGCGCTATTACTCATATGCATTTCGATATAGACCTCAGTCATATACTACACACCCAATTTGCGGGACGGAAGCGGGTATTATTGTTTCCTTTTGAAGAGCAACATAAATTGTACAGGAAGCCCTGGGAAGTATTAAGCCTCGCTAATTACGCGCATTACAATGATCAATTTGATTATGACAACTTCCCGGCCGTAAAACTCGCTAACGGTTATGAAGCAATACTCGAACACGGAGATACTTTATTTATGCCCGCCGGTTATTGGCACCATATGGAATATATTGATGCCGGCTTTGCGATGAGCCTTCGCGCCCTGCAAAGCAGCATCGGCGGTAAACTGAATGGCGTATGGAATCTTTTCGGTATGCGCAATATAGATACACTGATGAAGAAAACCGTTCCGAAATGGTGGTACGACCGAAAAAAAGAGAAATTATATCAATACGCTGCCAGGGAGCTGGCTGCAGCAAAATAATTACCCCTGCCTATTTTTACACGTCCTGGTAAAAAAGTTTAAAACAGCCGCTCACTTTGGCATGGACTGCGTTTTAAATCCGATGGTATTACGAGGCCTTGGGCACAATTTTTCCTCCATAATCTCTTTGCTCAACTCAAAAATAGTTTCAATTTCACCATCATGCATTTTTACATCATGCCCAACTCCAATAAGCTTTCGATCCAATTGCCCCAGCTTTAATTAGATATCCTGATTAGCCAGGAGCGATTCCCTGAGTTTTGTAAATACCCTCATAATGCGAATATTTACCTCAATCGCTATACCACTGTTGAGTACCCCTGACAACATTGCTACACCTTCCTCTGTAAATACATCCGGTAATTTACGTAAACCCATTTTTTCTTTATTGGATATCACAGCCAGGTCTCTGTCAAACATTATTTTCTGGTCGCGGAGCAAATAACTTTTACTAATTACTTTTCCTTCATCAGGTATCGGAGTATTCGTTATAATTATTTTCAAAATATTAGCTATCCAAAATTTACTAATCTTTCTACAATTTCGGGAATTTTCAGTCGATTGCACGGCGCAGGGTAGCATTTCAGGATACCTCCGCTAAAAATGCATTACTTTCGCGCCCTCAGAAAAGAGGATATTGCAATGAGCGAACCTAACGTACAAGTATATACAGGCAGTAATTGTATCGAAGTACAATACTATTTCGAGGAAGAAACGCATTTAATGGATGCGTTGGTTCAAAATAAGTGTGAGTACGAGTTGCTGGCACTTATAAAAGAAGTAGCATCGCGCTTCCGGCTGAGTATTCATATAGAAACCGCTCCCCTGGCAGAAAAAGGTTTCAGATGGCGTTTTAAAGTGGCGCTGAAAAAAGATAACAAAACAGGCCCGGTGGCTATTACGGTCGCTACCACCGTTTTAGTGGCAATCATTGCTAGTCCATTAGCTGCTTCTGGCAGCGAAGCAGCGAAGCAACTGATTGACGACTTAACGCAAACACCCGAATTTGAGCAGTTTACAGGCGAAAAAACAAAAACGCTGGTCGAAAAACGGGTACAGCAAATGATCTCCAGCTGCAATAACCTGGATGCCAGCAATATTTTGAAAAAACGCAGGTCTAATTTTTTTGAGCTCCTGAAAAAATACCCGAGGATCAATAGGGTGCAGTTGACCGCTGTGGATGAGCAACGCTCTAAAATAACCCAGGAAAAAACCATCGTCCGCCAACAATTCGAACAACAAATATTGACCTCGGATGTGCTGGAACCAGAAGAGATTGATAATGTTGATATAGAAATCGTTTCTCCGGTATTAAAGAAAAGTAATTACAAATGGGTGGGCGTTTACAATGGCAAGGCGCGATCGTTCACCATGCTATCTAAAGAATTTAAAAAACTGGTTCAGTCGGGCAAAGTAGAATTTAAAAACGGAACCATCATTAACTGCCAGATATCCATTCACAAAAGGATCAACAGCGAAGGCACAGAACGTATTACGGGTATAACCATCGATAGGGTAAATCAATACTACGAAAACGACAAGCCGGTGGAAACAAACGAGGGTAAAAAACAGAAGAAGCCACCAGAACAAGGACCAACACAACAATTAGCGCTATTTATGTAGGAACCCGCTTATAATGTTACACAAAGCCAGATAGTTTATTACAAACAATCGTCGTTCCATATCTGCCAGCTTAATTCTGCTTGTCCTACCAGCATTTCATAGCCATTTTTTATAGCAGCCCCCCGCTCCTCGCCTTTTTGAAGAAATAAAGTTTTAGCCGGGTTGTACACCAAATCGTATAAGTAATTATCTGCACTTAAATACTCATAGGGAATATCAGGAGCAGTATCAACTTTAGGAAAGCTGCCTAAAGGCGTTGAATTGATGATAAGCGGGTACTCTTTTACAATCGCACTATTCAGTTCATCATAAGTAAAGCCAGCACCTCTGCTACGCGATACATACGCATACTCAATGCCCAGGCTTTGCAAAACATACAGTACTGCTTTCGCCGCGCCGCCTGTTCCCAATATCAGCGCTTTTTTATGATGAGATTGAAGTTGAGGTAATAACGACTGCTTAAATGCAGGGGCATCTGTATTGAATCCGGTTAGCTGATCGCCATTTATTTTAATACAATTACATGCACCTATATCCCTTGCTTCTTCGTTTAAACCAGACAGAAAAGGAATTACCTGCTCTTTATAAGGGATTGTAACATTCAAACCTTTAAGACTGGGTTGTGTTGCCAGTAAATCCTTTATAGCCGAAATATTTTCAAGAGGGAATAATTCGTATCCTGCTTCAACTATTCGCTCTTTTTCAAATTTTTCTGTAAAATATCTTTTGGAGAAAGACTGCGCCAGTGGCATTCCGATAAGCCCATACAAATTCATCAGGCAGAGGTTTTCTTATTGAGGTACAGGTCGAAGGTATCTCCCCGAAGTCCGATACGCATTGCCTCAAGCGCTATAACTTCATTTGGCGGAATATTTCCCAGGTTTACATTGCAGCCGATCAGCTCCAGGAAGTACAGCTGTTGCGCTTTCTGAGGTGCTTCCCATAAAATTTTCTCTGCAGGTATTTGTGTCAAAATCTCCTGAACAAGCCCTTCGCGTACTTCCCCACTGCCCCGGTAGATGCCGACATTGCCAGCCTCCCTGGCCTCTGCTATTACATAAGAGGAGCCTGCTTCCAGTTCAGCTCGCATTAATTCAATCCATTTATAGGGAGGTATGATGTGAGTTGCATCCTTACTTCCTACTTCGCTTAATACAGTGCCATACTGGGTAAGTTTCTCAATATACCCGCATTTTTCAGCGTGAGGTATTTCTATGGAACCATCGCTCACTTCCATATAATCAATCCCAAAAGACTTACAGGTATCAATATAATCCTGCATCTGATTGCGCACCAGGTAGGCTTCAAACAAAGTGCCTCCAAAATAAACGGCCATGCCATGCGACTTATACAAAGCTATTTTCTCTTCCAGTCTGGGAGTAACCACAGCTGTGCCAAAACCGAGTTTCACAATATCCACATGCGGTTGTGATACATCCATAAAGTTTTTAGCTTCTTCAAGGCTAAGGCCTTTATCCATCACCATTGTAAGCCCAGCGGTTCGAGGTTGTTGATTCCTTTCTGGTAGTTGAGTCAGATTAAACTTCATTCCCTAATTCAAATTAGTATAGCGGCAAATGTATTATATATTGTTCAATAATAGGAAAGATAATAAGGCATATAAAAATACTCCCCATATTGTAAAATACAGGGAGCACTTAAAAACTATTTACCGCTTTTGCGTTTTTTATATTTCAAAATAAGATCTGCCACCTGCTGATGCTGCAGCATGGAGGGGTTGACCTGTATGATTTTTTTTAATTGAGCAGGCGCCGCAGTAAGTCCTTCTTCTAATTGTAGTAAAGCCTCCTTTCTTTTTCCCATTACAAAATACAGTAATGCTTTATAATAAGTGAATACAGGCTTGTTCTTAGTCATCATAATCGCATTATCCAGCTGCTTTAACGCCTCTTCGTAATATTGGGCGTCATAAAGACATTTGATAAGCGCCTCCCAACCGATAGCAGATTTTGGTTTCAATCTTACTACATTGGTAAAGTATTGAATGGCGTCTTTCGTAAAACCCAGTTGCATTTTACATTCGCCCATCAGTATATTATACTCTGCCTTATTTTTTTTGAATTTCAAGGCTGTATCCAACTGCTTTATACACAATTCATACTTCTGTTCTTTGTAATAGGTAAATGCCATTTTATAGGCCAGGTAGCCCACTTCCGGATTTAAATGTGAGGCTTTACGATAATAGAAGCGGGCCTGGGCATAATTTTTCATCTTCTCGTAACAATAACCAATCGCCTCATATATCACATCCTCCGGCTTGGAAAGCTCCAGCACTTTTTCGAGACTTTCAATGGCATCCTTATACTTTCGCAAACGTATGTAAGCATCCCCTATATTACGATAGGCATAATCCATTTTTTCATCTATAACAAGGGCATACTGGTAAGCGTCTATAGCTTTCTCGTATAATTTAATACCCTGAAAAGCAGCGCCGAGGTTAAACCAAGCCAGTTCATTATAGGGATAATCATCAATTATTTTTTTATGGATCTCTATACTTTCTGCATTACGGCCCGTGTAATCGGTCCAAAAGCAGATCTTATAAAGCGCTTCTTCGTTATCAGGCTCCTGATGTAGAATCTCCTTCAAACAATCGAACACCTTATCAAAATCTTCATAATCATCATAAACATCCGCCAGCTCAAACAACAGCTCCACCCTGTCTTCACCTTCAAAGAGCTCAAGTGCTTCATTCAGTAACGCAACCGCCTCTTCCTGCCTGTCTAATGCTAGAAAAGCTTCGGTTTTTAAAATATAAATGTCAATATTGCTTTTATCGAATATAGCAGCCTGTTCCAACAGGGCTAATGCTTCGTCATACTGTCTCCTGTTCAACAACAGGTCCGCTTTTTTAATTAATAAGGAGGCAGAATAAGGAAACTGCTCCGTAGCAATTTCTGTAGCCTGCAAAGCTTTGATATATTGTTCCTGCGACTCAAAATGCTCAATAATTTTTTCGAAAGCCTCTTCCTCCAGGTAAGAACTGCCCTTTCCCTTTCTAAGGTTCTCATACCGTTGCAACAGTTCATCTAACTCCTGGTCTTTGTCTTCATCGTGTTGGGAAAAATCTCTCATAATAATCTTCTTTAAATATTAAACTAACGACCGAACTATTAACAATTACTAATTTATACCAGTTCAACAATTAAACCAGCAGTAAGTTTTCCTCCGATTGTGAAAAACTATTTTTGGCCCAATATTTGGAATTTTACTAACTGTTAATAAAAAATTAAAATTTATTATACGTTATCATAAAATTTCGTATCTTTGTTAAGTCTTTAAATCATACGCTATGCTAAAGGCCATTTTTTTTAACCTTCTGTTTATCTTTTCTTTATCCGCAGTAGCATTTGCGGAGGGAGAGGCAGTTGCCGATGATTTCGGTAAAGAAAAACCCAAAAATTTTTCATTAGACAATAAATCATCGAAGCAGCTAAATTCTTTTTCCTTGAGATCGCCTATGTATTTTAAGGGTGAAAACCTTATTAATACGGAGTCGGTATCCAATGCCACCTATTCAAATGTGAATATTATTAGTTTTCAAAAAGGTCAGAACAGCTATTTGCTTCCTTATAAAAAGAAAGCAATTCTGAATAAACTTACTTTTAATCCAAACGAAATATTGCGGAGTTATTCCGGAAAATAACAGATTTTCTTTTGTAAAAAAACCGGCATTAGCCGGTTTTTTTTATTTTGTATTCTGTGTTTTAAATTCTGTGTAAGACATCACCCTGTACCCTGTTTTCGGAATATCAAACTTGGCGAGCGCTACCGGCGCGAATTCGATATTAGATACAGTAAACGTCACTTTATCGTTGCCCCTTGCCGCATCATACTGCATTGCAAGTCCGGGTAAACCTTTGTTAATACTCTGGAAATTAGCATTTGTAGGAATCAGGTCTTTCGTAAAAAAAACAGTAAAAGCCGTGCCGTCAGCGAGTTTTCCTGTTGCTTTCTGGCATTGATAACCTGCTATTTTCTTAAACTCATTTTCAATTTTGTAGGTTACACCCTCGTATCTTTTATTGTATGACCTCCATTCTGCATTAGAATAGCTGATCAAAAATTTCTTATTGCCGTACTCTCTTATATTACTGGCTGTTCCGTTCTTATCATCATAAATAGTAAACTGCGACCCGAGCGAACTGATAAAATCAGAACGACTCATATTACCCTTTACATAGATAATATTAGTGGATCCATCCAGCATATCAGCCTTTTTGGGGGTATTATTATCCGTGCTAACCACAATATCATAATAGATCGTGGCCTCAGTTAGCTTTTTTTGCGCTACCGATAACTTAGCTGCTAATACAAGAGCCAGTACTGGTAAAAATCGAGTTTTCATTTTAGTTGAATTCAATATGACCTATAGACGCTACAAGATAAACAATAAGTTGCTTAAAAAAAATCCGGGCTATAAATAACCCGGATTTCTATGATAATTACTTTTTATTTTGTTTTTGCTGCATTTGCTTCTGTTGCTCCTGCATTTGCTCCAAACGTTCCTGCCACTTGGACTTGCCTTTGGGCTTTTTGCGGTTGGCTTCAATTTTTGCCAGGATCTTATCGTGATCAATAATATAGTTCTGTATAATAAACTGAAGTACCAATGTAATGATGTTTGAAACAGTATAGTACCAGGTAAGCGCCGATGGAAGCTTATTAAAAATAAACAAAAGGAATATAGGCATGATATAAGGCATGTACTTCATCATCGGATTATTTTGATCCGGTGTCATGCTCATACTATACAACGAAATTAATAAGCTGGTTATAACCGCTGCGATCGTAAATAAACTCAGGTGATCTCCTAACAACGGTATGTTAAATCCAAACTTGATAGGTGCATCGTAAGCCGAAAGATCATGAGACCATAAGAAATCTACACCTCTCAAATCCACGTTGGCGCTAAAGAAGCTATATAAAGCGAAGAAGATAGGGATCTGCAATAAAGCCGGGATACAGCCACCCAGGGGGTTTACACCTGCCTCTCTGAACAATTTCATCTGATCCATGCTCATGGCCTGTTGATCATCGCCATGCTTTGCTTTCAGCTTGGCTATTTCAGGTCTTAATGCCTTCATTTTGGCGCCGCTCAAATAGCTACTATAGTTCAAAGGAGAAATCAACAGCCTGATGATAAGCGTAAGCAGTGCGATAATGATACCGTAACTGGATACAAATCCTTTAAAAAAGTTGAAGATTGGAATTACTGCATACTGGTTCAAAGGACGTACAAAAGCATAAATACCCTGCCCCAGGTTTACAAGCTTACTTAATCCACCGCCTTCTTTCTTTAGAATATTATAGTCAGAAGGACCGTAAAATAAGCTCAATGGTACTGTTGCAGTAGCTGCGGGGTTTACAGAAACACGCATATTGGCTGTGGACTGAGAAACAATATGACTATTGCTTTCAGGCATACTCCATTCCATTTTGCCCCCGGCAAATTTATTTTTGGCTATTAAAAAAGTATTGAAGAAGCGTTGTCTTACACCCACCCATTCAACAGATTTGCTAAACTCCACAATATTGGTTTTGCCAATGGTATGGTAGTCAAAGCTGCCATCTTCCATATAGCCCACCTGCGTATTTTGCTTTTCAAACTCAATATCGCCTTCCTGCTGATGCGCCTCATACTGCCACATAAGGTTCAAATTCCCCTGCGTAAGTAATTGTGACGGCTGACTTAAAGAAATATTGAGATCGATTTTATAGGCATCCGGATAAATAATATACTGGTGCGTGATATAGGTATTGCTTTGCGTGCTATCACCTCCTTTTAACTCAAAACTTACTAGTTGAGAACCTGCAGGCCCCTGCTCCACTTTACCATTGCTAAAAAACAGATCTGCCGTTTGCGAGCTCTGATTGGCAGCAGTGTTTATAGCATAGCTGATCTTATTGAAGTCGGAAGCAGCTAATTTAACTGGTTGCTGTGTTTCTGAGTTCTTAAAGTTTTTCAGCTCTACATATTTTGGCTGACCTCCCTTATTGGTAAAAGCAACTTTAAACACACTATTTTCTGCAAAAATCAACTGCTCTTGTCCATTCGCTGATTGTTGAAACATACCAGCTTTGGTAACATGTAGCTGAGAATCAGCCTTTAAAGCGTTTAAACGCAGTGCAGCGGAATCTACTTTAGGCTGCATTGCTTTCGCAATAGAGTCCTGCAGCGCCTGTTCTGCACGGGCAGCAGTTTGCTGTTTCGAATTATAAACAAAATAAAAGATAAAAAGCACCGCCAAAAGAGAAAAACCAATGACGGTATTACGATCAAACTTCATTATGAGCTGTAATTTTTTGTCCGAAGAACCCCTTCGGAAGGGCGCAAAGATAAGCATTGTGAAACAGGATCAGTGGCTTTTTAGAAAGATAATACGGTCCTGGAGCGGATCGACCTACCATACATATATTTTATTGAATATATGAACAGATGTATATAATCAACTATTTTTATTAAAAATTTAGACCATGCCTATAAGAATGACTGATGACCAGAACGGACAGGATAATGATTACAACAATGACCGGGGCGGAGGGGGCTCAGGATCTGGTGGAGGTGGCGGTCTTTTTGCCCTTCTCCCTTTGCTGCTTGGTTTGTTCAGGGGTAAGAAGATCATATTCCTGCTGGTAATAGGCGCAGCACTGTGGTTTTTTATGGGCCGCGGTAGTGGCGGTTGTGGCAATCTGAACATCGGCGACGTAGCACAGCAATTATTTTCACAAAGCGGCTACAGTTATAATCCCAATGAATTTAACAAAGCGTCTATTTACGAGGGCCTGGAAGACAATAACAGCAAAAATCCTTTACCAGAAGCGGTGTCCCTGCTTCGCTTTGCTCCACGCCGGGGCGACCAGGGAGAACAAGGCAGTTGTGTGGCCTGGAGTAGCGCTTATGCCGCTCAAACCATTTTAACAGCAGCGGCAACCGGCAAAGACCCCAATGCAATAGTATTTAGCCCCTCCTATTTATATAACCAGATACGGCTGGGAGATGACTGCCAGGGTTCTTATATTCAGCGCGCAATGCAGGCAATGAAAGCCAATGGAGGTGTAGCCCTGAGCCAATACCCCTATAGTGACCAGGACTGTAGCCGTACGCCGGATGGCGGCTCCATACAAACCGGCAGACAAAACCTGATACATGGCTTCACCAGGCTGACGGAGGGAGACAATCTTAACCAAATAAGTGTTCGCGCTGTAAAAGAGCACCTTTCGAAAGACGCTCCCGTAGTTATTGGCATGATGGTAGGACAAAGTTTTATGCAGGGTATGATGGGTAAAGAGTTGTGGCAACCCCAGGGAGCCGATCAGTCGCAGGTTGGACTGGGTGGTCATGCCATGTGCGTGATAGGCTACGACGACAATAAATATGGAGGCGCCTTCCAGATCATGAACAGCTGGTCGCCCCAATGGGGAAATAATGGCAATGCCTGGGTGCGTTACGGAGACTTTAAAGAATACGTAAGGGAAGCTTATGGTATTGACCCGTTACCTAAATCATCGGCTGTTGCGTCTTTACCCCTGGAATGTAACATAGGCCTGGTTGATAATGCTACCAGGCAATATATTAAACTAAAATCTACAGGCAATAACACCTTTCAAACTGCCGCTCCCATCGCTATTGGTACCCGTTTTAAAATGGAAATAAAGAATTCTACCGAATGCTATATTTATATCTTCGGGCAGGAAACGAATGGCAGCAGCTATGTACTATTCCCTTATTTAAAACCAGGAGAAACCGTATCCAAACATGCCCCCTACTGTGGCATTACCGGCTACCGCCTGTTTCCAAAATCTCAATCACTTGAGGCGGACAATGTAGGCAACCGTGATTACATAGCTATAGTTACCAGTAAAAAAGAATTAAACTATAACCTCGTGAACGAGGCCATCAACAACAGTAACCAAAGCAATTTCGCAGCCAAGGTAAATGAAGCCCTGAAAAGTTCATTGGTATCATCCGGCCAGACAGCTACGGCGGATGGAAGGATTTACTTTAAAGTAAATGCCAATGCCAACCAGGCGGTGGCTACGGTAGTTGCGTTTGATAAAAGATAAGTTTTTTCACAACCCAACATTGAGTTTGAAACGGGTAGGCGCTTAGCCTGCCCGTTTTTTATTCAGGATGATTACCCATTTAACATCCTACTAATGCCATCCTGATTATTATCAGCTATAGCTATGATGCGGATCAGCGGTTAACAAGCGGATTACCTATTGCTTTGCAGTTCACATAAAGCCACCCCTTGAGCAATACAACAGCATACATCGCGACCAACTGCTACCATTGCGGCGACACCTGCAACGACAATCATTATAAAATAGGTGAAAAAGCTTTTTGTTGCGCCGGATGTAAACTGGTATACGAAATACTCAATGAAAACGATTTATGTGCTTACTACGACTTAAATACGCATCCCGGAAAGCAGCAACTACAACAAAAACGAAAGAACAAATTTGCCTACCTGAACAAAGAAGAAATCATCGGCCAACTGGTTTCTTTCTCTGACGAGGAACAATCTCATATTAGTTTTTCTGTACCACAAATACACTGCAGCAGCTGTCTTTGGCTATTAGAACACCTGAATCAACTTCAACCGGGTATTTTATCAGCAAGGGTCAACTTTGTAAAGAAAGAGGTTTTTGTAGTTTTCAATAATCGCAAAACCTCATTGAGAGAAGTAGTAGAAACGATGCATGCTGTGGGATATGAGCCCTATTTGAGCCTGGGTGCTGCTCAATCGGGGCATAAACCCAATTACTCTCGTATCACTCAAATAAGTATTGCCGGATTTTGCTTTGCCAACATCATGATGCTGAGCCTGCCCGAATATTTTTCCGTAACCAATTACCTGCAGGAAAAAACGGGAACTGCATTCCGGTACATCGCCCTGTTAATTTCACTCCCGGTGTTTTTTTACTGTTCGAGGGAGTTTTTTGCCAATGCCTTCAGCTCTATCAAAACAAAGCAATTAAACATCGATAGCTCCATAGCGCTGGCAATCTTCCTCACTTTTACGCGGAGCCTCTACAATCTTTTTATACTGGATGGCAATACTTATTTCGACAGTATGAGCGGTATTGTTTTTTTCATGCTTGTTGGTAGGTGGGCACAGGATCGCACCCAGCAATCGCTCGTCTTTGACAGGGACTATAAATCTTTCTTCCCTATTGCAGTCAACGTAAAACGGGGTGGTGGTATTGAGCCGGTGATGATCCATGAGCTGGAAGAAAAAGACATTATAGAAGTTTTTGACCAGGAAATTATACCTGCCGATGCCATTTTAGCCAAAGGCAAAGCGCTGATCGACTACAGCTTTGTTACCGGGGAAAGTCTTCCTAAGCAGATCGAGCCAGGCTCAATCATATATGCAGGAGGCAAACAACTGGGAGACCGTATAGAGCTTATGGTATTAAAGAGATCTGACCAGGGCTACCTCACCAATCTCTGGAATAAGGATGGGAAAAGCAACCTGGCGGCAAGCCGTCATCTGCACATGATCAGCAATTACTTTACCCTGGTTGTTTTTGCACTAACTTTTATCAGTGCGGCATACTGGTTTACTCAGGGCTCTTATACCACCATGTGGAATGCATTGACCACTACCTTAATTGTGGCCTGCCCCTGTGCATTACTCCTGGCTTCTACTTTTACTAATGGCAATGTAATACGCATACTGAGCCGGTCGGGGATTTTTTTGAAGAATTCGGATGTGATTACAGATATGGCAGCCATCACCCATGTTGTACTGGATAAAACCGGTACCATCACGCTCAATAAAAACCTCACGGTAAACTATAAAGGTGAAATATTGACAGGAGAAGAGAAAAAGCTGATCGCCTCCCTTACCCGCTATTCCACTCATCCATTAAGCAAAGCTATATATGATTATTTAAAAATAAAGACAACCTATCCCGTAGATAGCTTCAATAATGTGCCGGGAAAAGGTATTGAAGGCTGGATCAACGAGCGGCATGTTAAAATAGGAAATAAGGCTTTCATTAAGGCTGAAGCTCCGGATGATGAAGCCTTAAACACGAGCACCGTTTTTATATGGATCGATGGAGTAGCATCAGGTGCGTTCGGGTTGGAAAACCTGTACCGCCCGGGCCTTAACTCCCTTTTAAAAGAGTTGAAGAAAAAGTTTTCACTATCCATTCTCACCGGGGATAACAGCGCTGAACGAGCCCGCTTACAGTCGATGACAGAAGGTAGCAGGCAGCTCTTTTTTAATCAGTCGCCCGAAGACAAATATAATTATGTTACTGCTTTACAAGCCAGGGGTGCTAAGGTATTAATGGCTGGCGATGGTTTGAATGACGCAGGAGCGCTTCGAAAAAGTGATGTAGGTATAGCCGTCATGGAAGGAAACAACTCGTTCACTCCTGCTTCCGATGCTATCATCAACGGAGCCGCTTTAACAAACCTAAGCAGCTTATTGGCTTTTGCAAGGATGGCTAAACGCACTATCCTGGTCAGTTTTATTATATCCATCTTGTACAATATCATTGGTCTCTACTTCGCACTACAAGGCTTGTTAGCACCTGTAATTGCGGCTATCCTGATGCCGGCCAGTACCATTAGCATCATCCTTATTACATTTCTATTATCAGAATGGCATGGCCGGAAATTACCGCGCCTGTAAAATGACTTATATCATATTCCTGTCTGTTTGATATCAAGTTTCTCCTGCATTGTTAAAGTGACCTTCGTGTGACAAATGAGCATCATTGTTATTACAGCTATTGCAAGTTTATTAATTGCCGGCGTTTTCCTGGCAGCGCTGATATGGAGCATTAAAGATGGTCAGTATGAAGATGACTACGCTCCTCCCAACCGTATACTATTTGATGAAAACAATACAAAAAACAAATAACCAAAGCACATGGAGTTAGAAAAATTTAGTTACGACAACAAAATTCCTAAGATGTTTGCCATTGCCACCGTAACCTGGGGTGTGGTGGGTATGCTCGCCGGAGTGCTGGCGGCATTTCAGCTGGCCTTTCCTGCTTTAAACTTCAGCTTAGAATTTACCACTTTTGGTCGTGTTCGCCCGGTACATACCAACGCTGTTATTTTTGCGTTTGTTGGTAACGCTATTTTCACAGCAGTGTATTATTCTATGCCGAGGTTACTAAAAGCGCCCATGTGGAGCAGCGCCCTTAGTAAAATTCACTTCTGGGGCTGGCAATTGATCATCGTAGCTGCGGCGGTTACATTACTTGCAGGTTTCACCACATCAAAAGAATATGCCGAACTGGAGTGGCCGATTGACATTGCCATTACACTGATATGGGTGGTGTTTGGTATCAATATGATGGGTACGATCCTTACCCGCAGGGAAAGGCACCTTTATGTAGCCATTTGGTTTTACCTGGGTTCATGGATCACAGTTGCCTTGTTACATATTGTCAACTCTTTTGAAATGCCGGTTTCTGGTCTTAAAAGCTACTCCTGGTATGCAGGTGTGCAGGACGCCCTGGTACAATGGTGGTACGGGCATAATGCCGTAGCTTTTTTCCTTACCACACCGTTCCTGGGCATGATGTATTATTTTCTGCCCAAAGCTGCTAACCGCCCTATTTACTCTTACCGGTTAAGTATTGTACACTTCTGGAGTCTAATTTTCATCTATATATGGGCTGGCCCGCACCACTTATTATATACGGCTTTGCCGGAGTGGGCCCAGTCTTTAGGAACAGCACTTTCTATCATGCTACTGTTACCTAGCTGGGGCGGTATGCTGAACGGTTTATTTACATTAAGAGGAGCCTGGGATAAAGTTCGTGAAGACCCTGTTTTAAAATTTATTGTGGTAGCGGTGATCTGTTATGGTATGGCTACGTTTGAAGGGCCTATGCTGTCATTAAAAAATGTAAATGCTATTTCACATTATAGCGACTGGACGGTAGCACACGTACATATTGGTGCATTAGGCTGGAACGGGTTCTTAACTTTTGGTATGATGTACTGGCTGATACCCAAAATGTTTAACACTACCCTTTTCTCCAGTAAACTCGCAGGTACACACTTTCTTATCGGCACCCTGGGTATCATTCTATATGCAGTTCCCATGTATTGGGCAGCGTTCAGGAGTTATTTTATGATGAGTGCGTTTACCCCCGAAGGTCAGCTACAGTACCAGTTTATTGATGTGGTACAGCAAATGGTCCCCTTCTATGCGTTGCGTGCTATTGGTGGTACGATCTACCTTACAGGCGTGTTTTTGATGGTATACAACCTTATCAAAACAGCCAAAAAAGGAAAATTTATAGCGAGCGAGGAAGCCAGTGCGGCGCCTTTAACGAAAAACTATAAAGCGCCCGCAAAAGCACACTGGCATTCAAAAATAGAGCGCAGGCCGGTTATGCTTTTAGTTTTAAGCTTAATAGTAGTAGCTATCGGAGGGATGGTAGAAATGGTGCCCACATTCCTGGTAAAAGAAAACGTACCTACCATCACCAGCGTAAAACCTTATACACCACTTGAATTACATGGACGGGACATTTACATACAGGAAGGCTGTAATAACTGTCACACCCAAATGATCAGGCCTTTCCGCCATGAAGTAGCCCGCTATGGAGAATACTCAAAAGCCGGGGAATTTGTATACGACCATCCTCATCTATGGGGTAGCAAACGCACCGGTCCCGACCTTGCACGTATCGGCAGCAAATACCCGGATAGCTGGCATTTCAATCACATGCTGGATCCTACATCGATGGCGCCCGGATCTATAATGCCTCCCTATCCCTGGCTATTTGAAAAAACGATCAATATAGGCGCTACCAATTCAAAAATACACGCCATGCGTAAACTGGGCGTGCCTTATGAAGAAGGCTATGAGGCTGATGCAGTAAATGATCTTAAAAAACAGGCAGCGGAAATTACTAAAAGACTGGAAAAAGAAAAGATCAAAATCATGAGCGACAAACAGATTGTTGCGCTGATAGCCTACCTGCAAAGACTGGGCACTGATATCAAAAGTGAAGCGCCATTAACTAAATAAAATCAGGGAGGCGGTTAAGGACCAGCCCGAGCGTCAACCCTTCTGCAAAAAATTATAGAAAATGAAATTCATTAACTATCTCGAAAAAATAAGCGGTGTCAGCATCTACCCTATCATTTCATTGCTGCTGTTCACGACAGTTTTTGTACTGGTGATTATCTATGCAATGAGAGCCAGTCGTGATACTATAGCAGAAATGGAAAATATACCTCTTGATGACCAATAAAGCAACTGCGATGAAAAAACTACAAACAACAATAATAATAACACTTTTTACACTTCTCCAACTTACGCTCTCTGTTCCTTTGATGGCACAGGAACAAATGGCCCCCACCTCATCATCTTTTACACTAGACGCCAATTCGGTGTTGATATTTGCAATTGCTCTGCTGGCCATGGTTATAGGAGTTCTGGGCTATACGTTAAGGGCCTCGCTCGATCTTTATAAAAAAAGAAAAGACAGTAAAAAAGCTACAGAGCCAATTACCAAATCCTTGCTGATAGGCTTACTATCGTTGGGTGCTTTACAGGCTTTTGGCCAGGATGCCACAGAAACACCAGCAACCGTAACAGGTATTTTTTCCGATGCCACCATCTTCAGATATCTGCTATTGGGCATTATAACACTGGAACTTATTACCATATTTGCATTAGTTTATTGGATCCGCTTTTTCACGGGTATAGAAGATCTGCAAAGAGAAAAAACTGTCGAACGAAAAACAAAACTGAAAGACGCATCCTCCTGGTGGAGCCGTGTTAATAAGCTTAAACCTATGGAAGAAGAGGCTTCTCTTGACGTAGGGCATAGCTATGATGGCATTAAAGAGTTGGACAATGTAACACCGCCCTGGTTTACCATTGCGTTTATTGCTTCTATCCTTTTCGGTATCGGATACCTCTGGCATTATCATGTTTCTAAGGCAGGACCCGGCCAATATGAGGAATATGAAATTGCCGTAACAAAAGCAAATCTTGAAAAGCAGGCATACATGAAATTAAAAGGCGATGCCATCAACGAAAACACAGTAACCATGCTGGATGCCACCGGAATTGAGGCAGGAAGAGCCTTATACACGAGTAACTGCTCAGCCTGTCACGGCAACAACGGCCAGGGTGGCGTGGGCCCTAATTTAACTGATGATTATTGGTTGCACGGCGGCAGTATTGGTGACGTTTTTAAAACAATCAGACTAGGAGTTGTAGAAAAGGGAATGATGAGCTGGAAAGATGTTTTTTCCGCCGATCAGATTGCACAACTGGCCAGCTATATTAAATCCACACATGGCAGTAAACCCGCAGATGCCAAAGAGCCTCAGGGAGAGTTGTATAAAGAAGCCCAGAAGACAGACTCTACATCTGCCAAAGCAACAACAGACAGTACTCAAACGGCAAAACTATAAGCCGTCTTAAAATGGAAACAGGCATAGATGATATTGGTCCCCAGAAAGTAAGCGAAAGTTTTCGTGACAGGCACAGCAATGTAACCGATAAAGGAAAACGCAAATGGATTTACGCATTACAGCCGAAAGGCAAATTATATAAATACCGTAACTATCTTTCTTTTTTTTACCTGGGCTTATTTTTTTTACTGCCATTTATCAGGATAAGTGGCTTACCTGCTATACAATTAAATTTCACTGAAGCTAAGTTTATTCTCTTTGGTAAAATTTTCTGGCCCGATGACTTCTTCATTTTCGCAATAGCAATGATCGCATTTATTGTTTTCATTGCGCTGTTTACGGTGATTTATGGCAGGGTGTTTTGCGGCTGGATGTGCCCTCAAACGATTTTCATGGAATTTGTATTCCGTAAAATTGAATGGTGGATAGAAGGCCCTCCCAACAAACAGAAAAAATTAAACGATGGTGCCTGGGGGAAAGAGCGGTTCTTCAAAAAAACATTCAAACATTTCATTTTTCTTTTCATTTCTTTCTTAATCGCTCATACCTTCCTTTCCTACATACTCGGTGTAAAAGAAGTATTGAACCTGATTAAACATCCTATTTCAGAAAATGCCGGATTATTCATCGGCCTCCTGTTTTTCACCGGTCTTTTTTATTTTGTTTTTGCATTTATCAGAGATATTGTATGTACTACTATTTGCCCCTATGGAAGATTGCAAAGTGTACTCTTTGATAAAGACACCATGCAGGTATCTTATGACTACAACCGTGGTGAGCCCAGAGGAAAGATTAAAAAAGGGATTGATCTACAACTGGGGGATTGCATTGACTGCAAACTCTGTGTAAATGTATGCCCTACCGGCATTGATATAAGAAATGGTGTGCAAATGGAATGTGTAGGCTGCACCGCCTGCATCGATGCCTGTAACAGTGTAATGGATAAAATCAATCGCCCCTTAGGATTGATACGCATGGCTTCGGAGAACCAGATCGCTAAAAAGCAACCGTTCCGGATTAATGGAAAAATTAGGTTTTATTCAGTGCTGCTGCTCGCGCTAGTGGGGTTAATGTCTTTTTTACTAGTCTCCAGGAAAAGTATCGACACTTCCATTTCAAGGGTAAAGGGGCAGTTGTACCAGGAACTAGGTAAAGACTCTCTTTCCAATTTGTTCCAGGCAAAAATCATCAATAAAACGCACAACGACGTACAATACGAATTAAAAGTAGTTGGAGACATTCCCGGCACTGTTAAAATGATCGATACGAAACATCACACTTTAAAAGCGGAGAGTTTAAATAACGCAACGTTTTTTATAGCAGTGCCATTAAATAAAATAAAAGCCCGCTCTTCCAAAATAAGGATCAGCGTTTATGGTAACGGACAAAAAATTCAAACTATCAGCTCCACCTTCCTTGGACCTTTTAGCTAACAATAAAAATTTAAATTATGAGTTGGGGAAACAGAGTCATTATCATTCTTGTAGTATTTGTGCTGGGAATCATATCTATGGTTTATATATCTATGCGCCAGACCAACGAGGTAGTGGATGCAAACTATTACGAGCAGGAAATGAAATATCAGCAGGTGATAGACGGGAAGAAAAATCTCCATGCATCGGGTGATTCCGTTACCGTCCGAAATGACGGCGCTGTTATAAAGATTTCTTTCCCACCTGCAACGGTAACGCAACTGGATTCAGGTTCTATACAATTCATGAAATTATCAGATGCCAAAGAAGATAAAACCATACCGATGGGCGAAAGCAAAACAGAGCTATACCAGGTACCGTTAAGCTACCTCAAAAAAGGCTGGTACAAAGTACGCATCAGCTGGAGCAATAAGGCCAGCGCCTACTATCATGAACAAGATTTTAATATACAATAAATGTTGGAAGCCATTATAACGGGTTTAACCATGGGACTGGCGGGCAGTTTGCATTGCGTAGGTATGTGTGGCCCACTGGCACTGGCATTGCCACTCAATAGCGCCACAGGTATTAATCGCTTCTTTTCTGCGCTGGCCTACAATACCGGGCGTACGATCACTTATTTTTCATTAGGCACTATATTGGGCTGGACCGGGTCACGCCTGGTTGCAATCGGCTACCAGCAGTTGTTCTCTATTACGACAGGAGCATTGATACTCCTGGCACTTATATTGGGTAAATACCTGCCTCCCAGCCGAATCTTTTTTGCATTGCAGGGCAGTTTTAAAAAATATGTTTCCGGTTTTTTAAGCAGAAAAAATTCAGTTCGTGGTTTGTTTGTTTTTGGAGTGCTTAACGGCCTGTTACCTTGCGGACTGGTATATATGGCCATCGCATCAGCATTGATCATTGGAGGTCCGCTGCAGTCCGGCATATTCATGGCAGCCTTTGGCCTGGGCACTATTCCCTTAATGCTGATCCTGATGATCACCGGGCACCTGGTTTCATTTTCTTTAAGATCAACGATGAAAAAAGCCGTACCCTATTTTATAGGCATCGTGGCAGTTCTGATGATCTTACGCGGACTAAACCTTGGAATCCCCTATATAAGTCCCGCTTTTAGTGCTGCGCCAGCGGTTACCGGCCATTGCTCACCTTCGCATTAGGCATACTAATCTTTGCTGACACGATGAAGCTGCTCCTCAAAAAGAAGCGGCTTCAATTTAAATAGTAACGTTTATGATTTATCTTTTCTCAAAATTATACACTATATAAACAGTTTTCCCTTCAAACTGTACCGGGCTCCTGGCGATAAAAGAATTTTCAGCAAAAGAAGTAACTTCTAAAGAGTACCCTTCCTCTACATGTTTAGAATCGCTCTTTTTTACACCATCCATTTTTTTGAAATTAAATAGTGTAGTACCGCCGCTTACGCGCTGAGACCAAATGATTTTCCTTTCTCCGCCCGGACAATCAGCACCGCCATTGATGGTGTAAGACCCATAGCCATTATTAGGCAACACCCATTCGCTGCCTTCAAAACACTTTAAAGCTGCATCATCGAAAGCGGTAATATTAATTTTCCCGTCAGCACCTTCCAGTCTCGCAGAGCTGATGGTCCAGTTACCTTTGAAATCCTTCCTCGGCGCTACCGGCGCATTTTTGCTGGAAGAGCAGGATACCAGAAAAATAGAAGTGGCTACAAGGAGGGCTGTCAGGTTTTTAGTAATATTCATATATATCAGTTTAAACATAAATTGCAATTGCGATGCCAAATTTAGTTTTTTGACGATATATGGAGCACAAGGGTTGTAAATATTATATATATTTTTTTTATACACCGAAATATACTAGTAGTATTATATTACACTATAACTGATTTAACAGTTAAGCGCAACCCAGGATTACCAGGAAGAAGTAGGCCTCCAACTAATTTAGGTTTAGACCTATCGCATTTTATGCATTTAAACTTTTTAGCTTGTACCCTGCGGCTACCGCCCGTATCCTTTGCAAAACAGACGATACATCATTTCTTCGTTCGGCCGATAAATTACTGTGAAGGCTGATTTCATTGGTAAAATACACATCGGAGTTAATGATCTCCTGGGGCGTTCTACCGGAAAATACCCTGATGTACAACGCCAATATCCCCCGGATGATCTTACTATCACTATCTCCATAATAGTACACTTTTCCATCCAGGTATTCCGCATCGAGCCAAATGCGGGACTTGGTAAGCCTGATCAGCTTTTCGTTGGTTCTTTCAATAACATACAGAGCAGGTTTAGCCCCCATATCAGCGAAATGACGAAGATACCTGAACTTGCTTTTAACCTGGTCAATCATTAATTCAAATTCCTCTATAATCGTATCCTGTACTTTGTTTAAATCCATAATTAAAAAGTTTTTAAATGTTAACAGAATAAATACTATTTTTTATTCGGGCTTATCAGAAATCACCAATGTGGATGGTATATCCGACAGCCAGTCGCTTTTGGATTCTATCAATGTTCGCCAGCTATTAAGACTGACAAGCATGAGGTTACGTCCCTTCAGGCTTTCAGGTGTAATTGCCGCCGCGCTATTGAGGGCAATGTGATTCGGCGCTTTTTGCTCGATCGACCGGATCCGCTCCCGTGCAGCATCATTTCTTTTTAAAATATCGGCTGTATCTGCAATGGTTACCTGGGCTCCTGTATTATGAATCAGCTTTTGGGCATAATCGGTTAGAAAAACATCCTGTTCTTCTAAGATAGGAATAAATACCTGGTCAAAATCCGAAAATCCCTTATCCACTAAAATACCTACAGGAACCTGTGATTTAGAAACAATCTGACGGGTATGTTCATCAAAAGGTGAACTCTCAAAAATATTCTCCCTGCCGGTAACTGTATTCAAAAGCTTTTCTGGATTCATGATCCTTGTTGTAAAGCCCAGCAGCCTTCCTAGCAGGCTTCCTTCATATATCGACTCCTGGAGACTGATCAGCAAAAGGTCATAATTACCTTTATTGGCCGCAGCGGTAATTTCATTATCCAGGTCAGTAGACTCTTTAAAAACTGTTTCCAGCTTGCGGTTCATATTAACAGACTCTTCCATTACAGGACGAAAAACTTCCTTTTCATATTCTTCCACATCATAAAAATGCAATTTGTTTGATGGCGAAAAATGTATGGCTGTAAGCGATGCGTTGCCGTTCATTTTGCTGGTAAAAGCATTCGCTAATTTAAGTAAACTCAAACCTGTTTTAGGCTGATCAAAAGAAAGTAATATTTTGTATTTACTCATTTCTTTTAATTCCTGTGCAGATGCCTGAGGTTTTGTTTTAAACGCCCAATTAATCAAATCAAGTGCCGGCCCCGTCATAAAGGTGGTTACCAGGGCCATCAATACCATCATGGAAAATACCTGGGGTGTAAGAACCCCCAGGTCGTATCCAATATTTAATACCACGAGCTCCATTAACCCCCTGGTATTCATGAGCGCTCCTATTGAGAGACTATCTTTCCAGTTCTGGCCAACAAATCTGGCGGCCAGCGCGCTGCCTAAAAATTTACCGGCAACCGCTATAACAATGATCAATGCGGTGAGCTTCCATAGCGCCGGATCACTTAACAAGCCTATTTGCGTTCTTAAGCCTGTAAATACAAAAAACAGCGGTAGTAATACAATAAGAGCTACATCCTCTACCTTCTCGATAAAAAGATTACGGAATTTGATGTTATCGGGCATAATGGCTCCGGCCATAAAAGCACCGAATAAAGCATGAATACCTATCACTTCTGCTGCATAAGCCGAAACGATCAGGGTTAAAAAGAATATAGTAACAATCGGTTTAGTCAGTGCCTGCTTCGAGGTATAAATATTGCCGATACGAAGCAAAAACGGACGTACTACTTTGATCATCACCATTACATAAGCAAGAGCCAGCGCCATCGTATAAAGAGAACTGGTAAACGAGCCGGCTTTTACAATGGCAATAACGGCGGCCAGTATACACCAGGCAGTAATATCATCGGCAGCAGCACAGGTGATGACTATTGCGCCAAGCTTTGTTTTGGTAATCCCCCGCTCCTGTACTATCCTGGCCAATACCGGAAAGGCCGTGATACTCATCGCAATTCCCATAAATAGACCGAAAGAAAGAAACTGAACGCCTTCAGGAGCAAAAGACTCATATATAAAATAAGCCAGTCCTATACCCAATGCAAACGGAACAATAATGCTGGCATGACTGATCACTACTGCATCATGCGTTTGCTTTTTTAGCATCTTCAGGTCCAGCTCCATTCCCACAATAAACATAAACAGTATCAGGCCTATCTGGCTCAGGAACTGCAGGTTACCTAACGATTGTTTGGGAAATAAAATATTAGAAAACTCGGGAAGATACATCCCTAACAGGGAGGGGCCCAGCAATATACCGGCAATCATTTCTCCTACTACTGTTGGCTGTCCTATTTTCCGGCAAATCCATCCAAAAAGTTTAGCTACCAGGATAATAGTAATAATCTGCCCCAATAAAAGTGCAAGTGGGTGTTGCAGGTTATGGGAAATAGATTCCATAAAATCTGCCCACTGCCCTTTAAAAGAATTGGGCTTTACCACCTGCCGTCCATCTTCCAGCTTCCCTCCCATTATTACTACCCAGTAAATAAGTAAAGAGAAACCACCAATGGTAAAAATATAGAAGATTGTATTTTTTAATTTGCCCATCTTAAATAGCGTGTGTGGTTTAAAATTCTTTCCCGGAAAGAGCTTCTATCCACATCTTTTATCCGGTTACGAAAGTGAGGAGTATCTGAAAATAAAAAAAGGAAAAATGAAACTAAAATGCGAAAAATGTAATGAAAAGGTAAAAAACTGTAATGAACTCAAAGATTGACTCGCTGGATAAACTCTTTACGGTAAGCCTCGCTTAACACCACTTTTAAAAAAGCGCCTGAAGCGTCGGTAATTTTGGTTATAATTTCATCAGACAGAAAAGTTTGAACTGTCTTCAGCGCAATCATTTCTTTTTTATTAACCCTTACAAAATCTTCCTTAGGCAGCAGTTCCTGCAACTTTTCGAAGGATACATTTTTAAGCGTCAGGAAGCTATGATCCGCCAGTAACGCCGTTTTATCCCTGCTGTCTACCTCCGATGTTTTTATATAAAATAGCTGGTCGAAATAGATCAACGCTTTTCCTTTTTCTGTATTGAGCTGTACAAAGCGAGCTCCATGGTTTTTGCTTTCCAAGCGGTACTTTACTTTATCTACAGCCTGTTGCAGCCGTTCTTTTTTAACCGGTTTTCTCACGTAATCTACGGCGTCCAGATCAAAGGCTTCGGCCGCATATTCCTTATACGCCGTGGTAAAAACAACCGGTTTTCCCTTTAACAAGGAGGCTACCTGCAGGCCATTCATTTCCGGCATTTCTATATCCAATATACAAAAGTCAAATTCCAGCTGCGGCAATTCCTTCAAAAAAAGTAACGGATTATTAAAAGCTTTGACGACTTCCAGGTCTGGCAATTGCTCACAAAGCATTTTCAGATAAGTGAGGCCTGGAATTTCGTCATCGAGCAGTAAGCATCTGAGCTTTGTGTTCAAAGAGATTAATTTTTAAGTGTGCAATATAAACATCCCCTTCAATAAATTTCTCCAGCTTAAAATGATTCTTGTAGATGATGCGCAGGCGATTCTCCAGGGTGGCCACGCCTATTCCGCCTTTCTCTTTTTCGATCGGTTTTTTAGAGGATATTTTGTTTGAGACTGTCAGGTAAAAATGATCATCCCTGAATTCAAAAATGATGGAAATAAAGGCATCGGAACTTTGCAGGTCGGCATGCTTAAATGCATTTTCTATCAGATCTATAGAAATTAACGGCGCCAGCATTCTTTGCGTGTACAAGGGCTCGGACTCGTTGATCTTTGTTTTAACATTCAATTCAAACAGGGGACTTACCTTTATCTTATTAATTTCAATAAGGCTCAATGCAAAATCAATTTCTGCTTTGGGTGTCACCAGTTTTTTGCGGCTCTCATATAAAATATAATCCAGCACGTTGCCCAACTTATCAAGCGCGAAATAAGTTTGATAAGCATGCGACTGTATTGAGTTCAGTATATTTTTAAACAGATGAGGGTTTAGCCTGGACTCCAATGTCTCCAGCTGTAAAGAATTTACCTGGCTTTCTACCTGCTGAAACCGCGCTTCCATATCGTTCTTTTGTTTGTTGGACCGCGAAAGCTTTACAAGCAGATAGATAATTATCCCGAGAAGTATTGCAACAATTATTGTCGCAACCCAAAAGATATAAGATGATTGACTATTAAACATTAAATCAGGGAACGCTGTAGCCAAAGGTATTTATTTTGCAGATAACTCTATCAAGAGCGAAATGATTTGCATCGAAAAAGTGCACTCATATCGGGCAAACCAAAAAATATGTTCTTACTTAGCAGGTAACAACCTACTCAAGCCATATTAATTATGACCCATAAAAATATTAAAGGATTAGCTACAGCTGCTATTCACGCCTGCGGAGCAACAATGCCGGAGCATGCCCATGTAATGCCCATCTTTGCTACTTCTTCTTTTACATTTGACAGTGCCGCTCAGGGTATGGCCCGTTTCTCGGGTGAAGAAAAAGGATACACTTACTCCAGATTTGGAAATCCGACGACAGATGCTGCCGCGAAACTAATTGCCGGCCTGGAAGCATTTGGTGTAACGGACGAAAAAGGGAACACCATTGAAGCATGGGGCTTACTGACTGCTTCGGGGCAGGCAGCTATGGCTACTATGATTATGGCCCATGTATCGGCAGGTGACACCATCCTGTCCAGCCAATCTTTGTACGGCGGCACACAGGAGTTCTTTAGTACCTTGTTACCACGATTTGGGGTGCAATGTATTTCAGCAGACCTGAACAATTGGGCAGCGTTGGAAACTATTTTACAGCAGACGCCTTCCATTAAATTAATACACCTGGAGTCGCCGGCTAATCCTGGTATGCAATGCATTGACATTGCAGCGGTGAGCCGATTGGCAAGGAGGTTTGATGTGCTGGTGACCGTAGATAATACTTTCGCAACCCCTTATCTGCAACAGCCTTTTAAACTGGGCGCTGATCTTATCTTCCATTCTACCACCAAATTTCTAAATGGCCATGGAACTGCGATTGGCGGTGTGGTGATCGGTAAGGATCAGCAAAGCTTTCAGAAAGTATATCACACCTACAAGCTGTTGGGTGTAACTGCCAATCCGTTTGATGCATTTTTACTGCTACAAGGTGTAAAAACATTAGCCACCCGTATGGACAGGCATTGCAGCAATGCTGAAGTAGTGGCCCGGTTTCTTCAGCAACATCCTGCTGTTTCAAAAGTAAATTATAACGGGTTGGCAACACATCCGGATTATGAACTATCCAAATCCCAAATGCGGCACGCGGGAGCGGTTCTTAGTTTTGAATTAAAGGATGGATTTGACGGAGCGGTAAAATTTATTGATAAGCTGAATATTTTCGTGCGGGCAGTATCACTGGGCACTACCGATAGCCTGGTATCTCATCCGGCATCTATGTCCCACGCAGAAGTACCCCTGGAGCAGAGGCTAAAAGCGGGCATTACTGACGGCCTCATCAGGATGAGTGTAGGGCTGGAAGACATAACCGATCTTATCGCAGACCTGGAGCAGGCGCTTTCAACGGAAAATTAACTGAGAACTTCTGTATTGGCGTAGCAAGGTTCACAACGCCGGTCAATTCTTTTCTTTTCCTTTCGGCTTTACTTTCTCACCCGGCTTTGCAGTTGGCCTCCCTCTCCCCGATTTCGAAATTGCCTCATGCAGCAGGTATTCTATCTGCCCGTTAACACTTCTAAACTCATCGGCAGCCCATTTTTCCAGCGCCTGAAAAGTGTCCGGATTAATCCTTAATATAAAGCTTTTTTTATCGTTCAAAACATTAATACTAATGATGCAGAGTACCTGCGTTTAAAATGGGTTGCGCGGCCTTTTCCCCACACAATACGACCATCAAATTACTCACCATAGCGGCTTTTCGTTCGTCATCTAACTCAACAATATTTTCAGCAGATAGTTTTTTCAGTGCAAGATCTACCATACCTACAGCGCCTTCTACTATTTTAGTACGCGCAGCCACAATCGCCGTGGCCTGTTGGCGTTGTAACATAGCTCCTGCAATTTCAGAAGCATAGGCCAGATGGCTGATGCGTGCTTCCTGCACTATAATACCAGCACGTGCCAGGCGGTCGGTTAGCTCCTGCTCCAGTATCTGGTTAACTTTTTCGCCACCCTCTCTCAATGTGATGCCTGCATGCTCATCTTCTAAATTATCATAAGGAAAACTTACCGCCAGGTGTCTTATCGCAGCTTCACTCTGGGTCTTTACATAATCTACGTAGCTCGCCACATCATAGGCCGCTTTATAGGTATCACCCACCTGCCATACCACCACAGCACCGATCTCTATAGGATTACCCATTTTATCGTTTACCTTTAAAGTTTGCCCCTGCATATTTTGCGAACGCAGGCTCAGCTTATGTGTACCGTACAACGGATTGATAAAAAACAGCCCATTGTCTTTAACTGATCCTACATACTTACCAAAAAACACAAGCACCCTTGAGTGGTTGGGCTGAATGATCATCAATCCTTTTATAAAAAATATAAATAGCAGGAAACACAATACGCCCAGTACTACACCGATAACTGTGCGTTCTTCCTGTAAAAAGATAAAGAAAACGCCTAACCCTACAACAACAAGGGATATGATCAGTGCTAAAAAACCTGACATTGGTTTTACGATTTTTTCCATAATAGTTGATTTGATATTAAAATGATATCATAAAGATATATAAAAACATATCGATCTCCTAATTAATTTCAAAGCATTCTTCAAGACCCGCCGTTGATAACTTTTTATTAATATTATTTTTTACAGATGGCTATCAACAGATTAAACCATGCCTTTGGCTATTTAATGAAGTACTCCGGGTTTTCGGTACGACTTTGGATAATCTATAATGCATAGGGCCTTCAAAGAACTACCTATGATCACAGAAATAAAAAACATATCAGATAATATTGTTGCATTTAAAGCAAGTGGAAACATCAACGGGCATGACTTCGAAACAACGCTTGTTCCTGCTATGCAACAATATAAAATACAGCACAAGGAACTTAATTACATGCTGATACTAGAGCATGACCTTAGCAACTTTTCCATCAACTGGTGGATTAAAAGCCTATGGCTGGCGGTTAGAGACTGGAGTACGTGGAAACGTTGTGCCATAATCAGCGACCTGGACGGATTGAAAAATTTCAACAATGAAACCTGTAAAGACATCCCCGGAGAATTACGGATATATCCTCATGAGCAAATAGATGATGCCATAAGATGGCTACATAACGATGTGCCTCAGGATAATAGATTGAGCGACACTTCGATAAGCGTGTAAAAAATCCGGCAGGATCCTCTGCTTTATTGCAAAGGTTAAAATGGTCTGTTTTTACAGATCAACCTGCAACATTAACTAGCATAGTCTCACCCGCCCTTACCTACAACCCAGTTATCACCATTTATTTAATTAACCTGCCATCATTCACGTAATAATCGTAACTACCGGCGCACTCAAGTTAGCTCATAATTAATCCAACCCCGATTCCCCTGAGTTAACAATACAATAATTAACACTTCTTTCCCAGGTTTTTATTTAACTTAGACAGCGTGCTTCTTTTGTAAACTCATTGCTTACTATGACACGATCAAAACTTTTAAGAGGGTTAGCACTTACATCCTCTATTTTACTCGTTATTGTCTTTTTGTGCTATAGGGCGGGCCTTTTCCCGGATTTCATAAACGCTGATCCCTCTTTGCAGACCAGTCCTAACGGCAGTAGCATTCAGTCTAATACAATCCGGAAGCCAGATAAGCCCAGAGATAGTGTGCCTGACAGACGAATGCTTTCGTCTTCAAAATCCATGATTCTGGCCGACCCTAAAAAACCCCGTCCTATTGACTTGTGGAAGGACAAATCGAAACCCAAAGCCATGCTCACAGAACAGCAGATAATGAGCAGTTCTAAATCCGCCATTATTATTAAACGCACAGAAACGCCCCCATACAATTATAAAAACTATAAGAAAAACACAGATACTTCAATTCTTAAATAAAAGACGATGGACTTCTTAAGCCTGATCTTTGGCACCGCTGTCAGCCTGCTATTTCTCTGCCTGGTTTTTATTCCGCTTGAAAAAGCTTTCCCGGCGAAGAAAGATCAAAAAATATTCAGAAAGGGCTGGCTAACTGACCTATGTTACTTTTTAGGGCAGTATCTTTTATGGAGCGGTATTGTATTATGGGTTCTGCAATATTTTAGTTTCTGGCTAGACGGAATTGTACCTGATGCCTTTAGAGAAAAGATACAACAACAACCTGTATGGCTGCAGGCCATTGAAGTTTTGCTTTTTAGCGACCTGCTCATTTATTGGGGCCACCGGCTTCAGCATAAAGTAGACTTTCTCTGGCGATTTCATAAAGTACATCACAGTGCCGAAGAACTCGACTGGCTGGCAGCACACAGGGAACACCCTATTGACAGCATTTACACCATCGGCCTGATCAACCTGCCTGCTTTTATTTTCGGATTTGAACTGGAAGCGCTGGCGCTCATCGTGGCTTTCAGAGGTATATGGGCTATATACATTCATTCCAATGTAAGATTACCCATTGGAAAACTGAAGATGCTGATTGGGGCGCCTGAATTACACCACTGGCATCACGACAAAGAAAGAGACCGGGGCAATTATGCCAATATTTCACCTTTGATGGACCTGATCTTTGGCACCTACGTTTGCCCTCCACATGAACCTGAAAGTTTCGGGATCAAAGAAGATTTTCCAAAAAATTATGCCGGTCAACTTCTTCAACCTTTACTCCCCGGCACTTTATTGAAAAAATCTGCCGAAGCCAGCAATAGCAACACGTCCACTACTACTTCTTCCCAAATAAGTTAGCAGTCACCTATTTGTGGTATACCCTGAGCATCTTAATGCGGTTAACTTAGCAGTCAAAATCTAAACCGATGGCGCTAAATGCATACCTGAAAGTTACAGGAAGTAAACAAGGCCTTATTAAAGGCAGCTGTATTCAAAAAGGAAAAGAAGGACTGATAGAAGTGATCGCTTTTGACCACGAGATTTTATCGCCCCGTGATGCAGCCACAGGACAGGCTACCGGCAGGCGTCAACACAAACCACTGGTCATCACCAAAGAGCTGGATAAAAGCACTACAGCATTATTACAGGCCCTGGTTCAAAACGAGGCATTAACTTCTTTTGAATTAAAATTCTTTGCACCTAATAAAATGGGCACAGCAGGTGGACAGGGCACACAGGTTAATCATTTTACTATCCGGTTAAAAAATGCTTCGCTTATTGGGGTTAAAACCATTATGCCCAATAACAAAAACCCGGAGCTAAGTAAGTATGCTGAGTATGAAGAATGCTCTTTCGTTTACGAAGAGATAGAATGGGTTTGGACAGACGGCGGTTTAACCACTAACGACGCTCTTAAATCGATGCGTTAGTGAGCAGCGGCGAAATAATCCATTTCCTCTTTCAGATCGAGGAAGGCATACTTCTCCATTAATTCTTTTGCTTTTGCATAATGCACTTTCAGGAATTGTTGATGAGCCTGCGTATCGGGCTGAAAAGCCTTATGCCGCCTGGCGATGGCCACCTGCCTCACTTCTTTCATGATTGGTTTTGAAGCGTCGTCAATACAGGCTTCTGTAAATTTCTCCAATACAAATTCTGTAGCCTGGTAGTTAGGATGCGCCAGATCTACATCATAAAAACGGTAATCCCGTAATACATCTATCACCAGCTCATAGGCAGGGAAATAGTATACACCCGGAAACTTATCTACCATATGATGCACTACCTCTATTAAACGTGCTTTACTCCGGTTATTCTCAGTAACACCATCCCGCAAATGCCTTACAGGACTTACCGTAAAGAGTATTTTAATTTTAGGATTGAAAGTTCTGAGCCTGTGATAAGTATTATCCATTGCCGCTATGATCTCCTCAACACCTAAAAGCTTTTTATAAAACCATTGGCCTGGTGCCCGGTGGCAGTTGGCCACATGCAGGTCGTGTCGCTCTTTCTCAGGATTATCTGAAGACAGGATATAGGAAAAAGCTGAACCCAATGTGATCACTACCCAATCACAATCCTTTAAGAAATGATGCGCCTGCTCTACCGACTCGTTCATTGCTTCCAGCGCCTTTTCTTTATGGATATTTGAGAAACGGGAATGGTGATGCCAGGAGCTCCAGACCTCGTTCAGGTAAAACAAATCGGCTTCAGTGTACTTCCTGTTCTCTACGTAAGCAATCAAACTATGCCTTACGCTGGCGGGTTCAAACAATATACCATGTGGATTTTGTAGCACATTGAACTTATAATCTGCCAAAGCATGACCGATATGCTCTGTAAAACAAGACCCTACTAAAAGTATCTTATTTCCATAAGTAACAGGTTCCGGTAATTTCGGAATATGTATTGGTGACATAAAGTCCATGCAAATGCAGATTTAAATAAATAACCGAAGCCTCAATTATGCGCTTCTCTGTTTCATCACTTCGTACAGTATCATCCCGGTGGCTACTGAAACATTCAGGCTTTCGAAATTGTTCTTCATAGGAATACTGATCCGCTCGTCGCATATTTTAAGCAGCGCAGGATAAACTCCTTTCTCCTCGCTACCCATTACTATAGCAGCAGGAGCAGAAAAATCACAATCGGCAATATTTTTTGATGCGGTCATTTCGCTGGCAAAAACAGTTACACCATTCAGGTGAAGCTCATCTACCGCCTTCATCAGGCTATTAACACGGCAGACCGGTATTTTTTCTAATGCACCGGCAGAAGTAAGAATGGCGTCATCATTTAATGCTCCTACACCTTTATCGGGAATGATGATTGCGTTCACCCCGCAGCACCAGGCGGTGCGCGCAATGCCACCGATATTGCGTATATCAGTTATGCCATCTAAAATCAGGAATAAAGGTGTTTGTCCCTGATCTACTACAAAAGAAATGATATCCTGTAAGTTCTGGTACTGCACTTTTGCGATCTGGGCAATGCACCCTCCATGTCCTTCTATGTTAAAGGTATTCAACTTTTGAGCGGGCACGTAGTTAAGCGGCACGGCTAGTTCCGTAGCCAGCTTCCGCAATACCGATAGCTCGGCACCCACGAGTTTTACATCCACGTAAATTTTATCTAAAGCTTTGCCTTGCTGCAAAGCATCAATAATTGCGGCGGGGCCTACAATTAAGGAACTTTTTTTGGGCCTTTGCGGCGACCTGAAATTTTTCACCTGACAAAGAAACTAAAAAGCAGCTACAATTCAATACAGCTAGCATATAGATATTTTGAAGGCCTGAAGGGAAAAGCCTGATTTATGGCATAATCAACGCTTCCAGCCACTGGAATAATTTTACCACCAGGAATACCATAAGCGTCAAAACCAACAACATAACAATAAGAATAGAGATGATAACCGGCTTCGCGCTTCCCCTGTGCTTTCCTTCGGTATAATGTTCGGTCAGCAGTTTCAGGTTACGTGTATTGGCTTTGTAGGAAAAATCAAAAATCCATCCCAAAACAGGTATCGCGCCCACCAATGCGTCTAAAGTGGCATTGCCTAACATTTTCATGGCGACTCTCCCTGAAGCGCCATACTGCACCATAGTAATGATCAGGGCAATGGATATAATATAACTACTTACATCACCCGCCACAGGAATCAGGTTTAATACAGGGTCTAGTCCAAACTTAAATCCTCCTATCGAGAATTGCTCATCCATCAAACGGGTTATTCTCTGTACCATTTTAAGGCGAGGATCATTCACTATTGGAGCTGGTATATTCTGCCGGTTTTGCGACATAACTTAAATCTCGTTTAAAAGTAACATCAACTGCACTTTTTGTATGGCCATAATTGAAATAGCATCTGTAATACGGCCATCATTAACCATGGCAACAGCTTCACTGAAAGGAACTTTATTTGATCGCAGATCTTGTTCCGTTTCTTCGGGCGCAGCTGTTCCCTGCTTCAAGTCTCTTGCTAAAAAAATAATGCCATGTTCATCCGATACCGAATTAGACAGGTGAAAACGCGTAAGTTCGACCCAGCTATCTGCCACCAGCCCGGCCTCTTCCAATAATTCGCGCTGCGCAGCCTCCAGGTAGGTCTCGACGCCCTCCGGACAACCACCTTCCGGTATTTCCCAGCTATAAGCATCCAGAGCAAACCGGAACTGTCCTACCAGGTAGGTATTCATATCTTCATCTAAAGCGATAACGCCAACAGCGGCATTTTTAAAATGCACCTTTCCATAAATGCCCGTTCCTCCACCTGGGTTTATTACGTCAAATTCCGTAAGACTGATCCAGGGATTATTATAAATATCTTTTTGACCGGTTATTTTCCAGGGGTTTTTAACCTCACTCATATTTGGTTCAATGTTTGTGTAACGACAATAGTTATTGATATACAATAATTATAACAACAGTAAAAGTAAACTTTTATATATTTTTATCCGTTTAAACCTCTTTAATTAAAATTTAAAAAAGCATTATGAAACGTTCTCATTTATTATTGAGCGGTATGATCGCCCTGGCTGCCCTGGCATCCTGCGGGGGAGCTAATACTAATAGCGATGAAGCTACCGGCGGCGATTCTGCAGTTGTAGCAACCGACAGTACAGATATTATTCCTTCGGCGGATGGCACCCTTGTGGCTACAGCCAACCTGATGTCTACAGCAGACTCTACACAGCAAATAGGAACTGCTCAATTCTACCAGTTAGACAGCACACAAATACGCCTTGACCTGGTGATTGACGACAAAGCAAGGGCCGATAGCAATGTAGCAGTGCATTTTCACGAACATGGAGATTGCAGCAATAAAGGCGAAGGCGCTCACGGCCACTGGAATCCGACCAAAGAAAATCATGGTGAGTGGGGATCTGCGGCTTATCACTCTGGTGATATAGGTAATATTAAATTAGACAACAATGGTCATGCTACCAAATCTGTAACAACAGACCGGTGGAGCATTACGGACAAGGCGGTAAATAATGTAATCGGCCTGGGTATTATTGTACACGGTGGAACCGATGACTATAAGACTCAGCCTACGGGCAACTCCGGACCTCGTGTTGGTTGTGGTGTTATTGTAAAACAATAATGTACTGATCCGTACCTTCTATAATAAGAAAGGGCGTTTGCAGCTGCAAACGCCCTTTCAATTAAAGTTGACAATTCTTTAAAAGAACATTCCCAAACGGATCGCCCACCTGTTCAACCCCACTTTACCGTCTTTCCAGTCTTTATTAGCAGTAATATCTGTAAATCCGTTTTCCATACCAAGACCGAAGAATAAATCTGTTTTAGGCGCTATTTCATATTCACCTCCGGCGCCTACTAAAAGCCCCATATTTACCTTATTCGTATTCTTCATCGCATTTACATTGCTTTCTGAAACCGAACCATAAGAATAATCCATTCTTGATTTTAACAAAGCGCCCATATAAGTACCGAACTGTCCCCAGAACCTGAAACCATTATTCTGGTTGGTCTTTAATTTAACACTTAAAGGAATCTGCAGATACTGCAGTTTTAATTTATAAATCTGATCGGCACCTGCAGCTTCTGCTCTTCTCAGGCCCCTGCTTGTAGTATTATAGGTCAGCTCAGAAGAAGCATGTGCTACTTCCAAACCCGTAGCAAATGCACCACGCCCGTCACTAAATAAAATATCAGCCATCAAACCATAATTGACCCCAAAGCCACTACCGCTACGATCAATATCATTTTCTGCTGCGCGAAACGAATTCGCAAACACCGGATCAATCTTAAATCCAAACCTTACATCTCTGTTGTAAACTGATCTTTGTGCATTAAGACCAACACATAGGGTAGCTGACATCAAACCCAATAAAAAAATCCTTTTCATCCGTAAATTTTTAGTTGCGGACTGGCCGCGTTTTTTGTCGGATGGAACGCCCTGCATGTTCCGCCTCTGGAAGAGGCCTTCCCATTGTGACATTAAAGTCAACGGGGCGCTTCATCGTTCAATTTAAATTAATAACAGAGGGCTTTGAAAATCGGGTGCGAATATAGGACTTTATTTTTTACAGCTAATTACACAATATTCACCTCGGGCTGTAGCTCAACGCCAAATTTCTCATATACAGCACTTTGCACTAACCTGCAGGTATCCAAAATATCCCTGCCGCTGGCGCCACCATAATTCACCAGCACCAGGGCCTGCCTGGCGTGAACGCCGGCATCGCCCTTCCTGAAACCTTTTAACCCTGCCTGCTCTATCAGCCAGCCTGCTGCCAGCTTCATGGTATGATCCGGATTCTCATAAGCTACCATTTCTGCGAACTTCGACTTCAATACAGCAAAATGATCTTTTGAAACGGAAGGATTTTTAAAGAAACTGCCAGCATTACCTATTTCTGCAGGGTTAGGTAATTTGGAAGACCGTATCGCGATCACCGCATCGGCAATAGCCTTTATGGAGAGCTCCTGCACGCCGGCATTTTCCAGCTCCTGTTTTATCGCCCCATATTCTACCCTGAACGACGGTTTTTTATCAAGCCTATAGGTAACATCCGTAATAAAGAACTGGTCTTTATAGCGGTGTTTGAAAACGCTTTCCCTATACCCAAATGCACAGTCCTCATTGGAAAAATGTACTTCTTCCAGCGTTGATCTGTGTATAGCCGTCAGTTCATGAAAAATCTCTTTTATTTCTACCCCATAAGCGCCGATATTTTGCATAGGTGATGCTCCTACCAAGCCCGGAATAAGTGCCAGGTTTTCCACACCTGCATAATTATGATTGAGGCAATGTAACACAAACTGGTGCCATGTCTCTCCTCCACCTACTTTCAGATGTACATGATCTGCATCTTCATATACCTTATCGATGCCCTTGATGCTATTTTGTATCACTACCCCATCTACGTCTTTTGTAAAAAGAATATTACTCCCGCCTCCAAGGATAAATGATTGCAGTTCCTCACGGGCCGCCCATTGTAAAGATGACCTTACCTGATTCTCATCCGATACCTTAATAAAATGTCTCGCCTGTACGTTCATACCAAAAGTATTAAACGGCTTCAGCGATTGGTTGTCTTGAATTTGAATACTCATAGTAGATACAATGTTACAGCAAAAGCAGCTTAAAAGCTTACCCTTACTAAAAATGAGCAACATCAATACACTTTTTCTTTAGCAGTTAATTTCCAGGCGCTTCCTGCGAGTAGCTACCGCAGCAAATTGCCGGAAAATAATATATTACATCATGATCCGACCCATTTTGCACCACACCAACAAAATTCATAATACAAGTGCAGTAGATAAGGCCTCCCCTGACCATACCGTCATATGCCGAAGTTCCTTTTCGCCCCCATCAAATAGTATTTCCGGTATGAATCAACAGAAGTTGCAGCGATCATAATTTAAACCCTTCAGTAAACTTTGAAAAAATAATTTGCCTACCTACTGGTAGGTTTGTACCTTTGATAAAATATTGACCGATGACCACAAGAGAGCATATCATACAAACAGCAGATAACCTGATTAGGGATAAGGGATATAATGCATTCAGCTTTGTTGATATTGCACAGGTGGTGGGCATAAAAAAACCTTCGATCCACCATCATTTTCCACGTAAGACCGACCTGGGCATTGCTGTGATTGAATTTCATATTCAAGGCCTTGAGCTGATCAAACAAGCCACCCGAAAAAAAACGGCTACCGAAAAACTAGATCGTTTTTTCTCCATTTATACGGATATTAAATACCAGAATAAGGTTTGCATAGTGGGTTCGCTGTCTACAGACTACAATACACTGGAACCCGAAGTGCAGGAAAAAATAAAGGAGTTTTCTGATGCCTTCCTGGCCTGGCTTACTGAGATTTTAAAAGAAGGTAAACAGACCGGTGTTTTCCATTTTAATGAATTACCAAGAACCCGGGCTGTATTAATTATTGCCAGTATGATGGCGATCGTAAAGCTTTCAAGACTAACCGGTGAAAAAGATTTTGGCCTGGTAAAAAAGACGATCCGGCAGGAATTAGTAAAATAAAGTATTCGGCATTTTAAGGAACAGATGCTACGCAATGACCGCTAACCTTAATAATCCGTCCGCAAAGTATATACCAGCGGACAATAAAAGAAATATATGAAGAGAGTAGTTATAACAGGAATGGGAGCTATTACGCCCCTTGGCAATACGGTTGACGATTACTGGCAATCACTTGTAAATGGTGTAAGCGGCGCTAAACTCATCAGCAAGTTTGACACTACACATTTCAAAACAAAGTTTGCCTGTGAGGTGACCAATTTTGATCCATTACAATATGTAGAAAAATCGGAGATCAGGAAGTATGACCTGTTTTCACAATATGCATTGGCGAGTGCACAGCAAGCAGTTGAAAACGCAGCGATTAATTTCGACCAGCTAAATAAAGATCGCATCGGGGTTATATGGGCTTCGGGTGATGGCGGTGTGTCGACTTTTGAAGAGCAAATGACCGAGTATACCAAGGGTAATGGCATTCCCAGATTTAACCCGTTTTTTATATCCAAAAGGATCATGAACATTGCTTCAGGCCTTATCTCTATCCGGTATGGATTACGAGGTGTTAACTATACAACTGCTGCCGCCTGTTCGGCCAGCAATACGGCCATTATTGACGCATTCAACTATATACGCTGGGGAAAGGCGGATATGATCATCACTGGCGGATCGGAAGCCTCTATTACTGAAAGTTCCATTGGCGGCTTTAATGCCTCGAAAGCCTTATCAACCAACAACGAGCATTACCAACAGGCGTCAAAACCATTTGACATTAGCAGGGACGGATTTGTTTTGGGAGAAGGCGCCGGCGCGCTGGTGCTCGAAAGCTATGAAAGCGCTTTAAAGAGGAACGCGCCCATTATTGCCGAAATTATAGGCGGAGGGCTTGCGGCAGATGCTTATCATATCACAGGTACACATCCGGAGGGCGATGGCGCTTATTTGGGCATGAGAGTGGCGATGGAGGATGCAGCGATTACCGCTAATGATATTGATTATATCAATGCGCACGCAACTTCCACACCCATGGGCGACAGAAGCGAGTTAAAAGCTATACAGAGAACCTTCGAACATAATCCAAATGTATCCATTAGTGCTACCAAATCCATGACGGGGCACCTGCTAGGCGCGGCGGGAGCAATTGAAGCAATTGCGTCTGTAAAAGCGGTAGAAACGAATATCATTCCCCCTACCATTAACACAGCCGAAATAGAGCCTGAGTTCGCCGGCGAACTAAACATTGTCCTGGGAAAAGCTCAATCAAAAACCGTGGATATCGCCATTAGCAATACGTTTGGCTTTGGAGGGCATATTGCCTGCAGCATTTTCAAAAAGTTTGTTCCGTAATGACAGTATCCGTTTTGGAACGCAATTAATTATCTTTAAAAACGACAGCAACTCCGCCGTCGTTTTTAATTTTGCCTGGTCCGGTATCCACTATTTATTATTACCTTCAGATAGTATTAAAAAACATGGGGTTTAAAAATTGACTCACGCATTTACACTCTGTTACAATAGATTGATCTTAATAATTCTTTACTCAATTAACCGACTGCATGGATTACCTTCAAAAAATAATCGGAGATTTTGAAACGCATTCTACTGAGGGTATAAGAGCCTGTTTTAAAAACGGCGTTAATCCCAATCAACTGCACAAAGGTCAACCGCTGATCTACGAACTGATCAATATGTACCTGAGAAGCTACCGGTTTAAGGATTGTATTTTGGCCTTTGTAGATTTTGGTCTGAAATTCGAAGACCAGGCTTTGCTCGCTATACTGCTGGATGATGCCGCTCAATTAGAATTGCTGCTAACTGAAAACAAAGAGCTGCTGCAGAAAAAATACACCTTGAATTGTGCTTTTACACCGCTTCATGAAGCTTCTTTGTTGCATATCTGCGCAGAATACAATCACGTTCATTGCGCTGCTGTTCTGATCAAACACGGAATGGAGGTCGATATAAAGGCGGGATTTGACCCTAACGGATTTGGAGGACAGACCCCTGTTTTCCACACGGTAAATCAACATGCCAATACTTGTATTGAGGCCATGCAATTTCTTGTATCAGCAGGAGCCGATCTGTCGCTTACCCTAACCGGCCTTATCTGGGGTAAAGGCTATGAGTGGGAAACGTTCACTCCATCCGTTAACCCTATCAGCTACGCCATGATGGGGTTACTACCTCAATTTCAACGAAAAGAATCGCAGATATATGAGATAGTAACAATTTTACAAAAAGCACGTTACGGCAATAACTATGTTCCGGCCAACGTTCCCAACAGATATTTAAGAGCGTAATTTAAAAGATTAACACTTAAAGGCATCCATCTTATCATGTTTTGAGTTACGTTCGGCATCAACTTAATCTCACACCTACAATTCAACAACCACATGACAATAAAAACACTTACTGCTGTTGTAGCATTTTTTTTATTTATCTCCTGCAAATCAAATTCGAGGCAAGACCGTCCGGTTAATGATACACCACAAGCTTTAACCAATACAACAACTTCTTATGATATTATAAAGAAACGAGGCTACGAAGACCTGATTGAGCGTCTCTATAGCGAGCTTTTAACCAAAGAGCCCGGTTTAAAAAATATCGAAGAAAAAATAGACAGTTTACGCATAAGCGGAAATGATAGTATGCAGTCATTTTTTCAATTTGATCACAAAAATCAATCCTATTACAACTCAGCCAATACGCACACGACTCATATTAAAGATTCTGTATTGAGAGAGAAAATAAGATTCCTTATCACTGCTAGCCTATTGGGTTATAAAACCAAAATTTCCGCTCACACCCTTCTTGTTGACAAGGTAAATGCGAACGATAGTACTATAGCAGACCTGCATCTAGCTTTAAAAATCATTAAAACCATGCCGCTGATATAGCAATATCAAAATACAGATCTGCCTGATATAAAATCCCTGGCTGCTTACACCGAACAGCAAAACCAGTTGATAAAAATTACCGATACCCTCATAAAAAAATAGCTATACCATCTTATATATGCCAGGCAATCGTCCGTATTTTAAATCCTGCTGACATAGGGTTGTCACTGCCTGGTTTAATTTTGTACGATAAAACAAGAAAAATGGACAACATAATGATCGGCGCCTTCCAGGTTATAGGTATATCCGTACGTACAACCAATGAAAACGGGCAGGCTATGCAGGATATCCCTGCACTTTGGAACCGTTTTATCACAGAAAATCTGGCAGACCATATTCCGGGCAAAATCAGTGACGATCTTTACTGCATCTACACTGATTATGAAAAAGATCATACGAAGCCATACACGACCATTCTGGGGTGCCGGGTTAATAGTCTTGAAAATATACCGGCTGGCATGACGGGCAAAACCTTTTCAGCAGCCAGCTACAAAATATTCACGGCAAAAGGCAACCTGGCTCAGGGAGCTGTATACAACGAATGGCTCAAAATATGGAACGATCCTTTGCCCCGTGCTTTTACTGCCGACTTTGAAGTATACGGAATAAAAGCAGCCAACGCTGAAGACGCAGAAGTTGATATTTTTATAGCTTTGAAATGAATGCCTTAGAAACTTATTACGAGCAGCTTGAAGAACCCCTTAAAGCGTGCTTCCTTGCTTTGAACCATATCGTCCTTAATCAGGATAAGGATATTGTTCCGACACTTAAGTATGGAATGCCATTCTTTAGTTACAAAGGGAGAATGTTCTGTTATTTTTGGGTTCATAAAAAGCATCAGCTACCCTATATGGGGATCGTAGAAGGCAAATACTTCAATGAACCATTTTTACTACAGGAAAACCGATCCCGTATGAAGATCATGCTAATAGACCCTAACAAAGACTTGCCTGTTGGCCGAATTAAAACGATCGCTCAAAAAGCTATTAATCTTTATAAAACAGGCGTTATTCCTATAAAAAAATAGTGCTCACTTTCTGTAAATTAATTATATGCCCGATATCAGACAAGTATTAATTAGGCCCCTGGTTACCACGACACACCTATGTTTGCCTGTTGCACTTATACCTGGGCACAATTTAAGAAGCCTGATACTGTTTTGCTAAAAAGGCCAGGAAACTCCATGGCCTTACCAACATCAATTATAAATACTTTACACCCTACCTGAAATGGAAAAATTAGATCTTACCAAAAAATATAAAAGCTATTTCACAGCTACCATTCAACCCCAAATAGTCCACATTGAACCGGCCTCATTTATTTCAATCCGTGGGAAGGGAGATCCTTCTGGTGAGGCTTTTGCTAAGGATATTGAAGCAATGTATTCCACTGCATATACGATAAAATTTGCCTGCAAAGCTGAAGGTAAAGACTTTGTGGTATCGAAACTGGAGGGGCAGTGGTGGTTTGACGAAACCCGATTCACCGGGCAAACGATGAATAGTGCTGCGGTAGAAGTGCCGCGCAGCGAATGGGAATACCGGCTATTGATCCGCATGCCCGATTTTGTTACTGCGAAAGATATGGAAGCGGCCCAATTGATCGTGACTGATCGAAAAAGCATACACAAAGCTGCGGAAATTGAATGGCATACTTTGGAGGAAGGTAACTGTGTGCAGATGCTGCATGTGGGCCCGTTCTCAACCGAGCCGAAGTCTTTAAAAATTATGTCTGTTTTTATGGATACCCATCAATTTGCAAAAAACGGATTGCACCATGAAATCTACCTATCGGATTTCCGGAAGACGGCGCCCGAAAAACTCAAAACCATTTTAAGAGAACCGGTGCGATAAATAAAACCTGTGACTTACCTCACAGGTGCCGGTGCTGTTGTTTAAAGAACTTTGCTTTTTATAAACATACAGCATGACAAAAATATTTATCATCAACGGTGGACAGCATTTTGCACATTCAGGTGGAAAGTTCAACCAAACATTGGTGCAATGGGATAAAAGCTTCTTCACTTTGGAAAACGGCTTTGAGGTAGAAACCACAGACATCAACGACCCTTACGACCTGGAAGAGGAAGTAGGTAAATTTGTATGGGCAGATATCGTCGTCTATCATACACCGGTATGGTGGTTTGGCCTGCCCCATAAATTTAAAGAATACCTGGACCTGGTTTTTACGGCAGGGCATCGAAAAGGCATTTATTACAGCGATGGCAGGAAGAAAGAAAACCCCGAAGTTAATTATGGAACCGGCGGCTCTTTGCAGGGCCGGTACTATATGTTAACCACCACCTGGAATGCACCTGAGACCGCATTTACACTGCCCGGCGAATTTTTTCAACAGAATAGTGTGGATGAGGGCGTAATGTTTGGCTTCCATCGCATGAATGCTTTTACCGGAATGAAACAGCTGGAAGGTTTTCATTTTCATGACCTGGAGAAAAATGCCACACAAGAAAGGATACAAAACTATTTTGAACGCTACATCTCTTATCTCCGGGAAACCATGGAAGCCTTAGCGTTGCAGGCAAAAGAAGCTGCTCCGGAATTTTGTTAGCTAAGTTATCAAAAGGTTGACAATAGTGCGCACCGACAACTGTAGTAGGCGCAATTATTGCACCAAGGTGTCACTTCTGATTTTACCGTTTATTTCCCGTGATGGCCCAATCTCGCGGGATTGGAATAATTGTGGAATAGAGCCGATCGTATTTAAAAATAATCCCGAAGATGTAAAATATCATCCCTTCGGGATTTTGACATGTCTGCGTACCGGCTTTTCTGTAATAATGCCAGCCCTTCGGGCTTGAACTTTAATTTGTATAGGCTTTTATCCTGGTAGTGCATTATGGTCCCATTACCAGCTTCCTATTTTCACCAAATGAAGTACGCAGCTTTTTTATGCCGACCTATTGGAGAGATCATCTCTTCTGACAAATGAAGCGTTCGTTGAAAATGCCTGCCCTTCGGGCTTAAACTTCATTTTATATCCGCATTTATCCAGGTAAGTACATTACGGGCCACATTACCAGCTTCCTATTTTCACCAAATGAAGTACGCAGCTTTTTTATGCCGACCTATTGGAGAGATCATCTCTTCTGACAAATGAAGCGTTCGTTGAAAATGCCTGCCCGGGGCTTGAAATATTTTTGCATACGTGATTGCCAATCTCGCGGGAATTGAAAAATTGTGGAAATATGGCCGGTCGTATTTAAAAAAATCCTGAAGATGTAAATATCTTCCCTCCAGGATTTTGACATGTCTGCGTACCGGCTTTTCTGTAATAATGCCAGCCCTTCGGGCTTGAACTTCATTTTGTACCCGCATTTATCTGCGTAAGTGCATTATGGTCTCATTACCAGCTTCCTATTTTCACCAAATGAAGTACACAGCTTTTTATGCCGACCTATTGGAGAGATCATCTCTTCTGACAAATGAAGCGTTAGTTGAAAATGCCAGCCCGGGGCTTGAAATATTTTTGCATACGTGATTGCCAATCTCGCGGGAATTGAAAAATTGTGGAAATATGGCCGGTTGTATTTAAAAAAATCCCGAAGATGTAAAATATCATCCCTCCGGGATTTTGACATGTCTGCCTACATGCTTTTCTGTAATAATGCCAGCCCTTCGGGCTTGAAATATTTTTGTATGCGTGCTTGCCCTGATAATTGCATTATTTGCAGCAACGCTCGTGTCGTACTTTTACAAAATGGAGTATGCTGCTTTTTTACGCCGACATATAGAAGAGATAATCCCGCTCTCTGATGAAGAGTTGGAGCTTATTACGCCTTATTTCAAGCTCGTAGAGATCAGCAGGAAAGACTATTTGATCAGAAGCGGCAAAAAGGTAACGGCCGAATACCTGGTGATCAAAGGCTTGTTGAAGGCCTTTATGTATGATGATATGGAGCGGGAACATATCATTCAATTTGCTATGGAGAACTGGTGGATATCTGATTACCCGGCTTATAAGCTTCAGTCGGGAGGAGCGCTTTGTGTTCAGGCATTAGAACCCTGCCTGGTTTTAGAATTGAGCCTGGAAAATAAACTCCGTATGTGTGAAGCAGTTCCTGTAATGTATCGCTTTCACGGCACTAAAGCTTTTGGAGGATTTGTTGCATTGCAGAAGAGAGTGCTTTCTTTAATGACAAATTCGGCGAAAGAAAAATATGAACTTTTACTGGAGCAATACCCTGCGCTTTTTCAGCGTGTTTCCAAAACAATGATCGCGCATTATCTTGGTGTTTCAAGAGAAACGCTCAGCCGGTTACAAAAATAAATGCCCGCCAGGTTTACGTTTCCGGCAGGCATTCTATCAGTTGCAAAAATTGTTATTTCGCTCCCATCAAATATTCTTTGGGTGGTTCAGCACCCAATAAATGCTTTACAAAATAATCCCAGCGCCTGCGCATCATATAGCTGGAATATTCGCCAAATCCGTGCCTTGCATTGGGGAAGATCACCAGGTCAAAATCTTTATTGGCCTTCTGTAAAGCTTCCACTACCAGCAGTGTATTATAAGGCGGTACATTATCATCCATCATCCCATGCACCAACATGAGCTTTCCTTTCAGATTTTTTGCATATAGCTGGTTAGCCTGTGCTGCGTAGTCGCTGTTTTCCACCAGCCCGTTATATCTCTCACCCCAATCGTCTTCGTAATTGCGGTTATCATGATTTCCCGATTCGGCAATACCAACTTTAAAAAAATCAGGATAGCGTAATAACGCTGCGGCAGTGGCAAAGCCCCCACCACTATGCCCCCATATCCCCACTTTCGTAGTATCTATCGGGTAGGTTTCCGACAACTGCCTGATAGCCGTGATCTGATCGGGCAGGGTGTTTTCAGCCATATTCCCATAACTCATATCGTGAAAGCTTTTGGAACGGTAAGGATTGCTTGTCCCCTCAATTACCACTACAATAAAGCCCAGCTCCGCCAATGCCTGGTTATCACCTCTCGATGGAGAAAAACTCCAGCTGCCAACACTTCCGCCTTGCGGGCCCGGGTATATATAGTCAATAACCGGATATTTTTTAGCGGGATCCATATTACTCGGCGTAAACACCAGTCCATAGATATCTGTTTCGCCATCAGCTGCCTTCACCGTTACCGGAGTTGGAGCCTTCCATCCTTTAGCTTGTAAACCTGAGATATCTGCCTTTCCCAGGTTGGTGATCAACGCGCCTTTTGTATTTCTGAAATTAGCCACCGGCGGAACATCCGGCTGGGAGTACACATCAACAAAATGATCCCCGGACGGTGACAAATACACGGTATGGTTACCTGTTTCCGGTGTCAGCAGGGTTAAACTTTTGCCATCGAAGCCTATTTTATAGAAATAAGAAAAATAGGGATTGCCTTTTTCACGGCCATAGCCGGTGAAATAAATCGTACGTTTCTTTTCATCTATTCTCAACACCTTCCCCACCAGCCAATCTCCTTTGGTGATCTGTTGTTTGAGGTTACCCGTTTTGCTGTCGTATAAATACAAATGCCCCCAGTTATCCCGTTCGGAGTACCATATTATTTCATTGGTTTTAGAAAGATATCGCCAATTAATGGCGCCCCTACCCGACTCAAACTGTGTTTTTACGTTCTCTTCAAATACTTCCCGTACCTGGCCCGTTGCTGCATTAGCAATACGAACTTTGGCATTTTTATGATCTCTTGAAGAAGACACAAAAGCTACTTCGCCGGCATCGGGAGACCAGTCAATATCATCCAAACTACCGCTACTGGAGATATCATCACTCATGGTTGCGCGATGCGGATCGGGAGGGATATTCAGCGATACCACTTTGGCGGTTTCTACATCAATCACCACCCTACGTATGGTGGGGATATACGGATCACCAGGCAACGGATATTTCCATTGTTCCAGCCTGGGAGCTCCCACATTGGTAGTAACCAGGTACATCTCGTTTACCTTTCGCTGATCCTGTTGAAAAGTGGCAACCTTCTTCGAGTCTGGCGACCAGCTTACAATAGCGGCATCGCTATGCTTCCAGCCTGCATTATCTGTTGCATACCCATAGTCTTTTACACCATCGGTTGTTAGCTGTGCTTCTTTTTTAGTGTCCAGATCTTTTACCCAAAGGTTCCAATCCCTGATAAATACTGCCTTTTTACCATCAGGAGAAATTACCTCATTGGCGGCACGTCTCCGGCGCTGAGACATATCCACGGCGGCTACTTTTCCGTAGACTGAAGTTTCGGTCTTAGACTTTGTTTTGGGATCTACCAATAATACTTTGTCACCACTCCTGTACCAGAATTGATCACCTTCAATCCAATTAGGATACGGATTGGTCCAATCAACCAGGGTTGCTGCATTGTATCCCAGGAACTGTTCCGCCTTTCGATAATCCTCCGCCGTAAGCTTTAATGATTGAGCATGGGCAGTACCTGCTAATATAACGGCAGCCATTAAACCTAAATGTTTATTCATCTATGATTTTATTTAAAAATGACCGCGAAACGGTCGATTAACCTTTTCTCATGCAATATTCAAACGCAGATGCAATAAGGCTAAATTATTAGTTTTTAAATAAAAAAGCGATCATAAATTATAAAAACAGGCGCATTACCGGTATAAACGGCAATTACATAAATACATCCACACAAAAAAAGGGCCTTCCGGCCCCTGATACCCATTTATTCAATTGCTATTCTAATTGATCTTCTTTTTCATTCCATCTACCTGTTGCTGCAGGTTGGCTACAATATTTACTAACTGTCCCACATCCCAGTTTTGGGCCACATTAGTTTTGGATATCACATATTGTGCCTGCCACATCTCCAGCACTTCATCAGAATTGATAGTGTAGGGTTGGAAAGTAGGATTATCACTTACCAATGTGATCTTGTGTTTTGTTTTTGTATTCTTCTGTATGCGTTTATAAACAATACCGTCGTTGCGTGATACTAATATACATGCTGTGTTATTCTTCAACAACTCCAGCTCATCTACTTTCTCCCCCACAATAACAGAACCGCTGGGTGTAGGCAACATAGAATCTCCCAGAATTTCAAATGCCCGGTAGTTGCCACCACTCACCATTGGCAGGGTAAAAGTATTCAGTTCGTCCACAAATTCATGATCAGCATAACCCGCAAGGTAGCCGGCCGCCGCCTTCACCGGCACAAAAGGTATATGTGTAATTACGGGAGCGAGCTTCAGGGCTCTCCGCTTTGCCAGGTAATTATCAGAATCGGACGATACGCTCAGGTCTTTCCTTAATAATTCATCCAATGTTAATTTAAACATATCACAGATCACTTCCAATACATCAATGCGCGGCTCAGCACGTTCTTCTTCATAAGCTCCTAAAAGCGATCGCTTGATGTTTAACTTAGCCGCAAATTCATCCTGCGTCCATCCCCGAAGCTTTCTTAAATACTTTAAATTTTTGTTGGCTACTGACATGACTAATTATTTTAGTGCAAAATACTAATTTTTTTATCATTTCTCAAAAAAAAGTATTTCAGCCTAAAAACGTTAGCCTGGTTTTAGACAAAACAACAGCCCATAAAAAGAACACCGAATAGGTCTGCTTCCTAAACTGCCTTTACATCTTTTACATCGTAGCCCTCGATATCTTTTATATAATGGTTGGCTACCAGAAATTCGAATAAAGGTTTAGCCTCGACAGATACGGGCATATTCTTTAATGTAACTACTTCGTTGGTTTTTTTATTTAGATAAGGATAAGCATACAGTTTTACATTGCGGCTAAACAGATCGCTCACATAGGTCAAAAGCTCCTGTGTGTAAGAGTCGCTGTAATTTTTTGCATTGAAAATAGTACGCAGGTTAGATATATTAGTGGAGATGCCTACATTACGCGGCTTACAAAGTGCCAGATATTGGGCCAGCTTGTTGTTTCTTTTAAAGTTAGAAACAATCACATTATTGCCGGTAGCACAAAGCTCCTCCGCTCTCTTTGCAAAAATTTCTACGTCGTTATCATTATGCGGATCGTCGTCTTCGAGCAAGTTGCTCATCAACACTTCAATAAGCACTACCAGATTATCGTCCTGTACCTGCTGAGAGCGTTTGAACTGCTCTATGGCTTTATTGAAAAGATCAAAGTTCGGTTTTGACTTTTGCAGGAATTTGGTACGCAGGATCATAATATCCTTTTTGTACATCAGGTCTTTTGCCTGCGTTACATTACCGTTGGGATCAAAAACAGCAGCCCCGGAAAACCCTTTGGCTATTAAATACAAGTTCACTAACCTATCATTGGTATTCTTAAATACCGGCCCGCGCAAACTGATCATATCAATTTCCACCGAACCAAAAGAGAGATTATCCACCAGCGATTCTACCATGAGCTGCACATCATGATTATAGTAAAACGCGCCATACACCAGGTTTACACCCAGAATACCCAACACATTTTGCTGCAAACTCGTATCATTATCCAATAATCTTACATGGAAGATAATATCATTATGGTCGCCTCCCGGAGTTACCTGGAAGCGAAGTCCCAGCCAGCCATGTGGTTCATTATTGCGGGCGAAATTGAGCGTAGTTACGGTATCCGCAAAAGCAAAGAATGTTTTGTCATCATATTTTTCTCCCCGCAGGCGCTCTGTCAGCAAATCATACTCATGGGATAACATCTGCTTCACACGAGAGCGGCTAACATAGCGACCATTTTCCTCTATACCATAAATAGCATTACTGAAGGCCATGTCGTAAGCCGACATAGTTTTTGCAACGGTTCCGGAAGCTGCGCCTGCTGTAAAAAAATTCCTGGCCACCTCTTGTCCGGCGCCTATTTCAGCAAAAGTACCATACACCGGACCATCTAAATTGATATTTAAGGCTTTCCTTTTAGTTTCGAGTATTTCCCTGCCCATATATTAACAAAGCTACATTTTTTAAATTCCTGGAGAAAGGTTAGTACATTAAATTACAATTAGAAACCTGTACTTAGCTGCAATGATAGTGGATTTTGGAGTAATCGTTTGCCACTAATATATAAATACCGTTATTTATGGACGAATGGCCGAATACTGATATAACACTTCGGGTAACAAAAAGTTAACAACGAAATTCCCCGAATACTGCTAGCACGGTAAAAAAACATTACTCCCTTATACACTCGTCCAACCCGCTATGCTTTTAAATTATGACGTAAGAATTCCATTAAACAACTGCATCCAATAAATTATAAGAAAAATTGATAATTTTACCAAATTAATAGATAACAATTATTGAATAATGACACTTCAACAGCTCGAATATTTACTGGCAGTGCACCAGCACCAAAATTTTTTAAAAGCAGCAGACGCCTGTTTTGTTACACAACCTACACTAAGCATGCAGATACAAAAGCTGGAAGAAGAATTTGAAATTAAAATTTTCGACCGGCGTAAACAGCCAATAACTGCGACAACGGCGGGAATTGAAGTTATAGCATATGCCCGCACTGTTGTTAACGCGGCACACGAGTTGGCCTCCTTGGTAGAATCACAAAAAGGTAAAATGAAAGGTCAACTCAGGGTCGGCATTATTCCCACCCTGGCGCCTTACCTGTTACCACTATTTGTTCCCTCTTTTACCAAAAACTACCCCGAAGTAAAGTTGCTGGTGCAGGAACAGACTACAGACATTATCATTAATATGCTGAAGCAAGGCAGTATCGACGTAGGTATACTCGTTACCCCAATCCAGGAAAATGGCATTACAGAACAGGTGCTATTTTACGAAGAGCTGATGGTATATGCTTCTAAAAACAATCGCCTCTATCAAAAACAATATCTCTTACAAAAAGACATAGATGTGAGTAAATTGTGGCTGCTGGAAGAAAGTCATTGTTTTAGATCACAGATACTTTCATTGTGTGAGTTAAAGAAGCAGAGCAGCGAGTTCTTTAATTTTGAATATGAGGCCGGCAGCATCGAAACTTTAAAGAGAATGGTCGATGTAAACGATGGCATTACTATCATCCCTGAGCTGGTAACTTTCCAGATGCTCAAAAATGAATTAAGAGCGGTGAGGCAATTTAAAAGCCCCGCGCCTATGCGAGAGGTTAGCCTGGTAGTGCACGGCAATTTTGTAAAAAAGAGGCTGGTCGATTCTTTAAAGAAATCAATACTGGATACCATCCCGGAGAAGCTGCGGCAGAACAAAAAGAAAAATGTAATACCAATACAATTGTAGCTTAATTTGAACCGTGAGGACAAGGTTCGTGGTACCAAAAAACTTTGTGATGTAAGTTTAGCTGCAGGACACGGCTTAAAGCGAACAAGAATGCATTATCCTATACCAATAAGTTTAAGTAACAGTCTGCAATGATCGCCGGAGGCGATAACATAAGAATTCGAGGCGAGGACGCCTCGAACAGTCTCTTTTTTGAACAGTCGTCTCCTATTTCTTGTAAATGATATTTTTTAGCAAAACATCGATCCTTTTCTTTGCCAGCAGGTCGGTCAATAAAACACCTTTTTGCTTATCCAGATCGAGTAAGGTCACATCATGGTCATAGCCCAGTTTAAAAAATACCCGGTCGTCTATGATCCACCCCTGCACGCCAAAAGAATACCCTTTAAAAGACAGGCCATAATTAGAAGTTTGAAGATCTTCATCTAACACGATCGTTATCATATCACCATCCTGGAAGTTCTTAATTTTTCCGTTAACATGAGCCAACACATATTGCTCTTCCTTTATTTCCGGCGCCTTTTTGTCTTTATTTTTTTCCAGCTCCTTCTCAATAGCACCCAGGATATCCGGATCATTGACCACGTCGAGATCCGTTTGTTTCGGCTTGGTGCGCGGTCCGGTTTTGGAGCTGAAAACGTTGTATCCAAACTTAGAATTATATAACTCTGGATACTCAAAGAGTTCTTTTACCGCAATGATCTTGTAAACATACAAACCTGTTTCGGGATTCAATTTCATGGTAAAGTAATTATTACCCTGAGCCTTCATGGCATTGAGAATATTTCCTATGCCAAAATTATAAGCGGCTATAGCAAGTGGCCAGTTAACCGAACCTGCCATTTTCCTAAGCCCCGTATAGTTATCCCTGATCAGCTGGCAGGCCACCCTTGTGGCTTTATCAAAATTTTCTCTTTCATCAATATTGTCGCCCACCTGCATTCCATAGCCCCTTGCGGTGGCCGGCATAATTTGCCAGATACCCCTGGCCCCTACTCCCGATTCCGCCTTTGTCAAAAAACCGCTTTCTACGATGGGAAGGTATTTCAGGTCGGGATGAAGACCATAAGCTTTCAGGTATCTTTCTACCAGCGGAAAATAACTATTGGCTCGCTGTCGCAGCGAAGGCAGATTTACCACATTGACCTGCTTTTTTATTACATTGATCAGTTTGTCCTGAACAAACTGCTGGTTCATAGGTACCGCATCTCCGCAAAACGTAATAACATGCTGAGCCTGCACACCCGAAACCAGTACAGCGGTTAACAAGAAACAATATGCTAGGATCTTTTTCTTCATCTGGTTAAACAAAATTAGGAACCATTACTTTTTCTTACGGGTTCGCTTAGACGATTTAGTACCCGATTCTTCAACCTGGGTCTCAACCTGCCGTTTATTCCCCGTAGCCTTAACAGAACTTTGCACTTTCGCCAGTTCGCTCACATAGTACTTACCAGGAACTACAATACTGGTACCACCTTTTTCTTTACGGCGATCATCAATGAATAAAACAAGGCTTTCATCTTCCACTACATTGGGAGAACGGGTGGCAAATACAATATACTGGCTGGTATGAGGACGTATAATGGGATAAAAACTGATGTAGGTAAGATAACTTCCTTTAATCACCATTTTGGCTTTCTCATTTTTATCGTACCAATACATATAGGTACGGCCCAGCAAAAAGTCTTCATTGGTTTCGTTCTCAATTTTAACTTTATAGTAAGTATATACATTTTTGAAGGCAATATTTTCGAGGGTCATTTTCACCCCACCATTAATGATCTTATCTGCCGCGATATTGATCTTATTAGATGCATTGCTCCTGATCAACGAATCTGCGATCCTGAAATTGCGAAGGGTATCGGCGATAATAAAGAAGTCGGCGTTGACCATGGCCATTTGACCGGCTGGAATATTATAAACATCTATCCCCTTTTTACCGTACCGTTGCCAAAGTCCCATTTCTGAATAAGCGCTTTCGGCTTGCCTTTTTTTCCGGTCCGCTTCCAGTTGCGCTAACTTTTCCTGGGCTGCTTTTTTCTCTGCTTCCTTACGCGCAAACTCTTCTGCTGCTTTTTTGCGCTTTTCTTCTTCTGCGGCCTGCTTTTTAACCAGTTCCTGTTCCCTTAATAATTGCTGTGCTTCGGCAGCTTTTTCTGCATTAGCTAAAGCCTCTGCATCATTTTTTATTTTTAATTCTTTGATGCGCTGTTGTTCAGCTGCTTGTTTTTTTGCCAACTCTTCCGCATCTTTTTTATCTTTCAGGTCTTTTGCTTTTTTGTCAGCCTCTTCTTTTTGCAGGGCCAGCTGCAATTGCTTCTCTTTATCTTCCGCATCTTTTTTTGTTTTAGCAATCAGCGCAGCTTCTTCTTTTTCTTTCGCTTCTTCATTCTTTCTAAGCTTCGCTACTTCCCTGGCTTTCTCAGCGGCCTCCTCGCTTGATTTTTTTTGAGCCAATGCCGCTTCCGCCTTCCTGGCGTCTATCTGTTTTTTCCGCTCATCTTCCTGCTCTTTGTCTTGTTTCGCTAAACTGGCTTCATCATTACCGGCTGACTGATTCTCCTTTTGTTTCTGTACAAAAGCTTTTAACTCTTTCAGGTTAGAGTGATCATACCATAAAGGAGGCCGGCTATCATCATTGATATTGTAAGTAGAGTCAAACACGATGCGAAACATGTGGCTTCTGCCCCCTTCGTTCACCAATAAGCCCGTGTTGGGGCCTGTTGCCTGTTCTTTATTAAATTGCAGGGAAATAGACTTATCCTCTCTGCGTTTGGGTATATAAAAGTCATACGCACCATCGTCTGAGAAATTAATATTTAATACCTTATCGGGGAAATTAATAACGGTGATACTTTCCCGTCCTACCAGGATGCGCTCTCCATTAATATTCTGGGCCTGGCTCTTCCAACCCGATGCGTTAAAAAACAGTAGTAATAAAATCCATCGTATTTGCTTCATGTTTGTTTTGTTTTGAATTGAACATTACTCCTGGTCGTAGCTCGTATCCCAGCTATTCCCATCCTCTCCTTTTTTGCCCTCCATTTTTATCATAAAGTTCTTAGCCGGGAAGTAGGGTTTTAAATGAATATCCAGGTGTATCTTATCTTTTTTCTCGGCATCCTGCTCAAAACGCCGGATACTAAAATCTTCTATCAGCTTTCCGTTTCCCGAAACACCATCCAGGAACTTTACTACCTGCCCCATCAGCTCTTTACGGATATTCGCATTAAAATTTTCAAAAGCCCGCCGGTTCAGGAAATCCATCAACACTTTGGCAATATGATCAAAGACGCGCACAACGGAGTATATCTGCAATCCAAGATTGGCTCCATTAAAAAGCGTCTTGGCAGAAAAAGCCATTACCTTACCGTATTCACTAAACATAGGTACCAGGTTCATTTTCTCCAATACCGAAACCTCGCTCTTTTTGAGCTGAAATTTCACACCATCTACCCCATTGATCACTCCAAATTTCTTCCCTGCCGACACCTGGCTTAGCAAACCTTTGTAGATCTTGCCACCCAGGGCCAAAGATGGCGGAATGAAGAGCTCATCTTCTTCGTTGATCACATCATAGCGGCCCCGTCCTACCAGCCAGTTGCAGCAAATCAGAACACTGGCTTTAAAAGGATCGCCACCAGCAAGGCCGCTGGCCTCAAAAACTTCCATAACATCGTCGGCCTCATCCAGGTTCTCAAAATCGGTAATGATCATCACTTTATTATCGCAGGCAACTTTGGCCCACTTTTCCACAACTGCATTGCTGCCCAGATAACCAGGCAACAGGAGCAGGCTGTAATTATTGCGTAAGTCAATACGATCGAAATTTTTCTTTAACTCTTCGCTGATATGATCAAAAAAACGCGATACGGTCAGATCCGCTAACTGGCTGATATCACAGTTCACGAAGGAAACATTATTTAACTGCTCACTTTCGGCATTTTCAAAGAAAAGTGCCAGGCCCCGGTAAGATTCTTCTACTGGCTTAATGGCCTGCGTAACGCCCAGTAGATTATTTCGCAAAACAGCATCCTGCTCATCTGCCTTCGTAAAACAGTAGCCGGGCAGATCACTACACTCGTTGCCAGCATGCAACAGATCCTGCCATATTTCCAGCGCATGCAACAGCTCCTGCCGATCTTTCTCATATTCCTGGTCCTGCAAAAAAATGGCCCGGCGGGCGCTATTGGCTGAAACCAGGTGACGATATCCATCCAGCACATCTTCTAACCAAGCGGCATCCTCAGCAAGCGTTAACTCTTGCACCAATTCTGCATATAAAAAATCTCTGCCATCCGCTGCTGTCCTATATGTACTTATTTCTTCGGTCATACCGGCATACTACTTTTAGTCATTAGGATTGAAAGAGCTGATGCCTGATGAGGAAGAAGCGCCTGACGACGACGAGGAAGAAGACGTTGAGGGAGACGACGACGAGGAACCGGTACTCTCAGAAGAGCCGGTCCAGGTTTTAACCAGTGTAGCTTCTGCGCCACCGCCATCGATCGTAATCTCCCTGCAGGAAATACGGAATTCAATCTTCATGAAGGAGTCATTAAAAGCATCGAAAATCTCTTTGAAATAAATACAGTAAGCGCTTTTAAACTCTACCGAACGAACCTGTCTTCCATTCCTGTCAAAAAAATAGGCGCCGCCATCCGTCATTCTTTCATGGGACAGCATCCATTGTATAACGGTGACATCTGAAGTGGAAGACTCGACAGTAGCATTAATAAACCCTCCATCAGGAGCACCATTAGGTTGACCGAAGCGATCCACCGGCTGAAAGAATTCGTAGGTAAGATTAATGATTCTCCAGGTAGGTCCGCCTTCCCCGGCGCCGCCCAATTGTAATGATCCGGATATTGCCATTTTAATATATTTTTATTTTTTAAGATCCTCTATCATAGCTTCCACCATGGCACCTAAAGCATTGCGCTTATTTGCATCAGCGAACACCTTAATCAATGATTGATTCGTTTTTAAAAGACCGGCCAGTTTTAAATACATCTTTTTTTTTGCCATTTCCCGCGTTAAAAAAAGACTTTGCCGGTTGATATTGCTCCAACTGAAATCATCCACCGCTTTAAATTTCAGCTCTTCCAAGTGGGTGAATCCAGCGGCATCTTCGAACCTGAATTCGAATGCCGGACGGTAATGTTCAAAAACCTGATCCACTGTTTGTAAACCATGCACAACTTCAGGTTTCAACACTTCATTTATGGTAAACTTTTTTGCGATCAAGGTTCGGTTGGCCGAAATCTGATTTAATGTTTCTCCTATGTACGTCTTTGTATCGTTCATAATTACTTTTCTGTTAAAATCACTTATTGATACGATTGCCGCACCATCTAACCAGAACACCTTCATTTTCCAGATCAATAAACAGAGGGCATCGAAATAATAGCGGTACCCACCGTTACATAATCGGCCGCACCGGAGGTTTTCAGCCTTTCCATAGCCTGATGGATACACTGAGTGGGTCTCACCTCAAGCGGATGCCAGGTATAAGGATCCCTAATGGTTATTTCTACCTGTATCATACGTATACGGCCCCTTCCAACTTCCCGCAGATAGTAGGCCCTGTCGTCAGTCTCCCTATTGTCATAAGGATTATAATCACCTATTAAACGCCAGTGCACTTCATCGATATTACCATTGGAGTTCACCCAATCATCAGAATCATAATCCTGCTGCCTGATGGGAGGCGGCTGTCCGTCATCCACACCACGGCCAATGATGCTACCCGAATCCCAACGGTGATTGGCACGCATCTGCGCATGGATCATACTAAAAACCCGTTCTCTTATTCTCGGATTAGCGTCAAACAAGCCCCTTACATTCTCAATATAGTCGACGCCATTACCATACCGGTAATGATATAAGTGTCGCCTGGCATTAGATTGTGGTGAAACATAGGTCCAGTGAAATATGATATGATCATAAACAATCTGATCCGTTGCTGCAAAGCAAATAGCTGCGGCCTCAGTTCTCGCTACCAACCAGGATACATTTAATATGATATCATCTTCGTCCATTTGAAACTATTCTTTTAAAAATTCGGGCTATCCGTTTGCTTTTACGCATTTTGCTCCTCTTCTTCTAACACCTTAGCCGGCTGTACATTACCGGCTACCGGCCCACCTCCCTGGTACTCATTTTTATCCAGATTGCAAATATTGGTATAGCCCCCATTTTGCATAAAATCGAAATAGCCGGTTTCTTTATCAATCGTATTCAGAATAAAACCCCAGGGCTTTTGCAGCATCTTATTATGCGCATTGTAAATAAAATACAGGCTATTGGCATCTTTGTGCACGGGGTAATCATTCTTATTCAAAAAACCTTTGATACGGGCCAGCTCTGTATCAAAACTCCGTAAGGATTTCTTCAAGCCAGGCTCTTCGTCTGTACCTTCATCAAAATCAAACCCAGCCTTCACTTTTCCCAGTACATTTTTCAGAGGCGCCATAGCTGCATCGCCTGTCAGTTTTTTCAAAAACCCCGTTATCCCGTCAAGCGGTATATAGCTTAATAAAGTGCCATAAAATTTCTTTTTAGATGGCATCATGGGTAATAGCATAGCTGCAATAGCAGTACCTATTTTTGCCTTAGCCTCAGCACTAACCGAATTATTGATTTCCAGATCACCCGATTTTGTCGCCGCTTCTATATTGGCTTTACAAGTACGGATCATCGTAGTAGCCTGGTCGTATTGATGCACATCGGCGCTTTGTTGCACTACATGAGTGGCTTCATGTCCTCCCTGGTTGTTCTGTGCTGCACGCTCCGCCGCTTCTCTTTCCTGCTGTTCTGCCTTCTCCGCCATTTCAGCTGCTTTTTCTATGTATGGGTCAACAGGAAGTGTTTTTGTAGCAAGTGCAGCCGGTTGCAATACTTTTTTCACTTCAGCCCTGTCCATTATCTTATCAAACAGCTGATTGGTTGTTTCGCTGTCAAAGGCAAATAGTTTCAACATGCCAGTCAGCTGATCTACCAGCGGACATAAAAAATTAAACAGTTTTCCCAGGCCAATACGGCTGGTATCCAGGCTGGTGCCGCTCCTCACTTTTTTTAGCTCATCAATAAACTTTTCGAGCCTGTCTACCGATTTGCCAGGAACAGCATCAAAACCATTTAACATCTGATCAAATTTGGGTAGATCAGGTGGCTTTACCAATCCCGGAAAAGCTTCAAAAACAGCTTTACATGCATTGATGCATTCTTCTACCAATCCCTGAACATCGTCTTTACACTGTGTAAGCTTATTGATATTACCTGCATTGTCGTGGCTTGTACCAAATCCTTCAATACTTAAAAGTCGACCCAATGTTGCCACCAGCTGCGCTTTTATCTTTCCCGTAAAAATGGAGAGTAAATTGGAGTTACTTTCCGCAATCATTTTAAGTAGCTGATCATTGGGCTCCATATAAGCAATAGCCTGTTGTGTTAAATCATAGGCATTACCAAAAGCATATGCTTTTCCCTTGCCTTTGAAAGCATCGGCCTCGGTGAAAGCATGCCTGTTTTTGTACAGGGGGGTGCCAACATATACTACTGACTGTACCCACCATTTATCCTGGAAATCACTTTCTTTTACCAGCTCTTTAATACATTCATTGGCCACATTACCTCCCTGCCCTATACCTACAAAATGAAAGCAGGCGGTGTAGTTTTTCCAGGCGGATATTTTACCCTTGATCTCATTTAGTAATTTTTTGCCTTCCTTTTCTCTTCCTCCTGCATCGTTAGCATCGAAGTCAAATACCAGGGTTTCGTTGTCGTTATTCAGTTTATTGACCAGCTCATCTTTCATCTTTTTCATATACTGGTCCCAACCACTGTAATCCTGGTAGTAATTGTACTCTTTGTCGCATTTTTTTTCAGGGTCCTTTTCTTCTTTAAAAAATAAATTAAGTCCGGGAATTGAGTTGGCAGCATCCTGCACCGTATCCGCTACACCCTGCACTTTACCTGCAACGCCACCTATCATGCTATCAGCTCCCATTGCAGCAGCCGGCTTGTACCTTACCAATACCAGCATCTGTTTTTTTTCATTGATCTGAAAATCTCTCTGTGTCTGGCCGCCAGCCATAGCTTCCTGTTGTTTTTAATTAAGAAAAGTTACCCGGCAATCAGCCTCGGTATAACCCGAAAGATTCTGCGTTTCGCCATTACCATTTGTTTTGCCCTCGTGTAACTGATCATCGTTAGTTCTGATCTCATACTTTACATCCTTCATGGGCTTGTTTGCTTCATCCACGAGGGTAAATTTGGCCTGAAAATCTTTTTTATCCGTTTTCTCCGCTGTATCCTCACCCTCTTTAGCCGCTTTTTTTAAAGCCTCCTGGTTGGCCATTTTTTTGGCCTGCATGGAGCCTACTCCTTTAGGCACACCGCCTGCGCCCCCTATTCCACCACCACCTCCTCCGCCACCGCTACCCGCATCGCCAATTAATACTGTAGGGCAACCTAAAACAATGCTGCCACCATGTGATGTCATATCTCCCATACGCGCTGCCTTCATACCTCCGATCAATACAGTTGCACTTCCCATTGCAATCATGTCGGGAGGACCTACACAGGTACACATGGACCCGAACGTGGCTGCTGGCACGCCCTGAATCAACACAGTTGGAATGCCTGCAGGCAATACGGGCCCACCCACATGGGGTACCAACCCGTTTATTAACGGGCAAACATGCATATCACCTACTCTTGCTGCCGGTTGTCCCATATCTCTTTTTAATCTATAAAAAATCTTCTTCTTTTGGGTGGTTGATTCACCGTTTCTGCCGATGACGCTTCTGCAACCGCTTCTGACATAACCTGAGGGCCTTTGCCAGTAACTGTAGCGGACTTACTGTTAACATCTACCAACGAATCCACCCATTCACCTAATACTGCCGTTTTTAATACCTGTTCGGCTACCAGTTTATTAAACCTGCCCAATTGCCACTTATCCAACCTTTCCTTATCCTCGCTTTCGGTATAAACCGCCTTAAAAAATTCAAAAAACTTTGCTCTTTGCTTCTCGTCCCATGCCGGTAAATGTTTCGTTAACACCCTGGCATCCCATACACGCACATAAGCTGTTCTATCTCCCGTTTTTTTGTACATATAATACTGTAGGAATCGGCACACTTCTTCTTTGGTTTCATTGGTTTCAAAAAGAATGCAATGATCTAATTGTATAAAAGCATCTTTTCTCAATTCATAAAAGTTATCCTTCACTTCGAAAAGATAGGGTGCAGCATCCCAGATATTTTCATCGTCTGTCCCTTTAAATAAAGAAATATAATCAGGATATTTCTGTAACAATTTTACGAGGGTATACTCTTCGTTCAGGGCCGTATCGTAACACAGGTATATCATTAATTAATTTTTACCAATCCCCCCTGTAAACTGGCGATACCGCTTCCATTTAAATCGAGCTTAGCACCTTTAATTTCTGTCATCGAACCTTCTGCAGCCATTTTTGCCGAGGCTTTCATCTTGATGTTTACCCCGGCTGTTTCTGCATCTCCTACTGCATCGATCTTTACATTTCCATCTGCATTACAATTAATGTTTCCATTGGCTTTAAGATTGATGTCTTTTTTCGCTTCTATATTAATAGAGCCGGAAGACTTGATCGTCATATCATCTTCCGAGTAGATATACATTTGTTTTTTTGCAGCATCGAACGTAATATTTAATATAGCCGTTCCTCCTTCCTGGCAATAAAAGCTGGCATTTTTTTCCTTATAATCGAGGATCATTGCGTAGTGATTTCCCCCATCTTCACCCGATACGATCTTAATCGACCGGCCGTCTTTACTTTCGGTTAACCGTATCAGGTTTTTACCCTTGCTCTTTGAATTACCACCATCACTGATAGAAAGCGTGCCTTCCTGATCATCAATTAAAAGACTCCGCCCGGATCTTGAACCGATCATTTTTATATGATTTCCACCTTCAGCAATACCCGATTGATTTTTATCGGTATAAACCGAACCATTTACAAACGGCGTTTCCACATTACCATCCCAGAAATCTACCATTACCTCATCATCTTTTTCAGGGATAAACCGGAACCCTTTGCCATTACCCGCGTGTGGTGCCAATACACTGATCCAGGGAGATTTTTCGTCATCCCCCATCCAGGGAAATTTCACTTTTACACGGGCCAGGCCGGCATCATCTTCATTATCGGTAACAATAGCGGCCTGGGCTGTGGCTTTCGGCACCATTAACGGATTGGTATAGGGAGGCACCGGCACTTCAAGGGGAACTGCTGTAAACCGGTTTAAATAATTACTGGCATTGGAAGCCGTATGTTGCACCTGGGTAAGCAGGTAACTTTTGCCCGCAGTATCCTGCGCATCTTTTATTTTGATGATCTTACCGATGCCTAGTTTGGTGTTGCGGGTGTTACCGGTAATATATACTGAAGAAGCCAGAATAGCTTGTTGTTCGAGCTTAAATTTATCATTTACTACATCCTGCGAAAAACCTGACGGGATGAACATATTCCGGGCTGCATCTTCAATCGTCCTTTCACCGGATTCTTCTGCGGCCTTTATAGCCGGGTTATCGGGCGCCTGCTCTTTGGTGGTAGCCTCAATCACCGAGCTTTTAAAAATGTCCGTACTGGCTATACCCTTGGGACTTTTAACTATCTGTGCTCTTATATTCAGGTTGCTGACATCGCCGGGAACTGTTAGCTCAATCGCATTTCCTTCCGGCTTTTTTCCGAACTGCAGTTTTTCCCCATCGTAGAACATCCATTCACCAAAACGGCTTGCCAGGGAGGACAAAAAGCCAAAAGCCGTTTGATCATATTGCACCGTATAATGGAGCTCTTTTGTGTTTTGCGGATTTTTACTGATGCTACTTTTAAGTGACGAGTTCTGAAATGCTCCGTCAATAATAGCATCTAGTTTCTTTTTGTAAAATGAGTGGTACTGTGTCAGCTCGTTTACCTTGCAAAACAAGCCACAGCCATCGATCCTGAATTCATAAAAGTGCTCATCTACCAGAGATGAATTGACTTCAAGAATAACCCCTTTGAACTTATAGCTGACCGTTTCCCCATCTTTGAAGCTCAGCTGAACTTCTTTTCCGAGTACCTCTTTCTTAAAATTAATAATGGAATTAAGCGTACCCTCGTTGTTAGAAGGGCGAATAGAAAAAGAAAAGCTATTAACATTGATCAGCGATTCGCTCAACATTAAATTGGAGAAAACAACGGGGTTGTTACTATTATAATCCTGTATAGTGATCTCTGTTTTTGCGAGTATTGAGTTTTCAGGCATCTGGCATCTTTTTTTTAAGATTCTATAAACAAATACAGAGGGGCTAAAACCAATGTAAGTTTTGAATGAAAAGTTGAAACGGGTTAACTGCTTCGCATTGTAAATTTAGAATATAAAAAAGCGTTGCTCTATCACTATTTTTAGTGATGCGCCCTTTTAATGGTTTGATATAATTTTGAATGAAACTAAATCATGGAGCGCTTATCGAATTAAAAGATCAGCATACCGATATTATTATGAATAGCCCCGGCAATAACTCCGTTTTTAAAACCGCCTTCCTGGCAGAAGCTATTTTTGCTTCGCTTGAAGAAGCAGGGCATGGGGCTAACGATATAAAAGCCCTTAACAAGGGCGGATTTAAAAAGGGATTTAGTAACGATGTGGAACAAGTTCTGATTGAGGAATCGGGCAATCGCGTGAGCTTTGAAATGGTTCTTAACCGCGACGGCATTTATGATCTTCTGCCGGAGGGGTTATTTCACCAGTCGAAAGGAAATACACGGGTCAATTCCGTTCAGGATGCTGTTGAGGAGCACAAGCAGTTTAAAGAAGAGGAAAAACTGGCGAGGAAATTTTTCACCCCGCTGGAACAGTTGCTTTTTTTGTTTAGAGCCGGGGCCGAGACGGCGGAGCGCGATGCCTTGTATGATATTCAAAATGGCCAGCTAAGTGACGCTTTTTACCATTTCTGGAATATTGATACGAACCTGCCTGACGGGCCCGCCGGCAGGCTGCTACGCCTGATGCCTTATGCAGATACGATCAAATCGGATATGGATGCTACAGCGGCGGCCCTTTCGTATGTACTGCAAAGAAAAGTGACCTTACAAAGTTCTTCAGTACCGGATACTTATTTATTGCCACAAAAGCATTTAAGTGAACAATATTTAGGTGTTGATGCAACAATGGGCAATACAATTGGCGAATGGCTGACCAACTGGAGCTGTACCCTATCTGATATTCCGGAAAAAGACCTGGTATTATATGTGGATGGAGGGGCACTAAAAAAAGTAACAGATCGTTTTATAGAAATATTTGTACCTGTTGATATTGATGTGTCATTCGACTTCAGACAGGCGGGTGATCAGGGAAAAGAAACGTATGAAAATATATTAGGAGTTGGTGCTTATTTATAAGTATCGCATTCAAAACTCAACAAAATGGCCTTAAAGTATTTTTTAATTTTTGCGGGGGCTTTCTTTGCTTCGTCTATGATCATAATGGCTGTTATAAAGCCGTTAAGCAGCAGCTTTGGCAATTACGGCAAAAAGCCGTGGATCTTTAACCTGGTTGCGTCTGCACTGGTTTCAGGCGTTGCATTTGCTACCACTTATATCACCAAAAATCTTTTCTTCACGTTCTGGATCCTTTCAGCTGTTTTCCTGTTATTTGGCATTATCATCGTGTTGATGGTACATAAAAAATACTTCAGGGTAAGGCATGATAACTGGGGTAAACAATTTTTCGCAGAATTCCTGTTTGGTATATCCACCATACTCCTCTGTGTTGCCATCTTTTCTTCTTTACAATACTTTATAAAGGATAAAGACTTTATGCATTTTCCCACTTTATTGTGCATGCTTTTTCTCTTAATTCCCTTTTTATTATTACATACTTTTGACGCTGCCATGGCCATTCCGGAACCCGCTTATCACTACTGGCAATACCCGGTTAACAACCCGATTGAACTGCCAGATGAAGATGAAAGAGAACGGCTTTATGTGATCGGGCTGGAAATTCCCAAAAAAAGTACGGACAGAGAGCGCACCTATTTCACGGTAAAGGCGCCGGAGCACATGAAACTGGGAGACCTGTTTTATCATTTCATCAATGATTATAACGAGGTGCAAAGTGAAACTCCTATACAATACACAGATGCAACAGCCGTTAATGACTGGACATTTCGTACGAAGCCCAAATGGTATAATTCATCCAGGGTATTAGATTCAGCACTAACGGTCAAATACAATAAACTAAAAGAAAACTCTGTAGTGATCTGTGAGAGGGTGGTTTAAGGTTGAAAAACAGCAATTAAATTATGGAACAACATACGGCATATCCCCATATTAACTGGACCGACGGAATGAAGTTGAACAAAGATGTGTTTATTGCGCAAAACAATGCGCATGTCTTTGATCTCCACAACCTTATTTCTTCAACACTTTCGCCTATAAGATACGGCATCCTGCCTCTTGAAAACAGTTTTAATATACAGATCACCACAGATAATCAGAATACATTACGTGTAAGCATATTATCCTGCAAGGCTGTTACTATTGGCGGCGCCTATATAAACATTAATGCTACAGAGCCTAATAGCCATACTGACACTAACCCTTCTATCTCCTTATTATTACCAGGCTCGGTTAACGAAGTGTATTGGGTGGTACTCACAACAAATCCATTTGATCGGGTGCCTTTTGGAGCTATTAATCCGCAGGAAAATCCGCCGCGTTTTCCTTATACAAAGCCCGGCTTTAGCGTACAATTGGTAGCCCATCACGAATTGAATCAATATGCGCAAAATCCCTATTCCCTGTTTATCGGGAAATTGGTTCCCGCAGGTGGTTATCTGAAACCAGATACGGAATATATGCCCCCCTGCCTGTCTATCAATGCCTCCCAGGACCTATTGGGACTTCATTCGGAGCTGGATACCTTCCTGGCCAACCTGGAACAGGCTTGCGCGCAGATCGTTCAGAAGATCTATAAAAAAAGTCAGCAAAACGACCTGGCAGAGCTGGCGCAGTTTGTATGCGACCGGCTGACGCTGTATTTAAGTAAGGCCATTACCGATTTCAGGTGGTTATACATTCATGAGTCGCCCGCTAAAATGATCAGCGATATTGTAGGACTGGCAAGAGCGCTTAAAAATACTATTGACCTCCGTACGGGTTCGGGTAAAGAAGAACTGATGAATTATTTAAGCGAGTGGAGTGAACTGAACCAGGGAGAACTGGAAACGCTCTTGAATAATATGGCGGTACTTCGTTATAACCATAATGATATCAATGAAAATGTGAACAGTATTATTCAGTTTGCCAAAGTAATTGGTAAGCTTTTTAACACTTTGAGTAATCTTGAATTTATCGGCAAGAAAAAGGAATCCGGCATATTCGTTAAAGAGGGGTATATCAATGATTCAGGAGAAAACAGTAATGCACCCAAGCCCAAAAGACGGTTTTTTGGATAATTATACATTAACAAAACAAACGGACTAATACCATCAGGTAAAAATAGTTACAACATCCTATTAAAGAGATCAAGATGAAACCACTAAACGTTCAGGACCGGCAAAGAGCATTTCAACGGTTTTTGCTTTTCTTCATTCTTACGATCGCCGTGATCATTACGGCGGTATTCTTTGGAATAAAGATCCCTTATGCAGAAAATGAAAAGCTGCAGGAGCAGCTGGCCATCGTTGATAAAGAGAATCATTTTAGAAATGATTTCAGCCAGGCAATGACCGAAGCACAGTCGCTGCTGGATACGGTAAATATGGATCCACAGAAATCCGGCCTCCTTGATGGGCGGATCACCCAAAAAATACAGGAGATGGATGCCATGCTGGCGAAAAACGACATTACTTCCAAAGGGATATATAGCCAGGTGATTAAATCACTCAATAGTATGCAGTCGGATAAGAGAGGCTTAAGGGCAGCGAGTAATAAAGATTCGGTAGTAGCCATGTATAATATGCAGATACTGGAACTAAAAAACTCATTGGCGAAATGGCAGGAGTCGTACAACCAGCTGCAAACGCAGAACCTGATATTGAGGCAAAAATAATCGTGTAACCGAAAATCACTGACATGCATTCTTCGCTTTCAAAAAGATGGGCCGGTATTGACTTTAAGGTATGGATATCGTTACTGGTATTGGTTATGTTATCGGTAATGCTGCTTGCCTATAAAGTTGCCACAAACGTGCCCTGTCCGGATTTTTTAATTAAAGCAAAAGGAAAGCTAAGTCACCCGGAAGCCGGCGGTACTCAAACATTTTATATTAATGAACAGGTTGTTTTCTTTACATCTGGCACAAACAAAGCCAGCAATATAGTATGGGATTTCGACGATGGTACAGAGAAGAAAGCAGGTACCAGCACTTCGCATGTTTATACCACCGAGGGATACTACCTGGTTAAAGCCATATTGAATGGGAAATGCCTGCAATCCTTTAATGTTCGTATTACGCAGGGTAATACAACCCTCAATATCAGTGCACCGGCAGTCAGTCCCATTATTTCTGCTGATATTATTTCTACGGGCGACGAAGCTATGTTTAACACCAGTGCCATTGGTGCTAATTATGAATGGAGTGTAGAAGAGTTACCTGCCATGCCCGTTCAGAACGCAAACCCGGCCAAATTTATTTTTACCAAAGCCGGAACTTTTACTGTTGTTTTAAAAGTGGACAATGCAAAGGTCTATAAGAAAATAGTGCAGGTAACCGATGCGGGAGCACCATTAGATCAGGCCAGTGCCCTGCCACCCGTGTCGCCGATGGATGTACCACCCATACCGCAGGAGCCTCTGCCGCTGGAGGACAAAAAACCATTGGACGACGCAAAGCCCGGAAATGAAGCGCCCGTTCAGGAGCCCGCTGCCCCGGCTGCCAAATCATACGATCAGCTTCCCGAACCAGCTATCCGGTCGATGGTACAAGGTGTTATTGATGGCAAGAAGAACGTGGAGGACTTTAATAATATACTTTGTAATGGCGCCGGCACCAAGGTAATGGCCAACAATGAATCTACCACATTTGCCGCACTTTGTAATGAACTTAAAGAGAAGAAAGGTGTACTTATACTCAAAAAGAAAAGAAAAATAGAATCCTTTAAAGTAGTAAGAGATGAAACGAATGGCAATTGCGTAAAAATTATCTATATCCAATACAAATAAACGTTCCATGCCGGACAATATCAAACTACCTATACGCTTCCACCACTTCTTTGATAACAAGAAGCTGCCCGTGTGTAGTTTACTGGACTCTGTTTACAGGAACCTGCACCTGATCATCACCACCGTTCCGGGCGAAAACAAAACTGATGAGCATTATGGATCTTCATTTTGGGATAGTGACTATGATATTCACCTGAACAATGATGTAAGAAAAGAACTGATCATCAGCAGCCTGAAAAACCAGATCAGCCGCTATGAGAAAAGGATTACCGACGTTGTACTGGATGTAAGCGTGCGATTATCGACAGCTATGGTGAATAATATGGAGGTTCAGAAAAAGAAAATAGAAATTGTTGTAAAAGGCAAGACCAAACGGAATATGGAAGCCTTTACTTTCCAAACAGGATTCTTTATCAGTCCTTACACGTTGGATTAAAGAAGACTATTCATCCTGGTAACTATAACATTTTAAACATTGGCAAATGGACGTACAAAGCAGAGAACAGATAAAGGACAAGATGATACGCCTGGCCGCGGAACATTGGAACCTGGAGGAGAATGAAATTGAGGCAAACTTCGACCCATTGGTGGTACTGCTTTTTGATGCGGTTGCGGGCGAAATAGAATCACTGGGATACCGTATCAAAGATATCCAAAGCAACCTGCTGAATGAGTTGGCGGCCTTAATGCTACCCCATTCTTTGTTAAGAGCCAAACCAGCGTCCTGCATACTAACAGCCCGACCGGCAGATGACACCTGTTTGCTGAAAAGCGAAACCAACTTCAGCACTATTGCCAAAACCTCAAGAGCCGATGAAGCCAGTAAAGAAGCCGAACTAAATTTTACGCCTATTGGCGAAGTTAAATTAATAAAAGCCAGCCTGGGCTATTTGCGCGCCGGCAACCGTATATATAAATACCAGGAGGACGGAAAAAAAACGGCTCAACACCAGGATACGACTACCGGCAGTATGATTCAGCAAATACATTTTACCATTACGGGCAAATCACCCATTCACTCACTTGCCGGGTTGCAATTATTCTTTGATCTGAAAGGACACTCGGAGGCTAATAACTTTTATTTTGCTTTGCAGGAGGCCACTCTTTCAATTAATAATACCGATACCCTATTACAAAAGGGCTTCTTTAAAAATGATCAATATGCAACTTCAATAAGAGATGCTTTTAACAACGACACCGATTACTCCCGCAAAATACAAAGAGAAATTGCCGGCATTTATGCCAACCAGTTTTTTACCATCGATGAGGCGTCCGGAGCAATAGCCAACAGGCCAGACGCTCCTGCCATAGTTCAGGATCTTCCTGAAAAACTGGCACAGGAGATCAACACAATTCATACTGCCTTTTGTACGCTGACATTGCGGCGGCCATTCAGTGTGGAGATCATTGAACGACTCCAAATTGCGATCAATGCTTTTCCGGCTATCAACAGGAGGCTGGAGCGCATTTTTCATAAAACCGAGAAATGGGTGAATATAATTCCACTACAACTGCATGGTACTTACCTGGACATTCAGGCGATCGAAAATGTAAACGGAACCAGGTATCGCCTGCAGAATGCCAACTACGATAGTAAAGTGGAGGAAGGCCAGGCCATTATACGCGCCGCACGGGTAAGCAAGAACAGCAGTAACGATATACGTAATGCATTGAAAAGCCTGCTGGAAGCCATACGTGACGAGAGCGCCTATTTTAGCAGAACCAGCAATGACTTTATCAGCTCCCGTCTTAATGAAATATCTAAAACATTGACAAGCCTGGAAGACCAGGTTCAATTATCAAAAGACGAGAAGCCCACTTTCAGGTATGTCTTACTGAAATCAAAGAATCCCGGTGAAAACGTGCAGGTGTCTTACTGGACCACTGCTCCGGCGGAAGCTGCTTTTTTAAAAGCCAATGCCGGGTTCAAACCGGTTCAACATAGCCTGATAGAGGCGGGAAGCTGCTTCTCTATTACTCCTGCTGTCGGCGGCATGGAAATATTGAATGACTATGCACAAAAACAGATGCTGGTACGGCAATTATCCTCAAAGGGGAAGATCATTTCTGTTGAAGATATTAAACTGCTATGCTACGAAATATTCGGGCAAAAGCTCAAAGAAGTTCAGGTTCAAAAAACAATGAAAGTGCTTCCGGGTACTCATTCGGGCATTAGCCGGTTTATAGACATTAACCTCTTTCTTGCAAATGAAAATTACCAGGAAGAAGAGAAAGTATACCTGATCAAACAGCTATCTTACCAGCTGGAACTGAATGGTTCTTTTATGTTCCCTTTTGAAATTAGCATCAAGGATATATAAATCTTAGTTTAAAACATCAGGGAATTAAGGCGCATTAAGAGATAGAGCAGGTTACATTTCTAGCCCATTTTTTTCTTACTATGCATTCACTTTCTTAAACCGTCCACACGAACTCATCATTCACGGCATCAAGTGTGATCGTAATACCCGGCGCCAGCTCGCCGGCTATTATTTTTTTAGATAGGGGCCTGCGTACCTGCGAACGTATTGCACCATGTAGCGGACGCGCGCCATACTCTGGTGTAAAACCTAATACCGCTATCTTGCTTTTAGCTTCGGGTGTTATCGTTAAAGATATCTGTTGCTTTTCCAGGGCAGCATACAGGTCTTTCAAATTAATCTCCAGGATACGTTCTACCATTTGCTGTGTCATTGGGGCAAAAGGAACAATCTCCGTTAAACGGCCTAAAAACTCGGGGCGGAAATGATTGCCCATAGTCGTTAATAAGGTCGAATGATCAGGCACTTCTCCTTTATTGAAAGAGTCTACTACAAACTTGCTTCCTATATTAGAAGTGAAGATGATAAGAGAATTAGAGAAGTCGCCTTCCTTACCCAGCTTATCGTGCAGCTTACCTTCATCCAGTATTTGTAAGAATAGATCGAAAACGGAAGGGTGTGCTTTTTCTATTTCATCAAACAAAACTACCGCATAAGGTTGCTGTCTTATTTTGTTCACCAATAGTCCACCTTCTTCATACCCCACATAACCGGGAGGCGCGCCATATAAAAGTGCAGCGGAATGTTCTTCTTTAAATTCGCTCATATCAAAGCGAATGATATTGCTGGCATCCTGGAACAAAAACTCCGCCAGGGATTTAGCCAGCTCCGTTTTACCCGTACCGGTAGGGCCTAAAAAGAAAAATGATCCGATAGGTTGACCCGCTTTTCCCAGTCCTGAACGAGACTCCAGTATCGACTCGCTGATCACTTTAACGGCATGATCCTGCCCTACCACACGTTGCGACAAAATATCCCTGATGTTCAGGAGGCGTTCTTTCTCCTGCGCCTGGATTTTTCCCAAAGGAATACCGGTCTTATCTGCCACAATGGAAATCACATCGTGCTTTTGTAATTCCGTTCGCTGCTCCTGTACCAGGGGCTCCAATATTTCATACACCTGTTCTAAAAAGCCGGTCACCTTTTCAGTCTCCTTCATTTGCAAAGGATCGTCGGAAGAAGGAATAGCACTCCATACAATCGGACTCATGCCGCTTTTCAATTGATGATAATGCCATTGATATTCCGCCACATCCATGTCAGCCACTTCTTTCAGTTTCTCAAACTCTTCTTTTCGGGTTGCCAATGTAGTAGCACCCGTATCAGTAGCCAGGCGCAATGCCGCCATAGAACGGTCTGCCAGGTCAATCGCTGCATCGGGTAAGCGACGATCTTTTATATATCTTTTAGCCAGCCGGATGGACTCATGCATGGTTTCATCATCTACCTTGATCTTGTGATGTTGCTCATAAAGAGGCATTACCACTTTCATCATTCTGAAAGCCACCGTTGGTGAAGGCTCTTCTACGTCGAGTATTTCGAAGCGTCTTGCAAAAGCTTCATCTCTTTCAATATTTTTACGGTACTCATCTATAGTAGTAGCGCCAATAATCGTAATTGTTCCTCTTGCCAGTTCCGGCTTCAACAAATTGGCAGCACCTGCAAAGGGTCCATTTTTATCCATCAGCACATGTATCTCATCAATAAACAGAATGGCTTTGTCAAATTCCTTTATTTCTGTTATCACCGACTTCAGTCGCTCTTCAGTTTCTCCTTTGTAGGAAGCGCCCGCTGCCATCGCCCCATTGTTCAGCTCAAACAGCTTTGCGTTTTTCAGGAAGGCCGGCACTTTACCAGCCGTAATAGCCAATGCAAATCCGTCAACAAGGGCAGTCTTACCCACACCCGGTTCTCCTGTCAGGATTACATTAGGCTTACTGCGCCTGCATAAAATCTCAGCCATCATACGCACTTCCTGTTCCCGTCCAATGATCGGATCTACCTTTCCTTCAGCTGCCAGGCGTGTTTTATCAACACAATATTTTTGTAAAGCTTTTTTTGAAGCCACATCATTATTCTTTACTGCCGCTCCAGAACCACTGTTACCAAAGCCTAACACCTGCTCTATATCGCCACCTACTTCTGCCAGGCCAATCAGCTCTTCTCTTTTTACGGGAAAGGTTTTAAGCTGATCAAAGGAGAATACTACTCCCGGAGTGCTGATAGAAGCCAGTACATGTAATGGTGTAATTTCTTCACCTTTTAACCTGAGCCTGATATTATCGGCATCATCTAAAATGGTTGCTATATCAGCGGCAGGTGGAATTTCATCCTTTGGTCCCGGACTTTTAGGTAGCGACTCGATTCTTACATCAGCCCAATCTCCCAGGTAATACATGTCGATATCGGCTTTCATCAGCAAAGGATCGAGCTCAACATCGTCATGCAAAAGTGCCTTTAATAAATGAGGTGCGGCATATTGAGCATGTATATTTTCCTTAGCTATTGCTTTAGATATGGCGATTGCTTTCTCAAGCGTTTTTGATAGTTGCATGGTTTAAAAATCAGGGGTTTTAGATAACCCAAATATACCTGTTTTTACCCTTATTACAATGCTTACGGAGGAAATACAATTGGTTTCCTGGTTCTTTTTGGGAGTAACCGTCATGCTCTTAATATCGCCCGACTTTTTCAGCTTTGCCAGCTTAGCACATAGTTCATTGAAGGTAGATGGCTTCCCGTTTATATTCGTGTAAGTGTTCAGGTTACCATCACAAAAATACTTGGCAAAACTGGCAGCATTCAACCTTTTATCTGCTACTCCAAATAACATATATCTAAAGTCGGTGATAGAGATTTCGGGGGCTTTGACCACGGGTGGTGGTACTTCCGACGGTTCCGGCTGCGGGTTCAGCTGCTCTTCCAAGGGATCCGTCTCGGGTCTGGAGTTGATTGGCTTACGCCCACCACCAGCTCGCGGAGCGAGCGTTGGCACGGTCCCTTGCTTAGGTGGATTTACAAATATCTTTTTCACCAAAACCGCATTATTATTTCCATTAACCGTTAATGTTATGGTCTTCCAACCGGGCTGCCGGAAAGAGTAAACTGGATTTTTCACATAGGCATCTACTTTTTCGTTTTCTCCAAACCTCCATTCCCAGGCATTGGCACCAGCGGTCGTATCTGTAAAACTGGTAGACTTTCCAACCTCGGTTACTTCGGGAATTATTGCGTGTGGCATACGCGACTGGTCTATCACTTCCGCAGCTTGTTGTACAAAAATGGTCGTAGTTTCCATGCAGCGGTCATCTAATTTTAAAGTAACTACATATTCCCCCGGCCTGTCGTAGGAATGAACCGCAGAGTTTACTTCACTATGACTACTCTCATTATCACCAAAGTCCCATTCAAAATCTCTATGCCCGGTTACATCTGCATCAAAGCGGATCAGGGTTCCCGTATAGATCTTATTGGTTAGTGTTTTAATAGCAAATTCTTTACAGGGTGTATGATTTTTATAGCGAACCACAAAAGCCATTGAAGCGATTACACAGGTAACCAGGAAGGCAATGGTAACATTATCATCGAGGCGAAAAGCCATGTATTGCTTTTTTTTCATCGTATATTTTTATTGTTCGAAATTTCTACTGTCAAGAATACAGCAGCATTGATATGAAATTTTTAAATAGTCCTGCATCTTCCGGCTATCCTGGCGCCTATGTCTATTCATAAAAAATTATCATTCTGTTTTGATCTTAGTTTGTACTTTTAAGCATGCTGACAAAACCTATATTCAAAATATTTACCATCGTATTACTGGCCGGCTGTACCGCGTTAAAAAAAAGTCCGCAACCCGACTATAGTCAATTTATATATGAAAACGGCCCGGATGTAGCTGTAATTAACGACAGCACGAAGACTCCTGATCAGATGGTTGTTAAAGTAACCAACAACGAAGCTGATAAACCCGTCAGCAGCCAGGAGGAAATACGATTAAAAAGTAAATACTCCGGCTATCTGAAAACAAAACCCGAAAAAATTACCGACGTAAAGCTGTATTCCTTTATTGATGAATGGCTGCATACGCCCTACCTGTGGGCAGGCACTACCAAAAATGGCATCGACTGCTCAGCCTTTATTCAGCGGTTATTTTCCGATGTATATAAGATCCGCATACCACGCACATCTGTTCAACAATTTTTTACGCAGAACGTAGAGCGTTTTACGGTACGACCTGAACTGGCTAAGGGTGACCTGGTTTTTTTCAAAACCCTACCCGGCACCTATGTTTCGCATGTGGGCATGTACCTCGACAACAATATGTTTGTAAACTCATCTTCTTCTAAAGGCGTAAGTATTGCCAGTCTTAACGATCCCTACTGGTCTTCCAAATATGTTGGAGCCGGCAGACTGATCGTTAACAAATCGGTTCGGGTAGAATAATCAAAGAGCTAAACAGGCTTAATAGCTGCCTGCGGGGTTTAACAGGTTATTCAGATTTTGCCTGCAGGTGATCAATTCTTTCTGTGCATTTTCATACTCCATTTTAACTTTCTGAAAATCCTCGGGCATGGTACCCAATTTGGCAACCTGGCTCATGGATTCCTGGTAGCGCTGAAACACATCGATAACACTGGCATTTAAACGGCTGTACATGCTACTGTCTTTATACTGCAATGCTGTAAGCTCTCTTATCTTCTCCAATGCCTGGGAATTGACGTATGCCTCATTCACGCCCGGTTTTCTTAATGAATCAATCAGCGTACGGGCTTCGTTCATACTGTTGGTGAAGCGTTCCTGTGCAGCTTCCCTTACTTTAAATTTAGCCAGCTGCTCCCGCATCATCCTGTTTTCCTTTGTGGGCACCAGTGTATCAAAGTACACGGCTAGCAATATAATGCCAACAGAAATAATAAAAAAGAATAAAAACTTCCAGAAGGCCTGCCTCCTTTCTCTTGCATTAATAACGATCTGCGCCATTGTTGCTTAATTTTATATTTTATTAATTATCATTTTTTAGTCGGCCAGGAAAAATCCTCTCCTTCTTGATTGTATATCTTCTTCGGGCACAATCAACTGCTCTTTCACAAAAATGCCCGTCTCTTTCTTTTTACCGATATAATCGAGCGCGGCCAAAGCATCAAATAATCCCAATATCAGGCCGCAGAAATCGGAACATTTCAAAATACCGGTGTGGATATTCAAATGGTCATATCTATAATTACATACCTCTGCAATTTCATCCTCCAACTCACCTTGTTTTACATTACACCATTCGGTGAAATAGTTAATCATCTCCTCTTTGAAAGTACCTGTATAAATATCGATCGCATTTTTAATATTTCTTGCCAGGCCAGATACCATAGCAATTAGCTGAATAGGTGGTGCATACCGAACAGTTTGCCGGTAGGTACCATATACTCCGGAGATATAGGACAGCACCTGCTCGCATAATTTCCTTACCGGCTCAATAATATCATTGGACTGGTTTTTCTGTAAGATCTTTTGAATGATTTGCAAGGCGTTTAGTTCAAGCTTCCCGAGAAATTGTTCGGTTTGCGCATGATGCTGTAACAAAAATTCATGACTATTAACATTAGTGCAAGCCGGGATATAGTTATCTATCAACAAGACTGTCTGATCTCTTACTTCCAGTTTACCTACAGGTAATTGAAAGTCTCCCAGGGTATTCACACTGGTCTCCTCTTCCTCCAGCAACAAAACAGAATACGAGGGTCGCAAAAAAGGCAGGCGAACCGGCTGTTCCTCTGGGTTAGCGGCACCTGTAGGCTCTGGATTATAAGGATCGACCGACAATACAATATAGAAAGATTTACTTTTATCTTTCAGCAAACTAAACGGAATGCTCAGTCCCGGGATCTTTGCGGAAAGCGGGTTTGCCAGGTCTACCTCATCCGAATTAAAGTCTATAATATAACCGCCTCTTGTAATAGCCAGGCAAGACATAATCCGGATGTTAACATGGTTGGCATTATCAATGCTCAACCAAATATTGGACGATGGGGTGTTGCCTTTAAAAGGCAGGATTCCATAATTATGATCATTTAAAAAAGAGGTGTTGCCCATAGCCTGCTGATAGGTGCCGGCATTGCGTTCTGCTATAAAATGCGTTTTATTGATCTTCATCCCATTGATCCAATTCACTGGTTGATATTCACCTTGTCGCTTCATTCTTTTATTTTTTATTTAAAACGATGATGTAAAACTTCGTAGCCTTTTGCTGATCAGGACACACGGATACACATAATAATATCGTTCTCCCTTATTTGATTAATAAATATGGTACGTTCAGAATCTATATACTTTGTAAACAGAGTATGCCACTTTGGCTTTTTGAAAAATATCCAGCCTGAAGGCATGCCTGTTTCGTTAGAATAAGATATAGTAGCATGAGGATGCCTTTCATTATAATCATTAATAAAATAGTAGAACAACTCTCCAAAGTCCATATCTGAAGGGGCTTTAGCCCGGAAATTGGTATAATGCTTATCGTTCTCTTTCTTTAAAAACTCAAAGCTGATCACTAACAGATTTTTCAACTTTTTTTCATCAGGCTCAGCAGTAGCGGCCTGTATTGGGTAATGCCACTGCTTTAATATCTTAAACGGAATAGCAATGGCGCGTTTGTAGGTATAGTAAACAAACAGGGGAACAAGAAAACTTACTGCTGCGCCCAGCATAGCAATATCCATTTCATCACGGCTGAAATAGCGATATACCATCATAAAGCACAAACCTCCTGCCGCTGCAATAACGAGCGTAAAAATAACTTCAGCCCAAAAAGTTTTTTCATTTACCCACTTCTGGTATTTGTAAAGCGTGAACACATGCACTATCCCCAGCATAATAAATATGGACTGAAAGAAAATAAAATACTGTGTATAGCTCTGAAACATACGTAACGCAATAAACAGACCGGTAATGGCAAAAGCTAATGCATATAAAAGCAGGTATAACAAACATGGTTTTATAAAAGGTTTCACGCTTCCCCGAATGCGGGAGATAATAATTCCCGCAACTACCGAAAGGCTTACAAAACCAATACCTAATACCGACAATATGCCCCGCATTGATTGGGAAAACCAACTATCCATTTGTAAAGCACTATTATTGATAAAAAAAATGTCTATCATATTACATAACAGATGAATACCCTAATATTATTTCGTCTTCTTCAGCAAAACTCATTCCTGTGATGCTGCTGTCTATTTCTATATCAATTTCTATATCCGCTTCTACCGGCGCGAAAAAGTTATTAAAAGTCCGGATCAATATTTCCTTTCGCCCTTCTTCGATATACTCAGTTACACGACTGTTTTTCAGAGGTCCTATTTTATAAGATAAGTTTGGATACTCCTCCATAAAATCATTACCGCAAATCATGTAATCTCCCAAGGGCTGGCTACCCAATCCCATGTCCCAATTACCCTCCGCTATCGTGGGCACTGGTTGCTTCTGCGTTATTACCACTGCTTCTTTTAGCAGCACCCTGAGGCAGGATTCCATCAATGGTATATTTCCATTAATAATATTGGCGTAGGGGAATAACAGTAAGAAAGAAGCTACTTCATGTACCGTAAGGCTAGCAGGCAATCCCCAAAACTTCAAAAAATAAAGGCTAAGGGTTTTATTTCGCAGCGTATCCAGCAGGTTTAATTCTTCGCGCTCCAATTCCATCTGCTGGTGAAAGAATTCGTTCTCAAACGGCTGGAAGAATTTCCGAGCCTCTTTTTCCTTTGTCGTGTTTTTTTTATACCGCGTGATCATTTCTGATACGCCCGAACGTTGCCGGAACTCAGTAGTTTCAGGCTGATGAAATAAAGCTTCGGGGAGCATATCATAAAAACCGGAACGGGAAAGTGCTACTTCGAGATACTGGCGAAACCATTGGTCCTCGGCTACAGACGCTGCATAAATATCTTTGGTGAACTCGCGATAAAAGAAACCATTATTACTTACAACAAACCCTTCGTCGAGTAACCCGTTTTCGAGCAGATGATTCAACAGAACCTCCGCGCGAACATCTGCTCCCCGTTGCTCCAGTGCTTCCAACAACCCATATAATTGTTCTTCCTTTATCATACAGCAATACTATTGTTGATAATTGATTTTACAAAAACTCTGAAGGGTATAAACGCCATAGATCTTTCGTCTAACTGCATGGCAATATCTTTCTCCCAGTTGGTTAACTCACCATTATCTTTGGCTTCGTCATAGCTTTTCCTATCAATTGTGATGGTTACATCAATTGTTTTCTTAAACCCGCTGGTATTTTCTGCAGATATCATAAAGCCTTTTGCAATGGATACATCGCGCACCATACCCCCTAAAGCAAGCTGGCAATATAACCTGATATCTTCCTTACTCATTACCCGATCTTTGGAGAGCAATGCATATTTATAAGCTACTATACTATCCGTTTGACTTAACCTGTTTTTGCCCCCCTGCGTTGGTGTTAAAAGAAACGCAGAAGACGCTTTTACTGAACTGGTACGATAAGACTGGAGCTTTGTTCCTGCCCTTACACCATTGGCGGTAGCGCCGTTCGTACTCCAGTAAGATATATACAGAAACCTGGAATCGGATTGTTTATTATTCCGAACCATCAGGTAGGGGGTAAAAGAAGTAGAATTACCGCTCGCCCCGGCACCTACAAGCTGTTCTATTTTGGTAATGGACTGTTGCAGGTTTTTAACTTCCTGCGCAACCAGGTCTTTTCCGATGTTTGAAAACGCAGCACTCTCATCTCTTAATAATTGTACCAGGTTTTCTATCACCATCTGTGCATCACGCTCATCGAACCTACCGGCGCCTCCGTTTCGCATTACAATACTCAATCCCGTCTTTTCTATTTCTTCCTGTTCTCTTATATGGATCTGTCGTCCGTTGTCGTCTGTTATGGCATCGATGTCAAAAAACTGGTTTTCTTCGGAGAGCAGCGGTATAACATTCATCATTTCCTGGAGGCGATAGGACATCTCATGCAGGCGCCTGTTTACAACCGGAAAAGCGTTGGCAAAAACACTTACTTCTTCCAGCATGGCACCGGTTATGTTCTCAGGAAAAACGATTTTGATCCATCTTAATTTTTCATTTGCCAGGCTATTAACCGCCGGGCCAAAAGCCTCTTTTAATTGATCCGGTATCTTCGAATCGCGATTCATCATTCTTCCCGGCGATTCTGTTATGGATACGAAATAATGTTCATGTTGCTGCTTTACCAGCTTCATAAATTTATCGGATATACTGGTCTGCTGGTTAATGATCTGTTGTGCATACCAATCGGCATTGGTATCCTGCAACCGATTATACCCTTTCCTTGTGCTGGCCGGTGTATCATCTATCGTCCACCGGGTATTTTTTAGCTGATTATAAAAAATATCTTTGTGAATCTCGCTCCGGTACTGAAAATAAAACTGGGTATTGTTCAGGCTCACCTGTGGATTATCTAACGCTACCCAAAGTGTAGCATTGGGCAAAAATTGTTGCTCATTACCCACGGCCATCAGCTCCCTGGTGATACTATCGGAGGTATAACGAAAAAACTTATTACCGGCAGCCATGTATTTTACTGAACAGGCATTGATAAAGAAAGCATCAACCGGTGTAAAATACACATCAATATTACTATTGGCATCCTGCCCCATTGCGAGCGGCTGTGTTACGAAGAACTGTTCGCGGGGCGACAGCACTGCGGTGTCATCCAGGCTATTGGCATTTAATATAGCCGATGCCTGATGAGGGCCTGTCAATACATCGGGAGCCAACAACTGCATGATGCGATCCATCACCCTGGTACGTGAATGGTGGATCTCATTGGATAACCGTTCCAACTCAGCTGCGTTAACCGACATCAGCAGGTTTACTAACGGATCGAAGCTGGCAGTATCCTCCGTCTCCGGGTACCCCCATATCCTCGCTGCATGATGTAACATCCTGTTTCTTATGTGCTCCCTGCTTTCACTCATGTTTATCTAGTTATAGGCCAGGGGACTTACAAAAAAGCTATCCCTGTATACTATGTTTTCATTGGTGGCTACCATTACACCCGTTATCAAAAAATCCAGCTTGCGTTTCATACGAGGATCAGTAGTTCGATCCGGTATTTCCTCCTGCATCACATTCATTTCTACCTTTACTTTTTCTATACGGGTTTCGTATATAGCAATGGTTGAAGCTATAGACCTTAGTATATGTTCCTTTTGTTTGTTACGATAAGATACATTATCGAAATCTTCATCCCACAGGCTGCTTCCATACCGAACATCGCTCAGCAACTCCCCAAAGGAAGTTGTCAGTATCAGGTGCAGATGATGCGCAATAGATTCCTTTTGGCTGCACTTCGGCAATATTTTTTTGGCAGTAATACTGCCGAGGTCAAGCGGTAGCTTGTAATAGTTTTGAAAATTCATATCCCGGCATTTTCAATAAATGTATAAGTTGCGATTAGCCAGGTTCAAAAGATATTTTCTTGATAGGTAAACGCGAAACAATAAAATCTCGTATAACAAATATGCTTATTTTATAAGTTTTCCAAACGCTTTAAGTTAATTTTTACCAAACGTTAATAATCAACCCACTACAGGACTATCACAATTATTGTGCTACAATTTCAACATCCGCGGTTTTTATCCATCCTTCTATTTTATAGGAGCTGTTAACAGCACTTTGAAAGATGGCGTAATAATAGTTTCCGGCTTTTTTTATGGCATGTGCCTTATTGCCTTTTGACAAAAATTTATCGTTGAGAACGGACGCTCCCGGCTGCTCAAAAAAATAGGTTTTAGGAACTATTACTTTAATCCACAGGTCTAAAGCCACTTCCCGGGTGGCCTGCTGTGCTGGCAAAGGCTGCTCTTCCATTTTTTGGGGCAAGGGTAAGGGTACTATGGCGGCCTGCTCAACAAACGGCACCGCTGATGACGATCTTTTCCAGATATCCTTATTAGCAACGGCGATCCATACAAGCAGGGCAAAAGCCAATATCCCGCCGAGTATAAAATGTCCACTGGCGTTCATTTGCTTCGATTTTAATCCGGCCTCAATAGCCGTTACATTACGTGTTGCCTTTATATATGCCTGCTTTGCCGATATATAGACAGGAGCCAGTTTTTGTATAGTGGCATCAACGGAGACAGGCGGGTCTTCATCCGACACAATGCTATCATCCGGATCATCTTTATTTGCTGTGGTTGCCTGTTGCGAAGCCAGCCTTGTTTCATCGTATACCACATCATAATCGGCACGTATTTCCGGGGTCATCAGCACTTCGAAAGCCTCATTGATTTTCTTAGACCATTCTTCAAAATAGGAATCACCTACATTTTTATCGGGATGAAATTTCAGCAGTAGTTTTCGGTAGGCAGTACGAATCTGGTCGGGTGTTGCAGACCTCGGCACACCCAGGATTTCATAATAATTTTTTAATGTTCCGCCCATATCAAAAATCTTTCAATTGTATCACCCGCTGATTTTCTACGACCACTTGTGTCGGACTTCCGGACTGGTCCTGCTCTTTATAGTACCAATTCTCATCACCACTTTTTTTATCAGCCTTTTCTATACGTTGCGGATGTCCCCATGCCATGGTTAAAAAAGTAACAGGCATACCTATATTTACCACGCCATTTTTGATGTGGTCAGAATAAGGTTCTTCAAATTGCTGATCAATCAGCTGAAAGATCTCTTTCTCTATATGATTAAAGTCTTCGCTTGCTTCAGATAATCGCTGCCGGGCCGGCACCAGGTCTCTCTCGGCTAACTGGCGGGCTTTTTTTTCATTTTTATTCTTCCGGTAGATATATAACATATACGTCAGCACCAAAAGCAATGCAACAACCTGTAAAATGATCATGAAGCGCATTATTAAATTACATAACACCTCACAGCAAATTCATAGCCAAAGTAATATTTTTCTTAAATAATGATAATACTTTTCATAATTAAATAATTCTTAGCCTCAATTATTATATTTACACCATCCTATTCAATAATTCGTTGACCTACAATCCAGATGAAAGCATGAGAGGCTTCTTTTTAAGCTTTATTTTTTTATTATTCATTTCTGTCACAGCTTTTGCTCAAACAGATACGGCATCCAGGCATCAGTTCTACGGCGGTGTGCAGGGAGGATTTCTGCTTAAAAATAATAGCCTCAATAAAAATCCGCTTTATCATTTGAGCAACGGCATGTACGCCGAAATAATGGGAGGCTGGCGTCATCAGCAGTTTGGATGGGAACTGGCTTTAGGCAACTTAACGATCAAGAGAGATCCGTCAAAGTTCAATTCTTATACTGTACCGGCCAATGATGTGCTCAACACGCAGGCTAATAATACCATGTATAAAAATGCCATGGACTCCGGGCAAATTGGCAATGCTGTTTTCATGTTTCCACAGGGATCTCAACAACAACATGAAAACTTCAAGGGCTGGTATTTACTTACCGGTCCTACCTATTGGGTCAATAATAAAAAATGGCAGTTTCAACTGAACCTGAAAGCGGGTATTATCTCAAGGCAATTCGGCTATTACATGGTGAATGGTAAAGGTATTTCACCTGACAGTATTACCATAAGCTATAATGCCACCACCTCGGCAGCGAAGTTCCCGCCTACACTAGGCAAAGCAACAGTAACACCTAACGGCAGTTTTGTGAGATATGGGATGAGCCAGGATCTTTGGGAATCTTTGCAGGCCCGAAAGTCGGCAACCGGAATTAACGAAAAAGCAGGGTTACAATTTATAGCGAGGGCGGGTGCACAGGCAGAATATTTTATCACCAAAAACATTTCGGTAAGTGCAGCAGCGCAGTATTGGCTAATACCTTCTCCGCGTATGACCGGTATGGATACCCTCGGAGGCGTTGTGAATGCTACGCTTCGGCCCAATGCCAGGCCAATTTCACCTTCAAAAACCAGCTACCCGGTATCTTTAAAACAAAATTATGATGAAGAAACCAGTCTCGGTTTCTTAAGTGCCAGCTTGGGTATCAGGTTTTGGCTTGGAGCATCGAAAACAACGAAGTCAAAACCTATTATCCAGCCAGTTTTGGGTATAGCACCGAAGCATCTTTCTATATCAGTTATTGATGCCGACAATAAACCGGTAAAGGAAGTGACAATAAAAATTCACAAGGAAGGAGAAACAGACTATACGGAAACGATGACGCAGGAAAACGGGCAGGTTTTACTTTTGGAAAATCTGTTGCCAGGCAATTATACCATCGCTGGCACAAAAGGCACGTTAACCACCAATAAAGTTCAACTTACAACAGATCATTTTAAATCGGCCGATAAGGTAATTGGGATAAAGCTGACGTTACAATAACGACATGGGGCTTACCCGTTAAAATTCTTATGTTACAGCTAAATCCCAATGTCCAGTAACCGGGTGACCAAAAACATTACCGCTTTGATTGAAGCGGGTTTATTATTATTTATACAAATTTAGAGTTGCACAATTCTGTAAACTATACCGTATTGAATGGCAGTACATGTTTTTCAATCTTTTGGCTTGGGCATCAGTAATTAAACCTTTATCTTTTGCCCGCTGAACGGCTTCAACCATACTTTGAGAGTAATCGTTTTTAATAATTCCTGCTTTAGTCTTAGCCTTTATATCTTCTACACCCATCTGCGAATCAAGGTAACAGCTTTACTTTTTTAAATATTTTTTTCCGTCACAAGTAAATCCTTGGGTAAATGCTAATTCTATAGCACGCTTTGAACCTTCAAGAATATAATCGTACAAATTGATGTAGTCCTCAAAATCTGGGTTTAAAGAATGAAAATTATTTAACCCTTCTTTAATAGATTCTATATCAACATCATTGTCAAGACGAGCAATTTCAAATGGCAGTAAATCCCTCCTCCATCAGTACCGACTTCGTAAGTTTTAATTGCCTGACCATTGTCATCTAAAAGAATAGGATCAATTAGTGATTTTTTTTTAATACCTCGTTCGAAAACTAACAAAAGTATACCCATGCCAGTCCGGCCCCTATAAATAATAAAGAAAGGAGCACATAAAGAATTTGTGCAGTTCTAAAGCCAAAGGTTTCGGCTACCCATGCTATATTGAACATGCCATCGCCGCCTTCAAATAACCAGCCCCAACGTCTGATAGAACCGTATAAAAAAAGAGCGCCTAAAGCAACCATGAACCAACCATAAATAGCAGGATGTTGTTGAAAATATTCTCCGAGCTGGTCTATATAGCTTTTGTCTTTTGCTTGTTCTTCCATTGTCTATAAACATTTTGGGGGAAACTACGGTAGTGCCTTAATTTTCGATTATTCATTTAAGCCTAAGCCGAAATAAGGTATTAAAATAGCTGCTACCTGCTTCAAACTTACCTGTATTTCATACTCTGTTTTAAAAAAATATTTTATCAGTAAGGCATTAACCAGAAGTTGCTGCCATTGCCTTTTAGCCGCCAGCTTCAGGCTCATAACATCTAAACCGATTATACCTGTAATACCAAAAAAAACAAATAACCTCTTACATTAAAGATAAAAAACAATGTGTGGCTTTTCCATTCATTGTTTGCCCCTTTTTCTTTTTTTGAGTGTTCTACTACACAAACCCCGCTTCGATTGAAGCGGGATTAGTTGTGGGAAATACTACTACCTAAACTTAATCTTGAAAATCATTATTTTCCAAATAGTAATCTATCGCTTTCAGTAAAAGCTTGTATCATTAACTGGCAAACTGGTGTTAATATCTAACTTATTGTCTATGATGTCCCGGAAGGTTCCAACATCCAAAAATTCGTTACGTTATATTCTACTAACTATGCTTATGTATAATTAGCTTTTTTGTTTCCTTCTATATATATCCGACCAGGATAGGAAAGATTTTTATACGCTTTAATCAGTTGAACAATTGAGTGATAGTGGGCGATCGTAATCCGATAAAAGGGGAATTTGCACAGGGCAAATGAGGCTTATGGTTTAAACTGTATCAAAGCCAAACTGAAAGAAAGCCCCGAATCGAGGACTGCCTGTTTAGTCCTTGTGCTCAATCTCGTCGACCTGGCCGGGCAGGCACTTTATGCGCTATGGTTGCCTATACTGTTCATCATAATACAAAAAAGCCTTGCATTAAAAACTACCACTTTTTGGTATACTCCGAGTTATTTAGTAAATCCTAATTATTTTTTACAACATGCCGTTTCCTGTCCATTCCTAAGTCCAGCCAGTAGCGCTGCGTTGCGGCTTAATATTCAAGGATTTTAAATATTCAATTTTATCTACAGTACCTAGGATTTCATTACGCTTAAATGCTTTCCAATATCAGTTACCGATAATAATAACCATAATAAACCGGCAACAGTAGTAACTATAAAAATTTATCGGGAGGGAGAAACAGACTATACTGAAACGATCACCCATGAAAACGGGCAGGCCTTCCTCTTCGAGAATCTGCCTCCAGGCCATTATACTATAAGCGGGAAAAGGGGCATAGCTAACCACCAATACGCGGCGCCCTTCAATGATATGTTTTTAATTATTACGGGAAAAGTTGCCCCTGTATTTATTAACACTGCCATCAACTCGACAAATCCAGGTCACCCTGTATCGCTCTCCTGATTTGAAATGCTTTTACCCTTAAGAAATTCACTAATCCAATAAACCACTTAAAAGCTCATCTAATTCATTACTTCCCGAGTAAGCAAGTGAATTGGATTTTATGTTTTCAAACCGTTCTCTTAACAGATCGATAAATAAAATGGCGTCAAAATCTTTGAATTTATCTTTGTACTTCACCAACATTTCCTCCAAATAAGCGAATACATGATCTGAAATTTCTTTTCGCATTTTATCTTCATCCAGCTTCGCATATTTGTCAAGCGAAAAAATAGGATCGACAATGAGACATTCTTCTTTCTTGGCGTACTTCGTATAAGAAGTAAGCTTATTATCTTCAATTCTTTTCTTATTAAAAAAGCGAAGGTATATCTTTATAATCCTTTGACTACTGGTATCTTTTTGTGTCTTTTTTGACACCGATTCCTGCCAGTCCACATCATTTAAATTATGGATAATGTAATCCAAAACTTTTCTAAATATTTTATCCTGGCTAACTGAGCCAGTAGCATCTAATTCGTAAGTAGAAAATAAAAACACACCCATTATTATATTTTTTAGTGAAAATGCTTGTTACCCGGAGGTAACTGACCATGCTTATTATGATACCTGTTTAACAATTGGTTCTCTAATGCCCGATCAGAAGTCTTTGTTCCGCCGGTGGAAATATTTGCTTTAGTTACGCCCGCCGGTATCGGATTTCCGTTTGCATCAAAAGCAATACCTGTAGCAGTAGATCTGTTAATTTTTGTTTTATCGAGATTGGGTTGAGAGTATCGGGTTTTAGGTCGTTGTGTTTCTCCAATTTTATATACATCTCCTTTTTTTAATTTAGTGTAAGCAACAGGATCTTTAATACCATACTCATAAACAGGGTACCAACCATCTTGTGCGGCTATCAGTGCATATACATCGAGACCATAAAGATCAACCTGCGCATTGGAGTCTTTTACATACCCGTATAGCGTAGGATTATTCCCTGCCAATCCGATCAAATCCTGAGAAATATAGTTTCCCGTTTGAGGGTCAAAATATCTAAACCGGTTATAATACAACCCACCGAGCTCTACATCTTCATACTGCCCGAGTTGACGGAAAGGTATAAAATTTTTATCGCCTTTTAGTTTTCTTTGGCTGCCATAAATATCGTATTCACTTTCCCACACTATGTTCCCGTCTTTGTCGTAGCCATGTGTGGGCCTTCCCATATAATCAGAAATAACAGAATAGCTTTCTCCATTTATAATTTTACCCGCAGGTACAAAGCCATCATCTTCGTAAATCCATGTGGTAATATTGCTTATAGGTTCTATATCTGTTTTAATGCCATCGTCGCCTATCGTTTTACCAGGTGGGTATGCTCCTTCGTACGCCCATTCATGTAATAATACATTACCATCCCAAATATAGCGATAAACGATTCCGTTTACCAGTTTAGCTGTTCGCCTCCCAAGCGGGTCGTAGTAAAACTGTACTGCCACCGCATGCGGTGTCACCACGTTATCCAACACCCCATTATCTTTCCAATTGTACTGCCAGCCAATACCACTTGCTTTCAGAATAATATTTAGCTGTTTTTCAATTTCTTCTTTGTTTTGAGTTGGCAAAGAACTACTTCTTTTAAACTCTTTAAATACCAGGTTCCCCTCGGCATCATAATGATAGTAGTATTGATCATCTTCCTGCAAACGACCACCTTTGTTATATTTTCGGTCACTACGATCTTTGGTTCTAAATAAATTACCGATTTTATCAGGTACACGGTAAATTGTTTCTTTAATATCTTTTTCCTGATAGCTTGCACTTATCAGATTATCAAAAGGATCATACTCGAAATTAACTTCTGCACGAGCCAACTCGTTAACGATCCTATTAAGTTTATTACTTATGCCCCAATCATATCGCTGGCGGCTTTGCTCTATATTTTTTGCTCCAATGGTTCGTCGACTTACTCTACCCAACTTGTCGCGTTCGGTTTGAACGCTTACATCGCCGCTTAGCTGGCGGTGTAGCTCCAAGCCTGTATCATCCCGCTGAAACTGTGCTTTCCAGCTATTATTTCCCGTGGAATGCGATGAAGTCTCGGAGCGGCCAGCTCCTGTGATCCTGGCAATACTATCTTCTACTTCTTTTAATTTGGCATCAAATGCTGAGACCGGCGGTGTTGGCTGCGAATCGATGCTACACGCTCCATTTACTTCTGCAAGCATACCCCATTCGTTATACTTCATAGTAATGTCTGCTCCCAGACTGCTGGCAGTATGTATGCAGTTGCCATCTTTATTGTAAGCTTTCGAAATTTCATAGCCATCCTGTACTTCCTTTGTTACACGTCCCACCTTATCTCGCTCTATCTTTACCTGGATCGTTTCATTAACGGCTTCCGTAAGCAGGCTATCGGCATTATACTTGTAAGCAGCCATGCCGCCATCACTGTGCTCCTCTTTCACAATATTGCCTACACTGTCATAATCGTAGGATGTCCACTTCTCCTGTGGTCGTAGTATTTTAGTTACGCGATTATTTCCATCACGTTGATAGCGGCGGTTTAGCCCATCAAAGCCCCATTCACTCACCACGTTACCTAAAGGATCCAGGCCAAACCTATATACTTCCCCACCCTCGTTCACAATACTGCGCAACCGCAGTTCTGAGTCGTAGTTAAATCTTATGATATGATCATTTTGTTTGCGTCCGCGCAGCACCCCCAGCGGTCCATAATCAAACTGAACCAAATGGCTGTAATCCTTTGCTTCTATCACATTGCGGGCTAAATCATACTCAAAATGATGAATGTTCCCATCGGGTTCCTTGATGCGCGTTATCAACCCCACATCGTTATAGTCATAGGTGGTGATATTACCTCTTACATCCTTATAAAAAGTCAGGTTACCCAAGTCATCGTATTCGGAAACCTGTTCGAGGCTGTTCGGGTATTTCACCTCGGTAAGGTCGTGATGCTTGTTGTAAGATAGCTGGAAACGGTGTTCTTTATCATTGGTGATAACGGCAAGATGTTTTCCGTTATAAGTATAACGGAGGGTATGCCCACTTATGCCTGTACGGCTTACCAGGCGATTGCGCTCATCATATTCCCAGTTGATGGACATTCCGCCGGGGCTGCCTGCAAAAACAAGATTCAACCGGTCATCATATAAATAAGTACTGGCTTCATCGTTCTCGTTAATGCTTCTTATTAACTTACCAAAGCCATTGTACTGGTATTGTACTGTTCCGCCTTCAGGGTTCACTAACACTTCCAGCTCCTGGTATTGATTGTAGATTTGCCGGGTAATGCCACCATTGGCATCAACAATTTTATAGATCAGTTTTTTGTTATCGTAAAAATATTCTGTCTCATGCCCCAGGCTATCCCGCGTAACAGTTATACCGCTTCCATTTTCATTTTGTTTATACTCGGTCCAATACTCTAATACGCCGCCATCACCCCAGGTATGAATACATCTGGCTTCATTCCCCTTGCCTTCGTATTCCCAGTAAAAGCTGTGGCCACTCTGGTTGGTTAGTTTTACCAGTAAATGTTCCTCGTATTCAAATTGCTTAACAGCGCCCAATGCATCTTCGTTGCGCACCATGTTACCAGTGGCATCATAGGTATACTGTATAAAATTAATCTTCCTGTTGTCCGCAATAGTATACACGCGCAACACCCTCCCCAGCTCATCACATTGTACTCTGATCAAACGACCTGAACTATCTATAATTGTTGATAGGCTTCCTTTTAAATCATATTCGAAGCGAATACTAAAACCCTGTGGATTAGTAATAGAGGCGATCATTGCAAACCCCTCCCGGTTTTTCTTTTCACTAAACCGATAAACGAGCTTATGCTCATCCGTTACAAAATACCCCACCTCATCCCTTTCAAAAAACAACTGTTCTATCCGATGATAAAATATTTCTCCTTTTTGCAGGTAAGGCAGCGCGGCCTCCCTGCCATCTTTCATACGTATCGCGAAACCATTACCTACGTCATATAAGCCTATATTATAACTATGGTGCCAATTATACCCTAGTGAAGTTTCCACTTCGGCATCGCTATAATAAGTACGTTCCCATACCAGCGGTATAGGGCCGGGCAAATCAAAATCTACATTTGTATGTATCACCCTACCCGTGGCTGCGTCTACGGGTTCACCAAATGATTTGCACTTGATGGACTGCAGTATATTGGCCAGCTTCTCGTTCTTCTTGGATATTTTATTGATAATGTCCTGGAATTTATCCCCTAATTTTTTCCAGGCTTTGCTCAATCCCTTAATACCGAGCGATAACATTAACTGGAACAAATCGATAGTCGGAGGCCCACCCACCAATACCGGACCGCCACTGCTTATGATAGCCAGCAACATAGAAGTAGGCATCATCAGGTCCAATACGGGCCGAGGTGTCTTATTCATCCTGGGCAGACTTGGAAAGCCCACCAGGTTACAGGACAGTGCGGGATGAAACTGGGTGGAAAATGGCCCTCCATCGGCTAATACCGTACTACTACCCATCCACATTTCCGAGGAAGAAGTCGGCACCGCCATCGGCAATAAATGCAGGAACATGGCCGGCAAATGCATTACAGGTGTACCGGCATTATTGATCCAGCGGGAATGTACTTTAACAGATGGCTTTAGGGCATTTACAATAGCAGATGCCACCCCTGCAACGCTGAAACCCTCTCCCTCTGCTGGCGGTGGTGGTAAAGCCGAGGCAATCGCATTCATTACCGCACCAAAAATATCGAATACCAGCCCTACATGTGGAACAGGAAAAACGGGACAGGGAGGTGCAATGGTTTGTTCAAAATCGATGCCCATGGCCAGGTCGAAGTACTTGCCGGCAGGCATTCCGGGCATAGCCGGAAATACACTGGCCAGGCCCGCCTGAAGTTCATCGAGCTTACCCTTTGCTTCGCCAAACAGTTCACCAAAGCCTTTACTGGGTGCTGATCCTGCTGCTACTGCCATTATACAATGCTTTTAAATAATTTAGTAAGAATATAAATGATACCTACGCAGATTTAAAAAGAAACAGGTGGCATGTATTTGCTGCGTGGCTTCACGGTGCTCTTTTCCAGCTCAGTGCCGCCAATCAATTCTCTCCAGTCTTCTCCAATCCAAACATCCAGTTGATCTTCGAGCGCCTTTAATTCATCCCTGGGCTTGAGTTTCTCACCCAGGAATACAGCGAGATAAGCTGCATGCAGAAAAGTGCTTTGCCTGATCATTTCTTTACTCAACTGGCTTCCTGCCACCATGGCCATTAGGGTATTTTCAAAAGCCGGTTTTAAACGCCCCCGCAAATAATACAAATGTCCCGAAATACGGTAGCCTTCCATCACAAAAAATATATCACCATACTTCAATGCCATTGCGGCCATAGACTCATAGATTTTAATGGCGAGCTCCCATTTTCTTTTGGCTGCCTGCAATGCACCCTTCAGCATCATGCAGGCTTTCCAGGAATGATAGCCGCTAGCCTCGCCCTTGTCCATTTCTACCTGGGCTTTTTGAATTGCGTCATCGGCATAGCGCTCACTAGAGTCGTGATCTTTAATATTGTAATGTGCCTGGGAGGCCACTAATAATGTTGAAACCAAGGTTGAGGTATTACCTGTTTCTTTGGCAATAGACAGCATCTTTCCTACTTCTCTGCCCGTGAGCTTTGCATCTTTTTTAACGATGGTATCCATCACCGTCCTTATCTGTTTAGTTAACCTGGCTTCCGGGCTAACCGTATCACTGCTGCCACCGCCTTTATCCATTTCGTTATTAATGGCTGCCAGCATATCTAACTTCGGATGCAACTCTACTACCTTATCAGTATTACCTATAAAGATCTTACGACCTGCAGCATGATCGATCGTAACCAACCTTATTTGTGGAGGAATACCTTTTTTAACTTTTTGAGCCAGCCAATCACCAATGATGAGCTGACGTGGCTGAGCCGGTGGAAAATAAAGGCAGAAATTATTTTTATCAAATCCCTTCAAATGATCTTTCAGTCGCAACATTTCTTTCAACAATCCATCAAAACCACTGGCTGCATCTATTTGTGGAACGAACAAAGGGTTCAATATACCATCTTGCTTCAAGGCCAGCATCAGGTCCTGTACCGGATCGGCTACCGGCTGAAACCATGTTTCATATTCTTTCCAGAGCGCCTCTTCAAAAGAAGTGGCATCTCCTTTATAAGGTGTATTAAAGCGAAAAAAGATATCGTCAAAAACCCCGATGGGTAATCGTTCCGTTTCTATAAATTTATCGATGATATCCAGGTCCTGGTATTGGGCCACCCATACTGCAAGGCTCCATGTTTTTAGCTGATCCACGCGGGCCCATTCTTCGCGTATCTTGTAAAACTCCTGCGCTACAGAGGTTTTGCTGCTCATAGTGTAGTAGTTTTAAGAATTAATTTTTACGATAGCCCCTGTTACACTTACATCGCCACCGGCCCCCACATCAATCTTACCACCGTTAATGCTGGTAGTTGCAGAGCCTACAGCTTCCAGCTTTTTGGAGAACAGTCCCATCTCATTAGAGCCAACCACCGTAGTGGCTTTGGAGGAAACCGTTGCGGTAGTTTTACCTGATGCCAGGAAATCTACGTCGGCTACCATGGCAAGGTTGTTTTTGGCACTCGACACCACATCTTTGGTAGCTACTGTAAAAACATCTTTACCACTGATAGTAATAGTCCCGTCTTTTTTCATATGTAGTGTACTATCTCCACAGGTAAGCGTTATGCTTTCATTACTTTTCATGGTTACATTTCCGGCACCATCCATCAAAACACTGTTACCATCTTTATCCTCTACAAACACACTTCCGGCATTGTCATCTAACAGTACTTTATTTCCACTACGACTTTGCAACGCTTTCACATCATTACCTGCATTTCCAAAACTGTTGTTGGCTTTGCCATGATATACAGCACCTATTACATAGGGTTTGGTAGCACTATCCCCTTCAAAACCAATAATCACTTCCTCCCCCACTTCAGGAATGAAGAACATGCCTTTTCCGCCCCCTGCGTGCGGGGTAGTCACCCTTATCCAGGGTGTTTTTTCAGCTCCGCTCATCCAGTGAAATTTTACCCGTATGCGCCCTAAACCGTTAAAATCATTATTATCCGTAACAATGGCGCTCTGTGTTTCGCAATTGGGTTCTTTAGGCGCCGCAACAGGTGGCACTTTAATGGTACCAGGCACCGCTGTAAACTGGTTGTCATAATTACCCATTGCATCTACGTAGTGTGTAGCTGCTATTACCAGGTATTCCCCGTACCCCTCGATTTGCTCGCTGAATACATTGCTACCTGACACTTCTACCATACCTCCGATTTTTACTCCGGGATGGCCGCTCTTACCATTGAACATGATCATACGACTACCTTGTATGGCGCTCTTCATATTGGTAATATCATCCTGCTGTTTCTTGTTGGTCAGAAACTGGTTATTCCATAATACCGGCTGCGCCGTATATATTGATTGTCCCAACTGCATTACCTGCTTACCCAGCGGATTTAATCCGGCCTTCTCCTCTACACCTGATGGCTGACTGGTATACACCTGGCTGTTCAGGTAATCCCAGCCCATCATCTGTGTTTTAACAGGCCGTGCATTTAGCGACATATTGAAACTACTAATGTGGCTGCCATAAGTGAGTGTAACAGGCTGACCTGATTGGGGTTGGCCTATTACCAGGGCCTGGCCATCCCAAAACAGCCATTCGCCAAAAGTGCTGGTTAGCCGTTGCAGGAACTCCCAGGCAGTTTCTTTAAACTGAACCGTATAGGCAAGGGTTTCACCATACAAGGGTTGCACCTTAGGACTTAACAGGTTTTGAGGAAAAGGTTTAAGTACATCGTTAACAATATTCTTTATGGCTTTCTTCTCCCAGCTTTGGCAGTGCGGACCGCTTTCCATCATTATCGTGGGAGAATAGCCACTTATGATTACATTTCCATGATGACCGGTAAAACGCGATGTTTCTACACTGGTTACAACCCCTTTGAACATTAGGTTACCATCAAATCCTTCTGCAAGAATACGCGCGCCAAAAGTACCTCCGATCATATCTTTTGAAGAGGTGAAGATACCGGACTTACCATCAATGGCTTCTGCCGGGCAAACTAAAGAAAACTGGTGGTGATCAAAAATACTTTGGGAGAGAGAGAAAGAGGTATAAACAGGAATAGCGTTACCGTTAATGCTGAAAGAAGCATTGGTTAATTGAGCCATAAATAAAGGTTTTGTCGTTTATGGAGTAAATATGTTTAGTTCGAACTATGAGTACTTATAACTTTTGTTTTTCTTTTAAAATCTGAATGTAATGACACAAACAGCAGGTTTATTCCCGGTAAAGAAAAAAAGTATTATCGGCACTCCTGGGATGCCAGCCGCTTTTTACAGACTCCTTATCACTGCCTGGCTCCTGAAACCTTATTGTAACAGGGTACGCTGAATCGGCAGGTGTAATGCTAGCCAACCCTTGTAGTGTACCATTAATATTTTTAAATACTTCAAATGAAATTTGATGGTCCTGCAGGTAATCCGATAATTTTTTCAAAACTTCGGTTTCCTCTTCTTCAGTTTTAGACTGTACCAGTTCATCCCAATATTGATCGAGCATGGCCTTTTTATTTAAATCACAGGAAAATAAGAGTAATACCGCCGCAAAAAGAGCGAGTTGTATTATCCCTGTTCTGATTATGTTTTGAATATTATTGAACATGATGCTGTTAAGAAATGACCTATTTATTTACTTTAATACATCACTTATCTACAAGAGGTAAACAGGCGCCTGTTATTTTATTGCATGCTTTTGCAACTTCTTATCTACCCAGCTTCTGAATTCAGATAAATGTCTCCCTTTCACTACCTCCCCGTTATTCATAATGGAGTTTTTATCAGCATACCAGGCGCTCTGCTTTTCATACTCGTCAGGCAATCCCAGCATGTGGCCAAACTCATGTACCGCTCCGCGTTGTCCTAATCCAAAATTTTTTGGTGTTACTACCAGGTCCAGGGTATCCAGCTGGCTATTACCTGAGAAAGTGTTCACATAACTCCTGGCAAACTTTTGTGTTTTCATCACCGATAATTCCCAATGGTCGTGGAGCCATGTGCCTTCGATCTGTGTTTTAAATTTTAGATCTAATACCACGTTCAGGCCACCGCCTAAAACCTTAATGATCTTATAGTTCCAAGCAGACTTTACGTTTTGTTCCCATTGCGCAATGAAATTCTTCTTTTCCAGGTCTGTCCACTTTCCATTTTTATCCTGAAAGAAAAATTGCAGGTTCATAAAACAAACCAGCAAGTACCTTCGTACCGGTTTGCCCTTCGCAATAAGATACAGATCATAGGCATCATTTACTTCCAGGTTACCTGCCGTAATATCCGTTTCATAATCAATACATACCTCATCAGATGCAAGAGTAAAAGGCGTACGATACGGCATAAAGTTTTATTTTCAATAGATGCATAACAGAGGAGACCTTACTCCATCTGCAATTTTCAACACAACCTTTTATAGTAACAGAAAGTATACCAGTTTTAAACCGGCCAGTTTTTTTTGAAACTGGAGTCGTTTAATTTGACCTCTTTGGCACTTAACCTCAGCGTTATTTGCATGGGATACTCGCCATTATGCGTATACTCCTCTGTGTAATCAATACAATGAGCGTCAACAAATTTTATAGTCTTCAACTGGCTCATGGTATCTCTTCTATAAAAAGTGATCGCACCACTTTTGGTTTGTGTGGGGCTGATCATCCAATCGAAAAGATCAGCTTTCCCGTTACTTTCTATTGTAACATCGATAACTCCTCCTTTGGGAATAGATGTAGGCCTGCTGGTAGCGTCTGTTTCCTGGGAAAAATGGTAACGGCAATGGAGCACATTCACTTCTTCGCCATCTAATGTAAGTTTTGAAATAAATGACATAAGGTTGCTTTTAAGGTATCAATTTTAATTGATAGCACTTTTCATAAATACGGATAGCAAATAACCATAAATAACCCAGCACCTTTATTTAAGACGCCGGGTTATCAATGTTAAGGTAAAACATTTTTCAATGCTTAATAACTCATGTTGTGCTCAGATATTAAACAGCCCACTGGTTTAAGTGCGAGGCATTACCCATACTGATTTCCTTTGCGCTGATGGTGAAGGTTTCAGTAATAGGATTTTCGCCCTGGGCGTTAAAGTTCTCGCGATACGAAACCAGATAACCTTCTTTGAAGGAAAGCTCCTTCATAGTGGCGTCAGAATCTCTTTTGGTAAAAGTAATTTTACCATCTTTTCTTTCGAAGTTGTTACACATCCATTCGAAAAATTTGGTGTCACCGGTTGATTCAACGGTAAGGGTAATCTGGCCACCGCGCGTAATAGACGACGGTCGGCCTGTGGCATCTGTCTCCTGCTTGAGGGCATAGCTAAGATCCAGGATGTTGTTTTTAGCACCTGCCACATCAATTTGTGCTTTAAATGACATAGTTGTACATTTTTGATGTTAAAAAATAAGTATAAAAACTATAAATAAAAAATACACGGTTATTAATACTTATCTATGTAACACACGGTGAGATCGGGTTTTCATAATTCATCATAGATTTAAGTATAGGATTAAACGTTTAAGGTGTTTGAATTATTGCAGCAGCACTATTAATAAAATATTAATTCCTTATTTATCCTGCTCGTAGCTCGACATCCATTCTACACCATCAGCATCATCTCCCTTCTGACCATCCAGTTTGATCAAAAATGTTTTTGCAGGGAAATAAGGCTTCAAATGAATGTCAAGAAAGATCCTGTCTTTTTGCAGTGGATCCTGTTCAAATCTTTTAATAGTAAAGTTTTCTATTAACTTGCTGGGCCCGGTTATGCTATCTAAGAAACGAACGATTTGTCCGTTCAATTCTTTCCTGGTGTTGGCATTAAAGTTTTCAAATGCACGACGGTTAAGAAAGTCCATCATTACTTTGGCTACATAATCAAATACACGTACTACAGAGTAGGTTTGCAAGCCTATATTATCTCCGTTAAACAATGTCTTCGCAGAGAAGGCCATCACCTTGCCATATTCCTTAGCCATTGGTACCAGGCCTAGTTTTTCAAGACCTGCGATCTCACTCTTCTTCAGGTCAAACTTCACACCATCTACCTCGTTCATACTACCGTGTTTCTTACCGGCAGTAACCTGCGACATCAGGGTGTAATAAATCTTACCTCCCAACGAAGAAGAAGGCGGTATAAATAAGTGATCGTCTTCTCCTACTTCATCTTCTTTGCCACGCCCTACCAGCCAATTACAAGCCATAACCACGTTGGAACGATAAGGATCCCCACCTGTTAAATTAGCGGCTTCAAATAATTCCATTACGTCATCAGGTGTATCAAGGTTCTCAAAATCCGTCACCAACATCACTTTATTATCATAGGCAATTTTTGCCCACTTTTCTACCACTTTATTGGAACCCAGGTAACCTGGCAAAATCAAAATACCATAGTTATTACGCAGATCCAACCTATCGTAATTATTCACCAGCTCTGCCTGTACATGATCAATAAACCTGGTATTATCCAGATCTTTTAACTGGTCAGGCTCGGCGTTCATAAACGATACATTCTTAATTTTCTGACTTTCAGTATTCTTAAAAAACAAAGCTACCGAACGGTAGGAACGCTCCAGTTCTGATGTACGCTCCAAAGACCTTCTCACATTAGTCTTCAATGTTCTGTCGGCAGTTTCAGCTAATTGGTTACAATTATCAACCATTTGCCCAAGATCATCGGTAGACTCTAATATATCTACCCACCAGCTCAGCATCTTTTTTAATTCATCCCGCTCTTTCTTTTTACTGGCTTCCTCCAGAAATATTTTTTTCCTGGCTTTTCGCTCTGGATTTAAATTTTGTACATTATCGATAGCAGATTCCAGAAGATCATATCCACCCAACTTTGCAAGCGGTTGAAGATGAGAATCCAGGCTACCTAACTCAACCGAGGAAGGTTGTTTATACTCCTTTTGCAGATTTTGGTCTTCCGGGGAAAGTTGATTTTGAGCTGTTGACATATGATGACTATAGGTTTAATTGATTGTATTATTTAGACTTACCATCCAGTTCCTGTATCAGCACTTTTAAGGCCGAAACCAGATTTTCTTTAGTTGCACTGTCAGACAGTGCTTGCTTCAGCAACTTATTGGTTTTAAGTTGCTTTACAATTTTTTGGTACTGAGTACGCTTCATATCCAACTCGCTCAGATACTGGCTTTGGCGGGTAATACCTTTGGGACCGAAGTCTTCGAGTCCTTTAAAGCTCAATTCTTCTCTTCTGCTGGCGCCCTCTTCTGTTTCAAACTCCATCTCAACAGAGGGATTAAAATGATTGAACACCGCACCAAGATCTGTAAGTCCATGAACGATCTCAGGCCTCACAGGAGGCAAATCCGTTAATTTCTCGGCTAATAATACACGATTCTGCGGTATGTCGGCAAAAGCTTCAAACGCATCGTTCTTTACTTCGGTACCGCCTATTCCATAAGGTTCCAGTGGCATAATTGTTTTTTTAAAAGATTGAAATGACGAATGTATATTACATGTCCGCTTTTACAGTTCCCTCACAGAGTGGGACCAATTGTTTAAAAGGGACTTTGTAAAAGTAACCCCTTTATTTTTTTCTCATAATAGCTAAATATAGTGATGCCAAGGTTCAAAAATTTGATAATAAATAAAATAGCCTAAGAAAGAAAAAGGCTATTCAATTAACTCATTTCCTTCTTAGGCCAACAAAACTCATGCCTATAGTATCTTTTCTCAGTTTTTTTTTATCATTCTATATAAACCTGATCAGCATCACTATTTTCTTCCCAGCGCACCAATACCTTTTGATTTTCAAAACTATCTATGGCACTTCCTATATAATCAGCCTGTATAGGTACTTCGCGGCTAAAACGGCGATCGATTAATACGCAGAGCTCTACTTTTGCCGGGCGGCCGAAATCGAGCAACGCATCCAGCGCTGCACGTATGGTTCTTCCGGTATATAATACATCATCTATCAGAATTACCGTTTTGTTTTCAATACTAAAAGGAATATCCGTAGCATTGGCTTTATGCAGGGTATTACGCACATCATCCCGGTAAAAAGTAATATCCAGCTTCCCGTAGTCAATGGTGGTTTTACCTACCAGCTGCTTCACCTGCTGGTGCATCCTGTCTGACAAATACACCCCCCTGGGTTGAAGGCCTATCATGACCACTTTTGAAAGATCTGTGTGATTTTCAATAACCTGCTGTGCCAGCCTTTTGATAGTAATGGCTATATGTTCTTTATTTAAAATAGATTTCACGCTAGTGTGTCTTTAGTCCTGAAAAACCGAAAGTCGGAAAGTTTAAGCTTTTAAAAAACTTTTTCTTTCCGACTTTCCAATATGAAAACAATCCTGATTAATCTTCCGCCAGAAACGGATACTTGTAGTCTGTTGGAGGATTAAAGGTTTCTTTTATCGTACGGGCGCTTAGCCAGCGATAGAGGTTTAGAATAAAGCCTGCCTTATCATTGGTGCCCGAAGCCCGTCCGCCGCCGAACGGTTGTTGCCCTACCACGGCTCCTGTTGGCTTATCATTAATATAAAAATTACCGGCAGCATGTTCCAGCTTCCGCGTGGCCAGTTCTACAGCGCCACGATCGGTAGATATAATAGCACCCGTTAATGCATAGGGTGATGTATTATTTACCAGGTCCAGGGTTTTTTCGAAGGCATTGGCAGGATATACATATAAAGTAAGCACAGGGCCAAAGATCTCTTCGCACATAGTAAGGTATTGCGGGTTGGTAGTCTCAATAACTGTTGGCTGAATAAAATAACCTTCTTTTTTATCATAATTACCACCGGCAATAATAGACGCATCCTTATCCTTTTTCGCCTTATCGATATAGCTTTTGATCTTATCAAAGCTGCGCTCATCAATCACCGCATTGATAAAATTACTGAAGTCTTCCACTGTTCCCATTTTGAAAGAGTTGATACCTTCTACCAACTTCTTCTTCACTTCTTTTGCAATATTAGATGGAATATAAGCGCGGGAAGCTGCTGAGCATTTTTGCCCCTGGTACTCAAAGGCGCCCCGCAGAAGAGCTGTTGCCACTACTGCAGGGTCAGCACTTTTGTGAGCTACTACAAAATCCTTTCCACCAGTTTCACCTACAATGCGCGGATAGCTTTTGTATTTACCCATATTTTTACCAATAGTCTCCCACATGGTGTTGAACACACCTGTTGAACCTGTAAAATGTACCCCGGCAAAGTCGCGGTGATTAAAACACACTTCCCCTAAATCATGCCCCTCTACATAAATTAAATTAATAACACCATCGGGCAATCCTGCTTCTTTTAAAATCCGCATAAACATCTGCGCTGAGTAAACCTGTGTATTGGCGGGCTTCCACACAACAACATTGCCACACATGGCGGCAGACGTAGGCAGGTTACCACCAATGGCGGTAAAGTTGAATGGCGTTACCGCTAATACAAATCCTTCCAGCGGGCGGTATTCCAAACGATTGTGCATACCCGGGCTGCTGATAGGTTGCTGTTTATAGATCTCGCTTAAGAAATGTACATTAAAGCGTAGAAAATCGATGATCTCACAGGCACTGTCAATCTCTGCCTGGTAAGCATTCTTGCTTTGCCCCAGCATGGTAGTGCCATTCATGTGAAAACGATATTTAGTAGCAATAAGGTCGGCAGCTTTCAAAAAGATACCGGCGCGGTTTTCCCAACTTAATGCCGCCCATTTTTCTTTGGCAGCAAGCGCTGCATCGATAGCCTGCTGTATATGCTTTTTATCACCCATTGAGAAATGCCCCAATGTGTACTTTCTTTCATGCGGAGGATGTACAGATACCTTATTTTTAGTAAATACCTCTTCTCCTCCTATATACATAGGAATATCAAGGGTTTCTGCTTTGAGCTTTGCTAATGTAGCTTTTAGCTGTTCCCTTTCTTTGCTGCCGGGCGCATAGTTTAACACCGGCTCATTTACCGGTAACGGGTATGAAAATGTTCCTATACTCATGATAAAATTTATTAGTATAAAACTATTGAAAATAATGGTATGTTACCTAGTGAAGCATGCCGCTATGATGCTTCTTCTTCTTTGTCAGCCATCAGGTAGGCTTTTATAAAGCCATCCAGCTCGCCATCCATAACCGGCTGCACATTTCCTACCTCAAAGTCAGTACGATGATCTTTGATCATTTTATAGGGATGGAAAACATAGCTACGTATCTGGCTGCCCCATTCTATTTTTTTCTTCTTGGAATTAGTAGCATCCTTAACGGCCTGGCGTTTACGCAACTCCTCCTCATACAGCCTGCTCTTTAGCATTTGCATGGCAAGTTCACGGTTACCCAACTGGCTTCGGTCTTGCTGGCACACTACTACAATGCCTGTAGGTATGTGAGTTAGCTGCACCTTGGTCTCTACTTTGTTCACGTTCTGACCACCGGCTCCACCACTGCGCGAGGTTTCCATTTTAACATCAGATGGATTGATCTCAATATTGATGGTATCGTCAACCATAGGATAAACAAATACGGAAACAAAAGAAGTATGTCTGCGCGCATTACTGTCGAAGGGAGAAATACGCACCAGGCGGTGCACGCCGCTTTCTGCTTTTAAAAAGCCATAAGCAAAAGGTCCTTCAAACTGCAAGGTGGCTGTTTTTATACCAGCACCGTCTCCCCATTGCCAATCCATTTCAGTAATTTTCCATCCCTGCTTTTCTCCGTACATACGATACATACGGGCGAGCATCTCCGCCCAGTCCTGGCTTTCAGTACCACCGGCACCAGAGTTGATCTGTAGTACTGCCGGCAATTCATCTTCCGGCTCATTCAGCGTGCTCTTAAACTCGGTTTCATCCAGTATTTGAAGCGCCTGATCATAGGCTTCCTGGGTTTCGGCTTCTGTAGCATCTCCTTCCTTCCAGAAATCAAAAAGTATGGCAAAATCTTCCACAGCTGTTTCAGCCTGGTTGAAAAGATTCACCCAATACTCATTTACTTTTAAAGTCTTGAGAATTTCGGTAGCCCGTTTGTTATCATCCCAGAAGCCGGGACTTAACGACAATTGTTTGTCTTGTTGAATTTTTTGCGTACGGTTCGCAACGTCAAAGAAACCTCCTTACCCCGAGAACGCGGGACCGCATATCTTGTAATTTTTCCTGTGTCATGATTGCAAATATAGAGTGAATCTTATTACATTGATTGAATGACGTTATATTTGCGCTCATTAATCGTGCCCTAAAACCATATTATATATTTATAATATGTAAATTTGTGTGTTGATGGCATTTTAAAAATGCTTTAATTGTGGTTACATGAGAGTGCTATCTTCTAATAATCAAAACATTCTGAGAAATCCGCCACTACTAATTAGCACTTTAGCTGCTATTGTTGTTTTCATTATTTCCATATTGATTATAGAGCAGCGCAGGAATATCAAAATAACCCAGGCAAGATTTGAGCTGGCAACCGAGATGAAACGGGTAAATAGCCATTTGAATGATTTTTTTAGCGACATGTACAGTGGACTGGCGGCTATCACCCGAATTATTGACGACAAGGGCCAGGTGCATGGCTTCGACACTGTTGCTAAAGAAGTGCTGGCCAATAACAGCAGGCTAACCAGTATATCGTTGATTCCCGGAGGCACTATTAAATATACCTACCCTGCCAGCAACAGCATAGCGCTCAATAAAAGTATATTATATACAGGGAGTAAAGAGGAAGCTGCAGGAGCATTGGCATCATACAAGTCTAAAAAAATTGTAATAGCAGGGCCGTTTACCAACTTTACAGGAACGGAATGTATTGCGGCCAGGTTACCTATATTTATTGGAGATGAGTTTTGGGGGTTTTCCAGTGCTGTGGTAACTGTGGATGCCCTTTTAAAAGCAAGCGGGATAACAATAACAGACAGCAGTAAGCGGTACATATACGCACTATCTTACCTCAGCTATATTAACGGAAAAGAATTTTTCTTCCTGGGCAGCAAACCTGCTGATACCCCTACAACCTTAGAAGAGCAAATGTCGCATATCAACTGGAAGTTCTATATAACAGCCAGATTGTCTCCATTTAACCTATTTTGGCTACCTGCGATCATCTCATTATTGGGATCAGTTGTAATAGGGTTCGTTTTGAAAAGAGCATTGGATAAAACTTTCAGGCTCCAGACCCTGGTGTTTCAAAAGGACCAGCAAATTGCCGAGGCCCAAAAGGAATTTAAGGCCATTTTCGATAACGCGCCTATTGGTTTGGCGCTCATTAACCAGGATACACAAAAGTTCTCCAGCTCCAATGAAACCTTCCGGCGAATTTTCGGGCTGGAAAGAGGTATATTTCCGGAAGGCGATGCACCTGTAGCAGCCACGGCTGAAATTTTCTCCGATATGCTGGAAAAAATTAATGGGATTAAAGAAGGAAAGACGGGCCAGCAATCGGGGCACTACAAACATATTACCAAACAGGGGGATGAGATCTGGACTCATTATAAGCTATTTGCGCTCCCCACCCCCTTAGACCAAAACATTAAATATGTAGTGATTGCTGAAGATATTACTGAAAAGCTGGCAGCAGAGCGAAAACTACAACACTCCGAAAAAAAATACCGCCACCTGTTTGACGAGTCTCCAGTAGCATTATGGGAGGAGGATTTTTCTGATGTAGTTGCGCTACTGAGAAAAAATGGCATGATAGGGAAAAGTGAGGAGGAGATCATTGACTACTTTACACGGCAACCTAATGCGCTTGCTTCGTACACAGGACTGGTAAAGATAAAGTCGATTAATGATGAATGTTTCAGGCAGTATAAATTCAATAGCAAAGAGGAATTGTTTGAGCATTTCCCGCGAACATTGGTGCACGACAGTAATCTTCACACTACAAAAAAAATATTGGCTGCTATTTGTGCTGGTCAGCACCAGTTTAAGTCTCAAAGCTTATTCTACAATTCTGAAGGCGAGATGCGAACCTGCATTCTCTCATGGCAGGTTATCCCCGGGCATGAAGAAAACTACGATCAGATCATACTGACTACGGTAGACATTACAGACCTCAGAAATTCGAAGGAAGAGCTGCGTAAATCACTCGAAAAGCTGGATCATCAAAATAAAAGATTGCTTGATTTTTCTTATATCGTATCGCACAATTTACGATCCCATACCAGCAATATACAGTCCCTCACAGACCTGATATTATCTTCTCAGGATATCGAAGAGAAAAAAGAGTTGGTGGTTTACCTGCATAAAGTAGTTAAAATTTTAGCAAGTAGTATTGATGCGTTAAATGATGTAGTGACTATAAATGCGGATATAGATGTACTACAGCAACCGGTAAAATTGCGGGAAGCAATAGACAAAACGGTACACGTACTGAGTGATAAGATCCGTCAAAAAGAAGGCGTCATTCTGAACCATGTTCCTAAAGACATAACTATATTTCACAACAGAGCATATATAGAAAGTATTTTATTAAATTTGGTTTCGAACAGCCTTAAATACTCTAAGCCGAACGTTTGCCCAGTAGTGAGCATTACCTACAACGAAGAGAATTCTGAAAAAATTCTCACCGTAAATGATAATGGAATAGGTATCGATTTGGAAAAAAATGGTCATAAATTATTTGGCCTTTTTAAAACTTTCACACACAACCCCGACGCGAAAGGTGTAGGCCTGTACATAACTAAAAGGCAGATTGAAGCTATGGGCGGAAGAATTACGGTGGGCAGCATTGTAAATGTTGGAACCACTTTTAAAATTTATTTTAAATGACAAACCGAAAGAATGTACTTGTGGTTGATGATGACCCTGTTTTTAAGTTAATTGCAAGAAAATTATTTGAGAGAAGTGGCGACTTTTTTGACGTGACATTTGCAGAAAACGGACTCGAGGCAATTGAACTTTTAAAAGCGACCATAAAAGAAAAAACAAAACCACTGCCAGACATTATTCTCCTTGACATAGAAATGCCGATCATGAATGGTTGGGGATTCATGGAAGAGTTTGTAAAACTTCCCGCTGAAGATACCCAAGACATCAGCGTTTATACAGTTAGTTCTTCAATAGCACAGGAAGATAAAAACCGAACGGCCTCCTACCCTCAAATCAAGGCCTATATTACCAAGCCTCTCACGGTTGATATAATCAGAAATATTGCCGGAATATCATAAGATGGCTACTTCTCAACAAAACCCTCAAAAACTGTTGTATCACTCTCTAAAATGGGAACTTTATAACCACCGGTATCAACTATTGTTTTTGGCATCAGTTTTTTAAACGCCAAAAGATCAAACTTAGCGCCATTTACATTGTACAAGTAAAGCCTTAGCAGCTTCTTCAAACCAGCCAACTTTTCCGGTCCTTTTGAAGAGATACGGGTATCGGACAGATTAATATACTGCAGTTGCGACAGTGTAGTTAAATACGATAAGCCGGCATCTGTTAACGGATTTCCTTCGAGGTAAAGTCTTCTTAATTTTTGCAATGTTCCGAGAGGCTTCATATCCTGATCTTTCAGGTTTTGATGCCCGATTTTTAACCACACCACTTGATCTTTAAGCTCCCCCAGCAGTTTTAAAGCTTCGGCCGTTACATGGTCAGCTCCTATAAAATTTACAGAGAGATAATGGCTATTGGATGCAACAGGTATGACCACAGCACCCTGATCCTGGAGCGCCAGTATAACCTTGTTACTCGCCGCAGCCACTTCTTCACCCGGTAGCGCCTCTTGTGATTCGTTTTCTTTTGCTTCGCCCGCTTGCAAGGCTGCCAGAACAGGTTTGATCTTATCAGACAGTCTAGATTGACTCACCTTTTTATCAAAACCAGCGCCACTATTTACCCACCAATGCAGCAAATCTATTTCCTGCCGGGTAAGCTGTGGCTTTTCTTTGGGAGGCATATGATCTTCATCGCTTTGCGGTAATAGTATCCGCTCAATCAACATACTCTTATCTGCGTGGTCCCAATCAATAGCAATGCCGCCTTTACCGCCTTTCAAAATATAATCCGGCTCATCCAGCCTAAGCTTTCCTTTTTGCTTACTATTGCTATGACAGCTATAGCATTTGGCAGAAAGAATTGGTTTTATAATATCATTGTATACCGCAGCTTCCTGAACGTTAGCAATAGGTTTGAATTCGATTGTAACATCCGGGCTTTTTAAAGGGGCCGATAAATAATCAGCGCCATGCGTAATAGACCCGCCCAGATGCCCGGCTATTATAATACATAGTACCAGCAACACCATCAAAGTTCTTAAGAATCTTTTGTGCAACCGGTGTAGCACATAGCATACTATAGCTATCACAGCAGTTACAATCCCCATCCATTGATGAGGGTTAACAGCCGACTTATCATAATCTCCACTACCTGCCAGCAATAGTCCGGAGACACAGGCAGCAATCGCCGTTAGCATACCGCCCAGCAAAGCAAAACTGATTAAGCCATACTGCGATTGTCTTTTTTCAGCTTTTGTAAAAATATAATACAGGCAAATCAACAGCAAAATGCCGATGGGCAAATGCACAACAACGGGATGCATACGGCCTCCGAGTTCTGTTATACTATTTATGGTCACAAGCAGTTTAAGCATTTACCAGAACTATTGATTAGGAAGCGTACCGCTTTTTGAGCAATTGCATCATGCCTACATTTACCTGCCACAGATCAGCTAATGGTTTGCGGGTAAACGGCATTGTAGGCATATAGTCCGGTGGACCAAACTCCGTTAGAAAAGTAATCGATGAGCCTTCCTTTCTTTTTCTCTCTATCACTTGATCCCACCAGGCAAAATGTGCCTTAACAGCCCCCTCCCACTCAGGAGCCTTCGGATCGTTCACCTGTGGTCCTTGGGGATGACCAATACGCGCATGTATATGCTCCACCCGGTTCAGGGCCTGGTCCACCGTTTCCTGCTGATCAGCCAGCAGGCTTTCATGCACACAACACCAATGAGAGATATCTAAAGTTAGTTTTAGATCTGGATACTGATTGATGAAATTCTTTGCTACCGGCGCTGCATATAACATACGCCCGCGGTGCGTTTCATGGCACATTTTTATACCTGTTTGTTTAGCCAATGCCAATGTATACTCTATGAACTTCGCATTATCATCAAAGCTAAAGTAATCTTTGCCAGAGTGATTGTTTATATAAAGCGGTCGCTTACGGGATTGACCGGTAGCATGATCAATCATTTTTTTAAATGCATCAAGGTGTGCTGCCGGATCTGCCTGCGAGCCGCCACATAAAAACCCTATTTCCAGATCATATTTTTTCAGCGCATCAAACAGTTCGTCCTGCTTCTTTCGATCGTCTGTCCACCAAAGCTCTATACCATCATAGCCTGCCTGCTTTGCCCTCTGGCAGAATGCAACCATAGAACCTTCAATACCCCAGTTGGTGGCCATTATTTTTACGCCGAACCCATTTGCCGATAGCTGCTGTGGCTTGTTGGTTATAGCAAAAGCTTCCATGGATGCCAATAATACTGCAGCAGAGCCAGCGGCCGAGGTCCTGATAAAACGTCTCCTGTTTTGTTTCATTAATTACTATTTCTTACTTTTTAAGCGAGAATATCTTGTATTACCTTTCCTCCTACATCGGTAAGCCGGAAGGGCCGGCCCTGGAATTCGTAGGTAAATTGTTCATGATTAAATCCCAGCTGGTTTAATATAGTTGCCTGTATATCGAAAGCCTCCGCTTTTCCGTCTACAATACTATACCCGATTTCGTCAGTTTCACCGTAGCTGGTTCCGCCCTTAATGCCTCCGCCTGCCATCCATATCGTGAAGGCGTCACCATGATGATCACGCCCTTTGAAGGCCATCGTTTTACCATCCCTGTTTTCCTGCATCGGGGTACGACCAAATTCAGAACCCCACACTACCAGCGTCTCTTCTAACAGTCCCCGCTGTTTTAAATCCAGCAACAAAGCTGTAACGGGTTTATCTACCTGTCTGCATTTGTTCACTAAACCAATATCAACGGCATTACCTGCAGAGTCGCCATGCGCATCCCAGCCCCAATCAAAAAGCTGTACAAACCGAACGCCTTTTTCTACAAGCTTACGGGCTAACAACACATTGTTGGCAAAGCAGGCTTCGCCGGGTTTGGTACCGTACATATCATGAATATACTGTGGCTCCTCTTTGATATCCATTACATCTGGAACGGATATCTGCATTTTATAGGCCATTTCATATTGAGCAATACGACTCAATATTTCGGGGTCATTATAAACTTTGTATTCTTCCTGGTTTACCTTATTGATCGCTTCTATTGAAGCTTTGCGAACATCACGGTTCATTCCTTCAGGATCAGAAATAAACAGCACAGGCTCACCTTCACTACGGCACTGTACGCCCTGGTACACGCTCGGTAAAAATCCGCTACCCCAAAGACTTTTCCCTCCGTCGGGATTATTACCGCCTGACGTGAGTACTACAAATCCGGGAAGGTTTTTATTTTCGGTACCCAATCCGTACGTGATCCAGGAACCGATACTTGGCCGTCCGCCACGCGCAGATCCTGTATTCATCAGCAACTGAGCCGGGGCATGATTAAACTGATCGGTGGTTACCGTATTAACAAAAGCAATATCATCTATCACATTAGAAAGATGAGGTAAATTATCAGACAACCATAAGCCACTTTGCCCATGCTGCCTGAATTTTGCCTGCGGTCCTAACATTTTTGGTACACCACGGATAAAAGCAAACTTTTTACCTTCAAGCAAGGAGGGCGGGCAATCCAGCCCATCCAGCTTTGCCAGCTCTGGCTTATAGCTAAATAATTCTAATTGCGATGGAGCTCCTGCCATGTGAATATAAATGACCGAGCGCGCCTTCCCCGGGAACATCGGTGCTTTGGCAGCTAAAGGATTCACAGGATCAAAAATATTAGCAGATGGCGTTTTACCTCTACCACAGCCACCTAGCAAAGAGCCGAACGCCAGTGCGCCCAAACCGAACGCGCTTTCTTTTAAGAAATGCCGCCGGGTGTGCATTTGCATTTGCGCATGGGCAGCTTCTTTTTTGAGCCGGTCATTATGTAATTCATCTTTGGTCATACAGCGGCAATAATTTAATGGAATATCACTTATTACTTTTCATACTCAGTCACATCAACTTTTTGTAAGCCACTCATCCAGGTTCAACATAGCATTAGCCACAACAACCATGGCGGCCATCTCCGGTTTCACAGAACCTTCAAGGCTACCGCCGGTTAATGCCGTCGCTTTTTTAGCATCTGCCCTGAATGCTTTTAAAGAGGTATTGTATAAGCCTATCAAAACGTCCAGCTTTGCCGGTTGAATGGGTTTATACATCATATACTCATACCCCTTTTCAATCTGCTTCCGTGCATCATTTCCTCCCACATGGCCCATCCTTTTTGCAAAATGCCGGGCCATGTCTAAATAGGCGGAGTCATTTAAAGTGCTTAATGCCTGCAATGGTGTATTGGTGCGTATGCGCCGCGGCAAACATACATCACGCATAGCCGCATCAAAGCCTATCATTGATGGATAGGGAGCCGTTCGTTTCCAATAGGTATATAGAGCTCTTCGATACCGATCTTCACCCTCACTCAGCTTCCAGTCTGCACCATTATAGGGCGATTTCCAGATGCCCGGCGGCTGAAACGGCATCACACTTTTGCCAAACATTTTACTGCTTAATACCGAACTCACAGCCAAAGCCTGATCCCTTATTTGTTCGGCAGAGAGCCGGACCCTCGGGCCTCGCGCATATAATTCATTGGAAGGATCTTTTGCCAGGAGCTCATCGGTCACCTCTGAACGCTGCCGGTAAGTAGCCGACATCACGATCTCCTTCAATAGTTGTTTTACACTCCATTGATGATCGTTCATAAAACGCCATGCTAAATGATCCAATAACTCTTTATGGGTGGGAGCCACGCCCTGCGTACCCATATCTTCTAATGTTTCTGCAATACCCGCTCCAAATAATTGTTCCCACAAACGATTCACCATGGTTCTGGCGGTAAGCGGATTGGTTTTGTCAGTCAACCACATGGCCAACCCAAGCCTGTTCTTTGGCGCTTTGGCCGGCATGGCATTTAAAACGGCCGGCACACCTGGCTGTACAGCATCGCCCTTCGAAAGCCAGCTTCCCCTATCAAAAATATTAGTGGTGCGAAACATATCAGAAGGATTCTCCACCAGAATGGGAGTAGTGGTATAATCAGCAGATGCGGTCAACTCTTTAAAAAATTGATAGGCGCTATCAAAGCCAGGTAAGTTTTTGCCGGGGAATGGTTGCTTCAAATAAAACCAGCTAAAGGTAGCGCCGTTCTCTTCCGGTGTTTTTAAAGCTGCGTTATGGTAGGTAAACCAGATATCATGTACTCCACCGGGACCTTTCACATCAATCGTTGCTACCTGCCATCCCTGGGTGGGTTTTAATACAATGCTTGCGATAACAGGGCCTGTTAAGGAGTCAGCATGAAGCTGCCACAAACCTCCGGGCACACCGGTAGCATAACGAAACATCAATTCCGTTTTATTGGTCAGATCCACTTTTTTAAGCCGGCTGCTCCCATTATTCCGAAGCGAAAGCCATTTGGTATCCGCTAATGCGCTATTTGTAAAAGCATCTGTTGTTACCGAGTTGATAACAGGCTGCCCGGTTTTTAAAAAACGTATGATCTGCTCCTTTTCGCTTCCTTTTACATTTTGTGACAGCCATGCTTTTAATTTCTCAAACTTCAGGCTATCTCCATTCTTATACTCCCGCAGCAGCGGAAAGTCTTCGAATGTATCTTCATCCCTTGTGTTGTTAAAGAAAGCCATGAACCGGTAGTAGTCTTCATGTTTAAACGGATCGTAGGGATGGCTATGGCACTGCACACAGGCAAAGGTAGTTCCCATTAATGCCTCCCAGGTGGTGTTCACCCGGTCCATAACGGCAGCCGTGCGATACTCTTCATTATCAGTACCACCTTCATCATTCGTTAAGGTATTACGTTGGAATGCGGTGGCAATGTATTGTGCATCAGTAGGGTTGGGTAAAAGATCGCCGGCAATTTGCTCAATCAAAAAAGCATCGTAGGGTTTATCGCTATTAAACGCATTGATCAACCAGTCGCGATATCGCCATATAGAGCGATGCGCATCCTTTTCATAACCCTTTGTATCTGCATAACGCGCCAGATCAAGCCAAAGTGAGGTCCATCTTTCTCCGTAGGCAGGCGAAGCCAGTAACGCATCTACCAGGTTCTCATAAGCCTTATCAGAAGGATCATTCAAAAACTTTTTGGATAAGGATTCAGACGCGGGCAGCCCTGTAAGATCCAGGCTAACCCGTCTTAACAAAGTGGGCTTATCGGCCTCATCCGCCGGAGATAAACCAGCGGCTTCTAATTTTTCAGAAATAAAGCGATCTATATCAGTTTTACTCCAATCCTTATTGCCATCAGGTACAGCTTCCCTTTGTACGGGAGTATAAGCCCAATGCCTGCCCCATTCTGCTCCCTGCTTCACCCAGTTTTTAAGGATCTTTATTTCTGCATCAGGAAGTGCGTCATGTTTATAGGGCATCCGCTCTTCCGGGTCACTCACCGTAAGGCGGCGTATAAATTCACTTTCATCAGGTTTACCGGGTACAATTGCAGGTTTACCACTTTCCGTTTTGGCCAGCGCTTCCTCCCTGAAAAGCACGCTGAAACCACCACTTTGTTTAACACCGCCGTGACAGCTGATACATTTTTTATTGAGAATGGGTTTTACATCGGCATTAAAATCTACTTTTTTTTCTGATGAAAAAAAATACCACGCCCCGGCTGTAACAGCCAGTAAAGAAACAACCAATAATACCCTGTAATTTGATAGAATCATACAGCAATCGTTCCTCAAATTTATGAAGTCTTTTTTGCAATAGTTGTTCAGAATTAACCAAAAGTTACAGCTTTTTACCCGATTTGAAAAGTAGTCTTTACAGGGGCATGCTCATTAACGCAGCAAACATCGTATCTGCCTTTTGATCATATCCTTTTAATACCTGCTGCTCCACCAGGTGTAACCCTGCATTTTGGAGCTGGTGCACCTGCCCTTCATTTTCTTTTTCAAATACCGAACAAGTGATATAAAGCAAATACCCTCCGGGTTTCAGATACTGTATTGCATTAGCTGTAATTGCCAACTGTAGCTTAACAAACGATGCTATACTGGCGGCATCAAAATAAAGCAGTTGCTCGGGGGTGCGTGCCCATGTGCCACTTCCACTACAAGGTACATCTGCTATAATCAAATCAAATTGCTTGCCTGGGTTAGCATGGGTAGCATCTGCAACAAAAGCCCGGTAGTTATTTATCCTGGCTTCCTGAAACCGTTTTTTTAAGTTGAAAATAATGGAAGATCGGATATCAGAAACAGTGAGTTCCATTTTTTGCAGTGTATCATGGGCAAGTATGGATTTTCCGCCACTGGCGGCACAGCAGTCCCAAACAGCAGCCACCGAATCTGTGGTAGTTGCTGTGGTATATAGTCGCAATAGTTCAGCAACCCTTTGCGAGCTTAGATCCTGCACCACCACTTCCTGGTTAACTTTTACAACTTCATCAACACGAATACTGTTATTTAGGCGCAAACGATCATCAGTCAAAACAAACGAAATATCTGCGATTTTCAGCTTATCAATAACCGCATCTTTGTGCCCTGGCCTTATACGGAGGAATAGATCTGGCTGTACCAGGTGCGACCGGGTAAATGCCTCACTGTCAATACCTGTGCTTAGCGGATGTGCCAAGGGGAAAATATGATCAGGAGATTCCCTGGGTAAGTGAAAGCTGTCCCAAAAAGAAAGCCACTCATCTGACCAGCTGGCTTTTGAAAGTATATGGCCCTTTACTACTTTTTGTTCTGTTGTTAGCTGCGGATAAGATCGGCCTAAACGAAAATAACAGTAGCAAAGCTCAGTAATCTGCCTGCGGTCTTTACTGCCAAATTTCTTATGCTGCGAAAAATAATTCTTTATAAAGTGAGCAAACGGCATACCGCCATCATAAGCCCGCAAGATGGTTACGGCACTGTTTAAATGCGAATAAAATCGTCTGAATACCGGGTCCTGTGTATCAGTATTGCTCATATTGCTATCAAAAAAACGGTCCGTGCGATGAACACGAACCTATTATTTTTCTATTGTTTATTGATGCTATTATAGTCCCAGTAGCGCTTTTACAGGATCTTTCTGCACCAATAATAAAGTAGGATTCTCCAGTAGTTCTTTTACTCTTACCAGGAAGCTTACCGACTCACGCCCGTCGATGATACGGTGATCATAACTTAATGCTACGTACATCATTGGACGAATCACCACCTGACCGTTAATAGCTACCGGACGCTGGATGATATTGTGCATGCCCAATATAGCGCTTTGCGGGATATTGATAATGGGTGTGCTTAACATAGAACCAAACACGCCACCATTCGTGATGGTGAAAGTGCCACCCGTAAGATCTTCTGCTGTGAGCTTGCTGTTCTTGGCTTTGTTGGCCAGGTTAATTACTTCTTTCTCTATATCTGCCATACCCAGGCTTTCCACATTGCGTATAACAGGTACTGTTAACCCTCTTGGAGTGCTCACCGCTATGCTGATATCTGCATAATCGTGGAATAATATCTGGTCTCCGTCGATATACGCATTAACTGTAGGCCACTCAGATAAAGCAATAGCACAGGCTTTGGCAAAAAAGCTCATAAAGCCCAGGCCAACCCCATGCGCCTCTTTAAACTTGTCTTTATACTTAGCGCGAACGTCCATGATCGGCTGCATATCCACTTCGTTAAAAGTGGTAAGCATGGCCGTTGTATTTTTAGCTTCTACCAGCCTGCGGCTGATGGTTTTACGCAGGTTGGTCATTTTTTCCGCACGTTGTTCGCGGGTAAACAATTCACCTCCGTTAAAAGCCTTTTTACCGGGATTGGCTAAGGCAGCCAACACATCGTCTTTAATAATCTTACCAGAAAAACCGGAAGGTGTTACTGTTTTAGGATCTACTTTTTTATCTGCAATGATAGCTGATGCCACCGGCGTTGCTTTTACATCGGCAGCAGCGGCAGGCTTCTGCGCTTCCACTTTCTTCTCTTCCGCTTTGGGTGCTGGCTTATCAGATGCTGCTTTAGCTGGCTTGCCTGTTGTTTCTTTGATAACAGCGATAGTGTCGCCTATCTTCAGCGTATCTCCCTCTGCCACAGAAGATTCTAAAATCCCAGCCAGTTCCGCATTCACTTCAAAAGTCGCTTTTTCACTTTCCAGTTCCGCAACCACTTCATCTCTTTCTACATAATCGCCTGATTTTTTCACCCATTTTAAAAGAGTCACCTCGCTGATAGACTCTCCTACTGTTGGTATTTTAACCGGTACTTCTTTGCCTGTTGTTTTTATCGGATCTTCTGCCTCTTCGGACTCTGCAGCTTTTTCGGGAGCGGCTTCCTTTGGTGCATCTGCAGCTGGTGCATTATCGCCACCCGGTTTTGCAGCTGTATCATCAATGCTGGCTATTAGATCACCAATATTAATAGAGTCGCCTTCGGAAACAGTTGTAGTTAATACCCCCGCTTTTTCGGCGTTCACTTCAAAAGTTGCTTTTTCACTTTCCAGTTCAGCAATCACTTCGTCTCTTTCAACGTAGTCGCCGGTTTTTTTTACCCATTTCAACAACGTTACTTCACTTATCGACTCGCCCACCGTAGGCACCTTAATATCAACAGCCATAAATACAAATGATTTTTACAGAATAGATTGGCAAATTACGTAAAAATGACAAAACAACGGCTTTAAATAAGCAGTGATATTTAAAAAATGACCTACATTAAAAAAACATCCCCAGAATTAGTGATGAATTGCTAGTATGGCTTCAATTATCTTTGATTGTAAGATGAATACCCCTTCTATTAAAGTAACTGTTTTTGACGATAACGCTTATCGCAGGGACAGCTTATGTATGCTAATCAACTCCTCGCCCAGGATGACCTGCGCGGGCACTTTTTTTGACTGCAGCAATGTAATTGCTGATGTTAGAAAAACGGCACCGGACGTGGTGTTGATGGATATTGACATGCCGAATGTGAATGGTATTGAAGGGGTGAAGCTTATAAGGATGAACTTCCCTAAAGTGCAGGTATTAATGCAGACCGTTTTCGAAGATGACGATAAAATATTTGCATCGATCTGTGCCGGTGCATCCGGGTATATTTTGAAAAAATCCACACCAACTCAATTATTACAGGCGGTGGAGGACGTATATAACGGTGATGCTGCGATGACTGCCTCTATTGCAAAAAAAGTATTGACCGCTTTCCAGAAAAATGTGTTTTACGAAAACAACCAGGAAATATCGCTTACGCCGAGAGAACGGGAAGTGCTGGGCTACCTGGTAAAAGGATTCAGCCATAAAATGGTCGCATCTGCCTGTGGATTAAGCATTCATACCGTAAACACGCATATCAAAAAGATATACGAAAAACTACAGGTAAACTCGGTGGCCGAAGCAGTAGTTAAAGCATTAAATCAGAAATTGATATAAAGATCTCATGTTTAGTTTTGAATATAAGAGGGCGGAATGTCTATTCCGCCCGATATTTTTAAAAACGTTTACCTACAGATAATCCTACCCAGGGTTGAACCTCCTTTTTTCGTTGATTACCAAGTACTGCGGCTAACACCGTCAAACGTAATAACAGGTTTTTAGTAGTGTGCCTCCTGAATCCAACAGAAGGAGTAAACACCACATCCGCATCCTTTAACCAGCTGTTTGCTTTTAAGCTCATGTAAGACTTAAAAAACGTAACTCCTGCACCCGCTTCAATGAAATTATTTTGCTTAAGGTTAAACAGGTAATTAACACCTAATGGAATGGCCAGACATAAATTGGGGATCCATCCGGCACCTGCCCTAAACCCTAGCCCCGGCTTCCGCAGTAATTGCCTTTCATAATTAAGTGAGTAAATAAGTCCATTGCCTCCTGCTTCAATATAAATATCGTTTTTCTTAAAATCGGCCTGAGCGATAGCTGCGCCATAGTGTAACGCAAAGAATACAAGGGTTAGTTTAAGATGTAATAAAATTGGCTTTCTCATATTTGGTTTTTGTTGCTTTCAACGTAAATTACTAACTAAACGCAACATAACCATACTTTTTAGAAATGGATAACCTGTCATGAAAACAACAAAGGCGGAGCATCTACTCCACCTTTGTAAAAAACTCGTCCTGTATATTAGATTTAAATCGTAAACGCAGTAGTTACAATTTCCTCCTGTTCCGCTTTATGCACTTTCATAAACCCTGATGCGGTAGACGCACTGGCTTTTCTGCCAATAATTCCGTAATTGATATGTTTCAGGTTCATTTGAAGGAAGGATGCCGCGCCCATATTCAAAGGCTCTTCCTGTACCCAATACCATACTGCATTTTTGTACTTATTATATAAAGCTGCCAGCTGTTTGCCAGGTAAAGGATATATCTGCTCTAACCTTACAACGGCTACATCTTTACGTCCTTCTTTCTGTTGTCTTTCGAGCAGGTCGTAGTAAACCTTACCGCTGCAGAAAAGCACTTTCTTCACCTCATCGGCTTTTACGTAACTGTCATCAATTAATTCCTGGAAGGAACCGCTTAAAAACTCTTTTTGAGCTGAATAAGTGCCCGGATGACGCAAATTAGCCTTAGGTGCAAAATTGACCAACGGCTTCCTGAATGGCCAGGCCATTTGTCTTCGTAAAGCGTGGAAGTAGTTAGCAGCAGTAGTAATATTAGTAACCACAATATTCAATTCAGCACAGGCTATTAAAAAGCGTTCCATACGGGCGCTGCTATGTTCAGGTCCCTGCCCTTCGTAACCATGTGGCAATAACATCACCAACCCATTCATACGGTTCCATTTTTGTTCGGCACCGGTTATAAACTGATCAATAATAGTTTGCGCGCCGTTAACAAAATCGCCAAACTGGGCTTCCCATAATACCAGGGCATTAGGAGAAGAAAGCGCATATCCGTACTCAAAACCTAAAACCGCATTTTCACTCAACAAGGAGTTAAACATTCTTATTTTGCCTTCGGCACCGGGTATACCCGCTAACCTGTTATAAGGTTTATCGCTCACCTCATCTCTCAATACGCAATGGCGGGAGCTAAAAGTACCACGTCCTACATCCTGCCCACTCATCCTTACATCTGCACCATCTACCATTACCGATCCAAAAGCCAGTAATTCGGCGGTAGCCCAATCCAGCTTTCCTTCTTCGTTAAAGAGTTTCACCTTATCCTTTAATAGCTTATCTACCTTTTTTAAAGGAGTAAAGCCTTCAGGAATGGTCATAATAGCATTAAAAACCTGGTTGAACTTATCTTCAGTTATGCCTGTTACCGGACTTTTATCAAAATCGTCTTCCGTAGCTTTTCTCAACTGCTTCCATAAAAGCTCAGGGGCCTGGTAGGTATAAGGTAAAGGTCTTTGCTTTACATCATCCAGCCGATCCTGCAGATCTGCCCAGAATTTGGTTTCCATTTCTTTAGCCAAATCCTTCGCATCATCTTCGCCATTGTCCAGCAGATATTTCACATACACTTCCCGCGGATTGGGATGCTTGTCTATCAACGCATACATCGCAGGTTGTGTGAACTTAGGGTCATCACCTTCATTATGCCCATGTTTACGATAGCATACCATATCTATAAACACGTCATCATGGAAAGTGCTCCTGTAACGCGTGGCGATTTCAGCACATTTCACTACAGCTTCAGGATCATCACCATTTACGTGAAATACCGGGCTTTGCGTCATGGCTGCCAGCGAAGTACAATAATCGGCACTACGGGCATCAGAGAAATCGGTTGTAAATCCAATCTGGTTATTGATAATAAAATGTATCGTTCCGCCTACCTGGTAGCCAGGTAGTTTAGACATCTGCAACAGTTCGTATACAACGCCCTGGCCTGCAACTGCAGCATCACCATGTATTAAAATAGGCAATACTTTATCGTATTGCTCATCATGTATATTGTTAGCACTACTTCTTGCAAATCCCAACACCACCGGATCTACCGCTTCCAGGTGAGATGGATTGGGCATCAGCTTCAGGTGAATTTTATTGCCACCAGTCGTTTCAATTTCACTACCGTACCCCAGGTGATATTTTACGTCTCCGCTGCCCATGGTCTGGTTAATTTCGCCGGTACCCTCAAACTCGCTGAATATTTGCTCATAGGTTTTACCTAAAATATTCGCCAGCACGTTTAACCTCCCTCTGTGCGCCATACCAATCACCGCTTCCTTCACATCCAATTCAGCCGATATGTTAATGATCGCATCCAACGCAGCAATAGTCGTTTCTCCACCTTCCAGCGAAAAGCGCTTCTGCCCTACATATTTTGTGTGCAGAAACTTTTCAAACATTACACCACTGTTCAGTTTTTCCAGGATCCTCTTCTTTTTCTCCAGGGGAAAGGGCTTTGAAAAATTCTTCTCAATCTCGTTAGTAATCCAGTCTACTTTTTTCTGATCACTGATGTACTTAAACTCAACACCTACATGGCTCGCATACCAGTTTTGCAGGTTGGTAAAAATATTTCTTAACGTGGTGGTACCCAGGCCAATTAAATTCCCCGCCTCATATTCGGTGTCCAGGTCGGCTTCACTTAAACCATAAAACGACAATTCAACATTGGCGCCACGGTCTTTGCGCTTTTTTATAGGGTTTGTATTTGCTAAAAGATGTCCCTTATTTCGGTAACCTAAAATAAGCCGGTAAACAGCGATCTCCTTTCTCCAGTCATTTTTCCCGGTAATACCCGATGATTTTGCAGCAGTTCCGTTCTCAGAAACAGCGGCACCATTTTTACCAGCCAATCCGTTCCCTACTGCAAAATCAAACCCTTCGAAAAATTTGCGAAATTCAGTATCTACATTTTCAGGATTAGCAACAAACTCATGATACATATTTTCAATAAACGCAGGTGATGAGTTTGTGATATAAGAAAAGTCTTTCATTATAAATGAATCGTTAATATATAAATAATATGTTTAATCTTAAAGTATTCGAGCGTGTTAAAAGATGCTTTAACTATATTTCCGCGAAATTAAGATTTAATTTCTATCGGTTGCAATAAAGATGCATAGAAAGCGTTAAAAGATGCCTGCTCATAAGACTTTTTAATGCGTTATTTGGATAATTGCATGAATTGAGGCATGAATGCCGTTAAAAAAAATAAAATAATTATGGTTGTATCTCTAAAAGTCCTTACCTTTGCCGTCCAAAAATTAGAAATAGATGGCCAATCATAAAGCTACAAAAAAAGATGCACGTCAGGCAGCTAAACGCCGCGAAAGAAACAGATACTATGGCAAAACTACACGTAATGCTATCAGGGATTTGAAAGCAGCGGAAACTACCGAAGCAACATCTCAATTATCGACTGTTGAAAGCATGATTGATAAATTAGCAAAACGTGGCGTTATTCACCGTAATAAAGCAGCTAACTTAAAAAGCAAGCTGGCTAAAAGGTTGAATGCCGCTAAAGCAGCTTAATCAGTCAATTTAATATATTTTTAAAGGAAGGCTTTCGCCTTCCTTTTTTAGGTTGTATTTATTTATGATTTATTGCGATCAGGACACCGCATCTATCGCCAGTTTCACGCTACCTTTCTCTAACAGCAACTGTTTAGCCCGTTCATAATCTGTTATGCCGGTACGGTCCATAATCATACGGGTCCCCCTGTCTATTAGTTTATCGTTCGTTAATTGCATATTTACCATACGGTTACCTTCTACCCTGCCCATTTGTATCATTACTGTAGTAGAGATCATATTCAAAACCAGCTTTTGTGCGGTACCACTTTTCATACGGGTACTACCAGTTACAAATTCAGGCCCTACAATTACTTCTACGGGATGATCCGCCACTTTACTGATATCGGCATCCGGGTTGCAGGAAATACTACCGGTTACAATACCATTTTCCTGGCAATGCCTCAATGCGCCAATAACATAAGGCGTAGTGCCACTGGCAGCTACACCCACTACGGCATCTTTTTCGCAGATGTGATGCGCTTTCAAATCGTTCCACCCCTGCTCTTCGTCATCCTCAGCATTTTCAACAGGCGTTGTAATAGCTTTATTTCCCCCGGCAATCACACCTATTACCACACCCGGGGGCATGCCATAAGTAGGCGGAATTTCGCTGGCATCTAAAATGCCTAATCGCCCGCTGGTACCGGCGCCAATATAAAAAAGACGCCCACCCGCCAACATACGGTCTACGATCGCATCTGCTAATTTCTCTATCTGCGGCAGGGCTGCTTCAACAGCCACAGGCACTGTCTGATCTTCTTTGTTGATAGACCCCAGGAGCTCGTTGATGCTCATTTTCTCCAGGTCGTTATACTTGCTGGGCTGCTCCGTTATTTTTTGATTCATATAGATACCGATTTATTTTACTGCCGGGCCTTACGCCTCCTTATGATATTCGATCAATCCTTTCATAGGTTTTTGCAGTATTCTACCCAGCTCGAAATTGTAAGTAGCACAAAGGTCCTTAATAACATCTTTAAAACCAAAAGCTATACCCCCTACAAAATTGATGGGGTACTTCCAGGCTTCATTATATTTACCCAAATGAGTAAAGAAAAAATCATTGAGGCCATCTTCTATGATGTTTTCGATCATGTAATGTCCGCGGTTATCGGCCAGAAAGCGCGCAAATGACGCCAGGTACCGGTTGGGCAATGGCTTTTTATATACATGCTCCAGTATTTCGGTGGCATTGGTTACATACGCTGCATCAAACCTGGCCCGCAGATCTTCATCAAATGTATTGTACATATAATATTGCAATACTTTTTTACCCAGGTACGCACCACTACCTTCATCACCCAACGCATATCCCAGTCCCGGATTGTTCTTTTTGATCTTTTTGCCGTCATAAAAACAGCTGCTGGAGCCTGTGCCTAAAATACAGGCGATCCCTTTATTATTTCCACAAAGTCCTATGGCGGCGCCCTCAACATCATTAGTGACATTAACAGCAGCGCCGGGAAATATCTTTTTAATGGCATTGCGTACCAGCTTATTATTGGCGGGGTTCAGGCATCCTGTTCCGTAAAAATAAACATGATCTACCTCAGCTTTTCTTAAAGAGGGTAATAATTCGCTACGCAGCAATTCTGCAATTTGCTCTTCTCCTAAGAAATAGGGACTAATACCTGCCGTTTCTACAGACTTCACTTTTCCATTTCGCAAAAGGCTCCATTCGGTTTTAGTAGATCCGGCATCAGCAATAAGAATAGATTTGGACATTAGCTAACGGTTTAAAAAATAATATGCTAATATAGGTATCTATATTGTGCGAACCATGATTTAATACCATTTGATTCACACAGCCCACTATCAAAGATGTTAATTATTCCAGTTAGTTACCCCCGCATTATAAAACCGAAGGGTGTTCAACGAAGGTTCAGACAATTTTATCTATTTTGCACACTTATTTTTAATAAAGATGAAGAGAAAATTTGAGGTTTGGCTACCGTTGTTGCTTTCCGCCGTAATGATTTTAGGCATGTATATTGGATACCGGTTTGCGACAGGACAACCCAATAAAAAGATATTCAAAAAAGACAGGGTTACCGCCTTACAGGAGGCCCTGGATATTATCAGAACCCGCTATGTAGATTCTGTAAAGCTGGACACCCTGGAGGGCAATGCGATACGCGAAATGATGAGTGAACTGGACCCGCACTCCGTATACCTGCCGCCGGCTGAGCTAAAAGAAGCCAACGAAGATCTTTCCGGCAACTTTGAAGGCATTGGCGTAGAATTTAACCAGATCAGGGATACAGTTAACATTACCTACGTGATAGAAGGAGGACCGAGTGATAAAGCCGGCCTGTTGATTGGCGACCAGATCATTAAAGTAGACAGCAGCAATCTTACGGGCAAAGCCATTAATAGCTTTAAAATACGCAGCCTGATACGGGGCGAAAGAGGCTCACCTGCCAAGCTGGATATTATGCGAAACGGAAAAATATTGCCCGTTACAGTCGTTAGGGGTAATATACCTACGCCTTCTATTTCTGCGGCTTATATGATGGATAAAACCACTGCCTTTATTAAGCTGGATAAATTCACCAATACCACTTACCGCGAGTTTATGGAAGCAGCGGAGGAATTGAAAAAGCAGGGCATGACCCAGCTGATATTCGATTTAAGAAGCAATGGGGGCGGCTACATGGACCAGGCTGTACAGATTGCAGATGAGTTTTTAAGCGGAGATAAGCTAATTGTTTACACACAAGGCGTCAACAGTCCTAAAACAGAATACCGCTGCAAAAGACCGGGCTTATTCGAAACAGGAAAGCTAGCCGTTCTGGTAGATGAGTTAAGCGCCAGCGCCAGCGAAATCCTGGCCGGCGCCTTACAGGATTGGGATCGCGCAACCATTATAGGTAGAAGAACTTTTGGTAAAGGCCTTGTACAGGAGCCTTTTTTATTGAGTGACGGATCGGCTATGCGCCTTACGATCGCCCGCTACTACACGCCCCTTGGAAGAAGCATACAAAAGCCGTACACCGGTGGTAAAAAAGTTTATATGGACGAGGTTTGGGAGCGCTATGCCAGCGGGCAATTGTATTATGCCGACAGCAATAAAGTCAGCAACGGTAAAGTTTACAAAACTCCCGGAGGCAGAACAGTATATGGAGGCGGCGGCATTATGCCTGATATCTTTGTTGGCCTCGACACATCCAATTACTCCAGGGAGATCAACATGCTGTTTTTAAACGGCTCTTTCAACGATTTTGTATTCCATTATTACCTGGATAACAAGAAGATTTTAGACCCTTATCCCAACCCTAAAGTTTATACCGAAAACTTTGATCCGGCAAAAAATATGTGGGTACAGTTTACCAACTGGGTTAAAAAAGACACCGTAAACCTAAACGGTGTGCCGGCCTTTGAAAAAGCAAAAGTAGAGCAAAGGATGGAGGCACAGCTGGCCCGGTTTAAATGGCGCGACTCGGGCTTTTACCAGGTAATGAACACGAAGGATACGTTGGTATTAACCGCACTGAAAGAATTGGCGAAGTAAATACAAGAGCTTCCGGTACAAAAACATTCCAGCATTCGTTAACTTGAAAATATGGATATCAAGAACAATATTTTAGAGACAATAGGTAATACACCACTGGTACGACTAAATAAAGTAACACGTAACCTGCCCTGTACCGTATTGGCTAAAGTAGATTATTTTAATCCTGGCAACAGTATTAAAGACAGGATGGCTTTGAAAATGGTTGAGGTTGCGGAGCAGGACGGCAAACTAAAGCCAGGTGGAACCATTATTGAAGGCACCAGCGGCAATACGGGCATGGGCCTGGCGCTGGCCGCCATTGTGAAGGGTTACAAGTGCATATTTGTTACTACCGATAAACAATCGAAGGAAAAAGCGGATGTTTTAAAAGCCATGGGCGCTGAAGTAATCGTATGCCCTAATAATGTGGAGCCTGATGATCCGCAAAGCTATTACAGCGTAGCGGCAAGACTGGCTAAAGAAGTGCCCAACTCCTATCACATGAACCAATATGACAACCTGGCGAACAGGCAGGCACATTACGAAACTACAGGCCCCGAAATATGGAAGCAAACTGAGGGCAAGGTTACCCACCTGGTGTGCACTGCAGGTACAGGAGGAACCATTACCGGAGTTGCGATGTATCTTAAAGAGAAAAATCCAAATATAAAAATATGGGCGGTGGATGCTTACGGGTCTTTGCTTACCAAATACTTTAAAACAGGCGAGCTGGACGAAAAAGAAGTGTACCCCTATTTCAGCGAGGGCTTTGGAGAAGACTTTTTGCCAAAGAACTATGATATGAGCGTTATTGATGCCTTTACCCAGGTTACGGATAAAGATGGTGCGGTTATGGCCCGCAGGCTGGCAAAGGAAGAAGGATTATTCTGCGGTTACAGCGCAGGTAGTTGCCTGAAGGGACTGATGCAGTTAAAAGACAGTTTAACAAAAGACGACCTGGTTGTTTGTGTGTTACACGACCATGGTAGCCGATATGTGGCCAAGATTTACAACGACCAGTGGATGATGGAACGGGGCTTCCTGGATGTAAAAACATTTAAGGATATTATCAGCGGCAGGCCTGGTAAACAAAAACTGCTGACGATTACTTCTGACAAACAGGTAGCAGAAGCAGTTGAGTTAATGAAACAATACGATATAGAGCATATTCCTGTAACACAAAACGGGGAAATTATTGGTTCCATTACTGAAGGAGGGTTATTTCAAAAAGTATTCAGCAACCCCGATATCAAGAATCAACAGATCGAAAATGTGATAGAACCTGCATTCCCGCTGGTTGATTTCAATATTTCGGTTGATAAATTAAAAACGCTGATCACCAAAGAAAACGGCGCTGTGATGAGTAAGGATGAGGCGGGTATTTATCATATTGTTACGAAATACGATGTAATACAGGCTTTAGGCATGTAAGAATTGACACAGTAACAGCAACGCAAAATCTATAATTTCTTAACCACTGTCTTTCTCTTATAAGCTTCGAGCGCGTCCAGTTGTTCGGCGATTTTTTCGTTCCATTCATCCTGGGCTGCGAAGTCTTCTCCGTGTTGCGTATCCTCATCATAAAGGCGCTGATAGAATTCCGCAGCTTTAAATTTCGTTTGCACAAAATCAGCGATCTCTTTTCGATAATTGGCAGATAATTTTAGATTCTGCAACTCCCGTACGGCCTGGCGGGCAAATATCTCGGATATATCGAAATGCTTTTGCTCATGTATCAGCAGGCGTTGCTTTACCGATGCATTGTAATCCAGTACCCGCTCTTTAATAAAAGTATTTTGCTTATGTACAGTGGCTTCTACCGTTATTCTTATACTAACCGGACGTCCATTCACTTTATCAGTCGTTAAATAATAGGTAATACCGGTACGGGTAAGGGCAGATACATTATCGTCCACTGCGCTCATGCTATCATTTACTACTTTAAAGTCCTGCAACTGCAGCCTACGTCCCTCTGTCCAGAAAATAATACTGTTATTGGTAGTTGTTTGTGCAGCCGCCGCAAAACAAGTAAACTGCAGGATAAACAGAATATATACGAAGAGTAATCGAATAAGATATCTTTTTGATGATTAAATAATGGACCAGAATCTTCTATTTCAACTTTTTAAAAGACGTTTTGTTTATAAAAAGGGCTTTAAAACCCTGTTAAAAATAGAAGTCCCTGCGGCCAATATTCCAGCGAAGACCTACATTAAATACGGTGCTGCTTTTGGTAGCTACAGCGGGCGGTGTATCATAACGCTGCTTGCGTATCATACCCATCAACTCTAAAAACAGGTTCTCCCTTAACTCGTAAGATAATAATAAGCTAACCATTGCTGTATTGGTTTTCCAGCCACTGCCTACTTCATGCCCGTAATCGCCCCCCGTTCTTGTAATACTTGGCAAGAATATATTACTTCCGAAATTAACAGTTCTATTACTATCCAACCCCTGTTTATAATACATGGCGCGCCCCTCTATCATCCATTTAGGAGCTGGCCTGTACCGGGCTACACCCATCCATTCGTTAAAATTAGCCATTAAGGGATGTGCCAACGGCTGATTGTAATGGGTATAATTAGCAACCGAATCGTAATGCGAGTAGGTATAAGGTCTTACACGATTCAACTCTAATTGCAAATCCAGGTTTTTTACAGTAAAGGCGTCTATATATTTGGCTCCAACCTGGTAACCGTATTTGTTAGCCCACCAGTTATTACCGCCTGTTAATTCTGATATCTTAAATTCATCAAAAGCTAATTGTCCATAAACCTGTGCAGTGCGTGCAATATTGGCTTTAAAATCTATACCTACCAATGCATTATCAGGGCTGCCCAGATCGCGTTCTACCGACCGGTAAAAAATAACCGGCACCAGGTAACCTAATTCAAAACGATTGGTGCGTCCAAATACAATCCCTTCAAACACACCCACATTTAACCACTTGGTAAGATTAATATCCAGATGATGCATGGCTGCATACTTCTTGCCCAATAGATTATCGCCAGGGTTACTTTGATAGGCATTGGTCAGCTCCATAAAAAGGTTCTGATAATTAAACTTCCAGATACGGGTATTTAATCTCAGGAACAGGTTATTATTTCCAAAATCGCTAAGGAACAAACTGCGCTGGCCATTACCGATAAAATTTTTATCGTAGCCAAAAGTCACATCCACATATTTGGTCGCGCCGAATGTTACATACCCGCGGGCATCAAAAAAATCTCTGCCCCCTTCTCCTTTAAAGCGATGATTAAAACCTGCGCCGGGCACTGCGGTACGCTCATTCATCCAGTCCTGTACATAAAGAGGATACCGTTCCTGGTTGTCGGTAAGCGTTGTATAAAATCCTATTTTCTTCGCAATGCGGCCACGTATGGCTATTCCCCGCGTATTATAAAAAAGGCTTTGATCGTTACCACTTTCCTTCATGTAGCCAATATTCAATACCGGGTTAATAGTGAGATCAAAATCCTTGCTATGTGTTTCATATAAACCTGCGGGATATTGGTAAAACGTATTTCCCACCAGTTTTTTACTCATGTAGGCCTCCCGCTCTTCCTCGGGCAACCATTCTACGTTATTAGCTAATGCGCTTCTCAGGTAATACTTATCTACGTTGGTCAGTTTAGCATCCAGAGCAGAATCTACATTCAGGTAATTTTTTAGAGCTGGTACATAAAATTCCCGGCTGTAAGGCTTGGTCTTACTTAAATTCAGCACGGGGTCTCTTTGAGCCTTTATTTCCAATCGATCGAGCAGAATCTCCTGCTTATCGCCGCGGGGCAAGTAGGTAGACTGCGATGTAGCAAGAATTGGTAATAAAACAACTGCTAGCAAAGGCAGGTATTTCTTAAATTGCATAGTTTATTGATAAGGTTAATTAAAGTATTTTTTATTGATGACCCGGGAATATCGAAAGCTTCTTTTTACGCCACACTTCAACATGTGCCTGACTTATAAGAGGCTTATGCCTTTCCTTCAGTTCGTCTGAGGGATTATATCACCATTACCAAGTAAAATAGCAATAGCAAAAACACCGGGCACAAAAACAAAAACCATGCAAATATATCTTTTTAAAAACATTCAGGTAGTAAATGAAGGGAAAACAGAAACCAAGGATGTTCTGATTAAAAACGGGCGTATCGAAAAAATTGAAAATCAAATCAATACGACCGAAAATGCGGTAGAAATCAATGGTGAAGGAAAGCATCTTTTACCAGGTGCTATCGACGACCAGGTACATTTCAGAGAGCCGGGATTGACGCATAAAGCCAATATTTATACAGAAAGCAAGGCGGCTGTAGCAGGGGGCGTAACCAGTTTTATGGAAATGCCCAATACGGCACCACCAGCTTTCACACTCGACCTGCTGGAAGATAAGTACAAGATTGCTGCACAAAGTTCCCTGGCCAATTACTCCTTCTACATCGGCACCAGTAATGTGAATGCCGATGACACTTTAGCCGCTAATAAATTTAAAAATCGTATTTGCGGTATTAAAATGTTTATGGGTAGCAGCACCGGCAACCTGCTGGTAGATAACCCGCTGGTACTGCATCGTATTTTTGGTGAAAGTGAGATGCTGATCGCCACCCATTGCGAGGATGAAAAGATCATTAAAGCCAATCTTCAAAAAGCAATGGATGAGAACCGGGAATTAACGGCTGCAGATCACCCTATCATCAGGAATGAGGAAGCCTGCTTCGAATCGTCCTTATACGCCATTCAACTGGCTAAAAAGTACGATTCGAGGCTACATATTCTGCATATTACTACGGAGAGAGAATTGCAGCTTTTTACCAACATGATCCCGCTAAAAGAGAAGCGTATTACAGCAGAAGTATGCGTACATCACCTTCATTTTACGGCAGACGACTATGAACGGCACGGCAATTTTATTAAATGTAACCCGGCCATTAAGGCTGCACATAACAAGGAGGCTTTATGGAAGGCCTTATTAGATGACCGCCTGGATGTAATAGCCACCGATCACGCGCCACATACTTTTGAGGAGAAGAATGAGCCTTATTTAAAAGCCCACGCCGGGTTGCCGTTGGTACAACACGCCCTGCCGCTGATGCTTTATTACAACCGTTCAGGAAAAATCTCCCTCGAAAAAATAGTTGAGAAAATGAGTCACGCGGTAGCCGACTGCTTTTCAATAAAGGAGAGAGGTTATATACGCGAAGGATATTTTGCCGATTTAGTAGTTGCCGATCTAAATGCGCCTCTTACCGTTAGTAAAGAAAACATCCTATACAAATGTGGCTGGAGCCCATTTGAACAGGCAGGTGAAAGCGGAATGCCTTTTAACTTCCCTGCAAGCATCACCCATACTTTTGTAAGCGGGCATTTAGTTTATGGAAACGGGCAGTGGGATGAGTCTAAGAAAGGAGAACGCTTACTATTTGAAAGATAATTTACTGTTCAATGTTTGAAAGTTCAATGTTAAGCCGGTTGTAAACAGCATGTAAACTTTAAACATCAAGCAACTACTATGCAGATAGACGATATTTCCTTTAACGACATTTCTATATTTCATACAGAAGAGAGTTATTCCATCTTTCACCAACTCAACTTTACCCGTACCGAGGGCGGTAAGGAATGGTTGCGGCATTTCTTTTCGAGTCCGTTCAACGATCTAAAAAAAATTACCGGCACCCAGAATATACTAAAAAAGCTGATAGCGCATGTGGATGAATGGCCCCAGGAAATATCGAATGGAACGGTGCTGGTAATGATCAAATTCCTTGATTATGCCCTGGATACCATTGGTAACAATCCTTCAGCGGTTGATGCTTTTATGTATCGTTTGCTGCATAGTGCGGATTATTCGATGGCTAAATTTTCTGTAAAGCATTTTACAGATTTCTTCAGAGGATTAAAAAAAATTGAAACCATACTGGCCGGTGTTGACATGCCGGCTAATTTTAAAATTTATATTGATCGTATCGGTCATTTAATTAATGCGGTAGAGCCTTTCAGGCAGATGGCTGCTATGAAGAAGGATGAAAATATACCTCAACACAAAAGTTTGTACTTCGCAGCCAGTGTAAGAGGAAATTATAAAAAGGATGTACTGGAGCTGATTGACATCTACAGCAGGCTGGATGCCTGGTACTCGATGGCTTTTGCCGTAAAAAAGTACAGCCTGCACTTCCCGGAGTTTATAGAAAGTGACAAGCCTTTCATAGAAGCAAGAGGCCTGTATCACCTGTTATTGCACAATCCTGTCCCCTATCACCTGCAAATGAGCCCTGAACATAATTTTCTTTTTTTGACGGGGGCCAATATGGCTGGCAAAAGCACTTTGATCAAATCGGTTGGGGCATCCGTTTTCCTCGCGCATATTGGTATGGGGGTGCCTGCATCAGCCATGCGGCTTACAATGTTCGACGGGCTGATCAGCAATATTAATGTGGTAGATAATATTGCCAAAGGGGAAAGCTTTTTCTTTAACGAAGTGCAGCGAATTAAAAACACGGTGCACAAGATCAGCGATGGAAAAAAATGGCTGGTACTGATCGATGAATTATTTAAGGGAACCAATGTTGAAGATGCGATGAGGTGTTCACTTTCTGTTATCAAAGGCCTGATTAAGGTACAAACCTCCCTTTTCATTCTTTCTACTCACCTCTATGAAATAGGCGATGAATTACAGGAGTTGCCTACCATTGCCTTTCGCCATTTTGAAACCATGGTTACCGAAGACGCGCTTTCCTTTAGTTACCAGTTAAAAGAAGGCATTAGCAAAGACCGGCTAGGATACCTTATTTTAAAGCGGGAAAAAGTAGTAGAGATGCTTGAAAAGCTGTAGCTATTGGCTATTATAAGCATTGACAAGCAAACCGGCCGCCTGGTTAATTTTTGTATAGGAAGCATCCTGGGTAAGCGTATAAAAATTTCCCTTCATTATTTCTCTTACCTGAAGGTAAATACCATCGGTTAAAGGCGTTACATTCGGGTTCCGGTACTTCAGCGCCCTTATCAAGCCATGGGCTTTTGAAAGGTAATGCAGCTTGGCTACCGGGTCAGCAATCTGTCGCACACTATCCAAAGCAAATAATGCGCTTTGCGCGATGGTAAGTTCCGTGTATCCCAATATGTTTCCAACCGAAATGGCATTTACACGTGCATCGCCAGCAATAGCAGCCGCTTTTGCCCGCCTGAACTCTTCATAAATCTTAGCTCCGGCATCGAGGTTTTTAACCCCTGCAAAAAGAGCCGCGATACCCAATGGCCGGTTTTTCCTCGGCGATCCGGCATAATAATCCAGATCAGGATCGTAGTTTACGGGAAATCCCATATAATTATAAGCCACATCCCAGGCCAGCCCTGCATTTTGCCCGGGACCCGCCAAATTACCAAAAACGTTCTGCATAAAATTGGCCCCCAACATGGTGTTGAACCACACTTCCTGCATCTCCATCCCATTTTCATTAAACAAACGCTGTTGGGTTACCGGCGCATTTTGCATACGAACACCTGCCGTTCCGTTAGCAGCCGTTACATTAAAAAACCGGCTGAGTATGGCAACCGAGTCGGCAAGGTTTTTCAAAGAGTCGGCATCGCTAGTATTGTTTGACAGGCTAACACGCCCCACCATATCATTCAGCAAGTTTGCATCATGGACAAAATAGGGGACCATAGATGGAGTAAATTGTCGCCCTCTATTCAGCCATAAAGAATCTACAATCGAAGTATCAATCTTTGCTGTTACGGATTGAGATAAATAATTAGACAAGCCGTAGGTCATGATGACACGCGCGAGCGATGTATTATCATTGCTTTCAATATTAAAAGCCGGCGGCACAGAATAAGCCTCTAAAAATGGCGTATTTTTTACACAGGAAACAAAAAAAGATGTAATAACAATAACTAGAAACAATCTAAAATGCAACTTCATTGGTATACTTTAAAACGTACAATGATCAAAATTAATATTTAGGTGAATCTATGCCTTATCACTTACCTTGTAAAGCTGTGAACTCCTTGTTCAACTCGTGAATAAATGAAAGCAGCTCTTCTCTACCATCGCCACGGGTGGCCGAAGTAACAAAATAGGGCGGTAAATCGACCCATGTATTTTTTAAAGTTTCTATAAATTTCTGCACGTTGTTTACGGTTGCACCAGGTTTATTTTTATCTGCCTTTGTGAATACAATAGCAAAAGGCACTTGCCATTCACCCAGTTGATCTACAAACTCCAGGTCGATTTTTTGAGGCTCATGACGACTATCAATCAACACAAACAAATTACCGAGATTAGTACGCTTTAATATATAATCCTCTATCATAGAGGTCCAGCTCTTGCGTTGCTTTTGAGAAACTTTTGCGTAACCATAGCCAGGCAGATCTACCAGGTACCAGCTTTTACCTATTTTGGCTTTTGCATTGCTTTTTGCAATATCGTTAATAACAAAATGATTGATTAATTGCGTTTTGCCGGGGGCTGCCGATATCTTAGCAAGTCCCTTAATATTACACAACATGTTGATCAGGGATGATTTTCCCACGTTACTTCTCCCGATAAACGCATATTCCGCTTTATCTGGAGGAGGACATTGCGTGTAGTTGGCACTACTTTTAATATAAGAAGCTGAAATTATTTGCATACAGAATGCAAATGTAGAACATCGTGAGCAGTAATTGATACTGAGTAATCAGTAATGAATAATGAGCAATATCTGTCCTGTTAAAGCGACGGCCTGAGCTTTAAGTGAAAAGGAGTTTCAATCTTTTTTCTTTTCCCATCTAAAATCAATAGAGCGGCCTGCCTGCCCATTTCCTCAAAATCGGTAGAAAAAGTTGTAATTCCTTGCAGAATAAGCTTTTTCAGCGGTGTTTCGTTATAGCTGATTACCCCTATATCTTTCCCCATTTTCAATTTTGAGTCTTTAATTTTTTCAATCAGTGTTACCAGGTCATCCTCCATTAAGCTGATATAAGCGCTACCTTTCTCAACTTTTTCTTTGGTGATATCGTTCACGGTTGCTGCAGAAAAGGCGTACTCATGACAAAATCTTTTAAATCCTTTCATAATCTCCTCGGGAAAGTAAGTATACGATGGAACGATAATTTTTAAGGTTTCATACTTTTTTAGGCTCCCTACGGCTTCTTCCAGCGCTCCGTAAATATCATCTTCGAAATTCTCATATACGGCACTGAAATCACCGCTAACACCCGGCACTAATTTATCCAGCAGGATCAGTTTTTCCTTAGGAATGGTATTCAGTATTTCGTACGCATTCTCCCCGCTTTCTAAAAAATGGGTGATAATTACAAAATGCGAATAATGCCTCCCGGCATTAGTTAACAGTCTCTTGAAAAAATTAAAATCGTTGTTATAGATATAAAAATCAATAACCGCATTGTCGCCCAGTGTTTTTACAAACGAGTCATAAATGATTTTCTTGTGGGAGCTCAATTTGTTAAACAGCAGAAAAACTTTAATGTCATTCTTAACATTGGTCGTCTTTACATAATAGCCTTTACCTGGCACTGACCCTAAAACACCCAGCTTTTTCAGGTATTTATACGATTTCTCAGCTGTATCTCTCGAAATATCAAACTCAAAGCTCATTTCATTGATGGAGGGCATTACTTCGTCGTGCTTTATTTTGCCCTGTGCAATGGCTTTAATCACAGATTGAGCAAGCTGGAGGTACTTGGGGGTGGAAGAAAGCTCATCCAGTTCTATATTATTAAAAAAATCCTTCATCGGCAACCTAATTACGCTACTAAGATATTATAAAGCCTTCGGGTATACGCATTTCGTTTAAAATAATTACCACGCCCGGTTTTCTACATGGTTAATTTTTTACGGTTACCTGTTTCGCCCATCAACACGTATCTTTGCGCCCATGCCGGCACAACCCCACGATCATATTATACCGTTTAGCGAATCTGAGAAGACAAAAAAAGAACAGGTTGCAGAAATGTTTGATAAAATAGCAGGAAAATACGATTTTATGAATCGTTTTTTATCTGCCCGAACAGATGTGAGCTGGCGTAAAAAAGCGATCAATTCGCTACGCAAAAAACAACCACAGTATATACTTGATATTGCTACCGGCACCGGCGACATGGCAATTAGGGCTACCCGGATGCTGAACCCGAAACAAGTGGTAGGAGTAGATATCTCTGGTCAAATGCTGGCAGAAGGTCGTAAAAAAATAGAAAAGTTGGGTTTAAACAGCCAGATCCAACTGGAAAAAGGCGACTCAGAAAATCTACATTTTAGTGATAATAGCTTTGATGTAACCATGGCAGCTTTTGGTGTACGTAATTTTGAAAACCTCGAAAAAGGGCTTTCGGAAATGCGACGGGTATTAAAACCCGGGGGACAATTATGCATTATCGAATTTTCAAGACCGCGTCCTGCCTTCATTAATAATCTTTACCAGTTTTATATGAGCCTGGTAGCGCCGCAAATTGCCAAAGCTTTTAAGCAGGACAAACAGGCTTATCAATACCTGAACAAATCGGCTAAAGCCTTTCCCGAAAGAAAAGACTTTACAGCCATACTGGACAAAGTAGGGTTTAAGCAAACCAGCTATAAAGCGCTTACTTTTGGCATGTGCTGCATTTATTCTGCCACCAAGTAATTTTGCGCTATGCGCATCGTATCCCTTGTTCCTTCCATTACAGAGCTCCTGCATTACCTGGGTTTACATGATGAAACAGTAGGAGTTACTAAATTCTGTGTACATCCCACATATTGGCACCAGACCAAACAACGCGTAGGCGGCACCAAGAATGTACACATAGAGACTGTCAGGTCATTACACCCAACATTGATCATTGCCAGTAAGGAGGAAAATATTCGGGAACAGGTAGAAGCCTGTTCCTCATTCAGCGAAGTGTTGCTTGCCGATGTAGGCGGTTTTGAAGAGGCGCTACAAATGATTGGCGCTATCGGAGCATTAACAGGCAAGACCAATGAGGCGGATCAACTTGTAACTGAAATAAGAAATAATTTTGACAACCTGAGTTCGTACGAACCGGTAACAGCGGCCTATCTGATATGGAAAGCGCCCTGGATGGCTGTTGGGGGCGATACGTTTATCCATTCCATGATGCAAAAAGCTGGTTTCAAAAATGTAGCAGAACAGCAACTCCGTTATCCTGAAACAACTATCGCTCAGCTACAGGAACGCCAACCTCAGGTTATAATCCTTTCCAGCGAGCCCTACCCCTTTAAAGAGCAGGATCTGGTTACCTTGCAGGAGCAGCTCCCACATTCGACCGTGCTACTTGCAGATGGAGAAATGTTTAGCTGGTATGGTAGTCGCATGGTACTGGCCGCCGGTTATTTTGAAAAGCTAAGGAGTTCTATTATGCATTAGAACAACTGAACTTATAATAAGCCGCTATTTTTATCCCTCACACACCTGAAACCCGTATGCTCCAAACCCGTGTCCGGGCTACTTTTCATGCGTCGCGCAGCACGATAACCGCTGCAATAAGAATCGTTACATAAAAAGCTTCCACCACGTAAACTACGCTTGGCAGTATAAGGCTCCTGCGGATCATAGGACTTCTCAGGTCCCTGTGGATTCGCCGTCAGTTTACCCTCCAGCTGCCGGTAATAATCATGATGATACCAATCGCTGCACCATTCCCAGATATTACCTGCCATATCATAGAGCCCATAGCCATTAGCAGCAAAGGATTTAACCGGAGCCGCAGTTATATAGCCGTCTTTCTTTTCATTCAAATAAGGAAACTTGCCTTCCCAGCTATTCGCTTTGGGTGCACCCTGGTTTACATGCTCATTACCCCAGGGATAAATATTGTTGATCAACCCACCTCTGGCTGCGAACTCCCATTCTGCTTCGGTGGGTAGTCGTTTCCCCGCCCATTTACAATAAGCCTGGGCATCATCCCAGCTTACATGAACCACCGGGTAATTATCTTTTCCCTCAATGCTGCTCCCCGGCCCCTGGGGATGCCTCCAGCTGGCGCCCTCTACCCAATTCCACCATTGATTGAAATTATTCAGATCCACCGGCCCATCTGCCTGCCTGAATACCAGGGAGGCAGCCACCAGTACACTATCCGGCGGCCTGGGCGTACCAGGAGGCACTGTCTTCTTTATCTCTTCCCAGTCGGGCTTTCGCTCAGCCGTGGTAACATATCCCGTAGCTGCAATAAATTTTTTAAACTGCGCATTGGTTACTTCAGTAACATCCATGTAAAAAGGATCCACCTGAACTTTATGTTTTGGATATTCGTCTTCACTTGCCTGGTTATTGTCGCCTCCCATATCAAATAAGCCACCAGGTATTAACACCATACCCACAAGGGATGTGTCGCCACTAAAGCCAATTGCAGAAGCATCTGCCACGCCAAAGCGGGAAGGTGCTTTCATACAGGAATGACTGGAGTCCGTACGGGCATGCTCCTCCCCCCCTGTATTATTACCGCAAGCAGCAAACAGGTATACTATACTCGTAAAACAAAGCGTTTTCTTTAAAAGGACCATCCTATAAAAATAGCAGTTTTATTAAAATGCGATACCAAATTGCCACTTTATTGGTGAATAAAAAAATAATAGTCTATTATTTTGGTGGACTAAAAAAGAATTATATATTTGTTGTATGAATATTTTGTTGGCATTTGAACATACCTGTTGTTGTTGCTTTTAGGCTGCATTCTCCACCACAAGCAGGCTTCGGCATTTACACACTTATACCAAAATATTTCCTAAGAATCCCAGACAACCTTTTCTACGACATCGTTACCTATATTATTTTTCGATCACGGCTATCAGCCATTAAACCTTTTTTTATGCCACTATTTTCAACAAACATTGTTATACATGCTGCGGGTAAACAGGATTTACTCCTGTTAGACGAGGCTTTAAGGTCTAATCATTTTTTGCCAGAAAGATTGCCGGATGGCAGCCCTTCAGAAAACCACGCCAGCGAACCCATTACTTTACAATACCTTAAAAAGGGCAACCTGGCTTTACTGGAGGTGATAGAACTGGTTAAAAACGCAGCAGCCAAAACAGGAAAAAAATTCTCCTTCACCGTTCTGAAAAACAGGAACGAATAGTTGACGAAGGCCGTGCAGTAACGCTGTGTACGTTAGAGAGGTATTTACTATCCCTGCCTTTCTGCAAGCTGGCTTTACGCACGGCTACACAACTATGCTGTGTAACGCATTTATACTTATAATCGATATGTCAGACATACTGCAACAAGTAGGAAATACTCCTATTGTACAACTCAAAAAAATACACAACAATCCTAACGTAAGCATTTACTGCAAACTGGAAGGCTATAACCCCGGGGGAAGCGTAAAAGACCGTGCAGCTTATGGCATGATCAAAGGAGCACTGGAAAGAGGCGAACTTCAAAAAGGACAAAAACTGGTAGAGCCCACCAGCGGTAATACAGGAATAGCATTGGCTTTAATGGCCGGCCTCTTTGAAATTGACATTACGTTGGTAATGCCGGAAGATGCCACCAAAGAACGCATTGCCGCTATGAAAGCCTTTGGGGCCACAGTTATATTAACGCCCAAACGAAGAGCCATGGAAGGCGCTATTGATCGTGCAAACAACCTGGTTACCAGCAGCGGGTATGTAATGCTGAACCAGTTTGCCAACCCCGATAACCCGGGCATACATTATCGAACTACCGGACCGGAAATATGGAAGGACACCAACGGTAAGGTTACCCATTTCGTGTCAGCCATGGGCACAACTGGTACCATTATGGGTGTATCGCGATACCTGAAAGAAAAAAATCCAGACATCATTATCGCGGGTTGTCAACCTGCAGACCATGCACAAATTCCTGGTATCAGGAAATGGCCCGAAGCCTATGTCCCCAAAATATTCGAGCCATCAAGAATAGACCAGCTTATTGAAGTTTCAGAAAAACAGGCCCGGCTACTAACCAAACGCCTGGCCAGGGAGGAAGGGATTTTTTGCGGCATGAGCAGCGGCGGAGCCGTGTACGCCGCGCTGGAATTAGCTCAAAACATTGATAGTGGTACTATTGTATGTATTGTCTGCGACACAGGCGACCGCTATTTATCATCCGAATTATTTGATTAATATATTAATCAGAATTTTATCCTTTTAAAATACTGCTATGAAACCCGTTATTAAAGAGCTGCAACTGCATGATACTTTAAGCGCCATCCATCAAAAATACAGGGGCGATCTCCAACCTATACCTTCCCGGAGCAGCGCACAGCGCTGGATCCGGCACCTCCTAACCCACCTCTTCCCGGTTCATTCTGATAAGGTATTCGGTCCATTGGATATTATGGACCTCGAACTACAGCTAAGACAATTATTACGACCCATAGAAAACGTAATTATTGATGTGGACGAATTAGTAGACCTGTTTTTTAAGCGGATACCGGATGTTTTTATTGAACTGCAGGAAGATGCGCAAAATATACTGGCTTTTGATCCCGCAGCTCATTCAATTGAAGAAATACTAGGCGCTTACCCGGGCTTCTATGCAGTGGCCGTTTACCGCTTTTCGCATGAGCTCTATCGGCTAAAGATACCGGTATTACCGAGACTGCTATCCGAATATGCGCATAGCGTTACCGGTATTGACATCAATCCCGGTGCGGTGATAGGTTCTACGTTTTTCATTGACCATGGCACAGGTGTAGTAATAGGCGAAACCTGTGTTATCGGTAATAATGTAAAAATATACCAGGGCGTTACTTTAGGTGCCCTCAACGTTTCTAAAACACAGGCGCATGTAAAAAGACATCCAACCATTGAAGACAATGTGGTGATCTACTCCGGATCTACCATACTGGGAGGAAAAACAGTAATAGGCCATGACTCGGTTATAGGCGGTAACGTTTGGCTTACCGAAACCGTGCCCCCCTACTCACTGGTGTATCATAAAAGTGAAATAAGAGTAAGATCCAACAGGGATTTTGATGAGGGAATCAATTTTTCAATTTAAATATCAAATAGTCTACTTTTTTTATAGACTAATTATTTTTTATAATATATTTGTCCGATAACTTTTAAAAAATAGATCATGGCTGAAACAACCACCCCACAACAAACTGCCCTTGGCGACGTAGCAGCGCGGCAGCTCGCAATTGCTACCCGCACGGTACCACAGATGGTTACCATTTCTCCCCGCTGGCTAACCCGACTGCTAAACTGGGTACCGGTAGAGTCTGGCGTATACCGGCTTAACAAGGTAAAAAATGCTACACAGATAGAAGTAGATTGCTCCTCCCGTGATGAGAAAATTTTACCGCAAACTTTTGTCGACTACGTCGAAAATCCAAGGGAATACAACCTGGCTGCAGTGCAAACTATTGTAGACGTACACACCAGGGTTTCTGATCTGTATAGTAAACCTTACAACCAGATCTCGGAGCAGTTAAGACTGGCCATAGAAACCATCAAAGAAAGGCAGGAAAGTGAACTCATCAACAATACTAACTACGGTTTACTGCACAGTGTAGCAGATGAGCAAAGAGTTAAAACCCGCACAGGAGCTCCTACTCCGGATGACCTGGATGAGTTGATTGCCAAGGTTTGGAAAGAGCCCGGCTTCTTCCTGCTTCACCCGCTCGCTATTGCCGCTTTTGGCAGAGAATGTACCCGTCGCGGAGTACCTCCGCCTACTATCTCACTTTTCGGCTCACAGTTTATTACCTGGAGGGGCATTCCGCTAATTCCATCTGATAAAGTGCCTATCGTAAAAGGAAAAACAAAGATCATTCTGTTGCGCACAGGAGAAAGCCGCCAGGGTGTGGTAGGGCTTTTTCAACCTGGTTTACAAGGGGAGCAAACTCCGGGCTTATCCGTTCGTTTCATGGGCATTAATGAAAAAGCTATTGCATCTTACCTGGTTTCGCTGTATTGTTCTTTAGCCGTATCGGTAGATGACGCTATTGCTGTATTAGATGACGTTGAAATAGGAAATTATCATGAGTACAAATACCAATAGTCTTCCGGATGTTGAAGCATTGCAGCATTTGGCCAACCAGCTGTTCAAAGCATTGCCGGAAGACGCTCCAAAAGAAATATCACTGAACCCTTATGAGCATCCCCGCGCTACGGCTTTTGCACAGTCGGTAAGCGGATTGGCAGCTCCGTTGTCACCGGGTTCATTTCCTAATGGGTTGGCATCGCAGGACCTGGTGCAACCGCCCGCTTCTCCAGTATCTCCCGTGGGAGGATTGGCAGCGCCGCCTTCTTTGAGTGGTGCCGGGATAGCGGCTCCGTCCGTCCCGGGAGCAGATCAGGACTATTTTAAGCCGGGTTTTAATTTAGCAAATGTCAATCTTGAACCAGGTAATAGTTCTTATATCCCCGGCCATCATGATAACAAATCATTGCAAAAGGACCAGGTACCTGCTTCTGTAGCCGGGAGCGGAGCTTCGCCCTCGTACACGCACCAACAAAAGAATTTCGACCTGAAGGAGCCGGTTACGAGTTTCCCGGATACCAGCATTGACAGGACCTCAACTAAAGCTGATCCGTTTGCTTTGCCTTTCATTGATGAACAGCCTTACTGGTCAGACATCAGTGCTATATTGGGGGCACTCAACAATAATACTGTTTCAGAACAGCCAATACAAACCCTGTCACACCAGGCTATTCAAACTGATCCGTCTTTTTATTTCCTGCAAAGCAGCCCGCACCCATTGAACAGCCAATCGCTGGGCGGATTTAATCATAGTTTTGATGCTTATAAGATTAAGAAAGATTTCCCCATACTGAATGAAAAGATCAACGGTAAAAGCCTGGTGTGGCTAGACAATGCAGCTACCACACAAAAGCCGCAATCGGTGATCGACCGCATCAGCTATTTCTACCAGCACGAAAACTCCAATATACACCGCGCGGCACATGAGCTGGCAGCACGTGCAACGGATGCCTATGAAGCTGCGCGAAAAAAAGTGCAGCAGTTCCTGGGCGCCGGATCTGTTAACGAGATCATTTTCGTCCGCGGCGCTACCGAAGGTATTAACCTGGTGGCACAAAGCTGGGGAGCACAGCATTTAAAGACTGGTGATGAAATTATCGTAAGTAACCTGGAGCATCACGCCAACATTGTTCCCTGGAAGAGACTGGCCGATAAAAAAGGACTGATCTTAAAGGTAATACCGGTTGATGATGACGGACAGATATTATTGAGCGAATATGCCAGGCTGCTGACGCCACGTACACGCCTGGTAGCTTTTACACAGGTATCAAATGCATTGGGAACCGTTACGCCTGCTGAACAAATAGTGGCAATGGCGCACCAGGCTGGTGCCAAGGTGCTCGTAGATGGAGCCCAGTCTGTGTCACACATGCCGGTGAACGTACAGGAGCTGGATGCAGATTGGTTTGTTTTTTCAGGCCATAAAGTTTTTGGTCCAACAGGCATTGGCGTGGTATATGGCAAGGAAGCTTTATTGAATGAAACCGAACCCTGGCAAGGTGGCGGCAATATGATACAGGATGTTAGCTTCGAAGAGATCAGGTATCATAAGGCTCCTAATCGCTTTGAAGCAGGTACCGGCAATATTGCTGATGCAGTGGGCCTTGGCGCTGCTATTGACTATGTCACTCATTTAGGCATGGCCAATATAGGCGCTTACGAACATGCTTTGCTGGAATATGCCACACATCATTTAAAGCAGGTGCCGGGAGTAAGGCTCATCGGCACAGCTGCAAACAAAGCAAGCGTGTTATCCTTTACGCTAAAAGGTTATGCTAATGATGATGTGGGCAAGGCATTAAACCAGGAAGGTATAGCGGTTAGAACAGGACATCATTGCGCACAACCTATTTTACGAAGAATGGGGGTAGAAACTACCGTAAGGCCTTCACTGGCATTTTATAATACCTGCGAAGATGTGGACCGGCTGATCGCAGTGGTCAATCGGCTATCTTCATCATCAAGGTAAATATTGATTTTACTGTTTCTTGTTGTTTTACATGAGAAGAGCCGTTTTTACGGCTCTTTATTATTAAACCGCAGACATTAGAGTACGCTGCGGCTACTGTTTTCAAGGCCGATTTAACTAAAATTCACATCACAGAACCTGGTTAGACAATAGCTTTCCATGCTCTGTAAACAACACCTTATGTTTCTCTTTTGATTTGGTTAATCGCATTTTATAAAAAACACTTCTTCCTTCCTGCAAACGTTCTACACTGGAAGGAACAAATCCATCAAATGAATTTTTAATCGCCAATTTTACTGCATTGGGTAACTGCTCTTTATCAAAATCCTGCTTCCAGCGTTTTACTTTACCACTGTAATCCAACCACACTTCATACTCCAATCGCCCGATCTCAAACTCAGCTTTATATAAACCTTTCTCCAACTCCCAAACCACATCAGCAGCTTTTGGAAATTTCAATTGCAACGCATTAATGATAATAGAAGGCACATTTTTAGGTTGCACCTCCTGGGCATGCATACTATGCCCAGCCAGCAGGAATATGAATAGAATAATAATTGTCTTCAACAGCCTTTCGTTTACAGTGTAAAATAAAAAAACAAAACGGGAAAGATTCAGGAATGCTCCTGCACTACATCCATGCCGCTAATTATATTCGTTTGTATTACAAACTTATGCTTACCATCATCAAATTCGTAAACAACAGAAAGATCATACAATGCCGCGATGGCCTTAACAATAGCAAGACCCAGGCCGGTAGAACTGCTTTCCGCAGAACGTTTATAAAACCGTTCAAACATCTTCTCATGATCCATCGGATCGGGAGCGCCACTATTCTCTATACTCAACCATGAATCATTGACTGTTATTTTCACCAGACCGCCAGGATTATTATGTACAATCGCATTCTTGAGTAAATTCATCACCAGTATCTCAGCCAGGTTGCTATTCATCACTCTTTCGAAATGTCCGTTGGTTATCAGCTCCACTTTTACTTGTCTGAAGCGCAGCATATCGGAAAAATCACGAACCAGTTTTTCAACCACCTCACTAAACCGGATGGTTTGCTCCTCAACAAATTGCTGGTTCTCTATTTTTGACAACAGTAATAATGCTTTATTCAATCGCTTCAGGCTTTCAAGCGCTTGTATTACTTCCCCGATCGTTTCTCCATCTTCATCCGTCAAAGATCCTCTCTCCGCCAAAAGTTCGAGCTTATTAATACTAATAGCCAGCGGTGTTTGTAGTTCGTGAGAAGCATTTTCATTGAATTGCTTCTGACTCAGGTAAGTATCAGAATTTCTTTGTAAGAGCGATTGTAAAGAATCATTGAGCTCTTTAAACTCCCTGACGGAGGTTTTAGCTGGTTGAAACAAAGGACTGTTCCCGAGTTTAAAACTCCTGAGTTGCGTTAACAGATAGTGGAAGGGTTTCCATATTTTTTTCAGTACAAAATTATTAACCACCAGTATGCTCGCCAACATCACACCATACAATACGGCCAATGCTAAAAAGAGTTTCCTTATGAGATCTGCTTTGTTAATAACAGCAGAAATGATCTTTAATTCGTAATACTTTTCATTTGCCAGGAACGCTGTTGTCAATAAGCGTACGGGCGCCTGTTGCTCTAACCGCTCCTGGTAGATCAGGGTATCCTTATAAGTGTCTAACACCTGAACAGCCTGCTCGGCGGGTATTTCTTTAATGCTGTAATTTTTGTCACCAAACGCTTCGCTGTTCAGCATAGCGCTATCACCCTGGGCACGGTGAACAATGAACATTTTATAATTAGTCAATCCATCATCAACCGTTTCTTTTACCTCCTGCAACATAAAAAAGTAGAAGACAATTGCCCAAAGTCCCAATACACCTAAGAGAGAGACAGAGAGGTATAGCAGTGTATGGTTAAGCAATTTCATATTACCTGCATCTTATAGCCAATACCATATACAGCTCTTATTTCAAGCCCGCTATCGTGTTCATTTAATTTCTTCCTGAGATTTTTGATCTGGGAATAGAGAAACTCGTAGTCATTCGCTTCGTCAGCGTAAGCCCCCCACACGTGCTCCGCCAGGGCGGTCTTTAAAACCAACCGGTTATGGTTCACCATAAAGTAAGTGAGCACATCCAGCTCCTTACGGTTGAAGGTCACGGCTTTGCCATGAATGTTAGCGGATCTTTCATCGAGGTCTAATTTTACATTACCCAGTTCCAGTATGTTTTTCCCGGCAAAGGCTTTTCTTCGGAGCACCGATCGGATACGTGCATTTAATTCGGCAATATGAAAAGGTTTAGTGAGATAGTCATCTGCTCCCAGGTTCAGCCCCTGCACTTTGTCATCCAGCGAATCGTTTGCCGAAATCACAATCACATTATCGGCCTTCTGCATGGCTTTCAGCTCTTTCAAAATATCCATACCGTTCCCGTCCGGGAGCATAATATCCAGCAAAATACAATCGTAGTCATAAGCGATGATCTTACGCATAGCGGTCTCAAAGTCAGGGGCATCCTCCACCAGGAAATGCTCTTTTTCCAGGGATTGACGGATGACTCCCAGCAACTCCCGCTCGTCTTCAATCACCAATATTTTCATATCTACAATAATAGCTATTAAAACCGTAAAAAAACGGGAACAGTGATAGCTATAAGAAGGAACGGCTTATTCAGACTCCAGGATACGGACTATCTCTTTGTACCCCAGTCTCCTGGCATGCTGCAGGGATGTTACACCATTTTTATCTGCAATATGAATATTACAGCCAGCGTCTTTCAGAATACGGACTATTTGCTGGTATTTTGCCGACCCATCCCCGAGAATCACTGCTTCTAATAAACCCGTCCAACCTAACCGGTTCACATGATCAACAGGAAAGCCTTTCGTATTCGCTAATAACTTCACCGTCTCCACATGCCCTCTCTCGCAGGCGGGAATTAAGGCCGATCCGTTGTAGCGGTTAAATACATCAAAACGGGCTCCGTTCTTTAGGAACAACTGCAGTAGTTTTGTCTGGCCCGTAGCTCCGGCATATAGAAAAGGACTATCCAGTATCTCATCCTGCTGATTGACATTGGAGCGATAAGATACCAGCAGCTGCGCCATCTCGAGGTTAGCTACCTGGGTCGCCAATAAGAGGAGCGATCTTTTCTTATCATCGGTTGTATTCACATCGGCTCCATTCTTTAAAGCCGCTGCCACTGCTTCCAGGTTATTCTTCTTTACATCTTCAATAATAGTTGATTGCATAGGATCTTTATTAACGGTATTACAAAAGCTGCAAAAGCTAAGTGATAATAAGATGATCAATGCTCTCATGTAATATATACTTTTAGGGCTTAAACTTTACCTGGCAGATCATCGCCTACCAACTGCTTTTCCAATGCTTCCAGCGACACCCCTTTTGTTTCAGGTACTTTGGTGAGCACCCATATCAACTGCAGTAACATCATAAAAGCAAAAAAAGCAAATATTGGCCAGGGGTTATCTTTAAATACACCATGATCCGCATCCAGGAATACGGGTGTAATCAATGTGATGATTGCGGCGAATACCCAATGCACGCTGGCACCAAACGATTGTCCCAAAGCACGTATCCTGTTGGGGAATATCTCAGAAATAAATACCCATATTACCGCGCCTTGTCCAATCGCATGCGATGCAATAAATAGCAATAAAAAAGATAGCAGGAAAGTGGGTGAAGCATGTGCGTAAAAGGCATAGGCCACCATACCCAGGCTTATGATGTACCCTATCGAGCCCCATACCAGTAGCGCTTTACGCCCAGCCCGATCAATAAGATACAATCCTACAAAGGTAAACACGAGGTTAGTACCACCAATAGCTATTGAATTCAATAAAGAATCTTTGGACGCCAGGCCGGCTCTTTCCAGTATTTCGGGAGCATAGTATAGAATAAAATTAATGCCCGACCACTGGTTAAAGAAAGCCACTAAAAAGGCTAGCCAGAGGATGCGATTGTAACGCGCGCTGAAAAAGGAGGTTTTATTTTTCTGCGATGCTTCTTCAGCAGCCCGCCTGATGGCAAGGATCTCTTCTTCGGCATTCTGTATACCCAGTGTTTGCAATACTTTACGCGCGCCGGTATCGTCATTTTTGCGGGCCACCAACCAGCGGGGACTCTCAGGGATACCAAATACCAGCAGGGTATAGATCAGCGAGGGAATAGCCATAACGCCCAGCATCCAGCGCCAATCGTTGGCACCATCTACCCCTTGTAAAAAGTAGTTGGACAGGAATGCGACCAATATACCAAACACGATATTAAATTGGTACATAGCACCCAGTCTGCCCCGGGTTTGTGGTGTGGATATCTCGGAAATATAAGTAGGAGCCGCCACAGAAGAGATGCCGATCCCTAAACCACCCAGGAAGCGAAAGAAAGAAAAAGTATAGGGGTCCTGCGCCACAGCCGAACCTATAGAGGATACGGTAAAAAATATACCGATCCATAGCAACACTTTTTTGCGACCATATTTTTCAGTAGGACCTCCTCCAAAAATGGCGCCTATTACAGTTCCCCATAAAGCCATCGACATAATAAAAAAGCCATGAAACCAGGGTGATATACCGGTGGTATTCCAAAGATCTTTTATAGGTTGGTTAGCGCCCGATATCACAACGGTATCAAAACCAAATATAAATCCGGCCAGGGCCGCAATAATAGAAATTCCCAAAAGGCTTTTTCCGCCTTTGGCGGTGGCACTCAAAGCATCGTTACTTACCTGCATCGTTATTCATTTTTAGTTTAGTGGTCGGTTCTTCAAAAAAATCTTAAACAACCATAAGGTTGCAAAAACGATTTTTGAAGTTAGTATATTTATTTTATCCGGAGGGCTATTTTTCTCAGGATTAACCACAGACAATGCTTTACCGGTGAAACTGTCTTATTATTGCACGGTTTCTTAAAAGCTGTAGTGCTACTTTTAGTAATGATCAGACCGGAACCTTTAAATAACAGACGCTCATGAAATGGTTTAGCTTCGTTCTCATTATATGCCTGCATACGCTCGTATGCCAATCTCAAAACCCTTCCCTGCCAACACGAATTCAAAAGCGCGATGCGATTCTGAAAAATATTATACCGCCGCCCATTCCTGCCAATGCGATCCTTGTAACCAGGTATGGCGCGAAAGGCGATTCTCTTACCAATTGTAAACCCGCGTTCGATAAAGCTTTGCGTATATGTAAACAAAAAAAGGGCGGCAGAATTGTGGTACCTGCAGGCATCTATATCGTTAACGGGCCAATTCACCTGGTAGACAACACCTGTATTGAACTGCAAAAAGGCGCTAAATTGGTATTTGGAACTAATCCGGATGATTACCTGCCCGTGGTGGCTACCAGCTGGGAAGGAACCTTTTTGTACAACTACAGTCCGTTAATCTATGCTTATAAAGTCAGCAATGTTTCCATTATTGGCGAGGGAACAATTGACGGTAATGGCAGGGAAGGTTTTAGCAAATGGTACGACCAGCAAAAACCGGCTCAACAGTTAAGCCGTGCGATGAATCATCAGGGCACCCCCATAAAAGAAAGAGTGTTTGGCAAGGGACATTATTTACGCCCGCAGCTGATACAGTTTTATGATTGTAAGAATATTCTGATTGAAGGCATCACCATTGCTAATTCTCCCTTTTGGTGTGTACATTTTTTACAATCTGAAAACATCACCGCCCGTAAAGTAAAGTTTGATGCCTTTAATAAAAACAATGACGGCTTTGACCCGGAGTACTCCAAAAACATTTTAATAGAAGATATCGACTTTAATAATGCTGATGATAACGTAGCTGTAAAGGCAGGCAGGGATCATGAGGGCCGTAAAACAGCCATCAGTTCTGAAAATATCATTATACGCAATAGCCGCTTTAAAGGGCTTCACGGACTGGTGATCGGCAGCGAGATGTCCGCCGGGGTACAAAATATTTTTGTAGAGAACTGCACCTATGGAGGTTATTGCAAACGCGGCATCTATTTAAAGTCCAATCCAGACCGTGGCGGTTTCATCAGGGATATTTATGTGAATGATGTACAGTTTGGCGATGTGGAAGATGCCATTTTCATTACGTCGTACTACCATGGTGAAGGCAAGGGATTTGAAACAGCTATCCACAATATCTTCCTGGAGAACCTGAGCTTTAAAAATGCCAGCAATGCGGGCTTAGTGATCCAGGGATATCCTACAAAGAAAGTAGCTGATGTTTATTTAACCAATGTAAAAATCGATTCTTGCATTACTGCATTGAGCTTAACCAATACGGAGCGTATTGTATTGAACGATGTGGTGATCGGAACAGAAGTGAGTACGCCTTCTGCAGCTAAATAGAATTGCTCCTTCGTTTCTAATACCAGACCACCTCATTTATAATATTGGCGAAACAGGAAAGCGTTTTCGGGGTTGAGTGCTACCACCCAAAACTGCTGGTTATTATCTTCAATTTGCTGTTGTGCGGCTTTGGGTAAAGATCCCAGAGCAAATTGTCGCCTCCACACTATTTCACCCTCGGTGAACGAAACAGGCAGCTGCTTTGCAAATTCTCCCGGCTTGATAAAATCTTTCCGAAATAACTTGTTGACGCTTTGCTCTACTCTATCTTTTGTGTTGAGCGAAAGTGATAATATTTTATTCGCTATATGCTCAATAAATGCAGCATCATGCCTCCTGGAACCACAGGTATAAATAGCATAGTAATTATTGCCGGTATCCTCTCCATATATTTTTTGGGCAACACAAATAGGCACAAAGTTCGTTTCAAGGCTGAGTTTCTTATGTGCCGCACGGTTGAGGAAAGCTACGCCTATAAAACAAATGATCGCCACAACTACCAGCACAGCAACCAGTGTATATCCTATTTCCTGCATCATTCCTTCATAAACAATAAATGCCAGAAAAACACAGATCATAATACCAACAATTAATGGCAGGTACATCATCTTATTTTTCCCGAACGCCGATTTTTGAACATAATCCTTAATGATTTGTGGATCATGTTCCAGTCTATTGAGTTCTGTGCTATTCATTTCTTATTGTTTTTTTATTCTTCCATTTTTTCCGTACGATGCAGGTACACTTCATTAGCCCGCCATTTATAGCAATTGATCACAAACCCCTCCGGACCTTGATCGTATCTATACATTTCTTTTTTCACGGGGTCAAAAAACAGGTATTCCAGGTCTATTAATTGCTGATGCCGGATAAACTTTTGTATGGAGGGGTTATAAATAAAATACAGGAAACTGCCATCATACTTCGTCCTGTCCGGAAACGCAATAGGGATCTTTATATCGAAATGCCCGTCGAAATTAATATCCTCCAGCTCTACTTCAGGATAGGTGCCTACAAATTCATTAAACCCGGAAAGCGTTTGCAAAACTTTACCCTCCTGTATAATTTTCAAAGCGGTAACCTTTGTCATTATTTGCTCAGCCTGAGAAAGATGGGTAACTTTTTCCTGATGCATCACCAGTTCATAATCATAAAACAAAGGGGCATCCTCTGCTTTAGCCAGTAACTGTAATTGTACGGGTAGCTGCTTGCCTGTCTTTCCACTTTTCCAGCTGCCGCTCAATTTACCAGTTGCCAGCGAAGGAGCTGTAACAGAAAAATGGCCGGTCGTATCCCATACATACTTACCATTCTTCTCTACTGTCACTTTTTCGGCAAGCGTAGTTGGGTATCTTGACACTCCGTTAAGATGAATACTCTTTTCCCGTCCACTGCGGAGATAGTAATAGCTTCCGGTAAGGGTATCATTTCCTCTTTGCTGCCTCAGTTGCATGGCAATAGAATAATTACCAACCGTACCCCTGTAACAGGCCGTAGTAACAACAGAGGTCTGCGCATAGGTTGCATTGAAAAATCCCGCAACCAGTATCCAAATTACAAACAGGTTTCTGTGTATCATCTTTCTTAATATATCTCAAACTAATACCGCTCAAATATATTCTCTTTGCTTTTTTAGGACGCAACCAGTTTACAATTTGCGGTGGCCATTTATTATCTGCAAACAATAATGACCGTGGCCATCGATTTTACTTTATCAGTTCAGAATATAGTTCCTCAATATTTTGGTGGGATGCACCCAATTCGATCGATCACACTACCAATGCTGAAAAACGCTTACCTAAAGAGGACAATACCCCTTTGCCCATCATGTTCTGGTTCCAGAAGTACTATGCTCCTTTTGCCAGGCGCTTAGCAACCGATAGTTTTTATTTATAGTTCAAATACACTGAAGTATAATAAAATAAAAAAGGTGGCCCCTGGGCTAAAAAAGCCTGGAGCCACCTCAATTTTCAGAAAGAATATACTTATTGGTTAATCACTATTGCTTTTATCACTTTTGAATACAAACGGGTACCATCTTTATCTACCTGTGCAATGCGTACAAATATTCGCTGCCCTGCGCTGTCTATGCTATCTTTCTTCATACATCCGGCTAAAAACAGGATCGATGCTGCCATTGCTATAACTACAACTCTGAATGGTCTTTTCCTTAAGCTCATTATCAATGTACTCAGCACCATTAGGCCACCTCCCAGCTGTAAGGCATTGGCAGCAATTGTTTTGCTAAAACTATAGTTTAAAGACACTGAAGAATTTCCATCCCGGGCCATGGTTTTCAATTCCCCTATTTTCGAAAAGCTGTCACCATCTGCTGATGCTTCTATTTCAAAATAGCTGTTATTTTCTTCCTTGAGCGTAGTCCAGTCAACCCTCATTGTATTGTTAACAAGCTTCGCATTTATATCTCCAAATACCACACCTAAGCTACTTACTACATTTACAGATATATCAGAACTTGTGGAACCGCAGCTTCCGGCAGTAGTATATACCACATGAAGCGTACCCACTCCTGTAGCCGTAAGTTCCCCGCTGGCATTAACTGAACCGGGTCCGGTTACAGTGAAACTCCCGCCTGCCTGCGCAAAATAAAGCTGCACCGGCTGTCCTACAACAACAGGCTTGCTTATAGGAAACAGTACCGCAGCGCCGGAACTGGCACTGCATAGGTTTAATACAGATGTTTGAGAAAAGTTATAAACAGATTCCTGTGCGTTCGAACCGGTACTATTCCCCATACTGCCATTGATCCTATGTCCTACATAACCATATTGTCCCGAACATTGTTTTATAATAATACTGGTATGCCCTCCTGTTTCAACAGCCCGTATTTTATCTGCAGCAGTTAATGATCCAGGGTTGGCAGTAGGGTTATAGCTTGCACCGGAAGTGGGCAGCCCCAGCATTTGTAAACTATTTATTCCCCAGGAATACAATACACCGCTGCTTGTAATGGCATTTACTGCAGGATTGGAAGGATCATGTTCGCCAGGACTTATCCATGCAACATTTGTAAGATAATCACCAGATGCAGCAGATTTCTGTACCTGAGACCAGGTTGTTGCTTCAATATTGGTATAGTTTCCAACCTGTCGGTGTGCATTATAGCCTAAGCCAAAAACCCGGCCGTCGGTTGATAACAGATGATAAGTGCTTGCCTTAGCATATGAAGCACTGGGATCAAAATCATTCGTCATTCCAATCATTTTTGGCGTTACTCCAACCGGGATATTCATCTGTGTAGCGTACAGTCTTGTGCTTACTGGTGTATTATCTCCCAAATATACTTTCTCCCCCCAGGTCCAAACCGTGCCATCACTTTTTAAAGCAACCATACCGCCATAAGTTCCTCTTACTGCAACTGCATCTGATAGAAATGTAGTGCTGTTGATTTTCACCCTTGTCCAGCTTATACCAGTATTACCTGCTGAACCATCTCCATTTCTTTTACCATCGCCAGCCAACATCCATACATCTCCATTGCAGGTAACAATAGTTAAAGCAAGATAAGTTCCGAATAGCATTTTCACATTCCCGGGATTAACACCTGCCGGAAGACCTGTAGTGTTACCGCCTACAGTCAATGATCCAAAGCCGGGAGTTGATTTTAATGCGCCATTAACGAGATTGCCGGGCTTCCCCCATACAAAAAGACCTGTTGTAGTAAGTACAGTAAACTGCTCTTCTTCCTGATAATAACTTCCAGCTGCAAATCTCAAAATACTACCTGTAAGCCCGGGATAATTGGCAGCATTCAGCTCAATAGGTGTCAGCACATGCGAAACGCCATCAGCAGCTATCTGTTCTCCCCACACTATAACCCGGCCATCTGACTGCCTGGCCATACTGCTATGAAAAGTAGATACGATGTTATCGTACTCGATGGTAGCGGGGTTACTACTATTCAGAAATGAATTACTGAAATCTGAACCGCTGCATCCTGCCGGAGCCGGCGTACATTGACTGTTAGCTGTTTGAGCTATAGCAGAAATTGCCAGGCACACTGTTAAAAGCTTAAAAGCTCGTGAACATTTTTTTTTCATCGGAAAAATTTTGATAAGAAGATGGCACCATGCAACTCGACCATTTTGTAACAAAAAACGGATTACTCAAATGATGGTTCATCACATAAATGAATGCAGTTCAGCAATTGGCGGCAGTGCACCAATCGAACATACTTTATGAAAAATAAGGTTTACCACCCTATGTGACCGTTTCATCAAAATCTCCCAAAAAAATTAAAACTCATCGGTTACCTGCATCAGGCCCCAATCGCCCTCCCCCCTGGAAATAAGGCCGGAAGTATAGCCTTGACTTCCAATTGAATTTATTACTATCCTACATTAAAAAAGGAGCTGGTAACCCTGGCTTTGAAAAACCGGGAGACCAAACTCCAACCTTCTAAACAAAAAAATATAAAGGCAATGAGAAAGAATCAGCGCACCGCAATGATTCGTAAGCTACTATTACCAAAAAAATATACAATTCTTAGTACAGGTCGTCTTTAAGTATATTATGAATCTTTAACCCCTGTCTGTTTTTTACCAGTTTGCGAACATGATCAACTCCGTTCTTCTAACTTTTCTCTTCAAACCAATACGCTGCCCTCTGCCTGCCGTGACCTGGCGCCATGGAAAGTAGACGCCAGACTATCCTACTCAATGGTATTGGGATTGCCACTATTGAGCAATAAATTACTAAAATCTGTATTGCTACAACCTGCTGAGTGTGCAGTGCATTGAGCGTCACTTTGCGTATACTCTCCTATGCCTTGAATACTACACAAAACACATAATATTAAAAAATTTGTTTTCATTAATAAAATTTTAGCTCTAAAATCGGACTTGTCTACCATTCACACTGCTCTACCTGTTTTCCGAAAGCAGACGCCCTCCTTCTATGTATTCCTTTCACACAAATCTCCCAAGCGGTTTAAAACTTTTTAATTAAAACAGGCAAAGGAATCCCTAACGGTCAACGGCCGCTGTCGAAAAAGCAGGTAGCCCCAGCCTGGAAAGGACGGGGGAACCCTTGCTTGTCTATGTATCGTATTATTTCGGTAGTTACCGTGTGCCACCACTACTTTTTCAATTAATCTTCATTTCGGGGTCCGGCAAGCCGTCCAACCTCCGAAGCTGTTGTAAAGAAATTGGGTGAGCCGAAGAGACGGTAATTCCTATTATTACCGCCAGATGTCCACCAGGCTGTTTCATCTCTAAAGGGTGTTTGCGAGTGGCTTCCCTGTGAGCCTGTTGTACACCAGCCCGCTGCAGAAGCGCATCCAAAATGAACGGTCTCGTCCCAGAGATGGGGCTGGATCAAGTGCTGCCACCTTTGTATACGTAGGATACTATTGCTGACATTGAAAACACCCTGGGTAAGTTCGTGAAAGGCACTGGTATACAGGGTCCAGAATTGGGGAACCTGGTCTATCAATCTAAAAATTAACGGGTTTCCATGGCGTCCCCAATTTCTTACAGACTGCCTTCCTGCATCAAAACTCCAACCCGTTCCCAGCGTGGTGTCAAAATCGTTGGGAATAAAAAAGAAACGGCCATGGGTATTGAAATAAAAATTAAAGTTGTTGCTGTTATACCAGTAATCGTCCATATTGCCGCATAGCACACTGGCCATGTAGGTACGCATCAGGAGGTTTACATCCATGGTGGCATTTGCCCAGTTTTCCAGCGCAGTCCCCTGCAAGGTCACCAGGTTGCGAACAAAATCAGTGAGCTGTGCATTGGCCAGGGCTCGCTGGTTGGTATTGGTACGCAGATCGTAGATATCCCGGTTTGCAATTACCATTGGGTTATAATCATTCAGGGCAGCACCATTATCGCCCTTCCATAAAAAAGGCACCCTGGATCCCCGGGGAAAGTCCCCCAGAAATCCTACGCGGTTGGCCAGGTAATCCTCATCAATAAATTCCTTTAGTTTATAAATACCAAAATAAGCAGGCCGGCCATTGCCAATTTGTATAAAAAAACGGCACATACTGATGAGGGGCCCTGTAAAGATACGGGCCTGCTGTAGCAGGTCAAAAGCGTATACTTCGCGGATACGGGTAGGATCTTCCCGTGTAAACTTCAGGTCTAACCTGGAAAGCCCTTCGAAGGTTTGTCCTGACGAAAAGCGCCCGAAATCCAAGGCAAAGCTAGCCTGCCGCCAAACGGGATTATCGGGGTCATGTTGCTGGCCTAGATCGCCCTCGGGGCGCTGCCTACTGGAGTTGCCTCGCACCCTCAGGCCAACATTTCCGATAATACGATTGAGAAGCTGGCGGCCTTCTTCGTATCGAAAGTTACCCGGAATCCAGAAATTCTGCCCTGGATTCCTGTCATAAGCCATCAATAAGCTGTCCCAGTTAACTTCTGAAATTTCAAGGGTAATCCTCGGCAGGGCTTCGAGGTCGAAAATGCGCGTCACTACAGGATTGATCATTCTGGTGAGATCTTCATTCATTTTTTATGGTTTAAAGTGTGAAAAATGCATAGCGATAGCAGGGAGGGTAAGGCACCTCCTGCAGACAAGACAGAACCGTTTGATAACTTAAAGCAAAGACTGGTAATAGGCGAACACATCGCTCCAGCGATAGTAGGGCAATAATTTACTTTTAATGGGCGGTACCCGCACTTCTTTTTCCTGTTGTAAAAATTTCACCAACACTTCATCAACACCCGCTTTTTTAAACAACACGAGCTGTATATTGGCCGCCATTGGCGCCACTTTAAAGTCACTCCAGGCTTTATAAAAAATATTCGGATCGGCCACAGGCTGGTAAGTATTTTCGAGGTGCATTAACATGGCTAAAGGAATAATATTACCATCATGACCAAAGCGGAAAGAAGCGCCCTTTTCTTTATTTGCAATAGCCTGGTTGGCTTTGTCAATCATATCTTTTAGCAGCGGCTTTGCATTCTCCATCATCATACCCCGGTTAATAGCGGCATTGGCATACTGCACATACAGGCTATAGTTCCTGCACTGCCAAAGATCTAACAGCTCTTTTTTCGTAAAAACGGGATATAAAGAAACAGGGCTTTGCATATTTTGCAGGTTGCCGGCTATATCGTACAGGTCCCACATCAGTGTAACCGGGTTTACCTGATCCTTTATATAGCTGCTATCTGCAAACAAAGACCTCACCAGGCGACCGGGTTTTACATGTTCCTGCTCGAAACGCTGGTAATCTTTACGCCAGCCATCGGGTGCGTACCTGAACGCCACAGCTTGCGCCGTATGGTAGTTTAAGTACTTCATGTGGCTGCTATCCGCATCCTCTTTAATCGCCAGTTGATCATTAAGCTCTTTTAGTTGCCCACAAAAAAGATGCATGCTATGCACACAACGTTCTACCGTGGTTGACACCGCGCTTACGCTGGCATTGGCGGTAAAAACACCCGGATATTGCTGGTACATGCGCAGGGCAATATCTTTTAACTGGTTAGTTCCTAAGGGTGTCAGTTTACCTCCATGCCCTTCAGCATCTTTCCATATTACCTGTAATTTCCGGTAAACTGTTTTACCTGAAGGAGTCAGCGCATTAGCGGAGTCAGCCCGGTAAAAAACATCCAGCACCTCTTTATATTCACTATCCTTTACCAGGTAGCGGGAGCCGTGGCGGCCGAAATGACTGATATAAAAAGGTTCGTAGCCGGGTGGTGGTGGTGTGGAAGCAACGGCATGTTTAAAAGGATACGCATAGTTAACGCCTCCTGATTTTTCTATAGTCTGAAAGATCTCCTCCTTTGATGTTTGTGCCATAACCATAACCGGAATGATGCTTACAATGAGGAACAGCATTAAACATCGACTACAAGCAAATAGCCTCATCGTGTTAATATTTACTTTCAGTATTGTTGGATATTCCTTCTTAAAAATCATTTGAATTCGGGATTTTGTGTCAAATTAGGATTAACGGTAAATTCATCCTGAGGTATGGGGAACAGCTTATACCTATCTGCTACATCTTTCCCCGGATAATTATTGGCGGCGCCATCAGATCCTTTCCAGTCCCAGTTATATCCTTTGGTAAATTTTCCAAAACGCACCAGGTCTGTACGCCGCACCGATTCTGTATGCAACTCCCTGGCCCTCTCATCCAGTAAGAAATCGAGAGACAACTGAGCGTCGGTAATATGACCTGAAACGCCTGAACCATAAGTGCCGGATAAGTAGGCCCGGTCCCTGATCTGATTTACATACTGCAACGCTTCCTGCCTGCTGCCCCCGGCTCCGCGCAGTATAGCTTCGGCCGCTGCCAGGTAAGCTTCGGCTACACGAAACATGGGGTAATTCACCGAGCTATACGTGGTTCCCCCTTCCGCAAGGTCTTTACGATCTTTGGTTACATTTCGCCACTTCACACTGGCATAGCCATTATTAAAATCATTCTGAAAGGCTTTGCCTGCGATCCAGGTTTCCTTGGTATGTCCCGGTGTAAAGAACTGGGCCCGTTTATCTTTTTTCTTATCCCCCCAGGTATCAGTTGCATCAAACACCTGGTCAGTGCTTTCAAACTTATCTACCAGCTGTGTTTTAACACGCGCGTTTCCCCAGCCTCTTGCCCCGATACCCGTGAGGTAATAATTGCTCATCACTCCATTGATCAGCGCTTTGATCAGGAAATTGGTGCCGGCGCTATTAATGGTATTGTCCTGATCTTGCATAAGAGGCCAGATGATTTCTTTGCAGGTATTATTATCGGCTAAAAATATATGGCGGTAATCGGCGGCTAATGCATAATACCCGTTGCCGATCACACTTTTTGAATATTGGTAGGCCTTTTCATATTCCTTTTTACCTACCCATGCTTCTGCATTTAAATAGACACGTGATAAGAGAAACCAGGCTGCAACCTGGTCTATACGACCATATTGGTTAGCTCCGGGAACCTTCAGCTGATCTTTCAACATTTCCAGTTCTGCTACCACGTAGTTATAGATATCTTCCCGTGATTTTTGCTGCGGTATAACGCCCACTGGCATCGACTCATCTATATAAGGTCCCGAACCATACAGGTCGCAGATCATACTATAGCAATAAGCCCTGATGAAGCGTACTTCGGCACGATAGTAACCTATTTCATCTTTAAGTGCATCATACAAGCCTCTTTCCTTCAGCTTGTCATCTGCAGATTCGCGCAGAAACTCGTTACAATATCCAATAGACATATAGAGCCTGTAATAAGCATATTTTATAATCACGGTAGAAGGATTCCAGGTCATAAATAGCAGGTCGCGCGAGCCTTGCGAGCTACCGGAGTGTAGCGCTACTTCATCAGTGGTACACTCCTGCAGGTAGAACAGCGCACGGGTATACCCGCTATAGCCTACATCCAGGCCGCCGAGATCTCCATCACTATCAGGCCCTGCCTGTCCATTTAAAATGAGCGATCCGTAGCATTTAGCCAATACCCCCCTGTAGCCTTCTGCCGTTTTGTACACGTCTTCATTAATAAGCTGCTTCTTATTCAGGGGCAGCGTGTTGAGGTCTTTGAGGCAGGAGGAGAGCAAACCTGTAAGCAACACCCATGTGAGCAGGTTTACCAGTGTCTTTATTTTCATTGCGTATCGTTTATTATGTTTACCTGGCCGGGAAGTACCAGGCCTGTTTGTTTAATTGCTGGGGAACCAATCGTTAGTTGCCCTCTTTTTTTAGAAATTGAGATGGAGCGATAAGGTGTATATCCGTGGCCGCTGGTACACATTATTATCCAAACCGCTGTATATCTCCGGGTCTACACCCGAATATCTGGTGAGCATAAGAATATTTTGTGCGCTCAGCGCTAACCGCAGGCTACTGCCATCACGCCATAACCGGTTGAAGCTATGGCCAAGAGTAATATTATCGAGTTTAAAGAAAGCCCCGCTTTCCAGGAATATGTCAGAGAAATAGCGCTGCTGGGTAAAACCACGATCGAGGGTAGTTGGTGAAATATTACCCGATACTTTTTCAGAGCTGAAGAGAGCGGCCAGGGATTGACCGGCTTCCTGGTAATTAAACACGTAGTTACCGAAGCTGCCATGGCTGTTAAAGCCCAGGTCCCAGTTTTTATAATTCACGCGTGAAGACAGCCCATAGTAATAAGGAACCCTGGAGCTTTTACCGGTAATGTACTTGTTCACATCTTCCTGGCTGGTGGTGATGCTTCCGTCTTTAGCAATATATTTCCCATCCATCGGCTTACCATTTTCATCGTATGCCTGTTTCAGCAAAAAGAACATATTAGGCGTTTCACCTACTTTATGTACCTGGAAATCGTTGCGGCTCACCGTACCTGTTTTTACATAACTCGCGTCGGTATCCACGGTATTCAGCTTTTTGATTGTTGCATTGCTATAGGTAAAATTGCCGTTAACGGTCCATTCAAAATGCTTTCTTTTTACCGGTGAGCCGCCAAGCGCTATTTCAAACCCGTTGCTCTCCATATTGCCGATATTGGTTTCTATAATATTGGTAAAGTTGCTACCTGCCGGAACGGCGATCCGGTTCAACAGGTCTTTGGTATACCGCTTATAAATATCCAGGCTACCGAATAAACGGTTGTTCAGGAAACCAAAATCAAGGCCCAGGTTATAGGTCCCGGTGGTTTCCCACCTGATATTGGGATCGTAGCCGTTGGGCCGGTACATATACAGCCATTCGCTGCCGAATAAATACCGGGCTGCATCTGTTGATATGGTGTAAGTGGGTAAGTACGGATGATACCCTCCTATGGCCTGCTGCCCTGTTTCGCCGTAGCTTAAACGGAGTTTCAGGTCAGATATCGTTTTACTATTCTTAATAAAGCTTTCTTCTTTCAGGCGGTAAGCCAATGCCAGCGAAGGAAAATAACCCCAACGGTTCTGCGAGGCAAAGCGCGAAGAGGCGTCGGCCCTTAAAGTACCCGTCAGTAATATTTTTTGTGAAAAAGAGTAATTCACACGTCCGAAAAAAGATAAGAGGTATAAAACGTCTTCATCAGGTACCGAAGCATCGCTTACATCTTTAACAACAGATTTTGGGGTGGTACTATACCAAAAGCGTTGCCATTCATAACCGGCCATTACATCCAGCTGGTTTTTGGCGTTGAATTTCTTTACATAATTGGCATAGGCAGTAAAAATATAGTTAGTGTTTTCATCGTCTTCCGAATAAAACCTGCCCCTCCCATCGTTGCGGTTAGAGGTATACATGGAGGGCGCTTTATCGGGTATGGTTTCTTCATATACTCTTTTACGGATATCGTAACCCAGGTTCACGTTCAGGCGCAGATCTTCCAAACCATGCACTTTATAATCCATGGTCAGATTTCCTATAGATCGTTTAATGATGTCCAGCTTATCCGCCAGCATCAGATCTGCCACCGGATTGGAGGCAGCCAGCGTAACGGGCTTACCACCGTTCATCCACATATAATAGCCCAGGCCCACACTATCGGGGTAGTTCTCAAAAACCGGCCGGGTAGGATCGAAGGAGATGGCGCTACCAATGGCGCCGGTAGATACGGGACGTTCTCTTTCCAGACTTCCTTTTACATTCACATCAAGGGCCAGGTGCTTATCAAAAAATTTGGGGGCTACTCCAAGACCCACACTGGTACGCTGATAATTATTTTCTTTAAGCGTTCCGTTTTGGTTAATATAACCTACCGAAACCCGGTAAGGCATTTGGCCTGAATTGCCGGTTAAGGAGAGATTGTGGTCATTCCCCAAAGCAGTCTGGTAGATTTCTTTCTGCCAGTTGGTATTGGCTGTTCCCAGCTGGAAATCGGCCGGAGCATTGGACTTTTCAGCAAATATTTTGCGGTACTCGTCGGCACTTAATACATCATACAGCTGATTTACCTGGCTGATGGTGAAATTGGAACTGTAAGCAACACGAGGTTTACCGCCCCTGGCACTGCCTTTTTTAGTGGTGATAATAATCACTCCGTTCGATGCCCGGGATCCGTAAATGGCCGTTGCCGATGCATCTTTCAAAACGGTAAAGGACTCGATATCATTGGGATTAATAGAGCTAAGCGGGGCGCTGTTACTGGTGGGCACTCCATCTATTACAATGAGCGGATCGTTGGAGGCCGAAAGAGAAGCGCCCATACGGATACGTATGGTACCCTCGCTGCCCGGGGCACCACTACCGGGAACGATATTGACACCGGCTATTTTACCTACCAATGCATCCTGCGCCGTTACCTGTAAACCCTTGTTCTGTGCATCGGGCCTTAGTGTAGCTAATGAACCAGTGGCATCGCCTTTTTTAACCTGGCCATAACCAATTACTACCACTTCACCGAGGTTTTCAGCAGATGGATCTAGAAAAACGGATAGCAACGGCTGATCTGCCTTTATTTCCACGGTCTTGTACCCCACACTGGAGATTACTAAAAGCGTATTTTTCAACACATTTAACCGGAAATTTCCCGCAGAGTCGGTAGCTGTGCCGCCTTCGCGGTCTTTGATCATTATACTGGCACCCACTACCGGTTTAGCGGTTCCCCGGTCGGTAACAGTGCCATTTACATGGATGGTTTCCTGTGCAGTGGCGGTAAAAAAAATAAATTGCCCCAGGAGCAATAAGATTATGGGCCGGATTTTCGTCCGGATAAACGATTTCATGATGAAACAGATTTGAAAAATTGGGTGATAAATATGGCTTTGCATTCTTTTCCGAAAATATCAGCAAGAATGAGGGTTTACATCATGAGTAGAAGCAGAAAGTAGGTAAACAGCAATACAACAACTTTATTACAAATTGAATATCAATAAGATAAAAAAATAAAAAAAGTGCAACAAAGTAGATGGGCAGATAGCGGTAAGTAGTAGGGTAAGGCGTTATTTCCCGATCTCCTGTATTTTATTCATAAAATCATCCTTCGAAACGGCCAGCTTATTGCGGATGCGGAGTTTGTAATTGTATACAGTTTGTGGCGAGTAATGCAGGAAATCGGCGATCTTACTGCTGTCGGAAATACCCAGCCTTACCAACGCAAATACCCTTAGTTCGGGCGTAAGGATATCTCCTGCTTTGGGTAAAACCTGCTCTTCCTTTTTCAGCAGGGCGTTAAATTCCTCAATGAAACGGGGATAAATATTCAGGAAAACCGCGTCAAAATTCTGGAAGAACTCTTTCAGTTCCTGGGTAACCAGGCTGGCGGCGCCTGTAATGTTGAGGGCCTCTTCTGTTTGTTTTGCTTTTAGCTTTTTGTGTAAGTTAATCCGGTAGTTTTCCAGCTTATTGATGTAGGAAGAACAAAGGTTGAAAACATACCCTATATAAGCTTCTTTTACCTGGTCTGAATCTGACAAGCGGGCATTTAAATCTTTCAGCTGCCCGTTTATTATTATCAACTCCTCATTTTTCTTTTTTACAAGCAGCTCTGCCGCGGAAATGCGTTTGAGCTGTCTGTAGATAAATCCAATACAGAAGAGGAGAACAACTGTTAACAGGGAAATCAACACCAGGTACCCAAAGAGGCGATCCTTATCTTCCTTCATTTTTTTGTCGTAAGCCGCAGCTATGATAGGAAGCGCTTCCGATACTTCGCTCATGCGAAAGCGGGCTTTTGCAAACTGCGCATCTTCCATCGAACACTTGATATAGGTGTAAGCGCGCTCCAGGTTTCCCTCCTGGTACAACAGTACCGCCAGCTTGCGTAGCGCGATATAACTTTTTACTGCTTTTCCCATATCGTCAAGAGCAGCCAGGGCCAGGTATTGTTTCTGCCGGGGCCTATCGCCCATAGCTTCATAAGCACAGGCCACACCATAGGCCAGGGCGCCGGTTTCGTTTTTTTGCAATAAGGCCTCCCCATAGCAGCGGTTAATGAATGCCAAGGCTGCTGCATTTTGTCCCTTGTCAATCAGCTGGCCATTAAAAACCAATTTGTAGGTTAAAGAGGCGGTATCAAAGGTCTGTAGCAGGGAGTCCTTATAAATGGTCACTAAATTTTTATATCGTTCCCGCTCCTCCTCCGAAAGAGCACTTTTCAGCAACAGGGAGTAAATAGAATGATACACATGAAAATAATAGCCCCATTGTTCCCTGGCTAATTCCCGCCTTTTAATATGATCTATAATATCAAAGGTTTCCTTGTACATACCCATTTTCCCCAGCATTTCGGCTATATTCATTTCGGCTTCGAACAACCTATGCGGGTTACTGAGCTGTTGGGCTATCTGCTTTTTTTCTTTTGCTGCTCTTAATGCGGCATCCAGGTTGTAATGCCCGTATTCATTAAAAAGCTGACTATACAGTTGATAGCGACTCAAGGGATCGGTATGATTTAGTATCACTACTTTCAGGCTATCGAGACGATGTTCTTTTACCGTAGCATACTGTTGGCGGTTACCTATAGCCTGGTCGAGCAACTGTAGCAGAGAGTCTGTTGATGGCTGGGAAAAAGCAACCATACTGCAAAATCCAAATGCTATTGCTAAAAACATTTTTGTCATATGCAGCTTTGGGTGTTTGGGTAACAATTGGATAGAAAAGGAAAAAAGACAAATAAATATATCGGGGGATCAATAAAAAGATTGGCGTCCTCATTTTTCAACGAGCACGCCAAACCTTCACCCCAAGCAGGTGCCTGCCATAACCTATTTCGCTACCATCGGGCTGCTTGAACTACTTTGGAATACTTTTGAGTACCATCCTTATCTGCCTGCAACAAGCGGATAAAAATCTTCGTCCCATCGGGCACAGCTCCTGTTGTTTCTTTGCGACAGCCGGAAACACAAATGCCCACGCCAATCACCAGGATCATCAAGCCCTGCATCCGCTTTCTGCCGGCTCTACTACCAAAACAAGACATACCCAGTAGCAGTGCAACCAGGCCTGTGCCCAGCAAAGCCTCGTTTATACCACCTGTAAATTCGTATTGAAGCGGTAAAACTGAATTGCCATTGGAAGCCAGGCTTTTTACGGTGCCTATTTTTATAAATGTGGTCCCATCTGCTGACGCTTCAATATCGAAATGATCATTATTGGTTTCGTTGAATGTTTCCCAGTTTACCTGCAGCCGGCCGTCCCGGAGGGAGGCTGTGAGTGCACCAAAATTTACTGGAAGTACAGCGCTGCAAATATTCTCAGAAAGTATCGTAATATCGAGGGTAGACAAACTGAAGGTTGGACTAAAGATCATTCTGCGGGGTTGTGTACCGTTCCCCTGCGGGTCGCCGGCATTGGCATCTACAGCGCCCATATAGCTTCCTCCAACTGATGCAATGGCTGCAGCAGCAGCATTGCTCTCGGGAAGCAGTGTTGAAGATACATCTCCACCCACACCCTTGGCCACTACAAAAACAGCGCCCCTGTCCGTTTTAAACGAATTGTAACTATCATACGGACCACCTGGCGTCGGTGTTGCAAAAAAAGAGATTAAGTAAGGATTGGTCAACGCCGTACCTCCCACGGCCCGGGCAGCGTCAGTAAAAAGAAAGACAACCAGCTTATTGGATGTACTTTTATTAAGTGTTTTCTGCGTGCTTATGATAAAAGGATCTGAAGTGCCATCCAACGCTTTCCCGATTAACTTCAGCGCTTCATGGGCATAATCAAAAGGGCCTAAATTGGAAACATCGGGCAACACAGCAGGCGGAGGCGTGGAATATCGAAAGCCCTTTCTCTGAAAATTTTTGGCAACAACGGGGTTATTAGTAAAATCGGACTGTATATAAATACCCGTTGTACCAGGTTCCCAGTGTGATCCAAAATTAACAACGGACACCCGGTTATCCGGGTTGCAGGACAGTACCTGATCAATAACCGTTTTTACTGACGCGCTCATATCAGCCCATTCCTGATCTTCAATGGAGCCACTGTTATCCAACCAGAATACAACGTCTACGCCCTGGCTTTGAGCTGTATGCAAGGAGATTGAAAATAAAAAAATAAAGACTATTTTTTTGTAAAGTTTCATTTTTTGGGGTTTAATTGATTTCTAATTATAAACGAAATCGATCTAAATAGAGTATGTTTTAGCTACACGCAGTCAAATAGAAATATCAGACATGTAAGCTGGTACTACCATGTTTAAAAGGATTTATAATAGACTGTGTCCATTTCTTAAAAAACTCCCAAATGAAATTTATATTTTTTTTTAAGCACCAAAAAGAGGAGATGCTGTCATCTCCTCCTCTGGCCTACCCGCAGGGGGTATTTAAAAATTAATGATGACCGGCTTTCACAATTTTTGAATACATTTTTGTACCATCCTTGTCTACCTGCGCTATGCGTACAAACAATTTTCCATCATTTCCAATAACAGTATTGTCCTCTTTATTACAACCGGCAATACTAAACGCCATGCCGGCTGCTGCTAATACAACAAATAGGTATTTTTTCCTGCTATTTAAAATACCGGCACCACCTAATAGCAGCAAACCTAATCCGGCGGCCAATGCTATCCCTGAAATATTAGTGGAGAACTCATAATTCAATTCCTCCGAAGAATTGCCTTCCATCGCCTTCGTCTTAATTTCACCTATTTTAGAGAAATTGCTACCATCGACTGAAGCCTCTATTTCAAAATGACTGTTGTTGGTTTCTTTTAACGTGTTCCAGTTTATGGCAAGCTGATTATTTTCAAGTGTTGCATCTATCGCTCCAAACGTAACAGGGAGCACAGCCGCAGTGCTGGTAAGGGTTATTGAAGATGTAGAAGCACAAGCACCTGCTACCCCATAGTTCACTGTAATGGTACCTGGTCCCGTAGCCCTAAACATCCCTGAATTAGATATGGTAGCCGGACCCGTAACGCTGAAAACACCTCCTGCCGGAGCAAAGTTGAGTTGTACCGGAGTATTGTTTGCAATTGTATTGCCTGTTACCGGAAACAATACTGCGGCGCCGGATTGTGCAGCACACATATTTAAACTTGCAGTTGAAAAACTGTAAGCCGGTACAGTTGCATCTGTAAAGCTTCCATCGCCCATGCTGCCGTTAACTTTATGCCCTACATAGCCATAATTACCCGTACATTGTTTTACAAGAATAGTTGTATGCCCACCGCTTTCTACTGCCATTATTTTATCTGTAGCATTAATACCGGAGGGCTGGGGAGTAGGATCATTGTAGTATGTGCTACCTAAGCCTATCATGTCTAAAGCATTAACACCCCAACTATATACCTTTCCATCAAACGTTAAAATGTTAATAGCAGCATAATAACCATCATGCTCCTGAGGGCTTATCCATGCGACATTTGTAAGATAATCCCCTGCTGCCGCTGTTTTTTGAACCTGAACCCAGTTTTTTTGTTCGGCAAATGGTACTGTTGTATAACTAAGAAATGCACCGAGCTCCTTGCTTCTGTTACTGCCAAGGGAATAAATCCTTCCTGTGGTCGTTAGCATATAATAAGTTACTGTGTGTTTATCAATACTGGTATTTTCCCTTCTGTCATAGCTCTGTGTCATGCCAATCATTTTAGGTGTGCCAGGCAGGTTTGGCATGGGGGTAGCATAGGTCGCAGGTGCCATATCCGTACCATTACCTAAATAGCATCTTTCGCCCCAGGTCCAAATAGTTCCATCACTTTTTAAAGCCATTAAAGAAAAAGTTGATCCTCTTACTGCTACTACATCAGATAAAAATGGATTTCCGCTCTGATTAGTTTTTACACGATGCCAGTTGCCCTGATCGGTGGTATTGTCCCCGTTTTTTAAACCCGCTGCTGATAGTACCCAAACGGCACCGTTACAGGTAACAATTACTAATGTTTTATAGCTCCCAAAAAGCATTTTCACATCACCCGGAGACACCCCAGCTGGAAGATTTATACTCCCCATTGGCTCTGTAGTTTTTACTGCAGTTGATACTAATATCCCTGGCGCCCCCCACACATAAAGACCATTAGTAGTTAGCACACAATATTGAACACTGTACATATCTCTTGAACCCGCAGTAAAACGTAAAATACTTCCTGTTAATGGATAGTTGGTGCTATTTAATTCTCGTGGCGTACGAACATGATCCACTCCGTTTTTATCTGCCTTTTCGCCCCAAATCAATACTCTTCCATCCGCCTGGCGTGACAGGGTACTATGAAAAGTAGAAACCATGTTATCGTACTCAATGGTATTAGGACTGCTACTATTGAGAAATGAATTGCTAAAGTCTGTATTGCTACAGCCTGCCGCAGGTGCAGTGCATTGGCTGTATCCGCTAACATTAATCATTAATGTTAAAAAACATACTATGACCGGGAGTTTAAAATAATTGCTAAACATAAGCAGTGATTGGTTTTGTTTAAAAGATTTTAATTACACGTAAGATTTATCCTCTTGTAATTATATAGTGTCAGCACTTAATAAAACTCCCAAAAAAAATATACTTTTTTTTAACGTAAGAAGTCCATATACCTGTTGAGATATATGGACTATCTTATGCTATTTTTAAAAATCTACTAAACACATCATTATTCTTTTTTAAGACAAAATGGAGAAGACAAGACTGTCTCCTCCGTTGTTTTACATGTGAGAAAAGTTTTCGTATTATAGGATACTACCCAAATCATTCATTAACCTTATCCTTTCGGATCCAAAGCCATTTTAATACGGCTTTCCATATCTTTCAGGTGTGACAGTGTACTGGCATCAGTGGTTTTAGGTATCGCCGACTGAATCTCGCTTTTTAACATTTCGGCATCTGCCCTTAAAATGGAAGCGGCGTCCAGATTGCTGTAGTTAGGATCTTTTAAGGATAAGTACTCCAGCACAGAAGCCAGATAGGCTTTTTGCATACTGCGCTCATACATATCCAGCTTTACCTGGCCCCCACCCAGCGATTTCCATATCTGCCCATGCAGGGTTTGTACAAGGTCCTCTACAGGCAAAGCCTCATCACCAAATTGTGACACCCCCGATTGCAACGCAGACAAAGTACTCGAATCCAGTAAAGTATTGATCGTTTTTACCTGGAGGTCATCCACAAAATTGGGACCTTTGGGCAGTATCACCTTATTCAGCACGTTTTTATCCAATAGCCATTGCGGCGTGGTAAACAGCTGCTTATTAAAAAAATCAAGCGCCTCCAGCTGCTTTTCTTTTGGAACCGGGCTATAATAGGATCCACCTTCAGCTTCGCTGCGGGTGGTGTAATTTACCCCGCCGATATTTTTGGCAACATGCAATACATAACGCATATACTGGCTTTTTACCTGGGTATACATATTAGCCAGCCCTTCATTCTGTTTATCCGCTTCATAAGTCCAGGCGGGCAGGTTGGGTAATATACGCTGCAGGTTTTTAATACCATAAGTAGCTGCCCTCATGGCATTGTCGCCCAGGTCTTCCGTCTGGCACTGAGGGTCAAACTTCCTGCCCTCTCCATCCCCAAACCAAAGGCGGGGATTGGCTTTAATACGGGAATCGATCCAGCTCTTCACTATTTTCTGATCGGCCTCTGCATCGGGTGCATTAATAAATTTGTATCCCCACTCAATGGCCCATTTATCGTATTCGCCTATGCGTGGAAACAATAACTCCTGCGGTATGCGATCTTCCGGCTGAGCTACATAGTTGAAACGGGCATAATCCATAATACTGGCGGTATGACCATGTTTTTCCAGGTATTTTTTGTCTCTCAGGCTTTCCACCGGTGTGCGGCTGCTGCTACCGAAATTATGCCTTAATCCCAAAGTATGCCCCACTTCATGACTTGACACAAAGCGGATGAGTTCGCCCATCAGGCGGTCATCAAATTTCGGCTTACGTGCTTCAGGATCTACTGCGCTGGCCTGCACCATGTACCAGTTTTGCAAGAGCTCCATTACATTATGGTACCAACCAATATGTGTTTGTATAATTTCTCCGCTGCGCGGATCGTGCACATTAGGGCCATAAGCATTGGCTACCTCCGATGGCAGGTAATTGACGAACGAATAGCGGGCATCTTCCATAAACATGGTACTATCATGCTCCGGCCATTCTTTCCCTTCAATCGCGTTTTTAAAACCCGCCTGTTCAAAAGCTTTTTGCCAGTCGTTAATCCCCGCTATGAGGTATGGTCGCCATTGTTTGGGAGTTGCGGGATCTATATAGATCACAATAGGTTTAGCCGGCTCTACCAGTTCGCCCCTTTTCCATTTGTCTCTATCCTGCGGTTTGGGTTCCAGCCTCCAGCGCACAATAAAATTACGTCTTTCTACTTTTTGCTGATCATCGCCAAACTCGTATAACATATCGGCAAAGTAGCCCACGCGCTGGTCGAAAAAACGACGTTGCATAGGTTTTTCGGGCAGCGCAATAAAAGATGTATTGGTCTCAAAAGTAGCGGGCGTACCTAACGGTAATAAAGGAGACCTGGAATCGACTGTTTTACTGATCGCAATTTCAACATTAATGGGGTAAGCCCTGATTGACTCAATCATAAAGTCTTTCATAGCAGCAACAGTAGCATTTTTGCTTAGATCAGTGTTCGGATCTACACTATTAATAAAGTTTTTTTCTTTCAGGAATTTCGAAACATCGATCACCGCTGAATTTTTCCCATAGGCTTTAATGGGGAATATGGCAACTACAGGACTATTGCTTGATTTCTGAACCGCCTTATAAATAGCGCTGCCGGGATCAGCGTCATTGATCACCAGGTCATAACGGATACGTATTGAAGAGTCTCTGCCACGTTCAAAGAAAATAGTTTTCCCATCTACCTGTTCGCCAGCATACATGCCATGGCCTGCCGGGGCTTTGGTCAGGCGGTTAATCACCATAATATCCCTTCCCAAAACAGAGTCCGGTATTTCAAAATAAACAGTATCCTTAAACTGGTGCACGCTGAAAAGACCCTTTTTTGAAATATATTCTTTTCTTATCACATCTTTATAGGGCTTAATGGCCGAAGGTGGAAGAACGACCGGAGGCTTCACCGTGTCTTTTTTATCTTCAAGGGGTTGCATATCCATTTTTATCTGTGCGGTAACACTTGTAGCCAGCAACGAAACCAAGAGTAGCAGTACGATTGAACAGGAATAACCCGTATTTTTTTTCATCTGATATTAATTTTTAAAAAGAATAGTTTTTTTTCCAATTGGCAACTGTTTTACCCGGCCTAATTCAATTTTTGAATGGTAACGCCGGGCACGCCATCCAGCAGGCTGATAAAAGACCTTGCCCTTGTTGCCGCAGCCTGGTTCCACCGTAAGATGACCGGGATACTGAAAGCGCCTGTTTTTTGAAGGATGTATTGCGCTTCAGCATCAAACTGCCCTGTAGCACTACGCAGGTCAAGGACCACTCCCCGCGATTGCTGCATGGCCCAACCGGTTAGTACCGCCAAGGCTGCCGGCTTGTATTCCTGTATCAACGCTATTATAGCCGCATCATATTCAGCCGAAGGCAGGGGCAGTACCACGAAATTTGCAGAACGCCCTTGCAACATCACAGACTCTGTTGAAGTGTACAGACTGAAAAGATCCTGCTGTGTGATCTTGCTTTTAAAATAGTAATCAGACTCAAATACTCCTGCGCTCAGGTAGGCCGGCAATTTTTTTCTTGGAGTGGTTGAAGGGGCACATGCGGTAAGCATTAGCACAAAAGTTCCCACAATGCCTGTAACAGGCAGCAGTTTTCGCAACATGATAATTAATTTAAATTTGAAGCAGCATCTATAGGCTTCCGTTGCCTATTCTTTGCAGATCGATATTGTAATTATTTTTATAAAACCCGATAACATAATCGTATTTCCGTCTGATAGCACCGTTAGGATCTTTTACCGGCGATAGTATACCTTTAAAAGTTCCATCGGTTACTGAAATACCTGTACCATCTGTAAGATAGGCATAGGAGTTCTGTACAATAGCCTTCAGGTAGTTTTCCCAATCCACAGTCACTCCGGGGCTATAACCCGGATAAGCGCCAACAAATCCTCTTTTATAATATTCCGCCTGGTTGGACGGTGAAAAAGGAGTAGTATAGTCCGACAAGGCATCAAAACCCGCCGGCCTGTTTATTTTACCCCTTAAAGTTGTCAATCTTAGAAAAGCATAGTTTACATTTCCCCTGAATATGGCTACAGAATCTGCAGCACCTTTGATATTATTGATACGGCTACTACCCCAGTTTACCGGGAAATTGGCATATACATAACCAACATTATTGGTTGCTGTAAGGTAACAATCCTGCTGAGCCACATATTTTGGGATAGTGCTACTTGTTGTGATGCTACTACAAAGCAATACCCTGGATGGAAGGTATTCCCGTAAAGTAGAATCGGCATAGTACCTGAAAAAAGTAGTATCCAGCAAATCCAACTGTTGATAAACATAAAGCGGATCAGCAGGCTTTAACTTGTAGGTCGTATCCCAAGATCTTATGGACCAATAAGCCTCTTTGTCAGAAAACCTATACAATAAAAAACAGCCGAACCGGTCGTAGTATTTTGCAATCCGCTGATCGTAATCATTATTGCCTTCCGGCCACGTAAAGCTGATTTCCCTAACGGTTGTAGGGGTAAGCGCCTCCTCTTTTTTAGCACAGGAAGCTGTAAGAATTATCAATGCTGCTATAAAATAACCCCTGCTATATATATTTTGTTTCATTGAAATATGCTGTTTAATTTTAAACAAATACCTTTCTACGGATTTTGCGAAAGCTGTGCATTCCGGCTCAACACTACCTGCGGAATAGGCAGGGTATACCGGTTGTCCGCTTTAGCAAGCGTAAAAGTCTGGCCGGAAGCAGGTGCTTCCGAATAGGTATGGGTCAATGGCGGCATGCCATACCGGCGCAGGTCAAACCAACGGTGCTCGCCATCAAATGCCAGTTCACGTCTTCTCTCATTTTTATAAAAAGCCAGCAGTTCATTCCCATCTGCGATAGTTATAGGATTGTATGCTTTCCGTGAGTCATACCTGGTTGCCCTCAGGGTATTGATATCGCTTAATGCTGCCTGCCGCAAAGCAGCATCTCCCGTTGCCAGATATCGATGTACATTGGCTTCAGCCCGGTTCAGGTACACTTCTGCTGTACGAATACCGGCACCGCCAAGACCATCACTACCGCCCAAAAATTTATAATCGATTGTAAAAGTGGCAAAGTTTAGAAACGTCTGAGTGTTTAGATATATCCTGGATCGGAGATCACCCAGGTACACACTGGTATCTGCCTGAGGTGCCATATCATATAAAGAAAGCAACTCGTTAGATACGGCATAAGGCGGATTAAGCGTGGTGCTATAGCCGGGAGAAATAAAGGTTCTTAGCAATTCATCGCCCGCCAATCTTCCGGTACCGGTGCCCAACGGCCGGTACAACCATAATACCTCTCTACTGGAATTGAGACTATAGATACGGTTATCATTAGCCCTTTCTGTTGTGGCAAATCCGGTGTTGTACCGATAATACCCCGCAACAACTCCTCCCCTAAAATTATTCAGGTTGGCCAGCTCGGGTTTGGCTGTAATTACCTTATCCGCATACACAATGGCATCCTCCCATTTTTCCTGATAGAGGTATACCCTGGAAAGTAAGGCATTGGCCGCTGCCGGCGTAAATTTGTATAGATTTACCGGTTGCTGATTATCCGCCATCAAAGCTGCACCGGCTTTCAGATCCGCCTCTATCTGGCGGTACACTTCAGCTACAGAATTGCGGGCAAACAGCCCGTCATTCACAGACATGGTGAGCTTTAACGGCACACCAGGCGACAATTCCGGATCAAGACCTTCGGTATTATAAGGTTTGCCAAAGAAATTCACCAACATCAGGTAATAATAGGACCTCATACAAAGCGCCTCTCCTTTAAGATAATTTTTTGTAGCCTCGCTACCCTGTACTTTACCAGTGTATTCGATTACGGTATTGCATCCTGCAATTTTCTTGTACAATGTAGCCCATACATTCACATTACCAGTAGCGGCAAGGCCGGTAGGTAATACCAGTTCTTCAAACATATCTTTGGACCATGAAAAAGCACTTTTGCCTTTAACCGTCACCGCCAGAAATTCGGTCTGGTTCTGCCCGCCATTACATTGTACATCATCGGTAAGTAACGGCAATACCGGTAAAAATGTGCTGTTGTAAGGATAGGCTTCTCCTGCCATAAGTGCAATCAGGTCTTCGACAGAAGATGGCCTTACTTCATCGTGGCTTTGTTCCTCTAAAAACTTGCTGCAGCCGGTCATCAATAGTAACCAAACCAGTACTACAACCGGTAACATCCTATATTTAACGCTCCTCATATTTATGGTATTTTAAAATGCAATTGCGATGTTAAATGAATGGGTTTGGGATAAGGGTTGACTGCCCGATGCTACTTCCGGATCTACCCCCTTAAAGTCTTTACTTGCAAATACGTGCACATTGCCCATGGCATAGGATAGCGTAGCGGTTTTTGCTGAAAGCCTTTTTGCAATAGCCCCAGGTAATGTGTAGCTCAACATAATATTATTGATACGCAGGTAAGATGCATTGACCACCCTTGCGGTACTGTAGTTAAACAAAGTATAAGGTGATGCCGCACCCGCCTGCAATAAGGTTCCATAACTATTATTGCCGGAAGGAATATTCAGTTGAGGCACACCAGCCCAGGGCAGGCCGGGAATATCCGTTACATCCCCCGGTTGACGCCAACGTCTTACCAGGTCTGCAGATAGGTTATTATACTCGTTAGGTGTACTATTAATCATATCCGAACCATACAATGGCGCCAGTATTTTATCAGCGCCCAATGACAGATAAGCATTGGTGGAAAACGTAAGCGTTTTATAACGCAGCGAGGTATTAAAGCCTCCTGTGAAATCAGGATTGAGTTTGCCCGCATATTTCATGAATGCCGTAGCATCATAAGTTGCGTTGGGATTTTCCGCCGCTGTAGGAATATGAAATGTAGGTACTCCTGTACGGGCATCAGGCCCGGTATAGTCAAATACCCAGAAAGAGGATACCGGATAACCTTGCACATAATAGGATCCGGACCTGGCTACATCCCAGGTAGGATTCTGTTGTAACCTGCTCGTTAGCTTGTTAAAGTTTTTACCCGCACTCACTCCCAAAGACCATGTAACATTTTCGGTTTTTACGGGCGTCAGATTGATGGCTATATCAATACCGGAATTATAGAGGGTACCCCCATTCATAGGCATTTGTAATACCCCGTTTTCATACGGTACATCCATCATTACTATAAGATCTTTACTCCGTTTATTATAATAATCTACCACCAAACCCACCTGCCCCCTGAACAAGCTCATATCAAACCCCAGATTCACCGTCTGGGTTTTCTCCCAGCGCAGGTTGGCATAAGGCAATGACTTTATTTTCAATAAAGCTTCACCGGTTAAAAGGCTTACTGCATCACCTCCTACAGGAACATAAGCTATCAGGTCAGGCCCATAGCCTTCTGCCACATTTCCCTGGAAACCGTAGGAGGCCCTAATGCTCAAATCATTCATCCAGCTTGTTTTGCTAAAGAAAGCCTCATTGGCAACGTTCCATCTTCCTCCCAGCGACCAGATCGGTTTAAACCGGGTTCTGACATCCTGCCCAAACCTGTTCGATGCATCGCCTCTAAGAGAAGCGCTTAATGAATACCTGTTGCTATAGCTGTAGGTGCCGGAAGCAAAATAGGAGAAATAATTGGCCTTCCTGTCGGTTAGCGTATTTGCAAAATGGGTACTATAAAGAGAATTCTGTATTGGATTTACCCCACCCCCGTCAAGGTGAGTAATTGGCGGCATGCTGATTGTTTTCCCCCTGTCCGGCAAGTATCCATACACCGTTTGTGCATTACCATCATACTGGTTACTTCTCAACTCCATGCCTATAAGGCCATTGAGCGTATGTTTATTTTTAATGCTCCTTACAAAGTTGAGACTATTACGCCAGGTATAGTTAAAATTACGCTCACCTGAAGAAGACAGCATACCGCCTATTGGCAGCCGGGACTTTTTATACTCCAATTCGCTTGGCAAATAAGCGCCATAATTATAGCCTCTTATCGGGGCTATATTATACGACCGTTCAGAGGCATACGCCTCGCTGTTTACATTTGAAAAATTAGCGCCAAAAACGGATTCAAAGGAAAAACCTTTTCCTAACCGGTACTTTACATTTATATTGCTATTCAAACTGGTTTTGTAGTTATCATTTCCTGTATTATTCAACTCGTTAATAATATTGTATTGAAGTACTCCCCGTCTGTAATAGCTTAAAGCCCCACCTGGTTCGTAAGCGCTTAACACCCTTGTGGTTGTAGCGGCATAGCTGTAAGGATCTACACTATAAAAACCGTTGGTGATGGTGTACTCTCCGGCTACTTTGGCAGAAAATGTAAGCCGGCTGTTGATCATCGAATTAAAATTGATACTTCCCTGGTAGCTTTCCTGGCCATTGCCTTTTGCCTGACCGCGTTGCGATCTGTAACCAAAGGAGCCATAATAGGTATTGTTATTGCCACCACCACTTACACTAATATTGTGAGACATATTAAACGGCCGTTGCATTAAGATATCAAACCAATCGGTATTATTGACTTCCAATTGCTTTACGCCCGTTTCAAAAGCGGTATAATTGATTTTATCTTCCAATAGTTGTTGTAATAAACCCTGGTAACCCACCCTGTCCAGTAACCATAAGGAGAGCAACCCACGTTGATAAATTTCCCTTGACACATCTACCCGCTCCTTTGAATTCATCAGGTTCATTTTATCGTATGACAGCTTGTTTTCTGTAGAAAATCCACCACTGTAATTGATCGTAGGCGCCCTGCCTTCCTTACCTTTTTTGGTGGTGATTAAAATAACCCCGTTTGCAGCTTTTACACCATAAATAGCTGTAGAAGCGGCATCTTTTAATACCGTTACTTCATCTATATCATAAGGATTGAGCCAGGAGATACTGCTCCCTACAAAATTTCTTAACTGTTGGGAATTAGATGGTTCCAGATTAAACTGATTCAACTCCTTAGCCTGAAAGGGCAAAGGATCTTCCTGTATAATACCATCCACCACCCAAACCGGCTCCTGGTTGCCAAATAAGGTAGAAACACCACGTACCCGCACCGTTTGCCGGGTACCAATAAGGCCCGAAGTATTGGCAACCTCTACACCTGCCAGCTTACCTTGCAGCATCTGCTCGATAGTGGTAGTACCATTGATCACCAGATCTTCTGCTTTAACTTTGGCTGCCGAACCCGTCATATTATTTTTTCTGATAGACTGGTAACCTGTAGCTACAAATTCATCCATATTCACTTCCTGGGGCGCCATTTCAATATAAATGCCATTGGTAGCCGATACCTTATGCTGCGATGGCTTAAAGCCTACATAAGTAAATACCAACACGTCGCCCGCCTTCGCCTCGATACTGAAAATACCTTTTTCGGAGGTTACGGTTCCTTTACGGGTATTTATGTTAAATACGGATACATTAGTCAATACCTCTCCTTCGGTTGAGACTACCTTACCCGTTACATTCTGGTAGATAATGATCAGCCCCGGAACGGGAATATCAGCAACAACTTCTGATATGACTTTCTTTTTAAGCGTAACAATACTGCCCTGCAGGCTAAAGTCAACAGCTGTGCCGCTTAGCGCCAGCTTCAGCACTTCCATGACAGATGCGTTTTTCACCGACAACGTTACCCTGCCCACCCTATTGAGCAACTCCTGTTCGGCAACAATAGTGTAGCCGGTCTGCATCTGTATATCACGAAGCACCCGTGTTATCTTAACATTACTGGCCGACAAAGTAACGGTCTGACCGCTGGAACGGGCAGCCACCTGCAGGCATAATACCAACATAAAGAAGGTAGTTAATTTCATAATTCTCATTATTGAGCGCGGGGGCCGTAAATAATTACGGCACCTGCCTTTAAAAAAAGCAGCTGATTGCATAAATTCGCAATGGTTTTTAGGTTTACAGTAAAGGTTTGGTCACTTTTATAATGTCTGCCTGAACGCTTTGACTCCTGTTCGCAGCAGGGGTCTTTTTTTTAACAGCAATTATTTTACAATTAGTTTTCTTCCTTCTATATTAAACAATATATCATTCGTTTTTAGAGATTTCAGGGCCTCGCTTAAAGGTACATTCCGGTTCATGATCATAAAGAACCGCTTGTTTTTTACCGATCCTTTTCCCTGGTAAATTATATCTATATCGTACCAGAGTGAAAATTCATTGAGTATGGTTTCCAGGGTGGCATTTTCAAAATAGAATTTGCCATTTTTCCAGGACATCGCTGCATCCACATCCACATCTGTATCTACTGTTATCCCTCCTGCACCTAACACTGCCTGCTGCCCCGGGGACAGTAACCTGGTTTTGTCTGTACGCAGTTGGCTATTCTCCATCGTCGATACTTTTACCTTTCCTTCCAGCAGGGTAGCTTTTACAACCGCTTGTTCAGGATAGGCCATTACATTGAAATGCGTACCGAGTACTTCTATCATACCTTTATTAGCCAGGGCTACTTTGAATGGTTTCGCATTCTTTGCCACTTCAAAATAGGCTTCACCTGCTAAGCTCACTTTACGTTCCCCGCCTTTAAATGCTACAGGGTAATTGAGTGAGGACCTGGCGTTGAGCCAAACCCGGGTTCCGTCAGACAAGGTGAGCTGATAATACCCTCCCCTGGGAGTGGACATGGTATTATATAGCATTTTATCGGAAGCTCCATCATAAGCCAGATGCCCGTTTTTCAAAGAAATATTCACCTGGTCCTGGCTGGCGAGGTGTTGATTGGAACCTGCACTATCCAGCAGGATCTTAGAGCCATCAGCCAATTGCAAAACCGCTTTATTGGAGCCGGGTTGTATATCGGCCACCTGCACCCGTTCCTGCCCGCTCTGGTTGATATATACATATACCGACGAAAAGATAAGCGCTACAAGCGCAGCGGCTACTGCTATTCGTTTACTGTTTTTATTAATGATATATAGTATCGACCGGCGGTGTTTTATCTGCTCGCTGATCTTCTGCCTCATATCGCTTCGCAAGGTTTCTTTCTGTTCATCAGTCAGGGTTGCGGTCACATTCTGATTGCTGTCAAAATAATGATAGTACCTGTTTAAAAAAGCTTTTTCCTTCTCAGTAGCTTTTCCATACAGGTATTTCTGAATGATGAACCTGAGCTCATTTTGCAATAATTTACCTTGGGGCTTATTTATGGGCACTATAAGTTTGTTTTATAGTATGTATTGATTTTCACAAAAACTCCCAAAAAAAGAAAAAATAGCCGGCTCCACTCTATCAGGATAATGGTACATGAGCCTGTAAAAGAAAAATGTAAACAGGACGTAATTTCTCGTGAAGGCTATTGGTGGCGAGTCCCAGCTGATTCTGAACTGTTTTCTGCGAAATATGAAGGAGATCTGAAATTTTTTTTGTAGACAAATTGTCCCGGTAATGCAGTATAAAAATCTGTTTCCGTTTTTCGGGCAGGCTATTCAGCCAGGCTTCTGCCAATTCGGCCAGCTCTTTTTCAATGATCTTGCCATCGGCCCCCACTGCAGTAATGGCCATAGTTTCAAACACTTCAAAAAAAGGAGTATCTACCGGCTTTTTGGCAAGCAGCTTATACACTTTGTATTGTACTGCGCTATTAATGTAGGCCGGAAGGTTTTTTACATCGAGCTTGCTACGCCTTACCCAAAGATCTGTAAATATGTCCTGTACAGCATCCTTGCTCAGCTGCTCATCTTTTAAACGTTTGTAAGCCGTATTATACCCCAGCTCCCAATAGCGGTTCCATATTTCCTCAAACGCGGAATGATCTCCTTCAGAAAGGAGTTGCAGAAGGTCTCTGTCGCTATATGAAGATATCAATGACAATGAGTTTCGGTAGTTATAACAAAACTAACACTTTATACTGCATAAAAAATTTCCTTTTATAATTAAAATCCAAATTCACCTGCTTTTCTAACCATGCCTGCGACTTTATTCACTGTTCGCTTCACCTATTCTTCCTTAACAGCACCTCTTCTTTACACAATTTTTTAGCTGAAAAGTAATAATGCGGCCGTTGCGTGCCGTGCCTTCAGTATTCACCAACATAGATATTATTTCGATGTAAAACTCAACAGTTAGAGCACTTGCCGCTGTAGATTGTTTATATGATACGCATTTGAGATTTTTTGAAGGAGTTACCTTTTGTGAGGAGTGTATGCTCCTTTCCTACGCCCTCAAACCGAAAAACAAACCCTATTGCCTGGCCAACGCCTGTAGTATACATACAGATGATCAGAAGATCTGTATTTCAGGTCTGATAGTGAATTTTTCCTGCGCAAATCTCTATAACGCCAGCAACTGATTTTGCGAAAGCTCCCGTGCATTGGCAGCTGTTTTTTGCCGTGAATCGTTATACATTCACCACCTGAGCTTCCCGCAATTACGTACGAAACACATCGCTTTCATAGCTATATCCGGCCCTTATGCAGACCATACAGATGCGTATTAACCCCATCCCTAATTTGGGCTACAGAATCTCGCAACATATTGAAAACTATTAATTTTAAATATTATTATTATCCAAATCACATGAAAGAACTATTGTTTCGAAGCTTATACATTTAGGTAATTGGCTAACTATAACGGAGCACTTATCGACGGGTAAACTCAATAAATAGAGGTTATCTCACCCGGCTAAATGGTGAGTGACATGTTAAAAAATCACAGTGGTTTGCCGCCTGCACTGAGGCTTTGATTCATCTAAATTGTTTTATCACCAACTAACAATGCCCGCAATATTTACTTATGAGATTTCTTATCAGCATATTCACTTCTATAATATCTGTATTGTGGTTTACCACAACTGTAGCTCAGCCCATGAAACCATCCAGTTTAGAAAACATGCAAAGCTGGGAATCGAACGCAGAAAAATATCTGCTACAAAATAATTTTGATTCGCTACAATCAACAGCCGGCAAAATGATCGCCTATGCTGCCGCAACAAAAACATATTATGGTGAAGCAGCAGCGTACAACCTGCTATCCGAAATTTTATACAAGAACAATAAAATGGAAGCGTCGGAAAAGTATAATACGCTGTTATACGAGCTGGCTCAAAATCAAAAAGACACTTCCTCTATAGTTGCCGCATTAAACAGAAAAGGACTGTACCTGGTAGAAAAAGGGAAACATAAAGAAGCTGAAATGTATTTATTGCAAGCCTTGTCGCTCAGTAAAAACAGCAGCCCTGTCACCGCAGAAATAAACAGCAATTTAGGAACGCTGCACCTGGCCATAGGCGACAAAGAACAGGCTTTACAGTATTTTCAAAAAGCAGCTTTTTTATTTGATTTTCACAAAAACCAAAAAGGTATAGGAGAATGTTATAGCAATATTTCTTCCGTATACTACTTAATGGGAAATACAGATGAAGCCATCGCTAATCAGCTCAAAAGCATCAGTAACAGAGAAGCTATTGCAGATAAGAGCGGGTTAGTGATTGCCAACTCAAATATTGGCCAATTGTATTTACTCAAAGAAAACTATACATCATCACTTACACATCTGAAAAATGCGGTGAAGTATGCCGACGAAATAAAAACACCTAAACTCATGGCTTCGGCATACGCCGCCATGAGTGTTTACAATATTAAAACAAAAAACTATCCGGCTGTGATGGATTGGCAGGCAAAAGCCATAAAGATTTTTGAAGAGATACAGGACAATCAAATGCTTTCACGCATGTATGTTTCTGCAGGCAATGTAGCGGTTTTGAGCAAAGATTCTATATTGGCGCGCAACTATTTTACCAGGGCGCTCAACTTATCCCAACAATTATCCAACAAAGAAAATATTGCCAATGCGTATGATAAACTAAGCAGCTTTTATACAACCTACAAAGACTATGAAAAAGCCTATGATTATTACAAAAAATATATTGTATACAGAGACAGTATTAGCGCCACCAGCAATAGCGCAAAAATAGAAGAGATAAAAACCAAATACGAAACCGCAAAAAAAGATGACGAAATAAACCGGTTGAGTATTTTACAAAAGCTCAACCAATTACAAATAGAAAAGCAGAACGCAGAAATAGACGGTAACTTACAATTGGCTAAAAAGAAAGAAGCAGAAATAGAACTACTTTCAAAGAATGCCTTGGTGCTTACGCAAAATGCCGAACTACAATCTTTGAGATTAGACCAACAAAACATTGAATTAGATAAACAAAAAATACAACAACAATATAACCAACAACAACTAACCATTAAGGAAAACGAAAAAATAAAAAAGGATAAAGAAATATCTGATCAAAAGCTGATAAGGAATTTATTATTGGGCTCATTGGCTTTGCTTGTCTTATTAGGAATTTCCTATATCAGCCGTTATAAACTGAAGAAAAAACTGGAGCAACAAAAAGCGTTACTAGCAATCAGAAACAATATCAGCAAAGACCTGCATGATGAAATTGGGAGTACTTTAACCAGCATCAGCATTCTGAGTGCCGCTTCAGAAAATGGCGTAGAAAAATCATCGACCCACACCAAAGAAATGTTGCGTGAAATAGCAACGCAAAGCAAAGCTATACAACAAAATATGAGCGATATTGTATGGAGCATTCGTTCAGAAAATGACAGTATTGATAACCTGGCCACACGCATAAGAGAATATATTGGACAAACACTGGAACCCCTGCAAATTGACACATCAATTAATATCGACGAAACCCTTACGCAAATTAAATTGCCTATGCAATACAGGAAGGAACTTCTGCTGATTTGCAAAGAAGCCATCAATAATATTGCTAAACATTCGGGTGCTACGAGCGCATCTATACAAATTAAAAAAGATCACAACAAACTACTCTTAACCGTTACAGACAACGGTACCTGGAAGGGCAGGAGTAGCGGCACGGGCACGAAAAGTATGAAGGAGAGAGCAGCGGCAATTGAAGGCGAATTAAGTATTGATCACCCTCCCGATGCAACCAGCATCCAACTGGTTGCACCCATCCCATAAAAAGGGGATAACTATAGACATACTGCAACATTAACTTCACTTACCATGGCCATAAAAATTTTACTGTACGAAGACAATGATAGCTTGCGAAATAGCATCAGTTCTCTTTTGAAGAGCCATTTCGATTTTGAATTAATGGCCGCCATGCCCAATGCAATCACGGTAGCCCACGATATCACTCAATTTGAGCCCCAGGCTATTTTGATGGATATCGATATGCCTGAAGTAAATGGTGTAGCGGCGGTAAAAGCCATCCGTAAATTTAATACTGCTGTAAGTATTATTATGTTCACAGTGTTCGAAGATGAGGATAATATTTACAATGCCATTTGTGCCGGCGCGGACGGCTACTTATTAAAAAGCAATATGGATCAATTGCCCGCAGCGATTAAAGATGTGCTCAACGGCGGCGCTCCCATGACTAGCAGTGTAGCCAAAAAAGTATTACGCTTTTTGCCCAGGAGCAATACTAAAAATGAAGAACTGGAAAAACTTACCGTGCGCGAAACAGACATACTGGAACATATCACCAGGGGGTTCAGTTACAAAATGATAGCGGCCGAATTAAAAATAAGCTTAGAAACCGTTCGCAGCCACATTAAAAACATTTACAAAAAACTACAGGTAAATAGCGCCACCGAAGCCATTTATAAATACTCGCAAAGTAAGTAGCACCCTGCCCCCCCCTTTTATGGGGTTTTTACTCCCCTCTTTATGATACACCTTTATGATGATCTTAAACACATCATCATGAAAAAAATATTCACATTCTTTCTCGGCATTTGTTCTTTAGCAACTATTGCTGCCGCGCAAAAAGGCAGCCCCACTGCTATAACAACACATAATAAGGTGCAATCAGTTTTTCCGGATTTAACCTTTGATTTAGCACCTCAAATTTTATTAACAGGAGGCAAAACTTATGAGTGGACACCCGGTAGCCCAGGTGCTATTAAAATGAAAGTTGATTTTATTATTAGAAACGTTGGTGGAAGCAATTCGGTGCCATCGAAGGTATACGCAGAGTTTTGCTTTGATGGTACCGAAAGACAGTCAAACGAAATTGTAAACTTAGTAAGATGCAACTACTCTATAGATGTGGATATACCTGCAATAGAAAAAGGGAAAGAGCTTTTTCTGCGTCGGGAATTTATTTTTAATGGCGTCAAGGAACAGGCTTGGGGAAAGGATTTAAAATTTCACCTGGCAATACATAGCACGGGCCCTGGCAGCCAAAAAGAAATCACTACGAAAAACAATCAATCAGTGGATACTCCTTTTAAAATCATCCGATAATATTAATAACAATTCAACCCGAAAAATCATGAAACCTTTATCAGATAATAAATATATCATTATGAAAAAAATATTCACATTCTTCATTGTCCTTTGTTTTACGGAAACTATGGCCAATGCACAAAAAGGTACGCCCACTGCTGTAACACCACACAATACGATTAGATCCATTTTGCCTGATTTAACGTTTGATCTTTTTCCCGTTATTCATGGTGGAGAACATGGCTATGTAGATATACCCGGAACTAAGGGACATAAAAAAGTAACAATAAGCTTTATTGTAAAAAATATTGGCCTGGGTAATGCAGTGCCGTCGCAAGTATATGCTGAATATATTTTCAATGTTACTGATGCGCGCCCATTTATACGAAGTGCACAATCCAACACAGTATCTATACCCGCCATAGAAAAAGGGAAGGACTTGCTTGTGGAAAATCGCGATTTTATATTCACCAATACTCCCGTGGAAGCCTACGGCAAAGAGCTGAAATTTAGATTAGTAATCGTAGCAACTGGTACCGGCAGCCAACAAGAACATTCCACCAAAAACAATGCTTCTGTAGAAATTCCCTTTAAAATAAGCCGATAATATTTATAACAATTCAACCCTTAAAAATCATGAAACCTTTATTCCTACTAATTTACACCACCATATCTTCTTTTTGTTTTGCGCAAAGTACTATAGAACTTGATTTTAAAACGGGGAGTGATGACCTTGCTCATCGCGATTTTCAAAAAGGACTTGAAATACGTGTAAAAGTGCAAGGCAAACCCGATATAGTATTAGAAAACGCCAATCAGGGCCGCAACTGGGCCAACAACTCAACCCATAAAATAACACTGCCTTTAGATGCCACAACCCAGGCAAATGATATAAAAGAAATTGTATTAACCCGAAACATAACCGGCAACAGCTGGAATAATGTGGAAGGCGGCATAGCCGACAACTGGAATTTGCAACAACTGATAGTGAAAGCCAATATTAAAAGCGGCAGCAATACCTTAAAATATAATTTACTCAATGAGCAAGGTAGCAACGGAAAAGCCCTGTTCAGATTTATTTACGAGAACAGGAATCAGCCCAACGATGGACAGGAAAAAGGGTATTCCAAATCTTTTAGCATAAACAATCCCACATTAGTTTCCGGCACAGCGGCGCTTCCTACTATTACTTTGCAAGCAGCATTTAAAACCGGTGGGGATGATTTACGTGGCGGCGGAGACAATGTGGATATGCGCATTAAAGTTAGAAACAATACCACCAATATTTTTTTACCCAACCTTAATAACGACAGGCAATGGCACAACTTTCGTCCAAGCAGGGTAGAACGCACCTTACCTCCAACCTTTGATATTTATGATATAGAAAGTATTGAACTACGCCATACCGGCAATGATGGCTTTGCCGCAGACAACTGGTATTTGGATGAGCTAAAAATTACGATCACAGTTAATAATGTGGCGTATGTGATATTGGACAAAGTAGCAGCACCCATACACTATTTTAAAGGAGATTCCAGAACAAAAACATTCAGGGATTTAACATTACCAGTAAAGAAAACCTACACGAAATAAGCCGATCAAAAGAATTCATTTACACAAAACTTAAAACTATTATACAATGAAACACCTATTCATCGCCATTATAGGGCTATCGCTATTAATGCTTTCCTGCAGAAGGAAAGATAAAGATGTAACCCCAACCCCGGAATTAAAAACCTATATCAGTAAACAAACTTTTCACAACATTGGTATTTACACCTGGAGCTACGATGAGCAAAACAGGTTAAAGAATATTGTATTTGTCAGTGCTAATGAATCGTCCAACAAATCGCACACCTATAGTATAACAGCATACGATGCACAAAACAGGATACTTGAAGGCAAATTTGATTATGTGGACCCTACGGTAAAAGATGCCCGTTTTAAAAACACTTTTAATGCCGCTGGCAAACTGGAACGGGCACAATTTTATGACGACGCTACAGGTGCTGCAGAAAGCTACAACACTACTACTTATCCCAGCAATGAGCAAACCATGTTTAATAGCTACCGGGCTGATGGTACATTGAGCTATTGCGATGTGCACACCCTAACTGCCGATATGAAAAACTTAGCGGAAACAAAAAGATATACTGGGCCAAATGGTACGGGAACCTTAACTTCAACCACTACTTACTCTAACTACAACAGTACCATAAAAGACTACTCCCCACTATATCCTGTGGGTTATGGCTCTACTCCAAAAAGGGAAAACGTACATGCAGTACAAGTTTATACACCCACAACAGGAGCCGCACAATCTTTCACTTTTACCTCCGAAGCCAATGCGGATGGTTACGTAACCAGGCGCATTAATGCCTCCGGAACATTTAACTCCTACGAATACATTAAAAAATAAATACAATGAAAAAGATGATCCTTCTTGCCATAGTACTCATTGGCATTGTTTCTTTAATAAACGCACAACCCTGCAAGTGCAATCCACATGGGTTTGGTCCTTTTGAATACTCCGCCGGCAGCGATAACCAAACAGTACGCGATGGCCATCAATTTAGTGTAAAATGTAAAATACCTATCAAACTAAATAGCAGTTACAAATGCAGCTATACTACAGAAATCTGCGAAGCAAAACTCAAAGCTGTGATAAAAAACGCAGCCGGTACCGTTGTAAAATCTTACGAAAACTTTAGTTTCCCGCTGAACTATGAATTTGAAACGGGTGGTAACTATACCATAGAAATTACGCCCTATTGTTTAGGTAAAAAATGTCCGCCGGCAAAATTCTATTTCAATGTTGGTTGCAAGGAAACGCCCATTGCCTGTACCTGCCCGGCCAAAAGCGGCTGGAACCCCATCACCGTTTATATTGATAAAGCAGGCAAAGACATGAAATGCGGCTCCACCATCGAACTGAAAAAAGACCAACCCTTTGCACTAAAAGGCGGCTTTAAATGCGAAGGCGGTTGTGAAGCTGTATTAAAGGCCGAACTGTACAATATAACCACCGGCGAAACCCAAACCTTTACCAATTTTAAATTGGATGGTGTAAACAGTCCTTTTACAAAAGGAGGAAAATACAAACTCCTCATTACACCCAATTGTGAGGGAAAGGATTGCGCGCAATGTGTATTATACATCAATGTGAACTAAGCATTCTTATACTTTTAAGTTCATATTAAAAACACATAGACACATAGAAAGTACAATTGTATAAGAATGACAACAGTAAATCATAGTTTTCATCTTCGATGAAAAAATAGTGCCCGCCAATGCTGCCTTATACATAACAAAAAATTATGTTTCTATCCCGAATACCTACAACAAATTGACATTTCAAATAAGTTCAAACAACTCTTTTATTAAAAACTTTCCCGATGAAAAAAATATTTTTAAGCTTCGTTATTTTTATTGCAATGTCGAATTTTATTGTTGCACAAAAAAGCGGTTCCCTGGAAGAAGCAACCGGGGATGAAACCGAGGAAGGATTTGTAGCCGGCACGCGCGTTATTTTTAGTGATAATTTCTCTAAAGATGCCATTGGTGATTTTCCGGCAAAATGGAATAGCACAAAAAGCGGCGAAGTAAAAAAGTTGAAAGCTTTCTCCAATAATTTTTTAAAAATAAGTGACGGCGCCGTAGTACATCCGCAACTCACTAAACCATTACCGGAACACTTTACCGTAGAGTTTGATTTAGTGGTGCCTAACGATGTGCCCATTCGCATGGCAGGTTTTGGATTTGGCACTAAGCCCTTTGCTATTCATAATTTATTAGTACCTAAAGATGGCGTGGTATTTTCTTTTCATAGCAATGATAAAAACATTGCACCTGGTTTAAAATTTGGCACAAAGAATAATGGGTATAATAAACCCGGCTTACAATCTATCGATTTTAAAACACCGTTGAACACGGTTATAAAATGTGCTATTGCCGTAAATAAAACGAGGATCCGATTATATGTAAATGATAATAAGATGGTAGATCTACCTACGGGTTTTAATCCTTTGTTTCGTAAATCGTTTTTCTTCTGCCCTAGTACGCATGGTAGTGCAGATAGCAAGCTCAATTACTTTTATATCTCTAACTTAGTCATTGCAGAAGCCGGTAAGGACCGTCGCAGCCAGGTATTGAAAGATCTGATGGAAAAAGGAAGCGTGAGTACTACTGCCATTCAATTTGCCACCAATAGCGATGTACTTACAAGCAGCAGCAACGAAGTGATTGCACAATTTGCAGATGCCCTAAAAGAAAATGAAGATTTAAGTTTGAAGATTATTGGCCATACGGATAATGACGGTGATGCCGCAAAGAATTTACAGCTAAGTAAAAAAAGAGCCAATGCCGTTAAAATAAAATTAATATCGATGGGAGTAAAAGCCAGTCGCTTAACCACAGATGGAAAGGGCGCTACAGCACCCGTGGCTGGTAATAAAACCGCTGATGGCAAAGCACAGAACAGACGAGTAGAGTTTGTTAGACAATAGATAATAACTATTAAGCAGCCTCTTCAATCCTGCACAAGGCAATCAAGTAAATGTAGAGCCAACCTTCGGACAACTCTATGTGGTATCACCAATTTTATAAGCAACTATTCCCATTTCTGAAAAATCAAACTTGATATCCAATCCGGGTTGGCTTTTATAAAATTCTTTTGCAGCGTCCAGGATATCTGCCGGCAAAAAGGAATTGTCATAATTGCTGATTATACTCATATTTTTTCAGTTTCGATTTGAGAAAGGTCCACGCCCATTTTCGTAAATTCCTTTTATCCTTTGTCAGTGATATAAAAATGCTTGTCCCGGGATTTGTTTTTAGCAATCCATTTTTTTTCTTTAAACAGATCCATCAGCAGCATACCCAGTTTGCCGCCAATATGTTCAAAGCAAAGTTTCGCAGGTTTAACTTCTTTTGTTGTCTCCATATTTTCTATGATTTGTTTGTTCCGTTATTGTAAATCTAATACAATTGAAACATGTTCGACATGACGTTCGTCAGTTCTTAAATATGCCATTGCTCACCACACTGCGATATTACACGGCAAGCGTTCAACACCCATTTTGATAGTATGGCTTGGTTGCGCTCAACTACTTACTTCTTAAACAGAAAACAGTTGGGAAGACCTACATTTGTTTCAAAATAACAACTGAACCATGGCCAGGCAAATAGCATTTAGCTTACCCCAATTTTCGTATGGCTTTCATATCATTACAGACCTTATACTCGACCAGCTGGGCGCATTGCCTGCAACAGGCATGTTGCACCTGTTCATCAAACATACTTCTGCCGGGCTTACCATCAATGAAAATGCGGACCCTACGGTACTAAAAGACTTCAAAACATTCTTTGCAGATTGGATCCCGGAACGCTACGCAAAATTTATACATACCGATGAAGGTCCTGACGATATGCCGGCGCATATTAAGGCTTCTGTGGTGGGACATGCAGTTACTATTCCCATTACTGATCATCATTTAAACCTGGGTACCTGGCAGGGTATTTACTTATGCGAATTCAGGTATCACGGTGGCAGAAGAAAGCTCGTAGCAACCATTATGGATTAACCCATCGTCCGTAGTTTTTCCAGCAATGGCCGTTTTTGAACGAACTTCCGTCCTATCCTCATCATTGCAGGGCGGGTGTTGCGCCTCCCATGTTTCTAAGGTGTGACACATGGGATACAATCGCATCATGCATCGTCTTGTGTTCAATATAGGGTATACCCATATCTGCACAGGATTGCTTAATTATTTTACTGATAGCCGGATAATGTATATGAGATATCCTGGGAAACAGATGATGCTCGATTTGAAAATTCAGTCCGCCTACCCACCATGTAATTAATTTGTTTGAGGTAGCAAAGTTGGCCGTTGTTTTCAATTGATGTATCGCCCACTCATCTTCTATCCTGTTGGCCGGCATTAACGGTTCAGGAAACCTGGTCTCTTCAATAACATGCGCTAATTGAAATACCAAACTAAGTATAACACCACTTGAAAATGAATATACCAGAAAACCTACCACCCATGGCCATAAGCCTACCAAATATATTGGCAATGCTATATACAATATTACATGCAGCAGTTTAAAGAACCAGAACAGGATATGATCCTTTATCTTCAGCTTCTTTAACGGAACGTTGCCTACTTTATTTGAGAAGTACTTTTTATAATCGGTATAAAATACCCATGCAATATATAAAAGACCGTAAAGTAGCCAGACATATAAATGCTGATACTTGTGGAAGCCGTAGCGTTTTTGTTGAGGAGCCATGCGCAAAAGAATACCCGCTTCGATATCGTCATCTACACCTTCTATATTGGTGTAAGCATGATGAACGATGTTATGCTTGGTATTCCACATAAAACTGCTGGCACCCAGCAGGTCAAGTGTAAATGCTGCCAGCGTGTTGAGCTTTGTAGAAGGGCTGAAACTACCGTGTGCGCCGTCGTGCATGACATTAAACCCGATCGCAGCTGTTAACAACCCTAACAGCATACATTCGAATACGGCCACCCAAACCGTAGGAGTAAAAAAGACCAGGTGAATATACATGGCGATATAGGCAATTAACAGGATTGCCGCTTTAAAGTATAAGCTGAAATCTCCCGTGCGGGAAAGGCCGTTTCCTGCGAAGTACTCATTTACCCCTCGTTTTAGCTCCGAATAAACAGATAATGATGAAGTATTAAATTTTGGAGTAGTCATAACGCGCCATTTCTAACTCAAATTAATTCTATATTAGGACTCACACAAATAAAATACCATTTCGGTGTTAAATTTGCTGTGCTGGCTAATGGATTGACATACAAAAGTTTTTGACGTACTTATTGATATTCATGGATAAATTCACTTGTAAATAATTGATTAATATGATCGAACAGGTTGAGATTGGAGCTTTGCGCTTTGAAGATTACCAGGAACTGCTTACCGCCATGAAAGCCTCTTACCAGGGATGGTTGGGAGGCTATTGGAGTTCTGAGGCCATACAGAATTTAATTAACAGGTTTCCGGAAGGACAAATAGTAATTAAGGCTGGCGGTGTGGTTGTAGGTTGTGCCTTATCGATTATTGTCGACTATAAAAAGTTTGGCGATGAGCACACTTATAAACAGATCACCGGAAACTATACATTTAATACACACAATCGTAAGGGAGATGTGTTATATGGCATTGAAGTATTTATTCATCCTGACTACAGGGGATTAAGGCTGGGCCGCAGGCTGTATGATGCGAGAAAAGATCTCTGTGAAAACTTGAATCTCAGGGCAATCGTCTTCGGTGGCCGTCTTCCTAATTTTCATGAATACGCAGGCACCTTATCTCCAAAGGAGTATATCCAGAAAGTAAAAAATAAGGAGATTTATGATCCGGTACTTTCCTTCCAGCTGGCCAATGACTTCCACGTTAAAAAAGTGCTGCACAACTACATGCCTGAAGATGAACAGAGCAAAGAGTATGCTACCCTGCTTCAATGGTTCAATGTATACTATGTATCTGATCTGAAAAACTTATTCAATGTCAAAACATTTGTGAGACTCGGACTGATTCAATGGCAGATGAGGTTATATAAAGATATCGATGAGATGTTCAGCCAGGTAGAATATTTTGTTGATTCCGTTTCTGCTTACAAAAGTGATTTCGCCCTGTTCCCTGAGCTTTTCAACGGACCTTTGCTGGCAGGGTTCAATCATTTGTCAGAGGCCGAAGCCATGCGTGAACTAGCCAGATTTACTCCCGAAATTAAAGACCGGTTTCGTGAACTAGCCATAAGATACAATGTAAATATAATCACGGGCAGTTTGCCCAGTATCGAAGGGGGAATGTTGAGAAATGTTGGATTTCTATGTCACCGCAACGGCTCGATCGATAAGTATGAGAAAATACATATTACACCCGATGAAACGAAGCACTGGGGGATAGAAGGTGGCAATGTGCTAAAAGTATTTGATACCGATGCAGGCCGGATTGGTATACTGATCTGCTATGATGTTGAATTTCCGGAACTGGGCAGACTGCTTGCCGATGAAGGCATGCAGATTTTGTTTGTTCCCTTTTTGACCGATACGCAGAACGCCTATATGCGCGTTCGCTTATGTGCCCAGGCCCGCGCTATAGAAAATGAATGCTTTGTAGCAATCACAGGGAGTGTCGGTAACCTACCTAAAGTGGAAAACATGGACATTTCTTACTCCCAGGCAGCTGTGTTCACGCCGAGTGACTTTGCATTCCCCTCCAATTGTATCAAAAGTGAAGCGACGGCTAACACTGAAATGATACTAATAGCAGAAGTAGACCTGTCCCTGCTGCATGAATTGCATAGTTATGGTAGCGTTAGAAATCTTAAAGACAGGCGGACTGATTTTTACGAATTGAAAATAAAAGACCAATAAAGTGAGAGAGTATATTAGTTGACTGGTTCATTTCCTTGCCCGATAAGCGTATTTGCGATGAGGGACAAAAGCAAGAACTGGTAAAAGACATAAAAAAAGCTCCGCTTTATGCGGAGCTTTTTCAAATGATAATCTTGTATAAATTAGATAACTGTTACGTTAATTGCATTTAAACCTTTCTGACCATTTTGAACCTCATAAGACACTTTGTTGCCTTCACGAATCTCATCTACCAGACCTGAAACGTGAACGAAAATGTCTTGACCACCTGCTAAAGGGGTGATGAAACCGAAACCTTTGGTTTCATTGAAAAATTTTACTGTACCTTCCTGCATTTGAAACTTTATTAAATTATGAAATACAAAGATACAAAGATCTTTGTACAAGGCAGTATAAATAAGAAACTCTGATTCGCCAGGGCTCATGTGGCGATACCCGCATGTATATATTTAGATAGCCTTTTTATGCATATCCACTGCAACAGAATATATTTTACCTGAGTTTTCGCGTGGCGTTCATTAGCGCCTACCCGCTGCAAGGTAGAGACAAAGAGCTGGTATTAATCATTATAAATCTGATGAATATCTTGTCACTAACGCTCCACAGCCACCCCGGGTACTAGAAGCCATTTCAATTGATACGTTTTTTATCGACCCAGCGATATATAACCTGAAACCAAATTCCCGAAAACCTGCTTTGTAAATAAGCTGCCAGTTTCACCTGCAGATTGTCCTCCCCATAAACTAGTATACTCACTATCATTGTTTTGTTGCGCTAACTTCCGGATGGCTGTTGTTAAACTATTCTGCAAAGGATAAGGCGGTATTGCTATACCCGCCTGCTCAATATCCTTCATCAATTCATTCCGAAGCCCCCTGGCCCATCGCCCGGACAAAGCCCTGGTAAGAACCGTGTCTGTATCCCTGGCCTCTTTTAGTTTAATTTTATAGGAAGGTATAGCCAGGCTTTCATGAGTACCGATAAAAGCAGTTCCCACCTGGATACCGTCCGCACCCAGATCAAAAGCCGCTTTGATAGTGGCGGCGCTATCAATACCCCCCGCTGCAATACAAGGTGCATCCACGTTATTCTTGACTTGAGGCAATAAGGAAAATAAGCCAATCTGTGGCAGCGGCCGGTCTTTTATAAATGTACCTCGATGTCCTCCGGCTTCAATTCCCTGTACCGAGATCACATCAATACCCTGCTTTTGCAGATACAAGGCCTCTTCTACACAGGTAGCCGTGCCAATTAAAACAGCGCCATTTTGTTTGAGCTTTTGAATGCTATTCCCGTCGAGGCAACCAAAAGTAAAGCTAACGATATCGATATTTTCCTCAACTAAAATATCGATCTGATCAAGATGATTGTATATTTTAAAGTTCGTTAATTCTTTTATATCCAGATGATACCCTCTTTTATCTGCAAGCTCAAGAATCAGTTTGCGCATAGGTTCTAATTCGTCCTCTGTATAGTTGGGAATATCATGAGCAAACAGGTTTACAGCAAAAGCTTTATCGGTCAGGCTTTTTGTTTGACGAATTAATTGCCGGGTGGCGTCTGGCGATAATCCGCCAACGGGCAGTGAACCTAAACCGCCTTCGCTGGATACCGTAGCAGCCATTTCCGGTGTGGATACGCCCAGCATCGGAGCTTGTATAATGGGGTAATTTATTTTTAAAATATCTCTGAGGTAACTTTTCCGGTTCATGGCTATTCTTATCAGTAAAAGAAAGAGGAACATTGCAAGCTACAGAATATTATTCGCTACTTATATAATAAAAAGGGGGCTTAGTTATAATAAATAATAGGAAAGTCTTCGTTCATCCAAACTCATTGCCCCATACATTAAACCCCGGGTATATGCCGGGGCCTTTACTTATGTGAATTCAGGTATCACGGAGGATGGAGAAAACTAGTAGCCACTATTGCAGACTAATTTAACTTAAGTTGTAAATGGTGCTTTAAGCAACCGCCCGTTAATTTATTTCTGTTTTTTGAGGTGCATTACCTGACCACCTCCAGACGCCAATTCCAGGGTAAGCACATCTTTGTGACTTACGGTTTTGGTTTGCTTAATCAGGTGATCAGGATTCTCATCTACATCATGCACATCGGTATACCACTCAAGAGTATAGGTTCCTTCAGGTAAAAAATCTAAAACCATATTTAAACTCCTGGCTTCTGTGTTATTTATTGTTCCTACATACCAGTCTGTATTTTTACGTCTTGCCACTGTTATGTACTTCTCCACTTCTGCATTTGGAACTATTGTTTCATCCCATGTTGTCGGAACTTTTTGTAAAAACTCAAAGCCGGGCTGTCCCTCGTAGGCTTCCGGGTAATCGGCTACCATCTGTAAATAGCTCTCTAATACCACATACATGGCTAACATATGGCTGCGGGTACCAATCATTAATGGCCTGGTGTACTGCGTTTTAAATTTCTTTGCCGGTGTTGCTCTAAATCCTCCCAAATGGTAGTCTGTTGCTCCTGCCAAAAGACGAGTAAAAGCAACATCTAAGTCATGGTTAGGACTTAATCCTTCTTTCAACCACTTATTATTCTCATAATTCAGCGCTCCTTCCCGAGTGAACTCATTGGGATATGTGCGATGTAACCCTGTGGATTTATACGCACCGTGAAATTGAATAAACAATTGATGTTCAGCAGCTTTCTTTAAAATCTCTTCCTGGATGTTAACCATTTCCTGGTCGTCCCGCTCCAGAAAATCTACCATCATACCCTTTATACCCCATTTCTGAAACTGGGAGAAGGCCTTATCCAGATTGGGGTAAATGGCTTTCCAATGTACCCAAACATGAATATCAACGTCTTTTTTTTGGGCATAATCGCATATTTCCTGCATATTCAGGCTTGGTACAGGTTTAGTAACATCTGTGTTCGCCCCTACAGTACCATAACCTGTTGCATCACTTTGATACCATGCAAAACCACCGTAACCAATCACTGAATGGTATGCCAGTCCATTTCTTGCGCAAAAATCAATGTAATATTTGTTGGTTTCGAAATTGGCTCCCGGAGCAAAAGTTGTATCCGGAATAATATCACCATTCCACCAATGAAATGAAGTTTTACCGGGCTTTAACCAAGACCAGTCTTTCGTTGGAGCAGGATCATTTAAATTGGTTAATATATTGGATTCAATAAAAGCCCCTATGCGATCACTTATCATCATCACTCTCCATGGTGTGCGATGGGGAAGACTAGCTTTCACTTTTATTTCTGTTTGGCCCTGTAAGGGAGATAATTGACTTGTTAGTATACCCTTATTTTTTATAAGATACATTCCAGCATAATTTCTCAGATTCGCTTCGGTAATTGCCATATAGACTTTTTCGGGAAACTCAAATAAAGCCGGGAGATCCATGAGGTCGCCTGTTTTAAGTTCACTTAATTTGTTTTTTTGATAGAACCCCTCATGCGTATTATTGAAATTATCCCAATGGAGCGCACGAACTATGGGATCGCCATAGACATTAAAAGTACTGGCCTCATTAGTTAATATATAAGATAACCAATTCTCCTGTTCCGGAAACTCATAACGGAAAGCAAGCCCGTCATTAAATGCCCGAACCACGAAGTTTATCCGTCTTTTCTTTCCTCCCTTTTCTACCAGGGGAATACTGACTTCCCGATAGTGATTTCTTGCCTTTTTTACCTTTCCAACGACTAAATCGTAATACTCATCCACTTCTTTAAATCCAGGTTTGAGTAATTGAAGCGAGGTTCCAAAACTATCTTCTCCGCTGAAACCGAGACTTAGTTCCGAATCGCCAATTATGGTTTTTCCCTTATAAATTATGTTATAGACCGGTGCTTTTTTTGTGAGCTTAAATGAAAATTTGATCTTTCCATCGAAAGAGGTCAACTGAAGATGGTTTTGCGCTGAAACAGGTAGAATGGTAATCAACAAAAAAAATAATGGCAGCTTTCGAAAAATACTCATGGTTTTAAATTAGTTTGACTTTAGTTATTGAATCAAAATCCGAATAACGCTTGCATCAATGTTCATGGTTCTTTACCTGCTCTTTTTCAACAGTCTTGATGCGGTGCTACCGATCTGCTTAATCGTTTAAGTAAAACTACATTTTCTTTTTTGTTTTCCCAATTTAAAATACAGGCGTGACTTCTACATATGAGTCAGAGATCTTGCTACTTTCTTTTTAAAATTACCAGAAGTAAGACCAATGTAGCCCTGTTTAATGAAGATGACTACAAAATATAGCTTATGTACATCATAGAAAGCAATCTATGACTCAGATTAATCCTGGTCAATCAGTTACCGCCCTACCAGGGGTAATAATCTCCTGAAAACATCATTGGAACACATTTTCATGTAAAGTAGCAGCGGAAGCCGTTTTCGACCAGAATAGTTTTTATATATTCATAATTTAGCCTACATTTGCGGTCCAAAATATTGGCCCGGTAGCTCAGCTGGATAGAGCAACTGCCTTCTAAGCAGTAGGTCATTGGTTCGAATCCAATCCGGGTCACATAAAAATCAAGCAGTTACAATATAGTAGCTGCTTTTTATTTGGCAATCATTACGCAAATCCGGCAAACCTTTGGAAAAGGTGCAACGCTGCTGACTGCAGCAGGGCATGAACAGGCCTTAATTATTTTAAATATTTCGCCATTTCTTGCTGGTAGGCCAATGCCTTACTACGCGCCGCTTCTGCAAAATCAGCTCCGCCAGAGGCAAAAATGATATCACGGCTTACGTTTACCAGCAATCCGCAATCACTGTTCATGGCTTTCTCTGATATGTCTCTTAAGCTGCCGCCCTGCGCACCAACCCCGGGAACCAGCAAAAAGTGACCGGGAACAATCTGCCGGATAGCAGTAAAAGAATCTGCCTGGGTAGCTCCTACCACGAACATGATATTCTCATCGGTACCCCATTCAGACACGGTTTTCAGTACTTTTTCATACAATAAGCCGTCTCCGCAAGGCTGCAGTTCAAAATCTGCAGCTCCTTTATTGGAGGTTAATCCCAGCACGATTGCCCATTTACCATCATACTTCAAAAAGGGCTGTACACTGTCGCTTCCCATATAAGGCGCTACTGTAACCGAATCAAATAGTAAAGCTGAGAAAAAAGCTTTAGCATACTGATCAGAAGTATTGCCAATATCACCTCTTTTGGCATCAGCAATCTTAAAATGCTCATTACCTATATATTCAACCGTTTGCTGCATGGTTTGCCAGCCAGCCACACCCTGCGCTTCATAGAAAGCGGTATTGATCTTATACGACACACACAGATCGCGGGTAGCATCAATAATAGCTTTATTAAATTCCAGTACTCCATCAGGCTTCCCCTTCAGGTGTTCGGGTATTTTGGTACTATCGGTATCCAGTCCCACGCAGAGGTAAGATTTCCTGTTTTTAATTAATGCTACCAGTTCTGTTCTTGTCATCTTTATTATAATGCTTTATTTTTTTATCCAGCCCTTTAAGATTCAACCTTTTTAGCCAGTTAACTTATCAACTATTCACCACAAATCAACTTGTCAACTACTTAACCAACCAACCAGTCAACTTATCAACCAATCAACTACACCCTCAACATTCCGGCAAACTTAAGGGAACATTTACAGCTAAACCACCATCGGCGGTTTCTTTATATTTAAAATTCATATCCTGTGCCGTATCCCACATCGTTTTAATCACTTCGTCCAGTGAAACCCTGGCAAAATCAGGTGTGCTTTGCAGGGCCAGCTGACAGGCCGTAATAGCTTTTATAGCCCCCATTGTATTACGCTCAATACAGGGCACCTGCACTAATCCGCCAATCGGGTCGCAGGTCATGCCAAGGTGATGCTCCATCGCTATTTCAGCTGCCATCAGAGCCTGCTTCTGCGTACCGCCCAGCGCCTCCGTTAATGCTGCTGCTGCCATGGAAGACGACACCCCAATCTCGGCCTGGCAGCCACCCATAGCGGCAGAAATTGTGGATTCCTTCTTAAAAATGCTGCCAATTTCAGATGCCGTCATCAGGAAATCAATGATCTTCGATTCATCATTACCCTCATTAAAAACAGTGTAGTAATGTAACACAGCCGGTATCACGCCGGCCGAACCATTAGTGGGCGCTGTTACCACCCGCCCAAAAGAGGCATTTTCTTCATTCACCGCTAATGCAAAACAGCTCACCCAGTCCAGTATATATTTAAAGCTATTACCGCCTTTTTGTATAGCGGCAATCCATTCATCATAATCATTATAGGCAACATTCCCCAGCAACTTTTTATTTAATCCGGCAGCCCTGCGATGTACGTTCAGGCCCCCGGGTAAAATGCCGGTGGTATGGCAGCCACGATAGACACAGTCCTTCATCACCTGCCATATTTTTAAAATGCCCGATCTCACGTCTTCCTCCTTGCGCCAGGCTTGCTCATTTTCATAAACGATCTCATGAATAGAGAGACCGGTTTTGATACACCATTTCAGCAAATCATCTGCATCATTAATAGGAAAAGGCAGGTTAACGGAAGTATCAGCCACCACTTCCTCCCCTTCTTTTTTTACAAATCCGCCGCCTATTGAATAATAGGTTTCGGCAATGTTTTCTCCACTTGCCAAAACCGCCAGGAAAGTAACACCGTTAGAATGATAGGGCAATGTTTCGGTATATAGAAATTCTATATCAATAGCCGGATTAAAATGCACGCCCCTCACCCCGGCCAGCACTATTTGTTGTTCCCGGGCTATTTGCTGAACAGCAGGCGTAATCTGCTCCACATCAAAGGTAACCGGGTCGTATCCGCAAAGCCCTAATTGCACGGCAATATCAGTACCATGCCCCACGCCTGTTTTCGCCAGCGATCCGTACAAAATCACTTTAACCTGTTCCACTTCACCCAACATATCTTTTGCTTCCAGTTCGCGTAAAAAACGTTCTGCAGCGCGCCAGGGTCCCAGGGTATGGGAACTGGAAGGCCCCACCCCAATTTTCAACATATCAAATACTGAAATAGGCTCGTATAGCATTACAACATTTTAGAAGACAAAAATAAGCGGAAACAAACGCCTGGTATAACTTTTATTGTACCAGCTATCAACATATAGGATCTTCCTTGCGTCGCACACTGCAACAGCGGCACATAGGGCGGCCTGTATCAACGCCGAAAAACGAATCCCTCAAAGCAGGGCTGACAGACGTACATAAAAAAAGTCCGAAATAAATCGGACTTGGAAAAACGAATTATGAGGTTTATTGAACTGAAATCAATTCCACATCGAAATACAAAGGTTGATTGTAAACAGCTGCAGTTGGGCCAAGACATCCATAAGCTAATGACGACGGAATAATCATTTTCATTCTTCCACCAACCCCTATCTTAGGTAAAATGATCTGCCAACCCGAAATCAAACCTGATAACGCATAAGGCCGATCAAACTGGCCCGAATCAAATAACACACCGCTTAAATTCCTACCCACATATTTTGCCATGATCAAGCTGCTTTTAGAGGGAGTAGTACTGCTTCCTGGTTGAATAATCTGATACAAAATACCGCTTGGATCTTCTGTAACAGTAATAGAGCTATCTGTCGCAAATTTATTCATCAGTGGCTTATCTTGTTCCAGGGTTCTAACCACACAAGGTTTATAGTCATCATCATTGTTTTTTAAGCACCCTGCTGCAAAAACGGTCACGATACCTAAACCTAAAACTATTTTCTTCATATTTTTTCTAATTGCTTTTCTTTACTGTGGTCAATTCAATATCTATTACAACCTGGGAATTTGCAGGAATAACTTTACCATCAACTATTTGCTGCTGACAGCCATATCCTAACGAGGAAGGAAGTATCTGGCGTAAAACTCCTCCCTTCGCTGCATGCGTCATCAAATAGTAAAAAGGTGAAGCCGTAGCATTTTGAAAATCGGAAAATCTGATAGCCATACCATTGCTGGTAGTAATATTCTCGGTAACAACCGTTACCTGCGAACTTCCATTAAATGTGCTGATAGTACGCTTGAACTCGACAATAGAATCAGCCGCAGCAGTACTGCCAGTTCCGGGATTCGCAATTCCCTGGTAATAGCCTTCCGCGTTATAACTAAGATAAGTAATATCATTTTCCGCAATAAAAGAATCGATAGACTGCCGGTCTGCTGTTAAAGAATTAGGGGTACACTGTGGAACATCATCTCCTTTTTTCAGGCAAGCCGTTAAAGCCAAAGCGGTTACAACAGCAGCAACCGGGAGCCAAAGTCTTTTTTTCATTTTGTTTCGAGATTTAAATTTAAAGTAAACAGGTAGAGCGTCTTATTTTCTGTTGATCAACTCTTTATAGCGGGTTTCGTTAATATCCCACTTGTGATAAGACGTGAACACGCCTGCAAACGCAACAATAATTATTCCAGCTATTAATAAAATGATGAATAAAGAAGGATCGGCATTGGCAATCATAGCAGCACGTTGATACCAGCCGCTCATAAAATTCGCCAATATAGCAACCATCAAAATTAAACCGGTAGGCAAACCCAGTAATATCTGCCTGAAAACCCGTTTCTTTTTCTGCCGGTTGGCGGCCCAATATTTTATAAATTCCTCTTCCTCCCGGGTGTACATCGTTCAAAATTAAGCGGTTTATCCCATTTTGGGGAATACAATAAAATCGGCTATCTTGCGAACTCATCATAATCAATTGTTTGTGAAACGAGTTGCGAGGCGTTTCAATGCCTGAAGCTGCTCAAAATGGCGGATTACTCAGCCATAAAAAAACCGTCCAACCAGATCATATCTGGGCGGACATAAAAATAACAGGAATGAAATTAGCGCCCGTACTGGCTCAATACCTGGCCACTCAAAAAGTTTTAAGTCTGCCTGGCTTAGGCACTTTTCATGCGGACAGCACCTATAATCCGGAAGTTGATTACAGCAAAAAGGGCAGTTCCCTGCTGAATATCAGCTTTGAACAAACCAAGATCACTCAACTAGACGAGGCGCTGATTAGTTTTGTTTCGCAGGAAACCGGCAAAATGAAAGTACTGGCCGAGTCTGACATACGCTCACAAACAGAAGGAGTGATTGATTTTTTAAATACCGGGAAACCCTATTTCCTGGCGGGGATCGGCACGCTTACCAAAAAAATGGACGGCAGCTTTGAGTTTCACAAAGAAAAATTCGTTCATACCGAAAAAGAAAAAAAGAAACCAGTTCCTATCACTGAAAAGAATTCTGTTCCGCAGTCTTATATTGATGACACCCGGAAACCGCGCAAAACCAAACCCGCAGCTATTATCGGGGTAGTTTGCCTGGTGGCAGTTGCAGCCGTAATTTGGTTCTATAACCAGAATAAGGAGAAAAACCATGGAAATATTGAAGATGTAACGACGACTGCCGGCAATAGTGCTACTCCTAACACCAGTAATGACAGTACAAGCCCGCCTGCTCCTCAATCGCCAACTGCGCGCCCGCCATCTGACGGCTACAAATACGTGTTGGAAATAGCAAAGCAACCAAGAGCATCTAAAAGGTTTAACCAGCTTAAAACCATTAAATGGCCCATTGAAATGGAAACGGCAGACTCTGTTAGCTACAAACTCTTTATCAAATTACCTGTGTCCAATGCGGATACCACCCGTATTAAAGATTCTTTAAGTGCATTATCGGGCCGGAAGGTTTGGATTGAGCGGTAAATGATAAAGCTATATATGTAAAGAAAATACGCTTCAGGATTAATGAAGCGCATTCTCTTTTATATTATTTAGAGCTCTTACTTTAACTTGGTTCCGCTAAGATCATCTTCTTTGCCAGAAAGAATCATTCCAACTCGTTCTTTTCTCCTTTTATCAAGCAGCTTGGATCTATCAGCGGTTACAGACCTGGGAATTGTCGAAATAGTCGTTGCAGGAGCGGCCGCTAGAAAACTTCCTGTATTTATATACGCCAAAGAATTAGCCAAACAGGGCTCCGTCACATCACCCCAGTCTTTATTAAGGCCATCAATTGCCTGCTTATCAGGCGCAAACCCAGCATAGGCTACTTCGGCCCCAACGCTGTTTACAGTTCTAAATGAAATAGGGTATAAAGAAACTTTGTCAAATAGATCAATTGGAAAGAAACCAACAGGCTTACCATAAGTATTGCTCTCTCCAACAAGCTTAACATCCATAACAGGCTTCAAATTATTGATCAAAAGTTCACTTGATGAAGCCGTATTATCTGTTACAATAAAAAATATACGGCTAAGGGCAAGTGTACCATTCTTTACAAAAGTTTCTGTATTATTAGCTGGTTTAAAAGCACCATTACTCCAACCAAATTTCTTTTTCAATAAAGGAAAATTATCCTGCTGCAATTGTTGATTGAATTCATACCTATACATAGTTTGACCTGTCCGCGCAGCAGGAACTATAATATTTGCCAAAAAGTCCTGCATAGCCGTAGATCCTCCCAAATTATTTCGAAGATCAATAATCAATTCATTTATACCCTGACTTATAAAGTTATTAAACGTTGTAACAAGTTCGTTGCTTGCTGCGGTAGTTCCTAAAAAAGTATTAAACACCAAATAGCCTGTTTTCTTTGTACCATTAGTAAAGACGGTTGAGTACAAAACAGAATTAGCAGTAAATTTAGTCTTATTAATATTTAGCGTTTGTACGGCTCCATCAGGTTTTACAAATTCAATACTAGCGGATGTAACTGTACCAAAAAAAATCGCATTCAACTTATCAATACTTGCTTGACCACCCCTCATCTCTATTCCATCTACTTTGTTTACGATCCAGCCGCGTTTTACGCCTTTACTAGCGGCATCAGATGTATTGTAAACGTAGGTCACAAACCATCTCACATTGGCTTCCGATGACGGACTTGCAACCAAACCTCCTTTCACGAAAAAACCCCAATCTACTCCCTCTCCTGTTTGAGTTTGATTCGATTCTTCAACAGAAGTCGCATAACTAAACTGATCGGCAGTATGTAAAGATCGAATGCTTTTAATGACATCGTCCGCTGTTTTAACCAGGTCCGCATTAGCAAATTTTCTTGGATTAAAACTTTCATATGTACCTATTCCAGGCAAAGTATTCCATAAATACACTTCTTTAGTATATAAGTACGCTGAATCGGCAACCAATTGTGACGTAGTTGCATTGTCAGCTATCTGGTCCTTCTTCCTTGGACAAGCCGTTAAAATCACCAGCAACAAGGCCAGTAATGGGAATGTTTTTTTCATCCGGGGTACTATTTTTTGTAAAAATTGGAAAAATCTGGTGTCACAATTCACATAAACTTTTACAAATATGAAATTTTTACCGCATTTGCGAAAATTAATCTTTTTGTCGGTTAAAGCAATTTAAGTTACTTTTCGCCCGATTTTTAATCGTTGCTTATGTCTAAAAAAGATCTGAGAAAAGAGCTGGCGCTGGAGTACCACGCCAAGGGTCGCCCCGGGAAAATTGAAGTCATTCCCACCAAGGAAGCCAAAACCCAAAGAGACCTTTCCCTGGCTTATTCGCCGGGTGTAGCCGTTCCCTGCCTCGAAATTGCAGAAAATGTTGAGAATGTGTACAAATACACAGCCAAGGGAAACCTAGTGGCAGTGATCAGTAATGGTACAGCCGTTTTAGGACTGGGAGATATCGGTCCTGAAGCGGGCAAACCAGTGATGGAGGGCAAGGGTGTGCTGTTCAAAATATTTGCAGATATTGATGTATTTGACATTGAAGTCAACGAAAAAGACCCGGTAAAATTCGTGGAGATCGTTCAGGCGCTGGAACCTACTTTCGGTGGTATCAACCTGGAAGATATCAAAGCACCCGGCTGTTTTTATATTGAACGGGAGCTGAAAAAGCGGTTAAAAATACCGGTAATGCACGATGATCAGCACGGTACGGCCATCATCAGCGCCGCTGCCTTGCTGAATGCGCTTGAAATTCAAAAGAAAAAAATTGAAAAAGCAAAATTTGTAGTAAATGGTGCGGGTGCTGCTGCCATGGCCTGCGTATTATTATACCAGCAAATGGGCGCTAAACCAGAAAACTTTATCATGTTCGACAGTAAGGGCGCCTTGCACAAAGGCCGCACCGGGCTGGATGACATAAAAGCGCCTTTTGCCATTGCACCCAAAGACATTTCATTAGAGGATGCCCTTAAAGGCGCTGATGTGTTTATAGGCTTGAGCGCTGCCAATGTTTTAAATGGCGACATGGTAAAAAGCATGGCCAAAAACCCAATTGTTTTTGCCATGGCCAATCCAGATCCGGAAATTTCCTGGGAGGAAGCGACCACTGCCCGTAAGGATGTAATTATGGCAACCGGCCGCAGCGATTATCCTAACCAGGTGAATAATGTATTAGGCTTCCCTTATATTTTCAGAGGCGCGCTGGATGTAAGAGCTACGCAGATCAATACACAAATGCAACTGGCAGCTGTAAAGGCCTTGGCGGAAATGGCCAAAACGCCCGTGCCGGACATCGTGAACCTGGCTTACAACCAAACCAATATGCATTTTGGCCCGGATTATATTATTCCCAAACCATTGGATCCCCGCTTATTATCTACAGTTGCGCCGGCAGTTGCCAAAGCAGCTATGGAATCGGGTGTAGCAAAGATCCAGATTGAGAGTTGGGAGCAATATGAGCATGACCTGAACAAACGATTAGGCCTGGATAACCAGGTTTTACGTGTGCTGGGCGCCAAGGCCCGGAGTGCACCTAAACGTATTGTATTTGCAGAAGGGGAGAATGTTAACATCATTAAGGCGGCACAGATCGTGCTGGACGAAGGCATTGGATACCCTACCCTGTTGGGAGATGTGAAAAAAATTCAGGAACTGGCCGATATACACAAGCTGGATATCAGCGATATGCCGGTAATTAACCCACGCAGTGATGATGCGAAAGCCAAAAGGGAAGAATATGTAAAGCTCTTCTATAAGAAAAGAGCACGTAAAGGATATACGCAGGAGGAGGCTTCGAAACTAATGGAAGACCGCAATCATTTTGGCTGTATGATGGTGGAATGCGGCGATGTGGATTGTATGATATCGGGACTTACTAAAAGATATTCCGATGCTATCCGCCCGGCCCTGCAGATCATTGGCACAGAAGAAGGCGTGAAAAAAGTAGCAGGTATGTACCTGATCATGACCTCTAAAGGACCTTTATTCCTGGCGGACACGACCGTTAACATTAACCCTACGGCTGAAGAACTGGCCGAAATAGTACTGTTAACGGCTAAAGAAGTTTCGGCATTCAATATTACTCCAAGAATTGCCATGTTAAGCTACTCCAATTTCGGTAGCAGCAATACGCCGGAAGCCCAGCTGGTGTCTAAAGCCAGGGAGTTAGTAAAACTAAAAGACCCTTCCCTGATCGTGGATGGGGAAATGCAGGCCAATGTAGCGCTTAATAATAGTTTGTTAAAAGAGATGTATCCGTTTAGCGAACTGGTTGAAAAAGAAGTAAACACCCTAATCTTCCCTAATTTAGCATCTGGTAATATTACTTACAATATCCTGAAAGAGATTGGCTCTACTGACGCAATAGGCCCGATCCTTTTAGGACTGAAAAAACCGGTACACTTGTTGCAACTGGGTAGCACGGTGAACAACATTGTTAATATGGCTTTGATAGCAGTTACAGATGCTCAGATAAAGTCAGCTGCAATGTCGGCCAAAGCTGCTGGTTCAGAATCAGCACAAAACCCGGGTAACACCAAAAAGAAAAAATAGGCTATTTCCAACTAAACGACTTTATTCTTGAAAATACTTAGAGAATTCGGGCAGTACATCCAGATGTTCAAAGGCATGTTTCGCATGCCTGAAAACAGAACCATGTACTGGAGACAGTTTATGCTGCAATGCAACGATATAGGCATTGGATCGCTGGGCATCATTTGCATTATCTCGGTTTTCATTGGTGCTGTATCCGCTGTTCAAACGGCCTACCAAATCACATCGCCGCTTATTCCTAAAACCACCATTGCTCAGATTGTACGGGATACGGTGATACTGGAGTTTGCCCCTACCCTGAGCTGTATAGTTCTGGCAGGTGTGGTAGGTAGTAAAATAGCCAGTGAATTGGGTAATATGCGGGTAAGTGAGCAAATAGATGCGCTTGAAATAATGGGGATCAATACAAAAGCCTATTTAATACTTCCTAAGATCATAGCGGGTGTGATCACGATTCCCATGCTGATCATATTGGCTATGGCGCTGGGTATTTGGGGAGGTCGTTTAGCCGGTTCTGCCACAGGCATCATTGATACATCTATTTTTGATAATGGTTTGTTGATGGGATTTAGTGGCTATAATGTATTTTTTGCTTTAACCAAAAGCTTTGTTTTTGCTTTTTTGATTACCAGTATACCTTGTTTTTATGGCTATAATGTAAAGGGAGGCGCTTTGGAAATAGGACATTCCAGCACAAGAGCGGTAGTTGTATCCTGTATTTTATTGCTGCTGGCAGACTATATCCTATCCGCTTTACTATTGTAATCTTTGCAAACATTGTGGTGTAAGATATCGGGTACAAAAGGCTGATGCTTTTCACCCATAATTATTAATAAAAACCGTTACTTCAAAAATTGAAGTACCATGATAGAAATAAAAGGTCTTAAAAAAAGTTTCGGAGAAAAAGTGGTGCTGAAAGAGGTGAATGCCTTGATGGAGCCTGGTAAGTGTAATCTTATTATCGGGTCGAGCGGTAGTGGGAAAACCGTTTTAATGAAATGTATCGTTGGATTAATGCCTCCCACCGAAGGTGAGGTTATTTACAACGGCAATAATTACGTAACCATGTCTTTGGAAGAAAAGAAAGCCATCCGCAAAGAAATTGGCATGCTCTTTCAGGGATCAGCCCTATTCGATAGCCAGACAGTAGAGCAAAATGTAATCTTCCCGCTGGACATGTTTACCAACGACAAATATTCGGTAAAAAAAGCCCGGGTAAAAGAAGTGCTCGACCGCGTTAACCTGAATGAAGATGCCTACAAAAAATTCCCTTCTGAAATAAGCGGTGGTATGCAAAAAAGGGTGGCGCTGGCAAGGGCCATTGTGTTAAATCCTAAATATTTGTTTTGTGACGAACCCAATTCGGGACTAGACCCTCAAACTTCTATTGTAATTGATAAACTCATTAACGACATTACGCAGGAATACAAGACCACTACCATTATGAATACGCATGATATGAACAGCGTAATGGAGATCGGAGACCATATTGTGTACATGAACCAGGGTGAAAAAGAATGGGAAGGCACCAACAAAGAAATCATTTACAGCGATAACCAAAAATTAAATGAGTTCATTTTCGCTTCTAATTTCCTGCAGGACGCCAAAAATATGCGTATGATACAGGAGACGGGCGAAATTCCCAAAGACGTGCACGAAGATGTGCGTGATGCGCTGGAAGAGAAATTCAATGCCGATATGGATGGAGACGGTGTTGTTGGTTCGCCAAAAGATTGATAGCTCGGGCCAGATACTCTCCAACCTTAACGCTAACCTTATATTATCAATCCTCTTTTTGTACAGGAATCAGCAAAAATTTAGCATATTAGCATGCTGGTTTCCTTACTTTTGTAACCAATCAGAAAAAACTATAAAATGGCAGTATTAGTAAATAAAGATTCGAAAGTGTTAGTACAGGGCTTTACCGGCACAGAAGGTACTTTCCATGCAACTCAAATGATTGAGTATGGAACGAATGTGGTTGGTGGTGTTACCCCTAACAAAGGCGGTACGACACATTTGGACAGACCGGTGTTTAACACAGTAGCTGATGCGGTTAATGCGACTAACGCAAATGTGAGCATTATTTTCGTACCACCGGCTTTTGCAGCAGATGCGATCATGGAAGCTACAGATGCAGGCATAGCGTTGGTGGTTTGTATTACGGAAGGTATTCCTGTACAGGATATGGTAAAAGTGAAGAATTATTTACAGGGCACCTCAACAAGATTAATTGGCCCCAACTGTCCGGGTGTTATAACTGCCGGTGAATGTAAAGTAGGTATTATGCCAGGCTTTGTATTTATACCAGGCCGTATAGGTATTGTAAGTAAATCTGGCACGCTTACTTATGAGGCAGCTGATCAGGTGGCAAAAGCAGGCCTTGGAATCAGCACAGCGATTGGTATTGGTGGAGACCCGATCATTGGTACTCCTACTAAAGAAGCGGTAGAGTTATTAATGAACGATCCTGAAACGGATGCCATCGTTATGATTGGTGAAATTGGTGGTGGCATGGAGGCTGAAGCAGCAAACTGGATCAAAGCTACCGGCAATAAAAAACCGGTTGTCGGCTTTATTGCAGGTCAAACCGCACCTCCCGGCCGTCGTATGGGTCATGCAGGAGCTATTGTTGGTGGCGCAGATGATACAGCAGAAGCTAAAATGAAAATCATGAGTGAGTGCGGTATCCATGTTGTGAGCAGCCCTGCTGATATTGGTAAAACAATGGCAGAAGTGCTGAAGAAATAATGAGTAATCTTAAATGAATAAAATAACAATCCTCTGGCTTCTGTCGGGGGATTTTTATTTTAGAATATCGCCGTAATTGAAGCCCTGCCTGTATGCACTGTTCGGGTATTGCCCGGCTTACGGCCATCATACTGAAAGTTAAGCTCCAGGTTATTTAACAGCCGCTTGGTTAGCTGCAGGTTCCACAACAGGTTGGTACCTGGCATTAATCCGTCCAGCATAATATAACCTACGGTTGTTTGAGCGTTATTAGCCCGGTCACTATACTTCAGCCCGTTATAGGTAAACTTACCGGTAACTGAGGCGCTTTGCAGGATATTATATTTCGTTTCTGCTGTAAGTGCATTCGACAGCGAGGTTTCGCCACCATAGCTGCCTGCATTTTTCTTATGCTCGCGTTTATACCCAGTGGTAATACGAAAAGAAGTTCCCTTAATATAGGACAATAATAGCTCACCATTATTCCGGTTGATCTCATAATTGCGATTATCAAATAATACATCATCCGTGTACAGGCCATTAATTCCCGTCAAGGCATTTAAATTTAAGGTAATAGAGCTGGAGAGAAAATGCCGGTATTTGAACAACCACTCATTGTTTTGCCGGGTTTCGTAACCATAAGTAAGAAAGGCTTTATTATTGTTACGCAGGTTACTTACATCTACTCCCCATTTCGTGCTTTGCCGATTAAACGACAAAGTATTAGCCAGGGTTGTTGTAAGCGTGATAAGGTTGGAGTCGGTCAGCCCATATCCAAACGGATTAAATTCGAACAAACCTTCCGCCATCGATTTTTTAGCGATCTGCAAAGAACTGGTCAGCATCCACCTCGATAAAAAACCGGCGAAGCCCTTTGCCTGGTTACCCCAAAGCTGCCGGGGTGTTATATTAATACTGTAATTAAGCGTTGTATAGTTCGCTTTTATATACTCATTCGTAGGGGTAAAAATCCGGATAAACCTTGCCTGATCTGCAAAGGCAGCCAGCTCGAATTCGTTTAATTGCTGTACCCCATCTTCGTTGTAATCTATCCAGGTATATTGCCCCGTGCCGGGTGGCACTTCCAGGTAAGCATAATCCCGTTTCTGCTCCTGTCCTGACCCAACTTCGTAGAGTACATTTCCATTTAAAAATCCATTCCATTCATTCATCTGGTATTCGGCGCGGGCCAGCACTGTATTGTCTTCCGTTTGTGCGCTCACTTCATCATTATAAACTTTCAATTTCCTGAAAGTCGTGTTCAGGTAAAACTGCCTTTTAGCACTATTCAGCAACTCTGCCTGCAGATTCAGATTATAGCTTCTGTCTCCCCTTACCAATTCTTTACCTACCGGGTACTTATCACTTCGCGTGTAAAAATTAACACCATACCTGTTTCTCTTTTCAGGGCCGGACTTTAAATAAGCGGTATAAGTATCAAAAGAGAAAGAAGTGAAATTGAGTGAGTCATTCAGCGTATTTCGATTCACATTTTCTTCAAGTGTGTAGCGGCCGCCAACGATCCAGTTATCCATCCAGGATAATTTTTTGCTTACATCAATAATTGGTTTAAGGAAATATCCCTTGTAGGTATTGGTTTGATAATTAGTTAAAACCAGCTGGTTATTAAAGCCCCAATTCTTCCAATTAGTAAGTTGGGTAAGGGCATTCTGAAAGCCGGTATAATCATCGCTTCGGTTATAGCTGGTAAATGCATATTGTACTGCATTGCCATTATCAGCCCGCAGGCCTGTTGAGGCTTTTATAATATTTTCAGTAGCGCGCTGGGCTACAAGTGGCAACCCCCAATCCCGTGTAAACTCCACATCTCGCAGGCGCTCCAAAGGCTGAAACCGCTGCTGCACATATTCATAGTCGAGGGAACTCACTAGGGTTAATTTATTCTTTTCCCTCAAAAGATGCGCATTACTTAAATTAATTTTTGCGGCATACCCATTATCACCATTGTCATTTAAAGAAGACAATGTATTCACATCGTACTTGCTCGTAGCCAGCTCTGTTTTTAACACGGTGTTGGCTGAAATATTGTAATCAACACCCAATGTCAGCAGCTGCTGTTTGCGGGGCGCAACCAGCAGTATCACCGGGTCGTAATTCCCCTGCCGTATACCATTTACAGGCGCCACATACACAAACACCTTGCCGTTGGCATTCCCGTTATCTGTTATGTAATTGCCGCGGCCGAAACCGACATCAGTAAAAGCCAAATTATACTTTGCCGTTTCGGGGTCGGTAGAGTATCGGTAAAAAGAATCGATCACATTATCTAATGTATCATACACACGTTCATACAATATCTTACCGGCAGTTAAGGTATCCATTAACACAGACGGGTAATAGGCATTTTGTACACTGTCCCCGATATTAAAAAGAAATTGCTTCTGCCGGGTATCCAGTACCTGATTGATGGAAGAGTTCTTAGCATCGCTATTGTTAAAATATCCAAGCTTCAGCTTCACTTTATTATTAAAGTTCACCTCTTGCATAGCGTATATATTAGTGTTCAGGAAGTTCCTGTCGGCATATTCAAACTCCACCTGTATACGGCTATCCTTGGTGATCATTCGCCGGGGTGTAAAGGTTATTTCAGCAGTGTTATAGTTGATCACGTAATCCTGGTCCTCTCCTCTCTGCAATAATTCACCATCTATAAAAACCCTTTCAGTATTGGCCAGTATAATAAAAAAAGTTTCTCCATTAGCTCCCGAAAGCCGGTAAGGGCCCTGGTTTCCCTCTAAACCCTGCAACACATTCCTGGTAAACTTCCCTTTGGCTATAGAACCGCTGACTAAGGTATTAGACTGAGTTCGCTTTGAGATATTATTAACTGTCTGAAAGGATATCCCTTGCAACCGTTTATAAAATTTCAGAAAATAGCTACGATTCTCACGCAAATCCATATCACCGATATTTAACTGCCAGTTCTTTTTCTTAAAACGGATATATACTTCATCAAATTCATTCAGCTGCTGGGTATTGCCGTCTGGCTGAATAGGTACATTATTATCGGTAATCGCAGCCTGCAGCTCTATGCTATCGGCCAACATACCGCTTAACTGTATGTTCAGATTAGAATTCAGAACTACGTCCTGGTTATTTCCAAAACCCACCTGCCTGCCAAAACTCCCCTGCGCATTAATAGTTCCGAAATTAAACAGCTCTTTTTGACGATCAGCTTTGTTATAGGGTGCTCTTATCGGCGCAGCAGAGTATAATACCAGGCTATCAAAATTCATACGCTGTGCAGAGCCATTCAGCTTAAACGGGAAAACACGATAGGTAACCCAAACAGTAGAATCTGTTGGAGGTAATTTCCAGTATAACATTGCATTAGTGTAATCTAACGTGTATTGAAGGCTATCAACACCAGCTATCCTGAAACTGCTGGGAATAATGCTTAATGTATCCAATCTGAAACCGGCACCTGGCGTAACCGCTATCTTTTTATCTCTTAGATTATTAGAGCCCTGGACAGGAGACTGCCCCCGCGCTTTTGCGATTAAGAAAAAAAGAATTGCAACTAAAAATATAGTACGGAAAACACCCAACAGCTACTATTTGTTCAGCGCAAAAATCGGGTATTAAGACCATAATTAGTAAGGCCGCGTCATTATGAGGTTTTTTGAGAGAATTAAAACCTGTTTTATAGTTTGTGTCCCCAGCAACTGCAGAGATTTTCTTTAAAAACAAATTAAAATCCAAAATTATTATGTTTATTTTGGATTAGAATCCAAAATTGTTATTGTTTCCTAAGATTCAAATCCAAAATAAGTATACTTTTGTATTTCTACATTGAGGTATGGTTATAAGAAATTTGCAACAATTAATTGAAGGAAGCTTCTATAAACGAAAAGCTATTCTTGTTTTCGGTGCCAGACAAGTAGGTAAATCTACCTTGATTGATCAACTGTTGAAAAAAAAAGACTATTTATATCTTAACGGAGATGATGCAGACGTAAGAGAAATTTTAACCAATGCCACTTCTACCAGGCTAAAAACTATCACTAATAATAAAACGATTGTATTTATTGATGAAGCGCAGCGCATTCCCGACATAGGCCTCACATTGAAAATATTTACCGACCGGCTTAAGCAGGTACAGGTTATAGCTACCGGTTCATCAGCGTTTGAGCTTACCGCACAGGTAAACGAACCATTAACCGGCCGGAAATTTGAATTTATGCTTTACCCGCTAAGCTTCAATGAAATGGTTCAACATCATGGATTGATCGAAGAAAAGCGTTTGCTGGAACAGCGAATGATCTATGGCTATTACCCAGAAATTGTGTCCTCCGCTGGCAATGAGAAACGGTTGCTAAAGCTACTGGCTAATAGTTATTTGTACAAAGACCTGCTGATGCTGGAGCAGGTTAAAAAGCCTCTGATACTTTCAAAATTACTTAAAGCACTGGCGCTTCAACTAGGTAGTGAGGTGAACTACCAGGAGATTGCCCAACTCGTGGACAGCGATTATAAGACGGTTGACAAATACATTGACCTGCTGGAAAAAGCATTTGTTGTTTTCAGGCTGCCGGCGCTCAATAGAAATGTTCGAAATGAAATTAAAAAAGGAAAAAAGGTTTACTTCTACGACTGTGGTATCCGCAATGCGGTACTTAACAATTTCAAATTATTAAGTGAAAGAACAGATACGGGAGCTCTCTGGGAGAATTATATTATTTCAGAACGCATAAAATTTATATCCAACCGCGAACAGGAAGCAGAACATTACTTCTGGCGCACTACCCAACAACAGGAAATTGACCTGATAGAAGAAACGGCGGATGGAATGACGGCTTATGAATTTAAATGGTCTAAAAATGCTAAAGCCCGCTTCTCCTCTACCTTCACCACAAATTATTCAGCTACCAGCTATACGGTTATTACGCCAGATAATATGGAAGATTTTCTACTGCATGCTTAGCCTATTACACATCAAACTTAGAACATGAATAATTCAATAATTATATCGGCACTGTAACATTACAATTGCCTCGTTTTCTACTGCATACACAATCCGATGCTCCAGGTTAATTCTACGGGACCAAAATCCCAAACGCATTTATCTTCTTTAATATGCTTTTATCTGTCTGCTGCCAATAAAAATAGTCTTCTCATGCGGCATCCATGAAAACGATTCTGATGCTTCCACTAATTGGCGCTCTACGCCAGGCTTTTTTATACTGCTCCCCAGTACTTAATAGACGCTCTGCATTTTTAGGAGATTTTAAAAGATGAAAGGTCTCCATAATGCTTCCATAGTCAGCTTCTATAAGTACTACAATATTCTCTTCCCGCGTGCGGGTAACTCTAAGTGGTGTATCATTTTTAAACACTTCATCAAGGTTCGATTTCATTTTTTGTCTGAAATTAGAATACGTGGCGATCATAATACAAAAACGCAAAAAGCGACGAATTGTACAATATGTAGTACAAATCGTCGCTTATTATTAAAGTCGGGGGCGATTTACTTCGCCATCATATCTACAAACTCATTCACTTTCATAGAAGTCAACGCATCATAGTCCAGCCCGGTCTTTAAAATCTGCTCCTGCTGTGCTCCTTCAAAAATGCGGGCAACATTTATTTTGAACTTTTCGATCAGTTGCGGTATCCCCTCCTCTCTTCTACGCTTATGCCCGATCGGATATTCCACCACTACTTCATCCAGCACTGTACCATCATTCAATTCAACCGTTAATGCGTTGGCAATAGATCTTTTTTCGGGATCATGATAATCCAGTGTGAACTGGGTATCCTGCACACAAAATATCTTATCTCTCAAAGTATCGATTCTTTCGTCGGCAGCGACTGTATCTTCATAATCAGCCGCAGTTAATTGACCAAAGATTAAAGGCACCGCTACCATGTACTGTATACAATGATCCCGATCTGCAGGATTATTCAGAGGGCCTTTTTTATCTATGATACGAATGGCGGCTTCATGTGTACGGATAATAATGCGCTTAATATCAGCAGTCGTTTTGCTCAAATCGTTTAGCTGTTGATGGAGCGTCATAGCTACTTCTACTGCAGTTTGAGAATGAAATTCTGCTGGGAACGATATCTTAAACAGGATATGTTCCATTACATAAGTGCCATAGCCTCTTTGAAAAGTAAAAGGATTCCCTTTAAAAGAAACATCGTAAAAACCCCAGGTTTTAGCCGTAAGCACAGAAGGATATCCCATCTCACCGGTTTGAGCAATTAAGGCCAGTCGCACAGCCCTGGACGTTGCATCTCCGGCTGCCCATGATTTACGGCTGCCCGTATTAGGAGCATGCCTGTAAGTGCGTAAAGATTGGCCATCTACAAAAGCCAGTGAAACTGCATTGATCAGTTCATCCCGGTTCAAACCTATTAATTTACCAACAACTGCGGTGGAAGCCACTTTTACCAATATTACATGGTCTAGTCCCACCCTGTTAAAGGAATTTTCGAGGGCCAAAACGCCCTGTACTTCATGCGCCATAACCATCGCATGTAAAACCTGCAACATGGTTAATGGCGCTTTACCTTCGGCGATACTCCTGCGCGATAACCAATCGGCTGTAGCAAGGATACCACCCAGGTTGTCGGAAGGATGTCCCCACTCAGCCGCTAACCAGGTGTCGTTAAAATCGAGCCAGCGAATAATAGCGCCAATATTAAATGCCGCCTGTATAGGGTCAAGCTGATAGTTAGTACCGGGTACTTTCGCTCCGTTAGGAACAACGGTGCCGGGTACTACAGGACCTAATAATTTGGTGCATGCAGGATAAGTCAAAGCTTCGAAACCACAGCCCAGCGTGTCCAGCAAACAATAGTAAGCTGTCTTCAAAGCCAGATCACTTTTTATTTCGTAGTTTAAAACATAGTCAGCAATATCGGCCAACACCTGATCAGGCTGCGGCCTTTCGTTTGAAATGTAAGATGACATGAGTCAGTAAAAAAATTTATAAGTTAAAAGTTGTTAGCTCTATATAAAACGACAATGATCCATTCACCATTATCTATGATCTATTCTCTTCCCTCAATAGGCATAAACGCCAGATTCTCCGGACCGGTATAATTAGCACTGGGCCTGATAATCTTCCCGTCCAGTCTTTGTTCTATAACATGAGCACTCCAGCCGGTAATGCGAGATACTACAAACAATGGTGTAAACATCGCGGTAGGCACGCCCATAATATGATAAGCCACTGCCGAAAACCAGTCCAGGTTGGGGAACATCTTTTTTTCATCCCACATTACTTGTTCCAGTCGCTCGGCTATGGAGAATAATTGCATATCCCCAGCCTCGTTCGATAACCTTTGCGCTACTTTTTTAATAATCGCGTTGCGGGGATCACCTATTGTATAAACGGGATGTCCGAAGCCAATGATCACTTCTTTTTTCTCCAAACGAAGCTTGATATCGGCCTCCGCCACATCAGCATTTATATACCGGCTTTGAATATCAAAAGCCACTTCGTTGGCACCCCCATGTTTGGGACCTCTCAGCGCTCCAATTGCTCCCGCAACAGCCGAATACATATCGGAGCCTGTTCCGGCTATAACCCTGCTGGTAAAGGTTGAGGCATTGAACTCGTGCTCGGCATACAGGTTCAGTGATACCTGCATGGCGTTTACCCAGCTATCGGATGGCTTCACTCCATGAAGTAAATGCAGAAAATGTCCGCCAACGGTATCGTCATCTGTTTCTACTTCTATTTGCTTACCATTATGCGAATGATGATACCAGAATAAGAGCGCCGAAGCATAAGATGCCAGCAATTTATCGGCAATATCTCTTGCCCCGGCTACATTATGATCTTCCCGTTCCGGAAGCGTAGTACCTAATACCGAGGTGTAGGTTCTCAACACGTCCATAGGATGGGCTGCAGCAGGGATCTGCATCAACACTTTTTTTATAACATCAGGCAGGCCTCTTAAAGATCTTAATTTAACCTGATATGCTTTCAACTGCGGAGCAGTAGGTAGCTTTTCATGTATCAACAGGTAGGCCACTTCCTCAAAACTTGCTTTTTCAGCCAGGTCATTAATATCGTATCCGCGGTAATGCAGGTCGTTACCGCTTTTTCCTACGGTACATAGAGCCGTATTGCCAGCCGCAACACCTGAGAGGGATACGCTTTTTTTAGGTTTAAAGGTGATTGTTTCGTTTGTGGCAGCCATCGTTATTATATTTTATCGTTACTTGTTTTTAAAAAGATCATCCATCTTCTTTTCATACTCATAGTAGTTGATGCTTTCATAAAGTTCCTGGCGCGTTTGCATCGTGTCCAATACATGCTGCTGTGTACCATCTTTACGAATATGGGTATACACATTCTGAGCCGCTTTATTTGCAGCACGAAAGGCCGATAAGGGATACAACACCAGTCCTACGCCTGCAGCTCTTAATTCATCAATGGTATACATGGGTATCATCCCGAACTCGGTAATATTAGCCAGAACCGGAATACCCGTTGCGTCTACAAATTTCTGGTAGTAGGAAAGATCGGGAACTGCTTCAGCAAAAATAAAGTCGGCACCTGCCTCTTTGTAAGCCACCGCACGCTCTAAAGTTTTTTCAAAACCTTCGTTTGCAAATGCATCGGTACGGGCTCCGATTACAAAATGTTCATCAAAGCGCGCATCGGCAGCGGCTTTCAGCCGGTCTACCATTTCTTCCTTACTCACCAATTCCTTCCCTGGCCTGTGACCACAGCGTTTTGCTCCTACCTGGTCTTCAATGTGTAAGGCTGCAGCTCCCGCTTTTATCAGCGACTTTACGGTACGTTCAATATTAAAAGCAGATGCTCCAAAACCAGTATCTACATCTACCATTAAAGGGGTGTTGGTAACATTAGTGATACGGTTAATATCGATCAGCACATCATCCAGATTAGTAATGCCCAGATCAGGAATACCTAAAGACCCGGCAGCTACACCACCACCGGACAAATAAATAGCCTTGAAACCTGCCTGAGTGGCCAGTAAAGCGTGATTGGCATTGATGGCACCAACAATTTGTAATGGATTTTCATTTTTAATGGCTTCGCGAAAGCGCAACCCGGCAGAGCCGGTTGCTGAAGATTTCATTTGCATACCAGCAAACCTACATTAAATTTTTATCCGAAGGGGCCTTTTTGTGTCTGACATTTCAAAATCACACATAGGATATCTGACCGCTAAGATGCTATGACGCAAAGAATTTGTCTACGCTTAAGTAAACAATAATATCAGCAACATTACCAGCATTCCCAGCACAAAAGAAACCAGCGAATACACGACCATTAATAATCCCCTGGCTTTAAATCGCCGTTTATACGATTCAGCTCGTTCAAAATCAGAGAATAGATCATCAGTTTCCATAGGGCAAAACTAGTCCGAAACCAATAACGGATTATCTCTAACGACGACTCTTCTTTTGCTGACCCGGCGCAAATGGCTTGGCAGATTGGGTCCCATACACTTTTTTAGCCTGTCCAGGGGGCATCCTATTACCGTGACCCGGATGATGCGCGGGTGCGCAGGAAAACAACAGTGAACTCAGGATCATTAAAAAAAGAAGTTGTTTCATACATGAGTATTTAAATCTAAGACGATATAAAACTCAATAGGTGTGCAAACAAGATGCCGTTATGGTAAGAGTAATAGGTTTCAAAACAAATAACCGGCTTAAAATGAAAAAATTATACATCAAAAATTATGGGCGCAAATGAATTTTGGAAAAGCTTTTCAAGGGCCTTCAGGGCTATTTAGTAAACTAAAAAAGGGACCTAAATCCCTATTTTAGTCCCTTTTTCTTCAAAACGATCGAAATTCAGTAGAATTTGCGGAGACGGCGAGATTCGAACTCGCGATACGGTTGCCCGTATACACACTTTCCAGGCGTGCTCCTTCAACCACTCGGACACGTCTCCGTAAAAGGGGTGCAAAAATAAGCTTCTTGATCTATAAATTAAATAATTTTTTCGCGTTATTTGTTGTGATCTCCGCAATTCCCTCAATAGGTACTCCCATTACCTCCGATAATTTTTGTGCGATTAGCGGAATATAGGATGGCTCGTTCCTTTTCCCTCTATAAGGTACAGGTGCGAGGTACGGCGCATCGGTCTCTAATACGACCCTTTCCAGCCCTACATGTTGGATGACTGCATCCAAACCCGACTTTTTAAAAGTAAGGACGCCGCCAATACCCAGGTAAAAGCCCAGATCAATAATCTGCCGGGCTTCCTCCACGCTCCCACCAAAACAATGAAAAACACCCCTTAATCCGCGGCTGGTATATGGAGACACAACATCAATGCACTCTTTTGTTGAGTTTCGGCTGTGGATGACTATGGGCAGGTTGTATTCGAGCGCCCATTCTATCTGTTGTTTAAAGGCAATATATTGCTGATCCGTAAAGGTCAGGTCCCAATAAAAATCGAGCCCGGTTTCCCCTATCGCCACAAATTTTCGTTGTTCCAGGTAATTGCCGATCAAAGCAAGCTCCTGTTCAAAATCTTGCTTCACCGAGCAGGGATGCAATCCCATCATACTCAGGCATTTTACAGATGCCGCAGCTTCCATATCCAGCATTGATGTATGGGTTAGAGCATCGATAGCGGGCATCAAAACTGTGGTAACATTAGCTCTTAATGCTCTTTCTAAAAATTCATCTTTATCTTCTAAAAGCTGCTCCGAATATACATGAGCATGCGTATCTATAAACATTTTCAAATATTTTAGTCAATATTTTAGATTTTATCTAAAATATAATTTTCTTTTTTATATGTGTGCAAAAAAAATTAACTTCATCGCAAGTTTTCATAGGGTACGGATTAAAAATCGGGCTCGGGTATTTACCCAGGCCCTTTTTATTTCAATTAATTGTCAGCCAGACCTTTAAAAACAAACCCTTTCAAGGCAAAATGTTTCAACACCTCCGGTAGTGCATATTGCAGGTTATTAAATGCCTTTTGGCTGTCATGAAATACGATGATGGAGCCATTTTGAGCCTTATTAACCACATTCTCTTTACATTTTTCCGGGCTAATACTGAGGTCAAAATCACCACTCAACACATCCCACATAATAATACTAAACCCCTTATTTTTCAATAGTTTACCTGCTTTATTGCTGATCCGGCCATAAGGCGGTCTGAAAAGACCGGATGAGATACAGGCAGATGCCCGGTCAACATTATCCACATATACATCATGGGGCGTATTCCACCCGTTCAGGTGGTTGTGGGTATGGTTACCAATGGTGTGCCCACCTGCTACAATATCCTTATAGATGACAGGATACTCCACTACATTTTTTCCCAAACAGAAAAAACTGGCCCTGGCTTCAAAATCAGCCAACTGTTGCAGCACAAAGGGAGTGGCTACAGGGTGTGGACCATCATCGAAAGTGAGGTATAGCTCCTTCTCAGCTGTATTTACATCCCAGGTATAGGATTTAAATATTCTTTTTAACCAAAAAGGCGTTTTAACGAAATACATGAAATGCAAAGTTACTGTTTGTTTTAATGTAGATTTATTAACATTTAATCAGCAATCTTAAATATGGACATTGAAACATTTTGCGTCTAAAAAGAAAAGTTTTTTATCTTGCCGCATACCAATAATATCATGAATCTTAAAACGAACGAAGAATATGAACAGCGAAGAAGCCAGCAGGTTTCTAAAATAAGGTCTGTGCTGGACTACACTATGGGAGTAGTTATTATTGGCATTGGCCTGTTCCTAGCTTTCAGGTACGCGTTCAATATTAAATTAAATAAAATATACCCTCCGGACGTTTTTGATAAGGTTTACGGAGCTTTGGCCATCCTATATGGTTGCTGGAGACTTTACAGGGGGTATAAAAAAAAATAGAACCGACAAATGCGCCGCATTTATACAAGCATCCTATTTCTGATCGTTTACCTGGCTTCCTGCAAATCTGACAAAGACAGAAGAGAGGAATTGCCAGATACGCCTGCAAGAGGCACCATTACCATCAGTGCGGACGAATCGTTTCAACCCATTGTGGATGAGTTGATTAAAGTGTACGAATCGAATAATTCCGGAACGAAAATAAACGTACAGTACAAGCCTGAGGCGGACTGTATTAAAGATCTTTGGAATGACAGCATCCGGATGGTTATTTCAACTATCGTACTCACAGACGGAGAAAGCCGAAAGCTTTCCGACTCGTTAAAAGTTGTAGTGGATCAGTTGCCGGTAGCGCGGGATGCTATAGCCGTTATTATGCACCCTGATGCCCGCGAAACTGAATTTGATATGGACGATATTAAAAAGGTTCTGGCGGGCACCTATAGCCGGCCGCTGGTACCGGTATTTGATGGCGTAAAAGCAACCAGTAGCGTAAGATATATCGTCGACTCTGTGATGAAAGGCGCAAAATTGACCAATAGAGCGGTTGCTGCCAGAACCAGCGATTCGGTGATCAACTATGTAGCTAAACACCCCGATGCGATCGGCTTTGTAGGTGTCAGCTGGATGGGCAACCCGAGCGACGACGAGCAATCGAGCTTTTTAAAAAAAGTTAAAATTTGCCGTTTAAAAAGCACAGATAGCACAGGAAATTATATATTGCCTGTGCAGGCCAATTTATATGGACGTGTATATCCAATGACAAGGGATCTTACGTATATTGTTAAGGAAAGATATAGAGGTTTAGGCACAGGGTTTGCAGAATTGATGGCCACTGAAATAGGGCAGCTGATTTTTAAACGGGCTTACTTAATGCCTGGAAGGAGGTACTATGTGATACGTCCCATTCAGTTAAATGAAGATTCGATATAAAAGATAAAAAAATTATATTTACAACTTCTTATTTAAACAACTACAAAACAAGAAAGATGATGAAGAAAACAATCCATCTGCTCGCACTAGGGGTATTGCTGAACGCCGGGGTGTATGCACAGTCCGTAGAGGATGGTGTTAAAGCTTACTATAACGGTAACTATGCTTCTGCAGTAAGTATACTGGAAAAGCACGGTGACAAACAAGAAGCGGCATACTGGCTAGCTGAATCCTATTTTTCTCAGGGAAAGACAGCTTTAGCCAAAGCTGCTGTTGATAAGGCCATTGCGGCCAAACCAGGTGATGCTTACACGCTGGTAGCTAAAGGGCATTATCTATTGTTAGAAAACAAAGTTGCTGAAGCTGGTCAGAGTTTTGAAGCTGCGATTGCCGCAGCAGGTAAAAAAGATGAAGACAAGGCAAAGGTTTTGAATGCGGTGGGTAATGCTATTACTAAAGTATTTAATAATGTTGACAAAGTAGGGGATATTAGGTACGCGGTTGCCAAGCTGGAAGAGGCCAAGAACCTGGTTATGGGAATGAAGGAAAAAAGCCGGCCTGCACAGTTATTGGCTGATATCAATACTAACCTGGCCGATGCCACTTTGAAAGCCAACCCAGGCGATGGTAGCAAGGCATTCGTCTTATATCAGGATGCTATGAATGCTGACCCTACTTTTGCTAAGGCTGAGTACAGAAAATCTATGATTTTCAAGTCGCAAAAAAACACTGAGCTTTATTTACAAACTTTAGAGAAAGCTTCAGCAGCCAACCCGGCCAATGTTGCCGTACTTGAAGAGTTGTATAATTACTATAGCTTCACCGCACAGGATGCTGTTAAAGCAAAGCCTTACGGTGACAAGATTGTAGCTTTATTACCCCCAGGCCCGAATGTTGAGTATTTCAAGGCGGCGGGCTCTTACTTTGCAAAAGATTATACTGGTGCTATTACCATTGGTAAGGATATTATTGCCAAGGCTGGCGAGCAGGCAGATCCAAGAACTTATAAGCTGATTGCCTACAGCCTTATAGCGAATAAAGATACAGCGGCAGCAATACCTTTTGTGGAAGATTACTTTAAAAATCAGGCAAAAGATCAAATTAGTTCGTTTGACTATGCGTTGAAAGCTACCGCTTACTCTAATACTCCGGGTAAAGAAGCTGAGGTTATCAAAACCTACATGGAGGCAGCAGCAGCAGACACTACCGTAGCAGGCAAAGTCGAAATACTGGAAGAAGGAGCTAAAAACTTTGCAAAGTCAGGAAAAGGTGTTTTGGCTGGCGATTTATATGCCAAGATCCTTGAACTCAAACCTGCAGATAAATTAACGATTAATGATTACTTTAACGCTGGTTACACAGGTTATTACAAATCAGGTCAGTATGATAAAGCATGGAAAGTTTTTGATGCAGCACGTACTAAATTCCCTAACTGGAATTATGGGTATATGTTAGCTGCAGGTAGCAGTAAAGTGTTTGACTCTACCAATGCACAAAATATCATGGTGCCTGATGCTGAAAAGTATATTAACTATCTTCAATCTCCTAACGATACTTCTGCAGCTCCGGCAAAAAGGGCAGAAACGTTCAAAACAGCATTGTCTCTGGCTATTTTTTACATTAATGATAAAAAAGACAGCCAGAATGGTTTGAAATACTTGCATATAGCGCACGACAACGCGGACGATGCTGCTGCTAAAGCACAGGTAGCCGAATACATTAAAGGCTTAGGCGGCACCCCAGGCGCTCCGGCGGCTGGCGGAACAACACCTGCGGCGGATTCTACGAAGGCTCCAGCCGGTGGTCCTAAAAAATAAATTCAGTTTTTCTGATACGAACACCCCACGATGTGGGGTGTTTTTTTATGCACTTATTAATTTGCGATTAGAATATCATCAAATTATTGTAACTCTTTGAGGTTAATTGACCAGCCTGCCTTATTTTTGCGCATTACTAAAAGATATGGTTTATTTACTTAAAACCGTTGTTACTGATAATACAGCGCAGTCTTTTTTACCGATTGGATTGCAACTTGCTTTTGCTGCGGGCCTTATTATTGCTCTCGTTATACTTACTCATTTTTTAGGACCCAGCCGCAAAACAAAGGACAAACTCGAAAACTTTGCAAGTGGTATCGAATCGCATGGAGACGCGCGCCAACCCATGGCTATCAAATATTTTTTAACGGCAATCCTGTTCGTTTTATTTGATGTAGAAGTTATTTTCTTCTATCCTTATGCTGTTATTTTTAAGGATCTTGGCTGGAGCGGATTTTACGCTGTATTGATGTTTGTAGCATTCTTTGTATGTGGGTTTACCTACATCATTAAGAAGGGTGCTTTAAAATGGGAAGACTAGAATCGACCGTCCCAACGGGCGATTGGAATATATATTTTTAACTAATTTTCACCGTAAGGCTGAAACAAAATGCCCCTATACGGGGTTTGGTTGATATGAGACCAGTTTCTTACAATATAAAACAAAAACCTCTTGAGGCTGATATAAGCATGGCTGAAATGCCGGCCGGCCACGAGGGACAGGGATTTTTTGCAACAACGCTTGACAGCGTAATCGGCCTTGCCAGGAAGAATTCTATCTGGCCTTTGCCGTTTGCAACTTCCTGCTGTGGTATCGAGTTCATGGCAACCATGGGCGCTACCTACGATTTAGCCCGTTTCGGTAGCGAACGTGTTGGATTTTCTCCCCGCCAATGTGATCTTTTAATGGTTATGGGAACGATTGCGAAGAAAATGGGACCCGTAGTTAAGCAGGTGTACCTGCAAATGGCCGAGCCCCGCTGGGTTATTGCGGTTGGCGCCTGTGCCAGTAGCGGCGGCATTTTTGATACGTACAGCGTTTTACAGGGAATTGACCAGGTGGTACCGGTGGATGTTTACGTACCTGGTTGTCCGCCCCGCCCCGAAGCTATCTTAGATGGGGTAATGCGTATACAGGACCTGATCGGTAAAGAAAGCCTGCGCAGAAGAAATGGCGACCAATACAAGGCCCTGCTGGAAAGCTACGGAATACAATAGATTTTTAGACCTTAGTATTTAGTATATAGATTGAAAAAACAATACCGGCTAAATACCTTAAAAGTCTACATACTCGGTACTAAATACTTATAGTCTTATTTAAATGGCAATCACTAACGAACTCATACAGGAAAAGCTTACTGATAAATTCGGAGATCAGGTGTTCAATTTCGAAGTCACTTTCGATACACTTAGCTTTGACGCAGATAAAGAGATCAATCTTAAAGTGTTGAATTTTTTACAGGAAGATGGACTGAATTTCAACTTTCTTACGGATTTATGTGGCGTGCATTATCCCGACCGGCAGGGAGAAGAGCTGGCCGCCGTTTACCATCTGCACAATATCAAAGAAAATATAAGGCTCCGCTTCAAAGTTTTCACCAGCATTACTAAGCCTGACATTTATACTGCTACCGGAGTTTACGCTGCGGCTAACTGGATGGAGCGCGAAACCTTTGATTTTTACGGTATTAATTTTATAGGCCACCCCAACCTGATCAGGATATTAAACGTAGACGAAATGGACTATTTCCCCATGCGGAAGGAATATCCCCTGGAAGATCAAAGCCGTACTGATAAGGATGACGAAATGTTTGGAAGAGGTGGCATGTTAGGTTTCGGGACGGAAAAAACAAAACAGGGCACAATAGCAGAAGATGAAAAGTGATGATTGGCTGATTATACTTGAAGGTGCGGTGGCCCTTTCCTTTATTGTGGGCTTGCTGATCCTGATAAGGAATAAAAAGAAAAGAGCTCAATAGCAAAAGACGATAAACGACAAAGCAGATATCATATCAAATGTCAGATATACATCAAAATATAAACCTCCCGGCTGGTAGTATTGAAAAACAAACTACCACGCTAAACCTGGGACCTACGCACCCGGCTACACACGGAGTATTTCAAAATATAATCGAACTGGATGGTGAAAAGATCGTAAAAGCCGACGCAACGGTTGGCTATATTCACCGGGCTTTTGAAAAAATTGCAGAACGCAGGCCTTTATACCAGATCACTCCTTTAACAGACCGGTTAAATTATTGCTCCGCCCCATTGAATAATATGGGCTGGCATTTAACCTGTGAAAAATTGTTGAGTGTAAAAACACCGAAAAGAGTAGATTATTTACGCATTATTGTAATGGAACTGGCGCGTATAGCGGATCATTTGATCTGTAGCTCCATTATGGGTGTGGATGCAGGCGCCTATACAGGCTTCCTGTACGTGATGCAGTATCGAGAGTTGATCTACGAAATATACGAAGAGATCTGTGGATCAAGATTAACTACCAATATGGGTCGCATCGGCGGTTTTGAAAGAGACTTTAATGATACCGCTTTCCAAAAAATAGAGAAATTTCTGAAAGAATACCCGGCGGTTTTAAAAGAGTTTGAAAACCTCTTTACCCGCAACCGTATTTTTATGGAACGTACGATGGGTGTGGGTGCTATTTCAGCTGAAAGAGCTTTAAACTATGGCTTTACCGGCCCTAACCTGCGTGCAGCGGGTGTAGATTATGATGTACGTGTAACGGCGCCTTACAGCAGCTACGAAGAATTTGATTTTGATATTCCCGTAGGGTCTACGGGCGATTGTTATGACCGTTTTCAGGTACGCAATGGAGAAATGTGGCAAAGCCTGCGTATTATAGAACAGGCCATGCAAAAGCTGAATAACCTCAAAGGTGAGGAAGCCACCATTTATCATGCGGATGTTCCAGAGTACTATCTTCCTGAAAAGAAAGATGTGTATACCAAAATGGAGGCGCTGATCTGGCACTTTAAAATTATTATGGGCGAGATAGACATGCCAAAAGGCGAAATCTATCATTCAATTGAAGCCGGTAATGGCGAGCTTGGTTATTATTTTATCAGTGACGGTGGCAGAAGTCCGTACAGGCTTCACTTCAGACGTCCCTGCTTTATATACTACCAGGCTTTTGAAGAGCTGGTAAAGGATGGCATGTTAAGTGACGCGATCCTGGTAATGTCTTCATTAAACCTGATTGCAGGGGAAATGGATGCTTAAAAAAAATGATAAAATAAGAAAAAGTTCCGGCTCATGATCTAGTTAGTGAGCTATAGCGATTTTTAATTTTGTCTTTAATTATATATTAGATTATGGTTCAATTCTCTCAGGAAAACCTACTAAAAGTTGACAAAATAATAGCCCGGTATCCGGAAGGAAGGCAAAAAAGTGCCCTGATACCTTTATTGCACCTGGCACAGGAGCAGTATGGCTGGTTAAGTGTTGAAACCATGGACTATGTAGCATCCCTGCTACATCTTGACCCGATCGAAGTATATGAAGTGGCTTCTTTTTACAGCATGTATAATTTAAAACCGGTAGGTAAATACATGTTTGAAGTATGCCAAACGGGACCTTGTATGATCAATGGCAGCGACGATATTGTTGAATATATTGGCGAAAAACTGAACATCAAACCCGGAGAAACTACGGATGACGGGCTTTTCACCTTAAAAACAGTGGAGTGCCTGGGTGCCTGTGGTTATGCCCCGATGATGCAAATGGGCAAGTTTTTCAAAGAACATCTGACCAAAGAAAAAGTAGACGCGATCATTGATGAATGCAGGGCAAAAGCAAATTAAATCTCTCGTTTAGGAAATTATAAAATGGGTAGAAAACTATTATTAGAAAAAGCACATGTAGAGGGTATCCGGTATTTCGATACTTATCGCCGCGAAGGTGGTTACCGCAGCGTTGAAAAGGCATTGAAAACAATGGGGCCTGATGATGTTACAGAGGAAGTTAAGAAATCAGGACTTCGCGGTCGTGGTGGTGCAGGTTTCCCCACCGGTATGAAATGGAGCTTCCTGGCCAAACCGGAAGGCGTTCCCCGTCACCTGGTAGTAAATGCTGATGAAAGCGAGCCGGGCACCTTTAAAGACCGCTACCTGATGGAGTTCATACCTCACCTTTTGATAGAGGGTATGATCGTTGCTTCGTATGCCCTGGGCAGCAATACGTCCTTCATCTATATCCGTGGAGAGTATGCATGGATTGTTGATATATTGGAACAGGCAATACAGGAGGCTCATAATAATGGGTTCCTGGGTAAAAATATATTAGGCAGCGGTTTCGATTGTGATATACATGTACAACGCGGTGCGGGTGCCTATATCTGTGGAGAAGAAACAGCCCTGATTGAATCATTGGAAGGTAAAAGAGGTAATCCGCGTATTAAGCCACCCTTCCCTGCCGTAAAAGGTGCATGGGACCGGCCAACTGTGGTAAATAATGTGGAAAGCATTGCAGCGGTAGTGCCTATCCTTAATGAAGGTGGTGAAGAATATGCGAAAATTGGTGCAGGTAAGTCTACAGGTACCAAACTTATATCTGCCTGTGGCAATATCAATAAACCAGGTGTTTATGAAATAGACATGACCATTTCGGTGGAAGAGTTTATTTATAGTGACGAGTGGTGTGGGGGTATTGCGAAAGGTAAAAGGTTAAAAGCCTGTATTCCCGGCGGGTCATCTGTGCCAATCTTACCGGCTAATCTTTTATTAAAAACGGCAAAGGGTGAACAGAGGATGATGAACTATGAAAGCCTTGCTGATGGCGGGTTTCAAACCGGTACAATGATGGGTAGTGGTGGTTTTATTGTATTTGATGAAGACCAGTGTGTGGTGAAAAATACTTATACCCTGGCTCGTTTCTATCGTCACGAAAGCTGTGGTCAGTGCTCTCCCTGCAGAGAGGGAACCGGCTGGATGGAAAAGCTTCTATTAAGATTGGATAAAGGACAGGGAAAAATGAGTGATATTGATTTGTTGTGGGACATCCAAAGCAAGATAGAAGGTAATACTATTTGCCCTTTGGGTGATGCAGCAGCCTGGCCGGTAGCAGCAGCCATACGCCACTTCCGCGATGAATTTGAATGGCATATTACCAATGCAGCAGAAGCGCAGGTGAGAAACTTTGGATTGGCGCATTATGCAGATGCGAGGGAAGCAGTGCCAGCTTGATCTGATATCTCGCAAAGTCGCTAAGAAGATAAAACGCAAAGATTATGACCGAAAATGATCTTTCCCGGCTGATTGTAGATTTGTGTTTTAAGATTCATAAGCAATACGGTCCCGGACTGTTTGAAAGTGTTTATGAAGAAATCTTCTGTTATGAATGGGCTAAGAATGGTATCCCTTTCAAAAGGCAACACGGAGTTCCGTTGGTGCATGAGAGTATAAGAATGGAAGTGGGGTTTAGGGCAGATGTAATAATAGACGATAAAGTAATTGTGGAATTTAAATCAGTTGAGTCGTTGTGTGATATTCATTATAAACAAGTACTGACCTACTTAAAGTTGACATGTCTGAAATTAGGACTTTTGATAAATTTTAATGAATCACTTATAAAAACGGCATTCATAGGATAGTTAATAACTTATAAACTTCGCGACGTTGCATCTTATGCTACTTTGCGTGAAAGAAAACTATGGCAGAAGAAATAAAAAAGGAGGCACCGTCTAAAATGAAGGTTACAATAGATAATATATCTGTTGAGGTGGATCCTGGTACAACCATATTACAGGCGGCACGTTTGATTGGCGGTGATGTAACACCTCCGGCTATGTGCTTTTATACTCCTTTAAAAGGCAGCGGGGGTAAATGCCGCACCTGCCTGGTAGAAGTAAGCAAAGGGTCTGAAAAAGACCCCCGCCCCATGCCTAAGCTCGTAGCCAGCTGTCGCACCGGCATTATGGATGGAATGGAAGTAAAAAGCGTTACCAGCCAGCGTGTATTGGATGCCCGTGCCGGTGTTGTAGAGTTTTTGTTACTGAATCATCCGCTGGATTGCCCTATTTGTGACCAGGCCGGCGAATGTCATTTGCAGGACCTGAGCTATGAACATGGCAAAGAAGGTACCCGGTATGAGTTCAAAAGAAGAACGTTTAAGAAGCATAATCTGGGCCAATATATACAGCTACACATGACGCGTTGCATTCTTTGCTATCGTTGCGTGTTTACAGCTGAGCAGGTAACCAATAAGCGCTCTCATGGTGTTTTAGATCGTGGTGACCATGCAGAAATAGCAACTTTTATTGAAAAGTCGCTGGACAATGATTTTATAGGCAACGTAATTGATGTTTGCCCGGTGGGCGCTTTAACAGATAAGACGTTCCGTTTTAAAAACCGTGTTTGGTTTACCAAGCCGGAAGATGCGCATTGTAAATGCGATAAATGCTGCGGTAAAGTGACTTTGTGGAAACGTGGAGATGAAGTATTGCGTGTAACAGCCCGCAAAGACCAGTGGGGGGAAATATTGAACACAGAGGATGGGAAAACCGGCTGGATCTGTAACGAATGCCGCTTTGAGAAGAAAGATGTAAAAGACTGGGTGATTGAAGGGCCTACAAAAGTAGCACGCCATTCGGTTATCGGTGCCAACCACTATGAAGTGCTCGATAAGCCAGAAGAAACAGTTGCCAAAGTAATGGGAGGCCGACAACCTAAACTTTTACTTGATATTCATAATATCAGCGATGTTAACGATCCTTCGGTAGATTTAAGCAAAATAAACGGACCTGCTACCGGCGCAGTTTTCAATAAGACGAAATTAATACAGGAAAAAGAGAACAATAATTAATACCATGCACTTACTCGCGATAGACTTGTTTTTTATTTTGGAAAAGTTGATATTGATAGCCCTCGTGGTTACTTTATCGATGATCGTTGCCATGTACGCTACGTATGGGGAGCGGAAGGTAGCTGCATTTATGCAGGACAGGATCGGTCCTAACCGGGCGGGTCCGTTTGGTTTACTACAACCTTTGGCTGATGGTGGTAAGCTTTTCTTTAAAGAAGAGATCATTCCCCTGGCTTCTTCCAAATTCCTGTTTGTATTAGGTCCGGTATTGGCCATGATCACCGCCCTCCTTACAAGCGCAGTAATCCCATGGGGGTCTCCTGCTTTAATTGCAGGCAGAACGGTTCCTTTACAAATTGCAGATATTAACATTGGTATCCTATATGTATTTGGCGTGGTAAGCCTTGGTGTATACGGTATTATGATAGGAGGCTGGGCTTCCAACAATAAATTTTCTCTTTTAGCCGGTATTCGCGGTGCTTCGCAAATGATCTCTTATGAATTGGCCATGGGTCTTTCATTAATAGCCGTATTAATGCTGACTGGCTCTTTGCAAATGAGCACGATTGTACAGAATCAGCTGGATAATGGATGGAATATCGTTTACCAACCTCTGGGATTTGTTATATTCTTCATTTGTGCCCTGGCGGAATGTAACCGTACGCCGTTTGACTTACCAGAAGCAGAAAATGAACTCAACTTTGGTTACCACCAGGAGTACTCCAGTATGAAGCTGGGCTTCTACCTGTTTGCAGAATACATTAACATGTTTATAAGCGGCGTTATTATGGCTACCCTGTATTTCGGTGGTTATGATATTCCTTTTGTAAATGAAGCCTCTTGGGGTATTTCACAAAATCTCCTTGCCTTTATCAGCTTTGCTGTATTAATGGTAAAAGCATGCTTCTTTGTATTTGTATTTATGTGGATCCGCTGGACCATCCCGCGCTTCCGCTTCGACCAATTAATGCATTTAGGATGGAAAAGATTAGTACCGCTTGCTTTGGTGAATATGATCATTACAGCGCTGGTGGTATTATGGCTGACGAATAAATAAATAGATCATAGTCAATGGTCCAGGGTCTATTGACTATTGGCTATTGACAACTATATTTGCGAAAATTTAAAATACTTCTCGAAAACTAATGGGTATTCAATATACAAATAGAGCCAAACCGGTAGACCGCAGCCCCATGACCTTTGTGGAGCGCTTGTACCTTTGGAATATTTTGAAAGGAATGGGTATTACGTTAAAGCACTTTTTTTCTAAAAAAGCTACTATTCAATATCCCGAAGAAACCAGACCTTTTAGTAAAGTATTTCGTGGCCTGCACATACTGAACAGGGATGAGGAGGGACGTGAAAATTGTACAGCCTGCGGACTTTGTGCTGTAGCCTGCCCTGCAGAAGCCATAACTATGGAAGCTGCAGAAAGACAGGACGGAGAAGAGCATTTATACCGTGAAGAAAAGTACGCTGCCAAATATGAGATCAATATGCTGCGTTGCATTTTTTGCGGCTACTGTGAAGAGGCTTGCCCTAAAGATGCCATTTACCTCTCTCAAACATTTACCCCATCAAATTACGACCGCAAAGGTTTTATTTATAAAAAAGAAGACTTGTTAATCCCTAACCCTGTAACAGAGCCGGAGGCTTACCAAAAGGCATTAGGAACCATTAATAAGGAAAATAAAAAAGCGGAAGCTATTTAAGGGCATGAGCATTACACAAATATTATTCTGGATTCTTACAGTGGCCGCTTTGTTTAGCGCCATCATGGTAGTAAGCAGCAAAAACCCTGTGCACAGTGTACTGTGGCTGGTAGCAACCTTCTTTGCCATATCCGGCCACTACATCTTACTGAATGCCCAATTTCTGGCTGTTGTAAATATTATTGTTTATGCCGGCGCCATCATGGTTCTTTTCCTTTTCGTGATCATGTTGATGAACCTGAATAAAAGTGCCGAGCCTGTTAAAAACCGCTGGCTACAAATTGTTGGAATAGTATCGGGAGGTTGTTTGCTGCTGGTATTGGTAGCTGCTTTAAAGAATACAGAAGTAGCTAAAAATATAGCAGAAGTGAATACCGGAGATGCTGGTCTAATCAAAACGCTCGGTAAGGAACTGTTTACCACATTTGTAGTGCCATTTGAAATAAGCAGTATCCTGTTCTTAAGCGCAATGGTGGGTGCCGTAGTCATTGGTAAAAAAGATTAAAATCGTACATCGTAAAATCATACATCGTACATTAAGTTATGCCTATTAATTATTATATCGTTCTTTCCCTGGCATTATTCAGTATCGGAATAGTGGGGGTACTCACCCGCCGCAATGCTATCATAGTGTTTATGTGCATTGAGCTGATGCTAAACTCAGTGAACCTTTTATTAGTTGCCTTTTCCAAAATGCAGGGAGCGAAGGATGCTGCAGTTACTGTTGCCGGAACAGACGGACAATTATTTGTATTCTTTATAATGGTGGTAGCAGCAGCTGAAGTAAGTGTGGGACTGGCTATTATTGTAATGATGTATCGCAATATTCACTCGGTGGATATTAATTTTTTAAACAGACTAAAACATTAAGATGGCCTTTTGTTCTCGAAAGAGACACTAGGTTAGGCTAAATACTACCAAATGAACATGCAACTACTCTTAATACCATTATTGCCTTTGATCGGATTTTTATTAAATGGTTTATTAAGAAACTATTTGTCGAAAGGAGTGATCGGGCTAATTGGTAGCGGTTCCATTTTAGGATCGTTTATTTTGAGCATACTGGCTTTTATACAGGTACGTTCCGGCACTATTGTTACAGCAGAATATTTTGATTTTATCAAGATCGCAGGCTTACGTATTCCGTTCGCATTCCAGGTAGACCAGTTAAGTTCTATTTTTCTTTTAGTAATCACCGGTGTAGGCTTCCTTATACACGTGTACTCTACTTCTTACATGCATGAAGAAAAGTCTCACCACTTCGCTCGTTATTTTGCCTATCTCAACCTGTTCGTTTTCTCCATGCTTTTATTGGTAATGGGTTCGAACTTCGTTATTATGTTTATAGGCTGGGAAGGTGTAGGATTATGCTCTTACTTATTGATCGGTTTCTGGTTTAAAAAAGAAGATTATACCAAAGCGGCTTCCAAAGCATTTATCATGAACCGCATCGGGGATTTAGCCTTCCTTATTGCCTTATTCATCTTAATCAACAAATTAGGTACTGTAACTTTCAGCGAAATATTTACACCTGAGGCTTTGGCGAAACTTTCGGCTTTCGATATTACCATTATTACAACTCTGCTGTTTGTTGGTGCTACCGGTAAAAGTGCTCAAATACCTTTGTATACCTGGTTACCCGATGCGATGGCAGGTCCGACTCCTGTATCCGCATTAATACACGCTGCAACGATGGTTACCGCCGGCATCTATATGATCGCCCGTAGCAATTTAATGTACTCTATGGCGCCGGGCACTTTAAACTGCATCGCTATTATTGGTATCGCTACAGCATTGTTAGCCGCAAGTATTGCGCTTAAACAAAACGATATTAAAAAGGTACTCGCATACTCCACAGTAAGTCAGCTAGGATATATGTTTTTAGCCTTGGGAACGGGATCTTACGTAGCCGCAGTTTTCCATGTAATGACACACGCTTTCTTCAAAGCCCTGCTATTCCTGGGCTCTGGATCTGTGATACACGCCATGGGCGGAGAGCAGGATATGCGTAAAATGGGAGGCCTGTCTAAATACATGAAAATAACCAATATTACCTTCTTATTAGGTTGTCTGGCTATTGCAGGTATCCCTGGTTTCTCAGGCTTCTTCTCTAAAGATGAAATACTGGCAGGTGCATTTGCCACCTCCCCTATCTTATATGCATTGGGACTTTTCGGTGCTTTACTAACGGCGTTCTATATGTTCCGTTTGTATGCGACTACCTTCAAAGGAAGTTTCCGTGGTACGCATGAGCAGGAACATCATCTGCACGAAAGCCCTGCAGCCATTACTATTCCTTTGATCGTGCTGGCTATTCTATCTGTAATTGGCGGTTATATAGGTATCCCGGAATTTTTAATGCAAGGAGCACATAGCTTAAAAGATTATCTGCACCCCATATTCGAACAGTCTTATGCCATCCTGCCCGCACACCATGTATCCCACAGTACTGAGTGGGCTTTAACCGGTGTATCTTCTTTACTCATTATCATAATGGTAGTATTAGCCTGGAGCCGGTACAGCAAAAAACCAGATATGGAAGAAGCGAAAGGTTTCGGTAAATTATTGCAGGAGAAATGGTATGTGGATGAGATCTACCAATCCATTATAGTTAAACCATTAAATGCGTTAGGCGCATTTTTCAATAATATTTTTGAGAAGAACATTGTAGATGGTATTGTGAATGGTGTAGGCAGACTGGTAAATTATGGCGGCAGACAATTACGCTGGCTGCAAAGCGGGCAAACAGGCGCCTATATATTGATGATGGTGATAAGTGTGCTGATTGTTTTTGCCCTGCAGTTCTTTTTGAAAAAGTAAAGCCTTTCTTTTCCTGGCAAAAGGAAGGGATCACGAGATTTGACATTTAATATTTAGAATTTATCATTTTAGCATGATCGCATTGTTGTTGATATTAATCCCATTGCTTAGCGGCATTGTAACTTTTTTTATTAAGAAGGAAGAAGGCGCCAGAACCTGGTCCTTACTGTCGGCTATTGCAACTTTTATCATTGCCATAATAGGTTTTACCTGCTATAGCAATACGGCAGCATTAAGTTTTAAAGCCCCCTGGATGGGTATTTTAAACAGCAGCTTCTCACTTAGTGCAGACGGTATGGGTGCGATGTTATGCATGTTAACCGGTATTTCGTTTCCGCTGATATTTGTTTCTACCTGGAATACGGTTTACAAAAAAGCCAATAATTTCTTAGGTTTAATGTTATTAGCGCAGGCTGGCTTGATGGGCGTATTTCTTGCAATGGACGCATTATTGTTCTACTTCTTCTGGGAGTTGGCGCTTATTCCTGTTTACTTTATTTGTTCTCAATGGGGTGGCGAAAAGCGCATTAAAATCACTTTCAAATTTTTCATTTATACTTTTATTGGCTCGCTTTTGATGTTGGTAGGTATACTCTACATCTATTCAAAAACCAATTCTTTTGATATCGCAGCTTTTTACAATTCTAATCTTCCGCTTAGAGAGCAGATGTGGATATTCTGGTTGTTCTTTGTAGCCTTCGCCATCAAGATGCCTATATTTCCCTTTCATACCTGGCAGCCCGACGCATACGAGCAATCCCCTACTGCTGCAACCATGGTATTAAGCGGTATTATGGTAAAAATGGGCGTACTAGGATTACTTAGATGGTTATTACCTGTATTGCCGTTGGCTTCTTTTAGTTGGGGCGACACCGTGTCAACCATGGCTGTTATAGGTATTGTATATGCATCTCTTATTGCGTTTCAACAGGATGATATGAAGAGATTGGTAGCCTATTCTTCTATCGCCCACATTGGCTTAATGTGCGTAGCCGTATTTGCTGAGAACAGAAGTGCGTTACAAGGCACTATGATACAGATGTTCTCACACGGTATCAACATACTGGGTATGTGGATCATTGTGGAGATCATTGAAAGAAAATTCGGAACCCGCAAAATGAGCGAACTGGGTGGTATCGCCAAGAAGGCGCCTGTATTAACCATATTCTTCTTCATTATAGCTTTTGCTAATATTGCGTTGCCATTAACCAATGCGTTTATAGGCGAGTTCCTGATGTTTAATGGTATACTGGGGGTTAACCCGCAGATATCTAAGTATGGTATTCCATTGGCGGTTACAGCCGGTCTGGGAATCATCCTGGGAGCTGTATACACTTTGAAAATGGCCCGTAAAGTATTTTTGGGTGAAACTAATAGCCTTACAGAGCAAGGAACGGATATTGCCTTTCATGAAAAAGCTATTTTAGGAATCATTGCCGTAACGATCATTGTGGCAGGTGTTTATCCGCAACCACTGTTACACTCTTTTGAAGATATAACGAATTCTATTTTAAATAAATCAGATGTGCTTCACCTGCTGAAATCGGCGAAGCATTAAGTAATAAAGTATGAACGCATTAGTACTCTCTGCAATTTTTGGCGTTGTTATGATGTTTAGCGGTGTGGTGTTTCAAAAAAACGCAGCCATTAAAACTACTGGCATTGTAGCCATGATTTTGCTTTTTTTAGCGAACTGCATGGAAATGAAGGGCATCAAATTTTTTAAATTCGATGTATCCGGCTTTATGGCTTTTGACAGTTATGCCCTGTTTTTTAACGGCATTGCCATATTCGCTACACTTGTTTATTTGTTGATCACTTCCAATCAGATGGAAAAAGTAGGTAAGAACTTTGCAGATTACCTGGCCCTGATCTTCTTTATCATCGCTGGTATTACTATTACTACCAGCTTCAAGTCTTTACTGACTTTATTTTTAGGTATTGAAATTATTTCTATTCCACTTTACATTCTTACCGGATCAGATAAAAAGAACCTGAAAAGCAATGAAGCTGCTTTAAAATACTTCCTGATGGGCTCCTTCTCAACCGGCATTATGCTGATGGGAATTGCGCTTATTTACGGATCGCAGGGTACTTTCACCATCGACAAAATGGACTTTGTACTGTCTGCCAAGTCGAACCTTCATATCGCCGGTATGTTATTCCTGCTGTTTGCTATGAGCTTTAAAGCGTCCGTAGCACCTTTCCATTTCTGGACACCGGATGTTTACGACGGAGCACCCACAGTATTCACCTCCTTTATGGCGACCATTGTAAAGGCGGCTGTATTTATTGGGTTTGTTCGTTTATTCGGTGGCGCGTTTAGCAGGCTGGAAGATACCTGGTCCATCTGGGTAGCCATCATGATAGCCGCAACCTTATTTGTGGGTAATATTACAGCAGTGTTTCAGCAGAGCGTTAAGCGGATGCTCTCCTACTCAAGCATTGCCCAGGCTGGCTTTTTATTATTCGGTGTTTACGCTATGAATGATGCTGCACGCGAAGGCTTATTGATTTATTCGGCAGCTTATTGTTTAGCAACCATTGGCATTTTTGCAGTATTAAGCAAAATGACGGATTATAGCTTTGAAGGCTTTAATGGCCTCGCCAAACATCAGCCGGTATTAGCCTTTACTACCACGATCTGTCTTTTATCCTTAGCTGGTATTCCTTTAACTGCCGGCTTCCTGGGTAAATTCTATATGCTAAAAGCAGCCATCATGACGGGGCATCATCTGTGGCTGGTGATTTTTGCAGTAGTAATGGCTGCGGTAAGTGTTTATTATTACTTCCGTGTGATACAGGCTATGTATTTCAAAGAAGGGCCTGTTCAATCTGTAGCGGCTACCAGCTTTGAAAAATATACGCTGATTGCCGTATGCGTGATGATCATCCTTCTGGGTATATTCCCCGGAACATTCCTGAGCTGGTTGTATTTTTAAACGACTTGCTCTAAAAAATAACTGACAGCACGTATTTTGAATACGTGCTGTTTTCATAATATGCGGGTAATAGCTAACTTTGATCACTCACTAACACCCCATATGTCAGGCAAAACACAACTCAAATGGCTCATTTTTTCCATTCTGCTTATTTCATCTGGTTTAGCTGCAACGGGACAGAAGAAAGTAATTTTCAGAGATCACTTTCGTGATAACAGGAATCATTGGGCTACCCGGCAACAAAACGAGTTTTCAGTAAACATCAAAAGAAGCGCTATATGGCTAGAGAAGAAAACAAAAAACCGGATCAACAATGGCTGCCTCTGGTTAACTGAAACAATACCTAACTTAAAAACAGAACAAGACTTCTCCATATCCTTTAAGGCCGTATTAAATAGCTGGGATGACGTAGTCAATCATTTTGATATACAATGGGGATCTGTAAAAATAGACACTGCCCATAGAGCACAAACGCAATTTTTTCAGCTTGACTTTAGCGCAGATAATGTACGGCTGGCAAGGTATGATGGCAGCGCTAAAAACCCATGGACCTACTCCCCGTCAGCGCCTTACCCGATAATTAATGGTAAACCGTTTCGTATTCATCCGGGAAAAATGCATCGCTACACCATTCTTCAAAACAACAATATCCTGGTTGTAAAAATTGATAACCGGGTAGTATATACGCTACCTATTGCATCAGTAAGCGGTAGCAGTATCGGCATACAACAATGCTTAAAAAGCAACTGGCGAATGAACAAACTTGTAATCAGACAGTAGTGGCCGCTTTATTACAAAATGCTAATTAATTGCGGCTATATCTTACTTAGATCCACTTAGCCTACCCTAAGGGGAAAGACGAGTGGAGCTATTGCGCTGCTATTTGTTACAACGCCCACTCAATAATAAATTTGCTGGTATTGCTTTATGCGGTTAGCTTTATATTACCGGTATTACGAACATGAAATTCAGCGACACTTTTCTTCTGGCTTTTAGAACCGTTAAAGGAAATACCTTACGTACAGCACTCACCGTTGCCATCATTGCTTTTGGTATAATGGCCCTGGTAGGCATTATTACCGCCATTAAAGCCATGAACCAGAAGTTTACCGAGAGTTTCTCCAGTATGGGCGCCAATGCATTTACTATCAGGTTTAAGGAGCGTAATATCCGCTTTGGCGGCGGCGGTAGCGATGATCTGACCGTTTCGCAAAAGGGTAAGAAAGAAAAGAAGTCGAATCTCGGACGCAACATTTCGAAAGAGGAAGCTGAATATTTCATCAACAATTATAAATTCCCCGGTGTAGTCAGCGGATTATCAGTATTTGGAAACCGCAGTAACACAGTTTCTTTTGCCGACAAAAAAACCAGCCCGAATGTAATGATGTTCGGCGGCGACGAGAAGTACCTGGAACTAAACGGTTATACCTTGCTAAACGGACGTAACCTAACACTGCAAGAAGTTAGAAACGCGCAGAATGTATGTATATTGGGGTATGATGTAGCTAAGAAATTTTTTGATGAAGCAGCAGACAAAGCCGTGGGCAAAACGGTACGTATTAATAACCTGCCCTACCTGGTTTTAGGCGTGCTGGACAGCCGGGGCTCTACGTTTGGCTTTAGCAGGGACAATATGGCCATTATTGGCTATCGCAATCTCGCTAAAAATTTTGCCGGTAATAATGCTTCTTACGTGCTGGCGGTAAAGGTGGATGACATTAATAAAATGAACGAGGCGATGGGTGAAGCCGAAGCGTTGTTCAGAGGCGTTAGAAAGACCATGATCACCGAGGAAAGCAATTTTGTAATGGACAAAAGCGATAGTATGGTAGAAAGGGCTATGAACAGCCTCGGTTTCTTAACGATATCAGCAACAGTAATAGGACTTATAACGCTAATAGGCGCTGCTATAGGACTAATGAATATCATGCTGGTAAGTGTGGCGGAGCGCACCAAAGAAGTAGGATTAATAAAGGCTATTGGAGGTAAAAGTAATGTTGTAAAGAAGCAATTTCTACTGGAAGCGGTCATTATAAGCGTTCTGGGCGCTCTTTTTGGGATTATCCTGGGCATATTGGTTGGCAATAGTTTTGCTATAATATTGGGAACAGGGTTTGTAGTACCCTGGGGTTGGGTATTGTATGGTATTTTAATTTGTAGCGGCGTAGGCCTGTTAGCAGGTTTGTACCCTGCTATTAAAGCGGGAAAGCTCAATCCCATTGAGGCACTTCGTTATGAATAAGTTGGAGCAGGCTATTGTCACACTTCGCCCATCTGAAAAAAATTGTGTACGTTTGTACCTTATCTAAAAATATATTTATCTACTTATGGCTGAGGAGATAGAAGATTTTGATGCCGATCTGGCGGGTGAACAAGGTAAAGACCAGAAAACAGGCTGGTTTCGCAGGATTAAGAAAGGCATTTTAACAAAGACATCGGAGAAGAAAGAAACACAGGAAGGTTTATGGACCAAGTGTCCTGAATGTAACTATATTTCTACGTTCGCTGAACTGAAAGAGCAGTTGTATGTATGTCCTAAATGCGATTATCACCATCGCCTGAACAGTTACCAATACTATGAGGTATTATTTGACAACAACGAATACGAAGAGCTTTTTACCAATATAAAAAGTAAAGACCTGTTAGGGTTTACCGATTTGAAGCCTTATAAAAAAAGGCTGGAAGATATTTGGTCTAACAGTAGCCTTAATGATTCGGTACGTGTTGGCGTTGGTAATGTAGACGGTGAGAAGATGGTGATTGCCTGTATGGATTTCGAATTCATAGGTGGATCACTGGGAAGTGTTATGGGTGAAAAATTTGCCCGTGCAGTTGACTACTGCATCAAGCACAAGCTACCTTATATGGTCATTAACAAAAGTGGCGGCGCCCGTATGATGGAGAGTGCCTTTTCACTTATGCAAATGGCAAAAACCAGCGGTAAATTATCTCAATTAAGCGACGCTCAGTTGCCTTATATATCCTTACTAACCGATCCTACATTTGGTGGGGTATCTGCCTCTTTTGCTATGCTGGGCGATTTAAACATAGCAGAACCAGGCGCACTTATTGGTTTTGCCGGTCCGCGCGTTATTAAGGAAACCATTAAAAAAGATCTGCCGGAAGGCTTCCAGCGAAGCGAATTTTTGTTGGAGCATGGCTTCCTGGACTTTATCGTAAATCGTAAAGCTTTAAAAGAAAAAATAGGAACCGTTATCCGCCTTTTCAGAAACTAAAATGAGGTTTACAGGTTAATTTGGTTACAGGTTAATAAGGGCTAGCTCCCTTTGGCTTGTAAACTTTAAACCTTTAAACTTTTAAACCCTTCCCTTGGCTTCACCCATTTCCATAAAAAACCGTTCTGCATTTCATGAGTATTTTATTGATGATACTTATGTAGCAGGAATGGTATTGCTCGGTACCGAAGTAAAATCCCTTCGGGAAGGCAGAGCTAGTTTCAATGATAGCTATTGTATTATTCATAAGGGTGAAATATGGATCAAGAGCCTGCACATCTCCCCCTATTCGCACGGGACCGTCAATAACCATGATGCAGACAGAGACAAAAAGCTCCTGCTTCAAAAAAGAGAGATCCGGAAAATACAAGCCAAATTAAAAGAAAAGGGCTACACGCTCGTACCGCTTAAGATATTTATGAATGACCGTAACTTTATTAAAATAGAGTTGGGATTGGGTAAAGGTAAAAAGCTGTACGATAAAAGAGAGAGCATCAAACAGAAAGATGTGGAGCGTGAAATGAAGCGCTTCTTAAAATAGTATTTCCTACCTTAGCCGCATCTGCAACAGTACAGTTGTAATCATTTTTCATCAATCCCCGGGCATCCTGTGGGATAACCTTCAACATGTACATGAAAAAAGTTTACTTTCTTATCGTCGTTATCACTCTTCAGTTCCAGCTTCAGGCGCAATTTACAGACAGCACTACCAGATTTGTAAAACTCGCTTCCGGCGGTACTTTTAACAAAACAAAAGACGGCTCCAATTATCTTTTTAATAATAATGTACAGTTCAATGTGCGCAAAAAGCGTACAGTACTTAATTCCACAGCTTCCTGGATCTACGGGATGAATCCCGACAAGTTAACTAATAACGACTTCACGGCATCCAGCAATGTAAACCTGTACCGGCATTTTACCGACTTCTATTATTGGGGTTTGATCAATTATACCAGCAGCTACTCTTTGAACATTAAGGCGCAGGGCCAGGCAGGAATTGGCGTAGCCTATAATTTTCTTAACAAGCCTGATTTATGGCTCAATGTGAGCAATGGTATGATTGGTGAAACCAGTCGCATTATACAGGGCGATACAACGGTTATCCATTATCAAACAATACGAAACTCTTTAAGAGTTCAGTTTATGTTTAAAATGGGCGATCGCTTTACTTTCCGCACCGGTAATTTTTTCCAACCTTCATTAAAATATATCAGCGATCATCTCCTGTCCAGCGATACGGAGTTTACCTACAAACTTTGGAAAGGCCTGAATTTAAATACACGATTATTGTATAACAAGATCAGCAGAACTGAAAAAGAGAACCTGATATTTACGTATGGTTTCGGATATCAGAAATATTTTTAGGGACAGAAACGCTTACATTTCAAACTCAAGAATACAAGCCTCGTTAAGTAAAAAATCTTCCAACATTTTCATCTTTCGGCTCTTTACCGTGATGTCAAAATAAATACAGAGCTGATCTCCCTTTGCAGATAATTTTTTTTCTTCAATTTTTACCAACATCGTTCTCATTTGAGCGATCAGCTCTTTACGATTCTCCGCATTTGATTTATGAAGAGCAATCATCAGCATACGACTTACTTTATAACTCGGGAAAAACCTGTTGACCGTACTTCCAAAATAGATAAATAAGAGCGATACTCCCAGGAAAATTAATGCCAGGTACACTTCTCCAAAACCAATGGCCATACCCACCGCACTGGCCATCCATATTACGCTGGCAGTGGTAAGACCGCTTACATTTACACCATCTTTGAAAATGACACCGGCTCCTAAAAAGCCGATGCCACTAACTATATAAGATGCAATGCGGGTGGCTTCGCTGTTGGGCTGTCCCACATTATAAGAAATAATTGCAAACAAAGCAGAGCCCAGCGTAATAAGCGTAATAGTTTTAAGCCCGGCAGCCTTATCCTTCATTTCCCGCTCCAGTCCGAGCACAATACCTGCAGCAAGCGCTATCAGGGCCTTATACAAGTCATTAATATCCCAAAACTCAAACATTTTGTAACAAGATTTCCGTTAAGTTACTGCTTATAATTTATTCAAAAAACAATACCTGTTAATCTGCAAAAAGTTCCTGCTGGGGTGATTCATTCTCTTTTGTTTCAAGCCATTCCATGGACACACTCTTATTGTAATCCGTCAGTTTAGCACCAATAGCCTTCCAGCCCATTACATCGGTTACCTTGGCCAGCTTAAATTTAGTCTGGCGCGCTTGCTCGCCACGTCCGCTTTGAACCTGTAATACCGGTTCAGCAGCAGTTGTCGCACATTCGAGGTAATTACCATCACCCTCCTTAATAAATAAAAACTTATTTTTTAAAGTTGTCGTTTCTATTTTAAAACGTTTTACATTAAACTGTAGTTGCTTCATATCCGCATAAACAGCGGTAATAATACTTTCAGGGTTATACCGCTCTATGAGCAATACTTTTTCAGGATCAAATTTTTGTGTCATTTCCTGGTCAGTCAGTTCATAATGTCCATCTGTGTAAATGACCAGCAGCTGATCTGCAGGTTCAAACATACCCAGGTACAACCCTTTATCATCGGTATTCAACCGGCCAAACTTATCGTCAAACCAGAGCTTTTTGCCACTCAGGGTAGCCCTGCCCGCTTCTTTAAACTTAACAGACTTAATAGCATACTTGGAAACCTGGTTACCAATGCTGCTGCGCCCTTTAATAGCCAGCTCTTCAAAATAGAAATCCAGCTCCTTTACACGCGCCGTGCTGTTAGGACTTAAAATAATTTTTACAATCTCCGTTTCTCCATTTGGATTCACCGTAAAATAATGAACCTTGCTTTTCTCATCTCCTTTGGTCAGATCGTACACTTTGTCCCTGGTAATACCTGTTACATTAAACCTTTTCGCAAAGCTCACCCCGGTTTTACCATCTACGTAAATCATGTTGTACGTAGTACGTTCATCATTTTTCTGGAATACCGCCACATGAATAATGTCTTTGCCTACAAAGGTTTTATCGGCTATTTTAATCACTTTCATGATGCCCCGCTTGGTAAATACAATGATATCATCCAGATCAGAACACTCAAATAGTAACTCATCTTTCTTCAAGCCTGTGCCAATAAAACCACCCGACCGATCTACATAAAGCTTGGTATTGGCAATTACCACATGCTTGGCTTCAATAATCTCAAACTGTTTGATCTCTGTTTTTCTCTCACGCCCCTTACCAAATTTTTTCAAAAGATTTTCGAAATACCCTACCGCATAATCCACCAGATTATCCAAATCATGCTGGTTTTGTTTTATATCCGCTTCTAATCCTTTGATCTGGTTAATCAAATCATCAATATCCGTTTTATGGATCCGGCGAACAGGTTTATCAGTAAGCTTTAGTACATCTTCACGGGTTACATCTCTTTTTAGCTTTTTACGGTAGGGTATAAATGCTTTTTCAATGTTTTCGATCACCTTTTCCCAGGTTGCCTTCCTGTCTTCCAGCTCCTGGTAGATTTTTTCTTCAAAGAAAATTTTCTCCAAAGAGGTATAATGCCATTTATCATTCAGCTCACTCAGCTTAATCTCGAGCTCTTTTTGCAGAAGGTTTTTGGTATTATCCGTCGAAATCTTCAGTAATTCCTGTACAGATAAAAAGACCGGTTTAGGAACACCATCGTCTTTTACAATAACACAGGCATTAGGTGAAATAGATATCTCACAGTTGGTGAATTTATATAACGCATCAATCGTAATATCAGTTGAAATGCCTGCAGCAAGATCTACCTGAATCTCCACCTTAGCAGCCGTATTATCCGTAACCTTTTTTATCTTAATTTTTCCCTGATCATTGGCTTTTACAATAGACTCAATCAACTGGTCGGTGGTTACGCCATAAGGAACACTTTTAATTAACAACGTTTTTTTATCAAACTCCTCTATATGCGCCCTTACTTTTACTTTACCACCTCGTTTACCCTGGTTATAATCGGCAACATCGACCATACCGCCGGTTTGAAAATCAGGAAACAGTTCAAACTTCTTACCCTTAAGAAACTTGATCGATGCATCAATCAATTCGCAAAAATTATGAGGAAGTATCTTAGTTGAAAGTCCCACGGCAATACCTTCTGCACCTTGTGCCAGCAGCAAAGGAAATTTCATGGGCAAGGTAACCGGCTCATTGTTTCGTCCATCATAGCTTAGCTGCCATTCGGTAGTTTTGGCATTGAACGCCACTTCTAAAGCAAACTTGCTTAAACGAGCTTCAATATACCTGGAAGCGGCTGCATCATCTCCTGTTTCAATATTACCCCAGTTACCCTGGGTGTCAATCATCAGGTCTTTCTGCCCCATGTTTACGAGCGCATCGCGAATACTCATGTCGCCATGCGGGTGATAAGACATAGTCTGACCTACAATATTCGCCACTTTATGCAAGCGCCCATCATCCATCTGTTTCATGGAATGCAGGATACGACGCTGCACCGGCTTTAAGCCATCTTCAATAGCAGGTACCGCACGTTCTAATATTACATACGACGCATAATCTAAAAACCAGGTCTTAAACTGTCCCTGTATACCACTACTATCACTATGCTCGATGTTATCTACAATTTCTTCTTTCATATACTCGTCAAAAACTTTTAGCCTAATCTAAAAAATCAAATAAATATTTATGATCAAATTTAATGTCAAACTGCTCCAGCAACTCAATATATTCTTCTTTAAATGTTTTCTGTTGATGATGTTCCCGCTGAGTCAAAATATAATTTACCACGGTATTTGCCTGCGATTCACTCTAAGAAAATGCGCCAAATCCACGTTGCCATTCAAAACGCTCTTTTACCCAACCTGTATCATTGATAAAAGATGTGGCATTGGCTTTCACATCTCTCACCAAATCAGAAATTGCCAAATCAGGCCCCATGCTCACAACAACATGCACATGATCAGGCATACAATAAATGGCGTATAATTATTAATATTTCGCCGCTATGCGGCTGATATCAGATAGGCTTAACACCAATTCGTTACCTCATCTGCCATCCAATATGCCAGCGCCAGAGGTGCCAAATATTAATAACCTCAAGCCCGCTTGCCTGAAAGAGCCGCGTAGCGGCGACCTATTCCATCTTAAGAACTATTCCCACTTCTATGTTTACCTATAACTCCCAAATGTGTAAAAGCAAAACCCTTATTATATTTTAGTCCATATCCTGCTACCCTATCCATTGAGGCATGTCCAAACAAAACCACCCCAACTCTCAAAAGCCAATCAAGGTTTAAATACATTCCTGTCATGAACAGCAGTATGGCTACTCCCTTATGATGAAAAAGATTATACAGGGCTGCGCCTACTTTATTATTAACCAGGTACCCCACCATACTTATATCGGGACCCAATAAAACCAACACATACCAGTACCAGGCCGCATTGCTATTCCACAAAAGGAAAATGCTCAGCAATAACATCACCAACTCTTCCGCTTTTAACAGCCATTTCATCATTGCCCGCTTTCATTTAATTCAGGTAATAATTCCATCTGCTTTCCTGGCCCAGGCAGTTTAACATCAAACGATTTCCAATCCTTATGAACATCACCTTCTGTAACAATTCTACCTGCTTCAATCAACGTTCTGATGCGCCACATTAAAAATACGTCTCCCGTTTTTACCTTCATCCTGTTCAATGTATTTTGTAAAACTCGTGACGCCTTTTGCCATTCACCCGTAATATTTTTCAATATTTCTGCATCATAAAACTGGTCTTCCCTGCTTGCTATTTTTTTACCGCCTTCCAGTATACGAACCATTGCATTCTCAGTAGTTAATTTGTTCCATTCATCCGGATCAACCTCATACTCACTCAATGTAATGGGTCTTGCCAGTTTCCTGGCCTTTAAAAATTCGGAAGGCTGAATTTCACTTAGCCATGATGGATAAAATATCTGTCCCTTTTCGTTAATAAAAGGCAGGTTGTTCATGTATAACACCATCACTCTTCCCTGAAACGCTCTTAACTGGGGCATCAGCCAGTAATAGCCACACACATCATGCTGGTTTTGCCCCATCCATATCCAGGCCTGCTCTTCTTCATTTTCCTCCAAGGCCTTCACCAGGTTATGAACGGTCAGCTTATCATCTACCAGGTCTGACTGTTCTTTATACGGAGAATTCTCCAGCAACTGATTCCACCAATTCCTGCGCTGCTGATATCCTTCTGTTTCATAAATCTGAGTAATGGGCCCCACCGCATAATCGTCTTTTATCTGTATAACATCTCCGGCAAGCGTTTCATCCAACTCCTGTACTTTATACATCAATGCAATCTCATCCTCGTTAAAAACTATGTGTATCATTTATTTTAATTCTTAATTCAAATGAAAAAAACTACTATCCGCTGGAAAATGATGTTCTCTCAATCATTACTCCAGTTACGAATGAGCCACTTCTTCCAGTTCTTCGTTTTTATCAACCTCTATCACCAGGTTATTAATAATAAAAGTTTGACGCTCCATGGTATTCTTACCCATATAATATTCCAGGAGTTGCTGAATATGATCTCCATGTTCTACGCGCATCAATTGCTTACGCATATCGGCTCCAATAAACTGTCCAAACTCATCAGGACTGATCTCGCCCAAACCTTTAAAACGTGTTACCTCTGGCTTACCGGAAAGCTTTTTTAACGCCGCTTTTTTCTCTGCCTCACTATAACAATAGATTCTTTCCTTTTTATCGCGAACTCTGAATAAAGGCGTTTCCAGTACATATACTTTTTCCTGTTTTACCAGGTCAGGAAAAAACTGTAAAAAGAAGGTCATGATCAGTAAGCGAATGTGCATACCATCTACGTCGGCATCGGTGGCAATTACAATATTATTGAACCTTAACCCTTCCATGCCTTCTTCTATGTTCAACGCATGTTGAAGCAGGTTAAACTCCTCGTTTTCGTATACCACTTTTTTGGTCAGGCCAAAACAGTTCAAAGGCTTACCACGTAAGCTAAACACGGCCTGTGTCTCCACATTACGCGCCTTGGTAATCGATCCGCTCGCACTATCACCCTCGGTTATAAAAATGGTGGTTTCATTTTGTTTGGCAATAATCTCTTCTTTGTTTTTTGACGGCGGTTCTTCGTTTAAATGGTAGCGGCAATCGCGCAGCTTGCGATTATGCAAATTGGCTTTTTTAGCTCTTTCATTAGCCAGCTTTTTAATTCCTGCCAGATCTTTTCTTTCGCGCTCGCTCTGCTCAATACGCTTCTTTAAGGCATCAGCAATAGTTGGATTCTTATGCAGGTAGTTATCCAGCTCCCTTGATAAGAAATCACCCACAAACTGCCGCATACTAGGGCCATTGATATCTACATTTTGCGACCCCAGCTTGGTTTTGGTCTGGCTTTCAAAAACCGGTTCCACCACACGTACGCTGATAGCAGCAACAATTCCGGTTCTAATATCAGATGTTTCATAATCCTTCTTATAAAAATCACGAATCGTCTTTACAAAACCCTCCCTGAATGCCTGCTGATGTGTTCCTCCTTGTGTGGTGTGTTGTCCGTTCACAAAGCTATACAACTCTTCACCATACTCATTGCCATGCGTAATGGACAGTTCAATATCATCTCCTTTTAAATGAATAATGGGATACCTTATTTCATCCGGATTGGTTTTTCGCTCCAGCAGATCTAATAAACCATTACGACTTACGTAGGTTTTACCATTAAAGATAATTTTCAACCCCGCATTCAGAAAGCAATAATTCCATAGCAGGTTTTCCAGGAACTCCGGGTGAAACTTAAAATTCTTAAATATAGTATCATCGGGTATAAAAGTAACCATGGTACCGTTGGCACCGGTTGTGCTGCTCTCCTTATGCTCCTTCAACAGGATACCTCTTTCAAATTCGGCTACTTTTTCCTTTTGCTCCCTTATAGAAGACACTTTAAAGTAAGTACTCAATGCATTTACCGCTTTGGTACCTACCCCGTTCAAACCCACCGATTTCTGAAAAGCGCGACTATCATATTTCGCACCTGTGTTAATTTTACTTACCACATCCACTACCTTACCTAACGGAATCCCTCTTCCGTAGTCGCGAACAGTTACGGTTTTGCCTTCAATTTTTAACTCAACTGTTTTACCATGGCCCATGGTGTATTCATCAATACAGTTATCCATTACCTCTTTAACCAGCACGTAAATACCGTCATCAGGACTACCACCATCACCTAATTTACCAATGTACATACCCGGACGAAGCCGTATATGTTCCTTCCAGTCGAGGCTTTTTATACTATCCTCATCATAATCAGAACCCGGTGTACTAACTTTTTCCTTAGCCATTTATCATCTCCTTTTTTAAACAATTTTAATAGGTGCGTGCCCCTGTTTCCGCTGCGCTCCAACAGGGCCGGGCTATTCGCTACAAGTCCGCCACGAGCCTGCGCACCTGTCTTCAGCGGGCTTTTCGCTACTATCCCTGCCCGTTGCAACCATTGAAGCCATTGCGTTAAAATTAATTTTCATCATTAAAAACCAACAACTTAAAGTTAAAAACCCTCTAAATTTCAATAACATGAATGTAGCGAAACACGCAAATATAATAAAACTGAAACCCCGTAGAGCTCTGACTTTTATACACAGGGTGTGAAGAAAACACATCCCTTCATTCCAAGTCGAAATAGTAAACCAGCGGACCACTCAAAAAGAATGATTGAATTTCAAAAAGACTTTGTACTTCTGCTATATTATTCCCCAATATCAGGGCGGAGCTGCCATATTTAATTTTCACCGCTGATCCATTAAAGCTGGCAGAATGGTCTCGCTCCGGGCTTAAGTGCTCTAACAGATTGGTGATGTCAACGGACCACCCTGCGGGAACTTTAAATTCACAGGCGCCACTTCTATCCCACGTTCCGGTGATCTTACTGATGAATGCAGTAGTGAGGTTAGATTTTTTTAGTGGCACGATCTCTGCCGCGGCGGGAATTTCCCAATTTCCGGCTCCGGTACTGTCATTTACACCTTTAATTGTAAGGACGACTGTTGCCGGCTCTTCGGATGAATTCCGGATAATATACATGGGGCGAAAGGAACATCCCCCAAAAGCAACAACAAGGAATAATAGTAAAATACGGGTGAATAATTTTTTCATAAGGGCGCTTTTTTAATTGATACTACCAGTGCTATAAAAGTAACCTGACATTACGCGAGGATTATAGGTTTTTATTTAACTTCCGTGGGTAAAACCAAATAACATGTACACCACCCGATTTATCCGCTTAAAATACCTGTTACCTAATACTGTATATACCATTTTCATCCCAATGGTATCCAGCTTATTGGTATATATATTATATGTAGTGTTGGGCTATCATAATATCGCCATTCCGTTGTTGCCCATCACGTTAATAGGCACCGCCGTATCTTTTTATGTTGGGTTTAAAAACAACTCCTCGTATGATCGCATGTGGGAAGCCCGCCGCATCTGGGGTGGCATCACCAACTCCAGCAGGATGTGGGGCTCCATGGTATTACAATTAGTAAACGATAAGAAAAGCAGTAAAATGCTGATCCGGCGGCATATAGCCTGGTGTAATATGTTAAGATTGCAGCTCAGAAGAAACAAAGTGTGGTCTGAAACTTACTATCAACGTTATACCTCTCCGTTGCAGCGAAATGATGAAGATAGCTTTGAGCAAAAGGCCGACCGTATACTCAAAAAGTATCTTACTCCTGAAGACTATGCGCAGGTAAAAAAGAAAGGAAATATTGCCAGCTATTTGTTAAACATGCAAAACGCCGATTTAAAAAACCTGAAAGCAAACGGGATTATCGATGCCATGGAATACATGACCATGTGCAATATTATACAGGAGTTATATAATAACCAGGGCGGATGCGAGCGCATTAAAAACTATCCCTTTCCCCGGCAATATGCTGTGTTCAGCCGTTTGTTCGTGGATGTGTTTATGTTTATTCTTCCGTTTGGACTCATCTCCCAGATCGTAGAGCTCACGCCAACAGTGCCCTGGCTGATCTTCCCGGTTTGCCTGGTTGTAGCATGGATCTTCAACTCGATGGAGCAGGTTGGTGATTTTAGTGAAAACCCTTTTGAGAATGCGGTAACCGATATCCCTATGTCAGCTATGTGTCGCAGTATAGCTGTTGATCTGCAGGAAATGATGGATGAACAGGAAGTTCAGGAAAGGCTAAAGCCTATCAACGGCATTCTGATGTAAGCCTACTTCCGGTAATATTTCAGCAAAAAGTTTTGCGCGCTTAACACGTCTACAGACGAAAAATAAAAATCTGTTACATTTTCAGTTACTATACAGGAGCAGCCTGCATTTAATGCCGCGTAATATTGCAGGCCGTCTTCAAAATCCCTGACTTTTTTATCACAGGCTGCCAAAACCGCCTCATCATTGCCGCAATCAGCTATTAAAACATACTGCATCAATAAAACCATACGGGCCTTGGCCGATACAGCGCCATGTTTTTTTTCAGCAAAATAATAAGTAATAGCCAATGCAACAGCACTGGTGACCAGTTGATGTTTATTGGTAGTAGCCCAGCTTAGTACCCGGGAAGCATAAGTAAACACAGGGTATTCCTTATTCACGACTGCAACTAAAATATTGGCATCTACGAAGATCTTCACCTAACAGGTTTTATTTTTTGTCCTCGAAATATTTAGCTTTTTCCTTTTTTGTAAGAGGAGTGGTTTTGTATTCGGCAGGACCTTCAGCAACCATAGTTACCCACTCTTCAATAGGTATATGCTCAATATTTTCGTGCTGCCCCGTTGCAATCACTTTCTTTAAAAGTAATTCGGTAAGGCGCGACAAACTTAACCCTTGAGACTCAGCATAATCTTTTGCCTTCTTTATTACGGCAGCATTAAAGCTTAAAGTAACCTTGGCATCCATAGCAACAATTTTATACGACAAAGATAAAAAACTTATACGTATAAATTATTACTTTTAAAAATACCGGGTCTTGCTTATCAATAAATTGCTTACAATCAATTGCTACAAAATAAAAATTCTGTACTAAATGCTTATCTTCATAGTAATAGTTGTTTAACTAACTAAATTAAGTAAACCAGTTGCCCGTACTCACAGGTTGAATTGCCAGTAACATCTTCGAATAAAAGAGTATGCCTCAATTCTCCAAATGATAGCGCCGGTTTCGTAAAACTGAACAATCATGAAACGTATCATCAAAAATGTGGCTGTATTGGGTAGTGGTGTAATGGGGTCACGCATTGCATGTCATTTTGCAGGAGCAGGTATCCCTGTATTGTTACTCGATATGGCAGCAGAAGGTAAAGATCGTAACAAAATAGTGAAGGACGCACTGGCGGCGGCCATGAAGAGCAACCCATCACCTCTTTATACGCCCGATGTTGCGAAAAGAATTACTACCGGCAACTTTGATGACGATTTAAAAAACATTTCGAACTGTGATTGGGTCATCGAAGTGGTTGTAGAAAGACTGGATATTAAGCGCCAACTTTTTGATAAAGTAGAGCAATTTCGCAAACCTGGTAGTTTAATTACCAGCAATACATCGGGTATTCCTATACACCTGATGGCAGAAGGCCGGAGTGAAGATTTTAAACAACATTTCTGCGGCACGCACTTTTTCAATCCACCCCGCTATTTACGTTTGCTGGAAATTATTCCCACAAAAGATACAAAACCCGATGTGGTTCATTTTTTAATGGAGTATGGCGACCTCATACTCGGCAAAACCACGGTGCTCTGTAAAGATACACCGGCCTTTATTGCCAATCGTATTGGAGTTTATAGCATTATGTCCATCTTCTCACTGGTCGATCAACTCGATCTCACTATTGATGAGGTAGAAGCACTTACAGGTCCTATCATCGGCAGGCCCAAATCGGCTACATTCAGAACTGCAGATGTTGTAGGTATCGACACATTGGTAAAAGTGGCGAACGGTGTATATGATAATTGCCCCGAAGATGAAGCTAAACAGGTTTTTAAAATTCCGGAATGGCTCACTACAGTTGCCAACAACAACTGGCTGGGTGATAAAACAGGACAAGGCTTTTTCAAGAAAATAAAAACAGAAAAAGGCTCAGAAATTCTCACGCTGGATCTAAAGACTTTTGAGTATAAGCCACGGGTAAAACCCAAATTTGCATCAGTAGAAGCTGCCAAACCTATTGACGATCTTGGCAGCCGTATTAAAATGATGGTTGCCGGTAAAGATAAAGCTGCTAATTTTTTAAGACAGTTTCATTATGGTTTATTTTCTTATATCAGTCATCGTATTCCAGAAATAAGCGATGAACTATATCGTGTAGATGATGCAATGAAAGCAGGTTTCGGCTGGGAAATAGGCGCTTTTGAAACCTGGGATCTATTAGGTGTTGCCAAAACTACAGAAGCCCTAAAAAGTGCCGGTCAAAGCGTTGCTCCATGGGTAGAAGAAATGCTTGCTGCGGGTCATACATCTTTCTACAAAATAGAGAACGGCAAAACTTTATTTTATGATATTACTTCCAAAGGATATTTGCCAGTACCCGGAGGCGATTCTTTTATTATTTTAAAAAACTACAGCGACAAGCTGGTTTGGAAGAACAGCAGTTGTAAATTGTACGATATAGGCGATGAAGTGTTAGCCTTGCAATGGAATACTAAAATGGGAACCATTGGCGGAGATGTATTAAGCGGTATACAAACTTCTATAGAGCAAGCCGAGAAGGATTTTAAAGGCCTTGTAATAGCCAATGATGGCGCTAATTTCTCCGCAGGTGCCAATATCGGTATGATCTTTATGCTGGCCGTAGAGCAGGAATATGATGAGCTGGACTTTGCGATACGTGCTTTTCAAAATGCAATGATGCGGGTACGTTACTCCAGCATACCGGTAGTGGTAGCTCCGCATGGCATGGCATTAGGCGGCGGGTGCGAATTGAGCCTGCACAGCGATAAAATATGTGCGGCGGCAGAAACCTATACCGGCCTGGTTGAGCTGGGTGTAGGTGTAATCCCTGGTGGTGGTGGATCTAAAGAATTTGCTTTGCGTGCAGCCGATGAAATGCATGCCGGCGAACCAGAGAATATAACCTTACAAAACAGGTTTTTAACGATTGCTACAGCCAAAGTGGCTACTTCTGCGCATGAAGCTTATAACCTGGGCATTTATAGAAAAGGATTGGATGAGGTTGTAATGAACCAGGACAGGCGTATTGCCGAAGCCAAACGCAGTGTTATCGACCTTTATGACGGCGGTTATACCATGCCCGTACAGCGTAAAGACATAAAAGTTTTAGGCCGCAGCGCATTAGGGGCTTTGCTCGCCGGTATACATGCCATGGAGCAAGGCCAATATGCAACTGAGCATGATGCTAAGGTAGCACGCAAGCTGGCTTATGTAATGTGCGGTGGCGACCTGAGCGAGCCGACCCTGGTAAGCGAGCAATACCTGCTGAACCTGGAGCGGGAAGCCTTTTTATCGCTTTGTGGCGAGAGAAAAACATTGGAACGTTTGCAAAGTGTAATTAAAACGGGGAAGCCAATAAGAAATTAATCAAAAACAAGGCGAAGTACCTGTACTTTAAGACGTTTAATTTTTAGGGTTAGCATATTGCTATTGGTATAATGATAGCCCCGAAAAGCAGCCTGCGCTTAAAGCCAATTGCAACATCAGCAATACCCTGTTGTTATTTGCCTACATTTGGCAGTTCAAATCACACTTATGAGATTTCCTGTACTATTAGTACTAACTATTTTTACTTACGCTTGTCCTGTCTATGCTCAAAGCAGCGGGTCCGGAAAAGAAAAAATAGATATCGCTCTTACCAATGGCAGTAAAGCAGTTTTCTTCGTAGAAAACCTGGCTAAAAAGGCAGATGAACAAACACAAGCATTACACAAAAAGAACAGTGACAGCATTTACAACATGTTTGGCGGAGCCACCACTACCCTGTTAGTCGGCCGCACCAATGCACAGTCTTTTAAATCAGTTACCAAATTAAAAAGCTGGTATGTTTACGTAAAAGACCTGAAGTACCGGACAGCTATGATCATGATTGACGGCAACGCCGAACCTGTTATTGAGTATGATCCCAATAAATATATTTCGCTGGTTCGAAAAAAATTTGTGATAGAGCTAACCCAACGGAAAAGCAGTATGAAACAGGAAAGATGGGGAGAGGAGGCCGCTGAAAGCAACCTGCAGTTGAAGCTGGAAACAAAATTCATTCCCGACGCTGCCTACGCTACAGCGCTTATAAGGAATGGCAATACTACCGAATATCCGCTTCCCCCATTTAAACAAGATCCTGAAATGAAAGGGCGTTACAGTTTTGTATGTTATACAGACAGCACAAAAAAGATGGCGACAGTAAAGTCTTACTACGTTTATTTGAACGACGGCACCAACCGTTTCAAATCAATGGAGATAGATTATTTGAACGGCACCAAAAACAAAATCCAATACTACTATAGTTCTTTGGATTTATTAGACTCTATGAAAAGCTGGACCAATGGCAAGCCAGACTTTACGTTAAAATATAAATACCTGCATGACAGATATATTTCTTACACTAAGAATAACGATAATAGCAGACGTGAATTTATCTTTAACACCTTAAAACAGGTTGCCACCATTAAAGATTTTGACAGCGACAACACGGTCTCCATGTACCGCAGCTTTAAATTTGACGACAAAGGCAGGGTGCTAACTGAAAGCCGTTATAAAGACTACTATACCCTCGAAGGTAAAATGGAATATACTTATAACGATAACAATTCAAAAGTATCGGCCACTTTAAAAACTTACGACAACAATAAACTCACTTATGAATTAACGAGGGGAAAACAAAAAAACCATTTTGTGCAAACCAGTAAATCAATATACGGATACGAAAGCCTCAGCATAAATGAATACGCCAAAGACGGAACCGGCTATAATAAAGACTACAGCGGTGGCAAAATGACCAGCTACTTTGTAACTGAAAAAATACCAGACTAAAAAAAGCACCAAATGTTCACATTCAAAAAAAACTACTTCTTCTTTTTTATGCTGCTTTTTATTATAGAAGTTCTGATCGCTCTTTATATAGATGATAATTTTGTGCGACCTTATATCGGCGATGTATTGGTGGTGATATTAGTTTATTGCTTTGTAAAATCCTTCATTAAATTACCAGTTATTCCTGTTGCAATTGGCGTGCTGATCTTTTCCTTTATCATCGAGATATTGCAGTATTACCATATTGTGGACCGGCTGCGATTAGGACATTCAAAATTGGCCAGAACTGTTATAGGCACTTCTTTTGCCTGGGAAGACATCTTGGCCTATATCGCAGGATTCATCATTGTACTGGTTACAGAGAGAAAAAAAATCTTAAACCGGGCAAATGGCTAAAACTACATTATCAGGCCTTCGTTAAATCAATATCTTGATATTTTTGACAAATTGTACATTTGCAGGTATTGAAGCATGCCAATGGACATTCAGCACCTAAAACCATTATTGTCGCAGGGCGAAACGAAGCAGGTTATCGGTCATTTGCTGCAACTGTCAGCAACCTATAATCTACCTTCCGGTAATGAAATAGTATTGCTCTCCTCGCGCTTTCACATCGTTACAAAAGAAAAAAATGGTGGTCGTATTAGCTTCGATACTTATAAATTGGAAATCAATGCGATCAACGCCGCCATTTACCTTGTTGTTGATGAGCTCCATACATTAAAATTTGAGCAGCTAGCTATTAAGAGCTTTCCAAAAATTTTAGAGACCATTCAATTATTTGAAAAGGAATATATACAGGCTAACCAGGTGTCCTATCTACCAGCAAGACTAAGACTTAAAAATAATGCGGCTAAAAGTATCGGAGTTTTGTTGCAAAGTAATCCCGGGTTACTACAACAATTTTCTGCCAATCCATCAACTGCCGTTATCTGTGGCATTTGCAAGAAGATACAAATGAATCCTGAATCAGGCGACCTCAATACCATTGAGAAGTTCACACTTCCTTCTTTAGGAATGTTTACCAAAGGGAATATTGTAAATGCAATTACAGAGCTTATATACTTTCAAACATTATCTATTGGCGACGATCATCGTGTTAAGGTGCTGCTAAACAACCTCAAAACAAATGCAGATCAGCCGCTCCTAAAGAATATTGAGCGTGCTGAAGCTGCCTTGCAATACCTTCTGATCCCTGATCAGACCAACAAATACTAGCACCTACCTCAATTTAGCGATAGCCTTATTTACAAGTTGCCTTTTAACAAGTGTAACTTCAATTTTCTTTCAACTCACCCTTTAATTATTACATGCCATGGAAAGACATTTGCTGCTTTTTATACAAAAGCAAACTACCCATTCAGGTAAAGATGCTCTTACATTTTTAAGAGATAAAAATGTAAAAGTACTCGCTCAATATGACGACACAGCGTTGGAAGTACTCGCCACAGATAAGCAGTTTAAAACGATATCGGGCTCAAAGCTGTTTTCTTCTGTACATGAAGGATTGATTAATGCAAAGGAACTCGGGTTAAAAAGCCGGGAGGAAAAAGAGATTGTAGCAGCCTGGAATATAGGTCAGAAGCCAGCCTCAAGAGACATCAAACAAGGGGATCCGAATAAAGGTATTTCATGGGGAGACAAACGCTTTGATGAGCCAATGCCCCACTCTAAATTAACAGGTGATTTTTTTTTGACAACCCTGAAGGAGAACAAAATTGAAGTTCCCAAAACGAGAAAAATTCGTTCCCGTTCTATTTCCGATATTGACTTTAGCTCCTTCGAACGGGCACTTACCAAAAAAATAAAGGATCCAACCAAAGCCTATCACCTGGCGCGGTTGGCGGTAACCAATCCGGAATTGAAAGAGACCATCGAAGGCCTTTCGCTGGAAACAATCGAAGAACTTTTCAAAATACCCAAACAAAAAAGAGCCTTGGGCGAACGAGCCGTGGGTGCCGAAGAAACCTGCTGGCGTATGAATGGAGAAATTTCTATCGGCGTGGTTTTCGTGGAATCTTCACGTAGTGACGGCCCTAAATTTACAGCTACCGAAAGAACCACGCTTCGTAGTGAAGTGCAAACCGGCTTAAACTGGCTGGCATCTCAGCACCCTACGGGCAACCTGACCTGGGTTTTCAATTATCAATACGTGTCTATCAATGTAGCCAATGGCAATAATAACAGCGCGGAAGATTACTGGCGTAATCCTGCTATGCAGGCTGTAAGTTATAATGGCAACAGTAACTATACAGGCGACTGGAACGGCGTGGCCAACTACCGTAAACACATGCGGGAAAGTAATGAATCGGCGCATGCGATTGTTATTTTTATTACTCCTTACGGAACAGACTGGCATGCTTACGCCAGCAATTCCAGGTTTACATTAGCAAATAGAAACAATTGGGGTGGTTGGGGTATTAATACCATTGATGCCATCACAGCTCATGAAATTTGTCATTTATTTGGTGCTGCAGATGAGTATACAGGTTCAGGTACGCCCTGCAATAGTTGCACCAGTAAACATGGCTGTAGTCAAACGGTGAATGGCAATTGCAAATCGTGCGCTGCCGGTGGTGGTGTGCCCTGCATTATGGATCAAAACTCCCTGCAAATATGCACTTTCACAAGAGCTCAGATCGGATGGCCGGTGCTGACCAGCCCCAGGTTACCAGCCAAAACGCCGGTTCATGTGGTTTCCAGGAGTGCCAACAAATTGGACATTTTTGTTACTGATGTAAACAAAAATATTATGACAGCCGCATGGGAACCGGCATTCACTGACGGCTGGCACGGGTGGTGGGCACTTAACGGAGGAAAGGCCAGAGCCGGGGCTCCCGTTATACCGGTATCGAGGAGTACAGACAAGCTGGATGCTTTTGTTATCGGAACAGATAATAAAGTATATACAGCTGCTTGGGAACCTACCTTTAAAGATTGGTGGCATGGGTGGTGGCTATTGAACCAGGGTATGGCAGCTCCAGGCGCTGCGGTTACGGCTGTATCCAGAAGTAAAGATAAATTAGATGTATTTGTTGTGGGTACAGATGGCTATGTATATACAGCCGCATGGGAACCCGGCTTTACCAGCTGGAGAGGATGGTGGAGAATTGGAAACATAAAAGTACCGCAGGGTGCTTATGTTCATGCAGTTTCAAGAAGTACAGACAAGTTGGACATTTTTGTTACTGACGTGAATGGCCGGGTAATGACTGCTGCATGGGAACCCGCATTTAAAGATGGATGGCATGGCTGGTGGCATGTACAGGGCGGACAAGCAGCCCCCGGGGCTCCGGTTACTGCGGTATCAAGGTCGAAAGACAAGCTGGACATTTTCGTTACCGGAACAGACGGAAGAGTTTGGACTGCAGCATGGCAGGCCGGATTTACCAGCTGGAAAGGTTGGTGGGTAATTGGAAGTATTAAATTACCCCAGGGTTCTGCCGTGCATGCAATATCCCGCAGCACCGATAAACTGGATATTTTCGCCACAGATGTTAACAGTAAAATACATACTGCTGCCTGGGAACCGGCATTTACTTCGGGGTGGAAAGGTTGGTGGACTTTAAATGGGGGGATGGCCGCTCCTGGAGCACCGGTAACTGCGGTATCCAGGAGTAAAGACAAACTGGATGTATTTGTTACAGGTCTAGACGGCAGGGTTTGGACAGCCGCATGGGAACCGGCATTTACTGATTGGTGGCATGGCTGGTGGCCAATAGGCTTATAACTATAAGCTCGTTTTAACAGCATTAAAATATAATTTTTATCAAAAGCATCCGGTTGATCCCGGATGCTTTTTCGTTAGCTATCTTTAGATAAAATATTCGCATGGGTACTGTAGAAATTCAATCATCAGCCACGCTGCAAATCTTTTCGCATATATGTACTTATGGTAACGCTGCCAGTACAGAACTTACCCGCCAGATACGGGAAGAAATAGAAGCCATGTGGAATGAACCCGCTGCCAACATTTTTTTAAATGATACTATTTATAATGTTCGATTTAAAATAACGGCCACTTACAGCCCGGAAATTGAGCCTGAGGAAATACTTGCCAACGACAACCCTGCAAATAATTATTTCCGTATCGAAGAATTTGCGCATGGCAATATTTCATTTGTAGACGGATTAGGCTGCAATACCGGCTATTTTAAGTTGGAAAACCTGTACAAAGGATCTACCACTGCCGCTCATGAATATGGGCATACACTCGGATTGGAACATCCTGCTGATATGGACCTCCGCGGCAAAGGAGTTCCGGGTATTATGTATCCCCGGGGAACCCTGGTGGACCCTTCCTTTCAATACGACCCTGAGCAGCCTGCAGGCGCTAAAGGAGGTACTATGCATCCCATGTTTCGTAAAGTGGCACAAGAGGATATTGATCTATTAAAAATACATCGCCTGGATTTTATTAACAATAAGGCTATTATAGGGGACTTTAGCAGCGTATGGCATCCTGATCATAAGGACATCAATATAGGGTTTGCATAGTTAGGTTGAATGGGTCATCGAGGTTATCTAACCTTTTCCCTCCAATTGTAAGAGGGCTGAATGCAGGGTTGGAAAAGAAAACTTAAACCCGGCATCCTGAGTTTTTTGTGAGCTGACTGTTGTGCTTTTCAGCACTTCAACCGCCATTTCACCCAAAACCGTTTTAAGCGCCCATTTGGGAACGGGTACACTAATATACAAGCTTCCTTTGGAAACCCTTGCCAGTTCTGTCACCAATCGCCTGTTGCTCACTGCTTCAGGAGCCACTGCATTATAACTACCATCGAGCACCTTCCTTTCTATGGACGCTATATACAATTGCACCAGGTCATCTATATGTACCCAGCTTACCATTTGCTTACCGGAACCTAAAACCGTTGCTACTCCGAATTTTAGCGGCTTCTGAAACTCTTTCAATGCGCCGCCTTCAGTACTCAGAACAATACCTGTACGAAGGTGCACTAACCTTATCCCCATTGCCCTAACGGGTTCTGTAGCCTGCTCCCATTTATAGCAGGTCTCTCCCAGGAAATCAGTCGCGTGCGGATCTCTTTCTGTAAAAGGATGTATATTGGGTACAGCAGGATCGGTACCGTACCAGCCAATACCGGATGCACTGACCAGCGTTTTGAGCTTATGTGCTGATCGCTTTAAAGATTGCACCAACAGTTCTCCACTTTTAACACGGCTATCAAGAATTACCTGCTTTCTTTTATCAGTCCAGCGCTTCTCACTGATATTCGCACCAGCCAAATGTATAATATGGTCCGCCGATGCTACAGCCGCGTCATCTATGGTCTGTTTCTCTACATCCCAATAAGCATATTGAACATTGGGATCCCTGGCGCCCTTTTCTCCACGCGTCATAACTATTACATGATACTTCCTCCTTAGCAATTCTTCTACCAGCACATTACCCACCAGTCCTGTACCACCTGTAATTAAAACAGATTCCATATCCAATTATTTAAAAACTCCAACAAATATTACCTCATTAAGTTCTGCGTGCATAGGTTAATTCCTTATTTTGAATCAACTATGACAAATACCATGCAATAAAATAACCAGCAACAAAAACCCCCGCAATGCGGGGGTAACAACTATAAAACTAAACCAAACTCCACGTGAATTTCCACAGGACTTAATCTGGTTTTTTACCATCTAGAAACGTATTGATGGTATTGATCTGACCATGGTTTTGATCATCGGAAGAAATTTCAAACTTGCTGTAATAACTTTCTATATGAGAGGTATTATTTTTCAGTTCCATATTACGCCTGATGTAAGCTGGTACGTTTTCAAACTCATCAGTCGGATCATTAGAATTGACATTAAATGACAGGTTACGTAATTTTTGAATCCGCTCCATGTGCCTGCGTTTCCGCATTTCTTCTTCTTCATACGCGTCATTCAATGCACTGATGCTTGGCTCAGCCTCTTTCTCCTTTTCCATGGCAGAAAAATTAATTGTGGTTTTCTCCACTTCTACCACTTCTTCTTTTTCATAAACCGTGAAAGGATCTTTAGCCACCTCTTCTACCTTTACTTCTTTGTTTTGCATAGCGGCTTCTTGCTTTGCCTCTGCATAAATATTGGCCGGCTTAGACAGGTAACTGGTTCTTAACGGTTCACTCTTTGTCTCTTCTACCTGGCTGTCCTGAGCTGAAGGCGTCACCTCTTCTTTGACAGCTGGTTCAAAAACCCTGTTTCCTGGAATTGCCGGAGAATAGAACACGCTCTCTGCCTGATCTTCGGTTACCATTTCTTTCTCTATATTTTCTACATCCTTAACAAATTTCAGATCTGCTTCACCTGAACTCAACAGAAACATATTGGTTTCTTCTTCCTCTACCACATCTTCTACCGTTGGCATAGGCGCATCCATAAAAGAAAAATCATCTATCAATTTAGGCGCCATCGGATCTGGTTTCAAATCGATTGGCTCGTGTGCTACAGGAGCAGGTATTGCCGCAGGCGCAACTACAGCTATAGCCGTTTCTTTTTCTTCAATTGGTGCAGAAGCTACAGGTGCCGGTACTGACGCCGCCGGATTGTCACCACTAAGGCGCATCACAATTTTTCCTTCAGCTGCTTCTTCTTTCTTCAGAACCGGTTTAACGAAAGGGTCTTTATTCTCAAAGCCTGTCGCAATCAGTGTTATACCAATCTGGTCACCCAGAGAATTGTCATATCCCAATCCCAGGATCACATCTGTATTGTCGCCAGCGTGGCTCAACAGGTAAGCCTGTATTACTTCAACCTCATCCATAGTAAATTCGTGCTCACCTTCAGCTGAGTTAATATTGATCAGGATCCATTTAGCGCCTTTAATATCATTATCATTCAATAGAGGAGAGTTCAATGCTTCTTCGATAGCTTGTTGGGCTCTGTCTTCACCTTTTGCAGATGCATTGCCTAAAATAGCACGACCGCCATTCTTCATTACGGTGCAAACATCAGCAAAGTCAACGTTGATCTGGCCGGTAGAATTAATAACATCTGTAATACATTTAGCAGCAGTAGCCAATACATTGTCTGCTTTTTCAAATGCTTCCCTCATTTTCAGGTTACCATACTGATGACGCAATTTGTCATTGCTGATTACCAATAGCGTATCTACATATTGCTTTAACTGGTTGATACCTTCTTCTGCCTGTTGCTGACGTTTTTTACCTTCATAAGCAAAGGGAGTTGTAACAATGCCTACCGTTAACACGCCCAGGTCTTTACAAATCTTTGCGATAATAGGAGCACCACCGGTACCCGTACCACCACCCATTCCGGCAGTGATAAAAGCCATTTTCGTGTTTACTTCCAGAATCTTTCTTATTTCTTCCAAAGATTCTACAGTTGCCTGACGGCCGATCTCCGGATTAGCTCCCGCACCTAAGCCGGATGTCAACTGCGGCCCGAGTTGTATTTTATTAGGGATTTCGCTATTGGCAATTGCCTGCGCATCCGTATTACAAATAATGAAATTTACGCCATCTATATCCTGACTGTACATGTGGTTTACAGCGTTACCGCCACCACCGCCTACACCTATTACTTTCAAAATAGATGATTGCTCGGTTGGTAAATCAAATTGTATCATAATTTAAATTTTTAGTACGCCTGTGGCGCACAATTTTGAAATGGGTTAGTAAGTTGTGAGACCTTACTCCGCCTCCCCTCTCCAACCTCCATCTTTTATCGACAGATCTGGAGAAGGGAAACAAGGCTTAAGGAAAATGAAAAACTATTAAAAAGAACTATTGTAAAACGAATGGGACTCAACTTTGATTAGTGCAGCTGCTCATCACCCTCTTCTGCAAAAATCTTGATCAAACCATCTTTAAACTTCCGCCAGAAACCGTCATTCAACGTCTTCTTAGGCTTAACTGCTACCTGTACATCCGCTTCTGAAGATGCAACCAAAGCCTCTTCTACCTCAGTTTTCTCGTCTTTTAAGCCTTCAGGTACTTCTACACTGATAAAGCTTTTTTCAAATACCTTTCTATTATTCTCATAATCATCGCACCCTTTTAATATCAAACCCAAACAGGTAGAATAAGTTGGCTTTGCCAATTCTTCAATATGCCCAGCAGCCAGGTGCTCATTTGGCAAACCAATGCGGGCAGGCATTCCTGTTACATACTCCGTAAGCTGTATCAGGTGCCTTAACTGAGAGCCACCGCCTGTTAAAACAATACCTCCGTTCAGTTGGCGGTTATCCATACCGATCTGCTTCAGGTGGTAAGTAACAAAATCCAGTATCTCGCTCATGCGTGCCTGTATAATATTGGCCAGGTTTTTAACACTGATTTCTTTGGCCGGCATACCACGCAAACCGGGAATGGTAATATAGGCGTTAGCTTTTGCTTCGTTAGCCAGGGCACTGCCAAACTGTGTTTTCATTTGCTCTGCCTGGCTCTTTAATACGCCCAAACCTGTTTTAATATCATTGGTGATGTTTTCACCTGCAAAAGGAATAACCGCAGTATGACGCAAAACGCCTTCTGCAAAAACAGCGATATCTGTTGTACCACCACCTATATCCACAATCGCCACACCTGCTTCCAGGTCTTCCTGGGCCATTACAGCAGCAGCTGAAGCCAAGGGTTGTAATACCAGGTCTTTGGTACGCAAACCTGATTTCTCTACACTCCTGTTGATATTGCGGATGGCATTTTTATCACCGGTAATAATATGAAAGTTGGCACCGAGCTTCACACCACTATAACCAATAGGCCTTACAATATTGGGCATGTTATCGATCGTATACTCCTGGGGAATTACATCAATGATCTGATCGCCGGCAGGAATATACGTTTTGTACTGTTTGCTGATCAACAGATCTACCTCCGCCTGCGAGATCTCTTCCTCCTCTGTTTCGCGAACAATATCGCCACGCGTTTGAAGACTTTTAATGTGATGACCGGCGATGCCCACATAAACATCGTTAATATTCAGGTTGGGATTCAGAGAAATACAATTCTCCAAAGCCTGCCTGATCGCCTTGATCGTTTCATCAATATTTAATACCTGGCCATGTTTTACACCGTTGCTATTGGCTTTACCAAAACCAAGAATCTCCAGCTTGCCAAACTCGTTCTTACGCCCGGCAATTACGGCGATCTTGGTGGTACCAATATCAAGGCCTACAATAATGGGTTGTTCGGAATTCATAGTATATCGTTTTTTAGTTGTTTTATCTTTAAGTACGTTATTCTTCTATCGTTTTTTATCGCTGCTCTTCGACTGTGTCTTTTTCTCGGGTTCGGGCTTTGCTAACAAATTTCTTTTCACTTCTTCTTTTTTAGGTTCCGGCTTTTTGGTGACTGTCTTTTTTACTTCTGCTTTCTTAACCGTACTGCCGGAAGGCTTTGTACTGGTAACCTTTTTTATTTCTGTTTTCTTTGCCGATGTTTTACTATCGGCTTTCTTGATTTCTGTTTTTTTAACTGTTGTTGTTTTCTTAGGCTCCGCTTTTTTCTCAGGAGATTTTGTCGTAACAGGTTTGGCTACTGCCGGCTTTGTGGTTGCTTTTACTACCACCGCCTTTGTTTCCTTCTTCACCTCAGCTTTCACTTCCGTTTTTTGAGGCGCTGCTACTACAGGGTTTTCCTTCGTCAAGATATCTGGCTTCTCATTCCCCAGGTAGAATAAGGAGTCTTCTGCCTCTTCATTTACATTATACACTTCCATTGTCTGGCTTGCCGAATCCATTGGAGGCAAAGCGGCATTAAGCGAAGGCGCAATTTCCAGCATCTCATTGGATTCGCGGGATTGCTGTAAAAGATTTTCGATATTTTTCCTCAATTGAAGTGAATCTACTTTCGAATAGTGCCCTTTTACACCAATTACCTGGCCGTTATACTGAACATCTATTTTCTGATACTTATCAAAGCCCGTGCGCTTCAATACCTGGTCGTAAAACAGGTATAACCGGTGAAACTTCGAAGCAATATCTGTTCCATCACCCAGGTCCACTTTATGATTGCCTACTACCGGTATCATCGACATCGTCCAGCAATCTGCTCCACAGTTATTGATATCTATCTGTGCTACCTGGGCATTCCAGAATGGGTCCTCGTTAATAAAAGATGCAGTTGCAATTACATTTTGAACCAATACGCTATCTGCTCCGTTCATTATTTTTTTTGATGGATAGCCTGTAAATACCGGCAGATCGAGGCTCACTTTTTCTGAAAGCGGGATCTGTTTGGCAGCTTCATCAATATAGAATGATGCACCCAAACTTGTAAATACCCTGGCCAGTGGTTTGCGCTCGGTAACATTGGCATGCAGTACATTGTTATTGTCAAAATACAGGTCTGCATTATATACCCAGGCGCTTTGTTCCAACAGATCTTCAATTACCGGTAAATTAAACTCCGCCTTGCGTTGCCCTTTTATCTCGCCTTTCGTAGCTGCCTTCAGCAAGGATGCGATCTGCTCCTTGGATGTAAAAAGCATTCCTTCCTTAAAGCCCTCAATCTGGATCGTATAGCCATTGCACACCCCTGCTTCCTGCGCACGCATAGCTGCAGTGATAATAGTGCCCATGCCTATTGCCACCCCCAACCACATGAGCGTCAGAAAAAATCTTTTTATGGCTCTCTTTCTTCTCACTTTACTTTATTAAAATCTGTTTGATAGGTTCTACCAGTTTATCGATATCTCCTGCTCCCGCTGTTATTAACACTTCTCCCAATTCCCTGTTTCGGTTCACTGAAAACGCTGTTTCCATCCAGTGCAGCAGTTGCTCTCTGGTATACAGAGATTTATTCTCCAACTGAACATTTTCTAATACCATGTTGCTCGTAACACCGTCAATCGGCAATTCTCTTGCAGGGTAAATAGGTAATAACACGACACTATCCACCCCACCTAGTACTTCTGCAAATGCTGCGGCGAAGTCCCGGGTACGGGTGAATAAATGAGGCTGAAAAATAAGCGTACATCTTTTGCCCGGGAACACTGTTTTTACACCATTTATCAACGCTTTCAATTCCTCCGGATGATGCGCATAATCATCTATAAAAACAAGGTCATTTTGATTGATGATGTACTCGAATCGCCTCTTTACTCCTTTAAAAGAAGCCACAGCATTCTTTATTTTTCCGGACTCAATAGCCAGGTCATTGGCAACGCCAATGGCGGCCATCATATTCTCCACGTTATGCATGCCTCCCATATTCAACCTGATGTCGGTGATTTTATTACCCGGCAACACAGCATCAAAGGAGTAGCCACCATCATGAACACGAATGTTAGTCGCCTGAACATCCGCCGTGTCAGCCTGTATGCTATACGAAAGGGTTCTGTCAGCTATAATTTCCTGCTCCAGGCCCAGTTTTTTCAACAACAATCCACCCTGCTTTATTTTGGCAGCAAACTGACGAAACGCATCTTTTACATTTGCTTCAGTTCCATAAATGTCCAGGTGATCTGCGTCGGTGGCCGTAATAACCGCCACATCTGGACTTAATTTCAAAAAGCTCCTGTCATACTCATCAGCTTCGATAACGCATACATTATTATCGCTGCTCCAGAAATTGGTGCCATAATTGGCCGAAATGCCGCCCAGGAAAGCGTTACAGCCATATCCACTGTGGCGCAGCAAATGGGCAACCATGGTTGAGGTAGTCGTTTTACCGTGGGTTCCTGCAACACAAATATTGAAGGAGCCTTCGCTGATCACCTGCAAAATATCACTGCGTTTTACAACTGCATAACCTCCCTCCTGGTAAAAAAGCAGCTCTTTATGATCCCTGGGAATGGCCGGAGTGTATACTACATAATCCACTTCTTTGGGGATCAGATCCAGGTCTTCGTTGTAATGTATGGATATACCTTCCTGCTCCAACTGGCTCGTGATCGCCGTTTCGGTACGATCGTAGCCGCTCACTTTTTTACCGAGTGAGAGAAAATACCGCGCAATAGCACTCATACCGATCCCACCTATACCAATAAAGTATACCGCCTGAACTTCGTTTATATGTTTACGTACTGCGCTCATTCTATTGTATTCAAAATTTCGTCTGCTACCCTTTCCGCGGCATCTGTTATCGCCAGCCTGGAAAGATTATCACTCATTTCTTTTCTTTTGGTCGCATCTGCGGCCAAAGCTACCGCCATCTTAACTACATTATTCTTTGCATCAGCGTCTTTTACCATCCATGCTGCACTCTTATTAACCAGTTGCTGTGCATTAACGGTTTGATGATCCTCAGCAGCAAACGGGTAGGGCACAAAAATGGCAGGCTTTTTTACTACGCATATCTCAGCCACTGTCATAGCACCAGCTCTTGCAATAACGATATCAGCCGCGGCATAGGCAAATTCCATATTTGTTATAAACTCATTCGCCCAAACTTCCTTATGTGTTACCGCCTGTTGTGCGGCTTCAGCTGCAAGGCTTTTGCCTGTTTGCCATATCACCTGTAAACCGGCTTTCAATAATTCATCTATACCTGCGAGAATGGCTTCATTAATAGACCGTGCGCCTAAGCTCCCTCCCACAACCAGCAAGGTGGTTTTACCAGCTTCGAGGCCAAAGAACTCCAAAGCTTTCTCCTTTGGAATGGCCGCTTCAACAATTTGCTTTCTTACAGGGTTACCCGTAACGGTTATTTTTTTCGCCGGGAAAAATTGCTCCATTCCATCGGTACCGGTAAAAATGCGGGTAGCTCCCTTTGACAGCATTTTATTAGACTTGCCAGCAAAAGAATTCGACTCATGAATAAAAGTGGGTATACCCTTTGCCTGCGCCTGCTTCAATACAGGGAACGTGGAATATCCACCAACTCCAATCACGGCATCGGGCTTAAAATCTTTAAATATTCTTCTTACCTGGAAAAAGCTTTTGATAATTTTTACCGGCAAGCCTATATTTTTGATCAAAGAACTACGATTGAGCCCGGCAATGTCAATACCCACAATAGCATACCCTGCCTGAGGCACTCTATCCATTTCCATTTTTCCTTTTGCCCCTACAAATAAAAACTCAATGCCAGGTTGCTTTTGCTTTAGCGCATTGGCTATAGCTATGGCCGGGAAGATATGACCCCCGGTTCCACCACCTGCTATGATTATTTTTTTACTCACTTTCTTCTTTATTTTCTGTTGCAACCGGCTCTATGGCTACTGTTGCAGGTTCCAGGTTTTCCACATTTCTTGATACACTCAAAATAATTCCTATCGCCAAACAAGTAAACAGGAAGCTGGACCCACCCATACTTACCAACGGCAGCGTTACCCCGGTAACGGGGAATAAATTAACGGTTACCGCCATATTGGCCAATGCCTGTATGGCCAACGTAAAGCTCAATCCTAAAGCCAGGAAAGCGCCAAATGCAAAGGGGCACTTTTTAAAGATCCGGATACAACGATATAAAAACACCAGGTATACAAATACCAGGAAAGCCCCGCCCAGTATGCCATACTCCTCAATAATAATAGCGAAGATGAAATCATTATAAGCCTGCGGCAGGTAGTCGCGGGTAGTGCTGTTACCAGGTCCTACTCCAAGGAAACCTCCTTTAGAGATAGCGATCTTTGCCTGGTTCACCTGGTACATTTCGTCATTATCCGCCTCTTTGCCGCCATAGATAAAATTCTCTACACGGCCCACCCAGGTGCTTACGCGAACCAATATTCCGCCGGACTTCTTCACCGTTGTACCTTCCACCTGTTCTGTTGCAACTGAAGCATCCGCATTCACTTCTGAATTATGTCTTGCTACAGCTGCGATGATCAGCATTGTAATAGGTATTGCAGCAAGACCTATCACCATTAACAAATGCCTGGTATCTACCCGGCCGATAAACAAGAGAATCATACAGCTGGCGCCTAAAAGCAAAGCCGTAGAAAGGTTGGCCGGCGCAATAAACAAACAGGTAATACCTATAGGTAAGATCACGGGTAAAAAGCCTTTCTTAAAATCCTTAATTACCTGCTGCTTCCTGCTCAGTAACCTCGCTAGATACATGAACAACGCCAGCTTAGCGAGGTCAGAAGTTTGCATCGTCATATTAATGATCGGTAATTTGATCCAGCGACTCCCCTCATTAATTTTCGCACCAAAGAATAAAGTATAGATAAGCAACGGAATACTCAGCATAAACAATACCTGCGCCACTTTGGAGTATACCGTATAATTAACACGATGCGCAAAATACACCACACCAAATCCTAATAATATGAACACTACCTGCTTGAAAAGATAGATCTCGGTATTGCCTTTATAATTTTTATACGCCAAAGAGCCTGTAGCACTGTACACAGCCAACAACGACACCAGCGTTAGTAAAACTACCAATGCCCATATAACTTTATCTCCCCGGGTATGGCGGTCAAGGTTATCACGCCAATCGGTGGAGGGTATTGTATTTGATATTTCGGAAATTGCTGACATATAAAGTTACTGATAACTGTTACTGGATGCTGGATATTAGCGCTAAAGATCGATCACTGCCTTTTTGAACTGAGTGCCACGATCTTCATAGTTTTTAAATAAATCAAAGCTGGCACAACCCGGACTCAACAGCACTACATCACCTTTTTCAGAATAGCTAAAAGCTGCTGTAACCGCTTCCTGTGCACTTGCCGTATCTACTATTACAGGAACCACACTATCAAAAGCAGCATGAATTTTCTGATTATCTAATCCCAGGCAAACGATAGCCTTTACTTTTTCCTTCACCATATCCATCAAAAGGCTATAATCATTCCCCTTATCAACTCCCCCCAAAACAAGAATGGTTGGCTTATCCATGCTCTCTAGTGCATACCAGGTAGAATTAATATTGGTGGCCTTACTATCGTTAACAAACTCAACCCCACGAATGGTAGCTACATGCTCCATCCTATGCTCCAGGTTCTGGAATGTTTGAACCGCTTCGCGGATTTTCTCTTTGCGAATTTCCATTGTGGTACCAGCCAGGCTCCCCGCCATAGTATTGTATTGATTGTGTTTACCCTTTAGCGTAAAATCATACACGCTCATTGACATAAAATCATCGCCTGTTCTAACGTACATTTCGCCATCCTTAATAAAAGCTCCGTTGTTTTCGTGTGCCATACTAATCGGTAATTGGTTTGAGTTGATTTTAAATTGTTCGATATATCTCATCGTTACTTCATCATCCATATTGTAAATGAAGTAATCGCCGGTCTTCTGATTTTCTATTATTCTAAACTTGCTCTTTATATAATTCTCGAAATTGTAATCGTAACGGTCCAGGTGATCCTCCGTAATATTGGTAAGCACTGCTATATCAGGTCTGAACGTCCTGATATCATCCAGCTGAAAACTACTTACCTCTACTACGTACACAGCTCTGGGATCTAAGGCAACCTGCCTGGCAAACGACTCTCCGATATTTCCTACCAGCGCAGCATCTAACCCACCGGTAACAAGAATATGATAGATCAGCGAGGTTGTAGTGGTTTTCCCGTTGCTACCCGTTATCGCCACTATTTTACTATCGCCTTTATACCTGTAGGCTAGTTCTATTTCGCTGATAATGGGGATACCTTTTTTACGGATCTGTTTTACCAGCTCATTTTTTTCGGGGATGCCGGGACTTTTCATTACTTCGTCTGCGCCCAGTATACGTGCTACACTATGAGCGCCTTGTTCCCATTCGATACCTGCTGCATCCAGCTCATTACGATATACTTCTTTCAAAGAACCTCCGTCAGACACGAATACCTCATAGCCTTTTAGCTTCGCCAATACTGCAGCACCAACGCCACTTTCTCCTCCGCCTAGTATCACCAGCTTCTTTGCCACTGCTATCTTAGTTTAAGTGTTACCAGACATATTACTACCAACATTACCTGTATGATCCAGAAGCGGGTTACAATTTTCGCTTCATGATATCCTTTCTTCTGAAAATGGTGGTGCAGCGGGCTCATCAGGAAAATACGCCTGCCCTCACCATACTTTTTCTTGGTATACTTAAAGTAGGTAACCTGTAAACTCACACTTAGTATTTCTACAAAAAACACCCCACAGAAAATAGGGATCAGCAATTCTTTATGTACTATAATGGAGATAGCAGCGATAATACCTCCCAGCGTTAAACTACCCGTATCTCCCATAAATACCTGCGCCGGATAAGAATTATACCACATAAATCCTACGCAGGCCCCGATCATAGCGGCCAGGAAAATGGACAACTCTCCCAGGTTGGGTATATACATAATGTTCAGGTAGTCGGCGAAATACAAGTTACCGCTGGCATAGGCAAATATGCCCAGGAGCACACCTATGAGTGCTGATGTCCCCGATGCCAATCCATCCAGCCCATCTGTAATATTAGAGGCATTGGATACAGCTGTTATTATAAATATCACCACGAGAATATAAAGCACCCACGTATACTGTTGAAATGACTCTGGCAACCACGCTAATAGTTTGGAGTAGTTAAACTCATGATTTTTTACAAAAGGAATAGTGGTTATCGGATCCTTAGATTCCACAAAATATTTCGCTTTGCCATTTACCATTTTGGTGATCACTTCAGGTTTTGAAGGATTACCCGTATACTCTCTCCAGATTTTAACGTTGCTGTTAAAATATAATACAGAGCCCACCAATATACCAATGCCTACCTGCCCAAAGATCTTAAACCATCCAGCCAACCCATCTTTATCTCCCTTTTTATACGCAATGCCCTGCTCCTGTGCCAGGCGTTTGGCCCGCAGTTTCAGGTAATCATCAATAAAACCAATAATGCCCAACCAGATCGTGCAAGCCAGCATTAATAGCACATATACCGTATTTAGCCGGGCAAACAATAAGGTTGGCACCAGTATACCCATAATGATAATGATCCCACCCATCGTTGGTGTTCCTTTCTTCGCCTGCTCACCTGCCAATCCTAAATCACGAACCGTTTCACCCACCAGTTTGGCGCTTAAAAGATTGATCAGCTTTTTACCGTACACCAATGTAATGATCAAAGCCAACAGCACCGCCATCATCACCCGGAAGGTCTGAAACTCCATCAATTGCCTTCCGGGAAAATTAATCCCTTGCTGCTTAAACCATTCAAATAGGTGGTATAACATAATTTAGTTATTTGTTGACAAGTTGATTTGTTGACAAGGCACTTTAATGCTCATTTCAACTTTTCAACCTTTTAACTCATTTACTTAACAATTCAAAAACTTCGCGTACTACTTCCTTATCGTCAAAATGGTGCTTTACACCATTGATCTCCTGGTATTTCTCGTGCCCCTTACCCGCCACCAATACAATATCCTCTTTATTCGCCAGGGTGATAGCTGTCTTTATAGCCTCTCTGCGATCAGTTATCGAAATACATTTTCTTTTAGCGGCTACAGGAACGCCAGCTTCCATATCTTTAATAATCTCTGCAGCATCTTCGAATCTCGGATTATCACTGGTTAATATCACCCTGTCGCTATACTCACAGGCCACTTCAGCCATAACCGGCCTTTTGGTTTTATCCCTGTTTCCACCGCAACCCGCTACCGTAATCACCTGCTCAAACCCTTTCTTCAGTTTCTTAATAGTAGCTAACACATTAAGTAAAGCATCTGGTGTATGCGCATAGTCGATGATGGCTATTACCTTTTCATTGGGGGAAATAATATATTCAAAACGGCCTTCGGCCCCATTTAGCGTACTAAGCGTTTGCAGCACTTCGTACCGATCCTGCCCCAGGCAGATCGCAGCGCCATAAACGGCTAAAAGATTATGGGCATTAAAAGAGCCTATCAGTCGAAAATGAACTTCCTGATCATCTACCAGCATGTGCAAACCCATAATACCGTTATCCAGTATCTTCCCCTTAAAGTCGCTTACCGCTTTCAGAGAGTAGGTTTTAGTAGTGGCCGATGTGTTCTGTACCATCACCATACCACGCTTATCATCTATATTAGTGATTGCGAAGGCCGTTTTAGGTAAGGTATCAAAAAACAGTTTTTTTACCCTGATATATTCATCAAAGGTCTTGTGATAATCCAGGTGATCATGAGAGATATTCGTAAAAATGCCACCTGCAAATTCCAGCCCTTCAACGCGATGCTGATTAATAGCATGAGAGCTTACTTCCATAAACACATAAGAGCATCCTTCCTCTGCCATCTGCCCCAGCAACTGGTTGAGCTGCACAGCATCAGGAGTTGTGTGGGTAGCAACTACTACTTTACTGCCGATATGGTTTTGAACCGTGCTTAATAAGCCGCATTTATAACCCAATCCGCTAAATAACTGGTACAACAACGTTGCAACCGTTGTCTTACCATTCGTACCTGTAACACCCACCAACTTCAAATGAGCAGAGGGCCTGCCATAAAAATTATGAGCTATGATGCCTGCTGCTACAGCGCTATTTTCTACCTGTATGTAAGTAACGGCGCTTTCAATATTATCAGGCAATACCTCACATACGATAGCTACAGCACCCGTTTGTATAGCCTTTGCAATAAACTGGTGCCCGTCTACAGCTACACCTTTTAATGCTACAAATACATGACCGGATTGCACATTACGGGAATCTATAGAAATACCGGCAATGTCAATCTCCGTAGCTCCCGCTACAGACTGCATACTGGTTTTATATAAAACTTCCTGTAGTAACATTATCGCTATTAATCTTTTGTTTACCTATTTATATATTAATCTAAGCCAGACTTAAAATGATCGACTGTCCTTTTCTAAATGGTGCTCCCGGCTGAATCGACTGAACGGCTACCTTACCGCTACCTTTTGCATTTACCCTTAGCCCCATATCTTCCAATAACCTGATCGCATCTCTCAACCCCATACCTCTGACGTTCGGCATCAGTTTATCCTTCACCACATTGGTTTGCAAAACCCTTTTATAATTGGTAGCATACATAGTAGCCCAACTGTTTTGCTGTAATGAGTCTACATACTTCATATCTAAAAAACCCAGCACACTCTTGATGCCTGCTGAATTTCCTGCGTAGAAATAACTTGTGCTATCCGCTGCCCCTTCGTACATCTTAGGTGTTTTGCGATCCACATACATAGAATAGATCTTGGTAGCAATTTCTCTGAACACCGGAGCAGCCAATTGTCCGCCATAATATAAGCCAGAGCCTGCTTTGGTCCTGATTACTACTATGCAGGAGTACTGAGGATTATTAGCAGGAAAATAGCCAGCGAAGGATGCCTGGTAAATTCTATTCGCATATCCGATACCGCGGTCAGCCACCTGCGCCGTACCCGTTTTACCTGCTACAAGAAAAGGCATATCTTTAAAAACACCCTTACCCGAACCCTCGGTTATTACCAGCTCTAATGCTTTTTTAGCCGCTTCCAAAGTAGCGGGCTTGCATATTTGCTGCTCCAAAACATTGGGCTGCATTTGTTTGATGACAACACCATTATTCCGGATGCTATTTACGAGGTAGGGACTCACCATTACACCGTTATTACCGATAGCATTGTATAAAGTGAGCAACTGCATCGGGCTTACCTGTATAGCATATCCAAATGCCATTGTTACCAGGTTCATTACACCTCCATGACTAGCTTCCAGCGGGGCCACGCTCGGGCGCGGAATAGCCGATAGGTCAATAGGAGATTTTTTAGTCAGGTGATATTTATCAAGATACTCTTTAAACTCAGTTGGTTCCTTGCCAAAAGCTTTCAGCGCAACCCGTCCCATTCCTACATTGGAGCTGTGAGCTATACACTCTTCGATAGATAAAACAGGCTTGGGCATGCGGTGTGCATCTGTAATAGGACGAGGCCCTACCTGCATGCGACCAGTACTTCCCACTTCAAATAAATCACCGGGCTTTACATTCCCTTTATCTAGCGAAGCCAGAAAACTAACGATCTTAATAGTAGAACCAGGCTCTGTTACTCTTAGTGCATAATTGTCATTCTCCCAATAAGTGGTATCATTACCGTTGCGCCCGAGGTTGGCAATCGCCTTAATTTTCCCGGTTTTGGTCTCCATTACAATAGCGGTACCATACTCTGCATGTATAGACTGCAGCATGCGCAGCAAAGCTGTTTCTGCAACATCCTGCATGTTAATATCCAGTGTAGTATAGATATCGCGGCCATCTTCAGGCTCTACTTCAAATCCCTGTACCGGCACCGCCCCACCCGATGCATAACGTACCAGGCGTTGCCCGCTACGCCCGTTCAATAAACTGTCATAGCTCATTTCCAATCCCACATTCATCTTTTTCACCTTGCCATCGCTGTTAACATATTCGCGGCTCAAGCCTATAGTTCTGTTTGCCAGCAAACCGAATGGCGCTATGCGCTTGCTGGTTTGCTCTACCACAATGCCACTCTTATTTTTACCTAAACGGATTAGCGGGAACTCCCTCAAAGCCTTATAATCTTCAAAAGAGATCTTCTTTTTCAAAGAGTAATACCGGTTACCTTTTGCATAGGCTTTATCAAAGTCTGCCCTGTATTCTTTTGCGGTCTTATCTTTAAAATAACCAGCCATAGCAATGGCAAAAGAATCGATATAGGTATTATATACTTTACCACCTTTATCTCTTAAGCCATCCGCTTTAAAGTCCATGTAAATATCAAATTGCGGAAGCGAAGTGCTCAGCATCTGACCATCTTCGCTAAATATCGTCCCCCTGTCGGCATTAATCTCTACGATCTTCTGATGCATGCTATCGCCCATGCTCCTCCAGTGCTCTCCCTGTAACTTCTGGATCACTACCGCTTTTCCCAGAACCATTACAGACAGCACCACTATGCCGATAAAGCATAGATACACGCGCCATAATATATCCTTTTTAACCTCCATATTAATTCAACTTCCTGAATGAAGAATGAGATGTAATTATTTATTCCTGAACTCCCGCCAGATAATCCTCCAGCGAATCTTTTAGTACATAAGGAGTTTCGTTTAACTCGCTCAAACCTAGCGGCTGCAAGGCTTTCGACAACTGGCTGGGCTTACTGCGAAACATTACTTCGCTCTTTAAGCTCTTATACTCCCACTGCAATTCCTTCACCTCTTTAGCCATTGCATTTATTTTCCGAACGGTTTTATCTGCCATGTGCCCATTATAGATATACACTACTGCTAAAAAAGCGAGAAAGAAAAGAAAAGGCACCTGTCTTACTATGGATTGATAATTCAACCACTTCTTCCAATTAAACTTCGACTGCCCTTCTTTCATTCCAATGTTTTTATGGGTTATTGATCAATTACGTTCTGCACCCTACCTGAAAAGGCTTTACAAACGTTCGGCCACCCGCAACTTTGCGCTCCGCGATCTTGAATTCTTCTTCAACTCATCTTGCCCGGCCGTGACCGGCTTACGGGTTATCACCTTAAATATTTCCTGTCTTCTGGTATTTATAAACGGATTCTCTTCTATTTCTTCAAAACTTCCTTCCCTGAAAAAGTTCTTTACCACCCTGTCTTCTATAGAGTGGAAAGTAATGATGGCAATTCTTCCTCCCGGATTCAATAAAGCCACCGATTGCTCCAGCATTTCTTTCAGCACTTCAATCTCTTCATTCACCTCCATGCGCAACGCCTGGAACACCTGCGCAAAATATTTATTCGGATTCCCCTTAACCACATCCCTCACTGCATTCTTGAATCCATCTATAGTTTTGAGTGATACCACATTACGAACCGACACAATTGTTTTGGCCAGTGTTTTTGCGTTGGTCACTTCTCCATATTGTTCAAACAACTTATGTAATTGCGTTTCTCCATATTGCTGCAATATTTCAAATGCCGTTACCGATTGTCTCCTGTCCATCCGCATATCCATATCTGCATTAAACCTGATGCTAAACCCGCGATCTGCTTCATCAAACTGGTGACTACTTACGCCCAGATCTGCTAAGACGCCATCTACTTTAACCACCTCCCGGAGGCGTAAAAAGCGCTGGATATGCCTGAAATTCTGCTGAATAAAAACAACACGCTTATCATCGGGCACATTCTTAGCCGCATCTCCGTCCTGGTCAAAAACATATAACTTCCCGTTTTCATTTAACTGCGCCAGTATTGCAGCTGAGTGCCCGCCGCCACCAAATGTGCAGTCTACATAAACACCATCGGGCTTTATAGCCAGACCTTCTATCGTTTCATGTAAAAGAACCGGGACATGATAGCCGGTTGACAAGTTAACAGGTTGATGAGTTGACAGGGACGACTGTTGTTTTGCATCTGCATTTTTGTTTTCCATACCTATTCAACTTTAAACTTGTAAACTTTTCGACCAATTAACCTCCCATCACCAGGCTGGCCAGGTCACTAAACGATTCGGGTGAAAAAGAATCAAAGAACTCTTTGTATTTAGCACTATCCCAGATCTCCATTTTATTGCCTGCAGGTACCAGTACTATATCTTTCTGAAGTGCTGCATACTCCTTCAATGTTGGAGGCAGCAACAACCTGCCTGCACTATCCGGCTCTACCATAGTAGCTCCATTTAAAAAGTAACGCTTAAACTGACGCACTTTCGGATCAAAATCATTCAGCGCATTTACTTTTTCAGCAATAGGTTTCCAGGAACTGAGTGGGTACAGACTTAGGCATTTTTCAAACCCCCTGTTTATGACAAACTTTTCCCCATCTCCTTCCGCCAGCTGTTTTTTAAATCCAGCTGGTAAAAGAAAGCGGCCTTTGGCGTCAACCGTAGCCTCAAATTCTCCGAGGAAGCCTGTCATAAATGAAATAACTGTTATTTAATGCACTAAACTAACACAAAGTAACACTTTTTCCCACTTACCTACCAAATTTTAGCATTTTTGATTTATCCACAAATCAAGTATAGCTAAAACCCTTTACCACAAAGGATTTCAGCCATTTTAATGCTTTAATTCAAAAAAACCATGTGAATATGATGTGAATTACTCACAACAAAAAGTGGAAAGGTTCAAAAAATCCTGCTTTTAGTAGTTAACGAAGTGTATTTCTGGTTGGAAAAGATGAAATTTGCTGCGTTTGCTGGGGAAAGTTGCAGGTTGAACTGCTAGCAAGTTTATCAGGGACCTAGCTACTAAATAATGTTAAACGTAAAATTTAAATGCGAAATCGCTTATTTCTATTATTTTTCACTTCAACTTTCAAATTCCTGCTTAAACAGAAAATATTACAATTAAAGTTGATAGTGCGATATCATTTTTGAATTTATGAAGACTGATTCAACTTTACAGTTTAAAAGTACCCACCTGGATAGAACGGGTCAACTTTTCAACCTTTAAACTTTTCAACTTGTTAACTCACTCTGCATGCATCCAAAATATCTCTCGATAAAAGATTTCACCTATTACCTTCCTGATGAAAAAATAGCCTTTCACCCTTTGGAAAACCGGGATGGCGCCAGGCTATTGGTCTTTAAAAACCAACATATACAAACGGATACCTACCGGAATATAGCTTCACATATACCTGAAGAAACCTTAATGATTTTTAATAACACCAAAGTGGTGGAAGCCAGGCTATTGTTTAAAAAAGATACGGGAAGCATTATTGAAGTATTTTGCCTGCAGCCGCATGAAATGTATGCGGATATTACCACCGCCATGAACCAGACGGGTACAGTGAAATGGCTTTGCCTGGTCGGCGGCGCTTCTAAATGGAAAGATGGACAGACTCTTTCCCTTCCGTTTGAAGCCGACGCGCCAAGCTATATATTAGAAGCCAGACTGCTTGAAAAAAGAAGTGATTGTTTTGTAATTGAGCTGAGCTGGAACGGCGCTTTCAGTTTTGCAGAAGTATTGCACTATGCGGGGCATGTACCCTTACCTCCCTATATTAAAAGACAGGATGAGGCCGCTGATAAGAGTCGCTACCAAACTGTTTTTGCCAGGCACGATGGATCAGTAGCCGCTCCAACAGCCGGCCTGCATTTTACACAAAGTGTACTAGCATCGCTCCAACAAAAAAATATTGAAACCAGCTTTGTAACGCTTCATGTAGGTGCAGGCACTTTTAAGCCGGTAAAAGCAGACTCGATGCAGGAGCACGAGATGCATTCAGAATTTATTGAAGTAGAACAGGAACTGATTGAGCAATTGATCGGGCATGAGAACAAAGCCCTGGTAGCAGTTGGCACTACTTCTTTAAGAACACTCGAAAGCCTGTACTGGCTGGGCGCCCGGCTAATAGCCAATCCTACAGCATTTGAAAATGAGCTTCCTTTTTTAACGCAATGGGAAGCTTATGAGTATACCAATCCCCCTTCAAAAGCCGATGCGCTGAGCGCTTTGCTGTTTTTTCTATCTAAAACCGGAAGCACCCGCCTGATCGCCAAAACACAGATCATTATTGCGCCAGGCTACGCTTTTAAAATGATCGACGGATTGGTCACGAACTTCCATCAACCTTCCTCCACCCTTCTGTTACTGGTAGCCGCTCTTATTGGAGAAAGCTGGACAACAGTATATAACTACGCGCTGCAAAATGATTTCCGCTTTTTGAGTTACGGAGACGGCAGTTTACTGTGGAAATAAATACAACAAAGCCCCGCCTGTACTACAAGCGGGGCTTCTAAAAAACAATAAAACAAAACTAAAAAAACTTAGTTCAGGTGCGACTCTATTTTCTTTACGAAATTGCCTTTAGGCTGTGCACCTACCAGTTTATCTACTACCTGGCCATTTTTTATAAATAAGATTGCTGGAATAGAAGTGATACCGTAATCCATTGAAACCTGAGGATTTACATCCACATTTACTTTACCGATATTTACTTTACCATCGTATTCTTTTGATAATTCTTCAATTACCGGACCAATAGCGCGGCAAGGACCACACCATTCTGCCCAGAAATCTACCACAGTTAATTTATCTGAATCCAAAACTTCCGCCTGGAAGTTTGCGTCGTTAAATTCTTTTGCCATTATTGATAGTTTTAAAAGTTTTTAATTATTTAATGCTAAGTAGATAACAAATTTAGCTCCTAAAACTAAATAACAGCAATTGTGGCATTTTGTTGTGCAGAAAATGTCAATTGCAGCAGTTGTTCCTGACAATTCATCGCTAACGGGTGTTCACGCTAATGTACCACATGGCCAATCTGTTCGGCCTGGTGTTTATGCTTGAAAAATATGGCAAACAAAACTGCTACCACAAGCGCATAGGCTGCAAAAGTAAACCAGATAGCCGGCCAGTCCCTTATTGCTATTATTTTACTTAACATGCCGTCTCCAGCTACACTTACTTTAAACTGGTCGCTTAAAATGGTAGTAAACTTCGGGTCGGAAGGTGTGGTATGCAGAAACTCGGCAAGTCCGGTAGTATTGTTAAAGCTCCGGGTGAAAAAGCGATCGATCAGCCAACCCGAAGTAAGGCTGCCAAATACGGCTCCAAATCCATTAGTCATCATCATAAAAAGTCCCTGGGCAGAGGAGCGGATCTTTCGATCAGTATTGGTTTCAACGAAAAGAGAGCCGGAAATATTGAAAAAGTCGAATGCCATTCCGTATACAATACAGGAAAGAAGGATCATCCACAACCCGCTTGTAGGATTTCCTACGCCAAACAGGGCAAACCTAAGTACCCAGGCAAGCATAGAAATCAACATCACCTTTTTAATACCATATCTTTTTAAGAAGAAAGGTATCGCCAGAATAAAAAGTGTTTCAGATATCTGCGAAATAGACATGATGATAGTAGAATACTTTACCACGAAAGAATCTACATAGCTGGGATAGTGCTTGAACTCGTCTAAAAAAACATCGCCATAGGCATTGGTAAGCTGCAAAGCACCACCCAGGAACATCGAGAAAATAAAAAATACGGCTATTTTGTAATTGGCAAACAACTTAAAAGCGTCCAATCCCAGTATCTGGAAAATGCTCGACTCACGGTTAATTCTTTTTTGCGGCGGACACTTGGGCAGCGTAAAAGCAAATAAGCCGATTAGGGTTGCTGCAGCACCGGCAATATAAAACTGATTAGGACTGGCTTTGCTGCCAGACAAATTCGTGATCCACATAGCAACAATAAAACCGATGGTACCCCACACCCGAATGGGAGGAAAGTCTTTGATCACGTCGCCTCCATTCGCTTTTAAAGCTGTATACGAAATAGAATTAGCCAGGGCAATGGTAGGCATATAAAACCCCATGGCCACCAGCATTACCCAAAAAAAAGTATCGGGGTTATCCACCAGCGGGATATAAAAGAGTACAGCGGCATAAAGTATTTGCAGCACGCCGTATAATCGTTCGGCATTCAACCACCTGTCTGCAATAATACCGGTAAGCGTAGGCATAAGAATGGATGCAAAACCCATAGTACTGAATACAGCTCCGAACTTAGCCCCTTCCCAGCCTCTCGTGCCAAACCAATAGTTAGCGATGGTAATTAACCAGGCGCCCCAAACAAAAAACTGGAAAAAGCTTAATACAGTCAGTTTAAATTTTATCGACATACATGTTTTTTATGGAACCAGCGACAGAACTCCTATTTATTGAATTTGCCACGCTCGGTTCATCGTTCGGTAATGCTGTTCAACAACGTCTACGAATCTAAAGAAAAATAATAATTAAATATTCATAACTAAAATCAATTCTTAAATTGTACTGCTAATTAATATCACCCATGGACGACAAATTGGAACTTCTTATTAAACACTATGACAGCGAAGTGGCCACTTTGCAGCAATTAATAAAAGAAGAATTGGACACCGAAGAAAACTACCAGGCAGCAAGCTGGTATCAGCGGGGCTTATCCGCTGCAAAATCTGAACTTCGCATACTACATAGCTTTAATGATCCGTTCTATTCTCAAAAAGACCGGGTACTACAACGAATTACATGGTTCAAACAAAAGCTGTCCGGATATAAAGAGGGCGAAGAAAACTATTTAAAATTTTCCGCCCTGATAAAATTTACCGAAAATGAATATGAAGCGTTGTTACTTCAGGATCCACCACCTGTACCAGACCCGCGGCCTCATATTTTTGAAGAAGCCGTTGATAAAGTATTCAAAAGGGAAATCAAAGGCGTTCACCTCATCATTAACGAAAATAGTGGATTACGTTTTGAAATCACGCGCAAACGCAGCCAGGTAACTGTTACTGTCCCTTGGCGCATAAAGCCGAAAAAAGCAGAACATCTTGATGAATACCAACTAAAGCGCCTTGCAAAGTTTGGTTTTGAGGTAAAGAAACTACCATTAAGACTGGTAAAATGTTTTTCATTAAGGCAGAGAGAAGTAGAAGCTGATCTGAAAACATTTATGGCTCGTTGCTATTTTGAAATATTAAACCCGCATGGTATGCAAAATCAAGGCTATATTGAGTACATTTATTAAGCAACGAAAACATGAGTTCAATCAATTACAATAACAAAATATTTCAACCGGTAAGCAATACTGAGAACGGGGAAACCTCTGGTGAAACTAAATTCCACTATGTACAAACCGGCAATATCCTCACCGCCAGCTATAGCGGTGGAAAAATCAAATCGGGGCATTTGATCGGATTAGTAGATGAAACAGGGAGAATAGATATGCGATATCACCAGGTAAATGAAAAGGGTGAGCTAATGACAGGAACCTGCTCCTCAGTCCCTGAAATCTTACCTAACAGTAAAATCAGGTTGCATGAAACCTGGCAATGGACCAGCGGCGATCGCTCTTCGGGCAGCTCAATTATAGAAGAGATTTGATTATGATGCAATGCGATTGGTTACATTCCGGTTTAAAAGTGTCAATCCGAATACAACGGCGCCAAAATCCAAGCCCCACAACGCTACAACGCCGGTAGCACATCTTAATCCCTTGCCCCGGATCAAATCAAAAAACAAGCTGGAAGCATAACCTGCGGCCAGTATTTCTGCCGCAATGAATATTATCGTGATTAATAACCGCTGGTATAAAACCAGGTTCCCGGATTTACGGCTGTAAATAAACAATTGCAAAAACCCCAAAGGAATATAAAGAATGAGTAGCCACAACAGCAAAGACATTAGTAAGTTACTAGGTATTAAATATACAATTTAGATATCAGTTAGCTACTCTAAATTTTATGCCCTGAACAGCCTGGGGGTACAATTGCCGCGTGAGCGATGGAAGCGGTAGCCCGCAGCGAGGAGGAACGACTGGCGAGGACTACAAGCGTACAGCGCGACCCGCCGTGGAGCGCAGCGTAATAAGGGGCACGCCATAAAACTGAGTATAATCATGAAAATTTGAACCTTTCTACCCTTAAACCGTTTTATCTTTGCACCTCATATAATTTAGCAGATGATCGCGAATACCCTACCCCATGTTGACAGTGCACTTCAGGAAATTGCCGACAAAGTATATAACGGACAAAGAATCAGTGATGCAGATGGTTTGTATCTTTTTGATCATGCCAGCCTGGCGTTTGTTGGTGCCTTAGCCAATTACGTTCGCGAGCAAAAGCACGGCGACACCACTTACTTCAACAGGAATTTTCATATTGAGCCCACTAATGCCTGTATTTATTCCTGTCATTTTTGTAGCTACAGCAAACTATACGCCCACCGCGATGAAGCCTGGGAATTGTCGCTGCAGCAAATGATGGACATTGTAAAGAAGTACGATAACGATCCGGTAACTGAGGTACATATTGTTGGAGGCGTTCACCCGAAAATGAACCTGGAGTTTTTTGCTGAACTCCTGCGCAGCATCAAAGCACATCGGCCGGAGTTACATATCAAAGGCTTTACTGCCGTTGAGCTGGATTATATGTTCCGCAAAGCCAAAAAAACGGTACAGGAAGGTATGCAATACCTGAAGGATGCCGGCCTGGAAAGCTTACCCGGTGGCGGAGCCGAAATCTTTGCCCCGGAGGTAAGAGAACAAATCTGCGCTGATAAAATTGACGGAACCGGCTGGCTGCATATTCACCAGACGGCGCATGAACTGGGCATGCAATCCAATGCCACCATGCTATTTGGACATATTGAAAAATACGAACACCGTATTGATCATATGAGCAGGTTGCGCGATCTGCAGGATCAAACCAATGGCTTCAACACCTTTATTCCGCTCAAATTCAGAAATGGCGACAATGATATGAGCCATGTGGCAGAATCATCACTCATTGAAGACATGAAAATGTATGCCATTGCCCGTATTTTCCTTGACAATTTTCCACATATTAAAGCCTACTGGCCGATGCTGGGCCGACAAAATGCGCAGCTAGCACTGTCATTTGGCGTAAACGATATTGACGGCACTATCGACGACACCACCAAGATCTACTCTATGGCAGGCTCTGAGGAGCAAACGCCTTCGATGACTACCGAGGAGTTGGTGGTGCTGATTAAACAAGCACGCAGACGACCAGTTGAAAGAGGAACGCTGTATAATGTGATTAAAGATTACGGAGCAGTTGAAGTGACTGAGACAGCCTAACCAAAACCTTTTCCGCCGGATTTGCAGGTATGATTTTTTTTAGGTATATTTAGCTATACTTAAATCAATTCTATTATGGGCAAAGTATCCACCATTCTTGCCAGGAAGGGAAACAACGCAGTTTCTGTGCAAAAAGACACCAAAGTTTACGAGGCTTTAAAAATCATGTCCGACCGGAACATAGGCTCGCTAGTTGTAATGAGCGAGGGTAAATACGCCGGTATACTTACAGAAAGAGACTATTCAAGAAAAGTAATATTGGAAGGCCGCCATTCTGATGAGGTAACTGTAGGTGAAATTATGTCTACTGACCTGCCTACTGTAAAACCAGATGATACTGTAGAGCTTTGCATGCAGCTGATGTCGAACAAAAACATAAGGTATTTGCCCGTTTTTGATGGAGATACCCTATCAGGTATTATTTCTATAAGCGATGTTGTTACGGAAACCATCCTTCAGCAAAAAGAAACGATCAGCCAGTTACAGAATTATATACAGGGTTAAGGCGTACCCGTAATTGCTGGTGAAGGCCAGTAATTGAGGGGCAGCAGGTCTCCTACTTTTTCACTCCAGGCCCAGTACCACTCAGACAATAACCCCTGGGCAGGGTACCAGTTCCCATTGGCATCAAGCACAAGGGCTGGCTCACTTTGCAGCATGATCAGTGATCTGGCAGGATAGCGGGACCGGCGTTCCATATGAAGATCAAGGTAGCCTTGTTCTTCTATTTTATGCTTATTAACCACCTGCAGATAGTCGGGCCAGGAAATGAATTTTTGCCCCTCGTGTATTATTCGGAAACTATCTACTGCTACCGTAGCACCATACTCGTAAGTAAAGTCTTTTTGGGAAAGCACTTTTTGATAATACTCAGCTGAATCGCTGAACCGTAAGTCGGGGTTTTGCCGGTACAATGCTCTTACCCGTTCTTTTTCTGTATTGTGAATCTTTTTAACTCTTCGCATTTCAAAGCCCTGGTCGGAGCAATTGCCGTCGTACACTGAACGGAAAAAGTGCATCATCGACCCGATGTAAGCTTCCCGCCTGTTGTCCTGCCATTTTTTTACCTGCCGGCTATTGCCGCGCATATCAGTAAACAAAATGTGTCCCGCAAAGAAGTTCGTTCGCTCATTAAAGTTAATTTCAAAATGTTCCAGCTGGTAGCCCAGCTGATACCCCAGCCCCCTGTTTTCAATAATGATCGGCTCATCGGCAACTACTTCCAGCCTATTCAGTTTTTTATAAAAACGAAACCTTAGTGTTTTATGATTTTTAATGACTGTTTTCATGGAGTTAGCAGAAAGGCCGATGAAATAGTTGGTAAAGGTTTTACCCCATTTCTCCCAGGTTTCTGTTACATAGCCACCCACCACCACAGTTTCCATAGCCACCACCTTAGGCTTTACCACCACCTTCAGCCTTCCCGGCATTTTTTCGGTAGAAAAATCATAGGTAACGGTTTCAAAGCCCACGTGTGAAACGATCAGCTTGTATATCCCCGAGGGAATATCGGGTATCTCAAAATACCCTTCCTTATTGGTGATGCTCGCCAGCGATGTATTGGTAATAAAAACGGAGCTTCCGGCTACAGGCATATTGGTTTCGGCATCCACCACGCTCCCTGTAAGCTTATTTTGAGCCCTTGAAATGAATGCCAGCAATATTACAAAAACAGTAAGGTAAAATTTCACCGGATAAATATATGCGATTTCCAGAAAATCTACGAACATATCGTAGATTATTATTCAACGCCTTTTAGAATTTCGTTGATGATGGCACTTATTTCGGCTGCCCGGTTAACGATCATCATGTGTGTACCGCTCTTAATAACATGTGTAGGTTTCAGAGGTTTTATTGGAAAGATAAGATCGGCATCGCCATGTATATGCACAACGTTAGCAGGAACGGCTGTATTACGCCAGTTCAGTATCTGGTTTAAAGCCCATATCATATAGTCTTTGTCAATAATCCGGCGGTAATTATTAGCAAAATCCTGCTCTTCACTGGTAAAAGCACCCAATCGTTTATTGGCCATTGCAAAAAAACGTTCATTGGACTGTATTCTTTTAATAGGGAAAATATGATTTAGCCTCAATCTTCCGATCAGCTTCCACTTCCGGGGTAACTCGTCTGTATTTTTGATACTCGAAACCAATACCACCTGCTTTACTGGTCGTATTCTCGCAATCTCCAGCGCTACCATCCCTCCAAAAGAAACGCCAATGATAATCGGGTTGTCTTCCTGTATCTTCTCCGCCATACGCAACACGTAGTCTTTGTAAGGCTCTTTGGGCGATGGCTTCAACCAGTTAATAAAAATCAGCTCCGCGTGATCGATGCTGAGGTTATTGAAAATTTTATCATCGGCACCAAAACCCGGAATGCAATAGATTTTTCTCTTAGGCAGTTCTTTCTTCTTTCTCCTGAAAATGTTTAGCAACCAATTCACGTTAGTATGTTTTATCGGTCTCAATTTATAAAACATACCGCATAAAACAAAAGTGCGGGGAACATTCCCCGCACAAATAAAAACATATCCCGCAATCGTTTCGGCTTTTAGTTTAACCCAAACATACCTTTGTTGAGTTGCTGCAACAACTGGATCTTATGTTCTGCTGCAACCAGTAAAGAGATATTATGCCTGCTGCCTCCATAAGATACCATACGAATAGGTATGCTTCTTATAGAGCCGAACAGCTTTTTAATAATTTCTTCTGTTTCGTTGATATTATGTCCTACTACAGAAATAATCGCCTGCCCCTCGTCTACTTCTACCGTACCTAATACTTCCAGCTCCTTGATAATGGGTTTTAAAAACTCCGGGTTATCAATCGTAATAGACACTGCCACTTCTGATGTAGTGATCATATCGATAGGTGTTTTGTATTTTTCAAACACCTCAAATATTTTTCTTAAAAATCCATAAGCCAGTAACATACGGCCACTCTTTACTTTAATGGCGATGATATTGTCTTTGGCCGCTACCGCTTTTACACCTGCTGCTGCTGCATCCTGTGTAATTAATGTGCCTTTAGCTTCGGGCTCCATCGTGTTCAATAACTTCACCGGGATCTTATATTGTTGTGCCGGCCATATAGAAGCCGGGTGGAGGATCTTCGCGCCAAAGTAGGCTAATTCAGCAGCCTCGTCAAAACTCAGTTGCTCCACCGGCACGGTTTTATTTACAATACGCGGATCGTTATTGTGCATTCCGTCAATATCTGTCCAGATCTCACATACGGATGCGTTGATAGCCGCTGCTACCAGAGATGCTGTGTAGTCGCTGCCACCACGTTTTAAATTATCAACCTCGCCTCTTACATTACGACAAATGTAACCCTGGGTAACCAGTACCTTCTTATCCTTATTTTGATTGATCAGCTGGGTAAGACGAGTGCGTATGGTGCCGATTTGCGGCTCCTCATTTTCATCAATGCTCATAAACTCCAGTGCAGGCAGTAGTGCATAGGACTCTCCTATTTCTTCAAGATAGCAGGAGAATATTTTCGTAGACAATAACTCACCCTGTGCGAGTATATCTTTGCTCAACGCTTCGCTAAAAGATATCTTGAGGATAATATTCAGAAAATCGAAATGCTCATCTACAATAGCTTTTGCTTTATTGTAAGTTGCTTCCGACTTCAAAAGCTCTTTTATAAAATTGTAATAATGTTCCTGCAGGGTAGTGATCGTTTGCAACGCAGAATGCCTGTCATTCGCTGCAATATGATTACCAATAGACACAAGGGCATTAGTGGTTCCGGACAGTGCAGACAGCACTACTAAAGCAGGTTCGGTTTCTTTTTGCAGCAGCGACGCGATATGCTTCATGCGTTCGGGTTTCCCCACACTTGTGCCGCCAAACTTCATTACTTTCATTTCAGAGAAATATCGTTGTTAAAAAAACTTTTTGATAATTGGGTTGCAAATATACGCCAGTACTCAGTTAAGCCCGCAAAAATCATTGTCATGCAATCGTCTGAAATTTGCGCAGTCCACCGTGTACCAACTACATTAATAAAACCTTATCGTATGATGGAGGAACTTAGGCAATCCAGCTAAGGTCCATTTTACCGGCCAGTTGCTGCAGATCTGCCACTACAGCAGGTAGCAGCGGAATACCTTTTGTGCGCCTTTCCTCCTCCATTTCTCTTTCCGGATCGCCCGGCACCAATACTTTATCATGCCCCGGCAGCGTAGCAGCCGTTCTAAAACCGTTGATCCAGTCGTCCATATCCCTTTTAAACTCAGCTGCGGGACGAAAAGCATCTACCCGCATCGCACCGAAAAAATGCCCGATCCCCTTCCCCGGCTGCCTGGCAGGCATAGGCACATAAGCAGGAAATGGCGGCACCCAGGGTGCATAATTAGCCCCGCTTAGTAGGGCTGAGAAAATATCTACCATAGCGCCCAGGGCATATCCCTTATGACTGCCATGATCTCTGTCACCTCCAAGCGGCAACAATGCCCCTCCCTTTTTTAAGATATTGGCATCATGGGTAGCGTTACCCTCGGCATCCTGCACCCATCCCTCCGGCGCCTCCAGGTTCTTTCTCTGCAAAATTTCCAGCTTGCCGTTAGCGGCTGTAGTCGTTGCCAGGTCCATCACAAAAGGAGGTTGCTGCCCCGCGGGCGCCGCTACGCAAATAGGATTCGTACCCAGCATTTTGGCGGTAGAAAAGGTAGGCGCTACCAGCGGACTGGCATTGGTCATGGATATGCCGATCATATCCTCCTGCAAAGCCATCATGGCATGCACAGCTGCAATACCATAGTGATTGCTGTTTTGAACACTGACCCAACCAGTACCTACATTACGTGCTTTTTCAATAGCTATCTTCATAGCAAATGGCGCTACCACTAATCCCAGGCCCCTGTCACCATCCACTACCGCTGTTGACGGCGTTTCATGCACTACGTTAATATCAGGTTTGGCGTTTACCCTGTCGGCCTCCCAAAGTCTGATATAGCCACTTAAACGGGCCACACCATGCGAGTCAACACCCCTGAGATCAGCAGACAGCAATACCTGGGCAGCAGATTCGGCTTCGCCGGACGGACAACCCATTTTTTTAAACACTGCTACTGTGAAATCGTAAAGTTTCTGGTACTGATATGTTTCTGTTTGCATGTAAACAAAGAAACATTTTTTTTAATAACCGGGGAACAATTTGTTCCCCACCAACCAGGAACTGCACGCATCCAAACCATCGTGCGTGATCTTTTGGCATTATAATGGCCTTATCAACAATATTATTCAACTTCAATCTATTGATATGGAAATTATATGGACACTTATTATAGGAGCTGCTGCAGGCTGGCTAGGCTCTGTTATTTTCCAGGGCAGCGGACTGGGCCTGATTGGGAATATTATTGTTGGTATACTTGGTTTTTTCGTTGGTGGCTGGTTATTAGGCAAGCTGGGCGTAAGCCTGGGTACGGGAACACTGGGTGCCATACTAAGTGGCGCTTTGGGAGCCATCGTCATACTGGTTATCCTTAACCTTATTTTCCGGCGACGGGTATAGCCGAACACTTAAGCAACAACTTTTTAAAAGAAAATGCCCCCGGAGCGAACCAGGGGCATTTTAATGTCTTTACTTATTTTAGAACGGAAGATCATCAACCGGCTCGCTGAAATCGTTAACTGATGAAGCGTTGGAAGAAGCGGTATTAGATGGAGCTGAATTATAACCAGAAGATTGCTGTGGCTGTACAGGCGCGCCACCCTCTGTTTTGCTGCCCAGTAGCTGAACTTCTCTTACACGCATAGACAATGCTGCACCCGCTGTACCATCACTCTTGGTAAAAGTGCGCACTTCCGGCTGTCCTTCAACAAACACCTGCGTTCCTTTCACGAGGTAAGGTGCAACCGCCGTACGATCCGTCCAGTAGGCGCAATCCACCCAAACCGTTTTTTCCTGCTGGTTTCCCTGGCTGTCTTTAAATCTCTCCGAATGGGCTACTGTGAAATTGATCACATTTTTGCCATTCACATTGTTTACCAAACAATCTTTCCCCAGACGGCCAATAACCTGCATTTTAATCATAGTACTCAGTTTTAATTAATATTTTAAAAATTGGACGAGCAATTTAGCATAAAAAATAAATATCAGGATACAAATTATCAAAATACCCTAAAAATTGTGCCGCTAAACAAAATAGCTGTTTTTGTGTTAAAGGAAATCGGGTATCTACAGATGACGACAAATCGGGCTCGCAGCTTTGACTAAAAAGCGGATTTTGACCAAAATCGTATCTTTGCCCCTTAATTTTTTTAGAAAATGAGCAAAAAAGGGAAAGTTCTGGTGGCTATGAGTGGCGGTATTGACAGTACCGTAGTGGCCCTTATGCTACACCATGAAGGGTATGATGTGGTGGGCATCACCATGAAAACCTGGGATTATGCCCAAAGCGGTGGTAGTAAAAAAGAGACCGGCTGCTGTAATGTGGACAGTTTTAACGATGCCCGCATGGCGGCGGTACAGCATGGTTTTCCACACTTTATATTAGATATACGGGAGGAATTTGGCGACTTTGTGGTAAATGATTTTGTGGAAGAATACCTTGCCGGGCGCACTCCGAACCCCTGCGTGCTTTGCAATACCCATATTAAATGGCGGGCATTGCTCAAACGCGCTGATGCCCTGGGTTGCGAATTCATTGCTACCGGTCATTATGCCAAGATCCGTTTGCATGATAACGGCCGGTATGTGACCAGCAAAGCCGTGGACCATACGAAGGACCAGAGCTATGTACTTTGGGGACTACAGCAGGATCTTTTAAGCAGAACTTTATTACCCCTGGGCGGATATCATAAAACGGAAATACGCCAGATGGCCATTGATTATGGTTATCCCGAACTGGCCAAAAAAAGCGAGAGCTACGAAATATGCTTTGTTCCGGATAATGACTACCGCGGTTTTCTGAAACGCCGTGTAGAAGGCTTGGAGGAAAAAGTAAACGGGGGCAACTTTGTTGATAAGGATGGAAAAATTCTTGGTAAGCATAAAGGATATCCTTTTTATACCATCGGGCAACGTAAAGGGCTGGATATTGCGTTGGGAAAACCTGCTTTTGTAACAAAGATCGACCCGGTTGACAATACCGTAACCCTGGGAGATGAAACGGACCTGGATAAGAATGAAATGATGGTAGGCAAGCTCAATATGATCAAATATGATATGATAACACCTGGCATGGAAGCCACTACCAAAATCCGCTATAAGGACAGCGGTGCATTGAGCAATATTTATCAGGAAGGATCCAACATGCGTGTGAGCTTTTACGAAAACGTGAAGGGCATTGCGCCCGGACAAAGTGCTGTTTTTTATGAAGGAGATGATGTAATTGGTGGAGGTATCATACAATCTGGAAGCATTATTCTTTAGCTATACGTAAGCAGATTATTTCTCAAAGTAAAATTAATTCAGAATCCGCCGGCTGGCGGATTTTTTGTTACTTACATAAGTTTTGGGAACAAAAATTTTCATGTAGGTTTGTAGTAATTATGAGATGAGCGATAGAGCAACTATGAAAATAAACAGCTATCGGGCAATTCAACTGTAAAATCATTATCAACTTAAAAAACATACCTTGTTCAAACATCTTTATTTACTGTTTTTAGCTGCTTTCCTTTTTTCCTGCACAGACAAAAAAGAGACACTGGATGTAGAGCCTCTTAATAATTATTTTCCTTTACAGGTAGGAAAAAGTATTACTTACCGGCTCGACTCTACTGTTTTTACTTTTAACGGCACCAGGATTGAAACACACAAATACCAGGTAAAGCACACGGTACTGCAAGAGGTGAATAGTGATGGGCAAAAGTCGTTTATAGTTCAAAGGGTACTCAATAATGAAACCGCTACGGGCAGCTGGGTAAACAATGGCACTTACCTGGTTACACCTTACCAAAAAAAAATAGAAGTAACCACAGACAACTTACGTGTCACCAGCCTGCAAGGTCCGTTGAGAGCAGGATTTAGCTGGAAAGGTAACAGTCAATTACCCTTTGAACCGTACAAACAACTTTTTGATTTCAGCCTGATCGGCTACTCAATGAACTCCTGGAATTTTTCTTACACAGGATATGGTGATGAAACGATTGAAGGACAGAACTATAATAATGTATGGACGGTAGAGCAAAATAATGAAGTACTGAACATGCCTCCTACAGCTAACACAGAGGTAGCCACCAAAGAAGTATCTGTTGAGAAATATGCTAAAGGGATCGGCCTGGTTTATAAAGACTACCAGATGTACGAATACCAGAAAGGCACTTCAGCCTTTTACATGGGCTTTGGCGTTACCATGTGGATGATCAGCCATAATTAAATCGCTGACAAATTGTTTGAGCGCCTTGCTTTGTGATGTATTACACCGCCTTTAAGGCAGAAGATAACTCACCCCCTCCAAAGCCAGATCTGTATTAGGAAAAACCTCGCGGGTTTCTTTTTCAAACTCCTCCAGCTTGTCATACTTGCTGCTGAAGTGACCTATCAGTAACTTTTTTACACCAGCCAGTTGTGCAATCCGGCCCGCCTGCTTCGTAGTAGAATGAAAGCGGGTTATTGCCATTTCGGCCAGGGCATCATGGTAAGTGGTTTCGTGGTAGATCATATCAGCACCTTTTATATGCTCTATGATCCGCTCGTCGTAACGCGTATCTGCACAGAAAGCATATATTTTAGGATGTGGGGCCGGTATCGTTAATAACCCGTTGGTGATTATTTCACCCTCTTCACTTTTGTAATCCTCTCCTCTTTGCAGGTTATCATAAAAGCTTACAGGAATTTGATGCTCTTTAACTTTTACAATATCCAGCCGCCTTGGGTTACGCAGTTCCTTAAAAACAAAACCGTAACATTCAATGCGGTGGTCGGTTCTGAAACAGCTTACTTCGATATCAGGCAGCTGCAACAAAATACAATTTTGGGTTATAGAGATAAAATGCAGGTTAAAGCACAATCGGGTATCCGCAACTTTTAATTGTAGCTCTATGATCTGGCGCAACGGTTCGGGGGCTACGATCGTAAGATCCTGTTGCCTTCCCAGCAGTGCAAATGAGTTGATCAAACCAATAAGACCAAAATAATGATCGCCATGCAGGTGAGAAATAAATATGTGTGAGATGCGGCTCCGCCTTACTTTATAGTTGATCAATTGTATTTGCGTTCCCTCTCCGCAATCGATCAGGAAGCTTCTTGAAGCCGTGGTCAATACCTGGCTGGTAGGATGCCTGTCGAAAGCAGGAACCGCAGAATTATTACCCAGTATGGTTACCGCAAACATGGTTTGTAAAAACTAAAATTAAAAATTAACATCATTCCAACACATCATCATCCATTAGCTCGCGTTCAATTTCTTCCATCTGCACAATGTCTGCAGCCTCGCTTTGGGTAGGCGCAACATTCAGCAGCTCTAAAAGTTCATTATCTGCCAAAAAAGCTTCTACGGATTCGCTTACACAGCAGGATACAAAAGAGGCATTCGCCTCATAAAAGTCGCGCTGAATTTGGAGTATTTGTTCGGCTGCTGCTGCATCTAAGGCAGTTACAGCCTTCATATCCAACACAATATTTTTCACATCATTTTGTAAAAACGGAAGCAACGCCACTTTTATTCCATCTGTCATTGTAGCAGAAAGTATCGGCTCAATTGGCGTGATGACGTGAAATTTCTCTTTGGTATCTATTTTGACCTGCATGCTATGTACGAATTTGGAGTAATGGTATATTTGATAAACAAGGTGCTGAAAAACTTCGTTCCTAATACTCTTAAAAGAGAGGTTGGGTTTAGCTAAAGTCTGGTGCTCCTGTTTACAAATAACGTAAACCAGTACCAAATATATTTGTTAATATTGTAACTAATCATTTTATCTACAAAATATGGATAATAATTTTTCAACTCAGGTAAAAGAAATCATCTCATACAGCAGGGAGGAAGCCCTCCGGTTGGGAAATGATTTTATTGGCACGGAACATTTGCTGCTCGGTTTGATACGTGAGGGAGATAATACAGCTATACGAATTCTGAAAGGTTTTAATATAGATATTTTTGAACTGCGTAAGGAAATTGAATTGGCAATTAAAGACAAGACAGGAAAGAATATTGCTAACATTAACAGCTTACCTCTTACTAAGCAGGCTGAGAAAGTAATACGCGTAACAGTGCTTGAAGCGAAGGCTTTAAAAAGCAACCAGGTAGAAACAGAACATCTTATGTTATCTATCTTAAAAAATAAAGAAAACATTGCTACACAAATTTTAAATCAATTTGATTTGGATTATGATATGTTTCGCCAGGAGCTGGGCATTGTAAAATCGAATGAACCCCGCGCAGAGTTTGGTGATGAAAACGATGACGATTTTGAAGACGATAAGAAATATTCACAGCAGTCGAAAGGAACCGCATCAAAATCAAACACCAAAAGTAAAACACCGGTTCTCGACAACTTTGGCCGTGATGTGACCAAGCTTGCAGAAAGTGGCAATCTTGATCCGATCGTAGGTCGTGAAAAAGAAATTGAACGGGTGTCACAGATATTAAGTCGTCGTAAAAAGAACAACCCCATCTTAATTGGTGAACCTGGTGTGGGTAAAACAGCTATTGTGGAAGGTCTGGCCTTACGCATTGTGCAACGTCGTGTAAGTCGTGTGTTGTTTGACAAAAGAGTTATTTCGCTTGACCTGGCTTCTTTGGTAGCTGGTACCAAATATCGTGGACAGTTTGAAGAAAGAATGAAAGCCATCATGAATGAGCTGGAAAAGAATCGTGATGTCATTTTATTTATTGATGAAATGCATACCATTGTTGGAGCCGGCGGCGCCAGTGGTTCGCTGGATGCCAGCAATATTTTCAAACCTGCTTTGGCAAGAGGTGAACTGCAATGCATTGGTGCATCAACCCTGGATGAGTATCGTATGCACATCGAAAAAGATGGCGCTCTGGATCGCCGTTTTCAAAAAGTGATCGTAGACCCGCCAAGCGTGGATGAAACAATACAGATACTTAATAACATTAAGTCGAAATACGAAGAATTCCACAGCGTAACTTATACAGACGAAGCGGTAGAAGCCTGTGTAAAATTGAGTGATCGTTATGTTACGGACAGACTGTTGCCTGACAAAGCTATTGATGTGATGGATGAAGTAGGTGCAAGGGTTCACCTGAAAAACATCAACGTTCCGGATAATATAGTTGAGCTGGAAAAGAAGATAGAAGATATAAAAGAAGAAAAGAACCGTGTAGTTAAAAGCCAGAAGTTTGAAGAGGCAGCGTCTTTAAGGGATACTGAGAAAAAGCTGGCAGATGAGCTGGAGCGTGCTAAATTGCAGTGGGAGGAAGAAAGCAAGCACAAACGCTTCCCTATTACTGATGAAGACATTGCAGAAGTGATCAATATCATGACAGGTATACCTGTTAGGAAAATGGTAGAAGCTGAAACGGAGAAACTTCGCAAAATGTCGGACGACATGAAAGGCATGGTTATTGGCCAGGATGATGCGATTTTAAAAGTAGTGAAAGCTATTCAGAGAAATCGTGTGGGTTTGAAAGATCCCAGGAAGCCTATCGGCAGCTTTATTTTCTTAGGTCCTACCGGTGTTGGTAAAACAGAGCTGGCACGATCACTGGCAAGATACCTGTTTGACTCAGAAGATTCGCTGATACGTATAGACATGAGTGAATACATGGAAAAATTCACTGTGAGCCGTCTAATTGGTGCACCTCCCGGATATGTTGGTTATGAAGAAGGGGGACAGCTTACTGAAAAAGTACGCCGTAAACCATACAGCGTAATCTTACTGGATGAGATCGAAAAAGCACATCCGGATATTTATAACATCCTGTTACAGGTATTGGACGATGGACAGTTAACGGACGGTTTGGGCAGAAAGGTAGATTTCAAAAATACCATTATCATCATGACCTCTAATATTGGTGCGCGCCAGTTAAAAGATTTTGGTGCGGGTGTAGGTTTTGCCACCCAGTCGCGTTTAGCCAATGAAGATGAGGAAAACAAAGCAGTTATAGAAAAAGCGCTGAAACGGACCTTCTCTCCTGAGTTCTTAAACCGTATTGATGATGTGATCATCTTTAACAGCCTTACCAAAGAAGATATCTTTAGCATTATTGATATCTCTATGAAAGGGGTGTTGAAACGGATTGAGACACTGGGTTACGGGTTAACGCTAACGGAAGATGCGAAAGCATTCCTCGCAGATAAGGGCTACGACCAGCAATTTGGAGCGAGACCACTTCACAGGGCTATTCAAAAATACCTGGAAGATCCATTGGCAGAAGAAATCCTGAACATGAATGTGAAGCCGGGAGATGTACTGGAGGTTGGCTTCGACAAAGAAGCGGACAAGCTGGTCTTCTCAGTGAAGGAAAGAGCAGACGCACAGGAAGCATAAAGAACTATTGAAATGGTAATCATATACACCCCGCAAATATTGCGGGGTGTTTTTTTTGCACGTATAATTATCACCCGAATTTGTTAAACTTTCTATAATAGAACTACTCAATACCTTTTATTACGAACAACATCGTACTTTTATTTCGTAATTATTCACCCCAAAAACAAGACCATGCATATTTCAAAACCAAAAGCCAGTACTATCATTATTTTTTCCATAGCTATTGTTAGTATCATAACACTGGCATCCTGGAGTGTTCCCATGACCTCAGGCGTATTTAGTAAATTCTTTTATACGTTCGATACCATTCCTAAAAAATGTAATACACGGATTGTCGAAATAAATGAGGCGATTGCTCAGTTGGAAAAAGCCACCGAAACATTAAAAGACCGCGATATTGCAAAGGAAGTAGCTAAAGCTATTGAGGGTATCAACCTGGACGAAATTCACAGCAATGTAGAAGATGCAATGATCCAGGCGAAATCGGCATTGGAAAAAGTAGATGTTCAAAAGATAAAAGATGAGGTAAGCCTTGCCCTTGCAAAAATTGATAAAGAAAAAATTGAAGAGCAGGTAAAAATAGCTACTGCTAACCTGCAACCACAAATACAAAAATCACTTGAAGAAGCTAAAAAAGAGCTGGAACAGGCTAAACAGGAACTGGAATCCGTAAAGCAAAAAATAAGAAAAGAGAAAATATAACAATAGCGGCTGTATCAAGACTACCAGTTGATACAGCCGCTATACTATGTCTGTTCATAGCGCCCCCTTTTAACACCTGTATATTAATGAGTGCCAGCTAGTTTAGTGCAACTATTAAACCATTTTCACTCGTCATGCTTCAAAAAAGCCATGAAGAAAATTGCTACTCTTGCTCTGCTAACGATAATGCTGAACGCAAACGCTCAAAAGCCAGTTCTGGTCGAACAGTATTGCGAGTTAACAGCTAATCCACGACTAATTACCAGCAATCCCAATATCTGGCTAAACTTTGGCAATAAAGTTTTACAACAAAAGTTTAAGCACCTATCCGACAGTGTTCACAAAATGTCGCAGCCAGTTGAAGCTTTAAACTTCATGGCCCAAAACGGGTGGACACTGATAAAATACTACATCGAAGAAGAAGGCGTTTCACCTTCCCGCTTTTACAGGATATACCTACTCAAAAAGAAATTTCAGCCGAAGGATCTTCGCTGATATTACATTGGCTAATCAAGTCCGCCACGCCTGGTTGGTGAAACCGGCTTAGGCCACTCTTTTGGCTTACCCGTTTCCGGATCAACAGGCAATACGATTCTTTCGCGGGAAGTTCTTTGAAGGTCTTCGCTTGCTGCATAGGCCAGGATAGCGGTAAGAATTGCATTGTTTCGCAAATCATCAAATACTATCTTATCATAAGTATCGCGGTTGGTATGCCAGGTGATGGTACCGTAATCCCAGCTTAAAGAGCTTAATGAAAAAGCCGGAGCGCCAGCCATTACAAAAGAGGCAAAGTCTGAGCCGCCTGTACCTGGTTGACCAGGAAAACCTGTTTCAATATATTGACGGATATTCTGAGGCACTTTAGTTAACCAGCGTCCCAGGTAATCGTACGAATGCAAAAACCCCTGTCCCTGCAAATTGGTTACCCGGCCGGTACCATTGTCCTGGTTGAATACCGCCTGTATATTGGCAACAATTTCAGGATGATCTTCAACAAATCCCCTGGAGCCGTTCAATCCCTGCTCCTCACTCCCCCAATGCCCCACCAGGATCGTACGTTTTGGGTTGGGGTACACTTTCTTAAGAATACGCATAGCCTCCATCATGGTTAAAGTACCGGTCCCATTATCAGTAGCACCGGTGGCGCCATCCCAGGAGTCAAAATGAGCAGACAGTATCACATATTCATTGGGTTTCTCTACTCCTTTTATTTCTCCTATAATATTAAATGCATCTGCCACCGGCAATTCTTTGGAATCGATCTTCATACTTAATTTAGGCGTAGTACCTGATTGCGCGAGGCGGTATAACAGCCCGTAATCTTCCAAAGAAAGATCAACCGTCGGGATCTTTTTACTGTTGGCTCCAAATATCTTATTGGCTCCTACCGCTTTTGACCAGTAGCTGCTGATAATACCTGATGCGCCTGCCTTTTCCAATGCTCCCGCTAATGTACGGGCTGTATAACCCGTTCTGCGAATACGCTGCGCCCATGCTTCTGTTAAAGCATCTCTTTCCTTATTCATTTTAGCAACAGACTCGGCAGTACCAAACTCCTTCCAGTTATTGTCAGGACGCCCGGTTGGTTGCAGCATAGAGATCATTACAAACTTCCCTTTTACAGCAGGCAGCCATTTTGCAAAGGCTACGGAATCGGCCACCTCCGGCAAGAGAATAATTTCTGCGCTGAGCGTCTTACCATTCGTACCAGGGCTCCAGGCCAGCTGCGTTCCTTCTAGAGATTTAAGGCGGGGATATACCATATCAATATGAGCGGGGCCACGTTGCCAGCCACGCCATACACCCCATTTTTCACTATGCGCAGCAATGCCCCAGCTTTTGTACTTCGCAATAGCCCAGTCACCCGCCTGTTTCATTTCAGGTGTACCTACTAACCGAGGTCCGATACCATCTAATAACTCCTGCCCCAATGGCTCCAGTTGTGAGCGCTGCTCACCTTCGGCAACAATAGCCTCTACAATGGGGTCTTTAGGCAACTCGGCCCTTTGTCTGGGTCCACGCTGTTGAGCCATTACCGTGATACCCAATAGCAGAAAAGGAAGAACAAGAGATTTCTTCAAACAAAGCATACAAATCAATTTAAAAAATTTTTCAAGATGAATTGACCACCGAATGTAAACATTTATCGTCGTTAAAAATTGAGGCAAGGATACCTGCTTTCATTCAAATAAAATTTACAGATGCAGGAAGGCATAAAAAAAGCGGCCAGTATCGGTCGCCTCTTTAAAAAAATATCAGTTTATTAAAACTTCTGATCATCTGCCGAAGGTCCGTAGCTTCCCGGTACTTTTATATCATTCAACCTGTAATAAACACCCAGCTGCGCGCGGTGATGCGTTACCTGGCTTAATGCATGTCTTATAGCTGCATACTTCGTCCACTCCGCTAGCTTGTTACCTTTATAAGCAAGAAACCAGTTAGGCTCCAGGTCAGCTTCAGTTGCACCTGACAGCGCTTCCATGGAGTCAGCGTAATTCTTTTCAAACGCATCTTGTAAATGCTGGCGGGTTTCATAAGCAACAGGCTTATCACCTTCTGCAAAATCCAGCCCTTCGGTTTTTAACATGTGTGCCGGCCAGCCAAAGATCTCGGTAATATGCTGGGTCAGGGGCATTAGCTTCATGCTTTTTTCATGAGGCGCATAATCGTTCTTTCCTTCGGGAAATTCATCGAGGAATTTTTTCGTTGTGTTGTACTCTGCGGTTAATTCTTCTTTTAATTGTTTTAAAGTATCCATAGCTTTCGATTTTTATTGAAACAGAAAGTTACTAAGAATAACAATTGTCTTTGTACGTATTGATAAATAAAACTGATCCGAATAGCCTTATCGAATAGGTCTTATTTCCCGATGATTCCTAACAAGCTTAAAATAATTACTAACTTCGTATGATGGCAGGCATCATTAGTAAAATACTGGCACTCCTTGTAGTTTTTTCTTGTGGTATCATGAGCTGCGTAAAAAACGAACCGGCAGTGGAAGACAATGCTGTTCTGATGCTACAGCTGCATCCGGCCATCCAGTCTAACGATACAATTTTTTTGAAATGGAATAAAGTAAATTCGCTAAAACTGAAGCAGTATATTATTTTGAAGTCGTGGAACAGCTCCGGCTGGTCCCTTGCAGCTACGGCAACTACAGAACTTGCCGGTTACACAGACAGGGAAATACTTCCTCATACCGAGATCAGATATAAAATTGTTGCCGAGCTTACCAATGGCGACACAATCGAAAGTAATATCCAACACATACAAACGGATTCCGTTAAAGTAGTACTGCAGCCTTTAAAAGCAAGCGGTGACAGCGTTCAACTGGAGTGGACGGCCAATTATCAATCGTACCTTTTTGGAACCTACCACCTGTATAGAAAAACAGAAAACGGTCCCTGGAATCAGCTGTCCCGGGTTGGAAATCCATCCAACAGATTATTTACCGACAAAAACATTCCTTTTACAACCAGTATCGCTTACCAGGTGGTGTTCCGGTATCAATACCAGCCGCTGGAAGTAAAAAGCAATGAGCAGTATTATACAAGAAAAGAAATTAAGCTGGCCGACATTAAAGCTTTTGATGTGAGGTATGACGCCAGCGAAGGCATCATCTATTTTTTCAGCAATGCAGGTGACATTCAGATTTTTGATATAAAAGCGGATAAAGTAACCCATAGCACCAGTGCAGGCGCGCCAATAGGATACTGCGACCTGGGTATTTATAATGGTGGTAAAGAACTTTTCGTACCTGTTTCTACCGGCAAAATAATTATCTACGATGCCTTAAGCCTGACAAAAAAAGATGAACTTCAAATCGGCGCTGGTATAAAACCTGGCTTTCTATTTTATAATAACGGACTCATTTTTGTTAATACTGATGCCTGGATGAATAAACCTCTGAGGGTTTTTTCAAGGGCGGGTAAAACCCTTATAGAACAAGGTGGCTTCTGGAATGACAGGATGATAAAAATGATTCCAGGCTCAAATACTGAAATGATTGAACTTGCCATGTCACCCTCTGGGCTGGGTGCCAGTTATTACAGTTTCAACGATGCTGGTAGTATCATTGTAGAGCAAAAAGATGTACCCATAAATCCATACGCTGTACATGGTAAAATATTTGAAATGTTTACCGACAATAGTAAGAGGTTTATTACCAATATAGCTGGAAATATTTTTGGTAAGAATTTTCAGCAGGAAGGACAGCTTCAAAATATCAACAGGAGATATTGGACCTATTGCTTCGACAACGCTGCAAAAGAAATATTTGCAGGTTCAGAGGAAAAAACTGTTGAGGTTTTTTCTTCCAATAGTTTCCAACATCTTCGAACCATTCCTACCCAATACTACCCATTCAAAATATTCAGAAATGGCAATGGCTTTATATCGGTAGGCACTTTGTATAAGCGATCTGAAAGCTACTATGAAGTTCCCGAAAAATTATTCATCGAATTTTTATAACTCTTATTTTATGCAGCTCAACACATTTATTGACCACACTATATTAAAGCCAACTACATTAATCAGCGATGTTGAAAAAGTGTGTGCTGAAGCCCGGCAGTATGGGTTTGCATCGGCCTGTGTACCGCCTCCATTTGTAAAAAAAACCAAAGAATTATTACAAGGCACCGCTGTAAAGACCTGCACTGTTATAGGATTTCCGTTTGGCTATTCGGCTATAGAAGCCAAGCTGGCCGAAGTTCTTTTAGCTATTGTTGATGGTGCTGATGAATTAGATATTGTAATTAACCTCATCGCTTTAAAAAATAATGACTGGCAATACCTGGCTAATGAAGCCAATCACCTGATCCCTATTATTAAAGAAAAAGGGAAAACAGTTAAGATCATTATTGAGAGTGGCATACTAACTGATGATGAAATTATCAAGTGTTGTGAGCTGTATGGCCCTGCAGGTATTGATTACCTGAAAACCTCTACAGGTTACGCTGAAAAAGGAGCCAGCGTTCACGCAGTGGCATTGTTTAAGAAACATCTACCCCAAGATACCGGTATTAAGGCAAGTGGTGGTATACGCGACTATGCATTTGCAAAGCAGCTGGTGGAAGCCGGTGCTACACGCCTGGGATGCAGTGCCAGCGTTGCTATTGTAGAAGGAGGCAAGGGAGAAAGCAATTATTAATCGTTGTTTGGTGAACTACAGTATAATGTGATTGACATACTATGCCCGGAACTTTTTCTCAAACATATATCCATATTGTTTTCGCAGTGTAAGGGCGCCAAAGCCTGATCACAACCTTTCAATAAAAATATCCCCGATATTCGAAATGCATGGTACGATATTCTTTGTGCCTTAAGGAAGGAGCGCCTTTCAATTAGGAACGCCCGCTATGTTGCACATATCCTTTTAATTCCTCGTTAAAGCTTTTTTCTTTGATCAATTGCTCCAGGCTGATATGCATGCGGTAACGCCAGTAATGCTGCGGGTTGGCCGGGACGTTGATACGCTCATCTTCAGGATTCTCCCTGCGTAGTTCACCGCTCATGCCTAATATATCCTGTAACTGGAAAATACTCCACATTGCCGGTGAATACAGATGCTGCAATACGATAGCGCGATTAATCCATGGCTCACAGAAATACGGCGCCTCACCGCTCTGCCCTAACTCTGTATTATAAAATTGCTGGGTTAAAGCCCTGTTTTCCTGCCACCATCCGCGTATAGTACTCATATCATGGGTAGATGGCGTCACTACCGACAAATATGGCGCTTTGGCTGGGTTGAAAAAAGTAATATCCTGTTGCTTAGGCATGCGCTGAATTTCTAAACTCAGTATTCCTAATTGTTTCATTACACCCGGAACCGTATCGGGCACCATGCCGAGGTCTTCGCCGCATACCAGCATATTGGTCACGGCCTTCAGGCGGGGTAGCTTTTTCAATGCTTCTTTTTTCCAAAAATCATTTTGTCTCTGATAGAAATAGTCAACATACAAATCCCATATCTTCTCTTTTGCCTGGGGTGACAGGTAGCGGAATGAACTTGTCTGATCAAGGGCTATCCTGAAATGGAAAGCAGTTTTACCGGTCCCCTCCTGCTCAAACAAAATCACATTACTGATCAGGTCATATAATCCATCACGCAACAAAATATTTTCGCTATCCGCCAGGCCTTTAAAATGCGCTTCTACTTTTTTCTGTGTATCGAATGCCGGGCGTAACACATACTGCTGCGGACCCTGCTTCTGAAGAAAATGTGCCTTTACCTGCTCAGTCTTTTCCCTGAATAATTCTCTTAACACATCGTCTGTAATATAAGGAAGACAAAATCTGTCATAATCAAACCATATACCCCTTTCACCGAATTCGTTTACCTGAACAGGGAGGCAAGGATCAAAACGGCCCATAATGCCCTGAATTGCATTTACAGGTATACTCCATATCCGGAAGAAACCCAATATATGATCAATACGAAAAGCATCAAAATAGTAACTCATTTGCCTGAAACGTTCTTTCCACCAGGCAAAGCTGTCTTCCTGCATGCGGCTCCAGTTGTAAGTAGGAAATCCCCAGTTCTGACCTTTCACGGCAAAATCATCGGGAGGTGCTCCGGCCTGTACGTCCATCTTATATAATTCAGGAGCTACCCAGGCATCAGCACCATAGCGGTAAACGCCAATAGGAATATCACCTTTCATTACCAACCCTTTTTTATGGGCGTAAGCAACGGCATCGCTTAATTGAAGATGTAACTGATACTGTACATAGCAATAAAAATTCACCTGATGCTGAGCTTCGGCTTCTATATCAAAAAAACGGTTGATCTCACTTTCCTGGTAAACACTGTTTGTTTCCCACTCCTGCGGATTAGGCGAATTGAATTGATCTCTCAGGTAACAGAACGCTGCATAGGGTTTCAACCATTGCTGGTTGGTGTCAAAAAAAACTTTATAATCTGATCCTTTCAAGCTGCTGGCTCCATACTCCTCGTAGAGCTCTTTTAAAGCTGCCATCTTAAACTGCATCACTGCTTCATAATCGATATGCGCCAGCTCATTCAATTGTCTTCTTTTTGCTTTAATAGCGTCTTTTAGCTCCTTGTTTTTTTTACCGTCTATAGCATCAAGATTGATATAAACAGGATGCAAAGCAAAAGCGGAGATCGCAGCGTAGGGATATGAATCTACCCAGGTGTTCGTAGCAGTGGTATCATTAATGGGTAATATTTGTATCAGCTTCAGACCGGTTTTTACTGCCCAGTCGGCCAGGAGCTTCAGATCACTAAATTCGCCCACTCCTAATCCTTCTTTGCTGCGCAGACTAAATACAGGTATTGCTATACCGCTTCCCCGCCATTGGTCATCTTTAGTACGTATAAATCCGTCCTGCAGCAATGCTCTTTCGCCCGGAGCTGCCGGTTCAAAACAGATCCTGTTACCACCTGCCTCGAAACCTTTAAATTGCCCCTGCACTTTATCGTAAATTCCATATTTATAAGCAATGGGAAACTGCACATTTCCCAATTGCAATGCGGCTAACCATTGCTCTCCGTCAAACTTTAAAATAACCGGACTTTGGGTATTCCATTTACCCAAACCATCATTATCTCCTAAAAGGCAAACCACTTCATCTTTACTGATCAACGGTGCTTTTACCGAAAATACATGCGTAGTGTCTTTCCTGAATTTTATATCAGCAGCTTTACGCTGAGGCAACAATACTTTCTCAAAAGGGGCAGTAGAAAATGTATTCACCATATCCCCGGCATAGTTCCAGGTATCGTAAATCTTTAAAACAGCTACGCTTTCATCTTCCGGCTTTAGTTTCCTCGGACTTTGAAATTCTTCCGTTTGTGTGCCATCCTCACCTATGAACAGGTATTTGTACTGCAGCGTTTGCCCCAGTAAATCTGCTACATTGATATTGGCTTCCAGCTTCCAGTATTCATCGTTCAGGTACTGCATATCCGCGTAGCCATTTGCGGATTGAAGTTCAGTTGCATTGGCAATTATAGCCAAACGTTCACCAAAACGAGTATGATATTTTATATAGAAAATGACTTTCATGTGATACAATGGCATTTGCGTTATTGTGTACAATATACACAAAACGAAAATAGGTGAATATCTATTTATTTCAAAAAGTTTCTAAAAGCATATTGCATATATGCCATTCAACACTTAAATTTGCACCAAACTATAAAAATATGTCTTCAGGTACAAAGAATAAGGGTTTAATGTGGATTTTATTTCTTGTGTTTACAGCATGGTTTGTATTTGCGTGCTTTACACACTGGCCCTGGCTTACTTTGATCCTGCCTTTTGTAACTACCTTTTTTGTAAAGGCTATGGACATCATATAATAAGATTACCCGTATAATAGAACGGCCCGTGGTTTAAACCACGGGCCGTTTTTTATTTGCCATTGTTGCGTTCGTATAAAAGATAACGTTAGAGATAATACGTTCCTATTGATTGAAAAACGAAACCTAATTAACGTACACAATGAAACACAACAAACTGCTGATTGCACTAGCCTTGCCGCTGCTGGTATTGTCCTGTAAAAAAGATGACAACAAAGAAGTAATGGGATATGCACCTATTTACGGTAGTGAAGCCGAGCTCCATACCATTTCGCTTACCCAGGCACAAGCCATTGAAAATGGCGGTAAGATATATGTATGGGGTAATACACTCTTCCAGGTGGAAAGTGGAAAAGGTATTCATATTACCGATATATCGGCGCCCGCTTCCCCGGTGAGAAAAGCTTTTATCAAAGTTGCCGGCAGCCAGGAAGTAGCTGTAAAAAATGGCCTGATCTATACCAATCACCTGAATGACCTGGTGATACTGGAGCTAAGCGGCTCAACCCTTAACACTATAAAAAGATTACCTGCCTTTAAGCATATGAACCACCAGACGCTTCCGCCGGAAAGAGGTGTTTTTGAGTGTCCTGACAAAACCAGGGGAACTGTTATCGGCTGGCAGAAAAAAATGCTGCAGGATCCCAAATGCCAATACTAATATTCAATTAAGCTATCATTATGCAACCTAAATATATACTACTCATACTGGTCGTTTTACTCGGCCTTAGCTGCTCCAAAGGAGATTCTAATCTATCGGGGAACATGGGCGCCGGTGGCTCCATTGCCCGAATGACTATATCCGGCAACTATCTTTATATTGTTAGTTCCACTTCTCTTTATACCTATGATATTACAAATCCACAAACCACCATTTTATTAAGCGAGCAGCCCATTGGCTGGGGCGATATAGAAACGATATTTCCGTATCGCGACAAGTTATTCATTGGCTCACAGGCGGGAATGTATGTATTTGATAACAGCGATCCTAAAAAGCCTAAGCTACAGGGAAGAGCGCAGCATTTACGGGCCTGCGATCCGGTAGTAGCTGATGATGATTTTGCCTACGTTACACTTAGAAATAACAATATTGGCTGTGGAGGAACCGTTAATCAGCTACAGGTATATGATATCAGCGGCACCAATGTACTTACACCTAAGGTAACGGGAACGCTTGATATGCCCGAACCCTATGGGCTGGGCAACAAAGGCAATACGCTTTATGTATGCATGGGTAACAAAGGGCTGAACATTGTAAATATCACCAACAAAACTAAACCGGTATCGCTAAAAGTGCTAACGGGTGAAAACTTTATTGACGTGATCCCTTATAATGATTTGCTGATCACCTATGTGCAGGGAGGCATTGTTTTATATGATATTTCCAGCCCGACTGATCCTAAAAAATTGTCCACCATCCAAAACTAACCTATGAAAAAAATACTTACAGTGGCTATTCTTTGCCTGGGAAGCTATTGGCTCCAGGCACAGGACCTGATCTATACCAAGAGAGAGGGTATTCTTAAAACCAAAGTAATTGAGATCACCCCATCGCTGATCCGGTTTAAAAAAGCTGAAAACATGGAGGGCCCTAATTACACCATTGCCAATCGGTATGTCGACTCTATCCGTTATGAAAACGGCAGCAAAGAGTTATTCTCTTTCAGAGGTAAACGACTACCGGAAAGATATATAAAAGAGCTGGAACAATTCAGCGCTCTACCCAATAACCTGGTATCAACCGGGTTTGAACTATCGGCATATAATTTACCCTTCCTTTTTTCCTCGAACAGAGAAGACCAGACGCCTTTTGCAGGCTGGTATATGGCCTATGAAAGATTACTGGTTCAACAGAGAATAGGCGTATCGGTGAGTCCTTTTACGGCATGGAACCGGAAGTATTACGGCGCCTCAGCTGCCATTCAGTTCTATCCTAAGAACAAAGGTAGAATGCGATTAGGTTTAGGGCCCGTATTCAACTATAGTGTACAAAACAGACAATTCAGCTACTCCCAACCTAATGAATATGGGGGCAGCTGGATGAGGATGCAAACTAAAACTCACGTTACTTCGCTTGCAATGAATCTCTCCATACTAGGGAATATTAACAAGTGTATATTTATCGACGGAGACATGTTCCTGGGTGGCAAGTTGAAAGAAAAACCATTTAAAAACAATTTGCCTGATCAATGGATGTTCTCAGACTATACCAACCAGGGGCCTGTGATGGGTTTTAGACTGGGCGCTGGGTATCGATTCTAACATAAAACTCATCAAAAGCAAACAGGCCACTCCTTTCAGATGCGGCCTGTTTGTTTACTGAGATATATTACTTATTTACTTTTTGTAGTTCTGATTACGCCCCTGATATAACCAATAGACTCCGCTATTCCAGCAAAAGGCGCTTTCATATTGCGTTCGTGCTCAAGGCTCAATATACCTGAGTAACCTACTTTACGCATCATTTTTACAAAGGCAGGAAAATCGATAATACCCCTGCCTACTTCTACTGAGTATCCTTGTTTTGTAGGAGCGGTTACATCCTTCAGGTGCATATCAAAAACACGGGTATGGTACTTTTTAAGATCGGCTACAGGGTCTTTACCATTGCGGGTATCGTGCCCTATGTCCAGGCACATGCCCATACGTCTGTCCAGGTCTTTTACATTTTTCCATACATCATCTGCATCAGGATACAGTTTTATATCCGGGCCATGAAGATGTATAGCATATTTCATGTCATATTCCTGCACTTTCTTATTTACATAAGGAAGTAGCTCATAGTTGGGTACGCCAACGATCAGCTTTACGCCCACCCGTTTGGCATATTCAAAAGCCCTGTCAACCTCTGCTTCTGTTTTCATATAAATAGGACCTACAGCGTATCCCGTAACCCCTTTCGATTTTAATTTTTCATGAAAAGCAGCTATAGTGGCGGCATCGCTGTTAAGCGGTAAATGAAAATCTTTAATGCACAGGTAATGTACATCACTTTTTTCCATGGTAGCCAAAGCGGTGTCGATACCAAAATTTACAAAAGTGTAACCAGCTACACCTACTTTAAACTTTTCGTAAGTATCTACAGGCGGCTGAGGGTCGGGTCGCTTTTCCTGGGCCTGTACCAGGCTGCTTATTAAAAAGCTGCAAGCAATGATTAGATTTTTTTTCATACTCAGGCTAAAATAAAAAACCATCTGCAAATGCAGATGGTTTCCGTAAAATATTTCAGATATTTCTTATTTACTTTTCTTAACGCTTCCTTTGGGAGCTATCATTGCAAGCATTCTCCGTCCTTCCAGCTTGGGCATATTCTCCAATGTACCAAACTCAGCCAGGCGTTCTGCAAACTTCAATAATAAAAGCTGCCCGCGGTCCTGAAACTGGATAGCGCGGCCTTTAAATTGTACATAGGCTTTTACTTTGTTGCCATCTTTCAAAAAGCCCTCAGCATGTTTAGCCTTAAAGTCAAAGTCATGATCATCAGTATTAGGAGTAAAGCGGATCTCTTTGATCTCCGTAGCCTTACTCTTAGCCTTCATTTCCTTTTCCTTCTTCTTCTTATCGTACAGAAATTTATTATAGTCGATGATCTTACATACGGGCGGATCTGCGGTTGGAGAAATTTCCACCAGATCCAGTTCCTGCTGCTGTGCAATCTTCAAAGCCTCCTGGGTAGAATAAATTCCTACCTCAACATTATCCCCAACCAATCGTACTTGTGGAACTCTGATGTGATGATTAATGCGGTGTTCTGCTTCTTTCTGCGGTAAGCGTCCTCTGAAGTTTCCCCTGTTTGGTTTATTGCCACCTGGCCTGTAAGGACCACCCGCACCGGGCGGACGGTTAAAAGTTGGTTTTTGTGGTACTGCCATCTAAAAATGATTCGTTATGCTTCTTCCCCGTTGAGAAGCATTGTTTTATTTTGCTTTTTTTAATGCCACACGGGAATGGCATGTTAAAAAATTTTCACAAAGATGCGAATTAAACTTAGTATTTCAATTTTATTTTTAACGGGTTTATATACGCAACTATCTTACCAAATTATGTAAAAAGATCCTTCCATTAACAAAATCGCCGGAAACTCTTGTTTCCGGCGACCTGCTTTTATTAAAAACTGACTATCAGGCAGTTTTTGCTTTCTTTCGATACGCCATTTTAGTAATTAATACATACAGCACCGGCACTATAAATATGGCCAATGAGGTAGCCGCAAGCATGCCCCCGAACACCGTCCAACCAATGGTACGACGGCTCACAGAAGCAGCACCGGTTGCGATCATCAAAGGCACTACTCCCAATATAAAGGCCAGTGAGGTCATGATAATCGGGCGCAAACGTAGTCTTACTGCCTGTAAGGTGGCCTGTACTACGTCCATTCCTTTATCTACCCGCTCTTTAGCAAACTCCACAATTAGGATGGCATTTTTGGCAGCCAGCCCTATCAGGGTGATCAAACCAATCTGGGCGTATACGTTGTTAGACAAATTCGGCAACAGGGTTAACGCCAGTATAGAGCCGAAGGCTCCAACCGGAACCGCCAGTAATACCGAGAATGGCACTGACCAGCTTTCGTATAAAGCTGCCAGGAAGAGGAATACAAATACGATAGAAATAGCGAATATGGTAGTTTGCTGATCTCCTGCAGCAATTTCCTCCCGGCTCATTCCGGAGAACTCGTATCCGTAACCCGCGGGCAAAGTTTTCGCAGCTTCTCTTAATGCTTCGATCGCCTCACCGCTGCTAAATCCATCTTTAGGAGACCCGTTAATCTCTACCGAACGGTAAATATTATAGTGAGATACTACCGCAGGCGCTTCGATCAGCTTGGTGGTAACCAGCATATTCAAAGGTACCATGCTGCCTAAGCTGTTACGTACATAATAATCCTTTAGATTATCGATCGAACCGCGATAATTGTATTCAGCCTGTGTCATCACACGGAAATTACGCCCGTAAATATTAAAATCATTTACATAGCTACTTCCCAGGAAGTTAGACAAGGTGGTATACACTTCTGCTACGTTCACACCCATTTTTTTGGCCAGTTCTTTATCAACATCTACCTGGTAACTCGGCGTACGCGCATTAAAGAAGGTATAAGCCCTTCCTATAGCCGGCTGTGCATTTACTGTTTGCAAAAATTTATTGGCTACTGCTTCAAATTTATTGACATCATCCGTTGAACCGGTTTGTTGTAACTGGAAGGTAAAGCCGGCAGTTTGACCTAAACCTGGTATCGCCGGTGGAGCTATTGGCATTACCCTGGCCTCCTTAATATCTTTGGTGGAAGCTATGATTTTACCAATTACCGCATTCACGTCATGTTCACTCCCTTTACGGTCGTCCCACTTTTTCAGCTTAACGAACATGGTACCCACATTCGATTTATTACTGAAGCTAATGATGTTCAAACCGGCCAAACCACCTACTACATCTACCTCTGGTAAAGCTTCCACCCGCACCATAATATCTTTGATCATATTAATACTGCGTGTAGTACTGGTTCCTTCAGGTAATTCATAAGTAACAAACATACGCCCCTCATCTTCGGTTGGGATAAAGCCGGTTGATTTTGTTTTAAAGAGGAAGATCATTGCCGCAATCACTACTATTAAAAGTGTCACCACATAAGGCGTTTTACGAATCCACTTACCTACACTCTTGGTATAACCCAGGGTCACTTTATTAAACCAGCTATTAAACCGGTCAAAGAAACGATCCAGTAGATTTTTCTTCCTCGTGCCCGGAGCCGCAGTAGGCTTTAGCATTAACATGCTCAATGCAGGTGTAAGCGATAAGGCTACAAAGGCTGACAAGAGTACCGATACCGCGATGGTAATGGCAAATTGCTGATATAACCTTCCCACAATGCCTGGTATAAATCCTACTGGTATAAATACCGCTGCCAATATCAAGGCAATGGCAATTACCGGAGCTGAGATCTCCTTCATGGCCTTAACGGTTGCATCTTTGGGAGACATACCGCGGCTGTCTATATTATGTTGTATCGCTTCCACCACCACAATCGCATCATCCACCACAATACCGATCGCTAATACAAAGGCGAAGAGGGTAAGGGTATTGATCGTAAAGCCCAGCAGATTGAAGAATATAAATGTACCTATCAATGATACCGGAATGGCCAGCACCGGGATCAATGTGGCACGCCAGTTCTGCAGGAACAGGTAAACCACCAATACCACCAGTATCAGGGCTTCAACCAGGGTATGCATTACCTCGTTGATAGACACCTGAACCACCGTAGCGGTTTCTAAAGGCACTTTAAAATCTATATCCCTGGGAAAAGTAGGACGCAACCTGTCCAGTGCTTCGTTGATACCTTTATAAGTATCTAATGCATTAGCACCCGGAGCCTGGTATATTAATAGAAAGGCCGCAGGTTTACCACTAACAAAGGCATTAGCCGTATAATCAAATTTGCCCAACTGAACTTTAGCAACGTCTTTCAGGTATACGACCGTTCCATCACCCGGCCTCGTGCGCACGATAATATTTTCAAATTGCTCTGGTGCATTAATACGGCTATTGGTTAATAAACTATACTCGAAAACCTGTTCGCCACTTTGAGGATTACCACCTACGGTACCAGCAGCGGCCTGCAGGTTTTGTTCCTGTAAAGCAGCGTTTACCTCTGCAGGTGTAACACCTAATGCTGCCATTTTTGAAGGATTCAGCCACACCCGCATACTAAAGTCATCTGCTCTGGAAAAGATATCACCCACACCCTTAACCCGGGCAAGGGCATCTTTTACATAAAGGTTCACATAGTTACCAATAAAAGTGGCATCGTGTGTTCCATTGGGAGAATAAAAGGCCAGGGCCATCATAATACTGGGATTACGCTTACGAACAGTAAGACCCAGTCTTTTTACCGCATCCGGTAAAGTAGGCTCTGCCACACTCACCCGGTTCTGCACATCCAGTGTAGCAATATTAATATCTGTACCTACCTGGAAGTTTACGGTAATACTACTCTGACCGCTACTTGTACTGTTACTCGTCATGTATGTCATACCAGGGGTACCATTGATCTGGGTTTCCATGGCTGTAGTAGTCGTTTGCTCTACCGTTTGAGCATCCGCACCGGTAAAATTACCGGATATCTGTACCGTAGGGGGTGAGATATCAGGATACTGGGCAACAGGCAGGGTAAGCATTGATATAATACCTACCAACACAATTACGATCGACACCACTATGGCGGTTACCGGTCTTTTTATAAATACGTCTGCGATCATTGAATACTATTTTGAACGACAGGTAAAGATGCGCCCGAATTCTCAGGCTATCTCCTGTCAACTATCAACTTATTTTTTTGCTTTGGCTGTATCGGCTGTAATGACTGATCCTTCTCTCAGGTTCTGCACGCCTTCTACTACAATAGATTCGCCCGGCTGTAGCCCTTCCCTGATCAAAACATTCGGACCTATCTGGGTACCCAGCGTTACTTTGCGCTGAGACACTTTACTGCTATCGCCCACTACATACACAAAGAATTCGCCTAATTGCTCTACTACTGCTTTATAAGGTGCTAAGGTAGAGCGGGAAGGAGCCGCGTTTAAAACACGCACAGCACCGCTCATCCCTGCTTTCAGCATTTGATTATCATTAGGAAATACCAGCCTCACTTTGATAGCGCCGGTTTGTGGATCTACGGCACGGTCTATTATTTGTATTTTACCATGTTGCGGATATACATCTCCGGCAAATGACAGGGAAAAGGTAGAATCAACCAGATTTTTCTCACCCTGCAATTTAGAAAAACGATATATCTCTTTCTGATCAACTACAAAATCTACAGCCATCGGGTTATCGGTTGAAACCGTATTTAATATCGACTGACCGGCAACCACGGAAGTCCCCAAACGTACCTGCGAGATACCAATAGTACCGCTAAAGGGTGCATAGATCGTGGCAAAGCTTACATTAGCTCTTACTGCATTAGCCTGCGCTTTTGCCGCCGCCACCTGCTTTTGTGCCGCCGCTAACGCCGCATCGGCATAGTCTACCTGTTGCTTGGCAATAGCGTCCTGTTTGTCCAATGCATGGTATCGGTCTGCATCTTTTTGCGCCTTTACAAGATTGGTTTCCTGTACGGCAACCTGTGCCAATGCCGCCTGGTAATTGGCCTGGTAGGTTTGCTGATCAATCGTATATAACTTTTGGCCTTTAGACACTTTAGCTCCATCTTTAAAATGGATGCCGGTAATATACCCCGTTACCTGAGGCCTTAGCTCTGACTGATTTAAGGGAACCAGCGTAGCAGGATACTCGTCATAATAAGATGCGTTACCACTTTCTGTAACTTTTACTACTACCACGGGAACCGGAGCATTTGCCGGTGGCGGAGCCTGTTGCTTGCTTTTGCATGCTACTGCTGCGAGCATTAAAAACATATATATTGAAAACCTGGTCATACTTAAGGGATTTCGTTTAGTTTAAGTTTTATTTGGGTTGGATAGATCCTTCTGCTCTCTGAACATCTATTTTGCTGCTTAACAAACCGTATACCGCATTGAAGTAGCTGATCTGTGATGCACGTAGATCCGTTTGGGCCGTGATCAGTTCGAGATAGGTTTTTATACCCTCCCTGTATTGCAGTTCGATAATACGTTGCACTTCTTTAGCCAGTTCCATATTTTCTTTTAAGGCCTGGTAATTGGCCATACTGGCACGATACTGCGCCATGGCGGTTTTGTATTCACTGCTGGCCTGGTTCGTGAAGTCAACCAGGTCTAACCTCATTTGCTCTACCTGGCGTTCGGCTATGGTTATATTATGTTTTCGCTTACCGCCCTGAAAAATAGGAAACCCTAAAGTGATGGCTGCATAAGAGTTCGGAAAGCTTTGGTTAAACAGCTTTGTAAAATCATCGTTTAAAAAGTTCCGGAGATAAGCAGCATTAGCCGATACTGTAGGTATGTAACTCCACTTATTATACCGCACATTGGCTTCCTGTAATCTAAGCTGGGCCTGCAATTGCTGGTACTCTACCCTGCGGGTGTAGGCCGGTGCCTGTAATGTATCAAGGAATATCTCCTGTTCCAAAGTGGCGCTATCGTATAACAAAGACAGCTCTTTTTCGCTTGGGTAATTGATCAGGAATTTAAGATTGGCAACCTTTGCGTTAAGCGCTTCTTCGATTTCCTTTTTGGAAGCCGTTGCATTGTTTAAGGCAATTGTGGCGCGCTGATAATCTGTCTTATCTGTAACACCTGCATCAAACCTGGCTTTTGCATCTTTAAGACTGCGCGACAGCATTGCAATGTTTTCTTCCGTAATCTTTTTCTGCTGATCAGTAGCCAACAAGTCATAAAAGTTCTTAGAAACACTTGCTACCAGATTAATCCTGGCGGTTTCTGTTTGCTTGGATGCTACCAATCTTACATCGTCTTTGGTACGGCTTGCCAGCAATGCATCCCTGTTAAAAATATTCTGGGTGGCATTGAACTGTAACGCTGAAGTATTCAATACACCAAACCGAACCTGGTTACCGCCGATAATATTTACCGGCAATTGGAAATTGCGCTGGTAATTATAGTTAAAGTTTACTTGCGGGTACCAATCTGCCAAACGATTTTTTATCTGCAGGTCTGTAATTTCCTGGTTGATCTCAGCCTGCTTAACGCCTGGCTGGTGGGTTAACGCATAATCGATAATACCTGCCAGGGTTGCCTGTTGTAGTGTGCTATCGCCGGTTTGCGACTGCGCATTTAAATGAATACCGAATAAACAGGAGAGGCCGGTTATTGTTAAACCGATCCGGTGTTTCCATTTCTCAAAACAAAAAGTCATATAATATTATTTATCCAACGTTTTATTGAATAAAGTCTTCAATAAAAAACTAAAAACAACAACAGATCGAGTGGATTGTTTAATAAACTGATCTGCATTAAACACTTTTTTTCGCAGGCAGGCAATGTTTTAGCAGCGGAGAAAGTTTAGACGCTCTTTATTTTCAAAGATTGCGCTGCTTAAAAAAAAATTAAACAATCGTTTAAATCGTAACAAAAAAATAACCCGGAGTCCACTAACCCCGGGCTGTCTGTTCCTTACTGGTCAGTCTTTTCTTTTATTTCCTGCTGGAGGGTTGCGGTAAATTCTTCTACCGTTTTAGCGCCTTCATCACCGGCACCATGCTTACGTACGGATACAATGCCCTCATTCATTTCTTTTTCACCCAACACAAGCATGTAAGGAATCTTTTGCAGTTCAGTATCCCGTATCTTCTTACCAATTTTTTCCTGGCGTTCATCTATCTCCGCCCTGATCTCTGCTTTCTTCAGCGCGTTAAGTACTTGTGCAGCATACTCCTGGTATTTGTCAGAAATAGGTAAAATTTTCACCTGGGTTGGTACCAACCATAAAGGCAATCTTCCAGCGCAATGCTCTAAAAGAACTGCAACAAACCGTTCCATGCTGCCAAAAGGTGCACGGTGGATCATTACCGGGCGCTTCTTGGTATTATCACTATCCGTATACTCCAGTTCAAAACGTTCAGGAAGGTTATAGTCTACCTGCACGGTGCCCAGCTGCCAGCTTCTGCCTAATGCATCTTTCACCATAAAGTCTAGCTTGGGGCCGTAAAATGCAGCTTCCCCTCTCACCTCCACTGTGGTTAATCCCTTCTCCGAAGCAGCCTGGCGAATGGCATCTTCTGCTATTTCCCAGTTTTCATCAGATCCAATATACTTGGTCTTATTTTCTTTGTCGCGCAGCGAGATCTGTGCGGTATAGTCTTTGAAACCCAGGGCATTAAACACATATAATACCAGGTCGATTACTTTTTTAAACTCCTCCAGCACCTGATCGGGACGGCAAAATAAATGCGCGTCATCCTGGGTAAAGCCACGTACACGGGTTAAACCGTGCAGCTCCCCTGCCTGCTCGTAGCGGTATACGGTACCAAACTCGGCATAGCGAACCGGTAAATCTTTATACGACTTGGGAGAGGTTTTATAAATTTCGCAGTGATGCGGGCAGTTCATGGGCTTCAAGAAAAATTCTTCACCTTCATGGGGAGTCTTTATAGACTGGAAACTATCAGCACCATATTTTTCGTAGTGCCCGGAAGTTTTGTATAAATTAATATTACCGATATGCGGTGTAATTACCGGCAGATACCCCACCTCCAATTGTGCTTTTTGTAAAAAATTCTCCAGGCGCTGGCGCAACATGGCACCTTTCGGCAACCACATGGGCAAGCCCTGTCCTACTTTTTCAGAAAAAGTAAACAACTCGAGTTCTTTTCCTATTTTCCTGTGATCACGTTTTTTAGCTTCTTCCATCATGATATTATATTCCTCTAACTCTTTATTGGAAGGGAATGTAACACCATAGATCCTGGTAAGCATTTTGTTCTTTTCGTCACCACGCCAATAGGCACCCGCAATATTGGTAAGCTTAATGGCTTTGATAAAACCGGTGTTGGGAATATGCGGACCGCGACACAAATCTGTAAAATCGCCCTGTGTATAAAAACTAATACTACCATCCTGCAGATTTTCGATCAACTCCAGTTTATAGGGATCCTGCTTTTCAGTAAAATAAGTGATCGCATCTGCTTTTGAAACAGCTTTGCGCTCAAACCTTGACTTTTTAGAAGCTTTTTCCTTCATCAGCTTCTCAATCTTTGCCAGGTCCTCTTCTGTTATTTTTATGTCACCCAGGTCAATATCGTAGTAAAATCCTCTTTCGATGGGAGGACCGATAGCGAATTTAGTATCCGGGAATAATTCCTGTATAGCTTCTGCCATTAAATGCGCAGACGAATGCCAGAAGGTAGATTTCCCCTCTTCATTGGTCCATGTAAGTAGCTTTACGCTGGCATCTGTGTCAATAGGCTTAAAGGCATCTACTACCACACCATTGACTTCGGCAGCTAAAACATTTCTTGCCAGGCCCTCGGAAATAGATTTGGCTACATCCAGCGCATTAACACCTGATTCAAACTCTTTTTGGGCTCCATCAGGTAAAGTAATTGTGATCATCTGCAATATCAGTTTTTTAAAAAGTTTGCTAAAATACTAAACTATTATGAGCAGGCAAAAGAGTAAAGCTGCATTTGCCAAAAGACGATGGTTTTCATAAATTGAATTTTATAGTTTTTGGCATGGTTTTGTTAGATTTTTATTAAATCTTAAACCTTTAAACCTTCTTTTATGAAATTTTATTCTATTACAGCCCTATTTTTAAGTATATCGGTCGCAAGCCAGGCCCAAAGAGGATGGGCGGTTAGTGACAAAGTAATGATTGGCCATAGCTGGACAGTTGGTAACCGGACCAGCGAGGATATGAAATATGCTTTTCACCCTACCGTTCAGTTTGGGCGTGCCGCTTTTTATAATTTCAGTGACAATGCAGGTATCGGCCTGGGCACCTTTTTTAGCACGGAGGGTGGCAGATTCAAGATCTCAGATGGCTCGAATGAAGGCAAAGCTGAGCAACGCATGAACTACATACGTATCCCGCTAGGCGCCATGTTTACTTTTGGTGATCCGGCCAATAGGGTGAGACCGCGACTGGGCTTAGGCGGATCCGTAGGGTTTTTAGTGGGTGGAAAAACTTACCTAATTAATGACGCCGATGCATTTGCCGGAACGAAAACAACCAAAATAATGAGCACTAAAATAGATGCCGGAGCTAACGCTTCGCTGGGCTTTAGTGTAAGAGTTGCAGATGGCTTTCTGATCAACCATGATATCAATTATTATCATGGCCTTGTGGAGAATAAATATGAGGCGAGCAACCTGCCCTCATTTACCCATCGCAACGTAGGCTTAAGTATGGGTTTCAGCATTACCGGTGACGCTATGAAAAGATGGAAAGGCAAAATGAAGGGTATGCATCACAATTAAAAAGAGTACCCACTGATATAAATAACTTATCCCTGAAAACTCAGAAGCCGCTATGTATTCTACACGCGGCTTTTTTCGTGCGGCCACTGCTCCATCGCATGTTTATGCGATATCAGTTTTAGATTTTGATTTACCTTAGTGCCATGGTCCTCCGGCTGCTGTTGTCGCTCACAATACTAATTGCTATATACACTCAGCTGTATTCGCAAAACTATACCTTTAATCGTTTATCCATAGCAGATGGACTATTGTCCAACAACGTACTTACCATAACACAGGACGCCAGGGATTACTTATGGCTCGGGACAGAAAACGGCTTACAACGCTATGATGGCACGCATTTCAGAACAGTATGGAATGAGCGGGTAGACCAGGTGCTGCTTAAAAGAGACGGCAGGCTGTTGATACGATCGGGCACGGGGCTATGGATTCTTGATCCTAAAACATCGCAAATCACTCCTGTAAACTATGAAGGCAGCAGTGAAGTATATAATAATTCGAAAATATGGCTCAAGAAAGATGCTTCAGGCGATATATTCCTGCTGCTTACAGGTAAAAACTGTCAGTACTTCAGCGAAAAAAACAGCAGCTTTTCCCTGTCAAATAATCCATTCGTATTACCGGCGGACCTGCAGGTTATGGATATTGTGGAGGATCGCAGAAAAAATCGGTACTGGATAGTTTCCCGCAACGACTTTGGCTACTGGGACCAGGTAACCCGGAAGTATTATAACTATTCAGGCAACACCCAAAGCGACCGGTTACTCAAAAGCATGCCCCGGCATACACCTGTAGCCAGTTTGTTTATTGATGCGCAAAACCGATATTGGATTCAAACGGGAAGCAACTCCAGTTCCTCCTTTCTTTGCTACGATGGAGATCAAAACAGGTTCACCACGGACGCTTCTGGCTTACATAATCTAGGCAGCAATGGCTACTTCGAAGTGTACGGCTTTAAACAGCTGAAAAATGCTTCACCCGCCTTGTATGGTTTAAACTGTTTCAGAACCTGGGACCAACAGTCTTTTAAAGAGTTCAGAACTCCTGTTACCCACCCTTATGGCATACAATTCAACTCGGTCGAAGATGTTTTTCAAAGTGATAACGGCACTTTATGGGTAGCTACCGACAACGGCCTATATTATACGAGTAGTGTGCGTAACAATATTCATATCATTTTTAGCCAGGAAAAGGAAAGGGCCTCTATCAGTAGTTTGTTTGAAGACAGCAATGAACACTTATGGATGGGCACCTGGGGGAAAGGCGTTTTAGTTTTAAAGAGGAGTAAAGAAGGCCCGCGTGTAACAGCGCTTGAGAAAATCAACAACCTGGGCAGCAACACCAGGTATATCTGGACCATTTGTGGCGATACCCGTGATCAAATATGGATAGGGTGCAATGAAGGGAGCCTGGTTCAATATCATCTTCCAACCCAAAGGGCATTATTGCATCAGCCCAAAATATTTAACCGTAGCGCCATCCGGCATATTATAAAGGACAACCAGGGCAAATTATGGATGGGACTTCAGGATGGCAGATTATTCAAACACGAGCCTTCCCCGGAGCCCATCAGCAACAATTCTTTCAAAGAAATACTTTCCCTGAAAGGCCTGATCACAAGGATGGGCTTTTTAAACGACCGCCAGTTATGGATCACCGTGGTTAACAGGGGCGTTTACATCATTGACATACATACAGGAAAATTAATCCGGTCGCTGACGGTTGATAAGGGACTACCCCGTTTTATAGCCAATGCGAAGGAAGTGTTGCCCGTGAACGACACACTATGCCTGATCTCAGGGGAACGGGCGGGCAGCCTGAATCCTCAAAATTTCCGTGTCAACTATGACTGGTTTGCAGGTACAGCTCCATCTGGCAGTATTTTCACCTTATAAAAAGATTTGTACAACAATTGCTGGCTGGGAGGAAGTAATGGCATTTTCAAACTGAATATTGCTACCAGGACCCTTACTCAATTTACGCAGCAAGACGAATTGATCACCGTTCACAACAATAGCTATGTGCCGGAACGTAGCACTCCATTAAGATCGGGCTGGCTGGCTTTCGGTGGTAATCAACACCTGGTAATATTTAACCCGGCAGAGTATAATAATTCAATGGCCCCACCCAATGTAAGTATAACAGGCTTTCAATTAAATGGCAGATATCTCCCTGAGGATTCTTTATCCTTGCCAGGAAGTATCGCTATACCCTATGAACACAGGGTTTTCAGCATTGAGTTTGCCGCCATCAACTTTATGCAAAAAGGCAGGCTCCTGTACGAGTACAAACTGGAAGGACTAAACGATGACTGGATTTCTCTTGCAACACCCACTGCTATCAATTATAATTTTATTCCCCATGGCCATTATCGCTTTTTGGTGAGAGCTAAAAATGAACTGGGACAATATTCTCCTACCACCACTTCGCTGCGTATTTACATAGCTCCCCCATTCTGGAAAACAGCGTGGTTCTACATTTTGATCGGCCTGATCATTGCTTCGATACTATTTTACCTTCACCGGTTAAGATTGCAAAAACTGCTTCATGTTGAAAAAGTAAGAAGCCGGCTGGCAAGAGATCTTCATGATGATATGGGTTCTACGCTTAGTACCATTAATATCCTTAGCAATATGGCCTTGCAGCAGCAATCATTGGACGAAGCGAAAAGCAAAGCCTATATGAATACGATCAGCTCCAGCACCTCTCAAATGATGGAGGCTATGGATGACATTGTATGGAGCATCAATCCTGTTAATGACAATATTGCAAAAATTGTGGCCCGTATGAAAGAAACAGCGGGAACTGTATTAGAGCCACAGCAAATTGACTATCATTTCGATGTCAGCCCGTCTGTTACGGAGCTGCATCTATCTATGGATGCAAGGCGTGAAATATTTCTCATTTTCAAAGAGGCCATTAATAATATTGTAAAATATGCGAGGGCTACCCATGTGCTTTTAAGCTTTAACCGGAAGGGTAATAACCTGTTGTTAACTATTGAGGATAATGGCGCAGGTTTTGAGATCGCACACCCAGAGTCGGCAGTAAGAGGCAATGGTTTAAAGAATATGGAAAAAAGAGCTGCTATGCTAAAAGGGAAATTATCGATCAACTCCCAGGTGGGTAAAGGCACCTCAATAAACCTGCTGATGCCCATCGCATAAATATGCGTTTGAAGTAACCGGATGGTGAGAGATATTTGCATTACCAAACCCAACCAATATGGGTTCAACTCTAACAAAGAAATTAAAACGATGAATCAGAAACTCTATTCCATACTTCGGGTGCTACTAGGTATATTTATATTGCTGGGCATTTCAGAAACCGGTAAATCTATTGCAGACGGTTACAGGAAAAGCGGTGAAGACATTACCCACCGTGTATTGACAGCTTTTCACAACCAGGAGCGGCCTCTCCAGTCGGTTATACTTTACTGTTCACGCGTCATTGATTCAACTAAACAACATTTAAGCTAGCTCCTATGATAAAAGTATTATTATACGATGATTCTAACCAGTTCAGAGAAGCGATAGCATTATTACTTGACGGATCGGGTGGCTTTGAGGTAGTAGGTAGTTTTAATAACTGCGAAACAGCCGCAACAGATATCAGCATGCTGCATCCTGATGTTATTTTGATGGATATCGACATGCCGGGAACAACCGGCATTGACGGAGTGCGTATGATCAGGCAGAAAAATGAGCGGGTCAAAATTATTATGCTGACTGTTTTTGACAATAACAAAAATATTTATGATGCCATCCGTTTCGGGGCCAACGGGTATGTATTAAAAAGGTCGACCCCTACTGCTATAATCAATGCAATTAAAGATGTTTTTGAAGGTGGCGCCCCCATGAACTCCTCCATCGCAACACAGGTACTTCAAATGTTTGCTGGCATGTCGCCCTCAACTCAAAACTATGGACTATCTGAGAAAGAGAAAGAGGTATTACAATCGCTGGTAGATGGCAACAGCTATAAGATGGTGGCTGCTTCCCTGAAAATTTCTATTGACACGGTTCGCACACATATTCGCAATATATACGAAAAGCTGCAGGTCAACTCCAAAAGCGCAGCAGTAGCCAAAGCACTCAAAGACCGCATCCTCTAATATTTACAAATAAAAAAATGAAACGGCAAGCCGTAAGGGCATTGCCATGCCTAAAACAAAACAATATGAAATCTTATAACATTTTTTCAGCACTCATTTATTTTTGCCTGCTGTTAGTATCCTGCACAAAGACCACCATCATCCGGCCTGATACGGCTGCTCCTTTACCAACAGATACGAATAACCAACGAAGTTTCCAGGTAGCTTTCGAAACACTGCCCAACTATCAAAACACTCCTGAAGGGCTCACTGTAACAGTAGCTATTGAACCGGCAGCGGGCGGTCAGCTCACCCAGATATCAGCCAGGCTGGTTTACGATCAACAGTACCGAACTGCTGCCATGAACTTACCCAAAGGCTCCTACAAGATCAAAGGAGTGATCATTAAAAATCAAGACGGCAGCGCACTGTTTGCCACGCCTGTCACAGGTTCTGCAAAAGCTGCGCTCGTCAACAGGCCCTTAAGTATAACAATGGTACTCGATGACCAAGCTGAAAAGCTGATCACATTGCAGGTCATTTCCGTTATTGCTTCAGATATACCTCAAAGCTTTGGATATGCCGACGGAAGTTTTGGCCATCGCCCCGGGCAACCCGATTCAGAAATGGATAAGCAAATATTGGTGCGGCCTATGATACGTGTGGGGCATGTAATATATGACAGCATTCCGGCTCAGCTAATTGTAAAAAGCTGGGATGCCAAAAACGAGATGACCTATAATATTCTTTATCTCAAAGGAGGTGCGCAAAGTGTGTATTTGTCCGCCAGGGCTGTAAAGCACCAGCTTTCTGTTTCGAAATGGGGCTCTTATGATGAGTTTACATTAAATAAAGAGGATATACAAGAGGGCAGTGTTTATGATATTGGTGGTGATGTTGAACCCCAAAAGCTGAAGTCAGTTTTAGAATACAAGATCGTAAAAGGGACACATACACCCGTAACCAAAACGGATTTTGAATATCATAGTAATGGATTTATTAAGCAAAAACAGGTATGGGGTAAGCGTGCCGATATGTCTACCTACCTGGTACAAAAAGATATTTACGAATACATCAACAATAAAATAGGCATTATTAAAAGCTATAACGAAAACGATGTTCTGATAAAAACAACAACCGTACAGTATCAGAATGCCGCAAAAAGAATCTCATCGATAGAAGAAAAAACCGGCACAGAAACGATACATACTTACGTTACTTATACCGCTTTGGAAACGCGCTCGGGCATCACCCAGGACTATCGTATTGATGCTGCTACTAACAATGGCCCTAGCTTACCAGTGACTTACTTTAGCAAAACCATGCGTGGCGGGTCGGTACTCACGGACGTTATTGCTACCGAAAATGGGGGCCATGCTGAGGGCTTATACGAATATGATTTCTGTGTCAACCCATATGCGCATCTTGAAATCCCTGACAGGCAGCTCTTGTTATATGAAAAGCACAATCTGAAAACTCAATGGAAAACCTGGTTCAGGGGTTATCCTGAAAACGAACCGTATACGTTCTCCTATACTTATAACGACTATGGACATCCAAGAGAGCTCCTAAGTCAATATCGAAATTATCAAACAAAAAAAGACACTTACGCTATACGCACAACGTACGTGTATTACTAATATACTCTTCACATACAAACTAGAAAAAATGAAACTAAAAACTCATTGGGTATTCCTATGTCTGCTACCAGGTCTGCCCCTTTTATTCACACTCAACGCCTGTAAGAAAGACACGAACCCGCAGGAACCCCGGGAACCCGAGTTAAGCATAACACCACTGGTGCGCCCCAAAGGCAGTTCCACAGGAATGGCCATCGCTAAAGAAATTGGCGCATCCGGAGGTACCATTCAATGGCCGGGCGGACATATTCGCATCGACATTCCCGAAGGCGCTTTAACCAATAATACCGCAATTACTATTGAACGTATTAATAATACCAATATCGCGGGTATGGGATATTCTTACCGGTTTACACCACATGGACAAGTATTTGCCCAACCAGTAACCATTACTTTTTCCTGGGCTGATATGGCCGATAGCGTTGGACTGCTTCAAACACTTGGCCTCTCTTACCAGATGGACGACGGGGTTTGGAAATTTGTAGGCGCAGATGGTGTGAATAAGGAAGCCAAAACGGTCAGCTTTAAATCCACTCATTTCAGCGACTGGTCTTTAATGAACCGCATATCCCTATCGCCTTACCAGGCAGACCTGGAAACCGGTGAAAAGAAAGCTATACAGGCCATGATCTTTACCGAAGCCGACTGGGACCATCTTTTTGTACCATTGGTTAATAATCCCAATGGCCCTTATAATGAACCCGGCTATCCTGTTGGCAATCCGGCACCCCTACCATCGAAGTTCATTAAATCATGGGAACTAACCGGCCCCGGCAGTCTGAATAAAAGCAATAAGCAATCAGTAGAGTACCAGGCGCCTGCATCGGTGAATGGAACAGCCACTGCGAATGTCAGTCTTGAACTAAATGCGCCCGTACCAGGTAAATTTCTGTTAACGAGTGCTATGAACATTATGGGTGACGGATGGATCGAGTTAAGTATTAACAATAGCAAACCAGTACGTTTTCCGGCGTCACCTGTAGTGAAAACGGGCTCCCGGTATATCCTCTCCAATCCGGAAGATGAAGGCGGTGGGCACTTCCTGCTTACCTGGAAAGGAGAATTGGGAAGTCATGCATTTGACCTGGCAGCGGATGGCACCCGCTTTCACTTTTTACCTCCTGGCACCGGTTACAATAGCATGTATATACCGGGGCCCAATATGCCGCCTCAACCCAGTGAAGGCAATGTAAACGTTGCCCGGCTGAGTAACGGTAAAGCCGAAGGGACTTTTACTATTACGAATGTGGGCGTTGGCGACAAATTCAGGCCTGAGGCAACGGCCAATGGAAAATTTAGCGCTAAACTTTTTATTCCATAAAATATCTACCCCAAAAACCCATATCAAACAAACACAATGAAACAAATTATACCGATCACCCTCCTGATCCTCAGTTCCTTTTTCCAGTCTTGTGAAAAGCATGATCGCCCGGTTACCAACTTCAAGCAGCTGGAACAGGAAGTGGCAGGACTTATACAGGAGCGTACCCGAAAGCTTCCCTTTAAAGCGCCGGTAGCCTGGGCACTTGTACAGGATGGAGAGGTTAAAAGCAGTTACCAACAGGGATATGAAATACCTGATGCCAATACCCCTGTATCTGATCAGAGCCTCTTCCTGCTGGCATCCACCACCAAACTATTTACCAGTGTAATGGTTATGAAAGCGGTTGAAGAGGGCAAACTACTCCTGAGCAGTAAAGCATCTGAGTATATGGACGATCTACCTGCTACCTGGCAATCTATAACCATCAGCCATTTATTATCGCATACAGATGGCCTAGCTGACGTGATGGATAACAGTTCTTATAAAGCCTTAGATCCTGCAATAGCAGAGGGCCTGAACAGGCGTGAATACCTGGAATATGCCGCTCAGTTACCTCAGCATTTCAGGCCAGGCTACCAGACAAGATATGGCCAGAGCGGCTACGTATTATTATCGTTGGTATTGGAAAAACTTTATGAGCAGTCTTACGAAACCATTGTGTCTCAAAAAATTCTCATTCCAATGGGTATGAGTCATACACACTTTTTTACAGCCAGCGACGTAATCGGAACTTACAAGCCGCAGGTCTTCGAGCCAGATGGAGCAACCGGCTTTAAAAAGACAACTCCTAATTATGTTTACGCCGATTATGCTACTGCCGGAATCTGTACCAGCATAGGCGACATGATTAAATTCATACAAGCTCTTCAAAAACAGGAGCTGTTAAATAAAGAAAGCTTCCGGCGTCTTTACACACCGTTAGAAGGCGTATCTGGCTATACATTGGGCTGGGAATACCGTTATAAAGATGGCCGGCTAATGGCAGGTCACAGCGGCGGGTGGTCGGTAGTGGTGATGCATATTCCTGATACTAATACGACCAACATTTTCCTGTCGAGCGCTGCCGACGAATCTATCCTCAACACCGGCTACCAGGTTGCAGAAAAGGCCTTAGCCTTCACAAGACAATAAAATTAAAAAAGATGAAATTATTATTTATAGCAGCCATCATCAGTACCCTCCCATTTCTTTCGTATGCGCGGGAAACGCCGCCCGGTCGTTGGGCAATAAAAACCGAAGTGCTGGCGCAGACAGCAGGAGCTTACGCTGAATCTATTCGTATTCCCGGATTCAAAAGACTATTATCTGACGGCAAAGGCATCCAGTTAAGTGCCGAATATTTGTACATCGATCATAAAAACTGGCAGCTTTTTCAAAGCGCTGGTGTGATGCACTACTGGCATTCAAAACAGGAAAAAGGATTAGCCCTCCACACCTCACTCGGCTACCGCAGAAAAATTGGCACAGCTTATATAGAAGGGCTGATAGGCCCCGGCTACCTGGAAACCAAATTCGCGGATGGCCAACAGGTACAGAGCCAGGCGGGTGAAATATATACAAAACCCTTCAAGCTTACAGGTATTACTCCCACATTAGCATTGGGAGCCGGGTATCGCATTAGTAAAAAATGGAGCGCCTATACCCGCTATTACCACCTGGCGCAAATGCAGGAGGCTTCATCTTCACCAGCTGTAAGACTACACCGCACTTTAAACCTGGGCCTAGGATTAAACCTGTAAAAGACTGGGCGATATAAAAAGCCGCATGGTTTTTCAACCTGCGGCTTTTATGTTGCTACTTATTAAGACGATTTTATCCGGCTGCGGCAAGACTTCTAAAGTCCACATTAACCAGCTTACTTACACCCGGCTCCTGCATAGTTACACCATAGATCACATCTACCGTGCTCATGGTAGTTTTGTTGTGTGTAACGATGATGAACTGTGAGTTATCGCTAAACTCCCGGATCATATTGGTAAACTTACCTACGTTGGCATCATCCAGCGGTGCATCCACCTCATCCAGTATACAGAATGGTGCGGGCTTGATCAGGTAGATCGCGAACAACAGCGCTGTGGCTGTCAGGGTTCTTTCTCCCCCGCTTAACTGCGTTAAAGAAGTAGGCCTTTTACCCTTGGGTCTTGCCATTACGTCGATCCCTGTTTCTGCAAGATTTTCAGGATTCTCCAGGACCAGGTCGCACTGGTCATCTTCAGTAAATAAAGACTTAAACACTTTTTGAAAGTTCTCGCGCACCTGGTTAAAGGTGTCGAGGAATTTCTGATTAGCTGTTGACTCTACCTCCTCGATTGTTTTCAATAAGCTCTCTTTTGCATTAACCAGGTCATTCTTTTGCTCCACAATGAATTCGTAGCGCTTCCTCATTTCGGTATAAGCCTCGATTGCCGTAGGGTTTACCTCGCCCAGGTTTTCCAATCGTTTCTTTAAACGATCTGATTTCTCCTGGAGTTCTTCAGTACTGGTTTCAGTAGTACGCTCTTCATCCAGTATATCTTCCAGCTGAATTTTAAACTCCACATTCAGCCGCTCTTTGGTGCCGGCCAATTGCAGCTTTAATTCATTCAGCTTATCTTTTATAGCTCCCAGCAGATGATCTACCTGCTCTTTCTCTTTTGTTTTATGACGCAGTTCACTTTCTTTTTCACTCAGCTGGTTGCGCAGGTTATAATACGACTGATCGGCTTCGTCCAGTACTTTTTTGTCTGCTTCGCGACTGTGCATTAATTGCAGTAACTCATCTTCAACCGCTACCAAAGCGGAAGCATTCTGCTCAATATCTTCGCTGGTGCTGGACAACTGCTGCATGCTCTGTTCTACCTGTTTCTGCAAGGTATCCAGCTGGTTGTTTTTAAAGTTCAACTCCTGCTTTAATGCATTGATCTTACTTTGCTGACGGGTAACATTGAGGTTAAACTCGTTGAAATACCCTTGCGATTCTTCATGCGCGCTCTGAGCTGCTTTAAAAGTTTCGTCTGCTTCTGCCAGCTTGTTAGCGTTTAGCTGTATTACCTCGTTAAACTCCAGCAATTCATTGCGAACACCTTCTACCGAAGACTGCGTCTGTTGTAATTGCTCATTCAAATCTTCGAGGCGATTACGTGCCGTGCTTTGCTGCCCCTGTATATTCTCTAGTTTATTCTGCAGGGAGAATACCTGGTTGGCCAGTTCCTGTATTGCCCTCTCTGTTTCTTTGATCGCATTTTCTCTCAGGTCTTCATTAAATGCTATCACTTCGTTATGTCTTGCCTGGATCTGCGTTCTCAGACTTTGTACCACGGCGTCCTGGGCTGCAATATCCTTTTGTAACTTTTCAAGGTTTTTAGCACGTCCAATCTTCTTGCCTTCAATCAAACCTACGCTTCCACCCGTAAGTGTGTGTTTACCTTTTACATAGCGTCCCGTTTTTTCGATTACGGTGAAACCATTGGCATTCTCCAAAGCTTCTTCGCCTTCGGCAATAAACACATTGCCCAGTAAGTGTTTGGCCAGGTTGCTATATTTTTCATCTACTTCCACCACGCTTAAGGCAGGTGTAGCATTTTCTAATGTATGACCCGAATTAGCTGAAACCGCCTCACCGATCTTATCCAGTAAAAAGAAATTGGCCTTTCCTTTTTTATGACTCCCTAGCAAATGAACTGCCTCCAAACCTTGTTGCAGGTCATTGATCACATAATAGTTCAGATAAGGCTCGAGCACGTTCTCTAACGCTGTGCGATACTCCTCTTTTACATAGATAATATCCGACAAAATAGGCGCCTGGTAGTTCCATTCCTTATTTTTATGCAGGAACTTTACGCTATCCGGATAACCTTCCATCGAATCGATCATCGACTTTAACAGATCATGCTCATTCTTTTTCGCATCCAGCTTGCGGCTTTCTTCAGCCATTTCGTTCCTCAAAGCGTCTAATACACCTTGTGTTTGAAGGATCTGCTCTTTGGTATGTTCGTTATGTGCTAATAATTGTTCTAAAGATTGCTTATGCTCACCCAGTACCTGTTCTTTTTGCTGACGTTCTGCATCCAGGGTTTCAAAAGTTGCCGCCCGCTGTTCCGTCTCCTGCTCAATTTGCTGAACCGCTCTTTGCAGGTTCTGGATCGAAGTATCGGCTACCGCTACTTTCTTTTCCGCTTCAAACTGGCTACGTTGCACCTGCTGGTTTTCCAAACGGATCTCTTCCAGCGCATTGCGTCTTGAATCCAGTATGCCGCGCTTCTCATCGGCTTCTATCTTCAGGTTTTCCAATTGCTCGTTTAAGCCTTCGTAAGCTTTTTGTTCCTCATCCAATTGCAATTGCGTAAAGCCAATGCTTTCTTCTATGCCCTTTAACTGAGCTCCGGATTTATCCAGGAACTCCTGTAAACCAGCCCCCTTTTCCTTTAAATACTGCAACCGCTGAACAGCCAGGTTCTTGTCGCCTTCTTTGGTACGAACCTTTTGCTGCAACTCGTTAAAAGCATGCTGCATGCTCTGTAAAGCACGTTCCTTTTCCACAAACACTAACTTCTCTTCTTCCAACGCTGCTTCGCCGGTAGCCACTGCTGCTTCCAATTCGGAAATGCGGGCAGATTCCGATTCCTGTTTTTCGGTCAGGTCTTTATACGTCAGGTTAAATCCTTCCAACGCCGATTTAGCCAGCTCTATGCTTACTTCGCGATAATCCTTCTTAATCTCATGATATTTCTCCGCCTTTTTCGCCTGGTTTTCCAGTGCTTTCAGCTGGTTATTGATCTCGAATAAAAGGTCTTCGATCCGGTTCAGATCCAGTTCAGTAGCATCAAGCTTTGTTTTGGCTTCTTTCTTCCTGGTTTTGTAAATAGAAATACCGGCAGCTTGTTCCAGCATTTTACGGCGACTGTTTTCTTTATCACGGATGAGGTCATCCACCATGTCCAGGGCGATAATAGCATAAGAGTCGGTGCTGATCCCCGTATCCATAAATAGGTTCTGGATATCCCTTAACCTACATTGTACATCATTTAACCGGTATTCGCTCTCCCCGCTTTTATAAAACTTACGGGTAATGCGAACGGTATTAAACTCAGTGGGTAACAGGTTCTTCGTATTCTCAAAAGTAAGACTCACTTCTGCCAAACCGCTGGCGGAACGGGTTTTAGACCCGTTAAATACGAGGCTGTCCAGGTTTTCGCTTCGCAAATTGCTGATGCGCTGCTCTCCTATCACCCAACGGATACTGTCCACGATATTGGACTTACCACAACCATTCGGTCCCACGATGCCGGTGATATTATCATCAAAATTCACGATCGTTTTATCAGCAAAGCTTTTAAAACCTTTTATTTCTAAACTCTTTAATCTCACGCTAAAAAACTTTTATTGCAATGGCGAATATAGACCAGTAAATACTAGCGGTGGCTTTGTTTTATGCACAGGTTGTAAAGAAGCCCTGTGGAAAATAGCCTATTGAAAAACCCTCATTTTTGCAGTTTTGAGCGGGATAAGAGAAGCAGCTTTTTGCTTAAAAAAGAGAGACTATTGCTTTAATTTCACTGCTTTAAGTGTGATTTCGGCGATTTACAGACCCATAATCAGCAATCAGCATTTCAATTTTCCTGCGCTGAACTCACTGACTGCGCTAGAGTTATCCACACGCTATTCACATATTTGAACATATCATACACGCTCCACACTAACAGGCGTTACTATTTCGGCATGCAACATTCATTCTTTTATATAACAATGATTGACGGGTTCCCGATTTTATACAGCACGCAAATCTCCAGTCTTGCATCATTGGCTAACATGGGATGCGAAAATTCGTATTCTTTTTCCATTCCTATTTTCGTCATTATGCGTTGCGATTTCAAATTGATTTTGGGCGCCACCGAGTATACCTGTCCCAGCGCCAAGTCCTTAAAAGCATAATCCAGGCATCGCTTCGCGCCTTCTGTTGCAAATCCTTGTCCCCACTCGCTGCTTTTTAATCGCCACCCGATGTCAATACATGGCGTAAAACAGGCATCATAAGTTTGTTCGGAGAGCCCTATAAAACCAATAAACGCTCCGTTTGAAAGTTGATCAACTGCGAAATAGCAAAACGCGTTCTGTTCAAACTGGGTTTTCATCCGCTCAATAAACCGGGCCGTTTGTTCTCTTGTTGCAATGGATGGAAAGAATTCCATGACTTGCGCGTCCGCATTTATTTGAGCCATGGGACTAATATCAGCAGAATCCCAGTTTCGGAAACCGAGCCGGGTAGATGTGAACAGGTATTTTTTATCGTCTTGCGACATTAGCATGCTATTTCCATTTCATTCAATTTTGTTTATAATTCAAAGCCAGCGAACAGTACTACTTTGATTATTTTCCGTTACTGATCTTCTCCTTTTGAATGGGCGAGTAATCCGTCTTTAACTGGCCATTTACAATGATCTTATCGAAATAGCATTTAATACCCGTTGCAATATTCATATCCTCTGCGTTCTGAATATGAAAATGCAGATGTGGCTCGGATGAGTTTCCGGAGTTGCCGCAGAGCCCCAGGAACTGCCCTTTCGTAACCTTCTGGCCCTCCAGCACTTTTATGGAATGTTGTTTGAAATGAGCAAAGAACAAATACTCATTATGAACCGTTTTAATGATCACTGTATTACCAGGTACATAAACCGGGTTCATGGTTCCTGGCACATTATCCTTAATACCATCAACTACTAACATCACTTCGCCGTCACAAGGAGCAAAGAGCTCCTGACCAAAAGCATAGTAATCCTTGTTAGAGGTTCCGTTGTTCTTGTAAGATTTCCCTTTCTCATCAGTGATCACCAGGTCAAAAGCATTCTTTTGCGCCTCGTGTTCTATATGGTAGTTCAATGCTTTTGTATCGCCGCCCCAGACCACCGTCCATTCTCCCTTAAAGGGCAGTGCCATCAGCGTTTTATTTCTTTCAGGTTTAGGCAGGTTATTTTCTTTAAAAGGTTTCACAAACAGGCCATTTATTTTAGCATGATGATCAAGAGAAATATTGATGGCGAATAAAGCTTTTTCAAAAGTTGTTTTATATGAGGCATAGGTTTGCTCATAGTTCACAAACTCCCTTTTCGTTATTTTTCCTGCCTGCTGTTTCAAACCCGCTAAGAACTCCCTGGTTTTACCGATGGGTAAGCCACTTTGCATTTCCGGCGAAAACTTTGCATAGATAGCATCATAATTATCCGCATTGTAATTGAGTTCGAAGCTATCTGCTACTGTTTTATAAGATGGCTTTTCTGCTTGCCCAAGGGCAAAATTTACCAGTATCATAACCGGCAGGATTGTTAATATATACTTCATTCTGCTATCGTATTAATGGATGGATCATTTAAACACCTCCTGTAAAAAATCGTGTCTAAAGTATTGCCAACAAAATCTGCCGGCAAATCAGCAGGGCCACATTGCACAAACGCGTTCTTCTCATAAAATTTTTGTGCTGCAGTAAATTGAGACATGGTACCTAAAAAAATATGCTTGCAATTATTTCCCGTTCCCCAACTAATTACATGGTTTAATAACAAAGAGCTGGCTCCCTGTCCGCGAAAGCCCCTATCCACAAACATCGACTTCAATACGAGATTGCCCTCGGTTAGCCGAATTACCCCAATAGAGCCTATTACTTTATCTTGATTCATCGCCACCCAGAATTGATTTCCCTCTAATTTATACACATCGATTATCTTTTGGGAGCCTACTGAAAATATAGGCTCTTTAAATTCCAGGGCGATGTTGTCCATCATGATATCGACATCATGCTGATGTGCCTTTTCAAACGCTATTATTTTAATTTCCTGGTTCAAATCTGAAAGCTTTTAAACAAATTGCCCTATACATTTTATAATCATCGCTCTTCATCTATTCAATATTAAAACTCCCTTAACTCATCAAACCATTTGTTACCTGTTTCGGGTAAAATATTCAGGGGAGACGCTTCAACGAGTTGATTGACCGCAATGCCCGTGTCTTCTCTTTCCACTGTTTCAATGCCTGGTAATCCATTAATGAGTTGTATCAGCTCTGCAATTGCATGGTACACCTCGGTTTCAGTTTTTGCTTTATTGATCATTTTTAAAGCAGTCTTGTAAGCCCCGGTAGCAGTAGCTGCTTTTTTGCCTTCCCAGTTAGTAAAAGGTATTCCATACTCTGTGGTAAACCAAATCTTGCTACGTAATTTAGAGACCGAAGAATAGTCCAGTTCTTTTTGTTTTGCCAACAACTTCAGTTCTGCATTTAACCTTTTGCCTGTCTCCGCTTCAATATTCCAACCAATAAAAGATTTCAACTCATTCCAGGAATTGAGCGAAGGAAAGTTTTCCAGCTCAGGCGCATACCTGATTCCTAATCGCTCCAGGTGGCGAAACTCCTTTAAACAATGTGTATTGATGATATTTCCCGATACATTCAGGTTGGTAAGATGCGGAAACTGCAATAAGCTTTCACAGTCGAAAGCCTGACCTAATGGTGCAACAATAATATCAAGGTCACTGATTCTGGCTAAAGAAGTAAAAACCGGCAGCTGGTATGGAGTAACTGATCTGGATTGAAGGGTATCGGGATTTATTCTCAGATATATATCGGAACGATCCGCTTCGATTTTAAAATTGTGAATATTTCCCGCCAAGTTCAGGGTTTGCAATGTCGACCGGTCACCTGACTTATTCCCTAACACTAATTCTACAGGATGTTCATTTGTTTTAACAGAAAGATTACGAATACAGACATTGCTTAAATCGACAGAAACAGGCTGGCTGGGATGCCAGGAAAAGTCTTCGATAGCTCTTTTTACTGACCATGCAACAAAGCCGGCATCCTTACCCCAATAATGAAAGAACCGGGGCCAGTCTCCGTAAGGATATTTTTCTGCATGTTGCTGGCCATGGGGTGTATAAAGCTCATTAAATGCATCCCAATTGACGGGCAAATCATCATCCACTAAAACATCAAACTTCTTTTTATCCATCCCTGCAAGACCCATGGAAAAGCTCCCCTGTCCTGGCGGAATTTTTATCTGATGGCTGTTCTTTCCGGTTAATGAAATATGAGTAGGTTTATTTCTCTCCATGTTTAGCTTTTAAGTATTGCACAGAACACCTTCATCGATCCGGCATTATAAAGCTTAGCTTTTAGCTTCAAGTCTTGATAGCGCTTTTAGGACCCTTGCCCTGTTTTTTGCCAATCTAATAAAGTTGGGTAGCTTCCATGCCAGAGCATATTTCCCTCCGCTTGCAGCTTCCCGCAACTTAGCTCCAACATAATTTTTCAAATAATCAAGATGCCCGAAATTATATGCCCATAGCAAGTTGTCATCAAATGGCATTTGCAGCCATAGCTGGAGGCCGAAATAAGGATCAGTTGCCTGCCTGCAATTGGCATAAGTTAAAGAATAATGTACGTCATATTTCTTTCCCTTTCACAGCCGGTGCACTTAACTTCAATTTGACTTTTCCGTTTATCAACGATTTTCCTGCTACGTATCAACGGGGTTCCGCAATAGCCGCACTTTACATTAACCGGCCGGATGGAGATAGGCCCGTACCATAATTTCTCATCCAATGGTTGATAACAATTATTACATCTAAACCTTGCTACGGAGCCGCTCGAATAAGGAACAGTGTATTGTTGCCGATCGGCAGAAACAACCGCCCGTTTTTTGCAATGGGGACATTCAACTAATACCTCATCCGCGAAAGCCGCAAGATTTTTAAACGACCCATCAGTCCGTAAGCTGTTCCCATAAAAGCGCCCCCGCTTATTCATAAACCAAAAATTCTATTTTACAATATTTCAATATCACTAAAAGTTGAAACACATAAAACAGCCCTACGCGACCGCCTTTTTCCTGCTCATAAATACATAATAAATCGGTATGCCTATCGCCACAATCACCAACCCGAATAAGGATGTAGTAGGTTTATAAAACAACAAGCCTAACGCCATGGTACCTGCCATTAAGATATAAACAATGGGAATAAAAGGATAGCCAAAAGCTTTATAAGGTCGCTCCGCATCAGGTCGGGTTTTACGCAAGCGGAATACCCCCACAATAGTAAGTATATAAAAAAGCAAAGTAATGAATACTACATAGTCCAGTAAGAGCCCATATTTACCACTTAAACACAAAAGGCTGGCCCATAAGCACTGCGCCCACAAGCCCCAGGCCGGAACAGCATTCTTGTTCAAAGTAGCCGCCTGTGGCAGGAACAGCTTATCCTGCGCCATAGTGTAAAACACCCTGGCTCCGGTAAGTACGAGTCCATTATTGCAACCAAAAGTGGAGATCATGATCATGATGGCTATGATAGCCGTTCCATAGTGTCCGAAAATATTGGAGGATGCCGCAGTTGCAACCCTATCCTGCACTGCAAAGGCAATGTTTGGATCAGCTACTTCGGTAGCATAAGCTGCAACCCCTGTTGACGCTGCAGGGGTTAAAGGCAATACTGCCGTATACATCACATTCGTCAATACATAAATAATGATCACAATCAGGGTGCCCAGGAACAAGCTTAAGCCTACATTCTTTTTGGGATTTTTAATTTCTCCCGCGATAAAAGTTACATTTTCCCAGGCTACACTGCTGAATACCGAACCCACCATCGCGGAACTGATCAATCCAATCATCAGAAAAATGGAAGAGGGTTCTTTAAACAACGACCAGCCGATCTGCTTGCCTGTGGCATCTGTAACCGCTTCGGTAAATTTAAAATCAAAAGCATTGGTCCAGTTATTATTCCAGATATCTGCCTTGGCAGCCAGCAAAAAACCAAACAACATTAATCCAAACAGAGAAAACAGCTTTATTACTGTAAATACGGACTGTATGATCTTTCCTTCCTTTACTCCCCGGGTATTTACATAGGTTAAAAAGATGATCAATGCTATAGAGACCAGCTGGGCCGGATACAATTTAAACCAGCCCGCCTGGAAGATAATATTCTCATCGGCCAGGGTTAATGCCGGTATGAAATAGCCGGCAAATTTGCTAAAGGCCACGCCCACAGCAGCAATGGTGCCGGTTTGTATTACAGAGAAAAAGCTCCAGCCGTACAAAAAACCGGTGAAGGGATTATAAGCTTCTTTCAGGTATACATATTGCCCTCCAGCTTTCGGGAACATAGAAGATAATTCACCATAAGTTACCGCGGCAAAAACGGTCATCAGCCCGGTTATGATCCATAAAGCGATCAGCCATCCCGAGCTACCTACGCTGCGCGTCATATCTGCACTTACTATAAAAATACCGGAGCCTATCATGGATCCGGCAACGATCATGGTACCATCAAAAAGGCTTAAGGACTGTTTAAACTTTTCAGCAGACATAGTATTGTTTTAGTGAAGGACTACAAGATAACATAAAATGTAAAATATTAAATGAGAAATGTAGCACCAGGCTTTACCTATCGGCAGGCCGGTTACTTCTTCACTTTCATCCACATCGGTTTCAGCTTAGCAATCTTTTTATAGGTGGGACAGGTTTCGCTATGACAACCAGGGAGATAACCTGTACTCATCAGGAACTCGTTTACGATCTCGCCACCAGTAAACTTAAAAGTCTTCTTAAACAGCTTCATCCATTCCTCTTTGGTTTTGGGATGATGCTGATCGAGCCAGTTTTTAAAGGACCCGAACTCTTTTTGCAGTCCGATGATGGTTTTTGCATTTTCGATGGCTGCATTTATTTTGAGCCGGTTGCGGATAATGCCTGCGTCCAGCATTAATGTATCAAATTTCTTTTGTTTGTAGCGGCTTACTTTTTCAATATCAAACTGATCGAAAGCCTTATAAAAGTGGTCCTTCTTTTTCAAAATAGTTTCCCAGCTCAAACCAGCCTGGTTGATCTCCAACACCAGCCGGGCGAACAGTTCATTATCCGAATGCATAGGGAATCCATATTCGTTGTCATGATAATGTTCATGCACTGTCCCCTTCCCTTTTCCTTTTACATAATCGCAGTAATAATTTGACATAGCTGCAATTTGCAAAAAAAAATTGTATTTTTTTTTGTTGATAACAAATTGGCTCTTATATTTGCACTCCCAATTACGAACAAAGGGACATAAAAAGGGAGTTTAGCTCAGTTGGTTCAGAGCATCTGCCTTACAAGCAGAGGGTCGGCGGTTCGAGCCCGTCAACTCCCACAAAGCCTCGCAAAATTGCGAGGTTTTTTTATTGCCCAAATTTCGGGTACGCCGCAGGCCCGGGGCGAAATTTAAATAAAAGGGATCAAGTTGAAAAGTTGGGGGATGCTTGTGTTCAGGCATAAATTTTAGCTAATCGGAAAAGGAAAAAGTTGATGTCTCTGACAACTCTTGCAGAGGTTCTGAAAGCTTTGATTTTTGCATTGAAAGACTTCGCAGAAGCATTAGTGCTTCTGTTATTGAAGAAGTTCAAGATCCCCGCATCATGACTAAGCAACAGGACCGTCTTATCTCTTTTTTTGGGACAATTACTTTTCCCAACCCCTTGCCAAGACGACGTTTCGTGATACCAAAAAATATCTTTTTCTATACTAATTGTGTTGTTTACGGGATTCCGTATTACTGTAATAAATGCTTTCATAGATTTGAAAAAATTAAAACAACTCAAATGAGAAGATTCACCACGTTTGCAATCGTAATGCTTTTGTCTGTTTTCATAATTTCATGCTCAAAGAAAGACGCTATAGATGATCGAAACGAATTAGTTGGTACAAGTTGGACGCAAAAGGGAACCGGAAGCGATTTTCTGACAATTAGATTTTCTGACAAAGAGAATGCCCGTTTAGTAGCGCGTGCAGATGGTGACAATTTAGATATCCCTGGCACCTATGTATACAATAAACCAAATATTTCAGTCAGGTTTGAAGATGAAGACAGTGGATTAGACATGTCTGGCAAAGTGAACGGCAACGCACTACAACTTTCGCTCTTTATTGACGGTGATAAAATTGAGGCTGTATTTATTAAGGATTAGTATCTATCGCAACACCAAAAACATAAGACTGTCTCAAAAGTTTTTTTTGAGGCAGTCTCTTTATAATATTAACACGCAAATTAATATCTGACTGGCACCTGCGCCAACGTTACCTAAAGCCAGGCCATTGCAAATACTTGCCCGGTAAAATATCTCGATGCATCTATTTAAAATGTTCTAAAATTCCTAAAAGGTGCCCCATACATGCTACATCGAAAGACGCTCACCGATCAATTTCACCCACCCGGCTAATTTAACCTCCACTTCATCGAACAACATTCAATGGCGCTTCCAGGCTGCCTTATCTTTACAATGGTTTAGAGGGCTAGAGTGGGCATCGGCACCTTTCCAGGATATACGTTCGCCCCTCTTTTTTTATTTCACATCTATGCTTTCTACCTACAGCATTTTCCAACGGTAATTAGCTTTTATTAAAACCGGCGACAACAACTTAAAGCAGGTAAGCTCCAATTTTCAGCTGAGATACACTCAATAAAAAAGTTATCCCTTTTAGGAATAACTAAATATAGAATAGCAATAAGAAGCGCTACAAAAACAATGAAACGGTTAGCAACGACAGAGGAGAGTAGCTATCTTTTGAGCGTTAGGACTATGCATCACTTAAAAAGTAAACTGGGTCCTGAATGTAAATATGCCATCCCTTACATCTTTCTCAAAACCCGAAAGACGGGTATTTTCATTAGTGGGTTTTTCATACCAGAAAGTCAGCTTTAAATGCGGGTTTACATAATAAACATAGCCGGCGCCCCAGGTATTGTACCTGATATCAGCCGCCGTCAGCCCCCTGTCCTGCCCAATATCCATGCTCTTTACTTTTTTATTCGGATCATAACAGTCATACTTAGCTACCAACTGGTGCGACCAGCCGCCCAGGTGCTGTAAAAAGTAAAAGTAGGCCCCATCAAATTGACGAACAGCTAAAGGTTGGTTCGTACCATTAGAAGCAAGAGGATAAGTACCTGGCGTTACTGTTGAAGCTAAAGTACCGGTTTGCCTTCCTGCAATATACTCACCCCTTAATTCTGTCACCCCTTTGCGATTGGAAATTACCATACGTGCATCTGCACCCAAATACCGACGCGGCGCACTTTCACCTACATGATTGGTGTCTGCCGGGTTTCCGGCCGTCATGTTCCATTGGCCGTCCAATTCCTTCATGGTGTACAACTGTTTATTCTGGTTAGTGATACCACCAAGAAATGCACTGACACCTCCGGCAATCTTTACTTTAGATGATCCGACATTTCTCTGCTTGGTACTTACACGAACTACCAGGTCTTTTAGATTATCGTACTCCGCAGGCCCCGTTAATCCCTGCCCGTTATATATACCTGCATCTATCATTAACCAGTTCAGCTTTACTTTTTTAGATCTCGCATTCAAACTCACCATCATACCCAGATCCCGTTCTGTACCCATTAATATCTGCGACATCCGACCCCGCTCCGGAGCTTCACGAAATGTTGATGAATATAAGATCTCGAACCCAAATGGCCGGGCCATCATACCCGCCGAGAAGTGAAACAACTCCCATTTATTTTCGTAATACCTACCCCAGAAGTCACGGATATTCACGCCTCTTTCGGTACCCTCAAACTGGAAGAGGAAGTATACGCTTGGCTTACCATCGTTTGTGTTATGCGTATAATCTGCACGAAGGCGTCCACGCCTTAACCGGAATCGATTGGATGTGTAAGGGCCCCACTCGCCTCCCTGGTAAGGATTGGGATTACCCTTCATTTCTGATATCTGGTATTGAGACTGTATATAGCCGCTAAAACCTAACTGGCCAAACTTATTATACATGGAAAGCATATTTCGTCCCATTTGTGTAGCCGTATCTATCATGTCTGTAAGTAGCTTACCGGAACCGCCGGAAGAGGAGCCATCGTTCTTTAAAACCTGGGCATAAGAGCGCCCACTTAATAACAGGAGCAGGGAAAATACCCCCAACAAAACATATATCTTCATTAGTAGCTGTAAATTGAAAGGAACAAAGTTAGGTTATGCATGCAGCACCAATATCGCTTTTATAGATTTGCTTAAAACCTTGTTTACTGTACTCGAGTTAAAAATGCGATAGATAATATTGTGGTGGTGTTTTACCAGGCAGAGTATGGATGTATTATTGCTGGAAATAAAGTTCAGAATTCCTTCTCCTGCGCTCTCTTCACTAATGTATACAAAAGACAAAGCAATCTCACTAAACGACTGGCGCAGCTCCTGCTCTCCTTTTTCGTTCGATCTCCATGCATTGCCTTCTATCACATTCAAAACCTGAAGGCGATTGTCATCAATGCCTTGCACCAGGCCCGTCAACCCGGCCACATCTTTTTCTGAGATCTTAGTTTCAAAATCGGTAGCTAAGGTTATTACAGGCGTTTTTTCAAACTTGGTTCCTATTGGAACAATAAGCGTAGGCAACAGGGCTTTAGAGATCATGGTATGCACATTCGAGCCAAAAATATCAGTGATACCCGATGACCCTACCATACCCATTACCAGGATCTCTACTGCATTTTCTGATACATATTTACTAATAACGGCACTCACGCCGCCAACATCGCATATATCCCTAACGGCTATACTGCTAAACATTTCTTTTTCTGTAAAAGTGGTGATCCATTTATGTAAAGCTGCTTTCTTACTTTCCTGGTATTCTTTTATATAAAAGGCGTTCAATATATTATTCTCCACCCCTTCATTTGCTCCAATAGCATGGATCACCGCTACGGTTCGGTCCAGCTTTTTTGCCAGGTGCAAAGCATACTCCATAGCATTGCTTGCGCAAACAGAAAAATCGGTGGCTACTAAAATCTGCTTCATTTCCAATTGTGTTTTGTGTATTAAAATTAACTATACGATTATGCTGTTTACTGCTGCTCAAATTATATAAAAAGGTGGAACAACATAAATAATAATAGAGCTAAAACTATGGTTACCGGCAGTGTCAGTAACCATGCAAGCCCGATATTTTTCAGTGTGCCGCTATTCAGATTTTGGGTACCATTGGATGCTACCATTGCTCCGGCAATACCGCTTGATAACACGTGCGTTGTACTAACCGGCAAGCCTAACCCACTGCTCAACCCAATGGTTCCTGCTGCTACTATCTCTGCAGTGGCGCCCTGTGCATAGTTCAAATGCTCTTTACCTATCTTTTCACCAATAGTCACAGCAATTCTTTTCCAGCCAATCATAGTACCAACTCCTAATGCTATCGATATAATCAGGATAACCCATGTTGGTGCATACTCTATCAAGGCCAGTAGTTTGGAAGATGCGGCTTTTAATGTTTGCTTCTCATGCGTTTCCAGCTCATCCATTTTCTCGTCGGCAATTGTTTTACTTAGTTTACTTACAGCCTGTATATTTTTACGTAGCTGAAATACCTTTTTACGATCATCCTGGCTATGCGCTGCATACTCTGCAGCTGTTATATTTACCAGGCCCTCCATTTCCAGCAATTCTTTATTATCCGGGTTAGCAGCTTTGAGCTGGCTAACCACACCCTTTACTTCACTTAATATGCTGGTAACCTGCACATCGGACACATTGTGATCCACCGCATACTTAACCGGAAAAAAACAAATAAGGATCAACATAAAAATCCCTACACCTTTTTGCCCGTCGTTGCTGCCATGAAAAAAACTCACCAACGTACAGGTAATGATCAGCAGAACTCTTATATACACAGGAGGCTTATCATCGCCTTTCGGTGCATGAAACAGCGACTTTGCCTTCACGACATTCTTTAAAAAGATCATTAACAGCATCGCCACGCCAAATCCAAATAGGGGCGACATTAACAAAGAAAGACCAATCTCACCCGCCTTGCTCCAGTTTACCACACCGCCATAATAGTAGGTAAAGCCAATACTGGCGCCTATCATAGAGCCAATAGTGGTATGCGAACTCGAGCAAGGTATACCCAGGTACCAGGTTCCCAGGTTCCAGAAAGTTGCTGAAACCAATACTGCCAAAACCAGGCAGGCACCGGATGCAATGGGCTGGGCCATGATCTCATTCAAAGGAACTAATTTTAAAATCCCCATGGCAACGGCTATACCTCCTGTTAAAACCCCGAGGAAATTACAAAACCCCGACCAGGGCACTGCTATCTGCGGTTTGAGCGCTTTGGTATAAATAACTGTTGCAACAGCATTGGCCGTATCATGAAAGCCATTTACAAATTCAAACCCGATACAAACGATCACACAAATGATGAAAACTATAAAAAGACCGGTACTTAAGCTAGCTTTTTTAGTTGTAGTAGAGTAGTGTAAAACATTTTCTTTATAAATAAGGGGCCAAAAGTATCAGTGATTTTTATAATAAGTCCCCGTATCTACTTTACCTAATTGTTAACTTTCTTTAATATGATATCAAATTGAGACGCACGTTATATTTTGACACGCAAGTGCGAAAAATCCGTCAGAAAGCAGCGCTGGCAACACTTGCAGCCGCTAAGAAGTTTGGATATGTATTCTGGAATAACCAAAAAACAATCCGTCCGGCTGCCACATTGAGAAAATAGCACGATAAATTAATCACCTAATGGTGATATAAAGTCATGCCCCGAGGACTAACAATGAGATGCCGGATTTTAGATTTTCTATCTCGTCCGGTGGAGAATTAACCAATACAATTTGTAGGAGAATTTGTCATACGATCGTAATAATAACAGCAACACTGAGCATTTAATTTAATCTTATGACTTCTTTCACAAAAAGCTGGCATAAAAATGGTATATTACAGTGTTGATAAAAAATTAATGATATGGAAAAATTGAAAGTAGGTGACAGAGTGAGAATTGCAGGTCCATTACGCTCTGAAAATGTGTATGAAGTTTTAAAAGTTAGCTCTCTATATGTGAGCTTAGGTAAGGAAGGGTTTACTACCCGTGTGATTAATAAAAGCTGTGTAGAAGCAATAGGTACCACACAATCTTAAAATTAACAATAATACTATCATACAAGCTCCACATTAAAGTGGAGCTTTTTTATTGCCAGCCATGAGACGAAAACGTAAAAGATTGACCAAATAATACAGCGTTTATTGTATTCTTTTGAGTTGTACCGGATTTCTTTTATTTCTTACCAGTCGATATGGAAGCTTCCGGTTGTTAGAATAGCAAGGGTCATATTAACTGTATTATGGCTTTTCACATTATTTTAGCGAACATGACGAAAGCCATCCATACTATGCGATTGATTTTTGCAGGAATTACCCTGCTAATGTGCAGCAGCCTTCTACAACCTCTGCACGCGCAGCAAAAACCCAATATGGTTATTTTCCTCGCCGACGACCTCAACCAACAGGACATAGGCGCTTACGGCAACAGGGAAGTGAAGACCCCGTATATGGATCAATTGGCCCAAGAGGGTATGCGATTCAATAATGCCTATGCGGCATCATCCATGTGCACACCTTCTCGTAGCGCTATGTTTACCGGCCTCTACCCTTTCAAAAACGGCGCGCAAATGAACCACTTTACAGTTCATGCGGGCATCAAAAGCTTACCCCACTACCTGCAGCAACAAGGGTATAGGGTCGTTATATCCGGTAAGATCCACATGGCGCCGCTGGAGAATTTTCCTTTTGAACATATAGGCAAGGAGTTTGGTCAGTACAGTCCGGTAGCATATCGCCTCGACCGAAAAAAAGAAACGGTGCGAGCCATTGAGACGCATTTCAATCAACATCCGGAACAGCCTATCTGCCTGGTAGTTGCGCCATGGGTGCCGCACGTACCCTGGTTCCCTAACCGCGACTTTGATCCTTCCCAACTGGAACTACCGGAATACCTGGCTGATACCAAAGAAACACGGCAGGCACTGGCAGCTTATTACCAGAGTATTGGCGAAGCAGATAAAATGCTGGGAGAAGTGATGCAGGCATTAGACAAGTGCGGGCAAGCGGGCAATACCATGCTGATGTTTCTTGCTGACCAGGGCGCCCAGTTTCCAGGAGCTAAATGGACCGTTTATGATCAGGGTTTAAGAGTTCCGCTTTTAGTACGCTGGCCTGGCAAAACGCCTGCTGGAACCAGTTCTGACGCACTGATTTCCCTGGTAGATCTTACTCCTACATTGATTGATATTGCCGGTGGCCAGGAGATCAGCAAACTCGACGGACGCTCCTTTAAGAATGTGATGATGGGTAAAACAGCAACACATAGCCGTTATATTTTTGCGGAAACATCCATGGAGCCACATTACTGGTATAACTATACGCCATCCAGGTCGGTTATTACCGCCGATGGTTACCACTATATCCGCAACTACCACCCTGGCCTGCGTTTTATTACGCATATTGACCAGGTAGAAAGAAATGAGTTCTATTTCGACTCATGGGTTGAGAAAGCCGCCACAGATGCGCACGCGAAATTCTTACTGGACCGCTATAGCTACCGCCCGCCGGAGGAGTTGTTTAATTTACGCAATGACAGGGTATCGTTTAAAAACCTGGCAGGCAACACCGCGTCTTACAAAAAGTTAAAGGGAACGTCTGCTCTACTGGATAAAGAATTAAAACGGCAGGGTGAAACGGAAGCCATGATAATGGGAGGCACTTTGCCCCGGTTCTTTGACAAAGGCTATACTGTTGCGCAGAAAGGTAGCGCCATGGATCTATCCTTTAACCGCAAGCGCTGGAACCCGGAGCTGCTGCACATCACAGGCTACCTGGAGGGCATTGATAGAGGCGGCATTGTTTGCAGCTATTTTAATCATTTCAAGCTATTTGCTTACCGTGGTAAAATAGGCATTGAACTCGCTGACGGCAGTATTAAAGAAAGCGATTTCCTCAACGACATAAAAGGGCAGTTAGCACTCCAGCTATCGGCGGGAGGTAATCTATCCATACAGTTCAACAATCGTGTGGTGGTTGAAGCATCCCTTCCTAAAGATCTTACCAAAATAGGAAGTGGCTTTGTAACCTGCGGTATTTTGCAAGGCCAGGAACTGAGCGGCAGATTGCAAACCTACCAGGGACGCATCAGCGATCTGCTGTTTAGTATGAATGAATTAATATCAGCACCATAATTATATTGCTATAACTACTTATTTTTAAACAATTCTTAAACCTTCCGATAAAGGAACAATCATTAACAAAAAAGATATGATCATTAAACGATTTTCGCTGCTTGCACTGGCATTCCTTTTATTTTCGTCATTATATGCCCAAAACAGCAAAACTTTTAGCAATCCGTTAGATGTACAATTCGGAGATCCTTATATACTACGCACGGCAAGTGGAAAGTACATTATGTATGGCACCGGGGCCGGCGCCAAAAATGGTTTTGCAGCTTATTCATCTGACGACCTGGTAGAGTGGAAGCGTGAAGGACAGGTATATTTCGGAAACAATAAAAATGGCTGGGGCGAGCATTCCTATTGGGCGCCCGAAGTATACGAGCGAAACGGAAAATACTATATGTTTTACAGCGCCCACTGGAAGGTAAATCCGACGAATGAAGAAGAGAATTTCAAAATCGGCGTTGCTGTAGCTGACCAGCCGACAGGCCCTTTTATTGACATGCAGGACAAGCCTATTTTTGATCCCGGATATCCCATTATAGATGCCAATGTATTTTTTGCTGAAGATGGCAAAACTTATTTATATTATTCCAGGTGCTGCTATAAACACCCGGTTGAAAGCGATGTAGCCAAATGGGCCCGCAAAAAAGGCTGGTACAAGGAAATTGAAGAAAGTTGGGTTTACGGGATCGAGATGAAAAGCGACTTTAGCGGTGTAATTGGCGAACCGGTTTTACTGCTGCGTCCTCCGGTTAAAATGAATGATCCACAGGCCGGATGGGAAAGTCTTTCGGTAACTTCGAAAGAAGTTAACCGCCGGTGGACGGAGGGTTCTTTTATTTTTAAAGAAGGTAACACTTATTACATGATGTATTCTGCCAACTATTTTGGAGGTAAAAATTATGCAGTAGGATATGCTACATCAAAGAGTCCGCTGGGGCCTTTTAAAAAAGCTGCCAACAACCCGGTATTACAAAAGAATACTGCGAAGGGAGGTATCGTTACCGGCACAGGGCATAATAGCATTACCTGGTCGCCTGATGGGAAAACAATGCTATGTGTATATCATGGCCGCACCAGCAAAACCGGTGATGAGCGGGTAGTATTTATCGACCGTATGAAAGTTTCTAAAGGGATACTGACCGTAGAGGGACCCACCACTCAAAAGCAGCCAACGTTTTAGTGCAATTCCTTATAAAACTGGTAGAAGCCCGCAATTCAACGCTGCGGGCTTTTCATATGCACACTTCCAGCCGAAAATAAAAGAGTTTTTTATCTTTTATTAGCACTTCTCTTAACTTTGTAATATAAATTCACACCAGATGTTTTCAAAGACCTGCGAACATGCAATACGTGCTATGATCTTTATCGCTCAAAAGTCGGGGGAGGGAGAGCGGGTAGGTATTAAAGATATTGCGAAGAGTATAGAGGCTCCTGAGCATTTTATTGCTAAGATCCTGCAGGATCTTGGCCGAAAAAACCTGGTTTTATCAGCAAAGGGTCCTAATGGCGGCTTTTATCATGATCCGCAATCGGCTCAATCGACCCTGGCAGACATTGTAAAAACGATTGATGGAGATAAAATATTCAGCGGCTGTGGCCTGGGGCTGAAGCAATGCTCTGAATCGCACCCCTGTCCCATTCATCATGAATTTAAAAAAGTAAGAGGCAACTTACAACGAATGCTGCTTAAAGCACGCATCGGCACTTTAAGCAAAGAGCTGGAGCAGCAGCTTACTTTCCTGAAAAGATAGTTTTTTGAAAAAATAAAAGGTCAAAAAGTATTTTATTAAACGAGCACGTTATGAATGCTACAAAAGACATACAAAGCATAGCCGATATACACCTGCTGGTTGATCATTTTTATACTGCTGTAAGAAGCAATGAACTGTTAGGACCCATCTTCAATGAACGCATTGGAGATCGATGGCCGGAACACCTGGAAAAGATGTACCGGTTTTGGCAAACGGTGTTGCTGGATGATCATACTTATTTTGGCAGCCCTTTTCCTCCGCATGCACAACTCCCCGTAGAACAGTTACATTTTGACACCTGGCTACAATTATGGTATGGCACCATTGACTTGCATTTTAAAGGTAAAAAAGCGGATGAGGCTAAATGGCGGGGTGATAAGATGGCAGCTATGTTTTTACATAAAATCACCTACTACCGCGGTAACAGCGCCAGGCCACTGGTATAGTATTTCAATATTTTTTTATTGACGCCGCGGAAGGATTCGAACCTCCGTAACAGGTTTTGCAGACCTTTGCCTGTACCACTCGGCCACGCGGCTTTATAAAAGAAAGGATTAGTATTGCGTAGCTATCTCTTGTTGGAGCGCGGGCTTGGTATCTCTCGGCTTATATATACTGGCCGCTACTTTCTCTACCCATATCTTGGGTACCAACCTGGTTATATAAGCATTTACTTTATTAGAAAATCCCGGTATGATCTCTGCCTTACGCTTAAATAACCCCTTTACAGCAATAGCAGCTACTGCCTGTGGTGTCATATTAAACCTGTCGGCTGTTTTTAATGTATGAGCCGCCATACCCGCCCTTGCCACAAATGCAGTGTCAGTAGCGCCCGGAATCAGGCAGCTGATTGAAACGGGTGTATCTCTCAGCTCGAATCTGAGGCTGCGGGTAAAGGACACTACGAAAGCTTTTGATGCTGCATATACGGATAAATAAGGCACTGACTGGTAACAGGTAGTACTGCCTACATTCAGCAGGTAAGATTGAGAAAACCTTTTCAACACCGGAATAAATGCATGCGCTATTCTTAACTGCGCTTTTATGTTGACATCTATAATATTGAGCTGATCATCTATCTTCAATTCGGTAAAAGGTGCATTTAGTCCATAACCTGCATTATTGACAATAATGCTCAGATAGTTGTGATACCAGCGCGTTCGTTCAAAAATAGTTGCAGCTGCTTCAGGCGCACTCAGATCCTGCACAATCGTCACCACATCTACATAGTGAGTGTCCCTGATATATTGGGCAGATTCCAACAACTGCCTTTCATCTATATCTATCAATATCAATCCTCTTTTCTGTTTCGCCAGTTCCACTGCAATGGCATTACCAATACCTTTTGCAGCACCGGTTATTAGTGCGTACGACATATTAATTCCAATTTTTTCGCTTGATATATTTTTTTATTAAAGTAAACAGTAGAATGGGTATCATATAGAAGGTGTTAACTCTGGTGCGAACTGGGGTTCTGCCTGCTTCTTAGGCTTCGACAAGGCCAGCTTTGCGAGCTTATGATAAAAAGGTGTTCCGCTGGCTTCGCTTTTGGGTTGATATGCCCCCGTCACCACGGGTATATACATGACACGCCTGCGACTCTGCTCTCCTATATGCGGCGACTGTTGTACGCGGTGCCATAAACGCCCGTCATGTACCGTCAGATCTCCGGCTTCAATATCAAGCCCCACCTCCTTATCATCAGGCTTATGATCAATAAAATACTTTTTCTTGAAGAATAAAGTAAATAACCCCTTGTTATGCGTTCCGGCCAATACCCGAAGACCGCCATTCGTTTGAGGGCAATCATCTAAATGTAATCCTACATTTAACATGGGTTTAATGCGGGATCCAAGAAACAGATCTCTGGGGCTATCTGTATGCCATCCCAATCGTGTAAAACCACTGCGCTCCGTATTCAGGTAATGGTTCACTACCAGCCCATCTTTTTCAGCCTCGCCTATACGGCCGTTGAATGGCCCCAGCAGGTTGACCAGCTGCTGTACTTTATCGCTTTTTAAAAACTCTTTTAACACCGAGCTATACTGAGAAGCAAAAGCGATACGTTGTATCAATGGCGCTCCGTTTACATCCGATCCAAATTTCAAAGGGATCCCATTCACCACGGTAGCTCCTTTATCCAATAAGAAAGTTTCAACCGATTTTACCTCGTATAATAATTGCTTCACCGTGTGCGCGGAAACAAATTGCTTGAAATGCAATACGCCATGTGTGTTTAAATGTTGTGTGTGTAATGATGTTATCCCATCATAATAATGAAACTGCTGTGTAGCGTTACTCATAATAATAAGCTTTAAAAGATAAAAAAAATGAAGGAGAAATTTGTAGTAGTAATGATCCTGTAAAAGGAAATGCATTAGCAACAACAACAACAACAACAACAACATATACAGGTTGGCAAGGCAAGCATTCGATTGCTGCGGCTGTAAAAACTATATGTTGTAGACTGTAACAATTATTATAGATTGATAGAGCAAATATAGAAATCAAATATTAGTCCACCAAATAAGTAGACTAATATTTTATAATTATTTTTTTTATGCGCCACTTTTACGCTATCTCCACTTTACTTTTAGTAATTACTGCATTGGTCTGCTCAGGTATTGCCCGACTAAAAGCCTGATCGAGATCGCTGATGAGATCTGCGGCTTCTTCTAAACCAACTGACAGTCTGATCAGGCTATCGGTCACGCCGGCAGCTCTGCGCTTTTCAGTTGGAATGCTCTTATGCGTCATTGCTGCCGGATGACACAAAAGACTTTTGACACCACCGAGGCTTTCCGCTAACCTGAAATACTTAGTAGCGGTTACAAACCGGGTAGCGGCATCTTCCGTATCTTCTTTTAACGTGAAGGATACAACTCCACCAAAGCCACTAGCTTGCTGCTTCGCAATTTCATGGTTGTGATGCTGCTCCAGTCCCGGGTAAAAAACCTTTTCAACAGCGGGATGTTGCTGCAGGTACCTGGCTACTTCTAAAGCATTCATACAATGCTGCTTTACCCTAAGATGTAATGTTTCAATTCCTCGTATGATCAGCCAACAATCGAATGGACCTAGTACAGCACCGCTGGCATTTTGTATAAATTTAATTTTAGCACCCAGCTCTTCAGTCTTTGTAACCACTACACCGGCTATCAGGTCGCAATGTCCGCCCAGGTACTTGGTTGCAGAATGTACCACAATATCAGCACCTAGTAATAAGGGCTGTTGTAAAGCCGGGGAGGCAAATGTATTGTCTACGCAAAGCAAGCAGTTATTAGCCCTGGCAATTTTAGCAATAGTGGCAATATCTGATATTTTCAATGTAGGATTGGTTGGTGTCTCAATCCATATCAATTTAGTTTGCGGAGTGATGGCTTCAAATACACTGTTAGCGTTGGTGCTATCCACATATTTTACTTTAATCCCAAATTTCTCGTATACATGGGTAAACAGCCTGAATGCTCCTCCATAAATATCATCTACGGCTACGATCTCGTCGCCGCTCTGCAGCAGCTTTACTACAGCATCGATAGCTGCTAACCCGCTGGAAAATGCAGCGCCTGTATGCCCTCCTTCTAAGCCGGCAATGATCTTTTCTAAAGTGGCCCTTGTAGGGTTGTTGGTTCTTGAATAGTCGTAGCCAAGATTTACGCCTGGCGCTTCCTGAACGAATGTGGATGTTTGATAAATAGGAACTGCGATTGAACCCGTGAGAGGATCTACTGGAATACTGTGAATGGCTTGTGTTGCATTAATACTCATGACTGATTTGTTTTAAAGATGAAAAAATATATAATCATCAAACCTTATCAGGAAAAACATCCGGCATGGCTTTCTATAAACAAAAAAGCTCATCCGATGAATCAGGATGAGCTTTTACTATTTTATAAAATAATACTTGTAAGCTGAACACTGACTTATCTGCCTCCGCTATTACGGAGATGGATTTGGCACCTTTTTCACAGCATTACTGCGAACAGGTTGTCAAGGCTTCATCGGGCCATTACCCTCTGCCTTTCTTGATAAGAGATTGAAAAGAACTATTGCAAAAGTAAAGCTTAAGGATTCTAAATTCCAAAACTTTACTGTATATTTTTTTATAAGAGCTTTACTAAGATCCGGGCGCTCCATATAATTACGAGTACACCTAGAAGAATGAAAGCAGTGCGGCGCGGCAGTCTTCCGGCCAGTTTCGCAGCAAATGGTGCCGCGATCAACCCACCGATAATAAGACCTAATATCGTTTGCCAGTGGCTCACCCCCAGTAAAATGAAAAACGTGAATGCGCTGGATAAGGTTACAAAAAACTCGGTAAGACTAACAGAACCTATTACAAACCTGGGTGTGCGCCCTTTGGTTATCAGCGTGGTTGTCACCAGTGGGCCCCATCCGCCTCCGCCAAATGAATCGAGGAAACCTCCTGCACCCGCCAAAGCACCGTACCGTTTAAACTTCTTTTTCTGTACCTTTTTTTTGAATGCATTGGATAGTATTTTAACCCCCAGGAACAAAGTATAACATGCCAGTAAAGGCTTTATCCAATCTGCATACTTCTCACCCAAATACACGAGTAAAACAGCACCTGCTATAGCGCCCACTACGCCGGGAAGCAGCAATGTTTTAAATAGTTTTTTATTAACGTTACCGAATTTGTAGTGACTGTAACCAGATGCGCCACTAGCGAACATTTCAGCTGTGTGTATGCTACCACTTATAGCCGCCGGACTCACCCCAGCCGACAGCAGTATAGTGGTACTGGCTACTCCGTATCCCATCCCCAATGCCCCATCTACCAACTGCGCAATAAATCCTGCGGCCAGCATTATTAAAAATGCCTGATCTAAGGAACTATACAAATTCACTGCATGAAGCCTTATCTCCTGGAAAGGCCAGAACGAAAAAATAATGTGACCAATTAGCATAAAGGCAAAGGCTGCAAGTGCATAGGTGGCAATTCTTTTATTGGACAATCCTTTTAAGCCAGGTTGCTTTTTTTCGACTGCGGCGCCATTTGCCTGCTCGCCCCGATGCCCCCTGGTACGCCCAATTTTTACATTGGTTAATCCATATTCTGCCGCGTCATTATTGATCTGTTCAATAAGAACCGGATCGCTGGTAGCAATAATTAAGGCATCAGCATGCTGAATATCAAACGGATCATATAAGCGCTCTTCAATTACCACTTTTCCATGACTGGCAGCCCACACTTTCAGGTCTTCGCTCAATTCTTCGGCAATGATGCGTACTTCCGCACCGGGCGCACTGCGATCTATTTCCCTAAGATGCTGAATAGCAACACTGTCGCCGCCTATTACCAGCACGCGCAGTCCCTCCATTCGCAAAAGAAACGGGAAAGACGATTCCGTTGCTTTAGTTTGATTATTAACACCTACTCCATCATTCATAACCCAATATTCAATTTTCCCGACCAAGCTTCTCATATAAACAAATGAAAAACATATTAGTCTATAATTTTAGTGGACAAATATATTATAATATTTTTACTTTTTAATATAAAATTTTCATTACCAAAATTCAATCCCCGTTTTTAGTTTTTTGTAACATCCTATATCAGACAAAACAATACCTTTGAATAGTCTATTTAATAAGTAGACTAAAAACTTCTATTATCATGCACTTAAATTTTTTAGCGTTTGCTATTCCGCTGTTTCTTTTCTTTATTGCCTGGGAATATTTATACTCTAAAAGAAGCGGAAAGAATTTTTTCCAGTACGCAGAGTCGGTAGCGAATATCAATGTGGGTATGGCTGAACGCCTGCTGGACCTTTTTACCACGGGTTTGTTCTTTTACTTTTTCACTTACGTTTACGAAAACTTTGCCTTATTTGATATTAAGGCCAGCTTCCTCGCGTGGGTAATTTTGTTCCTGGCTACAGACCTCATCTGGTATTGGTACCACCGGTTTGCACATGAGATCAATGCCTTTTGGGCAGCCCATGTAGTGCATCACCAAAGTGAAGATTTTAATTATACGGTTTCGGCCAGGATCACGGTATTTCAGGCGGTGATAAGAAGTTTATTCTGGGCCGTATTACCCTTGCTGGGATTTCCGCCATTAATGACGTCAATTTTACTATTGGTACATGGCATTTATCCGTTCTTTATTCATACCCAGGCATTGGGGAAATGGGGATGGTTTGAAAAAATACTGGTTACGCCTACGCATCACGGCATTCATCACGCATCTAACCCTGAGTATCTTGATAAAAATTACGGCGATGTATTAATTATCTGGGACAAGCTCTTTGGTACATTTGTAGAAGAAGATAAAAACATTAAGATAACCTACGGCTTAACCAAACCATTGGAGAGTCATAGTTTCTTATGGCAGCATTTTCACTTTATACTGGAAATAATGCTGAACTTTTACTATGCCAAAGGCTTCAAACAAAAATGGCGTACACTGTTTGGCAAACCCGATGATCTGGATCCGAGGTACAGGGCCATCCTGGAAAGAAAATTTCTGCGTTACAGGAGAATAAAAGAAACGCCTACCAAAGCGATGCGATATTATGTAAGCATACAAACAGGAATATCGCTCCTCGTACTTTTCATAGTGTTATTATTGGAAGAATACTTTTCAGCCAGCTCGCTTGCCTTGTTTTCTATGTTTATCATCATCAGCCTTATCAATTGCGGAGCCATATTAGATCAACGACGGTGGATATCTTACCTGGAAATAGCGCGGATCTGCCTGTTGCTGTTTATATGCTACTACTACTATCCATCTAATTATACGGCTACCATTTTTGTGTCGGCTATTATGATTGCAATTGTTTACTTCAGCGATATTCAGCGCTTCTACACCCGCGTTTTATACAGCCGGCCCAAAAGCTAGCTATAGTATTCCAGGTAGTTGAATGAGCCTTTTGCAGATGCTTAATTGTTAGATTTAAAGGACACAATAGCTGTAACAAAGTCTGTTTCTTCCGGGTTATTTCCCTGCTGAAATTTGATATTTTCAATAATCACGTTCGGGTACTCACTAATGCGTTGTTCTACCTGCAATTTTAATGATTGAAATATGGGAAGATCTATCATTTTCTGATCGTTCTCCATATTACTTAAATCTCTTTTTAGATCGGCTTTCTTTAAGTCGATTGAAATAGGCTCGAGCATAGTTTTATAGTTGAGGGCTTCAAAATGGTTGACAATTTATGATTGCCGGGCTTGTCAAAAATAAACATTCCTGCCAGTAAGATTACCAGAAGTTGTTAACCATCTCAAATAATCTTATGATTTTTTTTTAATTTCTCTTGGTAATTCAATCATGAATATGCAACTTTGTTGCAGTTTTGAAACAATCGTATCAACATATCAGGCATCGATTTAAACAAGCAGGAGCTACAGGCTGCTTTCTTCTTCTTTCGTTTGTTCTCTATGTTCAGGCATTTCATCACCATCACGACTCTTCTGAAACAACCACTACCACACAGGTAAAAAAGCTAACTAACAGCAACGAACATTGTTCTATTTGTGATCATATTACTACACGCGATGTTAGCGGCGCTCCGGAACGAATCAGCTATTCTTTAGCAGCCCCTGTATTACAGGTTTATAACCCATATAGTTACTATATCAATATAGACCGGGATCTTTTCTTACAGGCCTATACCAACAAAGGTCCACCCTCTTCTAACCTGTTTCCTATTTAATCAGCCTTCCAGGCTTTTCTATCATCCTTTGCTATTTACAATAGCGATCATTTTACTGTTCAGGTTATAGCCCGATAACAATTATTGTTATACCGGCTGTCATGTATTCAAGATCTCTTCCATTGCTTTTAACGGACAGGTTATTGATGGCATGAGCGCCTGCTACAGCAGTATTCAATTATGAAGTTTTTACTCATGCTGTGTTGCATTGCCGTATGCCATACAGCACTGGCACAATCCCGTCAGCTTATTGTAACGGTTTCTGACGACGACGACCTGCCTGTAAGGGGCGCATCTATTGAGCTTAAAACCCAGTCAACAGGATTAAGCGATTCAACAGGCCGTTATATCTTTCAGCAGGTAAGCCCCGGTCCCTATGAAATAAAGATTTCGATGCAGGGATTCAGATCTGTGGTGAAAACAGGCGTAATGAAAAAAAATGATGCATCACTGATCATACGCCTGCATCCGGAAAACCACACTTTGCAGGAGGTGCTTGTGCAAAACCACTCTACAGCTCAAAGAAAGCGGGAAGCTATGCTAAATATGGATATTGTAAAAGCGGGGTTTATTCAGCAACACCTGGGCGGTAGCCTGATGCAGAGCCTGCAAAGATTGCCCGGGGTAAAAACCATTGGTATCGGTTCGGGGCAATCTAAACCACTGATCAGGGGCCTGGGCTTTAACCGTGTAGTGGTGCTGGACAGGGGGATTAAGCATGAAGGACAACAATGGGGAGCAGACCATGGACTGGAAATAGACCAGTTTACTGTACAGGAAGTAGAAATCCTTAAAGGGCCGGCATCCTTTGCTTACGGATCAGATGCGATTGCAGGCGCGGTGAATATTAAACGCCCGCCTTTACCTCCTCCTCAAACCTTTGGAGGTGATGTAAACCTGATCGGCAAAACCAACAACAACCTGTTAGGCACATCTGTTAATATATACGCCAGAACGCAGCGCTGGATGACAACAGCACGCTTTACCATACAGGACTATGGTGACTACCGGGTACCTGCAGACCAGTTATACATTTACGATTTCGCTGTAGATCTTTACAAGAATTACCTCCGTAATACTGCCGGGCGGGAAACAGGGTTACATTTAAATACCGGCTATATCGGCAACAAAGTAAAATCGATATTTTACTTAAGCAACACGTATTCCAAAACAGGCTTCTTCGCCAATGCGCATGGCCTTGAACCCCGGCAGGTAGATGCAACTCTGCATGATGCCAGCAGCAGGGATATATTGAGCCCGTATCAAAGAGTCAACCATTTTAAGGCGCTAAATCATACCAGCTTCCAAATCAATCAGCATGAACTGGAAGTTGAAAGCGGATTTCAGAACAACCTGAGACAGGAATATAATCACTACGTCAACCATGGTTATATGCCAGCAATATACCCTGATTCCCTTGGCATACCGAGCAACCTGGAACGGGCTTTCGACAAGCATGTGTACTCGCTTAACCTTCGTGATCGGCTTCAACTTCATGACCATCATCTTGAGATGGGATTGACCGGAGAATTACAGCATAATAGCATCAACGGCTGGAGTTTCCTGGTTCCTGCATTTAATCAGCAAAATTTAGGTGCCTATATATACGATAAGTGGACAGTGAAGCAAAAACTGTTATTGCATGGCGCATTACGGTATGACCATGTTCATCTTGCTATGAAAAACTATACAGACTGGTTTCCATCAGCAACCACTATAAACGAGCAGGCGCAGCAGGAGTATCTCGTAAGGGCCGACGATATCAATCGGAGCTTCAATAGCGTTACCGGCTCTTTAGGCATCAACTACAATTCGAATAATTGGGAGCTGAAAGGTAATATAGGCAAGAGCTTCAGAGTACCTATAGCCAAAGAGTTGGCAGCCAATGGCGTAAACTATCATTACTTCAGCTACGAAAAAGGAAACCCTTCATTAAAGCCTGAAGAGTCGTACCAACTGGACCTGGGCGCAGCTTATGACAACTCTGTCCTACGCGTTCAGCTCAATCCGTTCTTCAATTATTTCCCCAATTATATTTATTTAAACCCGACCGCCAACCATGATTATTTCTATGGTGCCGGTAACCAGGTTTTTGAATATGCAGAAGCTCGGGTTATGCGCTACGGCGGTGAGCTCCAGGTTAAATACCAGCCCTGGGAAAGCCTGAGTACTGAAGTGTTGGGTGAATACATTTATGCGAAGCAATTGTCGGGCGATAAGAAAGATTATACGCTGCCTTTCTCGCCACCGGCTTCGGTATTATTCAACGTCACCTATAAACCTATACATGCCGGTATATTCAATAACACTTACCTATCGGTTGATTACCGGGTGACTGCTGCACAAAATAATATTGTACCCCCGGAAAAGAAAACTGACGGATACACACTCTTAAATCTTCAGGCAGGCACCAGCTTTCACCTACAAGGACAACCCGTGAATCTTAGTCTTCAGTTACAAAATGCTTTAGACACCCGGTATTTAAGCCATACAAGTTTTTACAGGTTGATCGGCTTGCCTGAGCAAGGCAGAAACCTGGTGCTGTCGTTAAAGATCCCATTCCTTTTAAACAAAGCAGGCAAACGTAATATATAAATCTCCATAGTTATGAAATGACCATAAAAATTTTCGAGCAAACTTATACCCGAAGCGATGAAAATTTTTATGCAAAATTCCATGTAGCTAAAATCAAATAAAAAATATACACATGAAACAAAAGCAATTATTTATGAGCATTTTGAGCGTGGTACTATTGCTGGCCGCGTGTTCTAAAAAGGACCAGGAAGCTATTGATACTACTTATCCTGAAATTGATGTAACCACATCCGGCGCTTTTCCCAGGCAATGCAGCGAGGTGCAAAGAGGGCAGTCTTTCACCGCAAAAATCCATGCAAGCGATAATAAAGAACTCGGATCTGTAAGTATCGATATACATCACAACTTCGACCATCATTCGCATAGTACAGAAGTGGATGGCTGCAATATGGATGCTGTAAAAACACCTGTAAAACCAATGGTGCTGATACAGACCATTGCCGTACCTGGGGGCCAAACCAGTTATGTAGCGGAACAGACCATTAATATACCCGCAGATGTAGATGCCGGCGATTATCATTTCCTGATACGTGTGACTGATAAAGAAGGGTGGCAAACCATTAAAGGTCTCAGCATTAAAATTAAATAGTCCACATGATGGATTCCGAATTTATAAAACGCGGTTTTATTAACCGTTACACGATCATTTATAAAACCCAGTAATAATTATCATTCTTAAAAACTAAAAACAGTATGAAAAAATTTCTCAGTAGTTTAAGTATTGTATTGCTGCTTATTGCCGCAGTAACCAGTTGTAACAAAAACGATGACATTGTAATTAAGCCGGTAATAAGCGCCCTGGAAGTGGGAACCGGTAATAATAAAACAGCTTATGCGGGATCAGACCTGCATATTGAGGGCGAGATCGTAGCTGCCGGAACAATCGAAAACGTAGTGGTAGAAATACATCCGGCAACGGGGTCGGGTTGGGAATTTAACCAGGCATTTACTGATGGATATACCGGGTCAAAAAACGCTACCTTTCATGAGCACATCAAGATACCGGCAAGCGCTGCCGCTGGCAATTATCACTTGCATGTTAAAGTAGCGGACAGGTCGGGTAATGTTACCGTTATGGAATCTGACCTGAAAATAGAGCGCAAGAACCCGAGCGCTGCACTTATATTCACAAAAGTTACCGGTACAGGCGTAGAGGGGCATGGCGATCACTTTCATGGGCTGGGTGCTGGAGTAGAGGGAGCTTCTGACACAATCCTATTTGACGAAAAGGGCACGGCTATATCTAATGCCCATTTACATTTAGAGCCGGAAAGCATTTACAAATTAGCACTAAAAACCTATAATGCGGGCGGTGCCGAAACTCAAAACCAGTACATTGCCAATGCCACGGCAGCAGCCAATTACAAAGCTTTTTTGATCGGGGGCAACTTTGTTCTTAATCCTAATTCTCCTGCAGGGGAAGGAGCCATCTTCCAGACGAGGGAGCTTCAATATGCAGACGGCACAACAGTATCCGGGGCAACTAATACGACCGGCGTGATCTCTTATTTTTTAGTAGGCCATGCCAACCAGGGAGAAAAAGACGTAAGCTTCTTGATGCGGAAATTAAACAGCGGTGTAAAAGCTACTATTACCCGGGTAGACTGGAACCGCACGGACTATGCTACTGCATTTGCAGGTGCTAACGAGCTGGATTTAAAATTCGAAATTCATGCAGAAGAAGGGCATGATCACTAAAAATGGCTGGTACCCGATTGAATCATTACGTTTTATTACATCAGCTTTTTTAATACATAAGGGATCACTGAGTATTCCATAGTATTCCAATCTGGCTTTTTTAATCGGAGGTTTAAATGGAGAGTCCGCGGAAGCAATTCCGTGGATTTCTCTTTTATATTAATACCATTTTGATGCGCATCCTTCAGACCATTTGGCGCCATCGCAATCTTTGCAGGGAGTTACAGGCCCCTGCAATTTATCTTCGGTGTAGCCGCAGCATACGCAGGAGTACAACCCATCAGCGGGACAAGACTTTGTATAGAACTTTTTGATCTTATCGGGTAGAATATGCAGGCCTGGTTTAATTTCATCCGGAGGCTTTTTAAAAACGCTCACATCGCCGTTTACTTCGAGTATAGCATATTTTACCTGGCCTAGGTGCTCTATCCCTGCCAATCGCAGCTCCATAAAGAATTCGTCAAATGAAATATTCTCATTTTTCACAATCGCCTCTGTGTAACGTCCATCCTTAATGATCGTCACAGGCTCCCCTTCAATCAGTCGCTCAAACTTATCTGATTTGATCAAAAGCCAGGTAACAAGTTTATAGAAAAGAATAATGCTGACAATGGTAAGAATGGCGGGTAGTATTCCCACATCCTTGTAAAAGCCCATATCTCCTGCAGCAGAGCCCAGCGTTAAAATTATAACCAGCTCAAAAACGGTGAGCTGCCTTACCCCTTTTTTGCCGGTAACTCTCAACGCCATTAATACCACCACGAAGGATATAAAGCAACGCAATAAAACCTCTAACAGAAAAGGCCAGCCTTCAGTCCCCAGTAAAAAGTTTTTCATAACAATATTAAAGCAAAAAACCATCCAAAAAAATGGATGGCTGATGCGACATAACTCTATTTATAATTTAAAGATACTGGTTCCCGTCTTACTTCCCTGCCTTTGCCCAGCTATCTTTCAACGTAACCGTACGGTTAAATACCAAAAGATCTTTGGGGCTTTCCTTATCCAGCACAAAGTATCCCTTGCGCAAAAACTGGAAGCGATCTGCTACGGCTGCTTCCTTCAATGCAGGCTCAGCCAGCGCTCCGTTCAATACCGTTAAAGAGTTTGTATTAATATAAGATTGAAATTCGCCTTCTTCGTTAGCAGGGTTCTCTACGGTAAATAAACGGTCATACTCATTTATCTGTATCGTAATATGATCTTTGGCATTTACCCAATGCAGGGTTCCTTTCACATTGATACCCGAAGTATCCGCACCACTCTTACTTTCCGGTATATAACTGCAATTCAGCTGTATTACGTTACCCGCGTCATCTTTCACCACTTCATCACACTGAATAATATAGGCATGCTTTAAACGCACTTTCTGACCTGGAGCCAAACGAAAATATTTTTTAGGCGGATTCTCCATAAAGTCTTCCCGCTCGATATACAGCTCATTGCTAAAAGATACTTCGCGGGTGCCGGTATTGGAATCCTCGGGGTTGTTTTCGGCTACCAGCAACTCAGTTTCCTTTTCATAATTGGTGATCACCACTTTCACAGGGTCGAACACTACCATTCTTCTAAGCGCGATCTTATTTAAATGTTCGCGGGCACAAAACTCCAGCAAACCCAGGTCTACCATGTTATCACGCTTCCCCACTCCTATCCGGTCGCAAAAATCACGAATGCTTTCAGGAGTAAAGCCGCGACGGCGATAGCCGGCAATAGTTGGCATACGGGGGTCATCCCAGCCCGATACATATTTTTCATTCACCAGCTGCAGGAGCTTTCTTTTACTGGTTATTGTATGACTCAGGTTCCGTCTGGCAAACTCGTATTGCTTCGAAGGGAATATACCCAGCTTTTCAATTAACCAGTCGTACACTTCGCGGTGAGGTACAAACTCCATGGTACAAATGGAATGCGTAATATTTTCTATTGAATCACTCTGTCCGTGGGCAAAATCATACATAGGATAAATGCACCAGGTATCACCGGTACGATGGTGATGCGCATGTTTAATACGGTACAGGATAGGATCGCGCATCAACATATTCGACGATTCCATATCTATTTTGGCCCTCAGTACTTTCTCTCCATCGTTATATTTACCGGCACGCATATCAGCAAACAATTGCAGGTTTTCGGCCACTGTCCTTTCTGCATATTGGTTACGATGGCCCGGCTGTGTAGGCGTTCCTTTTTGCTGAGCAATTTCTTCGCTGGAACTGTCATCCACATAGGCCAGTTGATTATTGATCAGCTTTACGGCATATTCATACAGGGTTTCAAAATAATCAGACGCATACAGTTCATGCTTCCATTCAAAACCCAGCCATTTAATATCTTCCTTAATGCTCTCTACATATTCGGTGTCTTCAGTGACCGGATTCGTATCGTCAAAACGCAGGTTGGTGCCTCCACCGAATTTTTTCGTTAAGCCAAAATTCAGGCAAATGCTACTGGCGTGGCCAATATGTAAATATCCATTGGGTTCCGGGGGAAAACGGGTCATTATAGACTGATATTTCCCTTCAGACAGATCATTCTCTACGATTTCCTCTAAAAAATTGAGGCTTTTTTCCTCTTCTACATGCTTATCTACGCTCATACTTGTTTTACTGGTGTGACGGCAAATTTAACTTTTTAAGCGGATTTCGCAGTCATTCTTTATTTTGATTTTTTTAATACGAGCTGTTGCGCCTCCTGTTGCTTAACCGTTATAGGGGTAATGAAACGATTATACCCATTGGCCCTGTTTGCCGCTACCCTGCTTTTGTTCTCCTGTAAAAAAAGTAAAATCGAAAGTCCCGTAGTGGAAATACCTATTAAAACAGTGGCTTTTGCTATAAAAGATATTGATTTAAAAGAAAGGACTAACTGGCTACTTACGGGAGGCGGCCTCCCCTATGCTTTCAATATAATAGCAGATACCCTCCATGCTGTTCCCACAGGCGATCCCTATTCGCTCCGATATGAACCAGTTGCCTACTCCTTTAATTATATCGGGTTCGGTCTTGTTTCTCCTTCCTATTACAAAATCCCTCAATCATCTGTTAAAAGAGATGTGTATGCCACGTCCCCCATTACGGTAATGTTTCCCAATATTACGGACCAGAGCAATGAAGCGAAATTAAAAGATGCAGATGCGCTGATCGCTATTAATTATGAAACGCCATCAGCCAACATCAAAGATGGCCAGTTTATCCACCGGAATACATTGATAGACTTTGAAACCGTTAATATTCCTGATGATGCCATTGTAACAGTGCTTCAAAGCGAAGAAACGAAACCCTGGCATTATAAAACCCGCTTCTATAAAGCAATTGTTGTAGCGGTTCCGGCAATATCTGTAAAAATCGGCACAGAAGTGTTTAAGGCGCAGGTAATTGACCCCAATGGCATGTCTGGCAATGCCCACTATACTTTTAAAGTGGTATATGATGCGGGTAAGAAGGCGATATCCATCACAGATCTTGCGTCAAAAAAATGGTCAGCCATCAACTAATCATTTCAAGTAATATTACTTATTACCGAAGGATTACGTCCCTGCCTGTTAGAGTAAGGGCATCATCCTTTTCCTTATTATCTACCTGCCTATATACTCATAAGTAGTAGTAGATACTGCTACACTGTTAGAGGAGGTATTTTCTATAGATGCCGGGTAGCCATCTGAATTAACCGTTATTTTTCTGGAAAATGTAACCGGCGCACCTGCAACACCGCCGGTGTAAGTAATACGTATAGTTTTCTCAACCGCATTTTCGCTGGTTTGAGGCCTTATTTCTTCATAGCCATACCTTGATGATTTAATATCAGTATATGTGTAGCTTTCTTCCTCGGCGAGGTTGCCCGAAGTGCCAATCCATTTAAAGTTGGCAATATTCTTTTTATCGGCCGTATAGGTATAGATCTTTTTATTGGTTTGATTTGTTGTATACAATAACAACTCCTCTATTCTATCATCGTAATAGGTGTAAGTAGATATAGTACCCTTGCTCCCATCATTATTATAACCCTGAGCCGAAGTAACCCTTCCCTGGTCATCATAAGCATAGTCATAGCCGTTTTGCCCAAATCTTGTAAAGCGCAAAGTAGCGATACGTCCACGTGCATCATAAGTCAATGCTACAGAATCAACTTCTGCCGGTCCTATATAACTTAATAGCCGGCCATCACCGCTACGATTATAGCGCATTACGGTGGTATTACTGCCACTAACGGTTGTTGCGCGAGACACTAAAAATGTTTTAGGCTGTGGCGTAACGTCTTTATCTTTTTTGCAGGAGCTAATAGATGCGGCAATGATTAGTAAGCATATCAGGTTTCTCATTAGAATTGGATTTATTTTTTTGTATCGTGTTATCATAAGGATACTGCTATATTGTAACAGTACCAGTCAGGACTGAATTAAGCCGGGGAAAATACCAGGACGTATCTCCTCTTTAAAAAGGAAGCGTAGCGTTGATTACTTTTTTAGCACCCTCCCTGGTAAACAGGCTCAGATCTTTAATTTCAACCGTTCTGCCTTTAACCGTAATACTGCCGGTAGATTTTTCACTTCCCGTAAACTGCTGGTCACCCAATCCATTTCCCACCCCCGATAAGCTAACCGCAACAATCCCAGGCTCGGGTTCGGTCATAGGTAAAATAGAGCCGCCATCATATATTTTCAAGGCAGGGTTGGTAGTAGCATCCTTCTCGTTTATAAACGTAATTTGTAACAGCTCAAAATTGCTATTAGAGGGATCGTTGCTTTCGTTATGCTGGCATAGTACAGAGAAATTTGCCTTTTCTTTATCACCAAAATACTGCGTTTCTATTTTACCTGAAACGGATTTATCGTCAAAACTAAAATTGCCGGTTTTATCTTCGTCGTTATTCACTGTAAGTCCTGCATCGCTTGCTGTTTCGGCTACCGTGTCGGCTGCTTTTTTTTCATCACTGCCGCCGCAGGAATTAAGGGTTACTGAAAAAATAATTGCAGCAAGAATGGTTATGTAGTTCATTGTGTAGTTTTTTAATTTGATATCATTTGAGTGTATCCCCGTTGCAAGGATTTGAAGCTGCTAAAATAATCACGAAAATTCATGATACCAGATTTGCGCAATACCCTATTTAAGGTATGCGGGGTAAATTACAAATAGTTCACCGTTTCGCAGTAAAGGCCCTTATCCTGTTTTGGCGTACTAGCGCAATAACAGCAAGCATTTTATAGTATACTTGTTTAACACATCTACTTCAATCGCTTTATTGCAGTTGGTATTTTAGAAAATATAAGTTTTTCAATAAAAATTTATCTGCTTAATTAGCTTTGCCGGATATGAAAGTTTTGCGCCCGCTACATAATTTGTTGCTTATAGTATCCGCCTTATTTTTCCTGGCGGCTTTTCTTACATTAAAAAGAACGCTTGATATTAATTTGTACGACACGGTATATATTGTTCCCTTCAGCCGGATCTTTATGGTTAGCGCTGTTTTCCTTTCCCTGCTCTGGCTGTTATATACTTTTACTTATCATCGTCTTTTTTCGCCGAAGCTTTATAAAATACATGTTATTGCCTCAGCCCTGTTGTTTATCATCATTATTGCCGGAAGCTTATGGAGTAACCAAATAATTGAGCATTATGCCGGTGGTGATTCATTTAAAAAGACCCAGTTATCTACCGAAACAGGCAACGGAATTGCCATAGCTTCTATATTATTAACATCTATCCAATTACTTTATCCATTAAATTTGATCATTGGATTATTAAAAAACAAAAAATCTTAGACGATGTCACTACTGAATCAAAATAATAAGAAAGGAAAAAAAGACAATAAAAGCAAGGATAATAACAAGCAGGGCAGTAACTCTAAGTTTATCCAAAAACCACAGGGCGCATTTGTAAGTAAGCAGCAAAACACAGGTTCTCAGAGAGGAAGCTAGGAAAGGTATGACAGATGACAGTAATTAGTTGACAGCCGCAGTAACTGCGCTGTCAATTGTCATTTAATATCAGGCGATCCTAACGCTAATCAAATTTTGCTAATATTCTGAAATGATGCTTGGCCGCACGCAGGTATTTTTTGCCTCGCCTGTAAGACCAGTAAGCATGCCCATGTTCAGCATTGTAGCGGCTTATTTGATATAGAGCTTTCCAATGTTGAAGGATGGTTTTGTAAGCTTTTCCTAAACTCATACCACAATCATATATGTGATTGGGCTCTGCCCCAGCACCATTGTATTCCAAAATAGTGAAATGCTTTCCGTTTTTTAGATCTTCGATCGAGTTGGTCTTAATATCATAGCGACCATAGTAAAACTGGGTGTTCTGGCTTAATTGATCAAATACTGACACCAAAGCCGGGTTGATTTCGTGGTGCAGGTTGGTAAACCTGGCGCCACGGTTATGGTTGCCGGCAAAGGATAGATAAAACACTTCTCCTTTTTCGAGCACCCGGCCAAAATCGTGTCCGTGCCTCAATACCATCTCCTCCACCCGGTGCTTTGCCCTTTCGTGCTGATTGATCAGCTGCTGTAGGGTGCTTTCTCCGTCACCTATTACCTGTAATAATTCCTTGTAAATAAATCCGGAGACTATACCGGTGGATTGCCAGGGATAGCGATAGTAAAATACACTTACCTCCACAGGAAAATCAACCCTCTCCTGAACAATATATTTAAACGGTATATGGGAATGGTAACTTTTCAACTGCTCATCATCTTCAATCACCCTGAAAAGAATCCCTTTCATACCCACGTCAGGCTTCACAACAAAAGGATAGCGGATACCTGCAACACTTACCCGGTTCTTTAAATCGCTGAAAGGGATGCCCGGCTTTATGTAGATGGTTACCGGAGTAATCGCCGCAGGCAATAGGCGATACATTTCTTTTTTACCCTCTCCCTCAAAACCTCCAAAAGTAATATGCGGATTAGATGGAGTAAAAAACCAAAGCGAACGGCTTTTTATGCAATACCATAACCACACCGGCGCAATGGGCGCATACAAAATGTGAAAATTCCACAGTTCCCAGTTTAAAAGCCTTTCAAAAAATTTTCTTATGCGCATGAATTATCAGCAAATATACCAGCCGGTGAACTAAAATGAACTAATTTTATAAAGTATAACAGGCATGCATCATTACCATTTGTATGCCAAAAAATGAAACGATTATGCAGGTACCTACAGCAGCGGAAATATTTGCTAACGGTGAAACGCCCGAAGTCCTTTTTTGGGTTGGCTGCGCCGGTAGTTTTGACCAACGTGCGCAAAAAATAACACGGGCATTTACTCAAATACTGGATGCTACTCAAATAAAGTATGCCATATTAGGTAAAGAAGAAATGTGCACCGGCGACCCGGCAAGACGTGCAGGCAACGAATTTATGTTTCAGATGATGGCTTACCAGAACATACAAATACTGAACAACTATGGGATCAAAAAAATAGTCACGGCATGCCCACATTGTTTCAATACCCTAAAAAATGAATACCCTGAGCTGGGCGGCCATTACGAAGTCATACACCACACCACTTTTCTGCAGCAACTGATCAACGAAGGCAAAATAAAGATTAAGGAAGGAGGTGATTTTAAAGGGAAGAAGATCACTTATCACGACAGCTGTTACCTGGGCAGGGCCAACGATATTTATGAAGCACCCAGGCAGGTATTGGAGATGCTGGATGCAGAACTGGTTGAAATGAAACGTTGCCGCAGCAAGGGTCTTTGTTGTGGTGCCGGGGGCGCCCAGATGTTCAAGGAGGAAGAGCAAGGTGAAAAGCGCATCAATATTGAACGCACGCAGGAAGCCCTGGAAACAAGCCCCTCCTATATTGCAGCAGCTTGTCCGTTTTGCAATACCATGATCACTGATGGTGTAAAAAATGCCGAAAGAGAAGGAGACGTAAAAGTGCTGGATATAGCTGAAATGGTGGCAGCGAGTATGGAGGTTAAGGAAAGTTGACTGGTTTATTTGTTAACTGGTTTATTTGTTGACGAGTTGACTGGTTGAAAAGTTGATTGGTTTACCGTTTAGTTAGTTGAAAGGTTGACAAGAAATATCGAACCATTGGGTTTAAAACTTGTTATTGATTTTTGAAATTTGTATTTTATAAAATGAACTTACAGTATAAAGAATTATTACCTGCGCATTTTAGCCCGGCATCACGTGTATGGATTTACCAGGCCAGCCGTTTATTAACCATGTCCGAAGCACTCGATGCAGAAGAGCGATTGAACAGTTTTGCCGAACAGTGGCAAAGTCATGGTGCGGATGTTAAAGCTGCAGGCTTCCTGTTTTTCGGGCAATTTGTAATACTAATGGCAGATGAAACACAGGCTGGCGTGAGCGGCTGTAGTACGGATAGTTCGGTTCGGTTCATTAAGTCTTTGGAAGCTGCCTACGGCATTAACCTTTTTGATCGTACTTCCCTTGCATTTGTTATTAAAGACAAGGTGCAGCTACTCCCCTATGCACAACTGCAATATGCATTGGATAATGGATTTATTACACCCGACACTTTGTATTTCAACAACCTCGTAGCCAATAAAGAAGAACTGGAAGATAAATGGATCGTTCCTTTAAAAGAAAGCTGGTTGAAAGACCGGGTAAAGCTGCTTCAGGCTTAAAAGATCATTTTTACTTCTGAAAATCTATCTCGTAAACAGCCGGCCAAAGCTTACCGGTAACCAACACCCTTCCGGTAACTGAATCATAGGCAATGCCGTTCATTTCCAGGGAACCTGGTTTGCGGGCGGCAACTGCATTAACTATTGAAGTTAAATTGAGTTTGGCAACTACTTCTCCACTTCCCACATCAATTTTTACTATTTCGGGACGCTGCCAAACATTGGCATAAATAAATCCATTAATGTATTCCAATTCGTTTAAACTATCCCTTACCATTCCGTTTTCAGTTATTTTCAGTGTTCTAACCGGTTTATAAGTGCTGGGATCAAGAAATGTGAGGTGCTCAGTTCCGTCGCTCATGATGATACTGTTCCCATCCGTTGTCATCCCCCAGCCTTCAGTATTGGAGTAAGTAAATTCGTCTATCTTTTTAAATGTTTTAGCATCATACACAAACCCCTTTTGATTTTTGTAGGTAAGTTGATACAATTTATTGTTTAGGAAAACGATTCCCTCTCCAAAATACCTGGACCGGTCTATTTCAACTTTCGGAGTAAAACTAACATCTACCAAACTACTTATTCCAATTACCGATTTTGTAAATGGCAATTCAGGTGGTGCTCCCCCGCTCTCATAAAGCAATCCGTTATAAAAAACCAGCCCCTCGGTGAAAAGGGTGGTATCGTGCGGGTAAATGGCCCTGGTAATATAAGGAATAACTGGTGTAGCAGGCGGGCTATCAGCCGTTTGTGGGTCATCCTGTGTTTCATTATTACAACTAATAATTGCCGCGCAAAAGATTATAACCCGGCAAATGCGAATCCAATTGGAAAGGACGCTATAATTTGTGTACTTCATTAATTAAAACAATTTAGTTCCGTGCAATGTTATAGTTAGCAGAATTTGGCAGCCGGTTAAAAGTAATAAAGTATCCTAAAGCGAACAAACCAATGATGGCCGGCCAGCTGACTTGCAGGGAAGATGTTCAAATTATTTAACTTTGCGAAAATTTTTATAGATGCTCGATTCAATTGAAAGTGCGATTGAAGCTATTAAACAGGGAAAACTGATCATAGCTGTGGATGATGAAGACCGCGAGAATGAAGGTGATTTTATTGCTGCCGCAGGCGCTATTACCCCTGAAATGGTGAACTTTATGGCGACCCATGGACGAGGCCTGATCTGTACTCCTCTGCCCGAAGAGCGTTGTGACGAACTGGGACTGGAACTAATGGTAACCAATAACACAGCCCTGCACGAAACCGCTTTTACGGTTTCAGTAGATCTTTTAGGACATGGCTGTACCACGGGTATTTCAGCACACGACCGGTCCAAAACAATCGAGGCCTTAAACAATCCATTTACCAACCCGGCAGATCTGGGCCGCCCGGGGCACGTTTTTCCATTACGCTCCAAAAAAGGGGGTGTTTTACGTCGCGTAGGGCATACCGAAGCAGCTACCGACCTGGCCAGGCTGGCTGGATTTCCTTATCCATATGGCAGCGTACTGGTTGAGGTAATGAATGAGGACGGCAGCATGGCCCGACTTCCTGACCTTTTGAAAGTAGCTGAAAAATTCGATCTTAAGATCATCTCTATAAAAGACTTAATCGAATACCGCTTAAAAAGCGATTCGCTTATTGAAGAAATTGTGCGTGTTAACATGCCTACGCAGTATGGCGATTTTAAGCTGGTTGCTTTTAAAGATAAAAACAGCAATAGCGAACACCTGGCGCTGATCAAAGGTGAATGGGAAAAAGATGAGCCCGTACTAACCCGTGTGCACTCCTCTTGTTTCACCGGCGATATTTTAGGCAGCCTGCGTTGCGACTGCGGCGATCAGCTGCATACCGCCATGCAAATGGTACAACAGGAAGGCAAGGGCATTATTTTATATATGAACCAGGAAGGAAGGGGCATTGGACTAATGAATAAGCTGAAAGCTTATAAACTGCAGGAAGAAGGCATGGACACAGTTGAAGCTAACCTGCACCTGGGTTTTCAAATGGATGAGCGGGACTATGGCGTAGGAGCCCAGATATTACGCCACCTGAATGCCACTAAACTCCGCCTGATGAGTAATAACCCGCGTAAGCGTGTGGGATTGGTGGGTTATGGACTGGAAATAGTGGACAATGTACCTATCATTATTTCTCCCAACGAGCATAATGAAAGATATTTAAGCACCAAACGTGAAAAACTGGGCCACGATTTTTAAGCCCAACGCTTTGTATATTTTTGAAACTCCCGGAATCGACAACCGGGAGTTTTTATTTATGACAAGTGGCTATACAAATAATCCGGGTATGTGCCCCATTATAACTCCGCGTTAACTCTGTTTCTCGCATGCTCCCCGGTTAACTTCACCGCAAAGAAAAGAGGCTAAGGATAGGTTATACAATAATGTCTACTCATCCTTTACAGTAAAACTTGCCATATGACAGGGCCCGATTTGAACAATTATTGTACATTCGAAAGACCAATCACCCCATTAAAGACAACTATGAGCAAGCCAACCACGATCGAAGAATATTTAGCAAGCATTCCTGCTGAAGCTATTGATATTGTCAATAAAATAAGGCAGGTCATTCAGAAAACAGCACCCAAAGCCGAAGAGGGCTTAAGCTATGGGATCGGTGGATTTAAGCAAAACGGTAAGTACTTTATTTACTATTCGGGATATAAAAAACATACAAGTATCTATCCGGCGCCACGTGGGCATGAAGATTTTGAAGAAGAGTTAAGCAATTATAAGGGAGGCAAAGGCACGGTTCAGTTTCCGCTCGACAAGCCCTTACCAATTGCGCTGATCAAACGTATTGTTTTGTTTCGCCTCAGGGAAAACGAAGAAAAAGCCGGCCTGATTAAAAAGAAATAACCTTCTTATTCCCCGGCGGTCTCCTTCCTCATAATTTTTTTTCGATGCGTATTACCCCAGTCTGCCAGGTTGGAGATCACTGACTTCAGCTTGTGCCCGTATTCGGTTAATTCATATTCAACCGTAATGGGCTTGGTATCCACCACCTCACGCTTTACCAGCTGATTGGTTTCCATATCCTTTAATTCCCGGCTCAGCATTTTACCCGAGATACCAGTTACATCCTTCAATATCTCCGAATAGCGTTTCTTTCCAAAACCCAGAGATGCTACAATTGATATTTTCCATTTTCCACCCAATACGTCCATTGCGTCATGTACCGCAAGGATCGTTTTTTTACAGGCTTCGGGATCGTGTATTATTTCCATCGTAAGTTACTTAGTTACCTCTTTGTTACCATTACTTTTTGTCACCAGGTGACAAAAGTAAACCAAATAATCAGAACTTTGCTTCTTCAAACAAGAAATCAATTTATATGGAACTCATAAAACATTTAAACTGGCGATACGCCACTAAAAAGTACAGCAGCAAAAAAGTTCCTGCAGAGCAGGTACATCAGATTATAGAAGCGATCAGTCTGTCAGCATCTTCTGCGGGCTTACAACCTTACCGCATTTTCTCCATTTCTAATGAAGAGCTAAAAAAACAACTAGGTGAAGGATCTTTTAACGGCCAGATAGCAGAATCGTCACATTTGCTGGTATTTGCTGCTTACACATCTATTACACAGGAGCAGATAGCGGCTTACATCAGCTATATGTCCAAAGAAAGGGGTATTCCGGAAGGCGGCATGGCTGACTTTCAAAAATCATTAGAAGGCTTTTTATTGAACCGTCCTGACGGAGAGAATTTTGCCTGGGCCGCCAAACAGGCTTACATTGCCCTTGGCACCGGCATTATTGCCGCAGCAGAGTTAAAAATAGATGCTACTCCTATGGAAGGGTTTGATGCTGCCCGGGTAGACGAATTATTAGGTCTTAAAGATAAAGGATTGACAAGCGTGGTATTACTGTCGCTGGGCTACCGGGATGAAGAGAAGGATTTCCTGGTGAATCTTAAAAAGATAAGGCTACCCAAAGAAGAGTTCGCTTCAATTATTGATTAATTTATCAGCCTCCATCACGGAGGTTTTTTTATGTCGTTCTCTTAACCATAACATTATAAACACCAGCACTTCTATTGCTTTTTTGTTTATTATCTTCGGCTCTATATTTTAAATGAACACCCTTCGGGTAAACGCTTTGTTATGTTGAATAAAAAAAACAGAATTCGCCAGACGCTGGTATCGATAGCTTTGTTATTATGTTTTAGTGCTAACGCACAAACCTATACCGTAGCTTCTTACAATCTTCGTTTCGACAACAAAAATGACATCGGCAATCTGTGGCAAGACCGTTTACCTTTTGTAGCCAGCCTGATCCGTTATCATGATTTTGATGTGTTGGGTACCCAGGAAGCGTTGCCTCATCAATTAGACGATGTGGTAAAGGCGCTACCCCAATATGCACGTTACGGAAAAGGCAGGGATGACGGAAGCGATAAAGGGGAGCATTCTGCCATTTTTTATAAGAAGGACAAATTTCAACTCTTACAATCCGGAGACTTTTGGTTATCTGAAACCCCGGATAAGCCAGGATTAGGCTGGGATGCGACCTGCTGCAATCGCATTTGTTCCTGGGTATACCTTCAGGATAAAAAATCGAAAAAGAAATTCTACTTCTTTAATGTTCATTTTGATCACGAGGGGAAAGTGGCCCGGCTGGAAAGCAGCAAGCTGATCCTGCAAAAAATAGAAACCATTACCAAAGGAGCACCTGCAATATTAACCGGTGATTTTAACGCTGACAGGAAAACGGAACCTTACCAGATCATTGCCAATTCAACGCTTGTCAGAGACACGTATAAAGATGTGCCCTATCCCTACGCCAATAACAGCTCCTTTAACGGTTTTAAAAAGGATTTTAAAAGTACAGATATTATAGACCATGTGTTTATCACCAAACAATGGCAGGCCAATAAATGGGGCGTTCTCACCGATACCTATTTTGGAAAGTTCCCTTCAGATCATTTTCCTATAGAGGTAGTTCTTACATTAAAATAAACCAACAATTACTCTTTTTTTTCGGGGACCGTTTTCGGCACTAAAGAATCTTCTTTTCGCTCTACCATAACCGGCTGTACTGATTTGTTAGAATCGGCTGGTGGTGGCAGCCGGTTGGCATCCCGCTCTGCCCGTTTCCTTACATTAATAAATAGTTCCGGCAGTGTATTAAACTCTTTCTTGAATGAGATACCTCCGCCTGTTCTTTTTAGTTTAGCCGCACCAGTGCTTGAAGTGGTTAGATAGTCGAGGTTTTCGCGATAGAACAAATTTAACCGCAGACTACCGCTGGCATTCAGTAACCACTCCGCTGTAACATCCGGTAAAAACTGAACGGTTTGTTGTAAGGTGCTAGATTGCAGCGGCACTTCGAGAGAGCTACCCAATGAGATTACAAACCGGTCTTTAAATAAAGGAACTAGTAAGGCCCCGCTTACATTGGCCTGGTTAATATTAAAATTGGCATTACTGGCTCCTAATACATTGCGGTTATAAACCGAACCGCTGAAATTAAAGCTCACATTTTGTCCTAACAATGAGGATAGCGCGCTGTTGAGTTTTTTATTGATTTCGTTAAAGAACAAACCAGATAAACTTGATATGGTATTGTAGGTAAACTCCATAGCCGCACCTCCTATCCCGATATTGGATACCCCAGTTTGCGGAGGTGCAAAACTGTTGAATACAATGAGGTAGGTAACCTGCCTTGTCACTTCGGTCTGGCTTCTTTCAATTTGCTGTAAAGCATTGGTAACATTAAAGTCGTTATTAAAGCGGCTATTGGGGTCTAGCTCCAGCTCAAACTTAAACTCCGGTTGGAATAATTGGCCTGTTAATACTGCGTAGATATACACATTCTCCCGGGTATTGGAATAACTCTGCCCGGGGTCGATCATGCTGGCCAGGGGTGCAAAGCTCACCCGCTCAGCCTTGTATCTTGCCTGTATATTAATGTTGGCTTTTAGCGGATCTCCCGTCCATGAGATATAGTTCTCCGTTCCTTTAATGATCTCAAAAGGTTTGGGGAAGAAGGATTTGAATGTGTAGTTGTACGTGCCTTCCTGTATATCAAAACGACCATTAATTTTCAGATCCTCGTTTGTTCCAGACTGTATATTCAAACTACCCGCTCCTCGTCCAAATATCTGATCACCGGTAAGGTCATCCATTACAAATTTCATCAGCACTTTCGGGTTGGCGGTTACGTCTAATTCATACTTCATATTAGACTCAGTACCGGCACTGGCCAGGCTGTCCGACACTTCTACCCCATACTTACGCTCTACCAGCCATTCGGGCATTTTTCCGGCCTGGCTATTGGCAGAAGCGATCGTGAAATTACTTTCATCCCGGTCTGAAGCAATGGCATCAATTTTCATAAAGCTATTATCTTCAGAACCAACTAATACAAAAGAACCTGTACCTTTTACATTACCATAAAACAATTTGTTATCTGCATAGCTGGTGTTCAGCACCTGCACCGGACGGTTATTGCGGGCATCACGTGTGCCCGGCTTACGGGTAGAGACCGTAATATCGTAAAACATATCATCGAACCCGTTATGGGTAATGCCGCCTCTGAGGTAAACGGGGTTACCGGTAACCGTGTCTTCCAATACAATACCGTTAAGGTTGATCTCGTTTTCACTCAGTTCAATATCCCGGTCTTCGATCTTATAATAACACTGCGTAAATATCACCTTTAAGCCAGCATTTCGTAATCGTCCCTTTCCTACCACAGCCAGCGAATTCAACGGACCTTTAATTTCAAATTTCCCGGTAACATCGCCCGTAATATCAGTAAATAAGGAGTTAAGGAACCGGTCAATATATTTCAGGTCGAAATGAGTAGGTGTTAAAGAGATCAGGTTCTTCTCCTGTGACTCCTGATCTTTCAGGTAAAGATGTACATTATAAGCCAGGCTTTTATCATCCGATCCTAAAGTCTTTCCATCCACCACCAATTCCTGGGAGGCCATATCAAAAATCACATTGGCAGCCAGGTTACCAATGGAATCATTGTCCAGCCTGATTCCCTGGCCGACAAAATCGCGGGAACTGATCTTCATATTTTTACCAGGGTTTTCGATCAGTACATGTGCGTCTATCAAGCCCTCCAGGCGATTTCGCGGTAGCAGGTAAGGGCCGATATCACCGAGGTTAATTCCTTTTAAGGTAATAGCCGCATCGTTCCAGCTACCCACATCAGAAGGCATGGTTTCAATCCTTATTTCCTGGGTACTTTCTTTAAGCACCAGCAAACCGTGAGCAGGCGCATTTTTCCTGAATTCCAATTCGCCTTTATCCTCAATAGTCCAGGTTTTCCCGTTCAACATAAAGGAAGAAGGATTGAACCGGATACCTACGCCATTGCTATAGGTATTTACTACAGCGTTGAGGCGCGCCTGGTCCAGGGCCTTGCTATTGCCAGTGCCTGTAAATATGCGCACTTCCGAAACATCGTTATGTGCTTTTATATTGAAGGTTGCCAGCTGAATCTTTAAGCTGTCGGTAACGCTAATATTGGATGCGCTGCCATATAAAGTAAGACTATCATAAGTGCCCGCGGCATCAATATCAATATTAGAAAAATCGAACTGCCGGAATTTGAAATACGGCACATTTACATCCAGGAACAGTTGATTGGCAGCTGTATTAATACCACCGGTGATACGACTATTGCTAAATCCCTTCAGACTGCTGTCTATGATGCTAGCAAACTCGTCAAAATTACCGGTTTTAATATCAAAATTAAACGATTGCTGCGGAACCGCTACTGTAGGAGGCTTTATGTATGCGGGATAATACCTGCTCAAAAATGCAGTAACCGAATTAGGAAGATCACGGATCTTAAAAACCCCGTCTACATCTACACTGAACTCGTTAGACGCTATACGCAAGTGTTTGGTACTGTCAGTCGTGGTAGAGTTGATAGAAAGTGAATCGAACGACATGGGGAAGCCGTTTCGGGTTAAAGACGCATTAGAGATATTCGCATTACCCAGGAAATCATCAATGGTATTACCCGAAAATTCTGCATTTACACGGCCTGAGAAAGCAATATTTTCTCTAAATAGCTGTGTATTATACAGATTCAGCGTATCGATATTCGCCATGAAGTTAAACTCCGGTATTTTCTGGCTGAAGTCTACCAAACCATTGAGGCTAAATATAGCATTGGGATCATTAGTGATCACAGAGCCATCAAAAATCCTTTTGTTTAGCTCACCGTCGAGGGTAATATTCTGGTACCGGTACTTCTTGTAGTCAATATACCTGATCCGCGCATCCAGCGCAATGTTACCACTCTTGGGTTGAAAACCCGCGCCTTTTAAGGTAGCATTGAGGCTGATATACCCCAGGTCATCGTTTTTCAAAAGCGGCCCCAGGTTTAAACTCTCCGTAGAAACAGTACCCGAATAAACAGGGTATGCCGGGTTCTGTAATTTCAGGTTGAGATCCGCCTTTATGGTACCTAAGCCGGTTTGTATAGTTCCGTAGGTAACAAAGTCGTTGATAAAGCCTGCGAAGTTGCCGGTAAACATCACAAAACCCAACTTGCTTAAATCAGGATTGGTAATTCTTGCCAGCGGCGGTATAAAAGCAGTAGCATCGGTGTAGATCGTTCTAAACTCATTAGCTTTGATATCGAGGTAAGTACTGTTAATTTCGGGCAAACCGGTAATGGATGCATCACCCAGGAAATAGGTGTTGGCACCCGCTCTTATGTCCAGGTTTTTGCCTATCAGAGATGATACCGGCCCCTTTACATTTCCACTCAGCTTAATGCGTTTTTTCCATGTTTTCAGATCGGGGGCAAAATAAGCGATATCATCGCTGTTGATTTCGGTGTTATCAAAACGGCCTTCCATCCTCACCTTTTCTTCAAAATCGCTCATATCACTGAAGCGATCGAAACGCATACTGAAGTAATTGCTTAAATGACTGTCATTCGTCCTGATATCCAGATTTTCAAAAGTCATTTCATGCGGGGTAAATTTCGCATCAGCAATCAGGTGTTTTACTTCAAAGCCGCTTCTTTCCCTTGTTTGTAATTTAATGGAAGCCGTTATGGTATCCATTTCCCATTTCACATTACGGAAATCGCCATAGATCTTAGAGAATTCTATGTGCTTGCCATCGAAGGCTATGGGATCGAGTGGCCTAGATTCATTATCACTTTTGAAAGTGCCATTGCGCAGGCTTAACTCACTTACCAGTATTTTCCATTTATTATCATTCACATCTATTTTACTGGTATCTGTAACGATAGGTTTAGGAACAGCGTCCGGTATCCGGGGAGGTCGCTTGCCATCGTAATCCCTGAGTGCAAAATAGGGCTGATTAATATTGAGGGAGTTGATCTCTATGATCTTCTTTTTAAAATCTACGTTACGGGACACCGTATTTAGCGACGCCAGCGAAAGCGTCATATCCTGCCCAATCCATCCATCCTCCTGTTTTACGCGAATATTCTTAAGATCCACTTCGCGAAGTGCGAGATTGATCCCATCTTTTTTCTTTTTTGGAGCATCCGGAGTTGAAAAATAATCCAGCAAAAACTGGTGGTGCCATATAGAATCCTGTCGCTGCAGGTGGATATAAGCATCACGCAGACCTATGTACTGCAGCTCTACATCTTTCTTGAAGAAAAACCAGTCGGTGATGTTTACCGTAATCTCACCTGCGCTTAAAATAGTATCCTTCTGCCGGTCCTGTATCAATACCTGCTGCAGGTTGAGTTTATTGAATAATGAAAGGTCTATACGGCCGATCTCTATTTTTGTTCGCAGATCTTTAGAAAGACGGGAGGTAACTTTATCTATCAGCCAGTTTTGTACCGGGGGCATTTGTATCAATACCCATACGGTCGTCAACAGCAAAATAATTGACGCCAGAACGATCAGTAATATTTTTCGAAATTTCTTCAGGAAAGGCTATTCTAAAAATTATTTGTAAAAGTAATTTATTAGGGGGCTACCTGCAAATTTCATGCGTATCTAACTGTTAATTTTATATTTTTAGATAATTCATTTCAGGTATTAACTTCGATCAACTTAATTGCAGCAACAACGTATGGGCAGATTGGTTATTTTAGTTCTGGCAGTTTTCTTCTGCCTGTTAAGTAGTAACGAGGTTGTTGCCCAACAATTTGGAGGTAATCCCAGCGGTATGCGATGGAGACAAATCAATACCGATACGGCCAGGGTCATATTTCCGGAAGGACTGGGCTCAGCCGCCCAACGGGTAGCATCTTTTGTTAGCCAGGTATCGCTACAAAATTCATTAAATCTGGGTAACAAGCTCAAAAAAATAGACATTGTATTGCAGAACCAACCTGTTATCACCAATGGCTATGTATCAATGGGGCCTTTTCGCAGTGAATTTTACACCACCCCTTCGCCTGATAATTACGACCCCAGCAGCCTCTCCTGGCTTACCCAACTCACAGTGCACGAGTACCGGCATGTACAGCAGTATAACAATTTTGATAACGGGTTGAGCGCCGTTATGAAGCGGCTATTCGGACAGGAAGGTTATGCTTTAGCGGTAAATGCCGCAGTTCCCAATTGGTTTTTCGAAGGTGATGCCGTGTACAGCGAAAGTTTGTTGGCGCCCCATGGCCGTGGCACGCTTCCCTTCTTCCTGAAAGCCTTTCCCTCTTTATGGCAGTCGGGTAAGAACTATAGCTGGATGAAAACCAGGAATGGCTCTTTAAAAGACTATGTTCCCAATCATTATGACCTGGGATACCTGCTGGTAAATTATGGAGCTCAACGATATGGTTACGATTTCTGGCGGAAAGTAACCCGTGACGCCAGTGCTTACAAAGGACTATTTTATCCTATGCAAAAAGCCGTGCAGCGACACGCAGATATTTCTTATACAGATTTCAGGCAGAACGCATTTAATTATTACAAATCTCAATACCAACTCCCCGACCAAAAGTTATCTGACAGCTTTAACGTATTCGTTACCAATACAAAAACACTCACCCAGTATTATTTTCCTTTCCAATTGTCGGAAACTGATCTGTTATACCAGAAATCATCTAATAACCGCCGAACAGGTTTTTACATAAAAAGCCCCGAAGGTGAGCGTTTGCTCCGTTTGCGCGATATCAGCATTGAAGATCAGTATAGCTACCGCAATGGCAAGATTGTGTATGCTGCTTATGAATCTCATCCGCGCTGGCGCTGGATCAGCTACAATGTTATTAAAATACTGGATGTAGCAAGCGGGCAGCAGCGAAAAATCACTCATCGATCAAGGTATTTCTCACCCGATATTTCTGCTGATGGAAAAACCATAGTAGCCAATAATGTGTTGCTGGATGGACGATCTGCGCTGACGCTATTGGTGGCTGATGGTGGTATCCCTTTCAGATCGGTTGTGCATGACAGCATTGCCTATTTTTCTAATCCGAAGTTCCTGAATGACAGCACCGTGATTACTGTTGTACGCAACAAAAACGCCACAACGGCCATAGCGGCGGTAGATGTTTCCAGCGGTAGCATTCAAAATATTACACCGCCGTCATCCACCGTAATTGGCAATATTGCAGTCGATGCAGATAAAATATTCTTTACCGCTTCGCAGCGCCTAAAAGATGAACTATTTTATTATGACTTGGCCCATCAACAACTTTTTCAATGCCCTACTCCCGGCGTTGGGAGCTACTTTGCGAGCAGCGATTTTAATAAGCTGAACTGGAGTGCATTTACGGCAGATGGTTTCCAGCTTCAGCAAGCTCATGAAAACCAGCTTCAGTGGCAGCCGGTGGCTATGGATGCTTTTACCAATAATAAAACAGGCCTTGTAACTGACAGCCTGCATGTAACGCAGCAATTAATGACAGCCTTGCCAGGCAATGCCATAACAAAGCCTTACCGAAAACTGACACATCCTTTTAATTTTCATAGCTGGCGCCCTAATTATTCGGACCCTGAATTTAGTTTTACGATCTATGGGAATAATATTCTAAACACAACCGAAACCCAGCTATACTATGTGTATAATGAAAATGACAGAACCCATACAGCCGGTGGTGCCATTACGTATGGCGGTCTTTTTCCTTTCATCAGCCTGGGCTCTAATTACACATTTGATCGTCGTGCTTATGCTTCCAACAAGCTAAGACAATGGAATGAATGGAATAACTATGCCGGAATAACTGTTCCGCTCAGCTGGACCAGTAACCGCACTTATAAGGCTTTGAACATCGGAAGTAACTACTATTATCGTACTGATTTTAATACAGGGCCTACTAAAAATGACTTTAAAGAACTGCAGTTCAGTTACCTCGCCCACGGAATCAGCTGGGCACAACAGGTACAAAGCACCGTACAGGATATTTACCCACGGTGGGGATATAGTATCAACACACAGTTCAGACATGCGTTAAACCTATACGATAGCTGGCAGGGCTATGCTGGTGCAGCATTATATCTGCCCGGTCTTGCACGCGCACATAGTCTGGTATTAAATGGAACCCTTCAGTACTCCGGCTCTGATCAAAGAGTTTTTGGCAACCGCACCGCGTTTTCGAGGGGGTACGCGGGAAGAGATTCTGCCGGCATTTACACCGCCAGGGCCAACTATCATTTCCCCCTATTGTACCCGGACTGGGGCTTCGGCAATATCTTTTACCTGCAGCGTGTAAGAGCGAATGTGTTCTATGATTATACGCAGGCTTTCAATAAAAACAATACGCGCCAGGCAACATTACAAAGCACCGGCGCAGAAGTTTACCTGGATACCAAATGGTGGAATCAGCACCCTTTAACTTTTGGGTTTAGGGCAGGCACGCTCCTTACTGCAGTGCCCGGACAGCAGCGAAAAATGTTTTTCGAGTTTATACTGCCAACAAGCCTGATACCGCGATAATTCAGGCAGACAGTCCATCAACCATCAGGTATGATTTCTCTCTGCAGATCATAATACGGTTGTCGGGATCTTCACTGGCTTTAAATGAATCGAGACATTGTAACCAGTCCTCTTCCCGGTTTCTACGATTTATGAGAAACGTACTGATTACATAACTATTTCTTCTAATCACCCACAATTACCCCACTCACATTCCAGGCACTGAAGCTGCTACCCTCTCTTTCTCCTTGCGGTATCTGCACCTGTATCGTATGTTTTCCGGCTGGCAAATTTCCCAATTGCACTATAAAAGGATTGGTAACCGTACCCGGGCACCAGTTGGATCGGCTCAAATCGGAAGAAGACAGGCCAGTAGCAAAATTTCCTGAAGCAGGATTGAACAGCCGATAGGATCCGCAATCTTCTCTCCAGGGAATCATTTTAAAAACAGGTTTCCCATCGAGTGAAACGGTATTTTCTTTAGGTACAAATTCATCGCCATTACCCCAGCCGCCATGGCCTGTGGTAGTATACCGGAGTACCGCATTATTAACAGCTTCCTTTAATTCAAAGTGAACGGTGAGTCCCTCAGGCTTATCAAACATGGTTGCATATTCCTGCCCTGCCATTTCCATGATGTTAAGCGTGTTAAAAAGAGGGACTACTTTTTTAGGAGATTCACCCCCACCCCTGTGAATGGTAACAGCGGCATTAATTTTATGCCCGCCTTTATCATAGTTGCCAATAAATACCCCGATATATACCTCCCGGCTATCGAGCAAAGAAGCATAGGCACTTATGTCCTGCCTATAAGGAACTACCTGGTGCCAATCCTTATTTTTTAGCTGTATATGATTATATTGTTTGATGCCAAAAGGAGTAAAGAAACGCATTAATTCTATAGCAGGACTATAATCTGTTGTAGCCACCACACCCTGGTATTTTTTACCATTGCCATTCTCAAAAACAGGTAAGGTAGCGGCCCCGTTTTTCAGACCATCTAAAAAAGACTGCTTTTTATCAACCGGGATTAAAAATACCGTTCCTGTACGATCATAAGCATCACCGTTCGATTGTCCCTGCAGATCTAAAAAAACTGTTTTTGCATCAGCTAATGACGGGAACTTTACTTTCCTGACCACTATAGTTCCATTTGCAAACCGCATCACATCAGGCTTTACTGTAGCAGTATCAGAGAAATTAATCAACTGGTCTTTAAACAGCTCTATTGTAGTAAAGCGATTGCGCCATATCTCATCGCGGTAGCTTAATAAATCCAGCGACCTAGGCTTTATAGCTGCAAATTGAGTTGAGTTGGTGTAAGCCGTCTTTTTTACCTCATCAGCCGTTAACACAAAATTGCCGTTGCGGATCATCTCCAATACCAGCCCCAGATTTTGTCCTAAGACTGTTGGCGCACCTTTTACAGGCAAATCGGTGGTATACCAGAACTCAATCGTATTAGAGTTGACAACGGTTTTTGCCTTTTTACAGTTATAGCCCAGTATTTTTTTGCTACCCTCCTGTAATTCAATTTGCTGGTTCTTTATGGCATTTGAATCAGTTGTAGTGATGCAGTCAGATGCTGTGAGTAGCGTATACAGTTGCTGCACCAGATCATTTCTATCGATTATTGAGACTTCTAACGGAAACTTTCCTTCGCCTTTATAATCCTTTTCATTAGTAATGAGTGTTTGGCGGGCGTTTGTAAATATCAGTGTACGGTTAGAATTTGGAGATGGCTTACCATTGGAAGAAGTGCTATAACTTATCCGGTAAGTAGCATTATCAGCATGAAAGGGTATCTGCGCTACAGCTAATGATGCATGTAGTGTGATCAACAAAACGGCAATGGTTAAACGAACCAGCTTCATATTTTTTTTGACCAAATGTAGCGCACTACGGGGATATTAATGACAGGGGACTTTTTAAAATAATGAACGGGAAGACAAATGCGTAAGCGTGAAGACACGCCCAACAGGGCCCTCCTATTAGTACAGTATTGATTAGCCAGCGCGTGTCATCACGCGTTCGGAGACCATTATCCTAAAGCTCGTCACGAATGTCTTTAAGGAAGGCAAAATTGGTTATACCTTTTTCGTAGAATGCCGCTGAAGAAAAATAATAATCACATGGATCCTTAACAAGTTGCCATTTCCCGGCACAGGGATTAAAGTGTATATAGTCCAGTTTCTGAAAAGCCACTTTACGTGTATATAATATAATTGCCAATGGGTCTTTCTGCCAAAACTCATAGGCTTTATTATGCGCATTGATCTTAAAACAAGATAAAGGTATTACCGGATCAAAAGTCAGCAACTTCTTAAATGCATGTGCGGTATGTTTTAGGAAAGAACCCTTAGGATGTTCTTTTCCATTCAATGATCTTGCTCTCCATATAAAATGAATATGGCTGGGCATTATGACAAAAGCGAAAACATCTATTTTATTTTGGCAAGTTAAATATTCAAGAGCTGAGATAATAATGTTCTTTGTCTGATCTGGCTTCAGCAAATGCATCCAGCGATTAATACTTGCTGTGAAGAAGTAGATCTCGTTCAGCTCCATATGGCTTTTCCGATGATATGCCAGGTTGGCGTGATCCATACATATAGGTTTGCATCTTAAAATTACATCTTATTCTACAAATTCAGATCAGTGGATACTCATTCGAAATCCGTATGCGTGTCCTCACGCATACGGGCATTTAAACTCCTGGCAGATACAAAACTCACCAGGTCCCATTATTTACTGCCCCAATCAATCGCTGTTGCAAATTGGTCCTAATAGCCGGTGCGCGTGTCCCTACGCGTTTCATAAATCAATATCGTATCTGATCTCTTTTACGGCGCGTGAGGACACGCGCCACGGCCACAGTTGTTACCCCAAGGATCCATCAAAATAGAAAATCCCGGCAAATGATAAACACTTACCGGGATCCATTATATAATATTCAATCTGATTACAGCGATGCCATCGCTTCTTTCAACGCAGCAATCTTCTCCTCTGCATCCGCCTTTTTCTTTCTTTCTACTTCAACTACCTCCGGCTTCGCATTTTGTACAAAACGTTCGTTGGTTAGTTTTTTGTCAACTGAAGCAAGGAAGCCTTCCAGGTAGGCGATATCTTTTTCTAATTGTTCTTTTTGAGCAGTTGTGTCCAACTCGGTTTGCGTTTCGATATACAGCTTGTCTTTCTGCACCAAAACATTGATACATTTTTCCACCGTGGCATCTGTAAAAGCAATACCCTCTGCATTTACCTGTCTTTCTAAAATGCTAAAGAGTGGTTCATAATCTGCCTGAACTTCCGCCTGTATATGTAATTTGATCGCTTCCTTATTTTTGATGCTGTTTTTAACTCTTGCGTCTCTTACAGCGCTGATCACATTTTTCAGTATTTCTCCACGTGCAATAATCTCTGCATCAACAGAACCAACTTCTTCGAATTGCTTCACCGACAGATCATCGCTTTGTTCTTTCAGCTGGTGATAAATCTCTTCGGTGATAAACGGCATATAAGGATGCAGCAATTGCAGCAGCTCTTCAAAAAAGCCAATAGTAGCCTGCAGTTTACTGCTAACAGTCGCGCCTCCAAATTCAGGTTTCTGCCACTCCAGGTACCAGCTACAGAAATCATCCCATATCAGGGAGTAAATGGTTTTCAGCGCTTCGCTCAGCTTAAACTCTTTTAACAAACGCTCCACCTCTACTCTTGCTTCGTTGATACGGTTACGCATCCATTTTGCAGCAAAGTCGTCATCGGCATCTCTATCGTCCAGCATCAATCCGTTCGGATTTTCTTCCCACATTTTTACCAGCTTCAGCGCATTCCATATCTTATTATTGAAATTACGGCCCTGCTCTAACGAAGCCTCATCAAACAGCAGGTCGTTACCTGCAGGCGCAGCGATCATAATACCAAAGCGTACCGCATCTGCACCATATTTATCAATCAGCTCCAGCAGGTCTGGCGAATTACCTAAAGACTTGGACATTTTACGTCCGAGCTTATCGCGTACCATTCCTGTGAAATACACATCTTTGAATGGGATTTCTTTTTCGTATTCCAGTCCGGCCATTACCATCCGGGCTACCCAGAAGAATATGATATCCTGCCCGGTTACCAGCACAGAAGTAGGATAATAGTATTTCAGTTCTTCATTACCAGGCTCAGTAATACCTTTAAATACCTGTGAAGGCCATAACCAGGAGGAAAACCAGGTGTCCAATACATCATTATCCTGGCGCAGATCATTAATGGTCCATTGATTGTTGTCGTTGGACAAGTTTTTAAATGCATCTTCTTTTGTCTGGCCTACCACACAGGTTCCATCTGGTGTATACCAGGCGGGTATTTGCTGCCCCCACCAGAGCTGGCGGCTGATACACCAGTCTTTAACATTCTCCAGCCAATGCTTGTAAGTAGCTAAAAAACGATCGCCCGGGTGTATTTTAATATCTCCTTCTACTACCGCCCTGAGTGCCGGCTCAGCCATATCCGCCATTTTCAAAAACCACTGGGTAGATATCTTTGGTTCCACCACCGCATTACTTCTTTGGGAGAAACCATTTTTATTGGTAATATCTTCTGTTTTTACCAGGTTACCCGAAGCTTCGAGATCAACCGAAATCTTCTTTCGAACATCAAAACGGTCTTCTCCTATGTAAAGCTGGGCCGCTTCGCTTAAAGTACCGTCGTCATTCAACGTGTCAATTACTTCCAGGTTATGTTTCAAGCCCAGGTTATAGTCATTAATATCGTGTGCCGGCGTTATCTTAAGCGCACCTGTACCAAATTCCATATCCACGTACTCATCAAAAATAATAGGAATGCGCCTGTTTATGAGGGGCACCACGGCGTAAGTCCCTTTTAAATGCTGATAGCGCTCATCGTTAGGATTTACGCAAATGGCGGTATCTCCTAAAATCGTTTCGGGGCGCGTAGTAGCTATAGTGATGTAACCTTCCTGGCCATCAAGCTTATACTGTACGTAATACAGCTTACTCTGCACTTCACGATACTCTACTTCTTCATCGCTCAATGCGGTTTTAGCAACCGGGTCCCAGTTGATCATACGAGCGCCACGGTATATCAAACCCTTTTTATAGAGGTCCACAAATACTTTTATTACGGCGTCATAATAATGGTCGTCCATGGTAAAGGTTACGCGGCTCCAATCTACACTACAGCCCAGGCGTTCTATCTGGTTATAAATAATGCCGCCGTATTTATCCTTCCATTCAAAAGCGTATTTCAGGAATTCTTCGCGGCTCAATGTGTTTTTATCAATCCCCTTCTCACGCAGCATCTGCACCACTTTGGCCTCTGTAGCAATAGAAGCATGATCGCTACCCGGAACCCAGCAGGCATTAAAACCAGTCATCCGTGCCCTGCGCACTAAAATATCCTGGACGGTTTCATTTAATGTATGTCCCATGTGTAACACACCGGTAACATTAGGAGGCGGGATAACCACCGTAAAAGCGGGTCTGCCATCAGGCTTGCTTTCAAAATATTTTTGCTCTTTCCAGCGATTGGTCCAAAACTGTTCAACCTGTGCTGGTTCAAAATTCTTCGATAATTGCATAAGGGTGCAAATTTACTGCTTTTATACTTGCTGCAAAAGCAGAAAAACAGTGTTTCAGCTATTTCGGGGAGTTTAAAATATCAAAGGTTTTAGCCAAAAGTTCCAGACAAATCGTTGCCATTGGCATCGCCTGATCAGGTGGTTCTTTAAGCCCGAAAGAAGCATTAATTTCATGACGCAGATTATAAAACATTATAATACCTAAAATACCCTGTATGCCTAAACCCTTATTAACCGAAAAAGATTTCCAGGATGCAGCGCGCCAATTAAATTGCGAAGTTGCTGCTATTAAAGCAGTAGCCGAAGTAGAGAGTAAAGGCGACGGCTTTTTACCTGCCGGCGAACCCAAGATTCTTTTTGAGCGACATATTTTCTCTAAACGCACCAATGGACTTTTCGATAAAACAAACCCGGGTATCTCCAACCCGGTAGCAGGCGGGTATGGAACTTCGGCATCACAACACAAACGGCTACAGGAGGCCGTTATACTTAACCGCAATGCAGCATTGATGTCTGCCTCCTGGGGACGTTTCCAGGTTATGGGATTCAACTATGCGCTGGCTGGGTTTAACTCCTTACAGGAATTTATCACCGCCATGTATAAAGGTGAAAGAGAACATCTATTTGCATTTATCAATTATATCATCAATACATCGCTGGACGATGAACTGCGAGAGAAACGCTGGGCGGACTTTGCACGGAAATACAACGGACCAGACTACAAGAAAAATAATTATGATGTGAAAATGGCGGAGGCTTATAAAATGCTTGCCGGTCGTAGCCGGAGTATGGTAGCTCCCAAAGCTTCGAACAAAATAAAAGTTACCAAAGCAGGGAAACCCAAAGCTATGCCCAATATTTTCCAATAAACCCTGAGAGATCTGAGTTTGGGAGTTTACGGCAAAAGCTTATCTTATCAGATAACCCGCAAATCGACACCATGCTTTTTGGCATAAGGCATAGCGAGATCATCTAATATCTTTACCTTCTGTGTTAAAGCAGCATCGTTGGTTTCAAATATGCTGCTAATTGCTGCGTCTATTTCCGTCTGAGGTTTTCCCTCATCGATCATTTTGGCAACAGCAACATAATCATTCTCAAAAATCTTTTTCCCAAATTCCAACAGGTCTTTGGAAGCTCCAATAAGCGGCTTCGTTTCTTCTGTTTCTTCTATTTCATTAACGCTGGTCAGAGCACCATTAACCCGGTCAATGGCCATCATTTTCACATAGTCCATTGCGGTACCATTCATATCCGTTTTTCCGTCCTTAATCACAGGAATACTATTTTGCTTCTTTCGCTCCAGTAACTCAGAGAAAAACCGGGGCCGAAAAAATGCGGTAACCTGATTAGTGTTCAGCACGGTAACCCCAATTACTTTATCAGGAGAAGTCTGCTGACAAGAACAAAACGCAAGAACAAGCAATAATAGAAATGTGTAAATACCGGTATTCTTCATGATGGTTGTAGTTTTATTAAAGGCCACCGGAATCCGATGGCCTTACTTGAATTATTTCTGTGTATTAAATTTAGCCTTTTACATCTGCCGCTAATCCCGCGGCTGTAAAGTCCCTGTTTAAACGGGCAATATTCGTAATCTCAATCTCTTTAGGACAAACTGCTTCGCAGGCTCCTGTATTGGTACAGCTTCCGAAACCTTCTTTATCCATTTGAGCTACCATTGCCAGTGAGCGTTTGTTTCTTTCTGTTTGTCCCTGTGGTAATAATGCAAGGTGAGAGGTTTTGGCAGAAAGAAACAGTAAGGCCGAAGAGTTTTTACAAGCTGCTACACAAGCGCCACATCCAATACAGGCGGCGGCAGCAAATGCTTTATCTGCATTATCCTTGTTAATGGGAATAGCGTTACCATCAACTGTTACACCGGTGTTTACTGAAACGTATCCGCCTGCTTGTATGATCCGGTCAAACGCCGTACGATCCACCACCAGGTCTTTTAAAACCGGGAAAGCATTTGCGCGCCAGGGCTCTACCACAATGGTATCACCGTCTTTAAAAGCACGCATGTGCAGCTGGCAGGTAGTAGTACCCTGCCATGGACCATGAGGGCGTCCGTTAATATACATAGAACACATACCGCAAATACCTTCACGGCAATCATGGTCAAAGGCAATAGGCTCTTTTCCTTCGTGTATCAGTTGTTCGTTCAACACGTCAAACATTTCCAAAAAAGACATTTCGGAAGAAATATTCTTTACCTGGTAAGTTTCAAAACCACCTTTACTTTTCCCGTCTTTTTGTTTCCACACTTTTAAAGTGAGGTTCATATTGTAATGTTCCATATATGTAACTATCTTAACGTTGTTCAAAAAATCTATCCTAATACCCAGCCTGATGTTTGCCCTGTGTAATAAAAATACTTATCCAGAATCAGCAGGTTCAGTAAGCGCTCCTGCTTCCTGTTTTGAAATTGACGAACATACTCGTTGGCATTTTTAACTATTTCCATTGCCTGCTGAGGATGATCAATATAATAATTCAATTTCTCTTCCAGATCAGAATAATCATCTTTTATACAAATATAGTGCTGATCAGGTATGAGCCGCCCCTCCATATACCAGGTCTCATATTTGGCTCTCGGCATTACCGCAATGCTTGATGATGACATCACCCATTTCAAATTAGTGGCAACATCAAAGCCCTCCAGACTAAGCACAAATTTATATTGAAGCTGTTCCGCGATAGACATGTGTGGTTTTACCCAGGCTTCATGGCCTCCTCGGCGGCACACATGTCCCAGATCACACGATGGGTGGCCAAAATACATTTCGTAAAAGGCTGCCCTATGAGGCTGTTCCACTGCTCCCCTGCCTATCAGTATATTCTTCTTATTCCCGAAAGAAATATCATCCTTCACAAACCTGTAATGCCGGGTTCTGTCTAATTTTAGTACGACTGAATTCTCATTCGGAGCCTTTACCGGCCTGCTTTTGATGATCGACGGTGAACCCGGTACATAAGTGATATCACCAAACACATAATTCAGCTTCAACCCTGGCTTATAATAAATCAGGTATTCTAAGCTATCATGATGATACGTTGAAAACTTATCGGGCTTCTCCAGCCTTTTAAATGTTTCTATAGCAGGAGCATCCTCACTTATTGACTGTATCGTTTCTAACTTATTGTAATAATTGACACGGTCTCTCAGATAATCAACATCAAATTGCGAAATATCTTTTAATACCGCATTAATATTTTTTTTGCCTCCCAATAACAGCCTGGTGTGATTGGAGTACGCATTAAAATAGTAAACCGGCTTAAAAGTTTTTTTTATTCGCATGAATAAACATCTACTTATAATTTCTTTGAGATGGCTTGATCACCTCGTAGTCGAGGGCTTCTTTTACCAATTCCCAGTTACTGTCGCCCTTGTACAACCAGGCAGCCACATGCATAAACTCCTCATCATTCCTCATGGCTTCTCCGTCTTCTGTCTGGCTCTCTTCGCGGAAGTGACCTCCGCAGCTTTCTTTACGTTCTAAGGCGTCTTTACACATCAGCTCACCCAGCTCAATAAAATCAGCCACGCGATTGGCTTTATCCAGCTCCGGATTCATTTCGTGTATGCCTCCGGGTATACGTACATTGCTCCAGAATTCTTTTTTAAGCGCCTGTATTTCTGCTATCGCCTCTTTCAATCCTTGTTCGTTACGCGCCATGCCACATTTTTCCCACATGATCTTTCCTAAACGCTTATGGAAGCTTTCCACCGACTGCGTACCTTTGATATTCATCAGCTGCGTAATACGTGCATTTACGGCTGCTTCAGCTTCAACAAAAGCCTTATCAGTTGTAGGTATAGGTTTTACCGCAATTTCATCGGCCAGGTAGTTGCCAATGGTGTAGGGCAGAACGAAATAACCATCTGCCAAACCTTGCATCAATGCAGAAGCCCCTAAACGGTTGGCTCCATGGTCGCTAAAATTAGCCTCACCCAGGCAATACAATCCTTTTACAGAAGTCATGAGCTCATAATCTACCCAGATACCACCCATGGTATAGTGTACTGCCGGGTAGATGCGCATAGGTACTTCGTAAGGGTTCTCTCCGGTAATTTTTTCGTACATATCGAAAAGATTACCATATTCTTCTTTCACTACTTCTTTGCCCAAACGCACCAGGGTGTCCTGGTCAGGGTTTTGAATACCCTGCTTATTTGCTTCGGTTCTTCCGTATTTATTAATCAGGTTATATTTAAAATCGAGGTATACCGCCTGCTTGGTGGTACCTACGCCGAAGCCTGCGTCACATCTTTCCTTGGCAGCACGGGAAGCCACATCGCGAGGTACCAGGTTACCGAAGGCGGGATATCTCCTTTCCAGGAAATAATCTCTTTCTTCCTCAGGTATATCATTGGCCTTGCGACTGTCATTTTCTTTTTTAGGCACCCAGATACGACCATCATTTCTCAACGACTCCGACATCAGTGTCAGCTTGCTCTGGTGATCGCCCGAAACAGGAATACAGGTTGGGTGAATTTGTGTAAAGCAAGGATTAGCAAAATGGGCGCCCTTTTTGTGAGCCTTCCACGCAGCGGTTACGTTGCTACCCATTGCGTTGGTAGACAGATAAAATACGTTTCCATATCCGCCTGAAGCCAATATTACCGCATGCCCGAAATATCTTTCCAGCTGACCGGTAATCAGGTTACGTACAATGATACCACGAGCCTTGCCGTCAACCATTACAATGTCGAGCATTTCATGGCGGGTATACTGCTGTACATTACCTAAAGCAACCTGCCTTTCCAAAGCCTGGTAGGCTCCTATTAATAACTGCTGGCCTGTTTGACCTGCAGCATAAAAAGTTCTTTTTACCTGTGTACCACCAAAAGAACGGTTGTTTAACAACCCGCCATACTCGCGGGCAAAGGGAACGCCCTGTGCTACACACTGATCGATAATGTTTACGCTCACTTCAGCCAAACGATGTACGTTAGCTTCGCGTGCGCGATAGTCACCTCCTTTTATCGTGTCATAAAACAGACGGAAAACAGAGTCTCCGTCATTCTGATAGTTTTTTGCTGCATTGATACCACCCTGCGCAGCAATGGAGTGCGCCCTTCTCGGAGAATCCTGGAAACAGAATGCCTTAACCCTGTAACCTAACTCACCTAAAGAAGCTGCTGCCGATGCGCCAGCTAAGCCGGTTCCTACAACAATAATCTCTAACTTTCTTTTATTGGCAGGGTTAACCAGTTTGCAATGGCCTTTATAATCGTTCCATTTGTCTTCCAACTTACCCGCAGGTATTCTTGAATCAACCATATTATAAAACGTTTCTCGTTTAATTTTTTATTGTTCCTACGCACGATCCTAATCATAATCCCTGGCCATATTATAGCCAGCGATATGCTATTACTAACTAATCCAACCAGCCAGGAAGCTGATAGGCATCATAATAAATGCACCACAAACTATTATAGCAAAGCTCCAACCTACAACGGTTAATATATTAATATACTTGTGATTAGTTACCCCAAACGTGCGGAACGAACTTTGAATACCGTGCACCAGGTGCCAGAATAATGCGATCACACCAAGAATATATACCACTGAAATCCATTGATAAGTAGTGAATTTGTATACCATTTCACCATACAGATCATGATATTCTTTTGCTCCCGGAGTACCTGCCGCTACAATCTCGCGAGTGGACATATCAATATACATCTGTCCCAAACCACCAAAGCGGGAAGGGATCCAGAAATCAATTAAATGTATTACCAGGAAAATAAGGATAATTGAGCCTAAGATACCCATGGCACGGCTATACCATTTGCTACCCCTGTTACCCATTGGAATAGCATAACCAACTTTACGTTTGCTGCGATTTTGCACTTCCAATACTAAACCCTGGATAATGTGCAAAAGAAAAAATACAAATAAACCAATTTCCAATACCCTGGGTACCACATTTGCTCCCATAAAATGAGCCGCCACGTTAAACATCACACCTCCATCGTTAGCCCATATACAAGCATTTAAACCGGCATGCACCAGCAAAAAAGCTACCAGGAAAAGACCTGACAGCGCCATTGTTACTTTCTTTCCTACACTTGATGTAAAAAGTTGAGACCAGTTCATATAAGCTAAATCTAATTAGTGAATGGCGCAAAAGTAACGTAGAATTACCAATTTGATGACAAAAAAATGACGGAAACGATTGCGTTGGAGTATTTTGACGATAATGGGCATTTCTCCCGATCTGTATCGGACAATAGCTTTGTGAAAAACCTATCTTCTGTTAGGGAGAACCGCATTACAATAGTCGTTTACTGATTTGTTCATCTATTTTTTTAAACAGATGGTATGGTTTATAGGTTCGCCAATTGTCCAGTTCCATTAGTTCTATAAACTGGTTGAGCTTGGCAAGTTTAAAATCATACTGGGTTTGCTCAGGCATATTTAAACATACAATCCAGCCATCTTCGTCGGAAAGCTCCTCATGCAATTCTTCGTAATATTCTTTGTCGCTACTATGGAAGTTGAGCACATTTTCAGCAATCAATATCAGCTTGTGTACGCCCTCGTGCATAAAAACTTCTAATACATCACGTTTCAGGGTCATAATATCATTTTCAACCGCATCGTTCCACTCTCCTATCAATTCAATAATAGCGTAGCCTTCCTCATAATCAGCCATCAACACCTTCAAATAAAGCGTGCGGCTGCCAAAATATTCCCATTGCGGATGAATATAATAATTGTAGATCGTATCGGTATACTCAAACTGGGAGTGCTCGGTACCAAAAAAAGGAGAACGTTCATCCTCCTCACTTACGTAAATATGTTGCCAGTTATAAAAGGGTTCCAGCTCATGCATGTCTAGCGATTTTTTCTACTGATATAATTTATATACAAAGGGTTTGTATAGATTGTTTAAATCAGTTGCCGGAAAGGTAAAATGATTTACCTGAATAGCAAAGCTCCGCTTGTAATCTGCATGTTTTTAGCCCGTTATTAACAACACGATTGCTAGTTCAGTCCTATTCTGTCAGATACGAAATAGCCGTCGCCCTTTCTCTTTTCAACGATGCCTTCGCGTCTCAGGTCACGGTAAGCGCGCTCTACAGTAGCAAGGGAGACAACATTAGATTTGCCAAGTTCACGTGCTGATGGAAGGCGTATGCCTTTTTCGATCTGCCCGCTTACAATGGCTTGTTTGATTACCTGCTTTACCTGCAGATACAGGAATAGTTTGGATGAGGTGTCGACGTCAATATCTAATTGAACATCAAAGGTCATTCTTCCGTTTTTAAAAATTGTATTCATATATGCATCGCTTTAATTAAGTACTGGTGTTGATTTAGTTGCCATCGGGTTTGGTAGCATCTTTTCCCGGACTCTCAGGCCAATAGAAACTTGTATACGCATCTGGTTGGGAAGGATCAAATACCGGTTCAGTAGGTTTGATTTCTTTGGCGAGATCCAGTTTTGCGTCTCTTACACCCTTAAGGATCAATTTGGCTACTTCGTAGGCTCCAAAGGGTCTGAAGTGGGTATTATCAGCTATCGCTTCTGTTCTCCCGGGAAAAGTGCCGGCCGGAAAATGTGCAAAGGCTAACAAGGAAGGCTCTTCACCCATTGCCTCAAACAGGGTTTTGCTCAGCGCGTTCAGATCAATCAACGGAACATTTTGTTCTTTTGCTGTTTGTCTTACGGCGGCAGGATAATCCCCCAGGGTTTCAACAATTTTACCTTGTTCAAATCTCCGGCGCTGTACAGAAGTTACCAAAACCGGGTGACCACCCTTCTTTTTAACTTCGTTTATAAAATATTCCAGGTCTTTTTTATAAGTAGTAAAAGCCCCTACCCCGGTTCCTTTTTGCTTTTGATCGTTATGCCCGAATTCCACCAGTGCATAATCGCCGGGCTTCATCAGGCTCAGCATTTTGGCGAACCGGCGTGCAGCAATAAAGCCGCTCAGGGTTTCTCCCGACTCTGCCAGGTTCACAATGGCTACTTTACCAGGCTTAAAAAAGTAGGGAAACATCTGGCCCCAGGCAGAGAACGGCTCACTGCCTCCATCTACTACCGTGGAGTTGCCTGCAAGAAAAACAGACACTGCTTCTTTGTTGGGAGTGATCTCAATGGCGTTAATCTTGGGTTGAGCGCTGTTAAACTCCAGGGTCAGCTTATTGTCCCAATGCAAATAGCCGTATTCGCGTGATTTAAGCCGCACTTTGTTCTTGCTTCCGGCAATCAGGCTGTCGCGGATATTTACTGTAAATTCTACCAGTTCGTGCCTTCCTTTTTCAGTTTGCAAACGATTGATAAACATACGCCTGTTTTCGGCACGTATTGCTACATCCGAAACGCCCAGATCATCACCCACCCATACTTTTATATTATAATTCCCCTCCGGCAGCTTTACAGAAAAATAAAAAGGGTGGTCGCTGGTCAGAAATCCATCCGTAACTGCATTTTTACCAACCGAGCTATTGGTTGACACGCTTGTCCCCAGGTCAATTCCATATCCCAGCTCCTGGCTGAATACTGTCTCGGGCGATATTTTTACAAAACCCTTTTCAGCTTTACCTTTTCCAAAATCAAATTTTAAGGCTTGGGCCTTTGCAGCAAAAAGGCCGGTACATACCAACACTAATATTACAATCGTCCGTTTCATATTTTCTGGCTTCCGGCAAATCATCCAACCTGACTTTTTGCAGTTTGGGTGGAGTGAGCCGTTGGGTTTACAAGCAATTCTTATTTGTTATTTCCACCCCGAAACTACTTTATGAAATGGATTTGGAACATTTGGATCGTACCAAAAAACCGGCATTTTGATGCAATTAACCTGTAAATGCTATTGATAATCAATGCAAATAAATCAGACACTCAAAAAAATGAATCTATTCAGGCAAATGAAAGGATGGAAAAGTCGACGAGGTTAGCAGGTGTGGTTTTAATCAGCTTTAGGATTTTGGCTGTACTTTTTGGGGGTTGTGCCATACTGTTTCTGAAACATACGGGTAAAGCTGGTGGCATCGGCATACCCCACCATGTAGGCTATTTCGGTCACTGAGTGCTGTCCCTGTAACAGCATTTCAGCAGCTTTGCTGAGCCGGATACCTGTTACAAACTCATGTACCGACTGGTTTGTAACAGCTTTGATTTTACGGTAGAGCTGAGTACGGCTCATAAACAGCTGCCCCGCCAACCATTCCACATTAACCTCGGCATCAGACATGTGCTCTTCCACCAAACGGGTCGCCTTCCCCAAAAATGACTTATCAGCGGCGCTTAATCCTACCGGGTTAGCATAAGATTCGGGAGATAGGGCAAATAGCTGTCGCAAATGCGTGCGGCTGGCGATGAGGTTACGTACCCTCACTTGCAGCAGCGGCATGCTAAATGGTTTTACGATGTAAGCATCGGCCCCGGTTTCATAGCCCTCTGCCTCATACTGGTCAGACTGCCGGGCTGTTAATAATATTACCGGGATATGACTGGTTTTTTCATCAGCCTTCAATTTTTGACACATTTCTAACCCATTCATGCCGGGCATCATTATATCGCTGATCACCAGGTCGGGAATATCCGATGTAGCTTTCTCCAGGCCTTCAAGACCATTGGATGCTTCCTGGACTGTGTACTCATTTGCCAGGTTTTGACGGATATAGTTGCGGATATCGTCATTATCTTCTACGATTAATACGATAGACCGCTCCGTTGGTGAAGTCGGCTCGACAACCTGTGCCTCGCCAACTATACTCAATTCGCTATGAACCGGGATGTTGGAAACAACGAGTGCCTCATCATTTGTTTCCAGGTTGGTTAATTGTACCGTAAACTGCGTTCCCGCTCCTGCTGTGCTACTTACCCGGATCGTTCCTTTGTGTAAAGCCACCAGTTCCCTGGTAAGGGATAATCCAACGCCTGTGCCGGCATGCTGCTGCGCGCTTTCCACCTGGAAAAAAGGATCGAATATTTTATCCAGTTTGTCTGCCGGTATTCCTAAGCCGGTATCAGACACCGTTATTTCAACCGATTCCGGAGCCTCATTGTAGGCCGTTATATTTACTGATATCGTTCCGCCTGCCGGGGTGAATTTAAAAGCATTGGATACCAGGTTATATAGGATCTTACCTGTAACATCCGAATCGAACCCGAACTGAATGGCAGCCGGTTCTGCTATTACATCAAAGGAAATGTGTTGTTCCTGGGCTTTAAAGCTAAAAGCGGCCGCTGTATTTCTTACAAAAGCTACCAGGTCTTGCCGTTGGGGTTGAAGCTGCATTTTTCCTGATTCGATTTTTCGAAAATCCAGGAACTGGTTAATCAGCGCCAGCAGGCGCTGTGCATTACGATACATCACATTGTAATGTGCCATTTCCTTATCCGATGCGTCCTGCCGGGTTAGTAAGGACCGGAGCGGATCTACGATCAGGGTAAGTGGTGTACGAAACTCATGTGATACATTAGTGAAGAAGCTGGATTTGAGCTGATCCAACTCCTGTGCTTTCTCTGCCTTTAAGCGCTCGGTGAGTATCTGGCGGTGGTATTGCTGCCGCACCTGTACGATCCGGAAAATAATATAAATGCCTGAAAGAAAGAACAAGGTGTAGATACCGTATGCCCACCAGGTTTTCCACCAGGGCGGTAATACGATAATCTCCAGCGTAGCGGGTACCCTATTCCACACGCCATCGCTGTTGGACGCCATTACTTTCAACAAATAGGTACCGGCAGGCAGGTTGGAGTAACCCGCCACCCTGCGGGAGGCATCTACGTATACCCAGTCTTTATCCTGTCCTTCCAGCATATAAGCGTACTGGTTACGCGCAGGATTGGAATAGTGTAATGCCGAAAACTCCACTGAAAAACTTTTGTCTTCGTGTGTAAGGGTGATCGTTTTAGCCAGGTGTAAAGGTGTGGAAAGGATCAAACGGCCATTTACGGTATCGCCCACCTGGATGGTTTTATTGAGCACCTGCAAATTGGTAAAGGTGGTAACCGGTAAAAAAGGGTTGTCGATAATTTCATCCGGGTCGAAATGCACAAAACCCTGCGTAGTGCCATAATACATCTGTCCAGAGGCATTATCGAAAAAACCGGAACCGTCCATAAACTCATATTCCTGTCCTGGTTTCTTAACGGCATAATTCTGTATATGGCCGGTTTTGATATTAAACTTGGATAACCCGTTCTTGTGGGCAAACCACACAAACCCTGGGTCTTGTGCCATTACCTGGGTAATATAATGATCTACCAGGCCATCTTTTATAGTATATGTTTTTGATGCACTGGTTGTAGGATTGATTCGTGTTAACCCATTTGCAGCGCCTACCCAAATCGTAGCTTCAGAGTCTTCCGTTATAGCATATACCCTTTCATCGGGCGACCTTGAGTCAGATGCCATGGTAGTATACAACACCGTATCTATCCAGGCGTGGGTAGCAGGATCTCTTTTTACCTGGATGACACCGGAGTATTCGGTACCAATCCAGAGATTATTTTTTGAGTCAAAAAACAGGCACCCAGCCCCCGAACGTCCATACGAGGCAAGTGGTTGCTCCTGCATAGACTGCGTGTGGTAGTTGTATTTAATAATGCCATGATAATAGGAGAACCACAGATCGTGCGTCAAAGGATCTTCAGCAATGGCATAGAAACGACTTTTGTTTTGGTCTACCGATGACTTAAAATACGGGGTTATCTTTTTAGTTCGTGGATCGTATTTATCGAGACCGGTTCTTTTACCAATCCAAAGATGCCCGTTATGATCTTTAAGCAGCGACTTAATATTTTCGCCCGCAAGTTGCGGTGAGACATAATGATAAAGCTCGTTTTTTTTATCCTGGTACACTAAGCCATTGTAATCAGATCCCAGCCATACACCGTTATTATCTACCCAAATAGACCGGATGGCTGTACCTCCATTACGCCGTCCCGGCTCGCGTATCTGCACACTTTGGAACTTATTGGCATTCAAATCTGCTTTATTAACTCCACCAGACCGGGTTCCAACCCACAGTATACCTTCGTTATCGCGATAGAGCGAATTCACACTATTATCGTTGAGGCTGCCATTTCCGTCAACCGGTGTTTCAAAAAAAATGCTCTCTTTGCTTTCCGACAGATGAAAGGGACCGATAACGTTCTGTATAAAGTCCCTGGAATGTGTAAATATATCCAGGCTTCTTAACCGGTTAACAGAGTCTCTGAAAGATAAGGGTAGTGAAGACAATTTAAAGCGGGTAAAATTATCGGTGGTATAATTATACCGGCATACGACCTGGTTAAAAACAGACACCCATAAAGTACCCTCCTTGTCTTTATGTAAATAATGAATGCGGCTGCTTGAAAGAGAAGTGGTATCACCTGGGATGGTACGATATATCTTCAGCGAGTAGCCATCGTAACGGCAAAGGCCGTTCCAGGTACCAAACCACATAAAGCCGTATTTGTCTTTAACAATACCTAAAACCGTACTTTGAGGCAAACCATTTTTCGCAGTTATATATTCAAAAGTTACAGGTTGGCTTACTCCCTTACTGATGCAAAACACCAATAGCAGTCCTGTTAATATACCCCTGTAAACAGCCATGAACGATGAATATACGAACATCCGATTATCGAACCAGCTTTAAAACACGTATCAATAACTAATCTCCCAGCAAAAACGATTTTAATGCTTCAAAAGAAGCACTGATTTCTTTTGATTCTTTTTTTTGCGTCATCATTTCTTCTAAAACTGCGGGAACAGCTACTTGTTGTCCGGTAGCAGATTCTACCGCATCGGGGAACTTTACGGGGTGCGCCGTTTCCAGGATGAATCCTTTTTCATGAGGATATTGTTGCAGGTATTTTTCTAATGCAAGGTAGGCTACAGCCCCATGCGGGTCTAAAGTATAGCCGGTTTCCTGATACACTTTAGTGATTGTGGCAACCGTATCTTCATCACTGATGGTATCAGCAGATAAATTATTTTTAAGATCCGGAAACTGTTGCTGAAACAGCTCGATGATCCTTACAAAGTTGCTGGGATTGCCTACATCCATGGCATTGGATAAAGTTGCCGTAGCTTCTTTAGGCTTCAGCTCCTGTGTTTGCAGATAATGGGATACAATATCGTTCACATTGCAGGCCGCAATAAAATGGCCGAGTGGCAGGCCGGTTACTTTCGCCAGCAGCCCTGCGCAAATATTTCCAAAATTACCACTGGGTACACATACCACAGGTTTTTGCTTCTTTTGTTTCCATTGTTTGTATGCCAGGAAATAATACACCTGCTGTGGCAGCCAACGCGCCACATTAATAGAATTAGCTGAGGTCAGAAATTTCTTTTTATTAATATCAGCATCTGCAAATGCCTGTTTCACTATTTTCTGGCAGTCGTCAAATGTACCATCCACTTCAAGCGCTGTAATATTTTTCCCGAGGGTAGTCAGCTGCTTCTCCTGCACGGGACTTACCCGTCCTTTGGGATACAGGATCACTACATTAACATTTTTCACACCATAAAAACCATTAGCCACCGCACCACCTGTATCTCCTGATGTAGCAACTAATACCGTTACTTCCCTTTCTTCATTTTTTAAAAAATGTCCCAGGCAACGGCTCATAAACCGCGCACCAATATCTTTAAATGCGAGTGTAGGGCCGTGAAACAATTCAAGTGAAGATATATTGTCGGTTACAGGTTGTAAGGGTATCGGAAAACTAACCGTTTCTTTTACTATATTATATAACTCTTCATTATTTAATGAACCAGCCACATAAGGCTTCATTATTTCAAAAGCGATATCTACATCTGACATTGATTCTATACGGTCTATTAACTGCGGATCTACCACAGGCAGATATTCAGGATAATATAATCCCTTGTCAGGTGCCTGTCCTAATATGGTGGCTTCCTTAAAAGTTACTTTTGGAGATTGTTGATTAAGGCTATAATATTTCATGATGCTGGATAATAGATACTTGATGTTGGATAAAAGATGCTGGATTTTTGACGCCTATTATTGGCACTTTCTTACCAGCTACTGACTACTCACTCTCGTTACTCATCCTTTCCACCCCATTCTTGGCAATAGTAGTAACATACACATAATTTTCAATACCGATACCATCGTATACTTTCTTCATAATATCGCCAACCATCTGAGCGGTAGCTTCATTTTCACTGAGCATAAAGATAGATGGGCCCGAACCCGATATACCACCACCCAACGCACCAGCCTCTTTGCATTTTGCTTTTACTTCATCGAAGGCCGGAATAAGGATACTACGAACCGGCTCGATAATAACATCCTCTAAAGAGCGTCCGATCAATCCCCTGTCATTGGTCATAAAGCCGGCTACCAAACCAGCAATATTTCCCCACTGCTTGATGGCATCTTTTAAAAACACCTGTTTACGTAATATTTGGCGGGCATCGGCCGTACGTACTTCTATCTGCGGATGCACTACTGTCACAAATAAATCAGGGCTTGCTATGGGCACAATATCCAGTGGATGTATAGAGCGGATCAAAGTAATACCCCCCAATATGCAAGGCGTAATATTGTCGGCATGTTTTACCCCGGTCGCCAGCTTTTCGCCAATCATGGCCAATTGTACCAGGTCATCGGTAGAAAAAATGTCTCCCAGTAATAAATTAGCTCCCACCGCTGCACCTGCCGCGCTTGCAGCACTCGAACCTAAGCCACTGCCCGGTTTAATATGCTTTTCAATAGTAACCTTGATGCCTTTATTAAAGCCGGCTTTTTCCAACGCTGCCAGTAGCACCACCCCGGCCACGTTCTTCTCCGGATCAGTGGGCAGGTTAAACGCATCGCGGTTTTCTATTATAACACCTGGTTGATCAATTATTTCAAACTCCATGATATCATAGGGTGCTTTTAGAGCAAGACCTAATATATCAAAACCACATACCAGGTTGGCAACGGTTCCGGGAGATTTTATTTTTACTTTCATAATGTTCAGTTGACTCTTTGATAGCTGCTAACTTATACTATTTTATCTTTATATGCTCGCCGCTCTTACGATATCTGCAAATACACCACTGGCAGTTACATCAGCCCCAGCGCCCGCACCTTTTACAACCAATGGCTGCAAAGGATAACGCGAGGTGTAAAACAATACTACATTATCTTTTCCATACAAATGGTACAGGTCGTTCTCAGGCGTAATATGCTGTAACCCTACTGAAGCTTTGCCTTCGTTAAAAGTAGCTACAAATTTCAATTTACAGTTTTGTGCCTTGGCTTCGTCCAACAATTGTTTAAAATGAGCTTCATGGCGGTGCATACAAGCATAAAAAGCTTCCACATCACCCTCCATACATTCAACGGGCAAAAACCCATTATTGCCGATATCTTCCATCTGCATTTCGTAGCCGGCTTCCCTCGCAAGAATAAGTATCTTTCTCATCACATCCATACCGCTTAGGTCCAGCCTTGGATCTGGTTCAGTGTATCCCTCTTCCTGCGCCTGTCTTACCACATCGGAAAAAGGCCTGCTACCATCGTAGTTATTGAATACAAAATTCAATGTACCGCTTAATACCGCTTCCAGCTTTTTCACTTCATCGCCACTATATACCAGGTCGTTCAAAGTACCGATAACCGGCAACCCTGCACCCACATTGGTTTCAAACAAAAACTTACAGTTAAATTCGCTGGCCAGATCTTTTAACCTTTTATAGTTCGCATAGTCAGAAGACGCGGCGATTTTATTACAGGCAACAACAGAAATACTTTTTTGCAATAAACGATCGTAGATATTGGCTACATCAGGATTAGCAGTGATATCTACAAACACAGAATTGCGTAGATTCTTTTCAATAACATGGTCCACAAATAAAGGCAGCGCAGCTTTCTCACCCTGCTCCAGCTCTTGCTGCCAGTTATCCAGTGCTATCCCTTTCTCATTCAATACCATGGTTCGGCTATTGCTGATACCTATAACGTTGATCTTGATCTTCAGGTGTTGCTGTAAGGAATTCAGTTGTTTTTCTATTTGTTGCAGCAGCTTCGATCCAACATTTCCCACACCCGCTATGAATAAATGAACCTGCTTGAAAGTAGTTTCAAAAAAATCTTCATGTAGCACGTTAATAGCTTTACGTACATCTACAGTAGAGATAACCGCACTGATGTTCTTTTCGGAAGAGCCCTGGGCAATGGCGCGTACATTGACACCATTGCGGCCCAATGCGCTAAACATTTTACCGCTCACACCGGGATGGCTTCTCATCTGCTCTCCTACCAGCGCTACAATAGAAAGACCGGTTTCAACCTTCAGCGGCTCCACTTTCTGCAAGGCCAGCTCATTGGCAAAAACTTCATCTATTGCCTGCTTCGCAGCATCAGCTTTTCCTGCATCAATAGCTACACAGATAGAATGCTCTGAAGAGCTTTGGGTAATTAAAATAACATTGATCTGCTCGTTACTCAGGGCTTCAAATAATCTTTTGGAAAAACCCGGGATACCTACCATCCCGCTACCTTCCAGGCTTAGCAAAGCCAGGTTATTGATACTTGAAATACCGCGTATTATGTTGCTATTGGCTTGCGCAGCAGAACGTTCATTATTCAGTACCAGCGTACCTGCATCTTCAGGAGCAAAAGTATTTTTGATCCATACCGGGATATTGCGGGTCATCACCGGTTGTAAAGTTGGCGGGTAAATAACTTTGGCGCCAAAATGTGATAATTCCATCGCCTCTCCGTAAGAGATTTTGTCAATCACCTTAGCATTAGCGGCCAAACGCGGATCTGCAGTCATCATACCACTTACATCCGTCCAGATCTCAAGCACTTCTGCATTTAAAGCGGAGGCGATAATAGCTGCAGTATAATCTGATCCGCCACGACCAATAGTTGTTGTAATTCCCTCCTGGTTGCTCGCGATAAAACCGGGAACAATGCAAAGTGATTGTTGCAAGCCACCAAAGTATTCAGCAATGTTCGCCTGTGTTATTTCAAAATTCACCTGGGCCTGTGTGTAATTACTGTTAGTGGTAATCAACTGGCGCGCGTCCTTCCATTGTACTTCTAACTGGTCAAAACGGAGCTTTTCCGCAATAATTTGTGAAGACAGCCATTCGCCATAGCTTGCCAAACGGTCTTTGGTACGCGGGGTTATCTCGCTCAAAAGAAATATGCCATTACAGATATCTTCAATTTCGTTAATCGAAGTTTTTACAAGACTTAGTAACTGACTTTGATGTGCTACCGGAATCAGGCTCTTTATTGCGTCAAAATGCCTTTTTTCTATATCTGCAATTGCCTGCCTATAGTCTTCATTGCCCTTAGCTGCATTATTGGCTGCCTGCAACAACATATCCGTTACACCACCAAGCGCCGATACCACAACAATGGTTTTGCCTTTACTAACAGCACTTTTAACAATAGAAGCTACTTTGTTTATATTCTCAGCATTGGCTACCGAAGTACCGCCAAATTTTAAAACCTGCATGGTTTATAACAATTAAAATATTAAGGATGATTTATCAGGAACGGCCTCATGGCCCAGGTGGTGATATGACGAAGTACAACCCTTAACGGGTTGTGGTAATAGTTGTAGTGGTAGCAGTTGCTACAACGTATACCTGACTGATATGCGTATAAATGTTATACATGGACCTGCACAAGATAAGACAGGAATAAAACACGAACAAATATTTTTTTCCGGAATACTGTATTCCTCCTAATATTTCCTGGTGCTGATCACATTATCGGGAAGGCTGAGATGATTCCAGTCCTTATGCAAGGCCATAGCGGCTCCCATAGCTGTAGCCTGCGACACTGAAGCTGCAAAAACTTCTGTTTGCGGATAAGCCTCGGCTAATAACTGCATATAAGTTTCGTTTTTCGCAAAGCCTCCGTCCACAAATATCTTCTTCACCCTGTCATTAAATACCAGGTCGGTGGAGCGTTTCTGAGCCAGAATGACCTGCCTGATGAAATTAATATAGGCGGCCTCGTAACTTACATAGTTGGAAACATCAAAATCATTAAGATCTTTTAACGCGGGTTCGTCTTTCAGCAAGCTTTTATCGTAGGCGATTTTTTCAAAGTAGTTGGGCACTTCTACAAAATACTCCGACAATTTTTTAATGATCTGCTCATGCGCATAACCAGCGAATAAGCGGGAAGACTTTACAGTGCCGCCCTTATAGGTCATATAGCAGAGACAGTCCTTTTCCAGCTCCTCTTTTGTTAGCGGCTCTTCGTTAAAAGCATTCATACTGATGCACCAGGTTCCGGTAGAGATCAGCAGGAAAGGTTCATTTACATTTTGTATATATGGAATAAAAGCTGCTGAACTATCATGTAAGCCAATACCGCATTTAAGAGGCTTGCCATTGTAGACGATGTCCAAAGCCTGCTCTGATGAGAATACGGGTGGTAATTTCTTATCAAGACCTTCTTTTATTACCCAATTGTGATAGCCATTATTGGTATAATCCCACAAGGCCGTATGGCAGCCAATGCTAGTGATATCAGAATATTTCTGGCCGCTAACCAGGTAGCTCAAGTATTGCGGAAAATGGAGGGAAGATGCAGTTTTATCAAACAGCTTTTCCTTATCATATTTCAATGAATATAGCTGTAATCCTGAATTAAGATTTCCCAAAGCAGGAGAAGCCGTTGCAATAGCAATATCCTCTCTTGTTCCATAAGTAGCATAAAACTGCTCTTCTGTTTTCGCCGGATAGGGCTTCAGGTAGTTATACAGCGGCGTTACAGGGGCATCTCTTTCATCGAGGTGTACAAAGCTCGCACCGTAGGCAGAGAAATTGATGGCTTTAATATCATAGGTATTGCTTTCAATATACTTATTTAGGGTATCCAGCACCCATCTCCTCAAAGCTCTTATATCCTCACAGGCAAACCCATCCTCATCTTCTATCTCTGCAAAATTTACAGTAACTTCTTCAACAATTTTATAGTCTTCGTTAAAAAGAAAAAACTTTTTATTTGTCTTACCTATATCAAATATGGCGATTACTGGAACCAAAACAGTGTACAATTTGAGATTGGAGATATCCTTCGGGTCAAACCAATCAATTTAAAAACTTAATCGATATAAAAACATATTTCCCCTTATTCCGGGGAAATATGCATCTTAAAAATTTACAGTCCGGTGGCTATTGTTTTTTCACCTCTTTTACCGATCAACTGCTGCCTGATCTTTTCTTCTCTGAACAACTGCAGCGGATTTAACGCAGCGCCGGCTCTTAACCGGGCTTCCGCTAATATGGGACGCAAGTCTGTGCGATAGGCGTCCTGTAAAAGTTCCTGCGCACCGGCCACATCGTTATTTAACTGGGCATCGTTCAGCGCTTTGCTGTTCACCAACAAAGCCTGCGCATAAGCCAGGTTAATGGCTTCAACACTCTGTAAAAGATCTTCAAGCGGATCTTTAATATTATGGCTCGCATCAATCATCCAACCCAGGTCAGTAGCATGGTTTAATCCGCGGGCGTCCATTCCTTCCACCAGCTCCTTAAAGATCAGGAACAACTGGTAAGGTTTAATGCTTCCTACGGTAAGATCATCATCACCATATTTACTATCGTTAAAATGGAATCCACCCAGCTTTTGCTCATTCAATAAAAGAGATACAATTTGTTCAATATTGGCATTAGGCAAATGGTGACCCAGGTCTACCAATGTATATGCTTTATCACCTAGCTTATTTGCATACAATAAAGATTGTCCCCAATCGCCAACTGTTGTTGAGTAGAAATTAGGCTCAAAGGCTTTGTACTCAACAAATATTTTCCAATCATCAGGTAAAGCGCCATAAATATCCTGCAGGCTTTCCAGTGTATTATTAAATGCATTTCTGAAATTTAATTGTCCCGGAAAGCTTGAACCATCAGCTAACCAAACGGTCAAGGACTTAGAACCCAGTTCCTGACCATATTTGATGACTTCAATGTTATGGTCAACTGCTTGTTGGCGTACCGCCTTGTCTACATGCTGCATAGAGCCAAACTTATAGCTCAGCTGCTGGTCTTTCTGATCCTGAAAGGTATTGGAGTTCATCGCATCAAACTTCAGATCAAAATCAGCAGCCAGGCTTTTAATAGCTTTGGCATCTGTAGGGATATCCCATGGAATGTGTAGAGAAACCGCACCGCTGCTGCGGTTGAGCTGGTGTAACAAACCGATATCTTCAATTTTTTCTTCCAGGGTTGAAGGCTCGCCTCCACCGCTGAAACGACCAAACCTGGTACCACCGCTTCCCAGTGCCCATGATGGAATAGCTACCTGAAAATCTGTTACTTTCTTAATAATGCCTTCTGCATCAGGAATGGTTCCGGATACATAATCAAAGCCTTTTTTATGCTTTGCTAACCCTTTCTCGTTATGTGCATCTATCTGCGATTTATTAAGAATCATGAATCAAAATATTTTTGATGATTAAAGTAATGTTTTAATAACAACCGTTACAGCGGTTGGGTTGTACCAGACTGCAGTATTTTTTTTGTACGGATCCATGCTACAGTTTACGAATCTTATTTAAAGCATTAAAAAAACGGGTCAGCCGACTGGAAAATCACCAACCCTTGTTGCTTTGCTATATGAAGATTCTTTGTTCTTTTGTTTTCTGCTTATCTCACGAAAGCCTGAGCCACGCCACCATCTACGTTCAATATATTGCCGGTAGATTTGTTCAGCAATCCGCTTACAAAAACAAAACATGCATTGGCGATATCATCCGGAAGAATGATCTCGTTCATTAAAGTACGTTTTGCATAATAAGCTGGTAATTCTGCCACCGTTATACCGTAAGCTTTAGCACGGCCTTCGGCCCAGCCACCTGCCCATATATTAGAATCGGAGATCACTGCATCAGGATTCACGGTATTCACACGGATCTTATCGCCACCCAATTCGGCCGACAATAAGCGTGAAAGATGCGCCTGTGCAGCTTTTGCAGAGCCATATCCTGCATTGTTAGGACCAGCTACTATCGAATTCTTAGAAACAATATTGATAATATCGCCACCTATGTCTTGCTTACGCATGATCTTGACAGCTTCTTTGGATACCATGAACTGGCCTTTCACCAAAATATCGTATAAGCGATCCCACTCTTCGATAGTATGATCTGTTATGCTTTTAGATATGCTGATACCAGCATTATTGATAATAATATCCACACCTCCAAAAGCCAGTGCAGTATTCGCCAGTGCGGCTTCGATGGACGCGGCATCAGTAACATTTAATTGCACGGATGCCGTAGAATCTTTGCCAAATGCTTTCTGAAACTCTTCGGTAGTAGCATCTATGCGCTCCTGGTTAATATCGTTAATAATAACACAGGCACCTTCGGCTGCAAACTTCTTAGCAATCGCCTTACCAATACCGCCACCGCTGCCGGTGATTAGCGCTACACGACCGCTCAAAGGCTTCGGCTTTGGCATACGCTGCAGCTTCGCTTCTTCCAGTAACCAGTATTCAATATTAAATGCTTCCTGTCTGGGTAAAGAAGTATATTCTGATATCGCTTCTGCACCACGCATTACGTTAATCGCGTTCGTGTAGAACTCCGCAGCTACTCTTGCTGTTTGCTTATCTTTTGCAAAGGCAAACATACCTACGCCAGGATAAATAATAATTACCGGGTTGGCATCTCGGATAGCCGGGCTGTTCGCATGCTTGCAGGTATTGTAGTACTCCTCGTACATTTTTCGGTAATCCTCAAATAAAGGAGCTATTTTTTCCTTTACCGCCGCTACATCATCCAGGTTCTCATCTGTTGCCAGGTTCAATACCAACGGGCTGATCTTGGTACGCAGGAAGTGATCAGGACAAGAAGTACCCAAAGGAGCTAATCTTTCCAGGTCGTTGGAGTTGATGTATTGCAATACACGATCGTCATCGGTAAAATGGCCGATCATTTTTACATTAGAGGAGCAAAAGCCACGAAGTACCGGGGCCAGAGATGCCGCTTTTTGCAACCGCTCTTCTTTGGGAAGAGATTGCAGTTTTTCGCCACCAAAAACAGGACCTTTTTTACCAAGGTTTTGCTCAATATATTCTGCACATTTTTCAATTACCTCCAATGTATTGATATAGCTTTCGTAAGCAGTATCACCCCATGTAAATAAGCCGTGCGAGCCTAACATAATACCACGGATACCCGGATTTTCATCAAGGCACTGCTTCAGCATCAGACCCAGCTCGAAGCCTGGTTTTTGCCAGGGTACCCAACCGATCGTTCCTCCAAATAATTCTTCGGTTATTTTCTTGCCATCTTTTGCCGCTGCAATAGCAATAGCTGCATCAGGATGCAAATGGTCTATATGCTTGAAAGGTAAAAAACCGTGTAAAGGTGTATCGATAGAAGGCGCTTTAGAGCTTAGATCATAAATACAATGATTGAACAGCTCAACCATCTCATCTTCATACTCTAAACCACGATATACATTTTTAAGGCTACGCAATTTATCTACATATAAAGCAGCCAGACCACTTCTCTTTAAAGTACCCAGGTCACCCCCGCTTCCTTTTACCCACATCACTTCTGTATCCTCACCCGTAAGCGGATCTTTAGCGGTTGCTTTGCAGGAGGTGTTACCTCCGCCATAGTTGGTAAGACGCAAATCTGCACCTAATAAATTGGAACGATAGATGAGTAATGCTACCTCATCACCTGCGAGCTCAGCAGCTTTTGCTTCATCCCATAAATAACTTACATGTTTGAAAGTTGTTGTGTCTGTTGCCATAACGATCTTGTTTGTGTGCTCTTTTTAAGAGACTATATTTTTTTATCCTTTTTTACTAATTATCTCATCGAATTACCCCACCCTACCAACAGCACCGAAAGCAGGATAACGACAATTCCCATAATGATTGTACTCAGGGTTTTCTTACCTACGCCCTTCCATTCTTTTAAGATCAGTCCCCATACATTGGCTATTAAAATAATAAAGGCCATGTGTAGGATCCACGAGCTGGGACCATTACCCATTTTACTCTCGCCCATACCATAGAAGAAAAATTGTAAAAACCAGGTGGTACCGGCAAGTGCGCAAAAAATAATATTTTTTAGAACAGGCACTTTTTTATTGGTATAGTCTCCAAAAGTTTTGTTACGTGCGTTCAATATTAAACACCATATTAAATTGGTGGTAAGGCCTCCCCAAAGAATTACGATGTAGGAGACATTGTTTTGATATAGAAATTCTCCCTGTCCCGGATTAGCCGCCTTCCATAATTCATTAGCCGTTTCGGCCATCGGCTTTGCAGCTTCAATACCAAAATTGAAACAGGCGCTTAATACACCGGAAATAATAGCTACAGTAATTCCCAAACCAAATTTGTACTCATCTTTTCCTGAAAGATGCGCTTCAGTATCTGCATTGCCTACAGCATGCGGGTCCACAGCTTTGACACCAGTGCCCGAAAGTTCCTTCTCCTTCATAGTGCCTGCTTTACCACAAATAACGATACCTATTATACAAACCAGCAAACCAGACAAAACGGTGATGCCCCAGTTAGTGCCGGTTAGTAAACCAATCGTATCTTTTCCCTCAGCCGGTGTAAACTGGTAATAAATAGCAGGTAATAAGGCCCCTAAAACCATTGAAAGTCCCAGTATGATGCTGCTTCCCAATGATACGCCGAGGTACCGTACACCAAGGCCATAAGTAAGCCCGCCAATACCCCATAATAAACCAAAAAAATAAGCATAACCTAAAGTGCTGCCATTAGAGGTGCTGATAATATCCCAGAAATTCGGAATAGTTAACCAGGCTGCCAATGGCGGTACAATAAGCCACGAAAAAATACCCCCTACGATCCAATATGATTCCCAGGCCCAACCTTTTACTTTTTTATATGGGATATAAAAGCTCCCTGAAGCAAAGCCACCTATAAAATGAAAAATAACACCGAGTAAAGCGTTCATGAATAATAAAATTTTCTATACAGTAAGCAAAATCATTAGATGTCGAAAATAAATCAATCAAAAAGGTCAACTGTCATGCACTGTCATGAATTATTGTATTTTTTACAAAAATTAAGAAAATGAAAACCTTTATCGTTATTTTGATATATTTCCATACAACTTGTTAATACTTGCTTTACCGGTTTTTGAAAATATACGTCCGTTTGGCTATTCGCCTGTTTTGTCATTCAATTATTGTTGACAAAAGGTCGCTGCTCAACACCAGAGGACCGCTATTAATTGCAAGTAATCACCCCAACTCATTTTTGGATGCCATTATTTTTGATATCCTTTTTGATATTCCGGTTACATCGCTGGCGCGTGGCGATGCTTTTAAAAACAAACGTATTTTCAGGATCTTACGATCACTGAAAATGCTGCCGGTCTATCGCATCAGGGAAGGTGCAGAAAACCTCAATACTAATTATGATACATTCGACTCCTGTATAGCGCTATTCAGGCAAAAGGAAGGCGTATTGATATTCAGTGAAGGGCTTTGCGTAAACGAATGGCACCTGCGACCACTTAAAAAAGGTACAGCAAGGCTTGCATTTCAGGCCTGGAATGCATCCATTGCACTAAAAGTGCTTCCAGCAGGAATTAACTATAGTTCCTTTCGCAAATACGGAAAAAGAATAGTTATTCATTTTGGCGATTTCCTGGAATCAAAAGATTTTGAAGGAATTGCAACAGATGGAGAAAAGCATGTACTGTTTAACAGGATGTTGAAGGAGCGGCTGCAACCACTTGTTTATGAAATTGAGCCCGGTAACAAAAAAGAATTGGCAAAAACATTCGGTGCCACTTCAAACACCCATAAATGCCTGCTCTTATTACCAGCAATAGCGGGTGCCATATTGCATGCGCCGGTGTATGGGTTTGCTAAATTAATTGTTCATTCATTTTTTAGCGATACCGATCATCATGATTCGGTAATGCTGGGTATTTTGCTATTAACTTATCCGGCTTATGTAGCCCTGTTAGCGGTTCTTGCATATTCCATATGTACGCCCGTTTACGCGCTGGCTTTACTGTTTGTACTGCCCGCTACCGCCTACGCTTATGTAAAATGGGATGTAAGGAAAGGATAATAGATGCCTTAATGATGTTTTAAAAATTCAGTTACATTTATATAGATCTTTTACTAAAAAACTAATTTACGGAAGAAACGCAATCTAACCTGTTTGACGAAAACAATTAGCCATCACCTGCATCAATTGGCAAACGATCTATTAACTACGTAATAGATATCACAACTGTTCGTGCTTTATGTTATAGTACGGGTATACTACTGGCCATTTTAGCACCCGACCTATTTATCAGCGAAAGTCAGACAACATTTATATCTTACCTGATAGCCCTTCTTATCATCCTGGCCTACTATACGGTGTTAGAATGTAGTACAGGAAAATCGCTCGAAAAAATGATACCTGGTACGAAAGTACTTACAGAAGAAGGTTATAAGATCACTTACAAAGATGCATTTCTGGGAACGCTGTCAAGATTGGTTCCTTTCGAGGCATTGAGTATTTTTCCTGGCTCAGGCACGTGGCATGACCACTGGACGCAAACCCAGGTAACAGAGGCCCATTAAGTAAAATTTTTGCTGGCAAGGGATCATCGTATTATCTGAACAAAAGCAAACAAAAACCCCGGCTCATCGCCGGGGTCTGACTATTATCAGGAAACTACCTACTCACTATACCCTACTCACCACTCACTAATTAGGCAGTTACTTTACCTTTTGTTTTTGCAATCACTTCTTCAGCGATATTATTAGGCGCCGGAGAATAGTGAGAGAACTCCATGGTAGAAGAAGCACGACCAGAGCTTAAAGAACGTAATTGAGTTACGTAACCAAACATTTCGCTCAAAGGTACTTTTGCTTTAATAACCTGAACACCTGCACGCGTGTCCATACCTTCCATCATACCACGACGACGGTTCAAGTCACCTGTTACATCACCCATGTATTGCTCAGGCGTTAACACCTCAACTTTCATGATAGGTTCTAACAAGATTGGTTTTGCCTTTCTGCCGGCTTCGCGGAAACCTTGCTTAGCACAAAGTTCGAAAGACATAGCATCAGAATCCACCGCGTGGAAGCTACCATCAAATACACGAACCTTCAGGTTATTTACCGGGAAGTTAGCCAGTACACCGCTGGTCATAGAAGTTTCAAAACCTTTCAGAATCGCAGGGATAAATTCACGGGGAATAGATCCTCCAAAAATATCATTAACGAATTGGAAGGTCTTATCAGGATTCTCTTTTTGCCATTCTTCATCTACAGGACCCAGGCTGAACTGGATATCGGCGAATTTACCGCGACCACCCGTTTGCTTTTTCAATGTTTCTCTGTGTTCTACAGTTGCATTGAAAGCTTCTTTATAAGCAACCTGAGGAGCACCCTGGTTAACTTCTACTTTAAACTCACGACGCATACGATCAATAATGATCTCCAGGTGAAGCTCACCCATACCACTTAAAATGGTTTGACCAGTATCTTCATCCGTTTTTACACGTAAGGTAGGATCCTCTTCCACCAGTTTAGCAATTGCCATACCCATTTTATCTACGTCTGCCTGAGTTTTTGGCTCAACAGCTACAGAGATTACAGGCTCAGGGATGAACATATTCTCTAATGTAATCGGATGATCTTCATCACAAAGCGTATCACCGGTTTTGATCTCTTTAAAACCTACTGCTGCACCAATATCACCTGCTTCGATAAAATCGATCGGATTTTGCTTATTGGCGAACATTTTCATGATACGGCTAATACGCTCTTTTTTACCACTTCTTACGTTTAATACATAAGAACCCGCATCTAAATGACCGCTATAACAACGGAAGAATGCCAGACGGCCCACGAACGGATCAGTCATGATTTTGAAAGCCAATGCAGCAAATGGTTCTTTAGCATCTGGCTTACGAATCAGTTTCTTTTCCGGATCATTAGGATCTGTACCTTCAATCGCCTCAATATCAACAGGAGAAGGCAGGTAACGGCAAACTGCATCTAAAGCTGTTTGAACACCTTTATTTTTGAAGGAAGAACCGCACATCATCGGAACGATGCTCAGGTCGATAGTAGCTTTGCGGATCGCTTCATGAATTTCGTCTTCAGAGATTGAATTTGGATCTTCGAAGAATTTCTCCATCAAAGTATCATCATATTCAGCAACTGCTTCAACCAGCGCAGCACGCCACTCTTCAGCTTCAGCAACCATGTCAGCAGGAATATCGATCTCATCAAAAGTCATTCCTTCTGTTTCTACGTGCCAGATAATACCTTTCATACGGATCAGATCCACCACACCCTGGAAATTATCTTCAGCACCAATAGGTAACTGCAAAGGCACTGCTTTAGAACCCAACATTTCACGAACCTGTTTTACCACGTTCAAAAAGTCAGCACCCTGACGGTCCATTTTATTTACAAAACCGATACGTGGTACACGGTAACGGTTAGCCTGGCGCCATACTGTTTCTGATTGAGGCTCAACCCCATCAACTGCAGAAAATAATGCGATCAGACCATCCAGTACACGCATAGAACGTTCTACCTCAACGGTAAAATCCACGTGACCCGGAGTATCAATAATGTTGAAAGAATAGTCTTTGGTTGTACCTGCAATAGCTTTTCCTTTATCAGTTGGAAACTGCCATTTACAGCTTACCGCAGCAGAAGTAATAGTAATACCGCGTTCTTTTTCCTGCTCCATCCAGTCGGTAGTAGCACCACCATCGTGTACCTCACCAATACGGTGGATCATACCTGTGTAACGTAAAATACGTTCGGTTGTAGTGGTTTTACCAGCGTCAATGTGAGCGGCAATACCAAAGTTCCTTTGAAATTTTAAATCTGCCATGATTATTCTTGTTGAATTATAAACTTTCTTATTTTCTAAAACCTTGATTATCAAAAGAGTAAAAAACAATTACCCTAAGTAAGATTTTAAGGCTGCAAAGTTAAGGAAAATAGGGACATAGATGGCTTTTTTTTAGCCCTGTTCAGGGGGCAACGTAGTCATCCCATAGCTCTGGTAAGGATCGACCAGCATGAACACTGAAGTAGGATGTGTCTTGATAATTTCCACTAAGACAGGCTTCATTAAGATTTAATGTAAAATGTGGATAGATCGCATCCAGCCACATAAAAAATTTAGCGGTATGCTGATAGCCGCTACTCCAAAGAATACCCGGCCGGGGGGTATTGGCAAAACTATCTGTACGCCAGGCGTCGGTTATAACTCCATATTTATAATTCGCATAATCAGCCATCCCCTCTTTGATCCAGCGGTCAACGGTGCCGGGGTATCGCTGCAATGGGTGTACCAGCTCGTGACAAAAGGTCTCCAGAACCGGCCCATAGTCTTCTTCCATATTGGCCAGGTAAAGATGGATCGAATTATTCGCAGAAGCACCCCGGGGATGCTGGCTCCCCGCAGTTGAAACGTTGACGTACACTTTTTGGGGTGCTTGTTTGTTGAAATGCTTGCGGTACTGTGGATACACCGCAAAAAAAGACGCTGACAGCTTCGCCGTTAACTTGTCCGGGATATCGCCCGGGGTGATTATTAATGTATCGCCACCTTGCACCAACTCCCTTATAGCGGGAGTTGGCCTGCAGCCAGCTACAAGCAACATGATGATCACCGCCACCGCAGATAACTCCCTATGAAAATAAAGAACCTTTTTCAAGCTAAAAGAAAAACGGATCAGACGAGGAATTATTTTATTTTTCAGGGTAGACAGATATAACCTTTGAATAGCTTTCCTTACCATCCTTATCTTTTTGCATGATACGCACATACAATCTTTCAACAACATCCGGGTTGACACCCTGATCTCCACCCTTCTGGCAGCCCCAACCTGACATGAGCATTAATGCCATCGTAAACAATCCCACCTTGCGCCTTGTAAAATTTCCTTTTGCTAAGAAAACAATTCCTATCACCAGTAGCAACACTCCAAATGGAAGAAGCAATCCGGCAGCTTGTGTTTGATTCTCTAAATCATCAATAAACTCGTAGTTGATAGTGATGTCAGACCTGCCATTAACGGCTTTAGACGCTATTTTCTCCCCTAAATTGTAAAAATCGGTACCATTAGTTGATCCCTGAACCTGGAAGTAGTCAACATTCAACTCCTGCTCTGTTTGCCAGTTTAGCTTCAGCTGATTGCCGATTATAGCCCCTTTTATAGCACCAAAATGAACTGGAAGTGCGGTAGGGAAAATGTTTGTGGCAAGGTCGGAAGCATGGTTACTCCGTTGCATTCCCAGGTCAAAAGTCTTATCATCTGTTACATTGGTAACACTTACGTAAGCATCAGCACCTCTAGGCGTTAATTCGTAAATATACTGAACGCAACGAACACCGCTCAATGCTCCCGGATCCTGGAAGTCTGAAGCCGACACAATCAATTTGCCGGCAGCAGTAAAGGCCAGGCCCCCTAGGATAGGTTGACCAAAGGCATTAGTAAACATCTGTATCCCCGTTAGATCCCGCTGAACAGGTGTTCCGTCGGACCAGGTAATTTGCCAAACCCTTTGCATGGTAACATCGGTGCCAAGGGAAAGATCATCCAGCTGAGCTTTTGTTAATTTATATATATAATAGCTTACCGATGTAAACCCAGGCGAGTAAAAAGTATATTCATTATACGGACTCCCATCAGACACCAGCAAAAACATGTTATCCTCGTTATCAAAAGCGATGTCCTGTATCAACGAAAAAGACAGGTCGCCCGCTAATATTTTACCAGCCGTTAAAAAGTTGGTCGCATCACCTGCCGCATTCGTCATGAAGGAATAGGCCTGCAGGTCAAACCCGGTGGAGCTAAATCCATTATTCGGATAACTCTTAACAAACCAGGCTTTATCTGATTGATCTATAGCAAGTGCGGCGCCCTCCGGAGGAGCATAATAAGTGCCTACATTGGCTAATGCCAGCCTGTTGGTTGCCCCCTGAAAAGAACCTGCAGTATTGGCAGAATAAATATCGTACTGGGTTACATTGCTATTGGCCCCAACATAGTACAATATGTTATATTTATTAACACCTATGGCCTGATCAATATTATCCGTATAGGTGTCTGATAGTTTATAATAGCTATTTGAACCGGAAACTGTCCCCTGCGCACTATTCAGATCATAAACTTCGTACCCATAGTCATCGGGGGTTGCGGCGTCAAACATTTGCTGAGACTGGGACCTAAGGTTGTACCTGTAATTTTCGGTTAGCACATAAGTCTTTTCCTGCGCGTTCACGGGATTAAACCCCAGGAGTACCGTAATACAAAATAAGAATGATTTAAGAGGACTCATCTAAAGTGTTTTGCGCCAAATATAGTTAATCATTGAAAAGGCATACGTCACTTATTAAAATTTAATGCAAACTATAAGTATCAATATTTATTAAAATGTCCTGGGCTTATTACATTAATGCTTTTTTATTTGCCCGGATGAAAAAGCTGATTCATCGAAAGAATAGCGGCACTCATCGAATAGCATCCGAAAGGGCTAATTCTTAAAAATACTTTTACAATGAATTAAGAATTAAAGCCCAAATAGACATGAAAAAAAGCCTTCTTACACTCGTAATTTTTTTTATAGCATTTGCAACATTTGCACAAAGCTATCAGTACATCAACAGCAATACTTCTTTCAATACCGGCACCTACTATATTAGTGGCTGGGGCAATGTAACATTAACGGTTCCTGCCGGACAAGAAGTAACATTTATATTTAGCGGGCCTGCATACGGCGGCGGAAAACTTGCGGTAGACGGTAAGTTAACAACTACTAACGGACTTCAAACTGCAGGAGCTTTTACCACCGGTCCTAATGCTACAGTGTCCATCAATGGCACCCTTATCCCGGGAACAGGGACAAACCTTGCAGAGGGTTCTACTACATCTACCAAAGGTCTTAGCCTTAATAATAGTATGAACGTGGCAGGAAAACTGATCATTGACGGCAATACTTCTCTCAACAGCGGGGGGTTAACCATCAGCTCTACCGGTGTTATTACTACCAATAATATTGCATTCAATGGCACCAACAATATCGCAGGCAGCTTAACAGTTGCCAATAGTGTAACTATTCACAATGGAACCAACACCATGTCATGTCCCGGTTCTATAAAAACAACCAATCTTTACAACAATAACACCAATACTGTTGCAGGCACTGGTTTCATAACAGTAACCGGTACTTTTACCAGTGGTAACCCGTTAACGAACAGTGCATCTATCACTCTAAACAGTGCCGATGCAGGCAATGGTACTAATTCACAAAAACAACCCGGTAAGGCTACATTAAGTGCTACGAACCCATGCGGCGGTAGTACCAGTCCTAATACACTGCCTGTTGTTTGGGGACAGATCACTGCCCGTATTTCCAATAACACACTTGCTATAACCTGGTCTACCCTTTCTGAAACTCAAAATGATCATTTTGAGATTGAAGCTTCAGCTGACGGACGTGAATTTCACAAAATCGGCGAATCCATCGTTTCAAAAGCTGCAAACGGCAATTCAGAAAACGCGATCGCATACAGCTTTAGCCAGGGTATTACTACTTCAGCACTGGGTGTTGCATTTGCCTTGTTGCTGCTGATCCCGGGTTTATCTAAAAAAAGGAAGCTGAGCCAATGGTTAGCCGGTGCAGTAGTGCTTTTGTTTGCAAGTACATTATATTCCTGCTCCAAGCAAGACGCGGTAAGCTTACCAGAGCAAACCAACATCTTCGTAAGGATCGCCCAGGTAGACAAAGACGGAACCATCAAATACTCTCCGGTAATCAAAGCCGTACAGTAATAACTTATATATCGCAACTATAACTAGCAATTAGCGAGAGCCCTGCCTAAAAAGCATGGGCTCTTTTATTTATGCGAAGGAAAAACCAGGCCTGCAAGCCAACAAAAAATATTTAGTATTTATATTTACGCAAAAAATTATTATGCAATTCACATACTTTGGTCAATCCTCTTTTTCAGTAGCGCTCAATGGTAAAAAGTTACTATTCGACCCATTTATAAGTGGCAATCCCCTGGCTCAACATATAGACATTGAAAAAATTGAAGCAGATTACATTTTGTTATCCCATGGCCACGGAGATCATATTGCCGATGTGGTGCCTATTGCAAAAAGAACAGGAGCCAGGGTAATAGCCGCTCCGGAAGTGGCCGGCTGGCTGGGTAAGCAAGGGATAGACAATATACATGAGCTCAATCATGGTGGTCCGGTTTATTTTGACTTTGGTAAGGTTAGAGCTGTAAACGCCATACATTCATCGGGCCTCCCCGATGGCTCCTATGGTGGCAACCCAATGGGATTTGTGGTAACTTCAGAAGAGGTGAATTTCTACTTTGCAGGAGATACAGCCCTGACTATGGATATGCAGCTCATTCCTATGTTCACACATTTAAATTTTGCTGTATTACCTATCGGGGGCAATTATACGATGGATGCTGCTGATGCTATAATTGCTTCTGATTTCATTAAGTGCAATGAAATCATTGGAGTTCATTATGACACTTTTGATATTATTAAAATAGATACAAAAGCCGCTGTAGATGCATTCACCGAGACCGGTAAAACATTGCTGTTGCCTGCAATTGGTGAAACGATTGAATTTTAAATCCTATTTATGGTAATGCCGCTGTCGTTGACAATAACAGCGCATTATCCTTATCAAATAATTTCAAAGTGTTGCCGATAACCTGGTATTTGTTCACCAGCGGTAACACTTTGGAAAGAACCGACTCATTAGTAGCTGCATCTTTACAAAACATTTCTGTTGAAGCAACATTACTTATAGCAATATGGTAGGTATTATCGGTCGTTACGCTAAAAGAAAAACGGTTACAGCCAACTCCGGCCTGGCCTTTGGCCGGGTCTGTCAAATCCAGGAAACTCCTGCCTTTCACCAACTGGTCGTTATCTGCATTGATCATTTGTTCTATGGACCATTTCCTGCTTACCGAACCATTTTCGTCATCTGCTGCTTTTTCAGCTATAAACAGCAAGCGTCCATCCTTCGCCAACAATTGAAGCTGATCATCTGACAGGGAAAATGAATATACTTCTCCCAAATTGGATCTTAACACCTGGTCTGTTCTTTCATCGGTACAACCTGATAAATGCGCCGCAATATTGGCTATTTCTATCCGGTTGTGATGGCCAAATTTTGGCGTAAATGAAAAATACCGGCAGCCAGCCGTAGCACCTGAATGATACACATCCCGGAGATCGATGTAAATACTATTAGTTGGTAAACTGTCCGCTACCTTACTTACCTTCCATTTATGATGCAGGCCTTCTGTTTGCATGGTACTCGCCAATGGCGCCGACTTTCGGCTACAACCCGTAACGAATAATATAATTATAATAATACTGGGTATCCAATAAAAACGATTCATTCCAACAGGTTTAATCTTAAGCAAAGTACTGAGTTTTTTAACCATTTTAATATATCACTTTAAAACATGTTTCAATAATAAGGCCAGTTATTTTATGAAAAACAGGTAGCAAATGCATCTAAAGGAAAACAGATTCTATGAGAATTTTTCCTTTTATAGTGTTTATACTAACCTGTACATGGAGCTATGCGCAGATGCCTACCTTGAAGGTAAACGGTGAAAAAGAGAACCCGGTTGTACTGCAACAGGTGGCTATTGCAGTTGCCATTACCGGTAATATTGCCACCACTACCATGCAGTTGAGTTTCAAAAATAATGGCAACCGGGTGTTGGAGGGAGAACTTACTTTTCCCATGCCTGAAGGTGTAACGGTAAGCAGGTATGCGCTCGATATTAACGGGAAAATGCGGGAAGCCGTTCCTGTATCCAAAGCACGCGCCACCGAAGTATTTGAGAGCATTCAACACCGGAATATCGACCCCGGTATCCTGGAAAAAGTTGAAGGCAATAATTTCAGAACAAGAATATTCCCGCTGCCTGTGGGTGGCATACGCACTGTCATAATCGGCTATGAAGAGGAATTAAAAGTAAATAAGGAACATCAGCTGCAATATTACCTGCCTTTTAATTATGCGCAGGCCATTCCCAGATTTTCGCTGCACACATCAATATGGGGCACTAAAGAAAAACCGGTTTTACTAGAGCAACCGGATGGCAGCTTCACCTTTTCCGGCCACGAAAACATTTTTACCGCTACAATGGAAAAGCAAAATTACCAGCCGGTAAAATCCTTGCTGATCAACCTTCCCAAAAAATTGAATACACATGAAAATATAATACAGCCTAATACTGATGGAAGTGCTTATTTTTTAATCAACGATTTTCCGGCGGCAGAGAGTCGTCCCAGGCAATGGGGCAATACTATTGGTATTTTATGGGATATATCATTAAGTGGCTCCAAAAGAGATCATCAAAAAGAGATCCAATTACTGGATCAGGTCATCCGTCAAAAGCAGAATCTTACCATTGCGCTCGGCTTACTGAATAACACACTTTCTTACGGCGGCACTTACAAAATCATTAATGGAGATTGGAGAGTTCTTCGAAAAAAACTAGAGCAGCTTATTTATGATGGAGCTACCGATTATAGCGTTTTAAAATTGCCGGTATTTGTAGACCAGGTATTATTCTCAGCACTCGACGAAATTCTTTTTTTCACGGATGGCATGAGCAGTTTTGGCGATGCCGAAGTAAGTATTAGCCGGCCGGTACATACAATTACTACTCATCCTGTTTCTGATTATAGTACGCTAAAAAATATCAGCCAAAGAAGCGGTGGACAATTCGTTAACCTGGGTAACCAAAGCGCAGATCAGGCGTTTACTACACTCAGCAAGGAGTATATGCATTTCATTGGTGTAGAAGGACCAGGGATCAGTGAGGTATATCCCAATATAAAAATACCTGTAGTGCAATCCATATCAGTCGCCGGGTTAATAGCCAGTTCCCGCGATGAAATCACACTGCTTTACGGCTGGGGTAATAAAATAACCATGAGAAAAAAGATAAAAGCAGGTATAACCACCAAAGACATCAACGTGCATAAAATATGGGCTCAAAAGAAAATTGCAGCCATGGATGTTTATTACGAAAAATATAACGAGGAACTAAAAACCATGGGTGAGCAATTTGGCATTGTAACCCGTAATACAAGCCTCATGGTATTGGAAAATATCGATGATTATATCCGCTATGACATCAACCCTCCGACTGAGCTTTTGGTTGAATATAACCGGCTGAAAAAAGAAAATATCAGGTTTAAAGAAGAACGTGTAAATGATTTACTGGAGCGGGCAACGGCGGCTACGAATGACTTAAAAGAATGGTGGAGCAAGGATTTTAACCCATCTTACAAAAAAAGCTATCCAACACCCGAACGGGTAATGACTAACGCAGCTCCTTCTGTATCTGTTGATGATGCAAAGGGTTTGGTTGAGACAGCGCCAGCGGCGCCACCACCTCCACCTAAGGTTGAAGCAAGAGCATTTACCACACCCCGGATAGTGAGAGATGAAGAAGCAAAAGAGCCGCCGGCAGCGAATGATTTGGCGAATACCAGGGTAGGAAGCATCAGCCAGGAAGGCCTGAAGGATATAGGACTGATAGCACCTCCACTCTATGCTGATGCGGAAAAAGGGCTTGTAGTGGTAAGATCAAAGGCCGCTGAAACATCTTTATCACCAGGTCGGTCAACTCCTGAAATAAAGACACCTGAATTCAAAACAGATAAAGACCATATCAAAAAACTAAATGCCGCTAATAAAGTTGAGGCTTATGCTACTTACCTACAATTGAGGAAAGACTACGAAGCAACACCTTCCTTCTATTTTGATGTAGCCAATTGGTTTGATAGCCGGAAGAATACCGATACCGCTTTGATGATACTCAGCAATATCGCGGAGCTTTCGATTGAGAATGCCTCGCTGTATAAAATGATGGCCTACAAACTAAAGCAATTAGGCAATAATGAAAAACAACTTTGGACAGCTAAAAAAATACTCGACTGGCGACCTATGGACCCGCAAAGTACCCGTGACTACGCCCTGGCGTTGATCGACAACGGCCGCTACCAGCAGGCGTTAGATGCGCTTTATTCAACATTAACCAATAGTTACAGTGCCGAAGCTGCATCGAGGGATGAAGGCATTGAGGAAGTCATTGTGATGGAGATTAATAAACTGGTAACACAACATCGTAATAAATTGAACCTGTCTAAAATAGACAAACGTGTCATCGCTAATCTTCCCGTTGATATCCGTATAGTATTGAACTGGAATAAACCTGATACTGATATCGATCTTTGGGTAACCGATCCCAACGGAGAGAAATGCTATTATAGTAATAACAGAACCGGCAACGGTGGCCGCATCAGCAACGACTTTACAGATGGCTTCGGCCCCGAACAATTTCTCCTGAAAAAAGCCGTAAAAGGTCAATACAAAATAGAAACCAATTTCTTCAATGAAGATCAGTTTACGATCAGTGGCCCCACCACACTGATGGCCGAGATTTACCTGTATTATGCCAGTGGTAAGGAAACGCGTAAAATAGTGACCCTGCAAAGTGGCGATAACGGCAAGGAAGCTGATGGTATGTTGGTTGGAACATTCAAATTTTAAAAGTATCAGTCATATTGTTGCAGTTTTGTATTCTTATGCGTCTAAAAAATAAAAATTTATGAAAAAAACATTTGTACTACTGCTTATTGTTATTAGTATTATTTCCTGTAAAAAAGACAATATTGCCGAACAGCCAGATGAAACAACTAAAATTCCTGGAAATGTAGAGGCTTTTTATTTGAAAATTGCCGGTAAATGGAAGCTGAATGAATGGTTTTGTGCGGGATGCGGCCCGGCGATTATGCCCAACCAGGTCATTAGCATTAGTCAAAAAGGGACCATTGAAACCAATACCAACGGTAGTATCGAAAATAGTAATTTAGACCTTACTGGTGCTGATGGTTGTAATAAAAATTCGTTTCGGTATTTATCGGCAACTGCCAAATCCATAGGTATTGACGACTCGGGTATACTTGTTATTTCTGACTGCGCAAGTGGAGGTTTTAGCAAATATATAAAGGTTGCCAATTAAGATATGCTTTAAAAAGCGAGAGAAGCTGTAAGATTTTAATCTTATGGCTTTTTTAATGTAAGGGCATACAGTTTATTCTCCGTTTCAATATCAGGAATTAGTCTATCACCTATCAAAAAATCCCCCGACAGTGACTTATTTATAGCCAAAAAAGCGGGTCAACACTAGATAAAAATCAAGTTCTACAGATTTTTTTTCTTTTTAAGCATAGAAAACGCTACTTTTCGCATGTTTAAAACTAATTAGAAATATGACATTAATTGTTTATGAGAAAAAAGGCAGCTTCCTGTCTTTTTTAAAAGGCGTGTCTAAAACAGGAGCTTTCCTGTGTTTCGCGCTATTTTTTGTATCTCAGGTAAAGGCTGAAAATACATTTTTTGAAGACAGGTTGAATTTAAAAGCAAGTACTAGCAAATCCGGCACCATTTTCAAAACAATTACCGGCCAGGTTATTAACCAGGAGGGAGTTCCTGTTGACAATGCTGTAGTAAGTGTTAAAGGGCGCAGCACGGCTAGTGTAACAGCGGCTGATGGTTCTTTTGCGATTGAAGCTAACGAAGGGGATGAACTGATCATTTCCCATGCGTCTTACATTACTCAAACCATTACAGTAACACAGGCGGCTAGTATTACCATTACCCTTCAGCAGAATGTAGCTAACCTCGATCAGATTGTAGTAACCGGGTATACCGAATACGCTAAACGTAATAGTCCCAGCGCTTCCACCCAGGTAAATGCTGCCGATATTAATAAAGTACCTATGAGCACCCTTGACCAGATACTACAAGGACGGGTACCGGGTATGAGCGTTATATCCAGCTCGGGACAACCAGGCCAGAGTGCTGCGGTAGTGATCAGGGGTATCGGCTCCATCAACGGCTCTACCACCCCTTTATATATTATGGATGGAATTCCTATAGAGAGTGGTTACTTCCAAACCATCAACCCGGAAGATATAGAATCGGTTACCGTATTGAAAGATGCATCTGCAAAAGCACTTTATGGATCGAGAGGTTCTAACGGGGTGATTGTGGTAACTACCAAGAAAGGAAAAAAAGGCCGTTTAAACATAGGTTACAGTTCACAATATGGGTTTTCGACATTGACGCAGCCCAATTTCGAGATGATGGATACCCGGGAACGCCTGCGTTTCGAAGAAGAAGTGGGCCTGGAGACTGGTCGCAATATTGGTCCCGGCTGGACACTTTCTCCTAAAAATCCGGATTATGCAACGCTTTCGCCCATTGAGCAGCAACAGAGAAACGGCATCCTCGATAGCCTCGGAAGGATCAATACCGATTGGAGAGATTTGTTCTTTCAGAACGCCAATTTTATGGAACAGCAGGTGAGCCTGAGCGGTGGTAATGAGAATGTACAGACTTATAACGCTTTTAGCTTATGGAGAGAGCAGGGTATTGTGAAAGAAACGGGGTTAGACAGGTTCTCATTGCGCAGTAATACCAATATGAACTATGGCAAGTTTACTGCCGGCTTTAATATCAACCTGGGTTACTCCAGTTCGCGCTTTACCAATAATGAAGGCGGTACCGGAGTAGGCTCTCCTATGGCATCCGTTTATTACGCGTTGCCTTATGAATACCCTTATACACCCGATGGTGTATTTTATGCTACAGATGAAGGACAGGGCTTCTATGATACCCGCGAAGGAAGCCGGGGAATTGACGTGTTATACGGTGCTTCAGATAAAACAGAACAGTTTAAAACCATTCTGGGCATTAATATGGCTTACGAGATCGTTAAAGGATTAAAGATCAGCACCCGCAATGGTATTGATTACAGGAACTCGGTTGACCAGATATTCATCAACCCACTCTCGTATATCGGCAGCAGGCAGGCCGGAGGCAAAGGTGCATTCGGTGAAGGATTCAGGAGAAATTTCAACCTCGTTTCCACGTCTGGCATCACCTACAAGAAAAGGTTAGATGTGCACGATTTCGAGGTTTCAGGTTTCATAGAGTATTTGTACAGTAATGCCCGGACCTTCAGTTATAGAGGGTTTGGTGTAGATGACCGATTACCGGAAACACCCAGAGGTATTACAGTAAGTGCTGGCTTTCTTCCAACTATAACAGGAGCACGATCAAATAGTGCCATGCTTTCTTATATGGGTGTAGGGCGCTATACATTAGCAAATAAATACACACTAACTGCCAGTTACAGGTATGATGGAGCGTCCGTTTCATCTGTTCCGCTTAAAAACCGCTGGCATGGTTTCTACTCTTTTGGCGCTAACTGGGATGTAAAACAGGAAAATTTTCTGGCTGCCACTGATTTTATTGCAGCATTACAGTTAAGGGCGAGTTACGGACAAACAGCAAGCCCTTTTGGAAGCAGTTTTGCATACTTGCCTACATATTCTGTAAATACCTCTTATGGTGGCTTGCAGGCAATCAGACCTTCTAATATCGGCAACCCTGACTTTGACTGGGAATATGTAGACGAGTTGAATATCGGACTTGATCTTTCTCTTTTCAAGACAGAAAGATTAAAACTAACTGCAGACTGGTATAATAAGATAACCAGGAATATGTTTATAGATCTACCGCTTTCCGCTTTCGCAGGCGCAGGATCCGGAGGCACGGCTCCCTTAAGCTCAGCGAGGATGGGCAACAAAGGTATTGAGTTCAGCTTGAGTGGTGATGTGATCCAAAAGCCAGATTTTAACTGGAACATTGGAGTGAATGGAGCCTACAACAAAAATGAAATTTTGCGTGTCAGTGATGTTACAGATCAATTGCCAGACGGCGATACCAGGATCATTAAAGTGGGCCTTCCTTATGGGACCTACTACGCACAGCAATGGGCTGGCGTAGATCCCGCCAATGGCGATGCCCTTTATTACAATCGTGATGGTTCTGTTACCAATGTATATACCGGGGAAGCGCAGGCCATACCACTTTCGGCCAATATGTTCCCTAAATTAACGGGAGGTATTACCACTTCAGTACGTTGGAAAAGCATCACCTTAAGCGCCTTGCTTGCCTTTGTATCAGACGTAGATCGCTGGAATAATATCGACTTTTACAATGAGAACCAGGCCTACATGACCAGTAACCAAAGCAAAAGAATGTTATACGATCGCTGGAAAAAACCGGGCGACAATGCAACGCTGCAACGTATAGATGTGCCAAGAAATTTCACTTCAAAGGATATACAGGATGCATCCTTCATGCGTTTAAGAAACCTGCAGCTTAATTACAGCCTACCTGCGGCCTTGTTGCAGCCTACCCGTATATTAAAATCTGTTGACATTTTTGTTCAGGGACAAAACCTTTTTACCTGGACTAACTGGAGAGGCCTGGATCCTGAAAACAACCGCCAGTATGGTAGGTTTGAATACCCTAACGCCAGGAAATACACCGCAGGTATTAATGTTAATTTTTAATCTTATAGTCATGAACATAAAGAAAATATTTGTTTTTTTAATACTGGGAGGATTAGCACTTCATTCTTGCTCTAAGCTGGACACGCCACCGACAGACGTGATCGATCCTTCCAAGGCATTTCGCAATTTAGACGACCTGAATATAGGGGTGCTGGGCGCCTATGCAGCACTAACTACTTCATTGATAGAAGCAGGGGCTATTGTATCGGATGAAGTGATGTATCCTACAGAAAATACGGTATCCAATAACACCGCTCACCGATGGCTCTACAACTCCGGATCAAGCTCCGTTACATCGGCGCTTTATGAATATGCAGTGGTAATAGACCGCGCCAACCGGATACTGGAAGCAGCACCCACGATTCCGGTTGCCGGCGAACAAAACCGTCTGGATCAATACCGTGCGGAAGCACTCGCACTAAGAGCTTATTCGTATCTTGAACTGATAAGAGCCTATGCTTCCTCCTACGAACCTACCGGTATGGGCATGCCGTACTTAAAAGAGCGTACGTTGGCATACCTCGCTAGGGAATCTGTAAAATCCAACTTTGACAATTTAAATGCAGATCTGAAGACCGCTAAAGAACTGATACCATCCGCACTCAATGTCAATACCCGCATTACTAAAACGGCAATAGCTGCCATACAGGCAAGAGCAGCATTGTATGAAAAGAAATGGAGTGATGCTATTACTTATGCCTCAGAGGTAATGGCTGCTGAACCCTTAGCTCCCAAAAGTGATTTTGGCAAAATATGGAAGGATAGTAGCCAGTCTGAAGTGATCTGGAAGCTGGCTAGAGTAGTTGGAGATTCGAGAATTGGAGAAGCTTTCTTTCGTGATCCGGGCAGAGCTGCAGAAATTGTGTTATATGCCCCATCTTTCAAATTGATTGATATGTTTGGGACCACCACACAACGTGCGGATGATGTTCGTTTCAGCAGCTATATTCAATACGTCCCTACCAGACCCACGGGCAAATCGCAGTATATGATTTACAAATATATTGGTAAAGACCCGGTAGGCCAACCAGCACTTGCAGATATAAAACTGTTTCGTGCGGGAGAAATGTACCTGATCAAAGCCGAAGCAGAACTGGAGAACAATAATGGTTCAGCTGGTATTACTGCAGCTGCAAAAGACCTGAACGATCTCAGAAGAGCCAGAATTTACAACTATATCGATCAGAATTTTAACGATAAGCAAAGCCTGGTAAACGCGATCTATAACGAGCGTTTTAAAGAGCTGGCATTTGAAGGCCATCGTTTCTTTGATCTTAAACGAAGAAATTTGCCGGTAGAACGCACTACGCAGGACGCCATCAATACATCGGGAGCCGTAAAGCTTGAAACTACGGCGGCTCAATATTGTTTCCCCATTTCGGACAGAGAAATGTCTATTAATAAAAACATGATCCAAAACCCGAACTATTAAACATTGATATTACCCAATAATGAATAAATTTTATAGTATACTGGCTGCCGCGGTTTTACTTATAAGCTGCGAAAAAAAATGGGATCCTAACGATCCTTTCAGACCCGATGCGCCGAAACCTGCGCCACCCGAAACACGTTTAGCATCTATAGGTGTGGTAGGTGATATAGCAGATGTACAAACGACTACTAAAAGCGGCATCGTAATCATGGGCGGCGGCTCCGATGTATCAGCAGCTTTTCAATGGATGATTGCACGAAGCGGCGGCGGCGATGTTGTTATTATAAGAGCAACAGGCACCGATGCTTATAATCCTTATGTAAAAGGATTGGGAACGGTGAATTCTGTAGAAACATTAAAAATAGACTCCCGCAAGCTGGCTGATGATGATGGCGTTGCTAAAATCATCCGCGACGCAGAAATGTTGTTTATTGCCGGTGGCGACCAGTCTGATTATACAGGATTCTGGAAAGGCACCAAAGTGATGGCGGCCATCAATTACCTGCTTACGGAGAAAAAAGTACCTGTTGGTGGAACCAGTGCCGGTGCAGCTATTTTGAGCAATTATTATTTTAGCGGGGAAAGAGGCACTTTGGAATCTGCTGAGGCGTTGGCCAATCCGTACGCACAAAAAGTAACACTGGGCAGCGATGATTTCCTCAAAGCGCCGTTTCTGCAAAATGTAATTACCGATCAGCATTTTACCCAACGTAACCGCCAGGGCCGCTCTGTTGCTTTTTTAGGCAGGATCATGAAAGACTGGAGCAAGACCCCCAATGGCATTGCCGTTGATGAAGCAACTGCTGTTTGTATAGACGAAACCGGCATGGCGCAGGTAGTAGGAACCAATAAGGCCTACTTCTTAAAAACAAATGCCGCCAAAACCCCTGAAACATTTACTTCGGGTAGCCCGGTAACCTGGAACAATAGCGGGCAAGCCATACAGGTTTCGGCAGTTTCTGCAGCAGCAACAGCCAACAAATTTAATATGACCAGTTTTGAGCCGGAAACTACAGCTGGGGTAGAAAAACTTTGGTGGTCGGTTGTTGGTGGCAATTGGGTGCAGACTACCCGCCAGTAACCCATTTTAATGCGAAAGAAATAACAAGATGAACATGAAGAATATTTTTACTACGATCCTTATCGCTCTGGGCTGTAGCATCATGCTTTCCTGCAGCGATAAAACCGCAGCAACAGATGATTCGAAATATGTAATGGTGATTCACGGTGGTGCAGGCACTATCGAAAAAAAGTTCATGACTCCTGAAAAAGAAAAGGCTTATACAGCGGCACTTACAGAAGCACTTCAACATGGATATGATTTGCTGAAAGAAGGTAAAACCTCGGTAGAAGCAGTGCAGGCAGCCATTAACGTAATGGAAAACTCGCCGTTGTTTAACGCCGGCAAAGGAGCCGTATTTACGCATGACGGGAAAAATGAGCTGGATGCGTCCATTATGGATGGTCAAACCCTGAAAGCCGGAGCAGTAGCCGGTGTAACCAATATCAAGAATCCCATCAATGCAGCCATAGCCGTAATGAACAGATCAGAACACGTAATGATGGTAGGTAAAGGCGCCGAACAGTTTGCTGCCGCTAATGGATGTGATACCGTACCCCAGTCCTACTTCTTCACGCAGGAACGCTGGGACCAACTCCAAAGAACAATAAAAGAAGAAGAGCAAGGCAGGGCTGCCTATATCGATATTGATCCTAGCAAGAGCAAGATCTATGGCATTTCGGATAAAGACAAAAAATTCGGAACAGTTGGAGCCGTAGCGCTGGACAATAAAGGTAACCTGGCCGCTGGCACTTCTACGGGTGGCATGACCAATAAAAGATATGGCCGAGTAGGTGACTCTCCTATCATTGGTGCGGGTACATATTGCAATAATGCCACTGCCGGTATTTCCTGTACCGGTTGGGGCGAATACTATATCCGGGAAGTAGCGGCCAATCGTATGTCAGCATTGATTGAACTAAAAAAGCTTCCGGTAAATGAGGCGGCTAAACAGGTGATTGATGAGATCGGTAAAATGGGGGGCGACGGTGGCATCATTGGCCTCGATAAAGAAGGAAGAATCGCCATGGAGTTTAACACATCAGGCATGTACCGCGGTACGGTTGATGCGAACGGTAAAATATCAGTATACATCTACAAATAATGAAAACATATTTCAATAAAAAGAGCGTATTGCTCACTGCATTGCTATTTACAGCATTGTTATCTTTCAGCCAGAATAAAGGGAACCTGTTTATTATTGGCGGCGGAGACAGGTCTCCTGCATTGGTAAAACAAATGGTGGAAACGGCCAAAATGAAACCCAGCGATTATATAGTTGTCCTTCCCATGGCTACCAGTATCCCCGAAGAGTCGGTAGCTTATATCAGCGGCCAGTTATCAGTGGCATGCAACAATAAAATCACCAGTTTTAATTTCACCAGGACCCAGGCCGATAACCAACAGGGTTGGATCGATTCTGTTAAAAATGCGCGATTCATTTTCATAACCGGCGGCGATCAGAATAAATTTATGGATGTGGTTAGAGGTACTAAATTATTCGAAGCACTACACCAGGCCTTTCGCAATGGCGCTACTATTTCAGGTACCAGCGCAGGCGCCGCAGTAATGTCGCAAATCATGATCACTGGGGAAGAAAAAGGAAAGAGTGATAAAGACAGTTTTAGAGAAATTAAAAACAACAGTGTAGTCACCTCTTCCGGAATGGGCTTTTTAACCAGCGCGATCATTGATCAGCACTTCATCATCCGCAGCAGGTACAACAGGCTTTTAAGCGCTTTGGCTGATCATCCTGATAAAACATTGATCGGCATTGATGAAGCTACCGCAATTGTTGTAACAGGAAAAAAAGTAACCGTAGCCGGCGAAAGCCAGGTAGTGGTTGTTTCCCAACCTAAGCGGCTAAAAAAAGGTAACAAAGTAACTTTTAAAAATGCCGCCCTTTCCTTGTATTCGGCTGGCGAAAGCTTTGAACTAAAATAATAACCAAGGCCGACCTTGCAATTCAAGCAAGGCCTGGCAAACTTAAATACGTTAATATGACTATCTTACTAAAAAAACTATTTCCCGCTTTTTTGCTGATAGCAGTAATTGCCTTGGCGGGCTGTAAGAAAACCAATTACAATTTTGAAGATTTACCTCCAACGGTAAAGAGCTTCTTTTCCATTAGCAATGCCGAATTGAAAATGGATGAACCTATCCAGTTCAAAAATGAATCGGAAAATGCTGAATCTTATAGCTGGGACTTTGGCGACGAAACAAAGTCTACTGAAAGTAATCCTACCAAGACTTATAGTAAAGCAGGCACTTACACCGTTAAGCTGAAAGTGGTGGGCACAGGCGGTACAGGGAATTACACCAGGGACCTGACGATTATCGATCCGAATGCCAGCACGGGCGGCGAAAGAGAGCTTCTCTTTATAGAATACGGCAGCAAACTCATCCGTAAACTGTCGCTTGTTCCTGGCTCTCCTGCGGAAACGGTTGTTAATATGACGGGCAAAGAAGCACATGGAATGGCTTACGATTCTATCAATAAAAAAATATACTACTGCGATTTCCAAACTACAGGTTCGGGTAAAATATTGCGGATGGATGTAGATGGAACCAATATAATTGAATTGGTTACCGGGCTATCTTCTCCTTACGGTATAGCTATAAATCTTGCAGAGGGTAAAATGTATATTGCCGATGGTGCTAATGTATCGAGGGCTAATTTAGATGGAAGCAATTTTGAGAAGACATTCATTATAGTACCTGATGGACAATTACGGGCGATTGGCATCAACCGTAAAACAAGTATCTTATACTTTTACGACGTAAACAAAGAAATCATGTATTCAGCAAAAACTGATGGTACGGGCGTAGGAAGAATTATAGAAGGCGCCTACGGTTATGGCTTATACATCGATGAAATTAATCAAAAGATTTATTATGACGACAGGCGTCAGACCGGCATCATGCAGGCAAACCTGGACGGATCAAATAAAATAAAGATTTCTCCTACCGTAACCGGCAATCGTGGCGGCTCGGGTATTACAATTGATCACAGCACCAACAAAGTGTATTGGGCTGAAACCAATAATGGCTTTATCAAACGTGCCAACCTTGACGGAACAGAAGCTGAAACAGTCCTATCAGGCGTCAATAATCCCAGAGGCATGTTTATTAAATAGGGTTACAAACAATTTCAATATCGAAGTAGGAAGAAAGCTCTTCCTACTTTTTTTATGCCCATCACTGGCATATTCCCGACACAAAAAAGCTGCGATCTTTATGAACCGCAGCTTTATATATTGACTTCATTAAAAAACTATCTCAAATAACCAAGAATCTTCAACATGCTTTGTGCTGACTGCTCTTTGGCATATACCCACTCTTCGAGTTCACCATTCTTATCATACTCAATAATAACATGTTTTGGAGAAGGGATCAGGCAATGTTTAATACCGCCATAACCGCTGATCTGGTCCTGGTAAGCTCCTGTATGGAAAAAGCCAACGTATAAAGGCTCATCATCACTTTCCTGGGTTTGCTTTTTCTCCAGGTCTACTGCATCAACCGGCCTGACGCGTGAGTTGCCCACGCCATTGTCATTTTTTATTTTGGGCAGGAACACTTCATTGATATGCTCCTCGCTATCGTAATAGTCATGTCCATCGCAGGTAATACCCCCTAACACCACCCTTTGGTACTCGTTATCCCATTTATTAATGGGCAACATCAGGAACTTTTCACCAATACCCCATGTGTCCGGTAAAGTGGTAATAAAAGAAGAATCGATCATATACCAGGTTTCCCGGTCGTTCTGGCGCTTCTCTCCTATTACACTGTAAATATGTGCCATGCTTTCGCCAACCGTATAGCTACCAAACTCAGTGTAAATATTGGGCACAGGTACCTTAGCTTTCTTACAGGCAGATTTAATATTGCTGATGATCTCATTGATCATAAACTGGTAATCATATTCAAAAGCCAGGCTATGTTTAATAGGGAAACCTCCGCCAATATTTAAAGAATCCAGCTCCGGGCAGATCTTCTTTAACTGGCAGTATAAGTTGATGCTTTTACGTAGCTCACTCCAGTAATAGATGTCATCTTTAATTCCTTTATTAAGGAAGATATGCAGCATCTTCAGTTGAAACTTGTCTTCATTGCCTTCTATCTCGTCTACATAAAACTCCAATACATCTTTAGACCGGATGCCGAGCCTCGAGGTATAAAAAGGGAAAGAAGGTTCTTCTTCTGCAGCAACCCGGATGCCAATTTTAAAAGGCTCCTTGCTTTTTACACTACGTTTATACATATTCAATTCCTCTTTGTTATCCAAAACAGGAATTACATTTTTAAAGCCGGTATTGATGAGTTTGGCAATACGGGAAGTATAATTTCTTTGCTTGAAACCGTTGCAAACAATATTGATATCCTTGTTAATCTTACGACGTTTGTATAGCTGATTAATGATATCAATATCATAGGCGAAAGAAGTCTCCAGGTGTATGTTGTGCTTCAGAGCCTCCCCCACCACAAAGGAGAAGTGAGAACTTTTAGTACAATACGTGTAAAAGTATTTTCCTTCATACTTATACTTCTTTATGGCATTGGCAAAGTACTGCTTGGCTTTATTGATATTAATGCCGATTTTGGGCAGGTAACTCACTTTTAAAGGAGTTCCATACTTCTCAACCAGCCTCTTATAATCAATACCATTAAAAATAAGGTTACCCTTTTTAACTTCGATATTTTCCTGTGGAAAGTTGAAGGTTTGTTGTACCAACCCTAAGTATGAATTATTCATCCGTAAATTTTTATTTTTTGAGGTTGGCCGGATGGAACTCCGCAAAAAACTTTATGTCTGCCAGTATTGCTCCGTTTCATTTGCCATAACGCCGGCTACACCGGCACTTATTGGTTTAAAAATTGAGCGCTAAATTAGCGAAATATGCAATTATCGACCTGAAAATTTAAAATCACAATTTCTGCTTCGCATTTAACAATGACATTTCCCAGATATTATATCTTTGTTTCTTCATCAGCAAACCAGAACAATGCGAAAGTTGCTATTTCTTTTGTTGTTTTCACTGACCTTAACCGTATTGAAATCACAGAAAACAGTTGATGGATATTACGTGCGACTAAAAGGAGATACTGTTAAAACAAAAGTTGTTATTTCTGTGAATTGGGATGGCCCTGATTGGGAAGAGCTCACAACAATTGCGTCATTCTATCCTGAAAATGAGAATAGAGTCGCTTATGTCAGACCAGATCAGATCAAGGCCTATGGATTCTCGTTCAAGAAACAACAATACAACCTGACTTCAGAACTAGCATCCTTATTTGACTATTCTTTTACCGGGATAAACAGAACCCAGGGTAGAAAATTCATGTTCAATGTGTTCCTGGGATCAAAAATCAACATATTTAAGCTCTGGCATTCTAAAAACAGAATGATCGCCGGAGGTGGTCCTAATGGTACCGGGATGACTATGTATTCCACCACCAGATCTACCTACACTATTTCATTGGATAACAAATCATTCTTTTTAACTGATGACTCCAATAAAAAGAATATACAGGAAGGGATAGCATCCATCTTCAAAAATTATCCTTATGTGCTTAGCAAAGTCAATGTGAAGAGTATAACATTATCCAATCTTGAAGCTAAACTTATTGAAATATCTAGATTAATAAATGATACGCTATAAATATTTTCAATAAAAACCATACTAACAAATAAAGGCGATGCTTGATGCACCGCCTTTATTCTTTTTGCTATAAAGCAATTACTTTACAGAAGCAACCAAAGCTTTGAAAGACTCGGGATTGTTCATAGCTAAATCTGCTAATACTTTCCTGTCCAGCTCAATACCTTTAGTTTGTAATTTATTGATGAATTGAGAGTAGGTTAATCCTTCTTCACGAACAGCAGCGTTAATACGCGCGATCCATAAAGTACGATATTCTCTTTTCTTTAATTTACGACCTACATACATGTAAGTCATACCTTTTTCTACAACGTTTTTAGCAACAGTGTATACATTTTTACGTTTACCGTAAAAACCTTTGGCTTGTTTTAATATTTTTTTCCTGCGGGCTTTAGAAGCAACTGCATTTACTGAACGTGGCATATCTTAATATTTTAGATTTCAGATATAAAATTTAAAAAAATCTTCTCTGAAATATTTTTAAAATGTTTACTAATTACTTTAATCTCAACAAACGTTTTACGAAATGTACATGAGATGGTGCTACTGTACCATCGATGCGCATACCGCGCTTACGCTTAGTAGATTTTTTAGTTAAGATGTGACGTTTGAAACTCTTTTGGTGAGTAATCTTGCCAGTAGCTGTTACTTTGAAACGCTTTTTTGCGCTTGAATTTGTTTTTACCTTAGGCATGGTAAATTTTAAATTTAATTGTTAACCTTTGAGGCGTCTCCACACAGGTGGAACCCTTCACGGGCCTCTTCAGGAAATATCCACTTTTTTCAAAATGGATTGCAAAGGTACGGAAAGATTACTGATTGGGTCAAAATTTATACAGCAAATAAAGCCAATAAGGAATAGGCTGGCCCTCACATCGTAAAACATTGATTACCAACACCAATTAAAGAAACAACTACAACAAGGGGTCCGAAATCGGCTATCCGTACTACATTTAAATTAAGAAATTCTTTACATTGGCGGTATGAATAAACTGCTTAAAGCTTTTTTGCTTTTTTCGGGGATACTGCTAGCCATTTATTGCGTGGGTAAATTTACCGGAACGCTGGTGATGTTTAAAGTACGGTCGACGGCCTCTTACCCAACGCTGAAAGAAGGACAATATTTTTGGGCCTCCAATTTAATAAGGGCTAAAAGGTTTGATCTCGTTTGCTATAATGCCGTACAGCCTCCCTACGGCAGGGGAATATTTGTTAGCCGGATATGCGGGATGGAGGGAGATTGGGTAGAGATTAAAAATGGGACCTTGTATATTAATAAAAGAAATGCTGATCATAACTTACCTCTGGCCTTGCCCTACCATATTCCTTACGCCGATTATCTGAGCCTTCAGGAAAGTAAAGAAATCGAACACAGGGAACCCTGGGAGTATGAGGAAATAACAGAAGACACTATTGCAACCTATGTTGATGTGCGGCGCTTAAGAAACAGGCTTATTCATTGGCAACGGGTAATATTACCCAGGGAACAAATGAATGACGAAATAAATATGAAGTTTCAGAAGAAATGGAACCAGGACCATTTCGGCCCCATACAGGTACCACCTGAACATTGTTTTGTACTGGGAGATAACAGGCTATACGCTATGGACTCCCGGTATACAGGCTTTATCCATAAAAAAGACATCGTGGCTGTTGCAATCGGCAATAACTGATGATCGCTTTTAAATAACCTGCCTACAACTTCATTCAGCTTATCTTCTTTCATCGCGTACCCGGCAAAGACGGTAAACGATACCACGAGCCATGCGTATTCATGGTAAAATCAATTATATCGTTTCAAAAAAAAAACATTACATTTCGTCCAAGCCAAACATTTTCTATTGACTATTTACTTTGCTGAAGATACATATTGTGAAGCTGAAGTGCATGCACCGGGATAATGTGCCGGGCATGATGAAGATGACAGGAGGATCCCGGTGCATTCCGGGGCAGGCACAATAAATATATTTATGAACCATATACCACATCTGATAACAGATCTGGCGCTTATATTGGGCGTGGCCGCTGTTATCACCCTTATTTTTAAGAGACTACAACTTCCTTTAATACTGGGCTACCTGGTTTCAGGCATTTTAATCAGCCCTAATTTCAAAATATTCCCACCCAAGGTTTATGAATTAACAGATGTGCAAACCTGGGGAGAGATCGGTGTAATCTTCCTTTTGTTTAGCCTGGGGTTGGAATTCAGCTTTAAAAAACTGGCCAAAATGGGTGGATCGGCCACAACAGCGGCCGGTTTTGAGGCAATAGGTATGGCCGCAATAGGATTTGGTTTAGGTAAATTATTGAACTGGCCCTTTATGGATTGTATTTTCCTGGGAGCCTGCCTTACCATCTCCTCCTCCTCCGTTATTGTAAAAAGCTTTGCAGACCTGGGATTGAAACAGCGGAATTTCGCGCAGTTAGTATATGGCATATTGGTGGTTGAAGATCTGATTGCAGTAGTGTTGCTAGTATTACTGGGCACTTTTGTAGCCAGCCACACTTTTGATGCCGGCCAGATCAGCATGTCTATATTAAAACTGGGCTTCTTTCTTATTGTCTGGTTTGTAGGGGGAATATTATTCATTCCATCCCTTTTAAAAAGAGCTAAAAACTTTCTAACAGACGAAATACTGCTGATTGTAGCCATCGCCATGTGCTTTTTGATGGTATATCTTTCCGCACAAGCTGGTTTCTCCGCCGCGTTAGGCGCATTTATTATGGGGTCCCTTTTAGCAGAAACCACCAAGGCCGAACGAATAGAGCATTTGGTTATCCCTGTCAGAGATCTTTTCGGTGCTATTTTCTTTGTGTCGGTAGGCATGCTGATCGATTTAAACGTAATCAAAGATCATTGGCTGCCTATTTTACTCATTACAGCCGCTGTAATTATAGGCAAAAGCATTGTTATTACGCTAGGCGCTTTTATTTCGGGCAACAGCTTAAGAACTTCTATACAAACCGGTATGAGCCTGGCGTTGATCGGTGAGTTTTCGTTTATTATTGCATCAATGGGCGTCAAACAAAAAGTAGTGAGCGAAGAGCTATACCCTATTATTATCACCGTTTCTGCCTTAACCATTTTTATTGCGCCTTCGTTAACGCTTTCCAGCACCCGTATTTACAACTGGATTGCCAGTAAACTTTCTCCCAAATGGGAAGCCCGTTTAAACCGGTATAGTTCGGAAGCTACAGCCCTTAGAGCTGTAAGCGACTGGAACCACGTGCTAAAGTTTTTCCTGATCAATACTGTCGTTTTTTCTGTAGTGGTTATTGCACTGATTATTTTAAACGACAGTTTCGTTTTACCCTGGCTACAGGAAGTAGCTCAAAGCTTTGGGCGGGCTACTTCTGCCGTACTCGCCTTATCGGCAATGGGACCTTTTCTATGGGCGCTGATCGTAAGAAATGAAAAAACCGAGCCCTTCGCCAGGATCTACACCCAGCAAAAATATCATGGCCCGATCTGGATCATGCGTATCATAAAAGTTTCTCTCGCCCTGCTGTTCATCATAGGGCTTTTAAGAAGTATTTATTCACTCGACTTTGCATTAATGGTAGGTATAGCGTTACTGGTGTTATTACTAATATTCAGGAAAAGGCTGCAACGCACTTACGACAATATTGAAGACCGGTTTGTAAAAAACCTCAATAACCGGGAAATTGAAGAACAGCGTTTACTGGCCGAACAGGCAGCCCAGAAAAAGGATCGAAACCTGGCGCCCTGGGATGCCCACCTTACTACTTTTGAAGTGGCCCCTGAAGCCGTAAGCATTATTGGTAAAACGCTGATGGAATTGCAATGGCGGGAACGCGTTGGCGTAAATGTAGCCATGATCAAAAGAGGCGCCTATTCCATTATACCGCCCGACAGAGACGAGAGAATTTACCCAAGTGACAAGCTTTTTATTATTTGTACCGATAGCCAGGAAAGAAGGATGAATGCGATTTTAAGAGCGGACAAAAAAATTATTGAAGGCGCCCGTGAAGTTGAAATGAAATTGGAACAATTTACGATTGAAACAGATTCTCCCCTGGTACATAAATCGATTAGAGAAAGTAATATCAAAAACCTGGTTCATGGCCTGGTAGTGGGTATTGAACGAAACGGCGAACGTCATTTAAATCCAGAGTCCACATGGACTTTTGAAGAAGGCGACCTGGTATGGATAGTAGGCGAAAAAAAACTGATCAACACTATTGCCGAATAGCGGCTTATTGTCCCCGGTTCGTTTAGCGTATCTTATAAGTCTCTCCGGGCTTGACACTCGCTGCTTTTTGCTGGTTACCACTGGCCGAGACATTACATCCCTTCTGACTAAAAAACCAGGCAGCCGCTATTAAAGCAACACCCAATAGCACCCACATCATTGTTCCGCCTCTTCTTCTTTTTTCATCAGGGAGTTGTAATTGCTCGCGCATTTGCGCTGTAGTTGTTTGCTTATCCCCTACCACGGTTTGGTAGCTGGCATGTTCCCTCGTTATTTTTTTGGCAGCAACATCGGTAAACGGGGAGATCTGCGTTTCAGTGGGTTTAAACTGTACCTGGTTATTCTTTTTTTCCAATATTCCTAATGAGGGCCAGTCAATCGCCTCACCATTATTCAACCGGTTTTGCAGATCCTTACTAAAAAGCATCAAACTATTTCTGGCTTGTTCTGCGGAAGTCTTTTCTTTGGCTGCCAGCCAGTTTACCAGCGCAATATTATCTTTCCATTCAACATGTTCACTATAAGGCTCAAAACCAACTATCCAGGACGGCGACGCTATTGTGAAAGCAGCCAGATTGGCATTGGCTTCTTTGCTCTCCAATTCAAACCTGCCAATCAGAGGCAGTGCCAGTCTTTTAAACTGAAACAGGTATTGCGCAAGAATATCAAACATGGTATAACCTAATTTTAAACGAATATAGTAAATATGGCTATTTACGTTTATAGCGAAAAGGTGACTGGATAATATTTCCTTACTCACCTTAGCCTGTACCAGGCCCACAGCTTCAACTAAATAATTATTTCATTAAGTTTGTTGCATATAAAATAAATAACCCGATATGAAATTGATGACTTCCAAATATGCAGAGCCTTCTGTTAGTATTGCGCTGCTATTGTTACGTGTAATTGCAGGCTCTTCGATGTTAATGAACCATGGGCTTAAGAAAATCAGCAACTTTAATGCTATGGTTTCTAAAGGCTTTGCGGATCCTTTTCACATAGGTACTAAAGCCTCTCTTTCCCTAACTATTTTCGCAGAAGTATTTTGCGCAGGCCTGCTTGTTATAGGTTTACTAACCAGGCTGGCGTCATTACCGCTCATTATCGCCATGGTTATTGCTTTATTTTTTGCTCATGGCGGGCAAATATTTGGCGAAGGCGAAAGTGCAGGTTTGTTCCTGACAATGTACATCGTTATATTTTTAATAGGCCCTGGTAAATTTAGCCTGGACAAAAAAATAGGTAAGTAACTATGTACGTTGCCGAAACTAAAATAAGAGTTCGTTATGCCGAAACCGATCAGATGGGCGTGGTGTACCACAGCCACTATTTTCAATATTTCGAGGTAGCCAGGGCTGAATGTATCAGGCACCTGGGCTTTACTTATGCCGATATGGAAAAAACGGGCATCATCATGCCGGTGGTAGACGTCAACTGCAAATATTTAAGGCCGGCTTTATACGATGATCTGCTCACTATTAAAACCATCTTAAAGCAGCTGCCCGAAGATCATAAGATTTTATTTCACCAGGAAGTGTATAATGAGAAAAATGAACTGCTGGCTACAGGCAGTGTGTTACTGTTTTTTATGAACGCGGCTACACGACAAAGGGCTAAAATGCCGGATCTGCTTTATCAGGAAATAAAACCGTTTTTTGATGCAGCCCGGGACCGATAACATACCGGATCCGGGCGGTAGCGCTAACCTTGTACCACCAAAGTTCCCTTTAACTGAACCGGCGAACTCCGGCTCCCTGGCAAGTGCGCTAAGAAGCCTGGTATTGTATATTGGATTGAGTTACTTGTTGCTTCGACGATGGGATTTGTTACTGGTTATTTTTGGTGTACTCGTGTTGCACGAAGCAGGTCATTTTATTGCAATGAAGTACTATCGCTACGCCGATGTACAGGTTTTATTTCTTCCATTTATAGGGGCTTTGGTGAAGGGCTCCAAAAACGAGGTCAGCCAGCGTCAAAGTATTTTCATTCTATTGGCCGGACCAGTACCGGGTTTATTACTGGGAATAGCTATTTACTTTTTCGATACAGCTCACAACGGGATAAGGATTGGAGATATACCACTGCAACTCATTGCTCAATTGCTTATTTGGGCAAACCTATTAAACCTGCTTCCTGTTTATCCATTAGATGGGGGGCAACTCTTCAATCGTGTTTACCTCGAAGAAGAAGGCATATGGAGCGATATTTACTTTTACGTATCCATGGCACTCGTTGCAGCTACCATTTTCTACCTGAAGTTTTATATCTTACTGGCCGTACCTGCCCTGCTGATCTACAGGTATATTAAAAGCAAGAGCGCTAACCAGCTGGAAAAAGAATTAGAACATGCCGGCATTGATGTTTACACCAGCTATGATACACTTCCTGACGAAGACTACTGGAAGATAAGAGCTATTATAATCCGGCAGACACCTGCTTTTCAAAAAATTAACCCAGGCCCACCTTACGAGTACCACTCCAATGAAAATAAAATAGCGGGCGAGGTAGAGGCAGCACTTTCACCCAGGCTACTGCTATTAGACGCTTCATTGAAAACCAAGGTGGTGGTAGCGCTACTTTGGTGCATCGCGATTGCCCTACCCTGGATTCTCCAAATCGACTTTTTACTGATCCGGTATTTAGCCAGATAGTAGTATCTTACGTTCTTTAATTCACCCTGATCTTATTAAAAATATATTCGATGAAAATACCTAATGGCCATCAGCCTTTAATGCCTTACCTGATCCTAAAAAATGCTGACGCTTTTATTGAGTTTACAAAAACTGTTTTTGGAGCAAAAGAGATCTTTAAAAGCTATCGTGATAACGATAATAAGATCATCATGCACGCAGAAGTGCAAATAAATGGCTGCAATATTATGTTTGCAGACATGAACGAATTTTATGGAGTTGCCAACTCCAATCTTTTCATTTATGTGGAAGACGCAGACCAAACAGTTGAAATTGCCATAGCCAACGGCGCTACTATTGTTAACGAGTTAGCCGACCAGGACTATGGACGCAGCGGCGGCATTGAAGATCCCTTTGGAAATGTTTGGTGGGTTACGAGTATGAAATGATCAACGTTTCCGCCCATTATTTGGGTACTCATTGATCCATTTAAATCTTGTTTTCAGAAGCCTGTAATCGTCTTTCCCTTTTCTTGTGGTTTTTATATATACCAGGTTGTCATTAATTTTTCCGGAAAAAACAATGGTGTCTGTGGGCTGTTGATACTTAGTTTCCATAAAAACCTTATGGTCAGCATTATAAAGCGTCATCCCAGTGCTTTGCCACCCAATACCGGTATTCAACGCCATTAAATCATCATTTTTAAATCTTACAGTTGCTTCCCCAACACGTTCAATATATATATTGAGCCAGGAAGCAGAGTCAGGGGGGTTGTTAAGTAATGTAGAATCCGGGGATCGAACTTCAAAAGAGTGAACAATATAAGCCCCCTCCAACGGCACACGAGGCTTATCAAGTGTTGCCCATAATGGTGGTATCACCGAATAAAATATGAGCCCGATCACTACAAATTTAGCGGCTCGTAATACATAATACATCCACTTTTTTCGCAGCCAAAAACGACTAAACACGAGCGTTGTGGTCTTATGGCGAATGAAGAAATCAAACAAAGTTCTCCACTCATAGGTTAAAATGAACACGCAAAACAATACTATGTGGGTTGAAAACAACTTTACCGGAACATCATACATATAATTGAGTAGAGCCACATTGATCATTACCGTCATGCTAAATAATGCTCCAAAAGTTTTCGTCCTCCGAAATAAAAGTAGCAGCCCCCCTATCAATTCCAATAAGCCGGAAACAAAGGTATAAGGTCTGGAAGCCCCCATCATTGTCCAAACGATCCCCATGGGGGTAATATCCCCAATCCTTGTATCCAGTCGCTGATAACTATTTGCGGGAAACTGTCCGTCGAAAACTTTAGCGAGCCCATATACGATCAATGTATAACCGACAAAATACCGTGCGAGCACAATGGTAAAAAGATAAAATTGGCGATAATTGCTCCGCCTTTGGTCGATGAACAGTGTTATTGCCCCTGCTCCGTAAGAAAACAAAACACAAACGAATACCAATACGTAATGATAAGTAGTATCCCCGCTACCGGTAAGTTTTATTTTCTGCAGATCTTGAATGTGCAGAAATTTTGTCCCAAACCAAATAACAAATTCTTCGAGCCATATTGCAGAACGCCCAAATTGAGACGTCGCAACGTATACATATACATAAAAAATTATCCAAAGGCTGAAGAATTTCCGGAGTTGGGAATATCGTGCTTCGGTGGTTGGCAGATGGGTCAGCCTCATAACATGCAGTTTTATATCAGGATACAAATCGGTCTTGTAAACCAGGGGCAGGAATCATACATGCTTCCCGCTTACCAAACAGCCGATAGCGGTTCCGGGCAATCAGCTCATAGACTGCGTCTCTTATGAATTTTGGTAATACGATGAATGGATACAGCCATTTTACAACCCCCTTCAACTGCCGGGCAACTTTTAGGGCAGCATCTGACCTGGTATATATAGCATCATTGTTTATATAGACAAAGGACTTGAGATGATCTTTAGGCAGACCGCTTTGGGCAAGCAGCTTTTGCCCCAGATCTGACTGTAGCGACGCGAATTTAAACTGTCCTTTCCTATCCCTTTTAATGACGTATTGTACGGCTCCGTTACATAGGTTACAAACGCCGTCAAACAGAATAATATGATCACTATTAGCTTCCATTCTATTTAGATTGCTCTACACTGATATAAGCGCGTTGTACCGGCTTCTCCAGCGTTTTTGTAGGATCTGGTGTGATGCTGTCCAGCCTGAACAAATATTTCTGATCTTCTAAAGACAGTGCGTAAGCCGAATTAAGTGATCTTCTTTCGCAATCCACTCCTGTACAAAGCTGTAGGTTTCTTTCTGTTTTACCATCAACCACTACATTTAAAACTGCAACAGCCTCACCAGCTCTTATACACCGGGCATTCATCGGGCACCGGCTCTCATTGATCTCTTTAAGTGTGATCACTACATTCTGATAAGTAGTTTTTTCATTGACCTGTAACGACGTGGCATGGGGCGGTGTTACCACCGATTTAGAACCTGAACAGGAAAACAAAAGGATGCCCGAAATTAAAAAGAAAAAAAGCTGCTTCATAATATACAAAGTTACACAATCGGCAACTTCCAGCCATTATGATATACCGGCTTTACCAGTTGATTTGCTTTTTCGATGTTGAACTTACTTTTCGCCTCTTCCCAGTAAATTTTTTCTCCCACCCTTAAGGCTACGTTACCAAAATGACTGGCTACCGCTACTTTTGCCCCCGCATCAAACGGGCAATTCAGGTTTTGCATCTGACGGGATTTTACCACATCAATAAAATTGGCAGCATGCTTATCCAGGCCGCTATCAACCGATTTAGACCAGGGTAATGCTTCCAGTTTGTCTTTTTCGGGCTTTACTTCCCAGCCCTGCCTGTTTAACAACAAAGTGCCATTTTCTCCTATAAAAGCAATACCGTGCTGCATGCCATACAATCCCACGCCGGTAGCCATATTATGCTCCCAGGTCATTTGAAAATTGCCAAAATCATACAAAGCCGTTTGAATATCCGGCGTCTCTCTTGCATCAGCCGGGAAAACATATTTGCCGCCTGTTGCCATTACTGATTTCGGAGTACCCGCTTTCATGCCCATCAAAACCATATCGATCAGGTGTACACCCCAGTCGGTCATTAACCCTCCGGCATAATCCCAGAACCAGCGAAATTCGTAATGGAAACGATTTTTATTAAAAGGATGCTTTTTAGCCGGCCCCAGCCACATATTGTAATTAACACCTGCCGGCACAGCTGAATCAGGTACAACAGGTAAGGGCTTTGAGCCACCCCGATACATCCAGGCTTTTGTAGAAGAAACACGACCCAGTTTACCAGAATGAACAAATGCAATGGCATCTTTAAAATGCTGCTGACTGCGCTGCCATTGCGCAACCTGCACCACTTTGCCGGAATGCTGCACTGCCTTATTCATTAACTGCGCTTCGTAAATTGAGTTAGCGACCGGTTTTTCGCAAAACACATCTTTACCCGCTGCACAGGCATCAATTAATTGCAGACAATGCCAGTGATCGGGAGTAGCTACCACTACTATATCTACATTTTTATCTGCAAGCAGCTTACGATAATCTCCGTATAGTTTTGGTTGGATGCTTAATTTTTCCAGATCTGCTTTTCGCTGATTTAATATATTTTCATCTATATCGCAAAGCGCTACGCATTCTACTTCAGGCACTTTTAATAAGGCGGTCAAATTTTGCCATCCCTGACCCTTACAACCAATCACCCCCAGGCCTATTTTATCGTTAGCGGAAACGCCGGAACGAATAGCTGCTAAGAGATCTGCAGAAAGTAAAGTACCTGCACTTAGCGCCGCGGCGGTTTTCAAAAAATAACGTCGATTGTTCATTTGGCTATATTTAAAAGATATTCAATTAGGGGTTTATTATTCAGGTTGATGTTCTAAAAATATTTAAAATTGAGCAAAGGACCTCTTCCAAAAAATTTACAACGTTTGAAAAGACTGACACGGCGTACAATGCCAGATACAGCCTTAGATCAAAGAGTTTAAATAATTATACCGGGCATATTTGAAATAAACGACCTTTACATTCTACTATTAAACCGAAAGCTATGACAAAATATCTCTTATATCCGTTAATTGTATTGCTCCTTAACTGTTCTAAAAATAACAGTGCGAATAAGAAAGAACCGCCCATTCCTGAGCCTTTAAAAACTAAATTCATGATTCCTGTATTTCCCGATACACAGGAAGAAGTTTCCCAGGTAAGTAAGATGGGCATGTTTTATAGCCAGGTGCGCTGGATAGCCCAATACAGGGACTCTCTGAATATACCCCTGGCGCTGCATGTAGGCGACCTGGTGAATTTTGACACCGTACTACACTATCAGCGTGCCAGCAACGTAATGGGCGTGCTCGACAGCGCCAAGATACCCTACGCGATAGCTTTAGGCAATCATGACACAGAGGCGGTTTTATCTAATGGAGGTAGTGCAGCACCAGGAAATGTAAACCAGAACCTGCGTAAAACTTTTAAGTTCAATACCTACTTTCCCATTGCCAGATTTATGTTACAGAGAGGCAGATATGAAACCAATAAAAGTGATAATTCCTTTCATCAATTTGAGGCAGGCGGCAAAAAGTGGTTGGTGGTTACATTGGAGTTTTGTGCACGACCAGGTGCAGCGCAGTGGGCAGACAGCATTATCGGTGTATATCCTGATCACAATGCTATTGTAATTACCCACTACCACCTTACGCCCACCGGAGAGATAGCTGCTACTAACGCAGGCTATGGAGATATGAAAGTGAGTGACATTTTCACCAATCATCTAAAAAAACACAAAAACCTCTTAATGGTTTTAAGCGGTCATGTTTGCTACAATTCCAGCCGTACTGATAGCGGCAATAATGGCAATACGATCTATTCCATTTTACAAAACTATCAGTGTCAGGACGGCGGTGGTGGCTATCTGCGTCTGTTAGAGGTAGACACTAAAGCGGGTACGATCCACGGCAAAATGTACTCGCCCTACTACAATAAGTTTTTAGGCGATACTGCAACAGTGCATTTCAATAACGTAAAATTTATAGATTAACTTTAGGCCCACAGACACTGCTACTATGAACGATATTTCTAAGTCTGGTTGCGCCATTCGGACCGCCTTCTTATACTTAAAGAGTCGGAGATTAAAGAACTAAAATATTGAGTATAACTAATAAAGCTAAAAGTTATTGCAATCAGCTTACTCCTATTTTGATAGGGATAGAAAAACCCCGTTCGCGTTTTACAAGCGGGGTTTCACCTGGTGTTTTAATATTTTTTGCTACTATGGAATTTTTAAATATCGCCTGGTTGCCTCATAATTATTCAGATCAATGCTGCGCCTGGCAGCAGCAGCTACCCCACCGGGTATAATTACATAACGATACTGCGCAGATTGGGAAACAACTTAAGAAACTATCCTCCCAACGGAAAAGCCCGGTACAAGGTACCAGGCCTATTGTATTCAGCCAGACTTATAAAATCAGTTGCTTTTTAACGCTCCCCAAATCTCATAAATAGGTTCTCCTTTAGAACTTTTCCCGGAGTGAATCCAGTTGCCATCTTCCAGCTTGCCGTCAAAGGTTAAAGACATACCTACACGGGAACTATCCCTGGAAAAGAATTCAATATACTCTGTATATTTTCCATCCTTGAAGGTATAAGTACCTCCACCGGTTCCGGAAAATTCTCCTGTTTCAATATTAATAGCTGCCCATTGAAACCGGGTAGCTGTCAATAGCTTCAGTGTCCTTCTGGCTCTTAATGGGATATCAGATAATGCTTCACCCTGCTTTCTTTTGATAATACGCCAGTTACCGGCCAGGTTCTTTTCACCGGCATCCACACGCTTCCACTTCAGCTCAAAGCCTTCCAAACTAGTTGTCAGTTCGTTACCCGATAATTTATACCCGTACTCCTGCATCTTACCCACTTCCGATTTATTGGCGCTATTAAATTCTGTTTTGATCCTGATCTTACCATCTTCAATGGTAAAAGGTCCGCCAGCCGTTAATCCAAATTTTTTTTCTTTCAAATTGTATTGGGTAAACATACAGTAGCCATCTTCAAAAAGTATAGCGAAGTCCTGTCCGCCATAATTAAGGCTCCATGCACCTTCCAGCGAATCCGCTACAGAAGTTCGTTTCTCGTTGTTCATAGCCAGAAACCCGATAGAACATATTAAAAGAATCGTCGGCAACCATTTCCTGATAACCATATCATACTATTTAGAGGTTAAAATTACGACTTAAGAATCCCTTCAATTCCGTTCAACTCAATTTTATCAAAACTTGTGTTGTTTAAACATTTTAAAGAGTCCAGCAACTGTTCTGCGCTACTGGCGCCCACCAAAACAGAAGTAACCCGTTTATCTTTCAGCAACCAGGCTAAGGCCATCTGGGCAAGACTTTGTCCCCTGTCACTGGCAATTTCGTTTAATTTCTTCAATTGATCAACCCGGTCTTCGGTAATAGCATCTTTCTGCAAAAAGCCATGTGATTTGGCAGCCCTCGAATTTCGGGGAATGCCCTTTAAATATTTATTAGTCAGCAAACCCTGAGCCAAAGGTGAAAAGGGAATGCAACCTACGCCTTCTTTTCCTAAAAGATCCAGCAAACCATCTTCCACCCAACGTTCATACATTGAATATTTAGGTTGGTGTATCAGGCAGGGAGTACCCATCTTCTTCAGCATATGTATGGCCTTTTTTGCCTCAGGCGCTTTGTAGTTCGATATACCTACGTATAAAGCCTTGCCCTGTCTAACGATCAGGTCAAGTGCAGACATGGTCTCCTCCAATGGTGTATCAGGATCCGGGCGATGATGATAAAAAATATCCACATAGTCCAGTTTCATGCGCTTCAGACTTTGATCCAGGCTGCTCACCAGGTACTTTTTACTTCCCCAATCTCCGTAAGGCCCATCCCACATCGTATACCCGGCTTTCGATGAAATAATCAATTCATCGCGATGATTCTTAAAATCAGTATGCAGTATTTTGCCAAAATTTGTTTCAGCGCTTCCAGGAGGCGGCCCGTAGTTATTGGCCAGATCAAAATGGGTAATACCATTGTCAAAAGCCGTATGCAAGGTTTTACGATATACTTTAGGATCATCCACATCTCCAAAGTTGTGCCATAACCCCAAAGATATTGCAGGCAATAAAATACCCGACTCGCCGCAGCGGCGATATTGCATTTGAGTATACCGGTCAGATGAAAATTTCATTTTATGTTCAGTTTGTTTTATGAGATTACTTTAATGATTAAGATAAAATTAAGATTGAAGTGCCGGCAATTTCCACCATTCCTCCTGGCCAGGCTTCCTTCGAAGATCTGCTATCGCCCCACTTAATATGGCTGAAATCATAACGCCGGGAGACGCCCAGCTCTTAGGAGAAATGCTCCTGGTAGCAAGCATGCCGAACCGCTCCCTGTATTTTTTATTGGTGAGTACCCAGCGTAGCAGGCCATTGGCCATTTTAGGAGAAGGAGAAGAAAACATTTCCCGTTTCAGCCGGTCTAATGTAGACATAAACATCGGATGTAGGGTTTCGTACACTTTGCTGCTGTAAGACTGCATGGCTGAGTCCCAGTCTTTTTTTCCGGCTTTCCAATCTACAAGTTGACCTGACAGTATTTTTGCGCCTGATAAAGCATCGTAAATACCCTGGGCATCATAAGAATCTTTCTGGTGATAGGCATCGCCCGCCAGGGCCCAACCATTGCCGTATGCCTGTCGAAAAAGATTGCCCACATTTTTCATACCACTAAGTGGTGTTACCTGCATGGCATTCTTCAATCGCGCCGACACCCTTGGAAAGGATTGAATAGTACGATGATACCATTCATCAGCTCCTGCCGGTGCATCAAAAAAATCGTGGCGGCACTGGGCTAAAACTCCTGTAAGACCATTACTCGCAGGTATTACTACCGCACTAAACCCATTACATCCCGAATGTATTTGTATCCATTCTTTTTCCTGCGCCTGGTAGGCTTCCACACCGTGCCAGTAAGCATAATATACTGCAGTATTGTACTGCGTTATTTCTTCCGTTACTATGGCATTCGCTTTTCTTGCAACAATGCTATGTCTCCCGTCTGCACCAATGACGACATTGGCTGAGAAGCTTTGCGATTCACCACCTTTGAACATCCCGATCACACCTGTCACCTTTCCCTCGCTGTTAATTTGCAGTTCCCTAACCGAAAAATTTTCTAGTTGGGTCACATTCGCAAACCGGTCCAGGTTTCTCCATAAAGCCTCATCCAAAACCTGCCGGTCTATTCCATATAAAAAATGCCGGCCATACACATCGGGTATCTCTACAAAAGTTCTGAAATACTCGCTCATTTCTAACGCAACACCTGCAAAACGTCTATTATCCGGAGCATACATTGATTCATCGATTCCAATTTCATCCAGTAATTGCATGCCACTACTCAATAACAAAGGGCATGATACTACAGTACGGCCCGGCACCGTATCCTTTTCCAATATCAATACCTCCAGGCCTTCGGCGCCCAACCTTGCAGCCAGCGAAGCACCTGCTATACGACCACCTACAATAATAACATCATACACTTTGGCATTCATAAGGATAATTTTAACACGTTGTTATTTTAGCTGATCTAATACTTTATACATCTTCCGGACCAAAGAAAGCTGGCTGCCGTTGTAATTATTAATGATCATTGAAAAAATGTACTCCTTCCCTGTCTTTGACTTTTGATACCCGGTAAATCCTTTCACCCGGTTGATCGTTCCGCTTTTCATTTTCATATCGTTATAAAGGGGTATACCATCATAAAATTCAGGATACCAGGACTGAGCTTTCGCATACTTTAAAACGGTTACTTCAGCATGTGGTGTGATCCTGTTTTGGGGAGACAAACCAGACCCATCATACAAATGCATTTCCTCGGGATCTATGCCTTTTGTTTTCCAATACTCCTGTACCGCTTCCACACCTTTTTCGGTAGTTGCTTCCCCTTTTAACTGAAACCCGATCGTCCTGATCAGTGCTTCTCCATAAAGATTCACACTTTTCCTCAGGAACCAATAAACAATTTTAGCCATCGTTGGAGAAGTATGCGTGTAGAGCCAATCAACACTATCATAAGCCTCACCCGTTAGTTGTATATCGTCTTTCACTACGGCAATACTCTTCAATTCATTGATGATCGTTCTGGCAAACTGCCGGGAAGGATCATATATAGAACCTGCTATCACAAAATCATTTTTACCAGCCGGGATCGTACCTTTTAACACGCTGTAGGTATTTCCTTTAGAAGGATAATACAAACTAGACTCGTCACCCGTTTCTTTACCAGCCGCTTTTGCTTCTGATACAATTTTATAATTATAAAGAAACGGATTTGTCCTTAGAACAGTTACCGGATCACCAATATTAGCGCCTGATTTTACGATCAGGTCGAATTGATTTTCTCTCCAGTTCAACCCCTGCGAACCAGCGCCATAGTACTGCCCGATATCTTCCCAGGTCCAGCGTTCCGGCAGGCCATCATCATTGCTCCAACCTTTACTGCTAATTATAATGGATTCTAATTGCTTAATCCCTTTCATCCTCACCGCATTTTTAATAGCAGCCAGCACTACTTCTTCTTTCGTACTATCCCAACGCCAACTACCTAATGTGGGATCACCGGAGGCTTGTATATACAGGCTTTTACCTTTAGCCGTATTTACAATACCAAATTTTGTTTCGTAGGTAAAATTCTTCCCTAAAACATCCAAAGCTGTTGCCGCAGTAATTATTTTTTCTGTAGATGCAGGCGCCAAACCTGTGTAAGCGTTGTGTTCAAATACCGACGCTCCGGTTTGTCCATCAACAACATATAAACCTGCTATTGCAAATTTCAATTGCTGATCGCCATTAAACTCATCCATCGCTGTTTTCAAAGAGGGCGAACTCTGAGCAATAGCATTGAAATAAATCAGAAAACAAAATATCGTATATATTATTTTATTAAACATCGTTATCATTAGATATTTATTTTAACATCCGAACCTTATACAATTTTATATCGGGAATATTAATAACCTGACTGGGCTTAACGCCATAAATATTGAAAGTCCACCAGCTTTGCTCCGCCTGTGTATACACCAGTCTTTGAGATACTTTGTTATAATTGGCAGCTTTAATATCGTGTTTCCCGGCAAGCGGTTTAAATACAGTAAACTTCTCGTTTCTGATATCGAAAGCAAACACATTATGATGTGTACTAACCAGCATTTCTTTATCACTCACGTACGAAAGATCGTGCCCTCCTTCATCTGGCAGCTGCCAGCTTTTCTCCAATACTAACAGAGGTTTCGAACTACTCCAGTTCGCCAGGCGATACGATCTCAGCTCATTAAAACCTAAAGCAAAAAGCCTTTTTACCTTTTCATTCCATACAACACCGTGACCCGAATAAAGAGAATCTCTAAACAGGCAATGCGCACTCTTTTTACTGTCGTATAACTCTATGCTATTCCCCTGGGCATGCGTGGAAAGTGCAACTACTATTTTTTCACCCGGAAGCATTTCCGCCGAATGGGCCATTGGCGAACTGGCATAGAACAATATTTTTTTTGAGGCAATATCCAGCAAAACCACCCCACCACCAGAAGAGGTCATTAACAATTGTTTGCCGCCTCCAACCGGCTTGCATTCATCCAAGGGGATCATTATTTTCCGATAAGCCTCGGGTAGTTCGGCTGCCTCTGAAACCTGCCAGGTCCAGGTTATATGCGCTTTAGCCGGTGTTGACTTCCTGCTATCAATCATCACTACCCTATCGTCACCACATGCTACAAGATCAGCCTGAGCAGTAACAGTACCTGCCATCAATAAAGTAACGAATAAAGAAAAAACGATCTTAAAAATTCTCTCCATATAAGCGTGCTTGTAAATTACTTTTCTTGTAAGCTAATTTCAAAGATATTTGTTTTTAAATACAAGTTGAATGAATGCGATCAATGCCTCTATCATTACCATTGGTGATGAACTACTGATAGGTCAGACTATAGATACCAATAGCGCCTTTATAGGACAGGAACTAAATAAGGCAGGAATATGGGTAAAGCGGCGCGTAGCCGTGGGCGATGTTTACAATGATATATGGAATGCGCTGGATGAAGAAAGGAAATACTCCCGGCTGATCATTTTAACTGGTGGATTGGGACCAACCGCAGACGATATTACGAAGCCGCTGCTCTGTGATTATTTTAAAACAAAGCTGGTTCGGAATGAGGCGGTGCTGGCACATATTCACCATTTGTTTGTAAATGTTTATAAAAGAAAAGTAGCCTTATCTGAAGCGAATATCAGGCAGGCAGATCTTCCCGAAAGCTGCACGGTATTACATAATGAGCATGGCTCTGCAGCGGGTATGTGGTTTGAAACAGAAAATGTTGCAGGAGAAAAAGTGATCGTGATTTCTATGCCCGGCGTGCCTTATGAAATGAAAAAAATACTGGTGAACGAAGCTTTACCGAAAATAACTGCCTATTTCGGCGGTGATATTGTTATTCATAAAGTGTTATCAACTTTCGGAATGGGCGAATCAATGGTGGCGGAGAAGCTGGCTACCCTCGAAAGCCAGTTGCCGCCTTACATCAGGCTGGCTTACCTGCCAGGTTATGGCATGGTAAAACTAAGATTGACGGGCCGAGGTACCGACAAGGCGAAGCTGGAAGAAGAAATCAACCATTTTTATAACGATCTTAAAGCTCCTTTAAAAGATATTACCATAGCTGAAAACGACGACACATTAGAATTAATCATAGGTCAGCTATTGCAAAACCAACAGAAAAAGATGGCCACGGCAGAAAGCTGCACCGGAGGCTATATTGCTCATCTTATTACAAGCCTGCCAAAATCCTCTTCCCATTTTAACGGTGCTGCAGTCACTTATAATAATGATGCTAAAGAAAATATACTGGAAGTTAGTCACGAAACACTGGAAACGCTGGGCGCAGTAAGCGAGGAAACGGCCATACAAATGATAGCAGGCGCTTTGGAGCGGTTTCAGGCAGATTATGCACTTGCAACAACCGGAATTATGGGACCAGCCTCTGAAAATGATGAAAAACCAGTAGGAACCGTGTGGATCGCCGCCGGAAACCGGGAACGCGTAGTAACCAGGCAGTTAAACCTGGGTTACGACAGGCAACGCAACATACAAAGTACAGCTCTTCAGGCGCTAAATCTCCTGAGAGAATTCATTATTGAGGAAGGGAATAAAGAACAGTCTTAGAATCAGCGCTTTGTATCAAAAACATCAAAAAGAACCGGACCTCTGTTAAAAATAATGTGTAAAATACAGGGCAAAGCAAACAGATGATATCCGGCCAGGAAACTCAACAGGGCATTTAACGTCGTTTCCCTACTTTTGTGAGGCAACAGGTAAGAAAAAAGACGGGTATATGAGGAAGCTACAACCAAGTTGCAGGAATTATTTAAACTGATATCACGATGGCAATAGTTGATCTGGTAATGCCTAAACTAGGCGAAAGCATAATGGAAGCAACCATTTTGAAATGGGTAAAAAGCGTGGGCGATACTGTGAGAATGGATGAAACCCTTTTGGAAATTGCCACAGATAAGGTGGATAGCGAAGTGCCCAGTACTGCCGAAGGCGTGATAACAGAGTTGTTATTCAAAGAAAACGATGTGGTGCCCATTGATGCCGTAATTGCAAGAATTCAGACTTCGGCCAACGAATCAACGGCGGCACCGGTTACCGAAGTTAAAACAATCCGGGAGGTAGCAGCAACAGCACCATCAGAAGAGATTAAAGAAACAGCTGCAGAAGTTGTAGCTACACAAATCAAAAAAGAAACAAAAACACACGGGACAAAATTTTATTCCCCGCTGGTGTTGAATATTGCAGCCCAGGAGGGCATCTCCCTTAGTGACCTCGAGCAAATAGAGGGTACCGGTAATGACGGGCGTGTTACTAAAAATGACCTGCTGAATTATATAGCCCGTCGCAGTAAAAAAGATCTTACGCTTCCTGTAAAAGCAATAAGCAATGAAGCTACTCCTGCCGCCCCCCCCTCTGCTTACAACAGCCCTGTTACCCAGGCCAGCGGTAATGTAGAAATAATTGAAATGGATCGCATGCGTAAGTTGATTGCAGAGCACATGGTACGTAGCGTACAAACCAGCCCGCATGTTACCAGTTTCAGTGAAGCAGATGTTACCAACATTGTGTTATGGCGCGATGCTGTTAAAAATAGCTTCCAGCAAAGGGAGGGCACCAAGATCACTTTTATGCCTTTGTTTATTGAAGCCATTGTAAGATGTATTAAAAAATTCCCGTTGATCAATAGCTCCGTAGACGGGGACAAGATCATTATAAAAAAAGATATCAATATAGGCATGGCGGCGGCTCTGCCTAACGGCAACTTAATTGTACCAGTGATTAAAAACGCAGACCAGCTAAACCTGGTAGGATTAACCAAACAGGTAAATCACCTGGCAGATGCAGCCCGGAACAGCAAGCTCAAACCCGATGATACGCAGGGCGCTACTTTTACACTGACCAATGTTGGTACTTTTGGAAGCCTGATGGGTACTCCAATTATCAATCAGCCCCAGGTTGCAATTCTCGCTGTGGGTGCTATAAAAAAACGCCCGGTGGTAATAGAAACACCTCACGGAGATAGTATTGCCATCCGCCATATGATGTACATAAGCATGAGTTATGACCACCGTATCATAGACGGCAGCCTTGGTGCAACTTTTGTTACAGCGGTAGCAAAAGAGTTGGAGAACTTCCAGCCCCCGGCTTTATAGCTTAAAATACTAAAAAAAATTCAATACAAAAATGGGCCTTATATGCTACACGTATAGCACATAAGGCCTGTCGCACATGGATTACAGCAAAATCCATCATTCCTGCCTAAATTTATATTTCGCCAAAACTCTATTTTTTTGCTAATTTTGGCGAAATATAAATTTTTATAATGTCAAAACTCATTGGCAGACACTATGAATCAGATATACTCCAGGAGTCTCTGAACAATAGCAGCTCAGAGCTGATCGCTATCTATGGCAGAAGACGTGTTGGCAAAACTTTTCTGATCAGAACGTTCTTTAAAAAGCAGATGGCATTCGAAGTTAGCGGACTGTACAACGGCAACATGAACGATCAGATTCAAAACTTCACCAATGAAATTCACAAAAAAGACAAAACCCTTAAATCACAAAATCCTTCTGATTGGCTAACCACCTTTACCTTGCTGGAAGCATACCTGAAGAAGCTTAAAAAGCCCGGAAAAAAAGTAATTTTCATTGATGAATTTCCATGGATGGCCACTGCCAGATCTAAATTCCTGATGGCGTTTGAAAACTTCTGGAATCACTATTGTACAAAACGAAAAGACCTGATTGTAATTATCTGTGGTTCCGCAGCTTCTTACATGATACAAAAGATCATAAAAAACAAAGGAGGACTGCACAACAGAATAACCAGGCAGATAAGATTGCTTCCTTTTAACCTGGGTGAAACACAGCAGTTTTTAAAAAGTCGTGGCATTGATTATACATTATATGACACTACCCAGATTTATATGACGATGGGTGGCGTTCCACACTATCTTGAAAAATTACGCAAAGGGGCCAGCGTAGCTCAAAACATAGATCAGCTTTGTTTTGAAAAAGACGGTACCCTAAGAAATGAATTTAATCAGTTGTATGCGTCTCTTTTTGATGAATCGGAAAAACACCTTACCATAATAAAAACCCTTGCTAACTCCAATAAAGGTATAACAAGGCTTGAACTAGCCCAAAAAAGTGGCATTACCAGTGGAGGAGATCTTTCCTTAAAACTGGAAGAGTTAACAGAGTCTGGTTTTATTAGCGAATATCCATATTATGGCAACAAAAAGCAACTTACCCTCTATAGATTATCAGACGAATACTCGAAGTTTTACTTAAAGTTTATACAAAACAACCGAAGCAGTGGTTCTGGCACATGGCAAAAGTTATATAAAAGTTCATCATACATTTCCTGGGCTGGCTTTAGTTTTGAAACACTCTGCCTGAAACATATTACCCAGATTAAGAAAGCATTAAAAATAGATGCCATTTTTTCTACCAATAGCAGCTGGTTTAATAATATCGCGCAGGTTGATCTTTTAATTAACAGGGATGACAATATAATGAACCAATGTGAGATAAAATTTTACAATACTGCGTTCACCATTGATAAACAATATTACCTGAATTTAAAAAATAAAACAGCAGCCTTACAACAGGCTACCCAAACCCGTAAGAATATATTTATTACTATGATAACAACGTTTGGTTTAAATGAGAATAAATACAGTCGTGAGCTGGTACAAAATAGCATTATACTAGAGAGCCTGTTTACAGACTAAATTTATAATTCGCCAAAATTCACTTTTTTATTGAGTTTTGGCGAATTATACTATTTTAAAAATACGCAAATGTATTGGTAGTTCCTGTGACTACTGCTGAGCAACTTGTTTACTTTTCTTCCGTAACAATAACATATGCAAAACCAAAGTAGACATAATCACCGCAGTGCCGAGATAGAATCCTTTATTCAAAACCTGGTTTTCTTTGAACAACAGGAAGGCCATAATTATACCGTAAACCGGCTCTACGCTATAGGAAAGATTCACCGTAAAAGCAGATAACTTTTTTAATGCGTTCATTGAAAACTGGAATGCGATAACAGAGCAAACCCAAGCCAATACTAAAAGCCACAAAAAATCATTCAAAGAGGGAAGCAGGCTTTCAACCGGAAACGCCTGAAGATAAAATGGCATTACCATTGAAAGTGTCAGGAAACCACCTGTCATTTGCCAGGTGAGTACTGTTTGCATATTGATGCTACCCAGCTTTAATTTTAGTAAAATGGGGAAAAGTGCTCCAAAAAAAGCCGCAACTAATCCCAATGCTATTCCCAATTTATAAGTAGTATCAAAATGAAAGATCAACCAGATGCCTAATACATTCATCAGGCCAAATAATAATTCAGTAAGGTTGATTCGAACCCTGTTAATCAAAGGTTCTAAAAAAGAAGAAAAGAAACTGATTACTGAAAAACAAACCAGTGCAATAGATACGTTTCCATATTTAATGGAAGCATAAAAAAACACCCAATGCAAAGCACTGATAAAACCAACTCCTGTCAAATATAAGATGTCCCTGGCGGGGATTTTCTGAATGCGTTTTGTAACATAAAAAAGTCCCCAAAGCGTGATCGCGGTAATCAGCAAACGGTACCATACAATAAGTCCTTCGTTGAGCGTAATTAAACGTCCCAGAACGCCGGTAAACCCGGCCAGCAATACCGCTATGTGTAGTTGAAAAAAAGATTTCCTCATGGGGCCGCAAAGCTAGCTATTTTTAAAAACAACGAGAAATAATCACTTTTTAAAGGTTACCAGTATTAGCGGCCCTTTACTTAATTTTGGGGGAAGCGATCAAACTCATTTGTTTGCTCTACAGTTATGCAGGAACAAAAAATCAAGGTTAGTTCAGAAACAGGTACATTAAGAAGACTTTTAGTACATAGCCCGGATAGTGGATTAGGCAAAGTGGTCCCTTCTAAAGCACAAGACTGGCTTTTTGAAGATATTGTACACTTGGAAACCATCAGGCGTAAGGAATACGACTATTACACTAAATTATTGCTCTACTTTCTAGATCCAGAAAAAATAAAGGGCAAATTGTCCGAAGTCGATGACAAAAAAAATGATTATAACTTTTTCAAGCCATCGAGCAAGCATTTTTACCAATCAACTAATGTGATAGAAATTGAGTGGTTGCTGGCGCAGATACTGGAGAATAACGAAATCCGCTCCAAGCTGGTAGCCTCAGTTTGTGCTATAGAAAACTGTTCCTATAAAGTGCAGAATGAGTTAATGAGTATAGAAGCACATAGTTTGGCTAACGTCTTTATTACCGGTAGTTATAAAAATGCGGGTATGCTTTTCCCACCTGTTCCCAATTTTATTTTCACCAGGGATATCGGCATCGTTATTAATGATCATATTCTTTTAAATAAGCCGGCAAAGCAGGCCCGCACGCGAGAGGCCCTGCTAATGAAATATATATTTTTCAACCACCCGATTTTTGAAAATTATCGCGACAATATTATCGAATTGCCTGAAAGTCCTCAGCAGTTCCTGCTGCCGGCTGACTCAGAAGACAAGCTGGTAACCCTGGAAGGCGGAGATATTATGGTTATTAGCAAAGAACATGTATTGATCGGCGTTAGTGAACGAACATCTATGGAGGCCGCTCATATTGCCATTAAAATCTTGTTTGAAAAAAATGTAGTAAAGAAAATATCGGTTATTAAAATTCCGAAAAAAAGGGATTATATGCATATTGATACCATCTTTACCCAGGTGAAAAAAAACATGTGGGTAATGCTGGGTAAATTCTCCAGGAAGCATGTAAAAAAAGAAGATGCCGATGATATTCAAAAGGCACTGGATACAAGAAAAAAAGACGAAAGTATCAGCATCATTCAATTTAAAAAGAAGGACATTGGAAGTCCCGTTCACTTCGACACTCTTGAAGATCTTTTAATCGACATCAGCAAAAATGATCTGGAATGTGTCGATAATGTCAGGTTTATATACTCAGGCAATAACGAATTCCCTTTTGATGTACGTGAGCAATGGACGGACAGCTGTAATTTACTGGCACTTAAAAATGGTGTTGTAGTAGGATACGATCGCAACGACAAAACCCTGCAGGCCTTTGTTAAAGCCGGGTTCAAAACCATTCCCGTTAAAGAGTTATTACAGCAGCTAGAGACAAACACAATTACCATTAACGACATTAAGAATACTTTCATCGTCATGCCATCGGCAGAGCTATCACGGGCACGTGGAGGCTTCCATTGTATGAGCATGCCATTGTTAAGAGAAGATGAATGACGTTCAATACCGCTACAGGGAAAACACTTAAAACAGCCCATCAATAAATCAACTAACATCTGTCAATAGAAAATGACTACTTCCACATTATTAATGATTCGCCCGGCCGCTTTTGCCTTTAATCCGCAGACGGCTGTGAATAATAGTTTTCAAAAAATAAATGAACAGCTTCACGTACATGAAAAAGCCTTGCTTGAATTCGATAATTTTGTTAGCTTATTAACTGTCTATGGTATTAAAGTTACCGTCATACAAGATACGTTGGAACCACATACGCCTGACTCTGTATTTCCCAATAACTGGATATCTTTTCATGAAGATGGCACTGTGGTGCTTTATCCTATGTTTGCCGACAATAGAAAACTGGAACGTAGTAAGAACGTAGTAGAAAAACTAAGTGAGATCTTTTTTATTCGATCCACCATCGACTTAACGGACTATGAACAAAAAAAGGCTTACCTGGAAGGAACGGGTAGTATGGTATTGGACAGAGATCATGAAATAGCTTACGCCTGTCTTTCTCCCAGAACTAATGCATCGGTCCTATATGACTTTTGTGATTCGATAGGCTACAGCCCGGTATTATTTAATGCAGTTGATGAAAATGAAAAGGAAATTTATCATACCAATGTAATGATGTGCATGGCTGAAACCTATGTAATTGTTTGCTTTGACAGTGTAAAAGACTCCCTGCAAAAGGAAATGTTGGCGGACAGGTTTAAGGAAACAGGCAAACAGGTTATTGAGATCAGTCTGCAACAAATGAATCATTTTGCAGGCAATATGCTGCAGGTTGAAAATATAGCCGGCAATCAATTCCTTATCATGTCTACACAGGCGCATAATAGCCTAACGGAAAAACAAATTGAACTTTTACAATCCTTTAATCCGATCATTCATTCTTCTCTCAACACAATTGAACAAAATGGTGGAGGAAGCGCCCGGTGCATGATGGCTGAAGTATTTCTGCCTTTAAAAAACAACTTTTAACTGATGATGAAACGGCATGCTCTTTTTCTTTGCGTCTTTTCAATGATAAGTTTCAACATTGAAGCACAGCAATCTTACAGCGACAGTTTGCGCGCTTTTATAAACAACTATACGCTTAACCACGGGGTAGTTAAAAACAAGGATCAACAGTATTTACAATTTTTCCCTATAGATGGAAAAGCAAGAATAAACGCTGGTTTTGAGCCGGTAAAAAATGCCGAATGGTTTAACCTGCCCACATCAAGTGGCCGTTCTAAAATGTACCGCCCATATGGAAAGCTTAGTTTTGTTTATGAAGGCGCCACGCAAGAATTATACGTTTACCAATCGCAAGCATTATTACTGGATCCTAAACATGCCGACCACCTGTTTTTGCCTTTTACCGATCTTACCTCGGGCAAAGAGTCTTACGAAACAGGGAGATATATAGACCTCTTCATTTCCGACATTAAGGACAACCAGGTAACAGTTGATTTCAACAAAGCATACAACCCTTATTGTGCTTATGTTTCGGGGATTTATAGTTGCCCTATACCACCTAAAGAGAACCGGTTAAAAGTAGCTATTAAGGCAGGAGAGAAAAAATATCTAAAAGAACATTAGAAGGGAGCAAAACCTGTTATGTATTTTCTTTGAGATGATCCTTTCCACAATAGATACTATCGCAAGGACGCTATCAACCCCTCGCTAAAGCTTACAGGCTGGTACTGCAGCTCGCTTATGGCTTTATTAATATCCAATCCTCCTTTTAAAGGCCGTTGGGCCAATTCCTTAAATTCATCTTTTGTTACAGGAGTTAATAAATGATCGGAAATATTAAGAGACGCAGCCACAGCCTGAGACATTTCAAACGGAGTTAATACATCTTTACCTGCAATATTAAACACTCCCCCGGCCATTTGTTTAACAATAGCTGCAACTCCATTAGCAAGGTCAACTACATAAGTGGGTGTGCGCAATTGATCACTCACAACATTAAAAGGTTGCCTGTTTTTAATTTTCTCTGCAATCATGGTAATGAAATTTCCCCGGCCATATATAGGTTTACCATACACGAAGGAAGTGCGAACAATGGCCCAGCCATGCTGATACTCCATTACCGCTTCTTCTGCATCCATTTTTGTTTTCCCATAGTAACTTACCGGGGAAGGCTTATCCTCCTCCTTATACATGCCTTTATTACCATCAAAAATGAAATCGGTTGACAGGTATATAAAGAAGCTTTTATAGGCCTCGGCATTTAATAATAACTGCACTGTGCCAAACACGTTTGTATCAAAAGCATCAGATTGTTTCAATTCACAATCATCAGGCTTACTCATAGCCCCGCTATGTACCACCACATCAGGCTGCACAAATTCAAAGGCATCATGCAAAGAAAACGGATCGGAGAAATCAACCTGGATAAAGCGATAGTTCTTATTAGTGTTGAAGGAAGACAGGTCTCCTGTGCGGGAAGACGCATACACTTCATGCCCATCAGCCAATAATTGAGCCACCACATAGCTACCCACAAAGCCATTGGCTCCGGTTACAAATACCTTCATATCAATTCGTTAAATCGTAAATAGTAAAATTCTTTTAACAGATTTTATGATGCTAAAATAGAATTCATTTTGTTTCATTGCACAAATTTTTAAAACCTATATAAATACATGATGAAAACAAAACTTATGAGCATGGCTGCTTTAGCCTTACTAGCTGCCCTTAATGCTAACGCACAAATTGAAAAAGGTACATGGTTGCTGGGAGGAAACGCTTCTTATAATAAGATCAAAAATGAAAGTCCCCTCCAACTTAACCAGCTAAGAACTTCTTTGGAGAGTGGGGCTGTAGTAAACCTAATGGCTGGTACTGCATTTAAGGAAAATCAGGTAGCAGGTTTAACTGTAGGGTATGCACCCGTAAAAGTAATTGAAGAAACATTAGCAGCCAATGGTGCCATTTCTAAAAATGAACGAAAGGGGCATCAAAAAAGCATTGGCTTGTTTCATCGGTTTTATAAACCTCTGGGGAATAACTTTTTCTTTGTTGCCCATACAGGCGCCAGCTACTTAAATGGTAAAGCAGGAATGATAAAGTCAAATGGATTCGACCTTTCTATCTCACCTGGCATAGCCTATCAAATATTAAAAAATGTTCATCTGGAAGTGAGCATACCCAATATTTTGGGCGTGTCTCATTATAAGTCAACCAGCGGTGATCTGATCAGCTCAGAAGCCACGTCTGTAGGTTTTAATCTTAATGCAAGACCGGTAGAAAATCTGGGTATTGGTTTTAAAATGTTAATACCCTAGCAACATTGCGATCCTCATTTTTTTAATACAATACACCATATATCAAACATTATGAAAATTAAATTAATATATACGCTCATTATCATATTGTCTTCTGCAGCTTCCGGTTTTGCCCAAATAGAAAAAGGCTCTTTCATGCTTGGGGGACAGGCCTATTACACCAAACAAAACAGCCGGAGTGGAAGTAATGGCTTAGAATCTACAAATAAAGTAAATGCAGGAACCTTTGATGTATCTGCCGGATATACAATCAAAAACAACCAGGTATTGGGAATCATGGTATCGTATAATAGCTATAAACTCAATTCAAATAGCAACGTTATCCAAACTGGTTCACAAAACAGTAAGACAAAAAGCATAGGAACCTTTTATCGTATTTATCACCCCCTGGGTAATGGTTTCTACCTGTATGGACAAGCTGCCGCCACCTACAGTAATCGGGAAGAAACAACAACCGGAGGCTATAACTATACGGCACATACCAACATTGGTAATCTCTCACTTTCACCAGGCATTTCCTACGAAATTTTTAAAAATGTCCAGTTGGAACTAACAATACCAAATCTGGTAGGCATCTCTTACTCTAAATCTAAAGGAGGATTAGAAGAACAGACTTCAGTCCCAACTATCGAATCATTTAGTGCCAATACAAGCTTGAACAACGGAATTCTCAGTAACCTGGGATTAGGTTTTAAAATTTTCTTCTAACCTACCATTAAAACCCTTCCACGAAAAAACTCCGGCTTTGACCGGAGTTTTTAATATCTGTACATTTATTATGATCTTAACCTAAGTAAGACTTCAAAGCACTGCTGTATCTTGCTTTTTGCAGGCGTTTAATCGCGCGTTCTTTGATCTGGCGAATACGCTCTTTAGTCAAATCGTATTTCTGACCAATTTGCTCAATAGTAACACCATTCTCCCCATCCAGGCCAAAATAAGCATTTACGATCTCAGCTTCACGTGGCGAAAGCGATTTTAATACCCGACGGATCTCATTACGTAAGGAATCTTTCATTACGTCATCATCCGTATCAGATCCGCCTTCCAGCAAATCACCCATAGCAACATCTTCAGCCTCGTGTACCGGTGCATCCAGCGATGTATGACGGGTATTACTCTGAAAGATATTATTAATTTCTGTTTCGCTCATCTCCAGCAATTCAGAAAGTTCTTCTGTAGAAGGCTCCCTTTCATGCTCTTGTTCAAAAGCCATATAGGCTTTATTAGCTTTGTTATAAGTGCCTATTTTATTCTGAGGTAAACGAACTAAACGCCCCTGTTCAGCCAAAGCCTGTAAAATACTTTGACGAATCCACCATACGGCATAAGAAATGAATTTAAACCCTTTGGTTTCATCAAAACGTTGTGCCGCTTTAATTAGGCCGAGGTTGCCCTCATTGATCAAATCACTCAGAGATAAACCCTGGTGCTGGTATTGTTTCGCAACCGAAACTACGAAACGCAGGTTAGCCTGAACGAGCTTGTCTAAAGCGCGCTGGTCACCCATTTTTATTTTTTGAGCAAGAGTAGTCTCTTCCTCTGGTGTGATCATTGAAATTTTAGAGATCTCCTGAAGGTATTTTTCAACCGCCTGTGAATCCCTGTTGGTAATCTGAGTAGCAATTTTGAGCTGACGCATATTTTAATTGAATCTCCTTTTGGTAACTTTAGTGTAGGATTGTACCTAAATATAAATAATAACTTGCAAAAGTACGCAGAAATTAGAAGAAAATCAACAGATATTAGCTAACATATTCTAAAATCTGCCAATCCTCCTGCATTTCTTTCGCTTTACTATACTATAACGTATTAAACAGCGGTTGGTTTTACCTTTTTGTAATTTGTTTGAGCGAAGATAATCATGGCAATACCTCCCAATATGATAGCAAAAGAGATTAATTGCGCCTGAGTCATTTCAATTCCGAGAAAGTGCATTTTTACATTTACCCGGATGCGTTCGATCATAAAACGCTCCAGTCCGTTAAATACCAGGTAAATACCAAATAATAATCCGGGTACTTTTATTTTCTTACGAAGCATCCATAAAACTCCAAATAAAATAAGGCAGAGGATGATTTCGTATAAAGATGTAGGAAATACAGGAACCGGCAAATGATTACAATATTGAAGATCGGCACAATTGGCCAGCCTCACACCGGTTTCATTAACATTATGAGGGAAATCGTATGCAAAAAACCAATCTGGCAGAAAGCTCAAAAAGCTTGGTTTAGAGAAAAAGGTGTGATGGGTGTCATGGCGTGCAAAAAACTCAGCATTGGCGTTAACAGCAGCTTCGAAATCGCCTTGCACCGCGGGCAAAATACCTCCATTAGGTGTTGTTTTAAAAGCGGCATTGTAAATCCCCCAGTCGCCATCTCCTGAAACCTGACAACCTATTCTACCCAGGCCGTAAGCCAGCATCATCACCGGCCCCATTACATCCACAAAATGAATAAACGGGATCTTATGTTTTCGGGTAAACCACCAAAGTGCGATACCGGCCAGGATCAATCCTCCGTAAAAAGTTAGTCCCGAAGCGGAAAATATCGAAGACGGATCTTTGATAAATGAATCCCAGTTCTCAAACGTATCGAATATTTTAGCTCCAACCAGTCCGAATATCAGGGCAATCATCGTGATCTCTCCTACCCTGTCGTGCGGCCACACCCGTATTGTTCTGGTTTCAGGCTTCGCCAGCTTTTGCTTATTCTTTTCCCTCCATTTCATGGCAGCAAAAACCACCCCTAACGCAATACCAGCCAACCAATTACCTTGCGATGAAAAGATATAATCCTGGGGATTTATATTAAGGGAGTTCTTTAAAAACAGAAGTCCCAATATTTTATACCCCAGTATAAAGCCCAATATAAAATTAGTAGCCAGCTCACTTACTGATGCAGGATGCCCTACAGTAATTGTTTCTTCCGTTGGCTGAAAAATGCCCTCCTTGCTTTTGCGTCTGAGCTCTTTTGCTAATACCACGGAGCAAACAATGAAACCTATAGCCACAAAAAAACCAAAAGAATTTACAAAATGTAAAAACTTCCATTCTACACCAAACCAGTCGCGGAAAACATAATATAAATTAGGATACATGCAGCAGGTAATTTAACTTATTAGCGGCAATATTACGATAAATTAGGTGTAAAAGATGATCAATTAGAAGCTTACCCGGAGCAAGTTAAGGTTTGACAATAATTTGACGCGGTATTTATCCAAGAAAAAGGGATGCACTTTTATAAAGCACATCCCCTTTAAACTATTATACTTACTACCTACTAAATTTAGCTGCAGTATTCATCAAAAGCAGCCAATAAATTTTGAGCGATCATCTGGGCAGAGCGACCTTCGATCATATGCCTTTCGACAAAATGCACCAATTTGCCATCTTTAAATAATGCGATAGCCGGCGAAGATGGAGGGTACGGCAATAAATGCTCACGCACCTGCTTTACTGCATCCAGATCAAAACCCGCAAAACTGGTTGTTAAATGATCAGGCTTTTTCTCGGCATTAGCCACTGCCATCAATACGCCAGGCCTTGCCGTACCCGCCGAACAACCACATACTGAGTTAATCACTAAAAGATTTGTACCGCCTTCAGCCAGGCTGGCATTCACCTCATCGGGGGTTTGCAATTCCACAAACCCATTATCTGTAAGTTCCTCTTTCATAGGAACCACTATTTCTGCAGGATACATATCGCTGTTTTAAATTTTAATTAATTACTGATTATTTAACGCAAAAGTAGATAAAAAGTTTTCCGCAATTAATCAGGATTTATCCTTTTCCGCCACTCCCTGAATTACTAAAGGCCCAATACTAATGTAATAGAATGTCAACTTGCAGTCAGGTCTTGAATAAATATGTCAAAATACTGGTTAACCACAAGGAATTGAGACTTTTTGTCATTTAAGCCAACTAGAATAAGCCATATTGTCACTAAAAACGGCTTGGTGTATAATTTGATTCCTTCTCGTCATAACAAATTATTCAAAAATTAAAATTTAATACAATGACCAACGTAAAATTTAACGGCGTTCCTTTTGAGAGAACTTTTACCAGCTTAGTAGACGACTTCTTTACTGAAATACCAGGTTTACTAAGAACCGAGGTAGCTAAGCCCAATATAAAAGGGCACGCGCCTGTAAACATTACCGAGAACGAAAACGAATACCAGATTGAAGTGATTGCGCCTGGTTACGAAAAGAGCGATTTCAAAATAAAAGTGGAGCATAATATTTTGACTATATCGGCCGAAAAAAAGGCGGAAGATCAAAAAGAAGCAGGTAAAACTATAAGAAAAGAATTTCAACTAAGATCTTTCAAAAGAACGTTTACTATTGATAATAAAATAGATAGCGAAAAGATCGATGCGCGCTTTGTTAATGGAATCCTAATAGTAACATTACAACGCAAGGAAGAAGCTAAAGCGGCGTCAAAAGATATAGAAGTACAATAATAAGTTTTTCTCATAAGCAGTTAGTTTTGGTTTAAACCCTTCGTTTCCACGAAGGGTTTTTTATTTTTGAGATTCAAGGGGAACCAATCCCCGCTTTTCGCCGTCTTATGCGTAAATTTGCGTTTATTGAAAATTCAAGTCCCTGAAATGCGTTATCCTATTCTTATTTTTTTACTATCGCTTATGTCGGTCACCAATGCCCAGGTGAAGCCCGATAGCATAGTATTAAAGCCAATACACGAGATACCACAAATCTTCCCTTTGGACACAGCTCTGAGAATTACTAATTTCAGTCCGTTCTTTTCATTACATGTGGATTCCAGTTTGAATTACAAATTCCAGATCAATAAAGATCCTAAGAAATACTACTGGTATTTAAAAGATGCACCTCCTGGCTTTAAGCTGAATGAAGCGAATGGAACTTTAAGTTTTCGCACTACAAAGTCACTGTTTTTATCGGGGCGATTAAAATACGACAGGGAGTACCCTGTAAAATTCGGGATACAAAGTCTTTCCAATCCAAACGACAAATTGGACACTACTTTGAATGTGATTTTTTACAGTACAGATGTGGTGTATCCTAAAATAAAACCGTCCGTAGTAAGTCCTGTTACCATTAATGAGGGAGATCGTTTGAGTTTTAATGTATTATGTGAAAATGGCAACTTCCCGATCGAAAAAATATTGATGTCGAGTGACATTTCGATTGGCAACTTCAAATTGCCGAAAACCTGCGATGATAATTTTGAATGGGTTCCTGGTTATGATTTCGTTACAGAGAAAGATGCCAAGGGTGAAAGAATTGTAAACCTTGAATTTATAGGGACTACTAATTTCAATTTTGCTGATACAGCGAGGGTAAGAGTGGTGGTTAAGGACGGGTTGAACTATGACATTGCCACCAAAGAGTATAATGATGCTTTAAACCTTATGAAAATATGGATACTGAGGTATAAATACACTTTTTATCAACTTGACAAAAAGATCAAAAAAACAAAGGGCTGGCGTTCCGGCTTCGATATCACAACAGCATCTACCACTTTAACAGGCACTGTTTTGGCAACAACTGCGGATAAAGAAGATACTAAAAAGCAAAATACCGGCAAAATTTTACCCAGCATTGGCGTGGTGGCTATGCCGGTGAAAGAAGCAGCAGCTCCACAAAAAACAACGGAGCAGAACCAGGCTACTTTATTAAGGGTAAACATAAAGCGACTGGATTACATGATTACCGAAAATCAGATATCTGGCTCAAGAGATCCATTCATTAACGCCAAAACGGAAACGCTCAGGAAAGAATTACGTCAAAGCCAGGACCAGCTGAGAGAAGTTCCTACAGAAATGTCAGAGCGCGTTTCAGAAAAGCAATTAAAAGATTATTTCGACAATCCGAGGGTACAAAAGAAGTACCGGTTCAGGTAAACTGATGCTATTCAATTTATAAAATAACAAAGAGGCTTTTCTGCAATTGCAAAAAGCCTCTTTTTATTGGAGCTGGAACTATTGACTTTTGAATTATCTGCTTAGTTGTTAAGCAACAATCAGGTATAAGAATTATTTTCCGGGAAGGCATTTTTGGGCAGCGGACGCCATTATTTCTTTCACTTCATCAGAACTCACTTTATCTGCATCTTTATACGTAGACTTTTTCTCAATTATTTCACCGCTTTCCTTACACATACAGGTAATAACGGCAGAGTCGGGCTGCTGCCCTCTTTCCTCATAAGTTTTTTTTGCAGAAACGATACAATTGCGCATAAATTCCTTTCTCTCGCCCTGCGTCCAGCCCTTCTCGCCTTTTTTATCAGCACCCGAACCGCAGGCACTCAAAAGAACTACTGAGCTGATTAATAAAAAACTTACTTTTTTCATCATATAATTTTGAATGTAAAGAAAACAATAATGATGCAAAAATCCGGATATCATTTACAATTCGAAATTTCATGTTTACTATTCGCAGCCACTCCCTATCATAGTACTAAAAAAGCCGCCTCAAATACTGAGACGGCTTCCTTTGATTTGATCAAAGCATATAGCCTTATAAATCGGTAATCGGTTCGTATTTAGGCACCAGAGATTTCATAATAATCCAGCCGATAAGATAGGCTACTGCACAAATAGCAAAAATAATCATGTAGCCAGAGTTGATACCGTTCACTACATCATTTCCATTTTTTGCAAGATATTTTAACAGCTCTTCTATATTTCCGATCTTAGTATTCAGTGTGGCTGTTTGTTGTTCAAAAAAAGTTTTAGCCGTATCTGCATTCGCTAACTCAGGATATGTTGAAAGCAATGGTTCACCGTTTACTTTACTCCAGTTCTTTTGAGTAGAGTCGAACAATACACCCGATCCCTTATTGATTAAAAAGGATCCGACGCCTCCCGCCATACCACCGATGCCGGTAATAGTGGCAATTGCTTTTTTAGGGAACATATCGCCAACCGTAGAAAATATATTAGCACTCCATGCCTGGTGTGCTGCACCCGCAATACCTATGATGATTACCGGAAACCAAACTGACATGCCTCCCAGCGGTTGCGCCAGTAGTGCCAGTAGTGGGAAAAATGCAAATATCAACATCGCACGCATACGGCCTGCATAAGGATTCATTCCCTTTTTACCTACAAAATAAGAAGGCAACCACCCACCAATAATTGATAAAAGGGTAATCAAATACAAGGTAAAGATCTGTGGAGCACTTTGCGTGGAGTCTAATCCATAAACCGAACTCAGGTAGGCCGGGGTCCAGAACAGGAAGAACCACCATACGCCATCTGTCATAAATTTACCAATAGCAAAAGCCCAGGTTTGTTTGTATTTGAAAGCTTGCGCAAATGATATCCCTTTTTTGGGGCTTACCGCCATATTATCCTGCTTAACTTCTGCACTATCATCCTGCTGAATGTATTCCAGTTCTGCTTTGTTTACTTTAGGATGTACGTGTGGCTTCTTATAAATAAATACCCAAAAAGCCATCCAGATAAAACCAACTGCACCAATAATGATAAACGACATTTCCCATCCCCATGCTTTCGCGATAAAGGGTATGGTAAGGGGTGCCATTAGCGCACCAATCGTTGCCCCTGCGTTAAATATACTGGTAGCATAGGCCCTATCTTTCTTAGGGAAATATTCAGCAGTTGCTTTGATAGCGGCCGGGAAATTACCAGCCTCACCAATAGCTAATACAATACGGGCGAAAATAAACAGCGATACACTCACACTGGCTACCTGCGCCACATCGCCTACTGTAGACAATGCTTCCTTAGCGCCATGAAAACCTACAGCCCATTGTCCGGCTACGATTCCGGAAGTTGCAATTCCACAAAACGCGTGAATGACGGCTCCTATTGACCAAACAAAGATGGCCCACAGAAACCCTTTTTTAGTATCAAGCCAGTCTACAAACTTACCGGCAAACAGCATGGATACTGCATAAACGATGGAGAATATAGCAGTGATGGTACCATAGTCATTGTTGGTCCAGTGAAACTCAGGAACTATAAAGTCTTTCCAGGTAAGAGATAACACCTGCCTGTCGAGATAATTAATAGTTGTTGCGAAAAAAAGCATCGCACAGATCGTCCACCTGTACTTTGTCATTTTCTCATTTCCATTGGCTTGCTGCATGTCGTTAGTTTATTTTTTAATTGATTGAATAGTGGCAAAAACTTCTTTGGTTGCGCTCTCAATGGTTGCGTAATCTTTATTGGCCATCAGCTCTTTGCTAATTAGCTTACTACCCATACCTACAGCGCTTACCCCGGCTTTGAACCAGCTTTCAATATTTTCTTTGGTAGTATCTACCCCACCTGTTGGCATAAAGATCAAATTAGGGAATACAGGTTTGATAGCCGATAAATATTTTGGCCCTAATGTGTCACCTGGGAATAATTTGATAAACCTTACACCTGCTGTTTCTGCGGCGATGATCTCTGTGGGAGTCATACAACCCGGAGCATATAATACATCATGGGCAACTGCATATGCTGCAATCTCAGCCACATAACCCGGACTTACTAAAAAATCTGCACCAACAGCCAGGTATTCTTTTACCTGCGTCAGGTTTTTAACTGTTCCTATACCTAATAGAAGGCCCGGCATTTCTGCATTACGCACTTCTACCATTTTAGTAAAATTGCTCAAAGCGGCTTCGCCGCGACTGGTATACTCAATTGCTTTAACACCTGCTTTGTATACAGCACGTAAAATTTCTACTGTTACCGTTTCGTCTGCGTTAAAATATAGTGGCAGCATGCCTTGTTCTACTATTGCATCAATTGCCTGTTGTGTTGTAGCCATTTAAATTTTAAATTTAAGGTTTAAGGTTAAGATGATTTCAACCTCAAATGATTTATTGTTTTTAGCGGACATGTCGACTAGTTAACATATCCCAGCTAGATCTTCACTTTGATCACCATTTTCTTGATATTACCTTCTCCCACGCCGATCATTGGCGCATGTACATCTTCAGGAAATAATATTACAAACTGGTTATCGGTTAAATTAAAGTACATGTCTGGTTTTTCATCCCAGAACTGCACATCCTTTGCATCATTGTACCCACCTTTATCAGTATCACATTTTTCAATGGGTTTCCATCCTATTTCTTCAACACCACTAATGCACACCTGTATATCGATATGCTTACGATGGCATTCAAATTTCTCTAAAGCTTCCTCGCGGCTTTTACCTTCTTTATCAGATACGATAGCTTTCAACTCATCGCCCTGTATTTCATAAGTACCTGGCTCTATAGTTGCCAGATCAGTACCGGCGATATATTCAAATGCTTTGGCAAACAGCGGATGAACACTGTGGTATTTCTGTGCGTTCTGTAAGGAATCAATGATCATTGTATATATGTTTGAAGTACGAATGTACGATGTACGTGCCGCCTGTATTGCTCCGTACATCGTACATTAAACATCGTACAGGTTAAAACTATCTCTGCACCCTTCCGCTGGCGTCGCCTTTCATCAGTGTTTTTACATCACTTAATGTAGCGTGGTTTAAATCGCCTGGTATGGTATGTTTCAACGCTGAAGCGGCTACACCAAATTCGGCGGAATCAGCCATGCTCATACCGGTCACCAAACCGTAGATCAGGCCACTTGCAAAGCTGTCGCCGCTGCCTACGCGGTCTACAATACGTACGTCGTATTTGCGGGTGTGATAAAATTCATTACCATCACTTACCAACGCACTCCAGCCATTGTCGCTGGCGCTGTAGCTTTCACGTAAAGAAGAAGCAATGTATTTAAAGCCGAACTTTTCTTTCATCTGGCGGATCACATCCTTATATCCATCCAGGTTTAATTCACCTTTGGTGATATCACTATGAGCCGCTTTAAAGCCTAAAGTTGTTTCTGCATCTTCTTCGTTGCCAATACACACATCTACATATTTGCACAATTCTGTCATTACAGACTGTGCTTTTTCCTTACTCCATAATTTTTTGCGGTAGTTTAAATCGATAGAAGTTGTGATACCTCTTTCTTTAGCTGCCTTTAAAGCAGCTTCTGTAAGTGCAGCAGCTTTATCGCTTAATGCAGGCGTGATACCTGTGGTGTGAAACCAGTCTGCGCCTTCAAAAATGGCATCCCAATTAAATTCACTTGCATCCACATCTGCTATTGAAGCACCGGCACGGTCGTAGATCACCTGCGAAGCACGCATAGAAGCACCTGTTTCTAAAAAGTAAATACCCAGTCTTTCACCACCTAAAGCTACGTGTTGTGTATCAACGCCATAACGACGCAAATGGTTAATAGCAGATTGTCCTATAGCATTATCGGGTACTTTCGAAACGAAAACACCATTTAAACCATAGTTAGATAAAGCTACCGCTACATTGGCTTCGCCGCCGCCATAGGTAACATCAAATGAATCTGACTGAACAAAACGTTGAAAGCCTGGTGTGGAAAGGCGCAACATTATTTCTCCGAGTGTAACTACTTTTTTTGACATGACTTCTTATTGAAAAATTGAGTATTGAAATTGTTTTAGTTTACTGATGATAATTGCACCACTGTACAAGTGAGTGACACAAGATCGCTGCCTTATGCAGCAAGCTGGTATCCTCATTATTTTACGCTGTGTACAGGCGCCGGATCCATATCGCTATATACCAGGTTTTCGCCCGCCATACCCCATATAAATCCGTAGTTGGCGGTACCACACCCGAAGTGTGTGCTCCAGGGTGGAGAGATCACGGCCTCGTTATTGGCCATCACCAGGTGACGAGACTCTGCCGGGTTGCCCATAAAATGGAACAGTCGTTGTTCTGCCGGCAAATCAAAATAGAAATAGGCCTCCATGCGGCGTGTGTGCGTATGCGGTGGTACTGAGTTCCATACACTACCAGGAGCCAGAATGGTTAAGCCCATTACCAGCTGGCAACTTTGAAGACCTTCGAGGTGAATGTATTTATAAACGGTTCTTTTATTGGATGTTTCGGCTGCACCGAGATCTACCGGCGATGCCTGCTCTTTCGTAAACACAGCATTAGGATGTGTGGCATGCGCCGGGGCTGACAATATGTAAAAAATAGCTGGAGCCTTTTTGCTTGCCGAAGAGAAGCTTATTTTTTTAGTGCCTTTACCAAGGTACAGGCAGGAGAGCTTTTCTAATTCAAATTTTTGACCATCGGCCGTTACCGTTCCTTTTCCTCCAACATTAATGATCCCCATTTCGCGACGCTCCAGGAAATAATCGGCACGTAACTCCGGATGATTACCCAATGTTAATGTTTTGGTTGCAGGAACAGCGCCACCGATAATAACACGGTCGTAATGAGAATATACCAATTTAATGGTATCGGCTACCATCAGGTCTTTTACCAGGAAATTATCGATCAGCTTCTGCGTGTCCATCGATTTTGTTTCCTCAGGACCTACCGCAAAACGGATTTCCATGTCACCATCCACGAAAGTGTTGGTTTTATAATCTTTAAATGCTGGTGTTGCACTTATTTTCTTTGCCATTGATTATTATTTTTATGTAAGTGTGAGGCTTCAATATCCTAATAACTATCAGAACAGCCTCGCTCAAATCATTAACTTTTATCGTCCCATCCATCCGCCGTCTACAACGAGAATCTCGCCGTTTATATAGTTACTGGCCTGCGATGCCAGGAAAACGGCTGGACCAGCAAAGTCTTCAGGAGTGCCCCATCTGGCAGCAGGAATACGGCTTAATATAGATTGACTACGATCGGGATCATCGCGTAAAGCCTGTGTATTATCGGTAGCAATATAACCCGGGGCGATACCGTTTACGTTTACACCTTTGGAAGCCCACTCGTTAGACATGGCTTTTATAACGCTGGCTAATGCGCCTTTACTGGCTGCGTAGCCAGGTACCGTAATACCGCCCTGGAACGTAAGCAGTGAACAGGTAAAGATGATCTTACCTCCGCCCTTTTCAATCATTTGCCGGCCAAACTCGCGCGCCAAAATGAAGGGTGTATCTAAATTAATAGCTAACACATTATCCCACCACTCATCCGGATGCTCGGCAACCGGTTTACGCATGATAGTACCGGCATTGTTTACCAGTATATCGATACGTTCATTTTCGCTCTGTACATTCTTGATAAAAGCATATACACTGTCTCTATCGGAAGCATCCAGTTTGTAAAATTTAAAGCTGCGCCCCAGCGCCGTAACCTGCTGCTCTATTTCAGAGCCAGCCTCAACGGTTCTGGAGGCGACTATAATATCGGCGCCGGCCTGTGCCAAACCCAGGGCCATGCCTGCTCCGATGCCTTTATTGCCACCTGTTATTAACGCTGTTTTGCCGGATAAGTCGAAAAAATTCAAGCTCATTATTTTTTGTTTTGAGGAAGAGGGCAGCCGCCATTCTGCCGAAGCTACTATTTTAATTGTAAGTTGAAATAATTGTTGGCATTATTAAAGCAGATATCCTGTATTACCTGGCCTACCCATTCGATATTAGCAGGCAACTCTCCATTCTCTATATCGTTCCCAAACAGGTTACACAGTATTCTTCTGAAATATTCGTGCCTGGGGAAAGACAGGAAGCTTCGCGAATCCGTTAACATCCCTACAAACTTACTCAGCAAACCCATATTGGAGAGCGCATTTATTTGTCTGATCATGCCATCTTTCTGATCGAGAAACCACCAGCCCGATCCCCACTGGATCTTACCGGGGGCGGAACCATCATTGAAATTTCCGATCATGGTTGCCATCAGCTCGTTGTCTGCAGGATTCAGGTTATATAAAATGGTTTTTGTAAGTTTATCTCTGTCGATCAGACCACCCAGGAATTTTGAAATAGCACGGGCCTGCGGAAAATCGCCGATTGAATCCCAACCAGTATCGGGGCCTAATTCACGCATCGCTTTTAAATTATTGTTGCGGATGGCGCCCAGGTGAAACTGCTGAACCCAGCCCTTTTCATGATCCCATTCAGCAAAATATACCAACATAGCTGAACGGAATTTATTCTGCTCGTCAATGTTCAGCTCATGGCCGCCATATACTTTATCGAAGATCTCGTGTATTTCATGCTCTGTATAATCATCCGCATAGATCTGCTCCAGCCCGTGATCGGAAACAGTACAACCCATGGTCGCAAAAAAGTCGTGACGCTTTTTCAATGCTTCCAGGAAATCTTTAAAAAATACAATATGTACATTCGAGGCAGCTTCCAGCTTTTTAGCATAAGCAACGAAGTTTGCAGCATTAGCTACGTTCATTGCATTGTCTGGTCTCCAGGCCGGAATGATCGGAATTTCAAAGCCGTCTTCTTTTACCTTCTGATGATGCTCTAATGAGTCAATAGGATCATCGGTAGTACAAACCGTTTTTACGTTCATCTTGCGTAAAAGATTTCTTACGCTGTATTCAGGTGTTTGCAACTTAGCGGTACATTCATCGTATATTTTACGGGCCGTTGAAGCATCCAACACATCATGCACATCAAAATAACGTTGCAGTTCCAGGTGCGTCCAATGATACAATGGATTACGCATGGTGTAGGGGACTGTTTCTGCCCACTTCTCAAACTTTTCGTAATCACTTTTATTACCGGTGCAATACGCTTCATCTACTCCATTGGTACGCATAGCGCGCCATTTATAATGATCGCCATACAACCATATTTGTGTAAGGTTTTCGAATTGTTTATCGTTGGCTATCTGATCCGGAGGAAGATGGCAATGATAATCGATGATCGGCATTTGCTTCGCGTATTCATGATAGAGCGTTTGTGCCGTTTTTGTTTCCAGTAAAAAATTCTCGTCTAAAAATTGTTTTGCCATATCGTCTAAACCTTAGTTTATATGTTTTTATTAGAGGGATCCTGTTTTATAAGCTTACGCCACGTTTCCATGGAATAAAATCGTCCTGGTTTAATAATACTGCTTTAGGGATCACCTCACCACTTGCAGCTTTTATGCAATATTCCAGGATATCTTCACCCATTTCTTCAATTGTCTTTTCTCCTTCCACTACTGGTCCGCAATTGATATCGATAATGTCGTTCATTCTTTTAGTCAGTACATTATTGGTTGATACCTTAATGGTAGGACAAACAGGGTTACCTGTTGGCGTACCCAAGCCTGTAGTGAACAATATCAAGGTGGCTCCCGATGCAGCTTTACCTGTAGTAGCTTCCACATCATTACCAGGTGTACAAACCAGGCTCAGACCCGGTTTCGTAGCCGGCTCAGTATAATCTAAAACATCGACTACCGGTGAAGTACCTCCTTTTTTTGCCGCACCGGTACTTTTAATCGCATCGGTAATCAAACCGTCTTTTATGTTACCTGGTGAAGGGTTCATGTAAAAGCCAGATCCAACTGCCTCAGCCTGGCTATTGTAGGTCGTCATCAGGTGAATGAACTTCTTCGCCTTATCTTCATCAATCGTTCTGTCGATCAGCTGTTGTTCGGCACCGCATAATTCAGGGAACTCAGCTAACAAAACCTTTCCACCTATGGCGGCCAGCAAATCGCTGGTATAACCTACAGACGGGTTGGCGCTGATACCACTAAAGCCATCACTACCTCCACATTTTACACCTAACACCAGCTTTGTTAAGGGTGCAGGCTGACGTTCCATTTTATTGGCTTCAATCAGGCCTTTGAAAGTATCTTTTATGGCATCGCTGATCAACTGCTCTTCGCTTTGTGATTGCTGCTGCTCGTACACCAATAAAGGTTTATCAAAATCAGGATTGCGTAATTTGATTTCCTCGAGCAATTGCTTTGTCTGCAGGTTTTGACAGCCCAGGCTTAATATGGTAACACCGGCCACATTAGGATGGTCGGCATAAGCTGCCAGCAATTTTCCTAAAACACCGGCATCCTGGCGTGTACCGCCACAACCGCCCTGGTGGTTTAAGAACTTGATCCCGTCTATATTTTTAAATACCCTGTCATTAGGTGTAGTTTGCGCAGCTGGCGCCAGGTTGAGCGAAGCAATATCTTCGCCATGCTGGTAGGCCTCTACCAAATGATGCGCATACCTTTTGTATTTATCTGTAACGGCGTAGCCCAGTTCATTATGAAGCGCTTCGCGGATTACATCCAGGTTACGGTTTTCGCAAAATACAGTGGGCATAAACAACCAATAATTGGCAGTCCCTACCCTTCCATCTTTACGGTGGTACCCATTAAAAGTTCTTCCCTCAAATTTCGACACGTCAGGAGGAGTCCATTTGTAATGATAGGGACGATATTCAAACGGATCCGCAGCATGCCTGGTATTCTCCGTGCTCATTACGCCGCCCTTCGGAATGAAGTTTTGCGCTTTACCCACTAATACGCCATACATAATGATCTCATCGCCTGCCTGCATATCATTCGTAAAAAATTTATGCTTCGCATTCACATCGTCCTGCAACAGAAAGTCTTCACCTTTATATTGAACGGTTTGTCCCTTTTTAAGATCTTTAAGGGCTACTATTACATTATCGTTGGGATGTACCTTTAAAACTAATTCAGCCATGGCAATATTTTTTACAATGTTACACCCATTTTGAATATCGCGATTTCTTTAAATCCCGTTAGCTCATGTTTTAACTGTTTGCCACTGGCTACTTCTACGATAAAATCAGCAAACTCCTGTGTCACTTCGTCTTTATCACGTCCTTCCAGTAACACACCTGCGTTAAAGTCTATCCAGTTTTTCTTAAAATCGAACAACCGGGTATTGGTAGAAATCTTCATAGTTGGCACAAAGCTGCCAAATGGTGTACCCCGACCCGTAGTAAATAATACGATCTGACAACCCGATAGAGCCAGGGCTGTTGAAGCTACCAGGTCATTACCCGGCGCATTTAACAGGTTTAATCCCTTTACTTTTACAGGTTCTGCATAGTCCAATACCGCTACCACTTCAGAGTTGCCACCTTTTTGCGTGCACCCTAAAGATTTATCTTCCAAAGTACTGATACCACCTTTTTTATTACCTGGAGACGGGTTCTCGTAAATAGGCTGATCGTGTTTGCGGAAGTAGGTTTTAAAGTTATTGATCAATGCTACTGTATCATCGAATACCTGCTCGGTAGTGCAACGATTCATTAAAATGGTTTCTGCGCCAAACATTTCCGGCACTTCAGTAAGAATAGAAGTTCCACCTTGTGCAATCAACCAATCTGAAAAGCGACCTACCAGGGGATTAGCGGTGATACCACTAAAACCATCACTACCGCCGCATTTCAAGCCTACTTTTAAAAGAGATAATGGCAGATCTTCGCGTTGGTCGGCCCTCATTTTTTCTACCAGTTCGCTCATCATTTCAAAGCCTGCTTCTACTTCATCTGCCACATCCTGCGAGATCACAAACTTCACACGGTCTTCATCAAAAGTGCCCATGGCTACTCTGAATTCGTTCTGCTGATTGTTCTCGCAGCCGAGACTCATTACCAGTACTCCACCAGCATTAGGATGTTTAGCCAGCGCTACCAATGCATTTTTTGTATTCTCATGGTCATCTCCTAATTGCGAACAACCATAGTTGTGAGAAAACACGCGGATATCATCGATATGACTCACATCCAATTCGCTTTTGATACGATTGATGATGGCCTGTGCCTGCCCGTTAACGCAACCTACTGTAGGTACGATCCACAGCTCGTTCCTGATTCCCGCCTCGCCGTTGTAACGTTTGTAGCCTTTGAACGTAAGATTGCTTTGCGGTATTTCCAGTTTAGCACCTACCGGGTTATACTGGTATTCGAGATTATCGTGTAAATTGGTTTTTACATTATGTGTATGAACGTGCTCACCAACTGCAATGTCTGTCAAAGCATGACCAATAGGATAACCATATTTGATCACATCTTCGCCTTCAGCAATTGGCCTGATCGCAAACTTATGGCCTGTTTCGACTGCATTCTTTGCAATGATGGCCTCGCCGTTTACGGTTAATAAATCCCCTTCTGTGATAGCATCAATAGCTACACAAACATTATCATTGGGGTGTATTTGCAGATATTTTTCCATTTCCGAAATGTTTCCTTTTATTTGATTGTTTTCCGAGAGATCAACCTATGGTTGATTATTTATTGCAGCACTTCTGCTACTGCTCCTTTCATTCCTTTACTTAAAATTGCTTCTACTGCAACCGCTACTTCATCAGCAAAACCAGGCAGGTCTTTTAGCGGAGCCGTCCATATTTTATCATTATTGATGACACCATTCACCCAGCCTTTGATATCTTCTTTATTAAAGGTGGATTGTATAAACTGAACAAACTCAGGTGTGTCATTTGGCGTAAAGCTTACTTCAGACTGACCGCTGTATAGCACTAATAATGCTGCCAGCGAAAAAGTAGTCAGCTTAGCCTGTTTGCCTAATTTATTGTAGTTATCTGCTACCGTTGGGAAATCGCGGGTCTCCCATTTAGATAGCGAGTTTAAAGAAATATCTTTCAGGTAATGCTTCAGATAAGGATTATAGAAACGCTCGAGGATCTTTGCTGCAAAAGCTTTAAGCTCTTCCGGGTCCTCGCCAATGCCTGGCAATACCTCTTCCGCTACCATGCGGTTGATAAACTGTTCTACCTCCGGCGTATTAAAAGCATCCATTACCGTTTCACAACCTAATTGTAAGGCTACAGGAACCATAGCCGTATGCGCACCATTCAACACCCTAACTTTCTTCGCTCTGAACGGACGGATATCATCCATGAACAATACATTCAGTCCAGCTTTATCCAATGGCAGTTTTTCTTTAATGCTGCTATCGCCGCCAATAGCCCATACGTGGAAGTATTCGCCCTTCACCACCAGGTTGTCTTCAAAACCTATTTCTTCCTGTATCTCTTTGATGGTTTCTTTAGGGAAACCTGGTACAATGCGATCTACCAATGTATCGTAAAAATAATTGGCAGTTTTTACCCAGCTGATAAAATCATCGCCCAGGTTATTGGCCTGCGCGTGTTTGATAACAAATTCTCTCAAAGTAGAGCCGTTGTCTTCAATCAGCTCACAACAAACAATCTGCAAGCCTTTCGCTGCATCTCCATTGAATTTCTGAAAACGCTTATATAACAAAGCGGTCATTTTTGCAGGGAACGACTTGGGCGGTTCTGCATTCAGATCATCGCCTGCTTCGTAGCGGATACCCGCTTCCGTAGTGTTTGAGAAAATGATCTCTAATCCTTCATTTAAAAATAACTCTTCGTACTTTTTATACTCCGTGTAAGGATTAATGATATCTGTGATGGATTTAATCAACGCTACTTCCTTTACCGGCTGCTTATCCTTTATACCCTCCAGATATACATGGTATAAATTGTCCTGCTTTTCGAAAATCTGCTTTACCACATCACCTCCGCCAATAGGCTGAACCAGCGCAATACCATGATTCATAATACCATCATTATTGGCTTTGTCAATCATCCAGTCTACAAATGCTCTCAGGAAATTTCCTTCTCCAAATTGCATGATCTTAACCGGGTATACCGGTTTTTCCACAGTGGTTTTATTTAACGGTTTCATCTATTTGTCTTTTATTATTTTGAATGGTCAGATGTTATTCTATTTAGTATTCAGATTTTAAGATATTAGCATTCAGAGCTTAGTATTTAGACGAGAAAACATACCCAGCTCGACTACTTACTGTTCTTCAACAACCATTTAACCAGGTCGCTGGCAGCATTAAAGTTGTCATATTTAGCCGGCAGTTTTCTACCATCTACATATTCATTATAAATCCATGGATCGCCCAATACAAACACTTTTCCCTTACCGAGCTGGGCAACTGCCATCACATCAAAGTCTTTTGTTTTTACGATTGTCTTTGCCGGAGCTTTAACTGTTAGCGAGCTGATTTCTTTTATATACAAAGATTGGCCGGGTGTAAATATGGGATTACCCGCTTCTGTCTTTACTTCTCCCTGTTCATAATTGCTCCCCTTCACCATCAGCTGATCATCTCCATTGAAGCGCACTCCAAACTTTTCTGCCAAAAGGTTAATGTGTACCTGCTCCGCGTTTACAGAATTATTACCTAACAACACCAACACGCCACCTGCTTTCACCCAATTAGCGATAGTTGTAGCATAAGCTTCGGTCATATAATTAGGCTTAGCTGTCTCTTTCTCTGTATCGGCATCTACAATAATATATACAGAAGCTTTGGAAAGATTAGCCGTTGTAGGTGCATCTTTTAATGTATGTAATCTTGCACCGTACTGCTCAAATAAGTTGCCTAAAAACTGGTACCCGTTATTATCGCGTTCGTCCCAAACATAGTGAAAAGGTATCTGGGCACCTGACGGACCTTTTTGCCATTCGTTGTTAAAGAAATTATCTAATACTATAGCCTTGCCTTTCCCCGCCGCCAATTTGGGCAGCATCTCTATTTCGTTAGCCGCCATGATGAATGCCCCCATACCTTTAGGATCATTCTTAATAACTTTTTCGCGCATATAATAGTCAAAGCTTCCATCACGATACGGCTTACCTCCGAGGCCGGAAACAGAAACCGTTCCTTCCAGGTTCGTAAAACCGTCCTTATCTTTTGTTAACTGGAGTTTGGTTAAGCCGTCAAAAGCCTTTTTGGCATTAGTTGCATAGCTGGATGCTATATAGCCTTTTCGCGCACCCTTGGCTAATGTGTAAGTAAGCATTGCCGTTGCCGAAGACTCCAGGTAATTGGGTTTTCTGTTGGGCAGGTCTACAATATCATACCACATGCCCGATTTAGCATCCTGTACTTTAACAACTGCTGTAGCAAAGCGTTTCAAAATATCAATGATCTGCTGGCGGCCGGGATGATCCTGAGGGAAATAATCCAATGCATCTACCATTGCTACACCATACCAACCTAAAGCGCGTGCCCAGAAATGAGGCGACTTCCCCGTTTTTTTATCCGCCCACTGCTGCTCTCTTGCCTCATCGTAGCCATGATACAATAGGCCTGTTTTAGGATCGCGGCTGTTCTTTTCCATCAGCACAAACTGTTTTGCCACATCATTAAAAACCGTATCTTCTCCAAATACCTGCGCATATTCTGCGTAAAAAGGCTGTCCCATATAAAGACCGTCCAGCCACATTTGCCATGGGTAAATCTGCTTGTGCCAAAAACCACCTTCTTTGGTTCTTGGATGCGCTAATAATTGTTTGCGTAGTAGCTGAGCTGCTTTTTTGTATTTCTCTTTTCCTGTTACACGGTAAATAGTTAATAATACTTTCCCGTTGTTTAAGTGATCAATATTATAATGATCCTGGTCGTAATCTTTAATAGTGCCATCTTCACGTACGAAATGATCCATGCTATGTTCGATATAGTTGAACCATTTGCCATCGCCTGTAGCCTGCCATATACCTTCAATACCTTTTAATATAACACCCTGATCGTAACTCCACCTTGCCGCACGTCCTGGTGTTACACTAAATGAATCGGGCCACATGTGCATAGCTGTTAAAGCCATCTGCTGCGAATAAGGAATCTCCTGCGCCTGAGCCTGCAGGGATAAAAAGCTAATTAAGAAGTATACTATTTTCTTCATCATGGTTTCGAACCTTTTTTATATTAGTGATCAGCGACAATAACAGTTAACTCATTTATTTGATTTGTACCGCACTACCACTGGCACCCAATTCGGCTTTTGCCTTTTCCCTGGTATTGCTGTAATTGGTTTGCTGTACCGATACAGACTTCGTTCTGTCACCAGCCACCCGGATCAGTAAATCCGTCTCTTTAGAATAATCAAACTTATTAATGGAAATATTATCACTATTAATGATATCAATAACCGGTTTAGTGTTCTTACTAAATACTTTTACGTTGTTCAGCGTAATACCGCTGGCCTCCTGTATATCTACTCCCATATCAGATTGAAACACTGAGTTCTCTATTTTAATGTTTTTTACATGCATCTCAGGTAAGCCCCTAATGAAGATGGCCTTTTTGGCCCCGTTAACGTATACATTACTAATATTGATGTTCCTGAACTGTGGCGTCGTTTCATCTACCGGTAACATCTGCACTTTAGGTAATGCTCTTTTTTCACCTTCCATGGGTACCGGATCATTGCCCATATAATACATATCGAACAATACAGCATCCCCGGGAATATCTTTCATATAAATATCTTTAATGAATATATTCTCTACTATACCGCCTCTGCCACGTGTTGTTTTAAAACGAAGACCAATATCAGAACCTACAAATGTGCAGTTGCTTACATAAATGTTTCTGGCACCTCCGCTCATTTCACTGCCTACCACGAAGCCACCATGAGAAGCGTAAACCGTACACCCCCTGATGATCACATCCTGGGTAGGCATGGCACGAGCGCGACCATCAGCGTCACGTCCGCTTTTAATACAAAGACCATCATCACCTACATCGAATACACTGTTTTCAATTAATACATTACGGCAGCTCTCCAGGTCAATACCGTCTCCATTTTGTGCATACCATGGATTTTTAACCTGTATATTTCTCACAGTAATGTTGCTGCTCATTAACGGATGCAGGTTCCAGGCCGGTGAGTTTTGAAAAGTAACGCCCTCCAGTAATATCTTATCGCATTTGGTTAAAACTAACAGGTTAGGGCGCAGGAAATCTTTTATAGACTGGTAATGCGCCTCATCCCTGTCAGGAGTTATCCTTCCCGGATCTTTCATATCCTGGCCTTTGGCAAATCCTTCCGAGGGCATCCATAAACGGCCATCTTTAGACACGATGCCCCCTGAAGCCACCAGTTTTCGCCATTGAGACTCGGTGAGCTTATCTTTTTTAACCATACGCCATCCGTCGCCATTCCCATCTACAATACCCTTACCGGTAATAGCAATATTGGTAGCATTTTCCGCTGAAATCGGCGATTGATTGCGCATCTGATCATACCCTTCCCAATTAGCTTTTACCAGCGGATACTGCGTTTTATCTTTTGTAAACAATAAAGTAGCACCAACTGCCAGGTTTAGATTTACGTTACTTTTCAGCACAATAGGGCCGGTTAACCATAAACCGGAAGGCACCTGAACCACACCCCCGCCTTTTTGACTACAGTCATCGATAGCATTTTGGATGAAACGTGTATTCAACTGATGGCCATCCGGAACGGCGCCATATTTTGTAATATTATAAGTAACTGCCTTGAACTTTGTTTCAGCCACTTTTGGTAAAATCCAGTTTGTTTGAGCAAAAACGGTAAGTGAGCCAATAACAAGCAATAACGATAAAACAACATTTTTATACATCTGCAATCTATTAGAGTGTACAAGGTACTCACAATCCCTGTTGCCGAAACAATTACAATGTACTTTATTTACGCAATCGTTATCGGTTACAGGCATTTAGTAAAAAAGAACATCCCTGTTAAAAAAAAATACATCCGGCATAAAAAAAACCCGGCAAGCAGTTGCCGGGTCAATATATAGTTTAACACCTGAGTATTACCAATCTTGCTTTGCAATACCAGCTTTAATAGCAGCCAGCGCTTTTTCTTCTCCCAAAAGGGCTGTTAACTTGCTGCCTTTGCCGTCGTGGCCTTTGGCAATGTACCCGCCTTTTGCAGTTCTTGAAATCACGGCTTCCTGGATCGGTACATTCTTTTCTTTGGTTTTTACATTGTAAGCGGTAAGGGTTACATCTGCCATAGCTATTATTTTTTGATTAAGAAAAACTGAAATTAAGGGTTTTACTTAGAACTGAAGCCAATTATTCGATGAATTACCGTTTTTATAACTAATTTAATAGTTATATTACAGTTCTAAAAACCTTTGCAATGACCAATAAACTACGACTGTTGTTAGCTTTTTTATGCTGCTATTCTTCTTCTTTTGCGATGGAAAAAGATGATAGTTTGCAATATTATTTGCAAACTCAGGAGTACAGGAAAGCTATTTGCTGGCTTCAGGCTAATGAACCGCCTGTTTATGACAGAGCTTATTTACTTAACCTGGGATACTGTTTTTATATGAATGATGAGGAGAAGAATGCCATTCCCTATTACCAGGCGGTATACGATAGGGAACCCAACAACCTACAGGCCAGCCTTTATTTAGGTATTATCAATAAAACAATGAAACAGTATTCTAAAGCATTGGCTTTTTACAAAAATCTCATTTCTATCAAGCCCGACGAATATAAATACTGGCTCTATGCCGCCACAATGTACAGTGCCTTAAACATGGAAGACTCCTCTTTTACACATATTGAAAAAGCTTACCGTATAAATCCTAAAGCTCCCGATGCTGTTTTGCGCTATTCTCGTGGGTTATTTATTGTGAAGAATAAAAACGCCTCAGTGGCTGTTATTGACAGTTTTCTACAAACAGATTCCAACAATGTAAATGTCATTGAGCGTAAAATAAATTACAGTGCTAAAGATCTAAAACACAAAGAAGTCGTTTTTTGGGGGGAACGATTGTTAAAAGACTCAGTAATAGCTCCGATAGCCTATACAGATCTTGCTTACGCCTATTTAAACACCGGGCAAATAGAGAAAAGCTTATCAGTATACTACTGGATGAAACTTGAAAATTGCTGCACAGAATCGCTCACTTATTGCGCAGCGTTGTGCTATGCGCAGAAAAACGATTTCGTTAGAAGTAACTTGTTGTTAGATGAATGTCTGAAGCAAAACTTGTTGCAAGAGGCCAAAACTTATTTCAGAAGTAAAGCCAACAATTATGAAAAAGCCAAACAATATAAAAAAGCCATCGCTCAACACGATAGCTCCTACTATATTTTCCACAGCCCTTTTGATTTGTACTATAAGGGCAGGATCTATGATATGTTCCTGAATAACAAAACACAGGCTTCTGTTTTTTACAAAAGATTCATTGCAGAAAAACAGAAGCCTGAAGGCCCAACCGAAGAAAAATTATTCAATTACATTAAGGAGTATATTAAACCTTAAAGTTACTAGATATCAAGTTTTGCATATTTAGCGTTGGCTTCGATAAATTCACGCCGGGGCGCTACCTCGTCTCCCATCAGCATACTGAAGACCCTGTCAGCTTCTGCTGCGCTTTCAATGGTAACTTGTTTTAAGGTACGACGATCCGGATCCATGGTAGTTTCCCAAAGCTGTTCTGCGTTCATCTCTCCCAAACCTTTGTATCGCTGAATGTTTACAGACTCTTCTTTACCAGCACCCAGTCTTGCTACCAATGCTTTTCGTTGGTCTTCGTTATAAGCATAGGCCGACTCTTTTCCTTTTTTTACAAGGTATAATGGTGGCTGGGCGAGGTACACATAACCCTGCTCTACCAGCTCCTTCATGTAACGATAAACAAAGGTCAAAATCAATGTAGCAATGTGGCTACCATCCACATCGGCATCCGTCATAATGATCAGTTTATGATAACGGAGCTTAATAAGGTTTAAAGCTTTAGGATCATCCGGTGTTCCTACTGTAACACCCAATGCTGTATAAATATTACGAATCTCTTCATTTTCGTAGATCTTGTGCTCCATCGCTTTTTCTACGTTCAGGATCTTACCACGCAAGGGAAGAATGGCCTGGAAAGACCGGTCGCGGCCCGATTTTGCCGTACCGCCTGCCGAGTCACCCTCCACCAGGTACAGTTCGCATCGTTCCGGATCACGATCAGAGCAGTCGGCCAGCTTACCTGGTAGTCCGCCGCCGCTTAGTACAGATTTACGCTGAACAAGATCACGCGCTTTTCTGGCAGCCGCCCTTGCCTGAGCCGCAAGAATTACTTTTTGAATAATGTTCTTGGCATCTTTAGGGTTCTCCTCTAAAAACACCTCCAGCGCACGGGCCAGGGTGGTTTGCACGACTCCGCTTACCTCACTGTTACCCAGCTTGGTTTTAGTCTGTCCTTCAAACTGAGGCTCGGGTACTTTCACAGAAATGATGGCACTTAAACCTTCGCGAAAATCATCCCCTTCGATCGTAACTTTCGCTCTCTCAAATAAGCCATTCTTATCGCCATAGGTTTTAAATACCCGGGTTAACGCCTGCCTGAAGCCGGTAACGTGGGTACCTCCTTCGATGGTATTGATATTATTTACGTAAGAGTAAATATGTTCGCTGTAAGAATCATTATAAGTAAGCGCTACATCTACAGCCACATTGGTGCCTGCATCGTGGCCTTCAACGGTGATTACACTCGGTATCAGCGCCTTGCGGCCTGCAGCCTGATCCAACATTTCCACAAACTCGGTAATACCTCCTTCGCTGTAAAAAACTTCCGAAAGAATTTCACCATTCTCGTTCTTTTCACGTAAATCGGAGAGTGAGATGCGGATGCCTTTGTTTAAGTAAGAAAGCTCACGCAACCTACCCTTCAGAATATCAAATTTGTATTCTGTAACTGTAAAAATGGATTGATCGGGCCAAAAATGCTGATGGGTTCCTGTTTTATCCGACACTCCGATTTCCCGGACAGTATATTGAGGGATACCGATATGATACTCCTGCTCGAATACCTTACCCTCGCGGTGAACTGTGGTGATCATCTTCGTGCTTAAGGCGTTAACACAACTCACCCCTACACCATGCAAACCTCCGGAAACCTTGTAACTATCCTTGTCGAACTTACCACCGGCGTGCAATACGGTCATTACTATTTCTAAAGCCGACTTGTTCTCCTTTTTATTGATGCCGGTAGGAATACCGCGGCCATCATCCTGCACAGAAATAGAGTTATCCTCGTGAATGAAAACTTCAATGTTTTTACAATGACCGGCAAGGGCCTCATCGATGGAGTTATCAACCACCTCATACACCAGGTGATGTAACCCTTTGATACCAATGTCGCCGATGTACATCGCAGGGCGCTTACGCACCGCTTCCAACCCTTCTAAAACCTGTATACTATCTGCACCATAAACAGGTTTTTCTACTGCTACTGGTTCGTTTATTTCTTCGCTCATAAATATTTAAAAATGTATAAGATATCTAAGAATGGCTCCCGTTTATTAAGAACCCGTTCAAGCATCTTATCAGGCTAAAATCAATAATAGATTACACAATAACTGATGCCCGTAAGGCAACGGACAAATTTACGAAAAAATGAGCGTTTATTTGGCTTTTAATTGAAATGTGAATAGTTGGTGAACTACGGGCCCGGCAGGTGTTTTAACGTAGAAAAAGGCTGCTAAATGCCTGGTTTAAAGGGGCCAGCCAGAGACTACTTCTGTTTATTAAAAGTGAGGGGATCAACGTTGGGCAATGCGGTATGAAACTTTTTTATTGTGAAGGACTGGTCATTGTCAGAAAAAGTAATTTTATAGGGTACATTTTTGGCACCTCCGGTCGACAAATCTGATATATAAATTGAATCTCCTGCGCTATTAAAACGATACATAAAAAAGTAGCCGGTTGATGCGATATGCATGGTAAGGTTGGGCAAATTGGTTTCTCCGGCAGGTGGTGTACTCACCACTATTGAGGCTGCTTTCGCACTGCTTTCCAACCAGCGACCCTGAAACTTGCCATTTACAGTGTCATCCGTTTTATCTTTTTTACAAGATACTGCAGTTAAAGCAATCGTTACAACAACTAAGAGGCTTATTCGTTTCAGGATCATAATAGTATTTTTTCCAAATATTGAACTAAATTAGCTAAAAAACCGAATGGCTGCACTTGGAATAAACGAACTGGTTATCATAGCGGTTATCGCAATTATTTTCCTGATACCTCTTTTCGCTTTAATAGATATATTACGCAACCAATTTAAAGACAGCACCAATAAAATTATCTGGGCGCTGATTGTATTATTCTTTCCTGTTTTAGGCGGAATTCTTTACTTTCTCTTTGGAGTAAAGCAAAAAATATCCAAAATTGATTTTTAACGCTTTACGATCTGGGCTACCAGGTCTGCCTCACAGCAAACTTTGTTCCCTACATAGGTAGTGCCCTTCATTTCACAGATACCTCTTCTTATAGGCGCCGTCAGCTCCATTTTAAGGATCAATGTATCGCCTGGCTTCACCATGTTCTTAAACTTACAATTGTCTATTTTCAGGAAATACGTATCGTATTGACCTTCCGGACTCAAATTGATCGCCAGCATGCCTCCGCATTGTGCCAGCGCCTCTATCTGCAGTACGCCGGGGAATACCGGATTTTGAGGAAAATGCCCCTGGAAGAACCACTCGTTAAAAGTTACGTTCTTTATCCCTACAATTTTCTCATCCGTAAGGTCTATTACCTTGTCTACCAATAAGAAAGGAAATCTATGTGGAAGGGTTTTCTCGATTTGCTGTATATCATAAACCGCCGGCATGGTAGGATCATAGCTGGGCACATCTTTAATATGCTTATTCGCTTTGATATGCTTTTTGATCACTTTTGCAAATGCTACATTGGAGCTATGGCCGGGACGATTGGCAATAACCCGTCCTTTTACCGGATAGCCGATCAGGGCTAAATCGCCTACTATATCCAGCAGTTTATGCCGGGCAGGTTCATTGGGGAACCGAAGCTCCAGGTTATTTAAGTAGCCTTCGCTTTTAACCTCTATATCGTCTTTTTTAAATATCTTTTTCAACCGATCTAACTCTTTATCACCCACTGGCTTATCAACCACCACTATGGCGTTGTTAACATCCCCACCTTTAATCAGGTTATGATCCAGCAACATTTCTAACTCATGCAAAAAGCAAAAAGTACGACAGGAAGAAATTTTGTCCTTAAAATCCCTCATGCTTTTCAATTCCGCGTGCTGCGTTCCCAAAACCGGAGAATTAAAATCGATCAGGGTAGTTATCTGGTACTCACGCGCCGGCATGATCACCATTTCTACCCTTTTGTCTTCGTCAGTAAGGTAAAGGTTCTCATCTATCGAATACCAGGCCTTAGTGGCATTCTGCTCTTCCACACCTGCTTCTTCAATAATTTCTATATAAGGCATAGAACTACCATCCATTATGGGAACTTCCGGGCCGTTGATCTCGATCAGGCAATTATCTACCCCCATACCTACTAATGCTGCCAGCAGGTGCTCCACTGTACTCACCTTTGCACCATTGGCCTCCAAAGTTGTCCCCCTGCTAGTATCAGTAACCAGGTCGCAATCGGCCTTAATAACAGGTTTATTAGGTAAATCAACCCTTTGAAACTGGAATCCAAAACCCGCATTGGCGGGTTTCAGTGTTACATCAGCCAATATACCGGTATGCAAACCGGTGCCACTTATGCTTACTGACTTTTTTAATGTATGTTGTTTATCAGGATTGAAATTATTGCTCATAGTCATTATTGAATTTGGCAAATATAATAATCTTGCCACATCCGTCATCTTTTATAGGTTAATACCGCTTAAAATCACGTGCAATTGCAGCTGGCCACAACTCTGCCACGCATTATCACCCATTAAGATAATTGTATTCCAATAACAATCTGCTACCAAAAATATTTGTACATTTCGCTTGAATCTTTATACTTTATTCAGGAATAAGCGATAAAAAACTTTTCATTCCTCCATAATTTTGGGCCGGAGAATCAGCTTTAACCTGGTTGGAATTTTTGACATTATGAATATTGAACTGAAAAACATAAAAGCGCCATTTTTCATAGGTGTTGCGGGAGCCGGCATGAGTGCCATTGCCCAGTATTTACAGGGAACGGGCATGAAAGTAAGTGGCAGTGACCGTTTTTTTAACGAAGGAAAAGCCGGTGATATCCGGACCAAACTGGAAGCTGAGGGTATACAATGTTACCTGCAGGATGGGAGTGGTATTACCACAGAAACGGACCTGGTAGTTGCTTCCACTGCTATTGAGGATACCGTTATAGAAATACAACAAGCCAGGGAGCTAGGTATTCCCGTTATTAAAAGATCGGAATTATTGGCGCTTATAGCTGCCAGCAAAAAAACAATTGCTGTGGGCGGCACCAGTGGCAAAAGCACTACCACCGCTATGCTGTTTGATATTCTTACGTATGCCGGCTTATCCCCTTCTATTATAAGCGGAGCCGGACTGGTAAGCCTTATTAAAAAAGGTAAAATTGGTAACGCTTTCGTGGGCAGTAGTGAATGGCTGGTAATAGAGGCAGATGAAAGCGATGGATCAATTGTTCAGTATCACCCTAAAATCGGGCTATTGCTCAATATAGAAAAAGACCATAAGGAACTGGATGAATTGATGGAGGTTTTCGAAACTTTTAAAAATAATAGTGAATTCTTTATTGTTAACCAATCCAACGAACATTCCAGGAAACTATCTACTCACCTGGTTAATGATTTTGAAATAGAAGGGGAAAACAGGGGCTCCGGATTTTTTGCTACCGGTTTTCAGCAAAAGGGCTTTAAAATTTCATTCGACATAGAAGCTCAGCATTTTGAGCTCAATGTTGCCGGACGCCATAATATGGAAAATGCGGTGGCGGCAGTAACCGTGGCCGTACAAACTGGGGTACCTTTAACAATTGCCAGTCAGGCATTGGAAAAATACGAAGGAATCTACCGCCGCTGCCAGGTTTTGGGTAACAAAAATGGGGTGTGGGTAGTAGACGACTTTGCACATAACCCGGTAAAATGTGCAGCAGCGATCAGGAGTTGCCAGCCGGTTGCAGACAAGGTAATTGCCTGGTTTCAGCCACATGGATATACGCCTACCAAGTTTCTGCGAACGGATTTCGTAAAGGAGATCTCAGAAGCGCTAAGACCTGAGGACGAAATCTGGATGAGTGAAATATTTTACGCTGGCGGCACTACTACCAAAGATATTTCGGCCAACGACCTCATCAACGATATTAAAGCATCAGGTAAAAATGCTTACTTTATTGAAGATCGCAACCAGCTACTTGAAAACATAAAACCACACTTACAGGATGGCAATGTATTGCTACTAATGGGCGCGCGCGATCCTTCGCTGGAACAGTTTTCTAAAGAAATATTTGAAGGACTTTAAACAGCAATTACGGGCTGCTCACGTTTTTGCGGGTGGCCCAGTAAATAATAGCAAAGTACCATTAACAGGCCTTTTTTTGCTTCTGCCGTAGGATTCTCCAAGTCGAGGCTGCAAACAGTGAGGGGCTCCTGTGCATCTTCGGCTATAATTTCTACTTCTTTATTATTCAGGAAATTGAGGTAATACTTTTTACTATCGATAAGGATAAACTCCCTGCTACCTTCTTTTTTTAGCTTTCCAAGATTAGTTCCATACTCGTTCTCAAGTACGATCTTGTTTTTTAAAAGCCCCTTATTTCTACACTTAAAATGTCTTTTTTCGCCGTCTTCAGACTCAATATATACCCTGTCTGACTGACCCTGATAAGCAAGAGTCAATAATTTACGTCCGTTGCTCCACAAGCTAAAGGCAGTATGCCCCAGGTTGCCTGTTATAGTCTTCCACTGCATAATTTTCGATTTTTGCACCCCAAAGGTGGCAATTAAAATTAGCTTTTGAGACCAGTTAACATTAAATTAATATTGAAAAAGGGCTGTTTATGCGTAAAAAACTACTTGTTATCACCAATTGTAAAAAAGGCACAATTTTAGTGTTGCAACTTTATTTGGTCTTTATGGATTGATTTTCCGGTGTAAATAAATGTATACCAGTATAATGATGATCAGAAAGATAATGATCGAAAAATAAAGCGTCCAATTGGTTCTCAGCTTCATCTTGTCCCGTAGCTCATTTTTCTTCGAAGTACGCTTTTTAAGATCCCTGTTTAAGCTATCTACCATCAACTCCAGCTTTGCCTGGTCCTTCAGCTCCTGCAATCCGTCTAATGCATCACTCTCAAAAGCATCATCTACTGCTTTTTTTTCAAGCTCATGCTTTTCTGCCTGTCCCAGTTCATCGTTCAGGTATTTTAACAGCTGATCCTGGCTGGTAGTGCCGCCTGCATTGGATAATATGTCTTTTAAATCATCTTGCATTGGTTGAATCAGCTTCTTTCATTTTTTTCTGAATACTGAGCTTGAGATTCCTCTTTCCATTCTGAATATGACTCTTCACCTTTAACATCGGGTATCCCGTATTCTCGCTTATCTCCTGGTAACTTTTTTTCTTCAGATAAAACAAAGTTACACATTTGTATTGCTCTTCATTAAGGTCCTGTAAAGCCTCCTGAAGCATTTCATCACTTATATGGAGCGAGCCGGTATCCATCAAGGCATCTGCATCTTCAGTCATCTGGCTGTTGGTATCATTAAGCTCTATCAGGGCTTTCCCTTTTTTATCCCGCAATATGGTAAGGCATTGATTTTTGGCCACCATATATAACCAGCTTTTGAAATAATCTATCTTATACTTCCCTGCTTCCTGTATTACCTTTAAAAAGATTTGCTGTACACAATCACGGGCATCATTTTCGTCTTTCAAATATTTCATACAAACACCCAGCAACAGCAAAGTATAGCGCTGCAATAAAATGCCCAGCCACTCATTGTTTTGAGTTTGCCAGAAACGCTGCAACAGCTCCTTATCGTTAATATCCTGGTATTTGTCTTTACCCACCGGCTAAAGTTATAACCTAAAGATGCAAAGCCGTTGCAATTCCATAAGTTTTTGTATATATATCGGCGTATCGCTCTCAAAAGATCGATCAGGAGCCTTTATATTTACATATATGAAGGCCATATATGCAATCGTTACCGTACCCGCCGCACCTGTACGCAAGAGTCCCAATCACAGAAGGGAGATGAGCAACCAGTTGTTCTTTGGGGAGACGGTTCAAATTACCGCGAATAAAGACAATCAATGGCTGAAAGTAAAAAGCCTGTATGATGGTTATACCGGGTGGTTAACACCCCATCTTGTTACGACGATTGACCCGGCTAGTGCGATGCAGGAGTCTTCGTTCCTGGCATCACAATTCCTGACCTCTATTCAGCTTGATAACCAGACCGTGCGAATACCGCTAGGAGCTACGCTACCCGCATTCAAAAATAATAAAGGAGTAATAGCAGGAATGCCCTTTCGCTGTTTATCGAAGCCAATCAACACTGCTACAATCAAAGACCCTAAAAATCAATTACTGGAGAATGCGCATCTATGGCTGAATGCGCCCTACCTGTGGGGAGGCAAAACGATATTGGGAGTGGACTGCAGTGGTTTTGCGCAGACTCAATACAAACTAGTAGGGCTACCCTTAAAAAGAGATGCCTGGGAGCAAGCCCTGGAAGGCAGGCATATAACCTCATTAAGAAAGGCACAAGCTTCTGATCTTGCTTTTTTCGAAGACAAGGGAAAGATCGTTCATGTAGGAATTTTACTGGATAGCAAGACGATCATACATGCAGCAGGAAAAGTGCGTATTGATGCGATAGACGGTAAAGGAATTATCAACAGCGATACGGGCTTACGAACTCATCAGCTCAAATTAATAAAAAGATTCATTGATTAGTATTTGCGCCAGTTGCCCAGGTCATTGAACTGATCTGAGGGACGCCCGGGGTAGTGCCCCAGTGGATACGCCTGATCATTAATGACAATAAAATAGCATTGAAGCTTCAGCTGAAATTCACCGGAATCTGTAAGCGGATTCCAGCTCAGTTCCATCGATTTAAAAAGGGTAAGATTTTTAAACCAAAACTTTAATACACCTTCAGCCGCTACCATATCACGTTTTCGCAATACTTCCTTTTTACTGTTTACATAAAGCCGGCGCATCCGGTTGGAGATCAACCAAAGCTCATTCATAACCTTCGCCCTTATATATTCTGAGTCGGAAAAAACCCCTGTTATTTCGTAAGCGTATACAGGCACCTGCATTGAATAATAGGTAATCACACCCTCGTTTCGCAGACTCATCTTTATGTTATTGGCGTTAATGCCAAAGGGGTTAAACACCTTGTAATTCCCGGAAATATCCAGGCTCACTCCATTCTCACTCCTGTTGAATTCCTTATTTAAAAGAGACCGGTCATTCTTCAGCGAATTATAAAACGCAGGAAAACTGCCTTCAAAAGGGTCGACCCGAAAGTAGTCACTCACCAGTTTTACAAAATCTGCCTGGGAGAAGGCCGGCGTTGTAACCATACAAAATATAAATACTATACAGGCTCTCATTTATAACAGTAGTATTATTTGACATTTTGTTTCCAGGTCAGCAAATCGTATTGTTCATCGATCTTTCTTCCGGGGTAATGTCCAAGCGGGTAGGCTCTGTTATCTATTACGGCTAAACACACGCTAATGCTTACTTCAATCTCACCTGATTCCGGTAATACCTGCCATTTAAGGTAACAGGAAGCCTGGTTTTTGTAACCCGAAAAGAAAAACTTTTTGTTATCTCCATTTTCATTCAGACTCTTTCGCTGCAAAGGCCCAGGTTCCGTTCCTGTAAAGAAATCAGTGTTGTATAATCTTCGAAACCGGTTTACCATCTGCCAATAGTCTTTTCTGATTTTCTTCCGTCCTTTGGGACTGTCCGGAAAGTGGGCTATCAATTCATACATATACATGGGAGTTGGCACATCAAAATAGTTACGCATTCCAATGCTCCTGATATGCATTTGCATATTACTAGCGTTCAAGCCAAACGGATTAAAAACCTTATAGACCCCGGAGATTGCATAGTTGGAATAGTCATCTATATGCTCATTTTTCATCAGCAACTGCTTGTCATAAGATAAAGCCTTTATAAAAGTGGAGAATTTCGCTTCAAACGGATTTACCCTGAAGTAGTCAGACACAAACTTAATAATGGATTCCTGCCCCCATGAGACCTTAGATACCAAAAAGAAAAGAAATATAATTAAAGTTCTGCCCATGATTAAGGATGATTAGCTCAATATTCAACTAATGAACTACCAGGCGCGTCGAAATGTGTTCCTCTGGTTGACAGGGTAAGCGTAATTATTAACCTGCTCCAATCTTAAAATAATGGTCAATCCCAGTTGTTTTGTCTTTTCGAGTGTTTGCCAGCTTACAATTACCGGCTCAAGCGGAGAACCTGAATCGTTGAAAGTGATGATTTCGCCATCTTCGATATTATTATAGCCCTTCAGACTTTGTCGCTGGGTATTGTACAGGTCTTTTCTGAACTTTTTAACCAGCTTTCTGTAATCTTTTACTACCGCCCGCCGTGCCAGTTCTGTGTCGGGAAAGTAGGATGTTAGCTGGTAAGTATAAAATGTAAACAATGACCGGCTTTTTGCCCTATAAACATTTTCATAGAAAAGCATATCCACCTTGTTAGCATTAATGCTGTAGGGGTTGAATACATCATACTCCCCCTTTACAAAGTAACCTGTTGTATCCGTTTGCCTATACACCTCTTTTTTTAACAGCGATGGGTCTTTCGTTAATGCGTCTACAAAAGAGGAGAAATTGCCCTTAAAAGGATCAACACGATAATACTCTTTGACGGTTCGTGTAAAATTGTTCTGGGCCACTACAAAGGAGGCCGGCAACAACAGAAGGATGGCAAAAAAATATTTAAGCATATCTGGATTGTTAGCTGTTGGATACGGACGCGCTTGTCAATAAAAAGGTTGCATTAGGTATTAGATTATCAGTTAGCAGCTATTAAAAAGGGCCTGCAAGCAGACCCTCCGTTTATTTTATTATTTTCTGTACTTTTCTTTGTAGTAGTCTATCGCCTCCGTTACAATGGGAAGAGCAGTCTCCTTATCCTGGAAGGTATCGATCACCACTTTCTTATCCTCCAGTACTTTGTACTGCTCAAAAAAGTTACGCATTTCCAGTAAAAAATGCTGCGGCAGTTCATCAATATTGTCATATTGCCTAACAGACGGGTCGTTTAACGCTACTGCTATAATCTTGTCATCGCGTTCGCCGCTATCAATCATCTGCATATTTCCGATTACCTTGGCCTGCACCAGGCAAAGGGAGCGAATGGTTTGCGAACACAAAACCAGGATATCCAAAGGATCCATATCCTGTCCCAGGGTTTGCGGAATAAAGCCGTAGTTAACCGGGTAATGGAAGGAGGAATAAATAACCCTGTCTAACTTTAATAAACCTGTTTCTTTATCGATTTCATACTTTGACCTTGAGCCTTCAGGTATTTCGATGATCGCATTAACATACTCGGGAGCATTTGCGCCATAACTTACACCATGCCATGGATGTTGTATAGTTGACATAAGGTTCTATTGGTTTTTGAAAATTATTTAAAAGTCTGCAAAAATATGCTTTTAACAGTAGTTCTATTCATGGTCGAACAGGTATTTAAAATCTACCAGCCATTTGCCATCTTTTTTGACCACTTTTAAAGTATCCTGGTTTTCTTTATGAAATGAATTGGAATACACGATAATGCTTGTAGAATCATCAAGCAGCTTGCGGCTATGAATATTAATACTGGCATCCCAAAGACCTTGCTTCTCATCGGAAGACAGCTCCATGCGCGACACCGCATCGAGCCGCTCATCGTTTAATGAATCATGTAACATAAAATCTGCAGCACGGTCATATTTACCTTTTAATGCAGCCTGTACAAAACCTCTTGCCGCATCCAGATCATTTTCGGCAGCATCCTTTTCACTACCGCTTTCGCAGCCGGCAAGTAATAGCATTGCCAATATTCCTGTTAATCCGATAAACTTCATAATTACTATTTTAGATTGTCCAGTTTTTTCTGGATTTCATCCAGCATTTTAGGATCCATGTTTTTCAAAACGCTATCGGCCATCTTCATCCCCTTTTGAATTTCCTCACTGTTCATATTAATCGAATCGCTGATTTCATCGCCCTGGTTCTGTACACTTTTCATACCCATCCGCATTAACGTGCCCATGGTAAAATCTACCTTCCAGCCACTGCTTTGTTTCAGTAGCTTGAATTCGGCATCGGGTCTTTGCTGAGTTTTACTTTTAACTACGATAAAGGCCGAATCTCCCATAATCCTTGCAGGTTCAATAACAACGTCCTGAAAGTCTTTCATAGGATCTGACTGAGGCAGGGAATCTTTCATCTTTTCGGCCATGTCCAATCCTTTTTTCATCATCTGCATAGTGGGCTTGCTATCGGAGGTAACATATTTGGTTGCCCCATCAATGTCTTTTTTTGCAAGGTGCTCAAAAAACTCCTGCAAAACCGCATTAGGATCATTGCTGGTAACACTGCTGCAGGACACCAGCAAAATAGCTACGATAAAACTGCAGCTGATTAATTTCACTATATTTCTCATAGCTTTCTTTTTGGAAACAAATGTAAGCATGAGTTTCTATATAAAAGATTAATAAAAAAACCAGGGCTCGCCTGAACCCCGGTTTGTATCTTATTTAATTAGATTAAGCTGAATTGCGACCAGCATTAATGATACCAAAAGAACAGCGCATTACCAGCTTTCCGTAAGTGTCTTTTAAACCTTCGTCATCTTCGCCGCTCGCATCTAAGGCACGTATTTTTGACATTGCATACTGCTGAATAGTTAGCAGCGGCAACACAATTCTTTCCCGCATAGAGATTGAAAGTTTGTCCACCGGGTAGTTACCCATCAACTCCTCATTCCCCGAAAGCTTTAAAATGTATCCCAGCGTAAGCTGGTACTCTTCATAAATCATGTTCCAGAGCTCGCCATAGGTTTCGTCCTGGGACATGTAGGCGGTTAACGGAAAATAGGATTTAGACATCGCCATTTCACAATTATCGATCAGCGTTTTGAAAAATAACGATTCATCATATAACTTCTTCACATCGTTAAAACGGCCAATATATTCCATTTTTTTGAGTGCAGATCCTACACCAAAAAAGCCGGGTACATTTTGTTTCAACTGGCTCCAGGCACCGGCAAATGGAATGGCACGAAGATCTTTTAATGAAATACCGCCCTGGGTTTTCCCACGCTTGGCCGGGCGACTGCCGATATTGGTTTCACTATAAAACCTGAGCGGGCTTATTTCGTACAAATAGCTGGCTAATAAGGGATGCTCTTTGAGCTTTTTATACTCGTCAAAACCGTAAGAGGAAAGTTCCTGAAGCAATTCTTCCTGTTTGCCCGTTAAAGGAGCATGACGGTCTACATGTATATTATTGGTGACACCTGCATTCAGCAACTGCTCCAGGTTGTATTGGGCAGAATCGATGATCCCAAAGTTAGAACTGATGGTTTGCCCCTGTATGGTTAACTGAATTTCCCTGTTGGAAATATTGTTACCCATCGATGCATAAAACTTATGGGTTTTACCACCACCTCTCGAAGGAGGACCGCCTCGGCCATCGAAGAAGATCACTTCAAAACCATAAAGCCTGGTAATACGGGTGAGCTCTTCTTTTGCACGATAGATGCTCCAGTTGGCCATTAAATAACCGCCATCTTTAGTACCATCGCTAAATCCCAGCATGATGGTCTGGGTATTTTTACGGCGTTTCAGATGTTCCTTATAAGCGGGAATACTATATAAGGTTTGCATTATAGCACCTGCATTACCCAGGTCATCAATCGTTTCAAACAAAGGAACAATATCAACATTAATATCACCATTAGCAAAACCCTGCATTTTAAACAGGGCAAATACCTCAATAATATTTAGGGTACTGTTACACTGGCTGATGATATACCGGTTGCAGCCGGCCTCGCCGTTGTATTCCTGTATCGTTTTTACCGCCATTGGAATCTGGGCTGTATCAGCGGCTACCTCATCTTCAAAAATACCGGCATCTACCACTCCATTTATCTGGAGCAAGGCTTTTATCTTTTCCGTCTCGGACAGCTCTTTATAATTGCCCGGAATAATTCCCTTTGATTTATCAGCAACTGTTTCGAACAGCTTTTGGTGTATGGTACTCTCCTGCCTTATATCTAAGGATGCAAAGTACAAACCAAACAGGTCTATTTTATTAATCAGACTCTGCACCTGAGAAGTAAACAGCGAATTATGTTTCTCTTCCAGTATTGTTTTTACACTTACCAGAGTATCCTTAATCTCCTGGGTAGTAATATCTATTTTAAAACCTGGTACAAATACATTATCGTATAACTTCAGTTCGAGTGCCGCAATAGGCTCTTCTACACCCGGGAAAGTAAGCCTTCGCTTCAGACGCCGGATATCGAGGTAGTAACATTTTAAGATCGCTCCACGCAAAGCGTCCGCTACTTTTAAAGTAGTGTCGCATTTTACAAAAGGATTCCCATCGCGGTCTCCGCCCGGCCAGAAACCCATTTGCAGCACGGGATTCAAATCTGTTACGGCTTCAGGGAACTGGCTTTTGAGTTCATTTACGATTCTTCCGGCAGCTGTATAAAAAACATTCTCTAAGAACCAAACCAAACTAATGGCCTCATCAAAAGGTGTAGGTTTTTTCTTGTTTAAGAATGGTGTTTTACCCAGTTGTTGCAGGTAAGTATTAATTTCTATGGAGTCGTTCCTGATAAGCGCACTACTCAGGTCATGTATAATACCCAATACAGAACCGGGATAAAATTGGGTAGGATGCGCCGTTAGTACCAGGCGCACACAGAAAGTTTTGAGTATTTCCGCCAGGGAGTCTTCGTTATTATTCTGTACTACATCGCTCATCACCTGCTTTAAGGTGCCGGCGCCGCTCAGATCGTGCGTATTTTTGTAAGAGGCGTCTTCTAACGCATCAAATAACACTACCTGCCGCTCCACATATTGGGTAAACCTAAACAGCAGATCCAGCTTTTCTTTTTCGGTAACCAAGCTGGTATGCTTATTACAAAAATCATTTATAATATCTATAGGGCTTTGAGCTTTTCCATAACCTTCTTCACAAATACTTGAAAAAAGAGACAACAGTATACCGGTCTTCTCCATTTTATGAAAAGGTAGAGAGGTAAAAAGACTGTTGTAAAGCTGGAATCTGGTTCCAACCTCTGTCCTGAAATGATGTAAGCTCCTGCTAACAGCGATGTCCATTATTCTTAAATTATATTTTTCCTTTTATACTTCAACAGCAGGCAATAAAGCCGTTAAGATAATATTTTTTAGGTAGATGGGGCATTTTTTTAAGGTTAAACGCATCTGACACACCCTATAAGCGCAGGTTATTCGAACAAAAAAAGAAACCTAGATAATTTTAATGGCCGGATCATCTTTTCATCCCGATTAAAGGTGCGAATTAATAGACTTTTATTGTCATAGGAACGGTCTATTATTAAGCTTTTTATACTATAATCTACCTCTTTTACCGACTAATTCAAACCCTTGGACATCATTCAATTTAAAAAAACAAATTTTTGAATATCAATTACTTATGACTAAAATTTCAAATTTCAGCTTCCTGAAAAGTGGCAAACATTGGTTTGTACCCGGCATTGGAGCGTGCTATCTTTGTGTCATCATTACATAATCGAATACAAAATACCGGTATAGATTATAAGAGCTCAACACCAACTTTCGCTTGTCTCGTTTTGTTTGCCGCCCGGCGATTAAGGTCCATATTGACGAGAAATAATTTTTGAAGACTTTAAAAAAAAGGAGACAATTATGAAAACAGTTCTTTTAAAAGCAAAGCAAATAGCCTTTCAATTAGGGGTATTATTTGCAAACACTTTGACCACCCGTTCGGTGTCATATAAACAAAGCAAATGGCTTCCCAGATAATGGTAAACCATTTTTAAAACAGAGATCAATTTTTAAAACATATAAAACTTTATACGATGAAAACATATTTTTCTACAACAAAAACTTTCGCATTCGCTTTAGTAACGCTTTTCGCAACCTCTTTTACTGCGCCTGCATTTGCAGCCGAAGAAGATGAGAAAAAAGCTGAGATCAGCTACGTAGGTAATGTGAACGACCTGCCTGTTTACAGACTATCTTTAAACAACAAGGCTAACGAAATTTACTTTGTAGCGGTTACCGATAATGATGGTAATGTTATTTACAATGAAAAAGTAAGCGGCGCTAAGATCGTTCGCAACTATCAGTTTGATGCTGATTTGTACAGTGAGTATGATCTTACTTTTACGATCTCTAACTTAAAAGGTAAAACCGTTAGTGTTTACAACGTAAGCAAAAGCAAAAAAGTAATTAACGAAGTAGCAGTTAATAAAGTAAAATAATTCATACAAATTATTCCCTATAGAAAATGGCTTCTGCAAATGCAGGAGCCATTTTTTTGCAGGAAACTTTGTGTAGGCCAAGCCTATTAATTTATAAAACACCATTTGGGCGTCATACAGCCAAAATAAATAAAGAGCTAATAATCAATAAAATATGTAGATTGAATCAATTTTTGCCTTCTGAAATTGCCTTGTAAGATGGTTACCTCCTTATTCTGCAACTTGTTACCTTTGCACTCCCAATTACAAATCCATACACCAAACCGTGGTAATTGGGCAAAACTATTTCGATTAAATCTTTGATACTTATGCCAGGGCGTTCCCGCTAAAATGGTAAAGTTTATAAAAACAAAGGTTTTGCAGAAATCATTTTCAACTAAAAAGAGTCAGGTTTTACCTGCTTCAGTTGAACCATATACCCGGCTGATAAAGTTGAATCACTCAAGATGATCCGGACCATTGCAGGTGATAGAGAAGCTATCGGCGGTATACATTATTTAACAATAAAAACTCATTCAAATGAAATCGTATTTATCGAAAAGCAAAGTTGTTATCCTGGCTTTACTGGCCATTGTTGGTACTACCTTGGCAGCCTCTGCTTTAACAGCAAAGCTTAACGACAACAGCAATAAAGCAGGTATTAGCTATCTTGGCGTACAGGACAATTTATCTGTATACAGATTAGCACTAAAAAACAGCACTGACGAAACTTACTTTGTTTCGATCAGCAACGTAGAAGGTGATATTATATTCTGTGATGAAGTAAGTGGAACGGCGATTGTGCGTAATTACCAGTTTGACAACAAAACTTACAATACAGCCGACAATCTTACGTTTACTGTATCGGATTTAAAAGGTAAAACTGTAGCTACCTACCAAGTGGACAGAGCTCAGAAAACGGCCTATACTATTGATACTATAAAAGGGAAGTAATAAATACCTGCTTTGCAAAAGCATAAAAAATACCCCTCGGATATCGGGGGGTATTTTTTTAAATATATAGAAGGATTTTATTTCCTTTCTGCCATATCGGGAATGGCGTTTACTTTATAACTGCCGGCATCTAATTTTTCTTTAACTGCTGTAAATGCTTCCAATGTTAATTGGATATCCTCATCGGTGTGAACAGCAGTAGGTATCAGCCTGTAAATAATGTGCCCGCGAGGTATTACCGGATAAACTACAATAGAGCAGAAAATTTTATAATTTTCACGTAGATCCATTACCATGGCGGTAGCTTCTTCTACGCCACCGTTCATATAAATGGGGGTAACTACAGAATCCGTTTTCCCAATATCAAAGCCCCTTTCTTTTAACCCATCCTGCAGTTTTAAAGCATTTTCCCATAGCTTTTCTTTTAATGCAGGTTGACTTTTCAAAAGCTCCAGACGCTTTAAATTACCGATCACCAGCGGCATAGGTAAGCTTTTCGCGAAAATCTGGCTGCGGATATTGTAACGGATGTAATCGATTATCTTTCTTTCGCCTGCAATAAATGCACCTATAGAAGCCATGGACTTGGCAAAAGTGGAAAAATAAAGATCAATCTGATCCTGAACACCTTGTTCTTCTCCTGCTCCGGCGCCGGTTTTTCCGAGCGTACCAAAGCCATGCGCATCATCTACCAAAAGCCTGAAATCATACTTATTTTTAAATTCAGCAATCTCTTTTAATTTACCCTGGTCTCCGGCCATACCAAATACGCCTTCGGTTACCACCAGGATACCTCCTGCTTTTTGTCTTTCGATTAAAGATGTAGCTCTTTGCAATTGCTTTTCAAGATCCTCTAAATCATTATGCTTAAAAACATAGCGGTGGCCTGCATGCATACGCAGTCCATCTATAATGCAAGCATGGCTTTCAGCATCGTATACAATAATATCATGTCTGCTACATAATACATCTATAAGGCTTGACATTCCCTGGTAACCAAAATTCACAAGGATCGAATCTTCTTTCTGCACGAACGCAGCCAGTTCTTCTTCCAGTTGTTCATGATGATTGCTGTTACCACTCATCATCCGTGCGCCCATCGGCAATGCCAGACCGAAATCTTTAGCTCCATCTGCGTCAGCCTGTCTGACTTCGGGGTGATTAGCCAACCCTAAATAGTTATTCAAACTCCACACTATCATATCCTTACCACGAAACTTCATCCTGTTACCTATTTCGCCTTCCAACTTGGGAAATGCAAAATATCCATGTGCTCTTTCGCGATGCTGTCCCAGTGGGCCGTAATTTTTCAATAATCTTTCGAAAATATCTGCCATATACTACAAGGTAATTTAATATGAGTAAAAAATTCGTGCAAATATAACATGCAAGTTTCAAAGACTGCTGATATCATTTAAAAGCGATAGTCACTTTACAAAACTTATTGCATTACAAACATTTGCACAACGGTTATTCTTTATTCGATGAAGAAAATGAACAAAGCCTGCGAAAGCAGGCTTTGTAATCTATTTTTTGTCATCTTTTTTGCCGAATATTTTTTTGAAGAGGCCTTTTTTCTTTTTAGGCTCTTCCTGTGTGCCGATTGGTTTTTCCTTTTTAGCACTTGTATCTTTTACCGGTTGTTTCTTTTTGTTAGGATCATCCGGTAACGGTGCAGATTCGGGTCCTATATACTCATTATTGTTCTGCATATAATCTTCCTCTGTACCCACTCCCATATCTTCACCCGCAGCGGCGGGTCCACCACCGGAGTCATCTCTAACATACAACGATGGATCTGCGCTAACCGCTTCATTGCTCATGGTTGGAGGCTCTGCAAACTTTTCATCCTTTAAAATTCCAAGATCCTTATTCGCATATACCTTCTTAAAAAAGTGTTCCCAAATAGGGCGAGCCGCCTGACCACCAAAACCGCCGGAGCCTTCATTCCTTATGAAACGGTCATCGCTTCCCACCCATACTCCGGCAAGCAACTGAGGCACAAACCCCATAAACCAGGCGTCACTGTTATCATTGGTAGTACCTGTTTTACCAGCCATTTCTGCCGCTCCTAACCTGGCCATTAATCCAGCGGCAGTGCCCTTAACTACGGCCCCCTGCATCATTCTTGACATGGTGTAGGCGGTAGCTTCACTGATCGCTTCCCTTCTATTAGCACTATAATCGAATCTTTTGATCACATTACCGTTGCGGTCTTCTATGCGGCTGATAAAATACGGCTTTGTGGAAAAGCCGCGACCACCAAACATAGAATAGGCCCACATCATTTCAAATAAAGATAGTTCGCAGGATCCCAATGCTATAGAAGGAAATGGTTGTACTTTGGTAGGCACACCGATTCTTTGCAGAAAATCGGAAAAGCGCCTTGCTCCTACCTGTTTCATAATATAAGCCGTAGCACAGTTTTTTGACCATGCAAGCGCATTTGCCATTGTCATGGTACCTCCGCCACATCCCTTCCCTGCGGGCACCCATCCATTACCCGGAAAATACTGTGCAACATCCTGCACCGGTGTTTCGGGCGTATAATTCAACTCTTCCACAGCCTCACCATAAAGCAACGGTTTTATAGTTGAGCCTACCTGTCTTTTTGTGTTAATATTGACGTGATCGTACTTAAAAGTATTGAAACCAATACCACCCACCCATGCTCTAACTTCTCCAGTTGATGGATCCATGGCCATAAAACCTGCCTGGGTAAATAATCGATGGTACTTAATAGAATCATACGGCGTCATTATTGTATCCCTGGAACGCTCCGTGTTCCAGGCAAACACCTTCATAGGGGTTTTCTCAAAAAAACTTGCTCTTATTTCCTTATCGCTTAACCCATCTTCGGCGGAATTTTTCCACCGGTCACTGGCTTTCATGGCCGCCTCCAGTATATTATCCCGCTTGTTCCAAACACTTCCGTTTTTTACAAAGCCCTGCCTGATCACGTTCCGGTATAATTGCGGAGCCTGCGCAGCAACCGCTTCTTCTGCATACATCTGCATGGTCGGATTTATAGTGGTGTAGATCTTTAAACCATCATTGTAAATATTGTAGGCAGAGCCATCAGCCTTGGTAATATCTTTCAAAATCTTCTTTACTTCTTCACGCAATACCTCGCGGAAATAGGGAGCAAACCCCAGATCTTCAGCTGGTTTTTTATAGTTGAGATCGATCGGTTTCGCCTGAAGGTTTGCAGCTTCTGCCGCAGTTATATTACCGTTCTCGGCCATTCTACCCAATACCAGGTTTCGCCTGTCCATTGAAGCTTTGGGATTACGACGTGGATTATAAATACCGGGGCCATTTATGCTTCCTACCAATAAGGCGGCTTCTTCTACATTTAGTTGGCCTGGTTCTTTCTGGAAGAATCGCTTTGAAGCATTTCTGATACCAAATACATTATCGGGATAGGGAACTGCGTTCAGGTATAAAGCCAATATCTCCTCTTTAGTAAAATTTCTTTCGAGCTTAACAGCAATAATCCACTCCTGAAGTTTCTGAATAACTCTTTTAAGCGGATTGTTGGCTCTTTTATTAAATAAAGCCAGAGCTAACTGTTGGGTGATCGTACTACCGCCACCCTGCGAGCCCCCGGAAAACACCGCCCTTAACGTTCCTTTAATATCAATTCCCGAATGTTCATAAAATCTTTTATCCTCGGTAGATACCAATGCGTTAATAACATTAGGCGAGATCTCCTTATATTTTACTATACTTCTGTTTCCCGATGGCAGGTAATACCTCCCCATTAAAGTTCCTTCACTTGCGTAAACTTCAGAAGCCTGAGCAATAGTAGGGTTTTCGAGTTCTTCTATAGAGGGCATTTTGCCAAATACCCCGTAATTGGCCATTACAATAACGGCTATAAACAATACAAAGCCAATAAAAAACAATCGCCAAAATATTCGTACCGATTTCTTCATTCAATATCTTATTTAAAATTCGTCTTTATATGAAGCAAAATTGCAGTAAATCTACATTTTAAATTAATTATTTATTTCCTAAAGTTCAAAACATCCTTCTAAAAATCTTAATTTGTTGCATTTGCATTGATTCAAGTAGCTTCTTCCTGAAAATCCGCTATTGTTTTTTGCCAGGAAGAACTGTCATTAAATTTATCATCCGTCCCTACAAAATCGGCGGATGAAAAATTTAATGTACGTTTATCAGCAAATATCATTCCTTGCAACAAAAAAGATACAGTCCCTGGTTTCGCTATTTGGGTATTACCGCACAATTGCTGGTTTTAATTGGCCTGGCCGTTTACGGGGGAATAAAACTTGATGATCGATTTGAGATAGCGCCTTTATTTACAGTAGCCTTACCTTTGCTGGTATTAGCTATTACATTTTACAAACTAATTAAAGAAACAGGGAAAAAGGAGAACGATCATGGAAGAAAGTAAAAAAGGTTTTAATCCACTTAAGTTGATGATATTGGTTTTTGTACTACTGAGTGCTTTCTTTCTTATTTTCAGGGAAACGCTGACAAAGGCAGGTGCAGATGCTAATGTATTGATAGTTGCCAATATCATTTTGTTTTTAATCGGGATTTTTACCGTGCGAAATGGCCTGAAAGCAATCGGCAACCCCAATCCCAATGTATTTGTACGGGTATTTTACACCGGTTTTATTATCCGCCTTTTCGCCTGCGCTATTGCAGCATTCATTTACATATCCCTGACTGATGGAAAGGTAAATAAGGTTTCTCTATTTGCCAGCCTAGGCATATATATACTATATAATGTAATAGAAGTCTCTTCTTTACAAAAAGCTTTAAGGAATAATAAGAATGGCTAAAAAGGAAGTTCCTTTACAACAACTAGCCGAATACCTGCCTGAGCGTACTTTTGAGCCGGTTGTTGCATATCTTAATTTTTACAAAGTACATCTAACGATCGCCAAAAGCAGGAAATCTGTTTTGGGCGATTACCGTCATAGCATTAATACGCAGCATCACCGCATCAGCGTAAACGGCAATCTGAACAAGTATGCCTTTCTTATTACATTGCTACATGAGCTGGCGCACCTGGTTACTTTTGAAAAATATGGCAACCGCGTTCAGGCACATGGAAGAGAGTGGAAAACGCTTTATGGACAGATACTGGCCCAATTTATTGAGAAAAAGATCTTTCCGGCAGACATTGAAAATGAGTTACTTGCCACTTTACACAATCCAGGAGCCTCTACCTGCGCGGAAGAAAGCCTTCAACGTATCCTGTATCGCTACGATGCAAGGAAAGAAGGCTATTCACTGGTGGAAGCTATTCCTGAGGGACAGTTTTTCCGGCTTAAAGATGGCCGCATTTTTCAGAAAGGCAAAAAGCGGACGAAAAGATATAGTTGTGTAGAAATATCTACTAATAAACCCTACCTGTTCAGCCCTGTTTATGAAGTGCAGCTGGTACAAATTTCTCTATAGTCAGATTCCCTGCAGGAAGCTATTGCTGATGTATTTAGCCACCTGCGCCAGGTCTTTGGTTTCCTCAAAAACAGCTAACTGCCGGTCTGCACCCGTGCCATTCTCCAGTATTTTATGAACGTAATCAATTCTGTGCTGGCTGCCCAGATGCGGTATTACGGGATCTAAAAAGTCAAGCAATTCGTAAATAAGCGCCCGGGTATTCACTTCTTCTTCTTTACCAAAATCAATCAGGTAACCGTCTAAACCATAACGGCTGGCACGCCATTTATTTTCATTAATGAGGGGGCGTGAATATTGTATATAGTTCAGATTTTTGCTGCGTAACATATATATACGCGCACAAATTGCCTGGAACAAAGCAGCAATAGCAATGGTTTCATCTACCGTCATCGGGATATCACAAATCCTGAACTCTACTGTGTTGAAGAAAGGATGTACCCGGAGATCCCACCAGATCTTCTTGGCATTGTCGATGCAATTCGTCTTAATAAGCATTTTTACGTAGTTGTCATACGCTTCAATGCTCTCGAACGCATCAGGAATACCGGTGCGCGGAAATTTATCAAAAACCTTGGTGCGGTAAGATTTATACCCCGTTGTACGGCCCTCCCAAAATGGAGAGTTGGTACTTAAAGCAAAAATATGCGGCAGGAAGTAGCGGGTAGAATTGGCAATATGGTTAGCCAGTTCGCGGCTCTCCATACCTACATGCACATGTAAACCAAAAATGAGATTGCTACGGGCGGCTTCCTGCAGTTCGGCAATGATCTCGTTATAGCGCTGATGATCGGTAATGAGCTGTTTTTCCCAGTGACTGAAAGGATGGGTTCCCGAAGCACCCAAAGTCAGGCCCAGGTCGCCGGCAATATCGTGGATCGTTTTACGCAGCAGGGAAACATCTTTATGCGCTTCATCTATATCCTGGCAAATGTCGGTTCCTACTTCCACTACTGCCTGGTGCATTTCGGCCTTCACTTTATCTTTGATCGTTTTCTGACCTTCCTGAACAATGCGCTGCTCATGGCTTTTCAGCTCAAAAGTTTCGGGATCGAGCACCATGTACTCTTCTTCTACACCCAGTGTAAATGTTTTATAATTTAAGACCATTTGAAAAGTTTGCTAATGTGATAATTAGCCAACAAGCCAATGTAATATGCTGATTATACAAGACCGCGCCATGTAAATGCGTCTGGCAATTATGCATTAGCATATCATCACACTAGCAGATTGGTATTTTATTTCCCTGCGCTTTGTTTTACGTATTCGCCCCATGTAAGATTGTCGCCACCGTTATTAGCCAATGCTTTCTCTATAGCGAAGTTGGCCGAGGTTTCCACCACCCATTCAAAGTTCTCTGCACCTACACTTGCCACATCAGCATCGGGAGCAGGATTACAGAAATCGATGGCATAAGGAACACCATCCCGTAAGGCTAATTCAACCGTATTGAAATCGTATCCCAGGTATTTATTGATCTTTAAAACAATATCGGTCATTTCCTTTAGCTTCTCCTCCGTAGGTGCAAAGTCGGCTTTGTAACGCAGGTGGTGCGGATTACGCGGCTCATAAGGCATAATTCGCACATGCTTGCCACCGATACAATAGCAGCGATAGTATTCCTCAAAAACGATTTCCTCCTGTAAAAGCATCACCAGCTGGCCCGTTTCGTTGTGCTTTTCAAAAAACTCTTCCATGGTGTTTAGCTTGTACACATTTTTCCAGCCCCCGCCGGCAAAGGGTTTCATATAGGCAGGAAACCCTACTTCCGCGAAAATGCCCTGCCAATCTAAAGGATAAGACAAGTTGCTGAAAGAATCTGCGCTGGTGTCATCGGGCATTTCATTGGAAGGGAGTATGGCTGTTTTAGGCACCGGCACACCTATCTGAGTCATCAGGCAATTATTAAAGTATTTATCATCGGCGCTCCACCAAAAGGGGTTATTAATAACAGCAGTTCCCGTAACAGCGGCGTTTTTTAACCAGGTACGGTAAAACGGCACATCCTGCGATATGCGGTCAATGATTACGGAGTAGCCACTGCCCACGCCCTGCAGGGCTTTTTCAATTTTTACAGGCTCGGCAATAATGCCGTCTACGTTTTTGCTGTTTACCCTCTCTACAAAGGCTTCCGGAAACGATCTTTCTTTTCCATGCAGAATACCGATTTTTTTCATGTTTAAATTAGTTTGTTGGTACAATAATTATGGTGCGGTTATTTATATGGTCTTCAATAAATGTTCGTGATTAAAATACTTCGCTATCAAATATATTTTTTAAAATGATATAAACAAAAATTGTTTCTGATCAAATATTAAACATTAACTGAAACAGAAATTAATAATTAAATAATAATGAAAATACATTTACTATTTTTGACCGAATGGAAACTGCAGCCGAATTTGAATTGGTTACCGATACTTTAACCATACCATCCGTACATTTAAAAAGAGAAGTTACGCTTAGCTTATACCTTCCCAAAAATGTTGCCAACCCAGCAAACATCAGCCTGCTATTGATTAATGACGGGCAGGATATGCCGGTTATGGGATACGAAAAAATATTGCAAGAACTTTACCGGCAAAATGCAATTCACCCCATTTTATCGGTTGCCGTTACCGCTGGATCCGAAAGAACACAGGAATATGGTATTGCTAAAAAGAAGGACTACCTGGGACGTGGGGCAAAGGCTGGAGCTTATGGCAAGTTCATCCTGAAGGAGTTACTCCCCTTTATCAAAGAAACCTACGAGATTTCTCCATTTAAGGAAGTTGCTTTTGCGGGATTTTCCCTGGGCGGGCTAAGCGCGCTGGATATGGTTTGGAATCACCCGGATGTATTTTCGAAGGCAGGCGTTTTTTCAGGTTCCCTCTGGTGGCGCAGTGTAGACCAGCATGATGGTAAATACAATGACGATAAACACCGTATTATGCAGCAACAAATACGTAGAGGGACCTATGCGCCGGGTTTAAAATTCTTCTTCGAATGCGGCAAGATGGACGAAAGCGGAGACCGCAATAACAATGGCATTATTGATTCGATAGATGATACATTGGACCATATTAAAGAACTGTTCGCTAAAGGATACAGCCCTGAAGATGTAGCCTACCTGGAGTTGGATGAAGGCAAACACGATGTACCTACCTGGGGGCTGGCCATGCCTGCGTTCCTAAAATGGGGATGGGGTAAATAAATTTAAAGTTGGAGATTTTAGGTTTGAGGTTTAAAGTTGTTTACAGACCTTTGAGCTTTAAAAATTTGAACCTTAAACTTCAAACATGCCCAACGCACTTATCCATGAAACCAGTCCTTACCTTTTACAGCATGCGCACAATCCTGTAAACTGGTATCCCTGGGGAGAAGAAGCATTGCAAAAGGCAATAGCTGAAGACAAACCGATCCTGGTTAGTATTGGCTATGCCGCTTGTCACTGGTGCCATGTAATGGAACGGGAAAGCTTTGAAGACGAAGCAACCGCAGCATTGATGAACGAGCATTTCATCAATATAAAAATTGACCGGGAGGAAAGACCCGATCTGGATCATATTTATATGGATGCTGTTCAGGCAATGGCCGGTAGCGGAGGATGGCCGCTCAACGCATTTCTGACACCGGACAAAAAGCCATTTTATGGAGGCACCTATTTTCCTCCGCAAGCTGTCATGAACCGTCCCTCCTGGAAAGAGGTGCTGGTAGCGGTTTCCGATGCATTTAAAAACCAACGGACTGATATAGAGCAACAGGCCGATGGACTTACCCAGCATTTATTCCAGGCAAACAACTTTGGCATTAATACTAATGAACAAGCTTTTAGCATTGAACAAATAGACAGTGCCTGCGACAATCTCCTAAAGCAGGCCGACAAGCAATGGGGTGGCTTTGGGGCGGCGCCTAAATTCCCGCAAACATTCTCTATACAAATCCTGCTACGGTACTATACGCTTGAAAAAGAAAGAAATCCGCAACTGGCGCAAGATGCATTAAAGCAGGCATTACTCAGCCTTGACAAAATGATTGAGGGAGGTATATATGACCAGATCGGTGGAGGGTTTGCCCGCTACTCAACTGATCCGGAATGGCTGGCACCCCATTTTGAAAAAATGTTGTATGACAACGCCCTGCTTGTAACTACATTAAGCGAGGCGTATGCGATTACCCAAAATGAATATTATAAGAGTACCATTGAACATACATTAGCATTTATAGATCGGGAGCTGACGCATCCGTTGAATGGCTTTTACGCGGCCCTTGATGCAGATAGTGAAGGAGAAGAAGGCAAATACTATGTTTGTCAGCTGGAAGAAATACAGGAACTATTGGGCCCTGACGCTGCAGTTTATTGTGACTATTATAATGTGTCTGCTAACGGCAATTGGGAAGAAAAAAATATCCTGCGCATACTGGAACCTTTGCCGGTGTTTGCAGCCAACCGGCAATACAAAATTGAAGACCTGCAGTTACTATTAGATAAGTGTAATAACATATTGCTTGCCGCAAGAGAGCAACGTATCAAACCCGCCCTGGATGATAAGATCATTTTAGGCTGGAATGCACTAATGAATACCGCATATAGCAACGCCTACGCAGCTACAGGCAATACTGCCTACAGGAAGAAAGCCATCAGCAACATGGAGTTCCTGCTATCAGCCTTTCAGACTAAAGAAGGCCACTGGCAGCATGTATGGAAAAATGGTGCAGCTAAATATCCTGCGTTTCTCGATGATTATGCATACCTGATACAGGCACTGCTACAGCTACACAGAGTTACAGCGAATACTGATTACCTCCTTCAGGCTAAGGAGCTCTGTGAAAAAGTTGTAACAGACTTTTCAGAACCGGATGGGTACTTTTACTACACGCCCGAACAACAAACCGATGTTATCGTTCGAAAAAAAGAAGTGTATGATGGCGCAACGCCAAGCGGGAACTCGGTTATGGCGCGAAACCTATTAGAGTTGGGACTATTATTTGATCAACGTGATTGGCAGGAACGTTCCTATCAAATGACAAAGGGATTAGCCACGGTAGCAGTAAAGTATCCAACATCTTTTGGTATATGGCTGTCGGGGCTTTACCAGCAAATAAGCGGAACTAAGGAAATAGTACTGATAGGTAATTTTGAAAGTTCATTAGAAGAATTGTTGGCACAGCCATTATTTCATAGTATTGTTATGGCGGCACCGAAAGCCGACGAGCTATTTCCCCTTTTAAAAGACAAAGATACCAACCAGGCCCTGGCCCTATTTTTATGTGAAAACTACGCCTGCCAACGACCTGTTTTTTCCATCGCTGATTTATTGAAACAACTGAGTAACAGCAATGGCTTATAACCTCTTTTAATTGTTATTAAGCTGTACACCTGCGGGTAGGCATACGGAGCAGCATGACGTATTTTTTGCGATAGGAAAAAGACTGAAAGATTTAATTCCTGATATAAAATACTTTTTGCCTGAAGCAGGCACAATACATGTCGACAGCCGGCGTGACGTAACAGTTGTTGATGGCTTCCGCGTTTCAATTAGAGAAAAAACTGCAAAACAGAAAAAAGATCAGCAACGCTTCTGTGTTAATTTGAGCGGCTGTTTACCTGGCTCATTTGAAGAGCATTACTATAAATTGCTAACCGTTGCAGGAGATATGTTCCAGGCCATCAAAAATGCCAAAATACTTCTTTTTACAAAGACTATAATACGGGAGGGAAAAGTGCCCGAAGCCATGTAGATGATAAGTATGGCGTAGCTGTGAACGAGATATTACATATTGCAGATATTCTGCCTGCATATCAAAAGAAAGATTTCTCTATCCTGATAAATGCTGAGGATGGATTAATTGAGGACAATCTGCATATTGGTTATTTGAAACTGGATAAAATTTAATCTTGTCTGAAAAACCTGTTCTAGTTGTAGATTTTATGATAAATTCGTGTTGACCGGGGTTATTTGAATTCCGAATTTTCGATTGCTATATCAATTTTTTTGGACGTTAATACTCGTTTCATTTTGATTAAAACTGATCAGCTTGCCAAAACCTGCTACATTGAAGCTATTCAATATATAGAAGCATTTCAAATGGTAATTTGAATAGAAAATTATTCGTTTACAAAATGGGGACTCACCTGCAATGCCATATTAAAAAAAAAGAAATCAAAATACTTTGTTTTGCCTTCGTATTTGTTTTACTTTTTGTATCCACCGCTCACGTGTTTGCGCAGGCGGGAGCTTCGCCTGCATTAAGAGGCAATGGCACTTATAAAAACAGCATGTATTGGGTAAATTGGGATTTAAACAATGATAACCGGCCGGGAGATAACATCCTCAATAATTCTGTAAGAACGGTTACCACATCTCAGGGTATCACTTACAATATAACTATCACCAATTTATCCGGCAATATAGAATCTTATGTATCAGGAGAATTTCCAAGTGACGATTTAAAAACCGGTTATAATTGGTATAAATCATTTTCTTCTTCTGGCTCCCAATCATGGCCAGGAAGTGGCTATAATTTTAGAACCAGCCCTATAACGAACGCTTACGATAATATATCCGACGCTCATAATTCTGTAATAGGCATCAGGAATACCGACGCCTCAACAACAGTACGTTTTAGAATTACGGTTACCGCAACGTTAAATGGCACGCCGGCAAGTGTAGCCGGCATGACAGTTGCAGGCGCTGAATCTATCAATGGCAGTAGCGAATACGAGGAATACACTACAGCGGCCGCCCCCTGGCAAGCAATTGACCGGATTAAAAATGTTGTAAACCCCTCTTCTACATTTTTTAGAACAACTGTTGATGTTAGTAATGAGGGGCGCACTATTAGGATGAAAAATCCTACACAATCAGAAGGTCCAGGCACTATGATTTGGTTTTCGAAGAATGCAGAACACGTTGATGTGATCTTAAAAGGTGGCGGCAAGCAAGCAGTTGCCATTGGATTTTTAAGCACATTCGATTTTGGTGATGCACCGGCGGGGTATGGCGATGCGATACATTTACAGGACGTTGGTTTTTCTGGAGGAATACCAGCTATTGGCGCCGATATCAACCTTGGCACACTTCCCCTGGCTACCAGAGACTATCCGGCTCTTTTAATAGGTTCGAAAATAGACAGTGACGCCGCTATGTCGTACAGCACCGACCTATTAGGAGACGACACCAACGATGAAGACGATGAAGATGGTTTAATCAATCCCCACAGCCTTCCGGCTGCAACCTTGCCCGGCGCTACCAGTTTTACCATTAGCAATATTCCTGTTACTAACAGATTAGGCGTTAATGCAACCTTAATGGGTTGGATAGATGCTGATAACAACGGCGTTTTTAATGTGAACGAAGCAGCTTCGGCTACTGTACTTCCGGGTGCCACAACGGCTACATTAAATTTTCCGGCACTCCCCTCAGCCCTACGAGCCTTTGTTAGCTATCCGCTTCGTTTACGGTTGGCAACAGCATTCGGATCCGCTAATGCAACGGGGCAGGATGCACGTTCCATTGGCTCAGCCAACGAAGGCGAAGTAGAAGATCATCTGGTAAAACTTACAGGTTGGCCGGTGAGCGGTAAAGTATTTAATGACAATAACCGTAATCATCTTTTTGATGACACAGAAACATTATACAACGCGGCTACACCCCTATTTGCATATGCCATAGATGGCACAGGAAATATTGTACGAAAAACTCGGGTGCAAAATGGTCAGTATACTTTAGAAGATTTCCCGCCAGGTAATATTGCTGATTTAAACATTAAAGTAATGCTATCAGCTACAGACATTGCGCCAGGAACGCGGATGAGCAACCCCAGTGCTACTGCGCCCATGGGGTACTTTCTTAGCGGAGAAGATCTACGCGGCTCTTCAGGAGGCGCCATACACGGACTTGATAGCAACGATTTTGTAGCAGAGATCATTGATCTGCCTTCAGCCGGATTGAACAATGTAAATTTTGGAGTTTTCCTCCAGTCTTTAGCGGGTGGCATAAGCGGCAAACTGTTTAATGACAACAACCGTAATCATCTCCTGGATAATACAGAAACTTTGTATAATGCAACAACACCCCTGTTTGCATATGTCATAAATAGTTCAGGAAATATTGTACAAAAAACCCAGGTACTGAATGGCGAATATACATTAGAAAGTTTGCCACCGGGTGCTGCTGCTGCTCAACATATTAAAGTAATGGTATCGGCTACCAACATTGCGATAGGAACGCATATTAGCAGCCCCGGTGGAATGCCTCCCGAGGGTTACCTGCTCAGCGGTGAAGACCTGACTCTGGCACCGGGGGGAGCTACACAGGGACTCAATAACAATGATTTTGTAGTTGATATAACTGATTGGCCTTTGGCTGGATTGAACAATATTAATTTTGGCGTTTTCCTTCAATCTTTAGCGGGTGAAGTAACTGTTTTTGGCCCTTTCGAAGCTAAAGTTACCAATGGCCAGCTACAGGTAAACTGGACTACTTTATCGGAAGCAAATGCCGATCGCTTTGAAGTGGAAGTATCGAAAGACAATATAAATTTTGTTACTATTGGTGAAGTCGCCAGCCAGGCAAATGAGGGCCATTCAAAAGTACAGCTCCATTATACTTTTAGTTCACCTATTGGCAATGTGGTTTCGGTTCTAAGTATTTCAGCACTCGCAGTTTTAGCCATATCCCTGTTCAAAAAACATCGTAAAATCACCTTCATTGCTTTGTTGATTTTTGTTTCTGTTACCGGCATGCGTTGCAAAACGAAAGACATCCAGCTGAGCAAAAAATTGGTTGTCAGGGTAGCGCAGATTGATAAGCAGGGCAGCAAAATATATTCACGAACGGTACTGTTATGGTTGAATTATCCTTAAACTGGTTAGCATCGAAATACATTCCGGCGATAAATAGATCATCGTTTGCGGAATGCCATTTTAATTCGGAGTTGATAGTAATAGCAGGGCCTGTTTTAAATTTATTGCGTTATTGAAATGAAATATCATTTATGAAAATTCGATTTAGAAATATTCTACTGCTTTTAGGAATTACTATCACTTCGGGTACGCTTAACGCACAGAACAAGTATGTTTTACGAAAAAGCGGTTTAGGCTTGGCAGGTGGATTTACCAATTATCGGGGCCAATTGAATACCAATGCTTCGCTAAAGAGTCATACCTCCCTGTATGGCTCAGCCTTTTACAGGCGCAGGATTTATCATAAGACTTACCTGAGAGCAGAGGGGGTAATAGGTATGTTGAGGGCAGATAACAGAAGCTTTGATTCATACGAATACGAAATAACGGGTGCGTTTCGTACGCAACTGTTTGAAGCTACAATAAAAGGCGAGTATGAGTTTCTTGATATGAGTAAACTTAGCGCAACACCCTACCTGCTAGCCGGTGCCGGCGCTTATATATTGTTTAATTATCAATCAACCATGGGATCTAAAGAAACCAAAGATAAAATAGGCCTCGTCATACCCGTTGGAGGCGGCATCAAATATAAAATCAACAACAGGTTGAAAGTTTTTGCAGAAGGCAATTTCCGGCTCTTAACAAAAAATCTCGATCATTTAAAGGGTCACCTTATCAACAATAACCCAAACACCTATTTTACGGTTGGCGCAGGCCTTATATACGAAATGAAGATGGTAAACGAATTTTGGTGACAACCGACTGAGCCCGTGCCATAAGCCGACATTTAAAAAAATGTAAGAAAGGATTAGCAGCGGGCGGGTTGCCCATCTGTTATTTAAAGCGGCCCAAAATTCATTTTTTTTTATTACTCAGCAGGGTCAACACTTTCATTAAAATAATCCCAAACCACTTTTGCCTTGGCTCCTCCTACTATTGTGGTTAACTCCTCCAAAGTTTTCTCCCGGATATTTTTTACAGATCTGAATTCCTTTAGCAATTGATCGGCCGTTGCCTTGCCAATGCCTTTAATATCTTCCAGCTCATTTTTAAAAGTTCCTTTGCTGCGTTTCTGCCGGTGAAAAGTTACACCAAACCGGTGCACCTGGTCGCGGATAAAGCGGATAAATTTCAGACTGCCGCCATTGTAGGGCAGTTTTAAAGACTCTTTATCTCCGGCAAAAAACAGTTCCTCTTCATTTTTGGCCAACCCTACCAATGTGATCATGCCATGCAATTCCAACTCCTCTATAGCTTCCATAGCAGCCCCCAGCTGTCCTTTACCTCCGTCAATGATCACCAGCTGCGGAAAGTCCTGCTGTTCTTCCTTCAATCTTTTATAGCGCCGATAAACGGCTTCCTTCATGGAGGCAAAGTCATTGATACCCTGCACCGTTTTTACATTAAAATGGCGGTAATCTTTTTTACTGGGCACCCCATTCTTAAAGCAAACCATGGCGCTTACCGGGTAACTCCCCTGAAAATTGGAGTTATCAAAACACTCGATATGTGTGGGCAGATCCTGCAACTGAAGATCTGTTTGCAACTCTTCCAGCACTTTGATCTGATCTACATTCCGGCCGATTTTCAACCGCTCCTTATTCTTCAGCTCTTCGATAAAATAACCGGCATTCTTTTCAGAAAGCTCTACCAGCTTTTTACGATCACCTCCTTTGGGAACTATGATCTCAGTATCAGAGTCAGGATACTCAATTTCAAACGGAACAACGATCTCTCTTGCATCACTATGAAAAGTGGAACGCAAATGTTGGATGGCATATACCAGTATTTCTTCTATCGGTTCATCCAGGTGTGTTTCCAGCTTATTGGTTTGAGTTTGCACAATGGTACCGCCCCTTACCATCAGGTAGTTAACGTAAGCGATATCCTTTTCCTTTAAAATACTAAACACATCCTTATCCCCGCCCTTCATACCGGTTACCACAGAACGGGACTGGTAGTAATCCTCCAGGTAAGCAATTTTCTTCCGGATATACTCGGCTTTTTCAAATTGAAGATCTGCAGCTAATGCCTTCATTTCTTCTTTAAAATGCCTGATCACCGGTGAAAGGTTGCCTTTTAATAAGTCTCTCACCTGCCTGATATTTTCATCATAATCCTCTTTGGCCTGGTGGGCTTCGCAAGGCCCCTTACAATTACCCAGGTGATATTCCAGGCATACTTTGAATTTTCCTTTTGCAATATTATTTTTTGTAAGATTCAGGTTGCAGGTTCTTAAAGGAATAGCTCTCCTGATAAACTCCAGCAACTCTCTTACCCTAAAAACAGAAGTATAAGGCCCCAGGTATTCGGAACCATCATTTACCGGTTGCCGCGTTAAATAGATCCTGGGGAATGGTTCATTTTTGATAACGATATAAGGGTAAGACTTATCGTCTTTAAGATTGATATTATACCGCGGCTGAAACTGCTTGATCAGTGAGTTTTCTAAAAAAAAAGCATCCTGCTCACTATTTACAATAGTGAACTCAATTTTATGAATCCGCTGTACCAGTTCATGAGTTTTGTAATTGGTAAAGGTTTTATTGAAATACGAGCTCACCCTTTTGCGCAGACTTTTTGCCTTACCTACATAAATGATTTTACCCGTTGCATCAAAGTATTTATAGATGCCGGGCTGCAATGGGATAGTGGACGCTATTTTCGAAAATTCTTCCTGGGTCATATCAATCACTCATCTTATGAAACCGCAATGATAAGCATGATTCCGCTAAACTTAATACTGAGGTAATAGTGAACTTATACATTTGCCGCCATTCTAAGCTAAAATTACGTAGCATATTACCAGCATTTAAAAATAATCGAAATCATGTTAAAACAACTTTTTCTAACAGCAGGATTGGCTTATTGTTTAGGCGCAACCGCTCAAACCAGCGTAACCGGCTATGTTTATATAGACAACAATAATAATCATCAATTTGATAAAAAAGAACAGGGGCTGGCCGGCGTAGCCGTATCCAACGGCAAGGATATAGCCGTAACTGATAAAAACGGGCTATACCAGCTTCCGGTGGGTAATGATAATATCATTTTTGTTATTAAACCTACCGGCTTTCAATTTAAAAAGAACCAGTATAACCAGGCAGAATTTTACTATATACACAAACCACAAGGCTCTCCCGCTTCTACCAAATACAAAGGTGTTGCCCCCACAAAGCCTCTTCCGAAAAACTTAAACTTCGCACTTTACCTACAAGAGGAACCAGCAGATTTCAGCGTGTTGGTTTTTGGTGATCCACAACCTTATAACGAACAGGAGCTAGGGTATTTTGCTAAAAGTATCGTGAATGATGTGCGTACGGGCAGCCATGTAAAATTTGGTATCAGCCTGGGAGATATTGTTGGAGATAATCTCGATCTGCATTTGCCTTATAAAGAAATCATGACCCAACTCCAGTTACCCTGGTATAACGTAATGGGTAATCATGACATGAACTATGAGGCGACTACCGATTCTCTATCAGACGAAACTTTTGAGCGCAATTTTGGCCCGGCCAATTACTCGTGGAACTACGGCAATACCCACTTTATCATATTGGATAATATTCTTTATCCTGATCCTCGTGATGGAAAAGGCTATTGGGGTGGCTTACGTCCCGACCAGATTGCATTTCTAAAAAACGATCTGGCACTGGTTGATAAAAATAAACTGGTGGTAATTTCCTTTCATATCCCCTTAAGCAATGAAGGCGGCGATGCCATCAGGCTGGAAGACAGGCAAGCAATGTTTGACCTGTTGAAAGATTTTGACAACTGCCTGCTTATGTCAGCACACACCCATTTCCAAAAACAGATCTATTATAAAACAGCCGATGGCTGGCAGGGCAAGAGCCAGGGCTTACATGAATATAATGTAGGTACAACTTCAGGCGACTGGTATTCCGGAGAATTAGATGCAGCAGGCATCCCTGACGGTACCATGCGGGACGGTACGCCCCGTGGCTATGCTTTCTTGAACATACAAAACAATAAATATAACCTGCGCTACAAAGTAGCTGGAAAAGACAGCGCTTACCAGATCAGGATCTATGCACCAAAGATTGTAGCACAAAATAGTCGCGGTGCCGCGCCGTTCTACGCCAACTTCTTTATGGGATCAGAAAAAGATGTGATGGAATATAAAATAGACAACGGCAAATGGGCAGTTATGCTACGCGATTCTACGTTCGACTACACTTACCTGGACATGGTAACCCGCTGGGATGAAACAACAACATTGCTACAAGGCAGACGCCCTTCAGCTCCCGTTGCTACGGGTCATTTATGGTCGGCGCCGGTTAATAAAAAATTAGCGCCAGGTAAGCACGTGATTCATGTAAGAATAAAAGATGTATATGGTAATATACACGAAGAAAACCAAAGCTATACTATTCAGTAATGCTCTACAACCTGTTTAATAATGTCCCGGTATCTGCCGGGCTTTTTTTATATTTATAAATGATTATACCCGTCGATGAAAATACAAAACTGAGCTTCAATCAGGCCAGCCATGCTGCAGCATTATTTGCAGTGGTAGATAGCAACCGCGCGCATTTATCACGGTTTCTGCCCTGGGTGCCCAATATGCTATCGGTGGAAGATATGGAGCGCTACCTGCTGAATTGTGAAAAACTAAACCGTGAGGGCCTGGACACCAGCTTTAATATTTTTCACCATGGAGAAATAGTTGGCAGAATTGGGTTAAGCTATATCAATAAAACTAACCGGTCGGCCAATATCGGTTACTGGCTGGCGGAAGAGGCCCAGGGATCGGGCCTGATTAGTAAAGCCGTAAAAAAAATCCTGGTTCTAGGATTTGAGCAGCTGCACCTGAACAGGATCGAAATAAAAGCCGCTACCACCAATGAACGCAGTAAGGCGATCCCCGAAAAACTGGGTTTTGTTTTCGAGGGTATTTTGCGGGAAGCCGAATGGGTAAACCATGAACCGCTCGATCTAATGCTTTACTCGCTGCTACGTTCTGAATGGACCAAAGAATAAAAAATGGCCTCGCAGCTTTTACAACTACGAAGCCATCAAACTATATGCTTAACTATTTTACAAGGAAGTTGTATCAACCAATACTTCGCCGGTCATTTGAACCGGGATAGGCAGTTTCATAAAGCTCAGGATCGTCGGTGCGATGTCGCCTAACTTACCTTCCTTTATTTCACCACGCCAGTTATTGTCGATAATGAACAGCGGTACCAGGTTCAGCGTATGCGCTGTATTAGGGCTTCCGTCATCATTGATCATAAAGTCAGAGTTACCATGATCTGCCGTTAAAAACACTACGTAATCCTGCGCCAACGCCTCAGTAACTACACGCTCCACACAATGATCTACCGTTTCCACTGCTTTGATAGCCGCCGAAAACACGCCTGTATGGCCCACCATATCCGCGTTAGCAAAGTTCAGGCAAATAAAATCTGCGGACTGGTTTTTAATTTCAGGCAAGAGGGCCTCGGTTAATTCATTTGCACTCATCTCCGGCTGCAGATCATAAGTTGCTACTTTAGGAGAAGCTTTCAATATCCTGCTTTCGCCTTCAAAAGGCAGCTCACGTCCCCCGTTAAAAAAGAAGGTAACGTGCGGATACTTTTCGGTTTCAGCAATACGTATTTGCTTGAGCCCATTTTCTGATACTACCTCACCCAAAGTTTTAGTAAGGTCTTCATTTCTGAAAATGGAGTATACCGCTGTGTATTTGTGATCATACACTGTCATTGTGGTGTAATCCAGGTTCAGGCGCTTCATACCAAATTCGGTGTTATCAGCCTGTGTTAACACTTCAGTTATTTCCCGGCAACGATCTGTACGGAAGTTAAAGCATAATACATGGTCGCCCTCCTGAATGGTCGCTACAGGCTTGTTATCGGCACCCACCACTACTGTTGGGTTAATGAACTCATCAGTAATATTTTCTTCATAGCTCTGCTTTACAGCCTCTACGCCACTTGTAGCCGTATCACCTGCACCATTCACCAGGGCGTCGTAGGCTTTGCAAACCCGCTCCCAGCGCTTATCCCTGTCCATTGCGTAATAACGGCCACTAACTGTGGCAATTTTACCCAACCCGATCGCATTTATATGATTTTGCAGATCCTCCATAAAATGCAAACCACTTTTTGGGTCAGTATCGCGGCCATCTGTAAATGCATGTACATATACGTCCTTCAGACCACGGTTTTTACAAATATCCAGCAAGGCTTTTAAGTGACTGATATGGGAGTGAACCCCACCGTCGCTCACCAATCCCATTAAATGCATGGGTTTATTGCCGGCTTTGGCAGCATCCAATGTTCTTACTAATTCGGTATTTTGGGCCAGTTCCCCGGTTTTTACTGCAACATTAATACGTTGTAACTCCTGGTAAACGATGCGGCCTGCGCCCAGATTGAGGTGTCCTACTTCCGAATTACCCATTTGGCCTTCGGGCAGACCCACTAATTCGCCAAAAGTGGTTAGAGTGGTATGCGGATATTTACTGTATAAGGATTTGGTAAACGGCGTGTTGGAGTTCTGAATCGCATCAGCAGATGCAACTTTTCCTAATCCCCAGCCGTCCATTATAATTAAAATAGCCTTTTTTTGTGTGGTTGACATTTTCTTTGACAATTGATTATCAGTTAATTAATATATTTAATAAAATTATTAATGCGCGTAAAGTTAAAGAATGAGAGGGGAACAAAGGGCTCAGTCTGGCATATTTTTAGCACTTTTGATAAAATATCGTAATAATTAAACATGACCTAAAGCATAAAAAAATATTCAGTTAACTATTAAATAATGAATATTTTTCCTGCCGAAAACCATAAAAAGTATACACATGAAAAAGTTTATTGGTGTTGCGTTGCTTGCCGGTTCTATTTTATTCACCTCAGCGTTATATGGGCAGAGCATTGACGGGGTGGTTACCGGGATTAAAAATGGCAATGCAGTACAGGTGACTGATAATGCCGGAGCAAACTTCTCTCTTACCATTATGGATAAGAGCAATAATTACAGTAAAACAGAAGCACAGCAGGCTATAAAAGACTTTTTCACCAAGAACAGCGTGAAGGGTTTTGAAGTAAAGCATAAAGGTAATTCACCAAACGGTCAGTATGCCATTGGGACTTTGTCCACCGGCAGCGGCAACTACCGTGTCAATATCTTTATGAAAAAAGATGGCGGCAAAGAGGTTATAAAAGAATTGCGCTTTCAGCTGATTGAGTAAATTATAATATAATTTTTGATGATGCCTTCCGCAGTGGGAGGCATTTTTCTTTTACTGCCAACCCAACCTCTGCGAAAATGGAAGCGCAATAACATCCATTTAAAAAGCATCATTTATCTTGCACTTATTATGACACAGGAATTTCAGCAAAAATTAAAACATCTGGTTGAAGAGGCGTTAACAGAAGATATAGGGAGCGGCGACCACTCTACCCGCTCCAGTATTGATGCGGAGGAAGAAGGAAGTGCTGTTTTAAAGATCAAACAGGATGGTGTTTTAGCCGGAGTAGATATTGCCCGCTTTATTTTTGAGCATAAAGAACCGGGATGTAGTTTTGAAGTGTTTAAGCGGGATGGCGAACCGATGTTTGCCGGTGAAAAGGCTTTTGAAGTGGCGGCACACGAACATACCATATTACAGTGTGAAAGGCTGGTGCTTAATTGCATGCAACGTATGAGCGGTATTGCTACTTTGACCAAACAATATACCGATAAGCTAAAAGGTTATAAAACAAAACTATTGGACACCCGTAAAACCACGCCCAATTTCAGGTTATTGGAAAAAGAAGCTGTACGTATTGGTGGAGGCGTTAACCACCGCTTTGGATTGTATGATATGATCATGCTAAAAGACAATCATATTGATTATGCAGGCGGTATTGAAAAAGCTATCCACAAAGCATACGACTATGTTGTAACAAACAACCTGGATATTAAAATTGAGGTTGAAACACGTTCGATGGACGATGTGAAAAAAGTAATAGCTATTGGAGAAGGAAAAGTTTTTCGGGTAATGCTGGACAATTATACACCTACGCAAATCACTGAAGCTTTGGATTTGATCGCTGGCCGTTTTGAAACAGAAGCCAGTGGGGGAATTAACCTGGATACCATTGAAAGCTATGCCGCTACAGGCGTTGACTATGTAAGTGTAGGCGGATTGATACACCAGGCACGTAGTCTCGATTTGAGCCTAAAAGCAGTAGTTTAGTGAATGATGCGTAATGAGTGACCGCTCCTGATCAACGAGTCAACCAATCAACCAGTCAACTAATCAACCAAACCATGTCAAAAAATAAATCGAGCAGCCCTTTTGTATTCAGCACCAACCCGGATTTTAAATTGGAGCAGGATGCTGAAGAAGTTGTTACATTGTCGCCCGCCGCGCAAAAACTACGGCTACAACTGGAAACCAAACACAGGGGTGGTAAAACAGCCACCGTGGTATTAGGTTTTATAGGAACCATAAAAGATCTTGAAGAGTTAGGTAAAAAGCTCAAATCTTTTTGTGGCACAGGAGGATCGGCCAAGGATGGTGAAATTATTATTCAGGGGGATCACCGGGATAAATTATTGCAGTGGTTTTTGAAAAACGGCTACACCAGCACTAAAAAAAGTGGCGGTTAAATATTTTTGCACTCTCTCATCTTTGCCCGTTGCACATTAAACTCTTCTGATTAAAAGATAAGGTTTATCAAAAAAAGTAAAGTAAAAATGACTATTTTTACGGAAACGCACTTTTCATGAGCAGCATGATCTCAGCAGGCATAATGGTGAATGTAGAGGTTTTTTATCAACCCGAATACAGCAATCCGCTGCAGCATGAGTATATGTTTGCCTATCGCATCACTTTAGAAAATTACAACCCCCATCCGGTTAAACTACTGCGCCGCCACTGGAATATATTTGACAGCAACGGTGTATACAGGGAAGTAGAAGGCGAGGGTGTTGTTGGCGTACAACCAGTATTACAGGCAGGAGAAAGCTATCAGTATATGAGTGGCTGTAACCTCAGCACCGATATGGGCAAAATGAAAGGCGTTTATGAAATGGAGAACCTGGATCTCCGTAAAAAATTCCAGGTACTTATTCCTGAGTTCGAAATGATCGTACCTGCAAAAGCCAATTAACCCGCTGCCACACCTACCCTATTTTTCCTAATTATTTTATCCGAAGGCATTTTGTGCCATCTTTCTTAATTACAGATTGCTGACGCATGCTTTTATCTGTTGAAAAGTAATTTCCCGAATTACTAAATTTATTAGTAATATTGCACTAATATTTTTAGTTTTAAAATTTGATTATGTCTACAGATATTAAAACACCGGCCGTTGCTGAATATCTATTATTAATTGAACCCCGCAAAGATCTGAGCGATGTTATCACCCACATCAAAAAGGCTTTTTATGATCAATACAAAGCCCCCGAAGCGCTAAAGGGGAAACCGCACCTCACCCTTGTGAACTTTAAGCAATACACCAGCTTTGAGAGTCGCATTGTTCAGAAACTGCGCACCGTTTCCATGCAGATCTCTCCCATCGCCATTGACCTCCAGGATTATGGGTCTTTTCCATCCCACACTATTTTTATTAACGTGGTTTCGAGAAGTACTATCCAAAACCTTGTAAAAAACATCCGTACCCATTTACAGGGTTTAATGAAAATGGACAAGGACAATAAGCCTCATTTTATTATGGAGCCTCATATAACCATTGCCCGGCGGCTGAAGCCCTGGCAGTACGAACAGGGGTGGCTCGCTTACAGCCATCAATCGTTTAGCGGAAGGTTTATTGCGAATGCGATGGTTTTGCTGAGAAGAGCATCAATCGATGAAAAGTATGAACAGGTCAGCCGCTTTGAGTTCCAGGGCATGCAGGTGGGCGCTTCCCAGGCTATGTTATTTTAATATCCAGTACGTATTCGCTAATCTATTAAAACCCGTATGTACCGATGGACAAGAAATTAAAGCAGGACCATTTCAAAGTGGCGGTATCTTCGAAAAAAGAAGAACAGCAGTACCTGCAGGGACGTGGTGCACAGATCAATACCCGTAATCGTTTTTTGAAAGATGAACGTGTGAGGGAGCATGTAGAAGGAATTGATGACTGGGAGGAACCCAACCTCGCGACCCAGTACATTGAGCAGGAAGCCAAGACTATTGTCAATAAGGTAGAGAGCCCAGATGTGGGCATGGCTTATAGTATGAATGCTTATGCCGGATGCGAGCATGGCTGCATTTACTGCTACGCCCGTAATGTGCATGAATACTGGGGTTACAGTGCGGGATTGGATTTTGAAAGGAAGATCATCGTAAAAAAAAATGCTCCCCAGCTACTCCGCAAGCAACTCATGCACCCCAAATGGGAGGTAATGCCCATCATGCTAAGCGGCAATACGGATTGCTATCAACCAGCAGAAAAAAAATACCGCCTAACCAGGGGTTTGCTGGAAGTGTGTAACGAGTTCAACCAGCCTGTGGGCATTCTTACGAAAAATTCGGGCATTTTAAATGATAAAGATGTGTTGCAGGAAATGGCTCAGAAAAACCTGGTTAGAGCGATGGTATCTATTACCTCATTCAATGAAGACCTGCGCAGGGTTATGGAACCCCGTACTACTACTGCCACACAGCGTTTGAAAGTAATTGAGGAACTAAGCAAGGCTGGAGTCACGATGGGCATCATGATGGGGCCCATGATACCTGGCTTGAACGAACACGAAATGCAGCGGATCATGAAAGCTGCATCAGATGCCGGAGCTACATTTACCGCGTATACTTTTATACGATTAAACGGGGCTATCAAATTTTTATTTCATGATTGGTTGCATAAAAATTTCCCTGACAGAGCAGATAAAATATGGCACCTGATAGAACAAAGTCACAATGGCAAAGTAAATGATAGCCGCTGGGGATTGCGCATGCGCGGAGAAGGGAGTATTGCAGAAATAGTAGCCCAGCAATACGCCAAATATGGTAAAATGTATAATATGAATGAAGGCCGCACCGGTCTTAATCTCAATAGTTTTAAAAGGCCCGGCCAGCAATATACATTATTTTAAGCGGCGCATAGCTTTACGAGTTAAGGCAATAGGTTTACTGGAATTTGTAGCCGGTAACAGAAACTTAATATGCGCCTTAGATGATTAGCATGGCGTGTATACTATACAGGCGCTGCCCATTCACATGCTGTGCATAAGTTTATTTGCTTTATGTAACGAATAAATAATAACGTTGTGAAACACTAATTTCCATGCAGCATCAAACAAAACAATGGAGGAAGTTGACGGGCGAGTACCTCAAGAACTACATTGCAGACGAGGTACATGGCGCCATACTCCGCGAAAAAGAATTAGGCCACACACTCAAAGTGTGCATTGGCACCGACAGCCAGGTAAAAGGCTCCCAGACAGAATTTGCTACAGTTATCGTTTTCGTTCGTAAAGGCCGTGGTGGCTTTATGTTTTTAAATAACGAAACCACGCGTGAACGTATGAGCATTAAACAACGCATGATGACTGAAGTAGCTAAAAGTATTGATGTGGCTTATCATTTAAGCAATGTCTTTTCCAATCATAGTATTGATATGGAAGTGCATGTGGACATCAATACCAGCCCTTTGTACAAAAGCAATGACGCGCTAAAGGAAGCGATCGGTTATATAACCGGAATGGGCTTCTCTTTCAAAGCCAAGCCTGAAGCTTTTGCGAGTTCCTGCTGTGCCAATAAGGTGGTTCAGTAAAATCGCTTTAACAGATTCTTCATTTCTGTTGCCAGTTCTCCCTGCAACCGTGGGGATTACAGGTGCTTGCCTTCGAATGCCTGCCAGTAAGTTTATGTGTCAGACAGGTTACCACGCTGAGCTAAAATTATTATTCCCTTTAAATTAGGTTAGCTTTGCTGGATGAATGAGATCAATAATACGAACGCCTATTTAAGTAATTTAAAAATAAAAGCGCTGAATGATATGCAGGTGGCTACTATTGCTGCTGCCGAAACGCATCATGACATTGTCCTTTTATCCAACACCGGATCTGGCAAAACCCTGGCCTTTCTGTTACCGATGCTGGCTACGCTCAAAGATGATATCAAACTGGCACAGGCATTGATCCTGGTACCCAGCCGGGAACTGGCTTTGCAAATAGAATCCGTATTAAAACAAATGCAAACAGGTTTTAAAGTATTGGCCTGTTATGGCGGACATAAAAGAGAAATTGAAGAAAATAGTTTGATAGAACCACCAGCCATCATTATTGCTACTGCTGGCCGCATGACAGATCATATTCGCCGGAAAAACATTGATTTATCGGAAATCCGGTATTTGATTTTGGACGAATTTGATAAAAGCCTGGAGTTAGGTTTTCTGGAAGAAATGCAATTTATTATTGAAGCATTGCCTGCAGTAAAAAAACGTATGCTTACTTCTGCAACGTTTTCTGAAACGATTCCAGATTTCTTAAAAATGGAGCAGCCCCAAACACTCAACTTTCTTTCAGGTGATGTGCTACCAGCAGATGTACTTGACATCAGGACCGTACTTTCTCCTGACAAGGATAAACTGGAGACCTTACTCCAATTGATCTGTTATGTAAAAAATACATCTACCATTGTATTTTGTAACCATAGGGATTCGGTAGAAAGAACGAGTCAGTTTTTAAGTGATAAAGGATTAATCAATGTATTCTACCACGGCGGCATGGAGCAGCAGGACAGAGAAGTAGCGCTCACTAAATTTCGCAACACCAGTTCAGATATCCTGGTAACCACAGACCTTGCCAGCAGGGGCCTGGATGTGGCCAATATTCGCAACATCATTCATTATCACCTGCCTGCAGATGAAGCTTCCTTTACCCATCGCAACGGACGCACTGCCAGAAATGGAGCCACAGGTAATGTGTATGTTATTTATTCCGACGGTGAAAAAATGCCTGAGTATTTTACTCCATCAGAAACCCCGCTACAGTTGACGGAAAGCCTTTCTTTTCCTGACAAGCCCAAATGGAGTACCCTGTACATCGGCGCGGGCAAAAAAGACAAGATCAATAAAATTGACATTGTAGGTTTTTTATCTCAGAAAGCCCAGCTGAAAAAAGATGAAATAGGTTTGATAGAAGTAAAAGACTTTATGGCATTTGCAGCAGTACGAAAATCTAAAATAGGAATTGCATTGGAGCTAATTAAAGCCGAAAAAATAAAAGGGAAAAAAGTAAAAATAACGGTTGCTAAGTAACACTATAAAAGCATCGCAGTTTTACTTGCCCGATAAAATCATTTCGTTTCAGTAATAGAATCTTTTAAACCAATCATTATTGCCGGTTTGTAAACGCTTGCTAAGCCTCTGCAAACCGGCAACTGGTAAAAGCAAGTATTACTTACTGATAAGCTACAGGCTAAGTGTGTGCCAGTACAAACTTGTAGACAGAAAGGGCTTTGGCTGCCTCTCATAAACGGCTTCAACCAGCTTTTTTCGATCCATTCCTTTTTCGATGTAGATCCGGTTAAGCAAGGCCTTATTGTAATCTAAAGATTCGAGGTACTGCCAATCGGGATTAGCAAAATGTCGGGTATTGTATTGCGTTACGATCCAGCTCCAATTAATGACACTGCTAATTACTAAAACATAAAAAGCAGCCCAAATCATACGGTTAACCAAAAAAATATTCGTCTTCCTCTTTTTTAGTTTAATCCAGGTAGCAAAAAGTCCGAATAAGCTTAGCAAAAGGAATACAAATACGCCTATCCTTTTAAAGGTAAGACCGTAGGCATTGACATACTCCAGGTTTCTTAGAAAAACAGTTACTATCAATAATACATTCAGGGCAATCCATACAAAAGAAAGCTTTTTAAGCAGGCCTGATTGTATGTCAAAATTGAGCAGTCCCTGGAAGTAGATCATGATAACCGCAATGGCCATCACAATAGAAAGGATGAGCACATATACCCGCTCATGCACTTCGCTGCTTAAGTTGCCTGATGATGCGGTGCTTCCAAACTGCTCTATGCCGTAAATAATAATGAAGAAGATCAAGACCGCATTTAACAGTACCAGTGATATCTCTCCGCTGCGTCTTTGAGAAACCACATCTAACACTTGAAATCGCAGCTTATTTCTCTTTTGTACAAAGCCAGCTGAAAAGTCATCTTTTAAATAGCCGTTGTAAGCAATAAATATTTTAGGCACTGACGAATAGAAGAAATTAAACATCAGGAAAAAACCAAGTGCTGTTAATACCGCTATCTGCAAAAAATCAAAATCCAGGTTGATCGCAAATAAAGAAGCAAATTTGTCGCTCGCGGCCGTATAAACACTAATGAAAATAGCAACCAATGCTCCAGGGATCAGCACATAACTAATTACTTTTTTGAGCAGGCCATCACCAGACAACCGAATGCCCAGCCATTTCTGCGGCGTTAATACACGAAAAATGAAGGTGATGTAATTGAAAGCAGTATTAAAGGGCAGCACCAAAACGTTGAGCCTGGGATAAAAGGCCTTAAACCCAACCAGCAATAAGGATAAGAATAACGCTGCAAAACTGATGAAATCTCCGTACCAGGCAAATGCCCCAACAGATAAAAGGCTGGTGAAGGAAAGTAGCCAAAACATTGAATTGCGTTTTGCTGCGGGTGTTATATTGAGCAGGAATAACCAGGTCATGAGACCAAAAAGGCTGAGATTTAATCCTGGAGTTTGGTTGTAGAATAAGACTACAAAAACAATTACCGAAATAAGAAAGAACCAATTCTTTTTCATAATTAATATTTAAAAAGTACTTTGCAATTCAAAGTTACTAGCCAAAAAAAAAGGACTATCCCCTCAACAGTTTTTCTAAAGCATTAATATGCTTTTCAAATGCCTCTTTTCCCGTTTTTGTAGCTTTATAAGACGTCTTAGGTTTTTTACCTACAAATTCTTTTTTCACTTCTATATATTTTTTTTGCTCCATCGCATTAATATGGCTTGCCAGGTTGCCATCGGTTACCTGCAAATGATCTTTCATCTCCAGGAAATCGATCCATTCGTTTACCACCAGAATCGACATGATACCCAGCCTCACCCTGCTTTCGAAATCCTTATTTAAATGCTCTAATAAGCTCATCACAGAAATTAATAGTATTACCGGTATTTTTTATACATCAGTAAACCGTACACAATATGCAGCACCCCAAAACCCAGCGCCCAGAACAGCAGCCCATACCCCGGTACAAACATCGCAATAACGCCTAAAAATGCCTCGCAATAACCCAGGTTCTGTATATCAGAAAAAGTATACCGGCCTGCATTTATTAATGCCAGTCCATAAAATACCAGCATTAAAGGCGCCATTATGATGAAGTGACCATGATACATGGCTGCCAGGCAAAATAAGCCTCCAAAGATCAATGGAACAAATAAAGCAACTAATAATTTTTTAGTAGTGGAGGTCCATATTTTATGCCCCTGTTTTTTTGTTTTATTTACCGTGAGCAAAATACCCAAACCCACTGCAGCTACCAGAACTACTACCGCCAGTAAAGCCAATTGTGTAACCAATCCCACACTACCAACGCCACTATAGTCCTGGAAATAATCGATGCTGTTTTTCTGAAGAATATAGTAAGCAGCCGCGGCGCCTGCCAATGCAATAACACCTGCAGCCACACCTGATAAACCGTTCAGTGAAATAAACCGGGAGGATTGCTCCATCATTTTCCGGATATGTTGTAAGTCGTCCTTTAACTCCTGACTCATAAAAGCACTTTGAAATACAAAGTAAATATTCTCTGGGCGATCTGCCAAAAATAAAAAAGAAAAAGCCGCTTTTCAGCGACTTTTAACCAACCATTACATTTTCTAACTACCTGCGACCTCTTCTTACGTACTCCTGATCTCTGTCCCGGCTACTATTGCCGCGTCCATTATTCCATTCTTTATGTTTTGGGTGATACTTGCTTTCGTAGTATTTATACTCACGACTGTCACGGATCACCACCTGGTTATGCGTGTTGCTATACCTCCCATAGTTTTGTATGTCGCGCCTGTTATCACGGAAAGGCTCGTAATTTCTGTTCACTACTACCTTGTAAGTATTGTAAAGATTCACCCGGCCATAAGATGCGGGTAAAGATCGCCCATACACCCAGCTACGCCTGTTCGGGTAAATAAACTGTTCGCTCGCTACATCGTAATAGGCATTATACTCAGGCAGGTAATAGTAACGTGCATAATCGTAACCTACAGGTCCCCATGCCGGCTGGTTACCGATATTGATGTTGATTCGAACCTGCGCATTGGCATTCTGTGCTAAACTAAAACCGGCAATCACTAACGCAGCAAAAATGAACTTTTTCATGATCTTTAATTTTAAGTGTCTACCTTCTTAGGGGTGGGACGGGTTTACAATTTTTTGTAAAGCGCTTTGATTAATAGACGCCACTCGAAATACAAAAGGTTGGTGCACTTTTCACTTTATCAAATTATTAGCAAATAACTGTTTTACAATTATTATGCTGTTACCGGCCCATGAACATTCCTCGTCAGCCTTGTGTCACACACTTGTGCGGTAATACATTTCTCATCCACTTCTGTTTTACTATATGCCCGCCTAACTGATCAACCTTTCAACTCGTCAACTTACCAACTTATTAACCAGTAAACCTATCAACTATCCATCCTATCAACTTATCAGTTAAATTTGCCACCTATGGCAAAAGCAAAGAACAGTAAACCGGTTATCCTGATCACCAATGACGATGGCATTACATCACCTGGTATCAGAGCGTTGTATGAATCAGTTAAAGATCTTGGACAAATAGTTATTGTGGCACCAGACAAACCGCAATCGGGTATGGGACACGCCATCACCATTGGCCACCCGCTTCGTTTGCAGCCATCTGACCTCTTTCCTGGTGTTGATGCTTACTCCTGCTCCGGCACACCGGTAGATTGTGTGAAGCTGGCCGTTGATAAAGTATTGCATCGTAAACCAGACCTTTGCCTGAGTGGTATTAATCATGGTCCTAACCATAGTATCAATGTAATTTATTCGGGTACCATGTCTGCCGCGATGGAAGCTGCTATTGAGAATATCCCGGCAGTAGGTTTTTCGCTGATGGATCATAGCATAAATGCCGATTTTTCTGCTGCGCGACATTATGCGAGAGTAATTACAGAAAAGATGCTGAAGGAGAAACCCACCAAGCATATACTGCTGAATGTAAACATTCCCAACTTCCCCTTGTCGGAGATTAAAGGATATAAGATCTGTAAACAGGCTTATGCCAAATACCAGGAGAAGTTCCTCGAACGCAAAGACCCCAGCGGCAAAAAATACTACTGGTTAACCGGAGAGTTTGTCAACTTCGACAACGGAAGAGATAGCGATGTTTGGGCACTGGCGAATAATTATGTGAGCGTTGTTCCCGTTCAGTTTGATTTAACCAACTATGATCTTAAAACGAAACTGGAGAAGCAATGGAAGGATAAGCCAGATCGTTCGGTTAAAGCGCCGGTTAAGAAGATCGTTAAAAGATCGATGCCTAAATCCGAATAAGAAGCTGAGCTGAAAAGTTTAGATAAATAAATAGATACGAAATTTTGAGTCAACAGAAAAAATACTATATCATAGCCGGCGAAGCATCGGGCGACCTGCATGGTGGCAACCTCATACATGCTATGAAACAACAGGATCCGGCAGCCGATATACGTTGCTGGGGTGGCGATAAAATGCAGGCAGCGGGTGGTATTTTGGTAAAGCATTACCGGGAACTGGCCTTTATGGGTTTTATAGAAGTAATAAAAAACCTGGGTACTATTTTAAAAAACTTAAAATTTTGTAAGCAGGATATTCTCGCGTTTAAACCCAATGTTCTGGTATTGATTGATTACCCTGGCTTCAACCTGCGCATTGCCAAATGGGCGAAAGAACAGCAGATAAAAGTGGTATACTATATCTCTCCGCAAGTGTGGGCCTGGAAGGAAAACCGGGTAAAAATGATGAAGCAATGCATTGATGAAATGATTGTGATCTTACCCTTTGAAAAATCATACTTTAAGGATAAATGGAACTGGGACGTAAACTATGTAGGGCATCCGTTAATGGAGGAGATCGGCCGAAAGCAGGCACAGCCATCCAACCTGGTGATAACAGATGCAGCAGGTAGTAAAAACGAAAAACCCGTAATCGCACTATTACCCGGCAGCCGCAAGCAGGAGATTGAAAAGAAGCTACCGGTTATGCTGGAAGTAAGCAAAGCTTTTCCCGATTACCAGTTTGTAGTAGCACAGGCACCTTCTTTGGACAGCGAATTCTATCATACTTATACTAATCAGTACCCCAACGTAAGTATCGTGAACAACCGTACCTACGATGTGCTGCTGCAATCGAAGGCAGCCCTGGTAACATCCGGCACTGCTACTTTGGAAACGGCCTTATTTGGCGTACCTGAAGTGGTATGCTATAAAGGTTCTGAGATCAGCTACCAGATAGCCAAAAGGGTGATCAGCATCAAATACATTTCGCTGGTGAACCTCATTATGGATAAAGAAGTAGTAAAGGAACTGATACAGCAAGAAATGAATGTTGCCAACCTTGTTGCTGAGCTAGATAAATTATTGAACAATGTTACAAAGCAACAGCAGGTACGGGAAGATTATGCGCAGCTTCACAGTATACTGGGCGCGGGTGGTAATGCTTCTGCCAAAGCTGCAAATATCATAATAGCCTCAGCTTCGTAGCAGCTTCACCGCCAGTATGATCATGCAAAGGATAAACAGTAAGATGCTGAGCCGGTTGATATTGTGCATGTAGCCTACCCAGCTGCTTTTCGGCCTGTTGGGATCCTTCTTTTTCAGGAAAAGATATTCAGCCAGTTGTTTTAATACACCCATCAGGTTTTATTTAATAGTGAGCTGCTAGTATTCAGGATCATAACTATTATATCTTTTCTGAAATAGCCCTACATTCATTCCTGCACGTAATACCGGTACGATCCTCACTCTGTCTGCGCCAGTATTGGGGTCGCGGGAAAGATCTACGTAAGGACTGTTCCTGTTTCTCAAAACATCTGCAAGAACTGTGAAATAAAAAAAAGTGGTTCCTCCTTTAGCTCGTCCGGTGGACAGTCCACCACCCAATAGCAATGAAGTAGCGCTGCCACTATACTTATCCGAAATTCTCCCGGAACCGGAAGCCGTATAATTTACATTCGTAAAATTGTGCTCTAACTGTGCCTGTGCAAAAAGGAATGGAATCGGGTAAGCTCTGGCAAAAACGCCCGGGCCATACACATGCTGTCTCAGTTTATCATTGTAATTATACACGTCTCTCGATCCGGTATAAACATAGTTTAAAACCACACCCGCATCGAAATAATCGTTTAGCTTATATCCTAACACCGGGCTTGCTCCTAACAAAGACCCCCCCGAATAGAAAGAAGCTGTTACACCGCCCCCTGTGAACAGGTTGTTTTTTTTAAAGCCTTTCTCCGCAATGGGTTCGGGATCTTCATTGGCGTTTCTCACTTTTACTTCTTCGTCCTGAGCTAAGGCAGCAACATTGAATACCAGCATTAATGCCGCCGACATACCCGCTATACTAAAAAATTTCTTCATCAATATCTGTTTAGTTTTACCAGCCGTAAAAATAGTATATATTTCTCAGGGCCGTATACACGTGTTAGCGATACTAACAATTTAACAACTTAATCGAATATCTTCCCTGCATTCAGAATATTATTCGGATCAAATACTTTTTTGATATCCCGCATAATTTGCAGCTGGCGTTCTTCAAACATTACATCCATAAACCCTTTTTGTATCAGCCCGATGCCATGCTCTCCACTAATAGTACCGCCCAATTGCTTTATTAATTGAAACAGTTCCCGTACAATTATATCCATTTCCGGATTTTGATAGCTATTAGGAATACCCTCCTTCTTGATCCTGATATGCAGATTACCATCACCCGCATGCCCGTAAGCTACCGCATCAAAATCATATTGCTGACCCAGGGTTTTTAATCCTCTAATAAGCCTTGGCAATTCGGCCCGGGGCACCACGGCATCTTCTTCAATAGTGTAGCCCGCCATTTTTACATACTCTGCTACCTTGCGGCGTAATTTCCACAATTCTTCTTTTTGCTGCGCATCTTCAGCCAATAAAAGCGCTCCCGCTTCATATTGCTCTAAAACACCTGCTATCTGCTCCATTTCCTTCAGCAACACTTCGGTATCATTGCCGTCTACTTCTATCAGTAAATGGGCTTCTATCTGGTCATTCACAGGCATCGAATGCGTGTCTACCATGCTGCTTACGATCTTTAACGCGTTGATCTCCATGAGCTCGAGCGCACTTGGCGTGTACCCCGCCCTGAAAATAGCACTTACCGCTTCACATGCTTTTTCTAAACTGGCAAATGGAGCCAGCATGAGCAAATCATATTTAGGTAAGGGAATTAAACGCAACACTATTTTGGTAACAATGCCCAGGGTACCTTCGCTGCCTACTATGAGCTGTGTAATATTATATCCTGTAGAATTTTTCAGCACGTTGGCGCCAGTCCAGACAATTTCTCCTGTGGGCAATACCAGCTCCAGGTTTAACACATAATCTTTAACAACGCCGTACTTAACGGCTCTCGGTCCTCCGCTGTTTTCTGCAATATTACCGCCGATAAAACAAGAGCCTTTGCTGGCGGGGTCGGGAGGGTAAAACAAACTTCTTTCTGCAACAGCGCGTTGTAACACTTCTGTAATTACACCCGGTTCGGTAGTTACCTGTAAATTACGCTCGTCTATATCCAGGATTTTATTCAATCTTTCAGTAGAGATCAGCACCCCTCCCAAATGGGGGAGCGCGCCACCTGTTAAGCCCGTTCCCGCACCTCTTGGAGTAACGGGGATACGATGTTCATTACATATTTTCAAGACATTGCTAATTTCCTGCGGTGTAGCAGGCTTTAACACTACCTGGGGAGGAAAGCTCAGGGTCTCCGTTTCGTCACGGCTGTAATGCTGTAAAGATGCCTCATCTGCAAAAAAATAGTCATTTCCCACTATCAATCTGAACGATTCTGCTACTTCCTCTGTTATTATATTCTGCAAATACGCCATCGGTGTAAATATAACTTTTTTAAGTTGATACGAAAATGGGGCAACAGATGAAGGCAACAGGTAAAAGAGCCTTAGCAACTAAAAAGCAGGATAGTCGATAAAATTAACATACTTATCTTTGACCGATTCAAAATAAAAAAATGGCCGGAATACTTGACCAGATTGGTAATACACCTTTAGTAGAGCTAACTAAAATAGCGGTAAATAATAATGTAAAAATATACGCCAAGCTGGAGGGAAATAATCCGGGGGGCAGTGTGAAAGACCGGGCCGCCTATGGCATGATCAAGGGCGCTTTGGACCGTGGTGAAATTAAACCGGGCACTCACTTAATTGAAGCCACCAGCGGCAATACGGGTATTGCACTGGCAATGATCGCGAACCTGTTTGGGATAGATATTGAGCTGGTAATGCCCGAAAGCGCTACCAGGGAGCGGGTGTTAACCATGCAGGCTTTCGGTGCTAAAGTAACGCTTACTTCCAAAGAAAGAGGCATGGAAGGCTCAATCGACTATGCGAATGATAAATTAAAATCGGGTGGCTATTTAATGCTCAACCAGTTTGGCAATCCTGATAACCCGGGTATGCATTACAAAACAACCGGGCCGGAAATATGGAGAGATACTGAAGGTCAAATAACCCATTTTGTATCTTCGATGGGTACCACAGGTACAATTATGGGTGTTTCCCGTTACCTGAAGGAAGTAAATTCTGATATACAAATTGTAGGCTGCCAGCCAACGGATAATTCCAGCATTCCGGGTATACGGAAGTGGCCTGAAGCCTATTTACCTACGATATTTGATCGCAGGCGTATTGATCGCGTAATAGAGCTGGATGAATCAGACGCACGGACTATGGCTAAAAGACTGGCTCGTGAAGAAGCTGTATTTGCCGGAATGAGTAGCGGCGGTGCAGTACATGCGGCTATTGAGCTTTCTAAAGAGCTGGAATCGGGTGTTATCGTTTGTATTATTTGCGACAGAGGAGACAGGTACCTGTCTTCTGACTTGTTCGATTAAGTGTAGTCCATCATAAAATAATTACTCATGCGGGTGCTCTGGCACCCGCATTTTTATATTGCTATACTCAATAAAAATACTTCAGTTCAAGAGAAGAATTTATCTTCACAGCTTACTAAAGCTTTATACATGAAAAGGTTCCTCTCCATTTGCCTGCTGCTGGCATACTGCACTGCTTTTTCTCAAAATACCAACGCCCTTTATCTCCAAACCAGCGAAGTGCACGATATCATGGTGCGATTCCAGGCTGACAAGGGAAGTATTGTGCGCTTTTATGGCAGCGGTGACGGTTGGCGCAGCGAAAGTGGCTTTAATACGCCCGAACGACGCGAGCGCTTGCTGAAGCTGATCGACCTCTACACGAAGGAACTGGTACAGATGCCTTTTGAAACCATGAATATTAACGGCAAAGTGGATTACGTCTTATTTAAAAACCAGCTGGAAGACCAGCAATACCAGTTAAACAAAGAAGCAAAAACCTATAGTGCGATAGCGGGATTACTTCCATTCACCAATAAAATACTTGAAATGCAAATACCCCGCCGGCGTGGGATATCGGTAAAAGGAGAAGCAATTGCGAAGGATATGGAGGAGATGCGCAAAGGAGTAATAACACTGATAAAAAAACTGGATGATAGTCCGGCTTTCGAAAAAGAACAGGCCCAGGTCGCATCCGGATCAACAAAAGCACTACAAGCCTTACTGAAAAATTATTTCAACTTTTATAATGGCTACGACCCTATGTTTAGCTGGTGGGTACCTAAAACTTATCATGCCCTTGACAGTGTTTTAGGCGCATATGCTACGGCCTTATCTAAAAAAATAACGACCCATGGTATTCAAAAAGATGATGGAAGCGGTATTATTGGCAACCCTATAGGGCGCGAAGAGTTGATACGACAGCTGAAACTTGAATTTATACCCTATACACCAGAAGAACTGGTAGACATTGCGAACAAAGAATTTGCCTGGTGTGACGCTGAGCTCTTGAAGGCATCTAAAGAAATGGGCTTTGGCAACAACTGGAAGGCTGCGCAGGAAAAAGTAAAGAACAGCTATGTGCCCGTGGGGCAACAGCCGGCGGCAATGCTTGAGTTATACAACCAGTCGGTTGATTTTTTGAAGCAACATAACCTCGTTAGCATTCCTCCTATTGCCGAAGAAACCTGGCGTATGACGATGATGTCGCCGCAGCAACAACTGGTAAGCCCCTTCTTTTTAGGGGGCGAAACATTGATGATCTCCTACCCCACAGATGAAATGGCTTACGATGATAAACTAATGAGCATGCGGGGCAATAATCCTCATTTCTCTCGGGCAACGGTTCATCATGAACTAATAGCCGGTCATCATTTGCAGGGCTTTATGAATAATCGCTATAAAACCTACCGCGATTTTGGGACTCCATTCTGGCACGAAGGCAACGCACTATATTGGGAATTTATTTTATGGGACCTTCATTTCCCCCGAGGACCGGAAGACCGAATTGGTATGTTGTTTTGGCGTATGCACCGTTGTGCCCGTATTATTTTCTCTTTAAATTATCATTTAAACAAATGGACGCCGCAGCAATGTATCGATTTCCTGGTTGACAGGGTGGGCCATGAAAGAGCGAATGCGGAAGGTGAAGTACGCCGGTCTTTTACAGGTGGATATGGTCCGCTTTATCAAATCGCTTATATGATCGGCGGGCTGCAATTTTACGCATTGAAAAAAGAATTGGTGGATACAAAAAAAATGACCTACAAACAATATCACGATGCCATCCTCAGGGAAAATAGTATGCCACTTGAAATGCTTCGGGCCATTTTAACAAACCAGGATCTGAAAAAGGATTTCAAAACCAACTGGAAATTCTACAACAAATAATCTCATCATTTTTTATACAGCACAATGAGTAGTTCTTCAACAAAAATACAATCCTTTCAAATTTTTAAAACCACTGCACGGCTTTCCAAACCTATCTCAGATGCCACGCATACTTTGAACCAAATATCTTTCCTCGTATTGCGACTGCAACTGGAGAATGGGATTATAGGTGAAAGCTATCTCTTGTCTTTTCAATATTCGCCTAATGCTATACTGGGCGCATTAAAAGATATGCTGCCTCATATTAAAGGGTTGGAAGCTTTTGAAACAGGTAAGGCAGAGGCACTGCTCTATCACCAATCGGAATACTTTGGCGCTAACGGTCTGAACAAATGGGCTGCCGCTGCAATAAACATTGCTATGTGGGATGCATGGGCCAGGTCGCTCGAACAGCCTGTATGGAAACTGTGGGGCGTACACAAAGACCAATGCGCTATTTATGGCAGTGGTGGCTGGCTATCCTATTCAATTGATGAGCTGATTGAAGAAGTAACCAACTACAAAGCACGTGGTTTTAAAGCCGTGAAAATAAAAGTGGGTTCTCCCAGCTGGAAAACGGATGCAGAACGCCTGAGATTGGTTAGAGCCGCTGTTGGTGATGATATCAACATCATGATGGATGCCAACCAGGGCATGCAATTACCCGAAGCCATTCAGTTGGCTCATAAGGCAAGAGAACTGAATATTTATTGGTTTGAAGAGCCTTTACATCACCAGAATTTTGAGGGGTACAAAACGCTTAAACAACAAACCGGAATATCGCTGGCCATGGGAGAACGCGAATATAATACGCAGCCATTAAAGGAGCTTATTGCAAGAAACGCGTTAGACATCTGGCAACCCGACATTTTAAGAATTGGCGGTGTAGAAGCCTGGCGCTCAAGTGCTGCCCTTGCTGATGCGCATCACCTGCCGGTACTGCCACACTATTATAAAGATTATGATGTTCCGCTTGTTTGCAGTATACCCAATGGAGTTGGTGTAGAAAGCTTTGACTGGATCGACCCACTTATTGATCACCCTATGTTAGTAAAAGACGGATTCGCCTATCCGCACAACCGGCCGGGTTGGGGCTTCCGTTTTTTAGATGACCATTTGCAGGAAATAAAATAGTAGTTTGATATGTCAAGGGATAATCTGTACTTTATAGCCGTCATTCCGCACCAGCAATTGCAGGAAAGAGCGAGAGCGATTGAGCAGGACTTTGCTCAACGTTTTAATAGTAGCAGGGCTTTAAAAGTGGTGCCACATATCACTTTAAAAGCGCCTTTCATCATACCTCCAGAAATACATACTTCCTTACTGAAATGGTTTGATCATTTTACCCCCGCTCAAAGTGCTTTTACTGTAGCACTAAATGGATTTGGTGCTTTCCCCAATAACTTACACCCCGTTATCTTTATCAAGCCTGTGAACCATGCTGCGCTGAGCCTCTTGCAGTATAACGTCATTCAAAGTTTTAAAGGATTTGCGCCTTTCGTCATACAAGCAGTCGACAAAAAATTTGTGCCCCACCTAACGGTTGCCTATCGCGATCTGACACCTGATCATTTCGAAAAGGCATGGGCCGAATACAAGGAGAAGAAATTTGAAGATTCATTTGAAATAAATGCACTCCATTTGTTGCAGCATGACGGAACAAGATGGAATATTATTGCCAGCAAAACATTAGATGCTTAGCACCTATTTTTTCTTTTTGGGAGCCACCAGGCTGTAAGAGTGATCAATCCACTCTTTTAATTGTTTAAATGGGACTGATCCATCGGCAGTAACAGTATTCCAATGTTTTTTATTCATGTGATACCCGGGCTGCACGCAGGTATACGTTTCCCTCAACTCCAAAGCCAGGTCAGGATTACATTTTACGTTGAAGGAAACGGGCGCTGCGTCCATTCCCATCAGTAAAAATATCTTACCATTCACCTTATATACCAAGGTATCCGGACCAAAGGGTAAGGCTTCTTCTACATCGGGCTTTCCCAAACAATAATCTCTGATGCGTTCTATATTCATAAAAGAATTTAAGAGTCATTTATATGCAACCGTTTGCGCGTTAACCATCCATATAAAAATACTAACTTGATGTGTTTTATAGGCTCGATTGTTTAACATTTCTCAATAAGAATTTGCAAATATCTTTTAACTGATCCTGCATATGCTGTATTGCTCAAAAAAATATTTTTTTGTTGGTTTGCTCCTGGCTTTAGGATATACGGCATCATCTCAAAAAAGCCTGTATGTTTCCCTAAAAGGTAAAGATAGCAACCCCGGAAATTTATCCCTTCCGTTTCTTTCGGTAAAACAAGCTATAACAAAAGCCAGTGCCATAACGGGAGACGTTGTTATTCACATAGAAGAAGGCATTTATTACCTGGATGAGACCATACAATTAAATGCCCAGCAATTTAAACCCCAAACGCTTAAAGTACAGGGTTCAGGATCGGCAATAATTAGCGCCGGTAAAAGGTTAACCCTAAATTGGGAACCCTTCAAAAATGGTATTTATGTAGCGAAAGTAGCAGGCAACATTCATTTCGAAAGATTATTTTGTAATAACCTGCTCCAGGTTTTAGCACGCTATCCCAACTACGATTCGGTCGCAACAACATTTAATGGCACAGCAGCGGATGCTATTGCTCCCCCAAGAGTACAAAAATGGCTAAACCCTGCAGGAGGATATTTACATGCGCTGCATGGAGGTGAATGGGGTGGATTTCATTATCGTTTTACCGGGGTTGATAAAAACGGCAATTTAGAAATGGAAGGCGGTTGGCAAAACAACCGGCCCAGCAAACTGCACCCGGACATGAGGTTTGTAGAGAATATTTTTGAAGAGTTGGATGCTCCGGGAGAGTGGTTCCTGGATAAAGACAAAAAGTTATTACACTTCTATCCACCTGAGAACGTTCACCTTTCTACTGCAAAAATTGAAGTATCTCATTTAGCTAAAAGCTTTGTTATTGAAGGAACTCTTCAGCAGCCCCTTCGGAATATTACTTTTTCCAATCTCCGTTTCACACATAATGAAAGAACTTTTATGGAGACCAAAGAGCCATTGCTGAGAAGTGACTGGACCTTTTACCGTGGTGGCGCTTTGCTTTTTGATGGTACCGAAAACTGTACAGTGGCGGATTGTATTTTTGAGGGATTAGGCGGCAATGCGATTGTGTTTAGCAATTATAATAAACACAACCTGGTAACGGGTTGTCATATATACAATATCGGCGCTAATGCGGTGGCGTTCGTTGGTGATATGAAGGCGGTAAGAAGCCCGTCTTTTAGCTATGGGAGCCATGTAGCTTATGCCAACATAGACAAAACGCCCGGACCATTAAGTAGTAACTATCCGCAAAACTGTTCGGTAGACAACAATCTCCTACACGATCTGGGGCAGATAGAAAAACAAGCTACCGGAGTGCAGATAGAAGTAGCTTCTCAAATAAAAGTTAGCAGGAACAGCATTTACAATTTACCCAGGGCGGGAATCAATATTGGCGATGGCTGTTTTGGAGGCCACCTGATAGAAAATAATGATGTCTTCAATACGGTGCTCGAAACAGGTGACCATGGCTCTTTTAACTCCTGGGGAAGAGACCGGTTCTGGGCAGCCAGAAGAAGCTATATGGATAGCCTTGTGGCCGTTCATCCTGAATTGATACTGCTTGACGCCAGGGAAACGACTGTAATACGTAATAATCGCTGGCGCTGCGATCACGGTTGGGATGTTGACCTGGATGATGGCTCCTCTAATTATCACATTTATAATAATGTTTTTTTAAATGGTGGTTTAAAATTCAGAGAAGGCTTTTTCCGGAAAGCAGAAAACAATATTATGGTAAATAACAGTTTTCACCCGCATGTGTGGTTTAAGAATAGCAACGATGTATTTACCCGAAATATTGTTATGAAAGCCTATGCACCGATAGGCATGAATGATTGGGGTAAAATGATCGATCACAATATCTTCCCTGATGAACCTGCTTTAGAAAAAGCCAGGGCGAATGGAACAGATCAAAACAGTTTCGCAGGTGATCCGCTTTTTATTGATCCTGCTAATGGCAATTTCAATGTAAAACCCAATTCGCCTGCGCTTAAAGTTGGTTTTAAAAATTTCGATATGTTCCATTTTGGAGTACAAAAACCTGCCTTAAAAAAAATTGCCCTTCGCCCCCAAATACCTGCATTACAAATAATAAAAGAAGCCGATGAGTTGAGCCGGCCTATTGAATTTGGCGGAGGACTGATAAAATCGGTAGCGGGTTTAGGCGATCGATCTGCCTACGGGTTACCAGACGAAACAGGCGTCATTATTATGGATGCAGGCAAAGGCTTACTGGCTCAGTCCCGTTTACTCACAAAGGATGTAATAGTAATGGTTGATGGCAAAAAAGCCAGGAATGTAAAAGATTTCCTGGACATATATAATGCACTTAAAAACTTTAATAAAAACATCCCGGTTTCCATAATCCGGAACCAGCAACCATTAGACATTAATTTAAATACCCAATGACAAAAGCTCTTTTAATACTGCTCTTATTTACCCTGCTTTCTGTAACTATAAAAGCACAACCCCGCACAATACATAACCTCCACTTCAGCCAGCTGGCTAAACGATGGGATGAAGCCATTCCGTTAGGTAATGGTATGCTGGGTGCGCTGGTATGGCAGAAACAGGGCAATCTAAGGCTTTCGCTGGACAGAGCGGATCTTTGGGATGAAAGAAAAGCGCTGGACCTTTCTCAATTCAATTTTGCAGATGTGCAAAGATGGGTTGCCAACAAAACTTACGATTCCGCTCATCGCCTGGGCGACCAACCATACGATGCTATCCCCTACCCCACCAAACTACCGGCGGCGGCAATAGAATTCAACATTTCTCAGCTGGGGAAGGTAACTTCTAATACACTTGACATAACTACTGCATTAAACACAGTAATATTTGAAAATGGCTCCCGGTTTAACACCTATATACATGCCGCCGAGGAAGTCGGCTATTTTTCATTTGAAAATTTTGATGAAAAAAAGCATCCCGATATCGTAAAGCTATTGGCGCCAAAGTTGATCGTACATAATTACAATAAGAGCAGCTCTTCCGCAGATAATGACAACAGTCATGCAGGAGAAGGATTAGGAAAACTGGGATATGCCAAAGGATCTGTTGTTGAAACACCTAATAGCATCCGTTATCATCAACCCACATATGATAGCCATTATTTTGAAGTGTTGATCAGCTGGAAGAAATTTCCCGGTAACCGCCTCATTGGTCAGTGGATCATATCTAATGATAAAAAAGCACAGGCTTCAGCATTAAGTACAACCAGTAAAGAACCCACTAACTGGTCAAGCCATACCAACTGGTGGAAGAACTTCTGGTCAAGATCTTCTGTTGTATTACCAGACACCCTGATTGAAAAGCAATACTATCTTGAAATGTACAAGCTGGGTGCTGTTTCGCGTCCTACTGCCCCAGCTATAACGCTACAGGCGGTATGGACCGCTGATAACGGGAGTTTGCCACCATGGAAAGGCGATTTCCATAACGATTTGAATACCCAACTCAGCTACTGGCCGGTGTATACAGCGAACCGATTAACCGAAGGAGAAAGTTTTATTAACTGGCTCTGGAATAATAAAAAAAAGAATGCGCAATACACCAGGCAATATTTTGGAGTAAAGGGTTTAAATGTACCTGGTGTAGCTACACTTAGCGGAGACCCGATGGGAGGCTGGATACAATATTCCCTCGGGCCAACTGTTGGCGCATGGTGCGCTCAGCATTTTTACTGGCAGTGGAAATATTCTATGGATAAAACATTTCTGCAAACCAGGGCCTACCCTTATATACATGAAGTGGCTACTTATATGGAACAGATAACTGTTTTGAAGAACGGCAAAAGAATGCTACCCTTAAGCTCTAGTCCGGAGTACCATGACAATGCTATTACTGCCTGGTTTACCCGCTGGAGCAATTTTGACTTGTCGCTGGTGCAGTTCCTGTTTAAGGCGGCGGCTGAAGTGGCTTTAGCCTCTAATAAGACTGCCGAGGCTGACCACTGGAAAAAAATAGCTGCCCAGCTACCGGGTTATGAAACGAACCAAACCGGGTTTACTGTTGCGCCGGGCGAGAACCTTAACTCATCACACAGGCATATGTCTCCTTATATGGCTATTTACCCTTTAGCACTTTTAGATATCAACAAACCGGAGGACAAAAACATTATTCGGAATTCCCTGAATAGAATCGAGGAAAAAGGTACCCGCGCCTGGTGCGGATACTCTTTTAGCTGGATGGCATCGCTCTACGCCAGGGCTTATGAAGCAGATAAGGCGGTGCAGCAGCTACAGATCTTTGCTTCCAATTTCTGCTCTCCTAACAGCTTTCATTTAAACGGTGATCAAAGAGGTGGCCAGCATTCCAACTTCACTTACCGGCCATTTACACTGGAAGGAAATTTTGCTTTCGCCCAGGGCGTACAGGAATTACTGTTGCAAAGCCGGGATGGATATATCGAGGTATTCCCTGCAGTTCCCCGTAGCTGGAATAACGTATCCTTTGACCGGCTCAGAACTGAAGGCGCTTTTATTGTATCAGCCAAAAAAGAAAACGGCGTACCAACTACAATAACGATCACAGCAGAGCAGGGAGGTTCATTACAGATAAAACTACCGTTTAGAACATGGATCACCAGGAGTATTCCCATGTCTGATTTTAATACCAGTAAAGAGGGTATCATTTCTTTAAAAATGAAAAAAGGGCAAACGATTATTATTGAAAACGGGTACGAATAACTAAACTAGAACTCATGAAGCGTATATTCTTGGCGATATCAATATTTATTTGGGCAAACACCCAGGCACAGCAGATCACTGCTGCAAACCGGGCCAACTGGTTTAAGGAAGCGAGGTTTGGTATGTTCGTACACTGGGGGCTATACAGCATATTGGGAGGCAGTTATAACGGCCATACCATGCCCGATAAAAGCTTTAAAAATGGCAATAGCTGGTATGCAGAATGGATACAACAAAGGCTTGAAGTACCACAAACTGAGTATCGTGCATTGGTCAAACAATTCAATCCTGTAAACTTCGACGCCGACAGTTGGATCAGGGAAGCCAGGGACGCAGGCATGAAATACTTTGTAATCACTTCAAAACACCACGATGGTTTTGCTTTGTGGGATTCGAAAGTTTCTACCTACGATATCGGAAGTACTCCTTACAAAAAAGATCTCCTGGGAGATTTGGCTAAAGCCTGTAAAAAATACGGATTAAAGTATGGTTTTTATTATTCTCACTGTGAAGACTGGGATCATCCCGGCGGAGCTACGCCCTCCTGGACCGTCCAAAAAACAAATGCCCAATTTGAGCTGTATTGGAATGAAAAATGCTTACCGCAGGTAAAAGAGCTTATTGAACGTTACAGTCCTGACCTGTTTTGGTTTGACACCTGGGGAGATGAGCAGGAAAAAATATTTATATCTGATAAGCGGCGCGACCAATTAATAGCGATGATCCGGAAGCTAAGCCCCAAAACGCTGATCAACGGGAGAATATCATGGCTCAATCCCGGCAACGATATCAACTTCCTTGAAATGATGGACAACGATTACCCATCTGAATTATTACAGCGCCCCTGGCAAACGCCCGCTACCATGGTTCACTCCTGGGGCTGGCACGCTAAAGATTACAACTGGAAAACAGCAAAAGAAATGATCGGCTACCTGGTCAACAATGTATCGAAAGGTGGTAATTACCTTTTAAACATAGGTCCAAAGGGCGATGGTTCCGTTCCTCCTATGGCTATAAGGCGGTTAAGAGAAATGGGCGGCTGGATGGTTACCAACGGTGAAGCTGTATATGGCACTCAACCTGCGGTATTGCAAGCTCCCGAAAACATCCGCCTTACCCAAAAACAGGTTAATGGAAATACGGTGATATATGCTGCTATTGTAAAACCCTTACCAGGTAAAGATCTCGTACTGCCTGTTGAATACAGTAAAGTAATATCATGTAAAATGTTAGATACCCATATGCCTATTTCGTATCAAAACAGTAAAGGCAACACTTCATTTGTACTACCAGATAAAATAGCATCAACAGAAGACGGCGTACAGGTATTAAAAATAGAAACCAGTATCAAATAGTAAAAAAATAATCCAGCCCCGTTTACTGCTTAAAATTCAATTATTATTCATACCCAAAATTATATATCGACCATGCGCCTGATCGCGATTTTTCTTCTTAGTTTGCTTACTTCAAACCTGTCGGCACAAAAAAAGCCAAACATCATTTTAGTGCTGGCTGATGATCTGGGTTACAGCGATATTAGTTGTTATGGCAACCCGTTAATACAAACTCCGTTCCTGGATAAAATGGCACGCAATGGTGTGATGGCCACTAATTTTGTCACCACTTCCCCTATTTGTTCTCCCTCGCGTGCATCTCTGCTAACAGGCCGCTACTGCACCCGCTCCGGCATTACTTACGTGATTGGTCCCGGTAACAAAATCACCATGCCGGATAATGAGGTAACCATTGCTGAAGTACTGAAACCTTATGGCTACGCAACAGGTGCCGTGGGCAAGTGGCATGTTGGAGATTATGGCAGTGGCTTACCCAACAAACAAGGGTTTGACTTTTTTTATGGAATGATGTATAGTCATGACTACAGAAGTCCCTATGTAAAAACAGACACGGTAATTAAGCTATTCAGAAACACTACCCCGGAAATCTATCAACCCGCCGATAGTATTTTGAATGACCTGTATGTAAAAGAAGCTACCGGGTTTATCACGAAATCGGTTAAAGCTCAAAAACCCTTCTTCCTCTACCTGGCTCATAATATGCCGCATTTACCGGTCGCATTTGCGGCAATGAAAAAACGGAAAAAAAATTCAACAGGTGGTGCATTGGGCGATGTAATTGAAGATATGGATGAAGGCTTATCCAGGATATGGAAAGCTGTTGAGCAGGCGGGGGAAGCAGATAACACAATTTTTATATTCAGCAGTGATAATGGTCCCTGGCAGAATGCGCCACAACGAATGTATGACGATGGTTACAGCCAACCCTATCATGTAGGCGCTGCGGGTATCTTCAGAGGCTGGAAGGCCCTTTCTTATGAGGGCGGACATCGCGTACCCTTTATTGTATATTGGAAAGGGCATACTTTAAGCAATGAAGTATTGCTGAAACCCATATCCAATCTTGATGTGCTACCTACATTAGTCGAGTGGACGAAATCTAAACAGCCGGCAAATACTTTAGACGGGCAATCCATATCGGGGTTTCTTACTGTAAAAAACTACAACCAGCCGCATCGGCCCATTTATTATCACAATACAAAATTAGAGGGTGTGAAAGAGGGAGAATGGAAATTGCGGATCACTAAAAAAGACAATAGTGAACTGCAAGAGTTATTTAATCTTGCATGGGACCCTTCTGAGAGGGTCAATCTCTTCGACAGTTTAAAGTATAAAAAGGAAAAAGAACACCTGTTGCGATTATTTAATGAGTTTCCAAAAGGCAGATAAAGCCTTAACTTCAAGCCCTTAAATACCCGATAATGATTGTAGCAATGTCCCGATTTTTATTTAAACAGCTATTGAAAGCCCTTTCTTTTTGTTTTTTACTCACCATATCATTTAGTGCTTTTAGTGCTATCAGACTACCCAATATAATTGGCAGTAATATGGTGTTACAACAGAAAAGTGAAACGGCCATCTGGGGCTCGTCTAATCCCTCTGAGAAAATTTATATTACTACATCCTGGAATAATCAAAAGGACTCCGTAGTGGCTGATGGTAATGCCAAATGGAAATTAAATCTCAAAACACCTGAAGCGGGAGGCCCCTACACCATTACGTTAAAAGGAGAGAATACCATTGTACTGGACAATATTATGATAGGAGAAGTGTGGGTATGCTCCGGTCAATCGAATATGGAATGGAGCAGCATACAAAAGCTTCAGCAGATCATTGATGAAATGCCCAACAGTCAAAACAATAATATCAGGCTATTTCATGTAGCTAAAACAACATCACCTTACCCACAGGATTATGTAGAGGGAAGCTGGAAAGTTTCGGGGCCTGATGCCTTAAAAGGTTTTAGCGCCGTTGCCTATTTTTTCGCTAAAGAATTACAACAAAAATTAAAAGTACCGGTTGCGGTAATCAATACGAGCTGGGGCGGCACACCAGCTGAAACATGGACACCTGCCGAAAAAATAAATAGTAACAGGATATTAGCGGCTTCTGCTGCCATGCAAAAAGCAGTGCCCTGGTGGCCCATAACACCTGGTTATGCCTATAATTCGATGATCTACCCTTTGCTCAACCTTTCTGTAGCGGGCGCTATCTGGTACCAGGGAGAGGGGAATACGGTGATGCCTTTTACTTATGGCCAGCTATTTTCCGAAATGATCCAAAGCTGGCGGATCGCGTGGAAGAAGGACTTCCCGTTTTATTATGTACAGATTGCACCTTTTAATTATGGCAACTACAATGTGGGTAACCTGATACGTGAACAACAGGCTAAAGTACTAACGCTTCCTAATACAGGCATGGTGGTTATCTCAGACCTGGTAAATGATGTAAAAAATATTCACCCTACGAATAAAAAAGATGTGGCTTTAAGATTGGCTGCTTATGCACTGGCAGAAACCTATGGTAAAAATAGCCCTGGCTATAAAAGCCCTATGTTTAACCAGATGCAGATAACCGGGAATAAAGTGAATTTATATTTTGATAACGCTCCCAATGGCTTCAAACTAAATGCAGGTAAAGCTGCTACTGAATTTTACATAGCCGGAGCTGACAAAGCTTTTGTTCCGGCAGTCATCAAAATAGAAAAAGATCGTTTAGTGGCTTCTAACTCCAATGTAAAAGATCCCGTGGCAGTGAGGTTTTCATTCAGTAACGAAGGCATCTCAAATATCTTCAGCAAAGAAGGCTTGCCGGTGGCGCCTTTCAGAACAGATGATTGGATAGTAGACACGAGTAAAGTGAAGTAGCGTGATGCCGCATATCAGATACTGGATGTTGGATGCTTGATATGGGATTGGGACGAGTAGTGATGTACGATGAACCATGAATGTTCAATATTCAATTAAACCTATTGAGAGCGACCTTTATCGTGTGACGCATATCGAGCGGCATGCCTGATACTGGATACCGCTCTTATACCCCATCTACATCCGGTATCACCACTACCGATTTATACCTGGGCTCCTGGTGCAATACAGCAACCTGGTAAAGAATATCTTTTTTACATTGTTCCAACACTTTGGCATTACGGGGTAATTTCAATAACACCTCCATCAAATACTGGTTTCTGAGCCGGTTAATAACGGGCTCCGCAGGCCCTGTTATATTGTCCTTATACCGGTTGGACAAAGCGTTTGTGAAAATATGGGCCGCATCCTGCACCACCTCCCGTATCTTGCTTTTAAAAGTGAGCTTAATAATCCTCGAAAACGGAGGATAAAAGAATTGTTCCCGTTTATTTATCTCATCGTTGTAGAGAGCGTCATAGTCATGTTGCTGCACCTGCATTAAAACAGGATGCGCCGGTTGCGAGGTTTGCACCAATACTTTTCCTTTACCATGCTTTCTTCCTGCACGGCCGCTCACCTGCTCCATTAGTTGATAGGCTCTTTCGTTTACCCTGAAATCTGCGAATGACAAAATACCATCGGCATCTAAAATACCCACCAGGTCTACGTTTTCGAAATCTAATCCTTTAACCACCATCTGCGTTCCTACAAGTATGTCAATATTCAATTGCTCAAAATTCTGGATCAGCTGGTCATGGGCATTTTTACCTCTCACAGAATCCATATCCATACGGGCTGTTTTGGCCAAAGGAAAAATTTCCTGTAATACCTCTTCAATGCGCTCGGTGCCGAATTGTTTCTGTACAAAATCGTGGCTGCCACAGGCTGCACAGGTAGTCATTGGTGCGTAACTGGTTCCACAGTAATGGCAAACCAGCTTGTTATAAAACTTATGAAACGTTAACGACACATCACAATGCTTACATTGCGGTATCCATCCGCAAGCATTACACCGCTGGTAGGGTGTGTATCCACGGCGGTTCTGAAACAGTATTACCTGCTTAGCTGCATCCAGTGAAGCCTGTATTGCTTTGCAAAGGGGCTCACTTAAAATTGCTGAATTAGGGTCTTTATTTTTTTGTCTTCGTGTATCAACCATTTCCAGTACCGGCATTTCTACATTACCATAGCGCTGCGTTAGTTTTACCAGTCCATATTTCTCTTTTGAAGCATTATAATAGGACTCAAGGGATGGCGTAGCACTACCCAGCAACACTTTACAATCTTTATACAAAGAAGCCATGTAAATAGCGGTATCCCTGGCATGATACCTGGGCGCCGGTTCCATTTGCTTATAGGAGGTATCATGTTCCTCATCGCAAACAATCAATCCCAGGTTCTCGAAAGGCAGGAACAAAGCCGAGCGGGCGCCTAGTATAATTTTCAGCTCTCCATCCTTTACCTTATTCCAGATTTCTATTCTTTCATTTTGCGAAAATTTGGAATGATATACACCGATATGCCCGCCAAAATGTTTTTGTAAACGCCTGATCGTTTGTGAGGTGAGCGCAATTTCCGGCAGCATGTATAAAACCTGATTACCGGCCCTTATATGATCTTCTATCAGGCGTATATATATTTCTGTCTTACCGCTAGAAGTTACCCCATGCAGTAAGCAAATAGGCTTCTCTGCCAGTGAAATTTTAATTTCCTCAAGAGCAATATTCTGTGCTTCAGACAATTCAAATTTGATCTCAATATTTTTCGCGCCTCTTTTAATCCGGTCTACCACTCTCCTTTCGGCTATTAATATGCCTTTCTCTATTAAGCCTTTCAGCTGCGCGTCTGTTGCTCCCGACTTTTTAAGTAATGCGGCTTTCGTAATCTCACCTTCGGTCTTCTGAAAATGCAGGTAAGCCAATAACAGTTCCATTTGCTTTTCTGCACGCTGTAATCGCTTATCCTCATTAAGCAATAATTCCAATGATTTCTCCGAACTGTATTCGTTACTCAACAAGATATAATCTTCCTTTTTGGGACTATAAGTTTCTTTCAAGGCCTCCCATACATAACATATCCGTTTTTGTATTAACCGGTTGATCACCGGGTATACATGCGATGAGTCCAATATGAGCTGCACTTCCGGCAACTTCAATTCTTTTCTGATGAGCAGTGCTTCGGCTACCAGGTATTCTTCATTATCCAACTCAGTAAAGTCATCGCCAGCCTCTTCATTAAACACCAGGATGGATTCGCTACTTAATTTAAAATGCGCGGGTAACGCTGCAGCCATTACCTCTCCCTGCGTGCACATATAATAACTGGAAATCCATTCCCAAAGCTGCAGCTGTTGCGGATATACCACAGGTTGCATATCCAGAATGTTCAGTACTTCTTTGGCCTCAAAAAATTCAGGCGCTTCATGATGTAATTGTTTTACAACACCTGCATACCTTTTATTTTTACCCAGGTTCACTTCTACACGACAACCTACTTTAATAACTTGCAGCAAATGTTCGGGTACCAGCCAGGTATAGTTAAGGGGTAATGCCAACGGGATGATAATTTCCGCGAAGACCTTTTTATGAGTAGTTTGATCGTATAATCCCAGCTCCTGCATGTGTTGTCAATATAGTTACGATTTCGAGATCCAGTCTGCCTGATATTTTATCAATGCCTGCTCCATATCGGCAAAAACAGTTTTCTTAAGCAAGTGATGATCACTCCCTGCCTTTACTTTTTTCAGATACACTACTCTGCACTTCCCGGGAGTTAAAGAAAAAACCGTTTTGTAATGCATCCTTCTGTAAGTATCTAAAAACAAAACCGGCTGAACAGGGGTTTGTGTTTCTACGGCCAGCTTAAAAGCGCCATTATAAAATTCCTTAAGAGGCGCAGTTGATTCATTAAATGTTCCTTCAGGAAATACAAATATGGATATTCCTTTGTTTAAAATGGAGCGGAGCATTTTCAAACTAGCCGCACGGTGAACAGCATCACTCCGGTCTACAGCAACAATTGCATTTTTATAAATAAAGCCGAAAACAGGTACTTTAGTCATTTCAATTTTCCCCAGCGGTCGCAAAGGCTTACGAAATACTTTTACCAGCATTGGAATATCGAGATAAGAAATATGATTGGCTACAATAATACTTTTTTCATTCGCGTTGTAAGGCATTTCATATATCGACTTTACCCGGATGAAAGTGAAAGCAAACCAGCAATCAGCCCAGAAGACACAAAGCCTGTAAATCATATTCCCGCCTTTTATCCGGCCAAAAAAACTGGCTATAATTACCAAGGGAAATATCAACAGCATGAGGGCCACAAAAATGATGGCCGCGTAAATGCTGAATAGGAAACGAAGGATTGTCATATATGTGTGTAGCAAATGTAATGATTAGTTGATAGGTTAGCAGGGGGAAAGCCTAAAAGAAGCCCTACTTTTCAACCTTTCAACTTTTAAACTTTTCAGCTTAACTTTGCAGCCTTATGCAGGGCGCAAAATCAGTGGCTTTTCACACATTGGGATGTAAATTAAATTACTCTGAAACTTCTTCTATTTCACGAATGATGGAAAATGAGGGGTTTGTGAAAAAAGAATTTACAGAGGCGGCAGATGTGTATGTGATTAACACCTGTTCGGTTACAGAAAATGCCGATAAGGAATGCCGGCAGCTGGTTCGCCGCATACAACGAAAAGCACCGGAAAGCATTGTGGTAATTACAGGCTGTTATGCCCAGTTAAAACCCAAAGAAATCGCCGAAATTCCAGGCGTGGACCTGGTTTTAGGTGCCGCTGAAAAGTTCAATATCACTAAACATATCAAGGAAATTGCCAAAGGGGATTCTGCTAAAATATGCAGTTGTGATATTGAAGAAGTCTCGGGTTTCCATTCTTCTTTCTCCATCAATGATCGTACCCGTACTTTTTTAAAGGTGCAGGATGGCTGTGACTATAACTGTTCTTTTTGTACCATCCCGATGGCAAGAGGTAAAAGCCGCAGTGATAGTATTGCCAATGTGATCAAAAGCGCGGAAAGCCTCGCCATAAGCGGCGCTAAAGAGATCGTACTTACAGGTATTAATTTGGGTGATTTTGGAAAAGGTCCGGACGGAAACGATCCCATTTCTTTTCAAAACCGGGAAGAAAATTTTTACAAACTAATACAGGACCTGGATCAAATAGAAGGTATTGAGCGCTATCGCATCTCTTCTATTGAGCCCAACCTGCTTACCTACGAAATTGTGGAGTTTGTAGCCAATAGTAAAAGGTTCATGCCCCATTTTCATATTCCGCTGCAAAGCGGCAGCAATACGGTATTAGGGATGATGCGCCGCCGCTACAAAAGAGAGCTGTATGCTGAGCGTGTTGGCCTTATAAAAACCTTGATGCCCCATGCAGCTATTGGTGTTGACGTTATTGTAGGCTTTCCTGGTGAAACAGAGGCTGCATTTAAAGAGACGTATGACTTTCTGCATGCTTTAGACATCTCCTACCTACATGTGTTTACCTATTCAGAAAGAGATAATACCCATGCGCTTACTTTAGGCCCGGTTGTAGATATGCATACCCGGCACGAAAGAAACAAGTCGCTTCGTAACCTTTCCTACATGAAAATGCAATACTTCGAAGCTAACCATGCAGGCCAAACGAGGAAAGTGCTGTTTGAAAACCATAATAAGAATGGCATGATGGAAGGATACACGGACAATTATATACGTGTTAGTGTTCCTTATAAGACGGAATGGGAAAATAGTATTGTGGAATGGCGTTTATAGGATCAGCCCGGCTTAAGCCAATTTACTTACCCTTATTTGCTTTATACTGCTGGTTTAACCCTTTAATTACTTCACTGGTAATATCATAAGCTGTATCGCTGTAATAGAAAAAGGGCTCGTGTGAGAATATAAAAGAGTAAGTACCATCTGCATTAAACTTTTTCAGGTAGTCCTGGATATCTTTAATAACGCTCATATTTTTAGATGCCAGCCAGCTTTGATAGCCATCCATCAGCGACTGCCTTTTTTCCAGCATCTGGCGCTGCGTAGTTTCCATATCTTCTCTTGCGGCAACAGCTTGTTCTTCCGTCATGCTGGCCCCTCTTTGCTGGTAACCTTCCAGCTTGTTCCGATAAGCCTTATCCATCTTATTCAACTCTGCGTCCAGCCCCTCCTGTCTCCTTTCTACCTCGTTCGAAACAGCTTTTGCGAGTTCATACTTACCTTGTATGGAATCCATATTCATGTAAGCAAACAATAATTTTTTGCTTTCAAGGGAATCCTTGGATTTTAGTACACTGCCGGCCGTCAACACCTTTTCCTGGCCACCAGCAAACTGCTTGTATAATAAATAAGACACCGCAACAACCAGCAACGCATTTACAATCAATAAGGCCTGTTTCATCCGAATATTTTATACTTTTTTAATTAGGTCCGGTAGGAACGTCCCACACTATCCTGCCGGTACCAACAATTTTAAAATAGGCGCTTTCTAATCACCGTAAAATTTAACCTGCAATATAATCATCAATTAAAGAAAAAACGCAGATGAAAAACTTTCTTATGAAAGGCTTAACGAGAATTAAAATATTTTAGATCGAAAAGTTAAGAGTTAACATGCGAACTACCAAGTTTCCAGCATAAAAAAAGAGCAATCCTGATATTACTCAGAATTGCTCTTACAAATTTTATTTTAAAAATTACTCTTCCTCATCAAACGCCATGGCTTCGCGGGTAGTTTGTAACAATTCGTATTCTTCTTTGCTTCCTACGATCATGTTTTCAAACTCACGCAAACCTGTACCGGCAGGAATGTGGTGACCAGTAATTACGTTCTCTTTCAAGCCCAGCATCTCATCTGCCTTACCGTGTATGGCTGCAGAAGATAATACTTTGGTTGTTTCCTGGAACGATGCTGCAGAGATCCAGCTTTGTACGCCCAGAGAAGCTTTGGTAATACCTAGTAATGTAGGCGATGAAGTTGCAGGTTGTGCATCCCTGAACTCAACAGGCTTTTTATCATTACGACGTAATACAGAGTTTTCTTCTCTCAGGTCGCGCAGGCTGATGATCTGACCCGCACGTAGTTTAGAAGAATCACCCGGATCGGTAACTACTTTCTTCTCGTATACATAATCGTTCTCGTCAACAAACTCAAATTTATCTACCAGGTCATCTTCAAGGAAACGCGTATCTCCCGGATCAACGATGTTTACTTTACGCATCATCTGACGTACAATTACCTCAACGTGCTTATCGTTAATTTTCACACCCTGTAAACGATATACCTCCTGGATCTCGTTCACAACATACTGCTGTACGGCGAACGGCCCCTGGATAGAAAGAATGTCCTGAGGAGAAACCTGGCCATCACTTAAAGAAGTACCTGCTTTTACAAAGTCTCCATCCTGTGCCAGGATCTGACGTGTTAAAGGAACCAAATACTTCCTGGTAACACCATCTTTAGCTTCGATAATGATTTCGCGGTTACCACGTTTTACTGCACCCATAGTTACCACACCATCAATCTCAGAAACCACTGCAGGATTACTTGGGTTACGTGCCTCAAACAATTCTGTCACACGAGGCAGACCACCCGTGATATCCTTCAGTTTACCTAAGATACGAGGGATCTTCACTAACACTTTACCTGCTTTCACTTCATCCCCTTCATCCAGCATGATATGAGAACCGGTAGGTAAGTTGTACGATTTATCCGTTTTACCTTCTACAATGATGGAAGGAATTTTCGTTTTATCTCTTGTTTCGATTACCACTTTTTCGCGGTGACCAGTTTGCTCATCCGACTCTTCACGATAAGTAATACCTTCTATTACATTATCAAATTTCAACTCACCATCTACTTCCGCTACGATAACGTTGTTATAAGGATCCCATGAGCAAATCGCTTCTCCTTTGGAAACTTTCTGACCATCTTTCACCAATAAAGTAGAACCGTAAGGAATGTTATTGGTAATTAATAATCTGTCTGCTTTAGTATCAATAATACGCGCTTCACCGGTACGGCCAATAACCACTTTCACTTCTTCACCTTCAGCATTGGTAGTAACAACAGAACGCACACCGTCAAACTGTATAGTACCGTCAAACTTAGCGACCAATGTAGATTCTACCGAAGCAGAACCGGCAACACCACCCACGTGGAAGGTACGTAAAGTAAGCTGTGTACCAGGCTCACCAATTGACTGGGCAGCGATGATACCTACCGCATCACCTCTCTGCGCCAATATACCGGAAGCAAGGTTTTTACCATAACATCTAACGCAACATCCGCGTTTGCTTTCGCAGGTCAATACAGAACGTATTTCAATAAACTCAACACCAGCTTCTTCAATTTGTCTGGCAACTGCTGCTGAGATCTCTGTACCCGCTTCAATGATCAGCTCATCAGTTTGAGGATGGAATACATCATGTAATGAGGTACGTCCTTCAATCCTGTCTGATAATGGCTCGATCACATCCTCATTATCTTTTAACGCAGATGTATTAATACCACGTAATGTTCCGCAATCTTCTTCAGTAATTACCACATCCTGAGATACGTCTACCAGACGACGGGTCAGGTAACCTGCATCCGCCGTTTTTAATGCCGTATCCGCAAGACCTTTACGCGCACCGTGTGTAGAGATAAAGTAATCCAATACATTCAGACCGCCTTTAAAATTAGAAAGGATCGGGTTCTCAATGATCTCAGAACCTGTAGAACCAGATTTTCTTGGCTTAGCCATCAGCCCCCTGATACCAGCCAGCTGTTTGATCTGCTGTTTAGAACCACGGGCTCCTGAATCCAGCATCATGTAAACAGAGTTAAATCCTTGCTTGTCTGCAGCCAGTTCACGGATCAACGTTTCAGTTAATCTGGTATCCACACGGCTCCAGATATCTACGATCTGGTTATAACGCTCGTTGTTGGTAATAAGACCCATGTTATAGTTGTCCCAAACCTCATCTACCTCACCTTTAGCGTTCTCCAGCAATTCAGCTTTAATTTCCGGAATGATCAGGTCATTAATACTGAACGACAAACCACCCTGGAAGGCAGTACGGAAACCTAACTGCTTGATATCATCCAGGAATTTGGCTGTTTTAGGAACGTTGGTGATCTCGATGATATTACCGATGATCTCACGAAGCGCTTTCTTTGTCAACAAAGCGTTTACAAATCCTACTTCAACAGGAACGTGCTGGTTAAATATAACACGACCAACAGTCGTCTCTAATAATTTATATTCCAGTTCGCCATTTTCATTACGAACATTGGTTTTTACTTTAATCCATGCGTGAAGGTCAATTTGCTTTTCGTTATAAGCGATGATCACTTCTTCTGCAGAATAAAAAGCCTTGCCTTCACCACGTACTTTTTCAGTTTCAGTGGTTTTCTTTCCCTTAGTGATATAATACAGACCCAGTACCATGTCCTGAGAAGGAAGGGTAATTGGCGTACCATTCTGAGGGTTCAAAATGTTGTGAGAAGCCAGCATTAATAACTGTGCTTCCAATACTGCCGCATTGCTCAAAGGAACGTGTACCGCCATCTGGTCACCATCAAAGTCGGCGTTGAATGCCGCGGTAACCAACGGGTGTAACTGGATCGCTTTACCTTCAATCAATTTAGGCTGGAAGGCCTGGATAGATAAACGGTGCAGTGTTGGGGCACGGTTTAACATGATCGGGTGACCTTTCAGTATATTTTCAAGGATATCCCAAATAACCGCTTCTTTTTTATCTACCAGTTTCCTTGCAGATTTTACGGTTTTTACAATACCTCTTTCAATCAATTTACGAATGATAAATGGCTTAAACAGCTCAGCCGCCATATCTTTTGGCAAACCGCACTCATGCATTTTCATTTCAGGACCTACAACGATAACCGAACGACCAGAATAGTCAACACGTTTACCCAAAAGGTTCTGACGGAAACGACCTTGTTTACCTTTCAGTACATCCGAAAGAGATTTTAATGCACGTCCACCTTCAGCTTTAACAGCGTTAGATTTACGGCTATTGTCAAACAAGGAGTCGATCGCTTCCTGAAGCATACGTTTTTCATTACGTAGGATTACCTCAGGCGCTTTAATTTCCATCAAACGTTTTAAACGGTTGTTACGGATAATTACACGACGGTATAAATCGTTCAGATCAGAAGAAGCAAAACGACCACCATCCAACGGCACTAACGGGCGAAGTTCTGGTGGAATTACAGGAATGTATTGCATTACCATCCACTCGGGGCGGTTAGTAATACGGGTATTCGCGTCGCGGAAAGCTTCTACTACGCTCAAACGCTTTAACGCGTCTGCTTTACGTTGCTGAGAAGTTTCTGTGGCGGCGCTGTTTCTCAGATCAAAAGATAATTGATCGAGGTCGATACGCTGTAAAAGATCATGAACAGACTCAGCGCCCATTTTTGCAATGAATTTCTGAGGATCATCATCAGGTAGATACTGGTTATCTTTAGGTAAAGCATCCAGTATATCCAGGTATTCTTCTTCAGTTAATAAATCACCATAACCCTGGCCTTTATCTTCACGCACACCTGCCTGAATTACTACATAACGCTCGTAGTAAATAATGCTCTCTAATTTCTTAGAGCTCATTCCCAACAGGTAACCAATTTTATTAGGAAGTGATTTAAAGTACCAGATATGAACTACCGGAACCACCAGTTTGATGTGCCCCATTCTTTCACGACGCACTTTTTTCTCGGTTACTTCAACACCACAACGGTCGCACACAATACCCTTATAACGGATACGCTTGTACTTACCGCAGGCACATTCATAATCTTTTACCGGGCCAAATATTCTTTCGCAGAACAAACCATCTCTTTCTGGTTTGTAAGTACGATAGTTAATTGTTTCAGGCTTCAATACCTCTCCAAAGCTCTTCTCCAGGATAGAGTCAGGCGAAGCAAGGCCAATTGTTATTCTTGAAAACGCTGCTTTGGGACGATTGTCTTTTTTAGTAGCCATGTTTCTATTTAAGATTTTTTATTTTAAGATTTAAGATGGACGCTGATTTTGAAAACGTCCATGGACCCATCGACAATGGACCATGGACTTTCAAATATTATTCAAACGTCAGGTCAAGACCTAAACCTCTTAACTCGTGTACCAGTACATTGAATGATTCAGGAACTCCGGCGCGAGGTACGTTTTCACCTTTTACAATGCTTTCGTACGTTTTAGCGCGGCCAATGATATCATCCGACTTAATGGTTAATAACTCCTGTAAGATGTTAGATGCACCATAAGCTTCGAGTGCCCAAACCTCCATTTCACCAAAACGCTGACCACCGAACTGAGCTTTACCACCCAGAGGTTGTTGTGTGATCAATGAGTATGGCCCGATAGAACGTGCGTGCATTTTGTCATCCACCATGTGGTGCAGTTTGATCATATAGATCACACCAACCGTTGCTTTCTGGTGGAAGCGTTCGCCGGTTTCTCCATCGTAAAGGTATGTGTGACCGAACTTAGGTATACCCGCCTCATCACAATAGGTTTCTATCTCTTCAGTAGAAGCACCATCGAAGATTGGAGTAGCGAATTTAACACCCAGGTTTTTACCAGCCCATCCTAAAACAGTTTCGTAAATCTGTCCGAGGTTCATACGTGAAGGTACCCCTAGTGGATTCAGTACGATATCTACCGGTGATCCATCCTCAAGGAACGGCATATCTTCCTGGCGTACGATCTTCGCAACGATACCTTTGTTACCGTGACGACCGGCCATTTTATCACCCACTTTCAGTTTACGTTTAACTGCTAAGTATACTTTAGCCAGTTTCAATACACCGGCAGGTAATTCATCACCTATTGAAATATTGAACTTCTCTCTCTTATAGCGGCCTAACTCTTCGTTGAACTTGATATTATAGTTGTGCAACAAAGTATTTACCTGGTCGTTGATCTTTTCGTCGGTAGTCCAGCCTAAAGGATTGATGTTGGCATAATCCAGTGAAGCCAGGTTCTTGGCATTGAACTTAGAGTTTCTGCCGATCACGATTTCTTCGAAGCTGTTTTTAACGCCTAAAGAAGTCTGGTTCTCCAATAAAGTTCCCAGTTTTTCTAAAAGAACGTTCAATACATCCTGCTCATTCTTTTCGTGAACGCGATCTAATTTTTCAATGGCTGCTTTTTCGCGAACCTTAGCATTCTTATCTTTCTTAGCGCGTTGGAACAATTTCTTGCCGATTACCACACCTTCAACCCCGTTTGGAGCTTTCAGTGAAGCATCTTTTGCATCACCGGCCTTATCACCAAAGATGGCACGCAGTAACTTCTCTTCAGGAGTTGGATCGCTTTCTCCTTTTGGAGTGATCTTACCAATCAGGATATCACCTTCTTTAATTTGTGCACCAATGCGAATGATACCATTCTCATCCAGGTCTTTAGTAGCTTCTTCAGATACGTTAGGGATATCAGCTGTTAATTCTTCTTCTCCTAATTTAGTATCACGCACTTCCAGTTCATACTCAGAGATGTGGATAGAGGTAAACATATCTTCTTTTACTACACGCTCGCTGATCACGATCGCATCCTCGAAGTTGTAACCCTTCCAGGGCATGAACGCCACTTTCAGGTTTTTACCTAATGCCAGTTCACCGTTTTGAGTAGCATAACCTTGTGTAAGGAAATCTCCGTTTTTCACCTTCTGACCTTTCTTTACAGTAGGCATCAGGTTAATACAAGACTCCTGGTTGGTTTTGATGAATTTAGTCAGTTTGTACACTTTCAGATCTTCTTCAAAGCTTACCAGCTTCTCATTTACATCTCTGTCGTAACGAACATGAATTTCAGTTGCATCCACAAACTCAACCACACCATCACCTTCTGCATGTATCTGTATCCTTGAATCACGGGCTGCTTTTCCTTCCAGACCTGTACCTACAATAGGTGCATCCGGACGTAATAATGGAACCGCCTGACGTTGCATGTTTGATCCCATCAACGCACGGTTGGCATCATCATGCTCCAGGAACGGAATCAGGGAGGCGCTCAAACCAACAATCTGGTTCGGAGCTACGTCCATGTATTCTACTTCCGATTTATCCAGGATAGGGAAATCACCTGTTTCGCGGCTTTCAATTTTCTCTTCAACAAAATTACCATCAGCATCTAACGCAGTATTTGCCTGGGCAATTTTAGCCGAATCTTCTTCTTCTGCACTTAAGAATTTCAGTTTCTTAACATCCACTTTACCATTCACTACTTTATGATAAGGCGTTTCGATAAAGCCCATTTCATTGATCGTAGCGTGTACGCAAAGTGTAGAGATCAGACCAATGTTCGGTCCTTCCGGCGTTTCAATAGTACACAAACGGCCATAGTGCGAATAGTGTACGTCACGAACCTCAAAGCCGGCTCTCTCACGACTCAAACCACCTGGCCCGAGCGCCGAGATACGACGTTTGTGAGTAATTTCAGACAGCGGGTTGGTTTGATCCAGGAACTGGGATAACTGGGAAGTACCAAAGAAAGAGTTGATCACAGAAGAAAGCGTTCTTGCATTGATCAGATCCACCGGGGTAAATACCTCGTTATCACGAACGTTCATTCTCTCACGGATGGTACGGGCCATACGGGCCAGACCTACACCAAACTGAGCATATAATTGCTCGCCCACAGTACGTACACGACGGTTGCTCAGGTGATCGATATCATCGATCTCTGCTTTACCATTGGTTAAACGTACCAGGTATTTGATGATCTCAATAATGTCGAGCTTGGTCAGGGTTTTTTGTTCCAGCGGAGCGTCTATATTCAACTTACGGTTGATTTTATAGCGTCCAACTTCGCCCAGATCATAGCGTTTATCGCTAAAGAATAATTTATCGATAATACCACGGGCAGTTTCGTTATCAGGAGCATCAGCACCGCGCAACTGGCGATAAATGAACTGAACCGCTTCCAACTCACTGTTCGAAGTATCTTTATTTAAAGTATTGTAAATGATCGCATAATCACCACCTACGTCTTCTCTCTGAATAAATACGGTTTCGATCGCCATATCTACTATGGTTTCAATAGCCTCTTCATCCAGTACGGTATCGCGCTCCATCACAATTTCATTACGCTCGATAGACACTACCTCACCAGTATCTTCATCCACAAAATCTTCTACCCATGTGCGTAACACGCGCGCTGCCAATCTTTTACCAATATGAGCTTCCAGTGCTTTTTGTTCTCCGGCCACTTCATCTGCCATTCCAAACAGCTCCAGGATGTCTTTATCTGTTTCATAACCGATAGAGCGTAATAAGGTAGTAACCGGGAATTTCTTCTTACGGTCGATATACGCATACATTACGTTATTGATATCGGTGGCGAACTCCATCCATGCTCCTTTAAAAGGAATTACACGTGCAGAGTAAATTTTTGTACCATTCGGGTGAACAGACTGACCAAAGAATACCCCTGGAGAACGATGCAACTGAGAAACAACCACACGCTCAGCACCGTTGATCACAAAAGTACCACGGGGAGTCATGTAAGGAATATTACCCAAAAACACGTCCTGAACGATTGTCTGGAAATCCACATGCTCTTCGTCGTTACAGCTTAAGCGCAGTTTGGCTTTAAGCGGAACGGCATAAGTTAAGCCACGCTCCATACACTCATCGATCGAATAACGGGGGGGATCAATAAAGTAGTCTAAAAATTCCAGCACAAAGATGTTTCTCGTATCAGTGATAGGGAAGTTATCTTTGAATACACGGAACAAGCCCTCAATGTTACGCTTGTCGGGTGTAGTCTCCAGCTGGAAAAACTCTTTAAATGATTGAATCTGAACTTCGAGCAAATCTGGCGTTTCAGCCAAATGTTTGATTTTCCCGAAATTCACTCTTGATTTTACGCTTGTAGCAGACATAAATAATACACCGGTTTTAATGATTCACCTATAGAAACGCCAAAAAGGACCACTTTTATCGCTAAAAGAAATCCTACTGAAATTCAATTACTTGAATACGTTTCGTAAGTCAAAATTTTATTGGCCAAAATAAAAAGGACTGCAAAGTTAGGGGATAAATTATAAAGAAAAAACTTATTAGCAATAATTTTGCCAAATCTTATTTTGATATTGATTTTTATAATTCGTAAATTTATGAAAACAGCTATCTATGAACCTGAAACACACCGTGAAAGAGTCTTTGACTTTTTCAAAGAAAGAACGCGTAGGGATCATTTTCCTGATTCCCATTATCCTGCTAATCGCCTTTCTCCCCTTTTTTCAAACGCAGCCGGTTGAGCTCCCGATCTCGTCTGAAGATTCGGTCTGGATGCAGACTGCCCGAAACCTGCAGCAGAAAGACCAGCATGAATCAGCAGGCGCATCAGGCGAACCAGCCGATCCAATGGCCAGCTACCAGGCTGATCATACAGAGGGAAGTTATACCAGTTCGCCAAAAGGAATAGTTTTTAATTTCGATCCGAACACCCTGGATGCCCAGGGTTTTAAAAAGCTGGGGCTAAGGGACAAAACGATTCGCACCCTCATCAACTATCGCAACAAGGGTGGAAAATTCAGAAAACCAGACGATCTTGCCAAAGTGTATGGCCTGAGGCCCGAAGAGTTTACCCGTTTGAGGCCCTATATATCTATCCCAACCAGTGCATCTGAAAGCAGCTACACCAATCCAAATAACAACTACAGGCAGGCTGAAAACCACAACTACACTCCTGCAGAAAACAAGCACCGTTACTCCGCCAAAATCATCGAAATTAATACTGCAGATATCGCGGGTTTTGAATCGCTGTACGGAATTGGCAACAAGCTGGCCGCTAAAATTGTCAACTTCAGAGACAAGCTAGGAGGATTTTACTCTATTGAGCAGGTTGGAGAAACTTATGGAATTCCAGATTCAACCTTTCAGAAAATAAGACCGCAATTAAAGGTTGATGCTGGCGCGATCAGGAAAATGAATATCAATACAGCTTCCTACGATGAGCTCAATAATCATCCATATATCAGCGCAAAGCTGGCTTTCCAGATTTTAAAACAAAGAAAAGACAAAGAAAATTTTACAGCTATTGAAGAAATAAAAGAGTCGGTAGCCCAAACTACCGACTCATACGAAAAAATATCCATGTATATTACTATCGGCAACTAAGATGTAAAATGCTGCCTGATGAGGCGTTCAACTATTTATTCACCACCGGGATAACCTTACTGTATTTGAACTCGCCATTGACATCCACTTGCTTGATGCGTATAAAAATTTTCTCCATAACGTTATCATCAACCATATCACCGTTCTTACTACACGCTGCAAGACCTGCGGCTAACAGCACTGCCAGGATCATTAAATAAAACCTGCTGCGACGGTTAAATCCTGCTATGCTTAATAAACCTAAAATAGCAGGAATAGATAAAAGCCCTGCAAAATCTGAGGTGGTTATGCTCGTACGGTAATATTGAATAGTAGGCGAATTTCCGTTTAATGACCGAACGGTTTTTAAAGAGTAGAAAGTGCTGCCATCTTTTGAGGCTTCCACTTCAAAATGATCATTATGGGTTTCCTGTTGGGTCGACCAGTTTATATTAATGACATTACCAGCTTTCACTGCTTCGAGCGTACCAAAAGTAACCGGCAAAGGCGAAGTCTCTACCGTTCCTGTAAATGCAAAATTACTAACGCTCGCCGTGCCGCTGGTAGCTGAAGCACCCCAACCATAAAGCCTGAAAGTAATAGGAGCGGCGATGTTTTGAAATGCTGACATCTCTAACTCAATTAATACGCCGGCCTGATTAGCAGGATCCGCAATAGTGGCTACAAACAGAGCGTTCGAAAACCCGTCGACACTAGAGCGGCCTGAAAATGATACAGGACCTGTAAATGATCTTTGAATAGTTAAAACACCGTTGGAAAAGTCTATTCTTTTACCCCGCGTCAGGCGTCAGTGTAAAGCTATAATAAGCATTCAGATCCGGTGCAGGCGTATTCCAGCTGTCAGCATTATACTCATCAGTACCATTTACACCGTTAATACCCGGTCCCCTGCCAATTGCTCCACAGATTACCCTGCGCCGAAAGTCCGGCCACAGCGATAATGCCAACGAGGACGAGAAGAATTTTTTTAATCATAAAAAAGAAATAATAGCGGCTGTATGCTGCTGAGAAAACTAAATGGAAAGGCAAGGAGCAGAAACATCAAATTATTATTCTTTTTAATAGCACAAAGCATACCAATAACATCTTTTCCCGACAAAGTCCTCCGACTACTACTGCGGCTGCCGTTGCAGAACAGCACAATACAAGCCTTTTGGGATTAAAAACTGTTGGATTATACACGCAATGCCATAGCGATTTATCTTGTGTTAATGCTCCTGTAAGAGTATAGGTAGTCTTACTACAGTTAGCAATATAAAGAGCATAAAGGCCATAGCTGCTTTCCGGCCTTAGTACAAACTACCAAAAACGGGTAATACTAAACCAGATACATAACAATAAGATCGCATTAACTTTTATGGTCTGAAAAACCAATAGTTTGAAGGTCCGCTTAAACAGATATAGTTAAATCGTTTTTGAGGCTACCTATTGGATTACCTGTACCACCTTACTATAGAGGAATGTGCCATCCTCATCTACCTGCTTAATACGAAGAAAGATTTTATCCGGAGCAGCAATGTTAACAACATCGCTATGTTTGTTACATGCTACAAAAGCGGTAACGCCAATCAACAGCGTTGTTATGATAAGTAAATAAGTCTTTCTCTGACGTTTAAAACCTGATATGCTCAATAATCCTAAAATCACAGGGATGGATAATAATCCCGCAAAATCTGATATAGTAATGCTTACTTCGTAGTACTGAGTAGTGTTTGAATTGCCGTTTAAAGATTGAATGGTTCTTATAGCAGCAAATGTGCTACCATCTGATGAAGCTTCTATTTCAAAATGATCATTATTGGTTTCCTGTACGGTTGACCATTTTAACTGTATTGCGTTGCCAGCCTTTAGTGCTTCGACAGCTCCAAATACAAGAGGTAAAGGAGTGTCTGATACCAGGGCAATGTCATCTATCCTAAACCAATTATTCGTGCCTGTAGCGTTGGACGCGAATGTAACGCGGAGTGAAGTGCCGATCGCACTTATCGGTAAATCCTGTGCATACCATCCCTGAGTATTGGCGCCTGCGGGAAGTGTATTTAACGCAAGAGCGTAGCTGTTGCCATCGATTACTACAGTTATTTGCAGGTTACTTCCGTTTTGAGCCTGCAGGTTTTTAAATACACCAAACCGAAGATGTACATTGGTGGCACCACTGATGTTAATATTACTAATTGAATAGCCGGGATTTGTATTGGATGTAAAAAAAATATTATTGCCCCCTGAAACTCCGGCATAGCCGACAGACGGAGTGGAGGCACTTACCTGCGCAGTACCGGAGTGTATAACCGGTGTAGTATTCTGAAAAGTGGTATATGTAGCCACAGGTGTATTAGTGGTAACAGCCGGGCTTCCTATATTCTCAGAAAAAACAGTTATTTGTCCGCTCGCGCTCCCTACCCCGAATGTAAAAAATATAAAGCAGCATAAAAGATTTCTCAACAACATTAGTTAGGCTTTACAGTACCTCAAATATAAACAACACAATTAATATTATTTATTCTTAATACTTTTTAAATAACAAAAAAACCCGCGACTTAATCGCGGGCTTTCGTGTTAACAGGGCTGGCTACATAACAGGGCTTATACCCTATTTTTTTACTGCGGTAACTATTTTAGAATACTTGACAGTTCCATCAATATCTGTTTGTCCGATTCGAATATAAAGAGTGGGTGTCTCACTGGTATCTACGCTGTCTTTCTTCCGGCAGGAAAATAAAGCCAACCCGATGACAATCGCCAGCATAGGTGTTGTGAGATATATTTTTTTGCGCGCTACAGGGTAAAGCATCGCCATCAATAGCATCAAAACAGAAGCGGTGAATAAAGAAAAACCCGATAATTTCGCCAATTCCTTCCAACTGGTAGAAAAGCTATATTTCAGCTCTGCGTCTGAATTGCCACCTGTTGCCTGCGTAGCAACAGTTGCAATCTGGTGAAAGTCTGTTCCGTTATGTGATGCATCAATAGAAAATTCCTTATTATTTTTTTCGCTTAGCGTTTGCCAGTCAACCCGGAGTTGGCTTCCTACGAAGGCCGCCTCTACAGTTCCAAAAGCAACAGGTAATACTCCATCGGTATACCCGTAAACTGATACCGCATCATTATTGGTTGAATTGCCTACTATATTTGAACCAGGCACAATATTAACGTTGATACCGTGGCCAGTTGCCCCCGCATTCTGTGCCGAGGCTTCGGTTACAATGGCCTGAAAAGTGATGCTTCCTCCACTGGGATCTTCAAACGTACTACCTGGTATTGTTTGGTTTTGAGTGCCGATCAGGGTTGCCGACTGCGCATCATAGGCCCAGGTAAAAAAAGTAGCAAATGTGCCCGTTACAGGTACAGCGCCGCCTCCATCAGTAAGGGGAATCATTTTCTGCAGATTTACCGTTACCCGTGTTGGCTCTGCAGCAACGGTAACCGGAATTGCGGATTGGTTAATAAAGTTAAAGTTTAAAGTTACTGTTCCATTTACCAGTGCTGGCGTTGGTGCCACTGTAGCGCCGTTCACGGCTATATCCTGAGCAAATATTACCTGCGTGAAAAACGACGCGATGATTAACGAGACTAACGATTTTTTCATAATTACTTTGTTAATTGTTGCTGAATAAGGTTTAGATTATGGATTTTGAGAAGGTGCATAATTGATTCGATCACTGTCTGTATTATTTAGTGTATTAGCGTCTCCTCCCGATGCATCAAAAATGGTCACTATAATGTTATCAGAGCCGGTTGCACCGTTGCCATTGAACAGTAAGGCTACAGCAAAAGAAGTTGCAGCCTGCCCGGCAATTGTCTGCTTGTTATTAGTACCTCCCAACCGGAACCGATAGCTCAGGCTATTTTCTCCCAGATAAGTCCAATCTGCATTTTGTACAGGAATGCCCGCCACTATTGTTTGAGAAGGATTATAGGTTTGCATGGTATAGTTGGGTGACTTGGGAATAGTAACATAAACCGGTGTTCCATTGGTGGCCAACGCATTGGCTGTCGAAATGGTAACCCTGGCATTTAGAGTAGCGGTACCGGTAACCTGGGTTGGCAAAACAAGTATATTGGCGGTAAGATCCACCCCAGCCACTTCGTTCACGTCAACATATAGCGTTCCCATGCTGTTAAGCTGTGCATTAGTGCTGCGCGAAACTTTGTAGGTGAATTGCGCCGTTCCTGAGTATCCGGGAGCCGGGGTATAGCTATAATTCCCGGTTGTTGCCAATGTTAATGTTCCTGTAGGGTTGGTTATACTTTGCTGCTCTACCACCAATACCCCTCCTTCTGAATCAGTGTCGTTGGAAATTACGTTACCGGAAATGGCTTCGCCTTTTGTTTTGTCAAAATCATCTCCTGCAGCTACAGCGCCAGGGTTTGGCAACACTACCTCCGTTATAAAATATGCGCTTCCGCATTTACTGCCACCGGGCTGTTCACACACATTGTACGTAAGTGTATCTCTGCCTACGAAACCAGTTATGGGTGTATAAGAAATCGTTCCGTCACTATTTACGACAGCCGTTCCATGCTTAGGTTGTACAGAAATAGTAGGCAGGCCTAAGGTAGCGCCGGATGTACTTACTTCATCATTATTCCTCACCGGGTAAGATATAGCCGTATTGACTTTAGTAGTGGCAACATCTGTGTTAACAATCGGTGGAGTAAGATTCACATCCGTAGCGTTACCAACGATAATCGTAAGGTTTTCCTTTTTCACCATACCGCTTGCTGGATCGGTGAGTGTGGTTTCGTAAGTATAAACACCTGTTTGGGTAGCTTCATGAGTATAGGTACCGTTAGCATTTAAGGCAAGTGTTGCACCAGAAGGGTTAGCCGTCTGATCTGCGCCATTAGCCGAACCGGAATTGGAGTATATGGCACCAGCCGGCTTTTTATCATTTGTTGCTACATTACCTGTAAGCGGTACATTTATAATACCGTAATTGATATCAGGCAATGTAAAAAACGAACTGCAACTCAGGCCAGGCGTTCCTGCCGGTAAAAAGCGGGTATCCACCGTTGCATAAAAGACATCTATGTCTTTAAGAGCTCCCACTACGGTGGTGGTAGATATCTGGATTTCGTCGTACGGCAAGCTGGTTAGGAATCCAACATTATAAACACCAGAAGTTGTACCTAAAATGGGTATAATCACCTGCAGATTGAGTAGCTCTGAAGCAGAGCGGGTTTCCTGCTGTATTCCATTGTTCCAGGTTGTTACTCTTATCGAACTAAGCAGATCGGCATATAGTAATGCATTGTTATTATTTCGGATAAGGAACCCTGCTATAGTACCTGCCGGGAATGTGTTAGCCGGAACAGATACAGCTATCGATCCTGTAGCAGCAACACCTGCCGTAATTCTAATATTGGCGAAGTCGGTAGCAGCCGCGTTATTATCAATCACTTTCTCAGCATCGGTAACTGCACAGCTCACGCATGCTACACCTGAGATACCAGAACGTGTATTTTCTATAATAGCGCCGTATTCAGGAGTTTTAATAATATTAGTGGTATTACACTGAACGTTCCCTGCACAGTTTTTCTGAATTTTTACCCCAAACACCTGTATGTTACCAAGATTAGCTCCTACCGGTTGTGTAAACTCAATCTGCACCTGGTCAAAACTGCCATTGGCAACTACACCTACTGTTTGCCGTATATTATCTCCCAGCAATCCGGATTTGGCGCCCACCAATAATGCGTTGCCTGTGGTAACCTGCACTTCTGTAGTTCCGTTATAAAGCCTGATAATGGCAGAACCTAATACTGATGCATTTAGCAGAGAAGCTGTTTGCACGTCAAAACCTACATAGGTCCCAGCAGCATAAGGAGTCAACGCATTTTTAACTGCAATACGTCCGCGGCTTAATGCGGATACAGCCAGGCTGATAGTGGCTGCGCTGTTCGGATCAGCGTCTATTATATTGTCCAGGCCTGAGATATTATTACCAACTGCAATGGTACCGTCTACACCGGTATTAACCATATTTACGAAAACAGGATCAACAGTCGAAACCAGGTTGGTCGGTACATTGCAGGTAAAATCAGTAGCCCGGTTACAATATTGTTTGATAACAGCGTTGTAAACAGCAATGGCGCCCAGGTTTACATTGGCCGGTTGGGATAAAGTGTATCGAATTTCATCAAATGAAAGACTGGTTTTAAAGCCAACAGTATATCTTCCGGTACCAGACAATAAAGGAGCCGATACCAGTAGCGAGCTACCAGGCACAGACTCTCTGAAAACACCTCTCTCATATGTACTTACACTAGTATTAGCCAAAAGACTCAATGACAGGGCGGTCGTATTAGCTATCTCAAATCCGGCAAAATAACCAGCAGGATGACTGGTGTTGCCCGCTTCTCTGACAGAAATATACCCTGTAGACAGTACGCCCAGCACCGGCAATGTAATGGTACCTGAGTTATCGGTATTACCATCTACGATATTCCCTATATTAGAAAATATACTTCCCAGCAAACTCACGTCTGCTATACCGGTAGTACCAGTGCTTACTATTGCAGGCGAGGTATTTTGTACTAACGCAGTTGTTATGTTACACGCTGGTGTGGCCAACGGTGTTTGCGCTCTTAATATCTCGGCATAATAAACGCTGCGGGTACCAACCCCAAGAGCTGAAAAATTAATACGAACCCTATCAAATTCTTTGCTGGTGACAAAACCCACTTTACCCAATCCTCCTCCAAGTAGTGAAACAGATAAAAGCCCGCTTCCTCCATTATAAGTATCTTGCAATGTGTTGCCCAAATACGTAGTTATGGTTATAGAACTGGCCAGGTCTAATATACTGGCTGTGCCTATTACAAAGCCCGCGTAAGAACCTGCCGGGTATATGCCGGAACCGGTTGCATTATTATCTTTTACTTCTACCCATGCGGAACCTGCAACCGTAAAAGTCCAGGTTGAAGGGTTAGTTAAGACATTATCTGTAATATTTTCTTTATTGCCGAATAAATCAAATCCCAACGCAGTACTACTTGTTACTGTCAGGTTAGTAAAAACATCGGAAGTTAAAGGACGATAAAGATTAAAGGGTGCTGACGAGACCTGGGCCTGGAGTTTGATAACGGTCACCGTAAGCAATAGTTGACAAAATAAAAAAGTTAGGGCAATACAACGGTATCGCGTGAGATTAGGGTTAAGTCTCATAACGTATAGGTTTTAAAAGATTACGTAAATGCGTTAAAAGACATCATGTCAATCATGGTCATGGCATTACCATTAAGCCCTGTTAATAACAGGCTTCAATACTCACGACACATTTCAAAATATGAGTTTTAACGATTTTTCGTCTGGGCTTATTTGATTTACAGTGTTTAAATAATCCTGGTAATGGTGGCTTAGGGCTGGTATCGCGGGCTTAACGTGATTTTGAGGGCTTCTATACTACCTGTTACCGGGCTAAATTCTTTGGAAAAGGTACTACAATTTAATTTAACAAAAAAAATATCGTTGTTAACTTTTTTTTATAAACAATTTACATGCCATTCTTCCTGTACATGAAAAAAGGCAATCATTGCTGATTGCCTTTTAATAAGTATTTAAGCCAGGAGTTAAGCTACTTCAACATCAGCACCAGCTTCTTTCAGTTTAGCTGCTACTTCTTCTGCTTCAGCTTTGCTCACACCTTCTTTAACAGGTTTTGGAGCGCCGTCTACTAATTCTTTAGCTTCTTTCAAACCTAAACCAGTTAAGTCTTTAACGATCTTAACAACGTTTAATTTAGAAGCACCACCGCTTTTCAGGATAACGTCAAATGCTGTTTTTTCTTCTACAGCAGCTGCGCCACCACCGTCGCCAGAAACTACTACTGCTGCAGCAGCTGGTTCGATGCCATACTCAGTTTTTAAGAAATCTGCTAATTCCTGTACTTCTTTTACAGTTAAGCCTACCAGGCTTTCTGCTAAATTTTTAATATCTGCCATTTTGTTTAATTTTTACCGTCTTCATTTCCCTGTATGCCGAACAGGCCGGCTTTTAAAAATGGATCCGACGGCGGGTTTAAAAAAATTGTACCCCCAATCCCCCTAAAGGGATAATTTGGGCGGTGATTTATAAAAAGAACTAAATCTGTGTGAACTATCCCTCAATTGTCCATTCTTCGTCACCCTCGGAAGAACAATCTGGGAACCAAATTACTCAGCGGCAGGTTTTTCTTCTGCTGCGGGAGCTTCAGGTGCTGCCGGAGCCTCAGGTGCCGCTTCAGCTGCAGGAGCTTCAGCCGCTGGTGCTGCTTCTTCAGCAACCGGGGCAGCATCGCCTCCTTCTGATTTGTTTTGTAACGCTCCAATAACACGCTGGATTGGAGAAAGCAACAAGCCAATAACTTCGCCGATAAGCTCGTTCTTGGTTTTGATCTGCGTTAATGCTTTCAGCTGGTTGTCACCTGCATACAGGTCACCGTTGATAAAAGCCAGTTTCAATTCTGGTCTTTCTGCTTTGGCTTCATTACGGAATGAGCTAAGGATAACAGCTGGTTCTTTCGGATTCTCAGAGAACATTAAAGCGGTTACTTTATGCAAAGAGTCGTAAACACCAGCATATTTTTCAGCATCCAGAGATTCCAATGCTTTTTTAATCAGCGTGTTCTTAGCCACTTTCATTTCAACATTCTTGTCGAAACAAGCGCGGCGTAGCTTAGTTACCTGCGCTACTGTAAGTGATTCTGTATCGGTTATGTAGAAATTGTCGTACTGAGAGAACTTACCCTTCAATACTTCAATTACTTCGTTTTTTTGATCTTTAGTCATTTTATTTCGATTTGACTGTCCCGCCGGGGCGGGATGATTTTTTAAAAAATTGTTGGGTCGCCGTATTAATGAACAAAGCCTTTAGTGTCTAAAGCAATGCCTGGGCTCATAGAGCTAGCCATGCTGATACCTTTTAAATAAGTACCTTTTGCCGTAGAAGGTTTTGCTTTAACGATAGCATTGATGAACTCCTGTCCGTTCTGAGCGATTTTTTCAGGAGAAAAGCTTACACGTCCGATAGAAGCGTGAATAATACCTGCTTTATCAACTTTAAACGCAATTTTACCACCTTTTACTTCGTTTACTGCAGCCGCCACATCGTTGGTAACCGTTCCGGTTTTAGGGTTAGGCATTAAGTTACGTGGGCCTAACACTTTACCTAATTTACCAATTTTAGGCATTACAGCAGGAGTAGCGATGATCACATCAATATCTGTCCAGCCGCCTTCAATTTTTTGAATAAACTCGTCTAAACCTACGTGGTCAGCTCCTGCTTCAATTGCAGCAGCTTCTTTATCAGGAGTGCAAAGTACCAACACTCTTTTTGTTTTACCGGTACCGTGTGGTAAGGTAACAGTGCCGCGAATTGCCTGATCTGCTTTTTTAGGATCTACGCCTAAACGTACATGTAAATCAACAGAAGCATCGAATTTCGCAACATTTATTTCTTTAACCAATGCAGAAGCTTCGTTAAGCGTATAGGCTTTGTTGGCATCCACCTTGGAGTTTACAACTTTTCTTTTCTTTGTAATTGCCATTGTAATTCTTTTTAAAAGCCTGCCCGGAGACAGACGGGTTCTTTAATGGATTAGTTTTCCCAAGGGGCTTTACCTTCTACAGTTAATCCCATGCTACGTGCTGTACCAGCAACCATTTTCATAGCGCTCTCTTCAGTAAAGCAGTTCAGGTCAGGCATTTTATCTTTAGCGATAGCCTCAACCTGATCCCAGGTAACTTTACCAACTTTAACACGGTTGCTTTCTTTAGAACCTTTTTGAATTTTAGCCGCTTCCATTAACTGCACAGCAGCAGGAGGCGTTTTAATTACAAAGTCGAAACTTTTGTCGGTATAAACTGTGATTAATACAGGAAGAATTTTTCCTGGTTTGTCCTGTGTGCGCGCATTGAACTGCTTGCAGAACTCCATGATGTTAACACCTTTGGAACCTAGCGCCGGACCGATTGGAGGTGCAGGATTGGCCTGACCACCTTTACACTGCAGCTTTACAAAGCCGGAGATTTCTTTTGCCATTTTTAAATGATTTATTGGTTCAAACGCTCTGCCGGTTATTCCGGAAAGAGCTCCCAAATTCCTCGTTCTGTATTGATATGATCTATACAGAAAACCTAAAAAGAACTAATTGGGGGTGCAAAGGTAGGTGTTTTAGTTGAAATGTTAAGAAGTTAATAGGTAGTTGAGGCGTTTATCGGGGAGGTTATTAACTGAAGGAACAAAACTAATTGGTTTGAAAGGTATTATTGATAATTTTAGGTGATGAAATACATACTTTTAATATTGTTTGCCGCGTTTTCAGCTCCCATTTGGGCCCAAACTGCATCCTTTTTTGACTCAACCGGCATTGTTGCCAGCAGTTTTGAAGGTCTTATGAAGATAAAACACGAATTTATTTTTACCGAAGGCCCGGTGGCTGATAAAGATGGTAAAGTGTATTTTACGGATCAGCCCAATAACAAAATCTGGCGTTACGATCCTAAAACAACGGTGTTGTGGGAATTTAAAAAGGATGCCGGAAGAGCCAACGGACTGGATATAGATGCTAAAGGAAATATTATTGCCTGTGCCGATGAAAACAATGAAATACGGTCGATCGATACCCGGGGACATATCGTAAAAATATTGTTGGGCAAAGTGGATGGCAAAAAACTAAACGGCCCCAATGACTTATGGATCGACCGCAAAGGCGGCATTTATTTTACTGATCCTTATTACCAGCGCGATTACTGGACCAGAACCGAGCCTGAAATAAAGGAACAAAATGTGTATTACCTGCCCAAAGGGGCTAAGCAGCCCCTAACGGTAAGTAAGGAACTGGTAAAGCCTAATGGCATTACCGGCTCTGCGGACGGCCGCTATCTTTTTGTGGCCGACATAGGAGATAATAAAACCTATAGATTTCTGATCCATCCCGATGGCACTTTACCGGAAAAACAATTATTGGCTTCCCAGGGCTCAGATGGGATAACCCTGGATAACAGGGGCAATCTCTATTTAACGGGTAATGGTGTCACTGTTTACGATTCCACAGGAAAAAAAATCGCTTATATACCGGTTCCTGAAAAATGGACGGCCAATATTTGCTTCGGCGGAAAAGACCGGGATATTCTTTTTATGACCGCGGGGCCATCGGTTTATTACTTAAGAATGAAGGTTAAGGGAGAAAATAAATAAACCCAGTCCTTTTGCTTTGCTGTACGTGTTTAGGCAAACATGTGAGAACGGCGCTATTGCGCCTTACATAGTTTACTATTCAGTAATTTGCGGCGGAATTCAACAAATTAATACTCAATTAAAACATAATGGCTTATCATTATCTTGCTTATGGCATTCCCGTAATTTCAGAAATTGAACTTCCTGCGTTAATTCCGTTAGCCGACCTATCAAATATTGAAAATCCTGTACAAGTTACACTAGGAGCAATACCAGCTGAAATACCGGGCGCTGTGAAAGCAGATTATTTCACCTGCTGCACCCCAAACGAATTGATATTTACGATACCCGAAAAAGTAAAATACCATATAAAAAATGGGAACCAGATTACCATTGAAGTTATTGATCCGCACTATAGCCTGATCCTGATCTATTGTTACTCCTACGCATTAACAGCTATAGTTTACCAACGAAATTTCTTTCCTTTTCATGTTTCCGGCGTATTTACAGAAGCGGGAAAAGTTGCTTTATTTGCAGCAGAATCCGGCACCGGCAAATCTACACTGGCGGTAAAATTGCAAGAGTTGGGTTTTCAGCCATTTACTGACGATACCGCTATTTTATTTATTAAGGATGGGAAATGTTATGCGCAGGCCTCCTACCCCATGATTCGTTTATGGGAAAACAGTATTCCCGAACAAAAGCTATTAAATGGCGATGAAAAGCAAAAAATATTTGATAATGGCGAAAAGGAAAAGTTCGGTTTCTCTTTTCATCATAAATTCATCACCGAACCGGTAGAAGTAGCGCATTTTATCTTTTTAGAAAAAGAAGGCATGGAAATTCAGCAAAATCCGGTGAAAAAAATTGAAGCATTTAAAAAAATGTCAGATAACGCATTTCTTCGGCATTGGATACCGGGCCAGCAAAAAAGCAAACTGCAGTTCGAATTAATTAGTAAGATACTCAATATCTTATCTTTTCAGCAGGTAAGCAGACCGCTTTTATCAAATAGTTTCGAAGCGTTTCCTCTTTATATCAAAAATATTTTGCTGAATGTGGACATATAATTATCTTGCGACCTGTTAATTAATACAAAACTTTATTTTATGGAAAGCAAAAAAATTTGGATTTTACCAGAAGTTACTGAAATTGAAATAAATGCTGGAGCAGGAGAAGATAGCGACGGTGCAGCTTTACAGCCGAAGCCATCAGGCGGAACTGCATAGTAGTCTTTTAACCCTTTATTAAAATCCAATATTTTCAATAGATTGGATTTTTTCGTTTATGGGCATTACTGGTGTTTGGAGATTTGACAATAACTCAGACCTTGTTTCCAGGTTATTGAGTAAATTGTTGGGTGCCGGTCAAGGTATAGTTGATAAATCTGCCATTATTAGTGATTCAGGTATAGAGATGTTCTGTTATGAACTTAAACATAATGTCAAAGCCCAGCCACAAATCTCAAGGTATTTACCAGAACATCAACTTTCTTTCATAGCGGAAGCCCGCCTTGAAAATAGCGCTGACCTTATCTCAAAACTTGCATTACCACAAGGATCACTCATTTCTGATAGTGATCTTATTTTACATTCATTTGTTCGATGGGGAAAAGACTGTGTCTCCAGCCTTCGAGGCAGATGGAGTTTTGCCGTATTCGACCATGCTAAAGAAGAGCTCTTTTTAGCGAGGGATCAGGTTGGTTACACATCCATTTACTATTCATTGAGCGCTGATGGGTTTTATTTTAGCGCTTCATTAAAAGCACTATTATCCATATTACCAAAAGCAGAATTGAATGAATTACATTTTATCAGGAATCTTACATTATGGGATGTTTCACAACCAACCGAAGACACTTATTTTAAAAACGTATTTTCTCTCCCGAACGCGCATACATTAACAGTAAATAAGTTTTCACTAACTACAAATAAGTATTGGCACCCGGAGCATACACCATTGTTGCGCTACAAGAATATAAATAGTTACACGGATGAAATGATGGAACGATTCGTTAAGTCTGTAAAGAACAAACTCGACGATGACCTACCCGTTGCATCAATGCTAAGTGGCGGATTGGATAGTGGATCGGTAAGCTATGTAGCTTCTGAAATACTAAAATCGAAGGGTAAGAGCCTGACAACTTTTAGCCATATCCCACAATTTAAACACCTTACACATCACAATAAAACCTCTGCAAAACTGCTGCTGGACGAAACGCCTGTAATACAAAAGATCGTACAAAAATCTCAGAACATACACCCTTATTATATTTCGTCTGACGGCAGCAGTATTGTACAGAGCTGGAATGATCTTTTAGATATTTATTCAGCACCGATACATGGAGCGGGCAATATTTATTGGCTGTTTGATCTTTATCGCAAAGCAAGCGACATGGGTTACGATAAACTTTTAACCGGAGAAGGAGGAAATGGAAGCATTTCATTTAGTGGATCGGCCACATTATTACCATTTTTTGATTTTCAAAGAATGATTCGACATCCAAGAGCGTTCCTATACAATCAAATTAAAAAACCTTTATTATACCAGTTAAATAGTTGGCGACACAGAAAGGACTTTTACGAAAGAAGTGATTTAGGCGCTTATATCAAAAATATTTTTGTTAATGAACAGAAAATAAGAGAATACAACATCAAAGAAGATATCGCCTTAAATAAAAAAAGTTTCGATACCCCTACCAACAATATCGTCGATCAAAAACATTTACTTTTAGAGTTGTATAACCTTAGATCTTCATTTGGTGCGGCATGTAGTAGTCATTTCAATATTGAGCTCTGTGACCCTACAACAGATGTGGACTTAATGGATTATTTCTTTAAGATACCCAATAATGCTTTTTTTGATAAAGATTACAATAATCGCATGCTGGTTAAACGCATGATGAAGGGAAAGCTTCCCGATAGCGTTTTGTATGAAACACGAAAAGGGCTTCAAAGTTCAGACATTGTACAACGAGTCCTATCTCAGAAAGCTGAATTCGATACAGTTATTGAAATACTACAACAGAGTCCTGCAGCCAATTATTATTTAGACATCCAAAAGTTAAAAGAAACCTGGCGTAACTATTTAAAACAAGAGCATAAAGTAAGCATTTTGGCAATGCAACGATTATGTAAGGGCATTCTGTTTGCATTGTTTTTACAAAAACACTTTGATTAAACGATCCCCTATTCGCCTAATTGTTTATTAGCTCATTTTAAAATACTTTTGCACCTATGATTTACCAGCTTAATACAAAGGACATTCTTGTTACGCAGTTAGGAGAGGAAGCCGTAGCTTTTAACAGCACTACCAACGAATATTTTTCCTTAAACGAAACATCGTTTAAAATTCTAAAAGGTATAGAAAATAATTTACCCATTGAAGCTATTTGTGACCAGCTACAGGCAGAATATAATATAGCAGTTGCGGAATGTACAAAAGCGGTAAATGAAACTATAAAGACTTTTATAGCTAAAAAGCTGGTGATCGCGGCATCATGATACATAAAATAAAAACGTTTATGAACATGCGCCACCGGCGAAAGCTAATGGCAATGCAGGGATTTGTATATGCTACTTATACTTACTTGTTGTTCACGTTTTTTAACAAGCATGCTCGATTTGGTACAAAGGTGAATAAAATTGCTGTTTCTGAAAATGGAACAAAAGACTCCAAAATAACGGATATAGCCTGGGCTATAAAACTTGTTGAAAAAAATATTCCCTGGAAAAATGTGTGCAGGCATCAGGCTTACCAGGCCAAACTGCTTTGCAATTATTATCAAATACCTTACTTCATCTTCATCGGCTTTAAAAAGGACATAGAAAAAAATGAGATTCAGGCACACGCCTGGACCATAGCCGGAGGCAAAATGATTACAGGGTTGTGTAATCCGGAGGAATACATTGTTCAAAGTATTTATAGTAATTAATGGCATTAGAGATAAAAAACTTAAACCCCAAAGATTTATTCCGAAACATTAAACGTTCGTTATATTTACTTTGGGAAACTAACCGGCGCTTAGCATTGTTAAGCTTTGCTTTACAGGTGATACAGGCGCTGTTACCTGTAGTTTCCTTATTTTTTATAAAACTGATCATTGAAAAAGTTACCGACAAGCTTCCCTTTTCTGACCTGTTGCCTTTTATTATTTACTTTTTAGCCACACAGCTTACGTTTGCTCTGGTACAACAGTATGCCGCTCACATAACCGCTGTTTACCAACCAATGATCACCGATCATTTATCACAAAAAGTGCTAAATAAAGCTATAAGTGTGGACTATGCCTATTATGAAAACCCAGCGTACCATGATAATTTGCACCTGGCTCAGCAACAATCTCTTTATAAGGCGGGTGCAATTCTTAGCAATTTCAATTCCTTTATTACGTCGGGATTTGCCTTATTATTTTTATTGCTTTTTTTTATCAGTATGCAATCTTTTTTTGCATTGTTATTTATTGCGCTATCTATTCCGCTGGCGCTAATAAAATGGTATTTCGGTATTGCTACTTTTCAACAGGAAAGAAAACTGGCCCCCCTCGAAAGAGAGGCTTTATACCTGCATCAGGTTTTAACAGGGGTTAGCTATGCCAAAGAAACCCGGCTGTTTGGGTTTGGCTCTTTCTTCATAGAAAAATTCGCTAACATACGTAGTTATATACTACTGCAAAAAAAAAGTCTCAATAAGCGGCTTACCCAATACAGCCTTCTCGCCGAATCGATTGAACTGATTGCAATGGCCACCATTTTTGCTTTTTTGGCCAAACAGGCAGTTACTGGATTTATTACACTTGGCTTGTTCGTAATTTATATACAGGGTTTTCAGGGGCTACAAAATAATTCACGGAACTTTTTACAATCGATTGTTCAGATTTTACAGTTGCGCATTTTTTTGCAGGATCTTTTTACATTCTTAGATTTAAAAATGGCAACGAAACCAGATAACCAGCAACCCTTCCCTATACTGAATAAAGGACTGATTATTGATAGCTTATCGTTTCATTACCCTGGTATAGCCAAACCTGTTTTGCAAAATATATCTTTGAAGTGCCAACCCGGGCAAATTGTGGCCATTGTGGGTGAGAACGGATCAGGAAAATCGACCCTGATAAAGCTGCTGGCAAAACTGTATGAAGCTCAGTCCGGCACTATTCTTTTTGATGAAACTGCTTTAAACCATATCACCTCCGAATCCTATCAAAAAAAAGCGGTATTTCTTTTTCAGGATTTTGAAAAGTATTTTTTTACGGTTGAAGAAAACATCACTTTAGGCAGGCCTATGGCAGGCAAAACGGACGCCGAAATTCAAGAGGCGGCTACACTTTCCGGTGCCAACCGGTTTATAACAAAATTGTCAAAAGGTTATAAAACCCGCATGGGAGGTATATTTGACGGCAGTACACAATTGAGCGGCGGTGAGTGGCAGAAGCTAGCCTTATCAAGGGTATTTTACCGGGATGATGCAGCCATGATTGTTTTGGATGAACCCACCAGTGCATTAGATGCCGGCGCTGAATATGAAATTTTTAACCAGATAAAGCTTTTGGCTGGAAATAAGATAGTGATACTGATTACACACCGGCTCTATAATTTAAAAATTGCCGATTACCTGTATGTCATGGAGCATGGTACCATTTCCGAATCGGGTACTTTTGATGAATTAGTTAACAAAGGAGGTCTATTTACAAGGCTTTATAATATGCAACAACTATGATGGAAGTTGATCATATCAAACATAATCACGGAACAGAGATTGCAGCATTGGTGCTTTGCTGCAGGGTATTTCTAAAAACAGCGACCCAGGCCCAACTGTCAGCGTTTATTATAAAAAATCCTCCTGACTGGGAGGGCCTTTACGAACTTGCGAGAATACACAGGATACGACCGCTTATCTACGAAACGGTTAGCAAAATCGATAACGTAGACAGCTCATTCAAACAAAAGCTTAAGCAGTTTTTTATTAGCCACAGCCTACGCTCTTTTCAAACACAGCAACGAGCAACTCAGCTCGTATCGCTGATGAAAAATGATCAGATTCAGATCCAATTATATAAGGGTATTCACTTATCCCAATCACTCCATAACCATCTTTCTATCCGGGAGTTCGGCGATGTTGATTTTATTGTACAAACAGAAGATGTGCCCCGCTTAATTGCTGTTTTAAAAAAATCTGGCTACAATATGGAGGGTCAAACGATATATGACAGTTCACCCGAAAAGTATATGGCAAACCAAAAGGATGTAATTTGTTACGATAAAACTCCAGACGGGCTATTTCTTTACGAATTTCATTATAAGCTGATTGGCTCTTACCTGAGCATGAACATATCATTTAAAGACTTGCTACCTGACAGTTGGCGGTTGGGTTCCCCCATATTGCCGGGCGACTATCTTCCGCTGCTTACGGTAAACCACGGGTTGGTAGACTTATACCCCGGCCTCCGCAGCATAGTAGATATGGCGATTGTAACGCAACAATGCGGTAACAAGATTAGCGAATACCATAGAGCGAATCAGCATCTGGGTGGATATTATGCACTCAATGCCTATCTGGTAAAAGAACTGCTCAATGTAGAGAGCAGCTCATTTTCTTCACAGGCTAATCCACAACTCATTGCAGCGCTGGGATCAAAAATAGTCAACCGGCTTTTAACAAAAAAAGAAGGAAAAAGAGTAAGTACGCTTACCATTTTAAAAACCTCGTTCCTGTTAAGACAGGGTGTAACCACCAAAATAAAACTCATCAAAGCAATTATCAAATACATATTCACTCCCAACTATAACGACGAGCCACAAACACAGTTCAGGTACAAATGGATGCAGCTCCTTGCCAGGCCTATTCGATTATTGCAGCATTCAAAAAGACATATTTAGCCGGTATTACATGCTACCTGATCAATACCATTTTGCCATATCCTTTATTGAAATACTTATCAGTATTATTATCCTTGGTGCTGTATTTATCCAGGCTTCTGCCATTCAAATTAGTAAGTACTCTATATAAATACACCCCGTTACCCACTTTTTGACCATATTGATCGGTTCCATCCCATTTAAACTCGGTAATATTTCTTCCGATACGCAGAGGCCCTAACTCGGCTTTCGTAATTTCCCGAACGATCTTACCTGTTACTGTTAGTATCTGGATGCGCATATTCTGTGGTATTTCAGATCCCGTTAATGTGAATACGAATGCTGTAGAAGTAGTAAAAGGGTTGGGATAGTTCAGTAAATTTGAGATCATAGGTTTGTTTAAAACCTGAAATGCGATCCTGTAGCTCATTCCCCCTGCATTATTTCCACTTTCATCAGCAGCTGTTACTATCAGTTCATAGTCACCATCCTCCAACAAATGAGGCTTGAAGTTAACGGTAGCTGTATTATCACTACTACCCGGACTGGGTGGTATAAAAGTAAGTGTATCGTTGTTGAACTGATAGTCCCGTGTTATACCTCCGGGATGCTTCAACTGCACTTTTACAAGATCTGTATTGTTCAATAGCATATATCTCGCATCATCTGTAAGCTTCATTAATATATGCGGTTTGCTGGAAACAATATCCCTGTTAAGAATGCGGTTACCATCAAATGTTACATCCAGATAAGGGTTGATAGAATCACTCCTAACGTAAAAATTTTTAAAAACAAAATTGTTGAATTGAAATTGTTCAGGCTGATGACCATCCGGATTAAATTCCAGGTAAGCCAGGTTATTTCCCGAAAGTAAACGGGTGTCTATCGGAACATTTAGTCTGACGGTATCCCCTGCGAGCAAAGGCTTTACATTACTAACAGGTAGAATACTTTCTACGTTATTCTTATTTCTGATTGACATTTTCACATGCAGGCTATCAAACGGACGGTCGCTGATGTTTTTAAATGCAATTCCGAAATTGAAGGGTTCACCCGCATCAACTGTATCCTTACCTGCGTAGTAAGCATTGGGAGCAACAGCGCCCTCCGGCGCTGGGGTACCATAAACACGCCAGTATTTTAACTGATAGGGAGACCTGTTGGCTGCATCGGACGAACTCATAGACAGCCTTAGTCCGGGATAGTCTTTTGCGCTTATAAACGAAAGATCAACCTCTTTTTGTGTTGCCGGAATATCTTTAAGCAAAACAGTTTCCAACCCATTTTTATCCACTCCCAACACATTCAGTGAGACAGAATCCGTCGATGGCGACTCTATGCTATAGCCATCCCATGCCAACTTATCCCATAATGAGGCTTTAGTAAATACGCGGGATGAATAAGAACCAACTGTTGAATTTATCCTAACAGGCAAAGTAGCTGCGATTGCATCTGACAAGGCAGCTCCCTTCGACTGCGCCATTAAACTTTTATTTCCACTCTGGTATAAAAATATATAGGGAACAATAGACGTAATGGAATCTAATTGATCCCATCCAATATTTTTAAATTTATGATATAATGAAACACCTCTACCATTAACCGTTGTATCGTTCTGCCATACCGAGGGTAGAACGGTTGTTCCAATCTGGTTGCTCGTAACACCTACATAATATCCTAAAGGAATGGAATCCAAAAAAGACATGACTTTGTTTCGGGATTCAACAGTAGATATATCAAATTGAAAAAACATTACAAGCCGTTCCAGGGTTCCGCCCCAGGGGAGGGGTCTGTAACTGCCAAACTTTCCGCTAGTACCAAGATCCTGGTTTTGTACAACATTGAAGGTTTTATTGTCAACCAGGTAAAACCTTAACGAATTCTGCTGTGGGCTAACCGAACCATCTGCTCCGACCATATACCCTCCTTGTATACCTACTCCTCCCAATTGCAGCCTTACATCAAATATCGAAGAGGCCGGCCCTGACGTTATTTTGTTATTAACAGTAATGGTAGAATTAACACTATCATAATAAAACAACCGAGCCTGCTCATTAATACCAATTCCGGATCCTGGGTTGTCATTAAACTGATAGACATGGGATTGGCTAAAGCCTGCACCTGCAGTTGGCATGTAGGTAAACGAAGCTTTACTCCATACCTGTGTTTCCTCAGCAGTCAAAGGCTCTTTAGATACCCGCCAATAATAAACCGTATTTTCTCTGAAGGTTATTTGTGGAGAAAACGCTATCGCACCTCCGACCGATATTTTTGAGGCTGACACTTTTGCGGAAGAATTAAACAAAGCCGTTGTGTCGATCTCCATTACATAGTTTCTGGATATTGCAAAAGGGTCACCTGTAGAAGCTGCAAATAGAATGTTCTGCTTATTTACTACTGAGTAATTATAGGGGAATATCGGTGTCACTTCATCTTCATAAATAAACACGTCCTTGGTAATAGAGTTATTACTTTCAAATAGTTCATCAATGTTATTTTCCGGATCGATGGTAATAGTAAATTTATTAGCCCCTTTATCTAATAAAGGATTAATATCTATGCGATAAGTAATTGAGTCGGCATAATGTACAGCTGCGATTGTATCACGCTGAACAACCTGCGTGGAAAGATCAGGATAAGTCCTTTTTAGCTCGACAACCAAATCCTTTTTAATCGCTTTCCCCAGATTGGCTATTTTAGCCCTTACTGTAAAATTAGGTTCCGCCACAGAAACGATTGCAGGTGTCACAGTCACCATCGCATCCTCTATTGCATAATCCGGCTTATCAAACTGATATAAGCGAATAGCCGGGTCTCCGTTTAACGTATACTCCTCACATTGAGCCCTCGTGTACAGATTACCCTCTCCGCCGCTGCTATTGAAAGTATTCACAATAGCTTTTTGCATCAACTCCCCAAGCGTCCCTCCATAACCCTTTACAGCCATTAATTCATACAACTGCTGGTTATACTGACCAAGGTTAGAAACAAAACCTAGCGCAGTTCCGGCCATCATACCGATACTTCCCCTGTCTTTCGCCAGCAGGTACTTATCGGATATAGTTGAAATTGTGGACAAGCGATTCGCATTTAATGTAAAAATATCTCCAACATTGCATCCCATCATGTGAAAAACGGGATACTTGCCATGATTGGAGTAATTATCCGGATTCTCCAGGTTAAAGGTTAATGATTCTGTAGAGGAATGTCCAAAGTAGGTTAATAAATTCACCCCTCTGTTTAGCAACTGGCGCAATTGCTCCGCCTGTATTTGCTGAGCTCCGGCATTCGTACTGCTCGCAAAGTCTGATACCTGCACGCCATAAAAAGTATCCTTTATGATCCGCTCGTGAGCATTTAAGTAGCCGCTTAATTGACTGGCTAGTCCAGCCTCGTTAGCGCCCACAATATGCACCACATTCTTTTTCCAGATGCCTGCGTCCACGCCGGGCAAGGGTGTCAGTTGTTGATCGTATTGCCTTATCTTATCCAGATAAATTGCAAACTCATTCCCATTTATTACAGGCACTCTACCAATTGGGGTTAAAGGCACTGAGCTGGAGCCCTCGGCAGACAATAACATATCGGAAGCCGGCTCCCCAAAAGTGGGAATAAGATTTAACCGGGCTGTAACGGGATCACTTTCATTCAACCGGGCTGACCTATACTTTACACCTTTGCCAATAATAAATACACTTTTGGGTGGCGCGGAAAATTCACTGCGGGCAAATCTGAGAAAATTTCTTACACTTAAAGGACTACCCTTAATCCCGTAAGCAAACTGATCAGTCAGCTGATCGATCATATAAATTTTTGCATTATAGCCTCCACCCGCTGCCGAACTTCTATAGGCCCTGTATTCTTCAACAGGAGCACTTCCGTTCGGTCCGGCAAGAATAGCATTATGGGTGATCATTAAATAATTACCCTGATTAGCCTGGTTGGAAAAATCAATAAAATTAATAGTTTGAAAACCCGTTACTGTTTTAATATTTGTAGCAGCAAGACCTGCCAGAACGAGATCAGGTGCGATCGTTGAAGGCTGTAAATATATTTTAACTACAGAGGGCGTAGTCAGGTCGGCATCATAACGTCTTCCATTGGCCAGATCGTATAATGCAACCGGTGAACTTAAGGTATTAAAACCTGATACCTCCAAATACTTACCTGCACCAACAGCAACTTTAAATCGAAAATTACTGGCACCGCCAAAATTGTAGAAACGAGGATAAGTAATTTCCACACCTGCTATCTTAATTCTATTGTTAGGTACCGTAGATATATTGGATACAAGAATACTTTCGGAAGAACCATTTAAAACTGATACCGGAATGGTATTTGTCAACCGGGAATAATCAAATCCATTTAGTGTAACATTAAAAATGTCCGTATTATTCAATTTCATTTGAACCGAACGGCTATTGGCACTATTGCCCACCACATTCATACTGATCTGCATTTGTGGTGCACCAGAACCGGTAAAAGGGAACATTCCAGACTGAGAAATTGTCCTCGACTGGTTCTGATCTATTTCTCCCGAGGTCCACCCCTCTCCTCCTTCAAAAGAAGCGGAAACGGCTGGTTCAGAAACTGTGCCGGCATAAGGTCCAAGATGTATTGCTTCATTGGGGTTGATGCTTGCCGTATGCATAAAATAGGGCTCAGTAACTGCACCGGCTGGTATGGTATTAGCCGTTGGGACGAGTCTTTTATTGCTGCCAGCTGCATTAATAGTAAGGAAATAAGCCGCAGTATCGGTAAATAAGCTTTTACTGTTATTTATGTGATCTAACGGATTACGATACAACGCCTGATCGGCTTTACCATCATTGGCCTCGCCCCAAAACTCTATAAACCCGCCGGCGGCCAATACTCCGGTTTGATTAGATGTATAAATGGCCACTTCTTCACCATTACGCCAAAGCTGGAAGGCTGCAACATCAGTATTACCCAGGTTAATGGCAGCCAGGGCTGTTTGGGGAATACGATAAAGGCCGGTAGTTCCTACTTTAAATTTATAATAGGTTTTATTATAGTCGATCCATTCATTGTTGAATGATTGCGCCGTTGCGGCCACCGTATATAACAAGAAAAATATAGTCAGCAGTTTCTTCATCGATTGCTCATTAATTTAAAATACCGAGGATTTCTTTTCGCGATTCAAATCTAATCTAAGAGAAAACACATGGGTAAACAAAGGGTTTGACTGATTGGCCAGGTTGGCAAACGCATAATCGATCACAACAGATTTAACCCTGAAACCTACACCCACACTGGGCTGATAAATCCACACTTTTTTCTGGTTGAGTGTGTCTCCATCGGCTAATCCCTGTTGAAAATTATTAATCCCCCCCCTCACGAAAAAAATGTTTTTATATCCATATTCCAGTCCTACTTTAGGATCAATACTTACCGCATCACTGCTTACCACCGTATTTCTTTTGCCGTCAAAAGTCAGGTCAAAATCAGTTTCGGCCAATACTGTCGAGGTTTTACCAATGGTGAATAAACGCGATGCAGCTAATGTTAGTCTTGGCGCAGTAAGCTCCGACGACTTAACAGGGATATCATTTTGGGTAAGGTAAAGCACTTCTTTTTCTTTCTCACTGAAATTGAAGGTCCAGGTATTAAAGGTGCTGGTGATATCTTTAGCCACCACACCAAATCTCCATTTGTCTTTAAATATCTGTAAGCCGGCGTCCAAACCAAAACCCCAGGCTTGGGCAAACTTCCCTACGTTACGATAAATCACTTTGGCATTGGCCCCAAAATTCACCATACTGTTTTCTGTTTTGCTGAGGTTTTGCCCGTAAGACAACAGGAAGGCATAATCAGCAGAAGAAAAAGTCTGGATATTATTATAATTCAATGACCCATCGGGGTTTACCAGGAACAATGTATTGGGAATATCATCCACCGCAAATCTCATTGCAGAAAGTCCCAGCACTCGTTTTTCATTGGTGGTAGGTATTGCAACGTTGGCAAAATCATATTTACCAATCCCGGCAAAATATTCAGAGTGCATTAAATTCACTTCGGTACGGCCCTGTACATTCACTAATCCTGCAGGGTTCCAATACCCCGAGGTTCCGTCGGTTACAGAGGCTGCCTGTGCGCCACCCATAGATAAACCACGGGCACCCGCGCCTATATTCAAAAATTCGTTAGAGTATTTTCTAAACTGCGCAACAGCCTGCAGGCAACAAAGTTGAACTGCCAGAACAGTGCTTACAAAGGGTATAAATTTTCTTACAGTCACTAAACAGTTATTAATATTTATCGGTCAGCTCTATACTGCGCTTACTTAAATGGCCACCTGTTTGTGATGGTCGCCATAATGGCAGTACTATCAGCGTTCTATCACATTGTCAAATTAAAGGGCTTATGCGAAATTAACATTATCATGCTAATCGCCAATAGAATTAGTTAAATGCTCAATAATATTCGCTCAACAAGGTAAAAACGTACTTTTGCGCCCATGGATTTAATAAAAGAATTGAAATGGCGTGGAATGGTGCAGGATATGATCCCTGGCACCGATGAGCAACTGAAAAAGGAAATCACAACTGGTTATATAGGCTTCGACCCTACGGCAACCAGTCTGCATATCGGCAGCCTGGTACCTATTTTATTGCTGGTACACATGCAAAAAGCGGGACATCGTCCTATTGCTTTAGTGGGTGGCGCCACCGGAATGATCGGTGATCCCAGCGGTAAAAGTGAAGAAAGAAACCTGCTGAACGAGGCACAATTAGCTGAAAATGTAGCAGGCATCAAAGCACAGCTGGAGAAATACCTGGACTTTGATCCTTCAAAGCCCAACGCCGCCTTAATGGTGAACAACTACGATTGGTTTAAAACGATTTCGTTTATCGACTTTCTGCGGGATGCCGGGAAGCATATCACGGTAAACTATATGATGGCAAAGGATAGTGTAAAAAAACGTTTTGAAGGTGAAGTAGGCATCAGCTATACAGAATTCGCTTACCAGATGATGCAGGGGTATGATTTTTACCATCTGTTTAAAGAGAATAACTGTAAACTGCAAATGGGGGGTAGCGATCAATGGGGTAATATTACGACGGGGACAGAATTTGTAAGACGTAAAGTACAGGGCGATGCCTTTGCCTTTACCTGTCCGCTGATTAGAAAAGCAGACGGCACTAAATTCGGCAAAACAGAAAGTGGAAATGTATGGTTAGACCCTGAACGCACCACGCCTTACCAGTTTTACCAGTTTTGGTTAAATGCCAGCGACGCGGATGCCGAAAGCTGGATCAAAATATTCACTTTTTTAGATGAACCGACTATTAACCAGCTGGTTGAAGAACACCGACAAGATGCGGCTAAACGTTTGCTGCAAAAGTCACTGGCCCGCGAGGTAACCAGCTTTGTGCATGGCACTGCTGCTTACGAACAAGCTGTAGCTACTACAGAAAAGCTTTTTGCAGATCAGAACAAACCTGCCGAAGAAATGAGTATAGAAGACCTGGAAGGTATGGCAGGAATCGTAAAATCAATTATTAGCAAAGAAGCTATTGAAAGCGGGATTGACATAGTAAGTTTTTTAGCTGATGCTAAAATAACGGCCAGCAAAGGCGAAGCCCGCAAACTGGTGCTGGGCGGCGGTGTACAGTTGAATCGCCGGAAAGTTGAAGACGCTCAGTTACCGGTGGGCAGCAACAACCTCCTTCATAACAAATACCTCTTGCTTCAGAAAGGAAAGAAAAATTACTATCTCGTTGAAGTAACCGGATAAAAATTAAAGGGAGTTTTCGCTCCCTTTTTTAATACAATTATCTTTTTAGGAAGATAAAAATAGCACCTATAAAAGTTAACCCGATAATTAATCGCCGGTAGCTGGTGTCTTTTATCAATGCTACAATTTTAAGACCCAATAAAAACCCGATCAATAAGGCCGGTAGCAGTATTGCGTCAGTTTTTAAGGTACTTAATGTAACATTTTTCCACACAAACACCTGGAAGGGTAGTTTAAAGAAATTGATAGCCAGGAATACCCAAGCTGCGGTGCCGATAAAATTGTTCTTAGGCATACGCATCGCAAGAAAATAAATATTCGCAAACGCGCCTGCCAGGTTACCAATCATAGTGGTAAAACCAGAGATTAGGCCCATACCCGATACAAAAAATTTATTGGACGGAACGATCATCGTTTTCCTGATTTCCAGGTAGAGCATAATAACTACCGTGATCACAATGATCGTGGCCATTATTTTCCGGAATATGGCTTCATTCATGTGCTGACCGGCAAACACACCTACTAAAACACCAACTACCATCCAGGGAATCAGCTTCCAGAAATGCTTCCATTCTGCATGCCTGTGGTAATACTTTACCGCCATCAGGTCGGCGGCACACAGTAGGGGTAGCACCACACCTGTAGACGCTTTGCCTCCCAGCACTATGGCCATCAGCGTTACATTCAACATATCAATACCCTTCAAACCAGCTTTGGCCAGACCTATAAAAAAGGCCGACAAAGCTAATAGCACCCAGTTAGTTAAGGAGTAATCTTCAAATAAAGCCTGCAATAGATCTATTTAATTTTTTTCAAAGTGTTCCACATTTCCTGCGCTACCAGGAGGTTGCCAGCGCCATTTAAGTGTACTCTATCTGTTGTTAAAACGCCCTTATCCTGGTTACGCTGGTTGTTTATTTTAAGATAATCCATGAACGATTTGCGTAAATCAACTACCGGTATGTTGTTCTTGGCTGCATATTCCCTTATCCATTTAGAATAGAAATTAAGGTCGCCATCCTGCAGGTTAGTATCATCATTAAACTCGCCAATCACCGAAGGCGTACACATCACCACCTGAATACCCTGGGCTTTCATTTTTGTAATCATTTTATCGTAAAAAGCACCAAACTTACTCAGTTCAGTTCCCGTACCACTGGTAGTTTTATGCCAAACATCATTAATACCGATATAAACAACAACCACATCGGGTTTTTGATCCAGCACATCTTCCTGGAAACGATAGAACAGATCGTACACGCGGTTGCCCCCTATTCCCTTTCCAACAAACTCAAAAGCTTCCCCCTGCTTATCCAGTTTACAAAGGCTATCTACTTTGGGAATATAGCCTCCGGCATCCGCTCCCTGCCTGGTGATAGAGTCTCCAAAAAAGATTACTTTTTTCTTTTTTACAGGCTGAAAAGCAATAAGCGCAATGGCTGCAAGCGTTAGTACATACTTCATGTGTTGATACATTTTATTAAGTGGGAATATTAAATAAAAATCAGAGCATTTAGTTAATCAGATTAACGGGTACAAGTTTAAACAAAAACCGGTAGAAATCACTCATGAAGGTTGAATTATGGAGCTAAAAAAGTTTTTATCCGCGTAGGATATCGTTTGGCATAGCTGAAAAGCATATTGGTTATAGTGCTGTTTTCTTTGTAGGGTTTTACAAGACTTTTAAAAACTTCCGGTTCTTCTACTGAGATATTTAAGGGTATAAATCCCATCCCGTAAAATTTTCCCTGCCATACAAGAATACATGAATTTTGATCCCGGGTAATGCCTTCATCTATGATCACAAAAGATGGGAGACTTTTAAGCTTGTTAACTGCCGATTCAACCCGGTTATTATAATCGACTGCATCCTCTTTTTTACCACAGGCGCCTTTGCACATACTAGTATGCGTTGTTTCATCGTATATTTTTTCGCCGATAAAGCAAAGCCTGGGGCAGAGATTAAAATCGTGAACCAACTGTCTCAATGCGGCCGCCGCATTTTCTAAGTGGTGATAAGAACTAATTACTTCACACCTGCTGCTCATTTTATCTACAGCTAATCTTATATATCCATTTTGATCGTAATAGCGAATTATCACATACATGTCTTCCCGCCTTTTCTGAGCAGCATTAAAACGGGGCCATAACCTCTTTATTTCAGAAGACTCTTTTACTGCGGCCATCAATTCAGTACCACACTCCTCAAAACTAATACGGTATACATCCCGCATAAAATTCTGCTTCTGCCTCGAAGTGGCATTGTTACTGAAATGGCTGCTCACCCTGTAACGTATATTTTTTGCCTTCCCCACATAAACAACCTTCCCCTTCTCGTCATGAAAATAATAAACACCTGCAGTGTAAGGCAGATTTTCAAAATCCGTTTTAGGAACATTAGGCGGCAACACATGCTCCTTGGAAGTGCGTTTCAGACTTTTAAGAATATGCCCTTCTTTATCATGCTCCAGCAACATTTGAAATAATGCAACCGTTGCGTCTGTATCGCCGCCTGCCCTATGATGATTGACATGGGTTATACCCAGCGCATTGCATAGTTTTCCTAAACTGTAAGATTGGTAACCCGGCAATATTTTGCGGCTCATTCTTACGGTACATAACTTGTTCGCATCGTAAACATACCCGCAGGATTGCAGCTGGCTCCGCACAAATGAATAATCGAAGTTGACGCTGTGGGCCACAAATATTTTATCTTTCAGCAATTCGTAAATGTGTCCGGCTACTTCTTCAAAAACAGGCGCTTGCGCTACCATGGCATTGCTGATACCCGTTAGCGCTTCAATGTAGGGAGGAATTTTATGCAAGGGGTTGATCAGGGTTTCATACCGTTGCACCACCTCGCTCCCATTTAAAACAACGATGCATATTTCAGTGATGCCATTGGCGGCGGCATAACCGCCCGTAGTTTCTATGTCAACAATTGCATACATGCCTTGCTAATTTCCGAATTTATTCTTCAATTTCCTATGCAAAATTCGGGATACTGCGTCATAGATAACATAAACCTGTTAATGAAAAAATAAAGCAGTTTCCTATGCGTCTCTCCGTTAAAGGCATTTTCATTTTATCCGTTATATATATCGTTGGTTGCCATACTACTGCATCAAAGCAAGAAAAACAGCTCCACCTGAAATAAACGAAGCGATATATGACACTACGCCAATGCGCTTTCGGCTTACAAGCCTTTTTTAAGAAAAGCCGCAGCTGGACCTTGATAAAAAGCATCAAATACCAGGGCGTAAAAATGCAGTGAAAAAGCTGCACGAAATTTATTGGTGATGGGGTTCTAGATAGAGGCCGGGGCTTAAATCGTTACCCGGAATACCTCTGCCCCACAATTGGGACTTTGTACTCCTTCTTAAAACTTTGCTCCTCATAACCTGTATGAAAGTTTATTTTCGTGCAAATATTTGTATTGATGAGTGGAGCAGATAAATTTGAGATGTTTAAAAACCGGTTGACCAAGGTTTACAGGCATTTGCAAAAAACAGCCAGGAGGCAAAATATCTCCTGTTACCGGATTTACGATCATGACCTGCCTGAGTTTCCTTTTATTATAGAAAAATATGGCGATACCCTTTATGTATCTGAATACAAGCGAAATCACAGCCTCAATGAGGAGGCGCACCAATTTTGGATGATGCAAAGCACACAGGTGATGGCAGATGTACTTGGCATAGCTCCGGAAAATGTGTTTACTAAGTTAAGGCAACGTAAAGCAGGACGCGAAGGACAATATCAAAAAACGGGGGAAACGAAAAGTGAATTTGTTGTGAAAGAAAATGACTTACAATTTATTGTAAACCTGGCAGATTACCTGGATACCGGCCTGTTCCTGGACCACAGAACTACCCGGAAAATGGTGCTGGATCAGTCTGCCGGCAAGCGGGTATTAAATCTTTTCGCCTATACGGGCTCCTTCTCAGTATATGCAGCAGCCGGGGGCGCCGCACTGGTTACTACGGTAGATTTGTCCAACACTTATACCAACTGGGCTAAACGTAATATCGAACTGAATGGCTTTACCGATGAAAGCCGGTATATTTTTATAGCTGCCGATGTTATACAATACCTTCAAACACTGGCCCCTGCGTCTTTTGATATTATTGTGATGGATCCGCCCACATTCAGTAACAGCAAAAAAATGGATGGCGTTCTGGATATCCAAAGAGATCATGTTTCTCTTGTTAACAACTGCCTCCATGCCCTCTCGCCTGGTGGCTTACTTTATTTCAGCAATAATTATACGAAGTTCCAGCTCGATGAAGACGCCATTCAAGCTTCTGCAATCAAGGATATCACCAAAGCCACTACACCCTTCGATTTTGAAGGCAAGCTCAAAAGAAGCTGTTTCCTGATTCAAAAATAGTACCTGCCTGATTTACGTATTGTTTTTATTACATACATATTTCCAATATAACTATAATAATTCTCTTGTTTTTCCGTTTGTTTTCCAAATACAATTAAACAGCGTATCATTACATATGAGTTCGAAATCCCTATCTTTTTTATTATTGGCAACCTGCTGTCTCTGTCTGATGGCATGTACGAAGAGCAAACCTGTAGCTAACCCAGATGAACCCTCGAACCCGGGTGGAGGCAACCCAGGTGATCCGACGGCAACTAATGGAGAGGCATTTCTTTATGGCTCCAACATGGGTTATTATCCAGGATGGTCAGATGAGCAACTGTCTGAAATACTTATCGGTTCTTCTAATAGTATTGGCGTAGGTGTAAATAGCTTAAGGCCCGCTCTTTACGAACATTTTGTTCAACAGTGGGGGTATGATATCCGATTGAATGCCTTTAAATTTTACCAACAATTGGGAGCTAAGGATAATGTTATTTTTCTAAACGGGCCGAGTGACGCGCATCGGGATAAAAGCATGTACTGTGGTAGCCACCAATCAGAAACCTTTGCCAATCTTTACGAACCTATCTGGAATACAGATGGCCAGGTAAATAATAATAACTACTATGCCAGTTACGTTTACAATGTTGTAAAAAACTACGGTGCATTTGTTAAATATTGGGAAGTTTGGAATGAGCCTGATTATACTTACAACTGGGGCGCCAGCCAAACATGGGCCCAAAACAATCCCAACCCATGCGATCTAAATGGATTTTATGCCCCTATTCAAAGCTATGTCCGTATGCTTCGTATTACTTATGAAATTGTAAAAAAGCTGGAGCCTACAGACCGTGTTTGCCTGGGCGGTATTGGCTATGAAGGATTTTTAGACGCAATATTGCGAAATACAGATAATCCGGCAAACGGAGCTGTTACCGCAGCGTATCCCGAAAAAGGAGGCGCATGGTTCGATTGCGTTAGCTATCATATTTACCCCATGTATTCTCTTGGGGATAACAAAAAGAACTCTGACGCGGCTGCTCAGGTGGTTTCAGATCATAAAAATAACCTGGAAAGTGTTCTTGTAAAATATCAATACGGAGGAAAAAAAGAATATATTGTAACAGAGTGCAATATTCCGCGCAAAGCGTTGGGCGGCTATATTGGTAGCGATGAAGCGCAACGGAATTTCATGATAAAAGCAGCCATTACCTCTCAAAAAGCCAACCTCAAAGGCCTTTACATTTATGGGCCTGCAGAGTCTGAAACACTTGCGGCAGCAACTGACCCCTACCAGGCCATGGGTTTTTATCAAAAAATGGGAAGTTCACCTTTTACTGTTACAGTAAATAATTCAGGAATTGCCTGGAGAACGGTCAGTAAACTCCTTAGCAAAAGATATTTTGATAAAGCAAAAACAGAAAGTATGCAGCTATCCTCAGGTGTAGACGGAGGCGCATTTTATTCGGCCGATGAAAAAAATTATGTATATGTTTTATGGGCCAAAACTTCAGGGAATAGCGAAATTGCATCCGCTAGCTACAGTTTTCCTGCCTCTTTCACGGTTAGCACTGCTAACAGTTTTAATTGGGACGGCACCAGCGGCACTGTAGGCAGAACAGTTTCGCTAACCGGCAGCCCCATCTTTATAAAGCTATAATTAACGAATAGCAGAAAATTGGATTATTGTGACGGTAAAGCGGTAAAAGAATACTATACAACCTGCAAAGCATATTTGGAACCCGTACTTTTGCCGCATGTTTAATAATGATGATTTACAGGTGCGTTGGTGGACTTTGGAGGCCAAACTGGTAGAGCGTTTTGGCAAGAAGCCGGATATGGAAACCATTCTTTTCCTAATAGGTATACAGGAGCTAGGAACTGTGGCAGAAAGATTTACCAAAGAACAAAAACAAGATTTGATGCATATAGCGATATGCAGGTTACTCACCCCCAGCGGTTATTATGAGCTTACCGCTACAGACCCGGATGGATGGCCACACTACAAGCAGTTAAAACCTATGCCTGACCTGAATCCTTTTGAACAGGAAAGTTTCCTGAAAGATCATGTATTGCTTTATTTTGAAGAAAACGAAATCTGATGCTAAGAACTGCTATCATCCTGATATGCCTGTTTTTTGTCAGCTGTACGGCACAACAAAAACTTCGTAAAGCAGATCTCAGGAAAGACGTGCTGATGGAAACCAACTACGGCACAATGCGTATTCGACTTAGCAATGAAACGCCCCTGCACCGTAACAATTTCCTGAAACTAGTCAAAGGCAAATACTACGATGGCATTCTGTTTCATCGTGTCATCCATAATTTTATGATACAGGCCGGTGATCCTGACAGCCGTAAAGTGGCAGCGGGCAAACCGTTGGGTGAAGGTGGCCCCGGGTATACTGTTCCTGCCGAATTGAGACCTGATCTTTTTCACAAAAAAGGCGTAATAGCTGCAGCACGTGAGGGTGATGATGTGAACCCGCAAAAAGCCAGCAGCGGCAGCCAGTTTTATATTGTACAGGGTAAGGTTTGGACCGATGGCGGCCTGGATACCCTGGAAGTAAGGAGATTGAATGGCAGGATAATCCCGCCGGAGCAACGCGCAGCGTATAAAGTTGTAGGCGGCACTCCTCACCTGGATCAGAATTACACTGTATTTGGCGAATTGGTTGAGGGTTTAAACACTATTGATAGTATTGCGGCAGTAGCCACGAGCAAGGGAAAAGATAAAGATCGGCCGGTAAAGAATGTAGTGATCAGAAAAGCCAGGCTGGTAAAGCGAAAATAATAGTTAGAATAGTCTTTCTATCGTTTTTTGGCTGCTTAGTATTTTACCAAGCGGATCTTCAGTATCCGAAGCCATTTCAACAATGGCATATTCAAGTCCTGCGAGACTTTGGTTCGCGATGGCAGGTGTAAAATCGACCATGCCGTTGCCAATAGCAGTAGATCTTTTCGTTTCAGCGTCAATATCCCTAAAATGCCATAGTGGAAAGCGCCCCGGAAATCTTTTGAAAATTGCTACCGGATCCTGCCCTGCAAGGTTCAACCATCCCAGATCGGGTTGAAAGATCACCAGCTCGGGATCAGTATACATCAATAGAATATCAAACAACGATACGCCATCGACCATCTCAAATTCATGGGCATGGTTATGATAAGCCAGTTGAACGCCAAATGTGTTTGCGGTAGCTCCCATGTGATTTAAGGCTTCGGCGGCTCTTTTGTACGCATCTTGCGTTTGCTCCAATTCATTACTGAAAAAAGACCGAACGATGTATTTTATTCCCATTGAAGCTGCACACTCACCAACCTTGGCAGCCTCTTCAATACTAAATTGAAAATGTGCGCTTGGTATTTGTAATCCATTGGAATTTGCCAGGCTCTTCAGCAGCAGTGGGGTAAAACCCTGGATGGTTCCCTCTTGAATATTAAATCCTGCAGGCTCCACCACAGAATACCCGGCTGCCGCCAGCTTTTCAAGTGTTGCTTCCGGTTCTTTCAGCAACACATTTCTTAAAGACCATAATTGTGCGCCTGTTACCGGGTTCATTAAAATATATTGGATATGGTTACCCTCAACGGGTTTGAATCAATTGAAGTAGTTGTTACCCTACCGTTGGCTTTAATTGCACTATTACCTGCTCCAGCTCTTTAATACGCTTTTCCAGTTCCGGCAATTTACGGCTTAAAGCCTGGCTTCTTAATGCAGATGTATATTCGTGTGCCGGGGAACCGGTAACGGCTTTACCTGGTTCAAGGTTTTTGCTAACCCCACTTTGCGCATTTATTTTAGCACCGTCTCCAATTTGTATATGTCCCACAATGCCTGCCTGGCCACCGATCATTACACCTTTACCTATTTTAGTGCTGCCACTGATGCCAGCCTGGGCTGCAACCACCGTGCTGCTGCCTATCTCAACATTATGTGCTATCTGGATCAGGTTATCCAGCTTAGCTCCTTTTCTTATAATAGTGGAACCGATAGTAGCCCTATCGATGGCACTGTTAGCGCCTATCTCCACATCATCTTCTACAATTACGTTACCAATCTGAGGCACTTTGGAGAAACTTCCGTCCGCCTGTGGCGCGAAACCAAAACCATCGCTACCTATTACTGTACCTGCGTGTATGGTTACATTGTTTCCGATCTGGCAGCTGTGCAACACTTTTACACCCGGATGAAGAGTTACATTATTACCGATGGTTACATTATCACCTAAAAAAACACCGGGATATATTTTAGAACCACTGCCGATTTTGACATGTTCGCCCAGGTAAGCGAAAGAGCCCAGGAAAATATCGTCTGCATAACTGGCCGTTGCCGCTATATAAACCGGTTGCTGAATACCTTTCAATTGCTGCTGCCGAAACTCCTGGTACTTGCCCAGCAATGTGGCAAAAGCGCTATACGCATCTTTAACTTTTATAAGGGTAGCCGAAACTGCCTGCTTCAACTCAAGAGCATCATTGACAATAACGATAGTTGCTTTTGTACTGTACAAATACTCTTCATATTTGGGATTGGCTAAAAAGCTCAATTGACCTTCCCCTGCTTCCTCAATTTTACCAAAGGACTTTACAGCGGCATCAGGATTGCCATTTACTGTACCATTTACTAACAGTGCAATTTGCGAAGCAGAAAAAACCATTCTTGGATTTTTAAAATATTTATTGGAATCGAAAGTAGCTAAGTAAATAATTATTAAAAGTTAAAACTCATCAATTTAAACTCTTAAATAACAAAAGTAGTATTTTTTAACAGGCTCACTGATTTTTACGTCAATCAGGGGATCATCAACCTGCGAAATATCTTTTAAAGACCCATCTTTATATAAAATATTGATGCTCTCATTATCAGCGTTATACAATCGGTTGGAAGCATCCCCGCCAAACGCGAAATATTCCATGTCCTTTTCATCAAGGCCGGTAGCCAATGCTACTTCCTTTATTTTCTGTTGCTGAAAAGCCTCGTCTATAGGGGTAGACTGCAGCTTGATGCGCATTATTTTACGCTGGATGATGGCTTTGCATAAAAGCGAAAGTATTGCATCACTATGCGTGCACCAGTTTTTAACGGTAGCCATGATATCATGATCGTCCATCTGGCAAAAATCGTCCAGTAAAGCTTCCGTGGCTTGATTGCTGTGGCTTCCCTGTAAAAACCGGTTGAAGGCGGGCGTAACTGCGGTAGTTTCCACCCCGGCCGCGATCAATGCTTTCGCCCGGCGAATGACCATGATCAGCATTTTTTCGGCAGCTACCACTGTTTTATGCAGGTATACCTGCCAATACATCAGCCTGCGGCTTAATAAAAATTTCTCTATAGAATAAATAGCTTTTTCTTCTACTACCAGGTTACCGTCTTTTACAGCCAGCATTTTGATGATACGATCGTACCCTATTACCCCTTCAGCCACTCCTGTAAAAAAGCTATCCCTGTTCAGGTAATCCATACGGTCTACATCTAACTGGCCTGACACCAGTTGGTGTAAAAATTTTTTAGGATATTGATTGGTAAAAATGTCGATCCCCGTTTGCAATTGCCCGCCAAATTCCTCATTAAGTTTTTGCATAATCAGCAACGACAGGCGTTCGTGATGGGTATCCTGAATGAGCTCCTGCTCCAGCGCATGGGAAAACGGCCCGTGTCCTATATCATGAAGTAAAATAGCCAGCTTCGCTCCCAGCTCTTCTTCTTCTGTTATCTCAGCCCCCTTGCCTTTAAGTTCCCTCAATGCCGTGCACATCAAATGGTATGCCCCCAGGGAGTGATGCAGGCGGCTATGTACCGCACCCGGGTATACCAGGTGTGCAAAAGCCATCTGGTGAATATTGCGCAACCTTTGATAGTAAGGGTGGGAAATGATCTGCAACAGTAGCGGATGATCGACAGTAATGAAGCCGTATACCGGGTCGTTGATAATTTTTCGAGGCTGGGCCATAATGTATTAAAAAAGCAAATGTAGTACGAGCCAGCCTATTTTTCACATTCCCCACAATATTAACATGCTTCTGCTTCCCCTTTTTTAAACCTTTATCTTTGCGCATTAACAAAAAATATGATCAAGTACACTCAACATACATTAGATAAGCTGGAAGCGATTCCGGAGCAGTGCGGATATATTTTAAGGTATGAAAGAGGCAATTTTCAAAGCGGTTATTGTATTTTAGATAACAAAAAAGTGGTGGTATTAAATAAATTCCTTCAAACGGAGGGACGTATTAATGCGCTGATCGAAATCATTCCCAAACTGAATATCGATACAGAGTTGCTCGATGACAATGCAAAAAAACTATTTGCCGAAGTATCGGAAAGGGATGATGCTGATGTAGCGGGAGCATAAGCTCCGTCATTTTATTTAACTGACAACTGCTCATCACTGATTACTCATTTTCATCACTCTTTATTTACCAACCTTGCCTTACCCTTCACTACAAATAACGTTCTTAGGTACCGGAACCAGCTCTGGAGTTCCCATGGTGGGTTGTGGTTGTGAGGTATGTACGTCTTCCAACGCCAAAGACAAAAGACTCAGGTCGAGCATACTGGTGCAATCGCCCACTACTACGCTGGTTGTGGATTCGGGACCTGATTTCAGGCAACAAATGCTTACAAACCACGTAAATAACCTTGACGCGATCTTGCTCACCCATTCCCATAAAGACCATATTGCGGGACTTGACGATGTGCGGGCTTATAATTACTTTCAACAAAAGCCCATGGATGTTTACGCTACGGATGCTACCCTTAAACGGGTAAAGGTTGAATTTGACTATGCATTTGCTGATGTGAAATATGCGGGTGTGCCCTCGATACAATTACACAGCCTTAACGATAACAGCTCTTTTCAGGTTGGAGATGTGGATATACAGCCCATACCTGTGTGGCATATGTACATGCCGGTTATTGGTTTCAGAATAGGAGATTTTACTTATATCACTGATGCTAATCGTATTGAGGAAAGCGCTAAAGAAAAGATCAGGGGTTCTAGGATACTCATTTTAAATGCTTTGCGAAAAGAGAAACATATCTCTCATTTTTCTTTACAGGAGGCCCTGGATCTGGTTGATGAATTAGGCATCCCCGAAGTGTATTTTGTACATCTGTCTCACCAAATGGGTTTACATGATCTGGTTTCACAAGAGCTTCCATCGGGAAGGTTTTTAGCTTATGACGGGTTGAAAATTCAAATTTCCTAACATTTGTTAGTTTATTTAAATTAGAAATATTATATTTACAGTGACCTCTTTAGCTTGTCAGGATAGTCTCAAAGTTTTACCGCCATGTAGCAATACATGGCGGTTTTTTATGTTCGCTTACCAGCGTTGTTGAAATGAAAAAAAGCGGCCGAAGCCGCTCTAATTATATGCTATTCTGTGCTTTTTGAGAGCCTACTGCATCTTTAACCCCCTGGGGAACTTTGTCCCAAAGGTTTTTGCCTGCATCACTTACTTTGTTTTTCACGTTTTGTTTCTGTTCCGGAGTCATTTTATACTTCCAGTAAGCAAAAGCCGCTAAACCTAATGCAATTAATCCGCTTGTTTTATTTTTCATAATTATTGGTTTTAAATATTGACCGTTTAATACCTCATAGACTAAAAGTGTGCCATTACTACCGGAAAACCATAAAATATGGTCAAAAAAATCCCGGGCTGAAAACCCGGGACTTTAATACAGTTGCTTTAAGATCGATAACTATTTGAGATACTGTGCGAAAAAGCCCAGCATTGTTTTATAGAATTCTATCCTATTATCTTCCCGCTGAAAACCATGCCCTTCGTTATATTTTACCACATAAGGCACATTAAATCCTTTGGCACGTAAGGCTTTTACAATTTGATCTGATTCGTTGATGTTAACACGCGGATCGTTTGCACCCTGCACCACCAGTAGCGGTTTGCGGATCTTATCTAGCTGGTAAACAGGCGATACTTCTTTTGCAATTTTGGCTTCTTCAGGATTATCCAGGTCATACCAAATCTGCTTTACCATTTCTTTATAAGGTTTCCAGTATTCGGGGAAAGAAGCAAAGAAAGTTTCAATATTCGACACACCCACATAATCCACACCGCAGGTATACAGGTCGGGCGTTTTAACCAGTCCCATTAAAGTAGCATAGCCGCCATGGCTGCCACCATAAATAGCTGTCTTGCTCTTATCCACCCAACCTTGTTCAATGGCATATTTAACACCATCTTCAATATCGTCCATTAGCTTACGGCCAATTTGCTTAAAACCGGCTCTTAAGAATTCTTTTCCATAGCCGCCACTGATTCTAAAGTTTACCTGCAGCGTAGCATAGCCACGGCTGGCAAAAAGCTGCGTTTCGGGATTAAAGCCCCAGCTGTCTCTTATGCCTTGGGGGCCACCATGAGGGTTTACAACCAACGGTACTTTCTTGCCGTCTAATGCGGCCTTAGGCAAAGTGATATAACCATGAATGGTTTTTCCATCGCGGCTTTTAAAGGAAACCGGCTTCATTACTGCCATGTCTGCCTCTTTTAACTGTGGCATCAGATCATATAAAAAAGTTGTTTTGCCGCTTGTAGCGTCATAGATATAATACTTACCTACTAACCTGTCGCTGGTTACATATACCAGATATTTGCTTTCATCATCGGTTTTGCCCGTTAAACCAAACTGGTAACCTTTGAACTCTTTAGAAAGATTATCATAGATCTTTTTAAAAGTGGCGCTTACCGGTATGATCTCATCTTTTTCTCCCTCGTAATTGTAATAATCTACCTCGTAGTTTCTTTTACGGGAAAGGCCGATACCTGCGGCATCAAAGTCTTTATTAGCAAAAACCTCTTTGATCTTTTGCTTCTTTTTAAAATCGTATAAGATGATACGAGCTTTGTCAGAATCCAGGTTGGTTACCACATACGCCTCATCCGGGTTGGCCGGATTGTAGCTGAAAGATTGTATGTTGAAGTTATCGTCCCAGTTGTTGGTAAAATACAGTTCAAACTCTTTTCCGCCTGCCGGTTTGTAGAAATATTGAGATTTAATACCCTGGAACATTCTGCCAAATCCTCTCAGGTTGCCATCTTTATCAAAGTCATATCCAACGATCGGGTTAGCCACATCCTTGTTCTCGTACAGCTTTTCAAGTGCACCGGTTACCACGTTTACCTTGTAAGGTTCAAAAACCTGCTTATTGTCTTTGTTCATGGTAATGATCATGTAATTCTTCTGATCTTTCAGGATACGTTCGATGCTGGCCTGCACGCCATCAAAAGGTGTCAGATCTAACACATTTCCACCATCTACATTAGCAGCATAAATATGAAAGTTTTCATTTCCGCCATTGTCCATTACATATACCAGGCGTTCGTCATTGATCCAGCCATAACCTTTGATCAATTCATCTTTCTCTTCTATAGCCCTGGCTACCTTACCGCTGGCAATCTCTTTCACGTATACATGCCGTTTCCCGTTCTCTTCTTTCTCCATATAAGAAAGATATTTACCACCGGGTGACAACTGAAACTGCGATGATTTAGGACGAGCGAAATAATCCTCAACCTTATACTTATAGTCGCCTTTATCCTGCGCTATGATCTTTTGAATTTCCGCATCGCCGGATGGCAAAGTAGTATCGCCGGGTTTGGTAACGACCGTTTTGGTAAGCACCAACGGCAGGTTCATGCCCGCCTGCTTAAATTCACCCGTGATCGTTTTGTCGGCTAGTGTTCCGCTGTAGCTTAAGCCGGCTGCTTTTACGCTTAAGGACAATTTATTATCTGCAAAAGCAGTACTGTCTACCGGTATACCCGAAGCCCCCTGGGCCGGACTATCCATTGTAGTAACCCATTTATCACTATCTTTTTTGATATGAAATACCAGCGGAATTTTAGTGCCCTGCACTTCCAGGGTTCCCGTCCAGGACCCGGTAATATCCTGTGCTTTTATTAATGTCATAGAAATAATACAAACAATAAAGGTGAGAAAGAGTTTTTTCATTGTACAAAATTTGGTAGGGTATTAAAGACAAAACACATCTTGTCAGATGTGTTTTGTATGTTTTAGCTGATAGCCTGGGAAACGATGTCCCTGATCTTTTCTATAGATATTCTTTCCTGTTCCATACTATCCCGATGGCGTATGGTAACGGTTCCGTCTTCTTTGGTCTGGTGATCGATCGTTACACAGAACGGGACACCCAAAGCATCCATTCTCCTGTAGCGCTTGCCAATAGCATCTTTTTCTTCATAGAAACATTTAAACTCACCGCGGTACTGAGCCATGATCTCCTGTGCGATCTCAGGTAACCCATCTTTCTTTAACAACGGGAATACTGCCAGTTTGATGGGAGCCAGCCTGGCCGGAAATTTCAATACCACACGGTTGTCCTGCTTCTCCGGTGTGCTCAGATCTTCCTCTGTATAAGCTGCACAAACCATTGAAAGGAACATACGATCCAAACCAATGGAAGTTTCAATTACATAAGGAATATAGTTACCATAAGGCTTACCGGTTTCGGGATTCACATCGTTATCGAAGTACTGCATTTTCTTTCTGCTGAATTCCTGGTGTCTGGATAAATCATAGTCGGTACGGCTATGAATACCCTCAAGTTCTTTAAACCCGATAGGAAAATTGAACTCTATATCACAAGCGGCATCGGCATAATGCGCCAACTTTACGTGATCGTGAAAACGGTACTCGGTATCAGGTATACCCAATTCCAGGTGCCATTTTAAACGAGCCTGTTTCCAGTACTCGTACCACTCTTTCTGTGTACCAGGCCTGATGAAGAACTGCATTTCCATTTGCTCAAATTCCCGCATACGGAAAATAAACTGGCGTGCTACGATCTCGTTACGGAAAGCTTTACCAATTTGAGCAATACCAAACGGGATCTTCATCCGGCCGGTTTTCTGCACATTAAGGAAGTTCACAAAAATCCCCTGAGCTGTTTCTGGGCGCAGGTATACTTTATTGTTCTCATCTTCTGAAGAAACCGTTGAACCAAATTCAGTAGAGAACATCAGGTTAAACTGGCGAATATCCGTCCAGTTGGTGGTACCACTAACCGGGCACTTAATTTTATTGTCGTCAATAATCTTTTTCAGTCCTGTAAGATCCCCTGCAGCATCCGCCTTTTCCATTTCGCTGATAATAGCAGCAGCTTCGGCTTCTTTACCATCCGCCTTTAACTGATCTGTGTGAGATTCTATTAAATGATCTACGCGGTAACGTTTCTTACTGTCTTTGTTGTCGATCATCGGATCGTTAAATCCATCCACGTGACCACTAGCCTTCCAGGTAGTGGGATGCATAAATATTGCTGCATCAATCCCCACAATATTGTCTTGTAACTGGGTCATCCATTTCCACCAGTAATCTTTGATATTTTTCTTTAACTCGGCACCCCACTGACCGTAGTCGTAAACTGCCTGTAAGCCATCGTATATTTCGCTGCTTGGAAAAATAAAACCGTATTCTTTACAGTGCGATATAATCGCCTGAAATCTATTTGTCTCTGTTGCCATAAGGCTGCAAAAATAAGGGCGTTTTTTGATTTGAGGTTTAAGAATTGAGATTTAGCTTTTACCCCTGTGATAACGGATCATTTGCCCGTAATCCATTTTATTATTCAAGCCGAAAAGTGCCTGTGCTATGCGCTTCGTCTTGGTAGCATCAGTTTTGGCTTCATCTATCCATTTGCTGAAATAGTTTTGATGCGACGGCGTAAGGGTTTCAAAAAAATCCCGGGCTGACGGGTCATCATCCAGGCAGGCCACCAGGTCGGCATTAAGCTCATATTTCGCTTCATCTACTTCCAGCGTAACGGTTATCATGGCGCCCTGCCTTTTGGCAATTCCCTTTCGCATGGCCGCATTAATCGCCATAATATAATTACCTCCACCAGCAGGTAAGAGCGTTACACCTGAAACAGGATGCTGATCTAGTGTTCCTTTAACCCGAAACGCTTTTTTACTATCGGTTTTTAGTTGCTCTGCCAGCTCTGCCGGTATTTCAATATAGGTCCAGCCGGTTTTATCGCCGTTCTCCGCAAACTTTTGAAGAGCCGTTGTAAAATGAATACTGCCCGATTTCATACCAATTCGACCTATTTAATGAGTGCTATACAGTCAACTAATGTACGATATAAAATTCCATATCAACCTGTTTGGCATCTTATGTCTTAGATCGCAACTCATACATCATATATCCTAAATGGTCTAATTGGTTTGAACTTTACCAAAAACCTCCATCGGTTTAATCCGTACACCGAAGTTGTAAGGTGTCATGTCCAGTCCCCTCAGATACATGCTTTTGAAAGCGTAGGATCCGTATAACCTGATAATACCCAGGTTTACCTCAGCAATATAAGATAGCTTCCAGGGGCGGATGTCAAAATCACCACGGGATTTTGCTTTTCCTTCATCGGAGTTGATGTACTTATTTCTCGCAGAGTACAGGTAGCCTACGCTCATACCAGCGCTCAACTCAACAGCGTATAAGTTATGCGGCGTTAAATTAAAGTTCAGCATTAAAGGAACGGTTAAATAATCAGCAGCAAGTTTGTTCTTTTTATAGGTTCGCCCAAAAGTTCCGTCAAAACCTAGCGCGGGCGCATTTTCTACGGTTGCCGTCTGCAGTTGATACCTTATGGGCTGTTTATAATGATAGTTATTTAGCTCCAACCCGATACCATAATTAAAATTCACATAATGATTAATGATGCTTACCTGTTGAGTAACCACCCAGATATTGACATTACGCGACTTAAAGGGTTTCAGACTCATCCAGTCGGCATTAACGGCCGGTGTGGCATATTCCTGTGCATCTATACTGGAATAATCTGTATTATCTACGAAATTAGAAAACCCGATGTCTACAATTCCCCACTGCGTACGTACTTTTCTGGGATTGGTACGACTGCTTAATTTTTTAAGGAACCCTTTTTTAGGTGGTGCAGTAAATGCCCCGGGGTCATTATCCCTGATGATCGTAACACCCCCTATTTCCAGGGTATCGGGTTTCGGTTGGTCCTGCGCTATACCAGACATAGCCAACGATAAACAGAATACGGAAAGCAAAAATCTCATAATCCCGTAAAGATACATTTTAGCAACAACCGAAAAGTTAAAATTCACCCCACTTATCGGTTACTCACAATATTATTAAAACCTGATTCCCACGTTGTATGGCGTCATATCCAACCCGTCTTTGAACATACCTTTCATGGCATAGGACCCATACAAACTGATCACACCTAAATTCACCTCAGCCACATAAGATAGTTTCCATGGATTTAGGTTAAGGTTGTCTTTCAGCTTTTGCTTGCCTTCGTCAGACGTGATCGTTTTATTACGTGCGCTGTATAAATAGCCAGCGCTGATACCCGCGCTAAAGCCCCACTCTTTGCTTTTTTTGGCAGAGATCTCCAACCCTTTTTTATGTTTTTTGGTAACAGAGTAACCTCCTGTATGTTTTCCAAAATCAAAATTCAGCATCAGCGGAAAGGTCACATAATCTGCCGCTAACTTATTCTTGGAATAGTTGCGACCTGCTGTGTTATCCCACTCTACATACGGGAGATTTTCGTTAAACCTAACCGGATTTTTAAAGCGGTAATTATTCAATTCGAGACCTAATGCATATTTCAGATTCACGTTATGATTGATGAGGTTTACCTTCTGACTTAACAGCCAGATATTCACATTGACAGACTTACCGTTTCTCAGGTCGAACCAGGAAGCATCAGCATCAGGAGCAAAAGCCTGAGCGCCCGCAGAACTGTAATTGGTATTGTCCACAAAATTGGAGAAGCCCAGGTCAATCCCACCAAACCAGCTGGTAGTTATATTTTTGCGGCGTGTGGATTTCTGCCATACTTCGCCTTCGGTATCCACAATAACTTTTTTATTATCCTTATCGGTAATGATCTGTACGGTTACAGAAGAAGTATCTTTTTGTGCATAAGCCACGGCTGACATCATCACACACAGGGCAGTTGGTAAAAATTTGCGTAACATATCTTGTATTTTTCTTGTGAATTTTTTATTGTTTCCGGTCTGGAGTAATCTTTCTTTTCTGTTGCTTGTAATTGGGAAAAGAAAAATCACATGTCGCTTTCACCTATTATTTTTCTACACGAATGGCAAAACCAGCCACGTTTATATTATCACCTCCATCAGATAAAATATCCAGTGCACGGTCGCTGATTTGCTTCCCGATTTTTTTAAACAGCGATTTTTTTTCTTTTTCCGGCTCCTTTACGGAAACCACAGAAGCAGGCGCTTCTACCGCAGCTTGCCTGGATGTTGTTTCTACAGGCTCTTTGACAGGCTCGGGTGATGATTGACCCTGATTACTTTTAACGCCGTTTCCATTATTTACAATAGCCGAAGAACCATTATTAATTCCTTCCGTTTTGCTGGTTACAGGCTCCTGTACCGTTGTATGCTCAACTGTACTGTAGTTGGGTCTGGCAGATGGTTTGCTTTGCTTTTCAGTATTTTCCCGATGCGCTTCAGAAGATGAAGGCTCCTGCATAACAGGCGTATCTGTATTATTAATGGTATCAATAACCGCAGGTGCTGCAACAACAGGCTGCTTTACTGGGGGCGTATTAACTGCCACACGATCATCGTTAACCTCTTCCTGCTCTGACTGATTTAAAACTAACCAGGTACTTACACACAATAGTAAAGATGCAGCTATGGCCAACTTGCGCCAGTCCATGCTTCTTACAGCGGCCCTTTTGTATAGTTTTTCCTTTCCGGCGTATTTTACTGAAGTATCGGCTTCAAAATAAAGCTTGCTCAGGGTATCGAACTCCAACTGTAGCTTATTATCGCTTATGGCCGCCTGCTCCACTTTGCCCGTCAATTCTGTTCCCGCTTCACCATCCAGGTAGGTAAGCAGCTCTTCTTCCGTTAATGCTGCACTTCTGAGGAGTTTCTCCTTACCGGCGAATGCGGTGTCCTCATCACTTCCCAGAACCGTTTGTTTGAGCAAATCCAGCTCACCGGCGAGTTCAGGATTTTGCTGAGCAAACCTTTCGACCATTTCTTTTTCCTGTGCCGACAATTCATTGTCAACGTACATTAAAAAAAACTCCTCGTAATTATGTTGGTTAATTTGCATTGTTCACTTCTTTGTTGTTAAACCAGGTTATTCACACTTACCAGGTAAGATTTTAACTGCAGTCTCGAACGATGCAGGTATACTTTTACCTGTGATGCATTCAGCCCGGTAATTTCTCCAATTTCTTCGTAGCTATACCCTTCATAATCTTTTAACAGAACTAAAGACCGGTTTTGTTCTGATAGCCGGGATAATGCCTGCTCTAAAACCGCTTTCAAATTATTGCGTTTTTCTTCAACGCCCTGATCCAGGTATTCAAAAGACTCCTGTAAATCCATTCTGCTGGTTTTCCGATAATGGTCTACCATTTTGTTATACGCCACTCTAAACAGGTAAGCCTTTGCTGTATCAGGGTTAATATCCGACCTGTTCTGCCATAACACTTCGTATGCATTCTGCACCATATCTTCCGCATCCGCCCTGTGCCGCATGGTTTTCAGCATAAAGCGGTATAAAGCATCTGAATAATCCGTTACACAATCATTGTAGTCTTTCTCAGTCATAAAACAGCCAGAACCTTAATTATCAATTACTTTTACTATTATTTAACCCCGATTGCAGTACAAAAATTATTTAGCTGCCCGCGCTCGTATAAGTTATACGGACAGGAAAATAAAAAGTTACAAAAAAATAAAAAAAAGTTAACGAAGCACCATCTGGCGGTCAGCATCGAGCCTGATGAGGATAAAAAGCATGACTGAAAAGGTGAGTAAGGAAGTACCTCCATAGCTGATGAGCGGCAGCGGAATACCGATTACGGGCGCCAGACCAATAGTCATACCCAGGTTAATGGCAATATGAAAGAAGAAAACGGAGGCTACCCCATAAGCATAACAGCGGCTAAAAACACTTCGTTGCCGCTCTGCAATTGTTACAATTCTGAATAAAAGCAGCAGATAAAGGCCGAGCAATACCACACTTCCTGCAAAACCAAAGCCTTCACCGATAGTGTCAAAAATAAAATCTGTACGTTGCTCCGGTACAAAACCATACCTTGTTTGCGTGCCGCTTAAAAGCCCCTTACCCGCTAATCCACCGCTACCAATGGCTATTTTGGATTGTTTTACATTATAATCGGCCGTATTTTTTTGCTTACCGGTTTTAGCATCCACTTTTATTTCGCCCTTAATATACTCTTCTGGTATATCTCTTCCGATGGTACTAAAAATGCGTTCCACCTGGTGCTTTTCAAATACATGGGTAAATAAAAACGGTACGCCAAATCGCTGTACGCCAATACAAAGCAGACCGATCAATAAAATCTTAACCAAAACGCTTTTGTCCCTTTTAATCTGTCGCTGGTTGAGCAAGAGCACAATACCAATAATAACCGCCAGGATAATCGCCAGCAAGTCCTTATCTAATAGCAAAGTAGCAACCACCAGCGTTGCAGCCGCAAAACCGATTACGATATACATCGGTGGAAGCCCTTCTCGGAACATTACCAGGAAAAAAGCAAAAAACACCAGCGCCAGTCCCGTTTCCTTTTGTAGGATGGTTAGTACTGCAGGAGCCAGGGTGAGACCGGCGGCAATCAATTGCGACTTGGGCCTGCTAAAGTCCATCTCAGGTAGCGAAAGGTATTTCGACAAGGCTAATGCCACTGTTATTTTACAAAACTCTGCCGGCTGAAACTGGAAACCACCTATACGTATGATGGATTCTGTTCCTTTTACCGCTGAATGGAAAGGGAACACCAATAGCAGGAGTAGTATACCGCCCGCATACCAGAGATTTGCCGTGGCGGGGAAAAACTTGCTATCCGTTAATAAAATAAATAAACCCAATGCCATGGCCACACAGGCGTAGTAGAATTGCTTGCTATAGTCTGTTTTATAGCTTAAAAAGCTCTGCAACACCGGATCTCCATCTTTATAAGTTACCGCAAAAATGGCCAGCAGGCCAATAGCCAGTAAAATAAGATAAACAATGATTAGCACATAATCAACCCCCTTCGATATCTCTGTTTTTCGCTGCGTCATATTAAAATACTGCCCGTTTTACGTATATTTTTTTTATCACCAAGAATAGCCCAGTACTCTTTATGTTCTTTTTGCGGAGTATTAGCAGGATTATTGTTTGCCGTTCTTAACGGAGACGTTGACCGGGAGGAATCCTTTTTTTCTGAAGAGTGACCTCTCAGATACTTCCTATAATTGGTGCTATCTCTTCTTATATTAGCCCAGTACGCCGAAGTTGTTGAGTCCTTAATATACTGCTCTCTGGCAAAATAAGCAGGGATCAATCGAGTCTTAGATATTTGCTCCAGATCAGCTTTACTGCGCGGCGTCAGGCTATCTAAAAGGTATTGTTCCATTAAAATCCTCGACATTCTTCCCGCCCAGGTAGCACCGTAACCACCGTTCTGCACAACAATGCCAATAGCAATTTTGGGATTATCTTTCGGTGCGAAACATATAAATACCGAATGGTTCTGCTGTTTTACTCCTTTGTGATAATTCTCGGCGGTACCCGTTTTTGCACAAATGGCTATCCCAGGAATAGCAGCTGTTCTTGCAGTGCCTATTCTAACTACGTCTTCCATACCATTAAAAATTGCCTGGTAAGCAGCATCCGATATATGGGTTAACACATCGTGCTTTGTTCTGTACCTAGCCATAAACGCGGTATCACCAATGACTTCATTTTCTATACTTTCTACAAAATGCGGCGTATAATAATACCCCTTATTAGCGATAATAGCCGTGGCGTTCGCCAATTGCAAAGGTGTTGCCAACATCTGGTCCTGCCCGATGCCTAGGGTGAGGTTAGTACAAGAGTTCCAGCTACCTCTATACTGTTTATCATAGCTCGCAACCGTGGTAATGTTACCACTATTTTCACTTGGCAGGTCTACACCCAACTTAACGCCCAGGCCGAACTTATGCATATACTCTTCCCATACTTCGTAACCTTTCTTTACATTGCCATATTTACGATTATCAACCACCTTTCTATATATATCCGTAAAATAAGAGTTGCATGAATTGGCTGTCGCCAGTCGAAGATTGGCCGCGTGCCCGGCATTGCTATGCTCACAACCCGGCTTTCCACCGCCACAACCGTAGTACCGCCCGCCGCAGGCATAGCCAAAAGCTGGTGTAATAACGCCCTGATCCAGGGCTACCAGACCTCCCAAAGGCTTGAACGTGGAGCCGGGAGGATAGCGACCGTTAATCGCCCTGTTTAAGAGGGGCGCCGAGTACATGGAATCCAGTAAGAAAAAGTTTCGTTTAAAACCAGGCCCGGTAAGGTCATTGGGATTAAAAGTAGGCCCGGATGCCATCGCCAGGATACCCCCGGTTTTAGGATCGATAGCCACTACGCCGCCCACTTTGTCATTAAACAGCTTTTCGGCGAGCGTTTGCAATTCTACGTCCAGGTAGGTTTTCAGTCCCCGCCCGGCAACAGCTGTCGTATCAAACTCGCCGCTTTCATAAGAGCCTACCAGCCTGTTTTTGTTGTCTTTGATCATGTAGGCCACACCCCGCTGACCTTTTAATATAGCTTCATAAGAACGCTCCAAACCGTTTTTGCCGATATAGTCGCCCATGCGATAATATTTGTCCGAACGCTCTATTTCCCTGGGGTTCACTTCACCAATATATCCCAGCACCTGTGCGCCGATATTGGAAGGATAAGTACGTACCGGCCTTGCTACCAGGTTAAATCCATTAAAGCGCCAGCTGTTTTCTTCAAACCGGGCCTGCATCTGCGGGGTTAAAAGGGAAAGAAAAATAGAAGGGCGTACTCTAGTATTTTTTATGATAGCATCAATAATTTTTTTCTTAAAATCTGCGGTATCCACATCCATTAACCGGCAGAATGCCAATGTATCAATATTTTTTACCTCAGCAGGGGTAACCATGAGATCGAACATGATTACGTTGTTGAGAATAGGTTTTCCCTTGCGGTCGAAAATGATGCCGCGCTCAGGATAAACAATTTTGGCAAAAACAGCATTATCCCTGGCCAGTTCATGATACTTCCTGCCAAAGATCTGCAGGTTTACTAATTGAGCTAGTATAACAATGAACACTGCCAAAAAAATGGCGCGTATGATATAACTCCTCGACTGATTGAATACGGACATGTAAAATGGAAAACTTTTGCAGGATAACAATAATAACTGCAAAAGTACATATAGAGCATCGTTGCTTTAACTATTTCTACCTAAAAAATTTATAATACTTATACACTTAGGGTTCCAGTAAATTCCGGCACCCGATCACTTTTTTATGTACTCGTAAGTAGTGATGCTTTCGGTCCCGGTATTCACATTTTTCGATATAATTTTGTTACAAAACCGTCGCTGTTGTATTCATGGTTGCTGGTAAACTGAAACACCTGCCCGGAGCTTACCACAGTAATCTCATACGCGGTTTCGTTGTTCAAAGAAAACACGCCCGTAATAGGATTGTAAGATTCTTTGAAGGACCTACAACCTGGGCGCTATTAAAAACATACAACACCAGGATTACAATCTAACCAACCGGGAAAAGGATATTTTACGCTCACTGGTGAGTGGCAATAGTTATAAAATGATCGCTAATGAACTAGCCATCTCTATTAATACCGTACGACAATATATAAGAAAGGTATACGAAAAATTACAGGTCAACTCTATGAACGAAGCCGTGGCCAAAGCTATTAAACAACAAATTGTATAGTTTATGCTGTATTCGACCTGAATTTCAATTTCCGCGGAAAGATCAGTTCAGCAATAACGATCATTAGCATGCTAATAGCCGTTGTGATGATCACTTTCATTAAAAAATGAAGGAAGGAGCTAAATGAAAGCCACTCCAGGAACAACAGGTAAAAGTTGTGGCAAAAAGCAAGGATGAGCGCATATAATAAATAAGCATTCCATCCCATGGCTTTGGGAGAGGGTTCTTTGTAACTAAACTCCGTTGCGTCTTTAGGTGCAAAAAGATTAATAATGAAGGGACGAAGAAACGCGATCAGCACGCTGGCCGCCGCGTGTAATCCTGGCGTCATGGTGTAATAATCAACGCTGATCCCCAACAGGAAACCAAGTACCAGCACCCAGCCTTTTTTCATATAGAAAGGGAGCCATAAAATAAAAAGGAAATAAATATAAGGCGTGATCAGCTGATGCAGGTGCGGCATTATGTTTAATACATAAACCTGCAAAAAAACAAACAGTATAAAACGGATGCTATTTCTTACAAGATCACTCATTTATTTTCTCCTTTCTTTTCAACCATATCATGCGTTGCTTTATCCAGTTGCTCCAATTCGTTATAGTGAATATTCTCCACTACAAAAACCTGTTGCAGATTGGTTAAATTAGCTGCTGGCTGTACCTTTAAAATAAAGAAGTTACTGGATTTATCGATCAGCACTTTGGAAACCACACCTACCATTCGGCCCGGAGGATAACTTCGCGAATAGGTTCCGGTTAAAATAGTATCGCCTTTTCGTACGGAATCGGTTTTGGGAATATTATTGAGCGTTAACTCCTGAGGCGACTTACCATCCCAACTCAACATACCGGCGCTGCCCGTTCTCTTCAGCTGTACACTGAATTTATTAACTACATTCAGTAAGCTCATCACTTCGCTAAAGTTCTTACCGGTATTGATCACTTTTCCTACCAAGCCGCCATTGGAGCTAAAAACCCCCATATCGTCACCTACGCCTGTGCCGCTTCCCCGGTTGATCTGCAAATAATTCTTATCACCGCCCGAAGTGCTATACACCACCTGTGCACTTCTCCATACATAATGACGATTACTTCCCAACGTATCCCTGTAAGTAGAATCGCGCATAACGGTTGTTCCCGAGTCTGCTACCACAAAATTCTCGCTCAATAAATTCATCAGGGAATCATTCAACAGGTGTACCCGCCTGTTTTCCTCCTGCATGGTAAAAAAGTCTTCTAATGAATTATACTTCCCGTTAAAATAAGAAGTAATGCCCCCGGCAAAGCCAAGGCCTTTTGCCCGGTGCGATTTATTGTAGGTAAAAAGAAAATACAGCGCAATGATCTGTAATACCAGGAACAGAATAAAAACTGAGTAACGCCGGATGAATAAAAAGATATTGCGCATGGCTCCTTTGGATGTTGAAAAGTTAACCGGTTGATAAGTTGATAAGGAAGATAATTAACTGCATCCGCATATAAATCTGCTCATACTTGTTTAACCTGCAAACCTTTAAACTTGTAAACCTATCAACCCACAATTATCTCATTACAAATGGGTACCTGTCATAGTTTTGCAATGCAATGCCCGTACCTCTTACCACACTTTTCAGCGGATCATCGGCTATGTGCACAGGAAGCTTAATTTTCTGACTTAATCTTTTATCCAAACCTCTTAATAAGGCGCCGCCACCTGTAAGGTATAAACCACGGCGATAAATATCGCTGGCCAGTTCGGGAGGTGTTTGCTCCAGCGCTTTTAGTATAGCTTCTTCAATTTTAAAAATACTCTTATCCAGGGCTTCGGCTACTTCCTGGTAGCTTACCATGATCTGTTTAGGTATACCGGTTACCAGGTCACGCCCGTTTACCGGAATATCATCCGGAGGATTGTCTAGGTCTTTCATGGCTGCACCAATCTGTATCTTGATCTGTTCAGCAGTACGCTCCCCTATTAAAAGACTATGGTATCTTCTTAAAGCTTCCATAATGTCAGCAGTAAACTCATCGCCGGCAATACGTATACTCTGGTCGCAAACGATACCTGCTAATGCAATAACCGTAATCCCTGTAGTTCCGCCGCCTATATCAATGATCATGTTACCAACCGGCTCCTCAACATCAATACCAATACCCAAAGCAGCAGCCATCGGCTCATGAATCAGGTATACCTCTTTGGCACCAGCCTGCTCAGCACTGTCTCTAACCGCACGTTTTTCTACTTCAGTAATCGAAGAAGGAATACAGATCATCATTCTCCAGCTGGGTGGGAATAATGGCTTTTTAGGATACACCAGTTTTATCAGCTCGCGTATCATTAATTCTGCCGCATTAAAATCTGCAATTACACCATCTTTCAATGGCCTAACCGTTCTGATGCTTTCATGCGTTTTTTCGTGCATCATCAATGCACGTTTGCCCACCGCCAATACTTCCTTAGGATTATTGCGGTTGAGTGCTACAATACTTGGCTCATTTACAGCCACTTCATCGTTATGTATAATGAGGGTATTTGCGGTACCCAAATCCATTGCTATTTCCTGAGTAAACCAGTTGAAAAGTCCCATTCTGCTATATATTCAAAATTGTGTTGGCAAAGGTGAAGTAATTTCCCGAAAGTAACAAAGCAAATGAACAAAACGCTTTATTTTTCAGCATTTGCACATTATTAACAGAATTTTTAATGGGAAGTTTAACAGCACCATTTTTACCTTAAAACCGGCGCCGGATCTTCGCATTATAGCACCCCATTTTAACGCTTTCGAGCTTTATCGGTTGTTAACCTAAAGGATTGGTTTTTTTTCAGTACGTTTGCCGGATAACTAAAGTTAAAACCAAAAGAAATGGCTTTAAAAGACATTCAATCAACAGGAAGTAAAGATACCCGCAGCGGCTTCGGCGATGGTATAGTAGAAGCAGCACGTAAAAACGAAAATATTGTAGCCCTCACCGCCGATTTATTAGGCTCAATGAAACTGAACCAGTTTGTTAAAGAGTTTCCCGAAAGATTTGTACAGTGTGGTATTGGTGAAGCCAATATGATCGGGGTTGCTTCAGGTTTATCCATTGGAGGAAAAATTCCTTTTACAACCACTTTTGCGAACTTTAGTACAGGCCGGGTATACGACCAGATTCGCCAGTCTGTTGCCTATAGCGGGAAGAATGTGAAGATCTGCGCTTCTCACGCGGGTGTTACCCTGGGAGAAGATGGCGCTACGCACCAGATCCTGGAAGACATCGGTTTAATGAAAATGCTACCCGGCATGACGGTTGTAGTACCTTGCGATTATACCCAGACAAAAGCAGCAACACAGGCTATTGCAGAATACGAAGGACCTGTTTATCTCCGTTTTGGCCGTCCAAGCTGGCCTATTTTCACCAAAGAAGAAGATTTCCAGATCGGCAAAGCACAATATTTCTCTGAAGGCACTGATGTTACCATTTTTGCCTGCGGTCACCTGGTATGGAATGCAATACAGGCTGGCGTTGAATTGGAAGAAAAAGGAATTAGCGTAGAAGTAATTAACATACACACGATCAAGCCTTTAGATGAGGAGGCCGTAATCAATTCCCTGAAAAAAACCAAATGCGCGGTAACAGCTGAAGAACATAATATTATTGGTGGATTAGGTGATGCTATTGCACAGTGCGCTGCTAAAAACTTCCCGGTTCCTATTGAATATGTAGGTACTAAAGATACTTTTGGCGAAAGCGGAACACCTAAAGAATTGCTGAAAAAATATGGTATGGATGTTTCAGATATTGTTGCTGCTGCCGAAAAGGTAATGGCAAGAAAAAATGCTTAATTTAATCATCGGATTACAATAGCAAACCCGCGCAGTGTCGCGGGTTTCTTTTTTTTGTTTAAACCTTTTCCTATCTTGAAAGTCTTACCCATTCATTGATGGAGCGCTCCTTTCTTTCTGATGATGAACTTTTATCGCAGTTTCGTGACCCGGTTACGAAACAAAAGGCGTTTTCCCAGATTATTGACAAATACAAGGAGAAGCTCTACTGGCATATACGCAGGATCGTATTAATACATGAGGACACGGATGACGTGCTGCAAAATGTATTCATTAAAATGTGGAAAGGGCTGGATCAGTTCAGGGAAGAAAGTAAACTCTACAGCTGGCTATACCGGATAGCTTCCAACGAAAGCATTACCCATCTCAACCGCATAAAAAAACAAAAACAGGTAGAAACTGATGAAGAAACATATAGTTTCCTGGAGGAGAAAGTGAAGGCGGATTCTTATTTTGATGCTTCGAAGGTTGAATGGAAACTACAATTGGCTATCCAAACCCTGCCAGAACAACAAAAGTTGGTTTTCAACCTTCGCTATTTTGACGACATGCCTTACCAGGAAATGAGCGAAGTATTGAGCGTTAGTGTAGGCGCTTTAAAGGCCAGTTACCACCATGCGGCGAAAAAAGTGCAGGATTACCTGGTAAATGAATTAAACTTTTAACACCCTTATGGGTCTATTTTATATAAGAGATGAACGAGCACAATGACATACTAAAGGCATTGCGGCAGCAAATAAATGAAGGCGATCAACCTGACGGGCCATTTCATGTTCCGGCGGGTTATTTCACTGAGCTTGAGACCAAAATACTGGCAAAGGTTTCGGACGAGGCCGCTGCAGACTTTACACTATTTACTGAGGAGGCTAAAAAGCAACCGTTTACGGTTCCAGATGGCTATTTTGACACGCTGAAACAAAACATTCTTCAGAAAACGGCTTCACCAGCACCGGTAAAAAGGTTATTCTTCTATAAATGGCAGCAAATAGCCGCTGCTGCCATTGCTGGACTCATCATTTTAAGTGGTATTTATTTTTGGGATACACCCGGGTACCATCCAATTGCTGTTCAAAATCAGTCTAACAGCACTCCTGTAATTCGTAATATCAGCGTTAATGAACTTACGGATTTTGTGGGGGACGCTTCTACCGGCAATTCTAACGGCAACGACAAAAAAAATTCTGTTGACATTAATCAACTTTTTCAGCAAGTGAGCAGTCAGGATTTAGAAAGTTTTTTAAACGAAACTGCCGCTAATAACACCGAATTATTTTAGATAATCATGATCCAATCCTGTAGAATATTACTTGTTTTTACCGTATTATTTGTGTTCGGCTTCAACACCAATGCCCAGCAAAAGCCACCGTCGAAAGTTGACGATGTATTTTTTGATTATGTATCAAAAACATTAGAGTTAAAACCCTCAGATGCAGCACAGATAAGGCCTCTGGTCAAAAAGTACCTTGATGAAAGAAAGAAGGTTTATGGCAGGTTTTCCGATCCACTGGAGCGCGAGCAGGAGATTCTGAACATCAAAATAAACGCCCGTAAAGAGATGGCGGCTATTATTGGACTGCAAAAAGCCAATGCCTTTTTTTCGAGCGAACAAAACTTCCGCCGTAAGGTGAGAGAGGAGCTGAAAGAGCGGGATAAGGAGCGGAAAAAAAATTAATGTTTAAACTTTTTTCTTCAATAAATTTTTTTTGTCTGATAGTATTTCCTATTTTTGCAACTGGTGTTTTTCATAGGTTAGCAACGGCCAGCTCTTTTTAGGGCAGGCCTTTTTTTTATCCCTTACTTTTTCATTCTCCAAAACGTTTTACCGGCGTTTGTATATCGTGATAAAACAAAAACTGCCAGTCGGCACCTTCCTCCAGCCATTTTTCCCGCAATTGCATAGCTTTCTTTCCGTTATAGTCATATTTGGCCGCAAAGCGCGTTTTCATTTGTGAAAGCTGGGGGGCGTCGTCAGCACCAAAGAAAATCGTCTCTCTGCCCTCATTAAGCCAAATTACGCGGTGAAACTTTGAATGAGCACCAGTAATCTCATAACTGATTCCATCGGCGATAAGGCCCGTTTCTGCGTCTGTAAGCACCAGGTTATCGGATTGCTGCAGTAATTCCAAAAGATCCGTGTTGTATGAAGCAGAACCTATTTCCAGGGCATACTGTAACTCCTGTTTTTGTATATGGTAGGTTGCATTCTCGAATGCCAGCTGTTTGGTATAGGGGTTAATTAACCCGCCTGCGTGATCCTTGTGCAAATGGCTCATGATTACCCTGGTAATATCACTTGCGTTAATACCATTGTCGCGCAGATTTTTATATAATTGAAACTGGCCATCATCGTCGATAAGCCCGAGACCTGTGTCCAGTAATATGATATCGCCATCGGTTATTACTACAAAAGGCTGAATTTCTACTAAAAGGCTGCCGCGGTTGCGGTTGGCCATTTCATCCTCATTTAATTTAAAAGGAATAAACTTTTTCGAGGCATCTACGGTAAATGCCCCTTCTGATAGGGGTATAATCTTCATAAGGCAAAAGTAGCTAGATATTGCGAGGCAAATGATTACATATTCCTCCTGTACTGCCCTCCAACCTCATATAAAGCATGTGTAATTTCTCCCAATGAGCAATATTTAACACAATCCATTAATTCCGAAAAAAGGTTATCATTCTGAAGCGCCGCTTGCTTAAGTCTTTGTAAAGCTGCCGCGGCTTCCCGTTGATGTCTCATTTTAAATGCCTGCAGGTTTGTAATCTGTAGTTCCTTTTCCTCCGTTGTGCTCCGGATCACTTCCTGTGGCAGGATCGTTGGGCTGCCTTTCTTACTTAAAAAAGTGTTGACACCTATAAGCGGCAGCTCGCCACTACTTTTCTGCATTTCATAATGCATGCTTTCTTCCTGTATCTTGTTTCGCTGGTACATTCTTTCCATCGCTCCTAATACACCGCCTCTTTCGCTGATACGCTCAAATTCGGCCAGCACGGCAGTTTCTACCAAATCAGTTAACTCTTCCAGCGCAAAACTTCCCTGCAAAAAATTTTCCGATTTAGCACTACCTAATTCCCGGTTAATGATCAGTTGAATGGCCATGGCTCTTCTCACACTCTCTTCAGTTGGTGTAGTGATCGCCTCATCATAGGCGTTCGTATGTAAAGAATTACAATTATCGTAAATAGCATAGAGTGCCTGCAATGTGGTACGGATATCATTAAAATCGATCTCCTGCGCATGCAGGCTTCTACCTGATGTTTGTATATGGTATTTTAGTTTTTGAGAACGTTCGTTGGCGCCATACTTCTGCTTCATGGCCTTGGCCCATATACGACGGGCCACACGTCCTATTACACTATACTCGGGATCCATGCCATTGCTAAAGAAGAAAGAAAGGTTAGGTGCAAAATCATCAATATGCATGCCCCGGCTTAAATAATATTCTACATAAGTAAAACCATTAGCCAGTGTAAAAGCCAGTTGGGTAATGGGATTGGCTCCTGCCTCGGCAATATGATACCCACTGATACTAACGCTATAAAAATTCCGCACCCGGCTATTAATAAAATATTCCTGTACATCACCCATTAGCTTCAGCGCAAATTCGGTAGAAAAAATACAGGTATTCTGCGCCTGGTCTTCTTTCAAAATATCGGCCTGCACGGTTCCCCGCACCTGCTGTAATGTTGCTGCTTTTATTTGTTCATACACGTCAGCCGGCAGTACTTCATCACCGCTCAGGCCCAGCAGTTTTAAACCCAGTCCATTATTACCCTTTGGAAGATCGCCTGCATACACCGGTTGATGATGCCCCTTATACTTCCCCTGCAATCGACTATTGATCATCGACCATTGACTATTCTCCTCTATCCACTTTTCGCATTGCTGATCTATAGCCGCGTTTAAAAAGAAGGCCAGCAGTATGGGTGCCGGACCATTAATAGTCATGGACACCGAAGTCGCAGCATCACACAGATCAAAGCCACTATACAATTTCTTGGCGTCATCTACTGTAGCAATGCTCACCCCGCTATTACCCACTTTCCCCAATATATCTGCGCGGTGTGCCGGATCTTCGCCATATAAAGTAACACTATCAAAGGCAGTGCTCAAACGTTTGGCCGGCTGATCGAAGCTTACATAATGGAAACGTTTATTGGTACGCTCAGGTCCGCCCTCCCCTGCAAACATCCGGGTAGGATCTTCACCCTGGCGTTTCAACTCAAATACACCTGCAGTAAAAGGGAATTTGCCAGGCAGGTTTTCCTGCAATTGCCATTTTAAAATATCACCCCAATCCTTATATCGCGGCAAAGTGATTTTTTTAATTTTTGAACCACTTAAAGAAACGCTGATCAGGGATTGCCGGATCACTTTATCCCGTACTTTATACTCAAAGTAATCCTGGGTATAAGCGTTGATTATCTCCGGCCAATTATCTATTAGCTGCTTATTCTGTGGCTCTAGCCGGGCCAACAGCTCCTGCTTCTTTTCTTCAATAACTCCTGCTCCATTCTCCAGCAATTGCGCCGCTCCTTCGAGCTGGTATAATTGTGAAGCTATCGCTGATTGAGACACCACCCATTGATCATAAGCCTCTATCGCCTCTGTTATTTCAGAAAGATAGCGAACCTGCTTTGCCGGGATGATCTGCGTTTTATCTGTACTATTGCCCTCAAGCAGTTCAACAGTTCTGCTCCAGGCTATTCCGGTTTTCAACTGAATGGCTTTTACAATGCGATCGAATAATTCATTGACACCTGCATCATTGAACTGTGAAGCGATGGTACCCATAACCGGGATATCCTCTTCTTTCGCAGTCCATAACTGGTGATTACGCCTGTATTGCTTTTTCACATCCTGCAAAGCATCCAGCGCACCGGGCTTATCAAACTTATTGATACAGATCAGATCAGCATAGTCCAGCATATTGATCTTTTCCAATTGAGAAGCAGCACCATACTCAGGTGTCATCACATATAAACTAACATCACAATAGTCCACAATGGAAGCGTCGCTCTGCCCAACACCTGCACTTTCCAATATTATCAGATCAAAGCCCGCCGCTTTACAAATGCTGATCGCCTCCCGGGCTGTCTTGCTTAAAGCAAGGTGATCATTACGGGTAGCCATGGACCGCATATAGGCACGCGAGTGTGAAATGGCGTTCATACGGATACGATCGCCCAGTAAAGCGCCACTCGTCTTTTTTCTTGAGGGGTCAACCGATATAACTGCAATAGTCTGATCAGGAAACTGATGCAAAAAGCGACGCACTATTTCGTCTGTAACAGATGATTTACCTGCACCGCCGGTACCTGTAATACCAAGCACAACACCCTCCCTATTTTCTGAAACCGGAAAGCCTTCGACAGGCAAACCCAGCTCCGCATTGGTTATAGCCCTTGCTATACGGCGAACATCTCTGCTTTCGCCCAGAGGGGGTGTATCATTCCAGTTTTCAGCTGCTTTAAAATAATCAGTTTTACGTGCCCGACTCAGCAGGTCTTCGATCATACCCTCCAATCCCATTTGCCGGCCATCATCAGGCGAATAAATATGCTCGATGCCGTACACATGCAATTCGCCGATCTCTGCCGGTAAAATAGTACCACCGCCGCCGCCGAATATCTTTATATGTCCACAACCCGCCTCCTGTAACATGTCAAACATGTATTTGAAGAACTCAATATGTCCGCCCTGGTAACTGGTTATAGCTATAGCATGTGCATCTTCTTCAATGGCACATTCTACTATTTCATGCACGCTCCGGTTATGCCCCAGGTGAATGATCTCTGCACCCTTACTCTGAAGAATCCGGCGCATGATATTGATGGCTGCATCATGCCCGTCGAATAAAGAAGCGGCTGTAACAATTCGTATTGTTGTTGTTTGTGTTTCGTTCATATAGCGGATACTGATCTTAACAAACTTACATGAAAATTATCAACGATAAATTTCATCTGATGTTTTTGAGCGTTACCATAATTCTCGGCAAAAGATTGTAATAACATTATTGATATTTTTACGATGCAAATGCCCGCCCACAAACAACTAAAAATCTGGACCATTATTTTGCATGGCTTAATCCCCATTGGAGCAGTACATGAAATAGCACCTTTTTTCTGCTTGAAGTATTTGGCATTCTAAATAGAAAAGAGGTCGCTCTCAGCTTTTCAAGAAACGAAAACCATTTTGCTGTAGTCGGTTTTAATACCCTTTTGGGACAGATAGCCATTATCGTCTCCTTATTTATTGCTCAAAAAAACCGGAAACTACTATTTCACATATTAGGACTATGCCTGCTTTGGATAAGCATTATTCTACTTCGGATACGATGCGGCTAATGACTCTTATGTACATATTGCCTGGATCACTGTAGTTCCTTTTCTTATTTGCACCATCCTGACATTTACAGGCCGATATCTGAAAAGGGCTTATCACTGGTTAGGTGAAAATTTATAGCAGTAGCGCTGCGTTAATTTCTAACATACCCACTGATATTTTTGACAGCGATACACCTTAATAGAATTACGTATAAATTTATTATATTGGTACGTATAAAATATAGCTATGGATTCGAAACTTACTTTAAAGCTCAACGAACGCGTTATTGAACGCGCCAAAGAATATGCGCTTAATAAAAAATTGAGTTTATCAAGGCTGATTGAGAATTACCTCGACTTACTAACCCGTGAGCAGGAGGACAATCTTGAAATTTCTCCATTTGTAAAAAGTATAGCAAGTGGTAAAAGCATCCCGGCCGACATTGACACCCAAAAGCTAAGGGACGATTATACCGACTATCTCGACAAAAAACATAAATAATGGATCGGTTGTTTTTAGACACCAATATTGTCATAGATTTTCTCGGAGAGCGGGAAAATTTCTATGAGGCGGCGGCAAAAATTTTGACATTGGCAGATAAAAAGAAAATTAAAGTTTTCACGTCTCCAACGTCCATCGCTAATACATATTACCTATTAGCAAAATATGAGAATGCTAAAACTGCATTGGATAAGATCCGAAAGTTCAAAGTGCTGTGCAATATTTCGGTAATGAACGAAGAGGTTGTTGAAAGAGCTATTAATTCAAATTTCAAAGATTTCGAGGATACTATGCAATATTTCAGTGCGATTGCTGAAAACTGTGATTTAATCGTTACGAGAAATGAATCGGATTTTAAAAACTCCGCGATCCCGGTTATGAACGCAACCAGCTATCTTCAAACTATCAAGTAAGCATTTACATTTTAAATTCTTTAACCAGTGAATACTACATTGCCCTGAGCGGCGACTTTCAACCCTGCTTAACTTCTCGTAGCAACATTTATCAATTTAAAATTTCAACGTGATACTGGCCATTGCCGATCTCGGCATTTGAGGTGCCAATACGCCCTGCCCAGCAAAATACAGTTCATCGGTCAGGTTATCCAGTTTCAAGCCTAACCTGAAAGATTTGGTCTCATAGAAAACTGTGGCATTGAGCAATGTATAAGCAGGTATGGTGAAAACACCGGTTACCGCAGAATTCGCTGTTTCAAAATCGCCCATATAATTACCACCAAAACCAGCTCCTAACCCTTTTAATCTACCACTGGGTATACCATAGCTGATCCAAAGATTAGCCAGGTCTGCCGGACCTGCACTTGGAGGCCGTCTACCCTGCGTAGCAGCTACTGCTGATTGAGTCAACTTACTGTTATTATGCGAGTAACCAGCTACCAGGTTCAAGCCGCTGAAAGGATTGGCGATCAGCTCCAGCTCAAAGCCTTTGCTAAACTGTGTGCCATCCTGCACCTTGATATTGTAATTAGCGCCATCTCTAACCAATTGTTCATCGCGCAACACATTGGTCACTTCTATTTGATAATAGCTGGCGGTAAGGTTCAACCGGCCACTAAACATATCCAGCTTTACACCTGTTTCCCACTGATTTGCCTGCTGCGGTTTTAAAACCCCTGAAATATCCGGTACAGGTTGGGTTACCGGCGCCACGTTGGAGAAGCCATTCATATAATTGCCGAATACAGAAAGACGATCTTTAATCACCTGGTATACTAATCCAACTTTGGGAGAAAGGGCCGTTTGTCCATATTTAGAATTGGCCAATACCGTATCGGTAGCCAGGTCGTAAGTACCGTTTCCTTCAAAGCGATCCAACCTCAGGCTAACCATGGCTAAAAGGTTATCCGTAATATTCAGAACGTTTGATGCATAAGCGCTGTAGATATTGGTACGCGTATTATTCCTCACACCCCTTGCTGTGCTGGCAGCCAGCCTGGCATCAACCAAAGCTCTATTTAGCCTGGAGTAATTAGGATCGGTTGGATTTAAGGCGTTTACAAAATCTAAAACGATATAAGGAGAATTATCATTTTTAATGCGCTGGTTTACATAATCAAGCCCTACTAATAACCTGTTGCGCATCTTCCCTATCTTAAAATCACCCACAAAATTCTGTTGTACATCTAAATTGGCGTTCATGGTATTCTGGTAAGAGATATTTCTTTCCAGGCTATCATCAGTTGCTTTACGGATAAATTGGTACTGGTAATACCCTTCAGACTGACGGGTATTATTGGAGAGAATGGTTTGTGAAGTCCATTGATTGGATATCTGGTAATTAAAGATAGCCCTCAGGTTCGCCGTTGGATTTTTCATAGAGAGATCATTATTGGTATAAGATCTTTTGAAATTGAATCCTAATTCTTCAGGCGTGTGGGCCACGAAAGGTCTTGTACGGTTTAAGAAGATGGCAGAAGGCGTAGTAAACTCTGATGTATACAATTCTGCATTCAGGTTGATCTTCAGCCTTTCGTTTACCCGGTACTCCAATGCAGGGGCCACAAAGAAAGATTTCCTGAAACCTGCATCCTGCCAGCTATTCTGGTTCTGGTAAGCAATATTCACCCGGCCCAGTAAATTCTTTTCTTTATTGATCGGACCATACACATCGGCTGTAAGCCGGTTTAAGTTAAAGCTGCCATGTATAAAAGAAACTTCTCCACCAAAATTCTCCTGTGGTTTGCGGGTAATGAGGTTGATGACACCACCATAAGTAGCCACCGCACCACCATACAAGGTAGCAGATGGCCCACGTAGCACTTCTACCTTTTCTACATTAGCCGGATCAATTTCACCATTCGTTTGAGTAGGCACCCCATCTACCATTGATACTTCGGTTCTGAAACCACGAAGACTGTAATAAGTAGCTCCATCTGAATTGATACCCCTGTTAGCCGACACTTTAAAAATACCCGGTGCATTCTTCAGCAGGTTGCTAAAATCAGTAGTGATCTGCTCTTTGATCAGCTCTTTGGATATGCTGCTGTAAGCCTGGGGATTTTCCAGATTGCTCAGCGGCATTTTTGCTACCGTCTGGCTTTTCTTTACCAGGAATTTATTTTTACCGGCTGTTATGATCACCGTTTCCAGTTCAGCACTATTGATCTGTAAAGTAAATACAGGATTAGCCGTTTGTCCAGCTACAACACTCACTTCCTGCTCTTTGCTTTCGTAGCCCAATAGCGTAACCTGTAATGTATAGGTGCCCGGTTTCAGTCTTGCAAACTCAAAACCGCCTTCATTATCGGTAGCCGTACCCTGCTTTGTATTTTTGATCACCACACTTACATTGGCTGCAGCCCGGTCATCAGAAGTTTTAACGGCTCCTGCGATCGTCCCAAATTTATCCTGGGCGTTTACATTCAGGCAAATAATAGCGGAGAACACAACAGCTAACGCGCGGAATATCATCAACTTTTTCATTATTTTGGTTTTGTGGCCGCAAAAGTAAGATCACTCATTGCAACGGAGTTTACGAGATGCGGAAAATTAATAGTGGGCAATTTCGATTTCAGAAAATTATCGATCCGGTGCATCCGCATCTGCTGCCGCCAATTCACCGCAAAGGCGCGAGAGCGCGAAATTTTTCCGAAAGCAACTTTGTCACTTTCTTCACACTTCGATGCCGGAATGAAGCGCTCTTTATGATTTAAAATTCCACGCATTATATTCCCTTTCTTAACTTCGCCCCGCATGAATCAACGGGAACTATTTTTACGCCATGTAGCGCAAACTTCTACAGCACCATTGGCATTAGAAATCGCGAAAGCAGAAGGCGCCATCCTGCGCGACGTGAATGGCAAAGAATATATTGATCTTATAGGGGGCATTAGCGTAGCCAATGTAGGGCACAGGCATCCAAAGGTGATTAACGCCATACAGCAGCAGCTGGACAGCTACCTGCATATAATGGTTTACGGAGAATTTGTAGAAGCGCCGCAGGTGCGATATGCTCATTACCTGGCGCAGCATTTACCCGAAAACCTGAACTCGGTTTATTTTACCAATTCAGGCGCTGAAGCAGTGGAAGGCGCTATGAAGCTGGCCAAAAGGGCAACTAACCGTACCCAGATCATCGCCTGCCAAAATTCTTATCATGGCTCTACACAGGGCGCGTTGAGCATTATCGGCAGTGAGTACTGGCGCAATGCTTACAGGCCACTCCTCCCGGGCATCCTGCATCTGCAATACAATAGCCTGGAATTAATCGATACTATTGATACCAATACCGCTTGTGTGATACTGGAAACTGTACAGGCTGAAGCCGGCATCATTGTGCCCGAAAAAAACTGGCTACAGGCGGTACGAAAAAAGTGTACGGAAACAGGAACACTGTTGATACTCGATGAGATACAGGCAGGTTTTGGCAGAACAGGGAAGCTTTGGGGTTTCGAGCATTATAATGTAGTGCCTGATGTGGTGTTATTAGGGAAAGCTTTAGGAGGCGGTATGCCACTGGGTGCTTTTGTGGCCGATAAAGAATTGATGATGCAGCTGGCAGATAAACCGGTACTGGGTCATATCACTACTTTTGGTGGTCACCCGGTTTGTTGTGCTGCCGGTTTAGCGGCCATGCAGGCGCTGATCGAAGAAGCCATGATTGAAGCTGTGGCTGAAAAAGGACAGTTATTTCAATCTCTCCTTCAACACAAACAAATAAAAGCGGTGCGCCATATAGGTTTATTAATGGCAGTAGAGTTTGATAGTTTTGAAACCAACAAAAAAGTGATCGATGCGGTAATTGAAACCGGAGCTTTAACGGATTGGTTTTTGTTTGCTTCAAACTGCCTGCGTATTTGTCCGCCTTTAACGATAAGCGAAGCAGAAATACAGAAAGCCTGTTCTATTATTATTGATGTACTCAACAAAGATTAAGGCTTTACAATAGCAATTACACAAAAGAACACAATGGATAACGAAAAGAAAATGGCAGCGCTGGAAGCTGTAAAAGAAATTAAAGACGGCATGACAATAGGACTGGGCACCGGCTCTACGGCTTATTATGCCATACATGCTGTGGCAGAGCTGATCGGGCAGGGTATGACCCTCAAAACTGTTCCTACTTCCGAACAAACCAAGCAGATGTCGATAGACCTGGGTATCCCTATGGTAGACATCAACAGTATCGAATATTTAGATATCACTATTGATGGCGCAGACGAGTTTACGCAAAACCTCGAACTGATCAAAGGTGGCGGTGGCGCGCTTTTAAGAGAGAAGATTGTGGCATCCATAACAAAAAGGCAAATCATCATTACCGACAGCTCGAAAATGGTACACCAGCTGGGAAAATTTAAAGTACCCATCGAAGTAATCCCTATGGCCTGTAGCTATGTAATGCGTCAATTAACCGCGATTGGCGGCATCGGCCTGGTGCGTGCAAAAGAAGGAAAGGATTATATCACCGACCAGGGCAATCTGATCGTTGATGCCGACTTCGGATTGATTGAACACCCGGCCCAGTTAGATGAACAACTGAACAAAATTGTTGGAGTGGTAGAGCACGGTTTATTCATTGGCCTGGCTCATAAAGTTATTATGATCAAGAACGGAGAAACAATCAGCTTTTCTGCATAATAGTTAATTATAAAAGGACTGTACCCGCAAACCGCTGTACAGTCCTTTTCTTTTCGGGACCGGGCACTAATGCCTGGTTTCACTTTTGACGGCTGGTCGTTCGCTGTCTTTATACCAGTCTTCAGCATGTGCCTGTTTTTCGCGATGCTCATGGCAAAAGCGCCCATTATGTCGTTTAGCAAAGTACTTTTCTCCCGCAAATGCATAAAGACTTCCAAACGTTATTACGGCAGCCGTCAAACCGATCCATATATTTTTTCTTCTGTTCATTGCTTGTTTTTTTAAAGGTTATTAAATAGATTGAGTGGCGGCTGCTTTACGATCACGGCCTCCGCAACCATATTGAAAGCGTTCTTTAAACTGTGTATACTCCTCATCCGTCATGTTTCTTACCTTGTCAGCAAAGCGGGTAAAACGCTCATGGCGCCTGCTTCCCGGCCCCCAGGACCCGCGCCCAAACAAGCGGAATAATAAGCCTACAATAAGTACCAATACAGCTACCCGCAACACGAAGAAGGGTATAAAAAATAAAGCGGCTCCTATAAGGACGCCTCCTATTATCGGTTTTACAATTGATCTGTTCATAACTATTTTTTTTAAATTGTTTACCTATAGAATAACGTCCCGTGATCGTAAATTACTTTAGGAAAAACCGCTTTTGCTGCGGGTTGAGGCTTTTTGGCGGTGAAAGCACCCGTAATGCCGGTTAGCCACTATTATATATTATAACTTACGGTAAAGTAGCTTTTGCACTATTACCCTAAATAAAAAATGCGAAGAGATAAACCCCTTCGCATACTTTACTATTTCATCATATTATTATTAGGAATGCATCCCGCAACGACGCTTCCAGGCATCTTTAAACTTCTGGCGCTCTTCCTCGCTCATATTGCGGTATTTATCTCTCAGTTCACCCCGGGATCCAAATTTTTTACGACCGCCGCCACCAAATCCGCTGAACAATATTTTGCTCAGCACCAGTATGCCCATTGCCTGCCAGTAGCTTACAGGCTTTACAGGCAATACATCCGGTAATACCGCATTCCAAAGCAGCATTACAATAGCGCTAAATAAAAAGACAGCCGCTACTCCACAGAGTACCATCAGTATAACTGGCGGCCGCCCACATTTTCTTCTCATGCTCATAAAATATCTTTTAAAAATTACTTAACTCGTTGTACAAATACTGTAAGCGTTTACGCAAATGTTGTACCGCATAACGTTTGCGACTGATAACGGTTTTTATACTTTCCCCGCTTTTGTCTGCAATTTCCTGCAGCGTCATATCTTCCAGCTCATTTAAAATAAAGGCTTCCCGTTGTGCCACCGGCAGTTCTTCCAGCGCATCAAATAAAGACTCCCAAAAAAGCTCTTTAAAATCTTCCAGCTCGGGGTTGTCGTTGATGGCCAGTAAAATATCCTTAAAATACACATCTCCATCCTCGCCTTCATATTGGTAATCCTCAATCAGGTCGGGCTTCTTTTTGCGATATTTATCGGTGATCTTATTGCGGGCTACGGCAAATAACCAGCCGCTTACTTCTTCGATAGTTTGAGTAGCAGATGTATTGGAAAACTGGTACCATACATCCTGTAAAATGTCTTCAGCATCGGCATCGGTATTTACCTTTCCACGTATGAAGCCAAAAAGCCGCTTACTGTAATTCTTTACAGTATCCACAATATTCTGCTTTTTGTCTTCGGCCATTATCGCTATTCCGTCCGCCATTAAAATAGTAAACGGACGATGGAGGAAATTACTTTAAAAATTTTGAATTCCGGTTTTAGAGACTGATTTTGAGTATACAAAAATCCGTTAACCCTGTTTAAGATGTAGCACCTCCCGGACACCAGATGGTGAGCAGTTTGAAATAATACTGCAATTAAATGGTGAGTAAAGATACCAGCAGCAGAATAGATAGCATTTTCCTTGCCTGCTGTCGGGTCAGGCGGGCGTTGCAATCACTGTATCTGCATTGCACAGGGCATTAATGATTGCTACTAATAACAACATCCCTGCACCTTCCGGTATAGTCTCCATTATTACCAGTTAAAATGCACCAGCTCATTAAAATTCACCTGTTGCTGCGTTCCTGTTGCCAGGTTCTTAATATTCACCACGCCCTGTTCTAATTCTTTACTACCCAATACTGCTATATAAGGAATGGCTTTCTTCTCCGCATATTTAAATTGCTTATCAAATTTGCTGTTCTCGTGAAATACCTCGCAGGCAACACCCAGGTTACGCAATGCCTGTGCCAGCTCCATGGCTTTTGCCACTTCAGCTTCTCCTAAATTAAAGAACAAGAGTTTCGTTCCGGAAACTACTTCCTTTGGAAAAAGGTCCAGCTCACTCATCACATCAAAGATGCGATCTACCCCAAATGAAATACCTACACCCGGAATATTCGGAACCCCAAACAAACCGGTAAGGTCATCGTAACGGCCACCACCGCCAATACTACCAATTTGTACCCCATTGGCTTTTACCTCGAAAATGGTTCCGGTGTAATAGTTCAGGCCGCGGGCGAGCGTAAGATCAAGAACGGGTTGACTGTTGACAGTTGATTGTTGACAGTATTGTACGATGTACTCCAATTCTTCAACACCCTTTAAGCCGGTTTCATTTTGGGCGAAAATGGTTTTTAGTTGTTGTAATTTTTCTTCGTTGCTGCCGCTAATATTTAAAAAAGATTCGATGGTCTGAATCTGTGTTTCATTTAAACCCCGGCCCGATAATTCTTCTTTTACTTTTTCTATACCGATCTTATCCAGTTTATCGATGGCAATGGTAATATCGATCATTTTTTCAGCGCCACCGCAAATATCAGCAAGGGCAGCCAATACTTTCCGGTTGTTGATCCTGATCTCTACATCTACCTTCAGCTTTTGAAACACCGTAGCGTATATGTTAACCAGTTCCAGTTCATTTAGTAAAGACTTACTGCCTACCACATCAGCATCACACTGGTAAAACTCGCGGTAGCGTCCTTTCTGAGGGCGGTCGGCACGCCATACCGGCTGCATCTGGTAGCGCTTAAAAGGCATGGGCAACTGCTGATGATTCATGGCTACGTAGCGCGCGAAGGGAATGGTTAAGTCGTAACGTAACGCCCTTTCCGTGATATCTTTACTGGACTTACCCTCCGTAATTTTAGCAAACCCTGCCTGGATCTTTTCGGCCTTGGCTTCATTATCCAATCCGTTATTTAATATTTTAAAGATCAGCTTATCGCCTTCTTCCCCGTATTTCCCCATCAGGGTTTCGAGGTTTTCCATAGCCGGCGTTTCCAGCGGCTGAAAGCCATATAATTCAAAAACAGTTTTGATAGTACTGAAAATATAATTGCGTTTTCTTACTATATCCGCTCCAAAATCACGGGTTCCCTGTGGTACTGTTGGTTTCATTTTATTTAGTTCATGGTTCATGGTTTATGGTTCATAGCCCGGCAGATAGTATTTCTATCAATGAACTATATCCATCTCCTATGAACCCTATTTATATTTCTCAATTATCGCCTCGCAGGCGCTGTCGATCATATCATATACGTCATGATAGCCTGGCTCTGGACCATACCAGGGATCTGGCACATCCTTATTTTCACCGGGATAGATCTCGTTCATCAACAGCTCTACCTTCGAAGGATCAAACTTTCCCTTAGCGATCCATTTGATTTCATCTACCACATCTCCCGCCATTGCGTAGATCTTATCATACTTGTCAAAATCAGCTGCTATAAACCGGCGGGAGCATTGTCCGCTGATATCCAGGCCTCTGGCATGGGCCACTTTTTGCGATAGCTGGTGCGGCGCTTCACCGGTATGATAGCCGTTCGTTCCGGCACTATCAACCCTCCAGTTTAGCCCAGCCTGGCTTACCTTATGTTGCAAAATACCCTCAGCCAATGGGCTTCGACAGATATTTCCCAGGCATACCATCAAAATATTCATTCTTCCTCCGTTGTTATTTTTTATCACTGTAACCGGCCCACTCAGAATGCTGTACCGGGGCCCATTTTCTGCGCACAAAGATAAGCGCCAATACAAATTGTTGATCCTGTTTCACTGGAAGTCCTATTAATTTTAATTTGTGCCTGATTCCTGATCTTTATTGCAATCGGGCATATAATCCTCCAATGCGTGTAAGTTTTTATTGTTATAGTTGTCAAAATGAAATTGATCCAGTTTCTTAAGCAGGTTAGCTAATTGGTATTTTTCCGAATCAGCCAGGTCTCCAGCAGCAATGATGCCCAGCAGATCCATTTTCTGGAAGGCACTAAAGAGCGCTTGCCGCCCCTGGGGGGTGATCATCATTAGCTGGCTGCGGTGATCGTCCGGGTTGCCGGATTGTGTCAGATAACCGGCTTTCATAAGGCGCTTTACGATTTCAATTCCACTGCTCTTCTCAATCACATTTTTCCGGATCAACTCGGTTTTAGGAATCGCATGCTCCTGCATGGCAGTTGCGAGTATGCTAAATTCCTCGATCGTATTGATGGCCGTGTCGGCCAGCGCTGTTTTTGCGTAAAATTTAATGTAACGGTATAAAAACAAAAAATGCTGGGCTATCACCCGCTCGATATTGTCAGGGTAAGTTTTTCCTTCGCCGATGAAAGGCCCGGGATCTGCGCTGATGAAGCTATTACGCAACTGCGGCAAACCCGACTTATTTTCAATAAACGTTACCATTCCCTCGAGCGTAAGTGCCTCTTTATTTGAAACCGTCGATTCATACGCTTCCAATTTCTCCAATAATACCTTTAACAATTGCACAACTGTCATTAAAATGTATGTTTTTGTTCCAAAATTACTAAAATATTATGGCCATGTCAACATTTTTGTGTTTTTTTGTTCTAAAAACCAAATGATCAAACAGGTATTGTATGTTTTAGCACTAATTCTACTATCTATTCAAGTTTTTTCACAGACTAGCGGCAATATAAATGGTGTAGTAAAAAACAAAAACACCCAGGAGCTTTTAACCGGTGTAACCATTGTTGCTGAAGGCCTCGATACGGTTACCGCTGTAAGCGACAGCAAAGGCTTCTTTTCAATTACTACGCGTGTAGGCAATTATGCACTTAAAGCCACCTCAGTAAATTATGATGCACTATACCTATATAATATTACTGTTAGCTCAGGGAATGCTACCGTTATTGAACTGGAATTGCAGGAAAGCTCAAAGCTGCTTGAAGGCGTAACGGTGAAGACAGGCAAATCAGTAATGGCTACGAACATGATCACCCCCTTATCCACTCAAAAGCTTACTTCGGAGGAAATAAAGGTAAATCCCGGGGGCAATTTTGACCTTTCGAAAGTAATACAGGTTTTACCCGGCGTGGGTGGCGGTACAACACCTAGTAGAAATGATATTATTGTACGCGGCGGTGGCCCTGCTGAAAATGTGTATTACCTGGATGGCATTGAGATACCGGTGCTGAACCATTTTCAAACCCAAGGGGCCAGTGGAGGCGCTACCGGCATTATTAATGTGTCTTTTGTAGATGATATACAACTCACCTCATCAGCATTTGACAGTAAATACGATAACGCGCTGGCGTCAACCTTTGTCATCAAACAAAGAAATGGTAACCCTGAAAAAACGGGAGGTAACCTAAGGCTTTCCGGGAGCGAATTTGCCGCTACACTGGAAGGACCCGCAGGGCCAAAAACCACCTACCTGGCCTCTGCCCGCAGATCTTACTTAAAGTACCTGTTCACCCTGCTTGACCTGCCCATAAGACCCGATTATTGGGACTTCCAATACAAAGTGAATCATAAGATCGACAAAAAAACCGAACTGAATTTTATTGGCATCGGCGCTATTGACCGGTTTAAACTGGAAGCGCCTGCTGATGCTGACGCCAATACTATATATACACTACGGGCAAATCCCCTGATTAACCAATGGAACTATACCGTTGGGGCCACTTTTAAAAGACTGGTAAATAATGGCTTTTATACCCTTGCATTGAGCAGGAATATGTTTTCCAACGGATTGCGCCGATATGAGGACAATGCCACAGAGTCTGGCACCCTATTGTTTGACTTAAAAAGCCGGGAAGCAGAAAACAAGCTGCGCCTGGATGTCAATAAGTTCAAAAATGGCTGGAAATACTCTTATGGCCTGGGCGGACAATACGTAAAATATAATGCGGACCTGTTTAATACACTGCCTGCTGCTGATAATACGACACAGCCCGCAACCATTAGCACCCGAACTGATATTGATTTCTTTAAGTTGGGCGCTTATGGTCATGCAAGCAAGCGCTTCTTTGAAGACCGGTTGCTCTTATCGGCAGGCGTTCGATCGGATCTCAATAGCTTCACCACTACCGGCATGAATCCGTTGAAAACATTGTCGCCCCGGTTATCGCTTGCCTATTACTTATCCGATACCTGGAATCTATCAGCTTCAGTAGGCAGCTATTATAAAATTCCTGTTTATACCAGCCTCGGTTTTAGAAATGCATCAGGAGCTTTAGTGAATAAAGACCTGGAGTATATTCAATCGATACACTATACGGCAGGTGTACAATTTGTGCCGCGAAACGATTTCAGGTTTACAGTGGAAGGATTTTATAAGGACTACCATAACTACCCGGTATCAGCCACAACCGGCATTTCCATCGCCAATATCGGGACCGATTTTTCGGCCATAGGCAATGATGTATATCGCTCGTCGGGCAGGGGAAGAGTATATGGCGTAGAAGCTTATGCACAACAGAAGCTGGTGAACCACCTGTTTTATGTAGTGAGCGCTACCTTATACCGTTCTGAGTTCTCCGGCAGTGACAACCGCTTTATCCGCTCTACCTGGGACCTGGGCTATATCGTTGCTTCAACGCTGGGTTATAAATTCAAACGAAACTGGGATATTGGCCTAAAATACCGAATCGCGGGTGGACAGCCTTACACACCGTTTGATATGACCGCTTCGCAAGCTGCTTACCTGACCTCGGGCAGGGGTACACTTGATTACAGCCAGCTCAATTCCGAACGGCTGCCATTCTTCCAGCAGCTGGACCTTAGAATTGACAAGAGATATTATTTCAAAAAGACCAGCCTGGATCTTTTTATTGATTTCCAGAATGTATTGTTGTATAAAACACCCGGCTTGCCAGATTATACTTTTCAACGTAATGCAGATAACACCGGCTTTGCCACTACCGACGGGCAACCGATAGCCCCTAACGGAAGCAATGCCATCCCTGTTATCCTAAACGATCGATCGGCCAATATTGTACCTGCGATAGGATTTATCTTTGAGTTTTAAGTATTTAGGAAGCCCTAAGCCGCAAAACTGCTGCACTGGCTTCCTAAGAGCCGATTTTTGAATGCAGACTGGGTGTTGTTTTACAATAATTATTTCAAAAGTGTAACATTGGGTATCTTTGCAAAATGGCAGGAAAACAGAATATCAGAGATCTGACGCTCGCAGACCTCGAAAACTACCTATTATCTATTGGTGAAAAAAAATTCAGGGCAAAGCAGATTTTTGAATGGCTTTGGCTGAAACCAGTTCAGCATTTTGAAGCGATGTCGAACATTAGTAAGGACTTACGTGAAAAACTGGCTATTAATTTCACCTTCCCATCGATAACCGTGGATACCGTTCAACATTCGGAAGACGGAACGATCAAGTCGAGGTTTAAAACTGTTGAAGGTCATTTAACCGAGGGTGTTTTGATACCTACCGAGGAGCGAAAAACCGCCTGTGTAAGCTCCCAGATCGGCTGCAGCCTCAGTTGTAAGTTTTGTGCCACCGGCTATATAGACCGAAAACGCAACCTCAACTTTGACGAAATTTTTGACGAAGTTGCGCTGATCAATCAGCAATCTTTAGAGGTATACAATAAAAAACTCACCAATATTGTTTTCATGGGCATGGGTGAGCCTTTATTGAATTATAAGAATGTATTGAAGGCAATTGAAAAGATCACTTCGCCTGAAGGACTGGGGATGAGCCCGAGACGCATTACCGTTTCCACTGCCGGGGTTGCTAAACAAATCAAACAATTGGGTGATGACAAAGTAAGGTTTAAACTGGCTTTATCCCTGCATGCGCCTACCGACAGGAAGCGTCACGACATTATGCCCATCAATGACAGTAATAATATCAAATCGCTTATAGAAGCACTCAACTATTTTTACAAGCAGACCAAGAACGAGATTACTTTCGAGTATATCCTCTTCAATAATTTTAACGACTCCATACAGGATGCGGACGACCTGATCAAGATCTATCGACAAGTACCATCAGATCTTATTAACCTGATTGAATATAACCCGATCGAGTTTGCCCAGTTCACCAAACCCTCTGAAGAAAAGGTGGAGGCGTTTATGAAGCATCTCGAAAAAAACAGGGTGAACGTTCGCTTACGCCGTAGCCGCGGCAAGGATATTGATGCGGCATGCGGGCAGTTGGCGAATAAAGGATAGTAGGACGGGATAGTAGATGCAGGATGTACGGGTACACACCAGTACCACGACTAAAATACTACCAAAGAATTGAACTTCTGCCACTGGCAGCAACAAAGTATAACTGGCAAACCTGCAACATTTAAATGTTGCAGGTTTTTATTTTAGGGCAGCTTTACACCTCTGTTACTTCACATCAGTTTTTTTAACGACGACAATACTCCAAACTGTTGATTCTTTGTATCCAATATCAATATATGATGTAGCAACAATTTATTCCCCGTCATGCCGCCAATACCGGCCTTCAGCATGCGCTCTACCTGTGCACTGCTGGCGCCATCCATATAAGTTACTGACTGCAGAGAAAGCTTTGTACCTGATATATTGATGCTGGCTGAAGATGGATAAGTATTAGCGATTAAGGTCCTGTTCCACGATTTCACCTGATGCTGCACTAGTTTTGCTCCGGGTGTCGCTAATTGTAAACAGTTTTCTTTATTGCTGATCAGCTCAAACATGCTCGAACCTGTATCGAAAAACAAAAGAGTTTCTTTAGCGTTTATTTTCGCAGGCAACAGCACACTTTTATTGGCATAGGTGAAGGGGAAAAATGTGATCTTCTGTTTTAGCCTCTTAGTAAGTGCGGGTAAAATATGTATCTTTTTACCCGGATAATCAATTACCAGCACTTGCCCTCTATAAGATCTGCTCCAATTGTTCCTATTATTTCTTTACTGCTCTTCTTCCAGTCGATGACAGCGCTGTCAAATTGCTTTAAAAGGATCTCATGGGCAGCAACCGGTGTTTTATCTATCCAAAAATTATACTCGCCGATCCTTTTATCGTTCTCCATCAAAGGGACAGCCCCCGGGTATTTCTCCCGGATAGCATCCAGTTTATTTTTATACAACACTGAAGAAGGTGCTCCTAAATCAAATTGCATATAAAAAGTGCGGGGGCAGCCTTTTAGTTGTACCGGGATGATCATAGCGGTGTGCGCTTCCCATTTAGCATGAACAGAATCGCCCTGCCACTCAAAAGAAAGCGTAGATAACTCTGAAGGCAATACTAATTGGGCAACGGATGCCGATTGGGCCCAAAGACCATTGGACGAAACGAAAAAAAAGTGCTGATGACAAGTAGTACGCTTAAAAACCTCATTTTAGTTGGTATTATTTTTTGCGTACAAACCTATGATGAAGTAACAGATAGCAAGCCGGCATTTACCCGACGTTTACCCGACATTCAATAGTAATCAATAACTTACAGGAGCCGCTTTCAGCTGGTTACTACGTTGGAGGGTTGCCGTAATTATAAAGGCATTGAGCAGGTACATAGCAAAGAAGGGTAGTAAATAGCTTATTACATATGCCTTATTGAAGTAAGCGGCTACAAGCAGATTATAACCCAGGGTTAGCAACATTAAAGCATGAAGCGCAATGATCCAGTAAATCTGTTGCCGGATAATGGTTCGTGCCATTGATATAGTCTCAGGATGACTGTGCCCCTGCTTCTTTAACAAATAAACAGGAATTAAAAAATGTACAAAGGGGATGACGAGGTAACTGAAGCAGGATAAGCAAAGCATTTGTAAAAAGTATTTTTCCCTACCGGCATCCATACTTCCAGGCAAACCAGGCTTGTTTTCTAAACCCTCATTTTGCGTTTCATTCGTAAGCTCTTCAAAGTTTGTTTCCAGTGCCCGGGCCAAAGCCTTTACAGTAAATGCTAGCGGAACACTTTCACCGCTCTCAATTCGTTGAATGGTGCGAACCGTTACATGGGCCAGGCTGGCCAACTCCTCCTGGGTAAGCCCTTGCTTTTTTCTTGCCAGTACTATTTTTTGTGACAACTCCATTGCAATACACTACTATGGTAAAGATAGGTATTGGAAATACATTTCAGTTTCGTCTTACGAAAAACCTGAAAATGAGACAGCGCCTGGATCACGCCATTGCATAATCTGAATGTGTATTACAAATGGCTGTCGCGCCCGTACATCGCACATTACTCATCGTATATGAAACGTCTAATCTTTCTTCGCTCTTAATGTAAACCCAACAGTGGTACCTACATCCTGTGTACTGCGGATATGTATGGTTTGGTTATGGGCTTCGATAATATGTTTGCAAATGGCCAGGCCCAGGCCGCTTCCGGTAGCGTCCATTCCTCTTCCTATATCAGTACGGTAAAATCGTTCGAATATGCGTGGCAGACTTTTTTCGGCGATACCAACGCCATCATCGCTTATTTCAATGAGAATTCTTTTATCATCGGTGCGGTAAATACCTGCCTTAATAGAGCCACTATGCTTACCATATTTAATGGCATTTTCAAAAAGGTTTAAAACGATCTGCCGTATTTTTTCTTTATCGGCATGCACAACAATGGGCGCTTCACAACCTTTTTTAATGCTAAACTTAATGGCTTTAGGTTCGGCCTTAATGGAAATACTCTCAAAAGTATCTTTCAGGAGATCCTGGATCACAAAATTCGTTTTAACCAGTACCAATTCGCCCCGTTCCAGGCTGGAAATTTCGTCCAGATCGGCCAACAGGTTGGTAAGCCGATCAACATTTTTAGCCGTTTTCTCCAGGAACTTTCGGCGCAGCGCCGGGTTCTCCGGTTCATCCTGCAGCAATGTATCTACATAGCTTTGTATGGTGAAGATGGGTGTTTTAAACTCATGCGAAAGGTTTTGCAAAAACTCTCTCCTGAACTGTTCATTAGCTTTTAATTGTTCTACCTGCTTCTGGTTTTCCTGGGCCCAGGCTTCCACATCCTCCGTTACTTCACCTATGCTTTTCTTGGGTAAAATATACTTATAATAAGTTTCCTCGCGTTTGGTTGCTTTTGTTTGATAAATAAACTTATAGATCAGCTTTATTTTACGATAAATAAAATTGTCCAACACAAAAGAGATCAAAATATAAGCACCTGTAAGCAGGATCACGAATGAAACCAGCGCAAACAGCCAGCGCTTTTCCACCGCGTATAGTAAAACACTTACGGGTACCGCCAGTGCCAGGGCTGTATAAAACGATAACTGCTTGGGGGAAAGATTTTTTGGATTCATCCGCTTGTAATATTCAGGGCCTCACGGTTCTTAAACCTCAAATTTATAACCCACTCCTTTAACGGTGGTAATGCAGTCCATATCCAGCTTCTGACGTATTTTACGGATATGCACATCGATGGTACGGTCGCCTACAATTACATCATTACCCCAAATGGCATTTAGTATCTCGTTTCTTAAAAATACACGGCCGGGTTTCAATGCCAGCAGGTACAGTAATTCAAACTCTTTCTTAGCCAGCACAATTTCTTTGTCTTCTATTTGTACCAGGAACTTCTCTGGATCAATACTGATATTACCCACCTTAACTGCCTTAGAGTTGTCCTTCTGTACTCTTCTCAAAAGTGCAGCTACCCTGCTCAGCAAAACTTTAGGACTCACCGGTTTGCTTACATAGTCATCCGCTCCCGTTTCCAAACCACGCACCTGGGTAACTTCATCATTTAGTGCGGTCAGAAACATGATCAAAGTATCCTTAAAAGCCGTTTGCCCGCGCAATACCTGGCATACCTGTACACCGGTTTTCTTCGGCATCATCATATCCAATATAATCAAATTGGGCTTATGCTGATAGGCTTTGTCTATTGCTTCATCCCCATCTTTTGCTGTAATTACGGTATATCCTTCTTTTTCAAGATTATAGGATAAGATTTCTAAAATGTCTGGCTCGTCATCTGCAATTAGTACTTTATAGCCTTTCTCCATTTTAATAATAATTTAAAGCAAACGTAACAGTAATTTGTTTTATACGGAAATAACCTGCTTTTGTTAAGCCTATCTTAATGTAAATTTAATATTGCAGACGCCTTCAACTATCTGTTTAAGATAAAGAAACATTACAAAACCGGCTTAATTATTGCGGTGGTGTGCTTGATTTTTACAGATACCAATAAATTTGCTGTCACCTTATATACTATGAATTCTTTATCTATCACGATCCTTAAAAGAATAATTCCCTTTCTGGCACTCCTGCTTTTTACAGTTGATGCTGACGCTCAAAGAAGGAAAAAAAAGAAGCAGGTGGTAGAACCTGTTGCTGTTGTGGATACGATACCGGCTTATAAAGTTGCGATCAACAGGCAGATCATGCACGAAAAGTTAGAAAAGGAGCAGGCCGCTTTACTTTCTATTGACGGTAAAGCAGACAAACTATTAACCATATCGGCCGATGAGCAGTTAAACGCGGCAGTGACTGATGCTGCCACCAAAAGGGTAGATTGGCTGCAATATGAGATAGAAACCAACCCGGCCATCGATGCGCGCTTAAAGGCCAATTACCTGGACGGGTTAACCACTATTCTTAAATATGTAAAGACGTATAGTCGCAGCAGGCAGTCTGCCCTTAATTATCTACCACAGGTTATCGCCACCTACAAACAACTTATTGAAGCTAACACAAAACATCAATCAATTGCCCCCATCATACAGCCTCTTTCGTTTGAAATAGCCAATGCGGCACTTCAACCAGAGGTATTTAAAGACAATGCCGGCTATAATGATGTAAGAGACCTGATGATCCTTAAAACCTCAGACCGGTATCCGGAAAAAGCATTTGCAGCCCTTAAAGCATATCCCGAATCTCCGATAGCAGACAGCCTGATCAGGGTAATAGGACACAGATACCCTTACCTGGTTTACGACTATGCGCAGGCTAACAATAAATTCAGCTACCTCATTCAGAATATCGAGGACGATTCGCTGATCGTTCATATTGTTTCCATGGCGCGCAACCCCAATAAGAGCGGGCAGTTTTATTTTCCGTTCCTGGACAATATTGTGAAAGGCAAAATAACCATGGAAGATATCGACAAGGCCAAAACCGACCCCGTAAAATATTTCCGTCTTTTAGTACAAACACAAATGGACTATACCCAACGCGCTATAAATGGAGATACTGCGATGGGCCATACCAGCCTTTTAAAGAAACTGGAGCAAAAAGCCAAAGATGATTTTGTGGCTAAAATCAACGGACTACATGAAATGTCGGATGGGGTTCGTTTTCGTTGCCTGCAGCCATTAACAGCCGAAGAATTATACTATGTAGCCGTACTTACCAACGGGCTTATTTATACTAGTAGCTATACCAATGGCGTTTATCCTCTAATGATGCGTAAAACCAATCAAAAGGGCGATGAGCTGCTGAAAAAGATCCACTTCGATCATTACCGGAAATTTTTAAGCCAGGCAGCGGCCTATAACACTTTAAGAAATTTTCTTGGAAGTTTTTCTAACAATTCGGACGCTACCGACCTGATGAAGTCTTTTGTAACGGGGCTAGAAAAAACCAATGGCCTGGAAGATGGTGTGGATGTGGCGGACTCTTACGCCAGCATATCGGAAACATTACCGGAACTGGCCAAAGACATGTTAGCAAATGTAAAAGTAAACCTGGACAGAAACCATGGGGACAATAATAAAAAGGGTATTGCTATATATGATATTCTTTACAACCTGTTTTTGTCGGCAGACTCGTCCAACCATATAGACCTGACCAGTAAATTGGAAATACCACCTGTGTATAATGTTCCTTTCTCCACGCTTACCAATGAAAACGGAGAAGTGATCTCGCAGGTATTTTTTTATGGAGACCAGGATGGACGTAATATTTTCAACGGTTTTTTAAATATGTTTGGGGGCGGTAACTGGAAGGTCGACGGCAGCAACAAACAATGGGTAGTTATTAAATCAACCAAAGGAAAGCCGGTATCTATTTATGCTAATCGCCCGCTTGATGAAAACAAAGGCCTCGATGATAAAGCACAGCGTGCATTAAATGATTACCTGGATGAGCATAACCTTCGCCCAACTGTTACCATACACCGCGGGCACAGCTATTATGCTGAAGCTACTATCGGCTATATGGCGCCCACATCAAAAATTGTTTTTATGGGGTCCTGCGGCGGCTTTAACCTGATTGACTCTATCCTCAAAAAATCTGAAGACGCACATATTATTGCTTCCAAGCAAATTGGGCGCACTTCTATCAATAAGCCTTTCTTTTATCTTTTAACGGAGAAATTAAGAACCGGTACTGATATCGACTGGATCCCATTCTGGAAGGAGTTTAAAGGACGCGCTAATGTGGCCGGATTTGAAGATTATATTCCACCCTACAAAAACCTGGGCGCTATTTTCATAAAAGCTTACAAGAAGGAGACCGGCGAGACTGATGTATAAAAAAGAAGCTGCTTCATTTTTTGAAACAGCTTCGGATGTATTTTATTTTTCGAATGCAGTAAGCTATACCGAGGCAAATACCTGTACTTCTACCTTCCATTCGGGACGGGCTAAACGAACTACCTGCATAGTGGCGCGCGAAGGAGTTTGACCCTGATCGGCGGCAACCCAACCCTCCCATACTTTGTTAAGTTCATCAAAATCATTGATGTCAGTAAGATAAATATTGGCAAAAAGGATATTAGCTTTATTCGTACCCGCCTTTTCCAGCAAAGCATCAATACTGTTAAAAATGCTTTGCGCCTGGCTGGCAACTGTATCACCATCAGATACCTGTCCGGCTAAAATCACCAGGTTTCCGGCTATCGAAGCCTCACTCATACGAGGATTTTGATCTATTCTTTGAACACTCATTTCTTTTGCGTTTGCTTAGTTTAAAAAGTTAGAAAATCATTTTTACGATCATTCGCGATCGCATAAATATATCAATAAAAAATTATCGCGCGCTTCCTGTAATTTAAAACCGGCCAATCACCCGGTAGTAAAGGAGAAAGGTCGCCTCCAAACCCTGGAAGCGACCTTTTATTTTATTATTTCTGCACAGCTTATTATTACTGCACAGCTTATTATTACTGCTGTTGCTGTTGCTGCATCTGCTCCATGTAAAAGCGATAGGAATTTGTTTTGGTAGATGGAACCGGCTTATCTGATTTATAACTAAACGCCGGCTGACTCACAGTTTCTTCAATGGGAACTACCGTTCTGTTATCGATGGAAACCAATACCTCTAACACATGATGCGAGGAGCCTTTGTACGTACCCTTTACCGGCGTCACATCCGAAAAATTTCTGCCTACGGCCAACCTTATGTGCCGGTCGCTGACGATGCAATTATTAGTCGGATCCAAACCGATCCATCCATAATCGGGTAAATAAGCTTCCACCCAGGCATGAGTAGCGCCCTCTCCTCTAAACTCATGATTTTTGGGGCAGATATAACCGCTGACATAACGTGCCGGAACTCCTACCCTTCTCAACATCAGCAATAAAACATGGGCAAAGTCCTGGCATACGCCGGCTTTCAATTTCCATATTTCATCCACCTTAGTTTCTACGCTGGTAATCCCTTGCTTATACTCAAAGTTCTGGTAGATATATTCTGAAAATCGCTGCGCATTTTCAAAAGGTGTTTTACTATTGTCGAACATGCCTCCCAAAAACAGCTGCAGCTCATCGGCGCTTTCAAAAGCTTCCTGCTGCATAAAATCGATATACGGAAACTGCTCCTGTACCGTTAAAAGGCGCTCCCACTGATCCGCTGCCGGCAAGTTATTTTGAGGTGCCTGCACTTCCTGGGTAATAACCTCTGCTTCTGACGAAACCAGCAGCTCATTATGAGGCGCCACTATCGAAAACATACCCAGCTTATTGCCGAAATAATCAACAAAAATTTCTACCTGCGGGTTTTGGGTAATGGTTATTTTATGACTTACCAATTGTTGCAGCGTATCCTGGATCGGATACAACATGATCTGGTTGGTACATTCAACGGCCGGACTGCTGTAAGAATAGCGTGTAATATGTTTGATCTTAAATGATGGCATTCTTAATTTTTGAAACGTTTTGGTGCTGCAATGCTAATATCAAAATTTTAATTCGTCAAATTGAAATGGGTCATGGCGGCAAACAGTTTAATTATACCCGAAATAATGTTTGTTAAAAGCACGTGCGATGCTATGCAGATCAGTGCGGGTTTGCGCCAGCAGCGTCCTGATGCTGTCTCCTTCTTTTAAATTGCAGGAACTGTATTTCAGGTTATTTAATCCTTTCCCTATTAAGAAGTCTACCTGGTCGTAGCTTTCAGGAATACTTTGCCCATGTAATCTTTTAAAGTACCGGCTGATATGCGAGGTGCAATACAAAATAGAATGCACAAAATCTTCGTCATACAATATCTGCCTGATAATCGTATCAGGCTCTACGATACCGCGGGATGATTTTAAATAAGCCTCATAGCCGGAAAGAGAATACAACAGGTACCTGAGCGAGGGTGTCGCTGTTTCATGGGCCATATCATAATCAATTTCCTTGAGTTTAATATCTGTAACATCTGTTGTAATAACGGCTCGCTCTACATAAAGCCCCACATTTAAGAAATTGTAGGCTTCACCACGCGACATAGTTAAATTGATCGTTCCATATAAAAAAAGTCCATGCTTCAGCAAAGCATCTAAAGCAGTTATGGGATCTCCATATTTAATGGTACGTTGGATGCTGGCCTCTCTTATGAGTAGATAATAACCATTGAGCGTATGCCACATCTCTTTGGTAATATGATCCTGCACTGCCTTGGCATTTTCCCGCGCCCGGGTAATATTATTGATCAGCGAAGCATCATTATCCCTATCGAGCATTACGTAATTCAGCACAGCCCGCGAGTCGAACTGGATGGGTTCAATCTCAGCGGCATCCAGGTAGCCATATGTTTGCAATACAGTTTTCCAATTGTATTCCCTTATTTCATCCTGCGACGCAATATAGTTGGTTCGCAATACTCTCAATAAACCATTGGTTCTTTCCATATAGCGCGCCAACCAAAACACCGATTCTGCAACACGACTTAACATTTTAAATTCTAAATTTTAAACTTTAAAAGGACCATTTACCCAGTCATTGATCAACCGGGAAACCGTTCAATATCTCTAATCGCCCAACACCCAGGTATCCTTACTACCCCCACCCTGCGAGGAGTTCACCACCAACGATCCTTCCCGCAAGGCAACGCGTGTTAACCCGCCGGGAACAATATTAATACCATCGGGCCCATACAGCGCGAAAGGCCTCAGGTCTACCCTCCGCGGTTGCAATTTACCATCGATATAGCAAGGTGATGAAGACAAATTGATTATGGGTTGCGCAATGAAATTTCTGGGATCTTCCAATATCGCCTTCTTGTATTCTTCCATTTCCTCCTCTGTCGCTTTATTTCCCATCAGCATACCATACCCACCCGACTCGTTGGTTTTCTTGATCACCATATTTCCCATGTTGGCAAATACCATAGATCGGTTCTCCGGTACATCCAATCCATAAGTTGGAACATTTTTAAGGATAGGCTCTTCGTTCAGGTAATAGCGGATCATGTCAGGTACGTAAGAATACACTGCTTTATCATCGGCCACACCATTACCCATAGCATTCACAATGGCCACATTACCTTTACGGTAAGCCCAGTAAATGCCGGGTACACCCAATATACTGTCAGGCCGAAAAGTAAGCGGGTCAATAAACTCGTCATCTACACGTCGATAGATCACATCTACCTTCTGCAAACCACTCGTTGTTTTCATATAAACGTGATGATTCTCCACCACCAGGTCTCTCCCCTCCACCAATTCGATACCCATCAGGCGTGCCAATGTAGTATGCTCGAAATAAGCCGAATTGTACACGCCTGGGGTTAGTAAAACAACGGTGGGGTTACTGATTTGCCTGTTAGCCAGGCCCAGCAAATTCTTCAGCAATAAAGATGGGTATTCGATCACCCTGCGCACATTATTGCGTGGAATTAAATCGGGAAATATTCTAAATGTTATGCTCCGGTTCTCCAGCATATAAGATACCCCTGAAGGCGTTCTCAGGTTATCTTCCAATACATAAAAGCTGCCATCTGCATCCCTGATCAAATCGATACCCGATATATGAGAGTAGATATCAAAGGGTACATTCACGTTCATCATTTCCCTCAGAAATAAGGGACAGGAGTAAATAAGCTTCGCCGGAATGATGCCATCTTTTATGATGAACTGCTGGTGGTATACATCTTTCAGAAACACATTTAACGCCCTCAAACGTTGTTTTACACCCGCTTCTATAATGGCCCACTCCTTTGCTTCAATGATACGAGGTATGATATCAAAGGGAAATATCTTTTCCACCCCTTCATTATCGCTATACACGGTGAAGGTAATTCCCTGCGTCATAAAGAGCTTTTTCGCCAGTTCATCCTTATTGCCCATTTCTTCGGCCGAAAGACCTTCAAGGGTTTTAACCAGGTGAAGGTAGCTTTCCCTGACTCCCGTTTGGCTCACTAACTCATCCCAAACATTAGACTGTGTATGATATGATTCTAAAATTTTCGGTAATGTCATTATACAGACTGTGTTTGCTTTAAAATTGAATATATATAAAATAAGATAGAAAACAAAGAATATTTTAATATAAAAAATAATAACTATATTAATAATTCTAAGTAAAAATCACTGAAAACAAATTTAAACAACATAATAAAACATATACAAACAATATTATCTAACATACAGGATACCCAAAGTCTAATATCCCTGCTAAATTCAATATCCCTAAAGAAAGATATTTCAGCTGATGGTTTGAAGAAACTAAAACCCGATTTAGAATTAATTCTATTTTATATATTATTTTTCGATAAAGCCTGTTCTCAATACTCAAATCCCTTTATCTTCGCCAGGCTAATGAATTATCGTTCGAAAACTTTAATCAATGAAAAAACACACCGCACAAAAACACAGACAGCGTTTAAGGATCATCAAATTAAAAAAGAATCTTAAAAAGCGTATTTCAAAAAACCGGGAACTACTCAAAGTACTTTACTGGAACTATTATGCTATGAACTTTTTGTCGTAGCAAGCCTATGGTTACTGTTTTGCTATTGAGGTATTCCCGGAAGACTTTTTTATAGCGCAATTTTATTCTTTGGCCGGCCTGAAGAAGGTGCATATCTGTTGCTGGTTGAAACCAGTAGTTAAAGTTTAGATTTTTGATAGATGAGGTAAAAATCAGGAAGAAAACTTTTATCTACATTTGGCGCATGAACGAGTTACCATCTATATCTTTTCAGAAAGCATCTTCCATAAAAACCTATCAGGAAAAAAAGCTGGCAGACCTTTTAGTATACCTGCAAACCCATTCGGCTTACTACCGGGAACTATTTCTGGAAAATGGTATACAAATTCAGGATATAAGAAGCATAGATGACCTATCGCTCCTACCTCCAACGGAGAAAGAGCACCTGCAAATGAGAAATAAGGAGTTTCTCTGTGTAGCCCAAAACAAAATCATAGAATATACCGCCACTTCCGGTACGGTAGGCAGCCCGGTAACCGTTGCCTTAACCGAAAATGACCTTCAAAGACTGGCGTATAATGAATACAGCTCTTTTGCCTGCGCCAGCGGTACTTCTGAAGACATTTACCAGCTGATGCTTACACTCGACCGGCAATTTATGGCGGGAATGGCCTATTATAGCGGCATCCGAAAACTAGGCGCTGGTGTAGTACGTGTGGGGCCAGGCGTACCCTCCCTGCAGTGGGAAACGATAGAACGGCTCCAACCTACAGCTATTGTAGCAGTCCCATCATTCATTATTAAACTGATACAATATGCAGCAGACAATGACATTGACATCAATGCGTCGTCTGTAAAAAAAGCTATTTGTATTGGGGAGAATATCAGAACCGAGCAACTGGAACCGAATATACTGGCGCAAAAAATAACGGACAAATGGAATATCCAGCTGTTCTCTACCTACGCATCTACCGAGATGCAAACAGCTTTTACTGAATGCGAGGCGGGCAACGGCGGACATCTGAATCCCGAATTGCTGATTGTAGAGCTGATTGATGACAACGGCCAGCCCGTTGCTGATGGAGAACCGGGCGAAGTAACTATTACCACGCTCGGCGTAGAAGGTATGCCCTTGTTAAGATATAAAACCGGTGATATTTGCCGGGCCTATACCGAACCCTGCAGTTGCGGCCGGCATACTTTACGCCTTTCCCCTGTGATCGGCCGGAAAAAACAAATGATCAAATACAAAGGAACAACGCTGTTTGCGCCCGCCCTTTTCGAGATCATCCACCGCATTGATGCTATTAAAGAATATATAGTAGAAGTGTACAGCAACGAAATAGGTACCGACGAGGTACTACTGCATATAACCGCAGTTAACGACCTGGAAGAAACCCAGAATAAGATCAAGGCTTATTTACAGGCAAGGTTGCGGGTAACGCCTCATATTAAATATATAGAAGCTGATGCCATGCAAAAGATGCAGTTCCCCGATGGAGTGAGAAAACCTGTTAAGTTTATCGATCGCAGAAAAAGTAATTAATAGGCATATTCTAATGTCTTATAATAGCCCTGCTGCCCTGAAATATTGATCGATATTTTATTGGTATTTTTTTGCCTGATCGGGTACAAATCAAAACTATAAGTCCTCACACCCGGCATCGCACAACCAGTGCCATAAGTAAGCGCTATTTTTAAAGCATGCAATGGCGGGTAAACGGCAGCAGCAGAAGGTGCGTGAAGAACCACAAGGCTGGCAGGATCAGAACAAGCGCTACCAAGACCCAATGTTACTGTAAGACAGTCGCCGGATATAGAAGCTTCGTTGATCATAAAAACGTCGGTTGTAACAGAGGCAAAGTTGGGTGCATTAGCTATCACTTCTTTACCGCAGGGCTGGCTTGCCCTGGCCTTTTCGGCATTTTCCGCTAGCGGTGAGGAACGCTTACAGGAAAAACCGATGATGAGTAACAAAATGGGTAGATAAATTAGTTTCATATGTATATGTTTATTCCAGTTCCCGCCTGGACCAAGGGAACAGGTTATTTCTATTAATAACGCAGACTACCGGAATAACGCAACTCGGTAAAATTCTTTACATCCCGAAATCAACACGATTCGTCCTGCAAATACCAAATTGTCATAAAACGGTAAAAATTTTCCCGATCTCGTAAATAGAATTTCCCGATCTCATAAATGATTGCCTGAACTTATGAAGAGTTTTGCGCTCTTATCACAAAAGCAAAATGAAGGAACTTTACAGGCATCTGCTATTTATATTAACCGCACTATCATTTAACCAATACTTATACGCACAAGCCGATACCAGTAAGGTATTGGAAGAAGTTACGGTAAGTACCGGACAGTATGCTCCCCAATCATTAAAGAAATCAGTGTACAAGATAAAGGTCATCACAGCCGAGCAAATCAAAGCAAGAGCTGCATTAAACCTGATACAGGTACTGAATATGGAACCAGGTATTCGCTTCAGCAATGACAATACCCTAGGCGTTACCGACATACAACTAATGGGAATGACGGGCAGAAGCATAAAAATATTACTGGATGGTGTACCGGTAGCCGATCGAAATGATACGCGCGAAAGCCTGAACCAGATTGATATACAAACCATAGAACGGATTGAAATTGTAGAGGGCCCTATGAGTGTCATTTACGGTTCTGATGCGTTGGCCGGGGTGATCAATATCATTACCAAAAAAAATAAAAACACCCGGTTTAGTGTAGGTGCCCGTGTACAGGAAGAAACTGCGGGAGATGAATACAGTTTGTTAGGTAATAAAGGCTTGCACCTGCAGTCGGTAAACGCTTCTTTTTCCAAAAACAATTTTTTCGTAAACGGAGCTTTTACCCATAATGATTTCAGGGGCTATGGCGGTAATTATGGCCGTAATAAAAGCTGGAAGCCCAAAGAGCAATGGCTCGGTAATGCTACTATTGGTTACCGTGGTGAAAAAAATACGGTTTACTACCGGGTTGATGGATTGGATGAAAACATTGCAGCCAAAGGCCCTATTAATATGGATACCTATAAAGCCTTTGACCAGCAATTCATCACCCGTAGGTGGATGCACCAGCTGCAGGATGACTGGCAGGTTAATCAAAGGTTTCACCTCAACAGCGCCGCATCGTATACCGACTATAGCCGCCGCACCCGTAGCAGCCGGCACGATTTCACCAATAATACGGATGAGCTGACTACCGGCCTCGGAGAACAGGATACCGCTGTGTTCACTACTTTGTTCTTCCGGTCGCAGGGACATTATATCATTAATGAAAAACTGTCGGTACAACCCGGTGTTGAATACAACCGCAATGCTGCTTCAGGCGCCAGGATAGAAGGGTCGCCCGTGATCAATGACTTTGCTTTTTTTGCGTCGGCTGAGTGGAAACCGATAGACCGTATTAATATTCGCCCGGGTTTTAGATTAATCAAAAACTCGTTGTATGATGCACCGCCCATTGTACCTGCATTAAATGCTAAAATTGGTTTGAGGGATAATATTGATCTGCGTTTAGCTTACGCACAAGGCTACCGGGCCCCTGCACTCAGAGAGTTATATTTTGATTTTATAGATGCCAACCATAGCATTTTAGGTAATAAAGATTTGAAGGCCGAAACTTCCAATAGTTTCAACGCAGCTTTAAGCTGGCGTTACGGTACCGAACTGCGCTCTACTTTTACCTTAAGCGGCTTCTACAATGTGTTCAAAAACCTGATCGACTATGGTATAGACGCCACTGACGCTTCGATCACCCGTATGATGAATATAGATGAGTTTAAAACTACGGGGGCTTCCTTCGAGCAGATGTTTATATACAAGCAATGGCAACTTAATATCGGCGCCTTATACATTGGTCGATATAACCGGCTGAGCAGTGAAGACAATCTTAGCCAGGAAGTACCACAGTTCAACTGGTCGCCGGAAGCCAATGCCAGCCTGTATTACAACTGGGCGAAAGCCAAAACAACGCTGGCGTTCCTGTACAAATATACCGGAGCCCGGCCTACCTGGCAGTTTGTTAATGGTACCGGCAGCAATGAGGTTCAACTTACTGAGTTAAGTAGCTTCAGCTGGGCCGATTTTACCGCTACCAAAACCTTATTTAACAGCATCACCTTACAAACTGGTATCAAAAACATTTTCGACATCAAAAATGTGAACAATACTTCCTCCAGTGGCGGAGCACACAGCAGCAGCGGTCCTACTCCTATCGGTTATGGCCGCTCTTACTTCCTCGGCATCTCTTATCAATTTATTAAAAACAAATAACAATCAATACACATGAAACAATTACTCGTGATGACGATGGCCCTAGCAGTACTGGCCTCTTGCAGCAAAGATGAAGATCCTATTATTATCGTACCGCCGTCTAATGGTTCGCAATTAACTTTAAATGGCATCAGGGGTGCAGAAGCGGGAACAAGCGCAATGAATTCTGTACTTGTAGATTTCAGTAAGGATCAACAATATACCATAGCCAGAGATAGTTGGGACCTTGGTTTCTATACAGGAGCAGATTTTAGACTGATCATCAACAATACTACTGTAGCTTATGCAAAAACTACTTCAAAAACAGATATCAATAGTGTAGGTTCTGCCGACACAGTTGGTGTTAAAATCGCTTTCAATCAAAATGTACCTAGCGCAGACGATTTTACACTCATGGATAATCTTAGTGGTAATATTGGTCAATCGCTGATCGCTGCTTCAGCTGTTGAAACCGATAATAAAGTATATATTTTAAATCGCGGTATAAGCGGCGGTATTTCATGGCCGCAAAACCAGTATATCAAATTAAGGGTATTGAGAAGCAGCAACGGATATACACTTCAATATGCCCCGTTAACCGCTACAACTTTTACAACATTACAAATATCTAAAAGCGGTGAAGCAGACTTTACTTATGTCTCATTTACAACCGGAGCAACCGTTAGCGGTTTTCCGGCCAAAAAAGGTTGGGATTTACAATGGAGTTATGGAGCTTATAAAACTTCATTTGGTGCCGCTGAGGTTATGTATCCATTTTCTGATCTGGTAACCATTAATCATCAAAATGGAGTTCAGGTGGCTTCTCCGATATATGCAAGCGCGGAAGTCGCGGCAGATGCTTATACCAAATTCACCAAAGACAGTGCCGCCAAATATACCTATTCTTCCGATCGATGGGCGATCGGAAGTAGTTGGAGACTCACAGTTGCCAGTGGAGGTGAACCTGCGGGCATCAGAAAAAATAGATTCTACGTTGTTAAGGACACAGAGGGCAATGCATATAAACTAAAATTTGTTTCTGCTGGAATCGCAAATGATGGCGGTACCCGCGGTAAGCCTCAGATTGCTTACGAATTAATCAAGTAATTTTAATACGATCAAAAACTATCAAAAAAGAACAATGAAAAAACTATTGAGTATTGCGGTGGCAGCGGCTTTGGCCGTACCGGCAGCCGCTCAAAACGGCAAGGAAAACATAAATAAACTCTGCGGATGCTTTGAGGTAACTTTTAAATATGCAGAAACCTTCTCACCGGATAAAGATTATAAATTTCATGACCGCGAAAAAATACAGGGCGCTACCGAGCTGGCGCTGCCCATTATCAATACCGATAAAAGAGTAGTGATACAACACTTGCTGGTAGTAGGCAATGGCATGGTGGTAAAACACTGGCGCGAAGACTGGACCTACGAAAACCCGGTACAGTGGAACTACAAGGGCGACAAGGTTTGGGAAAAAGTAAACCTGAACAAAGGAGATGTAAAAGGTAAATGGTCGCAGTCCGTATGGGAAGTAACCGATGCACCGCGTTACCAGGGCTCTGCACCATGGCAGGTGGTAAATGGTCATACCGTCTGGGAAAATACGGCTGATGCTCCATTGCCACGCAGGGAATATACCCAACGTTCTGATTATAATATCCTGCAAAGAACCAACCGCCTGGTGATCAACAGCAATGGATACGATCATGTGCAGGACAATAAAAAAGTACTACGTGCTAACGGAGCAGATAAGGTATTAGCTGAAGAAAAAGGGTTAAACCTTTATGAAAAAGCAGACGCCGCAGATTGCGAGGCAGCCAATAAATATTGGGAAGAACACAAAGGTTTCTGGACTGCCGTACAACAGGAATGGGATAAAGTATTAACACAGAAATCATCCATCAAACTGGTAAACGACACGGAGCTGATGAATACCTTGTTTAAACTGGCAGACGACTGGAAGGAGAAAAAACTGACAGCTGCTGATGCAAACGCTACTGTAGCTGCCGTTTTAGCGAAGCATATACAATAATTGAAATCGCATAGAAGTTCAATAACGAAAAGTCATTCCGAGCGGAGGAACCTCCACTTTACGCAAGAGATTTCTCCACTCGTTTTGCTCCTGGCAAAACTCGGTCGAAACGACGTTCAAGAACTCGCAAACAAAATTCATTTTCTAAATAGTGGATATACGCCGCGTCATTTTTGGCGTGGCATTTTTATTCCGTAAAGCTAAAGCGGTGCCTGCCCCCGGCTACCTGTTGTGCCGGCTGACCGGGTATTACAACCGATGCGGTACAACCGTTGGGAATAGTAATATCTAATTGCACTTTATTACCGGTTCTTTTCCATGCAGATCTGATAGTGCCATAAACCGACTCATGATAACCTTCGGCAAACTGAAGATCCTTCACAAACGCCGGTTGTATAATTATTTTTTTAAACGCCGGGGCCGATTCGTCCATTTGAATACCTGCAAGTGCCTTGTACATCCATGCCGCAATAGCTCCCATAGAAGGATGATTGCGGGATGCATCGCCGATATTTCTTGCTACATCCCAGGTTTCAAATAAACTGGTGGCGTTATGATGTTTGATCCAATAACCCCAGGATGGTAAAGTTTCTTTGGTCACCATTTTGTACACCGTTTCCGTATAGCCAAACCGGGATAATACTTCAGGCACAATCAACGAACCGATAAAGCCAAAGTCGAGACTATAGTTATTGGCGGCTATCGTTTCGTGTAGTTTTTTTGCCAGGGTCTTGCGGTGTTCGTCCGGTACAATATCCATATACAACGGCAGCGCATAAGACAACTGTGTCTGATTAGCGTAAGTCAAGTTTTGCTGATCAAAATAATGTTTGTTGATCTTTGCTTTGAGGTCTGCGGCTTTTGAGGCGTATTTCTTTTCTTCTTCTGGTTTACCCAATAGTGCGGCCATGCGCGACATCAATGCATAGTCCCAATAGTAATAGCAGGATACCATAAAATCATTAGGCGTAATAGCTTTGTAGTATAACCAGTCTCCCAGACCATCTTTTAAAAGTCCCTTATCGTTTTCGATAGTAGCCAGGTATTTTAAATAGCGTTGTGCAGTTGGGTACACATTACGTATACTTTCCACATCACCATAATATTGATACAGTAAAGTAGGCACAATAAATATAGCCGCGTCCCATACAGGCCCGGCCCATTCTGAATTCCAGTTCCAGGAAGTGGGCACAATACCAGGAACATCTCCATCAGCGCTTTGTGCATCTGTCATATCCTTAACCCATTTGGCGTAGATACTGCCGGAGTTATAGCTGAGCATACCGGCTTCCTGCACCATAAAGCCATCGGCCATCCAGCCATTCTTTTCACGGGTAGGACAATCAGTAGGGATACCAAATAAATTGCTGAGATAAGAATTGCTGCAGATATCGAAAATCTGGTTTAATAATGGATCTGAGCTTTTAAAGTTGCCGGCCTTCTCCACCAGGCTATGCATACGAAGCGCTTCCATGGTAATTGTAGAGATATCAATAGGTTTATTAGAAGTCATTTCGATATACCTGAATCCATGGTAGGTAAAATCGGGGACAAATGTTTCTTTACCTGTACCTTTCAGATGATAAATATCCATTTGGATCACATCCCTCGGGTTTCGGGGCCTTAAATGCATATTAATATTACGCTGATCAATGCGGCCGCTGGCATCCGTCATTTCTGCGTGGCGTAAGGTAATACGGGTTCCTTTCGAGCCACTTATATGTAGCCGGGGCACACCTGCGAAATTGATCCCCATATCGAACACATAGCAGGTATCATTGATCTTTTTTACCGATTTTGCCCGCAACACTTCTGACACCCCGATGGATGGCATAGACTGAGCTTCCATGAGCGAAGCCGTGGTTGCCGTAAATACTGCCGGCTGCCAGCCCTGAGCATTAAAACCGGCAGTTGCCCATCCCGGCTCTTCCTTTGTGGCATCATAGGTGGTTCCGGCATGAATATTATCAAAACGAACGGGCCCGGTAGCCGTTAGCCAATCCGTGCCGGTTTTAATGATCTCTTTGGTGCCGTCGGTATATACAATATGAACTTCCCCTATTGCCTGCGGACGTTTACGCCAGGGTGCTTTATGAAAATTCCATACCGTTGGCGTTTGTTCGTTAAACCAGCCATTACCCAACTGTATACCGATGCAATTATCGCCTCTTTTCAGTTTTTCAGTAATATTATACACATTATATAATATGCGTTTACTATAATCGGTAAACCCGGGATCCAGGGAATGAGGGTTTAAACATTCCCCGTTAATATAAAGCTGGTAGTATCCCAGCCCGCTGATATAACACCTGGCTGAAACGATTTTGCTTTCAGCGCTAAAAACCTTCCTGAACCGGGGAGACGCATCGTATTCGATACCCTGGTTATCCGTAATCCATTCGCCGGTCCAGTCAGATGCCTGCATTTTGGCCGTTTCGAACCATGCTGGTTCAGATTTGAAAGATCGATTGCCGGTTTGTGCCTCTACTCGCCACCAGTACCGGGTATGCGCCTTCAGCGGGCTACCTCCCAAATAAACCATTTGCGCATCGCTGGTTTGAACCTGGCTGTCCCATATATCCGCCTTACCCCTAATCAACAGTTTTTTATCAGAAGCCACCAGTATCCGATAGGAGGTTTGGGTGGCAGCTTTCGCGCTGGTCCACTGCCAGCTTAATCTGGGTTTTGACTGGTCAATGCCCAGGGGATTTTCCCGGTATTCGCAACGCAGACCGGTAGGACCGTTTTGACTTTGTGCAGGGAAGACGGTGCTGATTAACATATATACCAGCGTAATCTTAAAAATAGTTTTGAAAAATTCTGATCGGTTCATAGCAAGAGGAAGTATTCGTTTACCTAATGGCGGAAGATAATCCATTTCGGGCTATTTTACCCGGCTGAGAGGCGGATACAGTATAAAAGCCCTATATTCCTTACCTTTGCACTCATTTTTTAGCGTATTATGAGTGCAAAATATCAGGAGTTTTCGGGTTTGAATCTACCCGCAATAGAAAAGGAAATATTATCGAACTGGACTACAAATGAGGCGTTTGAGAAAAGTGTTTCTTTGAGAGAAGGCGCTGAGCCTTTTGTTTTTTACGAGGGGCCGCCCAGCGCCAACGGTATGCCGGGCATTCACCACGTTATTTCCCGCACGCTTAAAGACCTGGTTTGCCGGTATAAAACCATGCAGGGTTTCCAGGTAAAACGCAAAGGCGGCTGGGATACACATGGCCTGCCCGTTGAGCTGGGTGTGGAAAAAGAGCTGGGCATTACCAAAGAAGATATTGGCAAAAAAATTACGGTTGAAGAATATAACCAGAAATGCCGGGAAGCCGTGCTGCGCTTTAAAAGCCAGTGGGACGACCTAACCCGTAAAATGGGTTATTGGGTAGACTTGAATGATCCCTATATCACTTTCAAAAATGAATATATTGAAACGCTGTGGTGGATTTTAAAGCAGTTGTTCAATAAAGGGCTTTTATACAAAAGCGTGAGCATCCAGCCTTATTCTCCTGCTGCCGGTACAGGCCTCAGCTCGCATGAGCTCAACCAGCCCGGAACTTATAAGGATGTAAAAGATACCAGTGCCACCGTATTATTTAAGGCGGTTAAAAATGAAAAGCTGGCTGATATAGCTGGTGATGTTTTTTTAATGGCCTGGACCACTACCCCATGGACTTTACCGTCTAACCTGGGGTTAACGGTGGGACCTAATATCGAGTACAGCCTTGTTCAATCTTTCAATCCTTATACCCACGAGTCGCAAAATGTAGTGATCGCTACCGCATTACTACATAAATATTTTAAAGCAGAAGGTAAGGATGCAGACCTGACGGCTTACCAGAAAGAAGATAAGATCATCCCCTGGAAGGTGATCAGCACTTTCACCGGTAAAGAAATGGAAGGGTTAAGATATGAGCAGTTGATGCCTTTTGAGGCCAACAGCCTTGAAGCGGTACAAGCCATCACGCCGGATGCAGATCCGTTTAAAGTTGTGATCGGCGATTTCGTTACCACAGAAGACGGAACCGGTATTGTGCATACGGCGCCTGCTTTTGGTGCAGATGACTATAAAGTAGGTCAGAAAAATAACCTGGGTATTGTGACCCTGGTAGACCGCGAAGGAAAATTTGTACCCGGTGTGGGCGAATACAGCGGCCGTTATGTAAAAGATTATAAAGACGAGGCCAACTATGTAGATGTGAATGTTGATATTTCGGTAGACCTGAAATTGAAAGGCAGAACCTTTAAGGTAGAGAAGTACGAGCACAACTACCCGCATTGCTGGCGTACTGATAAGCCGGTTTTATATTACCCCCTGGATGCCTGGTTTATCAGAACCACGGCCCTGCGCGATAAAATGGTGGAGCTGAACAAAACCATACATTGGAAACCCAAGTCAACCGGCGAGGGCCGCTTTGGTAACTGGCTGGAGAACATGGTAGACTGGAATCTGAGCCGTAGCCGCTTCTGGGGTACACCGTTGCCCGTTTGGAGCACTGAGAATGGTGAAGAGATCAAATGCATCGGTTCGATAGAGGAGTTAAATACCGAAATCAAGAAGGCCAGCGAAGTTTTGGGCGGAGAAGTTAATAAGCATTACCTGCACGATGGTATCCTCGACCTGCATAAACCTTATGTGGATGAAGTAATACTGGTAAGCGATAGCGGTAAACCTATGCGTCGTGAGCCCGACCTGATCGACGTATGGTTTGATAGCGGGGCCATGCCTTATGCGCAGTGGGGCCTGGATTACGAAAAGCTGAAAGCCGGAGATCCGAAACCGTTCAACCAGCCCTTTGATCACAATTTCCCGGCAGACTTTATTTGCGAGGGGGTAGATCAAACCCGTGGCTGGTTTTATACCCTGCATGCCATCGGCTCTTTGTTGTATGAAAACGTTGCCTTTAAAACAGTGGTGAGCAACGGTTTAGTGCTGGATAAAAACGGCAACAAGATGAGTAAGCGCCTGGGTAACGTGGTAGACCCGTTCGACACCATTGAGAAATTTGGTGCTGACGCCACCCGCTGGTACCTCATCACCAATGCTTCGCCCTGGGACAATCTTAAGTTTGACATAGATGGTATTAAAGAAGTGCAACGCAAATTCTTTGGTACTTTATATAATACCTACCAGTTTTTCGCTTTATATGCTAATGTTGACGGCTTTACTTTTAAAGAGCCTTACCTGCAAATGAACGAAAGACCCGAAATCGACCGCTGGATCATTTCTTCGCTCAATACTTTGGTGAAAAATGTTAATGTGGCGATGGACGACTACGAGCCCACGCAGGCGGGGCGTTTAATAGAAGATTTTGTAGATGAGCATTTAAGTAACTGGTACGTACGTCTTTGTCGCCGCCGGTTCTGGAAGCCTGCCCGCCGTAACGCAAACGCAGCGCAGGCAGGCGAGGGTGAGTATGAGACAGATAAGGTGTCGGCTTACCAAACCTTATACGAGTGTTTAGAAACCGTATGCCGGCTGATGGCTCCTATTGCCCCCTTCTTCAGCGATGCGGTATTCCGTAACCTGAACAACATTACCCAGCGTCATAGCGCCGAGAGTGTGCATCACGCCTTTTTCCCCAAAGCCGATGAGGCCCTGATCGACCCATCGCTGGAAGAAAGAATGCAACTGGCCCAGGATGCCTCGTCACTGATCTTATCCTTAAGAAAGAAGGTGAATATCAAAGTACGTCAGCCTTTGCAAAAAGTGTTGATCCCTGTCTTAAACCCTTCGATGAAAGATCAGCTGGAAAAGATCGAAGAACTGATCAAATCAGAAGTAAATGTGAAAGAAATTGCTTATCTTACCGAAACGGAAGGTTTTATCAAGAAAAAGATTAAACCAAACTTCGTTGCTTTGGGTAAAAAGCTGGGTCCTAAAATGAAGGCAGTTTCTGGTGCGCTGGCTCAATTCAGCCAGGAAGACATCAGCCGCCTTGAAAAAGAAGGTAGTTATGAATTGCTGATTGACGGCGAAACCGTATCACTGAATGTGAACGAAGTAGACATTAACAGCGAAGATATCCCGGGCTGGACTGTAGCCTCCAAGGGAGCGCTTACGGTGGCTTTAGATATCACCATCACCCCCGAATTACAACAGGAAGGCGACGCTCGTGAGTTTATTAACCGTATTCAGAAAATAAGGAAGGATAGTGGTTTTGAACTTACAGATAAGATAAATGTTGTTGTAGACACAAATGAAACATTAAAAGGATCACTGACGGCGTATAAAGATTATATTTGCGCGGAAATTCTCGCAGAAAATTTATATTTTCAGGCTGTTACATCCGACAATGGTATAGAAATTGATGTTAACGAGAACATTTTAAAAACGATTGTTTCTAAAAAAGGGTAAATAAATGGCTACAAAAAAAAGCACACCGGTTAAGAAAACAGGTCCGGCCAAGAAAACAGCTCCAACAAAAGCGGTAGCGAAAGCTCCTGCTAAAAAACCTGCTCCAACCGCAGGGGGAGCGGCTCCTAAAAAAACTGCCCGTCCGGCAGGTGGGGCAATTCCGGCTAAAGCTGCCAGCAAAAAACCAGCGCCCGCTAAAACTGTAGCCAAAGCAGCGCCTAAAAAAGCAGAACCTGCAAAGGTTGCTAAAGCACCCGCCAAGAAGGTGGAGCCTGCTAAAACTGTTGTAAAAATGGTCCCTAAAAAAACGGCGGCCAGCAAAGTGATTGTGGAAAAAACACAGGCACCGCCGCAAAAAAAGCCGGTACCCAAAGTACCACCCAGAAAAGAAACAGGTAAACCACCTGTGGTACCTAAACTGTCTACCAAAAGTGCAGTAAAGTACACACCGGATTTTACCAAAAGCATTTTAGACACCCATAAAAACGAAAAAGTGAAATCAGTAGTAAGGTATTCAGATAGTGATTTACAGGAGTTCAAAGAGATTATCCTTAGAAAGTTAGACGCCGCGAAAAAAGAGCTGGCCTATTTACAAGGTCTTATTACCCGTCGTGATGAAGGTGGTGATATGGACGAAGGTCGTTATATGACTATGGAAGATGGTAGTGTAAGTATGGAACGTGAGCAACTGAGCCAATTAGCAAGCCGCCAGATTACCTTTATCGACCACCTGGAGAAAGCGTTAATGCGTGTTGAAAACAAAACATACGGTATTTGCCGCGTAACTGGCAACCTGATTGACAAAGCTCGTCTGCGTGCAGTGCCTCATGCTACATTGAGCATCGAAGCCAAGTCGATGATGAATAAATAAGCTGGTAACCAGTTCAAAATAGTAAAGCGAGGCGGCAACGCTTCGCTTTTTTCTTATCCTCCATTTGTTTTCAAGTATTCCTTATATATAATGACCATTTCATTCGATTACGATAAAAAACAGGTAATTCAGGCCTTACGCTATCATTTTATATCTAAAACGGAACTCCGTATTATGATCATACTGGTGAACGCCTTTGCCATTTTATCGCTGGTATTATATGCATTGGGAAAGATCACCCCCACAGCCTTTCTTACTTATTCCTTTCTGTGGATCGTATTAATGGCCAGCCTGTGGTTTATTTTACCTGCCGCGGTGTACCGGCAAGCCAAAACATTTCAGCACTCATTTAATATGTATTTTAATGATGCCGACTTTACATTAGAACACGAGCGGGGAAAAAGAAGCTGGCCTTATACAGCTTTACGCAATTATAAAGAAACACCTAATTTCTTTCACCTGTATTTTGATGCCAAATCCTTTCTGCTGGTTCCCAAAAATGCTTTTGCCGAACTGGAAACCCTTCAACGCTTCAGAGACCTGTTAAAAAGTAAAATATAAGGCAGTTAGTTAATACGTTTCTTCATCAGGATATGGGCAATGGAAAGCTTTAGAAATTCATCGCCTGTAATAATATATCCCATTTTTTCATAAAAGCCGGCCGCACTGGAGCGGGCATGCATCGATATCTCCCGGTAACCAATGTCGCGTGCTATGGTTTCCGCAAACTCCATCAGGGCACGGCCAATCCCTTTTCCCTGTAATTGGTTTCTTACGGCCATTTGTCTCAAAACGACACCCATATCCCCTTCCTTTACCAACATACAACAACCGAGCATCTTTTCTTCTTCAAATGCACCGATCAATATATTTTCCTTGTCAGCCTCAATATCAGTGCCTTCCAGTTCCATCCCTAGGGGCTTGCGCAGAATTTCGTTGCGCAGATCGATCATTTGCTGATATTGCGTTGTACCGTAATCTATAATTTTTAAGGCCATCCGGATTATTTTACAAGACTTATTTTATGATAACCGTTGTTTGTAAAATAGTGTTTTTTTTTGGCTTAAATTCAACTTTTTTAAAGCATGACAACATTTTTACATTTTTTTTTGTTTCTCATACTTATTTAGTCAAAAACTCTATTTTTGCACTCAACAAACAAAAACAATCAGATATGTCAGACATTGCATCAAGAGTAAAGAAAATCATCGTTGACAAATTAGGCGTTGACGAAGCAGAAGTAACTACCGAAGCCTCTTTTACCAACGATTTGGGCGCAGATTCTCTCGATACCGTTGAGTTGATTATGGAATTTGAAAAAGAATTTAACATTTCTATTCCCGATGAGCAGGCTGAAACAATTACCACTGTAGGCCAGGCTGTATCTTACTTAGAAGAGCACGCTAAGTAATAACTTTAGAAACAAATGCTTCGATTGCCGGGCTTTCCGGCGATCTGCTAGCAAAATCTTATATCCGCCTTTGAAGTGGTTACCCATGCAAAGGCGGTTTTTATTAACGTAGAGCTGCACAGCTAATGGAATTTAAAAGGGTAGTAATTACCGGTATGGGTGCTTTGACACCGCTGGGAAATACAGTAGACGAGTATTGGAACGGATTGATCAATGGCGTATCAGGTGCTGCACCTATCACCCAGTTTGATGCAACAAAGTTCAGAACCCGGTTTGCCTGTGAAGTAAAGAACTTCGAACCTACCAATTTCCTGGATAAGAAAGAGGCCCGTAAAATAGACCGCTTTTCCCAGTTTGCACTGGTGGCAAGCGACCAGGCCATGGCAGATGCAGGGTTGAATAAAGAAAATATCAATCCTGATAGAATTGGTGTGGTACTCGGCAGTGGTATCGGAGGCTTAATTACATTCCAGAACGAGGTGATGGATTTCGCAAAAGGCGATGGCACCCCCCGTTTTAACCCTTTCTTTATTCCTAAAATGATCCTGGATATTGCTGCAGGTCAGGTGAGCATGCGGCATAATCTGCGTGGACCTAACTATGCGGTAACCAGTGCCTGCGCCAGTAGCACTAATGCCATGATCGATGCGATCAATTTACTACGTTTAGGTAAAGCAGATATTATAGTTACCGGTGGCAGTGAAGCCGTTATCAGCGAAGCGGGTGTTGGTGGCTTTAATGCCATGAAGGCCATGAGCGAGCGCAACGACGACCCGGCTGCAGCCAGCAGGCCTTATGACAAAGACCGTGATGGTTTTGTAATGGGGGAAGCTGCAGGTATTTTAATATTAGAAGAATTAGAACATGCAAAAGCAAGGGGCGCAAAGATCTACTGCGAAATAGTAGGTGGCGGCGCCAGTGCCGATGCTTACCATATTACAGCTCCTCACCCCGAAGGGCTGGGCGCTAAAAATGTAATGCTGGCGGCTTTAAACGATGCCGGCCTCAGCATTACTGATATAGATTATATCAATACACACGGAACTTCTACTCCATTGGGTGATGTGGCCGAAACCAAGGCCATCCTTGATGTTTTTGGAGAACACTCCTACAAACTTAACATCAGCTCTACCAAAAGTATGACAGGCCATTGCCTGGGAGCTGCCGGCGTAATTGAAGCCATTGCCTGTATCAAAAGTGTCATGCACGATATTGTTCCGCCAACGATCAATCATTTTACCGACGATCCGGACCTGGATCCGAAATTAAATTTTACCTTTAACAAAGCACAAAACCGTGTGGTAAACGCTGCATTAAGCAATACTTTCGGTTTTGGAGGGCATAACGCCTGTGTAATTGTAAAGAAATACACATAAGTGAGTTTCATTAGGGACCTTTTTTCCAGGAATTCTGATACATCTCTTAAAAAAGAGTTGAAGAACATATTGGGTTTTGCACCCGATAACTTCCAACTTTACAAAACGGCCCTAACCCACCGGTCTATCAGCGAAAATGTAGATGAAAATAACGAAAGGCTGGAGTACCTGGGCGACGCGATACTCAGTTCCATAACGGCCGATTATCTTTTCAGGCGCTATCCTTATCACGGAGAAGGTTTTCTTACCGAAATGCGCAGCAAAATGGTGAACCGTCAGCAGCTGAATGATGTAGCGGTAAAAATGGGCCTGAAAAAGATCGCTAAATTCAACAAACTCGACAACTGCCTTAAAACAAGTCATATTTTTGGGAATACACTGGAAGCCCTGGTAGGTGCTATTTACCTGGATTATGGCTATAAACGTACCTGTCGCTGGGTACAGGACTACCTGATTGGGCCGCACATGTTTATGGATGAGCTGGAAACCCGTGAGATCAATCACAAAAACAAATTATACGGCTGGGCTAACCGCAACGGGAAAGTGCTTGAATTTAATCTCCTGAGTGAAAAGATAGAAAATGGACGCCGGCTGTTTACCATGGCTGCCGTTGTAGATGGCGAAGCCCTTGCGCAAGGCAGCGCTTTTAATAAGAAAGATGCCTCTCAAATTGCCGCTAACACTGCCTTAACGCTGCTGGGCATCAACCAAAGCGAGCCCGTACAATAATCAACCGTTTTATACTTCCTGTTCCTTTTTACTACCTTTAACTGATGGTAAAAGAGATACCCGTGTACATGGACTACAGCGCTACAACGCCCTGCGATGAAAGAGTGGTGCAGGAAATGCTCCCCTATTTTACACAATATTTTGGCAATACCGCCAGTAGGGTACATAGCTTTAGCTGGCAGGCAGAAGCTGCTGTAGAACAAGCCCGGGAAAGAGTAGCCGGCCTGCTACAAGTACAAGCCAGGGAGGTTGTGTTTACCTCAGGAGCCACAGAAGCCTGCAACCTGGCATTGCGGGGTATTTTCGAAATGTATGCAGTAAAAGGCAATCATATCATTACCACCAAAACAGAGCACAAAGCAGTTTTAGATACCTGTAAGGCTTTGGCGAAAAAAGGGGCATTCGTTACCTACCTGGATGTGGATGCTCATGGGATCATTGATCTGCAACAGCTGGAAGCGGCTATTCAACCCAATACTATTTTGGTGGCGGTTATGCTCGCCAATAATGAAACCGGCGTGTTGCAGCCCGTAGCGCAAATAGGCGCTATTTGTAAACGACACCAGGTGCTGTTTTTTTGCGATGCCACACAGGCAGCAGGCAAAATACCCGTGCATCCCACCGAAACAGGTATGGACCTGATGAGTTGCAGCGCTCACAAAATGTATGGTCCAAAAGGTGTGGGCGCCTTGTATATCAGAAGCCGTAATCCCAGGGTTAAAGTAACGCCGCAATTTACAGGCGGTGGCCATGAACAAAATATAAGGAGCGGTACCTTAAACGTGCCTGGCATTGTAGGTTTTGGTAAAGCCTGTGCTTTATGCAGCGAAGAGATGACTACTGAAGCAGCCAGACTGGGGGCTCTTCGAAATAAACTTGACAAAGCGTTGCTTGGCATACCGGGCAGTTCAGTGAACGGGCACATTACCCAACGCCTGCCGCACATCTCCAATATTTCATTCAGCGGGCTTAACAGCAGCCTGTTACTATCAGCACTCAATAAATCGCTGGCGCTTTCGGCGGGTTCGGCCTGTACCAGCGGCAGCCTCGACCCCTCTTATGTGCTGGCGGCAATGGGTTTACCAGAGCAGGTATCGCGCGCCGCACTTCGTTTTAGCCTGGGCAGGTTTACCACAGCAACTCATATTGATTTTGCTATTAAAGAAGTTTTTAAATGCGTGACCGAACTAAGAAGTCAGATACCTGCATTTGAGTAATCCCACATCAGCACCTGCAACAAAAAGCCCCGGCGTATTTGGCCAGGGCTGTATTTAAATAAGATGCTAATTGCTGCCCATTAATCTACCACTAAAAGACCTACTGTCACATTTAAAAAGCCATCACAAAAAGTAGTAGGTGTACAAACATTATCGAGGGTAATTGTAGTTGCAGAAGACAGGTTGGTGGTAACGTTGGTATTATTGCTCAATACTAATGTCTTCAAAACGTTCATGGGCTTGCTGATGGTGCCAATATATCTTCCGGGAGCAGTGCGGCTCCAGGTAACGGTAACATCCAGGTTGTTTACCAATGGAATACCAATGGGAGCAGTGGTGCCCGTTTGGCTTACCACAGCGGCATAGACCCGGTTGGCATTACACATATAAGTGGTACGGGTTATTTCACTGTTGTCCAGCACATTATTCCGGTTCATATCCATACCATAGTTAATACGGTTACCTCCGCCGGCACAGTTAGTTCCAATAGGTTCCGGCACTACATCCACCAGGCTATTATAACCATTGGTACCGGTACCGCCTGCGGCATTGCAGATATACTGTGTATTCTGTACTTCACTGGCATCTAATACATTGTTGCGGTTAACGTCCAGGCCGGTAGTTACTTTGAAGCCGCCACTGGCACAATTAGCGCCTGCCGCTTCGGCTACTACCGATACCAGCGAAACACGTCCCTCATCACCATTACAGATATATTTGGTGCTTTGCACCTCGCTATCATCCAACACATTATTACCATTGGTATCTACCCCAGACATCACCTTATAGCCCCCACTGGTACAGTTAGAGCCGGCGCCTTCTGTTACAAAGGAGATCAGCGAATTTTTGCCATTACCGCCTGTACCTCCGTTGCCGTTAGTACCATTACACAGGTATTTGGTAACCTGCACTTCGCTGGCATCCAGTACTCCGTTCCCATTCTGATCTATTCCCGAAAGCACTTTATAGCCTCCGTTGGCACAGTTGGTTCCGGCCGGTTCGGTCACAAAATCGATCAGGCTATTTTTACCATTGGTTCCGTTTGTTCCGTCTGTACCATCAGTACCATCTGTACCGTTTCTGCCTTGGGTACCTTTTTTACAGCTAAACAAAACTGCGCACGACAAAGTCAATAAAATAAAATAATGTCTCATTATGTTTTGGCCTAGAGGGGGTAATGTTGAAGGCTAATTTCGCCGCGAAAATACTACAAATGAATGAAATAAGGCAATTTTTATCTTCAACACGATGCATGATTCAAGAGTATTGAATATATTGAAAACCTCTTTGTTTTTTTGGAAAATTATCATCTGATACCACTTATCATTGCCCTGTTATAAAAATTATCTAAATCTACTACCTTCGTAAGCATAACAAAACATTCTATATGAGCCAAGTTTGGAAAGAATACCAGGAGCAAAACCAGGAAAGATTTTTAAAAGAAATGATGGATCTGTTGCGCATTCCATCAATCAGCGCCAAGACTGAGCATAAAGAGCATATGATCCAATGCGCCGAGGCTGTGAAAGCATCATTATTGGCCAGCGGTTGCGATAAAGCGGCTGTGATGGATACAGGGGGACATCCGGTGGTTTATGGCGAAAAGATAATTGATCCGGCAAAGCCTACCGTATTGGTTTACGGACATTATGATGTACAGCCTGTAGAGCCCTTGGAGCTTTGGCATACACCGCCCTTTGAACCTACTATTAAGGATGAAAAAGTGTTTGCACGTGGCAGCGCCGATGACAAAGGACAGTTTTACATGCACGTAAAAGCGCTGGAAACCATGGTGAAGACCAACACCATGACTACCAACATCAAATTCATTATCGAAGGCGAGGAAGAAGTAGGTTCGCCCAACCTTGGTCAATTTGTAGCAGCCAATAAAGAGCTGTTGAAAGCCGATGTGATCCTCATCAGCGATAGCTCTTTGTTAAGCATGGAAAACCCTTCTCTTGACACAGGCGTGCGCGGATTAAGCTATATTGAAGTAGAAGTAACCGCAGCGGCGCGCGACCTGCATAGCGGTACTTACGGAGGAGCGGTAGCCAACCCTATAGTGGTGCTTTCTAAAATGATCGCCAGCTGTCATGATGAAAACAATCATATTACCATACCTGGGTTTTATGATGATGTACATGTAGTTTCAGATGAAGAAAGAGCATTGATCAATAAAGCTCCTTTTAACGAACAGGAGTATAAAGACGAGATTGGTATTCAGGAATTATGGGGCGAGAAAGGTTTTAGTACTTATGAGCGTACCGGCATCCGGCCTACACTGGAGCTTAACGGCATCTGGGGGGGCTATACCGGCGAAGGGGCTAAAACAGTGTTGCCAGCCAAGGCCACGGCAAAGATCTCTGCAAGACTGGTTCCTGGTCAAACCAGCGAAAAGATCACGGAATTGTTATTGGCTCATTTCAGAAACATAGCCCCATCCTGTGTAACGGTAAATGTTTTTGAGCATCATGGTGGAGAACCTTATGGTACGCCTATCGACAGCAAGGGTTACCAGGCGGCAAGCAAAGCGTTGGAAACTACTTTTGGTAAAACGCCGATACCGGTTAAAGGTGGCGGCAGTATTCCTATTTGTCATACACTCGAAAGCGAACTGGGCACTAAAATCATCTTTATGGGCTTCGGACTGGACAATGATGGATTGCATAGCCCGAATGAGAAATACAATATCGAGAACTATTATAAGGGCATCGAAACCATCCCTTATTTCCACCGCTTCTTTGCAGAATAAAGTTAAAGCCACGAATGCACGAATAGCTACCAATGATCTATTCGTGCATTCGTAGCTAATTTAACGTTGCTAATACTTATAAACCACCACCTATGAATGAAACCATCCTCTTTAAAGAAGAAAGCTATGAAATTGCAGGTACCTGCATGGAAGTACATAATAACCTGGGCTGCGGGTTTGCTGAAATAGTGTATAAAGATGCGCCGGAATATGAGTTTAGACAACGCGACATTCCTTTTGAAAGAGAAAAAAATATAATGTCCAATACATAAACATCCTACTACCTCATTTATTCTATGCGGCCTTTGTTGTCTTTGATGAAATTATTCTTGAAGTAAAATCTGTTTCGCCATTCACTAATGAATTTACGGCGCAATGCATCAACTAACTGAAAGAATAGGGTAATCCATTGGCCGTGCTGGTAAATTTTGGCTTAGCGCGTTTAACTTATAAACGCATCGTATGGTTGTATTGCCTTAGTGAAGAATTTTATTATGCAACGAATGCACGCCTAATAGGGTAAAAATCTTGCGCTTATAGGGAGTTAGCTATTTGCTGATAGCAGCGAAGGACATAATTCGTTTCAATGAATCAATAAAACCCTTCCTCTGATTTATTGTTTTTCTTTAACAGCGCAAAAAATTCGTGTACCCGTGGGCTAACTATACTGCTACATTTCAAGCCTCAGCTACAGCGGTTTCACTTTTATATAGTCTACTTCGAACACAGCCGGAAAAGAGGTAAAAAATAAACCTTCAATATTACAGGCATTGCTGTTGTTCCCGGGCGGCAGTTTCTGGTCTTTTATACATCGATTAGGCATTGGCAGGTAGCCCAGTTGTTGATCGGGTTGCCCTACCCAGCGGCCACCTATCGCCATATTCACACATATATCCCAGGTTTCGTTAGCACTGTTTGGATAACGTTTCTCACCGGAGGTCCTGTCAACCAGGTGCAGATCCCGGATCGTTTGTATATCCGTTAGTTTATAATACCCGTATTGTGTACCATCCAGGTAGGCTGTAAAAATGATGGGATCGAGCAGCTCATTATTGTTTTCATTAGCCCTTTTAATTTCCACTGCCCACACATGCCAGCCGCCTGTACCACTAACAGGCGCTTCAAAAAAGACCTGCTGCTGGGTGGCGTTTACTCCAATCGTATTAGGAAAATGCAGGGTAAATTTGGAGTACCCCGGCCGATACCCGCCAAAGTATTCCATAATATCTACCTCACCCCAGGAAGCGCCATCTCTTCTGCGCAACCAGAAAGCAGGTAACACGCCTTGTCCATGTGGAACCCTTGCTCTTATTTCATACCTGGCGAATAAAGGAAAATACCTGGGCGTAGCTGCTTCACGGGTGTTGATCAGTCCCGACGTCCAATACCGGGTGCCCGCTGGCAGCCCTTCCTGCGGCGATGCACGCATTACTCCATCGCTACTTACAAAAGACATCACGGGCGCCTGGTAAGCGGGCCCGGTGAACGTTTCTTTACGGGCAGTGATTTTCAAAGTTCCATTGGACAGTTCCAGGTTGTCAGGACGATACCATTGGGATTCAAAATTCCCCGATGAGTACGGTAACGACATCCGGAACCACTTATCCGGATCGACAGTGGTGCCCGAAAATTCCTCGTAGAAATAATGCTCGTCTTTCACAATGGGTGGATCAACACGGGCAGTCTTTTTGCAAGAAGCCAGTGCTAATACAACAACCATCCATTTTACACCTGCGGCAACAGCGTTCCTAAAACGGAGTTCTTTATGTATCCATCGGCGAACAGTCATATTATAGTTTCAGATAATAAAGTTAGGCAATAATTCAGCCGCTTTCATCGGGCAACGTAATGGGTACTCACATCAATTGTATACATACAATAAAGAAAATCCCAAAATACATTTGTATACCATCGACAGCACAAAGGTACCATATGAGCAACGGCAATATTATTTTGTAGGCCCCATGGCGGAGATCAGGGAACGGGAGCGACAAATGAGCTTGCAGGCTTTAGACAAATTATATAACCCCGCTCACCCCATCAACGAAACTATTGCTGCTATTAAAAGCGAGCATCAAAAAGGCAAAAGCTCCTTATATGCTATAGATGAAAGAGCCATCAATAGCTTTGGCTACAGCTTATTGAAATCTCAGAAAACACAGGATATGCTGGCTGTATTTAAGTTGAATACAGCATTATATCCGGATGGTTATAATGCCTGGGATAGCCTGGGCGAATGATTACTGCAACTCAACCGGAAAGACGAAGGCATTAAAGCTTAATCCTGACAGCGAATGAGGTATTAAGGCATTAAAAAAATTGCGAAACGAATAGCATTATCGTTTCTCGCAGAGATGCAAAGTAGCAAGGGTGCAATGAATTTTTCTAAAAAAAATCCTGTACGCATGATTAAGGTCCGCACCTGCCTATCCTATAGTTACTTTGGCAACTCAGGCCTGCGCATGCGGTAAGGTGTACCCGTTAATGTATTTAAGAACGCCACCAGCTGCTTCTTTTCCTGGGGAGTCAGATTTAATGGCTTGATCAACCGATCTGTTTTAGGAAACATGGGGTCAGTACGTTGCTCTTCTGTTTTAGCAGGCTGCGGCATACCACTGTTGTAGATGTTGATCACCCCTTCCAGGTTATCAAATAAACCATTGTGCATCCAGGGACGGGTCCTGTTCAATTCTCTTAAAGAAGGGGTGCGAAACCTTCCTACATCTTCATTCTTCTTTGTTACGTTATAACGGCCCAGGTCTTCAAATTTTCTTTTGTAATAGGTTAACCCGATATTATGAAAGCTGGTATCGGTTAAGAAGGCGCCGCTATGACAGTTCATACAGCGGGCCTTGGTTCTGAATAAATGCAGCCCGGCTACTTCATCATCGGTAAACTCTTCGTAATCGCCGCCCAAAAACTGGTCGTAACGGCTGGAGCGGCTCTTAATGATTTTTTGAAACGCTGCCAATGCCTGGGATATCTTATCAAAGTCGATCTCCTTACTTTGATAGGCTTTCTCAAATAAGGTTTCATAGCCTTTTATTTTACCCAGCTTTTCACCCAGGGTAGGCACGTCCATGTTCATCTCATGGTGAGCGCTCAAAGGCTCTACCATCTGGGTTTCAAAACTATTGGCACGTCCATCCCAAAACAATTCTTTATTGATATGTACATTCAGCAGGCTCTGTGTATTTCTCGTGCCCTGCAAATGGTCATTCCCTAAGGCAAGCACTCTTCCATCCTGCCAGGACAGGTCCGGATCGTGACAGCTGCTGCAGGATATCTGGTTGGAACCCGACAAACGGGGATCAAAGAAAAGTACCTTTCCCAGCTGCGTTACCGGGTCTTTATCGGCTTTAAACCAGGAAGTATCATCTTTAGGCATCACCGCCATTTCGCTCCATATAGCGCCGGCATCAATGGTTGGTCGCGGCCATTGCGCCACGGGACGGCTGTATAAGTTTCTTAAAGAATCATTGTAGGTTTTAAATACCGGCAAAGCTTGATTCGTAAAAGAAAAAGAGCCCAGTCCAATAAGGATGATAAGGCCTATAACCAGATAGATTTTTCGCATGAGGTTACAAAAATATTTGAAATCCTAATGAAAGCTGCAATTGATTTTTACCGGTATATGTTGGGACCAAAGTCCGGTCAATATCGCTATCCTTGAGTTTTTGCAGGTAGTTGATATTTAAAGAAATGGAAGAACCTGCTAATCTTAACATAGAAGGCGAGTAATACATAAGGCCCAGTTTGCCAGTAAAGAATGTTGATCCCCGAAAATCATATTCAGGATACACAATACTTTTTGTAAAAACATTTACCTGGGTCTCTGGCACCTGCAAACTGTTTGTAAATGGCAGGATCAAACCCGGCTGGGCAGTGATCTTTAAACTATGGTTTTTACTATAAAGGTATTTGCCACCTTGAACAGAGAAATCGGCTTTGGTATTTTCATAAAAATGCTGAGATAGAAAATCTTTTTTAGTAAAATGCATAAGGGCACTATTGATACCCCATTCGGAATTTAGTCGCCCATCCTTTTTTAAAGACAGTAAATAATTCAAAGAAGCATTATGCTCGTCGAAAAGATAATTGGCACCAGTAGGAACAGATATGAGTTGTGCTGTGCCTTCATTAATCATTCCTTCGAAATATAATTGATGAACAGTATTATTGAGGTCTTTTAGCAAAAATGTACTCAATGCTTGGGTAACAACTTCATATCGGCTATGAGCAATTTCTTTAATATTGCCTGAAATAATAAGAGATGAACCATCAATCACCCTAACTGTATCTGATGCTATAATTCTACTGAAATTCTTTCTTGCTTTAAATTGGTTGGAATAATTTGCTTTTATATCCCATCCATATACATTTGTAGCTAATTGCACCTCCCAACCGTCTATTTTTGTTTTATATTCTCCATAAGTTTCGCTTGTCAACTGCGCTATATATCCCCATCCATTATTGATGTATAATCGCCTGTCTGGATATAGTTGGCTTGTGGAAAACATTCTATTCTTATACCCGATATCAATAGTCCCGTCCTTTTTACCCAATATGTAATTTGCTCCTATTATTGTTTGCTTGATTTTATACGATAAACCCGGACTGTATTTCAAATGAAATATCTTTTCATCTGGCCTTGGATCTACAGAACCAGTAGACCAGTGATAATCGTAATTGATCAGAGAGTTTAAATATAATCCTCTAAAAACGGGGTAGGCAACGCCTGCTTCAAAATTAATATTCTGTCTTTCATATTTACCAGCTTTTGTAGCGAAATAAGTAAATGGTATACCGTTTTCCAAATCGCCGCCCAAATTGTTGGACAAACTATCCTCCCATATTTTATCAAAATAAAATTTACCTAATATTTTAGCCTTACCAATAGTTGTAAAACCCTCCGTGTATAAAGAGGCCATATTACTACGATAGGCGCCTGTAGGAAACCTAAGCCCCCGCCTGCTACTACCATATTGTACTTCTAAAATCGCAGCCTGTTGCAAGCTATCCGCAAGCAACTGGGTTATATTTGTTTGTGAAAATAATAATCTTTTCTTTTGAAAAGTTTGAAAATATAAGCTGTCTGTTTTATCCTTCTTATTTTTGGTAGATTGTACCGCCCTATAAAAATCCGGATTTAATACAGACAATGTATCTTCCAATGTATGCACCTGGGCATGAGCAAATTCCACACCCAGGCCATACAGTAAAATAAAACTAATTATGTAACGTATCAATCTCATTATTTCAGGAAAGAAGCATCTGTTTTAGAAGGATCTGCTTTCGTTTTAGTTTCAAAATCGTTAGCTGAATTATTCGTATCCTGCAATATCCTTCTACCCTCAACTGTTTTTACCGTTTTTCGTATTAATGATTGCGATGAATATCTGGCACCTGTAACAAATGTACCCACTGCGTCTAATGCAATTGAAAGCCGCTTGTTAATCCTCGCGCTTTCCAAAGGAGTTATCAATTCTACAGCATCTATAATGTTTACCGAGATAGGCACCTGCAAACCGCGATCCGTTCCCGCTGTAACAGTTGTTACACTAGGATCGGGATATCTTTTCCAATCGACTGGACTGTTTTTTGCCTTAAACATGATAAAATCATCTCTACTGTTATTATCCATAATCCAATCATTGCCACTAGCTATTAATACTTCTACATTTTTTACATTTGGATTATCAAGATCATATTTCCAAGGCACATAATTTACAGGATTACCTGCCAGAGCTTTATCATACTCGATCAAATTAGTTTCAAAATCAGCGTTAGACAAATCTACAGTAAGCGCCGGATTTGTTATACCAACGACAATACCATCATTTCCTGTGTAAGGCTGACTATGGTTTATTGCCGTTTGCGCAATAATCGCGCTCTTTCCAGGATTTATTGGATACTGCTTTCCGTTTCCTGGTATCATAAACAGGTATCTAAAATACAAATAGTCCTTGTTTACATCACCGATTCCCGAAAGCATGCCAAGAGATTTTGTCCAGTCAAATGGTAAACCTCCGGAGGCAATAGTCTTGTTGCTACAAAAAGTACTGCCAACATACAAACTGTCTAAGTATATTATCTGATTAGAATTATTATAAATCTCTATAAACTGGTCTCTAAAAACAGCCCCGGTTGATGCGTTAGAGCCCGCATAGTATATTTGTTTAAACACTAAATCTCCAATTTTCCCGCTTATTAACTGAAGCTTTATATTACTATTTACATTAACGGCTTCAGTTGCAGTAGCATTAAAAGCTACGTTGGTAGATGTGTAAATACCCGTAATTGCGAGATATTGTTCGGCGGTGAGATTATTAGCCACAGAAATAGTGTAGCTGCTGGGTGCAATGCTTGCAAATACAGCTATTCCTTCATTATTAGTATTAGCCGTATAATCTTGCCCACTAATAAGATTGGTGATTTTGACAGGAAGGTTTGATTTGGGTAATCCTAATGCGCTATCTTCTGCATTATATCCAACCTGTACCGTCAGCGATACGGTTTTTACTGTTTCAATATCCGATTTCCTGCAGCTGAAAAAAGCTACGGTCATCAACAATCCAAATAAAAATAATTGTTTCATCCTATTTAATTTATACTTTTTATAATTGTAAACTTGCTCCTATGGTAATACTCACCGGTTTGTAGCCGTATATACTTACGGTAGTTTCCGATGTTTTATATGCTTTAGGCTTTTCATTCAACACATTAAATGCACTTACTGATAAGCGTATGTTTTTTCTAATTTCCTTTGCTACCCGCATATTGAAAGTCCAAAAACCTTTTGATGGAATTATTAAAGATTCTGCCTCCTGATCTTTTCTTAAAAAAGCCCATTCATCGCTCTCAGATTCAGATTTAGTAAGTATGGTGTGTTCACCTGTAGCTTTCGTAAAAGACAATGGATAAATATTGTTGGCGTCCCAACGCTGCCTTAATAAAGGTTGATAGTCTGCTACAACGCTCACCACAAAACCTATCCTGGGAATATGAGTATTGGTAGTAAAATTGATTAGAGCTTCCCGGGAAATTCTTTCTCTCGTAAGATACTCCACATAAACAATTCCCTTTTCCCGCTGTGCAAAAACAGAAGCAAGCTCTGTTGTGGTTAAGTTGCCACCCTTAAATTCTGAAACAGTATAACCCGTGCGAACACCTAAAGAAGTGGCAATAGCTTTTAAGGGCTTGGTTTGAAAAGAAAACTGGATACCATAATCTATCGATTGCAAACCATTATTCATCCGGCTTCTTTTCAAATCCCAGACAGTGCCCATTTCTCCGGTTGGAAAATACCGAACGGCACTATCAGTATTTAATGTATAATTATAAATAGGTACGATAGTGGGAATAAACTCGCCGAAGGTGTTAAACCCATCCTTACTTTTCTTAAAATAAGCAAATGCAGAACCAGAACCAATTTTAGTAGAAGTAAAACTAATCCCCTGTTCAAACTGGTAAGTAACCGCTTGTTTTAGATTTCTATTCTCTGCTAAAACCTTTTGTGTATAAACCAGGTATAAGCTGTTTTTTGCATAGCCCGTATAAAGATTCAGCAATGGTACATCAAAATAAGTAGGTGCCGGATACAGGTGTGCTAAAGATGGCGATTTAAAAGTAATTCCATAGGAACTGCTCAAGCTCCAATTCTTATGGATTCGATAATTAAAACTTAAACGAGGTTGCGGATTGCCTCTGCCATTTTGCAGGTTCAAACGTATACCCAGGTTTAAGTTATACCCTTTGTTAAATAATTTTCCCTTTATATTGTCCTGGAGATACAGGCCCATATTGGTTGCAAACTGAACACTATCTTCGTAGCTAAATCCTCGCTCATTCTGATCAGCCTGATTCACCCAACGAGGTTTATCAGGATCTACAATATTACCCAACCCCTTATTGCCAGATCCACTGTAAGCGATACCCGCACTTAGTTGATGCGTTATACCAACAGTTTTTAACGGCTTAGACTGAATATCAGCATTCAAACTATAGGAAATAGGCTTGCCATCTATCTGTTCAATTGCCAAATAATTACCGGGAACAAAATAGCCTTCGTACACACCTGTAGTATCTTTACTTGCTATACCCTTGGGTGGGCCATTCAACAACCACTGAGTATAAGAATCCTGCATACCTGTGGAGTAGCTTAGTGCCAAAGAGGCATTATCCCAAAACTTACTCTGTTTAAAATCAAACTGCGTAGTGTTACTCAATCGCATATTCCGCCTTTTGGAGTAACTCATTCTTTCCGTATCATCGTCAGGATCGGCTTTATAATCGTCTAAATTATTATCGAAGTTCAAGGATAAAGAGTTGGTAATATTTTTTGAAAAGCTTTTAGTCCAGCGAACGCTGGCATTTACATTATCATAGCTTTTGACCTTATCCCTGGGATCATCATTACTGTTTAAGTAACCGACACTAAAATTTAAAGCACCAGCCTTTTTCCCCAAATCCATTCCTTTAGACAAAGAAAAGCTACTGGACCCCCCATTAATATTCATATTAAAATTAACAGGTGTCTTTCCGGCTTTGGTGGTTATTAATATAGCACCATTGGTAAAATCACCATACCTTGCAGTTCCCACACCTTGTATAATTTCTATACTGGATATATTTGACATTGGAATATCCCTAAGATCAAACCCGTTAAATGCTACATCTGCAACGCCGCCTCTACCGCTCAACAACGATCCGCCTAATCCCCTGGAAGAAACACCTCTGGACTGCATATTTGTCTCATTGCTGATGCGTATACCATCAATAAAAATAGCTACTCCAAATGAATTGTTCATCGCATCTACGCCACTGGCACTGGTTCTTAAATTAATAGTTTGGGGTGATTGCAAGTTAGGCGCCTCAGTTTTCTTCCCGGGCAAAGTATTAAGAACATCCATCAACGAAAAAGCCTGTAACTGTCTGATGGCTTCCTCATCAAAAACGATAGAAGAGGCTGAGTTCTGGTTTTTGATCGTACCCGTTACCACTACATCATTCAATGTTAAACTCAGGTTGGCCAATACCACTTTCACAACAGATGCGTAATCCTCCTTTTTTAGTACAATCGTTTGAGTAGCTTTATTTACATGAGAAATTTCCAGCGTAACACTGTCTGCCCCTAAAAAATCCGGAGAAAACTCAAAAATACCACTTGCATTAGTAGTCTTTGATGCGAGCTCGGCGCCATCTAAACTTAATTTTGCAGTAGCAAACTGCAGCGGCTTACCTTGCGTATCCTCTACCCGGCCGCGGATGCCCCCGGCATTCTGTGCAAATAACGCAGAAGCAATAAAATTTGCTACAAGCGAAAACAGCCCAATATAAAAATATTTAGCGATAGTCTTCTTCATTTCGAGTTGCAAAATTACCCCCCTATCAACCCCTTATGTTTACGAAATGCGGAAAATATCAATTGACTAAAATCAATTTCATTGTTTCAACACTGTGTACTTTTCAGGAGTGAACAGGGGGGATTACTTGAACCCCGCCAAATACGGAAATAAAAAATTTCAATGTAATTTTGCCACCGATGACAGACAAAGAAAAATTACGCCTCGATAAATATTTATGGTCCATCCGCCTGTTTAAAACCCGGCGGATTGCTACCGATGCCTGCAACGACAACCGGGTGAAATACCAGGAAGAATCAGCGAAACCGGGAAAAAACGTGCACCTGGGCGATATTTATGATATCAGAACCGAAGGCCGCAAATGGCGCATCAAAGTAACGGGACTGCTGCACACCCGCCTTAAATACGAAGAAGCCATTAAATATTATACCGACCTTACGCCGCCTGAAGAACTGGAAAAATCAAATACTCAGGCGGCCTCCTTCTACAGCGGCAAGCGCCTGAGCAAAATTGGTCGTCCTACCAAGAAAGAACGTCGCAGCCTGGATGGCTTTATGGACGGGGACGAACTACCCGAAGAAAATTTATAACGGACTGTAACGAATGCTGTTCACCTGGTACTAACTCGCAAGAGATTGTGTCCCGTTATCTGTAACTGAAGAGCGGGATTCCGCGATAGGAATTTATGTTTAACCCCGCCTGTAAGAGTTGGGGTTAACAAATAGTATCATTATTTCAATCACCATTTTGGCAGAAAAAGAACAGGCATTTTTACAACTCATGAAGCAACATGCAGGCATACTGCATAAAGTTGCCCGGCTGTATATGGATACCGAAGCCGACCGCCAGGATCTGATACAGGAGATGATGGTGCAGCTCTGGCGTTCTTTTAGCAGCTTTAATGGCAGCAGCCAGTTCTCCACCTGGATGTACCGGGTGGCATTGAATACTGCATTAACCTGCCTGCGTAAAAATAAAAAGCACAGTGACCACCTGGTATATACAGATGCACCTGAAGTGGCCGACAATAGTTCGCACCCGCAAAAGCAGGTACAGCTGGATATTTTTTATGCTGCTACCCAACATTTAAACCCGGTTGAGAAAGCATTGATCTTTTATTTCATGGAAGGCCTTTCGCACAAAGAGATTGGATTACAGCTGGGCATCAGCGAAGTAAATGCACGGGTTAAACTCAACCGCACTAAAGAAAAATTACAGAAAATCATTAAATCATTGGGCTATGAATTTTGATAATTTAAAATCTGAATGGAATGAGGAAAGGGCTGACGATGTGCAGATTCCTGATGCTATAGAAAAATTACAAAGAGCCAAGCACCCGCTGGCTCAGCTAAAGACCACTATGAAAAAGGAGCTGCAAATGCAGGTAGTTAGCCTGGCGTTATTTATTTTCTTTCCATTTATTCTTCAAATAGAGACCTCGCTATACCTGATCTATTACTTGGGTTTTATGCTCATCACCATTATATCTGTATACTATCTCTTAGCGTTTTCAAAGTTTTATAAAAAGGTCGATTCCTTCGACCTGGCCACAAAGGATCAATTGCTGGGGATTTATTTTGACCTGCGTTTAAATATGGAACGGTACCGATCCTGGGCTTTTTTGCTTACCCCCTTCCTGATGTTCACTATTGGACTTTTCTCCTATAGCCATTTATTAAGAGCGGGACAGTGGGACAATTTTACCGGACTGCCCGTCGTACTCTTGTTTGTCATCGGATTTGCGTCTATGATCTTTATGATCGCAGCTACCAACTGGTGGCTAAAATCCTATTATGGAAAATATGTCGACCAACTGAAAGCAGTGATCGATTCACTAAAAGAAGATAATTAAGTACCATTGCCGGCAATAGAAAGCCAGGTCTTACATTTGCAGCATGCATATCGATATACTTACTGTGTTACCCGACCTGTTGACCAGCCCTTTTGAACATAGCATTATGAAACGTGCACAGGATAAGGGACTGCTAACCGTTAAAGTGCACCAGCTGCGCCAATGGGCGGTAAACGAGTATGGCCAGATAGATGACTACCAGTACGGCGGCGGGGCAGGCATGGTAATGATGTGCGAACCTCTGGCTAATGCAATTGAGCAATTGTCAAAAGACCGGGTTTACGATGACATTATTTACTTAACGCCGGATGGTGAGCGCCTGAACCAGAAAATTGCGAACAGCTTGTCGCTTAAAAATAACCTGCTCATGATCTGCGGGCATTATAAGGGCATTGATGAACGCATTCGCCAGCAATACGTAACCAAAGAAATATCGATCGGCGATTATGTATTAAGCGGCGGTGAACTGGCAGCGGCGGTTTTAGTAGACTCTATTGGAAGGCTGTTGCCTGGCGTATTAGGTGATGAGACCTCAGCCCTCACCGATTCTTTCCAGGATAATTTACTCGCCCCTCCTGTATATACACGCCCGGTTGACTTTCGTGGCCTTAAAGTGCCGGATGTACTCATGAGCGGCGATCACAAAAAAATTGATAACTGGCGTTACGAACAGTCAGTACAGCGTACTAAAGACAGGAGGCCGGATTTATTGGAAGATTAATAAAAAGCCAAAATGCACGAATGGAGAAAGTACAATCATTCGTGACTTCGTGACGATAGTAGAATGCTATGCGTTTATAATTTAAGCCCATTTCACCAAAGTTGACTAATAATGCCCACTGATTGCCAGATACTTTAAGATAGTTGATGCAGTGAGCTGTAAACTCAGGAGTAAATTGCGAAACACATTTAACCTCCAATATTATTTCATCGAACACAACAAAGTCTGCATAAAAATGATGTGGTAAAAGGATTGCTTTATACTGAACAGTATATTGTTTTTCCCGCTCAAAAGGCATTTGCCTTTTTATTAAACTCGTAGACGAAAGCATCCTTATAAACAATCTAGGCAAAACCCATTCCCAGGTGGCTATGAACTTCCATACAGGCGCCAATAATTGCATAGCGCTCTTCTTTAAAGAGGATCGGTGTATCCCTATAGCAGGTGTTTCAATGGTTAGTTAGAAAGGAATTAGCCACGAATACACGAATCTTTTCATAAAAGTCGTAATCATATCATTCGTGCATCCGTGGCATTCTCTTTCCGCTATTCGCAGGTCTACAAAATTATATCTTACCCACCATCTTCGCAGGTATTACCCACTCGTCAAATTCTTTGTCGGTTAAATAACCCAACTTCAAAGCCATCTCTTTTAAAGTGGTTCCTTCTTTATGGGCTTTCTGCGCTATTTCAGCTGATTTATAATAACCAATCTTCGTATTCAAGGCAGTTACCAGCATCAGTGAATTATCCAGGTGTTTTTTAATATTGGTTTGTATTGGCTCAATACCCACCGCGCATTTATCATTGAACGAAACACAACCATCACCGATCAGCCTCGCACTATGCAGGAAGTTAAAGATCATTACGGGCTTAAATACATTCAGCTCAAAATGGCCGTTAGCGCCGCCGATGCTTATCGCCACATCATTACCCATAACCTGTGCAGCAATCATCGTTAACGCCTCACACTGCGTAGGATTCACTTTACCCGGCATGATAGAAGAGCCTGGCTCGTTATCCGGGATAAAGATCTCACCAATACCACTGCGTGGACCGCTGGATAACATTCGTATATCATTCGCAATTTTCATCAGGCTTACCGCAACTGTCTTTAAAGCACCATGCGCTTCCACAATCGCATCGTGTGCCGCCAGCGCTTCAAATTTATTCTCGGCCGTTTTAAAAGGCAGCTTGGTCAGTTTGGCGATCTCTGCGGCTACGTTCACATCATAACCTTCAGGTGTGTTAATACCCGTTCCTACGGCGGTACCGCCCAGCGCCAACTCACTTAAATGCGGTAAAGTATTTTTAATGGCTTTTAATCCGTGGTCTAATTGCGACACATAACCGCTCAGCTCCTGTCCTAAAGTAAGCGGTGTAGCGTCCATAAAATGCGTGCGCCCGATCTTCACCACTTTCATGTATTGCTTGCTCTTCTTCTTTAAAGTATCGCGCAGCTTTTCAATGCCTGGTATGGTTACTTCTACCAGTATTTTGTAAGCAGCAATGTGCATAGCAGTTGGGAAAGTATCGTTGCTACTCTGGCTTTTATTTACATCGTCGTTAGGATGCAGGAACTTTTCTTTGTCCGTCAGCTTTCCACCATTCAGCACATGACCCCTGTAAGCCACCACTTCGTTTACATTCATATTACTTTGGGTTCCACTACCGGTTTGCCATACCACTAATGGAAACTCTGCATCCAGTTTACCATCCAGTATTTCGTCGCACACTTTACCAATCAGCACACTTTTATTTTTAGCCAATACTTTAGCCTTTTGGTTGGTAATGGCTGCAGCTTTTTTCAGGTAAGCAAAAGCGCGGATAATCTCTTTTGGCATTTTGTTGGTATCCTGCGCTATTTTAAAATTCTCAATAGACCGCTGGGTTTGCGCACCGTAAAAAGCCTGGGAAGGCACTTTCACTTCTCCCATGGTGTCCTTTTCAATCCTGTATTCCATAATTATTTAAAATTTATTTAATAGGTGATGCTAACAAACGTACAGAAAAATTCTCATCCGTATTTTACTTTGCGACATAACATTTTCGTAAACGTTTGCGTTGTATGCTTATCTTCAGAGTCCATTTATCAGAAACCTGGTATGAATATCAAAGACTATTTTGCTGCATTAGGAAGATCAACACCCGGCCACCATTCAGATCCTATAGAAAACTATATACAATACATAGTAGAATATATAGGCGATCAGGACCTGGTGAATTTCTGCTTTGCAGCCATGCTTCGTGAAGTAGATTTTAAAAAAGGAGAATTTGCTAAGTGGTCAGCGGTATCTCCCGATTATCGTTTTATCAGCTTTAAAACTTTTAAAGACGAAGAAGTTAAAATTCCATTAACCGGAAAACTAAAAACACTATTTCAACAGGCACATGCAACCAGTTGTAGCGAGCTCGTATTTGACAACCAGTACACATTGGTAATAAAAATAGGTGCCATTATACTATTCTCAACAGGCTTTGGCGCATATGAGCTCAATAACTTTAGCGGTCTTTATAAAATCCGGAAAGAAAATCAGGATGAAAAAACATTGCCTAAACAAGACGAAACAAGATTATGTACAGAACCCTGGGAGCACTACAGGCTTGGAAAAAATGGCGAGGTACTGCCATGTAGCCAAATTCCTGCCATATGGAATATTGAAAATTATGAAGAACTGTCAACAGGAATAGACAGCCTGCAAAAATCTCTGTTGGCAGGGAAGCTTAATTGCCTTTGCATGAACTGCAGTTTAAAGCCCGCTACCTCCGTCCGGCATTTAGCTCACGAATTAGCGGGTAAACAGCTGGGTAACGCCAAAAGCGCTATTGTGGCGGAATTATTAGCCAGCCACAAAACAAAAAAACAGGAACTGCTTCCTCCCCAACATCTCCGTTTCCGTATTTCAGGCACCCGTGACGCAAAGATATTTATGCATAATGGCGTGGTAGGCTCCGAGCAAATGGTATCTTATGTAGAAAAATACGATCATTCGCCCCAGCGCAGTTTGCTTGACTGGGGATGTGGGTGTGGTCGCTATGCCTACCATATTACGAAGAAGTGGCCTCAAATATCCTATACAGGCGCCGATGTAGACGCAGAAGCCATTAACTGGTGTAATACTCATTTAACGCAGGGAACTTTTGTGGTAACCGATTTCTACCCTCCTACCTCTTTTGCTAACGAACAGTTCACTTCAGTAATTGCATCTTCGGTGATGACGCATCTTACACAGCAAAATCAATTGGTGTGGCTAAAAGAAATGCACCGGATATTGAAACCCGGAGGCATTTTTATTGCATCTGTTTTAGGATTTACGGCCGCTTTACGCATACCAAGGTTAGAAAAAAAACTGAGAAAAAAAGGGTTTATTGACTATCACCAGGATCCCGCACTAAATGGGATTGCGCCGGAAGGATATTACAGAGATGTATTTCAAACAGAACAATACACCAGGCAAAACTGGTCCACATTTTTTGAAATAAAAGAATATGTACCAGCCGGGCTTATGGGTTACCAGGATCTGGTTATACTGCAAAAAAAGGAATTCCCATCGTTGAACGATCAGGAAAGCAGCCGTTCAAAAAGCTGGTTCCGAACCCTGTTCCGCCATTAGCAGGTTTACGACGCGCTCCCTGTTCTCCCTGTTCGGGGTGTCCTCGCCCCGAACGACTATGTTATGGCCTACGGCCACCTTTTACGTAACCCCATTGCATTAATAATTACTAATTCTGCAACCTCGTTTTAATAATAAGCGCAACCAGCAGTTTTCCACATTTCAACCTTGCGCTGTTCCGGGCGTCCTCGCCCCGAACGACTATGCTATGGCCTCCGGCCACCCTTTTACGCAACCCCATTGCATTAATAATTACTAATTCTGCAACCTCGTTTTAATAATAAGTGCAACCAGCAGTTTCCACATTTCAACCTTGCGCTGTTCGGGGCGTCCTCGCCCCGAACGACTATGCTATGGCCTTCGGCCACCTTTTACGCAACCCTATTGCATTAATAATTACTAATTCTGCAACCTCGTTTTAATAATAAGCGCAACCAGCAGTTTCCACATTTCAACCTTGCAATAATTGCGCTGTTCCGGGCGTCCTCGCCCCGAACGACTATGTTATGGCCTTCGGCCACCTTTTACGCAACCCTATTGCATTAATAATTACTAATTCTGCAACCTCGTTTTAATAATAAGCGCAACCAGCAGTTTCCACATTTCAACCTTGCAATAACTTTGCTTGTTATAATAGTGAGTTATGGAAGCCAACAAAAAAATACAATGGAAAGTAGAGGGCATGGATTGTGCCACCTGTGCATTAACCATTAATAAATACCTGAATAAAGAGGGCGCAAAAGATGTAAAAGTAAATTTTGCTACCGGCGCTGTAAGCTTTGAGAACAACAGCAACCTGGCGGTTGATAAAATCACGAAAGGTCTGGCAGAGCTGGGTTATACAGTGGCTGGCGAAGCATCCCATCATGATCATGCACACGGGCATGATCATGAAAACAGTAAAACAGGTTTTTTAAAAAACAACGCCCAGCGCTTTTGGTTCTGTCTGCCCTTTACGCTGATACTCATGCTGCACATGATACCGGCCCTGCATCACAGCTGGATCATGCAGCCCTATGTGCAGCTGGTGTTGAGCTTACCGGTTTATATAGTCGGTATGTCTTTTTTTGGAGTAAGTGCCTGGAAAAGCATTCGAAATGGTATGCCCAATATGAATGTGCTGATCGCCATTGGCGCCACAGCAGCTTTTGTATATAGCTTGTATGGCACTTTAACCGGCCAGGATGCCTATATATTTTACGAAACTGCAGCTACTGTAATCACATTGGTTTTTCTCGGAAATTTCATTGAAGAAAAAGCGGTAGACTCTACACAGGCACAATTAAAAAAACTATCTGAGAGCCAGGTGGTAATGGCCAATATGATTGCTTATGATAATGAGCATAATGAAAATGTGTTCCCGGTAGAAACCAGCTCATTGCGTACCGGAGACCTGATCCTGATTAAAAGCGGCGAGCAGGTACCCACAGATTGTAAGATTCTTTGGGGCGACGTAAGCGTGAATGAAGCCATTATTACAGGAGAAAGCGCTCCAGTACAAAAAGGTTATAAGCAGGAGCTGATTGGCGGCAGTGTAGTAACAGATGGTACCGTAAAGGCCCAGGTAACAGCTGTGGGTAAAGACACTGTTTTAGCCGGCATCATTAATATGGTACAGGAAGCACAGGGAGAGAAACCACCCGTGCAGCAAATGGCCGATAAGATCAGCGCCATATTTATACCCGTTGTATTAGGTATTGCTGCAATAACACTGGCAGCAAACTGGATCATTCTAAAAGAATTTACTCCGGCACTGATGCGTGCTATCGCCGTACTGGTTATTGCCTGTCCTTGTGCCATGGGCCTGGCTACCCCTGCCGCTATTGCAGTAGGATTGGGAAGAGGCGCCCGCAATGGTATCCTATTTCGTAATGCCACCAGTCTCGAAAACTTTAAAAATATAAAGCAGGTTGTATTTGATAAAACCGGCACGCTTACTACAGGCCAGTTTGCCATTACCGATTATACAATACTGGATAATCGTATTGATGATACTGCATTCCAACTGCTGGTGTATTCTATGGAAAAGTATTCCAATCACCCAATAGCCAAGGCTCTTGTTAAAGAATGGAAAGCCAAAGGAGAGATACGCTGGCAGAAGGTAGAAGAAATAAAAGGTGAAGGCATGCGGGCGCTGGATAAAGCCGGGAATGAGTACCGGGCCGGCTCTTATAAAATCGCAGCACATTTAACAAAAGATGACAGTCATAATATTTATGTATTGGAAAACAATACCCTGATAGGTTGTATCAATGTAGCTGATGAGCTAAGACCCGAAGCCAAACAGGTAGTAAGCCACTTCCACAACCGGGGCATTAAAACAGTATTGCTGAGCGGCGATAAACAATCGAAAGCCCAACATATCGCCGACGCGCTGGGCATTGATGAAGTAATTGCGGAGAAGACACCCGAGCAAAAGCTGCAGATCATCGCGCAGAAAAATGCGGAAACGCCAACAGCGATGGTAGGCGATGGCATTAATGATGCGCCTGCTCTTGCAAAAGCCACCATTGGTATTAGTATGAGTGATGCTTCGCAGATAGCTATGCAAACCGCACAGGTGGTGCTTATGAATCATGGCTTAAAGAACTTACCCATGGCATTGGGACTCGGGAGGCATACTTATAAAACCATCCAGGAAAACCTGTTCTGGGCTTTTTCTTATAATATCATTGCCATACCCATCGCGGCTCTTGGTTTTCTAACGCCTTCCTTCGGCGCATTGATCATGGCATTTAGTGATGTAGTGCTGGCGGCCAATAGCAGCAGGTTGCTGGTGAAGAAAGTGGATTAAAGAGATCATTAATATATGCCACGAATTCTATCGTTCCCAATAGGAATGATTTGTTGTTACAACTGAAGGTTATTTAACCGCCAGGACGCGAAGATGCCAGGAAAAATGGCCTGAATCGTTTATTGTACAGAATGCCCGAATGATAGGAAAAATATTCGTGCCTGCCCGTCCGTTCAGGCTGGCATTCGTGGCATTTTGTTTACCAGATCAGAATGAAACAAGCCCGTAGATGCTGTTGACTCTTCTTCTTCATTCGCTTCCTGACAATAACAGTCGCTCCACCTCCAAGTCGAGTTTGCGAAGCCTGGCGCCGAGTTGTCGAAGCTTTTAAATAAGTTAGCCCACCTTAAAGCGTAGTTAGGGGGATATAAAACCTTTGCGCGCGAAGGTTTGGACCTTCGACGTCGAAGAAAAAATATCCCCTTTCCGGGGTTTGAAGGTGGGTCCCCCCAGCTCTGTGCCTTCGCCCGCGGGGAAAAAAGCTTCGACAACTCGCAAATTATATGCGCGAACTCGCAAAACACCTTCGACAACTCCCGTTTTGGGTAGGCGCACTCACCTTTTAGGTAGGCACCCCCACCCTAAGGGGTACCCCGCTCACAAAAAAGCTACGTAAACAGAGCCTTCGCCGCAATTGGTTTTTTTTCACCAACTGCACAGCTCGTTTAAAGTTATTTCAGTTCCACCGCAGCAGTCCTGATATGGTAGATCGCATACACCAATGATGCGATCGGCAATGCTAAAGCCACAGCCTCCCCAAGCTTCAGTTGTTGGTCAAAAAGACACAACAACGGCGGTGCACCGAAGACCTGCAGAGGCAAAATCGTCATTCCTAAACCTGCGAAGCTGATGCCGCCTGCAGGAATCTCCTCCATTCCGGAGACCTTTCGACTCCGCTGCGCTCCGCTCAAGGTGACGACCCTTTTTGTCACCACGCCATTGATTTTGCTGGCAAATCCTGTAGTCAAAAAGACAAAGCAGCGGGGTGCGCGCAACATCAACCGGCGCAAAACTCAATCGTATATCTTCATACACAAAGACTCTTATTGAGACAGTCTCTCTTTTTTTATTAAGCCACCATAGTAAAAATATCTAAACTCAGGTAGTTCTTGTCCTTTATTAGGATACTTTTTTTCCTCTTTATAGAAAGTGGTAACGGGAAAATAAAATGTTAAATAAACAACTTTCTTTCCAGAATCATCTTGAAATTCATGATCAAAGAAACGTGTAAGCTGAGGTTCGACAAGAGAATCATCTACCATAAATTGTAAGGAAGATTCACTCTCAAATAACTCTTCAGGGATATAGAAAACGCCCAGTGTATCAGGATAAAAAGCGGATGTCGTTAGCTTGTCTGAAGACTTTAGCAGATAGACCCAACCCCGGTAGTCTGATCTCAAGTTTATAACATAAGGCCTCTTTTCACAGCCCCCTCCCAAGTGTGCGATGATGAATAAAATACAATAGGTATAAAACTTCATAAGGTATCATTCACTATTGTCACTGGCATGGTTGTTTGCTAATGAATCTAAACTGTAAAGTTAGTTATTCATTTTATACCACAGAACTCTGTCCCGTTGCAACTGACTGGCTCTTCTTCCTAATAATCCGCTGTATTACCAACACCGAAACTATCAGCAGCACCATTGGGATCAGCAACACATAAAAAGCCTTCACCCCACCTACCTCTCCAAACAATATACCCACGATCCGCGAGCCGAGCGTACCACCCAGAGCCGAAAAGATAATAATCAGCCCTGACATAGGTGAATGCAGGTTTTTAGGCAAATGGCTTAATACTGTTGAATTTAGTAAAGGATATATTGGCGCTATAAATAAGCCTATCAGCGGCAGCATAAAGCCCATTAACGGCACATCAGAAAAACCGGCCAGCCTGGTAATAGGAGCAGCAACATTGAGCTGTGGCAATACAGCTAGCAGTAAGGCTATAGAAAGTAGCGCACAGCCAATAACAATAACCGCCCAGGATATTTTTTTGGACAGCCACCCCGCAACAAATCTTCCCACAGCAAGTGATATGGCTAACAACGACGCCATCTGCACACTTAGCTTTTCAGAAAACGAAAATATCTTTTCGTTAAAGCGGGGCAACCAGGTCATAATACCCTGCTCGATCATTACAAAGAAAAAAGCGGAGCAAATAAACACTAATACCAAAGGCACAGCTATCAAGGAGAAAGAGCTTTTAATATCTTCTTTCCAGTTGGCGCCCGCAGTAGGCGCCGGTATTTGTACATTCGACAACACAAGAAATAAAAAAGAGACGATAATAAAGATGCATAGCAGCAAGTACACATTAAGCCAGGCGTTAGTATCAGCTTCCGAATAAAAAGCCGGGAACAGGAAATAAGCACTGGCAATACCTACCATAAAAAAGCCTTCTACCGAGCTCATCAAAGCCGAATGCTGCCGGGGACTATCTGTAACCACGCCTACTAAACTATACACCGATAACTTGATCAAGGCAAAGCTCACCCCTACCGACAGGAACATCATTTTGGCGGCCCAGAAACTATTGCCAAAGCGCATACCCAAACAGCCCACAAACACAATCGCCAGTGCTATCAACATCGCCCGTTTATAACCCAACCGTGGTAAAAAGGAAGCTATAAAAAAAGAAACAATGGCAATGGGCAGATCTTTAAAAGCTTCCAATATAGAGGCCGCCTTTTCATCTACCCCATATACATTGATAGATTTGGCAATAACAATACCTACACTATTGAGCAGTATAGCAAAAACGAAGTAGTTGATATAAAGCGATAATTTTATTTTCCAGTTAGATGACATAAGTAAGTTTATTGAAAACAAAAGGCCATTAAAAATATAATGACCTTTTGTAAGTTATGACAGGAAAATATTAATACCCTGTATTTTGTTTGAGATTTGGATTTACCGCAATCTGCTGACTTGGTATTGGGTAAACCAGTGTTTTCGGATCGGGATCAGCTGCTTTCTCCTGCCATGCCAGTAAATACTTTCCAAAGCGGATCAGGTCCTGTCTTCTCCAGCCTTCCCAATACAGTTCACGGGCACGCTCGTCTAATAAGTTATCCAATGTTAATGAACCCAAGGCGGCAACGCCACGATTAGCCCTAATACCATTTACCCAACCCAGTGCGTCTGCAGCAGTGCCCGTACCACCTCTTAATATAGCTTCCGCCTGCATCAGCAATACATCCGAATAGCGATACACCACCCAATCATTATTTCTTTGACCGGTAACACTATAATCGAATGCATACTTCATAGGACGTATACCTGCGGTTTCCAACGTAGCGCCTGAAGTGCGTATGGTAACCTCACGTGTAAATGTCAATGGTGTATTTGCCGGGTTCCTGGCCTGCAAGGGCGCATTGGTACTCCAGTTATATTGCTGACCCGCAAAAAAACCTACATTCTGCCTTTTGTATCCCTTTGTTTTGTTAGAAGTAGTATCCGCAGGATAGTCGTAATAAATTCCTCTTCTTTCGTCAGCAGCCGTAAACTTATCATAATAGTCTGATAAAGTACACCATCCATTCCATCCACCCGGGGTCATGTTATAATGGGCAATCGTATTCCAGGCCCTGTCTACGTTTCCACCCCTTTCGCCGTTTTTATTTAAAAGGGTATAAATATTTTCGGTAGACTTTACATCATTATCTGGTGCGAAATTGTCGAAATATTTGCCTGCTGCAGATATACTGTACAAGCCAGAACCCCTAATTTCATTGGCCAATGTAATTACCCGGTTCATATCTTCGGCTGCAAAAGTAGGCGCCTGCCTGTTTAAGAAAGTACCTTTATTGAGGTATATCTTCATCAACAAAACTTTGGCTGCATTACGGTTGGCTACATATGCGGCCGTGGGCCCGTTGAGCGGTAGGCTGTTCAAAATCTCATTCAGGTCTTTTACCATATAGTCGATGGCGGCCTGCGGTTGCAGCACTTCGGGAGCAATTCTGAAATCTTCCAAAGCGGCCCCTTCTCTTACAGGAACCACACCATACAGGTCTATCATATCAAACATGGCTAAAGCCCGTATAAACTTTGCTTCGGCAGCCTGCTGCGCACTGGGGCTGTATTTCAAAACATTGGTGGCATTATAAATAGCAGTGCCCAGGCTCACAAAAGTGTTGTTCATGTAACCGTTATCAGCATTCCAGGAATGCAGGTGAATCGCCCGGTGCATACCGTTATCATCCCAGTCGCCACCACGCGTGGGTGCCATAGCGGCATCGGTAGATATTTCCTGCATTACCCAACGTTGTTCTTGTTGATAGGGAGTATTGAGAGAGGTATAGGCCGTTACTAAAAGACCCCCTGGATCAACATTAGTACTTCCTTCCCCCAGCTCCGCTTTAAATTCTTCGTTCAGCTTAGTACAAGACAGACCGCCCGTAATAACCGAACCTAACATTAATGTGTATAAAAAATATTTAGATTTCATCTGTTTAATTTTAACGTCCTGCGGTTACTACCGCACGGACAGGTTATCAATAGCTATTTGTACGCTGCGTTAACATTCCAGCTTTCTTTATTTTAAAGCGAGAATGAAACACCTAACAATACGGTTCTGGCAGGTGGGTAAGGCAGGTACTCAATACCTAGAGAAGGAATACCATTGGTTGCACCATCTGTATTCACCTCAGGATCGAAGCCGGTATATTTGGTAATGATAAACAGGTTTTGCCCTGTAAGGGAAATATTGAAGTTCTTCAAAGCATTACCTATATTACCTACCCTGTAACCCAATGTCAGGTTGGCCATTTTCAGGTAGTTACCTTTTTCAAGATACCTGGTTGAAGGTGCAGCTGAGTTAGAAGTAGATTCTTTCACACCTGTGTTAAAAAATGCAGATCCTATGTTTCTGAGAGAAAGATTGCTCAGTCCAAGTGTAGTAGCCGCCGTATTATTAAACAAATAGTGTCCCATCGCTCCGTTCATATTGGCGCCTACTGTAAACTTCTTATAAGTTACATTGGTGGATATACCCAGCAAAGTAGTAGGGTTAGGACTATTGTTATAAAACTTATTGATAGCCGGATCATTCGCACTACTGATGCTACCGTCTGCACCTCGATACATGCTCATACCGGTTTGTGGATCTATGCCTTCATGATTAGCCAGGTACCAAACATTTAATGGTTGTCCATTCACCATCCTTTGTCCTAATACTCCTGAAAAACCCTGTCCTCTTAATGCACCCGTTTCATAATATCCTACCAAACCACTTACGCTGTTTTTAAGAAAAGTAACGTTACCGGTCAGGTCCCAGGTCCAGTCCTGTGTTTTAACAACCGTTCCTGTCAGCGCTATCTCCACACCTTTATTTACGATCTCACCATCGAGGTTTACCCACACGCGACCTGCAGGAGCTGGCTGCGCAAGTGTTTGTTCAAATAGGGCGTCCGTCGTTTTTTTATTGAAATAGTCAATCGATCCATATAAACGGTTATTCAGAATAGAGAAATCGATACCGGCATTAATGGTAGCCGAGGTTTCCCATTTTAAATCAGGATTGCCATAGTTAGCCTGGCTGATGCTTCGGTTACCAAATACTAACCTGTTTAAAGAAGCGCCGGAAGGAAACTCCTGGTTACCGGTTTTACCCCAACCTAATCTCAACTTCAGCTGGCTGATATTACTATTACCTTTTAAGAAAGCTTCTTCAGCAATGTTCCATGCTACAGCCAAAGATGGGAATATGGCGTATTTATTATTCGCACCGAACTTGGTTGATCCATCTCTTCTGGCAGTAGCCGTAAACAGGTAACGGTTCAGGTAATTAAAACCACCTCTAACGAACAATGACTGCAATTGGTTGGTAGGACTTCTGTAAGAAGCTATTTCCCTGGTGGCAGGAGTTGAATACTGCATATAATCGAAATAGTCCAGGCCTACAAAATTAAACCCGCGTCCAAAAGTGATGTTGTTATTGAAATTATAGTCCAGGTACTCATAACCAGCAACCGCATTAATGTTCCAGTCATCACTTACCTGCTTGTTGTACGAAAGTGTATGAGTCATCTGCTGGTTGGTTTCACCATTGTTCGAAATAAAAGCCTGCTCATCATTTAAACCGTTAGGATCAATAATACCAGCTCTGTAAATACCTTCCCGGTTACCGGTTTGCCTCATCACACTGTATATAAACCGATATTCCAGGTCGTCGGTAATTTTATAGTAAGGTGCCAGGTTTACTACCATGGTATTGGTTACCGATCGGTCCTTAAAAGCATCGATACTGGCTAAGGGGTTACGGGTAGACGTGTTGATAAAAGTAAGATTACCATTTTCATCTCTTAGCGGCCTTGTAGGATTCCACTGCAAAGCCTGTGATATCAGGTTACCCTCGGAGCCAACCGTGGCATTGATCGGCGCATACTGGTTATTTGTTTGTGTAAGGAACAATGAAAAATCAAGTCCCAGTCGCCTGCTCTCCAAAAAGCGGAAATTACCCGTGAAGTTGGCTGTATATTTTTTCAATTGCGATCCTGTAATAATACCATTTTGATTCAGATAACCACCTGATAAGCGATACTTGCCGTGCTCGGTGCCACCTGCTACATCGGCATAATAATTTTGTGTTACCGCGTTGCGTGTAATAGCCTTAAACGCGTCTACATCGCTTCCAAAATCAGCATTGGCAGCCTCTGAAGGGGTGTAGTAATTTAATGCCTCCCTGAACCGGGCAGCATCCAATACATCTGGATACTCCCTCATATTGGAAATACCCGCTGAAGCACCTACTGATAAAACCGGAGAACCTGCCTTCCCTTTTTTAGTGGTAATGATCACAACCCCATTGGCACCACGCGAACCATAGATGGCTGTAGCAGAGGCGTCTTTTAAGATGTCCATACTGGCTATATCGCCTGGGTTCAGGTAGGTAAGCGGGTTACCCCGGTCTGAAGAAAAACCGCCCCTACCTTCTGGCAAGGGAGAGTTGCCCGACATAGGTACTCCATCTAACACAAATAAAGGATTATTACTGGCCCTTATGGAAGAGTTACCCCTGATGCGTACTGTAACCGATCCGCCGGGTTGCCCGGTATTGTTGATCACCATTACACCGGGCGTTTTACCCTGTATCAGCTGATCGGGGTTAGTCATGATACCCTTGTTAAAATTTCTTTCACTGATCGTTACCATGGATCCGGTCAGGTCTTTTTTCCGCGCCGTTCCATAACCAATTACTACCACCTCATCAATACTCTGGGTAACCGGCGTTAAGGTAAAATCAACCGTTTGGGCTTTTCCATCGGCAATACTTACCGACTGGCTGCCCGATGCATATCCCACAAATGAAGCAGTAACCGTATAGCTACCGTCTTCGAGCTTGCTAAAAGAAAATGTACCATCGCTCCCTACGGAAATACTTAAGTTTTTTTCCACTATTACTACTGTAGCCCCGGCCAAAGCCTCTCCCTTGTCGGAGCTTACTTTTCCGCTGATAGCCCCTGACTGCGCATAGGTGTTGAAAGCGAGAACCATTTGCAGCAGCACTAACACTCCGGCAAGCTTAGCTGTTCGCCTGATCCATAAAGGTGGTCTTTCCATAATCATTGAGTTTAAAGTTTGAAGAAAAAAAAGATTCATTTGGCAAAACGTTTATTAATGAGTAGTAGCTAATCTCATGTATTTTTCATTTTTAAATAAACACCATTTGTCCATCCAAAACCATCCTGGTTAGGATATTCCCCTCCGGTGTCCTTTCCGTCATATTTCTTAACTACGGGATATTTTTCCATCAACTTCCCCGTTTGTGCAAAACCATGCTCCACATTACTCATCCAATTGCTCCGGATCGCAGCGGCCAGGCTTAGATGGTTATATCGTAAAGCCGCTTCGTAAGCTACCCATTGCAAGGGCGCCCAACCTTTGGGAGCGTCCCACTGCTGGTCTGTGGCCACATCAGTAGTCAGTAATCCTCCTTCCTGCAGTAAATTTTCTTCCACAAACGCAAGAACCCTCCCTGCACGCGTAGAGGAGCTGATCCCAACATATAACGGAAATAGCATGGCAAGCGATTTTGATCCGGTAGTTTGTTGTTTCTGAAAAAAATAGTCTTTGTACACACCTTCCTGTTCGTCCCACAAGTACTTTTCTATGGCGTCAATTCTCCCGGCAACTATCGTTTCAAATCTCGTTCTCATATCCCTGTCGCCTGAAACGGTATAGGCATCTAACAATGTTTGTTCCAGATGCAGCATCATACAGTTCAGATCGACCGGAATAATTTCTGTAGTACAAATACTGTGCAGATTCTTACCATCAGCCAGCCAGCGGCTTGAAAAATCCCATCCAGACTCACAGGCAGCCCTTAAATTCCTGTATAAATTTTCATTTGCAGGTACTTGTTGCATTAAAGCAACATCTAATGCATAACCTTCGGGACGTGGCGTGTTTTCGGTATCCCAATAGCGGTTTAACAAAGATCCGTCCTCCATTTTTACTACATGCAGGTTGCGTTGCTGCTGATGTAAGCTTCGTGCTCCTTTCATCCAGAAAGCATATTCCTTTTCCAGTGCTTCCAAATATTTCAGCAGTACGGAATCTCCTTTAATGTCCTGCAGGAGCTTCACCATTGCGGAGTAAAAAGGAATTTGTGAACGCGTAAGGTAGTAGGTGCGACTGGCATTGGGTATAAAGCCGATACTATGAATGAGGTAAGTAAAATTATTGATCATTCCTTCCACCAGGTCTACTCTGCCGCTTTCTACCAAACCCAGCATCGTAAAATAGCTATCCCAATAATATAATTCATTAAACCTGCCACCCGGAGCCACGTAAGGATGGGGTAAGCCGATCAAAGATCCCTTATCTGTGGTGTTGATACGGGTGAGATCATTCCATAGGTTCAGAATATAGTTCTTAATACTGGTTCCTTCCCCGGTGGAATGGGCATTCGCCTTACCTGGCAAAGAAAAATTCTCCTTTACGAACAATAGAAGATCAAAGCCTGGCTCATTCTTTTGATTCGCATATTTTGCCGCAATATGAGGCAATGAATACAGAGGCTCTGCATCAACAAAGGTTTTTTGGTCTTCAAAAACATGTTGGGCCTGCACATCAGCAAACAAAACCCCAATAACTGAAGCGTCTGTAGCAATCATACTATTATGTTTTATAATGGGCAATCAGCAAAGCATTCTACTACCTGGCAGCAATCTTCTGGCTTTAATCCAGATAGTTATATCGTTTCCGCTTAACAAAAATCATCAACCTGGGCTTCTCCACATACAACACTATTCACTTTTTATTGAACTGTATTAATCATTTTTTATTTACATTTAATAGAATAATGAAAATAGAATACGAAATTGTAAAAAAAGATCCCGGCAGTTCGTTTAGGCTGCTTCATCACAAAATGGTGCGGGAATCAGATTTTGTATGGCAGTTTCACTATCACCCGGAGATAGAACTGGTGTTTGTGCCAGGCGGAAGCGGCACCAGACATGTGGGTAATCATTTAAGTACCTATAACCAGGGAGACCTGGTATTGATAGGCAGCAATTTGCCTCATTCTGGTTTTGGTCTTAATTCATCGGGACTGCACGAAGAAATTGTATTACAGGTAAAGCCCGAATTTATTCCCCTCCATTTTACTGAAATGGCCATAGTAGAAGCCATGCTGGAACGGGCAAAATACGGGATTTCCTTTTCCGGCACCATCAAAGAAAAGGTGGGCGCGGCTATGACCGCTATGGTTCATGAAACTCCTTTTAAAAGAATGCTGCTGCTACTGGAGATTATGGAAACATTGGCTGCTTCAGAAGAGTATACTATTCTTAATAGTAGCATTGTTTCACCCTCCCTACTATCCAAACATAAAGCCCGGCTGCAAAAAGTATTTTCTTATGTGGAAAAAGAGTACGCGGGCAACGTACAGGTACAAAAAGCGGCGGCGCTGGTTGGACTATCCGTGCCTTCCTTCTGTAACTTTTTCAAAAAAACCACGCAGATCACTTTTTCTGATTTTGTTAATCAGTACCGGATACAAAAGTCATGTATGCTGCTTCACCAGGACAAAAGCATCTCGGAGGTTTGTTTTGAATGCGGCTTCAACAATGTAACTTATTTCAACCGGTTGTTCAAACAAGTTATGAATGAAACGCCCTCGGGTTTTAAAAAGAAGATCATCCGGTTTAGCGATCTGACTTAATTTCATCGCTTCTATTTCGGAAATAAATTTCGATTCTTCATGGCCCCTTTGTAGGTTATATAATAATTAGTGTATTTTAGAGCCGGCGTAATTGGCCCGATATGAACTCACTGGCGCAGGAAACTCTTAAAGAATATTTTGGCTTCGATCATTTCCGCCCGATGCAGCAGGAAATAGTAGAAGCTGCATTGCAGGGTACTGACGTGCTGGCGCTAATGCCAACGGGCGGTGGCAAATCCCTTTGTTACCAGGTACCCGGTCTTGCAAAGGATGGCTTATGCCTGGTTATATCTCCGCTTATTGCTTTAATGAACGACCAGGTACAAAACCTGAGAAAGAAAAATATTACCGCCTTTAGCATACATGCCGGTATGCAACGCAAAGATGTGATCAGTGTACTTGAGGCTGCCGCTCATAGTAACTGCAAATTCCTGTATGTATCGCCCGAGCGGCTGGAAAGCTCCCTGTTTAAAGAGTACCTTCCCGGGCTTGGTGTTAATTTTATAGCAGTTGATGAAGCGCATTGCATATCGCAATGGGGTTATGATTTCAGGCCGCCTTACTTACGTATTGCTAAACTCCGTGAAGAACTGCCGGGTGTACCGGTTATTGCACTTACCGCTTCTGCCACCCCACTCGTACAACAGGATATCTGTGAAAAGTTATCGATCGATACCGAAAACAGGTTTAGGGTATTTCGCCAGTCTTTCGAAAGGCCCAATCTCTCTTACAGTGTTTTTAATACAGAATCGCGCATCAATAAGATCAGCTCCGTTTTGAAATCAGTTCCAGGTTCGGGCATTGTATATTGCAAAACCAGGAAAAGATCTAAAGAGATCAGTGAACTGCTGAACGCCCGGGATATTAATGCCGATTTTTATAATGCAGGGCTTTCGTCTGAAGAAAGGGCGGAAAAACAAGAGCGCTGGATCAAAAACCAGATACGCATAATGGTTTGTACCAATGCATTTGGTATGGGTATTGACAAACCTGATGTACGTATAGTGGTACATGCCGATGTGCCTGATTGCCTGGAGAATTACTACCAGGAAGCAGGCCGCGCGGGACGAGATGGAGAGAAAGCCTATGCCGTATTATTATTTGACGAAATGGAGCTGGATGCACTGAAAGCCTTGCCGGACATGCGCTACCCGGATCTCGATACCATTCGCAATGTTTATAGAAACGTTGTACATTACCTGCAATTACCCGAAGGTGAATCGCCCGGACATAGTTATGATTTTAACCTGAAAGATTTTATCAAAAAATTTTCGCAGGATATACAAACCACGCTCTTCGGCCTCAAGGCGCTGGAACAAAATGGCTGGCTTAGTTTTAACGAACAGGTTTTTAACCCGGCTACCGTTCGCTTTAACATTTATAAAAACAATCTGTACGAGTACGAGAAAACCTTTGCCGACTACGAGCCAATTATCAAAATTCTGCTACGCACTTATGAAGGTATTTATGATTACCCGGTAGCAATTTCAGAAGGATATATTGCCCATCTTTTAAAATATGATATTGCGGTTGTGAAAGACCAGCTACGTAAGCTACATGCTGACAGGGTAATTATATATGAACCGCAGAAGGAAGACCCACAGGTGATGCTTACGAGAACGCGAATTAAAACAGCGTTGCTGCATATTGATACTGAAGAACACCAAAAACGTAAAAATATTTTTACGGAACGGATTGACAAGATCATTGGTTATGTTAAAGACGGGTCTGATTGCCGTAGTAAAATCATCGGCAACTATTTTGGCGACGCTAAAATGAATGATTGCGGCATTTGCGACAATTGCCTGAAAAGGAAAAAAGGAACGCTGTCGCAGGACACCTTTAATAAGATCGCTGATGATTTACAACAACAGCTGAAGGAACCCTTGTCCGCAGAAGAAGTTTTGAGCCGATTAAAAAGATATGCTAAAGATCATGTATGGATCGTTATCAATTTTTGGGTAGATGAGGGGAAAATAAGCATTGAAAAAAACGGTACTATTCATCTTACGCATTAGCCTTTTATTGCACCTATCATCTTCTACAAACTGATTTCTCCTGTATTTCTCCTCAAAATTGAGGGTCTTTTTTTGTGGAAAAACGACCCGTTTTCCTTATTTTTAGCGCAATCGGAAAACAAACCTGTTATACATGCTTTTAACGGTATTGGCTGGCTTACTTACCTCTGTTCTTATTATTCCCTTTGGCAAAATTATCAAATCAAAGTGGAGCATCTTACTTATGCTGCTACCGCTAGGTTTATTTATTTATTATTTGCGGTTGGTGCCCAATGTTTCTTTAGGAGAAGTGTTTCAGCAATCTACTACTTGGATACCATCTCTGGGTGTTAACCTTGATTTTAAACTGGATGGTCTTTCTCTCCTTTTTGCCTTATTAATTACGGGCGTAGGCGTTGCCGTATACTTTTATGCGCGCAGTTATTTAAAGGATCACCCCTATTTCGATCGCTTTTTTGGTTACCTGAGTTTATTTATGTCGGCCATGCTGGGTATGGTACTCTCAGACAATATGCTGCTTCTTTTTATTTTCTGGGAGCTTACCAGTATCAGTTCCTTCTTTCTGATAGGGTTTAACAACAGTGAGCTGAGCTCGCGCAAAAGTGCACTCACAGCACTTTCCGTTACAGGAATGGGTGGCTTTTTTCTTTTGGCAGGTATCATATTATTAGGAAATATAGCAGGTACTTATTCCATATCTGAGCTCATACATTCGCGCAACACCATCATCCAGCATGCACAATATCCATTGATACTGGCGTTATTTTTTATGGGGGCGTTTACCAAATCTGCGCAATTCCCTTTTCATTTCTGGTTGCCAGGTGCCATGAAAGCACCCACACCGGTATCTGCCTACCTGCACTCTGCAACGATGGTTAAGGCCGGCATTTATTTGCTCGCCAGGTTTGACCCCATACTCGGCAACACCGCCATGTGGAGCTACCCACTTATGATCGTAGGTGGCTTTACCATGCTGTTTGCTGCTATCCATTCTTTACTACGTGTAGATTTGAAAAGTATACTCGCTTATTCCACTATTTCAGCCCTGGGTATTCTCACCTTTTTAATCGGACTGGGAACAAGAGATGCGGTAATTGCCGCCAGCGTCTTCATCATGGTGCATGCCCTATACAAAGCTGCCTTATTTCTCGTCACCGGTATCATTGATCATGAGGCACATACAAGGGATATTACCCGTTTATCGGGCCTTCGTAAAGTATTACTACCAGTGGCTATTGCCGGCTTCCTGGCGGCTTTATCGAGCGCCGGTGTGCCTTTAACCTTTGGATTTATTGGTAAAGACCTTATTTACGAAGCAACACTTCATGCAGGTTCCTCCCTGATGCTGGTGCTTACCGTATTGGCTGTTATTACTAACATTTGCCTGGTAGCGGCAGGTTTTATGGCAGGCATCAAGCCATTTACAGGTTCCCTGCCTTCATCATTTCAAAAAATACACCTCCCTTACACTTCTATGTGGTTACCACCATTAATACTGGCTGTATTAGGCGTGGTGTTTGGTTTGATGCCGCATAATATTGGAGAAGTTTTTTCCCTACGCGCGGCCAATGCCATGTTTGGAGCCGACACTCAACTCAATTTAAAAATATGGCATGGATTAAACACCGTGCTATTCTTAAGCCTGCTAACATTAGCGGCGGGTACAGCACTTTACTTTTTTAACAAACCGAGCCTTGCAAAAACCAAAGGGGTGCATCGTTTCAAAGTGTTGGCCCCTGAGTTCCTGATGGAACGCTTCACGGCAGGGATCTTTAAATTTTCTGATTGGTATACCAGCACTTTTCACAATGGCTACCTGCGATCCTATCATTTAAAGATCATTCTGTTTGCCGAAGCGCTGCTTGCCTATAAACTATGGTTAAGTGGTCCGATCGATATCAATTTTTATAACCTCGCGATGTTGAGCGTATATGAAGTGGCCATTGTAGCCATTTTAATTGGCGCACTCATTATTATGATTACCACCCGAACCAGGCTTACGGCGGTGGTGGCCATGAGTGTTATTGGTTATTGTATTTGCCTGATGTTCGTTTTTTACAGTGCACCCGACCTAGCCATGACCCAGTTCACTATTGATACACTGACCACCGTACTCTTTGTATTGGTCTTGTATAAATTACCGCCATTTTTAAATCTAGGTACAAAAAGGGAGCGTTACCGGGATATGGCTGTAGCCCTGGGTTTTGGGCTGATCCTTTGTATGGTAGCGCTACAGGTACATCACGAACCTATTGAAACTGCCACCAGTGATTTTTATGGATCTAAGGCCTATTTGGAAGCAAAAGGAAAAAATGTAGTAAATGTAATACTGGTAGATTTCAGAGGTATTGATACTTTATTTGAAACAGTGGTATTGAGCATTGCAGCAATTGGCGTATATAATTTATTAAGGCTGCGCTTAAAACCATCAGAAAAAGAATAATATGAGAAGTAGCATCTTACAAACAGCAACGCGTTACCTGCTTCCTATACTACTATTATTCTCAGTGTTTCTTTTGTTAAGAGGGCACTATTATCCGGGTGGCGGGTTCGTAGGCGGACTGGTAGCATCTATCGCATTCGTATTGCACAGTTTTGCGAATGGTACAGATGCGACCATGACATTATTAGGCAGAAAGCCGCTATCCCTGATCCCTATGGGACTGGGTATTGCCGCCCTTAGTGTGATGGCGCCTATGCTATGGGGCCTACCTCCCATGACCGGACTTTGGCTCGAAGGAAAATTTCCCATTATAGGGTCTTTCGGTTCAGCCTTGTTTTTTGATCTGGGCGTATACCTGGTGGTAGTAGGCGTTGTTTTAACTATTTTATTTACGATATCGCTAACAGACGATTAATATGGAGTTATTACTGATATTGGTTATTGGATTATTATATGCCGGCGGCGTATACATGATACTGCGGCGAAGCATGGTAAAGCTTTTATTGGGTATTATGCTACTGGGCAGCGCCACTAACATACTCATATTTGTATTGGGCGCTATTGTAAAAGGTAAACCTCCCATTATAGACGCAGCGGCCGATGTGATGGACCGGTCTTATGCAGACCCGGTGCCCCAGGCATTGATATTAACAGCTATTGTGATCAGTTTTGCCCTTACCGCTTTTGCCATTGTATTATTAAAGCGTGTATACGCGTTGGTTGAAACAGATGATTTAGATAACCTAAACACACCGGAGGAAGAAGATATATGATGGGGAATTTTATTTTAGCTCCGGTTTTTATTCATCTGCTCATTGCCATCTTTCAATTGATCGCATGGCGCAAAACAGTTACACAACGTATTTTATCGGTGGGTGGCGCCCTGGGTGCATTGGTTGCTGCCAGTTTATTGTTCAGAGAGGTTTATCTGCACGGTACATTCACTGTTAATGCCTCCAATTGGGAAGCTCCGTTCGCCATCGTTTTTGTAGCCGATCTTTTAGGGGTCACCATGGTGTTGCTTACCTCTATCGCGGCTTTTGCCGTATCTATCTTTTCGGCAACCGGCCTTAGCCGGCAAAGAATGCTGTATGGGTATTTCCCGATATTTCATTTCCTGGTAATGGGCTTAAACGGAGCCTTCTTAACCGGTGATATTTTCAACTTATACGTATGGTTTGAGGTGATCATTATTTCGTCCTTCGTTCTTATGACATTGGGCGGACGAAAAACCCAGCTGGAAGGTGCGCTGAAATACATGTCGATGAATATACTGGCCTCCATGTTCTTCTTAACGGGCATTGGTATATTGTATGGCATGACAGGTTCCCTCAACATGGCCGATTTGGCCATTAAAATGCATGATGTTCAGAACCGCTCCCTGGTAGGCATCACTTCTGTGTTCTTCATACTTGGTTTTGGTATTAAATCAGCGGTATTCCCTTTATATTTCTGGCTACCCTCCTCCTATCACACGCCTCCTTCGGCTGTGGCTGCTACATTCGGCGGACTACTTACCAAAGTGGGTATTTACGCCATTCTACGCGTCAACAGTCTCATCTTTATTCCTGATGACTTTACCCGAAACCTGTTGATGGTTATTGCCGTACTCACCATATTGACCGGCACTTTTGGCGCGCTCAACAAAACCAGTATACGCAGGTTATTTTCCTACTTGATCGTATGCCATATAGGCTTTATGGTAGGTGGTATTGCTATGTTCAGCAAGCTGGCGCTGATGGGAACACTGTTTTACCTGGTGCACGACATCATAGTAAAAACCAACCTGTTCCTTATCTCAGGCGTTATTATGCAGCTCAGAGGCGTTGTTTCCATGGAAAAGCTGGGAGGCCTTTACAAAGAGTACCCTAAAATATCTTTATTAATAGCCATCGTACTATTGTCATTGGTGGGCATACCTCCCTTATCGGGCTTCTGGCCCAAAGTGTACTTATTCAGGGAGGCCTTTAACCAGCACCAATATTTTTTTGTTGGCGCTTTAATAATAGGCAGCCTGGCCACCCTGTACGTAATTGCCAAAATGTGGGCAGAAGTGTTCTGGAAAGAAGTGCCTGCAGATGTGGTAGTTGACAACAAATTTGAACCGATGCCGTTCTTAAGAAAGGTATTGCTGCTTGCCCCTGTCGGAATTCTCGGTATTGTATCCGTTTATATAGGGCTGAACGCAGAAGTGATTATACAGGTGGTAGACAGGATTGCTGAAGAGTTACTGGACACCAGTTCTTATGTAAATGCAGTTTTTAAAAATTAAAACAGGAAATTATGATTAAGAATTTTCTGATGAACCTCCTGCTATCTTTTTTATGGGTAGCGCTTACGGGTTCTCTTTCTTATTCCGGTTTTGCTTTTGGATTTATACTGGGTTTTTTTGTGCTTTGGATCATGAACAAAAATGAGGAAGAGCAGCGATACTTTTACCGGGTGCCGAAAATATTCAGCTTCGTTTTTTATTTTCTCTACCAGATGATCAAAGCCAATATTGAAGTGGCTTACGATGTAATTACCCCCAAATATTTTTTCAGGCCTGGTGTTGTTCGTTACCCGCTAAGCGCGAGATCCGACTTCGAGATCAATGTGCTTTCTACGCTGATTTCGTTAACACCCGGTACGCTTATACTGGATGTTAGCGAAGACAAAAAAGCATTATACATACATGCCATGTATCTTAAAAGTCCGGAGCAATTTGTAAAGCAGTTAAAAGAAGGCATGGAAAAAAGACTATTAGAAATTATACGATGACATTAGCCAACTATTTTGATTTCGTCATTCTACCCATACTTACCTTATCGGTAGTACTGGTATTTATCCGGCTGTTTAAAGGCCCGGCAATCGTAGACCGTGTTATTGCCTTAGACCTGATCATTACCATCGGTATCGGCATTATCACCGTTTACAGCATCAGGCAAAATCAAAAAATATTATTGGATGTAGCCATTATACTGGCACTGATTGCCTTCCTGGGCACGATTGCCTTTTCCTATTATATAGAAAAACAAAAAGATGATTAATATAATTTTAGCTATCCTCAGCACACTTGGAGCCCTGGCCATTCTATTTGCATCCATCGGGATCTTAAGAATGCCTGATTTTTACCTGCGCCTATCGGTTACGGTAAAAGCCTCCAGCCTCGGCGTGGGTCTCTTATTAATTTGTTCCGCCATTATGTTCCCCAATGACGCTTCGGTAACCACCAAAGCCATCGCCATCATTTTCTTTCTAATACTTACAGCTCCCATTGCGGCACACATGATCGGCCGGACGGCCTATTTTATAGGAACGCCGTTGTGGAAGGGCACGGTGGTTGACGAACTGGATGGCATGTACAATAAAGAAACCCATGAACTGCAGAGCGATCCTAAACAGGCTATTGATAAATCAACCTCACCACTTGATGACCAGATAGCTGAGACCGAAGATGAAACCCGGTAGTTGAACACTGCTACTTTAAAAAATGGTAAGTCTTAGCTTACCATTAATTGATACTTTTTCCAGTTATCACCGATCATCCAGAGATTGATCAAAAACAGCACACCGGCTATAGCTAACCCAGTTGGATCACCGTTATTCAAAGTAGCATTGTGACAGATGATGCCAACCATTACAGGCAATATCATAATCGCACCCAGCGCTCTTGTTTTAGGAAAAATGATCAGTGCTCCAGCTACTAACTCAATGAGACCCGTTAGAGGTATTAACCAACTTAATGTACCAAAGGCTTCAAAAACGGGCTTCATGTCGGGTGTCATTTCCGGCATGGGCATGTAATGTAGAAATTTATCTAACCCGGCATTAATAAACATGAGTGCGAAAAGCACGAAAAAAATTGTTTTTACAATTTTCATTTTAGTTTGATTTTAAAGTGATATTAAGTTGTGTTTAGAGCCCTCATTCGTAAAGCTAAAACTTTTCTATTTTTCTACGAGATATTTTAAAGCAGTTTCTCCGTTGGCAAATCTCCTGGTTTCCATTAGCCTCAGCTTTCGCTGGCTTCCTGCATTTTTGAAAAGAGGAATACCTTCTCCAAAAAGGACTGGGTTTAGAAAGATCCAATATACATCAATGAGGTTGTTCTCCATCAATTGGCTCCCTACATTGGGGCTCCCAAAAATAATTATGTCGCTGCCTTTGCAGCTTTTAAGCTTCCGAACATATTGAGCCAGGTTCTCATCAACAAAAGACAGATTGTCCTCACAAGGCAGCGATGGGCTTCGCGTGGCTATTAGTTTACGGGCAGCGTTATACCAACCAGCGTACTTTTTCTCGGCATGCGTGGCTTCGGGCTGACCACCTGCTTCAGGCCAGAAAGAATGCAATAATTCATGCGTAACTCTCCCGGATAAAATGGTATCCGCCTCCTTACATATTTCGGCAACGAAATCCAGGTTATCTTCACCTGATTCAAAATCATCCAGCGCCCCGGCTTTATTAGCTACGTACCCATCTAATGAAATATGGACGATCCAAGTAATTTTCCTCATTGTTGTTCCACATAATTTTTAAACCTGTTCAGCACCGATTGGCAAAATTGTTTTTGTATTTGGATGGCTATTCCTGGTTCTGGTTCAAACCGCTCCCTTACGATGGTGTTATCATCTATTTGCTGAAACTCTACCAAAGCCTTTCGTCCATCGTTTAATATATAAGCAATTATTTCAAAAGGAACCACCTGGTCATAGACTCCGGCGTGTTCAAACCCCTCGCTGCCGTCCCTTCGTTCCATTTTAAATCTAAAGCCGTGGCCTGCTGCCAGTTCATTGTCAACCTCCGGGCAATGCCAGTCATCAAAAGGTACATTCCATTGCATTATATGTTCCGCTTCCGTCCAGCACTTCCACACATCAATTACGGGGCGGCCTATTAAAACCCATGCTATTAAACTTTGACTATCCATCGCTACTTCATTGAGTGAAGCCCAATTGCATTTCCTTCGGTATCCTGAACCATTGAGCAGAAGCCATATGCACCGATTGACATTTTACCCTGTGTAATTTTTCCACCCGCTGCATCTACCCGGCTTTCTTCTACCGCACAGTCTTCACATCCAAAATATACCGTTACATTACTGCCACCGGCTTTCATTCCTTCCATTTTAACCAGTGTACCGGATGTTCCAAATTCTTCCATATTACCCGGAAAGGAACGCATATCCATCGACTGATCTGAAGGGTCAGACATTTGGTCCAATGTTACGTTGAATACGGTTTCATAGAACCGTGTTGCACGATTCATATCATCTACATAAATTTCAAACCATACTACCGGGTTTCCTTTTTTGTTTTCCATGACTTATATTTTAAAGTTTATTATGCATTCGCTAAACGGGCTCCTATATTCCTGATCTGATTCAGATGCCGTTGCGTATGAACCTGCACAAACCGCAACCATTCATACCGGGTCAGGTATCCCATAAAAGGGAACTCCATACCCAGGCATAGCTGAGATAAATCTTTCTCAGCACTTATTGTCAGGAGCGTCGCTCTATTGGCCGCCAGCTTTTTAAGCAGATCTTCTTTATGATGGGGTGGTAAATTTGGGGTAACGGCCTCCGCCGCCTTTGACTTTTGCTCCATCCAGGAAGATGCTTTTCAGCGTCTCTTCATTTTCATCGTAAGCACGCCCCGCTTCTTTTACATGACTATCAGGGATGCCCCTGCTGCAGATTACAATATGCTCCGACACCTGGCCGATCGTCCAGCTGTCTTCAAAAGGCACTTTATTAAAAATCTCTTCGGGTACTTCACCAATAGTATGGATCACATCATCAAAGACGGTACTGATCTCCTCGCTTAATTGTACTGCTTTCATATTTGATTATTTTAAGGTTCAACCGTTGTTCAAAAATAGGATCAGATACAGGTGCAGGCGCTTGTCATTTGGCAAGTAATGCAACAGCGCTTCCTTAAAAAAGAAATACTTGCCAAATGGCAAGTAGACAGAATCAAAAGTGATGATGGATGGACTCAGGGCTGCTCCCTTATACCGCGGGATAAGTAGCCACTTCTTTCCTGATCCGGCTTAAAGAGGTATCGGTAACACCCAGGTAAGAAGCAATTTGCTTTAATGGTACATTCTGTATGATCTGCGGCTTGGCGTTCAGCAATTTTAAATAGCGATTGGTAGCCGTTTCCTGCACCATATCGAGCGATCGCTGTTTGATAGCAAATAATTGGTTGGTAAACCAAAGACGCCCCCAATCAACATAGGCTGGTATAGTGCTAAACAATGCCTGGAAAACAGTAAAGTCAATCTTTAGCATCACACAATCGGTAACGGTTTGTATATTTTCAGGAGAAGGGATGCGTTGAAATAAAGAAGCGGTAGAAATCACGATCTCACCTTCGGTAAAAAATTCGGTGCTGATCTCATCATTGTTGTAATCAAATACATAAGCCCGGGCTACTCCTTCCTGCAATACATAATACTCGTTGGCTACTTTTCCTTCACGCAAAAGAAGGGTTCCTTTTGGCACTTCCATTAACTCATGCGCATTAGCGATTTGTTGAAAATCAGCTGCCGACAAAAGGGGGTGGTGGTAAACCGCTTTTAAAATTTCCATGAGCAATTTGTTAAGAAACATGAAAGATAATTAAACCTTTTTATACAGGTGGCGCCACAAAGGATTTTCTAAAAAACAATCCTCCCACCATCTGGCCCAAATTCTAGCTTTAATAAAATATCTTTGCAGCATGGAATTATTTGCGGAATCATTAACTCAATATAAAAGACTGTTAACCAAGGAAGTAAAAATAGGAGACCTGCTTCTGGGCAATAACCACCCTATAAGGGTGCAAACCATGACCACGACAGATACGATGGATACGATTGCCACGGTAGAACAGACGATCCGTTGCATTGAGGCAGGTGCTGAACTGGTAAGAATTACGGCGCCTTCAAAAAAGGAAGCGGAGAACCTGCTGAATATCAAAAATGAACTGAAAAAAAGAGGATACACGACCCCATTGGTAGCGGATATACATTTCACGCCTAATGCGGCTGAAGTAGCTGCCCGTATTATTGAGAAAGTAAGGGTAAATCCCGGCAACTATGTTGATAAAAAGAAGTTTGAGCAGATAGACTATACCGATGCAGAATATGCAGAGGAAATAGATCGCATCCGCGAACGCTTTACACCACTGGTAAAGATCTGCAAAGAGTACGGTACCGCCATGCGTATAGGTACCAACCACGGTAGTTTGAGCGACCGCATTATGAGCCGGTATGGCGACACGCCTATTGGCATGGTAGAAAGCGCTATGGAGTTTTTACGTATTGCCCGTAGCGAGAGCTACCACCAGATCATCTTAAGTATGAAAGCCAGCAACCCCCAGGTGATGGTACAGGCGTATCGCTTACTGATCAAAACCATGCAGGACGAATTTGGCGAAATATATCCTTTGCACCTCGGTGTTACCGAAGCAGGCGATGGAGAAGAAGGCCGTATTAAATCGGCTGTCGGTATTGGCACTTTAATGGAAGACGGTATTGGCGACACCATCCGCGTTTCCCTTACAGAAGATCCTGAATTGGAGATACCGGTTTGTAAGGATATTGTGAAGCGGTATGAAAACAAAGTTGAAAAGTTGACTGGTTTATATGTTGACAAGGAAAATGCCCCTTCATCGGCCAACCTGTTCACTTATAACCCGTTTAATTTTAAAAGGCATCAAACAGTGGCCGTTAATAATATTGGCGGCGGACAGGTGCCCGTAGTAATCGCCGACTTTAGCAAAGTAGAAAATATAACGCCATCCTCATTAAAAGGTATTGGCTATACGTATAATGAAGCAGATGATAAATGGAATATAGCCGATGCTGCAGCTGACTATGTCTATATCAATCAACCCAATATTGGTTTTGCAGTACCAGGCACATTAAAAATAATCACTCCTTATCAAAACTGGCTGAATGCAACTGATAAGGCCAAGTACTTTCCTATTTATGGAGCGGAAGAATTTCTCGCGCTCGAACAACTGGAAAGTGATATTCATTTTGTAATGATCGATTGCCCGCAGGAAGAGCAATACCTGCAGCAGGTTACCCAAAAACCCAATGTGGTTTTATGCCTGAGCAGTACACAAAAAAATGCGATGCAAAAGGTAAGAGCTACCTGCGTAAGATTGCAGCAGGAACATATAACAGCACCCATTGTATTTATAACAGATAGTAACTGGAATACGGCAGACGAGCACCTGATCCATTACGCTACAGAAACAGGGGCATTGTTCCTGGATGGCTTTGGTGATGGTATTTGCCTGGGCATGACAAAGGACGCCTATACACAGGCCGCCACTTTAAATGCATCCGGAAGGAATTACCTGAATAACCAATCTCCGGAACAGTTTGTTAACAATACGGCATTCAGCATATTGCAGGCAACGCGTATGCGTATTTCCAAAACAGAATATATTTCCTGTCCATCCTGTGGCCGTACTTTATTCGACCTGCAGGAAACCACCACCAAAATACGTTCAGTAACCAACCATCTCAAAGGCGTTAAAATAGCCATTATGGGATGTATTGTAAATGGTCCGGGCGAGATGGCAGATGCTGATTTTGGCTATGTAGGAAGCGGTCCGGGTAAAATCACGCTCTATAGAGGCAAAGAAGTAGTGAAAAGAAATGTCAACAGCGAGGTGGCGGTAGATGAGCTGATTAATCTCTTAAAAGAAAACGAAGCCTGGGTGGAGCCTTAGTAGTACAATGGATAAATGGTACTATTACTTCACAGAAACCAGCATTTCTCCTCTATTTCAAAGAAGGAAAAAACGCATTCATTGACAATAACGGCAGGTTCATCGAAAAAACGCAGCAACATTTTCCTGACTGAACATTTTTTCTAAAATTTGCACACCAATGTTAAGAAAATAATCAATTGGTAAACACTTACCGTTGCTGACAAGAAATAAGTAAATCTTAACCACCAACCTTATCTTACAGAACAGGCTATTCTTCAAGGATAGCCTGTTTTGCTTTCAGCAATACAAGTTTTTGTTCTGGTTGCTATGATGCTGTGCTTTATCTTTACGATGACGTTTTGCAATACTTATATGAAACCTGCTTACATTTTTATAATAGTTGTGGCCTGCTATTTTCTGGGGATGACACTTAAGCAGGATACCATACAATTCATATTCAAACCACTCCTCATAAGCTCATTGCTTTTCTATTTTGTAGTAAACACTAAACAGGTAAGATCCATCTTAAAGAAATGGATAACAGGAGCATTGATATTTTCCATAGCCGGCGACACATTGCTAATGTTTGCCAATGCCAATGAATTGTTTTTCATACTGGGACTCTGCGCCTTCCTGGTAGCTCACCTCTTCTACATCTACACGTTTCACCAAATACGTGCCCGGCACGATATAGCGGGCAAATGGTATGCCGCCATCATTGTAGTTATCTACTACCATCATGCTCACGTATGTTTTGGCACAATGGCTATTGGTAAAAGGCCTATCCAGGTATATTAATAGTACCGGTTAAATCGCATCTTTGCAGCGTATGTCAATACCCCGAAAGCTTGAAACCTATTTTTTAAATGATAAGTGCATAGAAATCTATGTGCCGGAGGAGCGAGCGATACAGCAGCTGTATCGCAACAATAAACAGGATGCTTACTGGGCTAAAGTATGGCCTGCATCAGTTGGACTTTGTCTTTTCCTGGAGCAATACACTCATCTCATCCGCGATAAAAAGATACTCGAATTAGCGGCTGGACTTGGACTGGTTGGCTTATACACCGCACAGCATGCAAAAGAAGTAACGATTACTGATATTGAGCCGCAGGCTGCATCTTTCGTACGTCAATCCGCACTCCATCTGCAGCTAAAAAATATTATAACCCAAACCCTTAACTGGAAAGATGCGACCCAAATGGCCGATCCCGACGTGGTGCTATTGAGCGACGTAAACTATGCCCCTTCTATGTTTGACGAATTACAGCAAGTCATTGAAAATTTTCTTCAAAAGAATATCCGTGTTATTATCAGCACACCTCAACGCCTTGCAGCCCGGGTTTTTATGACGCGCCTACTCAAACATAGTTCCCTGCAATGGAATACTATTGTTGCAGGGGACGGTGTGGAAAATGAAATCAGTGTTTTTGTGTTAGGCCATTAAATTGAATGAACAGGTACGAATGCAATGAGTCGCGGTCTATTTTTGCAAGGCAATAGGAGGCCCTACAACAGAGATATCCGTTTCGGGCTCCACATCAAAAGTACCGTTGGCTATATTTTGAAAATAATGCTCCATTTGGCTGGTACCAGGGATATGCATGGCGATAAGCGTGCCTGGATTATTTTCCAATGGATTGGCAAATGTATGAGGCGTCCCCCTTGGTATAAATGCAGCATCGCCGGCTTTTGCCGTAAAAATCTCTTCGCCAATCTGGATGAAAAACTCTCCGGAAACCACAAAAAATATTTCTTCCTGATCTTTATGAATATGCAGAGGCGGTCCACCTTTATGTTTTAAAGATGCAGGCATGGTAGTGCCCATTAAAATCTTGCCGTCGGCGTCATTATTGGCAATAACACACCGGAGCAAATCACCATTCATGGTTTTCTGTTTGCCTGCAAAGCGACTTTCGTTAGCCCGTATAAAAAAACCCTTTACCTGCACTGCAGTTTTTGGAGGTACATTTCCGACGAAGCCCGATAACGTAAGCGCCGGTATAGATAGACCCGAAGCTGCCAGAAATTTTCTTCTTTTCATTGTTTTCTTTTTAGAAATATCAGGTCCTCCGTTGATCCATCTTTATCAATTAGGATGAGCCTGTGTAAATGATATAAAAAATAAACGGTAGTAATATGCTCACATCAATACTGCTTTGATGATTTGTTAGTCAATCAACACAGGCTTTGTATGATCGTACACATTAACTGATACTACGTCTTTACCAGACACTGCTTTAATCGTAAAATTCTCCTCCCATCCCCTGTTGGTGAGGTCAATTTCTTGCAGCGTCCAAAGACCACGCTTATCCGCAGTAACATTAAACACCCGGTTCATACCTTTTAAGGGGCCCGCACCTTTTGATAACTTTTCTCCCTTATATTGTTTTGCAAAGTAGGTGCTTGTTATGTAGAGTTTTAACTGGCTGCCCGGTTTTGCTTTGCCATATACTTTAACAGGCCCTCTTACTTTTTGATTGTTTTTGGGATAAATAATAGTAGTAGCAGGGTTAACTGACTGGTAAACTGGAACATCGGCTTTTGGATGGTTCGCGCTAAAGTTAAGGCTGCTAAATACCAAGCAGGCAACAGCAAGATAGATGTTCATGTTCTTTAATTTTTATTGAGTTGGAACTTTAGGTTACATGCTACTACCCAGAAATTGTTCACAACCTGGGTAACAGCATGGGCATCTTCATATTTATTTTTAGAAACAAGTAGCTTATTGTAACTCATGTCTATAAATCTTTCAGATGCTCCTATGAAATAAATTGTTCTTTGGGTGATAATAGGTGGACACGGAGGTTGATGGCAAACGATTGCCTGCTTTCTAATTACAGATTGCGGTATTATTTTATATTGATTCAATAATTTTTTATTCCGGTAATGGCTTAATCCATTCTGCCTGTTAACTTTAATCACATCGCCTTTTTTAAAAGGCAGTAGGCTATTCATTACATCGCCTATAACAAAAGTCTTCTCTTCCCGAAACGGATCTTCAGGCTTTTTGCCGGTTGTATCAGCATGCCTATTTTGGGCAGCAATGTCAATGCTCAGTAGCAATACAAGCAGTACATGAAAAAATGGTTTCATACAAAATACATTTCAATTACAAGTAAGGCACCAACAATATTGAACTTTACCAACCGTCAGGAATTATGTTCTCTGGTATACTTCCATGCTCACTGATATAACTGAAAAAAGCCTCAACTTTTTTGGGTGCCGGTTGAAATATAGTGATCAGGCAACCCGGATTATCGTCCATCGGGTTGGTAACGGTATGCATAGTTCCTCTTGGAATAAAAGCAGTGTCACCAGCCTTTAGCAGCTGATCTTCTCCATCGATCTGCACCATAAACGATCCCGATACGACGTAGATAATTTCGTCTTCGTATGCGTGTACATGGGGCGGCGGCCCGCCTTTCATTTTAAATAACCTGGGTGTAGATGTTTGGATAAGAAAATGTCCATCTGTATCTGCCGAAGAAATTTTGCAATGTAAAAAGGCATCTTTGGGCGCTGCTTGCCTGCCGTTATACCTACTTTCGCCCGCTCTTACAACAAATCCCTTTTTTAGCTGCCCTCCGCTTATCGCTTCTTGCCGCTTATACTTCGACTTACCCCCAAAAGACAACGCAGGCATGACCATCAGGGCAGATCTGATAAAGTTCTTTCTTTTCATCTTACGAAAGTTTAGATTAACTGTTGTAACTACTCGCTGATTTTTTACCACCATTATTACTCAAAATCCGGAATAAGTGTAAACGCAGTTCTGTATTCTGCATCTCCTAGTCCTAATTGTCCGTAGCGGTTAGAGCCGGTAGTATACATTTTGCCATTCGTTTTCAAAATTACCGAATGCAGATAACCACATCCTACCGCTTTTACGCTACCCGTTACAGGTTCAGGCACCAACCTTGCTTCGGTGCCGGCAAGTCCTAACGGCCCAACGATGTTGGCTCCGGCGGCAAACAAACCTCCATGAGTTTTTACTATTAGAGAATGCCATTCTCCTGCTGCTGCTGTAATTACATCGTCAGTAACTAATACAAGGGTTTTCTGGTTGATGGTGTTCCCAATGCCCAGTTGTCCTAAGTCGTTCTTACCGGTTCCATATAATGTACCGTCGTTTTTAATAATGAGTGAATGAAAAGAGCCGGCTGCGATACCTTTTACATTGTCTGTAACTAAAACCAGTGTTTTTTGATTCTCTGTATTGCCAATACCCAATTGTCCCACATCATTTCTGCCGGTAGCATAAAGCTTTCCGTCATTTTTCAACACCAGGGAATGGCCTTCTCCCAAAGCCATTGATTTCACATTGTCTGTAACCGGACCTAATTTATATTGAGTAGGATTGTTACCCATTCCCAATTGACCAAAATCGTTTCTGCCACAAGCATATAGTTTTCCATCCGTTTTTAAAACATAAGAGTAACCCTGGCCCGCCTGTACATCCTTTACGTCTGTGGTAACCAATACGGGTATACTCTGATGAATGGCATTACCAATACCTAGCTCTCCATCAAAATTTTGCCCTGTTGTATACAGCCTGCCATCCTTTCTAACAATCAGCGTGTGCTCAAAACCAGTTGCAACGGATGCAACATTATCCAGAATAAATCGGGGGCTAATTTCAGTGGCGGGCGTCGTAATGCCTAATTGTCCGCGGTCATTTTCGCCGGTGGCGTATAAATTTCCGTTACTGTTTAACAAAAAAGTACTGTTTGCTCCTGCAAAGATCCGCCAGGTTGGAGCCGCTCCGGCTTTAGGCAATGTGTAAGTACCTCCCATGTAGGTGATCACTATGGTTGTATCAGTCTCTGTAATACCAAACCCGGTAATACCGCTGGGTCCTTGTGGTCCCGCAGGTCCTTGCGGACCTGTTTGACCCGTTTGGCCGTTTGCTCCAACCGCTATAACAGGGTTCCCGTTTTTATCTTTTACCGTGCTCCAGCTAATACCATTATCATAACTGATCATCCAAAAGTTGGTTTCGGCATTTATCTGTAGCAGCGGCGTAATACCATTTGTGCCGTTTGTGCCATTATTGCCATTGTTACCTGTTACTCTTAGTTTTTGCCCGTTTTGTAGTAAAAATTCGCCTGCCAGTGTCCAGTAAAATTGGTCATCCGTATCCTGCTTTACGCCAATGCGTGGTGCATCTACGCCGTTGGTGCCATTTGTCCCATTAGTCCCATTAGTCCCGTTCGTACCATTCAGTCCATTTTTTAGTTCAATGGTAGTGCCGTTGCTCATACTCAGCACATAGCCGGTAGGAGTAGCCGCGTAAGAGGTAACGCTTATTTTATTCTGCAAAGCGGTAGTTATACCCTGCAGGCTTTTAATATCCGTATTAATGGTACTGATGCTGGTTTGCAGCTGTGCAATCAGGTCCTTTTGTTTGTCCAATTCGTTGCGAAGCGCATCAATGTCTTTTTTCTGGCAGGCAGTGAAAGTCCATAGCAGAAGCGTAAAGCCAATTATTTTTTTCATGTTATTTTATTTTCCTGTTGTTAAAGTAGATATATCCATTACACTCAATCAGGATCAAAACTAATTGGGGAAACAAAAAAAGGCATTTGCTATTGTTGCAAATACCTTTGAAATTACTCAACCTAAAATATTGATATTTAACTCATTTGATTTTGTTGCAGATGCATTTGCATTTGTTGTAGCATCGTTTATGCCTGCTTTCCAACCTCGCTGGGGGGATAGCCGAAATGCTTTGCAAAGCTGGTTGAGAAATTAGCGGGGTTACCATAACCTACCATATAACCCACTTCGGCCACCGTACCAATATTCTTCTGCAAGAGCTCATGCGCCTGTTGCATACGGATAGATCGAATGAGCTCACCGGGCGTTTGGCCAATAATTCCTTTTAGCTTACGATGTAGTTGGGTACGGCTTAATCCCACTTCGCGGCCTAACTCTTCAGCGCCAAACTGTACATCATCCAGCCGGCTCTGAATGGATTCTTTTATACGGGTGAGAAAGTTTTGTTCGATGGAGGGCAATTCTACTGCACTGTTCAGCCAGCTGTTGTTTTTGCTAAATTTTTCTTTTAAAACCTTCCTGTTTTCTATTAAGTTTTCAATTAAAGCCAGCAATTCAGTTTTATCAAAAGGTTTGGCCAGGTAGGCGTCAGCACCGGTTTTAATACCCTGTATCTTGCTATCCTGGTCGGTTTTGGCAGTTAACATTATAACCGGGATATGACTGGTGCGTTCATCTTTTTTGAGGGCATCGCACAGCTGGTACCCATTTTTTCCAGGCATCATCAAATCGGTGATCGCCAGGGTTGGAATAGCCTCCAATGCTATGTCAATTCCTTCAATGCCATCTTTTGCAGTCAACACCTGGTAGCTGTCACTTAAAGAAAGTTCAATAAATTGTCGCAACTGATCGTTGTCTTCAGCTATCAATATGGTCTCTTTATGGTCTCTATCATGCTCAGCCACTGCTGCCACAGGTTCTGTAACCAGGTAGCCCTGTTCCTCATCGCCGCCTTCCGGGGTAATTTCGCCCTCACTTTCTTTTGCAGGCTGGTACGGTAATATTACTGTAAAAGTAGTACCGATATCCTCCGCACTTTCTACTTCTATAGTGCCATTTAGTAAGGTTGTGAGTTCTTTAACCAACGCAAGGCCAATTCCCGCACCTTCGCGGGTACGGGTATCAGACGCATCGGCCTGGTAAAACCGGTCAAAAATATACGGCTGTTTTTCCCGGGAAATGCCAATGCCATTGTCTTTTACCTTGATTAGAAGCTGGTGTTCGTCTTTTTTGTGAAGTGAAACCGCTACTGCACCATTTGTATGAATGAATTTAAGTGCGTTCGACACCAGGTTCTGAACAATTTTCTCCAGCTTATCCATATCAGCTTCTACCCAAAGCTGATCCAAACCAGAAGCAAATTCCAGCTTGATATGATTATGTTCGGCCAGGGACCCAAATTGCTGCACATGCATACGCAGCCATTTTACAATGTCGATAGGCTGATACCTGATATCCATTTGACCGCTTTCAATGCGGCTTAGATCTAGCAGCTGATTGATCAGCTGCAACAGCCGCTCGCTGTTTTGCAGAATATAACCCGCATATTGTTTTGCAGTAGCCGCATCGGGATGCTGCAGTAACTCTTTGGCCGGGTTGATAATAAGCGTGAGCGGTGTTTTAAATTCATGCGTAAGATTTACAAAAAAACGGGATTTAGCCGCATCCATCTCTCTCAGTTTTTCTGATTGCTCCCGCAGCTGTGCCGTTCTCTCCAACACCGTCTTTTCCAGTTGCTCGGCCTGCTCTGAAATCAGCTTATTCTTCTCCTGTTCTTTTGCGATGTTTTCTGCGGCCAACCGGTCATTTTCTTTGAGCTGAGCAGCAAGTTTACGATTGGTTGAAGCTATATCCATTGCCATATAAATGGAGAAAACAACGGGCATGAGCAGGTTGCCCCATCCGAAAAAGATCATTACCTGGTTTAGCGTAAACCAGTTTAGCTGGTTAGAACCAACAAATATCCCCAACAGTATAAACAGGATCATTCCTGCTACCAACAACCATAGCTTTTTATTACCCCTGCGTATGGAACGCAACAGCACCAGTAAAACATCTGTAAAAAATACCAGCATAAAAACATTCTGATACCATTTCTGAAACAGATCAAAAGCTGGTATAGTCCATGCGCGATACCAGTCTACAATCGCCCATACCGCCACCGGTACAGAAAGCAATAGCATAATAATGGTTTTGCGCCTCGGTATATACCCATAACCGGCATAATACAACAGGAGCAAACCAAAGCTAAAATTGAGCGTTACAAAACCCATAAACACCTGGCTGTAAAAAACCTGGGCAAGAGGATCGGTTGTTACAATAGTTTCGTAACGGGCATATAAACCTAATGCCACTACACCTACAAACAGTATATAGTAAAGATTTATTTTCTGACGCGGATAGAATATGAACAATAAAAGGTGTAGCACAATAAGGATACAGGCTGCAGCAACGCTCATTAAAAGCTGATCCATCATACGCTGATGGGCTTTTTGCCGGCTGTTCATAATATGCAAATCCTGTATCTGCGCCTGAAAACCGTGAAAATTAGGATAAGGCCCGGTGTAATTGCTGTAACGAATAGCAAGCAGATGCGGCAAAGTATCTGTAATGGCCAGTGGAATGGCCAGGTACGGCTGCCGGGAAGCGATCATCGCTTCAGCTGATGCACCCACTCTTCCCAAAACGCCCACGCGCTTACCATCCCAATAAATTTCCGATGCGCCATCCTGGTTAATAAACATTCCCCAGGTATTCGTTAAAGAGTCATTTGCTTTTTTTAACCAGATACGAAACCAACCAAATCCCTTCCAACCCTTTGGTAGCGCGGCATCACTGTATTGATCCGTTCCAAAGGCGGTATTGTTAACCACCTGCCAGCTACTATCCGAAAACATAGGGCTCGCCCAATCCAGGCTATCACCGGGAGCAAAACGAAAAGAAACTTTCTGGAGCGATTGTGGTTTCTTCGGGTCTGTTAGCATAACTACATCCGTCTGTCCGTGAATACCGGAAGACCTGCATATTAACAAGAGAACCCAAAACAGGTGAATCAATATTTTATGTTTAACCAGGATTCGCATCAGATCTTTCGTATTGGATGGCGCTAAAGATATTATTAAAAGACGGAATATTATATAATTCCAAACGATCAAATGATAACCAGAGTCTTGAATATACGTACATTTGACGTCACATAATCAGGACGTACAAGCGCGAAACAGCTGTCCAGACATTTCATATGGGCAGGTAATAGAGATACTACTTGCTTTACTGCCAATAAATTATCTTTACACACATGCAACAGGTAGATTTTTTAGTAATCGGAACAGGAATAGCTGGCCTTACTTATGCTTATAAAATGGCTGAAAAGTATCCCGATAAAAAGGTATTGGTGATCACCAAAGCGGCAGCAGACGAAACCAATACCAAATATGCACAAGGCGGTGTAGCTGTGGTAAACGATTTAGAAAAAGACAGTTTTGAAAAACATATAGAAGATACATTAATTGCGGGTGATGGATTATGTAGTGAAAAAATAGTTGAGATTGTAGTAAAAGACGGGCCTGACCGGGTGCAGGAATTAATCGACCTGGGAGCGAATTTCGATAAGGAATCGGACGGTGATTACAAACTGGGCAAAGAAGGTGGCCATAGCGAATTTCGCATTATCCATCATAAAGACATTACGGGTTGGGAAATGGAGCGCGCCTTGCTTGAAGCTGTTGACCGTTTAAATAATATTGAAATCATAAAGCATTGTTTTGTGGTAGATATTATTACCCAACATCACCTCGGTTACCTCATTACCAAGTCTACTCCCGATATTGAATGCTATGGCGTGTATGCCCTAAACCTGCACAACAACGAAATAGAGACTATCCTGGCTAAAACCACCTATCTCTCCAGCGGGGGTAACGGACAGGTATATCGTACTACAACCAACCCAGCCATTGCTACCGGCGACGGCGTGGCCATGGTATACCGGGCCAAAGGACGGATTGAGAATATGGAATTTATACAGTTTCATCCTACGGCTTTATATGAGCCCGGGCTAAGGGGGCAGGCATTTTTGATAACCGAAGCGGTACGGGGCGATGGCGGCATACTTCGTAATAAAAAGGGAGAAGCCTTTATGGAGCGATATGACGACCGTAAAGACCTGGCCCCACGCGATATTGTGGCGCGCGCCATAGATAACGAGATGAAAACAACCGGTACCGAACATGTATGGCTGGATTGCCGGCATTTTGATACGGACAAATTTGTGGAGCATTTTCCCAATATTTATCAAAAGTGTAAAAGTGTAGGGATTGATATTTCCAAAGACATGATCCCCGTGGCTCCTGCCGCTCATTACAGCTGCGGCGGTATTAAGGTAGACGAATGGGGCCAAACCTCCATCAGAAACCTGTACGCTGTAGGCGAATGCAGCAGTACCGGTTTACATGGCGCTAACAGGCTGGCCAGTAATTCTTTGCTGGAAGCCATGGTATTTGCACACCGCTGCTTTATACATGTGTCTCAAAAAGTCGACAATAACGATCTTCCTGAGCATCCGACTTTTAAGCTGAATATCCCGGCCTGGAATGCTTTAGGGACCAGCACACCGAAAGAGCTGATCTTAATCACTCAAAGCCTAAAAGAAATTCAACAGGTAATGAGTGACTACGTGGGTATTGTACGCAACAATATAAGGTTGCAAAGGGCCATCAGGCGTATTGACCTGCTTTGGGAAGAAACGGAGCAACTATATAAAACCAGCACACTTTCTCCAAATATTCTCGAACTTCGCAATTTGATAACAGTGGGTTATTTAATTGTAAAAGGTTCCAGCTTCCGTAAAGAAAGCCGTGGACTCAATTATAATACGGATTATCCGCAGAAGAGCGAGCTGCTTCAAAATATTGTTTTATAACAGTTCATGGGTAATAGATCATAAGTAATGGCAGGCAGGCTATGAACAATGATCCATCAACTATGCGCCACGAATTTTCTATAATGTATTATATCGTTTACGGGTTTCTATATCTCTTCTCTTTATTGCCACTAAGAGTTATTTATTGGATCTCTGATTTTTTCTATTTCATCGTCTATTATGTGGTTGGTTACCGTAAAGAAGTGGTGATGCAAAACCTGGCGATTGCATTCCCACAGAAAACTGTTAAAGAAAGGACACGTATCGCGAAAAACTTTTATCATAAATTCATCGATTCGATGATTGAGACGATCAAGCTGTTATCAGCTCCCGACTCTTTTTTCGAAAAACACTTTACCGGTAACTGGGAGGTATTTAATCAATATTACGCCGAGGGACGTTCGGTACAATTACATCTGGGACATAATTTTAACTGGGAATGGGGCAATGTGTCCTTACTCATGCATAGCCAGTATAAATTCCTGGGCGTTTACATGCCACTTGCCAATAAAACATTCAACCGGATCTTTAAGAAAATACGTTCGAGAAGCGGGACTGTTTTACTCAGCGCACATCATATGACACGTGAATTCCTGCCGCACAGAAATACACAATACTGCCTGGGCCTGGTAGCAGATCAAAGTCCCGCCAACTTAGGCAAGGCCGAATGGTTCCATTTTTTTGACAGGAAAACGGCTTTCACTATGGGACCAGCAAAAAATGCTGCGAAAAATAACACGGTTGTAATTTTTGGTTTCATTAGCCGACCTAAAAGAGGCTACTATCATGTAACCTTTTCGGTTGCAGAAGAATTTCCTACAACAGAAAATGCAACTGCACTTACCAACGAATTTGTAAAATACCTCGAATCCGTGATCAAAGCCAATCCGGATATGTGGCTGTGGAGTCACAGAAGGTGGAAACATGAATGGAAAGAAGAATACGGACCGCCGATTCAATAAAAAGCACTATATTTGCAGTCGCAGGTCTCATACGGCCAGCTCCTGTTGAAACTCCCCAGGGCCGGAAGGCAGCAAGGATAGACGGTTGAGCGGCGCGATGTGAGTAGCCTGCTTTTTTTGTGCCCGTACTTTTCGTTTTAGCTTTATTATACTACTTTAGCGTGTCTCTAAGACAGTGTTGCACTGCATTTTTGTTGAGAGAAAATAATACATTCCTTAAAAATGGCCGGGCAACACCGCGCTGCATATTTATAGCAAAAACAAAAAAATAAAATCATGAAATTTTTTATTGACACCGCAAATCTTGATCAGATCAGGGAAGCTAATGACATGGGTATTCTGGATGGAGTTACCACGAACCCATCCTTAATGGCAAAAGAAGGCATTAAAGGCCACGATGCAGTTATGAAGCATTATGTGGATATATGCGAAATCGTAGACGGAGATATCAGCGCAGAAGTGGTTAGCACTGACTTTGACGGCATTATTGAAGAAGGGAAAAAACTGGCAGCGCTTCATAAAAACATTATCGTAAAGGTACCCATGATCAAAGACGGCGTGAAAGCCATTAAATGGTTTACCGACAATGGCATTAAAACCAATTGCACCCTTGTGTTCAGCGCAGGCCAGGCCATTCTTGCTGCCAAAGCTGGAGCAAAATATGTATCACCTTTTATCGGACGTATAGATGATAGCGGTTGGGATGGTGTACAATTGATTGAGCAAATTGCCCATATCTATAATGTACAGGGTTTTAAAACCGAAGTACTGGCAGCTTCTATCCGTAGTGCCAACCATATTATCCGTTGTGCTGAAGTAGGTGCAGATGTGTGTACCTGCCCGCTGGAGCCCATCCTGGCATTATTAAAACATCCACTGACAGATATTGGCCTGGCTAAATTTTTAGAAGACGCTAAGAAATTTCAGTAAATTATAGGCGAACAATTGATGAGTTGGTAAGTTAACAGGGAGCAATCCGGGACACTTATCAACTTTTCAATTTTCCCACTTTACAATCCATTACCGTAATTGAGCATTTCATCCTTTATTGCCAACCGCATTGCTTTCAACAGAAGCCGGTCATTTTCGCGGTTTATCATCAGGCTTTCTATTGTGGCCACAGTAATCAGCGTGGCCGCCATGCTTATTACGCTGGCTTTCGCCAATGGCTTTCAGAAAAAGGTAAGCGAAAAAGTATTTAGCTTCTGGGGACATGCACGCATACAGGAAACCCTTCCTTACAATTCTCTGATTACGGAAGAAATTCCGCTTATCGCCAATACTGAAATAGAAGATAAAATCCGGAAGACACCTAATGTACAGGCGGTATACCCTTTCGCTACAAGATATGCTATACTCAAAACAAAAGATGAGTTGCAGGGCATTTTAGTAAAAGGCCTTGACAAAACCTATGATTTCAACAACCTGAGAGAATTTATAATAGAGGGCACTTCCATCCGCTTCAACGACAGTACTTATAGCAGGGATATTATGATCTCAAAGAAAACGGCACAGGAACTGCACCTAAAAGTAAATGACCGGGTATCTATTTACTTTATCAGGCCCGATGGATCCAAAAGGCGTGACAAGCTCACCATCAGTGGGATATTCAAAACAGATATCGGCGACTTTGATAACTCCTTTGCGATAGGAGATATACAATTGATCCGCAGGCTGAATAACTGGCAGCAAAACCAGATCGGGGGCTACGAGGTAATGTTGCACGACTTTAAGAAAACGGACACCACCATACATCAGTTAGCTCAACTACCAGGCTTTGATGAAGACTGGAGCGTACAAAACATCAAAGAATATATTCCCAATATTTTCGACTGGCTCAACATGCAGGACACCACCAGGAACGTTTTGATTGGCATTATGATCGTTGTCGCAGTCATCAACCTCATCACCTGCCTGATCATCCTGGTACTCGAACGCATGCGCATGGTAGGTGTCTTAAAGTCCATTGGAGCTTCAGACTGGACTGTGCAAAAAGTATTTCTGCGCCACAGTCTTATTATTGCGCTGCGCGGCATTCTTATTGGCGCCGTAATAGGTTTAGGTATTTTATACGCACAGGTAAAAACAGGTTTTATAAAGCTGGATGAAGAAGCCTATTACATGGATAGGGCCGCCGTGCAGATCACTGCCTGGGAAGTAATAGCCATTTGCGGTGCTACTTTCCTGATTTGCCTGCTGGTATTATTGATCCCCTCTTATATTGTAAGGAAAATACAGCCAGTTAAAGCCATCCAGTTCCGGTAAAACTGGCGAAAGCAATTAATAATAAGCGATTTACTATTGACTACTCACCACTCCTCACCTCAGATGAGAAAGAATAATACCGGTTGCCACGGCTGCATTTAATGATTCGGCCTTACCCCATTTCTCAATAGTGATCTTTTTTGTAACCCGGCTCATCACTTCCGGCCTTATACCTTTCGATTCGTTGCCAATCAAAACCAGGCCATTAGATATAGCAGGTATCTTTTTTAAAGGATCGCCATTTAACGCAGCACCATAAAATGCCAGACCTTTATGTTCATCCATCCAGCTTTCAAGATCAGTATATAATAGTTTCACTCGGAAAATACTTCCCATCGTAGCTTGCACCACTTTGGGACCGTACGCATCAGCACAATCACTGCTGCAAATAACCTGGGTTATTCCAAACCAGTCAGCGATCCTGATAATAGTGCCCAGGTTTCCGGGATCCTGTATTCCATCAAGAATAAGACCCGGCTGATCCCTTTCAAATTTAAAGTGTTCAACTCCCGGCACCGCTACAATAGCTATCACCTGGTTAGGTGTTTTAAGCTGCGATATTTTTTCCAGCTCAAAGTCGGCTACTATTTCGCAATCAACATTTTTACATAATTCTTTATTCAATAACCACCAATCATTCAGGGCATATAGCTGCTTCACTTCCAGGTGTTGCGCAACCAAAGCTTCTCCAACTATTTTAGGTCCTTCTGCCAGGTAAACCCCTTCTTCATCCCTGAATTTTTTTTGGCTTAAACTTTGAATATATTTGACCTCAGATTTATTAAGCATCCTTTTAATATAATTCATCCATTGAATAATAGCATTCAATCATACAAAAATATACATCTTCTTTTCTTACCCCTTATAACGGTATTTATTTTTTCCTCCTGTACCCTTTTTACAGTAGTTAGAAATGAGCCTCAAAACAAGCCTTATATCTTTCAAACAGCCATTAATATAAACGACAATGACCTTAAAAAGGATGAAAGATCTAGACTGGAAGGAGGATTATACGAACAATTAGACGATAGTATTGCGGCGAGGAAACTCGACAAAGTTTTTTGGGAAGTGCTCAAAAATCCGCAACCACTCGACACCGGCCTTATCAACAGGTCGCTGGAGTTTATGGATAATTATATGGTGGCGGAAGGTTACTTCCACGATTCGATCAACTTTACTACCCAGATAAAAAAAGTGGGTGATCAGCAAAGAGCTTTCATAGACTTTAATGTTTGGCCGGGAAAACCTACCCGTATTGACTCACTGGGCTATGATTTACAAAACGACAGCCTGCAACATCTTACTGATAAAAACCTGAAAGATGCCCTGATCAGGAAGGGAGACCCGTTTGCGCAAACGCCTATTTCGCTGGAGATGGACCGCTTAGTGGAACTATATAGAAATAACGGTTACCTGCTGTTTACACGCAATAATCTTTATGCGCTTTGGGATACGCTGGACCTTGACCTGCTGCAACCGGCCCTCGATCCAATGGAACAGGTAAGCCAGATGCGAAAATTCCAGGAGCGAAAAGAAAATCCTACAGCCAACCTGGAAATCAGGCAGAAGCAGCTAACCGATACCATTAGCCTGCAAAAGTATTACGTGGGCAATGTGACCGTATATCCTGATGTGAGGACAGACACCACCAACAGGGCAGAAAAAGTAACTACTATCCGTAATGTTACCGTTGTGCAGCGGTCGGATAAGTTTAAACCCCGGATATTTCCCCAGTATGTTTACCTGACACGTGGAGAACTATATCGTCAAAGCCGCTATATGCGTACAATGAACCGGTTTAACAACCTGGGTACCTGGCGACTGGTGGATATACAACAAATTCCCCGCGAACGCACCGATACAGTAGATTTTGTAATGCGGCTTACACCAGCGCCTAAATATAACTTTACGACTAACCTTGAGGGCAGTTTCAGCCAAAGCGTTATCAGTGGAAACTTTGTAGGCCTAGGCCTGAACGTAGGGCTGCAAAACAGGAACTTTTTAAAAGGAGCCAACCAGCTAAATACCAATATAAGAGAGGGTGTAGAATTAGGAGGACTAAACTCAGGTCAATTCATTCAAACGCGGCAGATAAGCTTGAGCAACTCATTGATATTTCCCCGCTTTGTTTTCCCTGGCATGAACAATTTCAGGCAGTCATTCAGAGGTAATATACAATCGGTACTCAGTTTAAATGCAGCCAATACTGAAAGAAGATTATTATTCAACCTTACCAGCTTCAATACCTCCTGGGGATATGAATTTGGCTGGCGCTCCAGGGAATATGCATTAACCAACCGAACCTTTAACCTGGGAATCAAGATACCCAATATAGAATATTCTTATATCCGTAAAAGAGATAGCCTTTTATCCCTGATCAGGGAAAACCCTTCTATACAAAACCTGTTTTCTGATGGTTTAATTACCTCGGTGATCACTAACTTTTCTATGCCCTGGAACAGCGCCAACAGAAGAAGCATTAACGTTTTAAGATTGAACATGGAAGCCTCTGGTTTGCTAACGGGGCTGGTTCGGAATAGCTTTATTGATGAGCAACTGTACCGCTTTGTTAAGCTGGATGCAGAATATGCAAAGCTGCTGAAACTCTCTCAAAAAACCGGCCTGGTAGTGCGGGGCTTTGCCGGTGTTGGCTATGAACTGGACGCCACTACCAATCCTTTAAAACGCTCACAGTTACCCTTTTTCAAACAATACTACAGCGGGGGACCTAACAGTATGCGGGCCTGGCAATTACGCAGGTTAGGGCCTGGCTCAACGGTGAAATATTACGAGAACGATGAATCTATAGAAGGCGAATTTATAGTACCTGACCGTTTTGGGGATGTACAACTCGAGGCAAATATTGAGTACCGCCTACCCTTGTTTAATATTGCAGGCCTCCCTATTAACGGCGCCATTTTTACAGATATTGGTAATATCTGGTACCTTAAAAAAACTGCCGGTCTTGAAGAAGAACGTTTCAAACTGTCGCGCCTGGGTAAAGACATCGCCATCGGTTCAGGCGCCGGGATAAGGGCCGATTTCAGCTTCTTTGTTATTCGCCTGGATTACGCCTATAAAGTAAAAGATCCCAGTCCTGACGGCCGGTTTGCAGCCTATCAGAATAAATTCTTCGCCTATCCCTTTTTCAGGGGAAGTCAGCTGCAAATAGGTATTGGGTACCCCTTTATCTTTTAACCTATTTTTTTTCGAAAAACCAGGGTATCCGCTTGCGTTTTTTTATTTTATAGTTGGTAGTAATGTATTTGCTGATATGATCCATTGCTTCATCAATATCATCAGTAAGCAATACGAGATCAAGATCTTCCGGCGAGATGGTACCTTTTTCTGCCATGTCTTCAATCGCTATCATTAGATCAGCATAAAATTCTTTGCCAAAAATTACAATAGGAAACTGGGCAATTGTTTTTGTTTGTATCAAGGTTAAGGTTTCGAAAAACTCATCCATGGTACCAAAACCTCCCGGCATAATAATGAAAGCATAGCTGTATTTGATCAGCAGGGTCTTCCGTATAAAGAAGTGGTCAAAGGTTACTGCCTTGGTAAGATACTTATTATAGTGTTGCTCAAAAGGCAGCCTGATATTGCATCCTACCGATTCGCCACCCGCCTCGAAAGCGCCGCGGTTAGCAGCCTCCATTATACCAGGGCCTCCACCTGTCATTGTGGTAAATCCCGTACCGGCGATCCTTGCTCCAAACTCCACGGCTTTTCGATAATAAATATGATCTTCCTTAAACCGGGCAGAACCAAATACTGTTACACAAGGCCCTACAAAATGCAGGTTCCTCATTCCTTTTAAAAATTCACCGGCTACCTTGAAAAGAAACACAAACTCATACCCCCTACTTTTAGGCCCTTCTAAATACACGTGCTCTTTAGCTGGTATGATCGGCTCCGCAATTTTCTCTGCAATTTTCTCTTTTTCTTTCATCATGTTTTGAATCCTTTTTCTATATCCTACAGGAGATATTGTCTCTGGCGAATATAAATTTAAATATCATAAACATGCAACATCTTATTTTTGTCGTCTACACACTTTAAGTAAATTTTATGCGTATCATCAGCTATAACGTAAACGGCATAAGGGCTGCCGTGAAAAAAGGCCTGCTCGACTGGATGCAAACAAATCCCGCCGATATCATCTGCCTGCAGGAAACAAAAGCCGAAAAAGACAATGTGGACTGCACGCCTTTTAATGAATTAGGTTACCAGGACTACTGGTTTTCTGCACAAAAAAAAGGATATAGCGGTGTAGCTGTTTTTACCAAAATAAAACCGGACAACGTGGTATATGGCACCGGGCACCAGGTAAGCGATGATGAAGGCCGGGTAATACAACTGGACTTTGGCGATATTCGTATTATAAATGCCTATTTTCCTTCAGGCACGAGCGGCGACCTTCGCCAGGCTTTCAAATATATGTGGCTGGATGAGTTCTCTACTTACCTGAATGAGCTAAAAAGAACACATCCCAAACTGGTTATCTGCGGCGATTATAATATTGCTCATAAAGAAATAGATATACACGATCCCAAGGGCAATAAAAAATCATCGGGTTTTTTACCGGAAGAAAGAGCATGGATGGACAAATTTGTTACGGAGGGATTCAATGATACTTTCCGCCTTATTCACCCGGATGTGGCTCACCGATACAGCTGGTGGAGTCAACGCTTTCCCAGTGTACGATTGAATAATAAGGGCTGGCGTATCGATTATATTACCGTTACCGATCCGCTTAAAAACAAAGTTGCTGATGCCGAAATCTTCCCCGATGTGAAACAAAGCGATCATTGTCCTATTTACGTTAAACTCGATTTATAATGGAACTCAATACAGCTCTTATATACAATATCACCAATAAAGTATCCAATCATATACACAGTGAGTGGCTGGATTGGATGAAAACGCACCATATTCCCGCAGTTTTAGCTACAGGATGCTTTCTGAAAGCAGTGTTACTACGATTAAAAGGCGTTGATGATGATGAAGGCCCTACCTACGCTGTTCAGTACCATGCGGCCAGCGAAGCTGATTATGAACGTTATTTATCTGATTTCTCAACCGGCCTGCGCCAGGAAAGTCTCAATAAATGGGGGGATCAGTTTATAGCTTTTCGCACCATTATGGAGGTTGTGAATTGAATGTGTATAAGATTTTATTTCATGTTGGCCGATTCAAAAAAAAATGTATATTAGGCTACAACCCTTTACTGGTCTGCATTTCAGCGAAATAAGCCTGAAACCCTTTACTGTAGCGACTTTCACAACAAAGACATATTTTTTTCCACCACCTCCACCTGTGCCGGATCGTGCGCAAATGCTTGCTGTGTCTGCATTGTAGCGGATTAGCAAGCGTATAATTATAACAAAATATTTTGTTGGTATGAATGAAAAGCGTCTAAATTTGTTGGCAATTAAAACTCATTAAAATATCAAATATGAACAAAGCAGAATTGATTGAAAAGCTTGCTAAAGATGCAGGCATCACTAAAACTCAGGCAAATGCCGCTATAGACTCTTTCACAGAGGCAGTAACAAAAACCCTGAAAAAAGGCGACAAAGTAACCTTGGTTGGCTTTGGTACTTTTTCTGTTACAAAAAGGGCTGCCCGTAACGGACGCAACCCTCAAACAGGTGCTGTTATTAAAATTAAAGCTAAAAAAGTGGCTCGTTTTAAAGCAGGTAAAGAGCTTTCTTCTAAAATCTAAAAGAAGTAAATCAAACTCAACAATGCCCTTGCTAAAGCCGGGGCATTTTTTGTGGTCCATGTAGCCATTTTTTTGTACGTTTGCAAAAATTTTTAATTATGGGAAGAGGCGATAAAAAAACCGCAAAGGGAAAACGTTTTAAAGGGTCATATGGCAAAAGCCGCCCTGCAATTTCTCCTGAGGTAAAGCAAAAATTAGCTGCCAAGAAAGAAGCTGCAGCTAAGTAATTTGATACTTTAGGGCTAAAAAATTATACAACAGGAACCTTTTGGCTCCTGTTTTTTTATTTAAACAAACAAAGTAGCTCCTGGGTTTTGATCTCACTGTCAGCCTCTTCCAGCGTTTTGTACAGCCGGCTCAATTCACCGGGCGTTAATATCAGGTGCACATCCTGCGAGGGAGTGGCGATCATAATGATCTTCGAATCCTGATTTACATTGGAGTAAGATTGCAAAGCCTTGTACTTTACCTGTTTACAAAAGATGTAAAAATCGGCTTCATTTAAAGTAAGCATCGTTGAAACAAAGGCTACCTGGTAGTGCCCGCATTGCTTGCAGCGTACTACGTACCCTTCTTCGCCATAATAGAGAGACTGAAAATCACAGGCCATATAAAATAGTTTTTAAAGCACAAAATTTGCATTTGTCACTAACTATTACATGCCGTATCGGGAATTTTCTTTTACGAGATCGGGAATTTCTGGTTGGAAGGGATCGCTCTTATTAACTTATTAACTTTTGAACCAGTTAACTTTTCATCCAGCACCCCCATTAAGGCGCCAGTCTTTCTATCTTCCAGCCTCCGTCCTTTTGGATTGTATAAAGCAGCCGGTCGTGCAGGCGGTTGGGTCTGCCCTGCCAAAACTCAATGCGATGAGGCTGAACAAGATAACCTCCCCAATAACCGGGCTTTTCAATGGGCTTGCCTGCATTAACCTCTAACTGTAAGCTGTTAAGCTTTTCAACCAAAAACTCCCTGTTAGGTAATACGCTGCTTTGTTGCGAAGCCCAGGCTCCCAGCTGGCTGCCCACAGGCCTGGAGAAAAAATAAGTTTGGCTTTCTTCCGGGGAGACCTTGGCTACCGAACCGGTGATCCTCACCTGGCGTTCCAGTTCTTTCCAGAAAAATACCAGGCAAGCCCTCGGGTTCTGAGCCAGCTCCTGTCCTTTATTGCTTTGGTAATTGGTAAAAAAAGTAAATCCCTTGGGAGAGAAATCTTTCAGCAGCACAATCCGTGCGTCCGGTAAACCATCAGCAGATGCCGTAGCCAGCGTCATTGCATTTACTTCGGTTAATTCCGAGTGAATAGCCTCGTTCCACCATTGCTGAAACTGATCCATTGCATCAGCAAGCGCATCGGCTTCCAGCAGGCTTTTTAAGGAGTATTGTGTACGGATATCTGCTATGGACATAAAAAGAGTTTAAATCATGAATGGATTAAGACATCGTAAAAGTCGCTCATTACCTGATCAACAGCAATGATCATCATCTTTAACCAACCTGATTATTATCACACGCACGGGCCTTCCGGTTATTAGCTGATCAAGGTACCGACATCTTCTCCCAAAGCTACTCTTGCCAGATTGCCCGGGCTATTCATATCAAAAACGATGATCGGCAGGTTATTCTCCATGCAAAGGGTGAATGCGGTCATATCCATAATACGCAGGTTATTAGTTAAACACTCCTGGTAGGATACCGTTTTATAACGGGTAGCTGTAGGATCTTTTTCAGGGTCTGCAGTATATACACCATCTACACGTGTTCCTTTCAAAATCACATCTGCCTGTATCTCTATGGCTCTTAAAGAGCCGGCCGTATCTGTTGTAAAGTAAGGGTTACCTGTACCGGCACCAAAAATTACTACCCGGTCTTTCTCCAGGTGCCTGATAGCCCTGCGACGAATATAAGGCTCCGCAATCTGCTCCATATTAATGGCGCTTTGCAAGCGGGTAAACATACCGGCTTTTTCAAGTCCGGCCTGTAAAGCCATTCCATTGATTACTGTAGCCAGCATTCCCATATAGTCGCCATGAGCACGCTCAATACCGGTTTGAGCTTCATTCATTCCACGATAAATATTACCACCTCCAATAACGATCGCCACCTGCACACCCAAATCAACTACAGATCTGATTTCCTTGGCATACTGCGTAATTACATCCGCATCCATACCGAAATTCTTATTTCCCATTAAAGACTCTCCGGAAAGTTTTAACAGAATCCTTTTGTATTTAGGCTGCATCTCTTTTATTTTTTAGTTAATTGTTCAAAAATTGCTCGGCGAAGATAGGGAACAGTTAAAAAGTTTATAAGTTTATCATTCAAAAGTTTTAGAATGATGAGACAACCAGTTATAGTCATTCTTTGTTTATCTTTTTCAGGCTTAAATTATGGCCACCGAAATGCGCCAATGCCGCAGTTCCGCAGCTAGTTGCACATCGGCAAGGTTGTTGAGCGTTTCACGGAGGTAATTATTGATAAAACGGTCAACTCAATATAAACATTTAAAATATTAGAAGATGAAAAGAAAACTAGGTAGCAGTGATATTTCCGTCACGCCCATTACCATGGGCGCTTGGGCTATCGGAGGCTTTATGTGGGGAGGTAACGAGGAAAAAGATTCTATTGCTGCCATACAGGCTTACATAGACAATGGGGTTACATCTATAGACACTGCGCCTATTTATGGCTTTGGATATAGCGAGGAACTGGTTGGCAAAGCCATTAAAAAATACGATCGCAGTAAAATAGAAATACTTACTAAATTCGGAATGGTGTGGGATATTGAAAAAGGAGATTTTGCATTTGAAGGTAAAAACAATGAAGGCGACTTAAAGAAAATATATCGTTACGGCGGGTACGATCGCACGATCAGCGATGTAGAGCTTAGTCTTAAAAGATTGCAAACAGATTATATTGATCTGATACAGTTGCACTGGCCCGACACCACGACACCTATAGATGAAACGATGAAGGCAATGGAAAAGCTATTGCAGGATGGTAAAGTAAGAGCTGTTGGTGTATGTAATTATAATGCGGCGCAATTGGAGGAAGCAGAAAAAACGGTGAAGCTGGCAAGCAACCAGGTTCCCTATAGCATGTTGAAACGTGATATTGAAGCAGAAGTAGTACCATATGCATTAAAGAACGATCTGTCGATTATTGCCTATAGCCCAATGGAGCGCGGACTTTTAACCGGCAAATACGAGAATATGTCGGCCTTGCCGGCAGACGATCACCGGAATAATTATTTTAAAAAATTCGACTTTGCTGCAGTAAAAACACTAACCGGCCACCTGGCAGATCTGGCAACAAAATATAGGGCTACTACTGCGCAGATGGTGTTAGCATGGACCTATCATCAGCCATCTGTCGCTACAGCGTTGGCAGGCGCGCGCAACGCCCGGCAGGCTGAAGAAAATTCAAGAGCATTGCATATTAAGATCAGCGCAGAAGATTTGAACCTGATCGATGGGTGGCTTACCAACCGTTTTCAGGCTCAATAACATCGTGAAATAAAATATTATAAAGTCCGGCGAAGCGGGTCGTTCTACGCAACCCACTACCGCAGTTTATTAGTTAATGGCTAAATTAGACACATGAATACGATTTGCTTTGGCGAAATTCTTTGGGATATATTACCGCAGGGAAAAGTTCCGGGTGGGGCCCCGATGAATGTTTGTTATCATTTAAACCAGTTAGGACAGGCAGCAGCCATTATTTCCAAAATAGGAAAGGACGAACACGGCAAAGGTTTATCTGAATTTTTACAGCAACACAAAGTAGATGTTTCTTTAGTGCAAGCAGATGAGCTTCATGCAACCGGTACCGTAATTGCCACACAGCAGGGTAATGAAATGGAGTATGATATTGTACAGCCAGTTGCCTGGGACTTTATTGACGCAACAGAAGAACTGCTGGATAAAGTATCAAAAGCGTCCTATTTTGTTTGCGGCAGCCTGGCGGCCAGGAGCGAACATTCCAGGTCTGCTTTATATCAACTGCTGGGTGTAGCTCAGACAAAAGTCATTGATATCAATCTTCGTCCCCCCCATTTTGAAAAAGGCACTTTAGAACACCTCTTTCAACAGGCCGATATTTTAAAGCTCAACGACCATGAACTCGCCCTGATCGCAGGTTGGTATATTCATGAGCCCGACTTTGAAAAACAGGTAGTTTTCTTAAGCGACCAATTTTCTGTCCCAACAGTTATTATAACCAAGGGAGCAAATGGCGCAGCACTTTATTACAATAATGCATTCTACTACCATAATGGCTACAAAGTAATGGTTGCCGACACCATCGGTAGCGGAGATGCTTTTCTCGCTGGGTTCCTGTCGCGGCATATAGAAAACAGCTCACCGGAAGCCTCACTCGAATTTGCCTGCAAGCTGGGTGCTTTTGTTGCTTCGAAGAAAGGAGCATGTCCTCCTTATGAGGTGAGTGAGGTTGAAAACTTAATCAGTTGAAAAGTTGACTGGTTGATCAGTTGACTGGTTTAAAATTATTATCTAACTTGTTCAAATCTTTCAGGGCACTGGAATGAGGCTTTCTCACAACATAAATAAATGGGTTTTATAATAACGCGAATTAACAACTATATAGGTTTTCGCTTATGGAGGCTATGTTCCACCTTGGGCGGATGATATGCCCCTCTTCAAAATAAAGGCTAACACCTATTTGGTAAAAAATACATTCTACGAAAAGAAATCCTCTAGTATTAAATAACAAACTATGACAATCGAAGATTTTAAAAACACATTAAACAGTACTGAGCCGCCATCGCATTTTTCAGATCTTCAACAAGGTCTTTGGTATGCCGCTAAAGGCGATTGGGAAGCCGCCCATAATGTAGCGCAGGAGCATGAGGGCTCGAAAGGTTTTGATCATTTACATGCGCATTTACATCGCGTAGAAGGAGACGAATGGAATGCAGGGTATTGGTATAGAAGAGCGGGTGTTGCAATATCAACAAAGTCATTAGGTGAAGAATTAAATGAGTTGATATTACAATGGAGTTAAATCCTGACACGCCTTATAAGCGAAAAAGCGCCTCATTACTGAAGCGCTTTTTTAAATATCCCTGAGGTGCTGATTAACCTAAAGCTACTCTTTTGAATTCTAAAACTTTCACACCGTTTTCTTTCAGGTAGTCGCCAACAGATTTGCTACCGTCTTTTACGAATGCCTGAGCAGTTAAAGTTTGCTCTTTAAAGAACGCACCTAATTTACCTTCAGCGATCTTAGAGATCATTTCTTCAGGTTTACCTGCCATTTTAGGATCTTCTTTCATGATATCCATGATAACCGCTTTCTCACGTGTTACCACGTCAGCAGGAACGCTGTCAGCATCTACTGCTACGGGGCTCAAAGCAGCAATTTGCATCGCTACATCTTTACCAGCTTCAGCCGCTTCTTTATCTAAAGCTACCAGTACACCAATACGGTTAGCACCATGAATATAAGAAGCAACATAAGGAGCTGTTACTTTTTCAAACTTAGTGATACCAATTTTTTCACCGATTGCAGCCAATTTATCATTGATCAATTCTGCAATTTTAGTTCCGTTTACAGAAGCTTCATTCAACTCTTCAGCAGAGTTTACATTGCCTTCGATAGCCGCATCGGCGATGCTTTTTACGAATGCAATAAAATCTTCATTTTTAGAAACGAAATCAGTTTCGCAGCTCACACATACAACGATACCGGTTTTGTTATCGGCGGTAGTTTGTGCGATTACCACACCTTCTTTTGCTTCACGATCGCTACGCTTTGCAGCCACTTTCTGACCTTGCTTACGTAACCAGTCGATAGCCGCTTCGAAATCACCATTTGTTTCTGTAAGTGCTTTACGACAATCTAACATACCCGCACCGGTTGCCTGGCGCAGCTTATTAATATCTTGTGCTGTAATTGTTACTGTAGACATATTTTTTGTTTAAAGTTCAAGGTTGCATGTTTTAAGATTTCAAACATAAACCGAAAACGTTTTAATGTAATCTTATTTTATTATTAAGCCTACAGAGACGAGACTTCATGCGTCTGTATTGAAACATAGTCACCTGCCGGCAATAAAAAAGTTCATAGTTCATGGTCCATAGCAATGAACTATCAACCATGAACTATCAACTCAATACGAATTATCTTCTTGGAGCTCCGCTTCTCGCGCCGCCGCCGCCAGTGCTTCTTCTGCGCTGACCGCCTTGTCCTTGTCCCTGACCTTGTCCGGCACCACGTCCACCGCGTCCACGACCAGCTTCTGCTTCAGCTTCAGCCTGTATTTTCGCAGCTTGTTTTTCGTTCTCGTCAGAGAAGTTATCTTCTACATCATCATCTTTAGCAGCTTGTCTTTCAGCCAGGCCCTCTTCGATTGCAGCAGTAATATAGTTTACTACGATCGCGATAGATTTTGTAGCATCGTCGTTTGCAGGAATTGCAAAATCAACTTTATTAGGATCGCAGTTAGTATCTACCACACCAAAAGTGCTTACACCAAGGCGTTTTGATTCTGCTAATGCAATATGCTCATGACCAATATCAACAATGAACAAAGCAGCAGGTACGCGACCCAGTTGAGCGATACCACCCAATACTTTCTCCATTTTATCTTTATCACGTGTTAAAGTAAGGCGTTCTTTTTTAGTGATGCTATCGAAAGAACCGTCAGCCAGCATTTTTTCAATGCTCTGCATTTTCTTTACACTTTTACGAACTGTGTTGAAGTTAGTTAACATACCACCCAACCAACGCTCAGTAACATAAGGCATGCCTACTTTCTGTGCGCATTCTGTAACGATATCTTTTGCTTGTTTTTTAGTACCAACAAACAATATTTTTTTACCGCTGCGTGCAATTTGCTTCATTGCAGCTGCAGTTTCCTGCAGGCACTCAACTGTTTTATTAAGATCGATGATGTGAATACCTTTTTTCTCAGCAAAAATGTAAGGCAACATTTTTGGATTCCATTTCTTTTTTAAGTGACCGAAATGTACACCCGCTTCCAGAAGCTGCTGTTGTAACGATGTATTATTATTTTCCATTTAAAGTATAAGTTTAAAGTTTGAAGTAAAAAGTTTAAAGTTTGCCCAAGGATGCTAACCTTAAACTTTAAACATTTAAACAAATTAACGTTTAGAGAACTGGTAGCTCTTTCTTGCTTTCTTGTGACCGAATTTTTTACGCTCTACAGAACGTGGATCACGTTTTAATAAACCGGCTGCTTTTAAAGCAGGGCGAAATTCCGGATTCAGATCAACTAATGCACGGGCAATACCCAGCATAGCCGCTTCTGCCTGACCTTTTACTCCGCCGCCAGATGCATTGATCTTGATATCATATTTATCTGCAACTTCAACAGTTCTTAAGGGACGATCTACCTGGTTTTGAAGATATACCAGAGAGAAATAATTTTTATAATCTTTATCGTTTACAGTGATAGCACCAGTACCCCTGCTGATGAAAATACGGGTAACTGCTTCCTTACGGCGACCAACTGCATTTTTTTGTTTTTCCATTTATTTGAAGATTTTAGTAGTTAGTAATTAGTAGTTAGATTTTAGACAGAATGGGCTTCTTGCATCTAAATACTAAAAACCCTAAATACTTTGTACTAATTAAAATTTAAGTTCTTTAGGTTGCTGTGCTGTGTGAGGATGGTTACCACCTGCATATACAAATAATTTTTTGTACATTTTACGACCTAAACGGTTTTTAGGTAACATGCCTTTTACCGCTCTTTCAATAATTACTTCGGGACGACGTTTTTGTAAATCGCTGGCCACTTCTTCTTTACGGCCACTTGGATACCCACTGAAAGTATCATATACTTTCTGATCCATTTTTTTACCGCTTAATTTAACTTTCTCACAGTTGGTAACGATGATATAATCGCCTGTGTCAACGTGTGGAGTGTAAGACGCTTTGTGTTTACCGCGTAAAATAGCGGCAATACGGGAACACATACGACCTACGGTTTGATTAGTACCGTCTACAACGTACCAGTTACGCTGCACAGTAGCCTCGTTCGCATGCTTCGTGGTGAAATGTTGTTTGCTCATTTTTTTTAAATTCTATTTGTTATAAAAAACCGGGCTATCCCCCGGCCCCTTCCGAACCAAATCGGAATTGGGAGTGCAAAAGTAGGCAGTATATCGCAAGAAATAAACAAAAAAAGGTGCTATTTTTTATAGAACCCTTACAATTAGTTGATTTTCAATAAAATTTTTGACTCATTTCTAAGCTCATTAATGAAATGAAGCGTATAAAAACTCTTTGGGGCGCAATTTTTCCGACAGCATGGTTAGCCAACCCATCCGAACAACATGATGCAATACCTGCCAATTGAGACTGCTGCCAATATTAGGAGTATCTTTATACTATGAGCGGCGCATATAAATTACTACCTCATTACAGTTATAATGAGTGGAAACATTGGGAAGGAAAATGGGAACTGATCGATGGTATTCCGTATGCCATGCGTCCTTCACCCGTGCCGAAGCATCAAAGGGTGTCGGCAGAAATGATATATGAATTTTCTGCAGCTTAAAAAAAAAGCAACTGTGTCCAATATAAGGTTTATGACCCTATAGATTATAAAATAGCAGAAGACACCATTTTAATTCCTGATATATGGATTGTATGCGATCAAATTCAGAAAGCTTACCTGGACTTCGCACCTTCGCTGGTAGTAGAGATTTTATCGCCCTCCACAGCCCTGAAAGACCGCAATACCAAGTACCAGCTGTACGAGCAGCAACAAATTAAATATTATTTGATTATTGATACAGACACCCGGGAGACAGAGATTTACGAACTCAAAGATCATAAATACATCCTGTAGTCGTTTAGCACACCATTTGTCTGTCAACTTTCTGCAGATTGCACTATTTCGGTCGAACTGGGAAATATATTCCCGTGAAGCATTTTGTTGAGCATATTTCTTCCGCATCATTGAAAAAAATATTATAAACAACAAGGGCTGCGCTCTAACCGAGGCAGCCCTTGTATTTTTATTTCCTTTGCGTAACGCTATTGAATGATATAGGTATATTTAGGTGGATTATTTAAATCCAGGGTGATTGTTTTAGTGCCAGCGGTAATAGACAGGTTTCCTCCATTAGTGCTGGTTAAGAAACCATCCGCACCAGCCCCCAGGCTTAAATCCCAGTTATCATTGGCCCGGAACTTAAATTCACCGGCAGTAGCGGCAACCGTAATTTTCCATTTGCCAGTTGCTGCATCATAGGTCATGGGAGTAGCATTATCCCAGCCGCCCGGTGTAGCACCTCCGATTATCTTCCAGTCGGTACGTACAACAGACCAGGCTTTGGTTTGCATATTCACCTTTAACAGGTACATGGCGCCGGTTGCCGGAAATTTAAGATTGCCTCCGGAAGTGCTGATGGTAGTTGCATCTCCGCCGTAAGATAGATCCCAGTTAGGAGCAGGCGTCAGCTTAAACTCACCGCTTCCGCCACCAACCCATATATAGCCTTCATAGCTAACACCATCGGTTGAAGCTATCCGCGGCGCTGTCGTCGGATCCCATCCCTGGTGATCGCCTGGCACATACATGTACAGCGTCATTTCTACCGGCTTAATGGATAGTGTTAGAATGTTAGAATAAGATGTTTGATTGGTTTCGGCAACCACTGCTTTAATTCTTACATCTGCTTTACCGGTAGTGCCCATCGGTACACCCGCAGTATTCGCTATTTGATACAATTCCATTCCGGTCAAACCCTTTTCCAACTTTCCGGCTTCTATAGCAATCGTTTTAGGATTGGTAAAGGCCATTCCGTTCAGCACATATTCCAAAATATAGCTAAGTGTAGCAGTGCCATAATTAGGCGCAGCCCAGGTAAGCTTAGCCAATTCATTATCTTTCGTAGCAATGGTTGGCTCAAAAGGTCCTACCCCATTAGCTGCCACAGTAAATGGCACAGCATAGGCGCTGGCAGTGAGTGCAACTGAATTGGAAACTTTCCGGTCGTTATTATTCCTGTAAGAAGATACACAACGGGCTTCGAGCTCAGTAGTGGCACCGTAATTAGCACCCAGCTTTACCAGGTAATTATTAATGTCCACACCCTTCACAGAAAGTTGCTGTACGCCATAAACCGTGTAGGATATGGGATTGGCAAAGTTGCTTCCCTTGGGCGCTATGTCTATTATATATTTTTGATTGGCTGAGTCAGTAGCCATTACCGCATCTGTCCATGAAAATGTCACTACATCCTGGTTGGCATTGGCAGCCGTTATAGTAACGGCACCTGCCGAAGCGGAAAGCTGGGTCGCATTGCTCTCCTGGTAATAAGGCAACTCTTCTGCTTTTTCACAGGACGTTAAAAACAATAACGCCCCCAATATGAATGAGGAAAACTTGAAAATACTTTTCATACTAATAGTTTATGAGTGGGTTATTGTTTTACGACAGTGAAACGTCCAGTTCTAAAATCTACTGTTATTTTGTACATGCCTGACTCAGAAGGCGCTTTAAGGTTATTTCCCCCATCTTTAAAAGTATCGCCGTTAACATCATTCTGCCCCTCTGCGCCGGTAAATCCATATTTTGCGGCCCACGAGCCATACTGGGGAATTAAGAGGAACTGCTCACCTCCTTTTAAATTAGTAGTTAATTCAAACGTGGTGGCCGATACTTTTGTAAACTCCTGAGATGCAACGGGAGCATCTCCATCGGTCTGCCATCCTTTATCTGTAGCCCCTCCCGTGATCCAAAGCTTACCTGACGAAGGTAGTGGTACCACCACATCCAGATAAGGCGTTGCGGTTAACTTAATTGTATTGGAATACAAGGGCGCTGATGTTGCACCTAGTGAGCTTTTTACCCTTAATTCTAGTTCATGTGCTATATCCGCATCTAATTCCATCTTATTCATGATAGCGTTCAGTTCACCTACGGTAAATACTTTTCCAAGCTCACCGGAGACGCTCACCTCCTGCAACATACTGTTTGAAAAATTACCACCCATTTTATCTATCTGTACCAAATAGCTTACCGTTTGAGAGCTCAGACCTGTATTTAAAACGTAGTTAGGATTTGTCCAGTTCAGCGTGAGGATATTGTTATCCTTTGCATTTTGCGTAAGTACAAAAGCCAGGTTATTGCTTTTTGAAAGCACAGGCGCTGTTCCACCTTCCAGCACTACCAGTTTATCTTCTTTAGTGCAGCCTGCTACAAACAACCACACCAGGCAAACAATTTTTATAATATTTTTCATATCAGTACGTTTTTAATAGCCGGGATTTTGAATTAATGAGGGGTTGGAAGATTTGTCAATAGCAGGGATAGGATATACATTGTATTTATCATCCACAGCAGTACCATTTCTTACATTACCTTTCCAGTCCCACAAATACTTACCCGTTGTGAACATTCCGAATCTTATTAAATCCGTTCTCCTATGTCCTTCCCAGAATAACTCACGGCCACGTTCATCTATCAAATAATTTTCGGTAAGCGTTGGCACTGTTCCTGCCGATGCATCACCAGGTCTGGCTCTCCGGGCCAGGGCCTGTAAATAACCCAGTGCGGTTGCGTTATCTCCGCCAGTGCCACCACGCCAAACGGCTTCCGCATAGTTCAGGTATATTTCGGCCAATCTGAATACAGGAAAATCTGTGTCAACAAAGGTTCCTCCTGCATCGGTATTAGGTCCGCGAATTCCCGCGCGCGTAAGGTTTCTGAATTTGCTCGAAGAGTATCCCGCCGTTGGATCACCTAATAAACTGGCAACAATCTTTGTTTGTCCTGTAGTCCAAAACTGTCCTCTGATATCTGCGGCATTAAACTTATCTACAAAATCCTCTGTAATACGGATGCAATTCCAGGTACCGTTTGTACCTGATACAGCTCCGGTAACACCTGCAGGACCATGTACCAAAAATGTAGTGCCGCTGTATGACTGCGTATTGGTTCCATCAAAACGAATCGTCCATATAAACTCTGTAGTAAGTGTATGATTATCCGCCAGCATCAGCTGTGTATAATCATTATGCAGACTATAGCCCGCATCTATCACCTTCTTTGAAGCAGCAACCGACTCTGTGTACTTAGCTGTTCCTGTATACACATTGGCATTTAAATACAAGCGGGATAATAAGGCCCAGGCAGCTGCTTTATCTACCCGTCCCACTTCGTTAGCCCTGGGTGCTGCTAATTCAGCATCAATGGCATTCAACTCCGATTCAACAAAACTGAAGATCTCTTGTTTGGATAACTGCTTAGGAGATACTCCCGAACCGATAACGTAATTTTCATCTGTAAAAGGAACAGCGCCAAAATGGTCTAATAGCACACTATAGCTATAAGCTCTTAAAAAGCGGGCCTCAGCTCTATAGCGTTTGATCGTTTCGGCATCGGCACCACTGAAGCCACGCTGTGAAAGTTTTGCATCAGATGATTCGCTAATAAAATTATTGGCCAGTGTTATGATGTAATAGCAACGAAAATATAAACCAGCTACAACATAGCTATTGGCGTTCCAGCTCATTTCATGCATGCTAACAGGATCCGTATTCCCACTCCAGGTCCACAGCCCTTCGTCGGTAGTTAAGGATTGCAAATACCAAAGCTGCCTCAGAAAACCGGTATTGCCTTCATCTGAAACTATTTCCGCCGGTATATCCCGGCCGTTTGTACCTGTAACGGCAAAAGACACATATAATTTTGCGAGTGCATTTGTATACCCTTGCACATCGGTAAATACCTTGCCTGCAGTTAAATCATTAGTGGGAAATTTATCCAGGTCTTTATGACAGCCGCTGATAACAAGCATTACCACAACCACCAACAGGTATATATATTTCTTAAAGTATTTCATACATGCTCGTTTTTAAATTAGAAGTCAAAGTTTAAACCCAGTGAAAAAATGCGTGGTCGGGGATAAATATTATTATCAATACCATTGCTCACCTCTGGATCTAACCCTTTATATTTAGTTATAATAAAAGCATTTTGTATGCTGGCAATAGCCCTTACCGAGCTGATGCATTTTGCCAGGCTGCCAAAGTTGTAACCAATGAAAATATTATCCATTCTCAGGAAAGATGCGTTTTCCACCCACATATCACTCATGGCCGAAATACCGGTTCCCTGGGTAAACCCGGTATTATAATAATTATTGATGCCATTACCCAATGTGTAAGCGCCGGTGATCGCTGTACGGGTACTCCTATCGGCAAATACGTTATTGTATGCAAAATTATTTAACGTAGCGCGGGCAACAAATCCGCCATTCCATTTATTAACAGCAAGGTTGGAGCTTAACCCAAACATATGATTACCTACAGCGCTGTGGTTTAAATATTTATCTTCATTATTGATCAAACCATCCCGGTTTCTATCTGCAAATAGCCCTTCAATAGCTTTACCATTATTATCATACACTTGCTGATAGAGATAGAAGGTATTTCTGGGATAGCCTACCGCGTGGAGTTGCGCATTACCATTACTTTGTGTTCCTCCGGTAGGAATTCCCAGGTAAGTCGGATCATCAGGTATTACTGTGAGATTGGTGATTTCATTTTTATTATAGGTATAGTTAAAATTTACATCCAGGCTTACTTTCTCTGTAGCTACAGGCTGCGTATTTAAGGTAAACTCAACACCTGAGTTACGTAAAGTACCTACATTAGCTAACACGTAAGCACTGAAATTGGTACCCGCTGCCTGTGGTATAGCGTTTAAAAGATCTTTGGATTCTCTTACATAGAAATCGATACTACCATTGATACGATTACGAAGGAAACCAAAATCCAACGCTATGTTATACGATGACAGTTCTTCCCATTTTAAATTGTAGTTGTAGCCAAATGGGCCATAGGCATTGTAAAATGTATTATCAAACTGATAAGAAGAGCTTAAGCCACCAACACCGTACCTGGCCAGGTAATCGTAGTTACCAATGCCATCCTGTTGACCAGTAAGTCCATAGCCAAATCTCAACTTTAACTCCGAAAGATCCGAAGTGCTTTTGAATAGCTCATTTTTCAGACTCCAGGCTAAGCCCACTGAAGGAAACCATCCCCACCTGTTCTCCGGTGCAAAACGCGAGGAGCCGTCTCTACGCAAACTGGCTGTAAGAAAATACTTGCTATCATAATTATACAGTAATCTTCCCCAATAGGAGATCAATGTGTTTTCAGGAATGTCGAATGCATATACAGGAGCCGTGGTACCGGCAATCGTATCTTTATTAGCATTTAAGGCCCTGAAGGAATAGTTTTTGGTTCTGAAATTATTATACGAATGCCCTACTGTTGCATCAATCCTGTGCTTTCCAATATCCTTTGCATAGTTCAGATAGAAGTCAAAAACAGAATTAAACCGATTCTGCTTACCTTGCTCAAACCGGCCACCATCCAGAAAATTAGTAGCAGCATTAGCCGGTATTAATTTAGTGCCTTCGTTACTGGATGCATCATAGCCCAGGTTCAGGTTCGCTCTTAGTTCTGGCAGAAAATGGAACTTATAATCCAGTTGTAAATTACCAATACTTCTCATAGGTTTTTGCTGATCAAAAGTCTGCTCCAACATACCCAGAGGATTATTAGCCCTGTTTAACACTAATGTTCCATTAGCTTCCGTCCATTGAAAATAGCCGCCGTAGGTAGGATCATCCATATAAACCGGTTGGGTAGGATCAAAGCTGATGGCTGCGCCTACTGCACCATCGTTGGCAAACCGGGTCTTCTGGAAAGAACCTTTCAGATTCAGGTCCACCTTTAAATGATTATTAAAAAATGTGGGATTTAAAGCCAGGCCTACAGAAGTTCGTTTTAAATTATCTGTGCGCAGCAGACCATCCTGGTTCAGGTAACCTAACGAAATGCGGTAAGGCATTTGCTTGATACCGCCCGTTATAGTAACGTTATTGTCTGATGCAAAAGCAGACCGGTAAATAACATCCTGCCAATCGGTATTGGCGCTACCTACCTGCCCCTTGTGAAGGTCGCTTCCATATTGACTCACAATTTCTCTCACCTGGTCGCCAGTTAAAACATCCAGTTTTTTCGCAAGCGTAGACAGCGAATTATTAGTACTGTAAGAAACTTTAATCCTGCCGGCTTTTCCCTTTTTAGTAGTAATGATTATTACACCGTTGTTAGCTCTCGATCCGTAAATCGCAGAAGCAGAAGCATCTTTCAGTACAGTAAAACTTTCGATATCATTTGGGTTAATAAAGCTTAAAGGGTTGGCAGAACCATTGATGGTTCCGTTATCAACAGGCACCCCATCAATAACAATTAATGGGTCATTGCTGGCGTTTAAAGAAGAACCACCTCGTATGCGAATCGTACTTCCCTGCCCCGGGCGCCCGCCGTTAGAGGTGATTGCGACACCAGACACTTTACCGGCAATCAACTGGTCGGGCGTTGTGATGTTTCCTTTTTGAAAATCCTTCGCCGAAACGGTAGCCACCGCACCGGTAAGGTCTTTTTTTCTTGCTGTACCATAACCAATAACCACTACACTTTCCATGGAGCCCGTGGTATGCACCAACACGGCATTCACTACAGTTCCATTTACGGGCAACTCCAGGTTGGCATAGCCTACAAACGAGAACACCAGGATGCTGCTTCCCTCAGGAACAGTTAACCGGTAATTTCCCGCAGAATCTGTAACGGTTGCATAACTGGTTCCTTTCACTTCAACAGTAGCACCAGAAACAGGGAGGTTGGATACATCTTCAGTAACCGTACCGGTTACTTCGCGGGTTTGCGCAACAACAGTGAGCACGCAAATCACCATTAGTAGCGTTAAGAACGCACGCAATCTTTTTCTTTGCATAGACAAACAATGTTAATTTCTCAAGTAATTATGTGTATCAGGTACACAATAAATTTTCGATACGAAAACAAAGGTAAGATTACTATGTGTATTAAGTACACATAGGCGAAATATTTTTTTATCCTTTTTTAGAAACGGAAGATTTGGCTGCCTTGGTTTTAAATTTATGAAGCTTTCCCGGACGATGCGTTACGTCTTCCTCCAGCTCATCCAATTCTGATAGCCAGCTTTTTAGCGCAATTTTCTTCCGGAAGTTTCTGCGATCCAGCGGTGTTCCTAAAATCGCTTCGTATAATTCCTGTAGAGCACGCAACGAAAATTTTTCGGGTAACAGGTTGTGCACAATAGGATGCTCCATTATTTGCTCCTGCAACATTTTAATGCAGGTATCAATAATTTGTTTATGGTCAAAAGCCAGCTTTTTAACGCCTTTAATAGCATGCCAGTGCAAATCGTTGCTATCAATATTCAACTTATGGCTATTAATATTTACCAGGGAATAATAAGCAGTGCTTACAACACGACCAGAGGGATGGCGGTTTACGCTACCGAAAGTATGCACCTGTTGTAAAAACACATCATCCAGACCGGTACGGTCTTTCAATACCCGATAAGACGCAGCGTCCAAATCTTCATCTGGTTTTACCAGGTCGCCCAATAAAGAATATAAGCCCGAAAACTCTTCGAGGTCTGACTTTATTAATAGTACCTTCAACTCCTTATCTTCGTAACCGAAAATCACACAGTCTACCGACACCGCAATATTAAAATACTCCAGGTGGCTACTTTTCTCAACAGCTGCACTTTTCAACAAGGGATTATTCGTCATGGCTTTTACAATGTGTTCTATATACACAAACCTAATATAATTTTCCTAATAAGGCAAACATTGCAAAAATTCTTTTCCTTCCGGGAAAAACGATCCGCTATTTAAAAACTTCCCTACATTTGTGTATCAAATACACATTAGTAAACCCGTTGCCTGTATTGTCTTGCCACATCTTGCTACCGGTGTTACCTGATTAATGGTTCTCACACGCAAAATGTATATATGAAGCGATTTCTATTACCTATACTCCTCTTAGCGATCAGCCTGGGTTGTAAAAAAACAAACCCGGACGAACCGTCTCAGCCGGAGCCTCCGGTTACAACACCCATCGTGCAAATGGGTTTGATCACTACTGATAAAGACTTTCCTGATGCAAATGAAGCAGTCACCATTAACTTTAATCCGGCTAAGGGAAATGCGGCACTGAACAGCATTACCGGGGATATATATATTCACTGGGGCGTTGTTACCAGTAGTAGTAATGGCGGCTGGAAATATGTGAAAAGTGACTTTAACACAGCGGATCCTTCTTCGAAGATGAGCCGCCAGGCCAATGGCAGCTACTCTATTACTATCACACCACAAACCTATTTTGGCGTGCCTGCAGGCGAACAAATACTAAAAATAGCTATGATTTTTAAAAATGCTGATGCCAGTCTTACAGGACGTAATGCGGATGGCAGCGATATCTATCTTCTGGTTTATAACAACGCTTTGAATGTTCGTTTTTTACGCCCCGAACTGCAGCCGGCTTTTATACCCACACCTGCAACAGCAGTTGCCACTGTGGGCCAGCAAATTGAAATAAGTGGCGCTGCTTCCCAGCCAGCCAGCTTAAAACTCACTTTAAATGATGTTGAGTTTGCCAGTGCAACGAATGCCACACAAATTGCCGGGAAAGCAACTATTACAGCTGTAGGAGAGCAGGTAATAAAGATAATTGCCAATGGCTCGGTGCAGGAATCATTTAAGCTAACCGCGGGAGGTGCAGTCACTACCGCAGCATTGCCAACGGGTGCCAAACCTAATGGTGTAACCTTTGTGAATAATGGCACCTCAGCAATACTAACCCTATACGCTCCTCAAAAAAATTATGTATATGCTATCGGTGATTTTAATAACTGGACGGCGACTGCAGCCTGCTATATGAAACGAACAGCTGATGGTAATACCTGGTGGATACAATTAGACGGGTTGAACCCTAACACAGAATACGCTTACCAGTTTTGGGTGGATGGAACACTTAAAATTGCAGACCCGTATACCGAAAAAGTACTGAACCCTGGTAATGACCCATATATTCCCGCAGCGAACTACGCCAATTTCGGAGTTTATCCAAGCGGCAAAACAGCCGGTATCGTCAGCACTATGAAAGCCAACCAGGTGGTGTATAACTGGACCACCCCTGCTATCACCAGACCCGCAAAAACCGACCTGGTGATTTATGAATTGCTGTTGCGCGATTACCTGGGAGCCAACAACTACCAGACATTAAAAGATACAGTCAACTACCTAAGTCAGCTAGGCGTGAATGCCGTCGAACTGTTACCTGTAAATGAATTTGAAGGAAATAACAGCTGGGGCTACAATCCCTCTTTTTACTTTGCGTTGGATAAATATTACGGTAGCAAACAAATGCTACAGGCGTTTATAGACGCCTGTCATGCAAAAGGTATTGCAGTGATATTAGACGTTGTTTTTAATCACGCAGAAGGTCAGTCGCCCATGGTACAACTGTATTGGGATGCTGCCGGCAACAGGCCTGCGGCCAACAATCCCTGGTTTAATCCTGTAGCGCCACATAGTGCTATAAAATTTGGAAACGACTTCAACCACGAAAGTATATCCACCAGAAATTTTGTGAAAGATGTGCTGAAGTTTTGGATGCAGGAATATAAGATAGACGGCTACCGCTTTGACTTCACCAAAGGATTTACGCAAAAAATCACATCAGATGACGGTGCCATGAGCGCAAAAGACGATAGCCGTATTGCTATCCTCAAAGACTATAACAATTATATCAGGTCAATTGATCCCAATGCCTACGTTATACTGGAGCACTTTTGCAGCGATGAAGAAGAAAAACTGCTAGCTGCCGAAGGTATGATGCTATGGAATAACCTGAACCATACTTTTATGGAGGCAGGTATGGGATGGCTGAATAACTCCAACTTCAGCCGTGGTATTTACACCACACATGGTTTTGCACAGGCAGACGGCCTGGTAAGTTATATGGAAAGCCATGATGAGGAACGCATGATGTACAAGCACCTGCAATATGGGAATACTGCTGGAGGCTACAATATAAAGGATTTGAATACCGCGCTGAAAAGACAGGAATTATGTGCAGCCTTTCTATTCGCCCTGCCGGGGCCAAAGATGATCTGGCAGTTTGGCGAGCTGGGATATGATATATCCATCGATCAGAATGGGCGCACAGGCGAAAAACCGCTATTATGGAACTATAATAAGCAGCCGGCAAGGCTGGCGTTAAAAAATGCATTTGCACGTTTTATAGCCCTGAAAAAAAACAATAGCATTTTCAGATCCAATAACATCAGTTCTAACCTGGGCGGAGCAGTAAAATTTATTAAACTAACAGAGGGCAATAATACGGTTGTGGTTGTGGGTAATTTCGATATAACTGTTCAAACAGCATTGGTAGACATGGGATCGGCCGGTACCTGGTATGATGCGGCCAACAACAGCACCATCACATTGGCGGGTAACAGCTACAGCGCTGCGCTGGCTCCAGGCGAATATCACATCTTTTCCAGGAGCGCATTGCAATAACAGAGAAGTTTAAACAATGAAAATACGCTGGCTCAAGGCTCATTTTTTGTTCTGGTCTATTTCATAATAATACGTTAAAACAATTACGAAATATTCGTAGAAGAGTTAAGATATTTATCTTGCCTGCAAAATAGTTTATGAGAATATTGACCTGGCTTGCCTGCCTGGCCCTTAGTCCTATGTTTTTACGGGCCCAGGACAAAGCTTTATACCTGAATCCTGAAAATGCACTGGGTTTGAAAGCCTCGGTAATTTTTTCTGAAGCAGAGCTGATACCCCTGGAAACAACTAAAGCCAGCAGCTTTAATAATGTACAGAATTTCCTGGTAACACCGCATCATTTTGTGCTTCTCGACAATATAGCTAATGCCATACTCATTTTTGATAAGCAGGGAAAATTTCTATACAAGTATAAGAAGAAGAAATTCCGGATAATGGGTGTTCAGTATGTGGGTTCCAAAAATGCGCTTTTTATTAAAGCCCTTAATAAAAACTATACGATTCCCGAGCTGAAAGCGCAGCAACTGATCGAACAGTCTGCCAAAACAGATTTCTCTAAATATACCAGCCTGGAACTACTGCACCTCGATAACGCTGCGAATTACCGGGTTGAGAATCTGCCAACACCCCGTTATGCGCTTAATAATACTTTCTATTTAAATGGCTACTTACTCTCTGTAAGCAGCCGGTACAATAAGTATTTAAAAGACACCATCGATTATCACCTGGACCTTATAAAGGATAATAAAATCGTAAAATCCTATTTCCCTTTTATTAATCTGCCCAAACTTCCTCCTTATTATTCCAACGTTAATTTTTCCATTAATAACACGCTGGATGAAAACTCCCTTCTGATTCAAAAGCAGTTTGACAATACTATTTACAGACTCACCCCAGACTCACTCTACCTGGAATACAAATTTGTTTTCCCGGCAGATCAGACTATGACCGGGGACTTCCAGTCTACCATGTTTCGCAGCAATATAGAGCATAACACAGCTGTTAATAAGAACAATAAAGTAATATCAGGTTTAAACAACCTGGTAGAACATAAGCATCTCTTATTTTTCTCTGCTAGAGCTGTTAATTACGCACAAAAAAATTATCTCTTTAACTCAACTGACAATAAACTATACGACCTCGGAAAAATAACGACAGACAGCGTTGTCTACAATTTACCTCCCAAGATCTTTTCATCGATCACGGAGCAGGATGAAGAATACGTTTATACAAGAATATCCAGCGTAGACCTGTTGAAAGAAAAAGATAAGCTGCTTGCTCAGAACAAAGAGCTGCCTTCAAAAACAAGGGAACTGTTAACCAGGCTCGATAAATTCGACAATGCAATCGTTATTAAATTAAAAGTAAAACCATCAACTGCTAAATAATGAGAACCGTATTACTGCTATGCTTCATAGCGTTCCTTCCATCGGCATTGATGGCCCAGAAAAATATCGGGGGTGTTAAAGGTATCATCTATGATTCTATCAATGATTATGCCTTACAGTCTGCTTCTGTATCCGTTTATAAACAGTCCGACTCCAGCATTGTAGAGTTTCAGCTTAGTAATACATCGGGAGAATTCGATATTAAAAATCTACCATCCAAAGTTCCGTTGTACATGGTCGTATCGCATACAGGATACCGGCCTGTGGTAAAAAATCTTCAACTGGATAGTTTAAACCTGGTAACCGACTTCAAAAAACTGTTCCTGTATCAGAAGGCTGAAAATGAAATGGATGAGGTGGTGGTAAAAGCTGTGCAGCCTATAAGAATGAACGGGGATACGCTGGAGATAAACCCGGATGCTTTTAAACTAGACTCCAATGCAGTGGTAGAAGACATGCTGATGCGGGTACCCGGGCTAACCGTTTGGGGCGATGGAACTATAACCATGAATGGCCGCAAACTGGAAAAAGTATATGTAGACGGAAAACCATTTTTTGGAGGGGCAGCACAAACCGCCACGCAAAATCTACCCAAAAACGCTATTGAGAAAATTCAGCTGTACCAGGAAAAAGACCTTTCGAAAGTACAGCAATCTGAAGAAAAAGCAGACTCATCATACGCTATGAACATCAAGCTGAAAGCTGATAAAAAGAAAGGTATGTTCGGCAAAATCGGAGCAGGCTATGGAACAGATGAGCGATACACAGGAGATGGTGTCATGCAATTCTACAACAGCCGTACACAGGCGGGCTTTGCTGCCGGTATCAATAACATCAATAAGGAAGAAGGTACAGGTGAAAATGCTTTTTTGGAGAACACGTTCAAATCGAATTTCAGGGTATTCTTTGGCGGACGTGGTGGCGGTGCCGACGGTATCACCAGGCGAGCTTACGCTAACGCCAAAATACAACATAGCTTTTCTGAATCAGACAATTCTCAATTCTACAACCGTATGTCGGCAGACTATGGCTACCTGAATACTTTAAGAAATGTTTTGTCCAATACTACCAATATTCAAAACATCACTCAAAATAATAGTAGCTATAAATTATCTAACATTGGCGAAAGCAGGGGCATGAACAATGCAACGAGCAACAACGTAAAGTTTATGTATGAGAACCGGAAACAATTCGGAAACTTTGTTAACATCACTGCCAATTATACCAACCAGTTTACCACCAGCGACAACGAATCGACAACCAATGTTTTCAAAAACGATTCAACCGCAATAAGTACGGCCATTAACCGCAGCAGATCCACGACAGTTAACGACAATATTAATATGTTCGGCTTTATACGCTCGAACGATGCCGGACAACTACAGGATCCGAGGAAAAACTTTATGCTCTTTTTTAATGGAGGTTACAACAATTCCAGCAGCAACAGCAATACCGTGAGCCGGTTCCTTTCGTATATAGACACTATTCCTTCTGATTTAATTGACAGAAAATATAATAACCTGAATAGTAATTACAATGCCAGCTTAACCCTCAATTATGATGGTTTTAAAAGCCTGTTATTCGGTATTTATAACTTCTTCAATATAGATGTATCCCTGGCCAACGATATCAGCATCAACAGGAGTGAGATGGATTCAAGGGTTACAGACCTGGATACCCTTACCAATTTATACAGGCAAAATGACCTTTTAACCAATAACAACATACTCACTAACTTCTCTTACAAACCGGGTTTGAGTTTAAGAAAGTCGATCAGCAAATCGGTATGGGAAAAATACAATTACTGGTTCTCGATGGGCGTGGAATTAAAATACCAGTTCCTGAATCAAAAAAATGAATCCAGCTTTTTGTTTCGTAATATAGACAGGAACTTCGCAGCATTTACGCCTAACCTGAACATGAATTTTAATTATACCAAGAACAATGCCTACCGGATCAACTCCTATTTATGGGCCAATGTAAATCAATCACCGGCGTCTATTGATCAGCTGTATCCCCTGGTAGACAGTACTAACCGGTACAACATCATAGCCGGTAACCCAAACCTTAAAGCCTCTACCAATACTTATAGCAACTGGAGTTTCGATATCAACCGCGCTAAAATGAATACCAAGAGCAATTACAGTGCAAGCATAGGTTTAAACTACAATAATACAGCTAATGCCGTTAGTGATAATCTTGTGTATGATAGTTCAGGCAGAAGTATCCGTTACCTGATCAATGTAGACAATCAAACAGCCATTAACGGAAATTTCAGTGCAAGATTTTCTACGAACCTCAACAAAATGAGTAACATTAATTTCTCTTACAGGCTCAATTTATCAACCAACGAACGACCAGGATTTATTAATTCTGTAAGCTCTACCTCAACCAATAATTCAATTTCCAATAACATCAGTGCTACTTACAGCCTTATCGACAAATTCAATATCACCATAGGAGAAACCATTGCCAACAACAGAAGTATACAGCAAAGTTCAACCCGCATCAGCTCCGGTATACGCAACTATACCACTTCCGGAAATATTAACTATTTCATTACGAAGGAGCTGACATTGAACACCTCTCTGAACTATCAGAATAATATAGCAGCCAATGGCAATTCGGTAAAAGTAAATATCTGGAACGCTAATGCGACCTATCGTTTCATGCAGCAAAAAGCGGAACTGAGGCTATCTGCATTTGACCTGTTGAGACAAAATAAAAATATCACCAACTTCGTTAGGGAAAACGCTGCAACAACAACCATTACCAATGGCCTGCAGCAGTATTTCATGGTAACATTTTCTTATTATCCAAGGAAATTTGGCGGTGGTAATAGCAGGCCGGCGCCTCCCTCGGGCGGAGCCATAATGATTATTCGATAAATTTATCTAAGCCGTCTTTCACAGGACGGCTTTTTACTGTGCGGTAAAAACTTTACTTTTAGTGGCTTTTTATCCGTTTATATGTACAGTAAAGAAAATACCATTGCCCTGCAGGAAACTACGCAGGCACTTTTAAAGGAAACTCCTGAAACGCTTACCTCCCTGGAAAGTACCGAACAGCTTCGGCAGGCATTGCGTTTTCATGAATACCGGTACTATGTTTTAAGCGACCCGTTGATAGCCGACGGGGAGTACGACCAGTTATTTAAATTGCTGGAAAGAACGGAACAAGCTCATAAAGACTGGATAAGCAAGGATTCGCCCACTCAAAGAGTTGCCAAAGAGCTGACCGGGAATTTCATAACGGTACAGCATCTGGTACCGATGTTGTCGCTGGACAACTCGTATAACGAAGCCGACCTGAAAGATTTTGACAGGAAAGCGAAACAACTATCCAAACTGGATACAATCACCTATTGTGTAGAACCGAAATTTGACGGCGGTAGCATCTCGCTTATTTATGAGAATGATTTGCTGGTACGTGGCGCCACACGGGGAAATGGCGTTGCAGGTGATGATGTAACAACCAACGTAAAACAAATTCGCACACTACCGCTTTCAGCACGTTTCAGCGATTACGGATTGCAGCAAGTGGAAATTCGCGGTGAAGTGCTAATGAATAAAAACAGCTTTAAAAAGTATAACGACTCTCTGATAGAAAAAGGTTTAGCGCCCCTGGCCAACCCACGCAATGCAGCAGCAGGCACCCTTCGCATTAAAGACCCCGCAGAAGTGAAAAGAAGAAACCTGGAAGCCTTTGTTTACCATATTAGCGATTATACACTACTCCCCGAAACAGAAATACCTGAAGAGCTGACCACGCATGAGGGTTCTTTGAAACTACTATGGGAACTGGGTTTCAGAAGCCCGGTTAAAGAAATGCGTGTATTTGAGGGCATAGACCCAGTAGTTCAATATTGCCTGGAATTTGAAGGTAAAAGAGACGATCTTCCCTACGAAATTGACGGAATGGTTATCAAAGTGAACAGCTTTAATCTGCAGGACCAGCTAGGCATGACCTCTCACCATCCCCGTTGGGCCATGGCTTTTAAATTCAAAGCGCGGCAGGGAACCAGCAAATTATTAAATGTAGATTTCCAGGTGGGACGTACGGGTTCTATAACTCCTGTTGCCAAAATAGAACCGGTTTTTATAGGAGGCGTTACGGTAAGTTCCATTTCGCTATTTAACGAGGATGTAATACGGGAGAAGGACCTGATGATCGGCGACACAGTATTGGTGGAAAGAGCGGGCGATGTGATCCCCTATATCGTTAAGCCTCTCTCAGAATTACGTACCGGTGCAGAGACAAAAATAGCATTTCCTCAAAATTGCCCGATCTGCTCCAGCCAGCTTTTCAAAGAAGAAGGGGAGGCGGCCTGGCGCTGTGTAAATATTGAATGCCCCGCCCAGGTGGTAGAGCGCATGATCCATTATGTAAGTAAAGATGCGCTGGACATTAAAGGATTCGGAGAGGCGAATATCAAGAAGTTTTACGATCTCGGTTTATTAAAAGACATCCCGGGCATTTACCGGCTCGACTTTGAAGCCATTGGTAAATTAGAAGGATTTGGCGCCAAATCAATTGAAAAGCTTAAAGAAGCGATACAACAGAGCAAGCAGCAGCCTTTACATCGCCTGATCTTTGCCCTGGGAATCCGGTTTGTGGGCGAAACAACGGCTAAAGTATTGGCGCAGAAAGTAAGTCACTTGCTGGAGCTTAGGAATTTTTCGCAGGAAGCCTTACAGGAGCTAGAAGATATTGGTCCGAAAGTAGCGGGTAGTATCGTTCACTTTTTCAGCAGCGATGATAATATCAAAATGTTGCAGGAACTGGAGGACATGGGTATTGAAATGAATAACAGCATCAAACAAATGCATGGCGGCGGAGAGTTGGAGGGCGTAACCTTTCTATTTACCGGTACGCTTCCCACCCTCAAAAGAAGTGAAGCCGAAGAAATGGCAGAAGCTAAAGGTGGGAAAATATTGGGAGGCGTTAGCGCCAAGCTCAATTACCTGGTAGTAGGTGAAGACGCTGGCAGCAAACTGGACAAAGCCAAAAAATTAAATACAGTAAAGATCATCAGCGAAGCCGAATTCTTAAAAATGATCGCCTCAGAAAGCGCCGGTTCTTAGTAACCGGCTATTGATCCAATACTTTTACACTTCTTGAGAAACTTTCCTCCAGGGATATAAATGTCTCGGTCCTTTCGATTCCCTTTATTTTCTGCAGTTTTTCGTGCAGCACATCTCTCAGCTCAGAAATATCTTTGCAGACGATTTCAGCAAACATGCTATAGTTGCCCGTGGTATAATTTAAGCGCACAATTTCATTGATCTTATGCAGTTCTTTGGCTACCGAATCGTATAAAGAGCTTTCTCTCAGGTAAATACCGATAAAGGCTATTACATCATACCCCAACAACTTAAGGTCCGGATTTAAACGCGTACCCTTTACAACACCGTCCTTTTGCAACTTTTTGATACGTACATGTATGGTACCTCCGGAAACAAATAATTTCTTTCCCAGGTCAGCATAAGAGATTTCTGCGTCATCCATCATATGCTCTATAATCTGCAGATCGAGCTTATCGAGATTTAATTTAGAATTCATATTTCAGCAGCTTTAATTTGATATAATCTAATACTATTTGCAATTTATTGAATAAATACTATATTTTGAAAAATATTATTAAAATATTTGGAACGAACGAGCATTTATCTTTATTTTTGTTCTAACAACGCCTGATCATACAGGCAAAAGTTCTTAAAATTGTGGGGTGATGAAATTTTTGGCAGACATGCCCTCTTGTCTCGAGGGTGAGGATCACGGAATAAACACAACATAGAGCCGACCGTCAGGCCGACCAGGATTGACCACTAACTTTGTGTTGCGGCTAACCGCCTCGTGGAGGTTCGACCCCTCCCCCTACAGCATATTAAACCTTCGCCATTGGCGGAGGTTTTTTTATTGCCAACTTTTTGAGGATGAAGACGCATTCAGCACCTTTGTTCATAAAGCGTTCAATTTGGCTTAATAGTCATTGTGTTTTTGCTTAGTTCCCCTCTGCTCACCCCATCACGCCACAGTAGCCAAATATAAAATTAATTTCCTACAAACCTTTCAGCGGCAGATACTTATTTTTGCAGCCAACACGAACAAATATGAGAAAAATACTATTTATAGTTGCTTTTTTAAGCAGCTTAGCTGTTCTGGCTCAGGATGAGACTGTAAAAAACTTAAAAAAAGACTCGGAAAAACAAATTAAGAAGGATCCCAGTGATACAACTACCAAAACCTGGAAAACCGGCGGGTTTATAGGATTAAACGCGGCACAGGGTTCATTGAGTAATTGGGCAGCTGGAGGCGATAAATTTTCGCTGGCTCTTAACGGTAACCTTAGCACCTACGCTTTTTATAAAAAGAATAAGCACTCCTGGGACAATACGCTCGATATTAACCTGGGATACATGAACACCACATCGCTGGGGAGCCGTAAGAACGATGATCGCATCGACCTGGTGTCGAAATACGGATATGCCATTGGCGAAAAATGGAATGTGGGCGCAATGTTCAACTTCAGATCACAGATGTTCAAAGGGTACACCTATGATAATGATGGCAACCGCACATTCAGCTCTAACTTTTTATCGCCGGCCTATGTATTGCTAAGCCCGGGTCTTGAATGGAAACCCAATAAAGAATTTTCTGCTTTCATGTCTCCCGCTACTGTAAGATGGACCATTGTCACAAATGATTCACTTTCGAGCGTGGGCGCTTATGGCGTCGACATAGATAAACATGCAAAAACTGAATTCGGTGCTTTTGCCTCGCTTAATTATTTTAAAGAGGTTAATAAAATGTTTTCTTACAGAAGCCGCCTGGATCTGTATGCCAACTACCTGGAGAAACCTAAAAATGTAGACCTTTACTGGACCAACCTGATCAACATGAAACTTACCAAATACCTGACAGTTACTTACAGTCTTGACATGATCTATGACGATGATGTAAGGCTATTTGGAGCCAATAATGAATCGCCGGCAGCGCAGATTAAATCTATGTTGGGGCTTGGATTTATGGTGAAATTTTAGACCCTATGATTTTTTGATAGCTAAGTGGCAATCTGATAAAAAATTATCTACCGCGTTTGTCAACAGCGTCTCGTCAGGTTTGACAAAACCATCATAACAAAATTTCGTAGCCAGTTCGACAAGCTGCCGCAGGTTCAAATTGCTTTGATCAGCACTTATAGCAAACCTGTTCTTCATAAGATAGGCAGCCAGGTACTCCTGCTCGGTTTGCCCTGGCGTAGGTATTAGCACCGATCTCTGCCTCAGCTCGTTAATATCCATCACCGAACTGTAACCACTCCGGCATACAATTAATGCAGCTGAGCGCATAATCGGCTCCATTTCTGTTACAGACAAATGGTTGTAAACAGTTACCCCATCAATTTGAGGCAGATGCTGCTGGAGCGGCTTGCCGCGTATGATAGTTACAGGCTGCTGAACATACTTTAACTGTGCCAAAATAGTCTGCTCCAAAATGCTTCTTTGCGGTTCAGGGCCGGAAAATATAAACAGAATCCCGCCTTCCTGGTTGACAAAAGATGGATTATTTACCCTGGTCAGCGCTCCTACATAAGAAACGATACTGCGGGGCATTGAGGAGGGGTGTGACAGAACCCCTGCCAGGTTTTGAGTTCCTTCAAAATCGGGTACCCAAACCCTGGAAAACCGGTTAACATACCTGTAATTCAACAATTGAGCGATGTTATCAGCCCAATGACCTAACCCTGTTTGTATGCGGAGTTGATGGGTTATAAAAACGCAGGGTACCGACCGGGTAGATAGCCCCAGACGGTTGTCACTGATTACGCCATCAATTTTTTCCCGGCGGATCATTTCTTTTAACCAACTATTTTCCCGCTTTACAATGGCTGCAATATGGGGTGCCTGCCGTATCATTTTCCACAAAAATCCTTTTCGGCTACTACTATAAGCAACACCATAACCCTCCAGAAACAAAAACCTGACACCAGGAAACTCCGTAGCCAATACTTTTTCCTGCACCTTATCTCCTGCAATGATCACTTCCACACCATATTTCAACAAAGTCCTGATAACAGGTATACAGCGCGTAGTATGCCCTAAGCCCCAGTCTAAAGGGGCTACCAAAATTTTTAACTTTCGGGGGAAAGGCATAGATATTGCTAAAAATACAGTAGAAATTGAACCTTTTGTTTGATCCGATTGTAAAATAAAGTAAATTTACTACTCCACATTTTAGTTTGCCTTTAAAATGAATAAATATCGCAGAGATATCATTTTGGTCATAAAGGATGACGCAGTTTACCCCAATTCAATAGATACCCGGGTAGAACGCCTGAACTATGTAATTGCCTGTGTAGATAATAAGGAAGGTTTTTGCAAGGCCCACGAGCTGGTGAACCGAAACCGGATCACTTCCAGTAAAAGAAAAATACTAACGGCTGTACAAAGTGAACGTTTAAAACCATTCAGGTTTTTGTTGAATAAAAATTAAAAAGCTCCGATCACGGAGCTTTTTAATTTAGAACTTAATTTCTTCTTCATTCGAATCGAAGAAGTGATATTCTGTCAGCTGATAAGCTGTGTCTTTTTCAATTCTTGTTTTCTGTCCAAATTTCTTATTCCACTTAGACAATTTACTGCTCCACCACAAACCCTTGGTTAAATAACCATACACGATAGGATGCACAATAAGCTTGAGATTTTTATGTTTATGGGTAATAAGGTAGTTAAGATTTTTTTCAATCTCATCCTCGAGCACCAGGGTTGACGTTATTTTACCGCTACCATTACAGCTGGGGCAAACTTCCTGGGTATTGATGTTTACCTCGGGGCGCATCCGCTGACGGGTGATCTGCATCAAACCGAATTTGGATATAGGCAATACCGAATGTTTCGCTCTATCGGCAGCCATCACCTCCTCCATTGTATCAAAAAGCTTCTTCTTATTCTCCGCGAGCTTCATATCGATAAAATCCACAACGATAATTCCGCCGATATCTCTCAACCTTAATTGCCGGGCTATTTCAGCTGCAGCTTCAAGGTTGGTTTCCAGTGCATTTTGTTCCTGGTTATTTCCAACATTTTTATACCCGCTGTTTACATCAACTACATGCAGTGCCTCAGTATGTTCTATTATAAGATAGGCGCCGCTGTTTAGTGTAACTGTTTTACCAAACGAACCTTTTACCTGCTTGGTAATACCCATCATATCAAATACATTACCCTGCGCCTGGTTCACAATCTCTGCTTTTTCAGGGGCTATTTTCTGTATGTAATTTTTGGTTTCGGTGTAGATGTTTTTATCGTTGGTAACAATGCGGTTATAATCAGCACTTAAGAGATCTCTTAGAATGCTATTGGTTTTGTTCTGCTCGCTAAAGATCTTCGTAGGTGCTACCGCCCCTCTCAGGTTTTGTTGAACAGTATTCCAGATATTTACCAGGTTGCCCAGGTCTTCATAAAGCTCTGCAGTATTCTTCCCTTCGGCCGCGGTTCTTACAATTACACCAAAATTCTTTGGCTTCACCGCTTCAATTATTTTCTGTAGTCTTTTTCGCTCTTCAGAAGAATGAATTTTTTTAGATACGGCTACAATGTTATTGAAAGGAGTGATCACTACAAACCTGCCTGGCAAAGAGAGTTCACAACTAAGCCGTGGACCTTTAGCAGCGATAGGTTCTTTTAAGATCTGTACCAATACATGGGGTTTACCACCCAGCACTTCACTAATCTTTCCTGTTTTTACGATCTCAGGCTCTACATCAAATTTTGAAAAATCTATTGGATTGGCATCTGTGGCTGCCATGGCCATATTGGTAAACTTTAATAACGATTTTGCATAAGGACTCAAATCAGTATAATGCAAAAATGCGTCTTTTTCAAAGCCTACATCTATAAAAGCTGCGTTGAGCCCCGGCATAAGCCTTTTTACTTTGCCCAGGTATAAATCACCTACAGCAAAGCGGCCATCGCTTTTTTCGCTATGCAACTCCACCAGCTTCTTATCTTCTAACAAAGCAATTTCAACACCAGTGGGAGCGGCATTAATTACAATTTCTTTATTCATTGCATATGAACGTGTGCTATGCCCTAAAAGTAAATGTGACCAACTTTATCGGTAATACATGCAGGCAGAAAAGTATATGGCATTAAAGGATGGAAAATGCATATAACGATAAAGCAGCTGAAAACAAATATAATTACATAAAACCCCGCAAATAAACTACGGGGTTTTATGTAGAATATATTTCAATAAAAGAAATGCTTATTTCTTTTTATGGCGGTTTTTTCTAAGTCTTTTTTTGCGCTTATGAGTTGCAATTTTATGACGTTTTCTTTTTTTACCACAAGGCATAGTTAAATAATTTAAATCTTGTTAATATAATAGTTAATTCTGCTTTTTTAAAGCATCAATCCTTTTTTGAAGCTCAGCCCTCATTTCCGTATGTTCTGTTGCCAGCGGTAATGCCTTCTGATAATATGCTATCGCATCTTGTTTCTTATCCTGCTTCTCGTAAACATCTGCTAACAGCAATAAAGCCTGCAGGTTTTTTGAATCAAGTCGCGTTATTGTTTCAAGACGCTCTTTGGCTTTATCTGTTTGCCCGCTCATCAGCGAACCCATAGCCAAAGTCATTTGCGCATACAAATTAGTGCTGTCTTTATTAACCACTTCCCTGATCTTGGCGATTCCTTCCATGGGAGCATTGGATATACCTCCAAACATGTAAGTTGAGCCCAACCCTACTTTTGCAGAGTCGTTATCAGGATTTAGCTTTAAAGACCTTTCAAACAAATCTTTTGCCTGCAACGCCATCCACTTCGCCATCTCTCCATTATCCACGTGCTGCAGGTTGTTCAAAAACAAATGGCCTGCAAAATTGAGGTTTTTTTCTGAATTTTCCAACCTTGCACCTTCAGCAACATACCAGGCGTAAGGAATAAACGCTTTTACACTGTCTTTCCAATACAAGGAAAGCTCGTTGAAGGCTTTTAATTTTTGCCCCTGATCGGGTGATTTTGCTATGGTGGATTCTAAAGAATTTAACCTGGCAGCACCAGCCGGCAAAAGTGTTCCTTTTGCGGCTCCCAATGCGCTATCTATTGAAAATGATGAAGTTGAAACAGCCCCTGCAGCTGGCTGGTCTGCATGTTCGTGCTGATGGCCTTCATGCGAGTTGGCCTGAGCTTTGGGCTTAATGCTCCCAAACGCCCATAGCAACCCTAGTGCAGCAATAGCAACAAAAAGGGTAATATATTGAGGTTTCTTCACAATCAAAAAAAATTTGGATTGCAAAGTTAACCCCAATACTATATAAATTGTTTAAAAAAGAGTGGATAAAAACTCAATGGCAGCTAGGTTCTTCGTTTAGAACTTATTAATCTTCGCCATCGTCGCCGGGGCCATCATCTGGTTTTGGCTCCTTCAGTTTTTTCACTTCGATGCTAAACTCTTTCGCTGGTTTAAATGCAGGAATATAATGCTCGGGGATGTGTACCGCCACATTTTTCTTAATATTGCGGCCAATTTTTGCAGCCCGCTTTTTTGTAATAAAGCTGCCAAAACCACGAATGTAAATGTTTTCGCCAGAAGCCAAAGTGTCTTTAACCTCTTTAAACATTGTTTCGAGTGTAACCAGCACATCTACTTTTGGTATGCCGGTTTTGTCAGATATCTTGTTTACCAAATCCGCTTTTCGCATAGAATAGAATTAATATTATTTTAACGATTCAATTAAATTGTATAACAGCTTTTTACGCTTAATACTTCTAAGATATAAACAATTATTAATCCAATTTTTTTTCTTTGAAAAAAATAAATAAAATCTTTTGAGCAATTTAACACATAAAAACCTGGAAGTCAGCAATTTTTCAAAATTGCTGTTAAAGTGGCACGAGCGGGAGAATGATCGCCAGATGCCATGGAAAGGAGAAAAAGATGCTTATAAGATATGGCTGAGCGAGATTATTTTACAGCAAACCAGAGTGGAGCAGGGCCTGGAATATTACCATAATTTCATCCTTAATTTCCCGACAGTCAACGATTTAGCTGCGGCAGACGAAAAAAGAGTGTTTAAACTATGGGAAGGTTTAGGCTATTACTCACGTTGCCGCAACCTGATTGCATCCGCCCGGCTAATTGTAGAAGAATATGACGGAATATTCCCTGATAATTATGAAGACATATTGAAGCTCAGGGGAGTAGGTCCTTACACAGCATCTGCTATTGCCTCTTTTGCGTTCAACCTTCCTCATGCAGTGGTGGATGGCAACGTTTACAGGGTGCTGGCCAGAGTTTTTGGAATTGATGAAGCTATTGACAGTACAACAGGTAGGAAAAATTTTCATCAGCTGGCCAACGAGCTATTAGATCCAAAGCAGCCTGGCAAATACAATCAGGCCATCATGGATTTTGGTGCTACCGTATGTAAACCTGCAGCGCCTTTATGCCATCATTGCACTTTTCAAACGTATTGTAAGGCCTATGCTGACAACAGGGTACAGCAGTTACCGGTAAAAGAGAAGAAAATAAAGCAAAGAGGTCGCTATTTTTATTTCTTTGTCATACAATACGGGAGTAAACTTGCCTTAAGAGAGCGGCTGGGAAAAGATATCTGGCAGCATCTGCATGAGTTTCCGCTGGTGGAATTACCGCAGAACGCTGAGGTGGATAAAGCTATAGAAGAAGCATTGAACAGGAAATGGGTGACTGAAAATAGCATTGTGAAACCAGACACTACTGTTTACCGCCAAAAACTTACGCATCAAAGTATTACGGCGGTATTTATTAATACTAAAATAAAGCGCTTACCAGATGCACTTAAAAATTACGATTGGATCGAAACCGGCAGCCTTTCGGCTTATTCTTTCCCCAAAATCATCAACGATTATTTGAACAACAGGAAATTGCTGCAGTAATAAGCGCACTAATCCGTTCTAATCAATATTAAAAAAATATAAGCCTTGTGTATTAATTTTTCAGAATGGCTAAAAAAAATTAATTTTAGCATACTATAGCTTAATACATACTTACATAAGAAAAATCAATAATTAATATGAGAGGAGTTAATCGCGTAATGCTAATAGGCAACTTAGGTAAAGACCCTGAAGTACAATTACTGGAAGGGAATATTGCAGTTGCTAAATTCCCGTTGGCAACTACCGAAACTTTTAAAGACCGATCGGGCAAACTGGTTTCTCAAACAGAATGGCACACGGTAGTGTTGTGGCGCGGCCTGGCGGATCTTGCACAAAAATTTTTACACAAATCAAGCCTGGTTTATATAGAGGGTAGATTACGCACCAGGAGCTGGGAAGATAAAGATGGTGTAAAAAAATATATAACTGAAGTAGTCGGTGAAAATTTGATTATGCTGGATAAAAAAACGGAAGGTCTGACGCAGGAACATGATGACCCGGCGCCAGGGGGAGCAGCTCCGGGTGAAGAAGGAGAAACCGATGCTATTAACTTTTAATTAGTTGCTATGATGCCGGAAAACCGGCGATAGCACTTTTCACTAATAATATTTGTTTTGTATACACAGAGCATTACTCATTCATTATTTACTATTTTTTTGCAGGTAGAGCTGCAGGCCACTGCTCAAAGCAGCACTGTTTTAGTAGTGGGACTGCTCTTGCTGGTATTCTTATCTTTTTCTATTTCGGGTTCGCAGGCGGCCATTTTCTCCCTCAATGAGAAGGATATAGATGTGTTGAAAACCAAACAACAACCTGCAGCCCGCAGAATTATCGATCTCCTGGATGAGCCCAAAGAAGTGTACACTTCAATGCTTATTTCCAAAACTATTCTTAACATCTGTTTGATCATTTTAACTAACTACCTGATTAATCAATATACCCCGCAGGAATATTTACATAGCGGCTATTCAATTGGGCTAAAATGGCTGTTAATTGCATTTTTGATCGTCTTCCCTTTAGAAATATTTCCACGTGTATGGGCCAGGCAGAATAGTTTACGATTTGCTTATGAATGGCCCGTACTGCTGTTTATTGTAGAGATGATCCATTATGTATTGCGGCGCATGAGCAAGGGTATTGTAGCCGTGGCCGATGGGCTGGGCAAAACTCTGGGCACCGATAATGCTGAAGCCAACAGCCTGCAGGAATTTGATGAAGCGATTGATGTTCAAACAGATGACGAAGCCTCACCCGAGGAGAAAAACATCATGAAAAGTATTGTGAAGTTTGGAAAGATCTCGGTAAAAAAAGTGATGCGCAGCCGCCTCTATGTGAGTGGTATAGAATACAATACAACATTCCCGGAGCTGGTGGAGAAAATTAAGGAATTACAGTATTCGAGACTGCCGGTTTACAAAGGAGATCTGGATGAAATAGAGGGAATATTAAATACCAAAGACCTCATACCTCATCTATATGAGGACCATTTTGACTGGCATTCGGTTATACGCCCCCCTTACTTTGTACCAGACTCCAAGCTGATTGAAGACCTGCTGCTGGAATTTCAGAAAAAACGTATGCACTTTGCCATAGTGGTTGATGAATTTGGAGGTACCAGCGGTATTGTAACTATGGAAGATATTCAGGAAGAAGTAATTGGGGATATCAAAGATGAGTTTGATGTGGAGGAGATCGATAATAAAAAAGTGGATGACCATACTTATATTTTTGAAGGAAGCACCATGTTGCGCGATGTTTGTAAAGTGTTACAGCTGCCTGTAAATACTTTTGATGAAGTGCGCGGCGATAACGAGTCCCTTGGCGGGTTAATCAATGAAATTTCGGGAGAACTTCCTAAAGAAGGCGATATGGTAACCTCCGGAGACTTTGAATTTACCGTATTGGAGGTGGAAAGAAACAGGGTAAAAAAAGCCCGGATCGTAATTAAACCGTCTTAATAGTTCGCGGCTTCCAATAAGCTGTAGTATTTTTGCGTAATGATCATAATCGAAAACAAAATAATTAGTGATGATATAGCGGAGGCGCAATTTGTTTGCGACCTCACCAAATGTAAGGGGGGGTGTTGCGAAGACGGTGATGCAGGAGCTCCGCTGACAGAAGAAGAACTGGACGAGGTAAATAACAGCTACGAGATCATAAAGTCTTACATGACCCCGGATGCAATTGAGCAGGTTGAAAAAAAAGGCCGGTATCAATATGACGACGAATTTGGCTGGGTAACTCCTACCCTGCCTAGCGACAACGAAATATGCGTTTATGCTTACCGTGAAAACAATGGTCTTATAAAATGCTCCTTTGAGCAGGCTTACAATGATGGCAAAATAAAATGGAAGAAGCCTATCAGTTGTCATCTTTACCCAATTATTGCTTATCAGGGCAAACATGGTGATTATGAACGTTTGAATTATGAGCCCCGTAAAAAGATGTGCAGCCCCGCCTGCAAGCTGGGTGAAAAATTAAAAGTTCCGGTTTACCAGTTCTTAAAAGAACCCCTGGTAAGGAAGTATGGCGAAGAGTTTTACGAAGTGCTCGAACAGGCCGTAGTAGCTCATAACCATAGCGAATAGTTTTTTCATTGATCAACAGTAAATGTTAACAGCCTCATACAAGCATGTCTCAAACAGCCACACTATTTAATAAGAAGAGTAAAGAGAAAGCAGCGGATAGAGATCATCGGCAAGTGATCAATTTTAATATTGGCAGGTATAATGCCCAGGTACCTGCGGGGAAAACGCAATTTTCTGACGTTGCCCTGGCGCGTGAAAGAGCGAAGAACCAGAAATGGAAAGCCATTGAAACACTGGATACCCAACTGGAAAATTTTGAAGCCCAGGTAACCAGACGTGGCGCAAAAGTGATCTGGTGCGAAGACGCTCAACAAGCCATTGACGCCATTGTGAAGATCTGTAAAGAAAAAGACTGCCGCACGCTGGTAAAGAGCAAAAGCATGGTTACTGAAGAGATCCATCTCAATAAGAACCTGGAGGCGCATGGCATAGAAAGTATTGAAACGGACCTGGGAGAATATATTCAGCAACTGGATGGCGAAACGCCCTATCATATTGTAACGCCGGCCATGCATAAAAGCAAGGATGATATTGCCAGGTTGTTTGCCAATAAATTAGGCACCGATCCTTCGCTGAGCGCTGAGCAACTCACTCTTATTGCCAGGGACAAACTCAGGCAAAAATATGCAGAAGCCGAAGTAGGTGTGACCGGAGCGAATTTTATTATTTCTGATATTGGGGGCATCGCTATAACCGAAAATGAAGGCAACGCCAGGTTAAGCTGCTCGATGCCGAAAACGCATATTGTGATTGCGGGCATAGAAAAAGTAATCCCGTACATGACCGACCTGGCACTATTCTGGCCGCTGCTGGCCACTTTTGGAACGGGTCAGCGTATCACCTCTTATAGCACCATTGTAACGGGCCCTAAGCAGCCTGGTGAAACAGACGGGCCGGAAGAGATGTATGTACTTTTATTAGATAATGGCCGCACGAATATGCTGGCCAATGAAAAAACAAGGGAGGCACTATACTGCATCCGTTGCGGCGCCTGCCTCAATGCCTGCCCGGTTTATAAAAATATTGGTGGCCATACCTACGACACTACTTATAGCGGACCTATCGGGTCTGTTATTACACCTCATTTAAAGCCCATGAAAGAGTGGAAGCATTTAAGTCATGCATCTTCTCTTTGTGGTAATTGTACTGAAGTATGTGCCGTTAAAATCAACCTGCACGAACTTTTGCTTGAAAACCGGCACGAAGCCCAGCAGGAGGGCTATGCGCCATTTACAGAAACTGTGGCCTGGAAAATGTGGAAAACAGCTATGTTAAAACGTAGCTGGATGAATATGGGTAATGGCAATATGAAAACCAAACTGATCAACTCGGTTGCCGGCGCCTGGACCAAAGACCGCAGCAAACTGGAGTTTCCTAAAAAATCTTTTAATGAGCTGTGGGCTGAAAGAAGAAAAGGGAAAAGCAATTAATACAGAAAGGCCGGTTTCTTGAAACCGGCCTTTCTGTTGAATCAAATATTATTTAGCACCCGGCGGGCAATATTGCCTCAGGTAATTGGTAAACAAAGTTTGCAGATGGGCAGAAGTGCCTTCTCCTTCCGAAATATTGTGTGTACGATTCGGATAGCTCATCATCTGGAACTGCCTGTTATATTTGATGAGTTCATTAAACAGCATTTCTGCGTTATTGTAATGCACATTATCATCGCCTGTTCCATGTATATACAACAGGTTGCCTTTTAAATTTTTAGCATGAGTAATGGGAGAGCCTTTGATATAAGGCGTTTCATCCTGTTGAGGGATGCCAGAGTAACGCTCCTGGTATATATTATCATAAGTGCGCTGATTACCCACAGCCGCAACAGCGATACCTGTTTTGTAAATTTCAGGAAACTGGAACATCAGGTTTAAAGTAGTGGAACCGCCACCACTCCAGCCCCATACAGCAGTGCGCTCAGCATCCAGGTAGGAATATTGCTTCAACATCGCCTTGGCCGCCATAGCCTGATCATGAATATTCAGTATACCAATGTTCTTATACAAAGCCTTACGCCAGGTTCTACCTTTAGGCACCGGTGTTCCACGGCTATCTATGGACACATATATGTAGCCATCTTTGGCCATATCTCCTTTATAAAGAAAGTTTCGACCGGCGCCATAACTGTCTTTTACTGTTTGTCCCCAGGGTTCCGTATATACATAAAAGACAACCGGGTATTTTCTTGAGGGGTCGAAGTCGGCAGGTTTGGCCATCCAGGCGTCCATCTGCACACCTTCTTCAGTAGTTATGGTGATAAACGCTACATTCGATTTTGACTTGTCAGCAGCTGCGGCATCGGTTTTAATACCGGTTCCGATTGCTTTGTGATTGGCCACCGTAATCCACTCTGTTGACGGACGCGTATAATAATTGGAAAAATTATGCACGGCATATTTAGCACCCGGCGAAAGGTTATAGCTATTTGTTCCCGGATAATCAGCCGGCGTTAACCGCTCGGCATTGCCAGTACCATTCAGCTTTGTACGATACAGGTATTTCTGAGTAGCATTTTCAGGAGATGCGTGAAAATAAAGATATCCACCCGCTTCATCAATAGCAGCAATATCCATCACATCATATTTACCCTTCGTGATCAACGTTTCTTTTTTACCGTCCCTGCTTACCCGGTATAAATGACGCCATCCATCTTTCTCAGCAGGCCACAAAAATTCCTTGCCCCCATTCAGCCAATCCCAACCACCGTTGGTATAATCCTGGTCCCAGTTGGCCACAATATCAATCCAGGCACTGTCTTTTTCGGTGTAAATAGTTTGCACAGTGCCTGACGCGCTGTTACACAAGATCAGGTTGCTTTCATTCTGCCTCCTGTTCAAATGCTGCACGATGAGCTCGCTGTTATTACCAGCCCATTCCATGCGTGGCACATAAGAACCCCAAACCGCATCATCAGCAATATTCATCCATTTGGTTTGAGCATCACTCAACGATACAACGCCAATTTTAAATACGGAGGGCTTCTCGCCTGCTACCGGGTACTCTATCGGTATTAGCTTAGGATAAATGGAGTCGGTATTGTTTACCATATTATATACTTTGGTATCACCCGCAACTATTTTCCAATAAGCAATCTTCTTACTATCCGGCGCCCATCGAAAGCCATCCCTGCAAAAAAACTCTTCTTCATAAGCCCAGTCGAATGTGCCATTAATATTTTTACGATTGCCATCGCTGGTCAATGCTTTTACAGCACCGGAAACCAGGTCTTCTACATATAAATTGTACTCACTTACGTAGGCCACTTTGCTATTATCGGGTGATAATTTGGCAAACATCAGGGATGCTTCCGGCCTTTCTTTTCCCAATTGCAGCAGTCGGCCCGAAGCCAGGTCCAATACCCAATAATCGCCTCTTGTATCCTCTCTCCAAACCTGGCGGGTATTGTTATATATCAGCACTTTGGACTCATCTTTACTAATGATAAAACTTCTGATATCAATAGGCTTGGAATTACCCGATGGCGTCAGCTTTTCGGATGGCACCAGGACAGCTTTTGTATTTTGAGGCAGTGTGTATTTCACTATGGCCCCCTCTTCAAGCTTGTAATAAGTATTTCCATCGGCGCCCCAGTTTACAGACTGTGCATTTGCGGCAACAAGGCCTAGCAGCATAACGTACAAACAGAAAATTTTCCTGAACATGTATGGATTGTTTTTTTGAAAGATATGAACGAATGTACTGATTGCCACACAAACCCCGTAACAGAAAATGATGAACGGGTACCGATACTGAGGAATGCCGCGATAAGCATCGGGTAATCCAAAATGTTATATTACATTTGTTTGCATGCCAGAAAAATCAGGAAAAATATCCTTAAAAGATATAGCAAAGGAGGTCGGTGTTTCCGTTGCCCTGGTTTCCTATGTTCTGAATAACCGTTTTGAGAACCGGATCAATAAGGATGTTGCCGAAAAAATAAGAACTACGGCACGAAGGCTTCACTATCAGCCTAACCAGATCGCCAAAAGTCTTAAGACCAATAAAACATTTACCATCGGACTTGTTGTGGCGGATATTTCCAATCCCTTCTCCTCCAGCCTGGCCAGGATCATTGAGGATGAAGGCGCCAAATATGGGTATACGGTGATCTTTGGCAGCTCCGATGAAGACCTGGTTAAATTCGAAGCGCTAACCAACGCTTTTATTAACCGGCAGGTAGACGGGCTCATATTGTTACCACCGGCCGGTTCGGAGCCGCTTTTGCTTCGCCTGCAACAAATGCGGTTTCCTTTTGTGATTGCAGACCGTTATTTTCCTCAGCTGGAAGCGCATTGCGTAAACGTTGACAACCTGAAAGCTGCTTATGATGCAGTTAGCCTGTTTATTGAACACGATAAAAAAGCGGTGGGACTGATCAACTACAAAACCGACCTGGCACATTTAAATGACCGCACCAAAGGATATATGAACGCTTTAAAAAATGCAGGAATAACGCCCAATAAAAACTGGGTGAAGAAGGTAGACATAGCAAATAACCCGCAGGAAATAGAAAAAGCAGTGGCTTCGCTGCTAGCTACTGCTTCTGTAAATGCTATTTTCTTTGCCTCTAACCGAATTGCCGTACATGCCCTTAAATACATACAAGACCAGCAAATTGCAGTGCCGCAAGCCATAGAGCTGATAGGATTTGACGAAAACGAAGTCTTTGACTTTATTAAGCCTCAACTCTCATTTGTTAAACAACCCATGCTGCAGCTGGGCCAGATAGCCACTGAGCTGCTTGTTGACATCATTATCCAAAACAAAAAAGAGCAGCTCATTTTTATTCCTGCCGAGTTGATCAAAAGAGGATCTACCAATAACTAAATTCGTTTTTAGGCATACTTGCTTATTGCCGGAGAAAAGTCTGCAGGTGTTTCATGAGCAGAGTACAGCTGCGTATTTAAAAGCAGGTGCTCAATTTCCCTCCAATTGTGTACCCTGATATGTTTACCGGCATCTGCCAGTTCATTATGGGGTTGCGTGTATAAAATAGACTTTCCTTTAAACGAATTCAGATTTTTGAAATGATCATCGATCATTATATCAGCCTGTATGATTGTTTTAAAGCCACAAAAAACCATTTGCTGCCATTGTATAAAAGGGAAATGTTCGTTTAACCAGGCTTGCTTCTCCGGCAGAGACTGGGGGAACTCTGTAGCTGCCGAAACAATAAATACTTCAAATTTTTCATTAAGCTTATATAAAACTTCCTGGCTGTCTGCTATAACAGGCATATCCCTGAAAAACCCTGGCTGATACACATAAGTTCTAGCCTTCTCAAACATTTCGTCATCCGTTTTTCCAGCACCTTCTTCTCTTGTCTTTTTTATACCGCTGTCCGCATAATCGTATCTTACAAATTGTTCATAACAATCTGCCAATACACCATCCATATCAACTGCTATTCTTTTCATTAGTAATTGTTTTATGTTCGCCGGAGTTACCCGCTCAAACGTTGTTTAATAATCCACCACTGCTATCTGAAGGACGGCTATTGGAGCTGCCTTCAAAATCCGGTTCCAGAGAGGCGTTTTTTAAATCATAGCCCACGTACTGCTGCAATCTCAGGGCATTGAAATGCCTTTTACGGCATATACACCTCGCAGATATAAAGGTGTGCGTATGCAAAAATACAGATTTGTTTAAACGATTAAACATTTTCGCCTACCTTTGTGTATTAATAACACAACATTTCTATGTCTGGTTATTACAAATGAATAGTTTATGAACAAAAAATTATTTTCCCTCGCCCTGGGCGGATTAGCTATAGGAACTACTGAGTTTATTATTATGGGATTGATGCAGGATGTAGCATCGTCTTTGCAAATTAGCATACCCAAAGCAGGCTACCTGATCTCAGCCTATGCGATCGGCGTTATTGTGGGTGCCCCTTTGCTGGTGGCAGCTTCAGTAAAATATAGTCCTAAAAAAGTATTGATGGCCTTAATGGTGCTGTTTACGGTATTCAATGGGCTATCCGCTGCCGCTCCTGGCTTTTACAGCCTCATCGCTGCAAGATTTTTCTCTGGTCTTCCTCACGGTGCCTTTTTTGGAATTGGCGCTGTAGTAGCCTCTAAAATGGCCAAGGAGGGGAAGCAGGCACAGGCTATATCGATGATGTTCGCCGGGTTAACCGTTGCCAACCTGGCCATGGTACCTTTGGTAACCTACCTGGGGCAACAGTTGGGCTGGCGTTTTGCATTTTTAGTAGTAGCGCTGATAGGCTTGCTCACCATCTTTTTTATTAAATTGTGGTTACCGCCTATTCAGCTCAATAGTCAAAGCAGCATTAAAGATGAACTGCAGTTTTTTAAAACGCCTAAGGCCTGGCTGATCATTTTGATAACAGCTATCGGGTTTGGTGGATTATTTGCCTGGTTTAGCTATATATCGCCTTTAATGACACATGTGTCAGGATTCTCCATCCAGTCTGTTTCTTATATTATGCTGATTGCAGGCGCGGGGATGGTAGCCGGTAACCTGATCGGCGGCATCATGGCCGATAAAATGCGACCGGAAAAGGCCGCTGCAATTTTGTTTATTGGCCTGGTAATGGCATTAATAGCTGTTTTCTTTTTTTCGGGCAACCAAACCAGCTCACTCATACTTACCTTTCTATGTGGACTCCTGGCCATGGCTGTGGGTTCCCCTATTAATATCCTCATGATACGTGCTGCTGAAAAATCGGCTATGATGGGCGCAGCATTTATGCAGGCGGCGTTTAATATGGCTAATTCCATTGGTGCCTACTTTGGCGGCCTGCCTATTGCATTTGGACTAGGCTACAATTATCCTTCCTTTATCGGCGCTATTATGGCTTTTGTAGGCTTCCTGCTCAGCGTCACTTTTATGATGCGGTACGGCAACGCCCGTAACCCCAACAAAATAGTATTAAACCAGCAGGCGACTACAGGTTGCTAATGATAAGGCTTTGCAGTTCTTTCATTTCAGTTTCACCCAGCTTTAATTTTGGTTGCTGAAAGTTTAGATCGTTCGCATCGTTTATGGGTATCAGATGTACATGCGCATGCGGTACTTCTATGCCTAAAACGCTGATTCCACAACGATTGCAATCGAATGACTTTTCGATTGCCTTTGCAATAGGCTTAGCAAAAACAAGGAGCGCTCCAAGATAGCTGTCAGGAACATCAAATATCTTATCAATTTCTATTTTGGGAACTACCAAAACATGTCCTTTACGTAAGGGCATGATATCCAGAAATGCGATAAACTGTTCATCCTCCGCTATTTTATAAGAAGGGATATCGCCGGCTATAATTTTTGAAAATATGGTCATATTACCTGTTTAAAGAAGTTTGAAAATACAATAAAAAAACCGGCCGAAGCCGGTTTGAATAATCCTTGTATATGAATATTACAAACTGATCTCTTCTACTCTAAACTGTATCAGCCCGGCAGGCGCCTGAACATCGGCTACATCACCCGGCTCTTTACCGAGTATTCCCTGGCCTATTGGAGAACTAACTGATATTTTACCCGCCTTTAAATCAGCTTCCTGCTCACTTACCAGCTGGTAAGTCACCTGCTTCTTCGTTTTCAGGTTGGTTAATTTCACCTTGGTTAAAATGGAAACTTTACTTGTATCAATGGTACTTTCATCCAGTATACGGGCATTAGCTAATGCACCTTCCAAGCCTGCAATTTTGGCCTCCAGGAGGCCCTGAGCCTCTTTGGCCGCATCATATTCCGCATTTTCTTTAAGATCTCCTTTTTCACGCGCCTCTGCAATAGCCCTGCTGGCTGCAGGACGCTCTACACCTTTAAAGTGCTGTAGCTCTTCTTTCATCTGCTCCAGCGTCTCCTTAGTTACGTACTGAATAGCACTAGTCATAGCTCATCTTTTTTTATATTAAACAAAAAAAATAACAACGCTCTGGAAGCTGCCCAGAGCGTTGCTATCAATTGTTACAAATATAATAAAAAGATCAGTTCGTTAAAAAAACGATTTGTTAAAGAAAAACAGCCCAAAAAAGTGGCTAAAAGCCTAGTTTTCCGAGCAATACTGTAGCCATTTTCAAAAATGCCTCATGCGTGTATCCGGCGATATGGGGTGTTACAATAACACTTTTGAAAGAAAGCAATTCCACCAGTTGCTGCTTTTCAAATTCAGTATATGTATTTAGCTTTTCATTTTCCAATACATCCAAACAAGCGCCTCTTACCAACTCATTCTTTAATCCTTCGATAAGGTCTGCCGTATTGATAACCTTGCCGCGGCAGGCACTGATGATCAGTGGCTGCTTTTTCAAACGCGAAAGAAACTCTTTATTCAACAGGTGATGTGTTTCGCTGGTAAGCGGCACATTAAAGCTTATAATGTCAGCCTCTTCGCATACCTGCTCTAACGATGCTTCTTTAACATAGTCATTCGCATAACCCGTTTTATATTTATCGTGTGCCAGCACAGTTACATCAAAAGGTTGTAATAATCTGGCGAAGCTGCTTCCCGTATTTCCATAACCGATAATCCCTACCGTTTTACCGTACAACTCCGTTCCCCTGTTTTCATCCCTTAACCAAATGCCCTCTTGTACCTCAGGCACCGCAATGTTCATCTTATTGATCTGCATCAGCAATAATCCCAGGGAATGCTCTGCTACCGCATTGCGGTTTCCCTCCGGACTACTGGCGCACAGGATATTTTTTGACCGGGCATAATCCACGTCTACCAGCTCCATACCGCTTCCCAACCGCCCTATCCATTCCAGTTGGGGAAGTGCATCGATCAGCTCTTTATCTACTTTGATCCGTGTTGTTAATACCAGTCCGCTGACAGTCTGTCCATTGGCTTTTATTTCTTCGTAAGAAATCTGCGGCTCATAGGCAACATCAAACCCTTTCGCGGTTAGTGTTTGCATTAAAATAGGGTGCGCATTACCCGTTACAATTACTTTTTTCATCTTATAATTATGCTATACTATTACTTCATTTTAAAAGTGAGGGCGGCGAAATCCTTAACCGTTAGTTGCTCCGCACGCAGATTAAAAATCGGATCTGCAAGTAAGTCTGGTTCAAATAAGGACCGAACGGCATTGCGCAGGGTTTTGCGTCGCTGATTAAAGGCCGTTTTCACCAGCAGGAAAAAATGCTTTTCCGATTTCATGGGTTCCACTGTTGTCTTTCGATACATTTTAATTACACCGCTCTTAACCTTGGGCGGAGGATTAAAACAGTTCTCATGTACATCGAACAGGTATTTTACCTCGTAAAAAGCCTGCACCAGAACACTAAGCACACCGTATACTTTATTACCCGATGGTGCGGCCACACGCTGCGCCACTTCCTTCTGAAACATTCCTACAGCCACCGGCACCTGTTCTTTCCACTCCAGCACCCTGAAGAGAATTTGTGTTGAGATGTTGTAAGGAAAGTTACCGACTATGGTAAATTCACCCTCAAACGGTGGCGATGCGTCCAGGAAGCTCTGATGTACAATCTTATCCCTTAATTCGGGATAAGTGTTGGATAGATAATTGACCTTCTCATCATCAATCTCGATTGCCTTAAAGTCTACATCGGGAATATCTTTCAGATATTTCGTAAGTGCTCCGCCTCCGGGGCCTACTTCCAGCAATTGTGACAAATCCTCCTGTTGCAGCGCTTCAACAATCTTGCGGCAGATATTCTCATCTTTCAAAAAATGCTGCCCCAGAGACTTCTTTAATGTGTACATGGGCGCAAAGGTACTTGGCTGGCAACTATTTTCTGTTGAATAATTTACACTTGCCGGCTCCTGCATACAGGTTAATGATCCTCGGGTAAAACAAATCCTATCCGGCAGCAGAGGCTTCGTTTACTTAATATTTGAAGATCGCATACCGGGAGCGGAACTGACCTGGAGGAAGCTAGAGAAAAAAGCAGCATAATTTTCGGGGGCGCGCATCATACTTGTACCTTGGTGTCTGCCCGCTACCGCCGGGCGGGGTTATATTTAGCAGCCTTGTTTGTACCACCATGACAATAAGCCGGGCGCCTGAAAAATAATACCTACATTTACAGCCTATTTTTTTGATATGAGTACAAATAAACCCGCTATTGGCATTTCTTGTGGAGATATAAATGGAATTGGCATTGAACTGATCGTAAAAGCTTTTTCTGACACAAGGATCACGGAAATATGCACGCCCATTATTTTTGCTAATAACAAGACCATTAACTTTTACAGGAAGTTTGCGGGTGAAACCAATTTCAACTTCAATAACGTAAAGGATTTTACCAGGATCAACCCAAAGCAAGTGAATATTTTTAACTGCTGGGAGGAAGACATTGCTATAACACCGGGTATATTAAACGAAACAGGGGGCAAGTATGCGGTACTATCCTTACAAAGCGCCGTGAAAGCCCTGCAGGAAGGCGCCATTGAAGGGCTCGTAACCGCTCCTATTCATAAAAGCAATGTGCAGGGTGAGGCCTTTTCACACACGGGTCACACTCCTTACCTGAAAGAGGCATTTGAAGCAAAAGATGTGGTGATGATGATGTGTGCACAAAATATGCGTGTTGCACTGGTTACAGAACATGTACCTATTAAAGATGTAGCATCACATATAACGGTTGGCGCCATTTTAAGCAAACTCCACCTTGTACAGGAGTCGTTAAAAAAGGATTTTGGCATTAGTAAGCCCCGGATTGCTGTACTGGGTTTAAATCCGCATGCCGGAGATGAGGGCCTCGTTGGCAATGAAGAAGAAAGTATTATTAAACCGGCAATTAAAGAAGCAAGAAACAAGCATATTCTTGCCTTTGGCCCCTATAGCGCAGATGCGTTCTTTGCGCGCGGACAACACGAAAAATTTGACGCAGTATTGGCGATGTATCACGATCAGGGTTTAATACCATTTAAGTCGCTCGCTATTGGTGAAGGCATCAACTACACGGCCGGGCTAAATGTTGTACGCACTTCACCCGATCATGGCGTTGCATTTGATATTGCGGGCAAGGGTACTGCTGACCCTGCCTCATTTTTAGAGGCTGTTTACCAATGCGTAGACATTATTCAACATCGTTATGAATACCAGGACCAAAGGTCTAATCCTATAAAAAAGGTAATGCCTGAAGTAACGGCCAGGCTTATTGACGAAAGAATTGACGAATAAAAACAATAAATACTTAAGCTTTTTGCTTATCTCATTTAGTTCAGCACTTTCCTGGTTTTGATGCTTTTACTCCCCGATGTTATTCTGAGATAATTGCACAGGTCGGCATCGCTGTAATGCTCTTCCTCGCTTACCAGGTGAAGTACGCTTAAGATAGCGGGAGTAATAGAGGCCATCAGAAAATTTACCGTTTTATTACGTACCTGCGTTTTTCTGGCAATTTCGTCAATCGTATCCACCAGGGTGACCCCGAAAATCTCAGAGTTAATGCCTCTGCCTTTCTCAACAATATGAAAATCGGTACTAAAAAGAGTGGAAAATTTTAAAAAAGCACATTCTTTGCCAATTTTAAAAATTTCACTTGTCTTTTTATTTTGCTCGCATTGAAAGTTTAAGGCGGTGATGGTGGCATCTGTAATCAGGTGAACTGCTGATTCAATAGCCGAGGACGGTTCTTTAAAATAGTCGCTTGCGGAGAGGATCAGGTCCTTTTCATTATTTAATTGTGATATGACGCGGTGTTTGAAGTCCATAACCAATTTCGTAATTGAGAAGCGTTAAAAAAAAAGAGGGGCGAACGTTTGACCTGGAAAGGTCCCGAAGCCCACTCTAAGCCCTCTAAACCGCTGTAAAAGTAACAGGCGGCTGGTTATGCATTTGACGATATTCGATGAATTGCCGGATTTACAAGCCGAATTGCCCTATTTTATAGATCAATTTTTTTCGAGCCTATAATTCAGGTAAGATCGCCCAGTAGAATACAACGACCCTTCTGCGTTCATCGTTTTCAGTGTAATCTGTAATATTATTAAATGGCAATGCCTGCCCCCGGCCATAACTTGAATATGCAATCTTTAATTGATTATAGTTGGAAAACCTTGACGCGCTTGTTCTCATAATGATCTTCAGGTTACGCAATAACTCGTTGGCCCTTAAGTCGGAAAGGGCCTGGTTCATTTGTACACTTTCCGAGTCGGTTTGCTTCATATAGCTTTTTAACTCATTGTATAATTTGGTACCGGTTGTAATAGGAGTTGCATCGGCATAACCCACAATTACTAAATGAGCAGTACGTTTAATATCCGGATAACGATTGGATACAGCGGACATAGAATCAATCGCAGGTTGAAAAGATTGATTTACACTGTTAAAGCCCGCAGGTGCTATCCGGTAAATTCCGGGCTCAAAAAATGCCCCCATTCCGTATTTCTGAAAAGCCTCCATTTTAACAGCCTCATCTAAAAGCTGGTAAATGCGGTCTCTTGTTTTCTTCTGAAGCTTAAAAGAATCCAACCGGGTGATATAGCTTTTAACATCATCTTCGTAGTTATTGAGCCGGAAATTCTTTTTGGTTTCGAGGAAAAAATCTACTGCATCAACTGTTTGCTGAATTTTACCGAGATCATTTTGCAAAGTAGATAAAAGAGACACGATCTTTTTATTAAGCGAGCTATCTACAGTTTGCTGACCCAGCTTTTTTACCATTTCTGCCTGCAGGATGCTTAAAGTAGCAGAATCTGTTTCAATGGTTTCCCTGGTTGTTTTACTTGTTTCTGCTGTAGCGGCAATTCTTTTTTGAGTACCGCAGGAAGAAATTATTAAAGCCCCGATGATAACCGAGAAGTACAGAATTTTCTTATTCATAGAGGGTTATTGAGGAAGTGGTTTTATAGTAAACCCATTGTTTGCGGGCGTTGAAGATATTTTTTTGATCTTATTTTTCAACATTTTTGAATATACAAGCTTTCTTTCTGGCGAGGAGCTTGTTTCTGAAGCCTCCTCCAGTTCTCCTGTAACCACATCAGCATCTTTATTGAGAGAAATATTGATCAATCCTACACTTTCACCCAGTTGAAGGTCCTGGGTAGAAAGCAATAATTCGTCTACAAATATACCCTTCGCCTTTAATAATTCGGTTTTAGATTCGGAGCTATCTGCTGCAACACGCCAGTTATATAGCATAATAATCAAAAGCGTGATAGCGCCGATCCACAGGAAAACCAGGGAATATTTGGCTCGTTTTACATAAAAAGCACTAGTTCCAGCCATTGTCTTTTAATGTTTTGCTAATTAAACTTTCGATTTCACTTATAAAACTATTGCAATTTTCTACCGACACTTCTTTTCCGTTATGCAGCAGCCTTCCCCTTTCTATAATTATTTTGTATACCGAATGCTCGGGGCCTAAGGAGGAAAAAGTTGATTTCATTCTATGTAGCATCCGATCGATGGCGGCTATATCTCCCTGATCACCCGCCGCGGCCAGGTCAGTTTTATCTTTAAGCCATTGCCGGCCCATTTCCTTTAATATCTCGGCCAGCACTTCCTTATCATCGCCAACTATGGAAGTGAGAAAGGCCAGGTTATCGTTAGTTTCATCGGGACCCGCCTCTACCTCTCCCAAAATAACAGGACTTTGCTCAGGTTTTTCTGTTTGCTTTAAATAAAAAGCCATTTTTTGCACCAATAATTCTTCATCTACCGGTTTGGCCATATAGTCTGAGAAGCCTGCTTCGAGGCATTTCTGAACTTCACCCTCCGACACATAGGCGGTCATGGCAATTACCGGGGTTTTAAGATACAATTCCCGTCTTAATAGCGAAATAGCCGTATATCCGTCCATTACCGGCATTTGAATATCCATTAATACCAGATCAAAAACTTCTTTTCTGAGCAGGTTTACAGCTTCCTGGCCGTTGTCGATAATACGGGGGCTCAGGTTGTGCTTGCTGAAAATATGCTTGAGCAATACCTGGTTGGCTTTATTGTCTTCTACCAATAAAACACGGTAGTTTTCAAATGAATAGGTGGCGGCCACTTCACTGCTTACGGTTTCTTCTACCATTTCAGCTTTTTCAAGTATACAGGTAAAATTAAACTCTGAGCCTTCATTTACATGGCTGTATACAGATATGGATCCGCCCATTCGCTCTACCAGGTTTTTTACAATGGTGAGCCCCAACCCGGTTCCCCCATGCTGTCGCTGAGCGCCCTGTTCTAATTGTTCGAAACGCTCAAATATAGTTCCTATTTTATCCTTAGGAATACCAACACCGCTGTCTTTAATGGTAAAACTAAGTTTGTAAAATTTCTGCTCTTCATCCACCCAAATAATACCTGCGCTTACTTCAATACCTCCTTCTGTGGTGAATTTGATGGCATTACTGATCAGGTTAATGAAAATTTGCTGCAACCGGTCAGGATCTCCTACTACATGCTGAGGAATCTGCTCATCAATAAAATAATTATACACCAGGCCCTTATCCTGTATAGTGGCTGAGAACATTTTTTTGATCCTTGTAAAAAGATCATATAGGTTAAAGGGACGATGCGCGATGGTGAGTTTTCCGGCTTCTATTTTTGAAAGATCTAATACATCATTTACGATATATAGCAGGTTGTATCCGCTGGATTTAATAATCTCGACATACTCTTTCTGCTTGGCATCCAACTCAGTTCCATCCAGGAGATTACCAAATCCAATCAGTGCGTTGAGCGGTGTGCGCAGCTCATGACTCATATTGGCCAGGAACTCATCTTTTGCATTTTTACTTTTAAGTGCCGCCAACTCAGCGGCTTTTAATTCTTCTATCAGCTTTAGCTGTTGCGACTGCCTGCGGATGATGATGGTAGCTAACAAAAGAATTGCTATAATTGAAAATACCGCCAGTATACGATTGTACAAGGACAATTTACTGGCCTGGTCGGTGTTGGTATCAAGCGTTTGCTGAAGATCATCTCTCAACTCCCGCTGTAGCTGCATACAATTTTTATACACTTTGTTGCCCAGGTCAAGTATTCTCAGGGAGTCTATATTCACCTTTACCTGTTGCGCGTTCCCTCCCTTAATGGCTGCCAATATCTTTTCAGAGATGTTTACCTGGGTATCTATGATATTATTAACAGAATCGGCCCTTGCCTTAGTTGGCCCCTCCGCAAATGAACTTAATACGTAAGCATTATAGCCGAGGGTATTAACAGAATCCTGTATCGATAGCAAACGGGCTTTATCTGCCGGTAAAGCGGTAGCCCCTTTTAGTTTGCTCTCTAACTCAAAAGAAGTATTAGCGATTTCCTGGATACGGTTATTGAGCGCAAAAGTTGAAACGGCTTTAAGATTCCCGGTTGTTAAAGCATTGGTTGCTTTATTTGTGAAAAATTGGGTCACTACAATTAGCACCATTAACGCTAGGGCTAAGGTAACCACAGAAAAGAAAGCTACATTTTTTTTATTCATGGTTGTGCAGAAAAACCGTTACAGCAATTGCAGGCTTTTCAAGAGCGCATCTTTGTACGACTCTGAAATAGGTATAGCCTGACCATGCACATAAACAATTCTATCTTCTATATAATCGATCTTATCAAGCGCTATCGTATAGCTTCGATGAATGCGCATAAATTTCTGAGACGGCAATTTATCTTCAATAGCTTTTAAACTGCCATGAACGACATAACTTTTTTGGGGAACATGCAATTTAATGTAATCGCCTTTCGCTTCTATCCACAAAATATCGTTCATATTCAGCTTCCTGATGACCTTGTTGTCTTTTACAAAAACAAAATCGCTGGACTCGTCTTTACCAATCTTCACATTTTCATTGCTTAGCAACTCTTTAGCCCGCTCTACTGCGTGTAAAACCCTTGCAAGAGAAAAAGGTTTTACGACATAATCCACTACATTTAATTCAAATGCTTCCACAGCATAGCCCTGTTTGGCAGTAGTGAAGATCGTAAGCGGTCTTTTTTGTAACATGCGCAGTAGCTCCAGACCTGTTAAACCGGGCATCTCAATATCCAGGAACAGCAGATCAATGGCATTATTCTCAATATAAGTCTTAGCTTTCAGAGGATCGTCGAACTCTCCAATGATATTAATACCATCAATTTTGATCAGGATTTGCTGAAGCAACATCCTGGCTACTTTATTGTCGTCTACTATGAGGCAATTTATTGGGCGATCCATAATCTGTTTTAAGCTAATATACGTATTCCAAAAGTATTAAATTTAAACATATAAGCCCTGTTCCGCAGAACAAGGCTTATTTATTTTTTGAACTATCCTTTCGGGCAGTTTTCTTATGCTTTTTTATACTGTGGTATAAGGCTGTTGGCCAATTCTACCATCTGTTTCAGGCCTTCTTCAGGTAAGTTTCCTTTTTTGAACTCAGCCATTAATTCAGGTAGTTTATTTTCCATTTCCAGCAGGAAGTGGTCTTCAAATTCTCTAACCCTGTTTACAGGCACTTCTTTAATTAAACCGTTGGTACCCAAGTAGATGATAGCAACCTGTTTTTCAACGGTGAACGGAGAATATTGTGGTTGTTTTAAGATCTCCACGTTACGGGCTCCTTTATCGATTACATTTTTGGTAGCAGCATCCAGGTCACCACCAAATTTAGAGAAGGCTTCCAGCTCACGGTAAAGCGCCTGGTCTAATTTTAATGTACCGGCAACTTTCTTCATGGATTTGATCTGCGCATTACCACCCACACGGCTTACAGAGATACCTACGTTGATAGCCGGGCGGATACCTGAAAGGAATAAGCTCGACTCCAGGAATATCTGGCCATCGGTAATCGAAATTACGTTGGTTGGGATATATGCAGATACGTCACCTGCCTGTGTTTCAATGATCGGAAGTGCTGTTAACGATCCACCGCCTTTTACCAGGTGTTTGATTGAATCAGGAAGATCGTTCATGTTTTTAACGATCTCATCATTATTGATCACTTTTGCAGCTCTTTCCAGTAAACGGCTATGCAGGTAGAATACGTCACCAGGGTAAGCCTCACGACCAGGAGGACGACGTAATAAAAGAGAAACCTCGCGATAAGCTACCGCCTGTTTAGAAAGATCATCATAAATGATCAATGCTGGGCGACCTGTATCACGGAAGAACTCCCCGATAGCAGCACCGGCAAACGGCGCATAGAACTGTAAAGGAGCCGGATCAGAAGCAGAAGCCGCTACGATAGTAGTGTACTCCATGGCACCATTATCCTGTAATGTTTTCATTACACCGGCAATAGTAGACGCTTTCTGGCCGATTGCTACATAAATACAATATACAGGCTTGCCTGCAGCGAAAAATTCTTTCTGGTTGATGATCGTGTCAACCGCGATAGCTGTTTTACCAGTCTGACGGTCACCAATGATCAACTCCCTTTGTCCACGACCTACGGGGATCATTGCATCGATAGCTTTGATACCTGTTTGCAGTGGTTCTTTTACCGGTTCACGGAAAATTACCCCGGGAGCTTTACGCTCTAAAGGCATTTCATATAATTCGCCGGCGATAGGGCCTTTACCATCGATAGGATTACCCAGGGTATTAACAACACGACCTACCATACCTTCACCTACTTTAATAGAGGCAATTTGTTTGGTGCGACGCACTTTAGATCCTTCTTTAATTCCTTTACCTTCACCCATCAATACCACGCCCACATTATCTTCTTCCAGGTTCAACGCAATGGCGCGAACACCATCCTCAAACTCAACAAGTTCACCATAACGTACATTTCCTAACCCGTAAACACGGGCAATACCATCTCCCACCTGCAACACAGTACCTACTTCCTCTAAATCTGCATGGGCATTAAAATTGCTCAATTGTTCCCGCAGTATGGCGCTTATTTCGTCGGGTTTAATTTCTGGCATATACTTTATTTAAATATTGGTTTTATTGCGGCTATTTTTATAGCCTTTATTTTTCAGGCTGCAAAAGTAGGCTATCGGTAAATTATAACAAAATAAATAGCCCGTATCCTTGTGGTAGTTTAATGCTCTTGGCCGTAAATACATCTTTTTTAGATAGATCGACGGCTAATCGTACCTTACTTTACAACTAAAACACCTCTGGGATCGAATCTTATTTCTTTGGCTGGTTTAGTAATAGCGTCAATCTCTGCCTGAGTTTTTTTGGCGTCTTTTGCATAATGCTGCAACTCAGCAACAGATACGGTTCTATTAAAAGCCTGCCCATCTAAAACAACAGTTTTTCCAACTAAATCAGTAGGTACAAAAACATTATACTTTAAAGATTTTACAAACATGGTAGATTTATCAGGCATTTCAATGCTCCACCAGCAACCTTTTTTAGGGCAAACTGCCAATACTTTACCTGTTACTTTTGTTTGAAGGGTATCAGTAGTTTTATTCATTTTCGTTACTAATTCTGCTGTGGTGATCGCGCCTTTGGCGTCTACCTTTTCTCCATAGGTATCGCCGGCATTGGCAAGACCCGCAGGTGGTTGCGCATAACTAAACTTTACTACGCAAACCAATAAGAAAAGAGTGATTATTTTTTTCATGTTATTATAATTAAGAGTGCAAATTTATAAAATATCTATTTTTGCAGCATGAACAAATTAAATATAAGAGTAGGCGTATTGGTTGCCATTATTTTAATAGCCGCTTTAAGCAGGTTGATTTTCTCTTATTATGAAATTTACAGCTTTTCTCCACTGGTGGCAATTGCCCTTTTTGGAGGTTCGCAGTTTAAAAACAAGGGGTGGGCTTATTTTTTCCCGATCGCTGCCTTTTTAATATCTGACCTGGCTTTTTACCTGGTAGGTAAAACAGGTTTTTACGGTGTTAGCCAGTTTTTTGTATATGGAGCCATATTGCTGATCACGGCCCTGGGCACCACTTTACATAACCCGAAAACCTTCAAAATTCTCGGTTATTCGCTTACAGGCTCGGCCCTGTTCTGGATCATCTCTAATTTTGGGGTTTGGGTGGGTAGCCAAATACCGGGATCTATTGAATTTGAGCCGGGCCTTACCCTGGGAATGACCTACCTCAGAGCGCTTCCCTTTTACAATGAGATCAGTACACAAATGTTCAGGAATGCTTTTGGCGGCGACATATTGTATACATTTTTACTATTCGGCGTATATGCGCTGGCTCAAAAAGGCAACCCGGCACTTCGTTATTCCAATTCACAGTAAATAATCAGACTGGCTCTAGCATAGGTTAGTACCAGCTATTGAACATATTGGGGCAGCGCATTGAAGCGCTGCTTTTTCTTTGCAACCATACCTGGCGGAAGAACATCTTTTAACTTTTTTACGTTATATATCAAATTACCTTTGCAGGCAAGATCAATTAATAGTTATGACAGGAAAGGCTTTAGTATCAACGGTTTTAGCAATTATATTTTCAACTTCTTTATGGGCACAGGACGGCAATGGAATCAATATCCCGATTAACCGCCAGCTTTTCCATGAAAACATCATTAAAGAAAAAACCCTGCTGCTCGGTAGCGATGGGAAGCAGGATGACGAATTCACCCTGCAGGGTAATGAAGATGCCGGTAAGCTGGCCACTGCTGCTATTAATAACCAGGTGGATGCCATCCGGTACCTGATAGAAACAGACTCTAAAATTGAGCAAAGGCTGAAACCGGGATACCTGGTGGGACTTACCGATATATTAAGACATATGCGTACCGGCTGGCGCAAAAGAGAAGTATTGCCCAGCCATTTTGCCCAGATATTTTCTCTTTACAAAAAACTGATTGAGGTAAATTCTGCTAAGGAGTCTATCATCCCTTATGTACAACATTTTCCATACGATATTGCCTATACGGCTACATTGCCCCGTGTTTTTGAAGAGAATCCTAATTATAGCGAGTTGAAAGACCTGCTCATCTTAAAATATGCGGCCCTGTACCCCAACAAAACTTTTTACCAGCTTACCAAGTATACGAATTCCAAACATACCGATAGCCTGATCAAAGCCATCGGGCGGCAGTACCCGGAGCAACTTTATTCTTACGCACAGGCGGGCAATTCACTTGGATACAAGATCCGCGGTATTAAGGATGACAATTTTGTAAAAACAGTTGTGGGACTTTCTGAAATGAAAAGCGGCCAGATCTACTTTCCGTTTCTGGACAACCTGGTAAAAGGAAAGATCACCATGAGCGAGCTGGATGCGGCTAAAGACGACCGGGTGAAGTATTACCGGTTGTTGGTAAAAACACAAATGGACTATGCCCGCCGCGCACTAAGCGGTGATACAGCAGTAGGTTTTACGGAACTGACCAATCGTTTACAGAAAAAGGCGAGCGATGAATTTGTAAATGAGATCAATGCCCTGCATGAAGCCACTAACGCAGTAAGGTTCAGATGCCTGCAGGAACTTACACCACAGGAGCTTTATTACTTGGCGGTACTTACAGATGGGCTGATTTACACCAGTAGCTACACTGCCGGAGTGTACCCGTTAATGATGCAAAAAATGAATAACCGGGGCGATTCGCTATTAATGAGCCTTTCGTTTGACCATTACCGTAAATTTATCAGGCAGGCAGCAGGTTATAATACACTTAAAAATTTCTTCGGCACTTTTAAAAGTAAAGATGATGCTACCGCTGTAATGACGGCTTTTGTAAACGGACTGGAAAAATCGAAAGGATTGGAAGATGGTGTGGATGTAGCAGACTCTTACGCCAGTCTTTATGAAACCCTTCCTGATTTGGCTAAGCAGATGTTGGGCAATATTAAGGCGAATTACCAGAGAAATACGACGACCCGTAATAAACGCGGTATAGCGATTTATAATATCCTGGATAAATTATTCCTTTCGGCAGACCCTACAAAGAACATCAATCTTACCAAAGAATTGGGCATTCCGCCAGTGTACAGTGTTGCCTTTGACAATTTCACCAATGAAAAAGGCGAAATCATTACGCAGATGTTTTTTTATGGCGATGAAGACGGGATGATGGATTTCGACATTTTCGTACGCACTTTCAGTAACGATCCAAAATGGAAAGTAGACCAAAGCAACAGCAAATTTGTGGTAGCGAAAACAACATCGGGCGTACCTATTTACCTCTACGCCAACAGGCCATTGGCCAATACACCCGACGAAGATTTTGTTGCTCAAAATGCTATGCAGGAATTTTTTGAAAAGAATAATCTATCTCCTACCGTAACCTTTCACCGTGGCCATAGTTACCATGCTCCCACCAGTGTCAGCTATATTACCCCTACCAACCGGGTTGTATTTATGGGCTCCTGCGGCGGTTTTTTCCTGATCGATTCTATCCTGAAAAAATCGAGTGATGCACATATCATTTCATCCAAGCAAACAGGCTACCGCGATATTAACCTTCCCTTTATACGCACGTTCCTGGAAACTCTTCGCCTGAAAAAAAATATCGACTGGATATCTTTCTGGAAAGAATTTACATCAGTAGCAAAAGTTACAGGTATCGAGGATTATATCCCTCCTTATAAAAACCTGGGTGCTTTATTTATTAAAGCATATAAAAAAGAAACCGGCGAAGAAGACTTATAAGATGTTTCTAAGGACCGGAAACTTCCTTTATTGTTAACGAACGGCTTTTGTTCTAACCGTTCTAATTTTTATATCTTGCACGAATGGAGCAGGGAAAGAAGTTATTTTTTGATGTTTCGAAGTTGCGACGCATATTTCAATATGCGGCTCCCTACAAAGGCCGGTTTTACTGGTCTGTGATACTGGCTATTGTATTAGCAGCGCTTACGCCGGTACGCCCCCTGCTCATACAGTTAACAGTTGACCAATACATCGCGCAATCATTGCCCAAAATGGTGATTTATGTTACTATTATACAAATGGGCATTATCCTGGTAGAAACACTCATGCGTTTTGCTTTTTCGTTTACGACAGCATGGTTAGGACAGTCAGTGGTAAAAGATATCAGAAACGCCGTTTACAAAAAAGTACTGGGATTAAACCTGCGGCAGTTTGATCGTACACCTATCGGCACTTTAACCACACGAACGATCAATGATATTGAATCTATTAATGAAATTTTTTCAGACGGTCTGATCCCTATTATTGCCGACCTGCTTTCTATTGTATGTGTGCTGGGCTATATGTTTTGGGTAGACTGGCAGCTAACACTTATTGCGCTCATACCTTTCCCGATCATGATTGCCGCTACTTACTATTTTAAAGAAAGCATTAATAAATCTTTTTTCAAAGTAAGAAATGCGGTAGCCGCATTAAATGCTTACGCGCAGGAACATTTATCGGGCATGAGCGTGGTGCAGGCTTTTGCCGCTGAAAGAAATGAGTTCAATAAATTTAAAGCCATCAATAAGCAGCATCGCAATGCAAATATCAATGCCATTTTTGCTTATTCTGTATTCTTTCCTGTGATTGAAATTGTGCTGGCCTTATCCATTGGTTTAATAGTTTGGTTTACCGCCAGGGAAGCATTAAGCCTGCAACAGAGCCAGCAAGGAGTAGTCGTGTCGTTTATCCTATGTTTAAACTTATTGTTCAGACCCCTGCGAATGATCGCTGATAAATTTAATGTAGTACAAATGGGGCTTATAGCGAGTGACCGGGTGTTTACTGTGCTGGATAATGATGACGAGGAAAAAGTTCCTGAAGGTGGTTATACGGTGCCGGAGGATCGTGTAAAAGGCCAGATAGAATTTAAGCAGGTGAACTTTGCTTATGTAGAGGAGCACTGGGTATTGAAGGATATAAACTTCAATATAAAGCCAGGTCAGACTGTTGCAATTGTTGGGCATACCGGCAGCGGCAAAACCACGATTATCAGCCTGATCAACCGTTTCTATAATATTCAAAAAGGAACCATTGAAATCGACGGCATTGATATTAAAAAACTCCCCCCTGATTACCTGCGTGAAAATATAGGTGTGGTGTTGCAGGACGTTTTCCTTTTCTCTGGTTCTATTATGGACAATATTACACTACGCAATCCAAATATAACCAGGGAACAAGTGATAGCTGCTGCTAAAATGATCAACATGCATGATTTTATTATGCGTTTGCCCGGTGGCTATGATTATAATGTAAAAGAACGCGGCGCTACCCTCTCACTGGGTCAAAGGCAGTTGCTATCTTTTATCCGTGCACTTTTATATGACCCTTCAATATTGGTACTGGACGAAGCCACTTCTTCTATTGATACCGAAAGCGAGATACTTATTCAGCGGGCTACGGATACTTTAATCCAAAACAGGACTTCCATTATCATTGCTCACAGGCTAAGCACCATTCGTAAGGCTGATAAAATACTGGTACTGGATAAAGGCAAACTAATGGAAGCCGGCACGCATAATGAATTATTGGCCAAAGGTGGCTTTTACGCCAGCCTCCACCAGATGCAGTTTGAAAAGGAAATGGCCTGATCCGGCCTGTTACCCGGAGCCGGTTATTGAGGAATCGTTTCTACCAGTATTTCGTTACCTGCTTTGTCATAATAACTGCATGTCATTTGATCTATTACGATCACCCATTTTTCTATGCCTGATTTTGCACAATCATTACAAAAAGCGGAATAGTCCGTTTTACCTTGCTGATGCGCTTTAAGGTCGGCCTGAAACTGCTCCTTATTAGCCGGCTCCGCAATAGTTAGCCCGGCATACTTGGGTCCAGCAGATGTTTGGTAATTATCTGCACCCAAATAATTAATGTGCCCATCTGTAACAAAAGCCTCATAGCCGGTTACACCCAGCGACTTTATCTCTTGAATATAGGCAGGAAAATCTGCGCCAGATTTCACTTTGCTGTGTGCCTGTTTAATTTTTTCTATTGTAAACATCAATTGTTGTTTTAATAATGATTGCACAAATATGACGCGGAAAGACTACCGCCACTCACAAATATAGCAAATAGAACATAGCTGTTTATAGACATGAGAAGGCAAGTACCGTTACTTTTTAGTAGTAAACATAAATTTTGTGCCGACGCCCACGGTTGAATCCAGGCTAATAGTACCTCCCATTTTGTTGATCAGTTCTTTTACAATAGCCAAGCCCATTCCGTAGCCCTGATCGCCGTAATTATCTTTGTCTTCCTGCGCCTCAAACAGGTTAAACACCTTCTCCATTAACTCAGTGGCTATTCCCTTGCTATTATCTTGTACATAAAATGAATACTCCTGGCTATTGTCTGCAATACCAATCTCAATCTCCGTTATCTCTTTATCGTTGTATTTAATAGCATTGGAGATTAAATTGATCAATATTTGCTCCAGCGCAATCTTGTTGATATGGATAGACTCCAGCGAAGTATTAAAATGAATGATGCGCTTATCGCTGCATGCAAACAAATCATTTATGGCCGTTCTTAACTCATCAAGTGAAACATTAGAGGCACTCTCGTGTAGCAGCTTGTTGGAGCGGCTTTGTTCCAGCAAATCGCTGATCATGTTTTTAAGTTTTGAGGAGGAGGCTTTAACAATCTGTAGCAACTCTACTACATCTGGTTCTATTTCATAAGCCGTAGTGAGTAAATCAGCTACGCCAATTATATTATTGAGAGGCGATCTTAAATCGTGGGCTACAGTACCTACAAACTTTTCAAGAGCCTTATTTTTTTCATTTAAGTTGCTGGTAGCCCCTTCGACTTGTGCTTTTTTCTTACGCAGCTCAATCAGGCGCATGGCTTGTTTTGACAAAGCCCTCAACGATTTTAACTGGCTCTCCGAAAGCTGGCCGGGCTGATCATGCACTACACACAAACTGCCCAAAGCATATCCATTCTCACTTATCATTGGCACACCTGCGTAAAAAACCACTTTAGGCTCTCCTGTAACAAAAGGGTTGTCTGCAAATCTTTCATCTGCTCTTGCATCGGGTACTATAAAGAGCTCATCAGGCGTGTTTAAAGCATGCGAACAAAAGGAAAGATGGCGTGGCACTTCAGAACCAGGTAAGCCGTAACTAGACTTGAACCAAAGCCGATCATTATCCACCAAAGTGATCTGGGAAATTTTCGTATTACATATTTGTGATGCAATCTCCGTTATATTATCAAAATCTTCTTCCGACAGGGTATCCAGGATATTATAGGAATAGAGTTCTTTTAATCTCTCCTGCTCATTGGCAGGTATGGGATGAAGCTGCATGTATGTGTTTAGTTATAACGTTTAGGGGTTGCAGAGTCAGTATACACATATATATGTAACAGTTACTGATCTAAAGCAAAGATAGGAAGAGGACACTTTTAGATAGAATTAAATCATATATAAATCTTTTACCCAAGAGTTCTTTCTTTCCCGTTTTTTGCCTATTGTCTCACGACATTTTAAATATTCATTTTTGAAGCGTTATGGTTGTAAACTCTCTTTGTACTTTTTCTCCGGTTTTGCTCTTAACGGTTTCTGTTTCCGATTCAGTCCTTAATATTTTCCAGGAAGTTGCAGCAACCAGCTTTTCTACCTTTTGTGTGTCGTACAATTCAAACCCATACTTTGTAAAAGGTAATATTTGCATAAACGATTTTTGTGCAAATGTGATATTGAACCAGCCGCCGGCTGTAGTGATCCTGTATATTTCAGACAAAAGACTCACGGGATCTTTCCAGAAATAGATCGTATTCACAGTAAATACCCTGTCAAAACTGTTGTCGCTAAAAGGTGTTGTAGTTCCGTCATATAAAAAGAAAGCTGCCTGGCCCTTTTCGATCCATTTTTGGTTCAGGAGCCGGGCTTCTTCCGTCATCAATTGCGACATTTCTAATCCAGAATATTTAAGACGCGCTGCCTGTTTTAATAAATGCCCGATATGACCACCATTACCATGTCCCAATTCCAATACCTGCTGGTCATCCCTTAGTTCAAGCATTTCGATAGAATGATGTGTCATCCCGATATTATTTTCGTTCATCATATTTGCCACATCAATACCGGCAGCACCATTAGGCTGCCTAAGCTGACCTGCCAATTGTTCCAGTTCCTGTTGAGTTGCCATTCTTATTATTTTGGAGGATTTGCAATAGGCGCAAATTAGCCATTAATGGATTTGCTACTGTCACAGTTAAGCCATCTGCCTATAAGTATGGATCTGTTTTGATTTTTTATGCAGGATGGTCTTTATGATCCCTCCTATTTCTTCAGGTTTATTTACTGTCATAAAATGTCCACCGTTTTCAATTATATAGTCGGCTTTTACATTCGTTATGGGGATAATGCGGTCTTTGTTGCCATGGATATGGATACTGTTAGCCGGTATCGTTTCATTGTCCCAATTGATGATTTCATTGATGGCCCATTTAAAGAACTGAGGGTCGGTGTCTTTTAAAATATCCTGAAGCAGTTGTTTCTCATTTTTTTCTTTTACACCAAAAAACCAATAGGCGATCCTATTGGGACGGGTTAAACTACGCTCGGGTATGAACCTTCTAAGTCTTAACAAACACTTCATTAAAAAACCCCGTGGCAATTCATTCTTCTCTTTTGCAGAAGCTATTAAAATGATTTTTTCTACCGGAATCAGCTTGGCTATTTCAACAGATAACATTCCACCAAATGATAATCCTATTAAAACAGAGTGAGGCATTATCTTATTCTCAGAAATGCGCTTCGCGTAGTGAGCCAGTGCTTCATCAGGTTCTGGTCTTATCCATTCTACGTGGGTGATATCCAGGTCGCCAAAATCAATTTTGTCGAAAACGCGCCGGTCTACACCTAATCCGCTGAAAACATAAATTTTATTCACCGGCTACGTTTAACAGTATTATTTTCAATATTATTCAGGCACATAGTCTTAAAAGAGGCTTATGACCGGTTAAAATTAATTAAACTATTTGCTGGTTCGCAACTTTTAATTAAAAGACTGCCGGAACTCTAATGGAGAAAGATTGGTTTTGTTTTTAAACAGCTTACTAAATGACTGCGAATGTTCAAAGCCCAGCTCATAGGCTATTTCGCTTACCGATAAAGCGGTGGTAGACAGCTTTTCCTTTGCTTTCTCAATTAACTTATTGTGGATATGCTGCTGTGTTGTTTGCCCCGTTAATGCTTTGAGCAAGCTGCCGAGGTAATTGGGTGTTATATTAAGCTGGCTGGCAATTTGCTGAGCAGTAGGCAATCCCTTGTTGATAAGGTTCTCATTGCTGAAACAGTCATCCAACACTTGTTCCAGTCGCTCTAAAATCTGGTGACCGTTCTTTTTACGGGTAATGAACTGTCGTTGGTAAAAACGCTCACAATAGTTCAACAGCACTTCTATCTGCGAGATAATAATGTTTTGTGTAAACTGATCAATACCTGATTGATACTCCTGCTCAATACCTTTAAAAAGTCCCATTAACAATATCTCCTCTTTTTCGGAGAGAAACAAAGCCTCATTTACATCATAACCAAAAAAATCGTAGTTGTGAATGTTTTTAGCCAGCGGTGTATTCCATAAAAAGTCCGGGTGAAAAGCTAATAAATAGCCGGAGGGTTTGATCACATTATCAGCAGGTTTGTCAATATGCACATGAATCAATTGTTTTGGGGCTACAAAGCAAACCAGGCCCTCATCAAAGTCGTACTGCTTTTGGCCGTACCGGAATTTACCTTGTATATCCCGCTTAAGTCCTATGAAATAAAGATCCTGTATCCAGCCTATTTCCTCTTCTTCCACCTGGTATTCAACCTGGCTATAATCTACCAGGCTTACCAGCGGATGTTGGGGCTTGGCAAGTCCGCAAATAGCATGAAAATCGTTAATCGTATCAATGGTGTACAGTTTGTTATTTTTCATAACGATGATTATAGGGCGGCAGCATCGATTGTGCTGCCGCCTGTTATAAATTAAAAATCAGTTGACCTGCTGATCGTTTCATGCTGTGTTATTTCCTCACTAAGTGTTTTCAGCGTTTTTCCAGCCAATTCAAACGCATCAGATCCTAATAGCAAATGTACAGGAGGATTGGCCATTTCTGCCAGCTGAATTAGGGCAATGGCAGCTTTATCCGGATCGCCAGGTTGATTACCGTCGATATCCTGCTCGTGTGCCGCCTGTATTTTCCGTGCTACCGAATAAGCTTCGATTTCGTTAGCAGGTGTATTGAGAGAGCCTCCCGACAGGAAATTAGTACGGAAATAGCCCGGGTATACTACTGTTGCCTTAATACCAAACTCTTTAACTTCTGCAGCATAAGATTCTGTAAAACCTACCATGGCAAACTTGGTAGCACAGTATACACCCCAACCGGGAAAATCTCCTGTCAAGCCACCTATAGAGGCAATATTAATTACGACACCACTTTGCTGTTTCCGTAAATAAGGCGTGGCTTTACGTATTACATTCAATGCGCCAAATACATTGGTATCGAAATTAGCACGGGCCTCTTTATCGCTTAATTCTTCGAGGGTTCCCAGCTGTCCGTAACCCGCATTATTCACTACCACATCAATGCTGCCCCATTCCGACACCGTTTTATCGATAGCACTGCCCACACTTTCTTCGTTTAACAAATCTACTTCCAGGGGCAAAAGGGCGGCGTGCCGGCCCAATGCTGTTTCAAGGCTTTGTAAAGAGCGGGAAGTAGCTGCCACTTTGTAACCTTCACTTAATAATTTTTTAACCAGGCTTAAACCTAATCCTTTAGAGGCGCCTGTCACTAACCATACTTTCTGTGTTTTCATTATTTAATTTTTAGTTTTTTAATAATTGACACAGCAAAGATGGCGCGACTACGTGGCTATAATGTGACGAAAACAACGGATCTTGTAGCCAAAACAACGATATGAAAAAAACAGGACTCTTTTGTTATTGCAACCTGCGATTACGGGTTATTTCTATTTGTTCAATACTCCCGACCGGCGCAATCTTTATGTTTTTGTTGTCTCGTGTTACATAGAAACAGTAGCTGCTGTTAGATCCTATCAGGTGAACCGGTTCCGTCTTACCATTTCCAAAACTAATAGTATGGCTGAAATCCAAATCACCGGTTTTTATTCTCTTTGCCTGCCGGTATCCTTCTCCCACACCTATTCCTGAAAAGAAACCCAATAAGATAAATACGAGGATTCTGATGAACATATTGGTAAAATGTGTACTGCTTTCCTCGTCAGTCATCTGCACATTTTTAAGTCCGGCTACCTTTCTCACCCATCTTTTTTCTCTCCTTTTTGAAAGAAAAGCGGGTAACCCATAGGCCGCAATGGCCATTACTACTACCACTGCAAATACAAGGGGATGCGAAACCAGGTCCTCAACAGGGCTTATTAAAATATCAGTTATAGTTGAATACCTGATGATATTAATGTCCAGCTGATAGTACAATACGCTCTCTTTGAGCACACCCATTACAATTAAGAACAGATAGCCGAATGGTAACAGCTTCTGTACTCCTGTTGTTAACTTCATACTTATGAAATCTTAATGAAAGGCAAAAATAGGCATTCAAATACCTAAAAACTCTCCAAGTGGTGACTTATTAGGTAATATCAGCTTTTCCGTGACAACCTGCTCACCAGCGGTTGCAACAAGTGCTGCCGGATCACACTCTTGAAATATGATTTATTCCGGATATAATTTGCCAAAGAAGGTGATACATAATAATAAAAACGAACCAACAGACGGCCGGCTGCGGTTTGCTGCAGCACGTTATCCCTGTAGCGTCTTAATACCCATACTTCTTTTGCCTCATAATCGCCATAGCAGGCAGTGGCAATAAAACAGCCTTCCGTTTTTTTAAACACACCCGGCGGCACTATCTTATCTATATAATCCAGCGACTCTTTCAACCCTTTTCCAGTCTGGTCCTTATAGTATTTAACTGCATGTAGCTTACCCTTGGTTCGGGCAATTTCGATAACTTTTTGATCTAACCCTATCACAGGCTCAGACAACTCAATCGATTGAGCGGCATTCCATTCCTGAGCTACAGTTGGGTCTACCAAACTATCTACATGTTTCTTACATTGATCCAGACCCCATCCAGTAATATCTTTACAATATTTAATCGCACTTAATTTTCCGCTTGCCTTTGCCACTTCAACAATCTGTTTATTAAGCATTGACAGATCAGGTATAGAACTTACCGGGGTGTGATGTGGTGCAGGCGGAGTCGCTTGCGATGGCTGCTCAACGATTTTCCGAGGCGTTTCGTCTGTATCTACCGCTTTGAACGAGTAACCACAGGACAGGCAGATTAAAGTAAGCCTGTCCCCGGTTTTCTCCGCAGTATTTAGCTGCTTCGACTGACAGGAAGGACAGCGGATATCTAAAATGTTGCTCATACATCTAAGTTATACCGTATAGGCAGTTTTACCAAACTTAAGCTTCCGTATCTGTATTCCCGGCAGGGATTGATGTACGAGGAACGTCTTTACCCTTACCAAACTTTTTCACTACCCATGGCAAAGTTAAACCCTGGCCTAAGAGCGATAAAAGCACTACTGCAATAGAAAGAAAGATAATCTCGTTACGCATAGGAAAAGCTTCATGATTAGTAAGGCTTAAGGGCAGACCTAACGCTATGGCCAGAGATACAATCCCGCGCATACCCGCCCAGGAAATGATCAGGCTGGTTTTAGAGTCAAACAGCGCTTCTTCATTAATGCGCCGCTTACCTTCAAATGCTTTTTGCAAATTGATCTGTTGCAGAAACACCCTGATCAGCCTTATCAGAAAGGTAACCAGGGTTATAATAGCTGCATAGCCTATATAGGTCCATATCTGGCTGGAGTCCATTCTTTTTAATACCAGGGGGAACTGCAGTCCTATCAAAACGAATATCAGGCCATTTAATAAAAAGATATTGACGTCCCAGAAATTGCGCGACTGCTGCTTTATTTTTTCCGGGAACCTGTTCTTACTTAACCACGACATGTTCAGTCCCAGCACAACTACAGCTATTACACCCGACACTTCAAAGTGTTCTGCCACCAGGTAAGTAACAAATGGCATTAACAGCATCAGGCTGATCACCACCATGGAATTATCTCTAAAAAACCGCAACACAAACCCCAATAGCCTGGCAATGATAATACCCACAAGGAAGCCGCCACCCAAAACGATCAGAAAATCAAACAGTGCTTTCCACCACACAAAAGCCACGCCTGTTACGGCAGCTACTGCAAAGCGATAAGCCACCAGCGCTGAAGCATCATTTACGAGGCTCTCTCCTTCGAGTATGGTAACTGTTTTGTGAGGCAACCCTAAACCCTTGGTTATACCCATTGCTGCAACGGCATCGGTAGCGGAAAGCGTAGCGCCCAATACAAAGGCCAGGGGCCAGCTCATGCCCGGAATTAAATAATGCGCTACCGCTGCAATACCCGCTGTAGTAATAAAAACCAGCCCGATGGCCAGTGCACTTATAGTATTGATGTTAGTTTTAAAATCTTTGGCAGAGATATTAAAAGCCGCATCGTATAATAAGGGCGGCAAAAAGATCAGCATAATGATCTCAGGATCCAGTTCTATGGCCGGCATGCTGGGTGTAAAGCCGGCTATCATGCCTACAACAATTAATAATACCGGCACAGGCACCTTCAGCTTTTCGGCAAAGGCTGAGGCACCCAACATCAATGCCATGATGACCAATATAATCGTATAATAATGCACCTTTATAAAGATAATGTTTACAACGAATAAACAAATACCAGTTATTTACTCTAATACCATATTAAAGTGTAGGAACTATTTAAACCAGGCCGGTTATTTTAAGCGGGACCCGATTTCCCTCACCTCATTCAACCATTGTAAACGTCTTTTTTCATTAGCTGTTTTAACTATGCCGATATAACTAACCTTTACAGGACTGATGCCACAAAATTTCAATACGGTTCTCCTGAGCTGGTTAATACTGGGTCTTGCATAAACCAAACGATAGTACATGCCCGGCTGATCGAGCGTTGTTATGATGTGTGCTGTTTTACCCTTCAACAGCTTATCCCACCAAACCGAGCCTTCGCGATACTTAAACGCATAGCCAGGCAGAAAAACCCGGTCTATAAAGCCCTTAGTGATGGCAGGCAAACCTCCCCACCAGACAGGATGTATCCAAACCAGGTGGTCGGCCCATTGAATGCTTTCCCATGCGGCCAACAGATCCGGCTCCCAATCCATTCGTTTACGATAACCATATTGCAGGTTAGGATTAAACTGCAGATTGGCAATCACGAGTTCCTTTACTTCTGCCCCGGAGCTGAGGGCACCTTCTTTATAAGCGTTGGCCAGTGCGAAGCATAATGATTCTTGATTGGGATGACCATTAATGATCAATATTTTCTTGGACATACTACAGGCTTTTCCGGGAAGACGGATCAACCTGCGATTTATTTTAAATCTTTTCGAATATGTCAGAAAAAAGGGTTACGATTATCATTCTGTAATTTCTACCAGGTTGCCTTCGGTATCCAGTACCACACTTTCATAGTAGCCATCACCTGTAGTGCGGGGTTCTCCTGCTATTGTGAAGCCATCTTCTCTTAATCTTTCAGTAAGGAGGTCTACCTGCTCCTTACTGCCTACAGAAATAGCCAGGTGGGTAATGCCAGTCACCAATCCCCGCTGGCCATTAGTAATTATAATATCCGGGCGATGCATTAATTCGATACGGGCGCCACCGTCTTTAAAAGAAAGAAAATAAGAAGTGAATTTTTTAGCAGGGTTATGATAAGGTTCGCTGGCTATCATATCAAAATAGTTAACGTAGAAATCTCTGGCTTTTTCAAGATCCGCTACCCAAAAGGCAACATGTTCAATTTTCATGGTTTAAAAATAGCCGGTTTGCCTTATTTTTTTTGTTAAAACGCAAACCAAATTTGCAAGCCTGTCTACAAGTATTGGATTGATATATCGCCGCTACGCGGCACATATTCAAGGACCAATAAGCGCCGTAGGGCCAATAAAAACCGCCATTTAAAGTTATGAGGTTTCTATATCATTCAAGCAAGAGATTTAAAAGCATAGGGCATTACTTCATCTTTTCCAACCACTGATTTAACTCCTCTTCGCTCAACCACTTTTCGATATCAATGGATGCAGGCAATGTGGAAAAACTACGCTGCACATATAAGCCTCTTTGATACGAAGGCTCTTTTAAAAGGATCACCCTACGGCCATCCAGCTGCTCAATATCTGCAGGACTTCCTTCGCTCCATATCCAGTGATCGCTATCGCTGTTGCCAGTTTCCTGATGCGATGCCGAAAGTACGGGCCAGTTACACATATCCCATTTACCGGCAACTGATGCTTCTCCGTCCTGGGGACCCGTTCCGTTTACTACCGCGGTAAGCTCTGCATCGATGGTATCTCCCAGTTGGGGTATACTCATTAATAACAACTGTAATTGAAAATTATCTGCAATGCCGCTGATGGTGCCTGTAAAGGCTTTTTTCTGAGACAGCTCAACCACGAGCACCGGTTCATTGAAAAGCACACTAAACAAAGTGCTTAGCCAGCTACAGGCATTGCTCACCTGTATATAAGGTTGCACCCGCTCGTGCAATAAAGCTTTGCTTTTATTAAAAAGTTCTAAATCGCTACTGTAAGTAGACACCAGGCAGGGATAAATTTTCTCCAACCAATCGTCGGCTTCAATTTGTTCGGGATATTCTGTTGCTGCAGCCTCCCGCATCTTATCAACGGCTTCATAAGGGTCTTCGTCCTCATCATCTGTAGTTTCCATAACACTTACAGATTCCTTCAATAACGGCTCAGCTATATCCAGCTTTTTAATAGCCAGTCTTTCCAGTTCACCTATAAAATACTTTCCTTCATATCCCTTTTCTACCAGGTAGCCACACAACATAATGGCATGTATGGCATTCACTTTCTTTGCTGTTTCAAATATACCAGCTAAAGATTGCATGGCTGCAGCCACTTCTTCGGGATTTGCCTCTGGGAGATGATCTAAAAAAATATTGATAGCAGCGCTTACCTCTTTATCATTCGTTGTAGTAGATGCAAGCACCTCTTTTAATGATTGTGCAGCCTGGGGGAAAATTTGCTTTTCGGGTATCATAAAGTTCTCTTGATTATCTGATGAAATTAGCAAGTATAATTGAAATGATCATATAAGCCGTAAGACTTTATTGTGAAGTACTTTTCTTACTCAATTTTCTTCCGTTGCTCATCATACAAGCCTACCAGCAGGCTATTGCCATTCCCATCTACCCTTACGCCTCCATAACGGGCGCTATCATATTTTTCGGCCTGCCCTTCTTCAAAAAAGAAAGACTCGGCTCCTATATTTACATTCCAGTTATCAGGCGCCGTGTAGCTGATTAAATGCTCCCCTTTATGTAATGGAATTATATTTTTCTGAAACCGAACCCGGCTGGCAACACCATCAGCATCCAACCGCACTACACAATAACCCCGCTTAGGCATACTGTCGGCATTAAGATTTTCAGAAATGGCATATCGCAATGTCATATAATCGCCCTGCATTAAAGAGCGCGGATCAACGGGCGCCAATGCTAACAAAACCAGTTGTCCCTCTTTTAATAACTTTTCTTTCTTTACAACTGAATAATTAATATATACCAGCAGCAAAGCGACATTTACCAATATAATGATCCACTTAAATTTTTTCATTCGTTATCCATTTCTTATGGGTGAACAGGTAGATGATGATAAAAAGAATGCCCGACGAAAACAACAGTATCGACTTGGTGAGCAGCGTAATATTAAGGTCGTAATAAAACCGGGAAATAAAATAGATAAATGCCATAATGCCCAGCACCAACCCTGTTTTATCGTTTATAAAAAAGCTCAGTAAAATAATCAGAATAGCACCAGAGATAGCAGGAGACGAAAGCGTAGGCAACAAAACCAAAACAGTAAAAACACCCAGTAAAATTTTATGCTGCAGGTTAACGATGTTGAGTACTTTAAATAAAATGGTGACCACATAAACAACCGCTGCTATAATTACGATAGCAGATAGCCAACTATAATAAAAGTAAACGGGAACGAAACCGCCTTCACCCGCCAATACCAACCCGGCAAGAAAAGAGAAAACAAGCCCCGTTCTTATTGGATTATAGAGTTTGGACAATACTTTACCACTGGTAACAATGGTAGCTTCATTCAAAAAGAAATAGGTCATTGCCAATGCCATTACCACTACATATACATTAACCAGGTTGTACTGGTGGTTAGACAGTATAAGCGTTAATACGCTTCCGCTTATGATCAGTAAAGAAACAAAGGACAGTACATAGGTTTGAACAAAAACCATGGAACAAAAGGCGATGACAATAAAGACCGTAAAAATAATATTTGCATTTACCTGCATTCTATCCAACCCCAGCCCCATTAAGGTAAATCCAATAAGAAAGAAGGAAACACTGATGGTATCCACTATTATAGCGTCAGCCTTCTTGCTTAACAAAGCAGATCCGGCAACAGCCGCTATTCCCAAAAGCAATAAGCCCATTTCAGAATCGTACAGTCCCACCAAAAAAAGAAACCCTATAAATGCCAGGCTTGCCAGTATACCGCCTACCACAGACAATATTTTTACTGCAATGGATTGATGGCCATGGTCGTGCTTTTGATAGGTAGCAGAAATAGCGTCCAGATCATATTGTACTTTGTCATCTCCGTTAGCTATATGCGCTAATAATGTTTCTATATGCTCCTTAGTTTTCATTTTTATCTTTTTCGTGTTGATCTGCTAAACCTAACTGCGATGCCTCAATGGCCCATTGCCGCTGCAAAGAAAGGAGCCCCTTTATTACCACGGTTACACCACCAATAATAAACATACATACAAACAGGAGCATGGAACCATCGTCTGAGGTTCTGAGTAGCAAAGCAGATAATATGATGATGCTACTGAGTGGAATGATGGAGAGATAAACCAGTTTCCTGGCTTTTAAGCCATACAGTATGCCGCCTGCAAAAGCTATTATGGTGAATAACACCAGGAAAGGAAAAGAACCATCGTTTCCCTCAAAAACGCCTATCACCATCCCGATGGTGGCATAGGTTACCGAAGCCAATGCTATGGTGTTTAAAAACCAGCCCGGTGCATGCAAATCTTTTTTATACTTAGACAGTAGAATGAAACCCAATAGCACCAGGGTATTTACAACAAAAAGCAGGGTGAAAATAAAAATCTCGTCCCAGTCTTTCGCTACTTGCTGGGTATATAATATGATTGTCGTGTTAACCAACAAAAGGTACAGCAGCCACAGCGGCGCAAAGTTCGACACTACCGTCCAAAGGGTTATAAACACTACCCAGGCTAAAAAGAAATCATAAGCATTGGCTCCTGTTTGGTACACCTGTCCGAATACCGCAAACAATACACCTACCAAAGCGGCTGCACCGGTTAGTATAATATTCCTGGTATTCGTGTTGAGTTTAGGAAGAAATATTAAACCAGTTGTTACCAGGATCAGGGCTTCCACTAATCCTATCTTAGCAAACTTGTGCAGGCTGGCCCAATTATACGCAAAAAAGAAAATCACTCCGGCTACTGTAAACCCAACGCCCAGTGTGATAAAAAACAACTGCAAAAATTTCTGCCAGGCTTCTTTATTATTATAAATATTAGCTTTTAATATCGCCTCGACGCTCTTTTTGCCCAGGTGACTATGCCGGCTAACAATATGTACATCTTCCCTTTCTATATGGTTCATATACAAATATGTTTAAAATTCAGGACAACGCTTGTCTTAATGCCACGAATGCACAAATGATTAACAATATCCCTGATTAGCTGTCTAAATTATAGGTATCGCAGGTGTAATAGTTTTGATATTTGTCAAAAAATATTATTGCGCTTTTACAGATTGTTCAACCTTTATTAATGCCACGAGTTCCATGGTTCCCAATAGGAATGATTTGTTGTTACAACTGAAGGTTATTTAACCCCGCCTGAATCGGGCAGGCGCCAGGGCGAAGACGCCAGGAAAAATGGCTTGAATCTTTTGTTGTACAGAATACACGAATGCTAGTTCGATTATGCTTTAATGAACTTAATACACATTATCCAACTTCACCTTTGTCAGTTTTTTCAAACTGCCTTTTTGTGTTTTAGTATCGCCCTGCCAATGATAGGTTTTACCATTTACTTTGGTAATGATGCCAACTTTCCCCGCCTCCTCATATACCCGGTATACGGCACTCTCGTTTGTAAAATTAACCGCAAGCTGCCCGGCACCATTTTCAAAAGTAAAATCATGGCTTTGATAAACTGCATCCAGCGGGTAAAAAAACTCTACCTCTTCATTCTTTTTTAAAACAGCATAATACAACATACGATCATTGAGATTGAAAAACACCACCTGTTTTCCATTTTGAGGCACTTTAAAAGCGAGTATCACATCAACGCCTTCCTCATTCAAATCGAGACTTCGGGTAGAGGACGATACCATTCGCTTACCATTCCAGGTTTCTGCCGTTGTAGTATGAAAAGGAGTTCTTGCTTCTTCAGTAACGGTCTTAATTTCTTTAGGTGCATTATTTACTACATTATACTCGGAGAACTGGTGCCAGCAGCAGCCGTCCTTAGTCATGGTGTAGATCTTCTTTTCTTTTGCATCCACGCTAAACATGCCGCAGTTTTCCTGTGCCAGTTTGGTAAAAGCCTCATTGAAACGAAACCCCTCACCAGCAGCCAGGTAAATACGAAACGATGGACCATGATAGCAACTATTCTGTCCATCGCAAATAGCAAAGTCCTTTTTACCATCAAAATTGTAATCCTCGTACATTATAAGGCTTTGCTCACCATAGGGGAGCGATTTTATATTTGCTTTTGCCTTGCCATCATGTAAGGAAAGCGCCAATTCTTCTGCTTCTACTTTTATAAGCTGCTTATTAGTTTTAGCATTACAGATGGCCACCCAGCCTTTACTAAACACTTCCGAGGTATCGCTGATAAAAATCTTGCCATAATAGTCTTTTGAAAAATGATCCACTTTAAAAACCGTTTGGCTCCAACAAAACGTGGAGATCAATAAAGCAGCCAGGGTAGCAATTATTTTCATATAAATGAGTTCTCCTGCAAATTTAAGTGCAGTCGAGAATTTTGAACCATTAAGGGATTAAGGCCATTAGGAATCTTTAAGATACTCTATTCCTTGCGTCTATTATTATATTGTACTACAAAACATGTCTATAAATACTTTGTGTCGCATTTCGTCAACAATGCTCTCATTTGATTTATCAGCCCATTCCAACATCTCTGCTTCCACTTTTTCAATCTTCATGGAAGTTGCTTTTGTTTGATACTCCTTTTCTTTTAGATAATGAATTTTAGCTTTTAATAGCGACAGTTTTGCGTGCCTATAATTATCCACAAACTTTAAAAGCTGGTTGTCCGCAAGATTTTTTCTTAAAGCTGAAACCAATTCCATTTCTTTTTGCAATAGCTGATTCTTTTTCTTAACCGGCTCTTGTCTTGGTGCGAAGCTTGGCATAGCAAAAATATTGGTTAATAATATTCGTTACTAAATACTGTCTGCTAAAAGTGTGAAATGATTAGGTTTCAATCTCGCCTCTCAATGCTTCCAACATTATTTCTCAAAATTTACTTTATACAGTTGAAGGTACTGCGCAGGCAAATGCAACGCCGGAGCTGATCTTGAAATAACACAGTCAGAACTATCTCCCCCGCTTTTAATGGCAACTTTATCGCCTGACACTTTCACTTCGGAAGGCGTTTTAAATAAGAAAACATATTGCTTATCTTGATAAACACTTACGATATTTAAATCGTTTTGCTTTTCCACTTTTAAATAATCCGGTGCCCTATACCCCATGGATGGAGGTATGGCATAATTGGCTGTGTTTATAACGAAACGCTTATCCTTGTTCAATGCAGTTAATGCTTTCGCTATTGGCTCATCATAATCGTACGAACTCCCGGTTGATTTAATATTGGTGATCAGCTTCCAGTTTTTATCATACAGGTTAAAAGCATCGCCATCTTTCACTGCTATATAATCAAAGCTCTCTTTGTAAAAATGATCCCAGGGCTTTACATCCTCCTTATATTGATATTGTTTCTCCGAAGAGTAATCAGTTGCGGCAGTATTATTATAAATACTAAACGGAAAGTCGTATTCGTTTGAACTAATCTCTTTCACCTTCACCAATTTTTTATCATTTTTAAAAACATAATAATTAGCATACTTTAAAGATTCCATCTGCGGTGCTCTGACTATTTGCGGAGGCGTCAATCCGTTTTTGTCTTTTTTAGGAGCAGGTGCAGGAGCCTGTTTTACAGGTTTGGCTATTTTTTGAAACTTTGCAACAATATAATCAGGACCCAGGTTTTTAAATTCATAAAATTTTTCTTTCAGGGGAATTTGCAGACCGGATACTTGTCCTCGCAAATACTCTTTTTTATTGTTGTTGATGAATGCAAAATATTCATCCTGTATATAAACATGGTTGGGTTGAAATTCATCATATTCATTTCTGCTGCCATTATACAAATGAAATACCAGGGTTTTGCCATTTTTCTTTTCAAGTATCGCAAGACTATCAATAGTATTATAATCCTCCCAATCGGTGTAAATAGCATTAACTACATTATTACCCTTTAAATCGGTAATACCATACAAGCCGTTGTGCTGATACGTAAAATACTGTTGCTGGGCCCAACCAAAAAGCGGTGCAATAAGAAGCAGGAATAATAACTTTTTCATAAGGGGTTTTGAATATTGAAATTTTACTTTTTACACAGGTTTTAGTACTCTTCTGGTGATAGTAGTAGATAGCATTAGTGTCAATGAAATAAACACTGGCACGGATTGCTTATTATTTCGCTCACTATACAAACCTAATCAAGAGCTCAAAAATAAGGTTAGTAAACTAATTTCTATTGAAACATTAAGTGATTAAGGTAATTAAGAATAAAGCTTAATGGCGCTTAACTTATTAATATTTTAATTATTTCTGGCTTTCTACTCTGTCCATTCAAATTTATTCATCACTCATACATAGTAGCACCCTTAAATACATCGGCAAATAATTTCCAGCTCGCCTGGTCAGCATTTATGTTTTGCTGCGTATTATCATAGTAACCTTGTATATCTTCGGCATAAGCGCTTATAGCCTCTAAAAAATCCGGTAGGGTTTTGCTCTCCCAACTGTCAGGGTTTTTAATAAAATCTATTCTTAGCCTTTCTATAAATTCTATAAAGGTTTGCCGGTTATGTATCTCAAAATTTGCAGTTTCATTGGTCATACGCTGTCATAATATTTTAATGCCCTTGTAAATCTTAAGGAAAGGCCAATTTTTCTCTGGGAATAAAAAAGCCCTTGATACAATTTAGGTTGCGGATGCAGATTTGGATATGATTTTTTGATTGAATGCCAGCACCCTCAAAAGCAGGCCCACCTTCAGTAAAGACACCCCTTGCACTATCAAAATGTTGCAATTCGCTAAACCCATTTGCTGCAATATCATGATCAATTTTCTCTGCAATTTTCTGATGCTTATATTCTATAACAGCACAATCCAGCTCACGCAAAATCAAATCATGAAATGCATCTTTGGGTAAATCCTTATTCTGAGGCAGGTCTTTCTTCAAATAGGAAAAATCTGCTTTCATCAACAAATAGTACTGTGCAATAATATCAATAAAAGCAGCATCTGTGAAATCGAGGCAATGGTTTAATTGATACACCACACCCAATACTGACGGCTTTGTGATTCCACCTCTGTTCTTTTTGTCCTTAGCCCATGTTAAAGCCCGGTCAAAATTATTTTCCCAAACATAAAAACCATGCCCCAGCCAATCGAAATTCTCCTGGCTTTTCTTTACAGCATTTGGATTTCGAACTAACTGATTTCTTATAGACTCATCGCATCCGTGAAAGCCTATCGTAAGATTTGGCCTGCTGCTATACATTATTTAGACAGAGACAAAGCTCTATTCAAATTTGAATAGTGACTTGTAAGGTTCTCTTTTGGTGTTAAAATTTTAGCAGATTTCAAAGTGGTAACAATCTGAGCCCTTGTCTTAGGTTCAGCTTTAATCTGCTTGGCAAGATTAAACAGGAGCTTCTTTTGATTATTCATCATTTACTTTAAATTTCTAAAAACAAAACTAATACTTTTTTTCAAGACATGAAAACATCACCGGGCTTGATTGATTCTCCTTAATCATTAAGGCCATTAAGAAGAAAACGCTTCATGCTCCGTCACTTCTTAATGTTTTACTTCTTCCCCGTTACCAGCAGCTCGCATACTTCCCTTCTAATAGTATTCAACAAACAATTATTCAGATTGCCCATTTAAAATTTGAACAAAAATCAACAATATTGTTAAAGCGAGTGAAATCTCAAGCATCCGCATTTTATTTCTTATAAAAGTAAAAACACCGAAAATAAATAATCCCAGGAATAATAGTCCAAAACCTAAACATGTATTCGCATACATCTGAGCCGTTTTATAGTACCAAGGAACAGCACCTTCACTTCCGAAAGGATAAGCAGCCGTTTGCTTCAGTAATCCTACGCTGATAAACTCATAAAGATTAGCCCATCCAAATGCTCCCGACAATAAAACTGTTGATAAGAAAAGAATCCAACTCTTTATAGATTTCTGCATTTTCATTTACTCTTTTTTTTGCTCCACCTGTTCTTACCATCGCCAACAGATCGCTCAATTCCACTTCCAATACCTCAGCAATTTTAAATAATTTCTCTTTCCACGTTTTTTGCTTGCCCCCGTCCGAACGGTGTTCATCCGGCCGGGCAGGGGTTGCCAGGGCGATTGGCGGGGGAATATCTATTGAGCGGTATGCTTGGCGAATCATCAATGAATAATTGCTTACGCCTATTTTTTCGGCGTTAAAGATGGCCTTGAAAAAATTGCGTTAAGAAAACAAGCGAAGGAAGCCGCCTGCCTGCCGTCAGGCAGGTTAAGAAGCCGCCACTGTTCGAGCCCGTGGTATTACATTTATTGCTAGAATCTACGAAGCGAGTTTGGCGGGTTTAGGCTTACAAGATTGTTTTTAGCAAATTTTTGCTACGCCTTGAATTTTTGCTCCACTTTTGTTTCAAGACAAAAGTGGAAAAGCATTAATTAAAATCATTTGCCCGCTATTACTTCTTCCCCGTTACCAGCAGCTCGCATACTTCTACCCCTAATACTTCAGCAATTTTAAATAAGCTTTCAACGGTTGGTTGATTTCTATTAGTACACCATTTGGATACAGCGGTCGCACTAAGACCTAACGTTTCGGCCAGCCACACACTAGTCTTTTCTTTCTCTAAAAGAACAATTTTGATTCTATTAAATTTCTTCCTCTGTGTTACCATAAAGTTTATGAAACAAAAGACTAGAAAAAATCTGATATAATGATTTTTTAAAAAATATCAGTAACTTTAAGTTATTGTTATGTATTTTAGATTACATTTGTTTCAACTATTTTTTATAACTTTATGAATACATCGTAGCGTACAATACAATTTAAAGTAAAGCGCATTTGCTTTTATTCTCGTTCCTAAAAACTACGACCTTTTACGACAACGGGATGGTAAGGTAAATCGCTCACGTTTCCTTAGTATATTTAAGGCCTGCGTGGGCGTTCTTATTTCGTTGTCGGGGTGTCGTAGCCCTTTAGGAACAATAAGGACTAACCCACGCATCTTTTTGCGGGGTATCTTACTCACTTCAATACACCTGCAATGAATTATACCGCCACCCCACCCACCACCACTTTCAACGAAGCCGAATGGCTGCGTGTACTGTTTTTACTAAGCGATACGGAGCAATGGCTGCAACAACAGCATACCCAGCATTTTTACCAGTTGCCGCTAAAGCAACATAAAAAACTATTGCGTAATAGCTGGTATTTAAGCCCGGCCGCGCTGGCTCATATTATAGAGCGCCATTATTATAAAATAAGTCGACATCCCTGCGCCGGTAAGTTTACCATTAGTATACCAGAGCTGGTGGCTTATATACGCGAAGCTTTTACTGTAGCGCCTACGCCCGTGCCGGATAGCGTTAACCTGCAACGCACATTAACTACAGCCACACCTATCGGCTTCGACAACCAGGGCAATACGGTAGCAGCGCTTACCATAATCAGCAATGCCGGAGGCCGTATTATTACTGCATTTCCGAGCTTTATCTATTCACCGCTATAAACTATGATTTATGAAAAACCAATACCAGCTTTGCGGCTTACTCAACCGCACTACACTCTTTTGCAAAGGCAACCCTTTAAAGGCCGATGCGCTTGTATTGATCTGGGAATTTTTTAGTTATGCTTCACCACAGGAGCATTTAAAAGCTATTGATGACTTTATTACAGCAGCGCTACAGGAAGACAGTTACTGGTCGCATGCCAGTCCGGCTAACGGCTTGTTTTATAGTGAGCAGCTGGAGCTGTTAATAGAAGCAGCTTATCTTATTTACATCAAACCTAAAAAGTATTTTTTGAAAAAACGCGCCGTTGCTACCCTATCCATAAAAGAGCTGCCTGTATTACTGTCTGCCGAAGAATATCAAAACCCGCTGACAGTGGTACAGGGGTTCTTTAAACAACCTTTATTGTATTGGAAGGAACTGATGTATGCCTGTACGCATGGCGCATTGTCAAATAGTTCTGTGGCGGAGGAAGTGGATGTGGCGGTAGTGTTGGGGTTATTTAACGGATTGAAGAGGTTGGTGGGGGCAGCGGGTAGTATTGCCATAGCGACACGTTAGCTGCTGGTACTACTTTCATAACAATACAGGAGGTTGTTGACGGCAAGCCTGAAGGGCTGCTATGATTATAAAAGAACACTACTAGAAGTTGCAATCCCGTAGGGATGACATTATAAAAACCCTCTTAAAACTACTTGTATTATGCCACCCCTAACGGGGTTTAAACTGCTTTTCTTAGGCTGTGTTATAATTATTTCATCCCTTGCGGGATTAATCCGGTCGGATCGGGTAACAGCTACCACGTAAGTATTGATCAAAAAAGATTTAAGTTAAAACAGTTCAAAATGCAGCTATGGGCACTATTAATAGAAGAAAAATATCGCTAATTGAAGTAATATTGAAAGTGGACAATGAAGATACTTTAAAGGCTTTGGAGGCGGTGTTGATAAACGCAAAAACGAAAACGTCTCGCAAAAAAAACTCAAACAGGCATATCTGATTTTGTTGGTTTCCTGAGCAAGAAAGAGGCAGATATCATGAGAAACATAATTGCCGAAACCAGCAATGAAGAATGATGGCTGCAGCGTTGTCAGGCCAGTCAGAAATCGAAGCTAGAAAGAAAGTTAAAATCCCAGATACTTATTTATTGCGTCGGCTAACAAAGTTCCAGCAGCTCCGATCCCAATATTCCATGATCCTTCAACCGCCTTGCTTAACATTTTTGAAATCCAACCTTTGGTTTTATCGCCAATTCTCTTATTCTCAAAGTCGTGATTATCTCCTTTCAACATTTTGACTAACTCTTCAATATCAATTTTTGACATATTTGCGGCTTCTAACTTTTTACTCAATCCGTCAACATCACCTTTTGAGAGTTCTACTATATTTTCTATAGCATTGTTATCACCTGTATTTATTAAGTTTCCGTCCCCGCTGTTTGTTATAATTGTTTGATGCATGATATTTGTAATTTCCGAACCTTTACGTTTTAACTCATTTAACTCAGCATTAGTACCAAATTCATTTTCTATCGCCAGCATAAAATCTAATAATTTATTTCTTACGTTTGACAGTATTTCAACGATAGCTGGCCTCGCAATAACCTTCTGACATGATATAATTGCCAAACCTGGGTTTCCCATATCCTGCCAATTTTCTTCAATTAGCGCTCTAACTTCAACGGGTATAGCTACGGCTATAAATTCTCTTTCTGATATCATATTTTCGAGAGAACTTACACTTTGAAAAAAGCTACAGTGTCTAAGAGACTTAACTATATTCTTATCAAGCCCAGACGTTGGTATTTCGATATTAGTCATTTTGGCGTAGCCATTAATAACGTTGCCCGTTAAAGCATTTTTAATATCCTTTCTATATAATGGCAAAGGCTTACCAGAGCTATAACCTGACAATTCCGAATTTACCCACTCCAATAGTTCCTTGTTGTTAATTCTACTAGCCAGTACTTTCGTCTTTAATAGCGCGCTATTTAATGAGATATTCTCGTCTATTAATTCATTTATAACCTGCTTTATCAAATCCATATTTATTAAAATTGGTGTTTTATATATTAAAAAACCCGAACCATTTTGCAATGATCCGGGCTTAATCTTATTTAATTCTCTTACGCTTCGCAGCTCACACAGGTAACCAAACTTGTTACCAGCTCTTTACTCACGCTCTGGCTGCGCTGGTAATACAGGGTTTTTACACCCAGCTGCCATGCTTCTATCATCAGCTTATTTACATCTTTAATAGGTAAGTTAGATGGTATGTTCAGGTTCAGGCTCTGTGCCTGGTCTACATACTGCTGGCGAATGGCGGCCTGCTGTACAATCTCCAGCTGGCTTATTTCTTTAAAGGTTTTAAATACCGATTTTTCTTCGGGGGTTAAACCGCCTACCTGCTGCACGCTACCGTGGTTGAGCATAATATTACGCCAGGTATCTTCATTATCGATCCCTTTAAACTCCAGCAATTGTTTCAGGTATTTGTTCTGGCGCATAAAGTTACCTTTTGCCAAGCCTGCTTTATAATAGTTGCTGCTAAATGGCTCAATACCCGGAGAGGTTTGTCCTAAAATAGCTGAAGAAGAAGTAGTAGGCGCAATAGCCATGGTAGTGGTATTGCGGCGGCCATAGCCTTTTAATACTTCCGGCTCACCATAAATCCTTGCCAGGTCCATAGTAGCTTTATCAGCTTTCTCTTTAATGTCAGCAAATATTTTAGAAGTCAGTTGTTTTGCTCTTAAACCTTCAAACGGAATCATATTACGCTGCAGGTAAGAGTGCCAGCCTAATACGCCCAGGCCTAAAGCACGGTGACGTTTGGCAAATTTGTTGGCGCTTGCCAGGTAGTGATTGCCTTCTGTTTTATTAATAAACTCCTGCAATACCGCATCCAGGAAGAAGATAGCTAAACGTACTGCATCTGTATCTTTCCACTCATCATACAGCTCCAGGTTCATAGAGCTCAGGCAGCAGATGAACGACTCATCGTTGGTAGAAGGCAGCATGATCTCCGAGCAAAGATTGCTGGCATTGATCATGTAGTTCAGGTCTTTATATACCTGTGGCTTGTTACGGTTTACGTTATCAGTAAAGAAGATATAAGGAAGCCCTTTCTGCTGGCGGCTTTCGAGCAACTTGGCCCAAATCTCACGTTTTTCTTTGTCGCCGTCAACCATATCCTGCATCCAGTAATCGGGTACGCATACGCCGGTAAACAGGTTTTGTATAGGGTGCCCAATGCTTTTGATCTGTAAAAATTCGCCGATATCCGGGTGGTCAATATCCAGGTAAGCCGCAAAAGCTCCGCGGCGCACACCACCCTGAGAGATGGTATCCATAGCCGTATCGAACAAACGCATAAAGCTTACCGCACCGCTACTTTTACCATTATCGGTAACCGAGCTACCGCGGCCGCGCAGGTCGCCAAAATAAGCTGATGTACCACCGCCTATTTTTGTTTGCATAATTACTTCGCCCAGCTTATGCGTAATACCCTCTATATGATCGGGTACGTGTACGTTAAAACAAGAAATAGGTAACCCTCTTTCGGTACCCATATTGGCCCAGATAGGCGAGCTCAGGCTCATCCAGCCACGCTCTACCATTTCCATAAACGCTTCTTTCAATTCCGGCTTATACAGGCGTTGCGCTGCTGCTGCACACACACGCTCAATAGCGCCTTCTACGGTTTCCCCCTTTAACAGGTAACCGCGATTGAGTATTTGCTCACTTTCTTCATTCCTCCACCACATTTTCTCTGTGATGGGCGTTTTTTGTATCATTGGGTCCATTACTTCCATTTTGCTATAGGTTTTAACAGGTTTTAGTATTTATTGTTTAGAGGGCGTGTTACTAAGTTTACGGTTGACAGTTATTAGTTGACGGTATCATCTGTTATCTATCCTCTGTCAACTAAAAAAGATCATCTGCCGTAATGCTCTTATCGTGTTTGGTATAATCAACCGGGCGTTTTGCAAAGAAATCATCCAGGCTGTTGGCAAACACTTCTTCTTCAAACCAGCGCATAGGGCGGTATTGCTCGGCGCTGATAAAGTATTGCGATGGCAAACCAATTTTGTTCAGGCTCTCATCTACACGGAACTTGATAAAGTTGCTCAGGTCTTTTTTATTCAGGATGTCTACATCCCCCTCTTCAAATATCCAGTCCAGTATCTGCTCTTCAATAGCAATCGACTCTTTTACCATATCGGTAATGCGCGAAAGCGTTGCTTCGTTCAACACCTCCGGATATTCTTCTTTTATTTTATTGATCAGGTAGATACCGGCATTGGCATGTATCTGCTCGTCTACCGACGTCCAGGCAATAATATTGCTTACATTCTTCATCCAGCCTTTAAAGCGGGTAAAGGAAAGAATAATAGCAAACTGGCTGAATAAGGATACATTCTCAATTAAGATGGTAAACAATATCAGCGCAATACTATACTCCTGCTTGTCGTTAGACTTGGTATTTTTTAAAACATTAGATAAGTATTCGATACGTTCTTTAATTACCGGTACTTCTATCAGGGTTTCAAACTCATCGTTGTAGCCCAGTACTTCTACCAGCCTGGAGTAAGCTTCGCTGTGGCGAAACTCACACTCTGCAAAAGTGCTGCCCAATCCGTTCAGCTCAGGTTTAGGCAAATGGTTGTACAGGTTTCCCCAGAAAGATTTTACGGCCACTTCAATTTGTGCAATGGCCAGTAAAGCGCGCTTTACGGCATTACGCTCAGCAGGCGTAAGGTGGCTGTGGAAATCCTGCGTATCAGCAGTAAAGTCCACCTCGGAGTGCACCCAGAACGATTTATTGATGGCGCTGGTAAACTGCAATACCTCCGGGTATTCAAAGGGCTTATAGTTTACGCGTTTGTCGAACAGTCCCATGATAAAAAATATTTTAAATAAGGTTTTATAAATTAGAAGAGAGACAAAGGGCCTTTAGCATTACTTATTAAGTAACTGGCTATCAAGCATTTCTGCCGTTCTTCTATAAAAATAAATTGATTTTAAATGTCTGCTGTCAATGGCATGGGCCTTGTCCGCCCCACTCCTCTTAACACCTCCCGGTTAAGCAATTGTTAATCACAACCCGCAAAACCGAGTACAAATTAATTCAATAAAAAACAGAAATAGTAAAGTTGTTATTCACACGATGTGCGAAACTTTGGTTGGATTTTTTGAATGATTGATAACCTGTTTTTTATAAATTATAGGTACCTGCAAAATATAGTTATCCATTGAAATACTGGCACTTATGCTATATGGCCCACCCTTGGCCATAGCCTGCAAATGCAGTGTGGTAAAGGGTTTCAGGCTGTTTGTTTAAATGCCGTTAATACAGCTGCTAACGGTCGTTATTAATGCTTCGCAAAGCGCTCAAACCCTTTATCAGAGCCGGTTTAATGCACATGCAGGCGTTAATAACCGATTATAGAAAACTCATCGGTTGGAATCGACCAGGATGTATTAACCGCGGGGAGATGGAGAGATAACGCGGAGGAAAAGCACCAATTGTGTGAAAGCGATCAGTTAGGTATTATACCACTGCAATTTTGAGGTTGAGAATGCTATAATTTATGGTTATACAACACTGATTTTGGGGTTCGGAACCATTCGCATCGGGTTCTCCAATTATCCGACGCTGTCTTTTACCTATCCAGCGGGGCTATCAACCTCATCGTTGGGGTTGGTAAACCTATAATTTCAGGTCATACAACCCCATTTTTGGGGTTTGGAACCACTCTGTCAGGGTTCTGAACATATTCGGTCAGGTGTTGAATATATCTGACGAGGCTATTTATATGTTTGACAGGGTTGTAAGCCCATTCGCTGAAGTTGTGAACCTAAAAATTGAGGTTATATAACCCCAATTTTTAGGTTCGGAACCGCGTGATCGGGGCTCCAAACACTTCGGGACAGGTTGCAGAACATATCCGGACCTATAAATAACCCCGCCAAAGCTATCATTTATAGGTTCAGACCTGTTCAGGATTCCGTCAGCGTTATTTTTCATCCCGCTAATGTTGTTGTAAACCTCATAAAAAAAGCGGCAAACCCTATAGCATATAGACTCAGCGTATGCTCCGCGTTCTTACTTCTCTGCGGTTAAGTTGATAGATATTATTAACTGCTAAGAAAGGAGAAAAGGAGACAACGCAGAGCATGGTTAGCAAGTAGCCTGATCGACCGGGAAATAACATTATGTATTTGTAATATTGCCCTATGAATCTAAGGAAAATACAGGCCAACGACAATGCGATACTGGCCACTATTATACGCAACGCATTTGAAGAATTTGATGCGCCGAAAACAGGAACTGTTTATTCTGATGCTACAACCGATGACCTGTTTACGTTGTTCCGCCAGGAGCGATCGGTATTATGGGTTGCAGAGATAGATGGCGCAGTAGTTGGCTGCTGCGGCGTTTACCCTACACCGGGGCTTCCGGCCAATTACGCTGAGCTGGTTAAATTTTATTTAAGCAAAGCCGCACGTGGTTTAGGCGTAGGCCGTGCGCTGATGGAACAATGCACTCAATCGGCTGTAGAGCTTGGTTATACCCATCTATACCTGGAAAGTCAACCTAAATTTGGCAATGCTGTTCGCATTTACGAAAAGCAAGGCTACCAGCTGCTGGATCATCCTTTGGGGCAATCGGGGCATACGTCCTGTGATATATGGATGGTGAAGGAGTTGAGGTAAAGGCGAGTACTCTATCGCTGAAACCCATCAGCAGACTCGCCAGCCGAAGTCTCACAGCTTGAAAATACCCTATGAATATCTTTATTAAAATTGCAACATATGAACTCAAGAGCTGAGGTCTTTTCCATACTGGAAAGAAACCTACCATCCTACCTGATAAAAGATTATACCAACGGTATAATAAACGAAGAAAAAAACATGCTGTATGCGTTTAGTTTTACCAATGTGGATCCGGAACGGCATTATGATTACCCGCATGTTAGCCAAATCGGCGGTTACTCGTCATGGGGCGTCGATGAAGATGATTGCCGGATTTACAGCGGGGATGGTAATAGCTACCAGTATAAAGATGTAAACCAGTGTTTGCAGGAAGGGATTTTCAAAGCATTTTCTATTAGTTTCTATGGATGTCTTTTCAATAACCGTTGGTTTGTAATGAAGGAGCTTGGCGTTTATGGAAAGTTGGCCAATATTAAGGAAAGAACGGATGAGCTATCGTCATTGACACAAACCACTAATATATTCAAGCATTCTTATTTTTTGCCTATGGAGCTTCAAATTCTACCTGATGGAGGAAATGGGAAACCGCTGATTCGTGGAGAAGAGTTTCATGAGTATATCGGCTATCCATCTCTTGTAGGATACATTATGCAGGAGGAGAAAATGCAGGTAATGCAAGCCCATCAACGATATCTTGTATTAGATGTTATAGAACCCTTTTTACGACAATTACGCGCAACCCGCTTTAACGAATTTAAGCGAATTAGTACTCGTAGTTTTATCCACCCGGAAATGATCTTCTCTACTCATCGGGACTATGCACTCATACCATTAATTGTCGTAAATCAGCAAAACGAAGGGCATTTATACTATTTTTTTTGGCATGCTCAAGAAAAAACAATGTACAGATGGAAATATTTTGACTTAAAAAAAGTAGATGACGATTATAACTATGATGAAGATATTATTGAAGACCTTTCTCAATTAACCTATTGGAATACAACTAATTTCTTGCAAAGCTTTTGCACTTTAAATGATGATATTTTTTGGAAACATTATGTACTGGCAAAAGATAAGGACAATTACCGTTACCTGAAAGAGGTGGCTGTTAAGCCATTTTGAGGGCGAGATATAACGGTAAGTCTGCTATCGCAGAGACTCGCCGCAGACTCGCCTGTGATGTCCACAATGCAGAAAACTAACCTGATACGTCCATAGCCGAGTCTCCCTACTGGCTGTGTGTGTTGGCCCAGACTCGGAACCTAACGTTATGCGCCAGGTGTTAACGAGTCAGGTCGATATCTGCCAACTCTAAGTAATGCAATACTTCGTAAAACCCCTGCTCGCCTGTACCATAATATTTTGCAGAATAATGCAAATAGTTTACCGGGGTATCCGCCAGCATCCACTTCCCTTTGCAAGGATTGGCATTGGTATAATTAAGTTTCTGTCTCAAAAATGCATTGGTTCTGCATTCTTTCCAGTTAAAAGAGCTTTCCCACACCTCATGTAGTTTATTTCTTTCCCTGTCAGATATATTGACGTTCCACTCCAGCTTTCGCAATAGCCTTTCCTCACTGATGGCTTTCAAACGTTTTACAATGGCATAAGCCATAAATCGTTTACCATTGCCAACTATCGTGTTAATCGATTGAAGGGTATTTCTGAAAGCTATTAACACATGTATGTGATTGGGCATAATAACATACCCCAAAATATAATGTCCTTTGCTTTTCAGGTAATCGAACCACTTATATACCAGATCGTAACCATCAACAATTTGTATCAAAGGTTGCCAGTGCAGGCAGGTAAAGGTGATGAAATACACCCCCTCGGGTTCGGTGATTTTTCTTTTGGTTCGCATAGCATAAAGTTACGAATCCTTTAGAGACCCGACAAGGATAGTCGAGTCCGGGTGAGATCCTACTACAAACAAACCCCGCTGTTTAAAACAGCGGGGCCAATGTCATTTACGTCGAGTCCTGTAGAGACTCGACTGCTAATGATTAATGCTTAAAATGCCTCATACCTGTCAACACCATCGCCAGGTTATTTTCCTTGCAATACTCGATAGAGTCTTTATCACGGATAGAACCGCCGGGCTGAATAAAGGCCGCAATGCCCGCGCTATGCGCTATCTGTACACTATCATTAAAAGGGAAGAACGCATCGCTCGCCAGCACCGCACCATTCAGGTCAAAACCAAATTGTTTGGCTTTCTCCAGAGAATGACGCACGGCATCAACCCGGCTGGTTTGTCCGGCGCCCTTGCCTACCAATTGCTTGTTCTTTACCAATGCAATGGCATTCGATTTTAAATGCTTGCAGATGATGTTCGCAAATTCGAGGTCTGCTTTTTCTTCGGCTGTTGCTGCACGACCACCTTCTTCTTTCCACTCAGTATAAGAACCTTCGTCAGTAGCTTGCTGCAATACGCCGTTCAATACCGATTTGAACTGAACTTTTACCTGTGGTAATTCTTTCAGCTGTAATAAGATCCGGTTCTTTTTAGATTTTAAGATGGTTAAAGCCGCTTCGTCAAATGCAGGTGCAATCAATACTTCAAAGAAGATTTCATTGATGGCATTCGCTGTAGCTTCATCAATAGTACCGTTAGTAACCAATACACCACCAAATGCGCTTTCAGGGTCACCTGCCAAAGCAGTAGTCCAGGCATCAGCGGTATTGCTACGACCACCTACACCGCAAACATTGGTATGTTTAATGATCGCGAATACAACCTCTCCCCCCGCCCTCTTCTGCTGAGAGGGAGCTTTAGTAAACTCAGCGATTAGCTGTACCGCGGCATCCACATCTACCAGGTTATTATAAGAAAGTTCTTTACCATTTAATTTTTCAAACAGCTTATCATAGTCGCCGTAGAAAACGCCCTGCTGGTGCGGGTTTTCGCCGTAACGCATAATTTTAGGATGCGTTTCTGAATGGAAGAAATATTCCACATCAGCATTTGTAGTATTGAAATATTTAGCAATGGCCACATCATAATGTCCTACCGTTTCAAACGCCTTTGCAGCAAAACCTTTACGCTGTTCAATAGATGTTTCACCATTCTGCGTTTTTAATAAATCCGTAATAGCGGCGTAGTCTTTTTTAGCAGCTACCACCAAAACATCTTTAAAATTCTTGGCGGCAGCACGTATCATCGATGGACCACCAATATCAATTTTTTCAATGATTGCTTTTTCCTCAGTGGTAGAAGCTACTGTTTCTTCAAAAGGATACAGATCTACAATTACCAGGTCAATCTCTGGAATATTATATTGCTGCATCTCCTGCACATCGCTTTCCAAATCTCTCCGGCCCAAAATGCCACCAAACACCGATGGGTGCAGGGTTTTAACACGACCGCCTAAAATAGAAGGATAAGTAGTCAGGGTTTCAACCGGCACCACGGGTATACCCAGGTCTTCAATAAATTTTTGTGTACCACCTGTGGTATAAATGGTAATTCCCAGGCGGTCTAATTCTCGTACAATAGGTTCCAGGCCGTCTTTATAAAAAACGGAAATGAGGGCTGATTGAATTTTTTTGTTCATGATTGATTGGTGATGTGATGTTGTTTTAACTTAAAGCAAATGCCACCGCAGCATCTGAATGAATTTTTGTGGTATCGAAGGCAGGAATATCTAAATGCTCCTGCTTAATTAATAACGGGATTTCGGTACAACCCAGTATTACGCCTTCTGCACCCTGTGCTATTAATTGATCAATAATTTGTAAGAAGCCAGCTCTGGTTTCGTCTGTTACAATGCCTTTATACAGCTCAGCTTCCAGCTTTTGGGCAATATAATTTCTGCCTTCCTCATCAGGTATGAGGGCTTCAATGCCCTTTTCCTGCAACTTGTTTTTAAAAAAGTCACGCTCCATGGTAAATTTTGTTCCCAGCAAAGCTACTTTTTGAAGGCCTTTTGCTTCAATGGCTTCAGCAGTCGCCACCGCCACATGAATCAGGGGGACATCAATAACCTGTGCAACCCTGTCTGCCAGCAAATGCATAGTATTGGCGCCCAGCAGAATAGCTTCAGCACCGGCTTTTTGAAGGCTGTCACAGGCTTGGGAAAGGATGGAAAATGTTCCGTCCCAATTATCAGCAAGATTATTATTGTGGATTTCCTGGAAATTAACAGAGTAAATGATGCACTCCGCATAATTAAGGCCACCCAATTTTGCATTGATGCCCTCGTTGATATAACGGTAATAATCAGTTGTGGAGACCCAGCTAATGCCGCCCACCAGTCCCAGTTTTTTCATTTAAATTGATCTGAATGAGTGCGCAAATGTACGCTAATACAGGCTCATTACAAAAGCGCCGGATGTGGCCACATTATGACAGGCAATTTGCAGGGAGTCGCAGTCCCGCACCCAATAACGGGCTTTCCAGGCGGGTACAGAGCCGTCGATTACGATTTGTGAGGGTTTGACCATTTTTACCAGGTCGGATATATACAATCGCGGGTTACCCGATAGAATCACCAGGTCTGCGGATAACGGAGTTGTTTCAACAGGTTTTTGGAGGGGCTGGTTGATGCGTATTACCCTCTTGTTATGAAAGATCAGCGCATTATCTAATTGCTGATCAGCCGCAGGCGGTGCCGCCGCAGCTACCCGGTGCAAAATGCGCGAAGGATTCATCACATAATTTATCACCGAATTGTTTGCCAAAGCTTCAGCATCTCCATAATAAGAATAAATTCTGCCTGTAATAATATCCATAGCAGCATACCGGTTGGCATTATATACAATCAGTTTTTGCTGCTTACCCGCATCATAAAAAGAAGCTGCTCTTATCAGCAGGAAAACGCCCAAGCCAGACATAGCCCACCAGAAACCAGATTTTCGTTGTAACATCAACCAAAATCCGACACCGGCAATAAAAACAAACAGTAATAAAGATTGGGCCAGGCTGATATTGATGCCCGACCAGACTGCTAAAGGAAAATCTTCCATGCGCTCTATAAAAGTATTCAGCCACCAGATCAATCCATTCAACAGGTGTCCTATAAAGGCAGCAATTGCTTTTACAGGAGATAACAGCACCAACACCAGTGTAGCTACCAGTACAACAGTAGATACCGGCACCACCACCAAATTGCTCAATAAAAAATACACCGGGAACTGGTGAAAATAATACAGTGCAATAGGTGTGGTTAAAATTTGCGCCGCAATACTCACTGCCGCCAGTTGCCATATGGCATCGAGTATTTTGTTTTTAATAAACAACAGATTGTAGATAGGCCTGTAAAATATAACAATACCTAAAACTGCTGCATAAGACAACTGGAAACCCACGTCCCACAGCCAATACGGATTATAGCATAACTGACAAAAAGCTGATGCAGCCAGTATATTATAAATGGAAGCATTACGATTGATTTGCTTTCCGACAGTAATAAACGTAAACATTACCGCTGCACGTACAATAGAAGCTGCCCCGCCGGTTATCAACGAAAAGAACCAAAGCAACGCCAGTACTAATACAGCATGCAGCCATTTAGTTTTTTCTCTTCGAAGCAGCGGTGCAAATAACAGGTTCAACAACCAATACAACAATGCCAGGTGCATACCAGATACGGCTATAACATGCACCACACCGGTATTAGTGTAAGACTGCAGGAGGCTTTTATCCAGGTCGTCTTTATACCCTATCAGCATGGCCTCGGCCAACCCTTGCTCTTTGGCTCCCTTGATATGCGTTTTAATGGCAGTCAGCACATAATTCCTGGATTGCAATAACCAGCTTTGATACCAGGGCAGATCATTGCCGGGGAGCTGATGATAATCTTTACCTGTTAAATAAACCTGGTGCGTAATGCCATTAAACAAAGCATAACGCTTATAATCGAAACCACCGGGATTGCCGGCATTACGTATTTCCTGCAAATCTTTGGCAACAAGTAGGCGATCTCCTACCTTCAGTGAAGCATTAATGCTGTCTTTTTTAAAATAGATAATAATGTTTCCGCTAACGGGGCTCTTGTTTCCGCTTTTAAGAATATGGGTAAGGTCTGCAACGGCTTTGTAAGATCGTTCTTTAGCTACCAGCGGCTCCGCCAACCTGGCAACCAGCATATCTCCGGCCTGATAGCTTTTCCCTAACCAATAGTGTTGATGCCGCGCATCTTTTAAACAGGTGAGCATCATACCAAAGGTAACCAGGGCTATTACAAGCAGCCATCCCCTGAGAGGTGCCCACTTCCAGCTTTGAAAATTGCGAAGAGCGCCCGTAAAAAAGAATAACCCTCCTGAAATGACAAAGACTCCCACGCTAACAGCAATAGAAAGCTGTAGATACCATTGCAGTATGATACCCGCCATCATTGGTAGCAGAAGCCTTATGATAGGATTTTGCTTTAAAAACATAGTTAGCCTATACCCGATGTTTTAGGTTAAATCGTAGGTTATAGTCATTACTAAGTTACATTAAAAAACTAAATATTTTTAATATATGGATATAATTCGTGAGGACACGAATTAAGGCTACTTTATATGAATCAAAGCCCTTGGAACAAGTTCGGGCCCATAGATAAAAGTCAATACCTGGAGGAAAAGAATCAGGATGGCTTGAAACCAAAACCTTCCTGCCCAAGCGCCTCCTTCAACCTGGGTAAGGAAGCTTTGCCCATGCCATGTAATTTTAAAATCTCTTTTTCAGAATAGGTGGCCAGCTGCTGCAAAGTGGTAATACCCGCTGTCTCCAAAGCCCTGCGGGCGGGTGCGCTCAGGGTAGAAAGGAAACCATCCGGCTTGCTTTGCTTTTCGCATTCAGGACAAACCGGGCAGTCGCTGCTTTTATAGTACTGGTGCCCGTTAGGGCAGGTTCTTAATGTTTGGGATCCGGACATGCTATTGTATGGTGTAGATCTTTTTATAATAGTAATAGGAGGCGCTCAATATAGCCAAAAACACCAATGGCATCAATGTCTGGGCATTGCTAATGCCGTCAATCGCACCGTGCGAAACCATGGCGGATATAAAAACAAATGCAAACCCTGCATAGGCCCAATCTTTTATCCAATGCCGAAAAGGAATAATTAAAATGATTGCTCCAACAATTTTAAACGCCACCAACATATTACCGAAATAAGCTGGGTATTGCAAATGAGTAATACCTTCTTTAGCCAGTTCACTTTGAGAAAACAAGGCAGGCATCACTCCTTCCCATAAAAAAATGATGGCAGTAGTAATCCAGTAAATAATCTTTGCTGTTTTCATAATTTTTTATTTGGGTTCAATGAAAAAAGATGAAGCCGCTAATGCGTCTCCGCATAGCCTTTAAAATTGTTAAGAATGGCCTGCCAGCCTCCCTGTTGCATTTCCAGCGGATTTTGTGTTTCTGCTTCAAAGTGCTCATCAATTTGGGTACCGCCGTCCACTTCTGTAAAATGGATCTTCACTTTTCTACCATCACCTATTGTATATTCCAGGTATTGCGCCTCTGTAACTACATCGAAAGTGCCACCAAAATCAAAACCAAAGCTACCATCTCTGGCTTCCATCCTGTAAGAGAACTGGCCACCTGGTTTTAAGTCATGCTCTGCCCGTGGAGAATGCCAATCGGGAGATGCTGCATTCCATTGCTGAATATCGGAAGGAGTGGTCCATAATTTCCATACTTTCTCTATAGGTGCATTTACTAAGGCGGATACGGTAATTACATTTGATTTTATTTCCATAATGATTTTTGTTTTGTTACACAAACATACAACAGCTATCTGCCTGAGATGATAGATATTAGCGACTAATTGAAGGTATTTTGCGACAGGTAATATCTCCTAGTCTTCCCTTACAAAAGGATTGTTGCGTTTCTCATACCCAATACTGGTTCCACCACCATGGCCTGAATAAACTTTGGTTGCATCGGGTAAGGTATACAACTGGCTTTTGATCGACTGCTCCAGCTGGTCATAGTCCCCACCAGGCAGGTCGGTACGACCTATACTTCCGCTGAATAGCACATCACCACTGATCACATAACCATCTTTTTCATTGTAAAAACTTACACTACCCGGCGAATGCCCGGGCGTAAATAATACTTTCAATTCGCTGTCGCCGATCTTTATGATATCACCCGGAATCAACCACTTCATTTCGCCGGTATAATTTTCAAAAGGCAAACCATACATATCTGCCGATTTAGGCGCGAAACTCAAAACCATCTTTTCGGTTTCGTGTAGATACAAAGGCAATTGCCAGGTTTCGCTTACGAACTTATTACCAAAAACATGATCGAGGTGACAATGGGTATTTAAAAGGTATACAGGTTTCAAGTTTTTTGATTGAATAAAGCGAACTAACTCATTCCGTTCTTCGTCAAAATAGCAACCGGGATCAATAATGCAACAATCGCCATTTTCAGCGTATAGAACATATGTATTTTCCTGGATGGGGTTAAACGTAAATTTATGTACAGATAACATTTTTTGTTAAAGTTTTTAATTTGGTGCAAAAGTAATTGATGCAGCTAAGACGACTACATATTTACAATTTAAAACAATCGTAGATTTGCGTTCGATGAATTTTATCCTGAAGTTTTTAATCCTGCTTATCGGACTGACTACCTGTACCGTAACATTTTCGCAGAGAACATTAAGAGGGCTGGTAAAAGATGCCCATAGTGATGAGGCGATCGCTTTTGCATCAGTTACTTTTAAGGGAACTTCCATGGGGTCGATAACTGACTCTTTAGGAAAATTTGCCTTCTCGGTTAATGACTGGCCTTCAGACACATTGATCGTTAGTTATGTGGGTTATGAAACTTATTTTCTCACTATGGATCACGCTAAAAGTGAATTAGATATTACTATTCCTATGGAGCGCGGCACAACCGACGATGTGGTAATTGTAAAATCGAAGATTGACAAAGGGTTGTGGCTCTGGAAAAAAGTGGTAGAGCATAAACCGCAGAATAACCGTTACAAGTTCGATAACTTTTCTTACGAATTATACAATAAGCTGGAGGTAGATCTGAAGAACTTTAAAAGCCTGCAAAGAATCACGAGGTTTAAACCACTAAGGCCTATTAATGATTTGATCAACCAAAATATAGATACTTCGGAAGGCATCAAAATATTACCCACCTATCTTACTGAAGCTATTAGTAATTATTATTACCAAAAAAAACCGGTAAAGCGCAGGGAAGAAATTATAGGCGCTAATACCAATGGCATCAAGAATGAAAGCATGGTGAAATTCCTGGGCGGGATGGACCAGGTGATTAATGTATACAACAACTTCATCAATGTTTTTAATAAAGAGTTTGTAAGTCCTGTTAGCGACAATGGCGATTTCTATTATAAATACACAGTTGCTGATACGCAATATATAGGTGGAGAAAGATACTACCATCTTTTGTTCAGGCCGCGACGCCGGGGTATGAATACTTTTGAAGGAGATTGCTGGGTGCATTTTGGCAGCTATGCTATTCAAAAGATGAACCTTGCTTTAGATAAAAGCGCTGATGTTAATTTCATGGAACGCTACAGTTTTATACAGGAATACACAAGGCTTGCCGATAGCAACTGGTTCGTAAGCCGTGAAAAGCTGGTGGTGGATGTAACACCTGCAGGAGATAAAACCCCTGGCATTATTGGCAGAAAAACGAGTACCTATCGAAACATTGTAGTAAATGACAGTTCGGTGGTAGCGCGGTTAAAGTTGAACAAGGAGCTGGAAGAAATTGTAACTGCTCCTGGTGCCCAACAGAAAGATAATGCTTACTGGGAAACAGCCAGGCATGAAGAGCTCAGCACTACAGAAAAGAATATCGTGAAAATGATCGATACCATTATGAATGCGCCGGTATATCAAAAGCTAACCAAACAACTGGAGTTTATGGGAACCGGCTATTTCGATGTGGGTAATGTAAGACTGGGGTCTGCCTACAACTGGTTTTCGGGCAATGCCTGGGAAGGTTTCAGAATGCGGTTTGATGTGGCCAGTAATAAGCATTTCAATAAAAAATTCATGTACCACACCTACCTGGCTTATGGCTTTACAGATAAGAAATGGAAAGGTATGGGTGAGCTGTTCTACCTACCTAAAAAAGATCCGCGCCAATACTGGGCTTTAACCTATAAAAACGACCTGGATTTTGGACAGCGTTACTACGGCGAAATCTCATCGGACAATATATTCTCATTTGCGGTACGTAAGCCTGGTGTTCCTATGAAGTTCATGAACCTGGCAGAGGGCAGCTTTGAATTCTTTAATGAGTTACCTAACGGCTTTTCGGTTAAGGCCACTGCGGCCAATAAAACCTACACGCCACTGGCCAACCTATTGCCTGCTGATGCCTTTGGTGAAGGTTTAAAAAGATTGACCACTACTGAGCTTTCAGTTCGCCTTCGTTTTGCCTTCCTCGAAAAATTCCTGGAATCTACTTTCTACCGGGCCAGCCTGGGGAGCACTTATCCTATTGTAGAAGCCACATATACCAAAGGTGTGTCGGGCATTTTAAACAGCCGTTATAATTATTCCAAATTATTAACTGCAGTATCCGATTATATTAAAACACCTCCTTTTGGTATTATTAATTACCAGGTCTATGCGGGGAAAACATTTGGCAGGGCTCCTTACATGTTTTTAGATGTGGCGCCGGGTAATGAGATGTACTACTACAACAAATATGCGTTCAATACTATGATCCGCTACCAGTATGTGCACGACCAGTTTGCCGGCATCAACTATGAGCACAATATTGGCAATGGCATTTTCAAATTAATCCCTAAGTTAAAGTTCAGGCAATTTTACACAGTCAAGGCGCTATGGGGCTCTCTTTCTGATGCGAATAAAGCGATTAACTTTCAACCAGGCCATAGCTTCCTGTCGCTCGATGGAAAAACTTACCTGGAAGTGGGTACAGGTGTTGATAATATTTTAAGGGTATTGCGGGTAGATTTTATATGGCGGGTATTGCCCGACGAACAACCCGCATCTTCTATTAAGAATTTTGGCATCTTTGGCAGTCTTCGGTTTAATTTCTAAGAATTAACCTGTTTCCCGTATTTCAGTTTTAAAAAGATCATGGTCAACGATAGCACCAGTATAAATACATTGGTGAGGATGATCACTTTATCTTCTCTCAAAACACCATAAATTATCCATAATACCTGGTTAGCAGCAGCTATTAAAAACATATTCAACGATACATCTTTGGCCGACTTCTCTTTTACGGTTTTTATCACCTGGGGCAAAAAAGTAAGTGTAGTTAAAAGACCGGCTACGTATCCGAGTATATCAACAAATTCCATATCAGTGGGTTTAGATTGCAAAAATAGATATACTGCACCAGTTGAGCACCTTCTCAATTTGTTTTATATTTGAGGGTAGCCCTGCATGGCCAAATGCTTATGACCACTTCTAAACTATTGCTTTTTATAGGCGCATTATTCATATGCCAGCTATCTTTTTGCCAGCAGCAAAGCAGCTTTAGACGCCTGGGCGTCAATGATGGCCTCAGCCAGAACTCGGTAAGAGAAATATTCCAGGATCGGCAAGGCTTTATGTGGATTGGAACCGGGGACGGATTGAATCGTTACGATGGCAAGCAAATCAAAAAATACCGGGAGAGCTTTCGCGACAAAAGCGCTAAACGCTTTCCTGGAAAAATCATTAACGGTAAAATTCTACAGGACGATTATCAAAACTTATGGATGATTGTAGATGGCCAGGTGGTTAAAATGCACTTAGCTACCGAAACCTTTGCTACTGTAAAAAAAGTAGGACGAGACCTTGATTGCCGGATTTTAGGCATACAACAAAACGAAATTTTCATAGCTACACCTAAGGGTATTGTGACCCTAAATGTGCGGAATTATAAACAGGAAATAATTCATATCGGAGCAGTTTTCGGACTATACCTGCCTAATAGCAAAGACGCCTGTCTGTTATATACAAAAGAAAATAGCATTTATTTATACGATACAAAAAACAGGAGTAGCTCCCTGCTACTCAGTACCGGGAATCGGCCCCTCCAAAATCCCAACATCTGCAACAGAGCAACTCTTCTGTTTGTATCGGAAGGAAGCCTGCATGAATTTAATATTGATAAGCGAATCATTACAGCATCCTATCCCATTCCTTCATCATTAATACAAAAGGGATTAATACCTGTTCCTACTACTAAACTTCCGGGCGGAAAGATTGTCGCGAACCTTATCAACAATGGTTTTATTATTATTGACAGTATTCAAAAAACATTTACTAATTATACCAATATCGAAAATGATCCGTTTAGTCTTTCATCTAACCTGGTATATACTTCCATTATTGATCACTCAAATAACTTATGGCTGGGTACTGAAGGTGGCGGCATTAGCATTTTAAATCTAAAACCCAAGCTCTTCGATGCCTTCCCCCTGCATGCCATTGCCAACCGGGAAAGCTCCCTACTGATGGTGAAAGCCATTTATCATAAAGACAGCTCCGTTTATATTGGCACCTACGCCAAGGGCCTGCTAAAAGTAAACCGCTTCACGAATACTTCTAAAACCCTGTTTGCTCCGGTAAAAACAAGAGACACCAGCTTTCATGGCATCTTCATCATCAAAGAAGACGATCATAAAATAATCTGGATGAACAGCGGTACGCGTATCGGTATAGTGGATCTTGAAAAAGGCGTTTTCATAAACAGCATCGATATTGGTTATAACAGAAAAGGCAGAACCCATAATATACCGCAGTGCTTCGCCCAGGTAGCAACGGACACCTACATCCTTGGCACCTTTCATACCACCTATCTTGTCCGCCTTATAAACGGGCAAATAAAAGCTACTGACCTTGGTCTTTTAAACCAACAGCTTGAAGATGATATTCAATCCATCTATGCCAAGGACAATGGTAATATTATCATTGGAAAAGGAGAAGGCAAAGGCTATATCACCATAAGAATAGACGTTAACAATCAGCCACAAATAATTGAAGAAGGACTTAGTCAACTTACGGTGAAACATATATACCGGGATGAGTTGAGAAAAGCCTTCTGGTATGCTACCAATGTAGGCATTGCTATTCAAAAAGATGGTGGTAAAAAAATACAGATCATTGACGAGCAGGACGGATTAAGCAACGACTTCGTTTATGCCATTATCAAAGAAAATGACCACAACTTCTGGATCAGCACGAACAAAGGTTTAAATAAAATAGTTCTCTCCAAAGGAGACAGCATAGCCGTTCAGTCCGTTGAGCCATATGGCCTGCAGCATGGACTCCAATCCAACGAATTCAACACGGGCGCTTATTTTAAAGATGCCCATCTCATTTTCTTTGGAGGGGTCACCGGTATTAACTGGTTCGATGAAAGGAAATTTTTCAAACGTTCTTTTATACCAAGGTCGTACATCACCGATATATTGATTAATGAAAAGCCATTAGCTCATGACACAAGCATCAATTTCCTAAAACGTATCATGCTTAACTACGACGAAAATAATGTCTTCATCAGATTTGCAACACTGGATTATACCAACCCGGCTGTTATTCAATACCAGTACCGGCTCAAAGGCTATGATGCTAAATGGATCAATGCAGCAACAGTTCCTGAAGCCCGTTATAGTAAGCTCCCCTATGGAAGGTATTTATTTGAAATAAGATCAGCCAATAGCGAAGGTATATGGTCTTTATCGCAGCCATTGCTGACCACAGTGATCCGGCCTCCCTTTTGGCTCACCCTGTGGTTTAAAACAGTGGCACTGATAGCTTTTGCTGCTATTCTATTCTTTAGTACCAGGTATTATTTAAAAAGAAAGCTTGAAAAGCAAATACGCATCATTGAAAAAAAACTGGCTGTTAATAATGAACGCTTACGCATTTCCAGGGACATGCACGACGAGTTAGGTACTGGACTTAGTAAAATCGCCTTACTCTCTGAAGTAGGTAAAAACAATAATGCGGCCAACGAAGAAATCATTAATGAAATAAGTACCACCTCCAGGGGCTTAGCCGATAAAATGGGTGAAATTATCTGGACTTTAAATCCACATAATGATACACTTGGCAATCTTGCGGCTTACTTAAAAGAATATGTATGCGAAACCACCGAAAATCTACCCGTAGAAATAGTATTTAATTTCCCGGATGAAGTACCAGACATATCGCTTAGCCATTTATATCGCCAACAGCTGTTGCTGGTAACTAAAGAGGCGCTTAATAATGCATTAAAGTACGCGCAATCAACTCAAATAAGTTTTAGTCTTTCTTCAGCGGGCACACTTGTATTTTTTACCATACAGGATAATGGCATCGGTTTCGACACGGCTGGAATACCCCAACAAAAAATGGGGAAACGCAATGGACTAACCAATATGAAAGCCCGGATGGGAAGTATCAGTGGATACTTTGAATTAACATCCAAAACCGGAACCGGCACAAAGATCCAATATGGTTTTAAACAGTAAATACTACTTTTTTACTTAAGAAGGGCGTATGGAAAGGCATTAACTTTACTCAGCTTTTATAAAATGAAGAACGGCACCAAAATTAAAGTCGCTTTAATTGAAGACGAGGAGTCCATCCGGAACTCGTTACTAACCTTGCTATATTTACAGGACGAACTGGAAGTGATAGATGCGTTTGAAGATGGAGAGTCCGCCTTAGCTCACCTGCAACAAAAACCCACAGACGTATTACTATTTGATATTAATCTTCCGGGAATATCGGGTATCGAAACAGTAGGAAGGCTCAAAATAATACATCCTGCTATGCAGTGCATGGCGCTTACCAGTTACGATGATGCAGAAAATGCTTTTAATGCCTTAAAAGCCGGCGCAACTGGTTACATTCTTAAAAATACAGAGCCCGCAAAACTCGTAGACGCCATTAAAGATATTCATAATGGAGGATCGCCCATGAGCAGCCAGGTAGCCAGAATGGTAGTTTCTAATTTTGCTGCTACTAAAACGGCACAAGTACACTCAGATGCGCTCTCACGCAGGGAGAATGAAATACTACAACTACTATCTAAAGGCTTCCGGTATAAGGAAATTGCTACCCAGCTCTTCATCAGCATAGAAACTGTACGCACCCACATACGCAATATTTACGAAAAGTTGCAGGTAAAAACCAGGGCGGAGGCTTTATCAAAAATCAACAGGTAGTAGTACAGAATACTACTTTTTTCACATCCCGGGGCAACGGGCTGCATACTAATTTTACGCTCACACAAGTTAAACAACTCTTTATGAGAATTGCCCTCTCTATTCTTCTCGTAGCACTCAGTGCTTCTAATTGTATCGCCCAAACCCTTGGCGATTTTAAACCTAAAGATCAATCCTATGGATTGAATAAGATAAAATCAAAACGGCTTTATATTGCCTCCTTCACAGTGAACTACCAGGTGTACAATGAAAAGGAAGATTTTAAGCAAGGGGGAAGTATGCTGGGTGGTGGTTATAAAGGTGATGCAAAGTCATCGTTATCGGTAGGTCTCGAAAACATCACAGAAACAGGGGTACAAAGTATTACGGACAGATTGTACCAGGATTTTGTAAGCCAGCTTAAAGCAAAAGGCGTCGATATTATTACAGCTGATGAGGCCGGCAAAACTGAAACCTATTCAGATTTCGTGAAAGTAGCCGGAGGTAAGATCAATGAAGCACAGTTTCCCGGTATGCTGGCATCGAGCCCGGCGGGATATGAGTATTTTGTGAAGAAGATCGAAAAATCGGGAAAAGAAAAAACAGGCGGTTTTTTGAATAACCCCGCTTTTGTTCATGCCAAGCTATCCAAAGACCTGGATGATGCTACCATTGCAGATATTGACCTTTTTGTTCTTTTTGTACAGGATAAAGATGCCTGGGGTGGTGCTGGTGCTAATATAAAGGTGAAAACAAATATGCGTCTGGCAGCTAATGAAGCAATTATCATGACCAAAAATGCCAAGATAAAACTGAAAGGCCAGAATGATGTAGTAGGTGTTAGCAGTCAGGTAGCATTTTACTCAGGTAAGATGGGTGCTGGTATTGTGAGCAGCTATATAGGAACCATGGGCAAATCACTTGGTATAGATGGCGTTATCGAAGATAAAAAGCTACAGGCATTTGCGAAGAACAGTACAGATTTTGTGGGCGTGAAAACCATCTATGGTACCTGGTACAATCCTTCTAATACCAGTTCAAACTCCACCACCGTTATACCTGTTGATGAAAAAAAGTACACAGATGGCGCTTACGCCGCAGGCAAAAAATTCATCGACTTTCATACGGATGAATTTCTGAAAAAGAAAAAATAGTTTACTCTCTTCACCAAATTCAATCATCATGACACAAACCAAAACTTTATTAAAAAGTATTTTCGCAACCATCATTTTGTCGGCTTTCATCTTTACTTCCTGTAAAAAGGATAACGGAGGCGGAAGTAGTGACAACCTTGCATCGGGCGGCGCATCTATCCAGTTTAATACCAGCGCCTCTTTTGGCGGTAAGAACGAATTTAAATCCAACGCAAAAGAACAATCCAAAGTAATAAAGGTAAATAACCTGAGTAGAACGCAGATCACTTTTACCTGTGTGGAAACCAACCTGCCGCGCCTGAGCACAGCTACATTAACATTAATTGTAGCCCAGGGCTCAACCACCAGCGGCGGTGCTATAACCGGGAAATTTGAAAATGGCTCCAGTGCTGCTACGCAGGGACAGTTATTAATTGGAAGCTCCAATGCGGGTTCCGGTGCCGAGTCTTATGCGTCCAGCACAGGCAATTTCACCATTACCAAATTAACAGATTCGGAAATCGAAGGAACCTTTGATGCAGCATGTATTAATAATACAACCAAAACTAATATCAGCTTAAGCAGCGGGAAATTTGCCGGGAAATTTTAATTATTCGCTCCGAAATAGGTTAACCATTTCAAACACAACATTCAGGGCCTCATTTTATGAGGCTTTGTTGTTTTGAGTACTGCCATAATTTGTTATGTCGATTATCGTTATTACTTTTCCGGCATGAATCAATTGATAAAGGTCTTCTTATTAAGCATTGTTATTTGTAGCGGGTGCAGTAAGAAAATAGTAGAGACAGGCAAAGCATCGTTTTATGCCGATAAATTTGCGGGCCGTAAAACCGCAAGTGGGGCTGTATTCAAACAAAATAAATTAACCGCCGCCCATAAAACATTACCCTTTGGAACTAAAGTAAAAGTGAAAAACCAGGCCAATGGTAAAACAGTTAAAGTGCTTATCAATGACCGGGGACCATTTGTACAAGGCAGAATCATTGACCTCAGCAAAAAGGCTGCTCAACGGCTGGATATGGTTAATGCAGGGGTTTCCAATGTAACCATCAAATACAAAAAAAAGAAATAATACCTGCTGGAATAATTCTTGCAATCTGAAATGAAATATTTACCATGAGCAACTACCAGGGAAAAATATTAAGCAGTACGCCTTCAATGGATGATCCTAATTTCGATTCATCTGTTATTTTGATTGCAGAACACAATGCAAATGGAGCGCTGGGATTTGTAATTAACAAAGCTTTTGAACGTTCTCTAAATGAGCTGATTGAATTCAGCGGCAGCCCTGCGTTTTCTTTATATGAAGGCGGACCTGTAGATCAGGAACATCTTTACTTTGTTCATCGCCGTAGCGACCTGGTACCGGGAGGTGAGTTCATTACCGATATTATTTATCTTGGAGGAGATTTTCAAAAGACAATTGAACAGATCAACAATGGCAGCCTCACCTCAAATGACATTAAGATCTTTATTGGCTACTGCGGCTGGGATACCGGCGAACTGGAGGCAGAGATAGCGGAAGGCAGTTGGGAAGTAAAGGGGCTGGATTTAAAGGACTTATTTGCCAGTAAGTAAGCCTGTAACTTAGCCTTTATTTGCTGTGCTTTCTTATCCAGTCTACGATCAAGTAGCAGGCAGGTGCATATACATTGCCATGATCAAACCCCTGCAGTTCATACAGCTGTACCTCTTTAACACCTATGCCTTTTAAAACGGAATACAAATGCGCATTCTCTTCGTACCGCGCCATCATTTCCAGGTTTTTATCTCCGGTGATCAGCAGGGTTGGAGGTATGTCTTTCCGAATTACATTCAAGGGCGCCAATGCATCTACAACAGGCGTTTCCATCGGCAGCCCCCGCTCCTTTCTAATGGTATAGTGCGTATTGGTTTGACCACTTATAGGCAACAGTCCTCGAATACGATTGGCGTCAACTCCAAATTGGGAAAGATACTTTTTATCCAGCCCAACCATTAAAGCCAGGTAACCTCCTGCCGAATGACCCGATACATAAATATGATCGGCGCTGCCGCCTAAAGAATCGATATGCCTAAAAGCCCAGGCTACTGCTTCTGCAGCATCATCTATATACGCCGGGCTTTTTGCTTTTGGGCTTAAACGGTAATTAGCCGCAATTACAGCAATACCCCTATTCTTCAGCTCCTGGGGTATCCCCTTCTCGCCGCCTTCCAATCCTCCGCCATGAAACCATACTACTGTTGCAAAGTTTTTTTTGTCTTTAGGATAATAGATATCCAACACACAACGGGACTTTTTATAGGCATCCTTCTCTGTCTTAGACACATAGGACACATTCTCTTTAAGAATATACTCCTGTGCAAAAACACCAAGTGTAATGCAACATAAAAACACTGAGAGGACAAGCTGACGTAACATATTGTTCTTTTTATTTATCGGCAATGTAAAAACTTATTCCAATACGGGGCTTAACCATCTTTCCGCATCTTCTATACTCATGCCTTTTCTTTTTGCATAATCTTCGAGCTGATCTTTGCCTATTTTACCTAAACCGAAATAATGACTTTTAGGATGCGCAAAATACCACCCGCATACAGAGGCAGGAGGATCCATCGCCAGGCTTTCAGTCATAGTTATACCTATATTATCCGTTACTTTTAATAAATCAAACAGCTTATGCTTCTCTGTGTGATCGGGGCAGGCGGGATATCCGGGGGCCGGCCTTATACCATCATACTCTTCCCATATCAGGTCTTTGTTAGATAGGGTTTCATCCGCAGCATAACCCCAATATTCTTTTCTTGACTTCTCGTGAAGGCATTCAGCAAAGGCTTCTACGAAGCGGTCAGCCAATACCTGTACCATTATTTTATTATAGTCATCAAATTCAGCTGCAAATTGATCGATATGCTTTCTGGCACCATGAATAGTAACTGCAAAAGCGCCCATATAATCCTGCCCTTTATCTTTAGGCATTACAAAATCAGCCAAAGAAAAATTGAAATGACCGGCAGCTTTTTTAGACTGCTGTCTTAGAGACTCGAGTTTCACCTCTGCTCCGTTTGCTTCAATGGTAATGGTATCAGCATTATTGCTGGTAGCAGGCCAAAAGCCAATAACGCCATCAGCGGTGAACCATTTCTCATTTACAATACGTTCTACCATCTTTTGCGCTTCACCTAAAAGCTTGGTCGCCTCTGCCCCAAATTTCTCGTCACTCAATACCTGTGGGTACCTGCCCGGCATTTCCCAGGCAATAAAAAAGGGGCTCCAGTCAAGGTATTTTGCAATTTCACCCAAATCAAAATCTTTAAATACCTTAACGCCATCTACAGCTGGCCTCGTTGGTGTGTAGTTATCCCAATCCAGCTGTTCTTTGGCTGCTACAGCATCTTTATATGCGATGAGGTCTTTTTTGTTCTTATTCGCAAATTGCTGGCGCAATCCCTCATATTCATCATTTGTTTTTTGAAGCAAGGTGCCTTTTTCTTTCCCCAGCAAAGTGCTTACTGCCGTTACACTTCTTGAAGCATCCAGTATATGCATCACCCCATTATCATATTGAGGAGCAATTTTAACAGCTGTATGCATGCGGGAAGTAGTGGCGCCGCCAATTAATAATGGCTGCTTCATATTGCGGCGTTTCATCTCATGAGCTACGTGCACCATTTCATCTAAAGAAGGAGTGATCAAACCACTTAATCCAATAATATGGGCTCCTTCTCTCTCGGCAGTATCAAGTATCTTATCAGCGGGTACCATCACACCCATATCAATTACATCATACCCATTACACCCTAATACAACCCCTACTATATTTTTTCCAATATCATGAACATCGCCTTTTACTGTAGCTAATAATATTTTACCGGCACCTCCAGATGAGGCAGCCGGATTGGCCAGCTTTTCTTCTTCGATAAAGGGAGTTAACCAGGCTACGGATTTCTTCATTACCCGCGCACTTTTAACTACCTGCGGTAGAAACATTTTACCGGCACCAAATAAATCTCCTACTACATCCATTCCAGACATCAAAGGGCCCTCGATTACTTCTAAAGGCCTTGGATATTTTTGTCTAGCCTCTTCTGTATCTGTGTCAATATAATCTGTAATACCATTTACCAGTGCATGTTTTAAACGCTCCTCTACTGTATTATCGCGCCATGCATCGTTTTTCTTTTCTACTTTCCCTTCCGACTTAACAGTTTCTGCAAAAGTGATCAACTTATCCGTGGCCTCATTATTATCATTATTCCGGTTAAGAATAACATCCTCACAAAGCTGCTTTAATTGCGGCTCTATTTGGTCATACACTATCATTTGTCCTGCATTTACAATACCCATATTCATACCCGCTTTAATAGCATAGTATAAAAACACAGAGTGCATTGCTTCCCTAACCGGCTCATTACCTCTGAAAGAAAATGACAAATTACTTACACCGCCGCTCACCCCGGTTAAAGGCATTAATTGTTTAATGCGGCGTGTAGCTTCAATAAAATCTACACCGTAGTTATTATGTTCTTCCAATCCTGTAGCTACGGCAAAAACGTTTGGATCAAAGATGATATCCTGTCCTTTAAAACCTAACTGTCCCGTTAATATCTTATAGGCACGGTGGCAGATTTCTACTTTTCTATCTTCAGTATCCGCTTGCCCTTTTTCATCAAAGGCCATTACAATAACAGCCGCACCATAATTTTGACAGGTAACAGCCTGCTCAATAAATTTGGCTTCCCCTTCTTTTAACGAAATAGAGTTTACAATGCATTTCCCCTGTACACATTTCAACCCTGCTTCAATAATCTCAAACTTTGAAGAGTCGATCATCAAAGGCACTTTACATATATCCGGCTCGCTTTGTAAGAGGTTAACAAATGTGGTCATCGCCTGTACGCCATCCAATAGGGCGTCATCCATGTTAATATCAATTACCTGGGCGCCATTCTCCACTTGCTGGCGTGCTACGCTTAATGCCTCTTCGTATTTATTTTCACGAATAAGTCTTGCAAACTTTTTTGAACCTGTCACATTGGTTCTTTCCCCGATATTGATAAAATTCGTTTCGGGACGTACTACTAAAGGCTCTAAGCCTGAAAGACGGAGATATGGTTTGATTGTTAAACTCATAAATTTACTCTTTGCCACAAGACATAAAGACACTAATAAACACAAAGGTTAAAGCACCATTCGTTTAATGCCGTCTTTAATAAGTGGAACTGTGAAATTAATAATGTATCCTAAATGTTTATTTGATAATCGAAGATAACTTAGCAGTTGAGCTTCCCATACGGGATGATAATTCTCCTGTGCTTTTAATTCAATAATTATTGAATCTGCAACTAAAATATCAAGTCTCAACCCATCTTCAAACTCCATACCATCATAAACAACCGGCACTCTTTTTTGCTTTATAAAATGTATTTCCCTTTTAGTCAATTCATAACAAAAACAGGCTTCATAAACCTTTTCCAATAAACCAGGCCCCAGTGCTTTGTGGATATGATAAGCTATATCAACAATCTGTTTGCCTAAAAATTCGATATGATCTTTTTCTTCTTGGAGCATCTTTCTGCCTTTCGTGTCTTTGTGGCTAAACTTCCTCTACCACAGGCAACACCCTTGGTTGTACGGCTTTTACGGCCTTTGCAATTTCTCTGATATGATCAGGTGTAGTGCCGCAACATCCTCCCACAATATTTACGAAGCCCTGATTAGCCCAATCATCGAGAAAAGCAGCTGTTTGTTCAGGCAATTCATCATATTCTCCCATTGCGTTAGGTAAGCCGGCATTAGGATATGCGGATACGTAACAACTTGCAATCTGTGACAACTCCTCTACGTGCGCCCTCATTTCCTGGGCACCCAATGCACAATTAAGTCCAATACTCAGAGGGTTAGCGTGTGCTACTGATATATAAAAAGCTTCGAGTGTTTGTCCGCTCAACGTACGGCCCGAAGCATCCGTGATGGTACCACTGATCATGATCTCACATTCGGAGCCCGGATGTTCTCTAAAGTATTTCTTTGCAGAAAATATAGCGGCTTTCGCATTCAGCGTATCGAAAATCGTTTCAATTAAAAGGATATCGGTACCTGCTTCAATTAGTGCATGAATTTGCTCGGTATAAGCTTCTACTACTTCATCAAACGTTACCGCACGATAACCAGGATTATTTACATCGGGAGAAAGACTTAATGTTTTGTTCAATGGTCCTATTGCCCCTGCAACAAATTTTGGAGCATTATCCCCGGTCTCTTTTTGAAATTCGGCGATGGCGTCTTTTGCGCATTTTACAGAAGCGATATTGAGCTCATGTGCCAAAGCCTGCATATCATAATCAGCCTGGGCAATAGAGGTACTGCTAAAGGTATTGGTCTCAATAATATCAGAACCTGCGTACAGGTATTCTTTATGAATGGCTTTTATAACATCCGGCCGGGTGATGCTTAAAAGGTCGTTATTACCCTTCACGTCTGTATGCCAGTCTTTAAAGCGATCACCCCTGTAATCTTCTTCGGTAAGTTTATAACGCTGAATCATGGTGCCCATAGCACCATCAAGTACCAATATCTTTTCATTCAATAAATTTCTTATTGTACTCATTCGTAACCATTTAAATTTTTGCAATATTGAACTAGCTAAACGCTGGAACCAGGAGATTGGATCTTACGTTTATTAGTTCATTTTTTTACGCAGGGTGAACAATAAACAAATCTGCCTGCGGTACGCAAAGTTACGGCAAAAGTCAAAAATTTGGGCAGTGTGGGAATCTATAGATTAAAACACTAAAAAATATTTAAGCAGTAGCGCAAAACACTAAAAACTAATAGCCAGGTGCCTACGCACTTGGCTATTAATCTATCAGAAAAAAAGAAGTTTTAGTTACGGCCCCGCATACCGCCGCCGCCACCACCACCAAAACCGCCGCCGCCAGAGCCTCGTCTTTCAAAATTGCGACGCTCTCCGCCACCGCCTTCACCTCCTTCCCCGCGACCTCCGCCACCTCTTCTGCCACCACCACCAAATTTCCTTGGATAGTAGGAAAGGGTTACCATAAAGAACTGTTGCAAACCGTTAGACACCGTAGTGCTTAAATTTGTTAAGCCTGCAGTTGTTGATATATTCTGGTTCTTCTTTAATATGTCCATGGCCGACAACTTCACTTCTGCCTGTTTGGTTTTGAGGAACCGGTAAGTGGCAAATGCATTCCATAAAGTGGAAGACTGATTGGTTGTATTATTGGTTACATAGTTGATAGTGGTGCTAATCGTCAGGTCGCGCATTGGAGACAAATTCAGATTACCCTGGGTAATATAATTCACAGCGGTAAGGGACTGAAGGTTGCGGCTGCTTTGCCTGCTGCTATTGGTGTTAATCGACTGAGAAGCCTGCACGTTTCCTATGTCGCCCAGGGTATAAAATACACCCAGGTTATGAGTTAAACCATTAGCCTTGGCAACATTATACAAGCCATCCACATAGTTGGGAGATGTTGTGTTGCTATAGTTTAACGAGTAGTTGAATTGGAGCACTTTATTATTTTTCAATTTGAAAGATGTTCTCCCTGTAAAACCAGCATTGTAATTGCGTCTCCCATCCATATTGATCAAATAGATAGTTCTTCTACCCGTTTGCCTGTCATAAAAACTACTATCAATAATTCCATCATTTACCCCGCTTGCACCACCATTTACTTCAAAACTTAAATCTGCTTTTCTTGATGGTTGTTCCCGGCGATAATTAAAATTGAAGTTTACTCCATTGGTAACGGAAGGCGCCAGGTTGGCATTACCGAGGTTAATATTGTAGACATTGGTACTGGTATCGATGATAGGCCTCAGCTGATCAACAGAAGGGATAGCTGGCGTGGAATTTCCCGACAAGTTGGCCTCTATCGTATACTTATTGAATCTTTGATAATTGTACCCTACAGATGCTGAGGGTGTGAAGAAGCTAAAGGACCGGTCAATATTTCGGTAGTCAAAGCTGGATTCATTCTTCTCGCTCAGAAACTGTCCCTGGATATTTGCAGATACATTGATATACCGGTTAAAGCGATCCGACAAACGCCTGGTAAAGTTTTTCGACAACCTTAGTGAAGGCCGGTCTTCAATCCTGGTAACGCGGTTGTCATTGGTTAATGAATCATTCCCAATGTAACTACCGGTCAACGAATCATAATCGCTAACGAAGGAGTTTACATCGGATCTTGAAAATGAAACATTATTGTTGAGCACCATATTAATATTCCATAAACTAAAGTTGCCAAACAACAATCGCTTCAAAGCATTATAGTTCATGCCCAGGCTATTGTTAAAACCGGAAGATTCGCTGTTATTACGCCTGTTGAAATATCTATTGTCGTTATCGTTGTCGTAAGAAATAAAGTTGGTAATGTTCCTGCTTTCATTCTCAGCATTGTTATAGCCCATATTATAATTAAGGCCAAAACTTTTGAGGTTACGGTCGTCATCATCTTTATTACGGAACGAGGTTGAGAAATTAATTCCATTGTTTGTTCCCTGAGAGGAAGACGTATTGGAGCTTTCACTTACCCGGGTACCTTCTTCTATCGCCTTATTGGAAGAGCTGGAAGAAGTTCGTTCACTTGTACCAGAATTAAAATTCAGGTTAACCGAGAAGTCTTTATCCTGGTCCCGCTTGTTGTAACTTAACCCGGCCCCGTGTGTATTATTTTCTGAAGTACTTTCCTGTTTGGAGTCCTGTAGAAAAACGACATCGGTTGCACTGTTTCTTGAATCTGTCGTTGAAGTAGTAAAATTTCTTGTGCTCCTGAAATCGTAATTGGCTCTTAGCTGATTATTAAAGCGACTGTTATTGGTTTGCGAAAAATCGTATTGAATATTCCCTCCTAAAAACAACACCCGGTTGATACCATTGCTTCCAAAATTGGCCACATAACGGTTATTCGGATTATAATTGCGGTAAGTGCTTTGCTGGAACATTTCCTGTAGGCCCGCAGATTTATTGATGTTGTTCATACTGGCAGCGATCCCGCCCCTGAGCTTCTTGTTGTATGCAAGCCCAGAGCCATCAAATTCGTACCGGTCATCTGTTCCAATACCAGCGCCTACTTTTCCAAAGTATCCAAACTTCTTATCCTCCCGTAGCTTAATGTTCATCGTTAACATAGAGTCAGCTGGATTATCATCAATATTATCTTTACTATAGTCAGTTTCCCTATATACCTGTATTTTTTCGATAGCATTCTTGGGCAGGTTTTGTGTGGCCATAGCCGGATCGCTACCGAAGAAAGGTTTGCCATCTACATATACATTGTTCACCTTTCTCCCGTTAACGGTAATCGTTCCATCGCCCCACATGGTAACGCCAGGAACCCTTCGTAACATATCTTCTACTACCGCATTGGAGTCTAGTTTAAAGGCAGCAGGATTGATCTCAAGAGTATCTCCATTCATGGTGATAGGCACCACGGCTTTAACCACAACCTCATCCATTGTGCCCTGGCTCTTGGCCAGCATCAGGTTTTTAAAATTAAAGCTGCGATTGGCAGTATCTAAAGTGATCGTCTTAGAAAAAGGATTATATCCGGTGAAAGAGAAATTGATATTAACCGGTGTAAAGAACGGGATATCATTAAACGTAAAGGCACCATCCTCCCCCGTTATATGATAGTTTACCAGTGAAGAGTCTGACTTCTTATACAATGTTATGGTTACAGACTGCAGCGCGTAATCATCTGTCGAATCTTTCACAATACCTGTTATAGATCCGCTACGGGTAGAATCTTTTTGAGCTGATAGTAAAGAGGGCAAAAGTGCTATAATCAAAGCAGTTAATAATATCCGCATTATCCGATTTTATTTTTAGGTTTTAACTGAATGATAACCGGATTATCTGTACGGGTACCTTTTTCAAAATATTGTTTGATGTTTGGTTTGTATTCCGGATTTTTAGACTGATTGTTGTCCCTGTTCTGAAACATAGTGGATGACGAAGCGCTCGTATATAAATACTGTCCATCGCTATATTGAATACTGCCAGACAGCACTGGTAAAAAGGCGTTGGTACTATCTGCGCTTATTTTACCCGTTGCATAAAACCGGTTGGTAGATTCATCAAACAGGAAGTTCCGGTCTCTTGGGCTGCGATTGTAATCAAGTGAGAAGAACAGGAATTGTTGCAGCTGGTACACTCCATAAATCTTCCATACAAAACTCCCGTTTTGCTCGCGGTATAAATCAAAGTCATTTTTAGACCGGAAAGGATTGGCGAAGAAAGCTTTCGACAAAGAGTTCTCAAACGGTAATATCAACTTATATAGAAGAGATGTGCTATCCGCTGTTAGTTTATAAATGCCATAATTGTAAGGTCGGGTAAACAAAAGCGATCCGGGGTCACTGGTAGGGAAAAAAGATACTTGTTCAGGCTTAAAATAATAAGCATCATTTCTTTTGTTATAAGGAAAATACTGGTTGATATTTTTCTCCCCATCGTAGATCTTCAGCTCAGATTCTGGCTGATCAGCAAACTTACGATTCGCAAATATGTAGCTGTAGGCCCATTGATTCCCGTTAAATATCGTAGGGTCTACAAGAGAAAGGCTGAATCCCTTTAATCGTTGAATTTTTTCTTTATGAATATCGTCCAGATCATAGTAAGCCGACCAGGTAAATCTTGCGAAAGATTTGTTGGTGGGGTCTTCCATCATTTTTTCTACCTCGGCAGGTGAAAAGTTGTAATTCTTATTACTGCCGGAGATGAAAATAGCATTTCTGCTTTTGTCCAGCTGAATAGACTTAATAGTGCAGTTAGGCGGCCGGTATTTTTTTATAAACTTTCCCTTCTTGTCAAAAAAGTATATAAAATTAGTATCTGCATCCCAGATAATAAAGTAATCATCGGATACTAACAATTGCCTTATTCGACCAAAAATGCTCTTTTTGGTTGTTTCAAGGGGTATATATTCTATTTCCTCAAATACTTTCGATGCATTAGCCCCCGATGCAAACCCTGGCTGAAAATACAGTTCCTTTCCGTTTTGGCCCATAACGGCATAACATGCCATCAGGCAAAAAATCGTTATCCATTTTCTCATAACCCCTTTGACGTTGGAAAAATCAATTTCCTGCAATTTTTAATTGAAAAACCGATATTAATGATCAGTTTGACTATTAAAAGATCAAAAGGTTTAATAAAATAAAAAAAGGCCCGCTGTAAAAACAGCACGCCTATAATCGATTGCCAAAATAAAAAATATATGAATACCCTTTAAAAGGTAAAAAATCTGGTATTAGTTAAATGCATAGCTCAGGGTTACACCGAAAGTACGGGGGTCACCCAAAACACCGGCGTAATGTCCTGCATTACCACCTGCAGGTAACAATTGTTCAAAATAACCTTTATCCAACAGGTTACGTCCCCAGGCGAAAGCAGAAAATCCTTTTGTAGCTCTAAATCCAAGTCTTGCATTCACCAGTCCATAACCTGCCACATTTAAATAGGCCGATGGAGAAGGGCTGGAAGAAAAACCAGAACGTGCGAAGAAATCAGCTCCTATAAAGAAACGGTTGGCTCTTCCAAATAAGGACGATGGAGTTGAATATTCACCACCTAAAGAACCTGCCCATTTTGAAATACCCGGTATGGCGCCACCTGAGATATCTTTGAAAGCTACCTGTACATTTTCGGCATTGGTAGCTCCTGTTTCTTCAAGTGGTAAAGGAGCATTGGTAAATTTCACATAAATCCCTTCAGAGTAAGCCAGCGCCCCATAGAAATTAAAGTGATGATTCAGGCGGTAAGATGCGTCTGCCTCAATACCTCTTACACGTACCTTATCAGCATTAGCAATATAACCCCTGTTTACACCCAGCTCAGCCGATTGTACGTTGGTCTGGTAATCCTTAATATCAGAATTATACGCAGCTATATTGAAGGTAAGATCTGCGGTGAGGCTTGTTTTAACACCCACTTCATAATGCTTGGTATACTCAGGTCTGATTACCGCCAGATCCGTTGCAGGTTGTCCATTCACTGTAGGCAAGCCTGCTACGTTTACGCCTACTGGTTTGTAGCTGGTAGAAAAAGTACCAAAGGCATTTACTTTTCTTGAAGGTCTGTAAGCCACAGTTACCTGGTAAGTTGCATTACGTTCATAAGCATCTGCTTCATAAAACTGGTTGCTGTATACACCATTCTTTAATGCTAGTAATGCGGCATCCGTTGTTTGTAAACCTCCGTAAGTCTTACGATCATATACTACCTGCTTTTCATCATAATTCAATCGTACGCCTGGTTGAATATGGAAGTGCTCTATAAATTCCCAGTCAACGTTAGCAAATACCGCAGCACTTTTAGAGCGAATAGAAGAGTTGGTTTTGATACCATAGCCTTCGAAAAGACCCGGAGTTTTCCAAAGCGCGCTGGTTGAGCTCTGTGAAAAGCGCCATTGATCACGCCCGGATTCTTCAGTTCCATCAATTTTCACTTCCTGTCCCAGGTAAAACACACCAATAACACCGCTCAGCCTGTCTGTAATATCGCCCGCGTACCTGATCTCCTGGGAAATGTTTTTATGTTTGGCAGGGTTTTGAGATTTAGCCAAAGCCTGTAATCCGGTAAAATCTCTGTCGTTAGAGGGATCCCAGTTCCAATACCGCCATGCAGTGGTAGCTGTAAGGGTACCTGGCCCAATTTTACTGTCTATATTAACAGATGCTCCCCCGATTTCGTTACCGGAATTCCAGGGAGTATCATGATCGATCACACGCATAAAAGCGTCTACCTGGCCTGCTTTATTAATATTGGGCAGGGTATAATTTAAATCAGAAGTTATAGCATTGAATTGCCTGTAGGCAGGTCTTTTTGTTGTAACCACACCCGCAACAACCTGTGCATAGCCATCTGGCCTTTGCTTGTTGTATTCACCGGCTAAAGTAACGGATGTATTATCAGACACGTTATACAAGAACTGCGTACGTAGTCCTAAATTGTTGATATCATTGGTATATTTATCGGTGGCAATATTGTGTACGGTTCCGTCTCTTTGTGTTCCGGAGAAAGACACACGGGCTGCCAACCTTTTGGTCAGTGGACCTGTTACTGAAGCTTTAGCCTGTATAAATCCAAAGTTACCGTAGCTTACTTCTAGATTACCGCCTGGTACAAAACTTGGCTTGCGCGTAGTAATGTTAATGGCACCTGACGTAGTATTTTTACCAAATAAGGTTCCCTGTGGACCTCTCAATACCTCAATTCTTTCTATGTCTACAAAATCAAGTGTGGCAACAGCAGGACGAGCATAGTAAACTCCGTCTACATAATAACCTACACCGGGATCCAAACCGTCGTTAGTAAGTCCGAATGGAGAACCTAAACCACGTATATTAATACCGGTATTTCTGGGATTAGAAGTATACATCTGTAAAGAAGGCACTATTTCTTTAACGCGGGTAACATTAAAGGCACCCGATTCCTCGATCTGCTTACCACCTACCACTGATACATTGATAGGTACATCCTGCAACACCTCGCGGCGGCGCCTGGAGGTAATAACAACGGTATCAGTCTGGTATAATACCTGTAATTTCACGGTAAGCGAATCCTGAAGATTTCTGACTGCTATATTTCGTATTGCATAATTAACTGATGATACCGTAACGGTGAAAGGCACTTTAGGAACCTGTGATAAAGTAAAAATACCTGCACCGTCAGTTGTTGTACCCTGTGTGGTACCTTTAATTACTACACTAGCCCCTGGAAGAGGATCATTGTTTTCGTTGACTACTTTACCGGCCAGCTGTGCATTTGCCAGCAACGGCAGAAAGCCTAAAATCAATAATGTTAGTTTTAATTGGCTCGATTGTTTTTGATTCATTGTTCTGTGCTTTGATAAATTTTGGTGATATAGAGCTTGCATGCCCGGGCATATCGATTATTAAAAAGTAGGCGTTCGCAAAGTCTATTGTTTATGTAGACTAATATGGTAAAAAAATAGTTGGTCTTGTATTAACAGCAACAACAGCTTTTACCTGAAAAGGCGCTACAATAACAACTCTTATAATACTCTTGTGTGTACATATTTTTTTAAACTGAGTGCAAATATAGGGGCTCTAAATTAGTCCACAAAAAAAGTAGACTAATTTTTAAAAAAATTCCTTTTTATAGGATAATAAGTCCATATGCATCTCCAACTGCTCAAAAGCTAGCTTTAGTTTCTTTTTCATGTACGTTAGATTTAATGTTATTTGATGTGATTGCAATCGTTGTTTTACAAATTTGTTGAATTAAACTAAATTATCCTTTCCATCATTAAGTTCTTTTTGGCGTTGCGAAATAGCCATTGATAAAAAAAATAGAAATAAAGGAACTGTTAGAAGCCCTTTAGCGCCTTTTAAAATAAATATACACATAAATAGTCCTATCAAAGAGCCACCAATAATAGTATAAAGTCCTTTTTTTGTTGCGAAAAATCCATAATTTCTTTCAATTTTGTCCTCTATAGTTGCGTTATATTTATTTATACTCTTTAGAATCTGCCCTACAGCTTCGGAAATAGGAGCTTGCCCTTTCTGTACTGTTTTATCATGGAAATTAAAATAGTGTGCCTGCTTGTTGTCCATTACGAATTCTACAGAACATGCCCTGGTATTCGAGTATAGTATTGAATACTTAGAAATCTTCGAAAACGGAACAGTAATATCTATATATTGACCATTCTTCAAAGTATTAAAGATTAGTGCTTCATCGTTAAATAATAGCTCCACCCTTGATCTTTTTAAATGAACATTAATAAGCCATGCAAAAAACCATATCGTTAAGATCAAGAGTAGATAAATGATGCTTTTTTTGAAAATGTAATTTGTATCATATATAAAAGCCATAGCCCCTATTATAACCGTCAACAAAATAGCAATTAAGAAATGAAAAGGAGTATACCTTTTATAATTGAGCGAATACAGTACCATTGATTAAAATGATTATGATGACAAGATAATAAAGTTAGCAAAGTAATTCATGTGTTAGACCTCCTACTTTAATCCCTTCTATTCGAAAGTCATTACTATTGAATCAGCCTGCCACAACATGCAACTTATAACAAATTATGGAAAATCTATAGAGTTCAAACCCGAAGCAAAAGGAACTGCGGAGATCATCACCAGAGATCGTAGATTAATTGAACGATTGTTCGATAACTTGAAGTATGCAGTCAATAAATAAATCTGCCAAATGAGTCGCCTGTTCTGAAAATTTATTTTACATTCTCTTTTACAGAAACAAAGCCTTACAAATGGTGATAAGGCTCATTACTATAACCAGCACACCTACCACCAAAAACATTTTCCTTACCGGTAAGCGGGAGGTAAGCATAGCAGAGAAAGGGGCCGTAATGATGCCACCGATTAACAGGCCGGCAACAATATTCCAATGATGGATACCAATGGTAAAAATGAATGTAACAGCGCTGGTTACGGTCAGAATAAATTTAGCAACAGTGGAGCTTCCCACCACGTAGCGGGGCGTTCTTCCATTTTTGATGAAGGTACCAGTAACCAATGGCCCCCAGCCACCGCCACCAAAAGAGTCAATAAAGCCGCCTACTAATCCCAACAAAGGGATATTGGTCTTTTTCTTTTCGATCTTACGCTCCTTGCTTTTAAATACATTGGTCAGAATTCTTACCCCGAGATATAATGTATAGGCAGCGATAAACGGTTTGGTGATTGCAGCATATTTCTCCCCCACATAACTTAACAACAAAGCGCCTATCACAGCACCTATAATTGCCGGCAGCGCCAATGCTTTGATCAGCTTTTTATTGACATTGCCCAATTTAAAATGGCTGATGCTTCCCGCAGCAGTGGTAAAAGACTCAGCGGAGTGAATACTGGCGCTTACTACAGGTGGAGGTACATTCAGCATAAGCAAAATGGTGGTACAGATCACCCCGTAACCCATGCCCATAGAACCCGCCACAATTTCGGCTAAAAAGCCTGTGAGCAACATCCAATAAAATAAATGATGGTCTTTATTTAATTCCTGCAAAATAACATCTACCAGGTCGAATGCATATAATGCATATACACTTAAGCTCACCAACAACACAATTCCCAATATAATAAGGTACCAGTTGGTACTTTTTTGAGCTTTGGCTACTACATCAGCAGATTCGACTATTTCCGCAGCGGGTTCAGATTCAAATGCCCTTAGTGCTTCGTCCGGGTTTTCAACCAAAGAGCGTGTCACATTATTCAACACTTTTACCTTATGATCAAAATCACCCGATAACTTGTTACGTAATGCCTGCATATTATCCAGCACATCATCTATTTCATCTGGTATGGCCTCATTAAGCGTTTCTTTTAAACGCTTGGCAATGGTGGGAGATTTGCCGTTTGTGGAAATAGCTATTTTAAGATTACCTTTCTTAACAACCGAACCCAGGTAAAAATCGCAAAGCTCAGGCTTATCGGCAACATTCACCAGTTTCTCACAAGCTATAGTATCTTCTCTTACCTGTTGTGCTACCTGTAAGTCGTTTACAGCTGCAATAACCAGATCGGCTGCTTCGATATCTGCTTTTCGGTAGGCTCTTTCTTCGAGTACAATAGTTGCATAAGGTGCTACAAATGCACGAACAGCATCGCTTATTTGTATAGCGACGAGTTGGATATGCGTTTCAGGAGCATTCTTAACAACAGCCTGCAGCTTTTCTAATCCGATATTGCCACCACCAATAATTAAAAGCTTCAACTGTTCCAGTTTCAAAAAAACCGGGAACAGGTTGTTTCCAACATCAGCTTTATTATTAGTATGTGAGGGATCGGTCAACTACTGTACGATGTAAAGTGTAAGATGTACGAAAGTCAAAAAGGATTGATTATATACGATAAAGCAGGTTCCAGGCTAGCCTTATAAAACTACTTTTCTTTTTTTGAAGTCTCTAAAATTTTGCTGACGGAATCCTTATGTGAGAAGCTGTCTTTATCGGCTACTTCACTTTGATTATATACCAGGGAATTGGGGGGCACACTAAAAGTAACCCAGGCATTTCCTCCAATTACACAATCCCTTCCAATAGTTATATCGCCCAAAATAGTAGCTCCTGAGTAGATAATTACATTATCTTCTATAGTCGGATGCCTTTTTGATTTCTTTTTTGTTTTTGCAGAGTTTAAAGCACCTACCGTTACACCCTGGTACATTCTAACGTCGTTGCCAATAACCGAAGTTTCCCCGATAACAACGCCGGTGCCATGATCTATAAAGAAGTTTTTTCCAATAGTAGCATACGGATGAATATCGATGCCTGTTTTACTATGCGCGTATTCGGCAAAAAGTCTTGGCAGCCCGCGTATGCCCTGCTTGCGTAACTGGTTTGAAATACGGTAAACTGCAATGGCGTAGAAGCCCGGATAAGTCTGTAATATCTGGCTTACATTTAATGCAGCGGGATCATTTGCTACGAAGGCTGCTGCATCATCCTGCAAGGTTGCATAAATATCAGGCAAAGCGGCAAAGAAAACCTCTACGGCTTGTTGAGACTTAGCCCCATCATTCACCACATCATATATTAATGTGGCCAAATGACTTTGTAAGGAATAAAAGCCTTTTTCCAGATCACTTTCTTTTTGGTTAACACCTGTTTTGGGTATAAACAAAAATCTAAAAATATCGTCAATGAACTGGTGCGCGAGATCTTTATCAGGCAGGTTGCCCAACTTAGCATTATTCTGTAAAAGGAGTTTTATAAAATTTTTACTGCTCATTTCTTTATAGTTAAAATGTTGATGAGTTGATATGTTGGCTAGGAAAATACTACTTTTTAATCAACAAACATATCAACTTTTTAACTCAATTATAAAATCCACTTCCGGTGTGAGAAATCGCCAAACGTTTCATCTGCTTTCTTCTCCTTACTGTACACTCCGAAAAGTTCATCAAGTGTGGCAAGTATCTGGTCTTCATTCAAACTATCTTTAAACTTCGTATTCAGCCTTTCACCCAGCCTGTCACCGCCAATGTGCAGATTATATTTACCATAAGCAGTACCTACAAACCCAATTTCAGCGTTGGGAGATCTGCCACAACCATTGGGGCAACCTGTCATACGCAGTACGATATTATCGTTATGCATACTATGCTTTTCCAATATGGGTTCCAGCTTCGAGATAAGCGTAGGCAGATAACGCTGTCCCTCGGCCAATGCCAACGGGCAGGTATTGAAGGCCACGCAGGCAATGGCATTTTTTCGCATAGCACCAGCTTTATCCGTATGTTCAATAACACCATACTCATTAAGCAATACTTCTACTGCAGCCTTATCTTTTTTGCTGATATCGGTAAGAATAACATTCTGAGTAGCAGTAAATCTGAAATTACATTTACCGGTCTCCGCTATTTTCAGTAAACAGGTCTTCAAATCAATTCCCTCACCATCTAAAACACGTCCATTTTCTACAAAAACGGTATAATGCCATTTTTTGTCGGCACTCTGGGTCCAGCCATAGCGATCTATTCTCTCCGTAAAAGTATATGGCCTGGCAGGCTCTAGTTTAAAGCCGCATCTCTTTTCAATCTCTTCACGGTATTTATCAGCTCCCAGCTTATCTACTGTATATTTTAAACGCGAGAGCTTCCTGTCTGCACGGTTTCCGAAATCACGTTGTACGGTGATGGTTTCGTAAACAGCTTTCAGTATTTTCTCTTCATCATTCTCCACAAATCCCAATACTGTGGCCAATCTTGCATAGGTGTTGGGATTACCATGGGTGGTTCCTAATCCGCCACCGGCCGCCAGGTTAAAGCCCAGCAGTTTATCATTTTCTATAATGGCAATTAACGCTATATCATTGATAAAAACATCTACATCATTATTAGGCGGAACTGCTATGCCGATTTTTAATTTACGGGGCAGGTAACGATCTTTATACAAAGGATCTTCTTCTGTCTTCTCTCCTATTTTCTCTTTATCAATCCAGATCTCGTACCAGGCCTGTGTTTTAGGTTTGGCCATTTCGCTGATTTTTGCAGCAAATTGAAATACTTCATCGTGTACCGGAGATTCGCCGGGATTTGAAGTACAGCAAACATTACGGTTTACGTCACCGCAGGTAGCGATAGAATCTAAGCCCGCCAGGTTAAAGGACTGCATCGTTGGCTTAATATGCGACTTTAAGATCCCATGCAATTGTACCGTTTGCCTGGTAGTTATTTTAATTGTTCCGGTAGTATGCTCACCTGCTATATGATGCATCGCCACCCACTGCTCAGGCTTTAAAAAACCTCCCGGTAAGCGCAGGCGCAGCATAAAGGAATATAGCCATTCCAGTTTTTTGGCACTTCGTTCTTCACGTCTGTCCCGGTCATCTTGCTGGTACATACCATGGAATTTGATCAGGTTGGTATCATCCTCTCTTACGGCGCCTGTGTAGCTATCAGACAGGCTTTCTTTTAAAGTACCCCGCAGCCCGTTACTGGCAATTTTTATCTTTTCTACTGGTGATTGTTCGCTCATCCTTGTAAATTCGTTAATAGTTAATGGTTCATGGTTCATAGACCATTGCTATGAACTATTGTCTATGATCTATTTGCAGTTAATATACATCTTTCTCCCAACGTCCTTCTTCCACTAATTGATGCAGGTATTTTTCTGCTTCTTCTTCAGTTTTATTACCATGCTCTTTAAAAATTTCTACAAGCATTTTTTCTACGTCTTTGCTGGTTGGCTCGCGCTTTCCGCTGATATACATGTAAGCGCCATTGCTGATCCAATCGTACAGCTCAGCGCCTCTTTGTTTCATACGATGCTGCACATAGATCTTTTCTTTCTGATCGCGTGAAAACGCTACATCCAGATTGGCTAAAGCGCCTGTTTGTAAATAGTCCTGTAATTCTGTCTGGTATAAAAAGTCAGTAACAAAATGCTGCTCGCCAAAAAACAACCAGTTGCGTCCTTCTGCCCCTTGTGCATCTCTTTCGGCAATAAAAGAACGGAATGGAGCAATACCGGTTCCCGGGCCAATCATGATCACATCTTTATCATTGGCAGGGAGTCGGAAATGCTTTTGCTTTTGTATAAAAAATTCAAACTCAGTACCGGTGGGGTGAGTAGAAAAGAACTCACTGCTCACGCCAGTACGCTTATCATCCTCTACATAGTATTCATCCTTGCTTACCGTTATGTGTATCTCCCCCAAACCATGGCTTCCGGGTGCTGACGAGATCGAATACAATCTGGGCGCCTGGGGTGTTAAAATCTTAATCACTTCTTCGAAAGCTGCAGCAGCCTTTATAGGATACTTTCTCAGCAGATCGGGAATACTTAGTCTTAGTTCTTCGGGAATCTCGTAACCCGTTATGGCAGCATATTGCTTTATAGTAGATTTAAGCGGGTATAAGATATTTAAATGTTTCTTTAGCAGCTCACGTACCGGCGCCTTCACCTTTGCAGTTTGTATTTGAAGTTCAGGGTCTACACCAGTCAATGCAATGATTTCGTCTACAGCTGCATCACAGTTAGCAGGAATCAGTCCTAACGCATCACCCGGCAGATAATCCAGGTCTTCATCGGTACTGATCTCTACATGGTAGGTTTCTTTATTGCTTCCCCTATCATTTAAATTAATGTTGGTTACGATAATGCCTTTGTAATGTTTTTTACCAGCAGGTTTTTTATCTTCAACCGGCGTAGCTGCAACAGCCGGTACGCTTCCCACACTGGTCTGCAATACTGTTGCTACATTGTCTATCCAATGCAGGGAATCTTCTTCATAGTCTACATCACATTTTTTCAGCGGCAACATACGATGAGCTCCTAAAGCTTCCAGCCTGGCGTCAATATCTTCACCGGTCTTACAAAACTGTGCGTAAGAGGTATCTCCCAATGCCAGTACGCCGAATTTCATTTTTTTGAGCTCTACAGCCTGCTCATGTAGCTGATCATAAAATTTCTTAGCCAGCAAGGGAGGTTCGCCTTCTCCCTGGGTGCTGATCACAACAAAGAAGTATTCTTCTTTTGACAGGTCCGTAAACCGGTACTGATCCAGTCCGGCCAGTTTAACACCGATGCCTTTTTTCTTAGCAATACCAGCCAGCTGAGTGGCCAGCTTTTTAGAGTTCCCGGTTTCCGTACCGTATGCCAGTGTAATTTTCTTATTCAGTGCTGCAGGTGCTCCCGATGAAGGAAGTGCGCCTTGTAACGCTCCCGCCTGCCCGGCAACATAACCGTTCAGCCAGATCAGTTCTTCCCTGGAAAGTGTAGAAGTAAATTCTTTAATCTTCTGCAGTTTATCTTCAGATAACATGCTTTATTGGTTTATTAAGTTCGTTGATGTTTTGGATTCCTTCTCCCACAGGAACAAAGTATTGCTCCTCGTGCTCACTATTTTTCAGCCATTTAAATTGTTGATGTAAGGCTACTACTTTGCCAATGATCACCAGCGAAGGAGACACAAATTTCTTATCTGCCAGTACCTCGTCATAGTCATAAATATTGCAATCGTGTATACGTTGATAGCAGGTAGTTGCCTGCTCTGCCACTGCTACATGCACATCTTTCTGAACACCGAATTGTTGGAGCTTCTCTATAACATTTCCAAGCGTTCCTGACGACATATAAAAAACCAATGTGTCGTTGGTTTTTGCCAGGTCCTGCCAATGCTCATCTGTTACAATATCCGATTTGTAGTACGTTAAAAATCTTACAGATGTTGCATAACCACGCGCCGTTAAGGGAATACCAGCATATGCAGCGGCCCCTAAAGAAGCCGTAACTCCCGGGATAATCTCGTAAGGAATTTTATTAGCAATCAATACCTGCAGTTCGTCTAAAACATTTGAAAAGATAGACACATCTCCTCCTTTTAAACGAACCACTCTTTTGCCTTTCAATGCATAGTCAACGATTAATTCATTGATCACCTGCTGGGGCGTTGAAATATTGTTACGACATTCTTTACCTACTCTTACTATTTCAACATTAGCCGAAACATAGCGATGCAATATCACTTCGCTCACCAGGCGGTCTATTAAAACCACTTCGGCATCACGCAAGGCATTAGCTGCCTTTACCGTGATCAGATCAGGATCGCCAGGACCGGCAGCAGCCAGCACTACGGAGCCCCTGCCTGGTTGCGGCGGGTTTAAATGGCTTGTTGTTGGATGTGAAAGGATCATTGTTCAGAATGTTTTAAGATAATAAAACAGCGGCTACTGTGCTATTGCTGGTTTCATCCACCAGTATTGCATTACCATAATCGCTGATCTTATCGAACGGATCAAATACCAATGGCTGTGCGGTTTTAATTTTCGCTTTTACAACCTCGTTCAATTTCACATTTTCGGTAACCTCGGTATGTTCTAAAGTATTAACGTCCAGCTTATACTCAATCTCTCTTATTATGGTGCGTACCAACCGTCCCTTATGTTGCAGGAAATATTTATTACCCTGAACCAATGGCTTATTGTCCAGCCAGCAAAGAATTACTTCTATTTCGCTTTCTGTTTTAGGTTGATTATCGCTGCGAACAAATGTATCGCCACGGCTTACATCTATATCATCAGCAAGGTGCAGCACTACTGCCTGCGGAGCAAAGGCTTCTTCTACTTCTTCGCCTGCTATTTCAATTTTTGAAAGTGTTGTTTCAATACCTGCGGGCAGCACGGTAATCTTATCTCCTTTTTTATACACACCGCTCACCACCTGTCCTGCATAGCCTCTGTAGTCGTGCAATTCTTTCGTTTGAGGACGTATTACGTACTGCACCTGGAAACGAGGATCGGTATGATTGATATCTTCAGACACTTCCACTTCTTCCAAAAACTGCAGTAAAGGTTGTCCCTGAAACCAGCTCATTTTAACTGAAGGTTCTACTATATTATCCCCGTGTAATGCGGCAATCGGTATATATGTAACATTATTCAAACCCAGCTGCGATGCTACTTTCTCATAATCGGCTTTAATTTCATTGTAACGTGCTTCAGAGAATTCTACCAGGTCCATTTTATTGATCGCCACTACTACATGTGGCATTTTCAATAAAGAGGCAATGATCGAATGGCGGCGGGTTTGCTCTATTACACCAGAACGCGCGTCAATTAAAATAATGATCAGGCTGGAGTTGGAAGCCCCTGTGATCATGTTACGGGTATACTGCACATGCCCCGGAGCATCAGCAATAATAAATTTTCTTTTAGGTGTATTGAAGTAACGATAAGCTACATCAATAGTAATGCCTTGTTCTCTTTCTGCACGCAATCCATCAGTAAGCAATGCCAGGTCAATGCCATCGGCATTCTTATTTTTGGATTGTTTTTCCAAAGCCTCTAACTGATCCACCAGGATGCTTTTGCTATCGTATAGTAAGCGGCCTATTAATGTGCTTTTTCCATCGTCTACACTGCCCGCGGTTATGAATCTGAGAATGTCCATTGTTTGTTGATTAGTTGACTAGTTGACAAGTTGATTAGTTAACTGGCTATTTTTTGCCATTCAAATAAGCTATATAACCGTTAAGTAGCTTACCAACCTCATCTATTCGTTTTCTAAAATAATTTATCTGTTCCTCTGTTATATATTCTTCATCAAGAGCATCAATCAAATGATTTAAAGTTTCACTCAGAGAACCTCTTGCAATAACACAAAATCGTAGTCTATCTGGTATCGTATGTCGTCCATGCCCTTCGGATATTTGTGTTCCCACAGAACGGGAGCTTCTTATCAACTGATCCGAAAGTCGAAATTTCTCTATATCTGGAAACGTCTTAGTCAGTGTAGAAATTTCTTTTTTCAAAAATCTGGCTGCTTTCCATACTTCCAGATCTTCAAAACTTTGATATGACATAACTGTTGACTGGTTGATTAGTTTACTTGTTGATTAGTTGATCGGGAAGCACCAGTTAACAAGTTAACTAGTCAACATTCCTAAAAATACCCCCCTTTCTTCCTGTCCTCCATCGCTGCTTCAGTAACGCGGTCGTCAATACGGGTTTCACCACGCTCAGATATACGGGTAGCCATGATCTCATTTACCACTTCATCCAAGGTGGAAGCGCTGGATTCAACGGCTGCGGTACAGGTCATATCACCTACCGTACGATAGCGTACACGCTTATTAACGATCACATCTCCTTCATCAATAGTAATGAAATCAGAAATAGCGATCAATTGGCCCTCGTGTACCAATACATCCCTGTCGTGGGCAAAGTAAATAGAAGGTAATTGTACCTTTTCTTTCTTGATGTAGCTCCACACGTCCAGCTCTGTCCAGTTGCTAATAGGAAATACGCGTACATTTTCGCCTTTGTGAATACGGCCATTGTAGATATTCCAAAGCTCGGGACGTTGCAATTTCGGATCCCATTGTCCAAACTCATCACGAACAGAAAAGATGCGCTCTTTGGCGCGGGCTTTCTCTTCGTCGCGACGGGCACCACCGATACAGGCATCAAACTTAAATTCTTCGATAGTATCTAAAAGTGTATGTGTTTGCAACCAGTTACGGCTCGCAAATTTACCTTTCGGCTCAGTCAGCTTTTTTTCGCGAATGGTATCTTCTACCTTACGTACGATCAGTTCCGCACCCAACTCTTTCGCCAGGTTGTCGCGGTACGCCAGGGCTTCCGGAAAATTGTGCCCGGTATCAATATGTACTAAAGGAAAGGGAATTTTACCCGGAGCAAAAGCTTTTTTGGCCAGCTGAACCAGGGTAATAGAATCTTTACCACCACTGAAAAGTAAGGCTGGTTTTTCGAACTGTGCAGCTACTTCGCGCATGATGAAGATGCTCTCGGCTTCTAACTGCTCTAAATAGTCTAATTCGTATTTGTTCATTTTTATTTTATTAGTCTCCCAGCTCCCATTTCTGCAAGAGAAAGGAAGACGACAATCGATTGTATGTTGGTTTGAGCTTTAAACCGGTAGCTTAAGTATGCGTTCCTTTGACAAGCTCAGGATAAATTGCGACCTATAGTTGCCATATAATCGGAACGATCAACCGAGCGTGGCAAAACCGAAGCTATTTATTCTTGGCCGGGCTCAAAATTATTTTAGCTGTTAACATGAAGGCCGCATTCTTTATGCGACACTTCCCACCACCAACGACCGGCACGTGCATCTTCTCCCGGCTCAATAGCGCGGGTACAAGGCGCACAACCGATACTGATAAAACCTTTATCGTGCAGCGGATTGTAAGGAATATTGTTGTCCTTAATATAGCCGATCATCTGTTCGTAAGTCCAATGTATCAGCGGATTAAACTTATATAACTGGCGGGCTTCATCCCATTCCAGCATTTTCATGTCCTTCCTGTTATCCGACTGATCGGCTCTCAGGCCGGTGATCCATACTTTAGCGCCCTGTAAAGCCCTGTTCAAAGGTTTTACCTTGCGGATAAAGCAACACTCCTTACGGTTTTCAACAGATTCAAAAAAGGCATTTACACCCTTTTCATTTACAAATTGCTCCACATCAGGTCCTTCCGGAAAGTACACCTGGATATTGGTTTTGTAACGTGCATTTGTTTTTTCGAGCAGTTCGTAATGTTCGTAAAAAAGACGCCCTGTGTCGAGGGTGAATATTTTTACAGGCAGGTTATTGCGGGCAATTACATGAGTAAGCACCTGGTCTTCCTGTCCTAGTGAAGTAGAAAAAACAGTTCGCCCATCGGGGAACTGTTTTGCCACTAATTCTATAGCTTCTGCAAGAGAAGCGTTTTCGATATCGTGTATTTGTTGTTCTGTAAACATCTTCGGTTCATGGTTTATGGCTCATGATTCATAGCAAACGCCATGAACCATGAACTATTTATCTATGAACTATAAATTAGGTTGTGGCGTATAACGCAGGTAAGGTTTTACCACTTTTACACCTTTAGGGAACTTCTGAATCGCATCTTCTGTGCTGATAGCAGGTACCACAATTACATCTTCACCATGGGTCCAGTCTGCTGGTGTTGCTACGCTGTGGTTCGCTGTCAGTTGCAATGAATCCAGTACGCGCAATACTTCAGTAAAGTTTCTGCCAGTAGAAGCAGGGTAAGTGATGATTAGTTTTACCTTTTTATCTGGCCCGATGATGAACAAAGAACGCACCGTAGCCTTTTCTGAAGCATTCGGGTGGATCATATCATATAAAGTTGCGATATTTTTTTCAGGATCCGCTAAAATAGGGAACTCCACATTGGTATTCTGCGTTTCGTTGATATCGTTTCTCCAGCCGAAATGGCTATCCAGGGCATCAACGCTAACTGCTAATACTTTCGTATTACGTTTTGCAAATTCTTCTTTTAATAAAGCTGTTTTGCCTAATTCGGTAGTACAAACCGGTGTATAATCTGCTGGGTGAGAAAACAAAATTCCCCAACCTTCGCCTAAATACTCATGAAAATTGATTTCACCTTCGGTTGATTGTGACGTAAAGTCTGGTGCGATATCGCCTAATCTTAATGACATAGTATTGTAATTTTAAAAGTGGATGGCAAATATAAGCCATTTTTCATAACCCACCAACTTAGTAGAGTATTATCCTAAAAGTGCCATTTTTAGGATCTGAAACAGCTTAACTTTTCAAAAAACAAGGCTAAATTGTTGATATACAGACAAAGTATTGAAAATTTATTGATAGCGCCAGGAAAGCATGTGGTAAAATAGATCAGAACAACGGCAACAGTTTTTCCTGATTGACGAAATCAACCTGCTAATCTCTTAAATCGGCCAGTGTTTTGCTTTCCAGCACCGCCAGTGTAGCATCGCGCACTTCCACCATGGCATCGTGTAAACCGCAATGCTTTTCATTACAGTTATCGCAGCGTTTATAAAAATAAAGGCTCACACAAGGCAACATAGCAATAGGTCCATCGATAAGGCGAATGATTTTCGCCATTTTTATGGTAGCTGGCTCTACTTTGAAGAAATACCCGCCTCCTTTTCCCTTTTTACTATCAAGGATATCGGCCTTTTTAAGTTCCAGCAGGATATTCTCTAAAAACTTAAGCGGTATCTTTTTTTTTTCAGAGATTTCAGAAATCAATACAGGTCCATCCTTCTGCCTGTCGGCGAGATACGTTAAAGCTTTAAAGGCGTATTGAGATTTTTTGGTAAGCATATTTAATAGTCTACAAATTTACATGAAATTTTTCATTCTTAATTATGCAGGTCCCATACAAAGGTTTCAGGATGGTACGGTCTTGATAAACAGCGGCCCAGGAATAAGGCGGATCCAATGAGATTTATGGCATTCGTCAGGCTTTCCTTCCAATTTTTTTCAGAATTTTTCTCTTCATCCTTGTGTAAAACTCTTTATTAAATAAATTAGAATCGTGCATAGCCTTGTAGATAAGAAAAATACTAATGGGCAGCAACACAAAAATAGCCAGCCACATACCCGAAAATGCAGACATTTCCAACTCTCTTGCCAACTTTTGTCCGCGGGTTCTTACGAAATAAAATACCATGAAAAAGATAATGGCAAAAATCATGGGCATTCCGAGTCCACCTTTCCTGATAATAGAGCCCAAAGGCGCCCCGATCATAAATAAAACAAGGCAGGCCAGTGCAAGCGTTATTTTATCATGCCACTCTATCTTGTACTTCTGCAAGGTTTTTGCCTGTTCAACAATATTGTTGCCATTCATCTCAATATTATTCCGAAAACTCTCTAAACTGGTTAATGCCCGGTCCTGTATCTGCTGCCGCGCACTATCGGGTAATAATGCTGTAAAACTGTTAGGATCTTTCTTTACTGGCTTCACCTTCGCGGCGGCTTTAGCCAGGCTATCCTTTTTATGCGTTGCCGTATCTTTTTTACTTTTCGCAGTGTCTTTCGCCTGAGTTGCTGATCTGGCTGCCGCAGTGTCTGCTTTTTTATTTTTAAGGCTATCCTTACCGAGATTCCGCTGGGGCGGTGGCGGCGGAAGAGGCTTAAGTCCCATTTTCAGAGAGTCTCTCCTCGCTTTACGCCGGGTAGAATCCTCAATCTTTTTAAACCGGATAGAATCTTTCCGGGCAACACGCTTCAGCGAATCTGCTTTCAGCTTGAGCCTGGTACTATCCAGCTTCACCTTTGCTCTTGCAGAATCTTTTTGGGCTTGAGTACTATCCTTTTTAATGCCCATGTAAGCGTCGATATTCGCTTTGAAATTAAGAATGGAGTCAGGAACCTTAACATTTTTCGTAATACTATCCCGATAATTTAAAATCATGAAGTTAGAATACATCGTTGCTTCAAAATTTTTGGATATTTCCCCGTTGAACTTACTAATGGAATCAATAGCTACATCTAACTGTCGCATATTGTACATCCTTTCATTGTTCACGTTGGCGCTGTCATTGGTTTTCGTAAACCTAAAGGAGCTGATATCCATTTGCATCTTATACTCCTTAAATCCCAGCCTTATATAGTCGGTCGTAGAATCTTCTTTACTCCCGCGTTCTTCATATCTCCAGCCATTTTTAAATACAATATCCAGGTAGCGCTTGTCAGCCGACGGTTTCATAACGCCATCCCGGGCAATCAGGAAGGCATCCTGCAAGCCATTATCGCCTGCCTGGTAAACAATCACGTCCCTGATGATGGAATCATTGGCTTCCTTCTTACCGATTTTTATGGCAAACTTGTCTATACCGTCGAAAAAAACACCTTCTTTAATGGCAAAAGCAGGTTTTGCCAATACAATATCTGCCAGTAAGGTTCTCGACTTCAGGTTGGCTACCGGTATTACATAGTTGGAAAAAAGAAAAGCACCCAGCGCAATACAACCAGCTACAACGAACAACGGCCGCATAAAACGCAAAAGTGAAATGCCCGCCGACTTGATGGCAACCAACTCGAAGCTTTCGCCCAGATTACCAAAAGTCATCAACGAAGAAAGTAAAACAGATAAGGGTAAAGCCAGGGGAATTAAAACAGCACTCTGATACCAGATGAATTTCATAATTGTGCCGGCATCTAAGCCTTTTCCCACAAAATCATCTATCCACAGCCAAAAGAACTGCATGATCAGCACAAACAGCGTAATGAAAAAAGTGGCCACAAACGGGCCAATAAAAGCTTTTATAATGAGTTTATCTAACTTCTTCACCTGCTTAATAGTATATCTTTACCTGATGCAATCAGCAAAAATACGTCTTTCGTCCCAGCATATAAAGCTTGTTACCAATGCCAACTGGATTTTAACAAAGAATGAAATTCTGCTGCACATCAAAACAGCTTTTGAAGACCTTTATAAATGGCAGCAATTAACCATACAATCACATTCACTACCTTCCGACCTGCTGCAACCGGGAGGAAAAATATCTCGCGGAGAAAATTATCTGGGCCTGCCCTGGATTGTATTAGACAACCCCCGCCATTTTATAAAAGGAAATATTTTTGCTATAAGAACTTTATTCTGGTGGGGCAGGTTTTTTAGCACCACATTACATTTATCCGGTTCATGGCAGCAAAAGACCGGGCAAAAACTGCTTAGCGATTTTGACACCCTTCAACAGCATTCTTTAAAAGTATGCTGCAGTGGCGATGAGTGGGTGCATGATATTAACAGCCCTTCTTACATACCGCTGAGCACAATAGACCGCGAACATTTTGAAAAGATGATACAGGAAGCACCTTTTATAAAAATTGCAGCTTATACCAGTATTGAAAATATCGAAAACGCAATCGAAATACTCATGCAGCAGTTTGCGTTTATAGTAAATACGATAGACGACAATTAGCTGGTAGCTGTCATCTGCGTACTTAAATACTGTTAACTGACTTAGTTACCCAGCCTGTGAAAAAGATCCTTCACCTGGTAGTCCCAAAGCTGGCTCTGATCCTTCATTTCCCTCTTTTCAGCAAAGTCGGTGATCACTAGTATCGTTTGGTTGGTTATTTCAGACTTTTCAATTCGGAATTCAAAATATTCTTCTTTGGGTGAGCCGGTCCATTTAAAACGGATAAAGCTCTCTTCCTCCTGCTCCAGAACGTCCGCTTCCTCGTAGGTACCGTTCCAGCCAAAATAAAACTTACCGTCACGTTCATCTACGTGCTCGGCAAACCATTCTCCCAACCCGTTAGAGGTAGCTAAAAACTCATACAATATAGTTGGGGAGCAGCGAACGGGATACTCCAAAGTGAACTTCTGTTTACTCATCGTCACGAAATATTATTACTCAATAAGTCGCAATTATATAAAATTTATCAAACAAACAAAATTTAATTTTTAAAAGCGGTTAGAGGAACAGCTCATTCAGCAAATAATACCTGCCGCAAAAGGCATGTTTGCTAAGACGACTTACCCTCAATTCTCGTCCAGGTTTCCTTTAAAGGAATATCCTGGCCCTGCTTACCCTTTAGTGAACCTTCCAGTGTTAATGTTTTTTTATCCTCGGAAAAATAATACCTGAACTTTTGACTTTTATCAAGGCTGGTCTTCAAATATTCCCGGTCCTGGGCTCCTATAGACTCCTCGTATAGGTCTCCCTTTATTAAAAATTTGCCTTTGTGAGATATGGCCGATGTTTTAGGGTTTAAATTAAGATTAGTAAAACTCCCATCTTCATAAAAGATCTTTACAAATCGCATAATGATAAGCTCGTTATCGCTAATCTGCGCTTTCTGCTGAATTTCCCAAACACCTGTGAAATCTGCATTCTTTTTATTTTTCTGCGCAAATAAAGGATTAGCATAACAACATACAATCAAAAGAGCGCAGCAGGCTTTTAACAACAGTTTTTTCATATTGCAATAATTTGGTTGATTAATAAAATACTTACAATCAACAATATAAAACACTTTTTATTACCCATCTGCAATAAGTCTTTAATTTTTGGGTTTTTTAACAGCAGTATCTAAGTATTTGTCGAGCCGGGTCTGGAAATCAACCTTCCTGGCGGGAGCCCACTAATTTTCACCGAACGAAGCACACTGTAAATACCCGTTTTTACACAGAGTTACTGTTGCCTCAGAAACTTATATTACCTTCGCATCCCTAATTAACATAATAGCAATTACCTGAATCGACCATGTTCAACAATTTACAGGATAAACTAGATACCGCCTTTAAAAACCTGAAAGGCCAGGGAAGGATAACAGAGCTCAATGTAGCATCCACCGTAAAAGAAATTCGCCGCGCGTTAGTAGATGCGGACGTAAACTATAAGATAGCAAAAGATTTTACCGATAAAATCAAGGATAAAGCGGTTGGAGAAAAAGTGATCAACGCTGTTAGTCCCGGCCAGTTAATGGTAAAAATTGTAAAGGATGAGCTGGCTGAATTGATGGGTGGTGAAGAAGCCCCCTTTAACGCCAAAGGTAACCCTGCGGTGATCTTGATTGCAGGCTTGCAGGGTAGTGGTAAAACTACATTTAGTGGTAAACTGGCTAATTTTTTGAAAACCAAGAAAGGCTTAAATCCTTTGCTGGTAGCAGCCGATATTTACCGTCCTGCGGCGATGGAGCAGCTTCGTGTATTAGGAGAACAGATTGGCGTTGAGGTTCATATAGAATCAGAAAACAAAGATGCAGTAAGCATTGCTCAAACCGCTGTTGCTACTGCTAAAAGCAAAAACAAAAACGTAGTTATTATTGATACGGCCGGTCGTTTAGCCATTGATGAGCAAATGATGACCGAGGTAGCCAATATCAAAAATGCGGTGAATCCACAGGAAATTCTTTTCGTGGTGGATAGCATGACGGGCCAGGATGCTGTGAATACAGCCAAAGCGTTTAACGAGCGCCTGGACTTTAGTGGTGTAGTGTTGACCAAATTAGATGGTGATACCCGCGGTGGTGCCGCCATTTCTATTAAATACACAGTTAACAAGCCTATTAAGTTTGTTAGCAATGGTGAGAAAATGGATGCGCTGGATGTTTTTTATCCAGAAAGGATGGCTCAGCGTATATTGGGCATGGGGGATATTACCTCATTGGTAGAACGCGCTCAACAACAATTTGATGAAGAGCAGGCTAAGAAAATCGAGAGTAAGATCCGCAAAAACAAATTTGACTTTGCCGATTTCAAGGCCCAGCTGGAGATGATCAAAAAAATGGGGAACATGAAAGATCTGTTAGGCATGATACCCGGTGTAGGTAAACAAATTAAAGACCTGGACATTAGTGATGACAGCTTTAAAGGCATTGAAGCCATCATTGACTCGATGACGCCTGAAGAGCGTGGTAATCCTGACCTGATTAACGGAAGTCGCCGTAAACGCATTGCCCTGGGTTGCGGTAAAGACATAGCCGAGGTGAACGCCTTTATGAAGCAGTTTGAGCAAATGCGCGATATGATGAAAAATATGAATAAAATGGGGGCTTTCGGCAAAATGATGCCCGGAGGACTGGGAGGAATGAAAAAACCTTTTTAACCACCTATAACCCCATTTTCAAAGTAAAGGCCACGGTTTAAGCCATGGCCTTTACGCATCGTACGGCTTCAAATCATAATAAATCGCAAAAACTTAAAAATATTTTTCTTTTTAAAAGTTTTGTGTTCGGTTTACATAAAAGTTTGTATACCTTTGACCCCCCAAATCAACTGATAAACCTTTGGATTTGGGACTTAATAATTATTTTTTAACGCCTTAAATTTCTATTTAAAATGGCAGCTAAAATTAGATTGCAAAGACACGGCTCTAAGAAAAGGCCCTTTTACTTCATCGTTGTTGCTGATGCCAGAAGCCCTCGCGATGGTAAATTTATTCAAAAATTAGGTACTTACAACCCATTGACTATTCCTGCTACAATTGAGCTGGATCGTCAAAAAGCGTTGGAATGGCTGAACAAAGGTGCAACACCTACTGATACTGTTCGCCGCATCCTTAGCTTTAAAGGAGTATTATACCTGAAGCACTTATTACGTGGTGTAAAATTGGGTCTGTTTGATGAAACTGCAGCAATGCAGAAGTTCACAACATGGAGTGCGGAGCACGAAGAGCACATTAAAAGGCGCCAGCAGAAAGCTATCGACGAAAGAAGAGCTAAACGCAGGGTAGCCAGTGCCGTTCCTCGTAAAGTAGCTGAACCTAAAGCAGAATCTCCTGCACCTGAGGCAAATGCTGAAGGCGGAGAAGCTTAATTAGCTTATGGAACAAAAAATTAAAAGCGATTCGGCAATAAACCGGATCGCTTTTTTTATTTTCCCTTATTTTGCAGCATTATGGCACAATCGCCAACTCCTAATTATATCAGTATCGGTAAAATTGCCGGTACCCATGGCCTTAAAGGCGAAGTAGTATTGAAGCACGCACTCGGTCAACGAACAGCGCTTAAAGACCTCAAAACCCTGTTCATTAAAGAAAAGACCGGTAGTTATTTACCCTGGTTCCTGGAAAGTGCCAAGATCAAAAGTGAAACAGAGACCTTTGTCAAACTTGAAGGCCTTGATACAGTTGAAGCTGCCCGCTCCATTGTTCAAAAAGAGGTTTGGCTGGCTGCTGCGGATTTTGAGAAGCACGCCGCTAAAAACTCGGTGATCAGCTTTATCGGATACACGATCAGTGATAATGGCCAAGAGCTGGGTCAGATTGAAGAAATTATTGAACAGCCCCACCAGGTTCTTTGCAGGTTGAATATTGATGGCAATGAAGTGTTGATACCGTTGCATGAAGAAACCCTGCAGAAAGTAGATGCCAAAGCTAAAATAGTGTATGTATCCCTCCCCGATGGCCTGCTGGATATCTATTTATCTTAACTTAAAAATAAAATGCTGACCAGGCATATCCACGGACGTCCCGTACATTTGCCGGTATGAACATAAAACAGCATATAGCCTGCCACCTGGTAGAAGTGCATAGAGGCGGTAACTGGACAGATGTTAGCATTGCCCGTATCCTGGCTGATCTTAGCTGGCAACAGGCTCTTGTTGTTACGCCCTTCTCCCCTAATAGCATCGCTATGTTATTACATCACATCTCCTACTGGAACCGAATTGTAGCATTGCGTGGCCAAAACACTGAGCCCGAAATAAATGAGCAAAATGGCATGAATGTTCCTCCGTTAATCAGCAGCGAAGATTGGGAAGACCTGAAAAAAGACAATATCCATTCAGCCGAAGAACTGGCCACCATTATAGAAGGTTATGATATAGGAAGCTTATATAACCCGATACTACCCGGCCACTCCAGCGCCTACAAAAATTTCCAGGGACAGGTAGAGCATGTTCATTATCACCTGGGACAAATGGTAATGATCAAAAAATACATCCTCCATAAGCAATCTTAGAGATCGCGGCAGGTAGCGATAATCCGCGTGTCCTTCACCTCGCTCCAGTTATTGATCTTTATAGAATCGCCCGTACAGTTTACGCCGTACTGTGGTTGAGCTATATTGCACGCAGCGCAACTAATGCTGGTATAATAAATAACTGTTGACTGATAGGTGCCCTTACCCAGGTAATGCTTAAACTCGGGACTACAACTGGATACCATTTCCCATTGTTTTTTCATTTTGCTGATCCAAAGGGCATCACAGTCTGGATTACTTTTTTTTGAACAGGCTGCAATCACTACTACTGTAAACAAAAATGGCAAATACAGTTTCATTGAGTTGGTTTTAAATTTAAAACGGACAAATGTTTCGGGGCGCAACAAAACTATAATTTTTAATTTTGTTCATTGAACAGTGCCAAATCCTATATCGCACATTTCGACCTCGATTCTTTTTTCGTTTCGGTGGAGCTATTGCTTCAGCCTGAATTGAAAGGGAAGCCTGTTATTGTGGGAGGGTCGGCAAACCGGGGCGTGGTATCTACCTGCAGCTACGAAGCCCGTAAATTTGGCGTGCATTCTGCCATGCCCATGGCTACCGCAATGAAACTATGCCCGCAGGCCATTGTATTAAAAGGCACTTACCAGCAGTATAGCCATTATTCAAAAATGGTAACAGATATTATCGCATCCAAAGTGCCGCTTTTTCAAAAAGCTTCTATAGATGAGTTCTATTGCGACCTTACAGGAATGGACCGCTTCTTTAATGTAAGCCAGTATACACAGCAGCTTCGCACCTTCATCATGAAGGAAACCGGGCTACCGATCAGTTGCGGACTATCCTCAGCGAAATTCATCAGCAAAATGGCTACAAATGAAGCCAAACCCAATGGCTTCCTGGAAATCCCTCATGGAAAAGAAAAGGAATTTTTATGGCCGATGGGAATTGAAAAAATCAATGGCGTGGGTAAGCAAACGGAACAACGGCTGAGAAATATCGGCCTCCATACCATTCAAGACATTGCCCAGACTCCGGTTGCTATATTAGAGAAAAAGCTGGGCAAATGGGGCAAAGAGCTATGGCAAAAGGCACATGGTTTGGGCAGTGCTGAGTTAACAACCGAATGGAACCAAAAAAGCATGAGCCATGAAACTACTTTTCATGAAAACCAAACCAATATTGAGTTCATTCATAGCCAATTAGTGAGACTTACTGAGAAAAATGCATACGATCTCCGGCAGGATGAAAAGCTAACCGGCTGCCTCACCGTTAAAATAAGGTATGATGATTTTGAGACGACCAGCAAGCAGGAAACTATTCCCTATACTTCTTTAGACGATGAACTGATTGAAAAAGCTAAGGATATATTTGACAAGTTTTACCAGCGGGGTCGTGCAATTCGCTTGATTGGCGTGCGATTCAGTCAACTGGTAGACACTGGTATGCAAATGAACCTGTTTAATGACCAGCACAATAAATTAAACCTGTACAAAGCGGTAGATCATATTAAAAACCGCTTTGGCGATAAGCTGGTCTCAAAAGCGGCAGTGAGCAGGAAAAAGCCGGAAAACAAGTAGCTATTCCCCAAATATTAGTATTTTTAGGGAATACAATCCCCAAATATTATTATTTTCAGGGAATACATTCTCCAAATATTAGTATTTTTAGGGAATAAAGAAACTCCTATACTATGTATGTCAGAAGTATTCAAAAAGAAATTGAGGCAAGGTTTGGCAAAAAAAAGGCCATTATTCTTTATGGTCCAAGGCAGGTAGGGAAAACCACACTTATTGAAAATATACTAAAAAACAAATCTTACCTATTTATAAACTGTGATGATCCTACTGCCAGCAGTTTTTTAACCAATGCAAATACAGAACAGCTAAGAACATTGATCGGGAATTATAAAATAGTTTTTATAGATGAAGCACAAAGAATTGAGCATATTGGCCTCACCCTAAAAATTATTACGGATACTTTTAAAGACGTGCAATTGGTGGTTAGTGGCTCTTCTGCACTGGAATTATCTAATACCTTAAAAGAACCGCTGACTGGCAGAAAATGGGAATATGAACTGTGGCCTATTTCCTGGAAAGAATTTGAAGCCCGCGCCGGATATCTCAAAGCTCAACAACAACTTGAACTTAGGATTATATATGGTATGTATCCTGATGTAATTAACAGAACAGGAGAAGAGGAAGAAGCCTTAAAAGAACTTGCCAGCAGCTATTTATACAAGGACCTATTAGCTTTTGGCGGTATAAGAAAGCCGGAGCTACTTGAAAAAATCCTACAGGCGCTGGCATTACAATTAGGACAAGAGATAAGCTACAATGAATTATCATCCCTCATCGGGGTAGATAAAAAAACCATTGCAACTTATATAGACCTGCTTCAAAAAGCTTACGTAATCTTCAGGTTAGGAAGTTTCAGCCGTAATCTCCGCAACGAAATTAAAACCAATCAAAAGATATACTTTTTAGATACCGGAATAAGAAATGCTGTTATCGGAAACTTTACTCCCTTAAGTCTGCGACAAGATAAAGGTGCGCTTTGGGAAAACTTTTTAATAGCCGAAAGACAAAAAAAGATAAAATATGAAAAACTAAATGCACGTCCTTATTTCTGGAGAACGGTACAGCAACAGGAAATAGACTATGTAGAAGACGGGAACGGCATCATTACCGGATATGAAATAAAATGGAACCCCAATGCCAAATTGAAAGCGTTTACTTCTTTTAAAGAAACTTATAATGCTGATATTCGCCTCATCCATCATCAGAACTTCAGAGACTTTCTTTAACACCTGCGCAACCGTTTGTCTTTACACTGTTCGTAAAAAGCTTTTTATTTGCAGATCAAAAGCTTTGCAAATCCAAAAAATATTCATTTTTTAATCAGGAAATATGAACGAAACATTTACCCAACGTATCGCAGGTGAAGTGGAGGAAATAAAAACCTCTGGCTTATACAAAAACGAACGAGTTATTAATAGTCCGCAGGGAGCTGAAATAGAAGTTAACGGCGAAACCGTACTGAACTTTTGCGCCAACAACTACCTGGGCTTATCCTCACATCCCGATGTAATCAAAGCAGCCCATGAAGCCATCGAATCGCATGGCTATGGTATGAGCAGTGTACGGTTTATTTGCGGCACCCAGGATATTCATAAAGAGTTGGAAAAAAAGATCTCCGATTTTTTGGGTACAGAAGACACGATCTTATATGCCGCAGCATTTGATGCCAACGGCGGTGTTTTTGAACCCTTATTCAATGACCAGGATGCGATCATTTCAGACGCCTTGAATCATGCCAGCATTATTGACGGAGTAAGGCTCTGTAAAGCACAGCGCTTTCGCTATGAGCATAACAATATGGACGACCTGGAAGCTAAATTGCAGGAAGCGGCAGGTTGCCGTAGCCGGATCATCGTAACCGACGGTTCGTTTAGTATGGATGGTACTATTGCCCAGTTGGATAAAATAGTGGAACTCGCGGAAAAACACGATGCGGTGATCATGATCGATGAATGCCATTCATCAGGCTTCCTGGGCAAAACTGGTCGCGGCACGCACGAGTATCGCGGTGTAATGGGTAAAATAGATATTATCACAGGTACTTTAGGCAAAGCCTTAGGTGGTGCTTCCGGCGGATTCACTTCCGGCCGTAAAGAGATCATTGATATGCTGCGTCAGAAATCACGTCCGTACCTGTTTAGTAACACTGTAGCACCTTCGATCGTTGGCGCATCGATAGCCGTATTAGACATGCTTTCTGCGTCTACCCATCTGCGCGATAAGCTGGAATTCAACACAAAGTATTTCCGCGAAAAGATGACGGCAGCAGGTTTCGACATTAAGCCGGGCGATCACCCTATTGTGCCCATTATGCTGTATGATGCAGTACTGGCAGCCAATTTCGCAGCAAAGCTACTGGAAGAGGGCGTTTATGTGATTGGCTTCTTTTTCCCTGTGGTTCCTAAGGGTCAAGCCAGAATTCGGGTACAATTAAGTGCTGGCCACGAACAGGGGCACCTGGACAAAGCTATTGCTGCCTTTGCAAAAGTGGGTAAAGAGCTTGGCGTACTAAAATAGTGAGATAAAACAATTTTCTTAGAAGTCACGGGTAAACATCCGTGACTTTTTTGTTTTACTGCATTTACCGGCAAAACCTCAAGTATGCCAACATCATGTTCCTACTTCCGGTATTTTTCGAAATTGTTGATCGTAATATGCGTAGCCTTCAGTTCGTGCATCATATTATACAAACCGAAAAAAGTACGGTTCATATAAATAAAATGTTTGGAACCCCTATTCGTATTAAAATTGCGCATTTCACTGAGCTTGGCATATTGCTGGCCCAAAGCTGCTATTTCCGCAAAAAACTGCTCGTCCGAAAAGTCGAAATACGTTGCATTAAACGGACGGGTAAATAATTCCAGCAGGTCGTAAAATAATTGTTTGAAATACGCTTTTTCCTCTGGTGAGTCTTCAGCGGTCAGTATCTCCAGTTCATATAACTTCTCTTCAAACAACAAAGGATTTCTAAGATTTTTCTGGTCGGCTAACTCAAAATAAGGTTTATAAAAATCAGCGGGAATTTCTTTAATACATCCAAAATCGATTACCAATAAATCATTGTCTGCAGATACCAGAAAGTTACCCGGATGGGGATCAGCATGTAATTTTCTGAGTACATGCAACTGGTACATGTAAAAGTCCCAAAATGTTTGGCCCAGTAAATTCCGATCAGGTTCTGCCTGATCCTGCTGAACGTATTCCGAAAAATGAATACCATCCATCCAATCCATAGTCAATATTTTCTCGCAGGAATATTCAGCGTAATAATCGGGAAATTTTATATGCGGCAGGTGAGCACAGTCTTTCGCAAACTGCCGGCTTCGCTTAAGTTCCAGCACATAATCGGTTTCCTCAAATAGCTTTTGTTCTACTTCATCAAAATATTTTGCGGAGCCCTCCTTTCGGATGTTAAACATCTTCATAGCAATGGGCTTTACCATTTTCAGGTCGGAGGAAATACTTTCTTTTACACCCGGATACTGAATTTTAACAGCAAGCTTTTTGCCACCTTTAGTAGCCTGATGTACCTGACCGATACTTGCTGCGTTAATGGACTCCGCGGAAAAAGTATCAAAAATAGCTTCCGGATTCTTGCCTAAATACTGCCTGAAAGTTTTACGAACCAGCGCTGCAGAAAGCGGCGGAACAGAAAACTGGGATAATGAAAATTTATCTACATAAGCTGCAGGTAATAAATTCTTTTCCATGCTCAGCATTTGCGCAACTTTGAGCGCTGAGCCTTTTAATTCTTTCAAACTATCATAAATATCGGTAGCATTCTGCTCATGCAGGTTGGCGCGCGCTGCCGCTTCATCCTTGGTCAGCTTCTCCCCGTAATATTTAATATAATTGATCCCTACTTTAGCCCCTGCCTTCAACAAATTACCGGCCCGTCCGATCTTACTGGTAGGTATAGAGTTTAATGTTTTCATTCGCTACAAGTCATTTAATTGTTGGGCGTTAACACTATCCCATTTGAAACTTCTCTTTCCACAGAAACTTGCCCAGATCTAACACCTTTGTCAATAGCGGGTTATTAACCACATCAAATCCCGTGTCAATAGTTTTTTCTATATAGATATCTGTTTTCTCGAAGCCCGCTGAATCATCTTTTTTCCAAAACTCAAGAACACTTAAAAAGTGCAACCATAAAACCTCTTTCTTCGATTTCCCGTTTAACTGTTTCACCAGGTCTGGCGCCTTTTCAAAAAAAGTTTCGTTGTCAAATGAGAGCGTTTGTGTGAATTGCTGATGGCTGGATCTCAAAGCTCCAAGCAATTGATACCGTTGCATAAGGTCTCCTTTCAACAATAATAATATCAGCGATCGGTTGAGCTTAAAATTTTCGAAAAGAATGAAATATAAATTCAGTAATTTTTCTTTTGAAGGCATGGAGTCAAAATGCTCCATCTGGGCAGCAAGTTCCAGCGAGCTGTTAAAAAAATAAACCAGGTAGTCCTGCTCAAGACTGTCGAAGCCGGAGAAAAAATCATAAAACTGCGCCTCCGTTAGCTGATGACTTTTTGCGAACAGAAATACACTCTCGGGTCGCCGGCCATGCGTTAAAAGGTATTCGCTATACCACTCCATCAGGGTTGTTTTATCGATTGGTTTTGCTTTCGTCTTATTTACATTTTTCATAACTGGTTGGATTTTTTCTTGATCCCGGAAGTAACGGGCATATCAAAAATACACCGTATTTCTGTAACCTTCTCCCGCTTTGCAATTTACAATAACCAGCCTCCAACACTTTTTAATCCGGAGGTCGTATAATCAGTTTATAACAAAAGGAAAACAAATAAGGTTGAAATAACAGGTGTGATTTAATTTCTTTAACGAAATGCTGTAAATTTAACTCTTAGCGGGTTGCTGTGGAACATAGCAACCGTTATCTCGCCCATGTTTACAAAACATCTCATATTCTTAACCTTTTTTGCTGCTGTGTTACAGGTGCAGGCTCAAACCGATACACAATTAGCACAGTATCCTTCCCCTATGAGAGAAACTGTACGCCGACATGAACGTGTTACATTTAACTCAGATACGGCAAATACCATCATACTAAATGGCCTATTGCCTAAACCGGTAACAATATACCTGCCACGCCATGTTCGCAAGGCAAAGCAGGCTGACTTATTGATCCATTTTCATGGTTCGGCTTCAATTGTTGCATATGCCACCGATCAGGCAAAACACCCATTCATTGCCGTTGTCGTAAACCTCGGATCAGGCTCATCAGCTTATGCTCAGCCCTTCCACAATTCTGCTGTTTTTGAAAAGCTTAAACAAGCTGTTATAGATACTGTTGCGAAACATTTGCGCCAAGAGTTACCTGCGGGCAAGATCATCTTAAGCGGATTTAGTGCAGGTTACGGTGCCATCAGGAGCATCCTTTCGCAACCAGATCAATCTAAAGAAATTCATACTATTCTGCTTTTAGATGGTTTGCACACCAGCTATATCCCCGAAAGAAAAGTACTGGCAGCCGCAGGCCTGATTGACTCGACTTCTCTCGAACCCTTTATCCAATTTGCAAGGGAGGCCGCAGATCAATCCTCCGGCAAGAAATTCCTGTTCACTCATTCTGAGATTTTTCCGGGCGCTTTTTCCAGCACTACAGAAACAGCTCAGTATTTGCTACATGTTCTCAACATAAAAACGAGAGCTGTTTTAAAGTGGGGGCCTTTAGGTATGCAACAGATCAGCGAAGCGTCAAAAGGGAACTTTTCCATACTCGGTTTCGCAGGCAATACAGCACCGGATCATATCGATCATTTTCACGCTCTTTATTATTTTTTACGTAAGCTATAATTGATCAAGCATCCATTAAATTTCTGAATATATCCTTGCTGCGTGAGGGCTGTTTGTTTACAGGAATATAGTAAATTGCCGTATGCTAAAAAATATCATTGTTCTCATTAACATCATCCTGGTGTCGACAGCGATTTATGCGCAGGATACCAAATCCAAAACGACGGAATCAGAAAAGCCACAAATATCTAAGAATGCTACTCCGGACCTGAAATTCGACCCGGATGCTGTTGTGGTTACCCATCATACCGTTACCATTAACGGGAAAGCGGTTCCCTATAAGGCTACTGCAGGAACCTTACCCGTTTGGGACGCTGATGGCAAAGCCATTGCAGGCGTTTTTTTCGTATACTATGAAAGATCGGATATTAAAGATAAAACGACAAGGCCGTTGACTATTTCTTTTAATGGTGGTCCCGGCTCTGCATCTGTATGGATGCATATTGGTTATACAGGCCCTGTGTTTTTAAATATAGATGATGAAGGTTATCCGGTACAACCTTATGGCTATACGCCCAATCAGTACTCTATTTTAGACGCTACTGATATTGTTTATGTTGACCCGGTTAATACCGGTTTTTCAAAGATGGTTGGTAAAGATGTTAGCCGCGAAAAATTCTTTGGCGTTAATGCCGACATCAAATATTTAGGCGACTGGGTGAACAGCTTTGTAAACCGTTACGATCGCTGGGCATCACCCAAATTCCTCATCGGCGAAAGCTATGGTACTACACGGGTATCAGGCCTGGCTTTAGAGCTGCAACAATCACACTGGATGTACCTGAATGGTGTGGTGCTGGTGTCGCCAACCGACCTGGGCATTGAACGCGGTACTGCTACCGATGCAGCCTTACTCCTTCCCTACTATGCTGCTACAGCCTGGTATCATAAAAAACAACCAGCAGACCTGCTGCAAAAGGATCTTACCGCTATGCTACCTGAAGCAGAAAACTTCACCATGAACGAATTGATTCCTGCATTGAATAAAGGGAGTCTTTTAGAAGACGGGACCAAACAAGCACTTGCCGCAAAAATGGGCCGCTACGCCGGTATCCCGGAAAAAGTAATCCTTCAGAATAATTTATCTGTTGGCACTAACCTGTTTTGGAAAGAGTTGTTAAGAAATGAAGGTTTCACCATTGGGCGCCTCGACTCGAGATACAGGGGTATTGATAAACAGGATGCCGGCAATAGTCCCGATTTTAATGCAGAGCTTACTGCCTGGCTACACGCTTTTACACCTCCCATTAATATGTACTTAAAAAATGAGTTAGGTTATAAAACAGACTTCCCTTACAATATGTTCGGGCCGGTTCATCCATGGGATAATAAGGGCAATCAAACCGGTGAAAACCTGCGCCAGGCCATGGCAACCAATCCCTACCTGCATGTATTAGTGCAATCGGGATACTACGATGGCGCCTGCGACTATTTTAATGCTAAATACAATATGTGGCAAATGGATCCATCAGGTAAACTCAAAAACAGGATGAGCTGGGAAGGCTATCGCAGCGGTCACATGATGTACCTTCGAAAAGAAGATCTGAAAACCAGTACACAACACCTGCGCGATTTTATAAAAAAGGCCATCCCTCAACCCGGAACTCCTGCAAAATATTAACGAACCCTGTAAACCGGGTACGTTAAATAAGCGGGTTCTATCCAGGGTGAATTTTGATAAATAAAATTCAATTGGGTACCGGCGCTTTGAGCAAAGGTGGTGTCCAGCCTGCGCCTGGTTTCCAGTTTTTGTTGCAGGTTTTTATTGGATTGTAAATAGTCAGCAGCCACATCCTCGAAATGATAATCGGAGTAACCTTCTTTTTGCTGAAGGATTGCATCAAAAAAGTTCCATTTAAAATAAGAATCCTCTGCAACAGGTTCCAATACTTCCATTAAGAAACGGTTAGCTGGTTGATTCATGGGAATATACCAGTCGCCCTTTCTAAATTTAACCAGGCAGGACGAGCTACTTAGCTTTACATCCGAATTAGGATGATGTCCTTCGTATGGTCGCGGAGCTGACTTGTAGTCTTCAATTCGATATGCTTCTACTGTAATCAGCGTATCCTTCTTCATCGGCTGCATTAGAATATTGTTGGCTTTCAATCTTTCAATCACCTTCCACCAACCCTGCGGAATGATATATGCATTTGGCTTTTCTACCACGGCGGCCGATTGATAATTATTATAAAATGGCACTTTTACCGTGTAAGGTTTTGTGCGGTCATAATACAATCTTTGCAAGCCAGATATTTCACTGGGCTTATAAGTACTCTCATAACCTTTAAACTCAATCATCGCCGGCCGGGTTTTGTCTAACTCCCAGCCAATGCTAAAAGATTCCTGCTTATTGGTTTTCTCTTTGGCAAGGCTTCTTAATTCCAGTATTTTTTGTTGTTCAGCGCCAGCAAATTCAATAAAAGACTTCATTAAGGCGTAAGTAGATTGCACCCGCTGCGGATAAGGCTTCAGCATATGCGTTTCCGGCATAAAAGCAAACGTATGCCATAGGGCCGCATAACCGCTGCTGTAACGGGGAGCGTCCCAGAAAGCATTCCATCCTTTTTCTACTTTATCCCGGTGATCAAAGTTCACGTACGGCACCAGGTCGTATCCTTTCTTTTTCATGGAGCTGTATAAAGCCGGCTCCATCACCTCGTTGAGATATTGTCCCATAGCCCCTCCCAACTTATCGTGCTGCGATGTTAGTAAAGTCATTACATGCTGGTAATCGGCCCCGTTACTTACATGATTATCCACCAGGATAGCAGGATCGGTTAAATGAAAAATTTGCACAAATGATAATGCCTCCCTGGAATCAGCCTTTATGAAATCCCTGTTAAGATCAAGATTCTGTGCATTGCCCCTGAACCCAAAAGCTTCGGGGCCATTTTGATCAACGCGATAATTGATGCTTCTGTTTAAACAACCACCAACATTATACACGGGAATAATGGCCAGCACTACCCCGTTAGGAAGCTTCAGCTTGCCTCTGGCAATATCTGCAGCCAGTAACATGCTTGCATCTATACCGTCAGGTTCTCCCGGATGAATGCCATTATTAATCAATATGACCAATCGCCTTTCTTTCCTGATTTGGAGGTAATCGTTAACACCATCATTGCTAACTGTCACCAGGTGCAAAGGCAGACCTGCATCCGTCATACCCATTGTTTTCATAGAAATTTTGTTCGAGGCTAGGTCCGCTTTGCTCCACCAGTTGATGATCTCATTATAAACCGGGGTTTGCTTTCCCTGGGACTGCTCAAACCGGGTTGAAGGTACCTGGGCGAACATTATGCAGGTTACCAGCAAAAAACTCATCAGTAGCAGGTTCTTCATGTTTTGTAGATTCAGATGTATCAATCTTGGTTTCCCAATGCATAATAAATACCGGCAGCCCATCTCCGTGGCAGTACCCGTATAATATTGGAGACGAACCTGGCCGGCTTGCCTGGCACAATAATCATTTTTCCTTTCAGAGTTTTTTTAACAGCAATTTCCCCCACTTTCCCCGGCGCTACTTCCATAAAATCTCCAAACCATCCCAGCTTCTCTTTCGTGTCTTTTATAATTTCAGGCTTGGTATAAACCGGGCCAGGAGTAAGACAACTCACACTCACACCTTTATTTTTTAACTGGTATCTTAAAGAATAACTGAAAAAGCTAAGGCCGGACTTAGACGCCGAATAGATGTTTTTTACCGGTATCGGGCTGAAGCTTGCCATACTGCTTACATTCAGTATAAACGCTGGTTGATTCTTTTCCAGTAACGGCAAAAAATGCTGTACAATTATTACCGGCGACTCCAGGTTGAGCCTGATCATATATTTTACACTATCGGGCGCTAGCTTTAAAAAGTCGTTGGTACCGCCCATGCCGGCCACATTGCAAAGCATTTTCAAAGGCAGGTTGTTTTGCCTGCTCCAACTGGCCAGCCGGGGAGCAACACTGTCATTAGTTAAATCAGCTGATAAAATTTCCACCTGTATAGAATACTTTTCTTCCAGCACTTTTTTTGCATTCTTTAGTGGCTGTTCGGAGCGGGCTATCAGCACCAGGTTATATTGTCTTTTTGCCAGGGCCTCAGCAATAGCGTATCCTATGCCTTTACTTCCTCCGGCAACGATGGCGAAAGGCTGTTGATTTTTATAGATTAATGGAGACGGCAACTCCTGTGCATTGCCCGATACCATAAAAAAGCTAAAAATGCCTGTCAGCAGCAGGTAATTTATTCTTTGTAAGGTGCCGACCGGCAATGTCCTCCATGCTTTTAATAATCGAGTGGACACGGTCATAGAGTGAGGCTTTTTACAAATATTGCTTTTTATTTCAAACATTGGCGATATTAATTACTTTTGTCGCCGCTTTCATGGTATGGATACCTTAATAAATCAAATCGACAGGGAAAAGCTCCCCAGGCATATTGCCATCATAATGGATGGCAACGGACGTTGGGCGCAGGAGCAGGGAGAAGACCGGCTTTTCGGCCATTACCATGGCGTGGAGAGCGTTAGGGACATCGTGGAAGGTTGTGCCGAAATAGGCATTCAATTCCTCACACTTTACGCTTTCAGTACCGAAAACTGGGATCGGCCGGAATACGAGGTGGTTGGCTTAATGGAACTGCTGGTTTCCACCATACGCAAAGAGGTTGAAACCCTGCATAAGAATAATATCCGCCTTCATGTAATTGGAGATATGAGTATGTTGCCGGCTTATGCACAGCAGGAATTGAGCGAAGCGCTGGAAATCACAGCGGGCAATAGTGGATTAAACCTGGTTATGGCATTGAGCTATAGTGGCCGCTGGGAATTGCTTAATGCGGTAAAAAGCATCGCTAACGAAGTTAAAAACAACCGTTTGCAATTAGAGGCTATCGACCAGGACATACTGCAAAAATACCTTTGCACCAGCGATTTTCCCGACCCGGAGCTGATGATCCGAACCAGTGGTGAATACCGGATCAGCAATTTTTTGCTGTATCAGCTGGCTTATGCAGAACTCTATTTTACGGATGTTCGCTGGCCGGAATTTAGAAAAAACAACTTATTTGAGGCTATAATGGACTACCAGGGACGGGAGCGAAGGTTTGGTAAAACTTCCAAACAGATCGAAGAATCTAAGTAATATGTGAAAATTTACCATAAATCGCCGCTGCTTAGGCTGCTATCATTGCCTTGACCTTTTTTAACAGGAGTTTTCCAATTTTTACCTTTAATTTGCCGCCGCAATGGGAATAATGTGTAACAGTGTGGTGATAATATAATAACTTCCTGCTTTTGCAAAAACAAAATTGATTACCGATATTTAAATCCTTTATGCGTTTTTTTCTTTACAGGTTCTGCGTTACAATTATATCATTAACAACGGTAAACTATGTTTTTGCGCAAACAGACACCATTCCCGATGGAAATCTTTCACTCGAAATGCAGGAGTGGCAAAACCCAAGACAGCCTAAAGAATACGTTATTGCCGATCTGAAGGTAGTGGGAGCCAATTACCTGGACTCTACTATTATACTTTCTGTAGCTGGATTACAAAAAGGGCAAAGATTTGTTTACCCGGGCTCTGATGTGTTCTCCCGCGCTATCCAAAATCTCTGGAGGCAGAAGCTGGTAGCAGATATCAAAATTTATGTAACCAATATTATTGGCGAAAATGTAAGTATCGAAGTTGCTGTGAAGGAAATGCCCCGGTTGGGAGATTATAAGTTTGAAGGCGTTAAAAAAACAGAACAGGAAGAGCTGGTGAAAAAGACCGCTATTGCTAAACAAACTACCATTCTTTCCGAAAACACCCGGCGCAATATTGTTGATGTTACCAAAACGTTCTATGAAGAAAAGGGGTTCTCTGGCGTAACCGTAGAATTGGTGGAGAAACCCGATCCGATATTTAAAAACTCGAACACCCTTACCATCAAAGTAAATAAAGGCAAGAAGGTCAAAATAGATGGTATTAACTTCTTTGGTAATGAAAATGTGAGAAGCGTTAAGCTCAAAAAGCAAATGAAGGGTACCAAGGAGATGACTAAGATGACCTTATTCCCATCTTCTTACGTAAGTACCTTTGGCCCTATTAAACAATATACTTTTGGCGAATACATGAACGACTGGGGATTTTTAACCGGTACTAAATCGCTGGAAGTGTTGGATCCTTATTTCAGATTCAAATTCTCGTCTTCCAAGTTTAACCAGAAAAAATATGCCGAAGACAAAGAAAAAGTTCTGAGCTATTTTAACGAGAAGGGATACCGGGATGCGCAGATACTGGCAGATACCCAGGTGGTACAGAACAACAAAATGTATGTTGATATTAAAGTGAGCGAAGGACGGAAGTATTATTTTGGTAATACCGTTTGGAAAGGCAACTCCGTTTACAGCGATACTGTTTTGAATAACATCTTAAATATCAACAAAGGAGATACTTACGACGGTAGCATTCTGAATAAGGCTTTGGGTATAGAGCCCAGCCAGGATGCTCAGGATATTCAAACAGCTTACCGCGACCGCGGTTACCTTTTTATTAATGTTACACCTGTAGAAACCAGGATATACAATGACACCATTGATCATGAGATCAGGGTAGTGGAAGGTCCGCAGGCACGTATTAAAAACGTAAATATCCGCGGTAACGAGCGTACTAAAGAGCACGTTATACGTCGTGAAATGCGTACTTATCCGGGTGCTTTATACAGCCAGAGTGGCTTAATGCGTACCATTCGTGAGCTAAATGCATTAAACTATTTTGAGCAGGAATCGATCAATCCACAGCCAGTACCCAACCAGAACGATGGTACTGTAGATATCAACTGGAGCCTGAAAGAAAAATCATCTGACCAGTTAGAGCTTTCTGCCGGCTGGGGTGGTGGTATTGGTTTAACGGGCACCCTGGGTGTAACGTTCAATAACTTCTCTATCAGGAATATCTGGAAGAAAGAGGCCTGGGACCCACTTCCGGTGGGTGATGGTCAAAAGCTAAGCCTTCGCGTGCAATCGAATGGTCGTGCATTTCGCTCCTACAACGTTTCGTTTACAGAGCCCTGGTTAGGCGGTCAAAAAAGAAACTCGCTGATCCTGTCTTACAATAATAGTAAGTATTACAACCTGGCCGGTTTTACATCGCGTGGAACCTATGAATACGATAAGAATAAATCCCTTACCGTAAATGGGTTTTCTGTTGGTTTAGGAAAGCAACTGAACTGGCCAGATGACTATTTTTACATGACCACGACCATAGGTTTAACCCGTTACAATGTAAAAGAAATGGGCTATATCTACCAGCTTCCTTTCAACACGGGTGAATCTAATAACCTGAGTTTAAAATTTGCGTTGCAGCGTAACTCGGTATCAGATCCTATTTTCCCACGAAGCGGTAGCGACCTGATGTTTAGTGTACAAGCTACTCCTCCTTATTCTTTGTTTGGTTCCACTGACGACCAGTTCAAATTTGTGGAGTATCATAAATGGCGTTTCAACTCTACCTGGTATGTGCCATTGGGCAGAGGTAAGGGAGAAAATAAAGACCGTCAGTTTGTATTGAAATTGGCCGCTAAATATGGTTTCATGGGCAGGTACAATAAAAACCTGGGCTTCTCTCCTTTCGAGCGTTTCCAGCTAGGTGATGCGGGTTTAAATAATACCTTTTCTCTCACAGGTTTTGATATTATCGCACATAGAGGTTATCCTATTTATAATACTTCTGACCCTACCATTAATCCTGACAATACCAGCCAGGGTAACTTCAATAACTTCTTTACCATTTTCAATAAGTACCAGGCCGAGCTTCGTTACCCATTGGTAACCAATCCCAGCAGTACCATTTTTGGTCTGGCATTTTTTGAAGCGGCCAATGGTTGGAAAGATTACAAAGATTACAATCCCTTTAAATTACGCAGAAGCGTGGGGTTGGGTATGAGGTTTTACCTGCCAATGTTTGGCTTGCTCGGATTTGATTATGGTGTTGGTCTGGACAGGTTAACGCCAGGTGGCGGAATCAAAGGAGCTGGTAAGTTTACCTTTATGCTCGGCTTTGAACCAGAATAAGCGGCCAGGGCGACTATTCTTTTAAAAGTTTTAACCTTTTTGCGCTTGTTTTGAAGCAACTATACATTTGCTCCTTGCGTCAGACTTCAGATACTAAATCTTACTATTAAAAACAGGTCTTAACGGCTTACACCGGGCGGACTATCAAAAAAATAACAAGATGAAAAAAGTTTTTGTTTTGGGGATTGCTTTACTATTTGCCTGTGCTGGTGCGTTTGCACAGAAATATGCCGTTATTGATACCCGATATATTTTTGAAAAAATGCCTGAATACAAACGCGTACAACAACAGGTAGATGCCCAGGCTGCTGCCTGGCAAAAAGAGATCGACACGAAACAAACAGAGTTAGACAAACTATACAGTGATTATGATGCAGAACAGACAATGATGAGCGAAGATTTAAAGAAGAAAAAGGAAGATGAATTATTTAACAAAGAAAAAACACTTCGCGATCTGCAAAAGAAACGCTTTGGTTTTGAAGGAGAACTGTTCAAAAAAAGGCAGGAATTAATGGACCCACTACAAAAGAAAGTGGCAGAAGCGGTAAACAGGCTGGCAAAGGCCAATGGTTACGACCTGGTTTTCGACAAAAGTGAGGGCAAATCCATTATCTTTGCCGACCCTAAGTTGGATAAAAGTGAAGACATCTTAAGGGAACTTAGATTGAAATAAATTTAAAACTTAAAACAAACTCAACTGTGAATGGAGCATACTTTGCTTTTACAACGCATTTGAGTTACCAAAAAAGAAAAGAAAAAACAAAAATGAAACAAGTAAAATTTCTTGCGGTTGCGTTAGGTTTGGTATTGGTAAGTGTATTTTCAGCCAATGCGCAAAAAATCGGTTATGTTAGCGTAGACGCTTTGGTAGCTAATTTGCCAGAGGCAGAACAAAAGCAAAAAGAACTTCAAAAATGGCAGCAGGATTCTATCGGTGGCACTTATACAAGATTATACCAGGAGTTCCAGGAAAAAGATAGCGTGCTGAAAAAAACAACTACCGCTTCCGTAAAACAGGTTTTGGAAAGAGACCTTGCTCAATTAAGCGAAACGCTTGGTAACTGGCAGCAAATTGCACAGGAAGCTTCACAGGGTAAACAAGCGCAGCTGTTCAATCCTTTGTACAAAAAAGTGTATGATGCTATTAATGCTTACGCAAAAGAGAAAGGATATACTTACGTATTAACCCAAGATGCCTTTGTAGTGGCTCCGGATAGTGATAATTTAAGCCTTCCGATTGCTACTAAATTAGGAATCAAAGTAAATCAGCAAGGTAATGCTCCCGCTCCTGCCCCTGCAGGCGGCGCGGCACCGGCATCTACTCCTAAGAAATAAGCAGTTACAAATAATATTTTTGAAACCGTCCATATCTCTGGACGGTTTTTTTATTTTTGATGTATAACTACAAATCATGCCACAAGCAGCCCCTATTGGTGTATTTGATTCAGGATACGGAGGTTTAACGGTTTTAAAAGAACTGGTGAAACAACTTCCGCAATATGATTATTTATACCTGGGAGATAATGCCCGCGCACCCTATGGCACCAGGTCTTTCGATACAGTTTATCACTATACACTGGATGCTGTAAAGTGGTTTTTCGACCAGGGTTGCCACTTGGTTATATTGGCATGCAATACAGCATCGGCAAAGGCATTGCGTACGATACAGCAAAACGACCTTCCCAAAATAGCTCCTGAAAAAAGAGTGTTGGGCGTAATCAGGCCCACTACCGAAATAATCGGCCAATACTCCGAAACGCGCGAAGTGGGTATATTGGCAACCAAAGGAACGGTAGCGTCAGACTCCTACCCTATTGAAATTGCTAAATTCTACCCAGACATTCAGACCTACCAGGAGGCTTGCCCCATGTGGGTACCCATTATTGAAAATAACGAAATGGACAATGCAGGCACCCATCATTTTATAAAGAAAAATTTACATAATCTTTTTGAAAAAGGCGATAATATTGATGTGATTTTGCTGGCCTGTACGCATTATCCACTCATGCTGGAACAGATAAGTGAATATGTACCAGTGCAGGTTAAACTATTAACACAGGGTGAAATTGTTGCCGAAAGTCTTCAGCAGTATTTACAAAGACATCCCGAAATAGATCAGCAATGCGGTAAAAATAGCCAGCTACAGTTTTTCACCACTGATGCTGCAGCAGATTTTGATGAAAAAGGATCTTTATTCTTTGGCGGCCCCGTTAAAAGCACACATATAAGCATGTAAGGCTTTTACGACTCAACATTGTATGATACTATGAATTTCGACCTGATCTTAAACAATATTGCCCGGCATGTTCTTTTAAGCAGTTCAGAAATTGAACAGATTACATCAGCTGTAACCTACAGAAAACTAGCCAGAAAGGATTTCTTTCTGGAGGAGGGCCAGCCCTGTAAGTATATTGCATTTGTCCATTCTGGAGCCCTGAGGGCCTACCATTTAGACGCTGGAGGCAAGGAATCAACTATCATGTTTGCATTGACAGATTGGTGGATAACCGACATGTATTGCTTTTTGAACGGGAAACCGGCAATGGTATTTATAGAGGCGCTTGAAAACAGCGAAATATTCCTGCTAAGTAGAGAAAACCTCGACCGTTTATTGGACAATCTGCCCAAATTCGAGCGGTTCTTTAGAATTCTGATGCAGAATGCATATACAAGAGAACAACTTAGAATAATCGAAAACCTGTCATTACCAGCTGCCAAAAGATATGACAATTTCATAGCCAGGTACCCGCAGATCATCAACCAGGTTACACAAAAGCAAATAGCTTCTTACCTGGGCATAACTCCGGAGTTCTTAAGCACCATCAGGAAAAATAAAGCCAAAGGAACAATTTCTTAAAGTACCTTAAGAGCTATTGGCATTACAATTAGTTTCTTTGATGCAATCAAAAAGAAATACAATGCTCATACTTATTGCCGGTCCTTACAGAAGTGGAACCAATGACGATCCCCAGCTGATGCAGCAAAATCTAAACAATCTGGAGTCGGTGGCACTTTCGCTGTTCAGAAAAGGATATACGCCTGTTATTGGCGAGTGGGTAGCTTTGCCTCTGATACGGCTAGCCGGCTCTAAAAAACCAGGTGATGAAGCCTGGACGGAAATACAATACCCTGTCGCTCATCAATTACTGGCGAAATGTGATGCTGTTTTTCGCATTGCAGGTGAATCGAAAGGCGCAGACGAAGATGTAAGAATTGCGACAGAAAGAGGTTTAACAGTATTTTACCAACTGGATGATGTACCAGCACTTCACTAGATGTAGGCCCGTCACCCGGTTCATTTATCAGTATTTTTGAAGTACTATGAGGCGGCCCGATGCAATCTTTCAACTTTTAACCCTTAAACTTTAAACTTTTCCTTACCTTTGCCGTCCTTTCACAAACAGGGGATGTGGTGATCTTCTGTCTGAAAATTAAACCGGCATGTTCTCCCATGCTATTAATTAAAAAGTGAAAAATTTAAAATAAAATGAAACGTACTTTCCAACCGCACCGTCGTCGTCGTAAAACTGTTCACGGTTTTCGTAAACGTATGCAAACTGCTAATGGCCGTAAGGTTTTAGCAAGTCGCCGTGCTAAAGGCCGTAAAAAGCTTACTGTGTCTGACGAAAGAAGACTGAAGTAATCTTTGATAAGCTTTCAAATTATTCGTAGCTCCGTTTTTTCGGGGCTATTTTTGTTTTAAAAATAATTTTCATTTGCCAGTTATGGAGCCAAAAAAAACCAGTAACCGGGGAGCTGAAATAGTGGAACAATATTTCGCATTCATAGACCAACATCTGTCAGACTTACTGGAAGACCGGGTGGATGATATGCTGACGATCAGCCAGATCGCGCAGCAGTTGTTTATAGCACCCGGACATTTAACCAATACCCTCACTAAAGAAACAGGCCACCATCCCTGCTATTACTATGACCTGAAAATAATTGAGGTGGCCAATCAATTATTACTCAACACTAACTTATCGGGGTCTGAAATAGCCCGGCGCCTTACTTTCGATCCCTCCAATTTTGTCAAGTTCTACAAAAGTATTACCGGCATCACTCCTGCCATTTTCAGAGAGAAAAAAGCATTGCCACCTGTATTGCCTATTGAGCAAAAAAAATATACCCGTTAACAACAGATTCTGCGACTGTCACCATGGCCGTTTATAAAACAGGTTGGAATTTTGCGTCATCTTTTTAATCAAAATATAAAAAAATGGCAAACAGAATCGCACTAATAACAGGAGGTAGCAGGGGACTTGGTAAAAATACAGCCCTGGCATTGGCGCAAAAAAATATAGATATCATCCTCACTTATAATAGTCAGCAGGCAGAGGCAGAACAGGTTGTACAAGAGATTGAAGCATTAGGGAGCAAAGCTGCCGCCCTTCAACTGAATGTTGCTGAAATAGGGAGTTTTGACAGTTTTATAGAAAAAGTAACCAATGCCCTGGCCGCTAAATGGCAAGGGGTCAGCCTGGATATCCTAATCAACAATGCTGGTATTGGTATTCACAAGCCTTTTGCAGAAACCACGGAGGCTGATTTTGATAGTTTGGTAGACATCCAGTTCAAAGGACCTTTCTTTCTTACGCAGAAAATACTTCCTTTATTAAACAATGGAGGCAGTATCATTAATATATCCAGCGGCCTGGCCCGGTTTTCTACCCCCGGCTACTCAGCCTACGCAGCTATGAAGGGCGCCATGGAAACATTGACCCGTTACCAGGCCAAAGAACTGGGTGCCCGCGGCATTCGTGTAAACATAGTGGCTCCCGGCGCCATTGAAACAGATTTTGGTGGCGGTGTGGTGAGAGACAACCAGCAGCTTAACTCGTTCATCGCTTCCCAAACCGCGCTGGGCCGTGTAGGTCTGCCTGATGACATCGGCGGTCTTATTGCATCGCTTTGTATGCGGGAAATGAGCTGGGTAACCGCACAAAGAATAGAGGCATCGGGAGGTATGTACCTTTAACTATAGCATCCTGCTCGGTTGTGCACGAACCAATTTTACAGTATGGGGCGTCTTCGCCTCATACTTATATAATATCGCCTCCGGCGATGGGATAAACGTATTTCTTTTGACTGTAGTAATGCCCGCTGCCCGGGCTTTTATATCTTTACACCCGCAACAAATGCTCATATCTCTATAATGCCGACTCATATTTTCCCAAAATCGCAACGCCTCAAAAGCCGGAAAAAATTACAACAGGTATTTGCTGAGGGAAAAAGTGTACGCACCAAAGACCTGAGATTAGTTTACCTGGTAGAAAAAAAAGAGATTCCTGATGTTAAATGCGGGGTAGGTTTAACCACCAGAAATTTTAAGCATGCTGTTGATAGAAACCGTATTAAGAGATTACTAAGAGAGGCTTACCGGCTGCAACAACACGATTTGAAAACCCAGGTAGCTAATCATCCTATAGTTCTATCCTTGTTTTTACTCTACACCGGAAGAGAATTACCACAGTACCAGGATATTTATGAAAATGTTGGGGTAGTTTTACAAAAATTACAGAAAGCCTTACATGCGGCAGTTCCTGAAAATACTTAGCTGGCCATTTATAGGCCTTATTAAAATATACCAGTGGGTTATTTCTCCCTGGCTGGGTCCAAAGTGCAGGTATACCCCTACCTGCTCTCACTATTCCTTGCAGGCTTTTAAAAAGTATGGTATTTTTAAAGGATTCTGGCTATCTGTAAAGAGAATTTCCCGTTGTCATCCCTGGGGTGGAAGCGGCTATGATCCTGTTCCTTAAATGTTTGAAGCCTGGAAATTCGAGATTCAAAGTAGTTGCGATCATAAACTTTAAACCCTGAACTTCAAATCTTGAACCTTAAACTTAAAAAATGGTAACCGGTATTGGATTAGATGTCATTGAAGTAGAGCGTGTTCAACAAAAGATAGAAAAAGAACAGGGCTTCAGAGAGTTAGTTTTTGGACCAGAGGAAATTGAATACTGTGAGCCTAAGACACATAAATACGAACATTATGCTGCACGCTTTGCTGCCAAAGAAGCCTTATTCAAAGCCTTAGGAACGGGCTGGACCAGTGGGACCGCCTATAATGAAATTGTCATCCTTGGAGATCAGGCAGGTAAACCGGAGATACACTTTAGGGGCGAAACGGCCCAAACACTTCAACAGGTGGATCTTTCCAAGGTCAAAATATCCATCAGCCATCTCAAAAATATAGCAGCCGCCGTGGTAATTATCGAATCTTAGTTGGCCTGCTTATTACCGTTATTATTGTTGTTGCCGTTATTACCGTTATTTTCCCTTTTCCTTTGTGGATTTTGCTGTTGCGGCCTGTTTCCGGAATGACGTTGCTGTTGATGCTGCGGACGACTATTTGCCCTGTTTTGCCCCTGTTTTTGTTGTTGACCTAGTTGTTGAGCGCCGCCCTGATTAGCGGCAACGGCCTGGTTTCCTTGCGGCGGACCGCTTCTACGCTGCTGTTTGCGTTTTTTATCTGCTCTTTCCAGGCTACGCAAAGAAATTTGCCCCACCACATCCACAAACGCAGGTTCTACCTCTTTCGGTTTGGTAGACACTACTTCAACTGCTTCGAGTTCTTCGGGAACAATATTCTGGCGGTTTAAAGATTTGATCTTTCTAACTCTTTCTATAGTTAACGGGTATTGCTTATTGCTATCAGGCAATGAATACCACATCAGGTTTTTAAAAATGTCCTTTTTAATCAGGTAGGCTCTTCCTTTTGCTACTTCTAACTGGTCGCAGTCGTTCGGAAAGCCTTGTAAAGCGTCCAGGTAAGTATCCAGCTCATAGTTTAGGCAGCATTTTAAACGCCCGCACTGGCCACTTAATTTTGTTTGGTTAATGGAAAGATTCTGATATCGTGCGATGGATGTATTTACCGATTTAAACTCGGTAAGCCATGTTGCGCAGCACAATTCACGGCCGCAGCTTCCTATTCCGCCTACCTTTCCTGCTTCCTGCCGGGCGCCTATCTGGCGCATTTCTACTTTTACCTTAAACTCAGTAGCGTATACTTTAATCAGTTCTCTGAAGTCCACACGTCCATCGGCTATATAATAAAAAGTGGCTTTTCTGCCATCTGCCTGCATCTCTACCTGGCTGATTTTCATATCCAGCTTTAGCTGACGTGCAATCGCCCGGCTCCTGATCACCGCTTCTGGTTCTCTTTGTTTATTAATACCTCTCTGCTCCAGGTCTCGTTCGGTGGCAATCCTCAACACTTTTTTCATGTCAGGGTTACCTTCTTTCACCCCGTATTTTTTCATTTGCAGGCGAACAATTTCGCCCGTCAAAGAAATCTCACCTACATCAACGCCACTTACGCCTTCAACAGTAATCAGGTCGCCCTTTTCAAAAAGATGAACAGTCGTATTCCTGTAAAAGTCCTTCCGGGTGCCCTTGTTAAAGCTCACTTCTATCACGTTGCATTGACTGTCCATATCTGCAATTGGCAGATTGTGTAACCAGTCGTACGTATTCATACGATTGCAGCCACCTGTACTACAGCCTCCGTTGCTCTTGCAACCACCCGGCTTGCTGCCATTAGCAGTACCACAACTTGTACAACCCATTGTTTGTAAAATTATAATAATCGGAAAAGTGCAGGCAGAAATATGGCGTACAACAAAATACAGCCAGGCAACAGGCCCTGTGTATTTAAATATAAAAAACTGTAAATCAGTTTATTATGAACAACTTACTTAAAATGTAAGCTTACGATGCACACTCTTTTCTGTTCAACAACACTATTCTTCTTCCTCAAAAAATATTATTTAACTCCTCAAAACCCGTCACCTCAATCATTCAAAAGTACAACATTGTCCTGAATGATATGATATATTTTAATAGTAAGGGCCATGAACAACATCTTACCATTTGCGTTTCTTTCAATGTAATAAGCGGCATGATCCAGCTCTTCGATGATCGCCTGCTGCTGTTCGATACTCGTGATTTTGTTTAATCGCAGCGCAAAATCCCGCTCTTTGTCAGGATACTGCTGAGCCAGATCGGGCATCACCTGCAACCTTAAAGCCAGTTGCAGCAAGTGATTAAAATAACGTAAAAACTGCTTCTGCCCCTCACGACCTACCTGCCCGATTTCATCCACCCATTTCGATTGTGCCACCGGACCTGTTTTCATAATGCTGTTCAACCAGTCTCGTAATAAATTCTGCCAATCCTCGTCCGAATGCTGCATAATTTGCATGGCTTCGCGGTAATTGCCCTCGCTGATCGCTGCTACGCGGGCTGCGGTAGTTTCATCAGCCTTATTGCGACTCATCAGCGCTTCCCTTATTTCTGCATCACCAGGCAAAGGCACTTTTATAAGCTGGCAACGACTCAATATAGTTTGCAATATCTGTCCTTCGTTCTCAGCAATGAGCAGAAAGACTGTTTTTTCAGGCGGCTCTTCAATTAGCTTCAACAATTTATTGCCCTCATTGCCCAAATATTCAGGCAACCACATTATCAGCACTTTATATCCACCTTCAAAGCTTTTGAGGCTTAATTTTCTTATAATATCGTTGCATTCATTGGCGGTAATATTGCCCTGCTTATTTTCTGCACCAATAAATTGCAGCCAGTCGTATACATTGCCGTAAGGATAACTTTTAACAAACTCGCGCCATTCTGTAATATAATCGGCGCTTATTGGCGGCGAACCTGCCTTTTTTGTTACTACCGGGTAACTGAAATGAATATCCGGGTGCGCCAGGTCGGCTGCTTTCAGGCAGGAAGCGCAAACGCCACAGGCATCGTTTAAATCTATGGGTTGAGCCGCGGGTAAATCATCGCCAAATAAAGATGGCCCGGGGTCTTTAGGTATGCCGTTAGCTTTCTCACATACAATGTACTGCGCAAAGGCCAATGCCAGGGATAAACCGCCGGCCCCTTCCTTGCCCAGCAGCAGCATCGCATGAGCCAGCCGGTTTTCGCGCATCAACTCTGTCAATTCACTTTTCAGGTTCGACTGGCCAATAACATCTTTAAATTGCATGGATGCAAAATAAGGTTAATTGGCAAATTGGAGAAATCGGGTAGGCGGATAGGGTCCTTATTATTCTAATTGACCGATTTAACTGATAGTGAACAAAAAATCTGGAAATTTGTAATACGAGGTATCTATTTTATGAAAATCGAACAAATTTACACAGGCTGTTTGGCGCAGGGCGCTTATTATATTGTGTCAGGAACTGAGGCTGCAATTATCGACCCTTTGCGCGAGGTATCACCCTATATCAATCGTGCAAAAAAAGACGGTGTAAGTATTAAATATATTTTTGAAACGCATTTTCATGCTGATTTTGTGAGCGGTCATGTTGACCTGGCTGCTCAAACCGGGGCCCAGATCGTTTTTGGGCCTACTGATGCAACTATTGGCTATGATGCACTGATCGCCAAAGATGGGCAGGTATTTGAGATTGGCGCTATTAAATTAAAGCTGATCCACACACCTGGTCACACATTGGAAAGCAGCTGCTATTTATTACTGGATGAAAACGGCACGGAAAAAGCTCTTTTTACAGGTGACACCTTATTTATCGGGGATGTTGGAAGGCCTGATCTTGCGCAGAAAGTATCAGCCGATCTCACCAAAGAGAAATTAGCGGGAATGCTTTTTGAATCCCTTCGCAATAAAATAGCTCCTTTGCCAGACGATATTATTGTTTATCCTGCACATGGGGCAGGAAGCGCCTGCGGTAAAAACATGAGCAAAGAAACCAGCGACACCCTGGGACACCAAAAAATAACCAACTATGCCTTAAATATGGCCCTGAGCCAGAAAGAGTTTGTGGAACAGGTTACTGATGGCTTAACGGCACCACCCCAATATTTCCCGCAAAATGTGCAAATGAATATTGAAGGCTATGACAATATCACTGAAGTGCTCGAGCGGGGCACGCAGGCACTTTCTCCCGACGCATTTGAAGCCGCGGCCAACCATACGGGCGCTGTAATTTTAGACACCCGGAAAGCGGATGATTTTTCGGCAGCATTTGTACCGAACTCCGTTAATATTGGTATTGATGGCAGTTTTGCCGTTTGGGTAGGCACTTTAATACCTGATGTAAAACAGGAATTATTGATTATTGCAGATGAAGGAAGAGAAGAAGAAGTGGTAACACGCCTTGCACGTGTAGGCTATGATTACAGTATTGGTTATTTAAAAGGAGGAATTGACGCCTGGAAGTCCGCAGGTAAAGAACTGGACCATATAGTGAATATTTCTCCTGCCGCACTTTCAGCAATTGAAGGTGCCGAAATTATTGACGTAAGAAAGGAGACCGAGTTTGAACAGGAGCATATTCAAAATGCACAGAACGTTCCCCTGGACTATATCAATGAGCACCTCTCTTCTATCAACCGCGAAACAACCCAATATATTCATTGTGCTGCAGGTTACCGCTCTATGGCATTTGCATCCATCTTAAAAGCCCGTGGATTTGATAATGTGGTAAATGTAACCGGAGGTTTTAAAGCAATAAAGGCCATTGACCGGTTTACTATAGAAACCGGGAGGTAATTCTATCGCTGCTATCCTAGTTTTTGTTTTATAAACTGTATTAATTTATTGGGTTGGTACCACCGTCTCGTTTCACTTTCTGTAATAGCCAATTTGAGGTAATCAATATCGAAATTTTGTACCAGCTTTTCGGCAATTAAAGCAATAGCCTCATTGGACTGGGGATTTTCTTGTTGATTGTAAAAGCTTATCTGTTCAGCTCTTTTGGTTATCAGGGAGGCCAAAAGGCTTCTTTTTTCAGTTGTGACCATTATATCGAAGTATTCGGCTATCTGCTCATATGAAAACAGGCTATCAATAACCTCTTCAATCATTTTGTTAACCCTGCCTTCAGAATGTAACACCTGGATATAAAACCTACCTGACTGGCCCCTGTTTTGGTAAGCCGTTTTAGCCCTCGACAGGATCTGGGTTCTCCACTTCTTTTTCTCTTCTTCGTTGATGATGCGATCTCTTATAAATTCATAGTCTTCAAATTCAAAGGTAAAAGGCAAAAGAAAGCGCAATACATTTACCAATTTTGCTTCTTCATTACCTGTTTTATAAATATTTTTTAATAAAAGCCAGTACGGAATATTATACTCATCTTTATAATTCCCGTTTATTTGCTCTTTACAATACACTTCGGCGAGCAAATAATCACCGCGCTCTATTAAAGCCTCTATCAACTTATAATTAAAATCATTCTCGAAATAAAGCGGTTTAAAGTATTTACCATAGTCTGCGAAGAGATTATATTTTTTTACAGCATCGAAAAGAAGCATAGTGTATTGTTTCCCGTCAAAAAGGCCGTCGTGATACACTTCTTCATATTGATGCATTAATTGCTGTATCAGTTTATTTCGCCTATCCTCACCAATAACTTCGCACATATCAGCTAAATGCTTCAAATAGTACATTCTTACCCGTTTCTGACCATCCGATACCTGCATTACAATATAGCTGACGGCTGTGGTCCACGACTCTTCAGTATGTAGTTCTGTAATTGTTTGCAGGGTTTGGTGAAGCAGCCGCTCAATATACCTGGGAATGCGTATGCTGTTTATTTGTGCCGTATGATAATAATATTCGCAGGTTTGGATGGTATTATGAACACATAAAAAAGCGTTCGGGTCACATACGTTGTATAAGTACTGCTTAATTATATTCTGATGGGTTTCATTCCAAAGTTCTATTACTTTCTTTAACTGTGTTTGGTCAATAGTTTTCTTATTCTTAACCACCGCCTTCCAAACATTCCGAGTCAGGGTAATGCATTCTTCAGGGCTACACTTTTGCTGTATTGATTTGAAATGGTTGACAAACGAGAATTTAATGTCTGCATTTTTAGCTAAGATTTTTGTAAGCCAGGCCTTAACCTCTTCATGAGAAATCTCCTCCAATAAAGCCTCAGCTTCATCTTTCTTTTTACCTGTTCCCGTAATTTTAGTACCGTTTACATTTTTTTGCTTCGCAAGATGGAGAAGCAAAGCCAACTTATGCACACAGAAATCACTATTATCATTACAATCGCAACCAGCATCCGTTACCCCGGATGTGGCGTTTACCGACAGAGATACATCAAAAGTTTCGTTGCCTTTATCGATATATGCAACATACACCCCTTTTTCAGTTTCATCGCATTCACGCACACTATACCTTTCTGCCGCTTTTAGAATGGCAGGGGAGCATATCTTCGCGTAATTTTTAAGACTAAGCTTCAAAAGGCAGGTAAAAAATCAGGTTTTGCCGGCAGTAAGATCCTGTGTATGGCTGGGTCGTTAATGTTTGTTGCTAAGATAGTCCATCATGTGTTCCAACTCAATAATGGGCTTGCCAGTCACCTCTTTATTGTACCAGTAAATCCATGCGATGACTTCATCCCCCGCTTCCGTAGTCGTGTTCACCAACGCCCTCTTGTAGTAAATGTCTTCGCCATCATCTGGGTACAATCCCTCATAATCATCCAGCTGCGCCAGTATAAACGACAACTCTTTGGGATTGCGGATCTCGTACAATTCTCCCCTTATGATCCTACCAGTATCGTCAGAAATACCCACAGGAAAAGTACCCATGTCGTATATGGTTCCTTTTACAGATGCATTTCCTTTTAGCTTAAAATACTTGGATATATACTCATAAGCCGGGCTTTTAAAGCCGCTAAGGAGGGAGCCGTAAACAAAAAGAAAATGACTGTGTGTTTGCATAAAGTTTCGTTTGATATGACTGTATTATACCGGATTAACTTTTATCATCTACCAGGAAAACGTATACTTCTTTAGGTCCGTGTACACCCACTACCAGGGTTTTCTCAATATCGGCAGTGCGGCTGGGCCCCGTGGCAAATGTAATCAGCGATGGCAGTGCAGCGCCGTACTTATCCTTAACTCCTTCAAGGGCTTCTTTTATCTCATAAACCAATTGACTGGTATAGGCAATACAAATATGCACTGGTGCGTACACGCTGGTATTACGACCGCTTTGCTCCGCAGCACTCATTACAATACTGCCTGTTCTCGCCACCAGGTATTCGCAGCTGGTAACGGCTACATCGCAACCAGCCAGGCTACTGAAATCATTTAAAAACTGGAGGCCTCCCCTAAGTATACCTGTAAGATCCTGATCAATACAATAAATATGTTTCCATCCTTTGGCAACAGCCAGCTGATTGAATTGGTGCACAAGATCCTTCTCGTCGAAACAGAAAGCAAATTTCCCCTGTAAGGCAGTAAACCGCTCTGCAAATTCTACTTCAATATCCTGTTCCAGCGGCATAAAAACAGAGGACTGTCCTTCACTTTTTGGAAATGGGATAGGCGTTGGTTGTGCCAACGCCTCTCTTATTTTTTTTAAAATATTTCCCCTGGCAGACACTTTATTCGGGATTAGGTGAAGCCGTATTTGTGTTAGTGCCGTTGTTATAAGGAGGTAATGTACTGACATCTGCATCACCACTGGTTGTAGGTAATACCACATCTGCCAGCGCTTTTTTCTCTTCAAAAGGACGTTTCCCAATCAATCGCTCCAGGTCATCTTTAAACAATACCTCTTTTTCTAATAAAGCTTCTGCTATGATGCGTACTTCCTCTTTTTTATCCTCTATCAAAGCTTTAGACCTGGCATAAGCACTATCCGATAATTTTTTCACTTCCTGATCGATCAACTTTCCCGTTTCCTCGCTATACGGTTTTTGGAAACTGCCTTCGCTTTGGGGATCGTAGAAAGAGATATTACCAATTCGCTCATTCATACCATAGATGCTCACCATTGCATAGGCAGTACGGGTTACCTGTTGCAAATCGCTCAATGCGCCGGTAGAAATTTTCCCAAAAAACACCTGCTCAGCGGCACGGCCTCCTAAGGTCATACACATATCATCTTCCAATTCCTCAGTAAGTGTCAGGTACTTTTCTTTGGGCAGGTATTGCGCAAACCCTAAAGCAGCAGTACCACGCGGAACGATCGTTACTTTTAACAGCGGATGTGCATGTTCCAGAAACCAGCCGGTTACGGCATGACCTGCTTCATGATAAGCGATCACACGCTTTTCATCAGGAAGGATAATTTTGTTCTTCTTCTCCAAACCACCAATGATGCGGTCAATTGCATCATTGAAATCCTGCATTTCTACTTCCGTCTTACCATTTCTTGCAGCAATTAGCGCTGCCTCGTTACAAACATTGGCAATATCGGCGCCTGCAAAACCAGGTGTTTGAGCAGCCAATTTATGAATATCAAGATTTTGTGAGGTTTTGATCTCTTTTAAATGCACTTTAAAAATCGCTTCACGACCCGCAAGATCCGGCTTGTCGATAGTTATCTGCCTGTCGAATCTTCCTGGCCTTAATAATGCCGTGTCCAAAACATCCGGCCTGTTGGTAGCTGCTAGTACTATAATACCCGAATCGGTACCAAAACCATCCATTTCTACCAGCATCTGGTTCAATGTGCTTTCACGCTCATCATTGCTCATCATCGCATTTTTACCACGGGCACGACCAATAGCATCAATCTCATCTATAAAAATCACACAAGGTGCTTTTTCACGAGCCTGTTTAAACAGGTCACGCACACGGCTGGCACCTACACCTACAAACATTTCCACGAAATCGGAACCACTCAAACTAAAAAACGGAACTTGTGCTTCACCCGCCATCGCTTTGGCCAACAAAGTTTTACCGGTTCCCGGAGGGCCTACCAATAAAGCACCTTTAGGGATCTTACCACCCAGGCTTGTATATTTTTTGGGATTGCGCAGGAAATCGACTATTTCCATTACTTCTACTTTAGCCTCGTCCAGCCCCGCAACATCCGCAAACGTAATATTTACTTTAGTGCCTTTATCGAATAAAGTGGCTTTAGATTTACCGATACTAAATATACCACCCGGACCACCGGCACCACCGGCACCACCACTCATTTTACGCATTAGCAGTATCCAAACACCCAATAATAAAACAAAAGGCAAAAGATAACTTATTGCTTTAGGCAAAAAGTCGTTATCGCTTTTGGTTTCTGATACAGGTTTTACAACGGTTGGATGAGCTTTAAAGAAATCATCCATCTGGTCGATAAACTTATCGCCGCTGGTTACTTCAAAGTAAAACTGGGGGTTCTGCTCACCCGATTTTACCAATGTTTTTTCAGCATTAGGATAGGTGGCCAGGGAATCGGGTTTTACCCATACGCGCACAATATCTTTATTATTAACGATGGTATATCGGGCTACATGACCTTTTACTACCATGTTCTCAAACTGGGAAATGTTGATCTCCTGTTTCGATGATCCTAACGGATTCAGAAACTGGAAAGCCAGCATAATTGCCAGTATAATGATGAAAGCCCAATAGCTACCGAATTTCGGTCCCTTTTTCGGCTCTCCCGGTGTGTTATTATTATTATTTGTTGAAAACGGATTTCTCTTTTCCTGCTTCGCCATTTTTTCTGTTTGATGTATAAGGTAAAAACCTTGTAAATTGTTTATTAAGACTTTAAATAATTATTGATGCTCTTCTACCGCTGCATCGCTCCACATTTCTTCGAGATTGTAAAACTTGCGGGTTTCGGGCTGCATCACATGAATCACAACGTCCACAAAATCTACCAGCACCCATTGCATACTTTGAAGCCCTTCTTTATGAAAGACGTTCTCGCCGCAATTTTCCTTTACCCGGGCCTCAATATTATCGGCAATAGCTTTTACCTGTGGCTGGCTGGTGGCCTCGCACACAATAAAAAAATCGGCTACGGCTTCCGGAATCTTCCTTAAATCTAGTGAAACAATATTCTCCCCCTTCTTTTCCTGTATGGCGGCAATGATGGATTTGAATAATTTAGAATTTTTTGTAAGTTTTCCAGATAAATTTCTGCGTTTTGTTAGCGAAGCCAATGGTTCCAATAGAAGATGCGATTTTTAATTAAAAGAAGACATTTAGTACCGAAAAAGTGAAACAGTAGATGTGATAGTTGTTTATGGGCTACCACTTTATTTTGTCCGTGTTTCAGGATTCCTTATTTAATTTGCTCAAAAATAGCGAATATTGGCACAACAATCAGCAGATAATTGCCCTTTTCCGCCTGTAATCGAACTTTTATCCATCGATAGCACCAATAATTATGCCCTAAGCCGGTTAAAGCAGGCTAACCTGACGGAGCGTCAGGAAACACTGCAACATGGTTCGGCAGTTTTTGCGCATGAGCAATATGCGGGCAAAGGGCAGCGGGGCAAAACCTGGCAATCGAAAAAAGGAGAAAATGTTCATTTAAGCGTGGTGCTGAACCCCGGGAGAATTGGTTTACACCAGCAATTTTTACTGGTTGCATTGGTAGCATTGGCCGTAAGAGCGGTTTTTGAACGTTATGCAAAAAGCGATATTGTGATTAAATGGCCCAATGATATATATTTTGGCGACCGGAAAGCCTGCGGTATTCTTATCGAGAACATCATAAGCGGCAGGGATTGGAAGTGGTCGGTAGCAGGTATCGGCATCAATATTAACCAGGTTGAGTTTTCTGAAGTGACAGATCGGCAACCGGTGTCCCTGAGACAGATCACCGGAAAAAGCTTTGATTGCCTTACAATAGCCCATGAAGTTAGAGCCGAACTATTGTTGCAATACAACGATATCGACCCGTTGCAATTAATGACCGCATACAATCAATTTCTATATAAAAAAAATGAACCCGTTCTTTTTGAAAAGGAAGGCCAAAGGTTTGAAGGAATCGTGAAAGAAGTTTCAGGTGAAGGCAAACTCCGGGTGCAGACTTACACCGGGGAGCTATCTTTTGACTTTGGAGAAGTAAAATGGCTGATCCGGTAGATACTATTTATCAACACCGGGCTGTTTCAACAACAGCCCGGTGTTGGATTCTATTACCGGATTACCTATGAAGATGCCGTGGCTGCTGTTGTAGCGGCAACCGCTGCAGCTGCCGCTGCCGCCATAGCTGCAGCATTAGCCTGGTCCTGGGCCGCTGCGCCGGTATTCGCATTAGCGATACTTATAAAACTATAACCCCAGCCTTTTAATTCATTCTTCCACAGAAAAGAGCCATCTTTAGCACTGAGGCAGATCAATATACCAGATACACCTATATAGAGTTTGGTTTCTTCCAGAAAAATCTGCCCTACCGCATAACTCATAGAGGTTTTAATATACTCTTTCAGTTTTACTTCCCAGGCAATCTCCCCGGTTTTCTTATCAATAGCAGCTACCCGGCCGTTGCTTAAAATAAACAATTTATTATCTGTTCTCATACTACTAAAGTTAGGCTATTCCTGATTGATTGTATTTATTTGGCAAGCTTTTTTAATAGTAGCTCCGGTTCATTTGTTGTAATAAAATCAATTCCCTGTACCAGCAAATCATCCATTATTTTTTCGTCATTTACGGTCCACGCATTTGTTTTTACTCCCAGGGTCTTGGCATTTTTGATCCAGTTTTTATCTTTTTGAAAAACACTGTAGTGGTAGTCTGCATCCAATTTATCAGCCTTTAATTTTTCAGCAGATATATCGCCGTTCAAATACTGAACCGGGGCTGCCGGCTCCAGCTCGCGCACTTTTTTGCATACGTCATAATCAAAAGCAATATAAACCGTTTGCGCCTGCCCCTTAAAGCTTCTGACCATTTCCACCACTTTGGTGGCCAACCGCAGCGATCTATCTTTGCTCACTTTAGAGGTTTTTATTTCAGCCACCATAATCGTTTTCTTCTGACCATAACCTTCCTTCAAATAGGCTTCAAGTGTTGGGATCTTTTCCCCGTTTGACAAAGTCTTCGCTAATAATTGCTGGTAGGTACTGGTTTCTATTTCCATACCTAAAAATTTATCATCATGATTAATAACAATCACTTCATCACTGGTCATGTGTATGTCAAACTCGGTACCACCACAACCCATAGCGATGGCCGCTTTTAGCGAAGCAATAGAATTTTCGGGGGCGCCGGTGTTTTTAAAGGCTCCACGATGGGCGATTACTTTGTTCATAAAAGGGATTGAAGTGGTTACTATAGCCTTCTGGGTAGAACAACTGCTAACAAGAACCGCTACTACAAGGATAAAAATTATATGCTTCATATAGCGAAATTATATTTAGAACAGAAAGAACCTGCAAGCAAGATAATTCTTTATAATTTGATAACGCAACAGTTTAATATTTTCTTCCGATGCTTAAACGTAGCTGTCCTGTAACAGGTGTCACATACTTATATGGCTCGCCGTTAAAATCTAATTTTCGCGCCGACAACATTGCTGATACACCTACAGCCCCATCCAGACTTGCATAAAAGTGTTTGCCTCGAACAATGCTAAACCCTGCCACAAAAGGAACCATTAATTCATTCCGTCTTTCCTTTACCGAATACCAAATGGGGTAGTCAGTATTATTTGGATCGTAAACGACTTCCCGATCCGGCTGAACGTCTCTATACATTGTACTGGTTATAAATGACAGATCGACGCCAATAAAAAATGATACCGGCAATTGTTTCAGCGGATAAGCTCTCAGGCCAACTCCTGTTCCAATATAGTTATTGTTTAAACCCACGATTACAGGACTCAGCTTAACGCCTGCGATTCCTTTCCAAAATAATCTCTCATAGGATGGCTGTACTACCAAAAGCGGCATTTCCTTCACAACTCCTTTAAAAACGATACCCCTTTTGGGCCTTATGGCCCCTATTGCCAATACCGAAATGCCACCTGATAAGATATTCTTATTCTTGAAATACTCCACTCTATTTTGACGCCTTATAGTAATATCCTTGTCAAAAAAAATGATGTGCTTGAGTTTTTTGTCATACCTGATTTCCTGAACAAGCCTTAGATCTACGTTTTTTGCACCTCTTTTGTATACCGGCTTGTGCCGAGCAATCTGTACAGAGTCTTTACCAGTTAGAAAAAAGTCTTCGTAGGGAATATATTCAACGAATTTGTATTCTTCTATCAATAAAATTTTCACAATCAAAGTATCTGGCACAGGATTTCTTCTCGTAGGTTTAAGAATCAATGTATCCTGGGCTACCAATTTCGTAAAAAAAAGCAGTGCCGGCAATAGCAGTATTTTGGTTATATGCATATTCTGCAGTTAGAATGTTCTTATACGAATAGAAAGCTCAAAACGCAACAATTTATCTGGCTTTGTATCGAAACCTTTTCGTGATGGTTTCATCGGCTTCAGCTTCCCGGGCCTCGCATTCCAGTCCGCACTTATAATATCCTACTTTAAAGGTTTGCCAGAGATAGGTAACGATAAAGCGAAAAAAGCCCAGGCGTTTGTATTGCTCGATATGCTTTAATTCATGACGCAGCCACCTTTGGTTACTAAGAAATTTTCCCTTTGTAACGCCATATAGATGAATGCGGCTTCCCAAAACGATCGCCACATTTTTGCTGCGCAGCTTTTTTGCTGCCAGCTTTGCTATAAATGAATCTTCTTTTATGGTGAACGATTTCACTGACATAAAACTAAGAAATTAATCTATGACAATCTTGTATATGCTCAGACAGGGCAGAGAGAACGCATACAAACAGGTGTTTTACCGCAATCATCACTACCCCGGTTAAAATAATATCATCCCTCCGGGATTTTGTATTATCTCGAAACGTGGTTTTCTTTAACAAGGCCCGCCCTTCAGGCTTAGATATATTTTAGATGCTTTACCTTGCCCAACCAGCAGAACCGCCTGACCGGACGCCCGCCGGTGCCGGTAAAGACGGGGCGGATCTGGCACAACAAAAACGGCCTCTTCCCGGAGACCGCTTATTCTTGTTTTCCTTCTTATCTTTTAAGCTTCTTTTACTATTTCTATATTAGCGATCAGCTTCACATCTTCACTTACCGCAATACCACCAGCTTCTGTAACTGCATTCCAGGTAAGACCAAATTCTTTACGGTTGATTTTACCGGTTACTTCAAAACCCCCAACCGTTTGCCCGTACATGCTTAAACCTACACCACCATGCTCTACATTGAAGGTAACAGGTTTGGTAACTCCCTTTAAAGTCAGATCGCCGGTCAACTTATAATCATCGCCATCTTTCTCAATTGCTGTTGAAACGAAAGTCAGTTTAGGATGAGTTTCTGTTTCGAAAAAGTCTGCACCTTTCAAGTGAGCATCTCTTTGTTCCACACCTGTATCGATACTATTTACATCTGCGCTAAAAGTAATTTTTGCGTCAGAAAAATCATCTTTCTCTGCTACTACTGTTCCTTCAAAGTTTTTGAATTTACCCGATACTGTTGAAATTACCAGGTGTTTTACTTTAAAACCTACTTCTGAGTGCATTGCATCTATTGTCCAAGTTGCCATAAAATATATTTTTTTGTGATTTAGAACACAAAACTACATTTCATTGTTGCAACAGCAATTAATGTAGGTTAAGAAAATCTCTTACACTTCTAAAAAGAAGTTAAAAAAGATCTATCCCAATGCGTTATTCAGGTAGTTATTTAATGGAAGCAGGGTTTCGAAAGCGGCTGCAACTTTTGTAACCAGGGTTTTGCTGGTCAGGTCAGCATCACCGATATTAGAAAGTGCTACAAAGCTTTTATGCTTTAAGTATTCAGCCGCCGGATTATCGGGTTCATATCCTTTAGGTACACGGGTTAGCACATAGCCCTCCTCTACGGAAAGGCCACCATAAGTGGTTTTAAATTTTTTAGAAAGAATGATCTTTTCAAAATCGGCGAGGTTATAGTCTATTTCCTGCCTCACTTTGGCCAGCATATCAGCCGGTGGCTGCCACATGCCGCCACCGGTAAAGCTGGCCCCCGGTTCGAGGTGAAAATAATAACCCGGCGTCATCGATTTTTTTCCTTCGCTGTTGATGAAGGCGCCAAAATTAGTTTTGTAAGGGGTTTTATCTTTGGAGAATCGTATGTCCCTGTTGATCCGGAACATACAATCCTTCGCTGATAAATGAGCAATAGCCGGATCTGTTTTTGAAAACTTCTGGATCACCGTATCAATAAACGCAGCAAAGTCTTTGCGAGCGTTTTCATAATCTTTACGGTTGTCATCAAACCAGGGTTTATTGTTATTAAGCTTTAAATCTTTTAAAAACTGCAGGGTGGATGATTGTAGCATAGTCGATTGTTTCGGCTAAGATAGCTTACAACCTGTTTATAAAAAATAAGCCTACTTTAAAAATTTACTATACCGGTAAGGAGCATTGAAAAAAGAGGCTTCAGAAATGTGTCCGCTGATAGTGTCGATTGAAGCAGTTTCCCTGAAGTTAATATCAGACCTGCCGGTTAAGCCGATCTTTAGATTCTTGATATTTACCTGATCCCCGATCTTTATAGAGGAATTATTGGCGTTTACGGTTATTTCCCGGAGTACCATCTGATTCATCCCGGGCCGATTTTCAGCAATTGGCCTTAGGTCCAATAAGGCAGCAGTGAGATCAAATTTCATAGCTCCAAACGAAGCTGCACTGCTATCTATCTCAATCATTGCAAAATTTGCTATTATAGGTACGGTTTGAGGAACGGTGATTTCTATTTCTGCACCATAAGAATAGTTAGGCACGTTTATTTTATCAAAGGCTTTAAGATGATAATCAACCACCAGCGTGTCGCCAACTAAACGTATACGACAGCTGTCTGTCCTTCCCTCTTCCAAATTGGCCTGATCATAATTTCTGATGAAATAACCATACTTGTCCCCATACCTGATAAAGGTTTTCAAGCCAAAATTGTTATCCACCATTACACCATTAAGTTTGATCGCTGCAAAAGGCTTCACCACTGTGGGTGCAGAAACCTCATAGCCCATCTCACTTTTCACTATATATCTATCTGCTTTCACTGCTGATTTAAACCCCATAATCGATATCAGTGGAACAGAAAACAACAACAATATCAGCGCAATTAACAATTTATTACTCGTCTTCATTCGTTAATATTTAGTGTACTATGCGTACTGTTTTTTAAATTTTTCATATTTCTGTTTCAGGTCTTCCGGCTCTATACCCAACAGGTACATATTCCTGAAAAATAAAGGCAACTCCTTTTCCATGAACTCCTGCTTGCGGTACGCAGCGGCAGTCTTCTGTCCTTCGGCAGTAATAAAGTAGCCGATACCTCTTTTATCCTGGATAATCTCCTGCTGTTTCAGGAAATCGTAAGACCTGGCAACTGTATTGGGGTTCACTTCTAACTGCATCGCCAGTTCCCGTACACTGGGTATTTTAGCATCGGGGGGCCATTCTTTCAACAGTATTTTTTCACACACATAGTCGGCTATTTGCAGGTAAATGGCCTGTGCATTATTATTAAATTGCATAAATATTTATTTCAGTAGGGATGAATTAGATTTGTTTTTCTTTTAGCTTCAACCAGGTAATCAACCACAAACAAGGTGCTATCAGAAACTTGAGAAAGAAAAGAATACCTTCTTTAATTACTGGTGAATTCTGGTATTCCTTGTACCCACTTTTCCCCTGCACATATTTCTCTCTTAAAGAAAAGATGTTCCAGTTAAGATTCGGGAAAGCGTAGTCGTCAAGTTTAGACAAATAATAGACAAACAAAAACAATAATGCTGCAACAATTACTATCGTAATAATAAAAGCAAACCTTTTAAAAGCAACAGAACCTAATAGGAATGCCGCTTGCACAGCAAAAAAGGCACTTATAAAATAGGGCAGCACGGAATTAAGCCCACTAGGATTAGTCCAGTTTAATTTTTTATACATGTATCTCGAAGGATCTTTGTCTATCAATGCCTGAATATAAGATTCCACGCCTGTTTTCAACAGCAAAAAGCAGAGTAGGTATACCACCGAGAATACCAGAAAATTAAAAAACCAGGTTGCCAAAAATTTTTCGAGATGGCTGGCGGGGAAACTAATCCAGTAAATACCTTTATCCTTACTTCCTAACATATTGAACGCTGTACTGGCGAAAATACTCCCGGTAATAAACAGGCCAAACAATCCTATGATGTAGGCAGATTCCTCATTATAATGAGAGCCGCCGTTCGCAGCCCAAAAGCCGAATACTATGCCTAACAGCCCAACCAATGCCAGTATCGACATCAGGTACATCCGCCGGTTTTCCACCCATTGTTTGCTTACTAATTGAATGGTTCTCTTTAAACTAAAATTTGCCGTCATTGCAATAAGGTTTATGGTTGGTTTTTGAATACGGTATTAACACTGTGGCCATTTGTAACTACTGCTTTATATAACAATTCCAGGTCAATTTTGGAATCTTCTTCGTACGTATTAGCGGTAACAATTACATTGCCTTTTAAAGATTCTTCCTTGTAGAAGGCTTTTTTAGTTTCTTCGTCATCGAAGGAAACTCTAAATGAAAGTTTGGAGCTGATATCATCAATAGTTTGGTCAAATAATATATTGCCTTCATCAATAATCGTAATGCGGTCGATCAGGTTTTCGAGGTCTTTAACCTGGTGCGTGCTAATGATTACGCATTTATGATCGTCGATAGCACCGGCAATTACCTTCCTGAACTGGCTTTTGCTCATAATATCCAACCCGTTAGAAGGCTCATCCATTAACAGGATCGAAGTATTACAAGCCAGCGCGAAGCTGATCAGTACTTTCTTTTTCTGTCCATAGCTCATTTGCTGCAGACTATTTTCGCGGGGAATATCGAATTCCTGTAAATAGGTATTGAATTGCTGCCTCGAAAATTTAGGATAAAAAGGCGCATTGCAGGACACAAACTTTTCTATAGCCACATCAGGCAAATAAAATTCTTCCGGAACGATAAAAGCATCCTGTAAAAAAGCAGGGTGCCTTTTACCCGGCTCAAACCCCAGTGCTTCAATTTTACCTTCACTTGGAAATAGGGAGCCTATTATATTTTTTAGGAGGGTTGATTTTCCGGTTCCGTTTTTACCGAGCAAACCATAAATATGTCCGGGTGAAAATGACAAGGAGAGACCATTAAAGATCTTCGTCTTTTTGTAGGAAAAATGCAGATTGTGGATCGCTATCATAATTAGTGATTTGGTGTACTATTTATGTAGTACAGTGCAAATGTAGCATTAGTTTTTACTTTTCCAAATTTTCTTTAAAAAAAGCTTCATTTCCCATTTCCCTTTTTATCAACTATTTTTGTCTACTGTGTTAATAGGATAAAAATGAGCGAAGATTTTATCAAGTTTCTGTTTAATAGAAATTCCAGGTGTTTCTCCGGCTTTCCCGATAAAGGAGCGGTAGAAAATTTTATTGATGAATTGTATACGGTACTGTTTCTCCCCAATGATATAGATCATAAATGCGAGGCGCAGTTAAGAGAACAGTTTATTTCTTTAAAGGACAAGTTTACGCACTTATTACGGGATGTGATAGAGGATTCGCAAGCTATTGAGGATATCAGAGATAGCTATTTTGAATTGCTCCCTTCCGTTTTCAATTTATTGTTAAGAGATGCCGAAGCACTTTTACAGTCAGATCCTGCCGCTAAATCGCTGGAAGAAGTGATGGCAGCCTATCCCGGCTTTTATGCTACGGCAGTGTATCGCCTGTCGCACCAGCTACATGAATTAGAAGTGCCTGTACTACCGCGTCTTTTCAGCGAATATGCACATGGTAAAACCGGCATCGACATTCATCCTGGCGCTACCATCGGACATTCTTTTAGTATTGACCATGGCACCGGTGTGGTGATTGGAGAAACATCCCTGATTGGTAATCATGTAAAAGTTTACCAGGGGGTAACCTTAGGTGCATTGAGTGTAACCAAAACCCTGGCTACTACCAAACGTCATCCAACTATTGAAGACAATGTGGTTATTTACTCGGGCGCCACTATATTGGGCGGTAACACCATCATTGGTAAAGACAGTATCATTGGAGGTAATGTGTGGCTAACCAGCAGTGTGCCCCGTAACTCCGTGGTTTACCATAAAAGTGAGGTGAGCGTAAAAGACCTCTTACCACCCGATAATTCAATATTAAACTTTGTAATATAAACAGATAATCGGTGACAGCCGGCAATAGCTATTCACCTGTCAACAATACTCTGCCACCAGTCAACTTAAAAAAATGAAAGCGCAAAACATTCTGCAAACTATCGGCGATACGCCACATGTTCAAATCAATCGCCTGTTTGGTAATACGCATAAAGTTTGGATTAAATTGGAGAAAGCCAACCCGGGAGGCAGCATTAAAGACCGTATTGCTTTGGCAATGATAGAAGACGCTGAACAAAAGGGTTTATTACATAAAGATTCGGTTATTATAGAGCCCACGAGTGGTAATACAGGTATTGGCTTGGCCTTGGTTGCTGCCGTAAAAGGTTATAAACTGATACTGGTAATGCCGGAAAGTATGAGCGTGGAGCGCAGGAAATTAATGAGTGTCTACGGTGCTGAATTTGTGTTAACGCCCCGCGAAAGAGGTATGACGGGAGCTATTGAAAAAGCGAATGAGCTGGCAGCTACTACGCCCCATGCATGGGTACCACAGCAATTTAATAACGAGGCCAATACAGCCATACACCGTAAAACCACAGCGGCTGAGATATTGCAGGATTTTCCGGAAGGAATCGACTACCTGATTACCGGCGTAGGTACAGGCGGTCATATAACCGGCGTTGCTGAAATATTAAAAGAAAAATTCCCCAACCTGAAAGTATTTGCGGTGGAACCTGAGCTATCGCCGGTTATCAGTGGTGGCGCACCAGGCCCGCATCCCTTGCAAGGTCTTGGCGCAGGCTTTATTCCGGGCATTTTAAAAACTGAAGTACTGGATGGAGCGATCGCTGTAGGTAAAGATGAGTCTTTCGATTACGCTAAAAGATTGGCTAAAGAAGAAGGTATTTTTGTAGGCATCTCCACTGGTGCTGCATTAGCCGCAGTTGCGAAAAAGCTCCCCGAGATACCCGAAGGGGCCACTGTTCTTACTTTTAATTATGATACAGGTGAAAGGTATTTGAGTATTGAAGGGCTTTACTAATAGAGAACGGTTGACAGATGGTAGCTGACAGAGAAACCGGTTATGCCAGTTTGCAAATAAATCCTAATGATTTTTAATGGCGACAACGGTTTGCATACTGTCAACTTCCTTATAATTTTCCTTTTACATTCAACGCATCTCTTAACCCGTTGCCCAATAAGTTAAATGCCAGTACCAATATCATAATAGCAAAGCCGGGAGCCAGGGCCAGCATGGGGTTCTGTGTAATAATAAAGTTATAGTTCTCCTTGATCATCAATCCCCAGCTGGGCATAGGTGGCTGCACACCAACCCCCAGGAAACTAAGACCTGCTTCTATCACGATGGCCGATGCGAAATTGGCTGCAGCAATTACCAATACCGGGCCCACAATATTAGGCCATATATGTACCGCAATAATCCGGATATTTCTGAAGCCTAATGCCCTCGCGGCTTCTACATATTCCAGTTCCCTCACGGCCAATACCTGTCCTCTAACCAGACGCGCCACGTTCACCCACATGGTAAGTCCTACTGCTATGAATACCTGCCAAAAGCCTTTGCCCAATGCGAGGGTAATCGCAAATACCAGCAATAGTGTAGGTATGCTCCAGATCACATTAATAAACCACATTATGAAGTCATCCGTTTTTCCCCGGTAAAAGCCAGCCAGGGAGCCCAATGCCAACCCAATACTAACAGAGATAATCACAGTGATCAAGCCTACGCTCAGGCTAACTCTTGTGCCCACAATCAACCTGCTCAATATGTCGCGGCCATAGCTGTCGGTTCCTACCCAATAAGTTTGAGTAGTAACAGGTTTATCAGCAAGGCTGCTCTTTGCAAAACTTATCCGCTCGCTTACATCTTCGTCAATGTATTTTTCCGCAATAATGCTATCGCCTGTTATACTGTAGTTATTAACCGGTATAAAATGATACGCATCTGGCTGTCCATAAAATAACTTCTGAAAAAAACCGGAAGATTCATAGTTCTCCTTTTTAACCTGCAGGAATTGTTGTTTTGTGCCTGGCCTTTCTCCGCCTATTTCGAGAATGATCCTGTTGGAATAAGGCGATCCATCCGGTGCTACAAAATAGCAGCATACCGCAGTAAAAACAGCAATGATGATCACCACCAGCCCGGCCATAGCGCCCTTGTTCTTTTTAAGCCTTTTCCAGGCGGGGTTCTTAAATATGCTGCTCATTGTTTTCAAATGTAAATCAAAACGCTAAATGATTTACTTAAAGAAATTACCCGTAAGGAACAATAAACTTATTTCACCTTCCGCCCCTTCCATTCATAAGTTCCAAAAGTTCCTAAAAAACCGGAAATAATGGTATACCCAATATGAAGCGGTTGAAAAAAGAAAAAATATTTTAAAAGATGCCGGCGGTTAAAAAACCGGCTTACCCTTCCTACAAAAGATAATTCAACCAGGGTTTTTAGTACAACAAAAACTCCAAAAGCATACAAATAAAAAATATTAAAAAAGGACAATACCAGCATTGCTAAAAAAGAGCAATTGAAGAGATATACCAATAACAGTACTATGAAAATCCTCTTATCATCGTAGCTGGTGGCTTTGCTGGCCCACCTGATCCGCTGGTTAAAGAAAGCTTTCCAGTCAGGCGCGGTTTCCGTTTCCACAATAGCTTCCTTTGATTTGAGATATCCAATCTGTTCAGGGTATTTTTTCCATATCTTGTGCATCAGCAGCATGTCATCCCCGGAGGCTATATTATCAATTCCTTTAAATCCATCTACTTCGTAAAACACTTCCCGCTTATAAGCCAGGTTAGCACCGTTGCACATATTATGCTTTTTACCAGCTACCGAAGCACCGGTTATACCCTGCAAGGTTAAAAAGTCCAATGCCTGGAAAATATATAAAATAGACTCCTTTTTATCTTTTGAAGAATCTGCCGCCAAAAAGCTCACCGGTGCAGCTACGAAAACCGGTTTCGTATCATTAATAAAAGAGGCGAATACCTGTAGCCATTCTGGTGTAACAACACAGTCTGCATCGGTACATACAATCCACTCATTTTGCGCAGTCGCTATCCCGGTTTCAATAGCTTTCTTTTTATAAGAGTTAATCCTGTCTTCTTTTAATTGTAGCAGGCGCACTCCTTCGTACCTGTTTACTACAGACGCTGTATCATCGGTCGAATGATCATCCACTACAATTACTTCAAATAAATCCCGCGAATAGGTTTGTGCGAGTATACTTTCCAGCAATGCTGCGATATTACCGGCCTCATTTCTTGCAGGAATAATAATTGAAAAAGTGGTGCGGGGTATCATAATATTTTTGGGCGCATATTCGGGCATGGAGCGCCATTTACCATTATAGTAAAATATTACTACTGCATACAGTACCAACAATAACAATACAGCTACAAAGAAAAAAACCATGCCGCAAAACTAAAGTCTGACCTTTTATTTACCCGATTTATTTAATGGCCGGAAATTCGCGCCTTGTAACCAGACCGTCCAGGTTTCTTAAGCCGGATCAATAAATAATTTTATGTTTTTGTAATTCAAAAATCTTCCTAACTTTAATTAGTTGTTAAAACAACTATATGCCAAACAACCATTTTAAAAAAAGTGAGCTGTATAGCTTCATAACGGGTATTGCGAGCACGGCCATAGCACGACGATTACAGAAAAAGTTCAACAATGCGGATTTGAATCTGACTATAGAGCAATGGAGCGTACTCTATCACTTGTGGAAGGAAGACGGCATTAGCCAGCAAGACCTTTGTCAGGCCACATTCAGGGACAAGCCCAGTATGACCCGGCTGGTGGACAACCTGGAAAAAGCGGGTCTGGTAACGAGGATTGCGTCAAAAACAGACCGTCGTAAAAACCTGGTGTATTTAACAGATAAAGCAAAAACCATACAGGACATGTGTTATGGGTTTGCCGCAGAAACAGTAGAAGAAGCTTTGGCCGGGGTAAGTGCTGCCGATATTGAAATTTGTAAAGTAGTACTGAAACAGGTGTATGAAAATTTAAAATAATTGATTCCTAAATATTAAATTCTACATATTATGAGTGCCGCCATTGATACCAAAGAATTAATAAAAGGAGCCGAATGGCTGATCAAAGAATCATCGCCCGCTTCGACTTTTACCAGTGAGCAATTTAACGAAGAAGAACTGATGATCAGGGATATGTGCACGCAGTTTCTTGACGCGGAGGTAATGCCCATATTGGACAGGATTGACAGCCTGGAAGAAGGTCTGATGAAATCGCTGGTACAAAAAGCCGGTGACCAGGGCTTGCTGGCAGGTGCATTTCCCGAAGAATATGGCGGGTTGGGCAAGGATTTTATTACCTCTACGATCATTAATGAATACCTGGGTGCAGGTCATTCCTTTTCTGTGGCGATTGCTGCTCATACCGGAATTGGTACGCTCCCCATTTTATACTTTGGTACAGACGAGCAAAAACAAAAGTATATCCCTAAACTGATAACGGGAGAATGGGCAGGCGCTTACGGGCTTACAGAACCGAATGCAGGCAGCGATGCGCTGAGCTCAAAAACAACGGCGAAGTTGAGTGAAGATGGGAAATATTATATCCTGAACGGGCAAAAATGCTGGATCACTAATGGCGGATTTGCACAGGTATATACTGTGTTTGCCAAGGTAGTTGGAGATGGCGGCCAGACCGGATTTACCGGCTTTATTGTGGAACGCGGAACAGAAGGTTTTACCAATGGACCTGAAGAACATAAAATGGGCATCAAGGGGTCTTCTACCGTGCAATTGTATTTCCAGGATGCCAAAATACCGGTTGAGAATGTTTTAGGAGAGATTGGGAAGGGACATAAAATTGCTTTTAATATTTTAAATATAGGCCGTTTAAAATTATGTGCTGCAGCATTAGGTGGCGCAAAAATGGCTTTTAATATCAGTGCTAAATACGCCAAAACCAGGGAACAGTTTAAACAACCTATTGCCAATTTTGGCGCCATTAAACATAAGATCGCAGAAATGGCGATCCGAATTTTTGCGGCAGAGTCGGCCTTATACCGTACTGCCAAATGGATTGATGAATGGGAACAAAGACTCTTACAGGAGGGAAAGCCTTTTAATGAATCGCTACTGGGAGCCGCAGAAGAGTATGCTATAGAATGCGCCATATTGAAAGTGTATGGCAGTGAGCTGCTCGACTTTGTAGTAGATGAGGGTGTACAAATTCATGGCGGAAACGGCTATAGTGCAGAGTATAATATCTCCCGTGCCTACCGGGACAGCAGGATTAACCGCATTTACGAAGGAACCAATGAGATCAATCGTTTGCTTACGCTGGACATGACGCTCAAACGTGCCATGCAGGGGCGCTTAAACCTGATGGGACCGGCCATGGAGGTACAAAAGGAGCTGATGAGCATACCTGATTTTGGCGGCGATGACGATACGCCATTTGCCAGCGAAAGAAAACTGGTAGCCAATTTCAAGAAAGCGATATTGATGGTATCCGGTGCAGCCGTACAAAAATTAATGATGCAAATTGAAAGCGAGCAGGAAGTACTGATGAACGTTGCAGATATGGCCATCCAAACTTTTCATGCCGAAAGTATATTATCACGGGTGATGAAAATAGTAGAGAAGAAAGGAAATGAGCAGGCTTCATTACATATAGATATGATGCAAACCTATTTGTATGACGCCGCAGACGCTATCAATAAAAGCGGGAAAGACGCTGTGAATGCATTTGCTGAGGGAGACGAGCAACGCATGATATTAATGGGATTAAAGCGCTTTACCAAAGCAGACCCATTTAACACCAAAGCAGCCCGCAGAAGAATCGCAGATGCTGCTTTAAATGCAGGAAAATATTATTATTAGTAACACCCTCGAATAAGCTCATCATTTTTGCCGGTTTAAATTTAAACCGGCCTTTTTTTAATCTTTATTTACCTCTATATAAAAACAAGCCTTGTTTCAACTGAGATGTCCCGGTGCAAACATGCTGTATTACCATTTGTAGCATGATTTTAGCTAAGAAAAAGTATATTAATTTATAATATGAAAAACCTTACTGACAGCTTGGTTATTTTGCTGATGTTATTAGTAACATCCTGTAACAATAATTCCAAAAAGAACGACGTGGCTCCACCGCCAACTCCCGAGCCCCCGGCAATTGATACGCCACTGGTGAAACTAGGCGCCTATTATTTTGGTGGCTGGTACGAAAATTCACATCACACAAGACCTGCTCTGGTAAATGATTTCCCTGAGCGTAGGCCCATTTGGGGCTGGGTAACCAATACAGCAGATGCTATGAAGGCCCAGATTGATCTGGCAGCCGATGCAGGTTTATATTTTTTTAGCTTTTGCTGGTATTTTAATACACAGGATTTATCAGAAAACCGGCCAGCCAATAACGCCATTACGCTTTTTAGAAATGCCCCTAATAAAAACAGGTTGAAATTTTGCTTCCTGGTAGCCAATCATGACGGATATCGTATTACTCCTCAAAACTGGCCTACACTAAAAGAACATTGGAAAAATGCTTTTAAAGACTCGACTTATTTAAGAGTGGACGGAAAACCTTTGATCATCTTCTTCGACCCTTCCAACCTTGTGGTCAATTTTGGTGGAGCCCCGGCACTGAAAACTGTTCTCGACAATTTCAGAAATGAAGTAAAAGCGATGGGACTTCCCGGCGCTGTGATTGCCGGCTGCCCTTCTACGTCTGTCAATGGCATTTCCGGTGCAGTGGCCGCAGGATTCGATGCCTTGAGTGGGTATAATTACCATAGTTCGGGCTTCTCCTCAGAAATAGCTACACCTATCACTAATATGATCAACACAGAGTCTAACGTGATATGGCCGAGATTTATCAACTCAGGTGCTTACTATATACCTGTGGCTACGCTTAACTGGGATGTACGCCCCTGGAGCACTACACCACTGACTGAAAAATACTACACCGGATTTAGCAAGAGCTCTGTAGAGAACTCTGTTAAAACCATCAAAAAATGGATACTCGATAACCCAACTACTGCTACTAAAGAGAAACTGGGCATGCTTTACGCCTGGAACGAATATGGTGAAGGCGGCTGGCTGACCCCCTCAGATATATTGAAGGACAGTTTATTGCAGGGGCTTAAGGCAGGGTTGAAATAAAATATCCAAAAAACAACCGGCTTTTGTTTAGTTTTGTCATGCTAATTAAAGTGGACATATAACTAACTGATAACTTATGATATCTATGATTCGTTGGGCAATGCTGGGCATTTGCTTCTTTGCGATACAACAAATTTCAGCCCAGGGCAAAAACAATATTAAATTTGGAAAGCTATCGGCAACAGACTTCACGGTTACTTCGCCAGCAATTGATACTTCGAGCAATGCGGTTATCCTGGCCGATATAGGTAGTTCTACGCTTGAAGGAAACAATAAAGGATTTTTTTCGCTTAAGTATACACGTCTGAGACGTGTAAAAATTCTCAATAAAAAGGGAATGGACGCCGCCGATGTATCTATTTTACTCTATGCCTCCGGTGATGCTGAAGAGAAACTGGATGAGTGTAAAGCGATAACGTACAACCTTGAAAATGGCGAGGTAAAACAAACCAAACTGGAGAATAGCGGCATCTTTAAAGAAAAGCTGAGCAAAAATGCCGTTGTTAGAAAATTTACATTTCCCAACGCAAAGGAGGGCTCTATACTGGAGTATACTTACACCATCACTTCTGACTTTCTTACGCATTTGCGGCCATGGGAGTTCCAGGGCACCAACTGGCCGCGTGTATACTCTGAGTATACTGTGAAAATACCCCAGTTCTTTAGCTATGTATTCCTGGCACAGGGATATATTATGCTGAAAACTGATAACAGCAGCAAAATGCAATCCTTCAATATTTCGGAGCAGAACGGCACACAGGCTTCCCGCCAGTTTACGCTGAACGGCTATCAAAATACCAATCGTTGGATCGCCGAAGATGTACCCGCACTTAAGGAAGAAAACTATACTTCTACTATCGAAAATCACTTGTCGAAAATCGACTTCCAGCTCAAGCAAACAGAATTCCCTGGACAAACGCCTACCGAACATATTGGCAGCTGGGTGAAGGCGGCTGAAAATATGCTAAGGAGAGAAGACTTTGGCAACGAAATTACCCGGGCCAATTTATGGCTGAATGATGATATAAAAAATATTACGGACGGATCTAATTCGAACCAGGAGAAGATAAAACGGCTGTACGCTTTTGTTCGGGATAATTTCACGGCTACCTACAACGCGGGCGTATTTATTAATGACAATACTACGTTGAAAGATGTTTTCAGGAAGAAGAGTGGCAATGTAGCAGAGATCAATTTATTATTGATCGCCATGCTGCGTAATGCCGGCGCTACTGCCAACCCCGTGGTGATCAGTACCCGCACACATGGATGGGCGCATCCCGTATACCCGCTGATGACCAAATATAATTACCTGGTATGCGAAGCCATTGTAGACGGACAACGTGTTTACCTGGACGCCTCGCGGCCTAAGATGGGATTTGGGAAGCTGTCTCCTGACTGTTACAATGGGCCTGGCTTCGTGGTGAAGCCGCAACCTGCCAATATTGCTTTCGATGCAGACTCTGTTTTGGAACGTAAAGTAACCATGATCTTCTTAACGCAGGATGATAAAAACGGACTAAAGGGATTTTTCAAATCTACACCGGGTTACTATGAATCTACCATTCTTAGAAACAAGCTGGCAAAACAAAGCATGGAGGATCTGGTAAAGGATATTCAAAAAAGCTATTCGTTCCCGGTTGCCCTCAAAAAACCTTTTGTAGATTCTTTAAACCAGTTTGACTTCCCGGTATCTGTAGGCTATGACCTGAGTTTTGATTTTGAAAACCAGGAGATTGTATACCTCAACCCTATGTTCTCGGAAATCACCACGAAAAATCCTTTTAGCGCTGCAGACAGGAAATACCCGGTGGAAATGCCCTTCAAAATTTCTGAAAATTATGTACTTACCATGGCTGTGCCAAAAGGATACAAGGTAGATGAAGTGCCTAAATCAGCCAGGGTACGATTAAATGAAAGCGACGGCATGTTCGAATATTTGATATCTGCTACCGATGACAAAATCATGCTCAATTGCAGGATCGACATCAAAAAAGCAAACTTCCCTGCGGAAGACTACCAGTCGCTACGCGAATTTTTTGGCTATATTACTAAAAAACAAGGCGAACAAATTGTTCTGAAAAAAATAAAATAAGGTTAAACTGCTTATGAAAATAGTTTGTACACTTTTGTTCTTAATTACCCTTTGCTATAACAGCCAGGCACAGTACGCCGCTAAAGACATACCTGAAGCACTAACAAAAAATGCCCTGCTGGTTAAAAGACTGGACAATATACGCGTTGACATAAAAAGTCCGGGCAAGGCTTATTATTACCGTCATTATGTATACACTATTATGAATGAAGCGGCGGATCGGTATGCTTATTTTGTTGACTACTATGATCAATTCAGGGACATTACCAGTATATCCGGCACGCTTTACGATGCTTCGGGTAAAAAAATAAAAAACGTAAAGAAAAAAGACATAGCTGATGAAAGCGGCACCAGCAGCAGCAACCTGGCCGATGATGCCCGGTACAAAGTGCACAATTTTTTTCATAAAAGCTATCCCTACACCGTAGAGTACGAGGTGGAAGGAGAAATGAAAGGCATTTTTAACTTACCCGAATGGCAACCCGTATCAGCCCCGGAAATAGCAGTGGAGCAATCGTCATTAACCGTCCTCACTCCAAAAGACTACACGCTACGTTACAAGCAGCTGCTATATGCAGGCAATGTAGCTACCAAAGAAGAAAAGGGCACAAAAGTTTACCAATGGCAGCTCCACAACGAAGCAGCCAAACCCAATGAAGCGTATGCGCCTGAGTGGGATCTTATTTCTACCCGTGTTATCATCGCACCCTCCCAATTTGAATTTGGCGGCTACAGCGGAGAAATGAGCAACTGGCAAAATTTTGGCAAGTTTATGCTATCCCTCTATAATGGTCGCGATATATTACCCACAGATGTTAAGGCCAAAGTGCATCAGCTTACCGATCATTTGAAAACCAGCCAGGAAAAGATCGCAACCCTGTACCGTTTTATGCAGGATCATACCCATTATATAAGTATTCAGCTGGGTATTGGAGGCTGGCAACCTTTAGATGCCACTTTTGTAGCCGATAAAAAATACGGAGACTGTAAGGCCCTTTCTAACTATATGGTAGCGCTGCTTAAAGAAGCCGGCATAAAAGCTAATAATGTTTTGATAAAAGCTGGTAAAGATGAAACTGATATTCTAAGCGATTTCCCATCCAACCAGTTCAACCACGTGGTTGTTTGTGTGCCGAATGGCAAGGACACTACCTGGCTGGAGTGTACCAGCCAAACAGTGGCGCCAGGGTATATGGGTTCTTTCACCGGCAACAGGGAAGCCCTTTTGGTAAGTGAAAATGGCAGTACTATTGTTCGCACCCCCGTTTATCGTAAGGAAGACAACCTGCAGATACGTAACGTAAAAGCCTCCATTGATGATAACGGCAAACTTACTGCGAAAGTGAGCACCACCAGTAGGGGATTGCAGCAGGACGACCTGCATTCGCTGCTCAACAATAGTTCTCCTGATGAACAAAAGAAAAGACTGCAACGCGTCTTTACCTTGTCTAATTACGAAGTGCCCAGTTTTACCTACCTGGAAAACAGGGAGGCAGCCTTACCAACGCTAAATGAAACCCTGGAGCTGGTAGCAAACGACTATGCCAGCATCACGGGCAAGCGTTTATTCCTGCGGCCAAATATTGTTGCTACGTACACGACCAAACTAGCAGAAACTGAAAAAAGAACGCATGATATTGTATGTACCTATGCTTTTACAGATAAAGATACGGTCAACATCACCATCCCTGAAGGTTACGGCATAGAGTCGATGCCACCACCCGTAAAGCTTAACACTCCATTTGGAGCTTACAATACGACTTATAAAATTGAAGGCCGTTCTATTTTACTGGTACGTAATTATGAGCGTAATGCCGGTACTTTCCCGGCAAAAGATTATGCTGATTTTGTTGATTTTTATAACAAGATCTACAAAGCAGACCAGGCCCGGATGGTTTTTGTAAAAAAGGAAGAATAGTTAGCCCGCGTTGTTATGAAGGGTTAGTCTCCCTCCGGATATGCATTTCCTTTATGACAGGTATTACAGCTGATCCTGGTTAGGAATGCGGGATGCACTTTTGAGTCGTAATTGAAATAATTCTTATTAATGTCGATCGTCAGCCGCATCATACGGCGGCCCTCCTCCTTAACGGGGTTATCATCTGAGGCAAAATTCAGGGTAGTGTCTCCATTTTTAACTTCTTGTACGTGGCAAAAATCGCAGGTCACTCCAAGCCCTTTGTTGTAGGTCACCATCAGGCTATCCAGCTTTTCCTCGCTGATATCTTTTGGTAACACTTTGAGATTACGCTCTTTGGAAGGTTGTGTGCTTACAAATCCCACCATCAGCAAACAGCCGATCGCCAGCATCACAAATGATAATTTTTTTTGTAGCATATAGCAATTTACACAAAAATGGTCATGCAATTGTCAAGCCTGCAATGAATCCCCCGTTAAAATCTTACCTTTGCGCTCGATTTCAAAAAATAAGATGTCAGAAGTTTTAGCGCCCACATTAACAGCAAAAGATTACGCTACAGACCAGGAAGTAAGGTGGTGTCCCGGTTGCGGCGATTACTCTATATTAGCACAGGTTCAGCGTATTATGCCAGGCCTGGGTATTCCGAAAGAGAATATAGTATTTATATCGGGTATCGGTTGCAGCAGCCGTTTTCCTTATTATATGAATACTTACGGTATGCACTCCATTCATGGTCGTGCCACGGCCATTGCCAGTGGTTTGAAAGCAGCAAGGCCTGAGCTGAGCGTGTGGATAGTAAGTGGTGACGGAGACAGCCTGAGTATCGGCGGTAACCATACCATTCACCTCTTAAGACGTAATTTCGATGTTAACTTATTGGTTTTCAACAACCAGATATATGGTTTAACCAAAGGCCAGTATTCTCCAACATCAGAAGAAAACAAAATAACCAAGTCAACTCCTTTTGGTAGTATTGATCACCCTTTTAACCCAGCTGCACTTGCTTTAGGCGCTGATGCTACTTTTGTAGCCAGAACCATGGACCGCGATCCCAAGCACATGCAGGCCATGCTTTTAAGAGCTAACGGGCATAGAGGCGCTTCTTTCCTGGAGATCTACCAGAACTGTAATATCTTTAATGACGGCGCTTTCGAAATTTTTACTGAAAAAAGCACCAAACCACTAGAGACCCTATTCCTGGAACAGGGCAAACCGCTGATATTTGGTGCAGAATCCAACAAAGGCCTGAGATTAGACGGATTCAAACCCCAGGTGGTAACCATCGGTGAAGGTTATAGCGTGGATGATCTTTGGATACATGATGAGCAGGATATTTACAAAGCGCAGATATTAACCCGCATTTTTGATGACCCTTCCATTGAAGGTCACTTACCAAGGCCATTTGGCGTGTTTTATGAAACAGATCGCCCTTGTTACGAGGAAATGATGAGCCTGCAACTGGAAGACGCTGTAGCTCGCAAGGCTCCGGATCTGAACGCTTTGTTAAGAGGTAAAGAAACCTGGACGGTAGCATAAAGCTGGTAGAAAAGTTGAAAAGATAAATAGTTTGATGAGTGGTTTGGCAAGAACGTACACTTATCAACTTTTTAACCTCTAAACTTTTTACCTTTGATACATGTTACTCCGTATCCATCCCAAAGATCCACAGGAACGCCTGATTAAACAGGTAGCAGAAACCCTGCGTAATGGTGGCATCATTGTATACCCTACCGATACCATTTATGGGTTGGGCTGCGATATTTATCAAACGAAAGCAATTGAGCAGATCTGCCGTATCAAGCAAATTGATCCTAAAAAGGCACAACTGTCTTTTGTGTGCTGCGATCTCAGTCACCTGAGCGATTTTGCAAGGCAGATATCCAACACCACTTACCGGGTTTTAAAAGAGCATCTTCCCGGACCTTACACTTTTATTTTACCGGCCAGTAAACAGGTTCCTAAAATATTGCAGAGTAAAAAGGATACTATCGGATTGCGGGTTCCCGACAATAAGATTGTACACGAGCTGGTTAAAGAGCTCGGCCATCCCATTTTAAGCACTACCCTTCCCGGAGAATTTGTAGAGGACTATACTGATCCGGAAATTATTTACGAAAAGTATAAAAACCTGGTAGATATTGTTGTTGATGGGGGTATTGGCGGCAGCGAGCCTTCTACAATTATTAACTGCGTTGATGATGCTTATGAAGTAGTAAGGCTGGGCGCTGGTGAATGGGAAGAATAGCTTACCCGCACTCCCTAAAAACGGGTATTGCTAAAATCACTATTTCCGTGATTGTTTAATTGCCGGCTTCGTACGTATTTTGTGATATAAACTTTTATACATGAAAAATTATATCCTCCGCTTAGCCATTGCCGTCAACATCGTCTTAATGGTGCTTTTAACGGCCTGCTCCAATCCAAGATACATTAACTCCCCTTCGGTACACAATGCAGCATTTTTAAGGCAACAGGGCGATTTTAAGGTCTCCGCAGCGGGAGCAGGTAACCCGGCCAAAATATTTTCCAGCATTGATAATGAGGACAACGATGAGTCCTTAGGCCATTCGGCAGGCTTTGATGGGCAGGTTGCGGTTGCTGTCACCAATCATTTTATGCTAACCGCTAGCGGTACTTACCGGGACGAGAAAGATCATTTTAATGATGATGACCTGTCAAACATTGACCGCAAAACCGATGTAAGATATAATCGTCACCAGTTCGAACTCGGCGCAGGTTTTTTTACTCCGATGGGCAGAAGCGAAAAAGTGTATTTTAATGGTGTTGTTGGAGTGGGAGTCGGCAAAATGTCCTCCACAGATGCTGTAAATCCGGCCGATGCCACACGGCTCAGGCGCTATGAAGCCAACACCTTAAAGTATTTCTTTCACCCTTCTTTTAATTTCTTCTTCAACGATTACGTACGCATGTCGGTAGCACCACGGTTTTCATTGCTCCAGCTTAACAATGTAAAAACCAGCTATACCGAATCAGAAGAGATCACTTTGGGATACAGGGATGCCAGGGAACATAGTTTTGGCGTTTTTGAACCATCGATTCTACTACAAACCGGATTTAAAAACAATGATTGGTTAAAGCTGGACTTTGGATTTAATTTTTCAACCGACCCATTCACTACATCAAAAAGCGATAACAGCGAATATGGTGTTCCTGCTGAAACCAGGACATATAACGTACAGTCGCGCAATTTCCTGCTATCAGTAGGTTTGTCGGTTTATCCGGGCAGAAAGAAGTAGTTATTGGATCAATAGCATATTGAAGGCGATAATATCACCGTTGAATACGTTAAAATCCACCTTGGCATCAATGCCATTTACATTGCCTTTATCATTATGCTGCCAAAAGGTCCAGGGACGGCTGATACGGGGGCTTTTACGCTCGTAGTAGTGCGCCACCCATAAAGGGTATCCGTTAAACTCAGGCCCCATATATTTTTCATAAAAAGCAGCATTGGTGTATATAATGGGTTTTACTTTATAATAGTCCTCTACTATATCCAGCCATGCCTGTATGCGGGCCCGAAATACGTTTACAGGTAATATACCCGCTACTTCAGCGTCCAATACCGGAGGAAGATCTCCCGGCTCCAGCTTCACGCGGGAGATAAAGTATTCGGCCTGTTTGACCGGATCCTGGCTGGGTACAAAAAAGTGGTAGGCGCCGCGGGGCATTTCATGTTTCTTCGATTGCCGCCAGTTAAATTTAAATTGCTTATCAGTAAGTGTCACACCTTCTGTGGCCTTAATAAACGCAAAGTTGAGCCGGATATTCGCCACATTCATCTCCCTTACACCCTGCCAGGCAATTTTTTTCTGGTATCGAGAAACATCTATACCATGAATGGAAAAAGCTACGGGCATATCTATACCAAAAGCTTCATAGTGCACAAACTTAACTTTTTGAGATTGGATCCATTGCAACAATCCTACCACCAGCGCCACTATAAAAACAGCCGAAACAATTAGTTTAATATTATTGTAGTTGTATTTCTTGTTCCGCGGCATGGTTGTGAATACAAATATATTACATGCCTGGTAGCTGTTGCGGGCTATCAATAATTTTAACAAGGTAAAAAGGAACTATTGCTGGTTGTAATTGGTGCGGAACCCATTCTTCCGGCTTTCAATTTCATAGAGTTCGCTTTCTACAGTAGCAGGTTTAGTGATCTTTACTAATCCAGGCATACCGATATAATCTCGGGAAGAGCTGTATATATAATCAGAAGAATATTGCACTACCCGTTCTTTTACAGGTAGTCCATGTATAAACTCCAATTGTTCCGCCATACTCTGCGGTAGTTTCAGATCAATCTGGGCTGTTGTACTGATATCGCCCCAGCATGACTGTTTTGCAATAGATTGATCCCCGGCGGCAGTTTTCTCAAAATGAGTTAAAAGCCAGGTATTTCTTTCGCTTGGATCACTTTTGATGGCTTCCACAATTTTTTTGCAGGTAAATACAACAAACTCATCTCTCAACGCTTCCAGTGAAATGTTTTCCAGAGACTGGCCAATAAAATATAATTTGTTCGACATCAGACACCATCCATATACTATCAAACCTTTACTGTCGATGAAATGATTCAGGCTGTGCACGATGATCTGTTTGTACATCGTTTTCGTGAAAACATCTACAGTATCGATAGTTTCAAAGGTGAAGCAATAGCATCCACTGTCTCGAATAGGCATCATCTTGCTGTTGCGTTTTTCTATACAATGCAAATCCTATTCCAGTTTTTTTTAACAAAAATACTTTTTGTCGCTGCGTCTCATTTTACCTGCCGTTAAATAGGGCAGGCCTTTTTTCAAGGAATGCGCTCACTCCTTCGCGGCAATCATCTGTCTGCAAAAGTTCGCCAAATAGCCGGGCTTCAGCCAAATAACCGGTTTTATTGACATCGTATGCCTGTTGAGCTGCTTTAACCGAAGCAGCTATGGCAAGAGGGGCTTTAGCGTTGATCACCGCCAATATAGATTTTGCCTTGTTGATCAGCTGGCTCCTGTCCACCACATGATTCACCAGTCCATAATTAAAAGCGGTCAATGCATCGATCATATTACCGGTTGCCAGCAGCTCAATGGCCCTACCCTTGCCAATTAACTGCGTAAGCCTTTGTGTGCCACCATAACCAGGCAAAAGTCCCAGGTTCACTTCCGGCTGACCAAATTTAGCGTTGTCACTGGCCACACGGAAATGACAGGCCATTGCCAACTCACAGCCACCGCCCAGAGCGTACCCGTTTACCGCTGCAACAATAATTTTTGGACTGTTCTCTATTTTATCAAATACCAATTGTCCGCGGCGGGCCAGCGCCTCACCAGATGGAGCATCGAGGCTGGTAAACTCGCTGATATCGGCGCCGGCAACAAAAGCTTTTTCCCCGGCCCCGGTTATAATGGCCGACCTGATATCTGACCGCTCTATCACTTCATCCACTAACCTGTCCAATTCATCAAAAACCGATCTATTCAATGCATTCAGCTTGTCGGGCCGGTTTATAGTGATAAGGGCTATTTGATCCTGAACATCGAAAACTATTATATCAGATGCCATAAGTATGATTTTATAAAATGAACTAACGGGTGAGTAAATTTAAACAAAGCAGCTTATAAAGCAGCCGCCTGTATATTACATTACTGAATAAAAATAGTTTACCGGTTACAAATTGTATCAACGGCTCAGTTAATTTTGCGGGGTGACTTTCTTAACCATCATATCCTACCTGGGTATTTTTATGTTTGCGCTGGCAGGAGCTTTTAAAGCCCGTGGCGCCAAGCTGGATATTTTCGGCGGGCTGGTGGTGGCTTTTGTATCGGCTTATGGCGGCGGTACGTTGCGGGATCTGCTGTTGGGCGTGCGACCACTAACCTGGATCAACGACAACCTCGCTTTTGGCCTGGTATTCGCGGGAACTGCGGTTACTTTTTTAGTAAAAGATAAGGTTAACAATTTCAGAAGGACGATCTTCTTTACCGATGCAATCGGAATTGGTCTTTTTACGGCAGTGGGTATAGAAACTGCGCTACAAACGGGCACCAACAACCTTTACTCACTGATCATGGGGATTATTACTGCTACTTTCGGCGGGTTGATTGCCGATATCTTCTGTGGTTACCCACCCTTGCTTTTACGAAAAGGGGAATTATATGCTACCGCCTGCGCCGCAGGAGGACTTGCATTTATCCTTATCAATAAATACTTCGACTTTAATCGCAGCATTGACCTCAGCATTTGTGTGGTATTGGTAGTGGCGATCAGAATCTATTCTAAACGAAAGAGATTAACGTTGCCGGAGATATGATTAAAAATAAAAGAATGGCTTTCAGGCGAATTATTTGTAAAGAGTAATATCCAGCACTTCTTCGCAAAAGCCATATTCAGCAATATCATTACTGCTTACTACGGCCAGCCTACCGGAACAATAGGTTTGAATAAGCTGATTGTATAATTCTATACCCGCTGTATCCAGGTTAGTGCAGGGTTCGTCCAGTAAAACAAGGGGGGTATCAGACAATATGCATTGGGCCAGCTTTACCCGTTGTTTCATACCGCTGCTGTATTCATTTATTTTTTTATGGCGGGCATGAGGCAAATGAACAGCTTCTATTACTGCGGTTACGGACATGCCATTTACAAAAGGCTTAAATGATTGGTGGAAGGTTAAAAATTCGGTGAGGGTAAATTCTTCTACCAGCTCCAGATAGGGTGCACAAAGCGAGGCATAATTGAAGATCTTTTCCGGCGCAATAGGGGCATTGTTCAATGCATGGCTGCAGGATCCTTCGTTGATGGAAACAGCGCCGCTTAAAACCTGTAAAAGGGTACTTTTCCCGCTTCCGTTAGGCCCGGTGATTGCATAATGCTTCCCCAATTGAAACGTATAATTAAGATTGCGGAAGATCCAGTCCCGGTTATAACGTTTGCCGGCATTATGCAATTGAATCGTCATCGCCATTGGCTTTGCTGTATCGCTTGATGATACCACGGGTACTTTCCTGGATAAAAGTGAGTATTTCGTCTCTTTCTTCTGTTACGGGAAACTCTTCCTCCAATATCTGAACGGCTTGAGTAACGTTAAGCCCTTTGTTATAAAGAACGCGGTAAATATCAAGAATATGGTTGATCTGCTCTATGCTGTACCCCCTGCGCTTCAAACCTACAGAGTTTACCCCAGCATAGCTTAAGGGCTGCCTGGCAGCTTTAATAAACGGAGGTACATCTTTGCTCACCAGCGATCCGCCGCTTATAAACGAATGGGAGCCAATCTTTACGAACTGATGCACGGCAACCACACCACCAAAACCCACATAATCGCCCAGTACTACGTGGCCGGCTATTTGGGTACTATTACTTAAAGTACAATAGTTACCAATATTACAATCGTGCCCGATATGGCTATAAGCCAGTATCCAGCAGCCTTTTCCTACTACTGTTTTCCATTTGTCGCTGGTGCCGCGGTGAATGGTCACAAATTCCCTGATCACACAGTCATCTCCTATTTCTACAGTTGTTTTTTCACCTGCATACTTCTTATCCTGTGGCTCGGAACCAATAACAGTACCCGGAAAAATTTTACAGTTTTTCCCGATGGTAGTACCTTCCTGTATCGTAACGTTGGAACCTATCCAGGTACCCTCCCCGATCTCTACATTTGGGTGAATGACTGTAAAAGGGTCTATTTTAACATTGGTCGCCACTTTAGCGTCCGGATGGATGTATGAGTTGAAATGTATCATTAAACGATGTAATATTTTCTTTCTGCTGATCGAACACTATAAATTTGCGACATCACCGCACAGGCGGCGTGCAAAATTAAAGATTTGATAATATCCTGCTATTATTTTGGCCCGATAAAGCCTCCAAATTTATAACTAATAGCTGTTAGTTGAATAATTTAACAAACAATATTATTTTTGCACTTAATTAATGGGCAAGCAAGACGAAATAACAACAGTTACCGGTCCGTGGACACAAGCATTAAAAGGTTTACAACCTATTGTTTGTAAAGAGCAGCATATACCCGGATCCGTAAATTATTCGATCAGGCGTTTTATGCGTGACGAAGAGAATGGTACAGAAGATGCAGGTATTGTTAATTATGATTATAAAGGCAAAAGCAGCGATCAAAATGGTGTTAAGCTAAGATTTTGTGTTGCCGGTAATATGTATTGCAGTACTGATGCCTGCCAGAAGTGCACTTCGGGTAACACAAAAGCCTGTGCCCAAAGCATCCCCTCTTACGATGTAGTGGCGGTTGATTATTCGGCGCCCCAGCTTTCCCAGTTTGTAAACGGCAAAGCCAATTCTACTGCTACTGATTTGCTGCTACGTTTTAATAAAAAAGATTCTTTTCAGAAAAATATACCACTTTGCTGTAAAACGCGTGGGGTAATTGAGGCTTTAGTTAATCATAAATATACCGGTAGCCTGGAAAATATTTATGTAAACGCTCAACTACAGATGTTGCTGCTCTATAGCATGGACTGGATCTCTGACAAAGAAGAGATTTTATCCTGCCGTTTTTTGAACAGTGATGTTGACCGTGAAAAAATAACCCTTGCCCGGGATATACTTATCCAGAGCATCGGCCAGCCCATAACCATTAAGGACCTGAGCCGCAAAGTAGCTATGAACGAGTGCTACCTTAAAAAAGGCTTTAAGGAAATGTATGGCACCACCATTTTCGATTTTTACCAGAATCAGCGTATGGAACATGCCAAATACCTTTTATATGAAAAAGGGTTAAACGTTACAGACGTATCTATGATGCTGGGCTATTCTTCAATTTCCCACTTCAGCACAGCCTTTAAAAAACAAACAGGGCTAAAGCCCTGTGAGTTATTACTGAGATAATATTTACGCTTATATATTAAGCTGCCTATTTTACCAGGTATTTGGACTTGTAGCCACCCAAAGCATAAAACAAAACAAACAGGTAGCAGGGTATTAATATTGCAAAAGCATTTTTTGAGGAGCCGATTGCATGCGCAATGGAGCCCATTACAGGTAACATTATTGCACCGCCTACTATCATCATTACGAGTATAGCGCTTGCAATTTTTGTGTGCTTACCCAATCCGTTTAAGGCCAGGGGCCATATTGCAGGCCACATTACCGATTGAGAAAATCCTAATAAAGCAAAAGCGGCAACCGCAACATAACCACTTGAAAGCAATGCTACAACCACTAAAACAGAACTCAATATTGACGAAAAAATCAGCGCTTTCCTTTGTGAAATAAATTTAGGTACCATTGCTATACTAACCAGGTAACCGATAATAAGGGCATATCCTGTGTAACTGGCAAATCCTTTAGCTTCGTTTAATGTAAAGCCAACGGAAGTTCCAAACGTAGCAAAAGCATCATAGCTGATCACTTCTGCACCTACATAGAAAAATAAAGCCATGGCGCCCAATACTAAGTTTCTATGACTAAAAACGCCCGGACTATTGCTTTTTACACTTGTTTCACTTTCTTCTTCTTTAATTTCAGGCAGGTTCAAAAAAAGCAGAATTACGCCTAAAACAGCCAAAGCAACCGCAATGATCACATAAGGCGTTACTACCCGCTCCGCAAGGGATTGCAAGAGATCATTTTTTGCTTCCGGCGTCATGGTTGCCAGAGATTGCGTGATCTGGTCGCCATCTTTCAACATAATATATCCCAGCACGTATACGGCGCAAATACCGGCCAGTTTATTACAGATACCCATAATACTAATGCGCTGTGCGGCACTTTCGATAGGACCCAGGATGGTAACATAAGGATTGCTGGCGGTTTGCAACAAGGCCAAACCTGAGCCAATGATGAAGAGTCCGGTTAAAAACATAGGATAGTTTCTTGTTTCGGCAGCTGGTACAAATAATAACGCACCGGCAGCCATTACAAACAGGCCAACTGCCATTCCTTTTTTAAATCCGATCAGTTTTAAAATATAAGAACCCGGTAAAGACATTACAAAGTATGCCGCAAAAAAAGCCGAGCCCACATAGTAGGATTGGGTTTCGGTGAGCTCACATGCCAGCTTCAGGTAGGGAATTAACTGGCTGTTGGCCCAGGTGATAAATCCAAATACAAAAAACAAGACGCCAATTACAATAATTGGGAACGTATAATTTCTCTTGGCAGCAGGCTGCATTGTTGCATCCATAAATACAGTTGGGTTAATAAATTAATAATGGTTAAAAATAAAGCAAGTTATTGGTGAATATATCAAAAAAACAAACGGTTGCGCACAATGCACAACCGTTTGTTATAAATGTTTATTAGTTTATTATGCTTTATCTGCCAGCTCACTTATCAACTCTGCCACTAAAGCGCTCCAGCCGGTTTGGTGGTTGGCCCCCAGGCCGCGACCGGTATCTCCGTGAAAATACTCATAGAAAAGAATGAGCTCTTCATTTTCGGGCTGCCGGTAAAACCAGTTATAAGGACCATAAATAGGTCGGTTACCTTCTTTATCTTTTTCAAACATGCTGATAACTCTTTTAGCCAGCTCGGTTGATGTATTGAAAAGATTCATTTGTTTACCCGATCCTGTCGGATATTCCACCATTAAAGAGTCATGGTAAAATTTCCCTAGCCGTCTTATAGATTGTATAATAATAAAATTGATCGGTATCCAGACAGGGCCACGCCAGTTGGAATTGCCGCCAAACATGTCTGAAGTAGAATCACCCGGATCATATTGAATCGTGTGTACCTCTCCGTTAATGGTGACCGAATAAGGGTGTGCTTCATGATACTTAGATAAAGCCCTGATGCCACCACCGGATAAAAACTCCTGCTCGTCAAAGAGGCGCTTTAGCATCGACTTCAACCTGTCGGTCTGTACCATTGACAACAGCAGCTCATTCCCATCACTATGCTCCTCTTTGGGCCAGAAACGGTTGTTCTTGAGGCGATATTTTTTGTACCAGTCAAAACGTTTTGCAAAATCAGGTAGTTTTTCAAATACTTCTTTCTTAATAGTGGTCACCGCATACAAAGAAGTAAGCCCTACAATCGACTGAATACGCAACGGCTGCGGCGGCGCATCCCGCATACATAATACATCGTAGAAAAACTGATCTTCTTCATTCCATAAAAAATGCTCGTTCAACGCCTCGGCAATTAAAATAAAATGCTCGAAGAATTTGGTGGCAGCGTCTTCAAAGCTAGAGTCTACCATGGCGATCTCCAATGCAATATCCATCATGCTGAGCGCATACACACCCATCCAACTCGTTCCGTCTGCCTGCTCCAGCTGAATATCGCCCTGGTCGTGATAGCTACGGTTAAATACACCAATATTATCCAGTCCCAGGAAGCCGCCTTCAAAAATATTATCTCCCTTGCGGTCTTTCCGGTTGATCCACCAGGTAAAATTAATCAGTAGCTTATGGAATACTTTTTTCAGGAAATCGATGTCTCCTTTACCCGTGGTCTTTCTTTCTATTTCGAAGATCTCCATGGCCGCCCAGGCTTGCACGGGTGGATTTACATCACTGAAATTCCATTCGTAAGAAGGGAGCTGTCCATCGGGTTTCATATACCACTCCCGCATTAAAAGCAGCAGTTGGTTTTTTGCAAATACCGGATCCACCACTGCCATTGATATACATTGAAAGCTCTGGTCCCAGGCCGCATACCAGGGATACTCCCATTTATCAGGCATCGAAATAACGTCCTGGTTTTTCAGGTGTTTCCAATCGTTATTTCTGCCGGTTTTACGCCGGTCGTTATTTTGTGCGATACCATCTGAATTAGAGAGCCACTTCTCAATATCGTAGTGATAATACTGCTTGCTCCACAGTAAACCAGCCAGTGCCTGCCTCTGCACTTTGGCTAAGTTACTTTTTACGCCTTTGGGGAATATCTCTGCATAAAAATCGTCGGCTTCTTTTTTTCTTTTCTCAAACAGTTTTTCAAAATCACTGTCAAATGGATCTTTTTGCTGTTTTTCAGAAAGACGGCAATAGATATCGATGGTTTCCCCGGCCTTTACGGTATAATGATACACCGGGGAAAACTTGGTGCCCGATTTACGCTGGCGCAGCTCATTCACATGCGCCTTATGAATAACCGCCTGGTGAAAAGCATCTTTCGTAAATATGCTTTCATTAGGCTGACCCGTTACTATTTGTGTATTGGTTTCGTTGTCGGTGTACAACGCATCATCCGGTTCCTGGTAATAAAAATAATAGTTACCTAGTCTGGAGTGCTCTGCAAAAACCGTATTCTTTCCGGCCGGAGAAAAATTAGGTTTTGTTTTTAAGCTGCCGTGCTTGGTCCAGCGGTTATAAAACCAAAGTGTAGGTAAAACAGTGATAGCCGCTGCTTTTTTATACCGATTGGTAATACTTATCTTAATACCGATGTCGGTACTATTGGTTTTGGCATACGTAATATTTACGTCGAAGTATTGGCTATTCTTAAACACGTCTGTATCCAATATTTCGTACTCCGGCTCGTCTTTCGAACGCTTCTTACTTTCGGTTTTCAGTTGCTCATAGGGAAAAGCCTGCTGCGGATATTTATACAGGTACTCCATATAATAATGGCTGGGTATATTATCCATATAATAATAGAGCTCTTTTACATCTTCTCCATGATTACCCTCATAATTACCCACGCCAAACAAACGCTCTTTTAAAATCGGATCTTTCCCATTCCATAGTGCTACCGCAAAGCATAGGTTCTGAAAGTAGTCGGAAATACCAGCCAATCCATCTTCACCCCAGAAATAAGACCGGCAATAAGCATGATCAAAAGGGAAGTATCCCCAACTGTCCCCATACTCGCTGTAATCTTCCCTAACAGTACCCCATTGACGTTCACTTACGTAGGGTCCCCATTTTTCTAATGGCACTGGTTTTTTTGCGTTCTCCTGTAACCTTTTATGTTCTTCTGTCATTTTTAAAATCTCATTTTAATACACCTGCAATATAACCTGCAGGTATTTTACCAATTCATTCATTAATCACGTGAAGCGATGCTTCCGCGCAATATAACAATTAAAGTAATATGTGCGCCATACACATTATATATATGGCAATGATGGTCAGAAGGGTGGTTGAGTTGACATTAGCTCCTCAAAGAAAACAATGTCACTTGTGGTTGATTGGGCTATAATTAATTAGAATTTGCGGTACACGCTGTATAAAACTTTCTTATCATAATCGCTAAGGGTACCGGAAACATCATTTTGAATATAATGCAGTTTAAAGGCTTTGATAGCCGAAGACTGGTTACTGATATCATAACCTATTACCCTAAGGGCCAGTAATGCATTAAAATCGGCCGGGGGCGTTTGCATATTGTAGGTATCGTACCAATACCCGAAACCCGCGTCGGCAAGGCGTTTCCACGGAAAATACTTACTGGGATCGCTTTTGCGGCTGGGTGCAATATCAGAGTGTGCGATAAAATTAGATTGTGGTATGCCGTGCTGATCTTTTAAATAATCGAGCAACTTAATCAGCGCCGTAACCTGGGCATCAGAAAAAGGTTCTTCCCCGTTATTATCGATCTCAATACCCAGGCTACAGGAGTTCATATCGGTAATACTACCCCATCTGCTGTTACCAGCATGCCAGGCACGCACATAGTCGTTCAGCATCTGGTACACCACCCCATCACGCCCCACTACGTAGTGAGCGCTGGTTTGGGTTCGGCTTATTGAAAAAGTAAATAAGGTTTGCTCTGCAGAATTTTGTGCGGTATGGTGTAATACCACAAAATTAGGTTTCCTGATATTAAAGTTAACCGAAGCGTACCACTGGGCATTTACTGCGGGATTCTTTTTCTGCGATGGATTTTTAGCTATCTGGTTGATGATCTCATCAACCGTTTTTTCGTACGAAGGTTTGGCATAAAACTGTATGCTATCTGTAATACGCTTATAATATTGCGGAGAACGGAAAGTATATGCCGCTGCATCGTTGCTGGCCGGCGGAGGCGTATAAGTTTCTTTTTCTCTTTCCGGTCTTTTAGCTACATCGGGTGTATTGTTCTGCTGGTTATTTCTGGTAACCTGTTCCGGCTTGGTAAAAACGGTTTGATTAGGAGGGTTTCCGGGAGTTGGCTTTGGAGCTGTATTTTTTTGAGGATTTCTATTGAGAACATTGGTTTTCTGAGGTGGCTTGTTGCCACATGCGCATAAAGCCAACAATGCCAAAGCCGGTAATGCTTTTTTGATAAACATCGTATATACTGATCTTTTCTTTACTAAAATGGTTCTTAATACTATATCCGTTCGTATGGTGAAAGTAACGAAATTCACGGTAAAACGCCAACAAGGGTTTAAAATTGTGTGAACAATCAATAATATTTTAAGATTTCATTAATGCAATCCTATCTTTAAAAAAATTTTTTTATGGACGCACATTTTGGAATGATCGGCCTGGGTACTATGGGTCGAAATCTTGTTTTAAATATTGCAGATCATGGTTTTAAGGTTTGTGGTTACGATCGTAGTGAAGAGCAGACCCAGCGAATGAATGAAGAGGCCGGAGGCCGCCCTATTACTACCGTTAGCTCATCAGCTGATTTGATAAAAAGCCTGCGAACCCCGCGCATTATTATGTTCCTGGTTCCGGCTGGTAAAATTGTAGATGCCGTAATTGATGAATTGTTGCCCAACCTGGAAAAAGGAGACATCCTGATCGATGGCGGTAATTCGCATTTTGTGGATACCGACAAGAGATATGCAGCCCTGCAAAACTCAGGAATTCATTTTATTGGTATGGGTGTATCGGGCGGAGAAGATGGTGCACGTTTTGGCCCCAGTATGATGCCGGGCGGCAATGAGGAAAGCTATAAGCTGGTGCAGGATATTTTTGAGTCAATCGCCGCCAAGGCCGATGGCGAACCCTGTGTTGCCTTTATGGGCAATAGCGCTGCGGGACATTATGTAAAAATGGTACATAATGGTATTGAATATGCGGTAATGCAGATGATCAGCGAAGTATATGGGTTATTAAGGAACGAAGGTGTATCTAACGCCGAACTGCACCAGCTATTTGACACCTGGAACAAGGGCGAGCTACAATCCTTCCTGATCGAAATAACAGCGGATATTTTCAAACAGAAAGATCCTGAAACCGGTAACGACCTGTTGGATATGATACTTGATAAAGCCAAACAAAAAGGCACAGGATTGTGGACCTCCCAAACCGCGCTGGAATTAAATGTACCCCTACCCACCGTAGATACTTCGGTTTCAATGCGCTACATCTCTGCCTTAAAAGAAGAGCGCACGCAGTTCGCCCGTTTATACAACCATCAGAATAAAAAAACAAGTGTAGACGTTGAAGCACTTAAAAAGGATTGCAGGGATGCTTTACATTTTGGGTTTATGATGGCTTATGCGCAGGGGCTGGAACTGCTTTCTGTAGCTTCATCTATCTATAAATACGAAATTCCTATTCCTACAGTGATAAAAGTTTGGCGCGCCGGATGTATTATCCGTTCGCTCATGCTCAATGACTTATACAAGGCTTTCTCTGAAGATGCCACATTAAAAAATGTAATCGCCTCCCCGGTATTTGTACCGCTGTTAAAAGAAAAGAGACCCGGACTGGTAAACTTCCTGAAAACAGCTATGGACGCAGGCATCCCGGCCCTGGCTTTTTCAGCATCATTGAACTATTTTGATGCTTATGTTCAGGAAAGACTTCCTGCCAACCTGGTGCAGGCGCAGCGCGATTATTTTGGAGCACACACTTACGAGCGTATCGATAAGGAAGGCGCATTTCATACGGACTGGACGCCGGCAACGTAGCGGACGGATGGTTCATGGATGATAGTTCATAAATGATGGTTTATTGCGATCCCATTTATCTTTCATCAAGCATCCTGAACCCGCATCAGGCATCAAATATCAAGAACCCAGTATCAAATATCTTTTATGAGCTTTAAAAGTACACCAGCTAATATTGTCATCTTCGGAGGTTTTGGAGATCTTGCCTGGCGCAAGCTGATCCCGGCATTTTATAATTTATATATCAGTGGTTACCTGCCCGAGAAATTTGCCATTTATGGCGTTCATTACCAGGGTTTACCCGAGGGTGCCTACGAAAAGCACATGCTGGAAGGAGTGAATCTTTTTTCAAGACGGGGCAAGGCCAAAGCGGCAGAATGGAAAAAATTTACGGATAATCTATACTTCTTCCAGGGAGATTTCACCATAGACGAAACTTATACCCGGCTTAAAGCCACGCTGGATGAGAATGACAAAAAATGGAAGACGCGCGCTACCCGGCTTCTATATTATTCAGTAGCGCCCAGCTTTATTGAAGTGATCTCCAATGGTGTAGCGCAGCATAATATTGCATCACAAAGAGACAAGGACCGCATTGTAGTGGAAAAGCCGTTTGGAACAGACCTCGCATCGGCTAAAGGCTTGAATGATCTGCTTAATAAACTTTTTTACGAGAACCAGATCTATCGTATTGATCACTACCTGGGCAAAGAAGTGGTGCAGAACATTGCAGCCTTCAGGTTTGCTAATTATATTTTTGAACCTTTATGGAACAATAAGTTTATTGACCAGGTACAAATAAGCGTTACCGAGAGCGTAAGTGTTGGTACCCGTGGCAGCTATTATGATAAAAGCGGCGCTTTAAGAGATATGGTGCAAAACCACCTGCTGCAGCTGCTTTCCTTAGTGGCTATGGAATGTCCGGGCAACTATGATGCAGAAGATATTCGCAGACAAAAAGTAAAGGTTTTAAAAAAAGTAAGAGCGTTTACCACCGCAACCGCTGTACAGGATGTGATAAGAGCGCAATACACCAAGGGTGAAATAAAGGGAAAAGAACAGGTGGGTTATAAAGAAGAAACCAATGTGGCCCGTAACTCTACAACAGAAACCTATGTAGCCATGAAAGTGTGGATCGACAACCCGCGCTGGAAAGGCGTTCCGTTCTACCTGCGTACCGGCAAAAGCCTGGAGAAGCAGTCTTCGGTTATAGTTGTGCAGTTTAAAGATAGTCCGCATAAGATATTTAAAGATGATGTGGTGCCCAACCGCCTGGTGATCAGTATTCAGCCAGAGCAAAAAATAAGCCTCCTTTTTGAAGGAAAAGTACCGGGACTTAAAATGAAATTAAAGCCGTTGGAGATGGACTTTAGCTATCATGATTCATTCATAGAAGAGGCTCCTGAAGCATACGAAACATTGTTACTCGATGCCCTGGAAGGTGATGCAACACAGTTTATACGTGCCGACCAGGTAGAAACTGCCTGGAGTATTGTAATGCCGATATTAAATGCCTGGAGCAAAGAAAAAGGTGATATGAAAAAATATAAAGCCGGTAGCTGGGGACCCAAGGATGCCGATGACCTCATTAAAGAAGGCAATATAAAATGGCTGATGTTACCGGAAGAAACAAAAACAACGAAAAAGAAGTAAATGCAACAGATAAAATTAATTTGGGAGAACGCCGAAGCGTTAAGCATTGCAGCGGCTTATTATTTTGTAGAAAGAAGCAATAAAAGCATTGCAGAAAGCGGCCGTTTCACTGTGGCTTTATCAGGAGGTAGTACGCCTAAGGCATTATATAGCCTGTTAGCAACTCCAAAATTCTCAAGAAATATTGATTGGAAAAATGTGCACCTGCTTTGGGGCGATGAGCGCTTTGTGCCTCATACTCATGAAGACAGTAATTACCGCATGGTAAAAGAAGCCTTGCTGGATCATGTAAAACTTCCACGTAAGAATATATTAGCCATGCCTACCAAAGGTAATGCCCATGATTGTGCTGTACAATATGAAAAAGCAATAGCAGATACATTGGGCAAGAAAATGCAGATAGATCTTACCTTGCTGGGCATGGGCGATGATGGACATACGGCTTCTTTATTTCCCGGCACAGATATTTTGAACGAAAAGAAAAAATACATTAAAGAAGTTTGGGTGGAGAGCAAGCAGACATTTCGCTTGAGCTTTACTTATCGCTTAATAGATAATAGCAAAGAAGCCATGTTCCTGGTAGCCGGTGCTGCCAAAGCTCCTGTGGTGAAACATATTTTTGCCAAGAATGCGGCGTCTAAATTCCCGGTGCAGGAAGTGAACCTGAAAAAAGGATCTGCCATCTGGATGCTGGATGAAGCAGCTATGGGGAAATAAGGTTGCGTACCTACGGCACGCCGGAATTTTTCGTTGGATATTACGGCTACCAATGTATAGTTCCTAACGGAACATGAACATGCCGCCCTCCTTCCCGATTGAAACAAGCCGTTAGTAAAACGGCACTAGATAGCTATTGCGTGTCGCAGACAAGACATGAAACAAGCAGCATACGCCCTGTCCCGTTAGCGACAACCGATTGGTGAAAAATGAGCAGTACTTTTTTGCGTGCCGTAGGAAGGCAACCTTCTATACATACATTGTACCCGGAAGCGTCTTAACCGGTATCTTAATCCCAAACAAATTCGCAGCAAAATAAAACGATATGCCGGTTATCGAATTAGATACATTCATTCATGCAGACATCAACACCTGTTTTGATCTCTCCAGAAGCATTGATCTGCATACTTTATCAACAGCTAAAACCAAGGAAAAAGCTATTGCAGGCCGGACGAGTGGATTAATTGGCATGAATGAAACCGTAACCTGGCAGGCTAGTCATTTCTTTATACGCCAAAAATTAACTTCCAAAATTACTGCTTACCATCGCCCCTTTCATTTCAGGGATGAGCAGCAGAAGGGCCCTTTCAGTCGGTTTGCTCACGATCACATCTTTAGTGCAACAGAAACAGGCACGCTAATGAAAGATGTTTTACGTTTTCAATCACCGGCGGGGTTATTAGGCAGCGTGGTTAACCGGCTTATACTGACGCGATACCTGCGAAACTTTTTAATAGAAAGAAATAAGATGCTCAAGCATTTTGCAGAAAGCGGCCAGGGAACCGTTTCGTTACAACGGTAACAACAGCACCCTCCATTATCGCCCTCATTGATGTTTCACCAACCATCAATTCTCGCCTAAATCATTATCCGCTCCCAGATCCAGCCTGGCTTGCTGAAAATCTTTCGGCTTATTATAATTCAACAACGACTTCATTTTGCCTGCCTGCGAAAAGAAATTGTCTTTACCGGTATGCAGCTGTTTTACCGCATCATCATATTTACCACGGGCATTGTCCAGGTGTTTACCCACGGCATCCAGGTTTTCCACAAAGCTTACCAGCTTATCATACATTTTTATAGCACGATCTGCAATCTCCATGCTGTTGCGGTCGTTACGTTCCCGCTTCCATAAATCGGACAGGAGCTTTAGGGCTGCAATCAGGTTGGTCGGACTGATCAATAGTATACGTCTGTCATACGCATATTCCCAAAGATTGGCATCGCCCTTCAGGGCCGCAAAATAAGCAGCTTCGTTGGGCACAAACATCATCACAAAGTCCATCGACTTATCATAATCATCGTAAGCCTTCACATGTAATTGCTCAATATGATTTTTTACTGCACGGGCATGCGCCAGCAGCTCTGCCTCCTGCGTGGCTTCATCATCTGCCTCCGCATACCTGATAAAGGCGTTTAATGAAACTTTGGCATCTACAATAACATGTCTGTTATCGGGATAAACGATCAGGGCATCTGGCCGCATTTTTTTACCGCTAACGGCGCTTAATAAGGCTTTGCCATCCGGGCCAAACAGCTGGTATTCCATAAAGAACTCTTCGTTCTTACGCAAGCCCGATTTATCCAGTATTTTTTCCAGTATCAACTCGCCCCAGCGGCCCTGTGTTTTCGATTCACTTTTTAAAGCTTTTGTAAGATTTTGCGCTTCCTTACTTAATTGCTGGTTGAGCAGCACCAGGTTTTTCACTTCGTTCTGCAAAGAGAAACGCTCATTGCTTTCTTTGCCATAAGCATCCTGCACCTGCTGCTTAAACTCGCGGATATTCTGTCCCAGCGGTTCCAATAAGTTTTTCATATTGTTCTTATTGAGCTCGGTAAACGTGCTGGTTTTAGTTTCCAGTATACGGTTGGCGATGTTCTCAAATTCAGTATTGAATTTCCTGTTCATCGCTTCCATTTCTTCCTTCTGTGTTTGGAGCTTCTCAGTGAGCGCTTTATTGGTAGCCAATGCGGTTGCTAATTGCTGATGCAGGGTACCCTGCTCTGCTTGCAGGTTTTCACTTAGCGATCGCGTTCTCAGGTATTCGTTATTCTTTTCTATAAGGGTTTGCCGGCTGGTATCATAAGCAGCTTTAACAGCGGCGTACTGCTGACGGCTATTATCCAGCTCGGTACTTAAAGCTAACAGGTCGGCTTTAATGGTATTAAACTCCTGCTGACGATGAGCTATTTGCTGCTGTGCCGCTGCCAGCTCGGCTGCAGACGTGGCCTTGTGCGATACCAGCTCTTTTTCCAGCTCGCCATATTTCATTTGTCCATCATCTTTAACGGCCTGAATACCAGATGCCGCGCGGCTTTTACCCAAAAGCCATCCAATTAACAATCCTGCAATAGTGCCAATCGACACGTAAATAATCATTTCCATTCTTATAGTATATGCTGTCTACGAAAATAACAATTGTACTATTGAAACCATTACGGTTTCCCGCTTTTGAATTTATTTAACATAATACCCGCCGCATTTGTTTTTTCAGGTGTGGTTTTTGGACCACTTGTTCTGGCAACAATACATATTGAACCTTTAAACTTTAAATAATGAGCAAGAAAATAGCCATTTTGGCCACACATGGATTTGAAGAAAGTGAATTAAAATCTCCCAAAGAGCATTTGGAGCAACAAGGCTGGACCACTCATATTGTGGGATTGGAAGCAGGCACTATCAAGGCTTGGGCCGATAAAAACTGGGGTAAAGAATACATCGTTGATGTGACCATCGACCAGGTATCGGCCGACGATTATGATGCATTGGTATTACCGGGCGGTGTGCTCAACCCCGATAAGCTAAGGGTGAATGATGCTGCTGTTAGTTTTGTGCAGGCATTTTTCGGGCAGGGCAAGCCCGTAGCTGCTATCTGCCATGGGCCCCAGGTGTTAATCAATGCCGGCGTAGTAGAAGGCCGCCGTATGACCTCTGTAAAGGCCATTAGTCTTGATTTGATTAATGCCGGCGCCGATTGGGTGGATGAAGAAGTAATTGTAGATGAAGGATTAGTAACAAGCCGTACACCGGAGGACCTGCCTGCTTTTAATAAGAAGATGGTGGAAGAAATCAGCGAAGGGGTGCATGCCTGATTATTCAATTTACATCTGCTCTCTTCCCCGACTTACAGAAGGGGCTGAGGGATTTATAATGAGCCAGTTGCATGGAGGATTTTTGCTGTATGCAACTGGCTTTTTTATATTAGCTATACTCTAATGTTAAGTCTTATTATCTTCTCTTCCTGAACTGTGTTTGCTGAGTAAATCATTAAAAAGATTCCAAGACTCCCCTCGTTTCGCCCGGAAGGACGATCATATGCTCATAACGGCTTTTTACGCACCAAGTATACCATTCGCAACGCCTATTCTTTCATATCACGGAACTTTTTAACCACTTCATCGGTTGGTAGCGCAAGAGCCTGGGTGGCATTATAGGCCACTAAATAATCGGTGTGGTGACGATAGCTGTGATGCAGTTCTGTAACTTTTCGGTCATCGAAATCCGGTAAAAAATACAAAAGATCAATTAGCTCAAATGGATTGGTAATCGCCGGCATGGTGTTCAAAACAATATCGATCATTTGTGCATCCTGGCATATTTGGAAAATGGAGTGGGCAACGGTTACCTTCATGGGGTCATCGGCGCCGTGCAACAAATCATACAATTTAGGCAGCGCCGCTTTGGATTTGATATGTCCCAGCCCGATGATGGGCCAGTGATCCCTGAGACTTACCACATCGATCAGTTCTGTTTCGGCAATCTTCAATTCTGCTTTTGTTAGCTTGTCCAGCAGATCGATGGGAACCCCATCCTTTCTTTGCGCCCAGGTATTAGCTCCTAAAAAATCTTTTCTGAATAGGTCGATATTTTTCATCACTTTTTAATAATGTCGGCCTGCATTTTAACTGTCGAACATGCATTTCAAACTACCAGTGCTTATTATGGTATACTTGAAGTTAAATTAGCTAAGCATTTGCCGGCTGAGGTCGGAAGCAGGCTTTTTACAGGCCCATTTTTTTGAAGATCCCAGGCATCGTTTCAATATCTATAGCATTCATATCAACCAGATTTAATGATTTGACCATTTTTAGTGTAGCTGTTTTATAATGCTGGAAATGCGGTGTCTTCAAATGAGCTTCGTATGCGTCCTGGCTTGCATAGATTTCTAAAATTCTTATGTCGTTTACTTGCTTTTTTTGAAACATAGGATAAATTGCAATAACACCTTTTTCTAGTCTCACAGATGCTTCGGCTTCCTCCTTAAGTATAGCAATATATTCTTCAAGATACTTCGGTTCTATTTGTATTTCCGATATTCTGATTATCATATTGTCATAGTTCTGCTCTTCTTTTTTATTACAGGAAGTCATAATAAAAACAATTATTGCAATCCCCAATGAATGTATTACTCTATTCATAAGTTTTCTTTTATAAGGTTTGCTCTGCCCACCAATTATTTCTTCATTTTAATTCTTAAACCATTCCCTCGCGCCGCAACTTTTAAATTGCAAATGAGTCAAAATATGCAAACAAATATTTACTAACAAAAGCTGTCAACTTCCCTAAGGTAACAATCGTTGCTTTTACTATTCAATTAATTCATTAATTGTTTCCGCCACTTTATCGGTATCACCTGTTTCGTGGTACCCGGTAAAAATGGTATCGCCTAATTCTTTGCAATGCGCATTCATTGGCAATAGCACTAAATGGTCGCCGCTTCCGTTGGAAGCAATGGCTACTGCATCAGCCGGGAAATTACGCCAGTTTCTGGCCAGCCGGGTTTCTAAACCAATATGATTACAGGTTCTGCTAATTCTTTTATTATCTGATTTGTCAAAGAATGGATAAAGATGCCAATAGTCATCCCCTGTAGCCAACGGCCCCCCATTTTCCCGGATCATTTTAGCTTTGAAATGGTCGGGGAAAAGAACCCCAAGCTCCTGTTCTGTTTCAATTATATATTGTGGATCTAACGGAAATGGCATTTTTTCTTTTTAGATTATTGTAGCGGGTCAACTGCAGCTATTTTTGTTCGATCGATGCAATTACAGTCTTCTTTTATTTTGCTTCAAAGTCTACCATCCATTCAATACCATATTTATCTCTAAACATACCAAAATAAGAGCCCCAGGGACTGTCTCCAATAGGAAACTCCACTTGTCCGCCCGCTGAAAGTCCGTTAAACAGCTGATCAGCTTCTTCTTTGCTATCCGCCTGGATCGCAATTTTGCTCCTGTTTTCATTCTCATTTACTTTCCCTAAAAATGAAGGAACATCATTTCCCATCAGCGTATTGTTTTTACCAATAGGCAATGCAATATGCATGATCTTATTTTCATCTTCTGCGGCCACGGGAAACTCGGAGCTGGCCAAATCTTTTAAGCGAACAAGCCTGGTGAATTCGCCGCCGAATGTCGATTTATAAAAGTTAAATGCTTCTTCGGCATTTCCGTTGAAATTAATGTGGGGATTGATAAGCGCCATGATTTTTAGTTTTATTACTATTCAAAAGTACGTTGTTGTCAAAGACAAACAGGGTAGAAAGACGACAAATTGAAAGGGAGTTTGCGTCAGGTTTTAGGATTCACGATCATCCTTGCTTTCCCGTACAATAGCTTATTCAAATGTGTCCAAATACATTCAAGGAACAACTATTACAATTTTTGGATATTAGTCTTAAGACTGATTTCAGCAAGGCTATGCCAACAGTAGGCTATTAGCAATGGCCGTTACTTTCTGAAGCATTCCCTCATTCTTGCGGTTACTGTACTGTCAAACGCCTCACTATATTCAAAATCAAAAAACCTATTGAAGTTGTTTTTTGATGAAACGATCAATACTATAAATTTATATTGCTCTGATTCATTCACCGGTGACGGCCCTATACCTGTTTCCCAATGCCAAACACCTATTTCATTTGTATCGGGCTTGTGCTTTGGGGTGTCCCCAAACATGTACTTGTCCAGTGCGATAAGTTCTTTTTTACGACCACTGCTATCAACATAAAAATAGTGGCAGCTCAACGGGCCGTATCTGAATTTGCCGGGATACAATAAGATTCAATCGTGGGAAAATATCAATTGTGCGCGTCCATCTAATTCATTTATTTTCTGTCCGAAAGGCATTGCTTCTATTATTACCGCTTTGCCTGTAAAGCCAGCCGGAAAAAGAAGGTCCACTTTTTTTGCCATTGTAGTTGCGATAACGCGTGTTACGGCAGAAAATATAATTATAAACGGGAACCACAAGATAATGGGCAGTAATGTCCAGGTGAGTTTTGTTTTTTTACTTCGCTTACTTAGCCATAGTATCGATATCCCAACTAAAAAAACAGGCACCGAAAATAGGATCCAGTATGGATTCAATGCGGCTAAAAAGGCAAGCGAGATGATAATGAGCGCGACTAAAAATCTTTTATCTTTCAAGGAAATTATATTTTTCAAAGTGCTATCAACCTAATTATTTCGGGTAAATTTACGTCACCACCTACGAAGCCGTTTTGCTAATGTATTCCTTTATCTACTTCTCTTCTTTTCTGGTTGGTGATATAAGACAGGTTACCTACCGGCGGCAGGAACGCTATATCGTTGCAATAGGGCTGGCAATAGATCGTCCCTGGCGTGACTTCGAAATACCTATGAATTCCGTTTTATTTCACCAATTTAATTTGCCTGATATAGTCTTTAAAAAAGTCACGTGTCTGATTTTCTATTTGTTTTAGTTCTGCAGTTGAGTGCATTTGCTTTTTCTTTTGTTCATCTAAAATGGCAATCAGCTTATTGTCACAATAGATCTCATAGCTGGTTTTAATTTCCTTTGCTTCGCTACCTACTTCATAAATAGGCCTATTGTAAACGATATCTGTGTATGATACACAAAAGAACTTAGGGTACTGGCCATTTGAGACATAAAAAGAGAACGCTTTCTGTCCCATCTCCCCGTAAAGTGTCCCATAAAACTTTAAATAATCGGTAGTGCTATTATGTGCAACTATTATTTCGCATCCCTCAGTTGTTTTATCATAAACGGTAAATGTATCTGATGGAAAGCTTACAGACGCCTTGTTAAAATCGGCAATAAGCTGAAACGTCTTGTTGATTTGTGTTGCTGTATCTCCATTAAAGCCGGTAATAACCGTTGTGTCTAACATGAGCCCTGAATTGTCGGAAGGAGCAGTATTCCTTATTCCTTTACCTGGTTCTTGTTCAGCTTTCTTATCTATCGGGGTGCAAGCTATCAGTCTGATCAGAAAGAGTAGGATTAAGCCTTTTGTACTTACCATTGTATGTTGGTTTAAATCTATAAAATAGCTAATCTTTCTTTTTCCCTCCTGCGGTCTGCGTCCCGGTTCATTTTTTTCTTTCCTTACTTGCCAGCCAATCCCTGTACTTCTCCTGAAATCTTCAGTATAGTATTATTAAGAGAATTGATTTCATATCCGATGTGATTTTAAGTAGGTGGACTCTTCACGACCATGTCACAACTTCCGTTTAGCCACCTCAATAGCAATAAACTCAGGTAAATAGTCGGGCGTACATCCTTTGGATACCATTTCACCTTTGTACAGCCCGGTTTGTTCTCCAATGACCACACAACGTTTGCGATATTTTTTTTCATAAATGCCGATCCATGCAGCAGTAAAGTTCATAGCCCATTGTACTTCCGGTTGTTCATCAGCGATATTTCTTTCTATGGCAGCCAGCAGTTCTTCAGTGTTGCCGGGAGGTGTTTGCCCCACCCATCTTAACCTGGCCTGGTAATACCAGTAAATCCGCCTTTGAAGTTTCGAGGAGCTATTCTCCCAGGACTCCATTAAAGCAATTGTTTTTTTATCCCTGGCAAGCTGGTTGGCCATCAGCCAGTCTATTAACTGGTTTCGCTCGTCTAATGAATGGGTTTGCATGTCCTGATCCAGCTGATTGATCACTTCCTGCGACAGCTGTTTATTATCCATAATCAGAATAGCCAGTTGCCGCGCCAGGAATTGCCCGGAAGCCCAGAGCTCCATAGCAAGGGAGTGGTCTCTTTTGATCTCCTTAGCTATTTTTCTCAGGTCACCGAGTTTCGTCTGGGCATCAATTTGTTTTAGAATGACTGTTGCTTTTGAAGATAACTTCATATCCGTTAATTTTTGAGGAATAATCTTTCAATACTGTCAAACGAAAGTTTTTGAAGTGAGCTATTACTCAACCGCATGATTAACTGCGAGCACTGTCCCCATGGGGTCTTCCAACATGGCATAAATATAATGGCCGTTACCATCAAAGGCTTCCTTGATGACCTTCCCACCCAGTGCCTTGCATTTTTCAACAGTTTCCCCGACACTGGCTACATTGATGTATACCATCCATACCGGTGGAATATTACTATTTATACCTTTAGCATGACAAACACCACCGGCCCAGTTACCGCCGGCATCTTTCATTATGTAATCTGCATATTCTTCTTCATCGCCCATCTTCAGCTCTTCGGCGCTCCAGCCTATTACCTGTGTATAAAAGTCTTTTAATTCGCCTGCGTTAGGTATAGTGAGATCTGCTGAAACTATAGCACCAATGGGGTAGCTTTTTTTTACGGGTTCGCTCATATGAATGTTTTAAGGTAGAATTAATCAAAAGAGGATCATTGCTAATGTAACCATTTTTCATTACAGCTCGTTTGTACCTAGAAACCGCAGGGTTTCGTACCTACCACGCGCCTATCACAACATGTAATTTTTGCTACCCATATTGCGCTGCTGACGAAACCTTCATGCCTGCCAGTAGTATCAGATTAATTTTCGTCTATAGATATCTTCCACTTTAATCCCTAAAATTTCTATTAACTCAGGTTTCATAGCACCACAGCAACGGGTATATCATTATTAACGGCAACTACTACATTTCTAATGAGATCTGTTTTATTGAACTGTGCAAAAAAATCGTTGGCGTCACCGTTTCGTTAGATCCATGTCCAGCTCCAATACCAGGCTCAAAAAATCCGGATTTTCAGAGTTGATTCTTTTATAGTCATTATTTGTTATATTGTTTTTATCTCAATATTGCCTGCGATAAAACTTATTGGAATCACTAAGCTTGATACTGTTATTGCCAAACCATTGTACAAAGCTATCCCATTTATCCTTGTTAGCCGATTGCCATTGGGTAAAGCCTGATTCATCCCCTTTCATTAAGATCCAATGATTATAGGCATCAATGTGCCCGGCATCTTTTATTTGCTTCTGATAACTGAATAATGCATTGGGATGTTTCTTGTCGTATCCGCCCGTAAAATAAAGATCGATGAAACGGCTTCTTATATTGCTGAGAGAATTGATATGGATTACTTTGTTATTCAGTATCGACATCATTAAAACCGGTTCATAAGTGCCCATACCGAAAGGGAGTTTTATATTTTGGGGATCTGCCATATCAGCGGAGGTTATAGGGCTCTTGCTGAAACTTACGGAAAAAGAAGTATCACTGGTGAACCTGATTTCATTATTATAGGTATCATAAAGCAGTTTACTGATCTCGGCAGTACGTTTGCTGTTACGTTCTAAATTCATAAAGAGCTCGCCGTAGATCATGCCCCAAACCTCCTCATCAGAAGAGGCATACATTTTAGCAGCCCAATAATAATTGGAGGGAAACTTTGGCGCTACCTCAATACCCTTCTCGTAATAGGCAAGTGCTTTATTATAATCCTTTTTTGCCATCTGCATTACACCCATTTCCAAATGGAGGTTTCCAGAGTTGGGGAATTTTTTCAGACCGGCTTCGTATTGCGCTATAGCTTTGTCGCTTTTACCTGAATGATCGTAAGAGTTGCCTAATAATTGATATACTCTGTCATTCACATCTTTGTGTGACAGCAGTTTTTCAAGAATTTGTGAAGCCTTACTAAAGTCTTTTTTGACGTAGTAAGCATACCCTAATTCGTAAGGATAGTTAATGTCTTCAGGATCGAGCTTTTGAGCTTCTTCAAGCAGCCCGATGCTTTCTTCCAGACGTCCTTTGTCCATTAACTGAATGGCTTCACGTCCTTTAGTGAGCGCTTTCTCTTTATTCGTTTGTGCGAAGGCTACATGTGCTGATGCTAAAAGCAGTAGCAGGCTGAGTGTCTTGATGTAGAATTTCATTGTTGTGTATGAAATAGGTGTCCTTTCACCATTCTTTAATTGCCTGTGAAAATTGGCATCTGTTTACGCATACTGTTTTGATATATTTCGTAATCCCCAATCATGTGTGGCTACGTGTGCATGAAGTTTTTTTCGCCGCTAAATAATCGAATTTATTCTCAGTACTGTGGTCTGAATCTTTCGAAGGAGCGCCAGTATTTATCTTTATAAATGTCGTATTCAATATGATATTGACTGCCAGTATCCTGTTTTGTGTTGAAAAATACTTTTGATGGCTTTCGGAAGTCTTTGCAGGCAAAGTAAATTTCACGTTCATTGCTGGCAGTTTGCCGACCTATGTATAAATACCCTTCTTTGTCTGGCAACTGCTTCAATATTGTATCTTCTATTTGGTTTAGGCGCTGATAGTCGTCCTGGCCTGGCATTCCATTGTTATTGCCGCCGTCATATTTTAATGTAAGTATGGCAACCCATGGATGTGAAGCTTTACCATCCCATGCAAGAAGTTGAGTATTAACTACTGCAATGAGTGTGTTACCACTTTGCAATTCTGCTTCCAAAATAGCGTATTCGTCATCTTGCGTATTGTAACGAACGCCATCATATTTTTCTATAAATTCTTTTTGCCGCCAGGTTAAAAAATCTTTGAGTTTGGCAATAGGAATGAGCTCTTTTTGGGCTTCTCGTGAGTCAATTATTTTTAGGTTATCGATGTTATTTGCAAAATCAAGTTCACCTAAATAGTTGTCCAGAAAAATATAAATTCCATTACCGATCAGCTCTTTGTTTTCCTCGGTGAGGTCATTGTGAATTACAGAAATGTCTATTTCATCAGGATAGTCGGCGTGATCGTTAGAGTAGAAAAATATATTGTCACTATTAAATGTGTAGCCTGCCATCTCAATAACCACATTTTCAATATCTATAGCCGGTTTAAGAGCTGTGAATTTCCACCCCTCTACTTCAGGAGCCTGCCCAACAAGCTCTTCAATGAACACAATATTTTCAGTGTGTCCGTCAGCAGTAAAGACCAACTCAACGGTGTTGTCATTATACATGCCTGCCAGGTAAAAGTAGCCTTCCTTCAGTTCAGATAATTTACGTGATAGTTTATCAAAGAAATTCTTTTCAATATCGTTACGATTCTTAACCACATCATAAAATATCTTTTCATTGTTTTGAAACCAGTACCAAAAATCACTGTAACTGTTGATGCGTGTGTCTTTTCTGCTGAAAATATTTTTAAGAAAATTCATTTGCTGGAAATTTTAATTATATATGCCCATCAGGCTCGCTGATGATGAACTGTATTTTACATTTCAAAATGTATCGATAATGTAACAATTTTCTTTTGCGGGCTTTTTCCAGTTTACACTAGAGGTGGTTTTCTACCGAAACGCCCTTAACCGGTCGCAATTTTACATTAGTCATCGGAAGCCTTCAATTCATCAAAATCTTTAATTCCGGATAATTTTTGAAGCGACTTTTGTTTAACTTTAGTAACTGTTTCTCTAAAAACTTCTTCCCCGCTTTCGCCGTTTTCATTCGTATTATCTCTTACTACTTTTTCCGTGTAAGATAATTAATGCTTACCTCGTGGAGAATGACCGGACCGTGGTTACTGCTTAAATCGTAACCTATTAATACAAAATCGGAATTCTGGTACCTGAAGGTATATTTCCAATATCCGTACCTACCGTGGGAATAATGAATGTATAGATTTCCCGCCCTTATTTCAATATAGAGGTCCGGAGCATAATAAACGCCACCATCTTCATTTTCAGAAGAGAAGCAGGTAAGATTCTTTAATATAGGTTTATAGTGGTCTTTGTCTTTCAATAGGGCTATAATACCCCGACGATTACGATCTAACAAACCACGGCTTTCATCTTTAAAAAAGCTTTCCTTATCGGTATTTTTTATAATTAGAATGCAATCCTCTAAGCCATCTCGGTTAAAGTCTCCATAAATAGTATCAAAAATTACAAATCCGTTAGGCACATAGCGGTTCAGACTATCACTTTTTATGGGTCCGGCTGCTGTAGTATTTGCAGAATCTTTCTGGACCATACCCGCCGATTCATTATTTAGTGGTGCTGCTTTTTCAGTTCGACTGTTATTGCAGCCGGTATTTATAATATAGCTCAGCATAGCGACCAGGAGATATAAATATTTATTCATAGATTATCATAAAGATTACTGAAGTGCCTTTATAAAATATCTGACCTTTTCGAAAATGGTACGCTAATGTAATTAATTTTCCGGTTGTACAAATGTAGCATAACATATTACCCAATCGCCACTCAAGTGCCTTCAGCACGTTCAACAAGCGAAATAATCATTTACCTGGGTACAAACCCTGCCATACTATCCCTAACCGTTACATGCAGCCAGTTTCCCGACCGGGCCTGTACCTTTATTGGTTCATTTTTATTCAGCTGCAAAATGGTGGGATATTGGGAACCGGGTCCTCCACGCAAGGGAGTATTAGCATTTGACATTTCTGGAGATCCTATGGCAAAAGTCCGGTCATCCGGAACTGGCAGCTGTTTAATAAAAGCCAGAGGGTCAATAGCGCCGTCCATGCCATATACACCAAAATGCAGATGCGGTGCGCCTCCGGCAGCATTTCCGGTATTGCCTACATAGCCTAAGGTATCACCTGCTTTCACCGCATCACCGGCTGTTACGATAAAGCTGTCGAGATGGGCATAGTACACGTTAAATTGCGTGATCGTTTCGCGCAGCCATACCTGTTTGCCCCCTAATCCTTTCTCGCCGGAAGAGCTGATACGGCCATCAGCTACTGCTACAATGGGTGTACCTTTTGCAGCAAAAATATCAATGCCTTCATGCGAACGGGCACCTCCATCGCGGCCAGCACCCCAAAAGCTTTGCATAGCGCGGTTGTCTTTGCCGGCTACCGGAAACCGGTAAGCAGGTTGCCTGTATATTTTGACATGATAAACACCTGTGTCGTTTACTGCAGGCTGCAAACTAATGCGTACACTATCATCCTCTCGGGCTACCCAGCTGGCGGCAACTGACTGTTCGGGTAGTTCGGCCAGTAACTCTTCTGATGTCGTGGGATTGCCATTAAACAACTCCAGTATAAACCGGCTGGTATTCGCCGGCTTTCTAACTTCGGCAATAAGCTGCTCCCCTCTTTTCACAGTTACCGCATAAACGAGTGCCGATGCATCGGCATGTTTAATTTGTACGCTGGTGAAGTAGGGCAACTCAATTGTAAGGGGAGTAGCCATCGCTCTTTGATGAGAAGTCTTCCACCTATTAAAAAGACTATCTTTTTTACCAAAACTGCTTTCATATTTACCGCGAACCGTATTCTGCAATAAAGGGCGTATTTGTTTACAGGCTTGTACTAAAAAGATTACTATTAAGAAAAAAGGCCAGTGTTTCATATCACATCAATAATACAAAACTGTGCCGGGATGAGCATTTCTTGTAAAAGACAATGCCGGAATTGTATACCTGTGATACATTGAAGATGATTACATTTGTGCCTTGATTTTTAACCTCGAACTTCCTATATGAAAATTTCATTCTTCTCTGCCAAACCTTACGATAAAGAAAGCTTCCTTCATGCTAAGGAGTCTTATGGATTTGAGTATGAGTTTTTTGAAACGGAATTAAATACAGCCACGGCTGAAGTGATCCAAAACAGTACAGCGATCTGTGCTTTTGTAAACGACCAGCTCAACAGGCAGGTATTGGAAGTACTTGCCACAAAAGGAGTAAAGATCATTGCCCTGAGATGCGCAGGTTTTAATAACCTTGATATAGAGGCCGCGCATGAGCTGGGTATCAGGGTGTGCCGTGTGCCGGCTTACTCACCAGAAGCGGTGGCAGAACATGCGCTTGCCATGATCATGACGCTGAACCGGAAAACCCATAAGGCCTATAACAGGGTAAGGGAACAAAACTTTTCGTTGCAGGGCCTGTTAGGTTTTAACCTGTATCAAAAAACAGTAGGCGTAGTTGGCACCGGCAATATAGGGAAAGCATTTTGCCGGATGATGTTAGGGATGGGATGTAAGATACTGGCATTTGACCTGGTAGCCGATAAGAACCTGGAAGCAGCAGGCGTAGTGTTTGTGCCATTAGTAGACCTGCTACAGCAAAGCGATATCATTTCCCTACACTGCCCCCTCAACGAACAAACCACGCACCTGATCGATAAGCAAACAATTGCCTTTATGAAAAAAGGGGTGATGATCATCAATACAGGTCGCGGTAAATTAATAGATACCAAAGATTGTATAGATGCTTTAAAAACCGGTCATATCGGCTACCTGGGTATTGATGTATATGAACAGGAGGAAAAGCTATTCTTTAAAGACCTTTCTACCCACATTATCCAGGATGATATGATACAACGCCTCATGAGCTTTCCCAATGTACTGGTTACCGCCCACCAGGCTTTTTTTACCAAAGAGGCCCTTGAACAAATAGCTACGGTAACGCTTGATAGCATTGAAAAGCTTGGTAAGGGGGAGCCGCCTGCAACCAACGGGGCTCTTGTTGTATAGTTTTTAAAATAAAGACCATGATCCCCCAACCTTTCCTTTAGCGCCCGATGGCCTTAGGTTGTAAGTAAACGTAGCCATAAAATACTGGCCTATAATATTGCTATAAATGGTGCGCACCGTATTCTGATTGGGAATGATGTCTGTATTACGGGTTTGATTTAAAATATCGTTGGCAAATATTCTCAATACGGCTCTTTCATCTTTGAAAAAAGTAAAGTTGACACCTGCATTCCACATAAACATGCGACGATACTCCGGATTGGCAAAAGCATTATTATTAAGATAACGCAATTCACTATCGAAGATCACATGTTTGATATAGCGCATAACAGTTTCAATGCCTATCGTCTGGTCGAAACTACTTTGTGTTGTAAATAAAGGATTGGTATTTTTTACATTCATATAGGAGAAAGAATAGGCAGGGATAACCTCCAGCTTATCGTCCCAGTTAAAACCTATACTGCTCCATATATTGCTGAGCAAGCGTTGCTGCCGGCTTTCCTGGTTATTAAAATAAAATGGATTTTCCCTGTATTCTGTCCAGGTACCCCAGTTCCACGAAAGCGTGAAACTATTTTTGTATTTAATATCCTGGTTCAGGCCAAAATTGGCTGCAACACGTTTGCTTCCATTAGCATTAATAGGCTTAATGGTTTGCAAGCCGCTTGCATCCATAGTAATGCTTTGCACCACATCATTCTCAGCAATCCAGGCTTCGCCCCAGCTCCATACATTCAAATTATTTTTAGGATTAAAGGTATTGAGGTTCACAGAGATCCTATCTATAACAGCAGGTAACAGATCGGTATTCCCCAGGTTTACCAGGTAAGGATTGGTATTGTTTCTTACAGGTATCATGTACGTATAATCAGGCAACACAATATCCCTGTTGTAGTTTACTGTAAGCTTACGATAAGTGATTTCCAATTGTGGCAGTATATTATTTAATCTTTGAACTACCGGGTTGGCCATAAAAGAAAGTTTATTATCAAAATGCTGGTACTGGTATCGTACACCGGGTGTAATAGCCAGGTCTTTTAGTTTCAACTCTAAGCCTGTACTTAGGAAGTACCGATTACTATTCCTTGAAAAATCGCTGCTGAGCTCGTTGTTTCTTGTATTATAAACTGCACCTTGCCTATCAAGAGTAGTAATGTCATTCTTCAGGTTTTCATATTCGTAACGGGCACCGGCACGTAGAAATAGCTTTTTACTTAATGGCTCGCGATAATTGAGGCCTGCATAGGCAAACCAGGTGGGCACACGCTCCTGCCTTAACTGGTTAATAAGGCTATCATACTGCCGGGGCTGGCGGTAGTTGATTTCGGCATCAGTATAATTATCTACCGATCGGCTGTTCCAGGTAAGGCCCTGGGCCAAGGAAATGCGGCGCCCGGCTTTCTTTTTAGACAACCGGGTAACGGAGAAGCTCTGCCTTAATATATTGTTACCTGTTTTACCGTTAATACCCACAGCGCCTTCATTCAACAACCCCAGCAGGTTGTTCTCGCCACTTTGATTATTAATACTGTTGGTTCTTTCGGTAGCCAATATATAATTGGCCGTAGCATTAATGGTGGTAACAGTATCCGGCTTAAGGTTAATACCGGCACCGAATGTATGGGTTAATCCCTTAATCTTAGCATCATATAAAGATCGGTTGGTAATGATAGTATCTCCGTTGGATATCCTTGTAGTGGTATTGCTTTCAACGTCTGTATTAACACCTCCCAGGTAGTACTGGGCAAAAAAAGCTTTTTTATTATTAGGAGAATGATTGAGGTTAAAACCCAGACCGTTGCTGGTGGTTACACCACCCATACGGGACATACCCCCGAAATTGATCCCATTAATAGAAATGGTCGATCCGAAATTGGAATTATTAGTATTATTATTACCGCCACCGCTTACATCCCGGTTACGTTGTAAACCGCCCGTTTGCATCAGGTCGGCCCAGCCAAACCCCGGGCGATTAAGGTTATTGGTATAACCTAAAAGGCTTACCTGCAGTGTATCCCTGAATATATTGGCAATGGCGCCAGCCTCATAACGACCTCCGTTGATACCCGTTCCGCCACCACCATAGGCCTTACCAAACATTCCTTTCTTAACTCCTTTTTTAAAGGTGAGGTTGATCACTTTTCCTACGTTATTGAGGTTGTCATCACCCCGCTCCAGCAGTTCATCCTTATCATCCGTAACCTGTATTTTATCGATCACATTGGAGGGAAGATTACGCGAAGCCATTTTAGGGTCGCTGCCAAAGAAGTTCTTGCCATCCACTAATATCCGGTTCACGCGCTTACCGTTTACCATAATATTCCCCTGTTTATCTACCTGCACACCAGGTAGCTTTTTGAGCAGGTCTTCTACCATCGCATTGGGCAGGGTTTTAAACGCATTGGCATTAAATTCTACCGTATCCCGCCTGATTACCATGGGCGGCCTTTCTGCAATAACCAAAATCTCCTCTAACTGTGTAGCAGCGGGATGTAGCGTAATGGCACCCAGGTCAATATCCAACGAATCTGCTTTCAGCTGAAATTGCTGGCGATGCACCGCATAACCACTAAAGGAAACAAGGATACGGTAGGGAATGTTGGCTGCAAGTCCTGGCAGTTTGAAGCTTCCATCCTCTGCGCTCAGCCTGTAAGTAACCAGCGAAGTATCCAGCGCCTGGAATACCGTAACAGTGGCCATATATAAGGGCTTTTGAGTGCCGGCATCCAACAGTTTACCTCTGACAGAACCCTGGGCAAAAGATGATGCCGAAACAAAAAGGCAGGCAGCTGCAGTTAGCAAATACAAAAAATGTCTCATTAGTGGTTTGGATACGATAAACATAACTAGTAGTAATCGTAAAAACTTCCAGAATGTTACAGTTGCAGCACAAACTTTCTACAAAAGGCGTAAATTTCCCCAACAAAAGGTATTATGCATAAAGACATTGAAACATATAATGCAGCACAAACGGCAGAAGATGCCGCTATTTGTATGGAATTGTCCCGGCAAATTGACAAGGGTTTACCGGAGGCTGAAAGCAAGATATGGCATGCGCACCCCGTTTGGTTTTTAGAAGGCAACCCCATAGTGGGCTACAGTAAACTCAAAACCGGGCTTCGTTTGATGTTCTGGAGCGGAGCTGATTTTGAGGAGCCATTTTTAACACCCGGTACCGGTAAGTTTAAAGATGCCTCTATTACCTATGAATTAAAAGACCAGATAAAGACTAAAGATCTGAATCGCTGGCTGAAAAAAGCCCGCGATATTCAATGGGATTATAAAAACCTGGTTAAGCGTAAGGGTAAACTGGAGCGGCTTAAATAATTACTCGCACAATGAAAAAAGCCGGGATGATGTTTCCCGGCTCTCTGATAAATGATTTATTGTAACAGGCTTTTGACAGCTTCATGTACTTTTTCAAAATTAAAATCACTCACTGCAGTATCCATTAGTTGCCTTATTTCGTTTGTACAAAGGTTTTGAATAGAACCTTCGTGCGGGTTATTGATGGGTGTTTGTTCGGGCACCTGGTAGGTACCATCTTCTACCGATCGTCCTACCTGTATATAAGCATCGCGGAATGTAACGCCCTGTAATACCAATTGGTTTACCAGGTCTACTGTAAACAGGTATTTATATTTCTCGTCTGTCAATATATCTTTTTTAATATCGACATTGGAAAGCATCAACCCTGCCATTTCAATACAATCCTTTAAGGTTTTAAATGCAGGGAATAAATGTTCTTTTAATAATTGAAGATCCCGGTGATAACCTGATGGGAGGTTGGTAGTCATCATGGCTATTTCATTAGGCAACGCTTTAATACGGTTACAATGAGAGCGAATGAGCTCAAATACATCAGGATTTTTTTTATGAGGCATAATGCTACTACCGGTGGTTAGTTCGGCAGGGAAGCTCACAAATGCAAAATTCTGGTTCAGGTACAAGGTCATGTCCATACTCAGTCTCGATATGGTATCGGCGATATTGGCCAGGGCCTGCGCTACGATACGTTCAGCTTTTCCCCTGCCCATTTGCGCATATACCACGTTGTAATTAAGACTGGAAAAACCCAACAGATCGGTGGTCATTTGCCGGTTAATTGGGAAAGAAGAACCATACCCGGCAGCCGAGCCGAGCGGGTTTTTATTAACCACTTCAAATGCAGCTTTCAGGGTTAGCATATCATCTACCAGGCCTTCGGCATAAGCTCCAAACCATAGTCCGAAGGAGGAAGGCATCGCTAATTGCAAATGCGTGTAACCCGGGTATAAATGGTCTTTGAATGTTTCACTCTGTTTTTGTAATAGCTCAAAAAATGGGAGAATAGTATTCACCATACCCTCAATCTCACTACGTAAGAACAGCTTAATATCTACCAGAACCTGGTCGTTGCGGCTTCGGGCGCTATGTATCTTCTTACCGGCATCACCCAGTTTTTGGGTAAGCAGTAATTCTACCTGCGAATGAATATCTTCTACATTATCCTGCAAGGTAAATTCTCCTTTTTCTATTTGCTGATAGATCTCCTTCAACGCGGCCTGAAGATCAGCCAGGTCTTTTTTATCTAATAGCCCTACCGACTCCAGCATGCGGGTATGAGCCAGTGAGCCCAGTACATCAAAAGGCGCCAGGTATAAGTCCATTTCCCTATCCTTCCCTACTGTAAAAGTTTCTACTTCCTTAAGCGCTGCTGTATCTTTTTGCCAGAGTTTCATGCTGTAATAATTATAATGGCGTCAAAATATGTATGACCCATTGTTAAAAAGCCGCAAAACGTTTAATACGATTTACGGCTTACAAAGAAACACAATCTGTGCTTATACCAGTATGTTTTAGGGCTAAAATTTAATATTCTTCGTATTCCCATGTCTCTGCCCAGCTTCCGCTGGTAAGTACTGACGTTATGGTTCTTTTAGTTGGATAACCAAAACTATTATATTCATAAGCACTTACACTGTAGGGATCTGTTTTTTCGGGATTTTTAAAATAGTAAGTATAGGTAACAGCATTAGCATCATTACCGGGTCTTGTGTAGCCTAAATATCCTGTTGGATACAGGCTCGTAGGACTCTTTTTATCGTCGAAAGAATCTACCGTATAATAATAAGACAGTACGTTGGCAGCCGTGTAAATTTCGTTGGCAATGATCCTCCCTGTGCTTCCAAACTTATACTTGGTAATTCCCGTTAATACATCCGATTTATTATAACTTCTTACAATAATAAAATCGCCCTCATAAGTAGTTTCGCTACTATTTAGCTTATTGCCGGTGGTTAATTCAGAGTAAGTTTTTTTGAAAAGCTTTCCATCTTTATACTCAATCACCAGCTTTTGATCGGCAGTAGCAGGTTCTTTGTAGTCAATGGTACCTTCTAAGAGATTACCATTATTATCATACTTTGTAAACGTAAAAGTATATACAAAGCCCTGCGATTTACTGGTGTATTCCTGGGTTCGCATACGACCATTGGCATCGTAGGTATAGGCGTAACTAGCTGTTTGAGTAGTGTTTTTAACCAGTCTTACTTTCTTCTCAGGAGGGGCATCCGACTTATCTTTACTGCAGGATACCAGGCATAGGGCTGCTAATGCCATTAAAAATATTTTTCTCATAATGTTTTTAATAAGCAGCGAAAATAATCAACCTGCTAACGGCAGACCATCGCGTAATCTAGCTAGGCAATGGAAGTGAAAAGGTTAGTCCTGCCTGGACTTGGAGTTAATAAATACATGGGTATTGGGAAAAAGGCCAAAGATGCGCCGTTCTTCCTCTTTGGTTATTTTCCCATTGAGGAGCAGTTGCTCTATCTGTATTTTACCCATGGCTTCCGGTATCCGTATGCTGTCGGTAAAAGTGATGCTTAACCTTTTAAAACGATCGATTTGTAGTATTTCAGACGGCACTTCATTTACCCGTATTTCTATGCCGCCAAATCCGTTGTCCTTTTCCCTTTGCAGCCGGTTGACAATTGCAGGATCGGGGAGCGTATCTTTTCTTTTGATCAGCCAACCTATTTCTGGAGTTAATGCATAGTTAGTTTTATTCTGGCTTAAACCCATAAATCCGGCCCAGAGTTCTAAAGGTGTATCTTCAATAATGTTGCCGGCATTATCCAATACCTGATAACGAAGATCAACTTTCGCTATTTCATCAGGGAGGATAGAGCTACCTGACAGACTATCTAAATTGTTACGTTTGCCTTCTTTGTTGTATGGGAAAAATTTAACGAACCAGCCATCAATCGTCTGGCTTTTATAAATACCTTTTACATCATGGTATTTAAACATATTGCGCCAGAAATCAGTGTTTACTTTACCAGCTGATGCATTTACAAATTCCTGTAACAAAGGCTCAACTTCTTTCAGCCACCAATCTAGTTCATATTTTTTAAGTGCCCGGGTTTTATCCAGTACCTTTTGCCAATCGGTAGTAGTACCTTCGAGTGTTACCTGTGGTATGCCACAGCCCATGCGCATTACTATATACTCGAAATATTGCTTCATGGCATCCATAATGGTAATTTGCGATGCTATGCGTGTAACGGGTGTAGTAGTGGTAAAATCAGCAGTCAGCGCACCAACCAGGGCCTTGCCGGTATACTCTTCAATCTGTTGGGTGAAAACAGGAAACACATCCTGCCAGGGACTTTCGGGATTGTTAAGCCGGATCCGGTTATTTTTTACGATCAGGGACACCCTGCCTTCATGCTTTACAAAATGCGTTCGCAGTAACTCAGCGTTATTATTTACATGTTGTGCAAAGCCCTGTGAAATTAATAACCATATCACGTCGGGCGATAGCACTACTGGCCGGTGTTCTGCATAAGCATGGTACATCCCGTCAAAAAAAGAATGATATCCAAAATTCACCAATGGGCCGGGTGCTTTATAATTAGCTACGATGTCTGAAAGAGGTTTAGCCGGGTCGGCAATGACAGGAATCGACCCTGTTACTGCATTTGATTGCAGTAGCCGTTTATAAATATGGGTATCCCGGTTCTCCTCTAAAAGCCTTTCGGGCGGTGTTAATTTTTCGATATCGAAAGTGATACCTTTTTGTGCGTTTGAGCAAAACGCAAATAGCAGGCAGCAGGCAAGGCAAAGATTTCTCATCAGCATTTTTTGTAATGATGAAGAAAACGAAAAGATTACATAATTTTTTCCAGGATTTCGATATAGTCTTTTATTCCTTTTTCGATCTCTCCGAGGTAGATAAATTCATTCGCTGAATGACTGCGCGCGCTGTCGCCCGGGCCCATTTTTAAAGCGGGAAAAGGCATTAAAGCTTTGTCCGAAGTGGTGGGCGATCCATACATGGTTTTACCCATGGATAAGCCCGCTTTAATAATCGGGTGATCGGTTGCAATAGCAGTTGATTTTAAGCGTGTAGACCGGGGCCTGATCTCGCTTTGTACCTGCTGCTCTATTTCTGCAATAACTTCATCAAAAGTGTAGAGCTCATTTACTCTTACGTCAACCACATATTTACAAATGGCAGGCACTACATTATGTGCCTTGTTTTCTGTTTCAATTACGGTAACCGACATTTTATTCGGACCCAGCAATGGAGATACTTTTTCGAACTGGTAGCTATGAAACCAGCTAATATCTTTCAAGGCGTTAGTAATAGCGTTTTCGCCTTCATTACGCGCAGCGTGACCTGCTTTACCATGAGCAGTTGCATCCAATACCATAAGACCTCTTTCAGCAACGGCCATTTGCATCAAAGTGGGTTCACCAACTATGGCGAAGTCTATAGGAGGTAATTCTTTTACAACAGCTTCAATGCCATTATATCCTGATATCTCTTCTTCAGCACTCGCTACCAGCATCACATTATAAGGCAACGAAGGCTTATCGTAGAAGTGAATAAAAGTAGCAATTAAGGATACCAGGCAACCACCGGCATCGTTGCTTCCCAGTCCAAATAATTTCCCGTCTTTTTCAATGGGATCGAATGGGTCTAAAGTATAATTAGGATTGGGCTTTACGGTATCGTGATGGGAATTGAGCAACACCGTTGGTTTATTGGCGTCGAAATACTTATTCTTTGCAATGATATTGTTGCCCGATTGTTCGGCAGTAATACCAAACTGTAATAAATGCTGTTTAATATGCTCGGCAGTTTCCTGTTCTTCTTTACTGAAACTGGAAGTTCGTATCAATTGTTTTAATAGCGCTACAGCGCTGCTATATAATGCCTGTTCATTCATTAGCGGGTAATTAAGGTTCCTTCGGTTGATTCGGTTGTATTCTTTACCAAATCAGCCGCATGGCCGATCAATACTTCTTTTACACCTGCATTGATCGCATCAAAAGCATTATCAATTTTAGGGAGAATACCTTCAAATAATTTATTCTCTGCCAGTAGTTGCTGATACTTTTCTTTATCGATATTGCGTATTACCGAATCATCATTGTTTACATCCTCCAAAACGCCTTTCTTCTCAAAGCAATAGATTAATCGTACATCATATAATGATGACAAACCCACGGCTAAAGTGGAGGCAATAGTGTCGGCATTGGTATTTAAAATATGTCCCTGCCCGTCATGTGTGAGTGGTGCAAATACCGGTGTAAAGCCACTGTCTATAAGAACCTTCAAACTTTGACCTTCAAACTTTGTAGGCTCAACATCACCCACCCAACCAAAGTCAACATTGGCGCCATCAATAACCTTTAATGGCCTTTTGATTGCCGGTATAATATTGGCGTCAGCGCCGGTGAGACCAATGGCGTTGGTTTGCAAAGCCTGCAACTGCGCTACTATTTTTTTATTAACCAATCCACCATATACCATAGTAACAATATCAATGGTATCGTCATCTGTAATACGCCGGCCATTGATGTATTTAGATTGCACGCCTAGCTGATCTCCTATTTTAGTAGCGATCTTACCACCTCCGTGGATCAGTATTTTATGCCCCTTTACCTGTGCGAAAACCTTCAAAAAGTTTTTCAACGCTTCAGGATTATCAATAACGTTTCCACCTATTTTTATTACAAAGAGAGTTTCTGACATTTTTCTTTTATATAAAGTACTTCTGATTTTGAATTCCCGGGACAGTGTCCCAGGAATTGCATTTGGCAGGTGGAAATTATTTTTTCAACAGCTCACTCAGTACTGCCTGCGCCGCCCACACCCTGTTGCCAGCTTCCTGTGTAACAATACTGTTAGGACTGTCTAATATTTCATCACTTAACTCTACATTTCTACGTACAGGCAGGCAATGCATTACTTTGGCATTATTGGTTAACTTCAGCTTTTCCTGTGTCAGCATCCACTCTGGCTCGTTACTGTAAATTTTGCCATAGTCTTTATAAGTGCTCCAGTTCTTTACATATACATAATCTGCATCTTTCAACGCTTCATCCTGGTCGTAAATAATAGGTGCATTACCTGTAAACTTCGGGTCCAGTTCATAATCTTCCGGGTGCGTTACTACAAAATCAACCTCGCCCCATGCATTCATCCACTGCGCAAAACTATTAGCAACACACTGCGGTAAGGGTTTTACATGCGGCGCCCAGGTTAATACCACTTTTGGTTTACGCGGCTCTTTAAATGTTTCTTTAATCGTAATTACATCCGTCAGGCTTTGTAAAGGATGCAGGGTTGCGCTCTCCAGGCTTACCACAGGTAACCCTGCATATTTAATAAACTGGTTAATATAAAGCTCGCTGTAATCATCTTCTTTATTCACCAGTGAAGGGAAAGTTCGTATAGCAAGTATGTCAAAATACTTCCCGAAAATTGGCGCTGCATCTTTTACATGCTCCACCGTTTTTCCACTCATGATCGCTTCTTCCTCAAACTCCAGCTGCCAGCCTTCACTGCCCACATTAAATATGATCGCCTCCATGCCCAGGTTCTGTGCCGCAATTTGCGTACTTAAACGGGTACGCATACTGGGGTTGAGAAACAGGCATCCGATGCGTTTCCCTTCTCCCAGTTTTTTATCAGTTAAAGGATCCGCTTTATAAGCAAGTGCTTTGGCCGACAGCGCGTTGATGTCTGTAACATCTAATGCACTGATAAATGTGTTGCCTTTTAAAAGTGACATGGTTATATGGATAAAGTTTTAATATACTAATTACTGATAAAACAATGGTTCGTGTGTGTGCACGAACCATTTGAATATTGTCTGATGTAGGCACAAAAGAACAAATCTGAAGAATGCTTTTGAAGCAGAGATCTGAAACTACTCGGCTGCAACAGCAAAGGCTTCGATCTCTTCTTTTATAGCATCAATAAACTGCTCGGCATCTTTTTTCTTTAAAGCCAGGGAAGGAAGCAGCCTGATTACATTCGGCTTAGCTTCTCCTGTAAAGATCTTTTGATTCGTCAATAGATTTTTCTTTAAAGCGGCAATTTCTTCAGGCACATCAAAGCCGATCATTAACCCACGACCACGTACGTTCTGCACTTCAGGAATCGTGTTTAACTCATCACGCAGGTATTTACCGGTCATCACCGCGTTGCCCATCAGCTTTTCTTCCTTCATTACTTCCAGTACTGCCATTGCGGCTGCACAAGCCAGGTGATTACCACCAAAGGTTGTTCCTAATTGAAAATGTTTGGGTTTAATATGAGGGGCAATAATGATACCGCCAATAGGGAATCCGTTACCCATACCTTTAGCCATTGAGTAGATATCAGCATTTACTCCCGCAAAATCGTGGCTAAAGAATTTACCGCTACGTCCGTAACCGCATTGTACCGCGTCAGCAATATAAAGCGCTCCATATTTATCACACAAAGACCTGATCAGTTGCAAAAACGAATCGCTTGCCACGTTAATGCCGCCAACACCCTGGATACCTTCAATAATTACGGCTGCTATTTCTTTGCCATGTTTTGCAAAATGAACCGCCAGCGCTTCCTCATCGTTAAACGGAAGAAAATCTACGTTTTCTGTTTCGTTTACAGGCGCTACATAATTTTTGTTATCTGTTGCAGCTACAGCGAGCGATGTACGCCCGTGAAATGATTTGCTGAAAGCTACTATTTTCTTCCTTCCGGTATGAAAGGATGCCATCTTCAGTGCATTCTCATTTGCTTCTGCACCTGAGTTACAGAGGAAGAGGCTATAATCTTCTTTACCCGATACTTCACCCAGCTTTTTAGCCAGATCCGTTTGCAGCGGATTTTGAATAGAGTTGGAATAGAATGCGATTTTCTCTAATTGCTCTTCAATGCGTCGTACCCAGTGTGGGTGGGTGTGGCCAATGCTGATAACAGCGTGCCCGCCATAAAGGTCTAAATACTGGTTGCCTTCACTATCCCAAACATAAGAACCCTTGGCTTTGGTAATAGTTACATTGTTGAGGGGATACACATCAAATAAGTTCATTCTTTCCTGTAAATTGAAATAAAAAAATTGCCCCCGCCTGAGGCGGGGGCAACAAAATTACTTAAAATATTAATGGGTATCCCATAAAATTATTGTGAAACCCGGCAGCTTTGTTTAGTTCAACATTCCCGGTTCTTTTACAATCCTGGCTTTCTTCTCCGATTCAATGGCATCCCAGCCCCCCAATACTACCCGCAGGTTATGAATGTCCTGCTTTTTTAATATTGTTGCCGCTAAAAAGGCTTCTTCGTCATTTTCGCCTACAACATATACGTTATCGTTTTCCTCGATAGCAGAAATCCTGAGGGGATCATTTATTTGAGCTAAGGGCAGGCTTACAGCATCTTTTAAATGGCCATTGCCAAAGTTAACAGCAGGGCGCGTATCCATGATCACCAGGTTTTCATCAAATGGTATATCCATGATCAGTTCATCTACCTCCACATCAATGATCAGGTCTATAGCTCCACCAGCTTTTTCCCAGGCTTCAAAACCACCTTCCAGGAAGCCTTTTACACGCGTATTGGCACCATCGGATAACTGTTGCAAAAAAGGCCCAAAATCCTGAGCCGCATCACCCACCAATAAAACAGGGCTAAGACCAGAACTGAGTGAAAACCCGGAGAATGTGCCAATATGAGCGCCAAAGATGGCCGGGTCCGAAAGAGAAATGCTACCTTTTATAAAACCCTGTTTTACTAATTCCGTGTCCCTGATATCAACGATCGGGAGCCCTTGTTCTGCCAATTGGCTAAAAGCTTCAACGCTGAGTGCTGTCATGCCTGAGAAATATGGTAAAAAATTAGGATAAAAGCTCCCCAACAAACTTATTCAAGTCTTTCATGCGTTGGGTGTTTACCGTATAATAAATAAATTTCCCGTCGCGCTCTGTTTTAACAAAGTCTGCTTTACGCAGAATTGCCAGGTGCTGAGAAGCAACGGATTGTTCGATTCTTAATTTTACATAAATTTCGGTTACAGTTACTTTTTCCTGGTTATCAATCAGTTTAAGTATTTGTTGCCGTAATTTGTGGTTAAAAGCCCGCAAAATTAAAGCGGCTTTTTTTATCGCCAGGGTATCTAATGTTAATTCTTCTCCGGGGCTTTCCTTTACCCCGAATGAAATGTGATAATTGCTCATTTAAATGATCGTGTTTAGAGGGTTTAAAAATACCAGCATAAAAATTATTTAGTGCATTGCTATTTATATTTCTTTTTTAGATATATATACATCTTTAACGTAATATGGTTCACAATATGCAACATCTGAGAAATTTTTTTCCTGATAATATTTAAGCGAAAGGGCAACCATATTCCGCGCATCAATATTATTGAGTACTATTTCAGCGTTAACCTGGTCTTTTATCAGTGGCCTGAACTTCTCACTACCGTTGCCGGTGAATACAATGTGATCTTCTTTTAAGATATCTGAAAAACTTTCCTCGTTCAATATCGTGGCAAAGGGCTCTTTTATCAGAGTTAAGTTTTTATCAAATAGCGCGGTAAACACTTCCATACGACGCGCATCAATCATTGGGCAAATATAACGTTTGGCTTGTAACTCTACTGCCGCTGCAATAATTTGGAGCGTATTTATGCAAATTAAAGGCTTATTTAATGCGTAGCAAAGACCTTTTGCGGTTGAAAGCCCTATTCTTAAACCGGTATAAGAACCCGGCCCATTACTTACCGCTACTGCATCCAGCTGGTTGAAGTTGAGGTTGTTCTGTTTAAAAGCATCATGAATCGCCTGATGTAACCAACCTGCTTGTTCGTTCCTGCTTTCGGTCATTGCAAAAGCAACCACCTCATCATTCCGGCTAATGCAGAAAGATCCTTTATCAATTGCCGTATCTATGTTTAAAAGAAGCATTCCTGCAAAAAAAATGAATATTGTTTAAAATATGTCTTAAATACATTTAAAGTTTTAAAAAGCGGACAAAAGTTCATAGAAATTGTTTATTTAATGCTTCTTTTGTACACTTGCAAAGCTTCTTTTAATTAATCTTTTATGGAAAAGAAAATAATCACTACCACCAATGCCCCTGCGCCCATTGGTCCTTATAACCAGGCAGTTTTTGCCGGAGATACTTTATATATATCGGGACAAATTCCGATTGACCCGGCAACCGGGGAACTCAATAACGCCAGTTTGCAGGAAGAAACCCACCAGTGTATGAAAAACCTGCAGGCCATTTTAACGGAGGCAGAACTTACTTTCTCTGATGTGATAAAAACTACTATTTTCATTACTGATATGAAACGGTTTGCCGAGATCAACGAGGTTTACGGGCAATACTTTACCGACAATTTTCCTGCCAGAGAAACAGTTCAGGTGTCTGCCTTACCCAAATTTGTAAATGTAGAGATCAGCATGATTGCGGTAAGATAGTTGTGAGTTGAAAGATGACAGTTGTTAGTCAGGTGTGCCTGTCAGCTGTCAACTATAAACTGTCAGCTTTCTCCCTTTGTCAGCGCTTCGTAAAATAAAAGAGCCTAAGCTTGGAACTTTCGTACCTTCGTGCGCAATTTTTGAGGCATGAACAGAACACAGGAAGTTTTAAAGGATGTAGTTATCAAATTTGCGGGTGATAGCGGCGACGGAATGCAGCTTACAGGTACCCAGTTTACTACCAATACCGCCTTATTAGGCGCAGATCTCTCCACTTTTCCCGATTTCCCGGCAGAAATAAGGGCCCCGCAGGGCACTATCCCGGGTGTGAGTGGTTTCCAGTTACGATTTTCATCAGATCATATATATACGCCTGGCGATGAGTGCGATGTGCTGGTAGCCATGAACGCTGCTGCGTTGAAAGCTAATCTTAAAGGCCTTAAAAAAGGTGGAAGGATCATTGCCAACACAGATGGATTTGACAGTAAAAACCTGCGCCTGGCCAATTACCCGGATGGTGTAAACCCAATTGAAAATAACAGCCTGGATGGTTATGAGCTGATTAAAATAGATGTAACCAAGCTGACGCGGGAGGCTTTGAAAGAGTTCACGCTAGGCACCAAGGAAAAAGATCGCGCCAAAAACATGTTCATCCTCGGATTTTTATACTGGATGTACAACCGCGACATGGAGAACACGATCGGCTTTTTAACGGAGAAGTTTTCTAAGAAACAGGATATTTTAGATAGCAATATCAAGGCCCTGAAAGCCGGCTACAATTACGGCGATACTACAGAAACATTTACCACTACTTATAAAGTTGAAAAAGCCAGGATTGAACCCGGGACCTACCGTTCTATTATGGGTAACCAATCGCTGGCATTGGGCTTAATTGCCGCATCTACCAAGAGCGGATTACCGATGTTCCTGGGGACTTACCCTATTACGCCTGCTAGCGACATCCTGCATGAGCTGAGCCGTCATAAAAATTTCGGCATCCGTACTTTCCAGGCCGAAGATGAAATTGCGGCAATTACTGCAGCTATCGGCGCTTCCTACGGCGGTGCCCTGGGTGTTACCACTACTTCAGGCCCTGGTATGGCATTAAAAGCTGAGGCTATGGGATTGGCAGTGATGCTGGAGATTCCGCTGGTGATCATCAATGTGCAGCGTGGAGGTCCTTCAACCGGTTTACCTACTAAAACGGAGCAATCGGATCTGTTGCAGGCTTATTACGGCAGAAATGGCGAATGCCCCATGCCTGTAATTGCTGCAAGTAGCCCGGCAGACTGTTTTGACGCCGTATATGAGGCGGTTAAGATAAGTGTGCAACACATGACCCCGGTTATTATGTTAAGCGATGGATATATTGCCAATGGTGCTGAACCATGGCGTTTCCCGACAGAAGAAACGTTGGCCCCCATTCATGTAAAGTTCAAAACTGAATTGTGGGATCATGAAGATAAATTTCAACCTTACCTGAGAGATGAGAACCTCGTACGCCCCTGGGCGGTGCCCGGTACGCCCGGACTGGAACATAGGATCGGGGGTCTCGAAAAGCAAAACATCACCGGCAATATCAGCTACGATCCGGATAATCACCAGACAATGGTAAGGATCCGCCAGGAAAAAGTAGATAAAATAGCAGAGCATATACCAGATCAAAAAATAGATAGCGGTGATCACAAAGGCAAAGTGCTGGTACTGGGCTGGGGATCTACCTATGGTACGATCAAATCTGCCGTAGCAGATTTACAGGCACAGGGCAAGAGTGTAAGTCATGCTCATATACGCCATTTACGCCCATTCCCTAAAAACCTGGGCGAAATTATCCGCAATTTCGAGCATGTAATTATTCCTGAAATTAACAATGGCCAGCTGATTAAAATTATCCGCGACCAGTATTTAGTAGATGCCAAAGGTTACCATAAGATCATGGGTATACCTATTACCAAACATGAGCTGGTGGAAGAGCTGGATAAATATTTTGTAGTGGACCAAGTAGTATAAGACGCCTATTTTTTACCGATATAGCAGGTCATCGTTTAAACGGTGACCTCTTTTTATTGTAGGGAAACCATATATATTTCACTCCCGTTAATAAGCAGGATTGCCGGACCATTACTTTTTAGCTCGATAAGCCCATCGCGCCCACTCAATATTTTAAATTGCGTTGAAATATTGTTGAAACTCAGATCATAATAGTAATAGCCCACTTCTCCATAAACAGGTATGGCAGGAATAAAATGATTGCCGCCGCCGGTGGTATGCCAGGACTTTCGCATCATAGCGTAACCCGTTTCTTTGATATGAGGATGTTTTCCTTCTAAAAATTCCATTTTTTGAAGAGCGTTTTGTATCGGCACAGCCTCCTGCTCCTCCTTCACTATAGCTGTACTGATTTTTTTCTCCAGGGCATAGGGAATTTGAGTAAGAATAAATTCGTCGTCTTGGGTTTTTATATAATAGTCGTCACTTGCTACCTGCTGATTATAGGGGATGCGGCGCTTATCCAGTTTATACTTCGTATAAAAATACCCAACAAAAAGGGAATCTATAACAGGGGTGATTCCAGATGCTGTATCTGTATAAATCCTGTAAATACTGTCTTCAATTGCTCTCAACCTTGTAGACTCATCAATCATTTTTATCGGATGGCGCTCAAATAATCGATCATCAACAGTAAAATAATTTTCTCCTTCTTTTAAGATAAACGATCCGTTTGCATAAATAAACTCCGTTGTCGGAAATCGTTTGGTTTGCTGGTCATGAAACCGGTAAACGATCATAGCTGCACTATTCCTAAAAACCAGGGCAGAATCATTATAGTAACAATCGTAAACACGATCGAACAATTTTTTAACTACAAACTGTTTATTGGTAGTTGCCGGGAATTCAGGAATTTCCGGATGGAGGTCCTTACCTGTCTTATTCAGGCAGGAAGAACATAACCCTGCTATTAATAGGCTTACTAAGAGAAAACGATAATTCAAACTTTGTCGTATTTTATTCGAAGATCCCTTCCAGCTTTAATAAAAAGGCATATCGCAGGGCATCTTCTTTCAAATAATCGAACCTGCCAGAAGCGCCTCCATGCCCATAATCCATATTGGTACGTAAGAAGATCAGGCTATTATTGGTTTTAAAATCCCTGAGTTTGGGAACCCATTTAGCCGGTTCGAAATATTGCACCTGGCTATCATGGAGACCCGTAGTTGCCAGAATATTGGGATAGGCTTTCTTTTCTACATTCTCGTAGGGAGAATAAGATTTCATATACAGGTAAGCTTCTTTACTGGTTTCGGGGTTACCCCACTGGTCATATTCGTTAGTGGTGAGCGGAATGGTAGGGTCCAACATGGTATTCACTACATCCACAAAAGGCACATCTGCGATAAGGCCATTAAACAATTCGCCGCCCATATTGGCTATGGCACCCATCAACAGGCCGCCAGCGCTGCCTCCGTTGGCATATAAATGCTTAGGTGATGTGTACTTTTCTTTTACGAGATAGGAAGCACAATCAATAAAATCGGTAAAAGTGTTTTTCTTTTTCATCAACCGGCCATCTTCATACCATTGACGGCCCATTTCCTGTCCGCCCCTTATATGCGCAATACCATAAGCAAAGCCCCTGTTCATCAGGCTTACCAGGTTGGCATTGAAATAGGTTGGATAGGAAAAGCCGTAGCTGCCGTATCCAATCAGCAGAAAGGGCTGTGTACCATCTTTTTTAAATCCTTTCTTATAGGCAATGGATATTGGTACTTTCGAGCCATCTTTTGCCGTTACATAAACCCTTTCGGTGGTGTACTCATCTTTATTATAACCACTTGGTATTTCCTGTTGCTTCAATAATGTCTTTTGCCCGGTTACAAGGTTGTAATCGTAAAGACTATTCGGTGTTATAGGTGAGCTATAGCTATACCGCAGTTGGGTAGCATTATAGTCCATATTATAGGTAGAAGATGCCGTATAAACTGCATCTTCAAAGGGAACGAGTTTATTGTCTTTAGACTTTTTGGATTGATACTGGAACTGATCCAGGCCATTCTTTTTACCCTGTACCACAACAAAATCCTTTGTAAGAACAATATGCTCCACCAATACATCATCGCGGTGTGGTATATAGTCCTGCCAATGCTCTACTGCAGTAGCATTGAACGGTGCCGTCGACACTTTAAAATTAAGCGCCTTATTATTGTTTACTATATAGAATTGCTGATCATCTGCATCCACTTCATATAATACGCTGTCCATTCTGGGTTGAAAAACGGTAAAGTTGCCGCCAGGGTTATTGGCGGCCAGGTATTGTACTTCTGTATTGGTGAAATTGCCTGAACTAATTAGCAGATAGTTGTCAGCTTTTGTTTTTGCCAAAGACAAATAGTTGGAGACATTTTTTTCCTCATACACCAATACATCATTGGCTGCTGGTTGATTAATGGTATGTCTCCATACTTTTTCAGACAACAAGGTTGACGGGTTATTTGAGATATAGAATATCGTTTTATTGTCTGCTGCCCAAACATAATCCGAGCTGGTATTTACAATGCCTTGCGGAGTGATATTCCCGGTAGTAAGGTCTTTTACCATTACCGTGTACTGCCTGCGGCTTACCGTGTCTTCTCCAAAAACCAGCCACTTATTATCAGGGCTTACGGCAGCGCCGGCTATTGAATAATAAGGATGTTTTTCAGCCATGGCGTCTACATCCAGCAGTATTTCTTCTGCAGCAGATAAACTGCCTTTTTTCCTGCACAATTTGTAATACTGCTTGCCGGTTTCGGTGCGGCGATAATAAAAATAGCCGTTCTTAAAATAAGGCACCATCTGGTCCTGCTCTTTAATCCGCCCCCGCATTTCCTTAAAAAGCGTTTCCTGTAGCTCTTTTGTATCGGCCATCATATCATCCAGATACTGGTTCTCTGCCTCCAGGTATTGAACCACCTCGTTGCTATCGGCACCTTTTTTAAAGAAATCGATCATCCAGTAATAATCATCATTTACCTTATCTCCGTGAATATCCCTTGTATGGGCTTTTTTTGCAGGAACAGGGTGTTGAGTATCAGGCCATTTAACAGCGGTCATTTGTGCACTTGCTTTTTGTAAATAAAATAAGGTGGTAAAAATAACTAATATACAATGAGCTGGTTTCATCTATTATTTTTTAGCGTTAAAGAGTTGCCTTTTCAGTCTTCTAAATATACTCTATTTTAAAGAGGAACATAACTGGTAGCTAGAATTGGTGACCTGCAGTATTGTATATTTCAACCTGAAGTTTTTACCTTCAGCAAGAGAAATGGGTCAGTGCCACTGAAATATAAACACCAAACATAAAAATAAAGCCCGCTGCAATGTCTACACCTAAAATAACCGTTCCCGACTTTACCAATAGTCCGAAAGTGCAGAACAATTTAAAAAAGCTGAGGGAAGCTTTTGGTGCCAACGGAAAACCTTTTGTAGTATCGGATGTATTGGATGCAGATGGACATCAATATGTAAACCTGGTGCAAAAGGGAGGCGGCGTGTTAGGCGTTGCGCTTGTAGGATATACCTATGTTTTGGAGCAAATGGGTATTCGTTTTTTGAGGATGGCGGGTACCAGCGCCGGGGCTATTAATACTGCGATGTTAACGGTGATTGGCAAAAAGCAGGAAGAGAAATCAGGCCGGGTGCTGGATGCCATTACCAATCTTAATTTTTTCGACCTGGTAGATGGGCATCCGGCTGCGCGTTGGGTGATCAAGAGATTTATTACACATAAAAGATATTTTCAGAGAGTACGTAATGTAGCTATCGGTATTATAGCCTTGTTCGCGTTGCTGCTGGTTGGCAGTATTGTATCATTGATACTGGTGCAAAAAAATGAAGGGTTGCTCAACCTGAGCCGTTCATTATTATTGGCGCTGGTAGTAATAATGATTATAATTGGAGAATTGGTGCATTATATTTTAAAGCTGTTCAGGAAGTTTAAAACAGCAGGCTATGGAATCAATCCCGGGTACTTTTTTTATAACTGGATAGAAAAGCAAATGCGTGATAATGGTGTTTTGAACACTAACGACCTGGTCAATAAAGCTGCGCAGGATATTCCGGGTTTGCATGTACGCCATAGTCATCCGCAAGGCGTAGCGGATTTGAAAGGAGATATCACCCTGATCACTTCCGAACTGGTAACCCAAAATAAGATTGAATTCCCGGCAATGGCAGGATTGTTTCGCAGTAACGGAAAAGATGATCTGCACCCAGCTGGATTTGTTCGCGCATCTATGTCTATTCCTATGTTTTTTGAATCTTACTTTATTAAGGATATTCCCTGCGATCTTCCCGAAATTAAAAAACAGTGGAAAGATATTTTCGATGAAGACGACCCGCCTTCTGTGGCGCGTTTTGTTGATGGCGGTATTCTTTCCAACTTCCCCATCAATATTTTTTACAACCCTAAAGTAACTGTGCCAAGATTGCCTTCTTTTGGTATAGACCTCGATGATTCAGCACCTGAAGATAAGAGTAAGCGTGCCGGCAGCTGGACTATCATGGGTTATTTCGGTCGCATCTTTAATACCATCAGGAATTATTACGACAAAGATTTCCAGCTCAAAAACAAAGTGTATTCCAGAGGCGTAGGCACTATCCCGCTGGCTGAATATAACTGGTTGAATTTTTTTATTACCGATGCCGAAAAGCTAGCCATGTTTGAAAAAGGTGCGGAGGCAGCTACTCAGTTTTTGTTACAGTTTAACTGGGAGGAGTATAAGAACGACCGGGCTTTTATGCAGGCCACTATCGAGGGAAATAAAGGATAAGTTGTTATATCACATTTTTAACCGCAAAGGCGCGAAGACGCGAAGTTTCTTTAGAAGTAATAATGCCGTTGTCTTTGCGTCCTCGCGTTTAGACATCCCATGTAATTTAGATATGTCATGCTCCTTTACCTCGGTACTTCCAATTGCGTACTAATAGCAATACGGTTCCAGGCATTAATGGTTACTACTGCCAGAATAATTTGTGCTACATAGTTTTTATCGAAAAATTGTAAGGCTTGCTGATAGCTGGCGTCAGACAATCCATGCTGATGGATCAACGTCATTTCTTCGGTTATAGCCAATATGGCTTTTTCTTCTGCCGAGAACAAATCCGTTTCACGCCACGCATTCAACAGGAAAATACGCTGGTTAGTTTCCCCGTTTTTTAAGGCATCCTTGGTATGCATATCAATACAAAATGCACAACCGTTTATTTGCGATGCTCTTATTTTGATCAGCTCTTTATGCGTTTTTGATAATTGAGTGGTGGCAAGGTATCCTTCCAATCCCAGCATTGCTTTATAGCCCGTAGGTTCTGTTTCGTAAATGTTTAATCTTTTTTCCATGATTTATTATTGAGTTGATCGATGCTGAATGCGTAATGCTGTATACCGGCAAGCAAGTAGCAGGCAGATGCGCCTACCCAAACGGAATAATCTAAAGTAGGCTTAAGCCCTAAAGCCAATACCATAGTCAAGCCAAAAATGGAGAGCAGGCTGCCGGTTAAAATTGCTACCAGCCTTGTTTTGTATCCTATGAGCAGTAAAATGCCAAAAGCTACTTCTAAAATAGTAGCTATTATGGCAGCTACAGCCACCAGTGAATGTGGCAAAAAGAACAGCAATTGCCCGGTATAGGCTTCAAAGTTAGCCCAGTTACCCCAGGTGGATTGGTTACCCCAATAACCCAACCGGTCTGCTACGGCAGAAAACAGGGTGATAGAAATCGCTATCCTGAAAATGAGTTGTGCCCAATCGGTATAAAAAATTTTTTGTTGCATATCGACCAATCGAAGTTCAATATTACAAAGCTTTAAAAACTTAAACTGGTTTAAGAAATAAAAATGAGACTAAGGTTGATCAGCCGCTTTTGCTTTTCTTTCGCGCATTGCTTTTTCAAATGCTTCGATGGTTACTGCTTCTTCTGTAGTAAAAGATCCTATACGGGTACGGCGCAAGCTACTTAAATAAGCGCCACAACCAAGGGCTGCCCCAAAATCGTTGGCAAGGCTTCTTATATAAGTACCGGTTGTGCACACCACGCGAAACGATACAACCGGTAAGTTCGATGCATCAACCTCAAATGCCTTGATGGTTATTTTACGGGGCTCCAGCTTTACATCCACACCTTTTCTTGCCAGCTCGTATACCCGCTTGCCGTCTATTTTTATGGCAGAATGAATAGGCGGCACCTGGTCTATCTCACCCAGGAAACCGGCAGTAGCATTCTGTATGTCATCTACAGATAAATGATCGATCGGCTGAATGTTTACAGGATCGCTTTCCAGGTCGTAAGTAGGTGTGGTAGCACCCAGTGTAAACGTACCAGTATACTCCTTCTCCTGCGCCATATACTCGTTGATCTTTTTGGTAAACTTACCCGTACAAACAATCAACAGCCCGCTGGCCAATGGATCTAATGTACCGGCATGCCCCACTTTTTTTATTTTGATGAGGTTACGTATTTTTCTTACTGCATCGAAAGAGGTCCAATCAAGTGGCTTATCAATCAATAAAACTGCGCCTTCGGCGAAATCAATGGTTTGTAAATCTTCAGTAGTCATTTTTGTAAATAGCGGTGCCGGAATTAATTGGTTGTATCCTGGTTGGTTGCAGATAATTCCTGCAAAATATTTTCCAGTCTGGCGTTGAGTGTATCGTAGGGTGTAAAACCTTCGGCTACCAAATAAAATTTAGTGTCGTTTACTTGTAATAGTAATTTTGGAAAGCCGGTTACCTGTAGCTGTGCGCATAGTGCAAACTCGTACCGGGCTTTTTCTGCATAGGCCGGGTCTTTCAGCTTTTCATAAAAAGCATCGGCAGGTATCGTATATTTTTCCAGCAAATGGCGGTAGGCTTCGCCATCGCTCAGGTCGCGCCCTTCTTCAAACAATGCTTTTTGAAAATCGGCAGCTATAGCCACCTGGTGTTCGGGTAGATATTCTTTAAAAATGCAGAGCGCTATTGCCGGTGTTAACGATTCGGGTACCCAGTCGCTGTCGTCCGGGTTTTGAATATGCCAGAGATAATCGGCTCCAAACTCCACGCCCGCCAGTTCTTCTACCCTTTTATAGGCGTCACCAATATATCCAGCCATCGCTTTTATAGGTCTGGCCGATTCTTTGGGGATCATGCCGCCACTCAACACTTCGAAGTGAAATTGATTCTGATATTGAGCTGCAAACCGGCTGATCACTTTACTGAAGCCAAAACACCAGCCACAATGCGCATCATAACAATAATAAATAGTCATCCTGCAAAAATAAACCTTGTTGATTAATGAGGCGGCATTCTTATTCAACCGCGAAGTCGCGAAGGCGCCAGGAAAATGATTTCATTCTGTACAACAAAGCAGGTCCAGATTCCCTCGCGTCTTAGCGTCCTGGCGGTTAAAAAATTTATTCTCTTATTTTCCCAGCTTCGCATCAATCAGCTCTACCAGCTTTTTAAATTCGGCAGGTTCATACCCGATAGATTGGTAAATAATGGTACCTTTTTCATCGATCAATATATTACGCGGAATAGATTGCGTAGCAAATTTGCTGAAAACGCCCCTGTCCACATCGGGCAGAATAGGGAAAGTATATTTGAATTTTTCTTTGAAAGGTGTCAGTACATCCCAGTTTTCTTCGCGTCCGAAAACAAACAATGCAAATTTTTCGTTTTTGCCGTGCTTTTCCCAAACCTGCTTTTGCATTTCGGGCAGCTCCTTGCGACAGGGAGGGCACCAGGTAGCAAACAAATTGATCAGCACCAGCTTGCCTTTATAATCGGCAATGCTTACTTTTTTACCCTTTTCTACTTCAAAATTAAATGCCGGTACCTTGTCGCCGGTTTTTGTTACCGAGCCGTCGGCATCAGCTTGAGCAAAAGCGGCTAAACCACTCAACAACATCATTGCTACTATAGTTACCCATCTTTGCATATATACTATTTTTTACCGGGGGAAGATATTCATTTAAGTGCTTTTATTAACAGCCGTGATCGTCATTTTGTTTACAGATCAGAATAGGGCCGGGCTTTCAAAAAGTTGATCTCGATACGCGATACATTATCCTGGTACGCAGGGTCCACTTTAAGCTGGTTCCATGCCGGGTCATTACTAAAACTTTTCCAGTTACGGTCTCTTGCCGCCATATCAGCATGCGTGGTCATATACATCAGGTTCGGCATGCTGGCCCCGGCTATCACTTCCCCATAAAATACCGCGTTAAATCCCAGTTTTTTGAAAATGTCCACTTCACCGCCTTTGTTAAACATCTGCACTTTATTGTGAAAAAGTTTTTCGGTTCCACTTTCATAGCTCCGCAGCTCGTATACCCTGTCGGTTTTTGTATTCGTAAGGCCCGGTTTCACCAATACCGGCGCATTGGCAAAAGCCTTCATCAAAACCGTTTCCATACGGTCGTACACACCCGCTTTATTAGGCGCATTCATATATGCCGCAGCAGCACGCTGGTAGGCGGCATCCTTAGTCAACCGGTCGTTGAGGCTCAGCCATTGGTCCGCCCCGCGAAAGGGGATCACTACATACATTTTCTTTTGCTTAGCGGTATCGTTAGCCAGGTTACTGAACGCCCCTACCAGGTTAAAGCCCAGCCGGTGTAGGGTGGGCAGCAGTGCATTTTGCAGATAATCGTTCAATGCGGCTTCCTGTGTAGCCGAATGGTATTGGTAAACAGTGAGCTGGTAATACTCGCGCAGATTTTTCTGCGCATTCGCTTTTGTAAGCAGGAAAATAAGACAAAGCAGCAGGGTATGTTTTAAGCGGGTCATATCAAAAAAAATAATTTTTAGTTGGGCGCTGTTAAATGGCATGCCGCTGTAAATATAATCGATCGGTGGTATAAAATACCGCGCATACCAGTGTGGCGGTGAATACATAATTTTGCCGCATGAATATGCTTTCGGGTTTGGGTGATACTATTGTGGCGCTGGCAACGGCTCCCGGTGTAAGTGCCATAGGCGTTATCAGGCTGAGTGGCGCCGATGCCATTCATATTGCTGATAAAATTTTTAAGGGAAAGAATCTTTTAAAGCAAGCTTCCCATACCATTCATTTTGGTCACATTTTCACCCCCTCTCAGGGAGGGGGACAGGGGGAGGCTATTGATGAAGTGGTGGTTTCATTATATCTTGATAAAAAAAGCTATACCGGTGAGAATACGGTAGAGATCAGCGGGCATGGATCTCCTTATATACTGGGCAGGATCATCGAAGCTGCTGTAGCTGCAGGCGCCCGACTGGCAAAGCCAGGTGAATTTACCCAACGTGCTTTTTTAAATGGCAAGCTAGACCTGGCACAGGCCGAAGCGGTTGCCGACCTTATTGCGGCCAATAGTAAAGCGGCTCAACAAACGGCACTGAACCAGTTAAGAGGCGGTTTTTCCAGCGATTTGAAGATACTGCGTGATGAGCTGATCAATTTTGCGGCATTGATAGAGCTGGAGCTGGATTTTAGTGATGAGGATGTTGAGTTTGCTGACAGGAGCAAGTTCCAGGCTTTGATCTCCAATCTTAAATCGCAGGTCTCCGGTCTGCTGGAATCTTTTAAACTCGGCAATGCCATTAAAAATGGTATCAGTGTGGCCATTATAGGAAAGCCTAATGCCGGTAAATCCACTTTATTAAATGCTTTGCTGAATGAAGAGCGGGCCATAGTAAGCGATATAGCTGGTACTACCAGGGACACGATTGAGGAAACATTGAACATACAGGGTGTATTGTTTCGCCTGATAGATACCGCCGGTATCCGCGAGCATAGTACCGATACTATAGAGAACCTGGGTATTGAAAGAAGCAAACAAAATGCAGAAAAGGCCGATATTATTATTCACCTCATCGACGCTACCGATACTGAGGAAAGTGACTTTAGCTGGCTAAAGCAGTTTGAAGATAAAACGATAACTGTTTTGAACAAGGCAGATGTGGTGCCAGTATCCAGCATCAAGTATCAAATATCCATATCTGCTAAAAAGAAGAACAATATAGAAGCCCTCCAATCGGCTATGTACGAAAGAGCGATTGGTGAAGCAATCAATACCGAAAGCACCATTGTTACCAATGCCCGCCACCATGAAGCGCTTCAAAAAATTATTGAAAGCATTAATGCCATAGAAGACGGCATGCAAAATAATCTCAGCGGCGATCTGCTCACCATCGATATTCGCCGGGCCCTACATTACCTGGGTGAAATTACCGGCCAGGTAGAAGTGGACAGGGATATACTGGGGACGATATTTGGCAAGTTTTGCATTGGAAAGTAGCCTCCTTTAGCGTGAGAGTTTGGTAACATCTATGATAAAACAAATTTTAATGCTAATGAAACAAGTGCTTCCTATTTTGATAATTTTAATGAGTTGCAGAGGCAATCATCAACAGACAGAGAAAATAGATCAAAGCCCAGAGATTGAGGTAAATCGACCGCTTGAAAATGTGGTCATATTTTATGGTCAAAGAACTTCAGTTGATCTGCAAAAGGATTTATATACGGTGCATTTTATGGATAGCAGCAAGGTTGATTATAAGCTGAACTTTAATGTTGCTGAAAAGAATATAATAATGCAAAGTTTTGAAGACTTAAAGCTTAACCGCCTGAGAGATTCTATCTTTTTCGAAGATCAATGCGTTATCATTCCTAAAACGTACACAACGATCAGGTTTGTTTATAAAAATAATTATACATCTGTCACGCTGGATAAAAATTGCAAACTGCCTGACGGCAAGCATGAAGGCGAAGTAAGAAAGATTCAAAAATTCTTAGGGCTTTTTGACAGTATTATTACTACGAAATCGCAACTAAAAAATGCGGTAAGCTCAGATTTTAGGTATATGTAAAGTGACTTGTCTACAAACACTGGTTGCTTTACTTTTTGTATCAGAAAGTAACCTGTTTAAGCTGTATTTGTGCGTTACTGGAAATAGAATGATAACTGTAGACTGAAACCTAACCCTATTCGTTACTTTTTACAATAACCGCTGCCATCTGCAACAACTGTTTTATATGGCTGGTAAATCTATAGATAGCTACTGGGCTCATTTCATCAGCTGCTGATTGATGAGACAGGGCGGCCATAGTAAATACATGCAGCCACTTTTTCCATTTCCTAAGCGGGGCCCGACTGAAAAATATTTTTAAATAATGTAAGGCATCCACATATTCTGCCGTATGTTGCACTACGGATAATAGTTGTTGCGATTCTATCATTATCTGTTGCTTAACGCGGTATAGGCGCCGGTCTTTATGAAGCAAGTAAGCCGCTTCTATTAACTCCTCTAATTGTTCGGCATAATGCAAGGCATTGCCCGGGCTACCCCTATGCCAGCCATATTTTTGTTTTAGTGCTGCTCTGCAAAACTCATCAAAGGCTTTGGCATGCTCCGCAGGTGTGGCGTAGTTGAAGAACTCTTGTATTATACCTATTGGAGATGCTTTCAGCGGGTTGCCTTTGCAGGTTGCGGCAATGCGGTTTAGGTTAAGAAAGTGTTTTTTCATGAGGTTTTATTTGAGATTTGTATGGCAGATAAGAAGTATAAGGCAGATTATATTGTAATGTCATGGTGAGCCCGCCCGGATGGCCGGTCGGACGGGCCTGACGAACCATGGCTGAAATCGAAAACAATTTTAATGTTCTTAAATCACTAATGCGAAACAAGTGCTTCTATGGTTAGCGGATATGCTGTGTATGCACGTTTCGTATACAGTGAATGGCCACCCACCAACATATATGCTTTACAGTTCCTATTTGAAATCCAAAGCGGTTTTATCTTTTCTCCACCTTTTTCTTGATAAAAAGGTGGAGCCAAAAATCAAGGCTGTGATGTCTTCGCTAAAAATGAACTGCGTTGCGCTAAAATGCCTGAACTCGCTTCGCAGAGCGAGGCAGTTACCAGGTTCACGCGGGCTCGGACAGCAGGCATTTTTTACGCTCCACTTCATTCATTTTCTTAACGCTCATACCTCAAGGCCGTTTGGCATCCGTTTGGCTTAAACGTGTTCTAGATGCAATTGCTCGTAGGAAGCTAGCGTGCGTAAGCCAATATTCACAGACCAGCGTTCGCCCATAGCACGGTAGGTACATAGGGGCGAACACACCACTATATTCACAGTTGCTAGTAGCACCCATCCGGCGGCAGGCCAGTAAGTGCCGCCGGGGGCCTTTTTGTGTTCCTTTTTGGCCAAACAAAAAGGAACGAAAGAAACTTAACCTTGAAAAGCCAAATAGCAGCGAATGCTTCAGCTTGTTGATATGTAAAAGTAACAGAGAGGAAACGCCTAAGTTACATCCCGCAAGCATCTGCAATCCGCGCCATAGTGCAACCACTCCGCACCGTCAAGGTGAGCCTGAACCATCAGGCATAACATTAGCAATAATACCCGGAAACGCCGTAACAATCCGCCCAGCGGCGTCTGCAATAACGGTAACAACCTGCGTTGCACTCCCTGCCACATCATAGCCCACAATGCTACCCGCATCCCAAACCCTTTGCTGGTTGCAACTTTGCGGCACCGGCTGCGGGGTGGCGGCAAAAGCCTCTTTAATGATGGCAACAATACGCTCCACGCCAATGGTAAACTTACCCGCGCCGGGGTGGCGGGCCATGGGCGCATAATGCCGCTCCAGTATATGCGCCAATACCGATGCGCTCAGGTACCAGTTATTACGCAAAAGCTTTTTATGCTGCTTAAGCGGCAGCTGGTAAAAAATATCCTTATGCAATTGCTGTAACCATTGCTCGGTATCGGCAATGAGAAATAAAATACGCAGCCATTGGGCCTCGTTAAACGGGTGGTGTGGGGTAGGTGTAGTAACGGCGTTCATAACAGGTGGTTTTAAAAGCACCCGCACAAAAAAGGCGTGGCGCTCAACTTACCGCCCTGAGGTACTGGTATACCCGCAACAGATAAGAGAGCTCACGCCTAGGTCGTGAGCTATTCTACTTATCATCTCGTTGCGTTAAAAATTACCAGGTTTCAGAGCGAGACTCAAAGCGAATTGCTTCAAATGTTTTTATGAAGTAATCGCAAATATAATTTCTACAACTAAAGTACGTAGAAATATTAATATGTAGGGATTATTTCCCACATATATTTTTCCACAGAAATTAACCTTGCTATAAATCTATATAATGACTAAAGTTGTAGAAAGCGATTTTTTAATTCAGTTGGGCAAGCAGTTGGAGAAGCTAAGAAAGAAAAAAGATCTTAGTTATAGAAAGCTAGCGCAAAATTGCAATATAGATTATAGCGATATAAGTAAGATAGAAAAAGGAAAAGCTAACATTACGATGCTAACCCTATTGGAGCTGGCAAAGGGCCTGGAAATACATCCCAAAAAATTATTGGATTTTGATTTTGAGGAGGGGGAGTGAGAATAGAGCTGCTAAAAATCGCCGATTTCAGAGGTAAGTGCTACACACAACATTTACCTCGGCAAATTTCAATTTTAAATTAATACTCCTAAGCTGATCTAACTGAAGCTGAGGTTTACAAATAGTTGATGTTACAATGAACTTGCATAAATTCTATGTTAGACGTAGAATGTTTTAAGATGAATATTGACTATTTCTTAAACTCCGCCATTGCTTTCATAAGTTTCATATGTAATAGTTAGTACTTGATCGTACAGTCAGGGGCTAATTTTTAAATTTTCAAAAGGGATACAGATTAAATTAATTAGGCTGCTGGACTCACTTGATCCAGCAGTTTTTGTTTGGCTAAG